>VFQR01000006.1_pt1 | contig 772228 bp, 690 predicted proteins | sample 3512321 | NCBI WGS metagenome assembly VFQR01 (sample SAMN10412374, study PRJNA504923) | tailings metagenome | isolation source: Relicate 3 Philex TSF1 revegetated site | place: Philippines: Tuba, Benguet | collected 2017-08-29 | reverse complement strand
CCCGAGGTGCTGCAGGCGCTGATTCAATGCCTCAGCGATGACGACAGCAGTGTCCGCTCTAGTGCCGCATCCGCCTTAGGCCAACTCACTCAGGCCTCCCCCGAGGTGGTGACAGCGTTGATTGACTGCCTTAGCGATGACGACAGCATCGTCCGTTATGGTGCCGCATCCGCCTTAGGCAACCATGCTCAGGCCTCCCCCGAGGCGCTGCAGGCGCTGATTCAATGCCTCAGCAATGACGATAGCTTCGTTCGCGCTCTGGCTGCACTCGATTTAGGCAACTTGGCTCAGGATTCCTCCGAGGCGCTGCAGGCGCTGATGCAGTGCCTAAGCAATGACGACTACCTCGTCCGCTCTACTGCCGTATCCGTTTTAAGCCAAATGGGTAAGCAGACGGACACCATTGCATCACAGTTGGCTAACTGGATTGAACAAAACCAGCAGTCTGACTATGTCGGCCACGGCATTGATGCCCTATGGGCAATCATGACAGAGCAGTCGTAGGGCGATCGCACATTCACCAAATATGCCGTGAGTTAAGCGATCGCTCTACCTGTGCCAAAAGCGCGCTACGAGTCGAACTCAATATTGTCGTAGAGATCGGCGATCGTTACCTGGCAGTTAAGCGAATTGAACGTGAGCGTGACATCCGGTGACGCATACTCAGAGAGAAGCCACTGATTCGGCGACGTTTTAACGTGGTGCTCTACATAAACGCTGTACTGGTCAATCAACAGGTATTCCTGAAACGTGGGAATAGTGCGATAGGCCAGAAACTTATCTCCCCGTTCGCGTAGCGTTTCCGAAGGAAAATCGTAGCTTTTGGTTGAGTTTGACAACACCTCAGCAATAAAACAAGGGTTCGTCACCGTATCGGTACGCCCTGTTTGCAACACCAGAGGCTGAGGTACCACCATTACATCTGGGTAGGTGTAGACACTACAGGCCGGAATCCATAGCCGCTGGTCCAATATGAATGTGCGATAAGGCCTACCCCGCAGCGCTGCTTTTAAGGCAACCAGCAAATTTCCAGCAATATTGTTGTGGTCGGGTGTCCCCCCGGTCATCAATCTGACTTCTCCATCCCAAAATTCGTGACGATCCTCCGCGTTGACCTCCAACTCTAGATGTTCGTCTTTGGTGTAGGTGCGTTCAGCCGCTTGAATCATGGGAACTACGGAGTTTAGCCTGCCTTGAGCATACCGAATACCCAGACGAGGCGTGGCCACAGCGCGATCGCCCCAGTGCAAGGTGGGCAGTGCCCGCCCTACAGTGGTTTACGGGTTTCTTGGCCGTTGTTCCCCAGCAGCCCAAAGCCCTCTCGCTGGCAGATTCAGTTTTCTCTGGGCAGGCAAGGCGCGGTAAAAGCCTGCGAGCTATCTCCGCAGACAGAGGCCGATCGGGGGAAGTAGGGAGGTCACTACCGGGGATATGTGAATCGAACCGTTACAATAGTTTACGGGAATGGTTGAGGCGATCGCCTCAGCCGCCTCGGCTACCGATCCTATCTCTGAGCGCGCTATGGCTTTAAATACCACCCAGAATTCGGCTCAGCACTTCAGTGGCTCCGTCGATATTATCGACGCCGAAGCCATCACGGTAACGGGAGAGGTGATGGCTGAACCCACCGAGGCAACGCTACCCGAGCCTGCCCTGGCCGTTCCCCAGCCGCGCACCCTGGCCACCAAAACCCAGGATCCCTTCGAGTCGTTTGGCTATGACCCAGAGGCGATCGCCGCCCACTACCGCCGCCGTCCCTTTCAGGTGTGGGCCAGGTTTGTGGGCATCTTTCTGCCTATGGCGAGTTTCTTTGCCCAAATCTGGCTCGATCGCCGCGCCAGTCGCAGTGCTCAAACCGAGGCCAAGCGAGCCGTTCAGCTGCGCAACCTGCTGACCCGCCTGGGCCCGGCCTATATCAAAATCGGTCAGGCCCTCTCCACCCGGCCCGACCTGGTGCCGCCGATTTTTCTCGAAGAACTGACCACCCTGCAAGACCAGATTCCGCCCTTCCCCAACGCGATCGCCTACCGCTTCATCGAAGAAGAGTTGGGTGCCCCCCCCAGCCAGATCTACGCCGAGATCTCAGCCGACCCCATTGCCGCCGCCTCCCTGGGGCAGGTCTACAAGGGCAAACTGCACAGCGGCGAGGATGTCGCCATCAAGGTGCAGCGCCCCGGCCTGGCCCAGCGCATTGCCCTCGACCTCTACATCATTCGCGGGCTGGCCCGCTTCGCCACCAACCGCATCAGCCAGATTCGCAGCGACCTGGTTGCCATCATGGACGAGTTTGGCGAGCGCATCTTTGAGGAGATGGACTACACCCACGAGGGCGAAAACGCCCAGCGGTTTGCCAACCTCTACGGCCATATTTCCGATATCTACGTGCCCCACATCTACCCCCAGTACACCGCCCGCCGGGTGCTGACCATGGAGTGGATTGAGGGCACCAAGCTGACCAACATCGACAAGCTCAACAGCCTGGGCATTGACGCCACTCATTTAATTGATGTGGGGGTGCAGTGCTCGCTGCGGCAGCTGCTGGAGCACGGCTTCTTTCACGCCGATCCCCACCCCGGCAACCTGCTGGCCATGGCCGACGGCAAGCTCGCCTACCTCGACTTTGGCATGATGAGCGAGGTCAAGCCCTACCAGCGCTACGGCCTGATTGAGGCGGTGGTGCACATGGTCAACCGCGACTTTGAGGGGCTGGCGGGCGACTACGTGAAGCTGGAGTTTCTCACCCCCGACACCGATCTGACGCCGATTATTCCGGCTTTGGCCAACGTGTTTAGCAACGCCCTGGGGGCCAGCGTCGCCGAGCTGAACTTCAAGAGCATTACCGACGAATTTTCGGCGCTGATGTATGAATACCCCTTTCGGGTGCCCGCCTACTACGCGCTGATCATTCGCTCCCTGGTGACCCTGGAGGGCATCGCCATCAACGTTGACCCCGAGTTTAAGGTGCTGAGCAAGGCCTACCCCTACGTGGCCAAGCGGCTGCTCACCGACCCGTCGCCGGAGCTGCGGGCCTCCCTGCAAGACCTGCTGTTTAAAGACGGCAGCTTTCGCTGGAACCGGTTGGAAAACCTGCTGCGCAACGCCCGCAGCAGCGATGACTACGATATGGATCGGCTGATCGACCAGACCCTGGAGTTCTTGTTCTCAGACCGGGGCTCGTTTTTGCGCGATCGCATCGTCAGCGAACTGGTCAACGGCCTCGACAGCTTTGGCCAGACCACCGTGCAAAACCTCACCACCGCCGTGCAGCGCCGTCTGGGCCTGAAGAGCGATCTGCCGCCGGCGGCCAAGGCTGCCGCCAGCGACCTCGACCACCTGCGCCGCATCCTCGATATTTTGAAAGATACCCCCGGCTTTGACGCCGCCCAGGTGGCCACCCGGATTCCGACGCTGCTGTTTAAGCCCGAGACCCAGGCCATGGGGCAGCAGGTGGTGACGGGGCTGGCCCAGCGCGCCCTGGCCCGTCTCGTTCGCAACCTGCTGCTGGAGGGGGAGCCTGTGGCCAACGGTCGTAGCCCCCAGCTCCCCCCCAGGCAAAGTCGTGACGGCTCGGTGGGCATACTGGTCTAAGCCCTACACCCCCGGTTGCTATGGATTGGCCCACCATCGCTGTGATCATCCCCACCTACCAGCGGGAGGCCGTGCTGTGCGACACCCTGCGCAGCGTGCTGGATCAGGACTACCCGGCCTACAAGGTGGTGGTGATAGACCAGACCCCAACCCACCAGCCAGAGACTCAGCAACAGCTTCAGAGCTGGCAGGATGCGGGGGACATCACCTGGTACTCGGTGCCCTGGGCCAGCCTACCGGCGGCGCGGAATCTGGGCATTGAGCGATCGCACTCCGATATCGTGCTCTTCATTGACGACGATGTGGTGCTGCCCCCCGGCTACCTCTACGCCCACGCCCGCACCTTTTTAGAGCGGCCCGAGGTAGGGGCCGTGGCGGGGCGGGTGTTTGACCGCATGAAGCTGGCCGAGCAGGCAGATCTGGAAATCGACTACCTGCCTCCCCAGGCCATGGATCCAGGCATTGCCTGGTATCACATTGACCTGGTGCACACCACCCAGCCCCAGCGGGTGCTGACGGCGCGGGGGTGCAATATGTCCTTTCGGCGGGAGCTGTTCGACAAGCACGGCCTGCGGTTTGACGAGCGCTTCTACGGCAGCGCCGTGCGGGAGGAGTCTGACTTTTGCCTGCACATTCGCGCCACGGGCTACATCATCTGGTACAGCCCGGAAGCCCACCTGGTGCATTTGGGAGAAGAGACGGGCGGCTGCCACGACATTGCGACGCGATCGCTCAACTACCAGATGAACTTCTACCACAACCACTTTCTGCTGGCCCTCAAAAACCTCACCCTGGGGGAAAACCTGCGCCTCTACGGTCGTCTGTTTGACTGCCACGTGCTGGGGCACCCTCCCTGCAATAAGAGCGGCCATCCGCTGAAAATTTTGAGTCGAGGGCTGTTTTTTGGCCTGGGCTGGCTCTATACGGTTTACACACTGACCACTACCCTGGGCAAGCAGGGGCGACTTTATGCCGATATTGAGTAGATTCCCAAGCCTGAGGTTAAGAATCTCAGGCTTGGGAATCTACCTGCGATGGCAGCGCCCATAATTCTAGAACCGTCCCCCAAGGCAGAGCATGGCTGACGATCGCGACCCCACGATTCGACTACAGCTAGACCTGTCGCCCGACCAGCCGGGGCTGTTAGAAGGGTTAGACGCCTGGCTGCGGCTGGGCCTGATCACCGACCAGCAGGTGCGCGACCTGGCTCAAGGCCATCTCAGCTGCGACTGGCTGCCCCAGACTGCAACCGCAGCCCTTGAAGAATTAGATTCGGCTGATGGGCTCAATCCTTTTCTAGAGCCTGAAGGTGCTCTGGCGGCAGAGATCACCTCCCCCGAGGCGGCCTCCGCTGGAGATGCGCCGATTACAGATTTTGTGCCCGCTGAGCCCGCCGGTCGCCCGCGCCGCCCGCGACTCCCGCAGGGATCGCTTCGCGAATCGCCCCGTCCCGCCGCCAGCGCCCGCCGATCTGCCCCACGCCCGGCGCGCACTAACCCCTGGCTGGGCCGCCTGATGAGCGAGCTGAGCGTGGTGTGGCTGCTGGGGCTGGGGGTATTTTTGGTGGTGCTGTCGTCGGCGGTGCTGGCGGCAACCCAGTGGGCCAGGTTTAACGCGGCGGGGCAGTACCTGGTGCTGCTGGCCTACACCCTGGTGTTTTGGGCGGTGGGGCTGTGGTGCCGCCGCAACCCCCGTTTGCAGCTGACGGCCAACACCCTGCAAATGATTACCCTGCTGCTGGTGCCGCTCAATTTTTGGGCGCTGGACGGGCTGGGGGTGTGGCGCGGCGGCGGTGTGCTGGTGGGGGCGATCGCCGCCATTGTGCTGACCCTGGCGGCCCTGCAAGTGCTGCGATCGCAGGACAGCACCCCCCTAGAGCAGGCCAATGCCCTGGGGCTGGCCTATCTCCACACCGGCTGGAGTCTTGGTGGGGTGCCGCTGCTGGCCGTCTACGCCGGGGTGTTGGGCACCGCCGCCGCCACTGTCTACGACCAGCGGCGGCAGGCCGCTACCCTTGGCCTGCGCTGGCCCACGGTGGTGATTACCGCTGCGCTGGGAATCCTGCTAGCGCGGGGACTCACTCTAGGGGAGTCGCTTCAGGCCGGGCAGTTTGGCCTGGCCTTTGGCCTCTACGGTGCCACCCTGGTGTGGCTGGGCCAGCGACGGCTGGTGCCCAAACCCGAGGGTGAGCCTGCTTTAGAATCCAATTCAGAATCCAATTCAGAATCCAATTCAGAACCGGAATCTACTCTAGGCCGCCCCTTTCGCGGCGGCATTGCGCTCGGGCGGGGGCTGCTGTGGTGGGGGTGGCTACTGACCATCGCAGACTGGCTCAGTCAGGCGTTTGGTATCGGTTGGCTGGGCCTGGCGCTGCGCATTCAGGCGTTGAAAAAACTGGGCAAACGGCGGGATTTGCTGGTTGGGTACGCGATCGCCGTTCAGCTTGCCTTTGTCGGCTGGGAGCTATTGCCCAGGGCCGGGCGGCAGGCTTTGCTGGCTCCCTTCAGCGGTTGGGCTGGCCTGGCCTTTGACCAGTGGCCCCTGCTGGGGATTTCGCTCTTTCCCTACGTAGTGGGGATGGTGGCCCTAGCCGACGGGTATCGGCGGCGAGGCCAGCTCAAGCTGGGCCGCTTTAGCGACGGCATCGCCCTGGGCAGCAACGCTCTGTTGACGCTGATTAGCTTCGCCAGCGGCCCGGTGCTGGTGGTGAATTTGATCGCCTCTACGATCGCGGCCCTGGTGGTCACCCTGCGGCGACGGCCTGCGGCGCAGTGGCGCATTGTCGTCACCTACGGGCTGGCTCTGGGAACGGTGGTGGTGGCCATTGGCGATCGCTGGCCGAATCTGCCCCTGGGCCGCTGGGTCGTGGTCATGGTGGTTCTGGCCACGGTGGCGCTGGGGCTGAGCAAGGTGCTGCGCGATCGCTGGGGCCACACGGCCTGGCTCTACGGGGTGGGGCTGACCGCCCTGAGCTATACCCTGCTGGCGGGCGACCTGCTCGACAGCGGCTGGCGATCGGGGCTGAGCTGGGTGGGGCTGGTGCTGCCGGTGGTGCTGCTGCTGATTGGTCGCCACCGGGCCAGCGTGCTGACCACGGCCCTGGCGCTGCCCCTGACCCTGGGCCTGCCCTGGACGCGGCTGGTGGGCCTGGGGACGGCGACGACCCTGACGGCGGCGAACAGCACCGTCTACCGGCGGCCTGGGGTGGCGTTTTTGGCGGTGGGCTTTGCCCTGGGCTGGGTCTATAGCAGCCTGACGGACTGGGTGACGGGCTGGCCGCGCCATTTGGCCGACTGGGGCCTGGTGACGGCGGGGCTAATGGCGGCGCTGTGGATGGCCTGGCGACTGCTGCCCCCGCCCCAGGATTCTGAAACGCCCTCGCTGGCTGTGCTGTATCGGGTGGCCTGCGATCGCTGGGGCCACATCCTGGCCGTTGGCTTGCTGAGCCTGGCAACTGTTGCCGTCTCCCTCTACTACCTTGGCTGGCGAGAACCTCGCCCCCTGATCATTGCCGTCCTGGCTGCCTTCTTGCTGGCCCTGGGCCTCCGCTACTGGGGCACCGTGAGGCCCCTGGCCATTTACCTGGGGGGCTGGGGGGTAGAACTGCTGATTGCCGGAATCATGGTCGATCGCTATTCCACGGTGGTTGCTCTGGCGGTGCCGACCCTGGCGCTGGGGGCGATCGCCCTCGGCCTATCTGCCACTGTGGGACGCTCTCGCCCGGCCCTGGCCGCTGCGCTTCAAACCCTAACGCTGCTCTACGCGGGGCTGGCTCTAGCCCTGCGGGCCGACACCGCCAACGCCTGGACGGGCTGGCTGGTGGTGGCGGCGGCGCTGCTGCTGCTCGAGGTGGGGCGACGCTCCCAGACGGCCCTGGCCCGCTGGCTGGCCCTGGGTCTGCTGTCGGTGGGCTGGTACGAGCTGGTGATCTACCAGATGCTGCAAGGCCCCGGCGGCGCGGCGGCAGATGCACTGCTGGTGCTGGCGGGAGTCGCGGCGCTGATCATGGCCGGGTATAGACTGGCGGCGGCGCAGCTCGATCGCACCCTGGGTCTGCCCCAGATAGAGCTGGTTTGGGCGGCTCACCTGCACTGGCTGATCGGCAGTCTGCTGCTGCTGGGGGGCGGCATCGGTTTTGGGTTTGCCGAGGCCACCCTGGGCTGGCTGGGACTGGCGATCGCCGCTGCCTTCGTGCTCTACGCCCTCAGCCAGGGGCGGCTGGGGACAGATAGCGCCCTCCAGCACGCCTGGGTCTACGCCGGGCTGGGGGAACTGGTGGGCTGGTTTGCCCTGGGGCGATCGCTGTTTCCCGCTCTGGGATTTCTCGACAGCTGGTGGGGCGTGGTAGCCTGCGCCGTGGCGGTGCCGGTGTACTGGGTGCCCTGGGCCACCTGGGGCTGGCCCCAGCGCCCCTGGCGGGCAATGGCCGTGGCCGTGCCGCTGCTGATTGCCCTGGTGACGGGCGGGTTCGACCACATCCCCACCCTGTGGGTGCTGACCGGCTTTTACGGCTGGCTGGCCTGGCACAGCGGCAAAATTCGCGTGTCGTACCTGGCGGTGCTCTGTGCCACCTGGGCCATCTGGGTCTGGCTTGAGCAGCGAGCCATCGACGACAGCCTGGCCTGGGTGCTGCCCCTGGGGCTGGCGCTGCTCTACGTCGCCCAGGTCGATCCCGCTTTAACGCGCCCTGAGGGCAAAGAACAACGCCACTGGCTGCGACTGATTGCCCTGGCGATGATTTTGCTCACGGCTCTACTGACCGAACGCTGGGCGGGGCTGCCCGTGGGGGCGATGGCATTGGGGGCGATCGCCGCCGGGCTCCTGCTTCGCATTCGCGCTCTGCTCTACACGGGCACCCTGGTCTTTGTCCTCAACGCCCTCAACCAGCTGGTGCTGCTCAACGCCGCCTTCCCCTTCATTAAGTGGGTGGTGGGCATCGTGCTGGGCATCGCCCTGATCTGGACTGCGGCGGATGTAGAACGCCGCCGCGACCAGTGGCTCCAGCTCACCCAGAACTGGGGGCAAGATTTAGACAACTGGCAGTAGGGCGGGCGAGGGGGCGATCGCCTACCGACAGCTACCGACAGATTTTCAGCATTTGGTTGCCGCCCTTTTGAAATTCGTAGCTGACCGGCTCGATCGCAGCTCGGTAGCCGTTGCCCGATAAGGTTTCTAGAACTCTTTCTAAATGTGGGTACGGCTCACAGTCAAGCTGAATTAGCGGAAAAACCCGAACCTCAGCGGCCACTCGCAGCAGTTCGAGCAGGGCAGCATGGTGGAACTCCCGGGATAGCTGCTCTGCGTACAAAAACAGTAAATGAGAGCACAGGCACAGCTCAAACTGGTGGTCGCTAAAGTCTAGGCTGGGCAAAGCCTGGCCTAGATAACGCCCGTCAGCTCTGCCCAATTCGTAGTCAGATAAAAACTTTTTCATCGCGCCGAGACGAGCCTGGCCCAGGTCATCCGCATTGCGAAAACTCTTCCAAACGTAGCGGTCAGCCTTTTGCTTAACCTGAGAAATAATTGATTCGTAGGTGTCTCGCACCCGCTGCTCAATTTGCTGGGCAGAAAACTCGTACACCGGGTCGATAGAAATAACCGACTTCCCCAACTCTGTCATCTCGGCGTTGAAGCTGGCCGGGCCATCGCCGCAGCCGAGAATTCTCAGGTTTAAGTCCGCCTCGGACAGATTAAACATGGCGGTGTATTCTGCCAGCGTTCTTCCCCAGGGGACAATTTCGGTGAGTTTCATAGGAATAGCAGAGGCCCAAAACGCCAAAAACAAGCGTAATACTAAATCCCGAATGAACACCCCCGATTTGTAGGGGCATAGCATGCTACGCCCCTACGGGGTTCCTGATTATGAATTGGGGAATACCAAATCGGATTTCGTACAATACCAATCGTCCATGCGGCTGGCGCGGCACCCCGAAGGATGAAAATCGTAGGGTTGCATAACGCTAAGGCGAGGCTTCGCCAACGCGAAGCAATGCACCTTCTGAGGGTCATTTTCGGAGCAAATCTGAATTGTACAATCCCGATTCCAAACCGGCCAGCTTGCGTATCGGCAAACGGTGTCTGCCCAACCCAACCGAGGCTAGCCAAAGCAGATTCAGTATAAAACGGCGATTCGGTGAGCCAGTATTTAGCCCGTAGACTTTGGCATCCGCTAGCGCTTCAAAATCCAGTTGAAAACGGGAATGGCGGCCTTGGCGGGCAGGGGTTGGATCACAAAGCGAAAGGGCAGCAGCAGCATAATCGGTCGAGCCCCGCGACCGCTAAAGGGCACCAGCTGCACCACCAGATCGAGGGAGTAGTTGCGCAGGGGCGGCTTGAGGTCAGCCATTTTGGGCACGTCTATCGCCGGGGCCGTCTGCTGAAGCACCTGGTTGTCGGGGCTGCGGCTAAAGCAGTCTTCGCTGGTCACCACGGTGCTGAGGTACTGGTTGGGGTTGACGACGCTGACCACCTGGGGCAACGAGAGGTCGATGCGCATGCCGGGGGTGTGGCGAATGGCCCGGCGAATTTCGTTGGTCATGCGGGTGATGGAGCTGCGATCCCAATCGACGGTGACCTGAATGGCCCGCGTTTGGTTGACCACCTGCACCGTGAGCCCGTTTACCGGCTGGAGTGGGTGCGGCCCCTGGGGCAGTACCTGCACCGTGATTTGGCCCTCCTCAGGCTGCTCGGGCCGATCTGCGGCGGGGGCGAGGCTGCGGGGTTCGGGCACCGTCAGCTGGAGGGCCACCGCTTTGCCCAGGGGGCCCCCGGCGGGGGTGGGCACAGCGGCGGCGGTTTCGGCAAAGCCCTGGCGCACCAGCTGCGATCGCACGCTGGTTTCCAAGCCCGCGCCGTCGGGCACCAGCACCACCTGGTCTTCCAACTCCTCCTCAAGCGACAGCGCCATCTTATAGACCACGTAGCCCATGCAGATGAAGTACACCGTCAAAATCAGAACATCGATCTCCATGGGGGGCTGTAAAAGAGGGGTGGGTAGGGCAACACGTCCCGGGTAACCCGTGCGGGGCCAGGGCTTCAAGCCTCGCTCCAGGGTACCACCGATGGTCGCATCGCAATTAGGGGGCCAGCCCCGGTTTACAGGAGCCTTACTGCGACAGCGAAAAGGCGCTCTGCTTCACCAGCTGAAACGGCCCCATCAGCGGCCCCCAGGTGGTTTTGCCGGTCTCGGGGTCTACGCCGCGATCGTTGAGTTGCAGCACCAGGGGGCTGCCCGGAGCGGGGGAGGCGGGGCCGAGGTCAAACCTCAGCTGCACGTAGGTAGTGACGCCGTTGACCGCAAAGCTGCACAGACTATCCCCCGGCAGGCGAGCGCTAAAGACCTGGCTGGCCGGCAGATAGTCAATGGCAACTTTGCAGGTGGGCAGGTCAATCAGGGCCTCGCGGGTGAGGGACGCCAGGCGAGCGGGCTCCGTGGCCGCGCCGCTGAGGGCTACCGGGTCGGGCAGCGCGTAGTACTGGCCCCATATCTGGTCGTCGCGGTTGGTGAGGTGCAAAATGCGCTGTCGGTAGGGGGGCTTGCCTGAGCTAACGCTAATTTGCTCGATAAAAAAGGCGTACCCTTCGCCAAACACGGCCCTCGGCAGGGGCCGGTGCCACAGCCGCAGATGCAGGTACCAGGTTGGCTCCGCCAGGGATTGCTGACGGTTGTCAAACTCCCCGGCCAGATGGGTCGCTAACTGATTGAGCAGGGCCTCGCCCATGGGTTTACCGCGATCTCTCCAGTCCCGATGCTACCGGAAAGTGGGTCGCCTGTGGCCGCCGCTATTTCAGCAGCGGCAGCCCCGCCGGAGGGGTAAAGGTCAGGCTGCTGGGGGTAATGGTGTCGGCCTCAACCCCCAGCAAGATGGCTTCGGTGGTGACCTGGCCCAGGGGCGTCGTCACCCGCACATGGGTGTCGGCCCCCACCTGCTCAAAGCTCAAGAAGGGCAGCAGATCGAGGCCGACAAAGAGGGGCTGGGCGGCAATCAGGCTAAAGTCAAGGCGATCGCCCTCGGCAGCGTTGAAGTCAACTAGAATGTCGGGCTCTGAAGCACCGGAGCGATCGACCAGGGAGGTGCCATAGCCCCCCGGCGTATTGATCCGAAAGGTGTCGGCTCCAGGGCCACCCACTAGGATGTTGGCACCGCCGCCGCCGTCGAGCACGTCGTTGCCCAGCCCCCCCATCAGCAGGTCGTTACCGCCGCCGCCGTCAAGCAGATCGTCCCCGGCACCGCCAAAGAGCCCATCGTCGCCCGTGCCCCCCACCAGGGTATCGTTGCCGGAGCCACCAAAGGCCAGGTTATAGCCCGCCCCGGTCAGGATCAAGTCGTCGCCGCCAAAGCTCAGCAGCGCGTTGTTGGCGGCGGTACCAATCAGAAAGTTTTTGCTGTCGGTGCCCTGTAGCAGGGTGAAGACTCGATCGCTGTCAGAGGGCGCTGCACCGACGGGGACATCGGCAAACAGCCCGGTCAGGCCGGTGGGGAACAGGTCTACGGGAGTCGTAACCGCAGACAGTGCGCCGCTGGACAGGTGAACCTGGTAGAGGCTGGGGGCACCGCTGCCGCTCTGACCATAGAAATAGAGGGTGTCTAGCGCCGCCAGGCTCACTGGCGCAGCATCGGCTGCCAGGGAGTCCGCTGGCAGGGCGTCTGCCCCCAGGGCCGTCCTGGCGAAGCTAGTTTCATCTCCAGCCGAGGCCGCAGTCAGTGGGTCTTCAGGGGAGACTGTCTCCGGCAGCGGGGCAGCCGTATCCTTAGGCACCTCGTCGATGGGGGAGAGGCCATCTGGAGCGTCGGGCTCTGGCGGGGGAGCAGTTTTAGACGCAGTTTTAGACGGGGGAACAAAGGGGTCAGACATGGGGGCACAGGCAGAAACAACAGCGGGGGATCCGGCTGGAGCCGTAGGGTTTCACTCAGGTAGACTCGTTGGAGAGTAGTCACCGAGCACCAGTGGTCTATTCCACATTCTGGCCTGGGAACCAAAATCCGGAAAAATATGACTTGGTAGCAATACGAACAATTTAAGCGATCGCCGGGGCGGTCAAGTTTGCGTAAAATTACGGTGAATCCTACGCTACACCATCGGTAGTCGCCAATACCCACTGCTCAAAGGGAGCGCAAAACTGAGCCAGGGCAATCAGGTGCATACCGCTGGTAGAGGTGGGAATTGCTCGATCGGCCGCCGTGTTGTAGCCCCAGTCGGCTAAAAACAGGCCCACATCCCCTAAATCGGGCTGCTGCTGCACCGCTTGCAGCGCCTTTACCCGGTCTTCCACAAACCAGAGGGTGGCCCTGGGGCTGGCGGCCTTGATCTGCCGCAGGGTTTCGTACTTGGGCCGCTTGACCTCTTTGCCTAAAATCCGCTCTTGGGGCAGTGTCACCCCGCCCTGGGCCAGCAGTTGCTGAATAAACCGCCCTTCCTTGGTGGAAATGATCACCAGATCCACCCCCGCCGCCATCGCCTGCTGCATGCGATCGATCACGCCGGGGTAAAACCGCTGGTAGCTCAGCCAGTCGTCAAGGTCGGACTGAATCCAGCGATCGCGCACCCCATCCACCGCTTTGCCGAGGGTGGCAGGCTCCACCCCCGCCTGAGCCAGCAGCGGCGGCACCAGCTCCGGCCAGCGATCGAGAATGTCGTCATCGCTTACCCCCGACACCAGCCCGTAGAGCACCAGCGGCATTTCCCACCCCGTTTCGACCACCGGGCGCAGCGGGTAAAAACGCTCCGCCAGTCCCCCCGGCGGTGCCCCCGCCCCCGGCTCGAATACCTCCCCGTAGGCCCGCCACGCGGTTTGAAAATACTCCCGCAGCCCATCACAGACCACGCCATCAAAATCGAGCGCCAGAATATCGGGAGCAGCCATGGGGGTGAGGGGGTAGGGGGTAGGGTGTGTGGGGTAGGGGGTAGGGTGTGGGGGGCAGCTACCAGGTTTAAGGTATCAGGTGTCAGGCGTTAGGTGTCAGGCCCTGCCCCACCCATCCACCCATCCACCCATCCACTCCCCTACTCCCCCGCCTGCTGCCGAATCAACTGCTGCACCGCCGTCAGTGCCCGGTTTAGCTCCGGCCCCCGGTAGGTGGGGTGTTGCTCAAAGGCCTGCTGCTCTTGCTCTAGCATCAGCACGTCTTCGCGCACCAGTCGCCGCAGCACAAAGCTGGCGGAGTTGGTGAAGCTGCGCTTAAAGAACCGCCGCACGGCCAGAGGGGTTTTGTGCAGCTTCGGAAACCGCCCCAGGGAGGTAAAGTGCAGCAGGTAGGCGCGGGTGTGGGTCTCGCTCACGGGGCAAAACAGGCAGTAGATGACGAAGTCGTTGCCCAAAGTCGATCGCCAGTGGGGGTAGTGGTAGTAGACATCCAGGGGCTCGGGGTGCAGCTGCCGCAGGGCCGGAAAGATTAGCTGGGAGGCCGACCAGATTTTGTCGATCCGGTAGTAGCTCTCGGCGTCGTAGTGGGCGTGGACGTGGGACTCGTCGGCGGTCAGCTCCCGCAGCACCGGGTTGGCCCACACCTGGGCCCCGCCGTGCAGGTGGCCGTGGTACATGTCCATTAAATTCTCAATTAAGAATGAGTAGTGGGCCTGCACGTCGATGGTGGTGAGGGAGCCGATGAAATTGAGGTGCTCCCACTCGGGCACGCCAAGGGGGGCCACCTGAGCCGCCCGCGCCCCCTCGCCGGGGAAGACCCACACAAAGCCGTCCCGCTCTTGCACGGGGTACCGCCGCAGGGTGCAGGTGGGCAGCTTTTGCTGGGGCTCCAGGTAGGGCACGTGGGCGCAGCTGCCGTCGGGGGCAAACTGCCAGCCGTGGTAGGCGCAGACAAGGTTGTCGCCCTCAATGGTGCCCTCGCTGAGCTTGACCTGGCGGTGGGGACAGCGGTCTTCGACGGCGACGGGGCTGTCGGTGCGATCGCGGTACAGCACAATCGGCTGGTGCCACAGAGTCACCGCCAGGGGTTTAGCCGTTAACTCGGTGCTTTGCGCCACCGCGTACCAGTGGTTGAGGTTAATTCCCAGCTGTCGTAGAGGTTGGGCTTTGGCCTGGGGCTGTTCTGCTTGGCCATGCTCCCTAGCCATCGCTGCCGCTGGTTGAAGGTCAATTACATCCATCTCTGGGTTCGCTTGATAACGCTGGTTTTTTAGGGGTACTCACGACTTTAAGACCCAAGCAAAGTATAGATAAGGCTATGCTCAACAGCTACATTTTTCAAAACTAGTCTTGATTTTCAGGCAAGCCAATTTGAGGATTGCAGTCTGTAAATGTTAGCGAATCAGGGTCAAGAAAATCAGCCAACGCCATCTCCAATACCATCTCGATGGAGTAGTCAATCTGTTTAGCATGATTCAAATAGGCATCTCGAATATGATCTGGTAGTACAGCCAACAGCATCAGCGCGGCATCGGCGCTGAGATGCTTGTGTCCAGCTTGGGGGAGAGCTTGCATGAGTGACTACCTCCAATCTCTGGTGGGATACCTGGCATTATAGGGCGGCTTTGTAGCCTGAATCAGGATGCCTTCTAGCTCTTCCCCCAATTTGAGCACTTCAATCATGGAAAGAGGCGCAAATGAAAGTCTAATATCTCGGTGATCGTAATCATCTAGCCATGACCATGTAAACGCTTTATGGCCACCCCTGAAGCGCTCTCGAAGTTTTTTCGTTTTGCCCAAATAAAGCAGTTGGTGATTTCGATGTTTGACCGCATAAAGTCCTGGTGAAGGCGGGAGATCCCTAAAATCACGGGTGAGAGCTACGCAAGCGTCAAATGGTGTTGACAGGAGAACCTGAAGCAATCTTTGTGCTTGCGCCTGAATGTCACTCAATATCAACACCTAGACTGTGAATCAGAAACTGTGCACTCATCCTGACTTAACTAATGCCTATGTACCATTTAGAGCATCGGTGCAGTATGCCTAAAAACCCGGTTTCTTCGTCACTGCTCTAACGACATGACCAGCCTTCTGGCCCAGAAACCGGGTTTCTGTACCGGCGTTCTAGCTAAACTCTCCGTCTAAATCTTCAATACCCCCTCCGGATTCACCGAGAGAATTGGCCGGCGCTGCACTCCTTCGCGCTGCAAGATGGCGTTGGCCGCCAGCAGGCCGCTGCTCACCGCCCGCTCCATCAGGCCACAGGGAAAGGGCATCCGCACCCAGTCGCCCGCAAACAATAGATTCTCAACGGCGGTGGTGGTTTGGGGCCGGTTGGCAAAGCTGCCGGGGGGAAATCCGGCAAAGTTCTTTTGGTTGACTAGCTGGCGGTGCAGGACTGTGGCCCCCCTCAGCTCGGGCACCACCTCGTACAGCTCGGCCTCAAAGGTGTTGAGAATATCGGCCTGGGTGGGAAAGTCTTTTTCTTTGTAGCAGTAGGCGTGCAGCTCGACCACGCTGCCCCCGGTGCGCTCGCCCCAGGCGATGTAGTCGTCCTGAATGCGGTGGTAGAGGGTGATGCTGTCGGTGAGCCGGTAGCCCGAGAGACTGGTGAACCAGCTGTGCTCCCACTCAAAGTCGCGATCGAGCCAGAAGCGGGCTACGGCAAAGGGGTCGGCCACCTGGAGCTGGTCCACCTGGGCGACCAGGGTGGGTTCTACCTCGCCCTCGGCCAGGGCAAACAGGGCCTTGATGCCGGGGATGTCAGCGGCCATGACGTAGTAGTCGGCGGTGAGGTCGTGGGCGACGTGGGGCACGCCATCGAGGTCGGTGGCGATCAGCTGAATGCGATCGCCCTCCCGAGCCAGCACCTTAAACTTTGCCAGGTTTTCGCGGGCGGGGCCAGCCAGCACCGCCCCGTCGCTGGCGTAGGCGGCTCCGTGGCAGGGGCAGAGGTAGCCGTCGCCATCTACCTCAACCTGGCGCTGCACGCTACAGCCCTGGTGGGTGCAGGTCAGCGAGAGGGCGGTGGCAGCACCGGGGGCCACCGAGTAGACGCGATCGCCCGCGCCGAAGTACTCCATCTGCTCTGAACTCAGCAGCGGGTTGCGATCGACCCAGAAGGGCACCGGGTTGGTGGCGACGCTGCCCTGTTGGTAGGTGACCCCGGCGACTTTGCCCGCGTCCCAGGCCACCTGGCTAACGGTGACGCCGGTCAGCACCTGGCCGCCGTTGGCTTGAATGGCCTCCACCATGGGGTCAACCAGCGATCGCCCCATGTCCTGGCAGGTGCCGTTGAAGGCCAGCCCCTCGGGGTTGCCAAAGAAATAGAAGTGGAAAAACTGCATCAGCTCCCCGGCGCTGAGGGCGTCGGGGGCGTTGAGGCTCGACTTGGCAAAGGGCAAAAAGTAGAGGTCGTACAGCCCCTTGGGAAAGTCGTTGCCCACCCACTCGGTCACCGAGATATTGTCGAGGCGCTCGTAGGTCTGGGGGTTGCGGAAGCCGGTGATCTCGCGAAACACCTGGAGGTGCTTGAGGTGGGTAAGGTTAATGCCCCACTCCAGCCGGTTCGACGACGAGATTGCCAGATCGACGATATTCCACGGAAAGGCCGAGTTGCTGGGGCGAAACACCTCGGGGTCGTAGTGGGTTTTATAGACCAGCGAATAGTAGTCGAGGGACTTGAAATTCTGCTGAATGCTCAGCTCGTCCACCAGGCTAAACAGGTTGTAGTACTGCGGGAAAAAGCCGTGGAAACCGTGCTCCATCATGAAGGCATCGTCGCCCACCTGGATGGGCCAGCTGGCGATCTTGCCGCCCATCTGGGGCGATCGCTCCAGTAGGGTCACGGCCACGCCGCGCTGGCTGAGTTCGTAGGCGGTGGCCAGCCCCGCCAGCCCCCCGCCGATGACCACCGCAGTGGTGGGTTTGCCCACCTGGGTGGGCAGGGCGAGGCGATCGCGCTGAAACACCGTGGGCTGGGGTTTGCTCAGTCGAGAATAGCTGAGTAGCGCCGCAATTCCCCCAACGCCAAACAGCTTGAGGACATGGCGACGGGCCAGGGTTTGGGCAAACAGCCCCTCTAAGGATTGACTCATCTGAAGTTGTAGGCGTTGCTTGGGTCAGACTCGCCTCAGGGGTGCCCCCAAGGGTGTGTGGAGAGCGACTTGGGCATTAACGGTAGCACAGTCTCCCGGCCAGGGGAGGGGCATCTGGCGCTCCTGGCCAAAGGAGGCTACATCCCGCGTGAAACCTGTTAAAGACTGTAGTATTAAGTTGCTTTGACAGTCTACTCATCCAGATGAAATACGCGCGAGAAACCCTGGCGGTTGCCCAGCGAATTTTGGTGGAGCTGGGACGGCGGCGGCGCAGCCTGGTGTTTTGGGCAATTTTCCCGGTTGTGCTGCTGGTGCTCAACAGTTTGATTTTGCAGGAGCGCTTGCAGATCACCCTGGCCGAGGCCTACACCCAGGCGGCCCCCTCGACCCTGGTGGGGGCGGCGCTGTTTTTCAGCGGGCTGGGGGGCAGCGTGGCCACGGTGGTCTCAGAGCGCGAGCAAAAGACCCTCAAGCGCCTGTTTCTGTCGCCCCTCAGCGGGGTGTCGTACTTTTTGGGCATTGGCCTGGCCTACGGAGTAATTGGGCTGGCCCAGGCGGGGCTGGTCTACGCGATCGCCCTGGCGGAGGGGGCCACCCTCGACGGCAACCCCCTGGCCAACCTGCTGATTGTGGTGCTCAGCATTGCCGCCTACGTGGGGGTGGGGTTTGTGCTCGGCACCCAGCTGGCCCGCCGCACCGAAGACGTCAACGCCCTGATCGCCGCCTTTGGCATTCCGCTGATGATTTTGGGGGGCACCTTTCTGCCTACGGACTTTTTCCCCGACTCCCTGGCCCAGCTCACCCGGTACAACCCCATCTACCACATGATCGAAGCCCTCTCAGGGGTGGTGGTCGAGGGCAGCACCCTGGAAGCGGTGGGCGAGCACGTGGTGTTTTTGGGGCTATTTGCGATCGCCATGGTGGTGGCTGGCTGGCTGGCCTACCGCCGCATGGTGCAGGTCGAGCGCCAGCTCTAGCCGCCCCCTGGCCCCGGTTCTGAACTGAAGCGATACAGTGGTAAGGGTACCCGCCCCATCCATTCTTTCCCAGGCAACCCCCAAAAAAACCAGAAACCCCCCAGGAGAATTGCCCCCTGCCGTGAGTTCTAACGATCCGGTTTTGATGGTTACGCACCAGCCCACCTCCAACCCAGGCCGGGTGGGAGAGGTGCTGCGAGAGCTGGGCTTTCCCCTCGACATCCGCTGCCCAGCCCTGGGGCACCCGCTGCCTGCCACCCTAGACCACCACAGCGGTACGGTGGTGTTTGGTGGCCCCATGAGCGCCAACGACGACCACCTCGACTTCATTGCCCAAGAACTCCGGTGGATTGCCCTGGCCCTGGCCGCCGATAAACCCTACCTGGGCATCTGCCTGGGAGCACAGCTGCTGGCCCGCGCCCTGGGGGCCGCCGTCACCCCCCACCCCACAGGAGCGCGCGAAATTGGCTACTACCCCATTCTGCCCACCCCGACGGGTCGCGGGCTACTGCCCGGCCCGCTGATAGTCTACCAGTGGCACCAGGAGGGGTTTGCGCTGCCGACGGGCAGCCACCTGCTGGCCACCGGCCCTACCTTTCCCCACCAGGCGTTTCGCTACGGCAGGCGGGCCTACGGGCTGCAATTCCATCCCGAAATCACCGCTGCTATGGTCAACCACTGGACTACCGAGGGGGCCGACCAGCTGGCCTGCCCTGGTGCCCAAGGGCGGGCCTACCACCTCAGCCAGCACCGCCTCTACGGCGCGGCGGTGAAGCGCTGGCTGCGCCAGTTTTTGGCCACTTGGCTGGGGGCCACTACCCAGGCCGAGGCGGTCTGGGGGCAGTACCATCCGCTTCACCAGAGCCCGCCGGGGTCTCTGCCCCGCGCTTCGGGCCCCCAGACCATGACCGAAACCGGCTAAACCATTTTGCCGGCTGAACCATTTTGATCGTCAAGCAGGAGGAAACCACGGGTGAATATTGGGGTAATTGGCACCGGGCTCATGGGAGCGCCCATGGCCCTCAGGCTGCTGTCGGCCGGGCACAAGGTCTGGGTCTACAACCGCACGCCCGAGCGGCTCAAACCGCTGGAGCTGGCGGGGGCAAAGGTCTGTGCTACGCCCCTGGCCCTACTTCAGCAGGTGGAGGCCGTTATTTTTATGGTCACCAATGGGGAGGCGGTGCGATCGCTCCTAGAGTCCATGGGCCTGGGCACTCGCGCAGCCTCCCTGGCCGGTAAAGCCATCCTGCAAATGGGCACCATTGCCCCCGCCGAGAGCCAGCAGCTCAGCCAAACCGTCGCCGCCGCCGGGGGCACCTACCTGGAGGCCCCCGTGCTGGGCAGCATTCCCGAGGCCAAAAACGGCAGGCTGATCGTCATGGTGGGGGCCGAAACCGACGCCTACCAGCGCTGGCAAACCTTGCTGGGGTGCCTGGGCACCACCCTCTACCACGTCGGCCCCGTGGGCAGCGCCGCCACCCTCAAGCTGGCCATGAACCAGCTGATTGGCTCCCTCACCGCTGCCTTTGCCCAGAGCCTCGGGCTGGTGCAGGCCGCCGGTATTGATGTCGAAACCTTCATGGCCGTGGTGCGCCAGAGCGCCCTCTACGCCCCCACCTTCGACAAAAAGCTGCACCGCATGCAGACCCGCCAGTTCGCCGACCCCAACTTTCCCACCAAGCACCTGCTCAAGGATATGGGGCTGTTTGTAGAGGCTGCCCAGGCCGCCGGGCTCTCCCCCTTCCCTGCCGAGAGCGTGCGCCACCTCGTCGAGCAGGCCGTGCAGGCGGGGCTCGAAGACGACGACTACGCCGCCCTGTTCAATGTCGTCAGCCCTCTGCCCAAACCCGAGTGAGTCAAGCTTAGATAAGTTGATCAAAATATTACAGGTTCCAACATTCCGTAAAGCGACGTCCGAGCTTTTGAGTTATATTTGGGCATCTTTTATTACAGCTGAAGGCTGGAACTACTGAGGGCATGCCCCAGAGGGACTGTAGCCCAGGGGCGGTTCTCTGGCGATCGCCTGCGGGTCTTCTCCAGAGCGGGCTCGCCCACCCATCGGTGGCGATGTGATAAAAGTTCAGTTAATCCCTCGCGAAATTGATGTTGCCACGGAGGCATCCTTGTGTAAAATCGTGGGCAATATCTGCAAACCCTATCGCCCCAAAGGAGGTGATCCCTAAATGACGGTGAGTACCCAACCCCATCTAATTCGGTTCCTACAGGATGAATTGGCTATTTCGACGGCCTCAATTCAGGTCGCCCTCAAGCACAGCGAGCAAGACCCTGGGCCGCTGCCCATGATTCTGTGGCAGTACGGTTTAGTAACCCTGGAGCAACTAGAGCAGATCTATGACTGGATGGAAGCGGCTTAAGCCAGAGGCACCCCTGCCTGAATGTAGATAGGCGCAGCACCGGCTGCGCCTTTTGCCGTTTTTGGGGCGCTTTTAGACTTATAGCTGTGCCCCTCTAAACGTTGAAACGCTTTAACGTTGGAACGTCTTCTAAATGTCCTGACCTTGGTAGCTATAGCTATACTTGTGTACCAACTACTCAAATACCAGCGGCCACAGGTCAGCCACCGCCACCTCCCAGCCCGGCAGCAGGTCGGGCAGCGTCAGGCGATCGCCATCCCCCAAAAGAATTGCCTCATCCCCGGCTCGATACACCTCTACACAGCGGGTCTCCGGGTCGATGAGAATGCCCACCTGGGTGCCCAGGGCCAAAAAATCCTGAATTTTGCTCCGCAGCTTGGTCAACTTGTCGGTGGGCGATTTCACCTCCACCATCAGGTCGGGGGCCAGTTCCGCAAAGGCGCGGGGGCTACGCCGCAGCCGCTCAGCTCTCACAAACGACACATCGGGAGCGCGGGTGTCGGCGTTAGGCAGTATGAACCCAGCGCTGGAGCCCGTCACTCGACCCAGCTGGCGGGGGCGCACCCAGTTGCGAATCTGGGCCGCTAGCTCAGTCGAGACTTCATCCGCCTCGTACCCCGAAGGACTCATAATGTTTACCTCCCCGTCCACCAGCTCCATCCGGTATTCGGGATGTTCGCTCTGAAGCTTTTCGAGTTCATTAGCGGTTAGCAGCATGGGTTTTCCCCCACAACAGAGGTCTTCGTCCCATCATAACCGTCAGCCTGGCCGCTCCAGTTCATCGCGTACGGCCAGGGCGGTGGCGGGGGCGAGCAGAACGCCGTTGCGGTAGTGGCCAGTGGCCAGCCAGATATTGCTGTAGCCGGTCAGCGGTTGGATGACCGGGGCCGCCTGGCCCTGGGGGCGGGGGCGCAGGCCCGACCAGCGCTGGGTGATCATGCCGTTGGCTAAGGCCGGGCAGTAGGCGATCGCCCCGGCCAGCACCTCATCGAGCCGGGCGGCCTCGGGCTGCATGGCCAGGGCCTCGTCTAGGCTGGTTTCGGGCGGAAACTCCACCGTGGCCCCCACCCAGTAGTCGCTGCCCCCCAGGGGCACCAGATGAATGTCGTGGCCGTTGACCACGGGCTGAAACTCTGAACTGCCCATGGGTTCATCCAGATGAATCCGCAGCGCCTGGCCCAGCACCGGGCCAATGGCGGTGGGCCGGTGGAGCGCCTGGGTGAGGGGCAGCGTGCCCAAGCCCGTTGCCAACACGATCGCATCCGCTGCAAAGCTTTGACTTAGCGTATGCACAGCCGTACAGCGCCAATCTTCCTGGGGGGCAACCTCCACCTCGACCCCACCAAATCCCGTTACCGGCTCCCCGAAGTAAAACTCGGCCCCATGCGCCTGAGCACCGGCTACCAGCGCCAGGGTGAGATCGGTAGGGTTAACTTGAAAATCTTGGGGCGAGTAGATACCAGCAACGACTCCCTCGCCATTGAGGTGGGGGCAGCGATCGCCCACCTGACCCGGTTCCCAAATCTCCAGGGGGTAGCCCTGGCCCTGGCGAATTGCCTGGAGCGATCGCCACCGAGGTAAGTCTTCCGCCGCAAAACACAGGCTGAGAATGCCCTGGGCATTGTGCTGAATTGAACGCCCCGTCAGCGATGCCAACTCAAGAATCAGCGTTTGATAGCGCTTGAGGCTGCGCTCTCGCAGTCGCCAGTTGCGCCCCTTTACCTTGTGGCTAATCACCGCCATAGCCACCCCCAAAGCAGCGGCGGTAGAGCCCTGGGCGGGGGGAGCACCATCAACTACGACAACCTGAATCCCTGGGCAGAGGCTCAGCTCGTAGGCGATTGCAGCCCCCACAACGCCGCAGCCAATAACGGTGATTCGCTTCAAGGGAGGGTGAACTATGTTGGGTTATTGAAGGCTATTGAAACGTGGGCACCAGACTCAAGAAGGAGTCAAAGTCATCTAGAGCATTGCGGTACTCTTGCCCGGCAATCACCTGCTGGTTGTTGGCAGCGGCCTCATCGAGGCGCTCCAGGTGAACGTAGAGTTCTTTGGCGAGAGATTGGGCCTGGGGCTTATCTTTGGTCAGCAGGGTGTTGGCCAGCCGGTTGACCCGCGCCCGCATTTCGCCCATAGGGCCGTGGATGAAGCTCTGCACGTTGACCCAGTCTTTCTTTTGAATGTAGCCCTGAAGCTCGGGGAAGCGATCGCGCAGCTCGGCCACGGCAGGGGTGTACAGCTCTACCTGCTGCAAAATTTCGGGGGTGTAGGTGGTCGGTATCTTAGCCGCCGGGCCACCGCAGGCCACCAGGCAGGAGGCGACTACCGCCAGCAAAATTCCCAAAAGAGGTCTAAAGCGTCCCATAGTTAACCTTTTGCGCTCTCTACATCAGTCGTCTGTATTTTACGCCGCCGTGGCAACTTGTGAAGCGCCAAGATGCTGTGGCGGTGGTGGCTAAACTAAATCCCCGATCCTCACCAATAACTCACCCACGACCTACGGCCTCATCAAAGATGACCGCTATAGCGGTAGAAATTGGACTTGATTCTCGAATTCCTCTGGTTCTCCCAATTTGGCGATTAGCTCTAGGTCGCGGATGCAGTCGCCAATGCGAACCATGAGCTGATGCCCGTAGACTACTCCAGGGAAAGGTATTTCCTCTATTTGGCATCGCTGAGCTTCAATCAAGAGGTCTCGATCTTGAGAGAAAACAATGCGGCCTAATTCTATGGCCCGACTCAACACCAAATCGTCATCAATACCGGAGCGGCCATCTTCTTGAACGGTTAAAACATCCACCGATCTGAGGCGCAACCCGCTGGTGATTGCGCCATGAACATTTTCATCCATATACACACTGAGGCTCATGGGAGCAGGTTTTGAGCTTTGAGCCGAGCTACGAAGGGAGATTCCCCAGCGGCCTGCCGCAGGGTTTCAATTTCCCGCAGTTCTGCATCCATGGCAGCTTCTAGCTCTGACTGATGATCCCAATAGTAAGAGAGGGCGCTGTGGATTTGGCCCATGGTCAGATGGCGATGGTTGATGTGAATTTCTTCAGGCGTCCATCCGTGGGCGCGCTGGGCCATGGCAATTTCAATCACTTTCATGGTGCTGCCTTCGATGACCGGCACCTGGCGATCGTTGAGGACAATGTGCTTGTAGTCAGTGGTGGTTGAGGACATGGCGTGCTGTTGGTGAAAGGTTGCCAGATCCCAGGGTTTTGCAAAAACCCTGGGATCTTTGCTGCTATAGGTTCACTATGGCATCGGGGACTGGATATTTTTCGATTTCGCTGAGGGGCAGCAGGAGGGTGTCTTCGATGTATTGCCGGGTGGCTTTGGTGACGTAGCAATTGCTGTTGAGACATTCGATCAAAAACTGGTTGGCTCTGTAGTACTGAAGTGCTTGTCTTACTTGGTCGTCGCTAAATTCCCAATCGTATCCAATATCTCGATATGTAATCATTACAGTCCTCAGTAGATAAACCCACAATGGGCCAATCCATCGCCACCACCACTTAAATATGGTTTGACTCTCTCTATCAGGTAGTGCTGCCGTCAATTCCTGGATGTAAATCTTCACTTGAGGATCGACTTTGTCAGCCAGCTTCTCAGCGACAGAGAGATTGTAAATAAGATCGTGGTCGGGATCTTCAGCATTGGTGAACTCAAGGGCAAGAATTTTAGAGAAATAGAGGAAATCGTCAAGCGCAACGTCACAAGCACGGTCAAGATCGTAGTCAGGATCAAGATCGACCTCAAAATCACGATCAAGAGAACGGGCGAGATTGTGGGAGTAACATTCAAGGCTAAATCCAAAGGAAAAGTAGAAAGCGCGAGTTACGGCAGGCCTATAGGATGTTTTGGCTGAAGTTGCTTTTTGTTTTACCCAATCTAAAAAGAGCTGTAGATTCGAGGTTGTACTGCTGTTATCGGCTAGGAGACAATCGATCTGTAGCTTCATTAAAGTCAGTAACGTATCAGCCTGAGGCAACATCTCAACTGAAAGTAAAAAGACTTCACGGTAGCGTTCTTCGGTGATGTGAGCAGCCAGATTTTGTAACACCAGCTTTGGATTAGTAGTGGAGTTAATGATGTGCTGAGCAGTGAAGTATTCCTGAAAAGTGAGATGAGAAAATGAGTAAATACCCCTGGCTCGCTTTATCAGCAAGCCGTTCTGGGACTCGATAGATTTCAGCACAGCTTCGCCGTCTAGTTGCAGGGCTTCGTCGTCGTTGTTTGCACCGGGCAGATCACAGATGTAGCGGATGATGTGTTGCTCAATGGCAACTTGCTTGAAGAAATAATTGCCTTGTTCAAAGGTTTCAAAGGCAAGATGGCTCAACAACTTTTTCTTGTTTGGGAGTGATAGTCTCTTATAGATCAGATCTCTTCTAATACCCTTCCTATCGTCCCACCTGCTCAGAAGCCAGTCTGTTCCTTGTCGATAGAAATCAGAGCGATTCCTCGGGAATTCAGATGTTTCCTCAAATGCCAGGCAGAGTAAGGCTAGGAGGATCGGTGTAACTGCTAGTGCGCGAATAGGTTTATTATCCTTATCATTCAACTCTTTAATGAAAACTTTGGCCTTTTCAGGGTCATTCTTGCCGACAAACCACTTGGTAGCAAACTCGGTAATTTGCTCTAAGTTGAAATCGGCTACCTCCACTTCAGTAAATTGCCCAAAGATGTATTCCCTCACAGCAGTGCGGCAAGTGATCACGCACTGGCAATTTCTAAACTGGTGGGCAAAAGTTTTGATGTCTTGCAGGACTCGGTCGTGGTCGGTTTCTGAGACTTCGTCCAAACCATCCAGTAGCACAAGGGCTCGGCAATTGGTTTGGATAGTGGTAAGGGCTTCGGCTTCTTTCACACCGCAGGCTTGCCACTGGGTTTGAATGTAAGTCTGTAGTTTAGGTTTTTTCTCGTCGTCAGCGTATTCCTTCAGCGTCACAAACACTGGCACCCGCTGAGGCTGAAATTCTCCCTGATTGCATAGAATGGCCAACCGCTTCAAAAAGGTGGTCTTACCCGCCCCCGGCTTGCCCAAAATCATCAATTGGCTGTGTTCTTCAACCGCTTGCAAACCATGGACTCTCGGTTGACGTACATGCCCGATCAAAAAGCGGTCAAAGTTTTCGGGGTCACATTTCAGCCACTCATCCCCTGGAGGTTGCTGATTCCTTGAGAGTTTTTTGAGAATGTTAACGTGGGTATAGATGTCGTCCAGGCCAATGGGCTGTTCCATATCCAGTACGTGCATAGTGCCGCAGCGGGATTGGATGTCGTCATGCACCTGAGCACGAATGCTCTTCACCAAGGCATTGACTTCTGTCCCGACTTCTATAATCTCAGAGCCAGCTGGTGCTACCTTTCGATACTCACTCAACAAACAGTCGTGTAACTCACGGAGTTTCCCTGGTCCCTTTTGGCTAATTTCGCATTTAGTCCTGAACTTGGTGTAAACCCCAGTCATGCGGCTCCGCAAAGCGTTCACGCTGATATGCAAAGTGTCAGCATCCGCTTGCTCGTTGTCTTTATCGCCCAACCGCTTGATCAGTGCCTCAGTTTGCTCTGGCGATAGGTCGTAGCGTTTGGCCTGGGCTTTTAAAAAGTCGGCAGGTAAAGACTGCATAAACGCAACGGGGAGAAAATTTCGATACTGCAAGGTTAACCCATGCCAGAGCAAAGGGATTTGGGTAGCCTTCCTAACCAAATCGAGTCTTTTGGACAACGACAAGAGTTAAGTCAGGCCAAGTCAGCCCAGGTCAGCCAACATCAGGGAGAAAACCCCAAACTGCTCTTGCGACAGTGAATACATCAATTCACGCAAGGCATTAAACCTATGAAAAAACCAAGCTTCAACCTGATTTTCGCCACCGTTCTATCGCTCATCCTCAGCTCTGGCGGCGCGGCCCTGCACCTGGCCAGCCAGCCTACTCTCACCGAAGCGCAAACTCACCTGTTCAATACCGCGATCGCCCTCTGGACCACCGGCACCACCACCCTCATCGGCTTACTCGGCACCAACAAGCCCCATGCCTAACCCATCCACCCCATCACCCCATCACCCCTTTCCCCCGCCACACCGCATCCGCCACCCGGCACACGTCATGCATCTCCGCCCCATCGTGGACGCGGATAATGTCAGCTCCCCCGGCGATCGCCGCACAGCAGGCCGCCGCTGTGCCCCACACCCGCCGCTGGGGGTCGGGCTGGTCTAAAATCCAGCCGATGAAGCTCTTGCGGGAAGGGCCAACCAGCAGCGGCAGCCCCAGATCGCGAAACCGGCTGATCTGCCGCAGCAGCTCCAGGCTTTGCTCGTAGGTTTTGGCAAAGCCCAGGCCGGGGTCCACGGCAATTTTGCTGGGTTTGACGCCCACCGCGATCGCCGCCTCGATCTGGTGCTGCAAAAATTCGTGGATCTCGCCCACCAGATCGTGATATTCGGTGCGCTGCTGCATGGTGATTGGGGTGCCCCGCAGGTGCATGATCATAATTGGCACCCCCAGGTCGGCCACCGTTGAGAGCATGCCCTTGTCATAGGTGCCCGCCGAAATATCGTTGACAATATCGGCCCCCGCCCGCACCGCCGCCCGCGCCACCGATGACCGGGTGGTATCCACCGAAATAATCGCCTGGGCCAGGGTGTCGTCGTCGTCGCGGCGAATCGCCTCAATCACCGGAATCACCCGCTCCAGCTCCTCGGTGCGGGAAATTGACTCGGCCCCAGGCCGGGTAGACTGGCCGCCAATGTCGAGAATGTCGGTGCCGTGGTGCACCAGATGGCGCGCCTGGGCCATTGCCCGTTCGACAGTATTGAACTGGCCGCCGTCGCTAAAGCTGTCGGGGGTGATGTTGAGCACCCCCATAATGTACGTGCGGCTGCCCCAGGTGAAGGTGCGATCGCGAATTGTCCAGGGAGCGGGGGCTGTCAGCACAGACATGATAATTAACTCAGCTAGACCTCTGCCTAGCTTAGCGGAAATGGTGGGGGGAACGTTGGAACGTTCTAACGCTCTAACGCAGTCTCTACAACACCTTCTCTAAAAACTGCTGGGCGCGATCGCTCTTCGGCGCACTAAAGAACACATCCGGCGGCGCGTCTTCCACCAGGTAGCCGCCGTCGAGAAACAGCACGCGATCGGCCACCTCGCGGGCAAAGCCCATCTCGTGGGTGACGATGCACATGGTAATGCCTGTTTCCACCAGGGCTTTCATCACCTCCAGCACTTCTTTGACCATTTCGGGGTCGAGGGCGCTGGTGGGTTCGTCAAACAGCATCACGGCGGGTTCCATGGCCAGGGCGCGGGCGATCGCCACCCGCTGCTTTTGCCCCCCCGACAGCCGCGAGGGGTACTGGTCGGCCTTTTCCGCCAGCCCCACCTTGGTGAGCAAATCCAGCGCGATCTTGCTGGCGTCGGCCTTGGAGAGGCCCTTTACCTTCATCGGCGCGTAGGTGAGGTTGCCCATCACCGTCTTGTGGGGAAACAGGTTGAAGTGCTGAAACACCATGCCCACGTTTTGGCGCACCTTGAGAATGTCGCACTTGGGGGAGGTGATATCGATCCCATCGACGAAGATGTGCCCGGCGGTGGGCACCTCCAGCAGGTTGATGCAGCGCAGCAGCGTCGATTTGCCCGACCCCGAGGGGCCGATGATCGCCACCACCTCGCCGCTGCCCACCTCAGTCGAAATATCCTTCAACACCTCCAGCGGCCCGAAGGATTTGACTAAATGCTCGATTCTAATCACTGCGGCGCATCCTCCGCTCTAGAACTTGGGCGGCCTGGGTCAGGCCCATGACCATGACGTAATAGATCACCCCCACCACGATCAGCGGCTCAAAGTAGAGGAAGGTCTGCCCGGCCACCACCTGGGCCCGCCGCATCAGGTCTAATACCCCAATGGTAGACACCAGGGCCGAATCTTTCAGTAGCGCAATGGTCTCATTCACCAGGGCGGGCAAAATGTTCTTAAACGCCTGGGGCAAAATAATGTCGAGCATCATCGGGCGGTAGGCCACCCCCAGCGACATCGAAGCCTCCCGCTGGCCCTTGTCCACCGCCATAATGCCCGCCCGAATGGTCTCCGAGCTGTAGGCCGCCGAGTTGAGCGAAAAGGTAAACACCCCCGCCTCAATGGGTGAGATGCGGTAGCCAATCAGCTGGGGGGTGGCAAAGTACACCAGCGCCAGCTGCAAAATCAGCGGCGTGCCCCGAAAGATCGAGGTGTAGAACTCCGCAAACCAGCGCAGCGGCTTGATCTTAGAGATCTTGAGCAGCGACAGCAGCGTGCCCAGGGTAAAGCCAAACAGGGCCGACAGCACCGTAAAGCGGAGGGTAACCAGAATGCCATTCAGGATGAAGGGCAGCGATGGAATAATTTGGCCGAAGTCTAAGTTCATAGAGTTGGGTTCCCAGGCTTTGGCTACTCAGCCCGATCGCCAAACCACTTCACGATTAGCTCCTCCATCAGGCCGCTCGACTCCATTTCGGCCAGCACTCGGTTAAACTCAGGCACTAGCTCGGAGTCTTTAGGAAAGGCGATCGCTGAGCCCGCCGCCCCTTCCTCTTCAATTTCGACGGCTTCGAGGTCGGGGTTGTTGGCCAAAAAGCCCTCGGCTACCGTGTCTTCAATGATGGCGGCATCGATGCGGCCCGACCTGAGTTCTTGAATGATCTCGTTGATGCGGTTGAGGGGCGAGAGCTGAATACCGGGAATCTCCGCCACCAGATCGTTAGCCAGCTCCTCTTGAATGGAGCCCAGCTGCACGCCCACGGTCTTGCCATCGAGGTCTGCGGTTGAGGTAATACCGCCCCCTGAGGGAAACACGATGGTCTGCCGGGCATCGTAATAAATATCAGAGAAATCGACGTTTTGCTGGCGCTCTTCGGTGGGGGTCATGCCCGCCATCACAAAGTCGGCCCGCCCCGCCTGAAGCGCAGGAATTAAGCCGTTAAAGTCGATGTTGGTAATCTCTAGTTCGTAGCCCAGCTCGGTGGCGATGTGGCGGGCAATGTCGATATCGAAGCCGACAATTTCTTCGGTGCCCCCGGCGGTTTCCACAAACTCGTAGGGGGGATAGTCGGCGGAGGTGGCCATGGTCAGCACCTCACCGCCTGCGCCTGCACCGCCAGCCTCGCCAGCGGGCCGGTCGCCACCACAGGCGACGGTCAACCCCAGGGTGGTCAGCGCCAAAGCAGACGTCAAAACCCAACGTCGTTTCATGGAATCTCCTCACAGATGGTCAAGTCAGGGGGCAAGGCTATAGCTGTAGCCAGTCTAGTTAGGACAATTTCCCTGGGAACGTTCAAACGCTTGAACATTCCTGGGGTGGCTGAATGTCTTAACCCAATTGACCATGCTATACGCCTCTACTAGCAGTCTGCCATTCCCCTGACTAGCTTGCAGAGATTTTTTTTCTACCACAGTGATAAATGCTACCGTTTGAGCAGTTGTGAGCATCGGTTGTGATGACCGAGCGCCCTGGGTCAGCCCCTGGGCAATTTCAACGCCGCTGGCTTTGAGGGCATTGCTCAGGCATCGTCGGATTGGGGCGGAGGCTGGAGCAACCGTGCCGGGGGCGATCGCCCTAACCAGCTTTGTCCTGGGACAAAAAGCGCTCGTTCATCTCGGTGGTAGACCAGTGATACTCCAGGTCAATATTGCTCTGCTTGCAGGACTCTTCAATCTGGCGCTGCTGCGACAGTGCCTTGCGCAGGGTAATGATCAGCTCCTGCACCTGGAGCCGTAGATGAGGATTTTGGTAGGCCGTGGCCATGGTCTGCTGCTCAAGCAGGCGCAGCAGCAGCTCGTAGTGAATATGGGAGGGTAGCGGGAGCGGTTTGCCTAACTGTGCCATTGCGGTGCTCCAGGGTGCGATCTGTTGATTAAATCAGGAACTTAATAAAGCTTAAGGGCTTTAGTCTGTGTTTTTTTCGTAAAGTTGGTCGATGGCCAGGCCCGGATCGGGCTGGCGAATGAGCGATTCGCCCACCAGCACGGCCCCGGCCCCGGCGGCGGTGACTGCCTGCAAATGGTTCGGGGTATGAATGCCCGACTCGCTGACCACCAGGGCCTCGCTGAGCTGTTCGCGCCGGGCGGCAATTAGCTCGGCGGTGGTCTCTAGGCGGGTGGTAAAGGTCTCCAGGTCGCGGTTGTTGATGCCGATGAGCGCCAGGCCAGGCACCGCCAGCACCCGGTCTAACTCCTCCAGGGTGTGCACTTCAAGCAGCACCGCCATGCCCAGGGCCTTGGCAATCTGCACAAAGTAGGCCAGATCCTGGTCAGAGAGAATGGCGGCGATCAGCAGCACCGCGTCGGCCCCCTTGGAGCGGGCCAGGTACATCTGGTAAGGGTAGATGATGAACTCTTTACACAGCAGCGGCAGGTCAACTACTTGCCGAATTTGGCTCAGGTAGTCAAAATCGCCGTGGAAGAAGGTCTTGTCGGTGAGCACCGAGAGGCAGCTGGCCCCGTGGGCGGCGTAGGTCTGGGCGATCGCCACCGGGTCGAAGTCAGGCCGCATCACCCCCTGGCTGGGGGAGGCTTTTTTGACTTCGGCAATCAGCGCCGGGGTGGTGCGCCCGTCGCGCAGGGCGGCGATGAAGTCGCGGGGCGGGGGGGCATCGAGCACCTGCCGCTGCAAGTCGGCCAGGGGCAGGCGCTCGCGCAGGGCGGCCACCTCAGTCTCTTTGTGCCAGACAATCTTTTCTAAGATATTGCGGGGCTCGGCATCGTCCACTTTAATCTGGTATTGCAAGTGTTTGACCGCAACAGCGGGGTTGGGAGGGCGGCGGCGAATCTTCATCGATTTTGGAGTTTGGATTTTAGGTTTTGGATTGTAGGGTGGGCACTGCCCACCATCAACCTCAGCAAAAAGACCAATGAATCAGCTCAGGATTGTAGGGTGGGCTATGCCCCACCATTCACTTCGGGGAAGAACCAATAGATTAGATATAGAGCATGGGGCGATCGCAAGCACCGTACTCCCGGTCTTTTCCGCAGTGGGGAGGTGGGCAGTGCCCACCCTACAACGGTTAGGCAGAGACCACGACGGCGCGCTTGAAGGCTTCGTCCAGCACCTCCGAGAGGGTGGGATGGGTGTGGACGTAGAAGGACAGCTCGGTAACGGTCTGGCCATTGGCGATCGCATTGGCCGCCTCCTGAATCAGGTCCGCCGCGTGCATGCCAATGATGTGAGCGCCGAGAATTTCGCCCGTGTCTTTGCGGTAGATCACCTTGGCCAGTCCGTCGCCCTCGCCCTCGGCCAGGGCCTTGGAGTTGCCCTTGAAGTAGGTTTTCACGGTGTCGATGGCATAGCCCTCGGCCTCGGCCAGGGTCTTGGCGGCGGGTTCGGTCAGGCCCACAAAGCTGACCTCGGGGTGGGTAAAGGCCGCCGCCGGAATGCTCAGGTAGTTGATCTGCCGCGGCTCGCCGCAGATGGTCTCTACCGTCAAAATGCCCTGGGCCGAGGCGGCGTGGGCCAGCATCATTTTGCCAGTGGCGTCACCGATCGCCCACAGGTGGGGCACCGGCTCGCCGTTGCGGGTCACCTGTAAATAGTCATTCACCGGAATAAAGCCCCGGCGATCGGTTTCCACACCGACCTTCTCCAGGCCCAGATCCTTGGTGGCGGGGATGCGCCCGGTGGCCACCAGGCAGGCGTCCACCTCCAGGGTTTCCACCACCTCGCGGGTTTCGCGATCGGCCAGCTCAATCACCACCGGGCTGCCGGGGGTGACCTTTTGGGCGATCACCCCGGCGCGGGTCTCGATGTCGCGGGGGGCAATCAGCACCCGCTGGGCGATCTTGGCGATGTCGGGGTCGAAGGTGGGCATCAGCTGATCCAGCGCTTCGATAATCGTGACCTCGCAGCCCAGAGCGGTGTAGACATCCGAAAATTCCAGGCCGATGTAGCCGCTGCCGATGATGGCGATCCAGTCGGGCAGCCAGTCGAGCTTCAGGGCTTCGTCGCTGGTAAACACCGTTTTGCCGTCGGTCTCAATGCCGGGGGGCACAAAGGGCACCGAGCCGGGCGACAGAATGATGTCTCTGGCGGTGACAATTTTTTCGCCGTCGGGGGTGGCGATCGCCGCCTTTTGCTCCCCCGCCAGCCGCGCCCAGCCCTTAATAATGTCAACCCCCAGCCGGGTGAGGCTGTTGGTCATATCGCCCTGGATCTTGCTGACCAGGTTTTTGGCGTGGTCGGCAATGGCTTCGCGATCGTAGCTGACATTCCCTACCGAAATGCCCAGGGACTTGAGGTGGTGCTCGTTGCGCAGCTCCCGCACCCGGCCCGACGCCGCCAGCAGCGCCTTCGAGGGAATGCAGCCCCGGTTGACGCAGGTGCCCCCCATCACATCGGCTTCCACAATGGCCGTCTTTAACCCCCGCTTCACCGCGTGCAGGGCAGCCCCGTGGCCCCCTACCCCAGCACCAATAATCAGCAGGTCGTAATCAAATGCGTCGCTCACAGCAGGCTCCTGAACAGGTGATCCAAAAGTAGGGTTGATTTCAGCTTAATTGGCAAGCTGGGTCTTGGCAGAGTGCTGCCCTCAGCCTAGCCGCAAACTTGGGCCAGAGGCACGGGGTCGCAGGGTATGGATTCTACGACATCCAAAGTTTCCTTTCATTCTTGACCACCGAGAGCAATCAGACAAGCCGGGGAGGGTGGTGGAAGTTTTAAGTGTTTAGTTTTGAATTTTGAGTTTGGGGGTTGAACTCAAAATTCAAAATTCAAAACTTACTCCCTTTCCCTCTCCCACTCCCACTCCCTCTGCCGCCGCGCCTCGTAGAGCAGCAGCGCCGCCGAAATTCCTACATTTAAGGACTCCACTGCTCCCGCCATGGGGATGCGCACCTGCACCGTGGCTCGACGCTGAAGGTTTTCTGAGAGCCCAGCCCCCTCGTTGCCCAGCACAATCACCGTGGGTTTGGTGAAATCTACCGACCAGTAGTCCACCGGGGCGTAGGAACTGGTGGCCACCAGCTGCACCCCGGTCTGTTCCCAATCCGCCAGCAGGGCATTTAAATCGTCCACCACCGTCAGGGGTAGCCGAAACCACTGGCCCGCTGAGGCCCGCAGCACCTTGGGGTGGTCGGGGGCGACGCTGTCGGCGCTGAGCCACAGGCCATCGACCCCAGCGGCCACCGCTGTGCGAATGATGGTGCCCAGGTTGCCGGGGTCTTGCAGGGTTTCCACCGCCAGCCCAATGCCCTGAACGGCTCGATTTGCAGAACGAAATACCTGGGGGGCGATCGCCACCACCCCATCGGGATGCTGGGTCGTCGCCATCCTTTCCAGCAGCGCCTCCGCCACCAGTTCGACCCGCTCGGCCCGCTGTTCTAGCTCAAGCGCCAGATCGGAGTGGGCCTGCCGCCATGCGGGAGTGTAGCAGACAACGTCTAGGGGATAGCTGGTGGCGAGGGCTTCCTGGATCAGGTGGGTGCCTTCGAGCAGAAATTGGTTTTGCGATCGCCGCTCTTTGGCCTGGTGCAGCTTCCGAATAGACTTCACCAGGGGGTTTTGCAGGCTCGTAAGCATGGCTTTATCCCCTGGTGAGCACTTAACTTAGGATGCGGAACCCGGGACTTGAACCCGGATGTTATTGCTAACACTAGGACCTGAACCTAGCGCGTCTACCAATTCCGCCAGTTCCGCTGGCCGGGCGTTATTACCGCCGCGATTTGTAATCATGCACTGACTTTGTCCCAGAGTCAAGCGTGTAAAAAAAGATTTCGTAATTTTAAGCGAATCAGCTATCCTGATGTGGCCGAGCCTGGCAAATAAGTCTGGACTACAGTGGCGAAATTGATGATTTCGAGTAGAATCTAGACGAAATTTGGGAAAAGGTGGAGTTATCAGTCGTGGAGGACACCGCTATCGTTACGTCCATTGGTTTACCCAACCCTGTAGCCGCTGCCGAGGCGGACGGTGCTGTCCTTGAAATTACCGGCGGTACTTCCCTGAGGGGGCAAGCGACCATCAGCGGAGCCAAGAATTCGGCTCTGGTGGTGATGGCTGGCACCCTGCTTTGCTCACAGCCCTGCCGCATTCGCAATATTCCCCACCTGATGGACATTGAGCGCATGGGGGAGGTGCTCACCGCCCTCGGGGTGGGCCTCAAGCGTGAAGACGATGCCCTGGTGGTAGACGCCACCACCATTGCCCACACCAAAGCCCCCTACGACGTGGTGAGCCGCCTGCGCGCCAGCTTTTTTGTCATCGGCCCGCTGCTGGCCCGCATGGGGGTGGCGCGCATTCCTCTGCCCGGCGGCTGTGCGATCGGGGCTCGCCCGGTGGAACTCCACGTGCGCGGGCTTCAGGCCATGGGGGCCGACGTACACATTGAGCACGGTACTGTACACGCCTACGTGCCCGGCAGCGGTGGACGGTTGCAAGGAGCCAAGATTTACCTCGACTACCCCAGCGTAGGGGCCACTGAAACTCTGATGATGGCCGCCACCCTGGCCGACGGCGAAACCATCATTGAAAATGCCGCCCAGGAGCCCGAAGTCACCGACCTGGCCAACTTCTGCCGGGCTATGGGAGCGCGGATTCGCGGCGCGGGTACCAACACTATTACTATTGCTGGGGTGCCCAGCCTGCACAGCACCGACTACGGCATCATCCCCGATCGCATTGAAGCGGGCACCCTGCTGGTGGCCGGGGCCATCACCCGCTCCGAAATCAGCCTCTACCCTGTCATTCCTGAGCACCTGACGGCGGTGATTGCCAAACTCCAGGAAATTGGCGGCCAGGTGGTGGTCGATAGCCCCAGCCGGGTGCGCTACGTACCCTCCCACCGCATTGGCCCCACCGATATTCAAACCGGGCCGTTTCCAGGCTTTCCCACCGATATGCAGGCCCAGTTTATGGCCCTGATGGCGGTCTGCGAAGGCAGCAGCCTGATCACCGAAACGGTGTTTGAAAACCGTCTGCGCCACGTGGCCGAACTCAACCGCATGGGGGCCGACATTCGCCTCAACGGCAACTGCGCCATTATCAAGGGTGTTCACCAGCTCTCGGGAGCGCCAGTGCTGGCTACCGACCTGCGGGCCTCGGCGGCACTGGTGCTGGCCGGTCTGGCGGCCAAGGGTACCACCACCATCCAGGGGCTGCACCACCTCGATCGCGGCTACGACGACCTGGAGGGCAAGCTGCGGCTGCTGGGTGCTAATCTGCGGCGCTACAGCGATAGCTCAATCCCCGCTATTGAGCATTAGTCAATAGCGATAGTCAATAGCGATCGCGTGCACCGAAGGGCCAGGGTGGGCAGCTGCTTTGGCCCTTTGCCCTTAGAACGATGAATTGGGGCGGCGATCGCACTCTTAGATACAGATCGGCCACCCAACCGGCACCTTACACTAGCAGCAATCGTCAACCGGTGAACTCGCCTATGACCCCGGCTCGCCCCGCCATCGACTGGGATGCCCTGGCCCAAGCCTTTGGTGCGATCGAAACCATTCGCGACCCCAACCAGCGCGAAAAGCTCTCGAAGGACTACTACTACTTCAGCCCGGTGCTGAAGGAGCAGCTGGCAGGTTTGGTGGCCGATTTAATTGTGCGGCCCACCAGTGAGGCCGAGGTATTGGCGGCGGTCAAGGTCTGTGTCGAGGCACGGGTGCCCGTCACCGTGCGGGGGGCGGGCACCGGCAACTACGGCCAGTGCATTCCCCTGGAGGGCGGGGTGGTGCTGGATTTGAGCAAAATGAACGCGGTGAAGCGGGTTGAGCCGGGGGTGGCCTGGGTAGAACCGGGGGCCAAGCTCTCGGCGATCGACAAAGTTACCCGCGAAACCGGGTGGGAATTGCGGATGTATCCTTCCACCTACCGCACTGCCACCATCGGCGGGTTTATCGGCGGCGGCAGCGGCGGCATTGGATCGATTACCTACGGGCAGCTGCGCGATCGCGGCAATCTCAACGCCGTGCGCGTGGTCACCTGCGAAGACAACCCCCGAGTGATTGAGCTGCGCGGCGACGCGGTGCACAAGGTCAACCACGCCTACGGCACCAACGGCATTATCACCGAGCTAGAGATTCCCCTCGGCCCGGCCTACCCTTGGGCGGAGGTGATTGTAACCTTTGATGAGTTTATGACCGCCGCCCGCTTTGGCCAGGCCCTGGGCGATGCCGACGGGCTGATCAAAAAGCTGATCAGCATCCACGCCTGGCCCATCCCCAGCTATTTTGCGTCGCTGAAACCCTACCTGAGCGAGGGCAAAGCGGCGGCGCTGCTGATGGTGGCCGAGCCTTCCCTGGCGCTGTTTAAGGAGTTGGTGACCGAGTTTGGCGGCACCATCACCTACAGCAAGTCGGCCCAGGAGGCCAGCAAAGGTGCGCCCCTGGCGGAGTTCACCTGGAACCACACCACCCTCCACGCCCGCAGCGTTGACCCGTCGCTCACCTACCTGCAAACCCTGTTTCCCTACGACCCGAAGCTAGAGCGGGTACAGCACTTCTACGAGCACTTTGGCGACGAGGTGCTCATGCACCTGGAGTACCTGCGCATGGGGGGCAACACGATTCCGGCGGCGCTGCAAATTGTGCGCTACTCGACCCCCGAGCGCCTGGCAGAAATTATTCGCTACCACGAAGATAACGGGACGCTGATCGCCAACCCCCACACCTACCTGCTCGAAGACGGCGGCATGAAAAAGGTGGATGCGGTGCAGGTGGCCTTTAAAGCTGAGGTAGACCCCTACGGGCTGCTCAACCCCGGCAAAATGCGCGGCTGGCTAGAGCGAGTCGGGGCGAAATAGGGATTGTTGTGGCGATCGAACGTCCGTTTACTGACGAAGACCGGGCTGAGTCGCTGAAGGCGGCGCTGCTGGCGGGGACTGCTGCCGGGGCGGTGGCTGCCGCCCTTTTGCTGGCCCATCGAGTGCCCTCCCTCGGCTGGGGAGCAGCCCTGGCCTCGATCGCAGCGGGTCTCAGCGGCAGCACCTTTTGGGTGAGCGCCGTCATCGCGGGCCTCTCGGGCGGTCTCTTCGGCATCACCTACCGCTACGCCGTGCGGCAAGACGATAACTCTCAGCTTAAAGCGGGGGTGGTGCTGGCCTTTAGCCTGGTGCGGGGGCTGGCCTTGGTGAATGTGGCGGCGGCGGTCAGTCTGCGGGGCTGGCCCTTTGCGGCGGCGATCGCCGAGAGCCTGCTGATCTTTGCCACCGCCGCCCTCAGCCTAGAGCTAGCGCGGCAGCAGCAGTGGATCAAACCCGTAAAATGAGCCAGAAATTTCAGGCCATAGCCAGAATCCACTGAGCCAGGGCTAGGGCTTGAGGACGGCTGAGTTTGCCCTGGGCAGTTCTGGGCAGGGCGCTGACTAAGATCCACTGCTTGGGCAGTTTGTAGGGGGCCAGCAGCGATCGCAGTCGCTCCGGCAGATCGGGCAGCAGTTCTGTAGAATTCATCACCACCAGGGCGCAGAGCCGCTCACCCCAGCGATCGCAGGGCAGCCCCACCACGCAAGCGTCCTTTACCCCGCCCGTCGCCAACAGCACCGCCTCAATTTCTTCAGGAAACACATTCTCGCCGCCGGTAATGATCTTGCTGCTGCTGCGCCCGACAACGTGCAGATAGCCCCCGTCATCCAAATAGCCCATGTCGTCGGTAGCCAACCCCGTAGGGTGGGCACTGCCCACCAAACCCCCTTTGCCAGAAAATCCCCAGTAGCCCAGCGCCAGAGACCTAGCCCGGATCACCACCCGCCCCACCTGCCCCAACGGCAGCGGCTGCCCCTGGTCGTTGAGAATCGTGATTTTTACATGGGGCAACGGTCTACCACTGCTGCGGTGCCCCGCCAAAAATTCCTCGGGCAGCAGGGTGGCGACCTGGGCGGCGGACTCAGTCATGCCGTAGGTGAGAGCGACGGGAATCTGCGCTGCCTGGGCCGCATCGAGCAGCGATCGCCCTGCCGGAGCGCCCCCCAGCAGCACCGCTCGAAAACCTCGCAGCCAGGGGATAAACCCACCGCCCAGCGCCAGCAATGCTTGGAGCTGAGTTGGCACCAGCGAGAGAAATCCACCCGGCGGTAGAGAGAGATAGTTTTCCCGTTTGAGATCGCTGTAGGGCTGAAGCGCCAGACAGCCCCCTGAAACCAGCACCCGCAGCGCCTGCATCAGACCGCTGACGTGGAACAGCGGCAGCACGCAGTAGGCATGCACAGCCTTCACCCCAAAGTGGGATCGAAATCCTTCGATGGAGACACTTAGGGTGTCCCAGCTATGTACCGCAAACTTGATCTGGCCCGACGACCCACCCGTAGGAATAAGTATTTGTCCTGGCTGACTTCCCACAACTTGGCAAGGATAGCCCTGGATTTCTGGACAGACGGGAGCATCCCAGCGAGGCCTGACTAGGGCTTGTAGCTGCTGACGCTCGCGATCGCCCCAGCCGGGGTTCGCCAAGACCACAGTGCAGCCCTCCGACCAGGCCGCCAGGCAGGCCGCCAAAAACAGCAGCGGGTCAGACTCAGCAATGAGGACTCCGGGGCTGTAGGAATCGACGGATGCTCTGTAGGCCGCGAAAACCGGGATCAGCTGGCCCAAATGCAGCCAAAACGACCGACTGCTAGGGCCAACCAACCAGTCATCGTCCCAGCGCCTTTGCAGCAGCGTCTTTAGAGGCTGTCCCATAGCTCGGCGGGGGTGAGGGTATCCCAGTCGTCGGCAAAGCAACCCTGGGTGCCAAAGCCCAGGGCCGGAGCGGGGGTAGGCGAACAGCGGGCCGCCAACGCCAGAGCCGCCCGTCGCCCCACTACGGTTTCAAAAACCGAAGAAAACACTAGTCCTTGACCAAGCTGATTTTGACAGGGGCCAGCCGTTCTGGGTGCAGGGTGTAAGGTATACGGTCTACGGCTCACCTTGAACCTGAAACCTTGACCCGTATACCCCACTGACCCGTCATCTTTAGCTTGGCAGTCTACTAGCTGAGGCCGATGCTGTTGGCAAAAGGCTTCTAGCTTGTGGGGTGAACCAGCGATCGCAGGCTTGACCACAACCACCCCGCGCCAGCCCAACCCCCAGCAGGCTTCCAGCTGAGCCACCGTCGCCACCGACTCATCCAGGGCGATCGCCGTCTGGTAGCGCTGCCCCATCTCCCTCATCTCCCCCACCCGCTCAACCGACAGCGGCTGCTCCAGGTATTCAACCGTGGCTATTTGAGGATTGTCATTGATGCGATCGCACACCGCCAGCCACTGCTCCGCCTCCGCCAGACTCAGCCCGCCATTGGCGTCCAGCCGCAGCCGAGCCTCGGGGGGAATGGCCTTCATCAGCTGCTCCAACCAGGAAATTTCGTTAGCGATAGGATGCACGCCAATCTTCCATTTCAAAGTGCAATGCCCCTGTGCCAGCCGTTGAAAAGCCACTTTCAGCACAGATTCACCAGCGGGCAGGAGGCCGCAGATTGCAGAAATCGCCGGTTCCTGCCCATCCGTAGAATGCTCTGAAGTTAGATCCACCATGGCAGACTCTAGCCCAAACTGGGTGGCGGGCAGCTCATTGGGAATGGGGTGCGATTCGCGGAGCGATCCCGAAGGGAATCGCCACTCACCCCCCTGAGCTTGGCAAAACGCCAGCGCCTCGGCCAGCGACTCGCTGCCAAACCAGGGTATGGGTGCCACCTCACCGTAGCCCACTCGTCCCAGACTATCCCTCAGGCGCAGCAGCAGCCCCTCGCGCCACACCCAGGGGCCGTGGGCCGTCTGCAACGGCTGCACAAACCGCCGTTTGTAGGGCCGCATTGCCAACTCAATCCCCATTGGCCGCCCATTCAAAACTCAAAACTTAAAACTCAAAATTTGGTCAGACGCTCAACCAAAACCCCAAACTCAACAACACCCCGCTCCAAAAGTGAAAGCCAATGGCAAAAAACTTGGCGTTAAACACCCGGCTCGGCTGGTCGTGGTAGCGGGTGACGTGGCGACCGAGCCGCCAGGCCGAAAGCAGGCTGAAAAATACCAGCGCCGTCCAGACCGGAAAAATACCTAGAACCAGAGCCAGGGCGGCGATCGCAAAAAACGCCCCGCAGACCCAGGGCACCAGCGCCGCCCCCCGCTGTGTGCCCAGTCGCACAATGGGCGATCGCTTGCCCGCGGCCAGGTCATCCTCCACCTGGTGAAAGTGGGAGCAAAACAGCACCAGAGTCGTGCTCAGCCCCACCATTGCCCCCGCCATCTGGCTGCCCCACGACCAGCTCTGGGTCTGGCTGTAGTAGGCCGCCCCCATGGCCAGAGGCCCAAAGCTAAAGAAGCACAGCACCTCCCCCAGGCCCTGGTAGCCCAGGCGAAAGGGCGGCCCCTGGTACATATAGCCCAGGCCGCAGCAGAGCAGAATGATCGCCAGCACGGTGGGGTCTTGCTGAATCAGGGCGATCGCCACAATGCCCGCAATGCCCAGGCCCAAGCACAGATTCGCCAGGGCAAACACCAGCCGCCGATTGCGCGTGAGATTGACGACAGAATGGGCCTTGTTAACATCGATGCCGGTCTCAGCATCAAACACGTCATTACTGAGGTTTTCCCAGGCCAAAATAAGCACCGCCGCCAGCAGAAACAGGGCAAAAATACCGCCGTCAAACTGGCCGGTTTCAGCGTAGGCGATCGCGCTACCCACCACCATCGGCATAATGGCAACGCTATACATGGGGGGCTTTATAGCCGCTAGCCAGAGTTTGCGGTCAGCTTGATTTACCGATTGGGTGGTCATGGCACTGCGATTTCTTCAGGCTTAGCATATCGCTAAGCCGGGCCATGGCAGAAGGCATCTTCACAATCCTCATTTCCCAACGCCGCCAAATATACGCCAAATATACGTAGGTGTTAGTCTAAAAAGTTACGTAAAAATCCATAGCAAATTATTAATTTAGCTTGTGCATATTAAAGCCACAGGCATCTGTCGCGTCGGGCGGGGTCTGGTGCATCTACCCTAAGGAGACCCTCACTATGTCCAGTCGCGGATTAAACCTCTGCACCCTATCCGGCAATGTCGCCGCTGACCCCCAGGTGCGTAACGTTGAGCGCAAAACCGGCGGCAGCACCCAGGTAGCCGAAATGACCATCTACGTCGATCGCATTCCCAGCCGCAAAGAGAACGACAGCTTTACCGTCGATATCACCGTGTGGGAAGGTTCCCCCGCCTGGCGCAAGCTCACCTACATCAAAAAAGGTTCGCTGATTATTGTCAGCGGTGCGATCGACGCCTCCCCCTACGTCAGCAAAGCCGACTCCCAGCCTCGGGCCGGGCTTCAGCTCAAGGCCAACGACATCTTTTTAGACTCTTCCCCCAGGGCCGAAGACCCCAGCGCCCCGGCCTCAGCGCCCAGGGAACTGGCCACGGCAGAGTTCTAACTTCAGCTATGCTGCTCGGCTGGGGGGGTGCGATCGCGCCACTATCGTTCCACCGCCTCAGCCAGCAGACCAGACATCCACGGAGAGAGCGCCGTGGGTTGAGAGCTAGGATGCGGGTTTCCGCATCCTTTTCTAATTTTGGAATTCTAATTTTGGGGCCGTCTGCGGTAGCTCAATAGCCAGCTCACTATGGTTGCACGCCGGGTCAGCCGTGGTATCAGCTGATCGACGGTGTAGCCTTTAAACCCCAGCTCCTCCTTGAGCAATTGTTTATCGTCTTTCGGAATCGAGCGGGTCAGCTGCACCGTCGCCGGGCGACTCTCAATAAAGTTGGGCGGCTGGGGAAATTTCTCGGCCCAGGCGGGCTCCACCGCCGCGCTATCCCACCCGGTATCGGTCTCCCGGTAGCCCAGCCCGTGCCACACCAGACGGTTCACCGCATCGTCCTCCAGCTCGTCGTTGAGAATGGCCCACAGGGTCTCGTCGGTCAAAGGGGGCATAGACAACTCATCCGCTTTACTAGCTGTCACCCAGGCTAGATTGGCCCCGGTGACACGACCCAAACTAGATCATTATCGCCCAAGCAGCCCAGCGATCCTGTCGTTCCCAGCGTCACACTCAAGCTCAAAGACTCACTTGAATAGGGAGAGGCTGCTCAACAGATCCTCACACTGCAAGCGCGGAGGAACCCATCATGCGACGACCCCATCGTCAAACCGGCCTGCTGCCCCTGGCCTTCAAACTGGTGAAGTATTTCTTGCTGGCCCTGGCAGGCTTAACCATTACCTATATCGCGGCCATTGGTTTAGATTTGCCCTTGATTGCCCAGGCCATTGTGGTCTTTTTAGAACAGGCGCTAGGGCGATCGCTGGTATTGCTGGGCTGCCTGTGGGCGATCGCCGTAATCAGCGAATCTTTGCGCTATTGACCTAAAAATACACAGCGGCGGCGGGGCTAAGACCGCCGCTGCGCTCTGAGCGCCTGGCGGTAGGCTTTAACGGCCTGGGTCTGACTGGGGCGATCGACATAGTTCGCGAGTAGAGCTACGTCCAGCCAGGGCAGGAGTTGGCTGCGCTCTAGGGTTGCATACCCGCCGCCTGGGTCTACCAGGCCATAGATACTGATTTGCTGATTTTGCCAAAACCAAACCTCTTGAACCCCCAAGCCCCTATAGACTTCCAGCTTATCGACGCCGCCGCTGGTGATCACAATCTCTAGGGCAATGTCGGGCACCTCGTGCAGTTCCCCCAGGCAGTAGCATTCGTCGGGTTCTAGGCCCCGGGCAGCGGCTTCTTTACGAAAAGTAGCCGAGCCGTAGCCGTTGAGGTCTAGGTCAAGCTCTTCGGCAAAGGCTTCGATCAGGCGAGCGATGGCTTTCTTTAGCCGCTCATGCTCTGGAGAGGTGGTCATGAGTTCGAGGGTGCCCTCCAGGTAGGTCATCCGCAGGGCGGGAAACTGGTTGAGGAAAAGGGCTACCAGGACATCGTACTGTTGCCAGGTGACACCTTCTAGCACCAGCCGTTGTTCGGCAGCGGGGATGGCGTTAGAAAGATTGAGCAGGGATGCCGTCACGGTGGTCTCAATGCCTCGCTGTCAGGGGTGGCATTTACAGAATGCCTCGATTGTAGCGACTACCGCCCCTGGTTCCCACACTCCGCTGTAACGACTACCACCCCTCGTGGGAATGCCACCCCCGGCGCTCCCGCGCCCCAAGACAAAGGACGCCGAAAAAAACTTTTGTAGCGCTGAATTAACGGTAAGTTATGGGCACGTAAAAGGCCAACTAAACATTCCAGCTCTACTAGGGGTGAGACACAGAACTGCCTATCTTCAGACCTTTCAAAGGCTTTGCGGACAGTGCTACTAAACTGGGGATGTTCCTCGAGCAAGTAGATGACAATACAGCTATCCAAAAACACTCTGACAGGCGCTACTCCCATGCGGCGCGCTCCTCGCTAATTTGCTGATCGATCTCTAAGGCCGTGCGCTGATGCTCGAGGGCTAGAGGGTGGTTGTGCAAGAATTGGAGAATGGCGACGCTGCTACCTTTTTCGAGCTGTTCGGCTTGGAAATGCTCTGGGCTGGCAGTCTGACTTTTTTTGAGCAGTTGAATAAATTGGGCCAGCAGGTTAAGCGCGTCTTGAGGAAGCGTTTCAATATCTTGCTGGATTTGTTCGAGGGTGGTCATGGCTGAACCTGTCCGGGTATGTAGAGCGGGAGGGAATAAGGCTAGCTTGGGTGTAGCACTATTTTATCTACCTAAAAGGCCAGCCTCACCTACATCGGAGCTTTTTGTTGACTTTGGGTTGATTGTCCCCATGCGCTGCGTGGGAACAGTACTTGCGGTGCTCCTGTGTGCGCTAGAAATCCACCCGCCCCTGGCCTGGCTGCCCCCAGTCTTTTTCGCTAATGTTAAGGAGTATTAAACAAGTCTGAGTTTTCTGAGAGGCCCGCCTGTGACCATGACCCTAGCTGCCCCCACCGTTCAAACCTGGCAATGGCAGGGGTTCTCCATTCGCTACCAGCAGATTGGCACCACGGGCACCCCAGTGCTCTGCATCCATGGGTTCGGGGCGTCGAGCGATCACTGGCTGAAGAACCTGCCCGCCCTTGGGGAACAGTATTGCGCCTACGCCATCGACCTGATTGGCTTTGGCCTCTCCGACAAGCCCACCCCCAACCAGCCCCTGGCCTACACCTTTGAGACCTGGGGCCAGCAAATTCTCGACTTTTGCCGCGAGGTGATCGGTCAGCCCGCCTACCTGGTGGCCAACTCCATCGGCTGCATTGTGGCGCTCCAGGCGGCGGTGGATGGGCCAGACTGGGTCAGGGGCGTGGTCATGCTCAACTGCTCGATTCGCCTGCTGCACGAGCGGCGGCGGGCCGAGATTCCCTGGCACCAGCGGCTCAGCACCCCCATTGTGCAAAATCTGCTGGGCTACGCCCCTGCCGGGCGCTTCTTCTTTGCTCGGATTGCCCAGCGCAAGGTGATTCGCAATCTGCTGGGGCAGGCCTACCGCCGCCCAGAGGCCGTCACCGACGAGCTGGTGGAGGCCATTCTCAACCCCGCCCTCACGGTGGGGGCCGCCGATGTGTTTCTGGCCTTTGTGCGCTACTCCCAGGGGCCGCTGCCCGAAGATCTGCTGCCCCAGGTGCATTGCCCCGTGTGGATGATCTGGGGCCAGGATGACCCCTGGGAGCCGGTGGCTCTGGGCCGCAAGCTGGCCAACTTCCCGGCGGTGAAAGCGATGGAAGAACTGCCCGGCGTCGGCCACTGCCCCCAGGACGAGGCCCCTGAGCTGGTGAACCCGCTGGTGCTGGGCTGGCTGGCGGAAGCGGAGGCATAGCGGTAGTCGGTTTGGGTGAGACATTCTGTAGATGAACGTTCAAGCGTTTGAATGTTCACACGTTGGTTTTCCCTGGAACTGAGCATCGATCGCGAGCCTTTGACCGGAGTTAATATTGGTGCCGTCTAAATTTCTAATTGGGCAGGCGTTGCAGGGGGGCGGGCAGCAGCATGTTGGGGGGCAGATAGCCGCCGTAGAGGGCGTGGGAGCGGCCAATCACCTGGTTGAGGGCGGCGGTGTAGGACTCTCCCGGTTCGCGGGGCAGGGCGATGCGGGTCAGGTAGGCCGGGGCGTAGAGGGCCTCAAAATGGCGGCTGACCTCGGGGAAGATGAGGCGATCGCCGTCGAAGTCAAAGGCCAGATCGAGGGCACCGTCGGGCCGGGGCAAAAATTCTGGGTTGCCCAGCAGCACCAGGGATGGGGCCAGGGCGATTTCGCCGCTGCCGCTGGAGAGCAAATGCACGATCGCGGCGGTGCGGTGGTCAGTCGCCCCAAGGGGAGCATCGCCTGATTCTGCCCGTTCCTCGGCGGGAAACAGCTGCTGCACCACAGCAGGGTCAAACGCAGACTGCTGGGTAGCCCCAGCCAGCCGGGCGGCGGGCCAGGCGGGAATGCGAAAGTCTTGCAGGGTTTGACCGTGGAGCACGCTGGAGGCGTTGGCCCCATCCACCCCCGTGACCTGGCTGAGCTGGGGCTGATAGGCGGCCACCAGGGGCAAAAAACGACCCTGCTGGGGCGGCAGGGCGGAGGGGGGATGGCCAATGCTGAGGTTGTGGGCGGTGGCCATGGTCTGGGCCAGGGCGGCGAAGTCCCAGCGGTTGACCTGGCCGTGGGACACCAGATCGAACCACAGGGCACCGATGGCGGCCAGGGTGGGCGATCGCGCCGGGGTCAGGGCCATCAGGTCGGGCACCACGTAGTTGCTGAGGCCGTAGCGCTTGACCGTGGGGCCGTGGCCCCACTGGGCGTCGAGGCTGGGCATGTCGCGCAGGTAGGGCAGCAGCCCCCGGCTAAACCGCAGGTAGGCCAGGTCGGTGCGGTTTTCGGGCTGAAACTGGGCATAGACCAGGTCGCCCAGCCGTTTGGCCATCGCCACCGACAGCAGCGAGAACGCCTGGGTGTTGATGTCGAGACCGTGAACCTGGAGGCGCTGAAACAGCAGGGCTTCCTGTAAGGCGGTGGCCCGGTAGCTGGCCTCAAGCCGCTGCCGCTGGGTTTGAATGGCCACAATTTTTTCTTCCAGGGCGGGCTGCTGCCGCCTGAGGTAGGCCCACAGGCGCGGGTTCAGGGCCTGATCGCTCAGCAGCACCAGCAGCAGGTCGGCCTCCTTCAGGCCCGGCGAATTGGTCTGAAAGAACCTGAGGTAGTCGCGTCGGGCCAGGGGGTAGCTCTGGGCCGCCGTCAGTGGCGCAAGCGATTCATGGCGGGTGGCGTAGATGCCCAGCAGGCTGGTGGTATCCATCGAGGCGACCGAGCGGCGATCGAGGGCGGGGGTAAAGCCCAGGGCCTGCCAGGGGCGATCGCCCTGGTAGTGTTCTAGTGCCTCCAGCACCGCCGCCGTAGAGCCGTGGGCCAGCTGGCGCAGCTGCTCCACCAGCTGATCCTCAGCCGCGAGTTGGTCTTGGTAGCGGGCTTTGTAAGCCCCGGCAGCGGCCTCCACATCGGGCGGAAACAGGTGAATGCCCTGCTCGCTCAGGTGGGCAATGCTGAGGGCGTGGGCCCCAGGGGTGTCTTCGGCGGCGGTGGGGGTGGGCAGGGGCAGCCGCCCCAGGGCCAGGGTGGTGCTGGTGTCGGTGCTGCCGGTGTGGGCGGCTTTGACCTCCGGGGCCTCGACCCGCTCGATCGCCTCCAGCTTGGCCCAGGGCTCTAGGGGGGTCATCACCAGGGCACGCATCAGGTATTGCAAATTGGTCAGGGCCAGCTCTTGCTCGTAGAACGAGTAGACCGTGCCCGCCGACTCGGTATCTAGCCCCTGAAAGTAGGCGTACTCCAGGGTGAGCAGATGCACCTCCACCAGGGGCATGAGTTCGGCCAGAGGCACCTGGGCCTGGGCCGCCGCCCAGAAGGTGTGGCCTAAAAAGGGGCCAGCGTAGTAGCGATCGCTGTTAAACACCCCGTTTTGCAGCAGGTTGCGATACTCCCCTCGCTCCAGTCCCTCGGCAATCAGGGGCAGGGCCGGGTTGCGCATCAAAAACCAGTAAAACTTTTCGTCGAGCACCCAGCGCTGGGCCGCGGGCACCGACTGCCGCAGAGCCTGGTAGCCCTGGGGCGACAGCGGCGGCACCACCGTACCGTCGCTCAGCACAAAGGTCACCCCCGCCGAGCTGCGGCTAAAGGTGGCCCCTTCTAGCAGCCCGATGGGCGATCGCTGCTCAACCCCGGTCAGGGCCACAAAGCCGCCCTGGGCCACCTCTTCGACAAAGGCGCTCACCCCCCGGCGCACCCCCTGGCGCAGTTCGGGAACCGCCCTCGGGTGCAGCGGCGGCAGCAGGGTGCTGACCCTGGGCATCAGGCCCTGGCCAGCAAATCGCAGCAGAGTGGCGCTGCCTAGAGCGGTGAGGCTCAGCAGCGCGATCGCCCCCACCAGAGTTCGTCTCCGGGGTCGATACCAACCGCGACGACCGACCAACTCCGCCTTTGTTATGCCCCGCGCCATAGCTGTGCCAATAAAGTGGTTGCCCCGCTGGGCCCAATCGGCCCCAAAACCAACGCAAACTGCCGATATAGTATCGGCTCCGTCCGGTTTTAGTCACATTTGGCGATCGCATTTGGCCCCTACGCGCCAACGCCGCTGCTTCTGACACGATCCGCATCGCACCCCCCGCTGCACCCCAGAAGGATTGCTAGGAACGTTCAAACGTTTGAGCGTTCCTAGCAGCAGCAGAACTGGAGGGCATTGTCGGCTGGGATGGCCCCAACCCCCCTCTCAGCAACGCCTCATTTCTAAAGTGTCTCTAAAGGTTGCCAGCGATCGGGGCCGGGGTTCTTACCATGAAGGCATTAGCACATCAACCCTGGGGACTGTCGCCCTCCTAGACGCCACTGCCCTGACCTTCACCAAGGAACCCTACGATGGCCGACTACCAACCCGCCGACTCCGCCTTTGCCCTTGATCGCGACTGCAAAACCCTCACTCGCCACGTGCTCGAACAGCTCCACAGCTTTGGCCCCGAAGCCCAGGACCTCAGCGCCCTGATGAACCGCCTGGCCCTGGCCGGGAAGCTGATTGCCCGCCACCTCAGCCGCGCCGGACTGATGGAGTCGGCCCTGGGTTTCACTGGCGAAACCAACGTGCAGGGCGAAGCCGTCAAAAAGATGGATATCTACGCCAACGACGTGTTCATCTCAGTATTTGAACAGAGCGGCCTGGTGTGCCGCCTGGCCTCCGAAGAGATGGACAAGCCCTACTACATCCCCGAAAACTGCCCCATCGGGCGCTACACCCTGCTCTACGACCCCATCGACGGCTCCTCCAACGTCGATATCAATCTCAATGTGGGTTCGATCTTCTCCATCCGGCGACAGCAGGGCGACGACCTCGACCAAACCGGGGCCGACCTGCTGCAAGATGGCCACCAGCAGCTGGCGGCGGGCTACATTCTCTACGGCCCCAGCACCGTTTTGGTCTACTCCATTGGTAAGGGGGTGCACGCCTTTGTGCTCGACCCCAGCCTGGGCGAGTTCATTCTGGCCAGCGAAAATATCCAGACCCCCACCCACGGCCCCACCTACAGCGTCAACGAGGGCAACTTCTGGCAGTGGGAAGACTCCATCCGCGACTTTACCCGCTATGTGCACCGCCACGACGGCTACTCGGCTCGCTACACCGGGGCGCTGGTGGCCGACTTCCACCGCATTCTCACCCAGGGGGGTGTGTTTCTCTACCCCGGCACCACCAAAAAGCCCGAGGGCAAGCTGCGGCTGCTGTACGAAACCGCGCCCCTGGCCTTCTTGATCGAGCAGGCGGGGGGCCGCGCCAGCACCGGCACCGAAGACATCATGGGGGTGGTGCCGGGCGAAATTCACCAGCGCACGCCGTTTATTGTCGGCAGCACCGACGATGTCGCCCTGGTGGAGTCGTTCATTCAAGACCACAGCCGCCGCAGCCAGGACGCGCTGGTGACGGGCTGAGGCATCGCTTTAGCGGGCCAAGATCCCAGGGGTCTGTAGTCAACTCACTGTGCTTGCTCAGCATCCCCAGCAAGACCCCTGGGATCTGTAACACCGTGCATCAAGAGTCTTGCGATCGCGCTGGTTTCGGTTTTCTGAGAGTGAAGGCTAAAATCGGGGCAACCCCGCTGCACCGCGCCAATGCCCCAGCCCTACATCTCCCGCCCAGAGGCCGAAACTTTTTTGGCCGCTCTGGGCAATGCCATTGAAAAACCCCAGCACAGCCCGGTGGTGTTTCACCTGTGGGGCATTGGCGGTGTGGGTAAATCGACCCTGCTGCGGCAGGTGGCGGCGACATTTCCCCAGGCGGCCATACCGCTGTTGCCCAACGGTGCTCCGGTTTCCTTCGGCCAAACCGAGGGCATCGCCAACCCCGCCGACCTGATGAAAAAGCTGCACGGTCTGCTGGAGTCCCAATTTCTCGATCCGTCCTGGTTTGGTCGGGCCATCAGACCCCAGCCCGACCCCTTTGCCGAGCGCTACACCCAGTACTTTGACGCCATTCACCAGCTCAACACTACGGCCCCCGACGGCAAAGGTGGAGCCAGCCCCGAGCAACTGGGCCAGGTGAAACAACTGCTGAAAAGCTTGACCCAGGGGGGCGGTGCTCTGGCAACCGCTACAGGCAACCCGGCAGTGGGCGGTGCCCTAGTTGTCGCCAGCAAGGGTACCGATGCCATAGTTGATGGGGCTACTCTGGCTCTGTCGGAAAAAGACCGACTGCAAAGCCTGGTGCAGTCGCACCAGGCCACCCGCGACAAGCGCGACCTACAAGCGCTGCTGCTCGATCCGCTGCCCCACCTCACCCAGGCCTTTGTAAAAAGCCTTAGCCAGTGGGCCGAGCAAAAGCCGATTCTTCTCATCCTAGACACCTACGAGAAGGCCGACTTGGCCACCATCGACCTGTGGCTGTGGCGGACGCTGCTGAGCAATACCGACCTGGGGCGACACCGCATTCGCCTGGTGGTGGCGGGGCGCTACAACCTGCTCCAGCGGCCCGAGTGGGCGACGGTGCAGCAGAATGTGGTGCAGCAGACCAGCGATGTGGTCTATACCTACGGCCCCGAGAAGTTTACGCTGCTGCAAACCCAGCTTTACCTTTTTAACATCGGTATAGAAGATCCGCCTACAGTTGTCAGTATCTTCAAGGTCACCAAGGGCTGGCCCTACTACCTCAACAAAATTCGTGAAACGCCCAACCTGGATGCCAGTCTGCTGACCCAAGACCTGGCTGCATTTTTGGTGAACCATGTGGCTCCATCAGATCAGAGCAAGGCGCGGCAGTTGGCCCAGGTGGCGGCCTGCTGCCGCTGGTTTGATGGACAAATGATCGAAGCGCTGGCGCAACAGCTGGGGTTGGGGCCGCCGGGGATGCCGGAGGGGGCAACCTCCCATGGCGCGTGCCTTGAGTGGCTGCGGGAGCAGACCTTTGTGGAGCCGATGTCGGGCGGGCGATGGCGGCTAGACGATGTGGCGCGGGATGTGTTTCGTATGGCCCTGTGGCAGGAGGATCGACCCCGGTTTGAGCGCACCCACGACCTGCTAGCCCGCTATTTCAAGGCCAAAGCCAACCAGGCAGTGACGGCGGCCACGCCCACCTCAGAAAAGTATGAAAACCCCGACTGGTTGGAACCAATGGCGGGGCACTTGTACCACCTAACATTTACCCCAGCGCAGTCGGTACAGCGTACCTGGCTCACTCATATTTTGGAATCTACGCTGCTGGAGCAACCAGGGCTAGTTAGGTTTCCCTTACAAGGGCTGACTGAAGACTATGCGTTGAATGAGCATCAATACCTGGCCCATGCGACCCGCAGCTTTTTGCAGCGAGTGGCCCCAGCCATCGAGTACGGTTGGGCTGTACTGGAAGAAACCCCCATTGACTATGCCTATAACAAAGCTCAATTGGGCTTGGGTAAGGCCGCCATTGACCAGGCGGTAGAAACTTGCCTGAAAAACCCTGACCAATTTGATGGTACGGCCAAGTTTGCAGCCTTTGCTTACAACGCTATGCGCTGTTCAAAAGACCAAGCCACTGATTGTCTACAAAAGGCCCAAGCCCAGGCCCAACAGCTTTTGGCCAAAGAGCCAGCCAACCTTCTGGCCGAGGTTTTCTCTTCCAGACTGGGCTACGGTTTCTACAAAGCCCAACTGTTTGATCAGGCGATTGCCTGCTATGACGTCGCATTAGCCATCAAAGCCGACTCTCACGAATCGCTCAGCAACAAAGGGTTGGCGCTGTTTTTCTTGGGCATTAAGTCTCAAGAAAGAGGCAATGAAGAGGAAGCGTTAGCGAAGCTATCCGAAGGAATCGCCTGCTATGATGCCGCTTTAGCTATTAAAGCCGACTCTCACGAATCGCTCAGCAACAAAGGGTTGGCGCTGTTTTTCTTGGGCATTAAGTCTCAAGAAGGAGGCAATGAGGAGGAAGCGTTAGCGAAGCTATCCGAAGGAATTGCCTGCTATGATGCCGCTTTAGCTATTAAAGCCGACTCTCACGAATCGCTTAGCAACAAAGGGTTGGCGCTGTTTTTCTTGGGCATTAAGTCTCAAGAAAGAGGCAATGAGGAGGAAGCGTTAGCGAAGCTATCCGAAGGAATCGCCTACTGTGACGCCGCTTTAGCTATCAAAGCCGACTATCCCCAAGCGCTCCTCAATAAAGGGCTGGCGCTGTCTGCCTTGGGCCGCAAGGAGGACGCCATCACCTGCTGTGACGCCGCCTTAGCCATTAAAGCCGACTATCCCGAAGCACTCTTCAACAAAGGGCTGGCGCTGTATGACTTGGGCCGCAAGGAGGACGCCATCGCCTGCTATGACGCCGCTTTAGCTATTAAAGTCGACTCTTACGAAGCACTCTTCAACAAAGGGCTGGCGCTGTATGACTTGGGCCGCAAGGAAGAGGCAATTGCCTGTTATGATGCCGCTTTAGCCATTAAAGCCAACTCTCACGAAGCGCTCAACAACAAAGGGGTTGCGCTGTCTGACTTAGGTCGCAATGAGGACGCCATTGCCTGCTACGACGCCGCCTTAGCCATCAAAGCCGACTTGCACGAAGCTTTACAAAGCCGAGGGAATGTTTATTTTGCAAATGGTGAGTTAGAAAAAGCTCTGGCCGATTTTGATCGGGCGCTGGAGTTGCAACCTAGCAACCAACCGTTGACTGCCCAGCGTGCTTTAGTGCTTCTACAAATGGGTGACTCAAGCCAGCTTGCTACTGCACAGCAGGCCATAGCAGCGACTATGGCTGATCCAGCGCTGTTTGAGCGAATGCAGCGAAATATCCAGCAAGCTCTGACGGGCGGGCTATCTGAAACTCAGCAGCAAGTCATGCAGCAGGTCATAGCTAGCCTGAACCCTGGCGGTGAGCCTCTAGATGCTGAGGCTCTGCAAGCTCAAATGCAAGACTATCAGGAATTTATTGCAGAGTACCAAGAGCTGATTCAAAAAAGCCCTGAAGCCTGGGGCCACTTTACGGGGGCTTGCACAGCCATGATGTCTGATGACATTGAGGCTGCCATCAACCAACTGCAAGCAGCCATTGCACTCGTACCCGAATACAGGCAACTTTTACAAGACGACCCAGTTTCCTGGCCCGATGAGCTTCAACAGGATGAGCGGTTTCGATCGCTGCTGGAGGGAGCGTGAAGGGGTAAATGGCCGCCGCCGCTCTAGCCCAGAGCGCTATGCTAGAGAGTAGGCGATCGCCCCGGAGGCTGCGATGACCGCTCTTTCACCCTGGACTATTTACTACACCAGCGACGGTGAGCCCGTAGCCGCAACCTACGCCCTGCTCACCACCCCAGAGTGCTACAGATTAGGCGATCGCTCTGGTGGATCTGCGCCGTTAAACCAGGCTTAAGCTGGCTGGGCCACCCTAAAAAAAGTCCTTCCGCCCGGAGGCAGAGGGGCAAAATGGTGATCTTCAATACCCTTTTAGATTGGTTGCTTAAGAGCGTCTATAGTCTGCCTGGGTTCTTCTAATCTGCTGGCACTATGAAAAAGAATTGCGTTATGGCGCAATCTTCCAACCATGCCTTTGCGCCCACCTTGCCCAGCCTGCGGCAGCCCCTGTGCCCCCGATACCTCCGGTGTTTAACCCCCTAAGCCTATGGTTTCCCTGCTTGAAAATCCCCTCCGCGTTGGCCTCCAGCAGGATCGCATCCCCGAGCCGCAAATATTGGTAATCTTTGGGGCCTCCGGCGACTTGACCCAGCGCAAAATCGTCCCCGCCATCTACCAAATGCGGCGCGAGCGGCGGCTGCCCCCCGAGCTCACCATCGTCGGCGTCGCCCGCCGCGAGTGGAGCCACGACTTTTTTCGTGAGCACCTGCGCGAGGGTGTCGAAGAATTTGGCAACGGTCTGGGCCATGAAGCCATCTGGAATGACTTCGCCCGGGGCCTGTTTTACTGCCCCGGCGACATCGACAACCCGGCCTCCTACCAGGCGCTTAAGACGCTGCTGGCCGAGATTGACGAAACCAGGGGCACCAAGGGCAACCGGGTGTTCTACCTCTCGGTAGCGCCGCGCTTCTTTGGCGAGGCCACCCAGCAGCTCGGGGCCGCAGGCATGCTCGACGACCCCGACAAACAGCGGCTGATCATCGAAAAGCCCTTCGGCAAAGATCTGTCCTCGGCGCGGGTGCTCAACCGGGTGGTGCAAGACGTCTGCGACGAGCGCCAGATCTACCGCATCGACCACTACCTGGGCAAAGAGACCGTTCAAAACTTGATGGTGTTTCGCTTTGCCAACGCCATCTTTGAGCCCCTGTGGAACCGGCAGTTTGTCGATCACGTACAGATCACCGTGGCCGAAACCGTAGGTCTAGAGGGCCGGGCGGGCTACTACGAAACCGCCGGGGCGCTGCGCGATATGGTGCAAAACCACCTGATGCAGCTCTTCTGCCTCACCGCCATGGAGGCCCCCAACTCCCTCGACGCCGACGCCATTCGCAACGAGAAGACTAAGGTGCTGCAAGCCACCCGCCTGGCCGACATCGACGACATCAGCCAGTCTGCCGTGCGCGGCCAGTACTCCGGCGGGTGGATGAAGGGCCAGTCGGTACCGGGCTACCGTGAGGAAGAAGGGGCCAACCCCAGCTCCACGGTGCAGACCTTTAGCGCCATCAAGCTCGAGATCGACAACTGGCGCTGGAAGGGGGTGCCCTTCTACATGCGCACCGGCAAGCGCATGCCCAAGAAAGTGAGCGAAATTTCCATTCACTTCAAAGATGTGCCCCACCTGATGTTTCAGTCCGCCGCCCAGCAGATGAACCACAACGTGCTGGCCCTGCGCATCCAGCCCGACGAGGGCATCTCCATGCGCTTTGAGGTGAAGACACCGGGCAACTCGCTGCGGACGCGATCGGTGGACATGGACTTTCGCTACGATGCCGCCTTTGGCCAGGCCAACACCGACGCCTATGCCCGCCTGATTGTGGACTGCATGCTGGCCGACCAGACCCTGTTCACCCGCGGTGACGAGGTCGAAGCCTCCTGGCGGCTGCTGACCCCCCTGCTCGAAGCCTGGGATGCCCCCGCTGATCCCAAGGCGATTCCCCTGTATGAGGCGGGCACCTGGGGGCCGATGGAGGCCGAGTTTTTGCTCAACAAAGATGGCCGCCGCTGGCGACGCCTTTAACCCAGTTTTGAATTTTAAGTTTTGAGTTTTGAATTATGGCTCACTTTCCCCATTCAAAACTCAAAACTAAGCACTCAAAACTCAAAACTCCCCTCACTCATCCACCCCCCCACCCCTTACCCATCCACCCACCCCACTCCCATGACCACCACTCCCATCGTTGCCTTGCAAAAGCCCAAGGATATCTCCCTCGACGAGATCGAGTCAGAGCTTCAGAGTATCTGGCGCATGCAGGACTCGGGGCTGACCGCTCCCACGGCGACCCGAGCCACCACCTTCACCATGGTGATCTATGAGCCCGAGGAGGTGCAGCAGATCTTGGCCGCCCTGGGCTACTACACCGGCTTCATTGACAGCAGCCACGGCCCCCAGACTCGGGAGGCCATTCGCCAGGCCCAGATGGCCTACGACCTGCGGGTGACGGGCCGGGTTGACCCCCCCACCCTGGCGCGTCTGCGTCAGGAGTACGCCCAGCTGTCTGAGGCCCAAAAGCAGTACCCCAACCTCGACCAGCGGGGGTTTAGCCTGAGCGAGTCGATCTCGGCCCACAACCCCTGCCGCATCATCAGCCTCTGCCCCACCTTTGGGGAAGATACGGGGGTGACCGCCCAGGTTTCGGTATACTGCCCGGTGCAGAAGAAAGGCTCGGGCAACCTGGTGTGCTGTGAGTACATCAACCTGCGGGGCACTAAAGCGGCCCTGGGGCGCGTCAGCGACCTGATCGCCTCGCTGACGCTGCCGGAGCTGCCCAAGTTTGTCTGGTGGAAGGCCACCCCCAGCCCTGAGCAGCTGATCTTTCAAAACCTGGCCAAGTCGAGCAACTGTATCATTGTGGACTCGAGCTACTTCAGCGACGCCGAGGCCGAGCTGCAAAAAATGCAGGAGCTGATCGAGGCGGGCACCTACATTGCCGACCTCAACTGGCACCGGCTGGCCCCCTGGCAGGAGCTGACCGCCGCTGCCTTTGACCCTCCCGAGCGGCGCGAGTCGCTGGTGGATGTAGACCGCATCAGCATTGACTATGAGCAGGGCAACGCGGCCCAGGCGCTGCTGTACCTGGGCTGGTTTGCCAGTCGCCTGGGCTGGCAGCCGATCAATTACGTCGAAGAGGGCGGCGTCTACAACATCAAGAAAATTCATTTCAAAGGCACCAACGGTCTCAACATTGAGGCGGAGCTGGCGGGCATTCCGGTGGCGGACTCGGGGGAGGTGGTGGGCGACTTGACCGGGCTGCGCCTGGCCTCCACCGACAAAAACGCCAACTGCTGCACCATTCTGTGCTCGGAGACCACCGGCTGCATGCGCATGGAGGCCGGGGGCGGTGCCCAGGCCTGCCAGGTGGAGCAGGTGACAGCGCTGTCTGACCAGAAGGCCGACTTCATGCTGGGGCAGCAGCTCCAGCGCTGGGGCGAGGATGTGCTCTACGAGGAGAGCCTGGCCATGGTGGCGAAGATTATGAATCTGTTGTAAGTCTAGGGAGGCTACGGATGACTGTCGCGCGATCGCAGCCGCTCTCCCTTGAGCAGTTTCTGCAGCAGTGCCCTGAGGATGGCCGCTACGAGTTAGTGGGTGGAGAGCTGGGGAGAATTTTGGCTACCCGGCAGCATGAAGATGTCGTACGATCGCCTTCGTTCAGCCACCTTTCCAGAGCTGGCGCTGTCGATGGATGACATACTGCAATCCTAAGCATCCTTCAGCTCTATCCATGCCGATGCCGCCTACCCTGTCCGGAGAAGTTCTCACCGTTGGCTCCACTTGCCTGCACCTGCTGGGCGATCGCGCCCTCTACCTACCCAGCCAGCGCGCCCTGCTGGTATCTGACGTGCACCTGGGCAAGGCCGAGACCTTTCAGCAATACGGGCTGCCGGTGCCCAGCCAGGTAAACCAGGGCACCCTGGCGCGGCTGGAGTCCCTCTGTGCCCAGTGCCAGCCCGACTCGCTGTGGATTTTGGGGGATCTGTTCCACGGGCGCGAGGGCCTGGGCGATGGGGTGATCGACGCCTGGCTGAAATTCCTGCACCGCACCCAGGTGAGCGCCCACCTGATTCTCGGCAACCACGATCGCCATTTGCAAGACCCCCTTACCCAGCTCTCGGTACAGTGCTGGGTAGAGGCGGTGGAGGTCGATGGCGTGCTGCTGAGCCACGAGCCAGATTTAAACCCCGATCGCCTGAATATCTGCGGCCACATTCACCCCTGTTTTCGGCTGAAGCTGGGGGGCGATCGCCTGCGCCTGCCCTGCTTTCACTGGCAGCCCCGGCAAAACCGGCTGACGCTGCCCTCCTTTGGCGAGTTTACCGGCGGCTACGACATTGTGCTGGCGGCGGGGGAGACGGCCTACGTGGTGGCGGAGGGGGCGGTGGTGGGGTTTGGCAAGTAGACCAATTTTGGAGTTTAGATTTTGGATTTTGGTGGGTGGGACTGTTGCAGCTAGGAGACAGGCAAGAGGGGCATTGCAGGCATAAGTTGCTCTCCAATCCACAGCCTAAACCTTTTCTCAGTCGGGCCGATTGTGCCAATCCAAAATCCAAAACCCAAAATCTAAAATCCCCCAGGGCCAGGCGCTATGCTAGATCTCTGGGTTTCTGAGGGTCATAGCGATGACAAAGGCCAAAGTATGGATGGTAGTGGCGCTCTGTAGTGTTTTCGTCGCGGTGGCCGCGATCGCCCTCGCCCTCGGACGGCGCAATGATCCCGCCGTAGTCATGCCCACCAGTCCCGAGGAACAAACCGACCAGCCCGTGGTGGTAGACCCCACTGAGCCAGCCCCAGGAACAGGCCCAGGAACAGGCCCAGGAACAGGGACAACGCCAACCCCGAGCCCGCCGGAACCTGGGGTTGGGGGCACCGGGCAGGCGGTCAACCCACCCCAGGCGGCACAGCTCATCGCCAGTCAGCCCGAGGCGCAGATCAATTTGCGATCGCAGCCCACCACCAGCTCCGACGCCAGGGGCTACGGGTTGGTGGGCGACCCGGTGCAGCTGCTGCGCCAGGCCCAGGCCAGCGACGGCACCTGGTACTTCGTCAAGTTTGAAGAGTCGGGGGCCGAGGGCTGGATTCGCGGCGACTTCATCAACACCGAAGGGCGGGCCACGCCTCTGTCGCAGCGGGCCGGGGCCAGCAGCACCTGTGAGGGTCTGATGGAAGGCATGACCGTTACAGCCTTCTACGACGCCAACGGCTTTCACCTGGTGCGGTTTGTCAATATGGAGACCAACAACACCTTCGACGCGACGCTCAGCCGCCAGGGCAGCAGCAACCAGGGGCAGCCGCTCTACCAGGGCAGCACTAGCCCGCCGACCAGCGACAGCAGCTATCCGGTATCGCTGGTCGATCTGTCTGGGGGCAGCCCACGCAGCGGCTCTCGGATCACCCTGAGCTACGCAGGCATTGAGGGCAGTGCGACCTGTGACTAGAGAGCGGGATAGGCAGGTTTGAATTTTGAGGTTTGAATTTTGAATTAAGGGCACAAACTCAATCCTTAAAACTCAGAACTCAAAATTAAGCACTCAAAACTCCCCTCTTTTAATCTCCTCAATTTCTCTGGGCAACCCATCCCAGGGCTAGGTGCGCTGATAAAATTGAAGCCTAAAGCCGCCACCTAAGGAGCAGCCCCATGGCCACAGAACTCAGCGCCGAAGAGCAGCAGGAGCTAGATGCTCTGCGGCAGATCATCGAACAGGCGATCGCCGACGGCGTGCTCACCCAGACCGAGCGCGATGCCATCACCACTGCTATGCGCGCCGACGGCAAAGTGACCTACGAAGAACTTGAACTCGTTCGTCAACTGGTCAGCGACAAAGTCGCCGCCGGAGAGTTAACAATCGAAAACTCTTCCGGAATGTGACCAGCCCCGACGAACTCTAGTCCTGGGACGTATCGATTCCTAGCTGTCCTGCTCAGCGGTAACATCAGGTCGCGGCTGAACACCGTCCCTGAGCGATGGGCCAACAGGCAATGCCGTGATCGACGCTGCTCTGCGATCGCCCCCCAACACCATCCCATCCGCTTCCCTTATCCCCAGGTTGCATGTCTGCTGAAGCTTTACCCGCCGCTGTGGCGATCGTGCACGAGTGGCTCGTCAGCCGGGCGGGGTCAGAAAAAGTCGTCGAGCAACTGCTGGCGGTCTGCCCCGGGGCCGATGTCTTCAGTCTGGTGCAGTTCCTAGAACCCGAAGCCGCCTCGCTGATGCCGCCGGGGACACGGGTGCAGACCTCGTTTCTGCAAAACCTGCCGGGGGCGCGACGGCACTTTCGCCAGTATCTGCCGCTGATGCCCCTGGCCATCGAGCAGTTCGACCTCTCGGCCTACGACCTGGTGCTCTCCAGCAACCACGCCGTGGCCAAGGGGGTGCTCACCCGACCCCACCAGCTCCACGTCAGCTACGTGCACACCCCCATTCGCTACGCCTGGGACTTGCAGCAGCAGTACCTTCAGCAGGCAGGGTTGACCAAAGGCATCAAAAGCGCCCTGACTCGGTTAATTTTGCACTACCTGCGCCTGTGGGATCTGGCCGCCGCCCACCGGGTTGACTGCTTTGTCGCCAACTCCCGCTACGTAGCCCGCCGGGTTTGGAAAACCTACCGCCGCCCCGCCACGGTGATCTACCCACCCGTGGCGATCGATCGCTTTCGCTGGCAGCAGCCCCGCGACGATTTTTACCTCACGGTGTCGCGCTGCGTGCCCTACAAACGGGTGGACCTGACCGTGGCGGCATTTAACCGCCTGGGCTGGCCCCTGGTGGTGATTGGCGACGGGCCAGCGCTGGCCGACCTGCAGCGGGCGGCCAAACCCAACATCACCTTTTTGCGGAACCCACCGGACGCGGTGGTGTCAGATCATATGGAACGCTGCCGTGGCTTTGTCTTCCCGGCGGAAGAAGACTTTGGCATTACCGTGGTCGAGGCCCAGGCGGCGGGTGCTCCGGTGATTGCCTATGGTCACGGCGGCTGTGCCGAAACCGTACTACCTGGGAAGACTGGGGTACTGTTTAGGCAGCAAACCGTCGATCACGTGGTGCAGGCGGTGCAACATTTTGAGCTGCACCGGGGGGAGTTTGGGGCCGAAGCCATTCGTCGCCAGGCTGAAACCTTTTCTGAATCAAGATTTCGCCGGGAAATAACCGCCTATTTGGCGGATAAATGGCTGAAATTTCAGCAGGGCAATGAATTAGAGTAGTGTCGGTGTTGCAGGAGTGTTGGGGAAATTTATGTTTCCTCTTGAGCGCACGGTTCAGCCCGTAATGTTGTCCTTGAGGATGTCAACCCGCTCCTTGCCGATGGTTGCCCTCCTCAGCGGATCGGATTTGCTGGCCCTAGCCCTGGCCGGCAGTGCGGGAGTCTATCTGCGGTTGGCCTTTGGTGGGGAGTATCTGCCGAGTCTCTACGGCCAGCTGTGGCCGATTTTGGGGGTGTTTTTGCTGGCCTACGCCGTAGCCGGGCTTTACCCGGCGGTGGGCCTGAGCCCGGTGGATGAGCTGCGACGCATTTGCCTGTCTACTACCTTTACCTACCTGGTACTGGCGGCGGGGCTATTTCTTACCCGCGAGAGCGAGACCTATTCGCGCGGGGTATTTTTGCTGGCCTGGCTGCTCTCGCTGATTGCGGTGCTGACGGGTCGTTTGCTGGTGAAGCAGATCTTTGCCCGCTGCCCCTGGTGGGGCTACCAGGTGCTGATTTTGGGAGGCGGGCGAACTGGCGAACTGGTGATTCAAACCCTGAAGAACCAGCCGAATTTTGGCCTCAAGCCCGTGGCCGTGCTGGATGACGGACGGATTCAGGGGGGCAGTCTGTGCGGGGTGCCGATTGTGGGGCCGCTGTCGGCGGCCCCGAGCCTGGCCCGGCGGCACGATATTCACTACGCCATCGTGGCTATGCCTGGGGTGCAGCGGGAGCAGCTGCTGCGGGTGCTAGAGCTCTACGGGCGCACCTTTCCCCACCTGCTGATGATTCCTGACCTGTTTGGGGTGGCCAGTCTGTGGGTCAGCTCTAAGGATTTGGGGGGGATTTTGGGCCTGGAAATTCGCCAGCAGCTGCTGCTGCCCGGCCCCCGCCTGATCAAAACCCTGCTGGATATCGTGTTGACCCTGGTGGTGGGCCTCTGCCTGCTGCCGCTGCTGGGCGTGATTGCGGTCTTGGTTAAACTCGACTCGCCGGGGCCGGTGTTCTACGGTCAGCCGCGCCTGGGGCAAAACAACGTGCCCTTTGTCGCCTGGAAGTTTCGCTCGATGGTGCCCAATGCCGAGCGGGTGCTGGAGCGCCACCTGGAGGAAAATCCGGCCCTGCGACAGCAGTGGGAACTCGACCACAAGCTGCGCTACGACCCCCGCATTACTCGGGTGGGCCATTTTCTGCGCCGCACCAGCCTCGATGAGCTGCCCCAGCTCTGGAATGTGCTGCGGGGGGACATGAGCCTGGTGGGCCCTCGCCCCATTGTGGAGGAGGAAGTTTTTCGCTACGCCGACAAGTACACCCTTTACACTAAAGTGTTGCCCGGTCTCACGGGGCTGTGGCAGGTGTCGGGGCGCAACAACGTCTCCTACGAGGAGCGGGTGAACCTCGATGCCTACTACGTGAGAAATTGGTCAGTTTGGTTGGATGTGTATATTTTGCTCAAAACAATCTGGGTGGTTGTAATTGGTGATGGAGCCTACTGAGGCCAAGGGCGTTGCGAACCGCTTTGCGCCCCTGGAGCAGTTGATTTTGGTCAGCCTGGTGACGCTGCCCTACATTGTCTACGGCGCGATCGCCGGGCTGGGCTGGGTTTTGCTGGTGAGCCTGCGCCGGGGGTGGCGGGCGATCGGGCGGCTGCTTTACACCCAGGGCTGGCTGTGGCTGGCCTTAGGTATGGGTATTGGCGTGGGGCTCTCCTACGCGCCGGGGGAGTCGGCCCTCCAAGCCCTGAACTTTGTGCCGTTTTTTGTGTTCTACGGGGCGATCGCCGTTGCCGTACCCCAGTTTCGCCGCCCCTGGGCCACCCTCCACGCCTGGGCGGTGGCGCTGCTGGTGGGGGCAATTCCGGTCAACCTGGCGGCGGTGGCAGAATTTTACCTGCGATCGCCCGGCGGGCTGGCCCGCTGGGGCGGCCAGCCTGGGCTCACCTGGCTCTACGAGCAGACCGACTACGGACACCGGGCCAGCGCGGTGTTTGGCCATCCCAATGCCCTGGCCAACTACATGGTGATTGTGTTTGGCCTGGGGCTGGGCCTCTGCGCCTACTACCTCAACCGCCCGGAACTGAGGGCAAAAAGCTTTTGGATCTGCGGGGCCACCGCCCTGGCCCTGGTGGGCATCTACTGCTCGGGCTCGCGCAATGGTCTGCTGATTGCTGGCATTCAGCTGCTGCTGTTTGGCGGGCTGCTGCGCCCCTACCGCTATATTTTTTGGGCCGGACTGGGGGCGATCGCCCTGCTCATCGCCAGCGCCCTGATCTGGGGGGTGGGCGGGCGCAGCCTGGCCGAAGCGTTTGCCACCGTGTCGCTGCGGTTTAGCGTGTGGCGGCTGGCCCTCGACATGATTCCACAGCATCCGTGGTTTGGCACCGGCCTGGGCACCTTTAAGCATCTGTACGATCCGGCTGACTTCCCGGTGGCCGGTGACTTTCTCCCCCACGCCCACAACCTCTGGCTTATGCTCGCCGTTGAGGCCGGGATTCCAGTAGCGCTGGGGTTTACGGGGGTAGTGGGCTGGGTGCTGGGGCGCAGCACCTTTGCCCTGGTGGCGGTGCCGCTCCCCCCCGACGCCAGGGCTCTGGTGGCGGGCTACCTGACCGGCTTTGGCGGCACCACGGCCTTTGCCATTTTTGATCTGGCCTTCTACGATGGCCGCATCAACATCTTGGGCTGGCTGCTGCTGGGGGGCATTCAGGCCATGGCGCACCTGACACTGAGCGCTAAATCAGCTTCACCAGCCGCAGGCCAAAGTACAGCCCAATGGCCGTCCCCACCATGACCGACAAAAACACCACGTAGGCGACTACACCACCCATAAGTTCTCTCTCCACAACGGTTACGACTTTCTATTGAACCACGGCGGGGGGAGTGGGGGAGTGAGTTATGGAGTTTTGAGTTTTGAGTTTTGAATTGATAACTCAAAATTCAAAACTGAATACTCAAAACTTCCCTCCCCTACGCGCTAGAGTTCTAAAACACCTCCATCCCCTAGCTATCCCCATGAAATCCGTCATTCCCGTGCCACTGCCCGATCAGCCCTATGAGGTGGTAGTGGCCACCGGGGGCCTAGACCATTTGGGCACCTGGCTGGGGGGCGGTGAGTCACCGCTGGTGAAGCCGGGGCAGAGGCTGCTGCTGGTGTCGAATCCGGCCATTTTCAAGCATTACGGCGATCGCGCCCTGGCCTCCCTCACCCAGGCGGGCTACGCGGTTGAGACCTGTCTGCTGCCTGCCGGGGAGCGCTACAAAACCCTGGGCTCGATTCAAAAAATCTACGACGCGGCGCTGGGGTTTCACCTGGAGCGCAAGTCGGCGATGGTGGCCCTGGGGGGCGGGGTGATTGGCGATATGACGGGCTTTGCGGCGGCCACCTGGCTGCGGGGGGTGGGGGTGGTGCAGGTGCCTACCTCGCTGCTGGCCATGGTGGATGCCTCGATTGGGGGCAAAACCGGCGTCAACCATCCCCAGGGCAAAAACCTGATTGGGGCCTTCCATCAGCCGCGCCTGGTGATGATTGACCCGACGGTGCTCAAGACGCTGCCCGCCCGCGAATTTCGCGCCGGGATGGCGGAGGTGATCAAGTACGGCGTGATCTGGGATCGGGATCTGTTTGAAACCCTGGAGGCTGCGCCCCGCCTCGACCAGTGCCGCTACCTGGGCGACGAGCTGCTGCACAAAATTCTGACGCGATCGTGCCAGGCCAAGGCCGATGTGGTGTCACAGGACGAAAAGGAGGCGGGGCTGCGGGCAATTCTCAACTACGGGCACACCGTGGGCCACGCGGTGGAAAGCCTGATGCACTACCGGGGGGTCAACCACGGGGAGGCGGTGGCCATTGGCATGGTGGCGGCGGGGGCGATCGCCCTGCGCCTGAACCTGTGGGATCAGGCCCTGGCCGACCGCCAGCTGGCGCTGCTGCACAAGACCCAGCTGCCCACCCAGATTCCGGCTGGCCTGGCGCTAGACGACCTGCTGCGGGCACTGCTTAGCGACAAAAAGATGGAGGCGGGTCGGCTCAAATTTATTTTGCCGGAGGCCCTGGGTCAGGTGCGCATCACCGATGCGGTGACCGACGACGACCTGCGATCGGTGCTGACGACGCTGGGGGCAACGGCCTAGGTGACTATGCCTGCACCCCTCTCTGACGCGACAATTTCGGCGAATTTGACCGGCTACGCCCGGCAGCATAGCGCCTACCCCCAGTTTATGAGCCTGGTGGGGGCACACCAGTACCGACGGCTGTATCGGCTGTGCGATCGCCACCTGGTGCCCGGCAGCCGGGTGCTCGACTGGGGCTGCGGCAATGGGCATTTTTCCTACTATCTGGTCAATAAGGGCTACCAAACCTGTGGCTTTGCCTTTGAGCCATTTCCCCTGCTGCCGGAGCTGGTGGCCCAGGGATTTGAGTTTCAGCGGGGCACGCCAGCGGAGCCGGTGCGGCTGCCCTACGGCGATGGCGAGTTTGATGCGGTGGTCTCGGTGGGGGTGCTGGAGCACGTCAGAGAAGGCCAGGGCGATGAGCTGGCCAGCCTGCGGGAGATTTACCGCATTCTCAAACCCCAGGGCATCTTTCTCTGCTACCACCTGCCCAACCGCTACAGCTGGATAGAGTGGCTATCGACTCGCCTGCCCCACAAGTACTATCACCAGTACCGCTACACCCGTGCCGACATTGGGGCGCTCTGTGCCCAGGCGCAGCTGCATCTTTTAGCGGTCAAGCGCTACGGCCTGCTGCCCCGCAATGTGGTGGGGCGCTGGCCCGGGGTGGGGCAGCAGCCCCTGGTGGCGGCGGCCTGGGACGGCTGCGATCGCGCCCTGGGGGTAGCCCTCTCGGGGCTGTGCCAAAACTACTATTTCGTCGCCCAAAAGTCCCCAGGGAATCGCCCCGTCCCGCTGGGTTAGCCAACCCTGGCCCGCCAGACTTCGGTAAACTAGAACTTCACTCTGTCAACCACCCGCCATGCAAACCCAAGATCGTCCCATTTCTGTTTCTGACCTGGCCTACCCCAGCCGCAGCGCCAGCGTCAGCCGCACCACTGGCGAAACCGATGTGCAGGTGAGCCTGAACCTGGACGGCACCGGGCGGTGCGAGGCTCAAACCGGCATTCCCTTCCTCGACCACATGCTGCACCAGATTTCGTCCCACGGGCTGATCGACCTGGAGGTGCGGGCCACGGGCGACATCGAGATCGACGACCATCACACCAACGAGGATGTGGGCATCACCCTGGGCATGGCGCTGCACCAGGCCCTGGGCGATCGCAAGGGCATTACCCGCTTTGGCCACTTTGTCGCGCCGCTCGACGAGTCGCTGGTGCAGGTGGCCCTCGATTTTTCCGGTCGGCCCCACCTCAGCTACGGACTGGAGATTCCCACCCAGCGGGTCGGCACCTACGATACACAGCTGGTGCGCGAGTTTTTTGTCGCCGTGGTCAACCACAGCCAGATGACCCTGCACATTCGCCAGCTCGACGGCCTCAACTCCCACCACATTATTGAGGCGACCTTCAAAGCCTTTGCCCGCGCCCTGCGCATGGCCACCGAGGTAGACCCCCGCCGCGCCCACCTGATCCCTAGCTCGAAGGGCGTGATTTAGGCGGCTTCTTAGGAGGATTTAACTATCCTCCCCAGACAGATTATTGCCCTGCTCAAAACCCCCATCTCGACGGAGCGGAAACGCCCCGGTGGCCGTCTAGACTGTGCCTTCACCCCTATAGAAGGACACCGACGATGACTAAAGGCAATGCCGACTTGGGAGAACAGGCCCTCAGCAAAGCATTTGAGATGGGGCTGTCTACCCAGCTAGATGCCGCCGATGCCCTAGAGGCCGAGATTCGCACCAACCCCATGGCGCTGATGCAAGGGGAGCTGGAGTCCGCCGACATTCAGGGGCGGGGGCTGGTGATTAAAGACGACCTGCGTACCGAACTGCTGACGGTAAAAACCGACGGACTGGCCATTGACCCGCTCAAGGCTGCCCTGGGCGAAATTGAGCTCACCCGCCCCACCAATGCCACCGCTGCGGTAGAACTCACCGAGGCCGACATTGAGCGGGCCTGCAATTCGGCCTACATTCGGCAAAAACTCCAGGCGCTCGATGTCACCCTGGAGGGCCGCCCGGTGCAGGTCAGCGCCGAGCACATCAGCTTTTCGCTGCCTGGGGATGGTCGCGTGGCGATCGCCGCCAGCGTCACTGTAGACAATGCGGGCGATCGCCAGCAGGTGGCCTTTCGCGCCGTGCCCACCATGGGGCCTCGGGGGTACGAGGTGGTGCTCAACGAGGTGGAGATAGAGCCAGAGAATACCTCCCCAGCGCTGACCGAGAGCCTGCTGGCGGCGGCTAGAGATCTGCTCGACCTGCACAATTTTACCCTCAGCGGCATGACGCTCCAGCTGCAAAGCCTGGCCGTGCGACCGGGGAAGATTGTCTTGCAGGTGCAGGCCCTCGTAGAGTCGTTTCCGGGGGGGCAATAGCCCAGGGCTATGCGCCTAGCCAGCGCTGGCCCCAAAGGCGGAGGCAATGGCAATCTGGGCGCAGGCTTCCGCGTCGGACAGGGCATCGTGGTGGTGGAGGGGAATGCCCAGGTAGTCGCACACGTTGGGCAGCTTGGTGGGGCGAATATTCCACGCCTGGCGGGCCAGCTTGACCGTGCAGACAAACTCCGCCACCGGGGGCAAAATGCCGTAGGCTTTGCAGCAGGCGTAGAGCACGCTGCGATCGAAGGAGGCATTGTGGGCCACTAGGCAGTCGGCTCCCATCAGCATTTCAGCCACCGTGGGCCACAGCTCGGCAAAATCGGGTTGGTTCGCCACCATCCCCCAGGTAATGCCGTGGATGTGGGTGAACTCAAACAGCCGCCGGGGCGGGCGAATCAGGTAGTGGGCCTTATCGACCACCTGGCCCTGCTCGACCCGCACTAGGCCGATTGAGCAGGCGCTGTCGCGGTAGCGATCGGCGGTCTCAAAATCGAGGGCGACAAAGTTAGTTATCGGAGTGGTTATCGGGGTGGCCATCGGCAAACGCTAGGGATAAACCTGGGGGTAGTCAGCGGGATCTACCAACTCACCGGGCAGTTCGCCTGGGGAGTCGCTGCATTCCTGGTAGCGGAATGTGGCCAATTCTAGCTCGCCATTCTCCCAGCGGTAGTCGGCCAGGGAGCCGCAGTCGCCCAGGCCCCGCGCCTTGCTAAACACTGTCAGCAGCCCCAGATCGGGGTCAAACTCGCTCAGCCCCCCCACGGTAGTCTGGCTGCTGCGGGCAAAGCCCCCCGTGCCGTCGGGAGCAAACACGTCGAGGGTCAGCGGCTGCCACGAGCCATCGGCCTGGTACACCGCGTAGGCGTAGACCGACTGGTAGGCCGCCTGGGCGCAGACCAGCTCCACCAGGGCCAGGTCACCCATGGCATACACCCGCGAGGCGGTCTGGGCCACCTCGGGCTGAAAGAACCCATCGCACAGATCGCGGCTTTCGACCTGGTCGTAGATGGTCTGGAGAATGACCTCGTCCGTCGGTAACGGGCTTTCGACCACGGGCTCGGGGGCCGCGCCTGAGTCGGCGGGGGGCGTGTTGCACCCGGCGATCGCAAGCAGGGCCAGGGCCGCCGCTGCGCCCCGCCAGGTAGGTTGGTTCACCGCTAGTCTCCTCGGCGCGATCGCCGGTTGTGGTGCTCCCATCCTACGCCCCTGGCCGCAGCCTTGGGCAAAACCCCAGCGGGGCTTTACATTTGGGCTGAGGAGCAACTGTTCCCTGTCAGCTGCGGCCGGGCAGGCGCTTCTCCAGGGCGTTGCGGCCTTCAATATGGCGCTCGTACCACCGCATCAGCGGCGTCGAGCTGACGCCGTGCAGCGTCACCGAAATCGTCACCGTAATAATCGTGATCCAGGCGATGCGCTCACCGATCGCCCCTTGCAGGCCATGGCCCAGGGAGTAGGTCAGATAGTACAGCGAGCCCACACCGCGAATGCCAAACCAGCCAAACAGCCAGCGGGTGGCGGGGTGTACCGGCGCGCCCAGAGTGCTCGCCCAGGTGCCCAGAGGACGAATTACAAACAGCAGCGCCCCCGCTGTCAGCAGGGCCGGGGCCGCAAACCGCAGCATCGGCTCAAGGCGCAGCAGCGACCCCAGCAGCAAAATAGTGCCGATCTCGGTCAGCTTTTCGAGCCGTTCCATAAAATTCAGGCGGGAGACCGATCGCTCATCGCTCAGGCAGCTGTTGTACATCACCACCCCAGCCACAAAAACGGCCAAGAAGCCGTAGCCGCGCGCCAGTTCCGCCACCGAGTAGCTGAGCAAGATCGTGCTGAGCCCAACAAAATCTTCCATCAGCTCATCGACTTCGCTTCGCTTGCGGAGATGCTGCTCTAGCCAGCAAACTCCTTTGGCAACGCCGATGCCCACCAGCAGTCCGACGGCGATCGCCCACACCAGATCCACCGCCACCCAGCGCCCAAACCAGCTCTCCCAGCTGTCGTTTTCGAGCCAGTGCAGCCCAAAGTAGACAAAGGGAAAAGCCAGAGCGTCGTTGAGGCCGCCCTCGGAGGTGAGGCCAAAGCGCAGCTCGTCGCGGTCTTGGGGGTCTGCCAGCTGCACCTCCGAGGCCAAGACCGGGTCGGTGGGGGCCAAAATTGCCCCCAGCAACAGACCTTCGCCCCACTCCATCCCGAGAAAAAAGTGGCCCAGGGCGGCGATCGCAAAGATTGAGATCGGCATCAAAAAGCCAATCAGTCGAATGGTCGAATTCCACGCCCAGGCCCGCAGCGGGCGATTCATTTTGAGGCCGCAGCTAAACAGCGAAATCAGGACGACAAACTCGGTCAGCCGTTCTAGAAAAGCTGTGTCGGGTCGCGCCCGGATCAGGTTAAAGCCGTAGGGGCTGAGCAGCAGCCCCACAATCAGGTAAATTAGCGCGTAGGACAGGGGCAGTCGCCCAATCCACCCAGACCCCAGGGTAACGGCAAGCAGCAGCAGACCAATCACCAGCAGATCGAGAATGTAGATATCCACGGGCAGGCCAAGGCATAAATTCTCCCTCCACTCTAAAAGCTGGGTGAACGGGCGCAGTGCAACCTGCGGTAGATCTTTCCGCTAGTCGCTGCCGCCCCAGGTCCAGCGGGGGTTGCCGTCGCGCAGGCCCTTAAACAAAATCACCGTGGTATACCCGTTGGCGTCGCCCATGCCCGTCATGTCGAGGATGGCTCTGACCTGGCCGTTGACCAGCTGAATGCGGAGGTAGGAGTTGCCCTCGTAGTCTTCGCCGTCAAGCCGAACCATGCCGCCCGAGGCCTGGCAGTTGCGGTACTCGGGCTTGAGGGTGCCCACCCAGGTGGCGCTAAAGCGATCGGACGCAGACAGTCTAATGTTGGTGGCGATGTCGCGCAGCTTGACCATACCATCGGTCGAATAGCCGCCCTCAGCGTAGGGACGCGGCGTTTCGTGGGCAATCAACCCCTCAGGGCAGCGGGCCTCGGGGCCGTCGAGCAGGGGGAGTACGCTCAGCTCAATGGTGCTGGCCAGGGCGGTAGCACCACCTGCCAGACTCAGGGGCAGGCTGAGCAGCAGCGCCCAGCAAAATTTTGGTTGCATCGTTATCATCCTCTACAAACACAACACAGGCTCAGAGCCATCGTTCATCACCACTTCTACAGCGCTGCGACGGCCAATTCCCGACGGCCCAGCCCCAGCCATCGGTGGGCCTGAATGCCGCGCCCCGAGCCAATATGGCATGATTGATCTCTGCGCTTCGCTGGGGCCTCGCCCCGCCACTCCCTATGCTCCGCCTCAGCCAAATCAAACTCCCCCTCGACCACCCCGACGCGGCGCTGGAGGAAGCTATTCTCAAAAAGCTGCACCTGGCGGCGGCAGATCTAACCCACTACACCATCTTCAAGCGCAGCTACGACGCCCGCAAAAAGGGCAGTATCACCCTGGTCTACATCGTCGATGTGGAAACCCCCAAGGAAAAGGCCCTGCTCAAGCGGTTTAAGAAAGACGCTACGGTGAGCGTCACCCCCGATCTGACCTACCGCCCGGTGGCCCAGGCCCCCAAAGGGTTTCAGAATCGCCCCGTTGTGATCGGCATGGGGCCGTGCGGCATGTTTGCGGGGTTGCTGCTGGCGCAGATGGGGTTTCGGCCCATTATTTTAGAGCGGGGCAAGGCGGTGCGCGATCGCAGCGTTGACACCTTTGGCTTTTGGCTGAAGAAAACCCTCAACCCCGAGTCCAACGCCCAGTTTGGCGAGGGCGGCGCGGGCACCTTCTCCGACGGCAAGCTCTACAGCCAGGTGAGCGACCCCCACCACTACGGGCGCAAAGTGCTCACCGAGCTGGTCAATGCCGGGGCCAATCCGGAGATTCTTTACATCAACAAACCCCACATTGGCACCTACCGCCTGGTCAAAATCGTGCAGACCCTGCGGGCCATGATTGAGTCCCTCGGCGGCGAGATTCGCTTTCAAACCCGCGTCGTCGATCTAGATATTGACCGGGGCCAGGTGCGCGGCGTGCGCCTCGACAACGGCGACTACCTGGCCAGCGACCACGTGGTGCTGGCGGTGGGCCACAGCGCCCGCGACACTTTCCAGATGCTGCACGAGCGCGGCGTCTACATTGAGGCCAAGCCCTTTTCCATTGGCTTTCGCATCGAGCATCCCCAGTCGCTGATCGACCAGTGCCGGTTGGGCGAGCAGGCCGGGCACCCCCGCCTGGGCTCCGCCGACTACAAGCTGGTACACCACTGCGAAAATGGGCGATCGGTCTACAGCTTTTGCATGTGCCCCGGCGGCAAGGTGGTGGCGGCGGCGTCAGAACCGGGCCGCCTGGTGACCAACGGCATGAGCGAGTACGCCCGCGATGAGTCGAACGCCAACAGCGCCATCGTCGTGGGCATCACCCCCGAGGTGGACTATCCCGAGGGGCCGCTGGCGGGCATCGCCCTCCAGCGGCGGCTAGAGGAGTTTGCCTTTGAGCTGGGCGGCGGCACCTACGAAGCGCCGGGGCAGCTGGTGGGTGATTTTTTAGCGGGGCGTCCGTCCACCCGCTTTGGGGAGGTGCAGCCCTCCTACAAGCCGGGGGTGAAGCTGGGGGATTTGAGCGGCAGCTTGCCGGACTATGCGATCGCCGCCATCCGCGAGGCCATCCCCGCCTTCGACCGCAAAATCCACGGCTTTGCCATGGCCGACGCCGTGCTCACCGGCGTCGAGACCCGCACCTCTTCGCCCATTCGCATCCAGCGCAACGAGCAGTTTCAGAGCCTCAACACCGCCGGGCTCTACCCCGCTGGCGAAGGGGCGGGCTACGCCGGGGGCATTCTCTCCGCCGGTATCGACGGCATTCGGGTGGCCGAGGCCGTGGCCCTGAGCCTACTAAAAGGGCAATCCCTGTCTTAGGGGCGTGCCCCTGCCCCCTCATCCCCGGTGGGCCGATCGCCGGGCCGGCAGCTTGCGCCGGGAAGGCTTGCTCTCAGGCTCCAGGGCGTCGGGGTGCTGGGCCTCCAGCAAAAACACCCGCCGACCATCGGTAATCCGGTAGAGGGTGGTGCAGGTACAGGTGTGGCCCTCCCCCCTCAGCTGGTTGGCGCGCTCATCGCAGGCGGCCTGGGCCTGCTCGACCTCTTCCCAGTCGGTTTCGAGAAATATCTCTTGAATTAAACTCATAGGGCTAACGAAAAAAGAAGAATGAAGAACGAAAAGAGAAGAAGTGCCTGGCGCGATTGAATCGCGGCGCTTTAAATTGCTCTGGGAGACACTTCATTGCCCCACCCAGAGGGCTTAGCTTGCCTCTCGAACAGTAGGAAGCCGATGCCCCCTTTTAGTTCCCTCTCCCCTCGGGAGAGGAATGGGCGAGGGTTTACAGAAAACTGACTGAGAAGTTTTGTCAGTCAATCAAAAGTGAAGCCCTAGGAAAGCGGCTTTCCAGCGCCCTGCAAGACCTCTGACTAAAGATACTAAATTTGTATCCAAATAAGTAGGTTGCCACGGGTAAAATGACCAGATGTCGGTCACGGTTAAGGAATGTAGCTTGCTTCCCCCAGGGTTAACCCAACATCCGCATGGGTTGCGCTTCGCTAACCCATCCTACAAATACATACGGCGATCTACTTAGCAGGTGGAATTTTGGTTAGAGCAGCCCAGAAATTTAAATTTTAGGACTCAAGCCTCTCAAGCACTTTTCCTCTTTGCTCTTCGTTTCTTCTGCTATGGTGCCCCACTTGCCCTACCGCCGCGTTTTGGCCGGGGCCGTCGCCCGAGACTCGATCAAAAACTCAGGAATATCCCACAGCGCCTTGGCCTCTAGGCAGTACTGCTCGCACACCAGGCTGAGGCGGCTGCCAGCGCTGGCCACGGCGTTGACCGAGTGGGTCAAATCGCCTTGAAAGTGCAGCAGTAGCCCGGTCTGGGGCCGAATTTGAGCCACCTGCTGCCGCCCCCGCTGCAAGACCAGTTCGCCCCTGACCAGATCGGCGGGCACCTGCACGTAGAGCACGCTGACCTGCTCGGGGGGCTCAATGGTTTTGCGGTAGGACCGCAGGGAGCGATCGATGTGGGGGTCAACCCGCGATCCCTGGTTTAGCAGCAGCGGGTTGAGGTAAAAAGCGTTGCAGTGGGGCAGCAGCGCCCGGTCGAGGTAGGGCTTAAAAGCGGGAAACTGGCGATCGACCTCCGTGCGGCCCGCCTGGGTGAACACCACAGAAAAGCCCTTGGTGGCAATAAAGTCGCGGTTGAGGTTGTTGGTGGCAAAGTATTGGCACGACTGAATCGCCCCCCGCAGGTTGTGCAGGTAGGCCGCCGTAAAGGCTTCGGGCTGGCAGCGGTAGTAGCTCATGGCACGGGTTCAACGGCAATTGGGGCAGACGTTTGAGAAAATTCCCAGCAAATAGATCCCTGCGCTGTTCGACAACTGTAGCCGCCCAACGGTGGGCAGTGCCCACCGTTGGGGAGAAGGTTTTTCAGAAACCAGCAGTCACCTCGGTCAATGCAGGGTTAGCCCAATGTCTATGGCCAGTATCTACGGCTAGAGAGTAAAGGCAGTGACCTATAGCCGCGCTCTACGGTAGCTCCACCGACGTGGGCTTGGCAATATGCGGTAGCCCCCAGCCCAGCTTTTCCCGCAGCACGGTAAAAAATTCGGGCGGTCTCAGGCGAATGAAACGGGCCGGGTAGGGGGCACGGCAGGTGCTGACCTCGTCTTTGGTCATCACGTAGCAGCCTGCGTTGCCGTCCACAATCAACACCAGGGGGTCGGGGTTGGCCGAGCGAATTATCACCTGCTCGCGATCGGGAAACACCAGCCCCCGCGACGCCAGCGAGTGCGGACAGATGGGAATTAGCTGGGTAACCGATACCCCAGGGGCAATTACCGGCCCCCCCGCCGAGAGCGAATAGGCCGTAGACCCCGTGGGCGTCGAGACAATGATGCCGTCGGCGGCAATATCCACTGGAGAGTGGCAGCCAATGGCCACCTCAAAGTGGCACATGCTGGTCAGGGGCTCCCGGTGCAGCACCATCTCGTTGAGGCAGAGGGCTTCCCACACCAGCGTAGTCTCGTGGAAAAGGCGCACCGACATCATGCCCCGCTCTTCGACTTCGTAGTCGCCCGCCAGCACCTGCTCCATCGCCTGGGGTAGCTGGTTGAGGTAAGCCTCAGTTAAAAACCCCATGTGGCCCGTATTTACCGTCAGCAGCGGCACCCCAATCGGGGCAATTTGCCGAAAGGCCGACAGCACGGTGCCGTCGCCCCCCAGCACCACAGCAAACTCCATATCGGCATCGAAATTGGGCGGCACCAGGCTGTCAAGGGGCGTATGGCAAATGGGGCGTTCGGGTTGAGAATAGCCCAAAATACCGCCCATACCCGTGGCCAGGCTGACGGTGTAGCCCCGGCGAGTCAGTTTCTCCTCCCAGTCGAGAGCGACCTGGTAGGCCACAGGCTTAACGTCGTTGTAGATAATGCCAACCTTGGGCACAGGCAGGGTCCAACCTTACAATGCGGTGAAACGAGGTAAACAAAACGTGCCCTACACCCGCTAAGATGCCGAACACGCTGGAGGGGATCAGAGTTTAGCTTTTTCCTAGGCTACCGTTTTTTCGTCTAGGGTAGAACAGCCTGGGGCTGAATTGCTCTAGGATCAGACCCATTTGGAGCCAGGTCGTATCGTTGCCCACAACATTGGGGTAGACCCCAGCCTACGCTACGGTTATCTTACCTGTGGGGGTTTTGCCTCGGCCCTGACCTCGCCCACGATTGTCTCTGTATTGCTCTGCTTTTGCCGCTGTGACCCGTCGCCCCTCTGAAACTACTGCCTACGTTCGCATCACCCACCAGTCGTGGAGCCAGGGCCGCATCGAAGGCGAAGTGCGGGCCAGCAGCTACGAGTGGCAGTTTCAGTGGCGCTTTCGCCAGGGCAACCTGCGGGTAGAGCCGTCCCTGGGCCGGGCGCTGATCTGCGAGCCCCTCAGCCGCTTTCTCGAACGCTTTGACTACCAACTCGAACCCGGCGGCGACTACTCGTTTACCATTCGGGCAAAACTGTAGACAACTGGCATGCAATCAGGTTGGTGTCACAGCAGAATTCCAACTATTCTATCTAGGGTCACCAAACAGAGAAATAGAATGGAAAAGATAAAAGTTTTCTTTAGTTATCAATGGTCTACAGGAGATTCTCTAAGAGCTGCTGTCATTTCGTTTTTAGAGAAACTTGAAAATGTTGAGGTCTTCGTAGACAAAAATGTAATCCAGCCTTCCGATATAATTCACGACAGAATATCAGAAAACCTTGATGCATGTGATTGCATCATAGCTTCGACAAAGTCATTCGACTCGTTAGAAGTGATCAGTGAGTTGATCAGGGCTGATGAGCGCAAGAAAAAAATATATATCCTTCGGCAAAGAAATGATGACGCTTCGATGCCAGGCTTTCTCTATTTCTTAAAGGATAAGCTGCAAGTTGTCTACACCGATATAGATGACCTGAGCTACAAGCTAACAAAACTTTTCGAAGGCAAGACAAGAGAGGAATTTGAGATTCTATCTCCCGATCTTAGAGAAATTCAAAAAGCAGTTGACCTGCAATCTCTTCCTAGATTTAAGGGGAGGCTCATTAAGGATATATTGAGGGAGGCAAGTCGAGAAATCAAGCAATTAAAGGGAAAAGATTACAGTATAGATGTGGGAGCCGAAAAAAACTTTCTAATCAGAGCCAGATCAATTTTTGAGAATGCTGAAGAGATTTATGCAGTCAGCATGGATTCTGTTTCTACATTCTGGACTGACAGGCGAAACAGGAAACTGGCGGAGAGTTACATCAAGTCCCAGCCCAATAATACGGTTAGACTTTTTGTATTTTCTTCTCCTAGAGTAGCTAATCAATACAGGTACATACTGCAAGCTAACCACAACAGCTACGGCTTGGACGGCAGGGTTCTATTATGCTCATTTCACACCTATAGAAATCTCATAAAAAAATTTGGATCGGCATCTGAAGTTGATACATACATGAGCAAAGACTTTGGAGTTCTTGTTTATGAAGGGGATAGCAAGGTTTCTGGAACAAACAAGCGGTCTCTAATTGAAGCTTTCTTAGATCACTCAGAGCTAAGCTTTAAGAATATTGATGCTTCTCGTTTAAGCAAATTTGATTACCACGGCTTGTTGAAGTACTTTCAAGAGCTTTCCAGGCTAGATTTCCATGAAATTTCGGAAGAAGAGGGGGTAAAAGGCGAAAAAATAATAATCAAGCGATGGAATCCACGATGCGTTACAGACAATTATCTATGGCGTGATGAGTTAAAAAAGATTTTTCCCGAAGAAAGGTATGGCGACGTCTATCATTTTGTCTTCTTCAAGCAGTATGACAATGCATTAGAAGCAAAAATAAGGGAGGTAAAAAACACCTTAAGTAGGGACAAAGAAGCAATGCGTATAAAATCTATATGGTTTGGCAAAAAAACAGACGGCTCTCCTGTTGCAGACTTTCAGTATGGCTCCTTGAAAGTTGGAGATGATTATGAATATGTATTAATGATGAATTTTTCATCCTACGAAGATTTGAGAATTTATTATTCCGATCGCAGGCATTCTGACCTCAGAACGAATTTATATAAGCATTTAGACAAAAGCCTGGAATTGCTATATGGTTATTTAGATGAGGTTAAGCGCAAGAATCCTCAGAAAGGTGCTGAAATTTTTGAAAGCACAATTGAAGGAATTGTCTCCAATTACATGTCTAGACACGATTTTGTAGATAAAGAAGATATTGATTCTATATCCCTTGAATCACCCTATCGCTTTCCGTTCGAGTACGACTCTTGAAGAGCTTGTTAAATCTCTATAGAGCAAAAAATCTGGCATGGACACGCATGCACTAGGGGTGCATGCCACTGGTGTGAATTCGGCTTTGATGGCTAGCTGACCTGTCATTACCTGTGTAGACGGGAATCCATGTTGGACGGCTACTCCCAGATAGATTTCCACTTTCGTGGGAATGACGTAGACAATGGTAAAAGCGGGATGCACCCTGCACTGGGTTGAGGCAATTCGAGAATTATAGCTGTGGCCAGTCCGGTTGAGACATTGTTTAGATGAGCGTTCAAATGTTTGAAGGTTTTGGAGGTTTTTGTCGTCCTAACCAGCGTGACTACGGCTATAGGCGGTGCAACTATAGTTTGAGGGCAAAGTTTTCTTAACCAGCCTAAAGTGTGTACTGCCAATCAGCTATCAAGCCAGGCATGGCATACGGCTGAGTAAGAACACAATTTAAAGGGTTGAGCATTTCGAAATACTCAGCTTTATATTGCTTGAGTATAGTCTCCAACAGGTATTTTTACGTTCCTGTCAGTCGATTCAAGTAGCGCTCGATCAGCAAAATGGCAACGATGTCGTCGATGGGCCGAGAAATCTTGCGCAGCGATTGAGGAATCATCCCGGTCAGCCCCGAGGGTGGGTACATTTGCCAGTAGCGATCGCGCGCCTCCAGAGTGGTATATCGCTCATCAACCAGCATGATCCGGGGCGGCTCAGGCAGTTGACTGAGGGTGTCTTTCCAGTTGCCCGAGGCGGTCTGATCGCCCAGCACAATAGTCGAGATGGGAAACCGCTGGCGCAGGGTGGCGATCTCGTCGATGACCGCACTGGCGGCTACCACCTGCTGGTAGCACAGGGTTCGATCTAACCCCATCACCGCCAAACCACATTTTTGTCGTCCGGGGTCAAAGCCTAAGATCATCGGCTGAGACAGAGGGGGTGGGGTAGGCTGGCTCACGGGGGCAGGGGGTAGATTTTCCCCTTCATTGTGCCATCCTCGACTGGATTTCTTGGCAAGGAGTATTCTTGCCGACCGTCGCTGGATACGGGTAGAAATCGGGGTGACTCCCCCTATCTAGCGTGCAAATTTGTTACTTTGCACTAAACTTAGGCGACATTGGCGTTGGGTGGAGGTATGGATCCTGGCCGCTCAAGCCGGGTAGCCAAAATCCCTTTCCTGTAGTACACTTGTTTCAAGCCTGAGGTAACGCTGGCCAGTGCACATCAAGCGTGTCGAGCTGTCCCACTTTAAATCGTTCGGGGGTACAACCCAGGTGCCGTTGCTGCCTGGGTTTACTGTCATATCTGGGCCCAATGGCTCGGGTAAGTCAAACATTCTCGACGCGCTGCTGTTTGGCCTGGGGTTGGCCAGCTCTAAGGGCATGCGGGCCGATCGCCTGCCCGATCTGGTAAACCAAAACCAGATGAGCCGCCGGGCCACCTCTGAGGCCAGCGTCACCGTTACCTTTGACCTCAGCGACGTGGCCGCCGACTTGATGATCGATGGCGATGGGGCGGCCCAGCCCCAGGGGAACGACCTCACGGGAAACGGCGCGTTGGCGAAGCCTCCCTTGCAGGGAATCGCCAGTCCCAACGGCTCCAACGGCCATGCCCCCACGCTTGAAATCTCTGGCACCGACGCCGACGCCAACGTCGTCACCCTGCCCACGGGCCGCGAGTGGAGCGTCACCCGCAGGCTGCGGGTGACCAGCCAGGGCACCTACACCTCGAACTACTACATCAACGGCGAGCCCTGCACCCTCAACCAGCTCCACGAGCAGCTCCAGCGGTTCCACGTCTACCCCGAGGGCTACAACGTGGTGCTTCAGGGGGATGTCACCAGCATTATTTCCATGAACTCCCGCGAGCGCCGCGAGATTATCGACGAGCTGGCCGGGGTCGCCGCCTTCGATCGCAAAATTGACCAGGCTCGGGGCAAGCTCGAGGCGGTGCGCGACCACGAAGAGCGCTTTCGCATTGTCGAGCGCGAGCTGCAGGCCCAGCTCGAGCGTCTGGCCCAGGATCGGCAAAAGGCCGAAAAGTACCAGCGCCTTAAAGAGACTTTTCAGACTAAGGGCCAGTGGGAGGCGGTGCTGCTGTGGCAGAGCCAGCAGCGGGCGATCGCATCCCTGCACCAAACCCTGGAGCGAGGCGAGGCCAAATCGGCCCAGCTAGCCGAGGCGATCGCCTCTGGGCAGGGGGCGATCGCCGCCCTCGACGCCGAACTTGCCACCCTTAACGCCCGCATTCGAGCCCTGGGCGAAGACGAGCACCTGGCCCTGCAAGCCCAGGTGGCCACCCATGAAGCCGAGCTGCGCCAGCTCCAGCGCCAGGAGCAGGAAAACCGCACCGCCACCAACCAGGCAGCTACCCTGCGCCGCGACACCGAGATCGCCCAACTGCGGCAGCAGCGCGACCTGGAGCAGATCGCCCAAGCCATTGCCGACCTGACCACAGGTGAACTGGTGGCCCTCACCGAGGCCCAAAATCGGGTGCAGCAGGCCCTCGAAGAGCGCCGCCAGGCCACCCTGGCGATCGCCTCCGAGTCACAGACCAGCCTTCAGCAACAGACCCAGCTGCGCCAGGCGATCGAGGCCCTGCGCGGCGAGATCGAGCCCCAGCGGGCCGAGCAGATTCGCCTGCAAGAGCGCCTGCGCCAGCTCGAACAGCAGCTTGAAACCCTCACCGAGCAGCGCCGCACCCTGGGAGACGGCCCCCAAGCCGAGGAGGATGGGAACCTAGCCCAGCGGCTGACCACAGCGGAAACCGAAATTCAAACCACTGCCGCCAAAATTGCCGCCGCCGAAGCCGAACTCTCGGTACAGCGCGACACCCAAACCCGCCTGCTCAAAGAACAGCGCGACAAGCAGCGCGAGCTCGACAAGCTCGAAGCCCAGACCCAGGCCCTGCAAGAGAGCCAGGGCACCCACGCCACCAAGCTGCTGCTGGAGAGCGGCCTGGCGGGCATCAGCGGTCTGGTGGCCCAGCTGGGCAAAGTCGATCCCAAATATCAGCTGGCCCTGGAGATTGCCGCCGGGGCGCGCCTGAGCTATCTGGTGGTGGAGAACGACCAGGTGGCCGCCAGGGGCATTGAGTTTCTCAAGCAGCGCCGGGCCGGGCGGGCCACCTTTTTGCCCCTCAACAAAATTCGCGCCCCCCGCTTCACCCCCGTGCCCGACTGGAAGCGCCCCGACGGTTTCCTCGACTACGCCGTCAACCTGATCGACTGCGACCCCCGCTACCGCGATATTTTTGGCTACACCTTTGGCAGCACCGTGGTGTTCGACCGCCTGGAGACGGCCCGCCAGTACCTGGGCGACTACCGCATCGTCACCCTGGAGGGGGAAATTCTCGAGACCAGCGGGGCCATGACCGGGGGCAACGTGGCGTCGCGCTCGGGCAGCCTGCACTTTGGCACCGTAGAACCAGCAGAATCGACCGAGGCCCAGGCCCTGCGCCAGCGGCTCGGCGATATTGAGGTGATGCTGGAGCGCTGCGATCGCGACCTCAACCGCACCACCGAGACCCTGCAAGCCCTCTCCCAAAGCCTGATTGCCCAGCGCCAGCAGTACCGCGAACTCCAGCTGGCGGGCGAGCAGCAGCAGAGCCAGCAGCAGCAGCAGGCCCAGCAGCGCGCCCAGCTCGAAGCCCAGCTCACCCAGCACAGCCAAGAGCTGATCGGTACCCAGTCCCGCCTAGAAGAATTGGCCGCCTCCCTGCCCGCCCAGGAAGCCGAGATCGCCCGGCAGCAGCAGGCCCTCAGCGAGCTAGAGCAGTCGGCGGCCCACAGCGAGTGGCAGCAGGCCCAGACGGCGGTGGGGCAGCTAGAGAGTCAGCTGGGCGATCGCCAGCAGGCCCTCCAAGCCGCCGAGCGTCACCTGCAAGAGCTGCACAACCAGCGCCAGCAGCTAGAGCTGGCCCTCACCCAGGCCCAGCAGACCCTCACCACCCAGGCCCAGCAGCAGGGCGATCGCGACCAACAGCTCACCCTGCTCCAGCAGCAGCAGACCGCCCTCAACGGCGAAATCGCCCAGCTGCGCCAGCAGATGGCCGCCCTCGATCAAACCCTGGCCGCCGAAAAAGCCGTCCGCGACGAGCTAGAGCAGCGCCTGCGCGCCCAGCGCACCCAGACCCAGCAGCAGGAGTGGGAGCGCCAAAAGCTGCTCGAAACCCAGCAGGAGCGCCGTCAGCAGCTAGCCGAAGCCCAGGAGCTACTGGCCACCCAGGCGGCTGAGCTGCCCGACCCCCTGCCCGAGATCCCCGCCGAAACAGACCTGGAGGAGTTGCGCAAAGAGCTGCGATCGCTCCAGCGCCGCATGGAGGCCATGGAGCCCGTCAACATGCTGGCCCTCGAAGAGTACAACCGCACCGAAGAGCGCCTCACCGAACTCACCCACAAGCTCACCACCCTCGAAGAAGAGCGCACCGAGCTGCTGCTGCGCATCGAGACCTTCACCACCCTGCGCCGCCAGGCCTTCACTGAAGCCTACGACGCCGTCAACCTCAACTTCCAGTCGATCTTTGCCGAACTCTCCGACGGCGACGGCCACCTCCAGCTCGAAGACCCCGAAGACCCCTTCAACGGCGGCCTCAACCTGGTGGCCCACCCCAAGGGCAAACCCGTACGCCGCCTGGCCTCCATGTCCGGGGGCGAAAAATCCCTCACGGCGCTGAGCTTTATCTTTGCCCTCCAGCGCTACCGCCCATCGCCCTTCTACGCCTTCGACGAGGTTGACATGTTTCTCGACGGGGCCAATGTGGAGCGCCTGTCGCGCATGATCAAGCACCAGACCGAACAGGCCCAATTCATCGTGGTCAGCCTGCGCCGCCCCATGATCGAAGCGGCCCAGCGCACCATCGGCGTCACCCAGGCACGGGGTGCCTACACCCAGGTGCTCGGCATCGATCTTGAAACCCAAACCGCCAATCTGTAGGCTTACGGCCCAGTTGCAAGAAGATTGTGACGAGGGGTGACGCTTTTTCTAAGCATGCTGAAGCGGCACCGACAGCGTTAAAGATTCTGAGGAGTGATGGGTAGCACGCCGCTGCCACTCCACAGGCTCACTATAATGATGGCAAGCTTTCCAAGGCGCGATAGACCGATCATGAGTGTCTTAATCTCTGACGATCTTTTGCAGGCGGCTCAGATTGCTAAGGTTGGCTAAAGCGAGAAATGGCCATTTTGCTGTTTCAGCAGCAGAAGCTGAGACGTATAGCTGTAGCCACTCGGGTTAGGATAGTTTCCCTTAAACGTTTGAACGTTCGAATGTTTCCAAGGCTTCTGATTGTCCTAACTTCGGTGGCTATGGCTATAGCAAGGCCAGAGAGTTGGCAGAAATGCCGCTAATTGAGTTTCACTGAGAGCTTCAGTAGTTGAGAATTTACGGATTTGGGATGATTTGTGACCGTTGTTAGCAATACCTCACCAATTACCAACCTGGCAGCTATTGACTAACTGCACCTACTCGGCAAGATTTACGACACAATTTTGATTCCTCAGGCTGTTTATTATAAACTTTCAAGTTCAGATCGGTTTATGCCAGGAATGGCGGCAGCTATGTAGTTGAGGCAAAAGAGCGTACTGACAGGATTTTGTCGAACCGTAGAGGAGAAATGGCGGACTTAGGCACGGTGACAACATCAATGGAGTCGCCGAGGGCGTTAAAGATTTCGAGGATGTAACCTTCTTCGATGCCGTCAGGGTCGGGAACGGTATCAACAAAGGTAGCGATATCCCCTTGCTTCAGGTTGTAGTCGGGAAAGTCTCGATTGAGCGAGATGCGGCTATAGAGAGGAATGGTAGTATCGTTCATCGCTTAACTCCCAGAGGCTGTCAACAGCTCTTTCAGGGGTTCAACTAAGGGTGGCAAGTTATGCTGAGCAGTTTCCCACACGATTACCAGGTTTACCCTGAAATACTCATGGGCCATCATATTTCGCATGTCAGTTGCCAAGTTCTAGAAGACACGAATGGCATCCTCCAACACTGGCTCTCGCAGGTGCTCTTTGAGGAAGTCGGCGGTGCCCAGCTCAATGGAGTGCTCTAGTAAGTCCTCTAGAAAATATTGAATTTCGAGCAACTGGAAGAGGCCGACGGGCTGGGAGAACTCGATGAGAAAGTCAATGTCGCTGGCGGGGTTAGCCTGGTTGCGGGCGACGGAGCCAAATAGGTCAAGGGATTTAACCCCCATGGTTTCAAGGGTGGCTTGGTGGGCTTTGACCAAGGTCAAAACATCGTTACAGCTTGGGGGACTAGCCATGACCAGGATTTACGGGAGATATAGCGATTATCTCAAAGTTTGCGAGCGATCGCACTACAGAGGCGCACCGACGGGTTTAGCTCGATAGCGGAATCGATGTTTGATACTGGGTAGCACCCACCCAAAGTAACAGGGTCATATTAGTTTGCAGGTATGAGAGTGTTGAATTTCACTTCGGTTCACCTAGCCTACTAATAAGATTGATTAAAATTTTCTATTCCTATATTGAGTAAGTTGCCAAAATTTTTCGTAGTTCCTGCACTTTCAACTTCGTTGTGCATATTTTTCAGATTCTCCTCTTTTGTTTTGTTCCAATCTACAACTTTATTCGCAAGAGTCATAAAAGAGACTCTATAAGCTTTTAAGTATTCTGATTTATTTTCAATCAAAGATTCTAAAAATTTTGTCAATTCCTGGATATCGATATTTTCCTGGTAAATATTACGGCGAACAGTGATACAACCCGCAGTGATTGCAAGAAAGGCTCTATATGAACCTCTTTCTATAAACCTCTTAAAGAGATCCGAATAGTTAGGACTGAATTTGCCAGAAACTTCTTCTGATACTTTGTCTGACCTTGATTGTATTTCTATAATAAGTTTGAGTAAGGAATCATTTAAGGCATCTTGCTCTTGTCTTAAAAACTGATCAAGAAGACTGTATCTAAATTCTGTGTAGTTTGCCGCTATAGTATTTCCAGGCGAACGACTGAACAAGCCAAGAAATAAAATCTTGACATCTTCATAAGATGCCCTTGCAGAAGAAAGCTTTTCCAAGAGGCTTGATTGATTTGTATTGCCTTCAATATTTATTCCAGATGCCATTCCAGCTCTTTGAGCTATTTGAGGCCGCAAATATTTTGCAAGCTTCAGATCTATCTGATTTATTTTATTCTGAAAGTTAGCAGCTTCAGCGACATCCCACGAACTATCAGTCTCAACAATTTTGATGAGGATTTTTGCGTTTTGGGCGGATTCAGGAGACTCTTCAAATGCTTTGACAACCATGTAAGTTGTTTGGCAGCCGTTCACAATACTAGCTTTTTCTAGAAATAGATAACTTGGATTATCATCTTTCAAGACGATTTTTTGAGCACGAAAAGTTATTCCATTATTTCTAGACAACATTTTTTCTGGCTCTTCAACCATCGTCTTCAAGATTTCTGAGTTTACAGGTTCTCTATTCTTGCCTCTTTGTTTTCTGCCACTATCTTCTCCTTTAAACAAGCGAACATTTTCAAAAAAGAGGGACTCGCGAGTCTTTGAGAAACATTTCGAGAGGCTCTCTGCGGATATGACGCCAATCGCAACGTTGCCAATCACTATTGGGGTTTCTTCAAGTTGTAATTCCACATCCGGAAGAATTCCACATAACCTTGATAAATTGGTTTTAAGAAAATCAAAAACCTGAGTTCCATTAATTATGTGCAAAGAGCCATTGCTTGCTAGAAAATCATAAAAATTCTTTGAAGATCTTCTCGATTTTTTGTATCTATCAACGATTTTATCGCAGTTACTTCTCAGAGTTATGATTGCAAATTCTACTTGATCACTATTTTGTACTTGGGAGAATGATGATTCTGCTAAAGAATTCAAAAGCGAAAGTTGTTCAACAGACTCATCAGAGTCAGGTTGATTTAATACGTTTTTGCGGTAATAACTCTCGAATTTTGACAATATAATATCTAAGTGATCGACTTCTTTGATGGACCACTTAACCTGAGCATAAAGTAGGACTTTGCCGCTGTTGTCATCTTTAAAGATCAGATCTATGCCATCTTCCCAACTTCCTCCAGTAAATTCACACCTTACTTTTGAAGCGGGCAACTCGATCTCTGGATGTTCTGCTATCACTTCAGATGCTAAATTTTCAAAAAAGTCGCCTTTTGCCTTAGACCTATTTTTTGTTTTTGCTCCGCTAAGCTTTTGTGAACTTACCTTTATAGCTTGGTCAGTAAGAAATGCGTACATTGAATCATAATCTTGCAGGAAATCTGGAAGAAAAGGTTCTAATTTTTCAGTCATGGCCTAAGCTCTCTGGTTTAATTTCTGAAAGGCAAACAACGTCTTCTCGACAATTTTACTGAGTGGTCTCAAGTTGAACTCATATTGGTCGCTTATCATTAATCGTTTTGCCTAATGACTCGGTAGGTGTTTGATACATTAGTCCAAAATCTTAGGAATATTCTTGACGAAGCGCTTGTTCAGTTACGCGATTGAATTTTACTCGTCCTCACTACCATTGGGAACATAGCGCAAAAAATCCCCTGGCTGCGCGTTAAACGCTTTGCAGATCGCATCTTGAGTTTCTTTAGAGGGAAATGCATCTGGGTTGTTATAGAGTCGGTAGACGGTCGGCTGTGATAAACCAGTGACCTTCCAGAACTCATAGGCATTCTTGCAGCCCCGAGCTTTTGCAAATTCGGCAATGGTGTTGACTATCCCCATGCCATGAAAGTATCACTTTCACGAAACAGATACTTTCACCAAATGACTGCTATCGTGCGATGATAGTAGTGGCATGGTGATTCACCATCTGGTTTGCCATCTTTGCCAAATTAAAAGCCCAGTCCTTGGGCCTGGAAAACTTCAGGACTGGGCGACTCACTATGGAGCTAAAACCCATGATGCCAGGGACAAGACAAAGCGATCGCCTACTCACCCCAAATCTAGCCGCCTTTCTGCCCGACCCCGCCCCGCAGCAGCCCTTGATCGATCTGCGAGACCAGCCCTCGCCCGATATTTTGCGACTGCTGGCGATCGGTTCTCCCCCAGTCGTCAACGGCTGTGTGATCACCCTATATCGCCTGGGCTACGCCCGCCCCGAAGAGTGGTCGCGGCCATTGCCCACCGCAAACTCCAACGAAGTCATGCGCATACTGACCAAACGCATGACCCTGCTTGAGCAAGAATGAGAATAGCTGAGGTCTAGCCTGTAAACGTCAAAAGATCCCAGGGTTCTTCAAGAACCCTGGGATCTATCCCCTTAAAACCTACTTAAGCAGGCTTAAAGTCAATAGTCAGCCCTACAGAGCTGAGCACTGCCACTAAGGTTTCGAGAGTGGGGTTTTCTCCCTCTGTCAAAACCTGTTGCAGAGGCTTACTAGAAGCATCAACGCTGCTCTCTTGCATGACCTGCCTAGCTTCAACCACATTTTTTAGGGCCAGCACAAAGGCTTCTCGGTCGCCATCCTTCATCGTCTCGTCTAGAGCCGTCTTAAGGTACAGGGCCGCGTAGTCTGGGTTAGATAGCCTCACCAGTAAGTCAGTTCGATAATCTTTAACGGGCATCCCTCAACCCTCCTGCTGTTCGTCTTGGTACATAGCCCAGAGGCGTTGCGCCGTTTGAATATCTTTATTTTGGCCTTTCTTGTTGCCGCCGACCAGCAATAGTACAACCCGTCTGCCTGCTAGACCATAATAGACCCGATAGCCAGGGCCAAAAAAGAACCGTAGTTCGTAGACCCCTGCGCCAACACTCTTACGATCGCCAAAATTTCCCAGGCTTACCCGGTCAAGCCGAGCATCGATTCTGGCCTGAGTTTGAGCGTCGAGGCTTGCAAACCAATCATCAAAGGGGCAAGTTCCCTCTGATGTTGTGTAAATCTGAAGTTCCCACTGCCCCTGACTCATCGATACCCTTCCGCTAAAGACAAAGATCCCAGGGTTCTTGAAGAACCCTGGGATCTGGCTACACAAGCAGCGTTCTACCGCTCCGTCAGCTTGGTCAGCAGCGTGTTCGATCGCTCCACATACGCCTTCATGCCGTTGGCATCAAAGCCCTTTTGGGCCATCAGCGCCGTGTCGTAGACCTGATTGCAGATCATCGTCGCCAGGTCGCCTGCCGGGGAGCTACCGCCGTCGGCCCCGATGATCGTGCTCTGGCTGAGCGAGAGCAGGTTTTGAATCAGCGGGTGGGCCGTGTTCACCATCAGCACGTGGTCGTCAGGGAACTGCATCTCCTGCTGCTGGATCATCGCCATGGTTTCCTGCATGCGGCGGGCTTCCTCGGGCAGCAGCACCATGGCCGGGGGTGCGTTTTCGCCCTTCAGCGCCTGGGGTTTGACGTTGACGCGGGGGCGGTTGAGCGCCTGCTCAAACATCTCCTTGATCTGGTCGTCGCGGGTTTTGTTGGTAGCGGGGTCAACGATTTCGCTCTGCTTCTCTTTGTCGAGCAGGGTGTCGTCCAGGTCGGCATCCACCCGCACAAATTTCACGTCAGAGTATTCGCGCTCCAGGGTGGGAATAAAGTGGGTGTCGATGAACGAATCCATGAACAGCAGCTCTAGACCCTGGCTCTTGAACAGCTCGATGTATGTGGCCTGGGAGACTTCGTCGGTGGCGTAAAAGACGCGGTTTTCGTGGCGTTCTTTGTTGCGCTCCAGGTATTCGCTCAGGGTGGTGTAGAAGTTGCCCTTGGCGTCGGTGGCGGGTTTGTTGTCGGCCACTTCTGACCAGGCGTCTCCCTCGTCGGTTTGCACTTCCACTTTGGGGGCTTCGGCTTCGCCCAGCTTGGCGGTGGTGCGGAAGATGAGGATGTCTTTGACCTGCTCTTTGAACTTGTCGTCGTTGAGGGAACCAAACTTGACGAAGTTGCCCAGGTCTTGCCAGCTGGCGATGTACTTGGCGGGGTCGTCGCGGTACAGGGCCTTGAGGCTGTCGCCGACTTTTTTGGCGATGTAGTCGGCGATGCGGCGCACGGTGCGATCGCCCTGCAAAAAGCTCCGGCTGACGTTCAGCGGAATGTCGGTGCTGTCGATCACGCCGCGCAGGGGCAGCAGGAAGCGGGGCACCACCTCTTCGCAGTTGTCGGTGACAAACACCTGGTTGCTGTAGAGCTTAATGCTGCTCTTGGTGATGTCGATGTCGGGCTTGAGCTTGGGGAAGTAGAGAATGCCGTTGACCACAAAGGGGTAGTCGGTGTTGAGGTGAATCCAGAGTAGCGGGTCTTCCTGGAAGGGGTACAGGTAGCGGTAGAACTCCAGGTAATCTTCGTCGCTGAGGCTGCTGGGGGACTGTTTCCAGGGGGCCTCGTGCTTGTTGACCACCTCGCCGTCGAGCTTGATCGGCACCGGCATGAAGTCGCAGTAGGTTTTGATCAACTGCCGAATGCGGGCGGGCTCCAGGTATTCCTCTTCGCCCTCCATCAGGTGCAGGGTGATGGTGGTGCCCACGCTGCTGCGCTCCGAAGCGCTGAGCTCAAACTGGGTGGTGCCGTCGCAGCTCCAGTGGACGGCTTCGGCCCCCTCTTTGTAGGAGAGGGTGTCGATTTCGACGGTGCTGGCCACCATGAACGACGAGTAGAAGCCCAGGCCAAAGTGGCCGATGATCGGGTCTTCGGCGGCGCTGTCTTTGTACTTGGTGATAAATTCTTCGGCGCTGGAGAAGGCCACCTGGTTGATGTATTTCTTGATTTCCTCTGCGGTCATGCCGATGCCGGTGTCGGAGACGCTGAGGGTCTTCTTGTCTTTGTCGAGCCTGATCTCAATTTCGGGGCTGCTGATGTCGCCGGAGTACTCCCCGGAGCGCGACACCATGGAGAGTTTTTTGATTGCGTCAACGGCGTTGGAGACCAGCTCCCGCAGAAAGATCTCGTGCTCGGAGTAGAGCGCCTTCTTAATAATCGGAAAAATATTCTCGGTATGAATCGAGATATTGCCCTGTTCCAGAATCGTCGTCATGGCGGTGCGGTGATGGTGCGGTGATGGGTTATCTAAGGGCAATTTTTGCCCCCGATGCCAGATTCTACAAGCGGCGATTTCTGCACCCTGAGGTTCGGTTGCCCCCACTGGGGAGGGGTGGAGAGTGCCTGAAGTAACAGTAGCAGCTTAAAAAAATTGCTATCTGTACCTGGGAAAGGTAAGAGTTTTATGTAGTGCTTCCCAGCCACTGCCCTCCTGGGGTGGGGAGCGCTGGTACGCTAGCCCCCTACTTCAAGAAGTCTATGAGCCACCCCAAGAAAATGCTCCCCCTCAGGCCGTTTGTGGCGGCCAACCTCAGCGGTGTCTGGCGAGACACCAACCGGCGTCACCACTGGGGTCTGGTTGGGCTGACGGCCACGCTGCTGCTGCTGATTGTGCCTCCGGCCCTGGCTCAGGAGGGCGGTGCCCCTGGGGTAGACGCTATCTTCACCCCCATTGTCGATGTCATGGCGCAGCTGCTCTTCTTCCCCATTGGCGGGGAGGAGGGGTTTCCGTTTATTGTGCTGTGGCTGTTTGTGGCGGCGCTGTTTTTTACGGTTCGCATGGGGTTCATCAACCTGCGGGGCTTTAAGCACGCTATTGAGGTGGTGCAGGGTAAGTACGACGACCCCCACGACGACGGGGAGGTGTCGCACTTTCAGGCGCTGGCGACGGCGGTATCGGGCACCGTGGGACTGGGGAATATTGCCGGGGTGGCGATCGCCATTCAGCTGGGCGGCCCTGGAGCGATGGTCTGGCTCACCCTGGCCGGGTTTTGCGGTATGGTGACCAAGTTTGTGGAGTGCTCCCTGGCGGTGAAGTATCGCCGGGTAGACCACGACGGCACCGTGCTGGGCGGCCCCATGTACTATCTGACTCGGGGGCTGGCTCCCAAGGGCATGCGGCCTCTGGGTCAGGGCCTGGCGGTGCTGTTCTGCATCCTCTGTCTGGGGGGCAGCCTGGGTGGGGCCAACATGTTTCAGTCGAACCAGGCCTACGCGGCGATCTCCAGCCTGGTGCCGGGGCTGCCCGCCTGGCAGTTTGGCCTGGTGCTGGCGGCGCTGGCCGGGTTTGTGATTATCGGCGGCATTCGCCGCATTGGGGCGGTGGCCGAGAAGCTGGTGCCCGCTATGGCGATTATCTATGCCCTGGCCTGCATCTTTGTGATTGGGGTGAATATTGGCCAGGTGCCCGCCGCCGTTGGCACCATCTTTAGGGAGGCTTTTGCCCCTACCGCCGCAGTGGGCGGCATTGTCGGGGTGATGGTGCAGGGCATTCGCCGCAGCTCGTTTTCCAACGAGGCGGGGGTGGGCTCAGCTCCTATCGCCCACGCGGCAGCCCGCACCGACGAGCCTATCCGCGAGGGCATTGTGGCGCTGCTGGAGCCCTTCATCGACACCATCGTGATCTGCAATATGACGGCGATCGCGATCGTGCTGACTGGCGTCTACCAGGACACGGGCGAAGAACTCAGCGGCGTCGCCATGACCGCCAGCGCCTTCGAGTCGGTGATCGGCTGGTTCCCGGTGGTGCTGAGTCTGGCGGTGTGTCTGTTCGCCTTCTCCACGATCATTTCCTGGAGCTACTACGGCATTCAGGCCTGGGCTTACCTGTTTGGCGAGCGCACCACCATTGTGTTCAAACTCATCTACGTCACCTGCACCTTTTTGGGCACCCTCACCAGCCTGGGGGTGATTATCGACTTCAGCGACCTGATGCTGCTGGGCATGGCCTTCCCCAACCTGATCGGTTGCTACATTCTCTCCAATGAGGTGGCCAAGGACCTCAAAGACTACTGGCAGCGGCTCAACTCTGGGGAAATGCAGGCCTACGACACGGTGACGGTCGGGTCGCCGAAGGGGTCTTGACGGGTCTGGGCCGGAGATTCTAGGGCTGGGCGTTCGGGCAGGACTTTGCCTGCCGACGAGCCCGCTCCATCTCGATGACGAACTGGCGACGCAGGCGAGGCGGGGTGGCCTGGTAGTTGCCGTAGCGATCGCAAAACCGCCAAAACTTTTCTACCTGAGCCCAGGGGCGGCTGTGGGCAGCCACGCAGTCGAGAGCAGCGGCGTTCTGAGTAATAGAGAGCCAAACCACGATCGTTTCCTCCAGCGATAGGGTCAATCAACTGTCTCAAGCTTAGAGAGCCCCAGCTGAGGGGGCAAAAGACCGCATCGATAGCAGCTATGTAAAAAAACAATGCAAACCCAAAGTACCGCCGGCCTGGGCTGGCGGTACTGCGCCCTCGGGGGTTTACCTGGGGGTTCGAAAACCCCCTAGCGGCGCACCACTAAAACCGGGCAAGGGGCAAACCTGACTACGCGCTCGGCCACCGACCCCAGCAAAAATCTCGACAGGCCGGTGCGCCCGTGGGACGGAATAACGATTAGATCGATGCTGTGGCTACCGGCGTAGTCAATAATTTCAGAACTGGGATTGCCCACGATCACCGAAAATTTAATTGGCCGCTCCGCTTCACCGGGAAATGTTTGGTGGAAAAGGGCCGTGATGTGATCGGTGCGGGTTTGCTGATCTACGGTTTGCCAAACCATGCCCGGCTGGGTCGGTTCTAAGGGCGACAAAACGTGGATGACGTGAAGTTGAGTGGCGTCTCCAAAAGACTCCATGGCCTGGGCGATCGCTTGGTGGGACTGTTCAGAGAAATCCGTAGGCACTAGAACGTTGTCGCTGGCAAATAAAGGCATAGTCGTCATCCTCTTGCAGGCTACAGGACAGCGATCGCAATGGTGCAAAGCTCTGACTCGGTGGGCGATCGCCCCCAGTCCCAGTCTAGGGCGAACCTCGGCCTTGGCCTGTGTTATCGGTTTCGGTTTGCCAACAAACTTTAAGCGGGTGGCCGCCCTCGCAGGGGCCTCTGTCGGCCAGACAAGTTAAGAAAAGTAAGAATATATATCAAACCCAGTCCCAGACAGCCTTCACTGAAGAATATCGACTGACCTGGGCAGGGTTTGGCCGTTATTGGCAGCTGCTTCAGTGGGTTTTATCGATGACTGGGAACGTTAAGGTCGTAACGGTGCTAAGGGGGCTCGCTGGCATTGCAAACCGTTAAGCGCCTAAAGCGCAAGCCATGGAAGCCCATTGGCGGTACGGATTACGCAGCAAGCAGGAACTATGAACAACGTTGCAGGAGATTTGTCGGCCCAGCAGCAAACGGCGATCGCCCGACGAAATTTCTTCGGGTTAGTTATTCTGCTGATCTTAGGGATTCTGGGCAATTACTTTCGCTGGTCATTCTTTTTTCACATTGACTTTCTGTTTGGCACGATCGCCGTGTGGCTGGTGCTCAGCTACTACGGCATTCGCTGGGGCGCAGTGGCGGCGGTAGTGGCCTCCAGCATCACCTACGTTCTCTGGAAGCATCCCTACGCCATTGCCATTTTTACCGCCGAATTTTTGTTTGTCGCATTTTTTTATGCGCACTACTCTCGGCGCAACCTGGTGCTGGTCAACACCCTCTATTGGTTGCTCATCGGCATGCCGCTGGTGTGGTTGTTCTACGGTCAGGTCTTGGGGGTAGACCCCAACCAGACCCAGATCATCATGCTCAAACAGACCATCAACGGCATTTTTAATGCCCTGGTGGCCAGCCTGTTGCTGGCCTACACGCCCATTCAGCGCTGGCTGGGGCGACCCCAGGCGACCAGCGCGCTGTCGCTCCAGCAGACATTGTTTAACCTGCTGGTGGCCGCCGCCTTCTTCCCAACGCTGATTTTTATGGCCCAGACCAGCCATGGGGTAGGGGTTGACATTTTGGCTGAGGAGCAAATCCATCTCGCGCTATTTTCTAGGCCCCTGGCGGCCCGCCTCGACAGCTGGTACGACCACCACGTTCGGGCTGTATCGCTCCTGGCCGAGCGGGCGTCTCCCATGGCCCTCTCCGCTCCCCTGTCGCTTCAAAACCAAACCAACTTACAGGCCCAGGTCGAAACAATTCAAAGGCTGGTTCCAGATTTTCAGCATTTGGTGGTTACCAATGGCGCTAACCAGGTGATCGCCAAGGCGACCAGTGACCATGGCCCGGACCATGAGCTGCGAATTCCGTCTACCCCCTCCTCTGAAGACGACCTCAGCCCAATCCTTTCCCGCGATCGCCTGGGGGATGACAGGCTCCAGGTCAGTACCGTACTCCTGAGCCAGCCGATTCTTTACCGAGGCCAGGTGGACGGGCGAGTCTGGGGCGATATCGATCTGACGTTCCTCCAGACGCTGCTGGCAAAAACCGCAGAGACGCTAGGTTTTCAGGTAACCCTGGTCGATCAAAATCGGCAGGTGTTGGTCAGCACAGACCCCGAACGCCCCTGGGGCACCGTCGTCGATCTGCGCCGTACGGGAGACATCGTTCCCCTGAGCGGGCATGCCTACCACTGGCTGCCGACCACCGGCAGCCCCCTGGAGGCCGTGCGCTGGCGCAATTCACGCTTTGTAGAAGAATTGCCCCTGCAAGCGCTAAAGGACTGGATGCTGGTGGTTGAGTCACCGGCTCAGCCCCACGTCTACAAGGTGCAGCGGGAAAATACCCAGGATTTGCTGATCTTGCTGATGGTGTTGGCCCTGGCCCTGGCCATTGCTACCAAGCTCAGCCAGCGGTTTGTCAGCCCGCTGGCTGAGCTGGCTCAGGTGACGACAAACCTGCCGACCCAGGTGCAGGAGCGGCGAACAATTCGGTGGCCCAGCAGCCCGGTGCTGGAGCTGCGATCGCTGGTGCAGAACTTTCAGCAGATGGCCACTACCCTGACCCAAAAATTTCAGGAGTTGCAGCAGGCCAAGCAGACCGCAGAGGTGGCCAACCAGGCCAAAAGCGAGTTTTTAGCCAACATGAGTCACGAATTGCGCACGCCCCTCAACGCGATTCTGGGCTTTACCGCCCTGCTGCGCCGCCAGCCCGACCTGGTTCCGCACCAGCCGGAACTCGACTTGATCAAAGCCAGCGGCGAGCATCTGCTCGATCTGATCAACGATGTGCTTGACCTGGCCAAAATTGAGGCCGGTCGCATGACCCTCAACGCCACCGCCTTTAGCCTGCCTGACTTTATTGCCAACCTGGAGAGTGTATTCTCGCTGCGGGCCCAGGCCAAGTCGATTGGCTTCACTGTTGAGCGCGGCGCGGCGCTGCCGCAGTTTGTGCAGGCCGATGAGCGCAAGCTGCGCCAGGTGGTCATGAACCTGCTCAACAATGCGATCAAGTTTACTGAGGTGGGGCAGGTGACCCTGCGGGTGCTGTGGTCTTCCAGCGCGGGCGGCGGGCTGCGCTTTGAGGTGATCGACTCTGGCCTCGGCATTGCCGCCGAAGAACTGGGGCTGCTGTTTCAGGCCTTTTCGCAGACTGAGTCGGGGCGGGGGAGCAGCGAGGGCACCGGCCTGGGTCTGCGGATTTGCGATCAGCTAGTCAGGCTGTTGGGGGGCACCATTGAGGTGCAGAGCCAGCCCGGCCAGGGGTCAACGTTTACGGTACAGGTGCCGGTACAGGGGGCGATCGCCGAGCAGCTAACGCCGCCGCCCCCGACCCGCCAGGCCCAGGGGCTGGCTCCCCAGCAGCCCTCCTACCGGCTGCTGGTGGTCGATGACCAGTTCAGCAATCGTCGCCTGCTGACCCAGTTCTTAAGCGATCTGGGGTTTGAGGTGCGCGAGGCCTGCAACGGCCAGGAGGCGATCGCCCAGTGGGAAGCCTGGCAGCCCCATCTGATCTGGATGGATATGCGGATGCCGGTGATGGATGGCTACGAGGCCACCCGCCAGATCAAAGCCCAAATGCAGGGCCAGGCCACCGCCATTGTTGCCCTCACCGCCAGCGTCTTTGACGAGGAGAAATCCCTGGTGCTCTCGGCGGGCTGCGATGACTTTCTCCGCAAACCCTTCCAGCAGGAGGCGATTGTAGACAAGCTGGAGCAGCATTTGGGGGTAAAGTTTGTGTACGCCGAGCCCACCATCCCGGCGGCGGCGGTAGCGGCACCCTGCCCAGGGGGTAGCCTAGCCATAATGCCCCAAGACTGGCGCGATCGCCTGTACCAAGCCGCCACCCAGGCCGACCAAAAAACCCTGTTTTATTTGCTCGATGCCCTGCCGAGCGAGCAGGCGGCTCAGCGTCAAACGCTGCGAACCTGGGTCGTTAACTTCCAGTTTGACAAGCTGATGTCCCTCTCCCGGCGTGAAGATGAGCAAACCCCCTAACCCCACCATTCTGGTGGTCGATGATATTCCCGACAACCTGCATCTGCTGACTCGGGAACTGGGGGAGCACGCCTACGAAACCCGCGGGGTACTGACCGGGGCCATGGCCCTCACGGTGGCCCGCTCGACCCCCATCGACTTAATTTTGCTCGATATCATGCTGCCCGATACCGACGGCTACAGCGTCTGCACCGCGCTCAAGGCTGACCCCGCCACCCGCGATATTCCGGTTATTTTTATCAGCGCCCTCGACGAGGCCCTCGACAAGGTTAAGGCCTTTGCGGTGGGGGGGGTTGACTATATTTCTAAACCCTTCAAAACCGCCGAGGTGCTGGCCCGAGTCAGCACTCAGATCAACCTCCGCCAGGCCCAGCGACAGCTCCAGCAGTTTAACCAGGAGCTAGAGCATCAGGTGCAGCAGCGCACCCAGGAGCTAGCGGCGGTCAACCAGTCGCTGCTGGCCGAAATTCAGGTGCGGCAGCAGGCGGAGCAAGATCTGCGCCACAGCGAAATCCGCTACCGCCTGATTGCCGACAACATGAGCGATTTGGTCTGCCTGCACAACCCCGAGGGGCAGTTTGTCTACGTCAGCCCGTCGGCTCTCACCCTGCTGGGCTACCGGCCAGAGGAGCTGATCGGCAAGCGCCTCCAGGACTTTTGTCATCCCACCAGCAGCCTGGGAATGCCGCTGCGGTGCCAGCCCTGGGCGGCGGAGGCCAGCACGAGCTGCTACCAGTTTCGATGTCAGTCGGGGGGCTATATCTGGCTCGAAACCCTGGCCAAACCGGTGTTTGACCAGGCCGGGGGGTTCACCGGCATGGTGACCAGCTCGCGGGATGTCAGCCAGCGGGTCACCGTCGAGCAGCAGCTGCGCCACGACGCCCTGCACGATGCCCTCACCCACCTGCCCAACCGCGACTGGCTGGCCAAACGTCTGGAGCTCGAGCTGTTGCAGTGCAGCCGCTACGGCGGCGATCGCTTTGGCCTGCTGATGATTGACCTCGATCGCTTCAAGGCGGTAAACGACAGCCTGGGCCACCTGATCGGCGACAAACTGCTGGTGGCCGTGGCCAATTTGCTCAAGGGCTGCGTTCGCGACATCGATATGGTGTCGCGCTGGGGCGGCGACGAGTTTGTGATTTTTCTGGACAAAATTGTCGATATCAAGGAGGCCATTCAGGTGGCCGATCGCATCCAGGCCAAACTCGAAGCCCCCATTGCCCTCGACGGCAAAATTATCTTCACCTCCGCCAGCATCGGCATTTTGATCGGCGACGGCTCCTACGCCAGCAGCAACGACATCTTTCGGGACGTGGATATTGCCCTCTACCGGGCCAAGGAGCTGGGCCGCAACCGCTACGAAATCTTTGGCCTTGAAATGTACCAGGAGGCGATCGCCCGGCTCAACCTGGAAAGCGAGCTGCGGCTGGCCATTCAGCAGCACAATTTTGCAGTGCACTACCAGCCGGTTGTGTCGCTCGATAGGCGATCGCTGCTGGGGTTTGAGGCCCTGGCTCGCTGGCAGCACCCCACCCAGGGGCTGATTATGCCCGGCACCTTCATCGATCTAGCCGAAGATACCGGGCTGATTAAACCCCTGGGGACACAGATTTTGCGCCAGGTGTGCGACGCTTTCAGCGACTGGAGCGCCCTCTACCCCCTCGCCGACGAATTTCAGGTCAGCGTCAACGTGTCGGGCCAGCAGTTTCGCGACCCGGCCTTTATTGCCACCGTCGATCAGATTTTGGCCGACACCGGAGTAGCCGGGCACCGCCTCAAGTTTGAGATTACCGAGCGTATTTTGCTTGAGCAATCCGAGAGCATTGCCTCTACCCTGGCGGCGATCCGCCGTCGAGGCATTCAGCTCAGCGTCGATGACTTCGGCACCGGCTACTCGTCCCTGCGCTACCTGAGCCAGTTTTCGGTGCAGACCCTGAAGATCGATCGCTCCTTTGTCAGCCAAATGCAGCCCAACCGCCAGGGCATTGTGCAGGCCATTGTCGATCTGGCCCACAACCTGGAGATGACCTGCATTGCCGAAGGGGTCGAAACCGAGCTCCAGCTCACCCAGCTGCTAGCCCTGGGCTGTGAGGCGGCCCAGGGATATTTTTTCGCTCCCCCCCTGGCCTTGGATGCCGCCACTGAGCTGCTCCGGGGCGATCGCCTGCCCTGGCCCCCAGCCTGAATGGCATCCCCTAAGCCCAGCAAACCCTCTGCCTGGCAGAGACCCCATAGTTGCCCATAGTTGATGGTGTAGCTGTAGCCAGTCTGGTTAGGACAATTTCCCTAGGAACGTTCCAACGTTAGAACGTTCCTAGGGTTGCTGAATGCCCTAGCCCAATTGACCGTGGCCATAAATAAATCAGGCTAGCCGGGGCGCTTGGGCCAGCTGTTGGCGCGCCGGTTTTGGGCGGCCAGCGCTACGGTCTCGGCAATGCGGCGATTGCGAGTCTCAGCCCGTTTGGCGCTGGCAATCCACTCTAAAATGCCCCGCTTAGCCGAACGGGGAAACGCCTCAAAATTGGCCCAGGCGGCGTCATTTGCCTGAAAAGCCGCCGCCAGATCGGCGGGTACCTCCAGCCGCTCGATGGCATCCAGCCGCTCCCACGACCCGTCCTGCTTGGCTGTCTCAACCTTGGCCAGCCCCGGCGGCCTCATCAGCCCCGCCTCGGTGAGAGCGGCGATTCGCTGTTTGTTGAGTGCCGACCAACCTGTGCCCGGCTGGCGCGGTGCCATCCACAGCATAGTGCGCTCGTCGTCGAGCTTGTTCCCTTTGCTGTCGATCCAGCCAAAGCAAAGCGCCTCTTCCACCACCTCGCTGTAGGAAACGTGGGGCCGACCCGCCCGTTTTTTGTAGGTGATCAGCCACAGTCCTGAGGTGCGCCCGTGATTTGCCGCCAGCCACTCCCGCCACTCAGCCCGGCTTTCCACCTGCATAGAATTTTCGGGCGGTTGGGCTGCCATGGGAGTCCTACGAGAATTGTGGGTCGTGGGTTTCACCATGAAATTCTAGAATCTACGAGAATTGTGGGCCGTGGGTTTCGTCATGAGATTTTAGGACAGAGGGGAGAAATAGTTGCGCTCAACCCACGCTACGCATTTACCTATTCCTTGCACCTCTTGCACTTAAAATTCAAAATTCAAAACTGCCCCCGTCTCACCTCCCCCGCTCCGCCATGCTCAGGCGATCGCCCAGCTGCCGAATGGTCTGGGCCAGATCTAGATCGCGCTTCAGCAGCTTCTCGATTTTGGTGCAGCTGTAGAGCACGGTGGTGTGGTCTTTGCCGCCAAAGGCATCGCCAATTTTGGGCAGGCTGAGGTCGGTGTGACGCCGCATGAGATACATGCCCACCTGGCGGGCCTGGCTGATCTCGCGCCGTCGCGAGGAACCCTTGAGGTCGTCTACCGAGACGCCAAACTGCTCGGCCACCGCCGCCAGCACCGAGCTGGGGGAGGCCTCAATTTTATCCGTCGGCGGATTGAGCACCGTCTTTAGGTGCTCGACGGTCATGGGCAAGCCCGAGATCGAGGTGTAGGCGATCGCGCGGATCAGCGCCCCCTCCAGCTCGCGAATATTCGAGGTGTAGCTGGCGGCGATGTACTCGATGGCCTCGCGGGGCAGCTGCACCTGCTCGTACTCGGCCTTCTTTTGCAGAATGGCGATGCGGGTCTCGTAGTCGGGGGGCTGAATGTCGGCAATCAGGCCCATGGAAAACCGCGAGATCAGCCGGTCTTGCAGCCGCATAATCTGGTTGGGGGGGCGATCTGAGGCCAGCACAATCTGCTTGCCCGCCTCGTGCAGCGTGTTGAAGGTGTGGAAGAACTCTTCCTGGGTGTATTCTTTGCCCTCAATAAACTGAATATCGTCCACCAGCAAGATATCCACATCCCGGTAGTGGGAGCGAAAGTGCTGCATGCTGTCGCGGCGAATGGCGGTGATCAGATCGTTGGTGAACTGCTCGGTGCTGACGTAGGCCACCCGCGCCTGGGGGGCAATCTCCTGGCGGTAGTGGCCGATGGACTGCATCAGATGGGTCTTGCCCAGGCCCACGCCACCGCACAAAAACAGCGGGTTAAACTCGCGCCCCGGCGACTCGGCCACCGCCAGAGCCGCCGCGTGGGCCATACGGTTGTTGGCCCCCACTACAAAGCGGGCAAACACGGCCTTGGGGTTGAGGTCGTTGTAGTTTTCCTGGGCCGGGGTGGGGGTATCCCCAGGGCGGGGGCGGGCGGGGGCGGGGGGCGACGGGCGGCTGGGCAGGGCGGGGGCGGCGGCGGGCCAGCTGACCTCCGCCATGGGCAGCAGTGCCGCCGAGGTGCTGTCGCCGTCGGGCACCACCGTCACCTGCAGCTCAATGGCCTTGCCCAAAATATTGTTGACCACCTGGGTAATGGTGCCCGCATAGTGCTTTTGTACCCAGTTGCGGGCAAAGGGGTTGGGGGTCGAAATCACCAGGGCGCGATCGCTCAGGGTTTGCGCCTGGGCGGGCTTAATCCAGGTTTCAAAGGTGGGGCGGCTCAGCTCCACCTGGAGCTGGCTCAGCACCTCTTCCCACAACCGATTTAGGGCCTGATCCACGGTTTACCTCTTAAATAACCGCTGCCCGAGGGCAGACATAGCGCATGGGTTAGCCAATGGCCGTCACCGCCTAGCCCGCTAGCGTTCTGGGGCCAGAACGCTAGCGGGCTAGGCGGTGTAACCGTTCTCCCGAGGCCTGGCCGCAAGACTGGGGCAACCCAGCCCAAAGGGCCGTCGGGGATCTCCAGGGTACTAGATATGCAGATAAAAATGTCCCTAATTCTACATATAGCGTTTAACGAGAATCGGATCCGGTAGTGCTCCAATTAAACCAGGGGCCAGTGGCGTCCCGCTGGTCTATTGAACCACAGGAGCCCAGTCCCTGGGGGCGATGTATACAATGACTACAGTATTTGTCAGTTGTCCCCCAGCCGATTGCCCATGGCCATGCCCGACTCCTCTCTGCCGCGCCTGCCCGAGACCCCAGGCCCAGATTTTGAAGCCCCAGATTCTGAAACCCCAGATTCTGAAACCCCAGATTCTGAAACCCCAGATTCTGAAACCAAGGTGCTCACCCTGGGGCAGCCGGTGCTGCGTCAGGTTGCCCAACCCGTAGAGTCTCTGGGCGATCAAGCCCTACAACGGCTCATCGATCAGATGCTGACGACGGTACAAAGAGCCAGCGGTGTCGGTATTGCTGCCCCCCAGCTGGGTCACTCCCTGCGGGTGCTGGTAGTGGCCTCGCGCCCCAACCTGCGCTACCCCCACGCCCCCTCCATGGAGCCCACGGTGCTGGTCAACCCGCGCCTGGTGGCGGTCAGCGATGAGCTGGAACTGGGCTGGGAGGGCTGTCTCAGCGTGCCGGGGGTACGGGGTCGAGTGCCGCGCCACCAAAGGGTGGAGGTGGCGTACTGCGATCGCTACGGGCAGCCCCAGAACCAGGTTTGGGAGGGCTTTGTGGCCCGCATCGTGCAGCACGAGGTTGACCACCTGGAGGGCAAGGTGTTTCTCGATCGCGTCGAATCGGAGACCGACCTGCTCTCCGAAGCGGCCTACCAGGCCATGGAGATCGCCCGTTTCTGAAAACTATCCAACGGAATCTGGGCCACCCCCGCTGCGTCTAGTACCTTGATAGCTCTGCCCCATCATCGGGGGCGTCGTTCTGGCCTGGCTAAGCCCCAAGGAGACAGCTTGAGTTCTGATTCGCAGCCCCCCATTATTCCCCTCGACATGCTCGACACCGACTACGCCAAAATTGCGGCGGGGGAGCCCATACCCGACGACAAAAAGCAGCGACTCTCGGAAGACAGCTACGACTTTACCCGCCTGGGTCGGCACATCGCCCGCTACCGCCACGGCCACCTCGACCAGCAGGGCCAGGACGACATTCTCTGCACCCTGGGCACTACCGCCGGGCTGTTTACCCGCGCCGATGTCGAAGACATGCACGATCGCCTGCGCCAGACGGGGCGGTTTTACCTCACCCCGGGCGAGCGCCAGCAGGTGATCAACTGGCTAGCGGACGAGTTGGGCATTGACTTAAAAGCATAGGTGCATCGCCCCCCGCCCCCTATTCCCTAGCCCACAGCTAAGCCTCGCGGGGGTAGATGTAGAGGGCGGGCAGGGGGCGATCGCTGCCTGCGATCGTCGCGGTGGCCCCTGGGCTGCCCTGTACCTGGGGTACCGCCGCCGCCACCTCGGCAACCCGCTCAGCACCGCTCTGGTGCAGGGTCGTCAGCCAGGCCCAGCCGCAGTCCGCCAGGCGTTCCACATCGACGCCGCCGTAGGTGGGCTCAAAGGGGCGCAGGCGGTTGACCCCCTCCCCCAGCAGAATGCAGGCCCCTCGCCAGTTGTGGTTGCCCAGGTGATACAGCCCTACCGCAATCTGCAAAATACCCTGGTAGAAGGGCTTTTCCAGCGGGTCGGCCTCCATCCAGATCGCTTCGAGCACATCGTGGCAGGCGTAGTAATCGCCCTGATTGAATAGGGCAAGCCCCTCCCCAAGACGGGGATCAACACTGTCGCAGGAGGTATAGGGGCCCATGGCGATGGGGGAACTGGCCTAAAGGGATAGTTCCATCCTAGGGCAGAGGTGCTATCCTCCACTGTGAGTGTGAGGTGTGAGGAAAATTAACATGGTAAGTTCTCCGGTGAGACCGACGGGCACAGTACCCGTCGGTCATCAGGTCGGTAATACCGAAATTGTGATCGAACCCGCTGCTAAAGGATTTGGCAGCCGGGCGCTGCCCCCCGGTTCGCTGTTTGGCACCGACGGCATTCGCGGCAAAGCGGGGGATCTCTTGACCGCGCCGCTGGCGATGGAAATTGGCTACTGGGCGGGGCAGATTCTCCAGGCCCAGGGGCTGACGGATGGGCCGATTATTTTGGGTCAAGACTCCCGCACCTCGGGGCATATGCTGGCGACGGCCCTCTCCGCTGGGCTCACCTCCGCCGGGCTAGACGTGTGGCACCTGGGGCTCTGCCCCACCCCCGCTGTGGCCTACCTGGCCGAGTCGTGCCAGGCCCTGGGGGGCATTATGATTTCGGCCAGCCACAACCCCCCCGCCGACAACGGCATCAAGTTCTTTGGCGGCGATGGCACTAAGCTGGCCAGCGGCGTGCAGGCCACCATCGAGGCGGCGCTGCGGGGGCAGGCGACGGCGATCGCCCCCCGGTCTACCTGGGGACAGTGCTATTACCGCCCCGAACTGGTCAACCGCTACGCCAGCTTTTTGCACGAGCCCCTGCTGCCCGGCCTCAACCTGGCGGGCATGAAGGTGGTGCTCGACATGGCCTGGGGCTCGGCCACCCGCCTGGCGGAGCAGGTCTTTGGGGAGGCCGGGGCCGAGGTGATCGCCCTGCACGGCGCGCCCGACGGCGATCGCATCAATGTTGACTGCGGCTCGACCCATCTCGAGCCCCTCAAGGCCGCCGTTGCCGCCCACGGTGCCGACCTGGGCTTTGCCTTTGACGGCGATGCCGACCGGGTGATGGCCGTCGATGCCCAGGGGCGCGTGGTCGATGGCGACTACATTCTCTACATCTGGGGTCAGCACTTGCAGGGCCAGGGCCGCCTGCCCGACAACACCGTCATCTCAACGGTGATGGCCAACCTGGGCTTTGAGCGGGCCTGGGAAAAACTGGGCGGCACCCTGGTGCGCACTCCGGTGGGAGACCAGCACGTGCACAGCGAGATGGTGCGGCGGGGGGCGATGCTGGGCGGCGAGCAGTCGGGCCACATTCTCTGCCACCACTACAGCCTGACCGGCGATGGCATTCTCACCGCGCTGCACCTGGCCACCCTGGTGCAGTCCCTCGGCGGTTCCCTGGCCGCCCTGGTGGATCACAGCTTTCAGACCTATCCCCAAAAGCTTCAAAATGTGGCGGTGGTTGACCGCGATCGCCGCCTCAACTGGCAAGACTGCGCCCCCGTGGGGCAAGCGGTCGAAGCCGCCGAGCGGGCCATGGGCAGCGCCGGGCGAGTGCTGGTGCGCCCCTCGGGCACCGAGCCGGTGATTCGGGTCATGGTCGAAGCCATCGACGCCGCCCTGGTCGATCGCTGGACGCAGCACATTGTGCAGGCCGTCACCCAGCACCTGGCGGTGTAGCCCGTCCACCGATGGCCCTGGCTCAGCTCTCTGGCTGTGGGGCAAGCAGCTCTATCTTTGGGGCGCTCTGTCTTTGGGGCAATGGAGCATCGACCGGCATAAGACTATAGCTGTGGCCAGTCTGATTAGGAGAATTTCCCTGGGAACGTTCAAATGTTTGAACGTTCAAACGTTTAAGCGTTCCTAGGGTGGCTGAATGTCCTAACCCGATTGACCATGGTTATACGATGGCGATCGGGCAATAGCCAGCGAGTTGACTTCACTGCCCCAGCCCCACGCCGGGCAGCGGCCAAGCCGGTAGGATAGAGCTGTCTGGGGAGCGCACTGCGATCGCGGCCTGTCTTTACATTTCGAAAGCGTCACCATGAACATCAGCGTTGTCATACCTTGCTTTAATGCTGCTCCCGTGATTCGGCAGCAGCTAGACGCCCTGACTCAGCAAACCCTTGCCCCCTACGAGGTCATCGTCGCCGACAACGGCTCTACCGACGACAGTCGAGCCATCGTTGAGCAGTACCGCGATCGCCTGCCCAGGCTCACCCTGGTCGATGCCTCAGCGGTGCGCGGGGCCTCCCACGCCCGCAACGTCGGGGCCAAAGCCGCCACCGGAGACTACCTGGCCTTTTGCGATGCCGACGATGTGGTTGATCAGGGCTGGCTGGCGGCCCTGGCTAAGGCCTTTGCCGACCACGGCTTTTTAGCCTGCCGCCTCGACTACGAATTCCTCAACAACGACACCAGCAACACCTCCCAAACCACCGGGCTACAGCAGTTTAGAACGCCATTCTTTCCCTTTGCAGGGGGCTGTGGGCTGGCCATAGAGCGGGAGCTGCACGCAGCGGTGGGGGGCTTCGACGAGGGGATCTCCCATCTAGAAGATGCCGACTACTGCATTCGGGTGCAGATGGCGGGCCATCCCCTGGTTTTTGTGCCCGAGGCCGTGGTGCACTACCGCTACGGCCCCGGTGCCCAGGAGTCGTTTCTGGAGTCTCGGCAGGCCACCTACCGCAAGGCCTACAACTGGGGCTACGGACTGGCCACCCTCTACCTGCGCTACCGCGACCAGGGCATGCAGCTCCACGGGCTGGCCCCCCGGCTGGTGCTGATTCCCCTGTGGGGGCTGCGGGCGATCGGGTCTGGCTTTCGATCGCACCACAGCCTCTGGCGGCTGGGCTGGCACATGGGCGTCGTCAACCGCTTGCTGAGTGCGTCTTAAAAGGGTGCGGCCAGAGGGGGAGAGCCACGTTCCAAGCTGAGGCCAACGCTCCCTGCTAGGATGGATTTTGTGCCCCAGGGGCGCGCTGTTTTCTTCGAGGCGACCATGCAAATTTTATGCAAATCTATTTAGACTACAGCGCTACTACGCCCCCGCGCCCGGAGGCCATAGCCGCGATGCAGGCGGCCATGGCCGAGCAGTGGGGCAACCCCTCCAGCCTGCACCACTGGGGCAGCCGCGCGGCCACCGGGCTGGAGCAGGCCCGCCTGGGGGTGGCAGCTCTCATCAACGCCGCTACCGCTGACTCAATTGTGTTTACGGCGGGGGGCACCGAGGCCGACAACCTGGCCCTGCTGGGGGTCGCCCGACGCTACCGGGTGCCCCAACACCTGATTATTTCGGCGGTGGAGCACTCGGCCATTGCCAAGCCCGCCCAGTACCTCGAACAGCTGGGTTGGCAGGTGACCCGGCTGCCCGTGGATGCCCAGGGTCGGGTGAGCCCCGCCAGCCTGCGCCAGGCCCTGCGCGACAACACCGTGCTGGTGTCGATTATTTACGGTCAGAGCGAGGTGGGCACCCTGCAACCCATCGAGGTGCTGGGGCAGATCGCCCGCGACCACGGGGCGCTGTTTCACACCGATGCAGTACAGGTGGCCGGGCGGCTGCCCATCGATGTGCAGACCCTGCCCGTCGATCTGCTGTCGCTCTCCAGCCACAAACTCTACGGCCCCCAGGGGGCCGGGGCCCTGTACGTGCGCCCTCAAGTCGAGCTTGAGCCGCTGCTGGGCGGCGGCGGTCAGGAATTTGGCCTGCGTTCGGGCACCCAGGCGGTACCGACCCTGGCTGGGTTTGGGGCGGCGGCGGCCCTGGCGGCGGCGGAAATGCCCGCCGAAACCCTGCGGCTGATCGGGCTGCGCGATCGCCTCTTTGAGCAGCTGGCCGAGGTAGCTGAGCTAGTGCCCACGGGCGATCGCCGCCACCGGCTGCCCCACCACGCCAGCTTTTGCCTGACCGCCGCCGATGGCGATCGCCTCAGCGGTCGCACCCTGGTGCGCGAGATGAACCTGGCGGGCATTGGCATCAGCGCTGGCTCGGCCTGCCACAGCGGCCAGGTCAGCCCCAGCCCGGTGCTGCTGGCCATGGGCTACGGCGATCGCGCCGCCCGCTGCGGCATTCGCCTCACCCTGGGGCGACACACCACCGCCGCCGACATCGACTGGACGGCGATGGTGCTGCGCCAGGTGCTCCAGCGCGTTCTGGTTCCCTTGACCCTTTCTCCGGTGTAGACCTGCCATGGATGGTGCTATGGATTCTGTCACGACTCCCGCTGGGGCCGGTGTGCCCGCCAGTCTTGAAGCGGCGATCGCCCAGGCGCGGGGGGCCACCCAGGCCGCCATCGAGGCGGGGGTGCCGCGGATGATGGTGGAGCTGGTCTACTCCGAGCTGAAGGGTCTGCCCGTCGCCGCCCAGTTTTACCCGGTGCTGCAAGAGCTGGGGCTGGCCTTCAAAATTTACTTTCCCGACGCCGGGTCGGCGGCTTTGGCCCGCCGCAACTGGGGTAACCCCGAGTTTGTGGTGCGGGGCATTGGCGAGCTGCACAGCGAGATGGAGCCCGGTGACCAGGCCTATCTATTTGTGGAACCCTCGTCCATTGAGGTCAGCCAGGTCGAAGAGATGTGCGCCCAGGCGGGCGACGCCTTTGTGATCATGCTCAACCCCAAGCTCGAAGATGTCGCCACCATAGGCATTGGCTACGCCGGGCGGCAGCTGCGCGATCGCTTCCTCAGCACCCTCGAGCCAGTCTACTACCTGCGGCCCCTGGAGGGGGCGGTGCTGCTGCGCTGCTACCCGCACCCCTGGCAGCTGTGGCAGGAAACCGACACCGGCTTTACCCTGCTGGGTGAAATGCCCCAAAAACCCTCTGGAGAGGCGATCGATCGCCTGCTGATGGGCGAGGCCGCCGCCCCGGACGCAGCGGCCCCCAGGGGCAAGCGGGGTGGTTTTTTAAGCGAGCTTCAGGGATTCATTCGCGCCCTGACCCAGTAGCGAGGCAGCGGCGACCGCCAACGCCTCACTATTCCTCCCGCCAGGGCAAGAATCGTGCCTCAGGGATACTGTCTTGAGCCCTGACCTGGGGTTATACTGCACTACACCGCCCGCCCGATTAGCCCCTGTTGCGCCCGCTGCTTTCAAGCCAACCCTGTTCTACGACTGGTGAGTTACGATAGCCCATGCGAATTCTTAAAACCCAGACTCTCCGAGGGCCAAACTACTGGAGTATCCGCTACCCCAACTTGATCCTGATGCGGCTGGATCTAGAAGACCTGGCCGATCGCCCCTCAGACCAAATCCCTGGGTTTTACGAAGCGCTAGTGGAGACCCTGCCCAGCCTGATTGAGCACTTCTGCTCGCCGGGGCACCGGGGCGGGTTTCTCAGCCGGGTGCGCCAGGGCACCTACATGGGCCACATCGTCGAGCACGTGGCCCTCGAGCTGCAAACCATGGCCGGCATGCCCGTGGGCTTTGGCCGCACCCGCAGCGTGGCCGAGGCCGGCGTCTACCAGGTGGTCTTTGAGTACCAAAATGAGCAGGCCGGGCGCTACGCGGCTCGGGCGGCGGTGCGCCTGTGCAACAGCCTGATTGAAACCGGCCACTACCCTAAGGCCGAACTCGAGCAAGACCTGGCCGACCTCACCGAGTTTCGCCTCGATGCCGCCCTCGGCCCCAGCACCGAAGCCATCGTACGCGCCGCCGAAAGCCAGGACATTCCCTGGATGCAGCTCTCCACCCGGGCCATGATTCAGCTGGGCTACGGCCGCTATCAGCAGCGGGTGCAGGCCACTCTGAGCAGCAAAACCAGCATTTTGGCGGTAGAGCTAGCCTCCGACAAAGAGGGCACCAAGCAAATCTTGCGCAATGCTGGGGTGCCCGTGCCCCGAGGCACCGTCATTTACTACCTCGATGAGCTGGAGAATGCGATCGCCGACGTGGGCGGCTACCCGATCGTAATTAAGCCCCTCGACGGCAACCACGGGCGCGGCATCACCATCGATATCGGCACCTATGAGGCTGCAGAAGATGCCTACGAAGCCGCCAAAGAAGTCTCTCGGGGCGTGATTGTCGAGCGCTTCTACCGGGGCCGCGACCACCGGGTGCTGGTGATCAACGGTCGGGTGATTGCGGTGGCCGAGCGGGTGCCCGCCCACGTAGTCGGCGACGGCAAATCCACCATTGAGCAGTTGATCGAGGTCACCAACCAGGACCCTCGCCGGGGGGTGGGCCACGATAACCTGCTGACCCGCATTGAGGTCGATCGCACCACCTGGCAGCTGCTCGAGCGCAAGGGCTACACCCTCGACACCGTGCTGCCCGCAGGCGAGATGTGCTACCTGCGGGCCACCGCCAACCTGAGCACCGGCGGCATCGCCATCGATCGCACCGACGACATTCACCCCGACAACATCTGGGTGGCCCAGCGCATCGCCAAAACCATCGGCCTCGACATCGCCGGTATCGATGTCGTCACCACCGACATCTCCAAGCCCCTGCGCGAGGTGGACGGAGTCATTGTCGAAGTCAACGCCGCCCCGGGGCTGCGCATGCACGTGTGCCCCAGCGTCGGCATCGCCCGCAATGTGGCCGAGCCCATTCTGGCGATGCTTTTTCCCCCCGGCACCCGCGCCCGCATTCCGGTGGTGGCGATTACCGGCACCAACGGCAAAACTACCACCACCCGCCTCACCGCCCACATCTTTAAGCAGACCGGCCAGATGGTGGGCTTTACCACCACCGACGGCATCTACATCGGCGACAACATGGTCGAGCCGGGCGACACCACCGGCCCCCAGAGCGCCCAGGTAATTTTGCAGGATCCCACCGTCGAGGTGGCGGTGCTGGAGACGGCGCGGGGCGGCATTCTGCGATCGGGCCTGGCCTTTAAAGACTGCGACATTGGCGTGGTGCTCAACGTCGCCGCCGACCACATGGGCCTGGGCGACATCAACACCCTCGAAGATATGGCCCACCTCAAGAGCGTGGTGGCCGAAACCGTGCGCCCCAGCGGCTACGCGGTGCTCAACGCCGACGACCCGCTGGTGGCCACTATGGCCCAGAAGGTCAAAAGCCAGGTGGCCTACTTCTCCATGGATCCCCACAACGAGCTGGTGCGTAAGCACGCCCAGCAGGGGGGGCTGGCCGCCATCTACGAGCAGGGCTACCTGTCCATTCTCAAGGGCGACTGGCTGCTGCGCATTGAGCAGGCCGAAAAAGTGCCTCTGACCATGGGCGGTAGAGCTCCCTTCCAGATTGCCAACGCCCTGGCGGCCAGTCTGGCGGCCTTTGCCCAGGGGGTTGACATCGGCTATATTCGCCAGGCCCTGCACACCTTTGAGGCCTCCACCGACCAGACCCCAGGCCGCATGAACCTGTTTAACCTGGGCCGTTTTAGCGCCCTGGTAGACTACGCCCACAACCCCGCCAGCTACGAGGCCCTGGGCGGCTTTGTGAAAAACTGGCCGGGCAAGCGCATTGGCGTGGTCGGCGGCCCCGGCGATCGCCGCGACGACGACTTTATCACCCTGGGCAAGCTGGCGGCCCAGATGTTTGACGACATCATCGTCAAAGAGGACGACGACACGCGGGGCCGCGAGCGCGGCGATGCCGCCAAGTGGATTGTCCACGGCATCGAGGAGGGGGCGAGCCAGGCCAGCTACCGCACCATTCTCGACGAGACCGAGGCGATCAACACCGCCCTCGACGGGGCTGAGGACGACAGCCTGGTAGTGATTCTGCCCGAGAGCGTGACCCGCGCGATCGCTTTGATCCAGGCCCGCAATCCTCTGCCGCCGATCGGCTCGGGGCTAAATGGGCCAGGGCTAAACGGGCTCTCGGTTTCAGACCCCCCGCCCATCGACCAGTACGCCCAGGTGCACCCCTAGGCGGCCATGGCCACCGGCAGCGATGTGAGAAAGTTCCGCAAAATTTGCAGACCCGCCTCGGTGAGAATGCTCTCGGGGTGAAACTGCACTCCGTGCAGGTGCGGGTAGTCGCGGTGCTGCACCCCCATAATGGTGCCGTCTTCAACCCAGGCGGTAATCTCTAGCGCCTCGGGGCAGGTCGCCCGGTCGATCACCAGGCTGTGGTAGCGGGTGGCCAGAAAGGGGTTCTCTAGCCCAGCAAATACCCCCTGGCCGGTGTGAAAGACTGGGGACGTCTTACCGTGCATCAGTTCGGCGGCGCGCACTACCCTGCCGCCAAACACCTGGCCGAGGCTCTGGTGGCCCAGGCAGACGCCCAGAATGGGCAGCGTGGGGCCGAGTTTTTCAATGATTTCTAGAGAAACCCCGGAATCGTCGGGGGTGCCCGGGCCGGGGGAGATGACAATGCCGTCGGGCTTCAGGGCGACAATTTCGTCTACGGTAATTTCGTCGTTGCGAAACACCCGCAGGTCGCCCGCCACCGGTAGCTCAGCCCCCAGTTCGCCCAGATACTGCACCAGGTTGTAGGTAAAGCTGTCGTAGTTGTCGATCACTAAAATCATGGGGCGATCTGGGCTAAAAGACTGGGGCTAAAAGACTGGGATTTCTAGAACAGCTGTGGCCAGAGCAGCTGCCACAGGGGCGGCAGCAGCAGACAGGCCGCCACCGACAGCGCAATCAGGGCCGAGATCAGCACGGCGGCGGCGGCGCAGTCTTTGGCGATCTTAGCGAGTTCGTGATAGGTCTGCTCGACGGTGAGATCGACCACCGACTCCAGGGCGGTGTTGATCAGCTCCAGGGTGAGCACAATGCCGCAGGTGAGAATAATCACCGCCAGCTCTACCGGGGCAAGGCGAAGGGCGATCGCCAGACTGACCGCAAAGCTGCCCACCACCACGTGGATGCGAAAGTTGCGCTGGGTGCGAAAGGCATAGCTCACCCCCTGCCAGGCGTATTTAAAGCTCACCAGCAGGTTGGTGGCCACCTTCCAGGAGAGCGATCGCTCCACCGGGCTGAGCTTAGTCTCAGGCATCGACACCACCGTCTCAGAGTTTTCGCTGTAGAGGGTCATAGATAAACTATCGATAGAAGCCGTGGGGCGATATGCCCTTATACCGTACCGTGGAGAACGAATCAGGGGCAATTTAGCCGACTTTTTCAGACTTTAATCCGGCGGCAGCGAGCAGTTCACTCTGTTTGTCGAGCATAGCCGCCAGGCTGGGGTCGTCGGGGTGATCCCAGCCCAGCAGGTGCAAGAACCCGTGGGCGGCGAGCCAGGCGGTTTCCCAGCGCAGGGAATGGCCGACCTCTGCCGCCTGGCGAGCGGCGGTATCTAACGAAATAATAATGTCGCCCAGGTAGAGCGGTTCGGTGGCCAAAATTTCGTCTACCTGAGGAAAGTCGGTCTCGAGCGCCGCGAAGGAGAGCACGTCGGTGGGCCGGTCGATCTGGCGAAATTGCCCATTGAGGGCGGCGATCGCCCTGTCATCGGTCAGCCGCAGCGACAGCTCGTAGGCCCCGATGGGTGACCCGGCCAGGGTCATCTGCTGCCCCCACCGGGTAAACCAGTCAGCCCATTCCTGGGCCGACACGATGGCGGCGTCGGGGTGTTCTGGCTCAAGGGCGACCTCGAGGCTGGGCTGGGGAAACTTCGATACTGTCATAGGGTTAACGGGTCAGGTAGGCTAGACCCACCAGCAGACTCAGCAGCGCGGTCACGGTCAGCGAAAAGTGAAATAGCGACTTGCCGCCCTTCCTGACCATATTGCGCATAGCCAGTTTGACAAAGCTGGGGGGCGCTGCGGGCTGGGGTGCAGAAGGCGTTGCCTCCGTCGCGGTAGCATCTGGGGTAGGTTGGTCTGGGGTCATCGAAAACATTCCATGGCTGACTAAATTCAATGTACCGGGTTTTCTCGGTGAGTATGGGGGCGGTCAGCTCATTGGTGGGCATGGACGAAGGCGCGGCGCGGCGGCAGGCCCACCTCCAGCCTGATCAACAACGAGGTCGATTGGGCGAACCTCACGGCGCTGGGGCTCGATCGCGGCTTTGTGACTGCGGATGGCAACGCTAAACCAGCGGGACTCGGCTCTTCTATCTACTGATCACCGTTTCTTCTGCTTGGCAACGGGCGGCAGCCAAATTTGCTCTGGCCTGAACGCTAGACCGTCTGCTCCTGGAGAACCTGATTTTCCTGTCGCAGGTAGGCCTGAATAAAGGCTTCCAGTTCCCCGGCCATCACATCGTCGATCGCAGTGGTCTCGACCCCGGTGCGCAGGTCTTTGACCAGCTGGTAGGGGTGGAACACGTAGTTGCGAATCTGCGCGCCCCAGCTGGCTTCCACCATATCGCCGCGAATTTCGGCGATCGCCTGGGCCTGCTGTTCTTGGGCAATAATCAGCAGCTTGGCCTTGAGAATGACCATGGCCTTTTCGCGGTTTTGCAGCTGCGATCGCTCCTGGGTACAGCGCACCGAGATGCCCGTGGGCAGGTGGGTGATGCGCACCGCCGTCTCCACCTTGTTGACGTTCTGGCCACCGGCACCGCCCGAGCGCGAGGTCTTAATTTCCAGATCTTTTTCGGGAATCTCCAGCTCGATGTTTTGATCGAGAATCGGCATCACTTCCACCCCGGCAAAACTGGTCTGGCGCTTGCCGTTGGCGTTGAAGGGCGAAATGCGCACCAGGCGGTGGGTGCCCTTCTCCGCCTTGAGGTAGCCGTAGGCGTAGCGCCCGGTGATCTCCAGGGTGGCCGACTTCAGCCCCGCCTCTTCTCCCTCCGAAAGCTCCACCAGGTGCACCTGGTAGCCCTGGCGCTCGGCCCAGCGGGTGTACATGCGCAGCAGCATCTCGGCCCAGTCTTGGGCGTCGGTGCCGCCAGCCCCGGCGTTGAGGGTAAGCACCGCGCCCTTTTTGTCGTAGGGGCCAGAGAGCAGCTGCTGAAGCTCCCACTGGTCGAGATCCTGACTCAGACGAGTGACTGTGCCCTGGGCTTCCTCGAACAGAGCTTCGTCGTTATCTTCCTGCAAAAGTTCAAGGATGGCGACGGTGTCGTCGAGGTTGGCCTGCCAGGTGGTGAGCTGGCTGAGGTTGGCCTTATAGTCGCTCAGCTCTTGCAGCGTGTCCTGGGCCTTGCTCTGGTCATCCCAAAAGTCGGGCTGGGCCGCCAGCTGCTCCAGGTCTTGAATTTTGGCTTCGAGGGCAGGAATGTCAAAGATAGTCCTGGGTCTTACCCAGGCGATCGGTGAGCGTCTCAAGCTCACGCTTGAGGTCGGTGGTGTCTAGCATGGCGTGCGTTGGTGAACTGGAAGATCACTATAGCGAATCTTGGGGCAATGCTTCCGCTATGCCTAATGGGCTATCATCGCCTAAAAGCCACTCCGCATCTTGAGCGCTATGCAACTTACCCTAGATGATGAAAAGACCAAAGCGCTGCTGACCGAGGTTTTGGTAGAAATGCTACAGCAGAAGCGGGAGGTTTTTTACGACATTGTTCTGGAAGCACTTGAAGAGGTTGGACTTGCCAATGCCATTTTGGAAGGCGAAGAGACTGAATTTGTGGATGAGGCTGAAATACAAGCGATTCTGAAAAGTGGATCGTGAAAGTTAGATTCCGCAATAGCTTCAAAAAAGACCTGAGGCGTATCCAAGACAAAAAACTGCTGGAAAACGTCAGCCAGATTATCGACACCGCCAAAAATGCTGAATCCTTCGCTGAAATTGGTGATCTGAAGAAACTGAAGGGGTATGACAGTTTTTACAGGATTCGTATCGGTGACTTCAGAATTGGCGTTCGCCTGATAGACGAAGAAATAATCTTCGTGAGGCTTCTCCATAGAAAGGAGATTTATCGATTTTTCCCGTAGACGCTCGCTCGTGCCTTAGGGTGTAAGTAGGTTGCCGTAAGTAAAATGACCAGATGTAGGTTGCGGTTGAGGAACGTTGGCGAAGCCTTGCCAAAGGCAATGAACCAACATCCGCATGGGTTACGCTTCGCTAACCCGTCTACAAATACATATGCGATCTACTTATCCCAATTTCGCAAGGGCCTACGTCATTCCGACGAAAGTGGGAATCTATCTGGGAGGAGCCATCCAACGTAGATTCCCGTCTACACGCGAATGACAGGCCAGCTAGCCGTCAAAGTGGCAAATTCACACCAGTGGTATGCACCCCGTGCCTTATTCCCTAAATTATGGCTTCAATGCATACTCATGGGACTATTCGGTATCGTTTGCCCTAAGCCGCTTTGAAGAAGCGGATGATTTCGCGGACGTGCTCCAGAAATTGGCCGTCGGTGGTGATCTGCGCGATTGCCTGCTGCCCCTCCAAAGCCAATCGCTGGTGCTCTGCCTGGTTAGCCGTAGCCAGCGCTGTGACCTCGGTGGCCAACAGGGTGAAATCCTGCCGCAGGGCCTGGCGCTGGCGCTGCTCAGTAGCGGCCCAGGAGGCGGGGTCGTCAATGTTGAGCTGACCGGCAAACTGTTCTAGCTTAGATTCTGCTTGGGTGAGGCGATCGCGCAGCTCTACCACGTCTTCACGGGGGTACTTAAACTGCTGCTGAATGGTGGCGATGCGGGCAGCAAAGTACTGGTAGGCCCGCACGGCAGGTCGTAAACCGCTGAGCAGCAGGGCGGCAGCAGCGCCCCAGTAGCCCAGCTGGCTGACGCCCGTGCTGGCAAGAAAATAGAGGCCCAGGGCAGTGAGCAGGTGCAGCGCCAGGACGAGCCGCAGCGACCAGCGAGCCAGCGATCGCACGTAGCCAACCTGGCGATCGTCTACCGCAATGCCCTTTTCCCTGGAGAGGTCAGCCTCGCTCAGCGCCCCCTTGGCCTCAAAGTAAATATTCCAGGGCACGGTGGTAATCGTCAGCAGCCAGCCAAAGCTGGCCAGGCCCACCACCCAGTCGGCAAAACTGCCCACCGGGATCTGCCACCACTGGGCCAGGCCAAAAATGCCCAGCAGCAGAATGACCAACCCCAGACTCAAATAGCTCACCACCATGGCCAGGCTCCAAATGCAGGTATCAGGATCGAGATCGACAGGGCAGAGACCCATCTCCGCCTATCTGCCCCCATGGTGGCCGCTGCGGTTAGCCGCAGCTCGGGAGCTATACCGGTTTTTCAGGTGTTCTCAAACGGCCACCTCTGGGGCTGCGCCATAGATTTATCTCTGGATAGAGAATAGAATGACACCCGTTCTGGGTGACTCAATGTAAACGAGTATTTCAATCGAGTTACAAGCGGCGGGAGTGGCCCAAAATGCCGAAAGTCCCGTGATACGATGCACCCGTAGCATTTTGCAATGTGGGAGCGAGTATCCTTGGTACTTCGGGTAGCAGTAGTAGGATCAGGTCCAGCAGGCTCCTCGGCTGCTGAGACATTAGTTAAAGCCGGTATTGAAACGTACCTATTCGAGCGCAAGCTTGACAACGCCAAGCCCTGCGGCGGCGCGATTCCCCTGTGTATGGTTGACGAGTTTGACCTGCCCCCCGAGATCATCGATCGCCGCGTGCGCAAGATGAAGATGATCTCCCCCTCCAACGTCGAGGTCAATATTGGCAGCACCCTGAGCGACGATGAGTACATTGGCATGTGCCGCCGCGAGGTGATGGATGGCTTCTTGCGCGATCGCGCCGCCCAGCACGGGGCCAAGCTGATCAACGGCACCGTTCACACCCTCGAGCTTCCCGCCACTGAGACCGGAGCCTACACCCTGCACTACACCGAGCACCGCGAAGACGGGCTGGTGGGCGACAGCAAATCTCTGCAAGTAGACCTGGTAATCGGGGCCGACGGGGCCAACTCCCGCGTCGCCAAGGCTATCAAGGCGGGCGACTACAACTATGCGATCGCCTTCCAGGAGCGCATTCGCCTGCCCGAAGACAAAATGGCCTACTACGAAGACCTGGCCGAAATGTACGTGGGCAACGATGTCTCCCCCGACTTCTACGCCTGGGTGTTCCCCAAGTACGACCACGTGGCCGTGGGCACCGGCACCATGCGCGTCAACCAGGCCAAGATCAAGCAGCTCCAGGCGGGCATCCGCGCCCGCGCCGCCAAGCGCCTGGAAGGTGGCGAAATCATCAAGGTCGAAGCGCACCCCATCCCCGAGCATCCCCGCCCCCGCCGGGTGGTAGGTCGGGTAGCCCTGGTGGGCGACGCCGCCGGTACCGTCACCAAGTCCTCCGGCGAGGGCATCTACTTCGCCGCCAAATCGGCCCGCATGTGCGCCGAAACCATTGTGGAATTCTCCAATGGTGGTCAGCGCATCCCCACCGAGGCCGATCTCAAGGTCTACCTGAAGCGCTGGGACAAGCAGTACGGCATGACCTACAAGGTGCTGGATCTGCTGCAAACGGTGTTCTACCGCTCCGACGCCACCCGTGAGGCCTTTGTCGAAATGTGCTCTGACATCGACGTGCAGAAGCTCACCTTCGACAGCTACCTCTACAAAACCGTGGTGCCCGCCAACCCCCTGGTGCAGATGAAGATCACCGCCAAAACTGTGGGCAGCCTAATTCGCGGCCATGCCCTGGCCCCGACCCGCAGCTGGTAGGCGGCGATCGTTCAGTTCTGAGCTGAACCCCCTGAGAGAGCTGGCTTTGGCAAAGTACTGCCAAAGCCAGTTTTTGTATCTTGCTCTTCATATTTTGATCAAAGACCTGCCAACCACAACGAATCGGACTCATTTAACCGGTTGCAGTGTGTAGTAGCGCAGGGGGCGGTCGTTCACCCTGGCGCGGCTCGTAAGCACCATTCCTAACCGCTCCAGCACGCGAATAGAAGCGATGTTGGGCTCATCTACATCGGCCACCACCTGACTCAATTTCAGCTGGTCAACGACATAGTGCAGGACTGCCGCCGTGGCCTCCGGGGCATAGCCGCGCCCCCAGAGCTGGGGTCGAGTGCCAAACACCAGGCTGGGCGGCCCATCGGGAACGGCCACCAGTCCAGAGAATCCAGCAATCGTCAAGGATGGGGCTGAGGGGGCGTTGGCGCAGCCTTCCCAACGGAGAATTGCATCCCCCTGTCTTTCGTCGCCCTGTTTTTCGTCAGAAGACGGGCGCTCAAAAAACAGCCACAGCCCGTAGCCCTGCTGGGCAAAATTCTCGTCGCTGGCCGCCAAAAAGTCGCTGGCCTCCTGCCGAGAAAGGTTGCGATCGTCAAAGAGAAATCGCCGAATCTCTGGGTCAGTCCACAGCGCATGCACCGCATCGAGGTCGGCCAGGGTGCAGGGCCGCAGCATCAGGCGCTCGGTGTGCAGAATTTGGGACATGGCCCGGAACATAGCGTTAGCCTAAGCAGGCTGGGCCAGGGGAAGGTCATCGGACTGGCGCTTCGCGAAACGATCCGCTGCGGAATCGCCCTCATTCGTCACGGCCTGCACCGGCAGCGGCTTGCGGCCATAGCTCAGCTGGTTGAGCCAAAACACGTCCTCGGTGCGCACCCGCTCAAACCCGGCGTAGCCCAGCCAGGCATCCACATTGCCCTGGCCGTAGTCGCGAATGAAGGGTTCTTCAAAAATGGTGCTGAGCCAGTCGGCGGCCCGCAGGGTGCGCTGGTTGCCGTCGAGCACCAGCATTTGCCCGCCGGGAGTCAGCAGCCGAAACGCCTCCGAAAGAATGGTCTTGGCCACCGCCGGGGGCGTTTCGTGCAGCAGCAGCGTGGCGCACACCACATCAAAGGATGCGGCGGGCAGCCCCGTGGCCATGGCGTTGCCGTGGCGAAAGGCCACATCCACCGCCGCCGCTTGGGCCTTGTGGTCGGCCATCACCAGCATCTGGGGCGACAGGTCGAGGCCAATTACCTCCGCATTGGGGAAGCGCCGCTTCAGCATCAGCGTGGTGGTGCCCGTGCCGCAGCCCAGGTCTAAAATCCGCCGGGGCTCGCCCCCAATGGCTTTGATCAGGCTCTCGCGCACCCAGGTTTCACCGGGGGGCAGCACGTACTGGGTGATGGGGTCGTAGGTGAGGGCGGCATCGACATTCAGGTAGCCGTTCTCAATGCCGTGGAAGTTGCTGACCTTGTAGTAGTTGGGATACACCACCTGGGGATTGGTGAACTGGGCCACCCCAGCCTCCCAATCGATGCTGTCGCGCAGCCGCAGCAGGGCATCGCGATCGACCAGGTGCGAAAAGATCGGCGCGAGGAACTGCTCAAACAGGGTCTTAGACTGGGGTGCCATAGTCAATATCAACGCCGCGCAAACTCCCCTCAGCCTAGCAAGTTCGTTTTGCTCTGGCCAGAAAAATGACCGGTTGATACACCACAGCCTTTGAGGAAGAGGCTTTTGTGATTGTGGAAATGCCATAATTTACATCACTGCGGTATTGATATCCATGATCACGACCACCCAGCGCCTGACCCTAGATGAGTATCTAGCCTACGACGACGGCAGCGATCGCCGCTACGAGTTGGTCAATGGAGAGCGGTTGCCGATAAGTCTGGGCACAGGCAAACACGGAGCGATTATCAAGCGCCTGGAAAAGATATTCGACGCTGAGGCCGAGCGAGGTCAAAACTCTTGGACGGCTCTAGCCAGAACCGTTGGTCTGCAAAGCCCTCGCAGCGAGCGCTGGGACACCGTCAGAATTCCCGATGTATCGGTGTTGACCTCAGAGCAGTGGGAGGCGTTACAAGAGCGAGAGGCCGTCATTCGTCTCAACGAGCCGCCGCCGCTGCTGGTAGTAGAGGTGGTGAGTGAATTGACTAAAAGCACCGATTATCGGGCAAAACGGGCAGAGTACAGCGTGCTGGATATTCCAGAATACTGGATTGTAGATCCGCTGGTGGGTAAAGTAACCATCTGCCTTCTCCTGGAAGGCTGGTATGAGGCCACCGAATATCAGGGCCAGACGGTAGTCCAATCGTCCACTTTCCCGGAGTTGGCCCTAGCCGCTGAGACCATTCTGCAGGGCTAGCATGGCGCAAAGTAATGGCTTTGCGCTACCGGGCTACCAGTTGAGGGTAGGTTCTACTCGCGATCGCCCCACCGTGGTCAAGTTCATGGAGCGCACCTACCGCGAGCTTGACCCCCAGCAGCCCACGGGCCACATTGCCGCCACGGTCGATCGCTACCTCGGGCGCGATACGCCCCTCTGGTGGGTAGATGTCGATTCTGCCGCTGATTCAGCGGCCTCACCTGTGGGAGCGATCTGGCTGGGGCAAGCCACCGATCAGCGCAGCGGGGTGCTGCATCCCTACGTGCTGATGCTTTACGTCGCCCCCGAGCATCGGCGGCGCGGCATCGCCACAGCCCTACTCGCGGTGGCCGAAGCCTGGGCGCAGCAGCAGGGGCACCGGCAGATTAGCCTGCAAGTGTTTAGCGACAACCCGGCGGCCCAGGCGCTCTATCAATCCCTCGGCTATTACCCAGAGGCCATTTTGCTCAAAAAAACGTGGGCTTGACGGCAAACCCAGTCCAAAATCGGCAATCCAAAATCTAAAATCCTCCTACCGCTGGTACCAAGCCGCCAGCGCCAGCGCCAGCCCATCTGCCGCATCGTCGGGCCTAGGAATTCGCTCCAGGCCCAGTTCGCGGGCCACCGCCTGCTGCACCTCAGCCTTATCGGCATTGCCGTAGCCCGTCAGCGCCTGCTTCACCTGGGCCGGGGTAAACTCCACAAAGGGCAGGCTGTGCTGAGCCAGCACCAGCATCACCACCCCCCGCGCCTGGGCCACCAAAATCGTGTTGCCCATGCGGTAAAAGAAGAATTTCTCGATCGCTACCAAATCCGGCTTATACAGCTCTAGCAGGCTGTGCAAATCGGTGTAGATGGTGCAGAGGCGATCGCCCACCGGAGTCTTGGCCGGGGTTTCAATCACGCCAAAATCGACCACCGCTGCCTCGGCGTGGGTACCAGAGGCAGCGGTGGCCGAGAGATCGGCCCCGTCAATTACCCCAAACCCCAGAATGGCTAGCCCTGGGTCAAGCCCGAGAATGCGCTGACCCACAAGAATGCCTACCGCGCCCCCACCGGCTGGCGACCGTTGACCGCCGCTTCGTCGGGGTCGGCCAGGCCAAACACTTTGCAGAATACTTTCTCGACTTTGTAGCCCGAGTCGATGCTTTCTAGCGGGTCTTTGCGCAGGCGGTGGCGCAGGCAGAGCACAATCACCCGCTTAATGTCGTCGAGGGTGACTTCGGTGCGGCCCTCGTAGGCGGCGATCGCCTTAGCGGCTCGGTTGGTAACGATGTCGCCCCGCAGCCCGTCTACATCTAGCTCAGAGCACACCTCAGAGATGCGGACGCGATCGTCGTAGTCGAGGGTGACCGAGGGCAGCCGCTTTTGGGCCTCCACCAGCTTGGCCTGAAGCGCTTCCTGCTCGGCCTGGTGCTTGGCCAGGTAGGCGGCGGGGTCGGCGTCAAACTCCGAGCGCTGCTCCACAATCTGCACCCGCAGCTCGGGGTCGCGCACGGTGCGAATCTCGGCGTGCATACCAAAGCGATCGAGCAGCTGGGGCCGCAGTTCGCCTTCCTCAGGGTTGCCCGAGCCCACCAACACAAACTGGGCCGGGTGGCGAATGGAGATGCCCTCGCGCTCCACGGTGTTCCAGCCCGAGGCGGCGGAGTCGAGCAGCACGTCGACGAGGTGGTCGTCGAGCAGGTTGACCTCGTCTACATAGAGAATGCCGCGATTGGCCTTGGCCAGCAGACCCGGCTCAAAGGCTTTGACGCCCTCAGACAGAGCTTTTTCGATGTCGATGGTGCCGCAGACCCGGTCTTCAGTGGCCCCCAGGGGCAGATCGACCATGGGCACTTTCTTGAGCGCCACGGGCAGGTCGTCGGTGCCGCGCTCGGCCCACACGTCGCGATCTTGAGGAGAACGGCTGAAGGGGTCATCGGCTACGACCTCGATCTCGGGCAGCAGGTCGGCCAGGGCGCGAATGGTGGTGGATTTGCCGGTGCCGCGATCGCCCATAATCATCACCCCGCCAATCTTGGGGTCGATGACGTTCAGCAGCAGGGCCAGCTTCATGTCGTCTTGGCCAATCACGGCGGTGAAGGGAAATACCGCGCGGCGGGCGGGAGCAAAGGTGGCCGAAGGGGTCGCAACAGTAGAGTTCACAGGCGTTTCAAAAGATGACGGCAAAATTTTAAGACTGTCTTCCATTGTGCCACAGTACCTGCGCTCCTTCGACCTAGCCCGACGCAAAGGAGCGATTCTTACTGGTCATGTGCTAACGAAGGGCCAATGTGGGCTAACTAAGCAGAGCGTGGTTGAACAGCATTACCAGGCTGGCTGGTGCGATTCTTATCTGTCGATTCTTCAAAGGTGGCTGAAGCTAAAGATAATTTGAGCGGTTGCAACTAAAAGTGGGGGAGGTAGTCACACTTAAAACCTTAACTACTGCATCTCTCTTATAACTCCTCCACCATAAGTACTCCGTACCATATCCTGACAAGAAAATCATAAAAGGCCATCACCGCAACTAATCTTTTTATCATTAGATTAAGAGTTAACTAACAGAGCCGACATGGCCCCTTATTGTTACCATCCTAAGCTGTTATCAAGAGTATGAGAAAAGCCACAGAATAGGAATTGAAGACATTACAAGGCAAATCTTGTATACTTTGACTAAAATAATGATTAGACCACCAACAAAAGAAGTGTTTAGAGAGAAGCATATATGAGTAGAAAAACGACTCCTGGAAAGCATCCAATGTTTTCTTACGAAAGATTTTCTAATGAAATCCGAGAAATTTTAAAAGTCCTTAGAAACGAATTCTTTTTAACCAATAATGGTGACAAGCTTTCACTTGGCTACAGCAGTGAGTATGAGTTCATTGTGGTAGAACCAACAGCTATTTACGAAGATCTATTTAACCTTAACAAAGAAATAGTCATTGTTTTCAGTCCCTACACGACTCTTCAGCCTAGAACTCTTGACGTATTTGAAAAGGTTAGCAAGAGATTCTCGGCTTTAAGGCTAGAAAAAATTTGTGGAGTTCTGGTTAGCAAAGATCCTGATATTGAAAATTCTCTTCTACGTCTTACAAAGAGTGAGCCAGAATCACAGATAATTATTCCCTTTAGGTATGACGAATTAAAGGGCAATATCGATAAGTTTTTCATTAGAAACAGGTTCAGAAAGTATTTCTATAGCAGAGATCTTTTTGCATTTGAATCACCGCTAAGAAAAGACTTGTATTTCTTTGGAAGAAATGATCTGATCCAGACGATTATAAATCGATATAAGAGCGGAGAAAATTCTGGCTTGTTTGGCTTAAGAAAAACTGGAAAAACTTCCGTTATTTATGGTATTGAACGTTCTTTAAATAAAGAAAGCGTTACTCCGATAGTAATAGATTGCCAAAACCCTTCTTTCAATCAAAGAAGATGGTTCGAGGCATTGTATTACGTTTGTAAAGAGACGAAAGAAAAACTTAACTTTAATATTAAACTTCCCAAGGAGAGTGACTTTAACGAAAAAAATGCTTCTGTTCATACAGAAACCTTTTTCAAAAGATGTAAAAATCGAGTGGATTGGCCCCTATTTTTTATTTTTGATGAAATTGAAAATATTTCGCGTGTTACGGCTCCTGCTTTACATTGGAGTCAGGGAACTGATTTCGTTCTCTTTTGGCAAACTTTAAGGTCTATTTTTCAAAAAGGGGAACATCTAATATCCTATTTGATTGTTGGCACAAATCCATCTTGTATTGAAATACCTAAAATAGAAAAGATTGACAATCCTATTTTCAATCACTTTACCCCTCTATACATACCTGGCTTTGATATTAAAGATACTAAAGAGATGGTCAACAGGCTTGGAAGTGGTATGGGGATGAAATTTGATGAGACGGTCTATTCAAAATTAACCGAAGATTTCGGAGGGCATCCTTTTCTCATCAGACACGTTTGCAGCCTCTTAAGCAAGGAATTAGATGACTTTGACAGACCTGTCAAAGTGGATCGGAAATTGTACCAAAATGCAAAAAGCAAATTCATTCAAAACCACAGCAATTATCTCGACATGATCTTGGGAGTTCTTCAAGGATTTTATCCTGATGAATTCGAAATGTTAACGATGCTTGCAAATAATGATTATGAAACTTTCAGTGAATTTGCCGAAATGCATAGTTCTTTCACACAACATCTTTTGGGTTATGGCTTAATTCAAAAGAATGTTGCTGGATACGACTTTAAAATAGATTCCATTCAAGAATATCTCATTCAGCAAAGTAAATATAAAAAGCTCATTAATACACTTTCCGAAAAATGGCAAGAGATATCGGAAAGAAGAAACTCAGCAGAGGTTAAGCTGAGAAAACTTGTGAGAATGCAGCTAAAGGCTGTGAAAGGTCAAGATGAAGCAAAGCAGATTGTTTTAGATATATTTGGTGGCAAGAGAAAACAAGAACTTTCTAGCCTAGATTACAATGACTTGTTCGATCCTATTAAAGGTGAAATCTACTTCCTGGATTTAGCTAAAATTATTAGCAAGGAATGGGATGTTTTTAAAAACATTTTCTCAAATTCGAAAAGAGAAACTTTTCAGGGCTTGGATTTCATAAATCAACATAGAGCGAATGCTCATGCGAAAGATATAACGGATGAAGAATTTGCTTATTTTCGTATTTGTATGAGCAAGATTGAGAAAGACTTAGAAGAATTTTTGTAGCACTACAGAAATGAGTCAGCACTACGTGGCAGCGAGTAGACAAAAATTACTGCCGTGGATTTTGGAGTTTTATCGCTGCAACACTTTATCGTTAAACCATAGAACTTATTATAGATCACCGCAGTTTGACTTTTTCGTCTTTTTCCCAAGTCAAAATGCGCCATTCTACCCATAGGGCGATCGTAGCATCAAACACTAAATCACCTTCAACAAAAACAAAAAAAGATGCGCCAATGTTCTCTATGACGCACCTTTTAGATAAGCTAGATTGTTTTCAGCGTTCGGCTAATTTCAGAGGGCTAGCAGTTGATCTAACGCGTCGAGCGCCTCGCACTTAGGGGGTTTAGAGGCCGATAGCCTAGTCGGAGCGGGTGGCGTTTCCCCATAACTGGGGAGAGCAGCTTCTCGTACCGCAAAACTATCTCCTCCTTCGGGAGGGCGACCGTAGAGGTAGTCGTCGCAGTAGCGGCGAAATACGGCTTCTACAGCGGCGCGAGCGTTCTTGAGGCCCCACTCGGCGGCGATGCGATCGGCTTTTTCGAGCACATCCTGGCTGAGGCGAACTTTGTTGTCCTGACGGGTTTGGCGACCCGCCAGGGAAAGATTTTGGGTTACTTGGTGGTCATGCATAGTTGGGTATCCCCGGTCATCAAAAACAAGCCGCGCACGTTGGCAAACTGAGGGTCGCCCATGACGGCAAACAGATCGTGTCCTTGCAGGCGATCGGCGATCAGGTGGGAGCCGCCGCCGGTCACCAAAAAGCGCGTCACCCTGGGCATGTAGGGGGTGTACTGGGCTTTGACGGTCTGGAAAATGCCCTTAAACCACGGGTCTAAATACTCATCGAGCCAGTCGGCCCAGGCCAGGCCGGTGTCGGCGTAGGCGTGGTCAAAGCGAAAGCCATCCATGACAATGCAGGGGTCGGCGCTGCTGCCCAGGTGGTCGGTGAGGCGGTGGTCGAAGCTGATGGCGGTGGCCAGTTCGTAGGTGCCACCGCGATCCATGATGTTCTCGTCGATCACTTCGCCATCGGCATCCACTAGGCGGGTGAGCCAGGTGCCGCCGCCAATATCGACCACGATGGTGTAGCCCTGGCTGGGGATAATGCCCTGGGCCTTGGCGTAGTGGTAAGCACCCATGCCCTCGCGGCCCACCTCGACCGACTCGACATTGACGCGAAACTCAACGTCGTTGCGAACAAACTCGTGAACGCCGAGCAGTTGCGCCTGAATGTCTTCGCCGTTGCGGGCCGGGTCGGGGGTGGAAACCTGGAGGTTGAGACTGTACTCGGCCACGTCGCCGGGCAGGGGCTCCAGGCAGGCGTAGAGGTGCAGCTTGGCCAGTTCTACCTTATTTTCGATGACGGTTTGCTGCTGGCGGCGGTACTTGTAGGCCTGGGCACCGAAGTGATAGCGGCGGCCATCGGGCAGCTCAATTAGGGGAGAGGCCTCTGAGAAACTGACGGCGTCGCGCCCCTGGGGCAGCTGATAGCGCACCGAGCGAATGGCCTTGGGGTGGCCGCTGCCGGTGAAAAATTTGAGGTCGTAGTTGCCGGCATCGAGGGCAAGCACCGGGGTGGTGGCGCTGGCCGCCTGGGTGCCGCGAGCCTTGGCCGAACGAGTCGCACCAGCGGCGGAACGGCTGCGGGGAGCGGTAGTCGTGGTCATAGGAAACTCTTGTGGGGAATATCAGGTCAGCGGTGCGCTGGGAGACCATTTCACCGGAGTGGGAACGGTTGTACCCATAAGTACGCATGAACCAATATTAATGCACCTGTACTGTTCTGGCAAGGGGCCAGTTGGGCGGTGACATTCCTTAAAATTTGTGGGATGTTTGTTTGGGCGCGGGGCGATCGCCCTACAGTCTTCAGTAGCAAACTGGCTTTAAAGGGGGCTCTGGCATGGACGGGTGCACGGTTACCGATCTGACGGTTCATGGCCAGCGCAACTGCTTTCAGTTTGGCCCGGAGCAGATGGAGGCGCTGCAGCGCACCGGGGTATCCGTGGGGCTCGAGTCGGGCACTAATATTGTCAAAATTCGCTCGGGATCCTTTGGCTATGGGGCCAGTACTCAGCACAACGAACCGGTGCTGCTGCTGTGGATCTACGGCGGTCGGGTGATCAACCAAAAGACCAATGTGCCGGTAAATGCCACCTGGGTATCGCTCAACGGCTACGACGACGCCCTGGTGATGGAGGTGCTAGAGCCTGCCACCCTCTGCGCCTTTTTCTTTGACACCTATCTAGAAGACAACAACGAAGAACTAACTCTCTCAATCGTGAGAATCTAACGGCGCGGTGAGGGAGTCTAACTATGGCAATTCAATTTCTGCGGCTGGCTCCTCCTCAGGCCGTTTTTGTGGCTCGGGCCGTGGCGCTGGCGCTAACCACGGCGGCGATCGCCGCGATCGCCGCCGACCGCCTTCTGGCCGAGGCCCCAGCCCCTCTCCCCGGTGCGGTCTCGATTCCCACTGAGCTACCGGCAGAGACGGTGCTGCGCCTTGATGGCTCTAGCAGTATGGCGATCGCCAACGCAGACTGGCGCGATCGCTTTCTCGAACGCTTCCCCAATGCCTCGGTGGAGCTGGGCGCTAGCCGCACCGATACGGCCCTGAGGGCCTTAATCGAGGGAGATTTAGATATTGTGGCCGCCGGCCGACCGCTGAGCGCCGCCGAACGCAGCCAGGGACTGGTGGAATTGCCCATCGAGCGCGAAAAAATAGCGATTATTGTTGGCCCGGACAACCCCTTCGACGGCAGCCTCAGCTTTGACCAGTTTGCCCGCCTGTTTCGCGGTGAAATTGGCAGCTGGGCAGAGGTCGGTGGTACCTCCGCCCCTGTGCGCGTAGTCGATCGCCCCGCCCACAGCGATACCCGTATGGCCCTGAGGCGGTACGCCGCCTTTGAGGGGGCCGCCTTTGGCACTGGCTCTACCGCCGACCCGGTCGAGGACGACGACACCGAAGCCGTGATCGACGCCCTGGGCGCTGACGGCATCGGCTATGCGGTGGCTTCCCAGGTGCTGGGCCGCAGCGATGTGCGGATTTTGGCCATGCACGGCACCCTGCCCGAGGATCCCCGCTACCCCTATTCTCAGCATCGGGCCTACGTCTACAACGCCGCCAACCCGACCCCGGCGAGCCTGGCCTTCCTGGGCCTGGTACTCAACGGCCCTGCCCAGGCCGATGTTCAGGCTCTCGCACCGCCAGAGACAGCACCAGAGACAGCGCCAGAGACGCCATCTCCCGCCGCGATCGCAACCCCAATTCTCTCCCCCGCGCCCGCTGCCCCGGAGGCCGCCCCAGTGCCCCAGGCTAACCCTGCGATCGACACCGCTCCGGTGAGGCGATTTCCCTGGTGGCTGCTGGGCATTCCCGCAGTGGGAGGGCTGTTGTGGTGGCTGCTCAAGGGTAAGCGCCCCCCGGTAGCCTCCCCTACCGCCGACCCCTGGGCCGATGCAGTCAAAGCCCCCAGGCTAAGCCCAAAGATCGTCGAGCCCGCCCGCCTCAACCCTAAGGCGGTGGTCTCCAGACCTGGCGCGATTCAAACCGTGACCGTACACAGTCGCCACAACGCCGTCTTGCTCAGCGGCGACCAAATGCAGTACCTGCAAGATCAAGTGGCTGCCACCTACAGCCTCGATCCCGGTTCCTACATCCTTCGCATTAGAGCAGGGGGCTTTAACTACGGAGACAACACCCAGCCTGGCGAACCCTGGGTACTGCTGTGGATCTACGGCGGCCAAGTTTCAAACTTGAAAACTGGCGTCTGGGTCAACAGCACCTGGTCAACCCTCAACGGCTATGGCGACACCCTTTCCCTGGAGGTGGATGAACCCGCCCAACTCTGCGCCTTTTTCATGGATACTTTTCCCGAAAACAACACCAACGCCCTCACGCTGTCGGTAATCAGGCTGTAGTTTTGGATCCTAATGCCGGTTAGAAATTAAGCAAGTCTGCCCCGGCCAGCGGACTAACCCGCCCCATCGCCTCTGTTTTCATATACCGTGCCCCAACGTTAAGCTCACCCTATGGGGATCATCACTAACTGCTATCGTGTCCTAGGTCACATTCCGTCACAATCTTTCCGGATACCCCTTGTCAAGCGGTACCCTCAGGCTCACACTGGAAAAGTGAAACAGACGGCGTGAACGAGCCAGTTTATGGGGCTTATCGAGGAAATCTTGTGAAATCAGTTCTGGCCATTATCTTAGGGGGCGGTGCCGGCACTCGCCTTTATCCACTGACCAAATTTCGGGCTAAGCCAGCGGTTTCTTTGGCCGGTAAATATCGCTTAATTGATATTCCCGTAAGTAACTGCATTAACTCTGAAATTCACAAAATCTATGTGCTGACTCAGTTCAACTCCGCCTCGTTGAACCGGCACATCGGTCGGGCCTACCAGTTTTCCCAGTTCACCGAAGGCTTTGTGGAAGTGCTGGCGGCTCAGCAAACCCCTGAGAGCCCCAGCTGGTTTCAGGGCACCGCCGACGCCGTGCGCAAATACCTGTGGCTGTTCGACTCCTGGAATGTAGAGGACTTCATCATCCTCTCTGGGGATCACCTCTACCGCATGGACTACAGCCTGTTTGTGCAGCGCCACCGGGCCACCAACGCCGATATCACGCTGTCGGTGGTGCCCATTGGCTACAAGCAGGCCTCCGACTTTGGCCTGATGAAGGTTGACGGCACCGGGCGCGTGGTTGACTTTAGCGAAAAGCCCAAGGGCGAAGCGCTGGAGAAAATGAAGGTGGACACCACCTCCCTCGGCCTCAGCCCAGAGCAGGCAACGGAGAAACCGTTTATTGCCTCCATGGGCATCTACGTGTTCAAGAAGCAGGTTTTAATCGATCTGCTGCGCAAGAACCTCGATCAGACCGATTTCGGCAAAGAAATTATTCCGGCCTCGTCGCGCGACTACAATGTGCAGGCCTACCTGTTCGATGGCTACTGGGAAGACATTGGCACCATCGAAGCCTTCTACGAGGCCAACCTGGCGCTGACGCGGCAGCCCTTCCCCGACTTCAGCTTTTACCACGAAGACGCGCCTATCTACACCCGCGCCCGCTATCTGCCCCCCAACAAGCTGCAAGACTGTCAGATCACCCAGTCGAGCATCACCGAGGGCTGCATTCTCAAAAACTGCCGCATTCACCACTCGGTAATTGGGCTGCGCCAGCGCATCAACGCCGACTGCATCATCGAAGACTCGCTGCTGATGGGAGCCGACTACTACGAGCCGCTCTCGGAGAGCAGCCAGCACCTCACCCGAGGCAAAATTCCCATGGGCATTGGCGAAGGCTCGGTGATTCGCCGCGCCATTATCGACAAGAACGCCCGCATTGGCCGCAACGTGCAGATCGTCAACAAAGATAATGTGCAGGAGGCCGAGCGCGAAGACCTGGGCTTCTACATTCGCAGCGGCATTGTCGTGGTGCTGAAGAATGCGGTGATACCCGACGGCATGATCATCTAGGGCCGGGTAACCGGTGACGCGAGATCAAATCCCTGTACCCCTGTTGATGCTGGTGGGTGTTCCCGGCAGCGGTAAATCAACCTGGGCCAGGGATTTTGTTTTGGCCAATCCCCGCTACTGCATTGTCTCTACCGATGCGATTCGCGCCCAGCTCTACGGCGACGCAGCGATTCAGGGCGACTGGCTGCGGATCTGGCAGCAGGTGATCGCCCAGTGGCAGCAGGCGATCGCAGCCATTCACCAAGGCTCGCTAGCGGGCGTGATCTACGACGCCACCAATGCGCGACGGCGGCATCGGCGCGAGGCGATCGCCGCCGCCCGCCAGACCGGCTTTACCGCCATTACCCTGGTCTGGTTTGACGTGCCCTTGAGCCTGGCGCTGGAGCGCAACCGGGGGCGAGGGGCAGAGGTCGGCCCTGGGGGGCGATCGCAGCCCGTCCCCGCCGACATCATTGCCGCCATGCACCGCCAGCTTCAGGGAGCACCGCCCTCCGTGCAGGAGGGGGTAGATCGGGTGCTGATTTTGGGGGCGGATCGGTATCCTGGCTTACCATCTCAATCCGCTGACCCGCTACGCTGATGCCTGGGGATCGCAGAACCACCAGGGCTCGGGTTATTGTGGTGCAACCCTACCCCCATCCCCTTACCTTCAACTGCCCATCTCCCAAAATTCTACCGAGTTGCCCATGAACGTTCGCGTCGTCGCTGCCGCTGGTCTGTGTCTGCTGTTGTTTGGCGGCTGTCGAGCGCCGGAGAGTTCTCAACCTGAAACTGGCACTGACACAGCTACTACCGCCGCTGACGACACCCTGCGGCTGCTCTACTGGCAGGCCCCCACCATTCTCAACCCCCACTTTTCCAGCGGGTTCAAAGATTCCGAGGCCAGCCGCATTACCCTTGAACCCCTGGCCAGCTTTGACGCCGAGGGCAACATGGTACTGTTCTTAGCTGCCGAAGAGCCCACCCTCGACAACGGCGGCGTGGCCGCCGACGGCACCGCCGTCACCTGGAAGCTCAAGGAAGGCATCACCTGGTCAGACGGCACCCCCTTCACCGCCGAGGATGTGGCCTTTACCTACGAGTTCATCGTCAACCCGGAGGTGGCCACGGTCAATGCCGGTACCTACGAGCTGGTGGAGAGTGTGGAGGCCCTGGACGACACCACCGTGCGCATCACCTTTAAAGAGCCCAACCCCGCCTGGTATCTGGTGTTTACCGGCACCGAGGGCATGGTGCTGCCCAAGCACCTGTTTGAAGCCTACAACGGCCCCAACGGTCGCGAGGCCCCCGCCAACACCAGGCCCGTGGGCACTGGCCCCTACCGGGTCACCAGCTTTACCCCCGGCGATGTGATTGTCTATGAGGCCAACCCCAACTACCGCGACGCCGACCAGCTTGCCTTTAGCCGGGTCGAGCTCAAGGGCGGCGGCGATGCCACCTCGGCGGCGCGGGCGGTGCTGCAAACCGGCGATGTAGACTACGCCAACAACCTCCAGGTCGAGGCCGCCATTCTCGAACAGTTTGAGGCGGCGGGCCAGGGCGCGGTGGTGGCCAACTTTGGCTCCCTAGTCGAGCGAGTGATCTTTAACTTTACCGACCCCAACCGGGCCACCGCCGACGGTGAAACCTCCAGCACCGAGTTTCCACACCCCGCCTTTAGCGACCCCCAGGTACGCCAGGCCATCAATCTGGCGATCGATCGCGACACCATCGCCGCCCAGCTCTACGGCCCCACTGGCCAGGCCACCAGCAATTTTCTCGTCGCCCCCGGCCCCTTTGCCTCGGCCAACACCAGCTACGACTACGACCCTGAGACCGCCGCCGCCCTGCTCGATGCCGCAGGCTGGGTCGATAGCAACAGCAACGGCACTCGCGACAAAGACGGCCAGGAGATGCAGTTGGTCTTTCAGACCTCAGTCAACCCAGTGCGCCAAAAAACCCAGGAGATTGTCAAACAATCCCTGGAGCAGATCGGCATCGGCGTAGAGCTAAAGAGCATCGACGCCAGCGTCTATTTCTCCGGCGACCCCGCTAGCCGCGAAACCCTCGAGCGCTTCGCCGCCGACCTGCAAATGTTTGCCACCGGCAACACCAACCCCGACCCTGGCTCCTACATGCAGACCTACACCTGCAACGAAATTGCCCAAAAGGCCAACAACTGGTCTGGCAGCAACTACGCCCGCTACTGCAACCCCGAGTACGACGCCCTCTGGCAGCAGGCCGCCGCCACCCTCGACCCCGAAGAGCGCCAGGATCTCTTTATTCAAATGAACGACTTGCTGATCGAAGATGCCGCCGTTATGCCCATCGTTCACCGCGCCGATGTCTCCGGCGTCAGCAACCGCCTCACCGGCATCAGCCTCACCCCCTGGGATCTCACTACCTGGAACATCGCTGACTGGAGGCGGCCCTAGTACGCCACCAAGCCTGTAAAGTCGTGAGTAAAAGTTTTGAGTGCTTAGTTTTGAGTTTTTGGTGTACAAAAGGCATTCAAAACTCAAAACTCAAAACTTAAAACTCCCTCCCCCTCTCCCCCAACTCCCCCATGCCCCAAATTCACTTCCAAATCCAGTGGCCTGACGGCAGCCAAGACACCTGCTACTCCCCCTCGCTGGTGGTGAAAGACTACTTTGCCCCCGCCACCCGCTACCCGCTGGCGGATTTCGTCGAGCGATCGCGCACTGCCCTGACCATTGCCAGCGATCGAGTACAGGCAAAGTACGGCATGCCCTGTAGTCTCGCCCTGGGCCAGCTGCGCCAGATCGAGGCCACCGCCAGCCGCTACGATCACCTACCTGCCCCCACGGTGACGGTGCTCCAATTCTTGGAATAGCCCGGCTCAAAGAAGATTTTAGAAATTCCCCAAAAGCGTTTGACAAAAGCCCCCCTAAGGCGCAATATAGAGATCGCCTAATCCATGGGCCTGTAGTTCAATTGGTTAGAGCACCGCCCTGTCACGGCGGAAGTTGCGGGTTCGAATCCCGTCAGGCCCGTTCTAGTTACAAGCATCCGCAACTTCCGCCGTTCCGTCGGCTGTTGTGGGTATGGGCATAGCCCAGGCTGCGCCCACGAATCCCGTCAGGCCCGTTCTAGTTACAAGCATCCGCAACTTCCGCCGTCCTGTCGGCTGTTGCGGGTATGGGCATAGCCCAGGCTGCGCCCACGAATCCCGTCAGGCCCGTTCTAAGTAATAGAAGTATCGAGGCGTGAATGCTAAATTCACGCCTCGATACTTTTTGAGGCGGGGCGGTCATTTCAGGGCCAGAGGGTTAGACTAGTGAACAGCCCATCCGGTATCTGGGGATACTAGCGTCGGGTTACAGTCTCGCTGAGTTTAACCGTCTATGACCCTCCGTTTCCCTGGTAAGCAAGCCGCCCTTCGCCCCCGCACTGGCGCAACCGCCACGGGTGTAATGACCATCGGCTGGTTTTTACTGCAAAGCCTGATGCCGCTGCCGCCAGCCCTGGCTCAGGCCGAGTCGGAGGGGCTTTCCTACGGTCAGTTTTTAGAAAAAATTGAGCAGGGCCAGGTTGAGCAGGTCGCGTTAGACGAAACCCGAGGCATTGCCTACGTCACGCTGGAGGGGGCCGCCGAAGACGCGCCCCCAGAGCAGGTGGCGCTGTTTGCCGGAGAGCGCAACGCCGAGCTAATTCGCCGCCTGCGGGCCAACGATGTCGATGTAGAAATTCGCGACGGGTCGCGCAATGGGGCCCTGGCCTGGCTGGCCACCAACTCGCTGCTGGCGCTGATTCTAATTTTTGGTTTGCTCATGCTGCTGCGGCGATCGGCGGCGGGGGCGGGCAACGCCATGAGCTTTGGCAAGTCTAAGGCCCGCTTTCAGATGGAGGCTAAAACCGGCGTCGTATTTGACGACGTAGCCGGTATCGAAGAGGCCAAGGAAGAGCTGCAAGAGGTGGTCACCTTCCTCAAGAGCCCGGAAAAATTTACCGCCATTGGGGCGCGCATTCCTAAGGGAGTACTGCTGATCGGTCAGCCCGGTACGGGTAAGACGCTGCTGGCCAAGGCGATCGCCGGAGAGGCCGCCGTTCCCTTCTTCAGCATCTCCGGTTCTGAATTTGTCGAAATGTTTGTGGGCGTGGGTGCATCGCGGGTGCGTGACCTGTTCCGCAAGGCCAAAGAAAATGCCCCCTGCATTGTATTTATCGACGAGATTGACGCTGTGGGTCGCCAGCGGGGTGCGGGCATTGGCGGTGGCAACGACGAGCGCGAACAGACCCTCAACCAATTGCTCACCGAGATGGATGGCTTTGAGGGCAACAGCGGCATCATTGTGATTGCCGCCACCAACCGGGTGGATGTACTCGATTTGGCGCTGCTGCGTCCGGGCCGCTTTGACCGCCAGGTGGTGGTTGACCTGCCCACCTATAAGGGGCGGCTGTCGATTTTAGAAGTGCACGCCCGCAACAAAAAAATTGAGCCGGATGTTTCTCTATCGGCGGTGGCGCGACGCACCCCTGGGTTCTCGGGAGCCGAGCTGGCCAACCTGCTCAACGAGGCGGCAATTCTCACCGCCCGCCGCCGCAAAGAGTCGATGGGCATGACCGAGATTGAAGATGCGATCGATCGCATCACCATTGGCCTCAGCCTCACCCCTCTGCTCGACAGCAGCCGCAAGCGCATGACCGCCTACCACGAGGTGGGCCACGCTCTGCTGACTACCCTGCTCACCCACTCCGACGAGCTGAACAAGGTGACGATTATTCCGCGATCGGGCGGCATTGAGGGCTTCACCCAGTCGCTGCCCAACGAAGACATCATCGACAGCGGCCTCTACACCCGCAACTGGCTGATCGATCGCATCACCGTGGCTCTGGGGGGCTTTGCCGCCGAGGCCGAGGTGTTTGGCGACGATGAAACCACCACCGGAGCCAGCGGCGACATTCAGCAGGTGAGCAACCTGGCCCGCCAGATGGTGACTCTCTACGGCATGTCTGAGCTTGGCCCTGTGGCCTTAGAGAGCATGGACAACCAGGTGTTTTTGGGCCGCAACCTGATGCCCCGCAACGAGGTGTCGGAGGAAATGGCCAGCAAGATCGACGCCCAGGTGCGCGGCATTGCCCTCACCTGCCTCGATCGCGCCCGCAGCCTGCTGCGCGAGCACCGCGTGCTGATGGATCACCTGGTGGATGTGCTGCTGGAGCGCGAAACCGTAGACGGCGAAGAATTTCGCCAGATCGTCAGCGAGTACACCCAAATTCCTGAGAAGTTTTTGGTGAAGGCGGGCTAGTACGGCGTCAGCGCTAAGAATTAGGCTGCTGTAGGGTGCATTAGCGCAGCAATGCCCCGAGAGGAAACCATGCCAAGAACAGCCCTACCCTAAATTTCAGCCTTGACAGAGCACTAGGGCAGTTTAGCACCGCTTACCTAAGGTTTTAATGCCGCTGGCCAGGAGTAGCACGGTAGACTAGGAGGGTTTTCTCCTGGCGCTGGCTACCCCGGCCAGCGGTATTGTTATGGCCCTTGCGATCGCCGATCTGATCTCCAAACTCGAAGCCTGGGCCAGCCCCGCCTGGCAAGAAGACTGGGATAACTGCGGCTGGCAGGTGCAGCCCGGCCTGCTCGACGAACCGGCCCAGGTGCTGGTGTGCCTCACCCCCACCCTAGCGGTGATGGCCGAAGCCCTCAAGCTGCGGGACCAGGGCGTGGGCGTCAACCTGATTTTGGCCCACCACCCGCTGATCTTTAGCCCGCTGAAGCGGGTCACCGAGGGCGACCCGGTGGGGGATATGGTGCGGCAGGCGATCGCCCACCACATCGGCATCTACACCGCCCACACCAACTTTGACCAGGTGCAAGACGGCACCGCTGACCTGCTGGCCCAGGTGCTGCACCTGCAAAACTCAGAGCCCGTGGTGCCCACCCAGCCCGGCATTGGCTACGGGCGCGTGGGCGACCTCAGCCCGGCCCTCACTCTGCAAGACCTGCTCGATCTCATCCAGGCTAAGCTTTCGCCGCCGCGCCTGATCTATTCCCCCGCCGCCGACCTGACTCAGAAAATCGATCGCTTAGCGGTTCTAGGTGGGTCTGGAGCCAGCTTCATGGGGGCGGTAGCCAAAACCGGGGCGCAGGCCTACCTGACCTCAGACTGCAAGTTTCACCAGTTTCAGGAAGGGCGCGATCGCCACCTGGTGCTGATCGACGCGGGCCACTACGCCACCGAGCGCCCGGCCTGCGATCGCCTGGCGGAGCTTGTGCGGCAGTGGGGCGCTCCCTGGGCGCAGCTCAGCACCGCCGACGAAGATTTTCGCCAATTTTGGGGCTGAGACTATAGTTATAGCCATGGTCAATTGAGTTAAGACATTCAGCAACCCTAGGAACGTTCAAACGTTTGAACGTTCCTAGGAAAACTGTCCTAGCCAGACTGGCCACAGCTACAAAGGAAACCGTTCAGCTGGGCTATGCAAACAATCCTCATTCTGGCCGCCAACCCCAAAAACACCAGCCGCCTGCGCCTCGACGAAGAGCTGCGCGATATCGAAGAGGGCCTCAGGCGGGCGCAGCACCGCGATCGCTTTACCCTGACTCAGCGGCTAGCGGTGCGCCCCCGCGACATTCAGCGGGCCATGCTCGAAGAGACGCCGCAGATCGTTCACTTCTCGGGCCATGGCGACGGCCCAGAGGGATTGATGTTTGAGGAGGAAAGCGGCAATGCCAAGCTGGTTTCTGGCGCAGCCCTGGCCAATCTGTTTGAGCTATTTGCCGACCCGGCCCACAACCCCGACCCGGTGCACTGCGTAGTGCTCAACGGCTGCTACTCCGAAGCGCAGGCGGAAGCCATTGCCGAGCGCGTGCCCTACGTGGTGGGCATGACCCAGGCCGTGGGCGACCGAGCGGCGATCGATTTTGCCGTGGGCTTTTACGATGCCCTCGGGGCCGGGCGCACCGTTGAGTTTGCCTTTAGGCTCGGCTGCGCCGCCATCGACCTGGCAGGCAAACCAGAAAGCGCCACCCCCATCCTGATCAACAAAAAAGCCCCCCCATCTCCCCCACCCCCTCACTCCCCCACCCCCTCCCCCCACCCCTCCTCATCTCCCCCACCTCCCCAATCCTCCATAACCATCCCCCAAGACCGCACCCAGCTCTACCAGTTCTTACTCAGCCTCCCCGGCCCGCAGTTTGACGCGGTGGTGTTTGACCTCAACCCGCCCCGAGGCAATGTGCCGCCCTCAAGCGCTCCCCAGGGCGATCGCGTCTCAGCTTTGCTGAACTGGCTAGAAAGCCCCATTGGCCCGGCCACAAAACTAGAGGTGCTCAGAACCTCCCTAAACAACCTGCTAAACCCTCAGTAGCCCCTTCGGCAGACGGCAACCCACCGTCGGAGGGGCTACCCAGGGAAACACCCAGCACTAGGGAACGCAACATTGACATTGGTCAGTCGGTGGAGCGATCGAATGTGGTGTCTGGAGATAGCAACCACATCAATCAGTCGTACACGGTTAACTATTACCATGGTCTGCCAGAAACTCGGCCCGCGCCCACCCGCACAGACCGCAACGAAAAGACCCTAATCAACGCGGTGTGGACGGAGGTGGAGGATCGCCTGCGCCAGTCGCTGCACAATGCGATTTTGATTCGCCTCGACATGGCCGATCAGCGCAGCCAGGTCAGCCGCCCCTGGGATAGCGAACTGCGCACCGCTGACCAAAAAGCCAAGCCCCTGACCCCTGGCATCCCCATCGCCGAGGTGTTTGACCGTCGCGATGTGGGCGGCAAGCTGCTGGTGCTGGGCAACCCTGGTGCTGGCAAAACCACCACCATGCTCGACCTGGCGGCAACCCTGGTGCAGCGGGCCAATGGCGATCCCGATGAACCCATTCCGGTAATGGTGAACCTGTCGTCGTGGCAAAACCCCAAACAGAGCTTTACCGACTGGTTTTTGAATGAGCTAAAGCTGAAGTATGGCGTGTCAGCAAAGCTAGGCCAAACCTGGCTAAGCGAAAGAAAGCTACTGCCCCTGCTGGATGGCCTCGATGAGCTGCCCCCTGATCGCCAAGAGCCTGTAGTGCAAGGCATAAACGCCTGGCTGCAAAGCGACACCGGGGCACCCCATCTGCTGGTGTGCAGCCGCTTAGAAGATACGAACTCTACGCCAGCAAGCTCGACCTCAACGGGGCCATCTGCCTGAGCCCGCTGACCGATAGACAGCTAAAAGACTACTTAACCTCGCTGAAGATGGCGCACCTGTGGGAGACCCTACAGCACGACAACGACCTGTTAGCGCTAGTACGCACCCCGCTACTGCTGAGCGTATCGATTTTGGCCAATGATGACATGGACAAAGCGCAGTGGAGCAGACTGCAAATCACCCAAGATCGACTCGACTACTTGCTCGATGCTTACATCGTTCGGCAATTGCATGAGTCGGTGAACAGTAAAGAGTACCCGCCGGGTAAACAGCCTAGGGCGCAGCAAACTCGGCACTGGCTGGTGTGGCTGGCAAAACAGTTACAAGCCCAATCAGAAGGTGAGTTTTTGATTGAAAAAATGCAGCCAACAAGCCTCGATCAAAAACCTCAGTATTTATTATATGTAGTTTCATTTCTAGCATTAAGAGGATTGCCTCTGGCAATGATATTTCTAATTCTAGTGCTGAGTATCTTTGCGGAGAGGATGGCATCTATAATCCTAGAAGGAACAACAGAAAACCTAAGTATAAACTCACTTGAAATACTGTCATATGTAGCGACCAAATTCTTTGCAACATGGTTTTCGGGGACTCTAATATCCTTGATGGTTTACTTCGATTCATTAAAAAAGATTGAAACAACAGAAAAACTCTACTTTGACATAATACTAATGAGATCAAAGAATTTCTGGAAGTCAGTAAACAATTCAATTTCTTCTGCCACGAAAAAAGGTTCTTTTATAGGATTATCTCTTTCAGTTATTGCTTATCTGCGTGGAGACGAAGCTTACACTATTGGCTTTAAGGATACAATCTCAATCAATTTTCCGCCGAAATTTTTCTTTTTAGACGTCGTTCTGTCAGGAATTATAATAGGGTTCATAGTTGGATTATGCATTGGATTCTCAAACGGAATTATAAGTTTTTTTAAGATAGACATGGAATACAGAAAAATTCCAAATCATGGAATTATTCAGTCATTAAGAAATGCGCCATTTTTACTTGTTTTGTCAACATTATTGAGTTTGGCTATTTTATGCATTCTAATAATGCTGTCTGAAAGAAGACTGCCTGGACTTCAAGTAATTGTTCCTTTAGGATTGGCTTTAAGCCTCTTTCTTACTGCTTTCTCTGAAGGTACTCTTCCTGCTTTTCAGCACTTTGCTCTGAGGGTTGTTCTCTATTTCTTAGGCAAAATACCCTGGAACTATGCCCGCTTTCTTAACCACTGCACCGATCGCCTCTTGTTACAACGAGTAGGTGGCCGCTATCGATTCATTCATCGCCTGGTGCAAGAGCACTTCGCCTCCATGCCGCTAGAGAGCGGTAGAGATGTGGGTAGGTAGACCAGTATTCTGAATGAGTCCAATGCAAAAGAAGATACGTGAGAGTGTTTAGATGACCGATACAAATTGGCCAGCAGTCAGCGGCACAGTGCAGCAGGGGCACACAGTGGCTTCGGGGTCTGCTTCAGCGAGCCCCTACCCGAGCGGCACCATTGAGATGCAAACGCCTTACTTCGAGGCGCTGGGGTTAGATTTGGCCGAATACTTTAAAGGCACGCTCAACATTTCCATCAGTCCCAGCACCTTTCAGCTCATCAATCCTGAATTTACCTTTCGCCAGGTCGAGTGGACTGATCAACACCCGCCGGAGGATTTTTCGTTTTCTCGCTGCCGGATTTTATTTCAGGGTGCCGCCTACGACTGCTGGATATACTATCCCCATCCCGAGACCAAGCAACGCAACTTTCAAAACCCGTCTGTGCTCGAAATTATTGCGCCACCTATACCCGGCATTGCCTACGGCGATAGGGTAGATATTGAGTACAACCCGTTAGAAATCGCCGTCACCCAATAAGCCCCGATTCACCCCTTGACTCCAGCGGTAACCAGATACGCCAAGGGCTTTGGGCTTGGGTGTTATAGTGGCCTGCGACACCAGCATGGAACGGCAGCTATGGGGCAAACACCGACCGCATCCGCCTCCGCCGGGGGCACCGTGGCCCTTCGCGGGGCGCTATTAGACTGCATAGCCGATCCATTCTACGAACCCGCAGCCCAGGCTGTGCGGTACATTCCCGATGGGGTGCTGGTGGTGCGCGATGGCTATGTGGCGGCCCTCGGCCCCTACGAGGAGCTGGCTGCCTCCCTGGGGGAGCTAACCGTTGCCGACTACAGCGGCCACCTCATTACCCCTGGGTTTATTGACACCCACATTCACTACCCCCAGACGGGCATGATGGCCGCCTACGGCGAGCAGCTGCTGGAATGGCTCAACCGCTACACCTTTCCCACCGAGCGCAAGTTTGCCGACCCGGCCTATGCCCGCTCCGTGGCCGACCTGTTTCTCGATGAGCTGCTAAAAAACGGCACCACTACGGCCCTGGTGTTTGCAGCGGTGTTTCCTGAATCGGTGGACGCCTTTTTTGAGGCCGCCGAGGCCCGCCACCTGCGGATGATCAGCGGCAAGGTGATGATGGATCGCAACGCCCCCGACTATCTCTGCGATACGGCCCAGTCGTCCTACGACGAGTCGAAGGCGCTGATTGAGAAGTGGCACGGGCGCGGGCGGCTGCTCTACGCCGTCACCCCTCGGTTTGCGGGCACCTCTAGCGAGGCGCAGCTCAAGCAGGCAGCTAAATTGCTGGATGAGTTTCCCGATGTCTACTTACACACCCACCTATCGGAAAACGTTAACGAGGTGGCTTGGATACAGGAAATGTTTCCTCAGTACCAGGGGTATTTAGACATCTATGACCAAACTGGGCTGGTGCGGGGGCGATCGCTGTTTGCCCACGGCGTGCAGCTCACTGACGACGAATTCCGGCGGCTCTCGGAGGCCAAGGCGGCAATCTCCTTCTGCCCCACGTCTAATCTGTTTCTCGGCAGCGGCCTGTTTCGCCTTGAGCAGGCCAAAAACCCCGCGCACCCGGTGAAGGTGGGACTGGGCACCGACGTGGGGGCAGGCACCAGCTTTTCGCTGCTGCAAACCACTAACGAGGCCTACAAGGTGGCCCAGCTGCGGGGCCAAAAGCTCTCGGCCTTTAAGGCCCTCTTCCTCGCCACCCTGGGCGGAGCCACAGCGCTGTGCCTGGAGGACAAGCTGGGCAGCTTTGAGCCCGGCAAGGAGGCCGACGTTGTGGTGCTCGACCCCAAAGCTACGCCGCTGCTGGCCCTGCGCAATCAGGGGGGAATCCCTGAGACCCTGGAGGCCCTGGAGGATCTGCTGTTTTCGCTGGTGATCATGGGGGGCGATCGCGCCGTAGCCGCCACCTATATCATGGGAGAGCGGGCTTACAGCTCCGCATCCCCTTGCACCCCCTGAATGATCCGCGACAGCTCGCTCTTCTCGTCCACCGAAATGCGGGTGGGCGAGCCGCTGATAATCCGCTCCAGGTTACGGAAGGAGTCTTTGATATCCGGCCCCTGGCTGTTGATGGTGTACTCGCGAATACCCTTGTCGTGCCAGGAACCGCGCATTTTAAACACGTTGATCGCCCGCGACAGTTCGCCGCGCACCTCCACGTATTGCAGCATCAAAATCGTGTCGGTGATGGTGGAAATGTGGGACTCGGTGATCGAGTGCAGCCCCATGAACTGCTCGGTGGTGTTGGTGAAAAAGCCCGTGATCTCCTCCTGCTTGGCAAAGCCCGTCACGCCAATTACAAACTGCCGGAAGGAGTTGTTGCTGACGCCGCGATCGAGGGCTGAGAGCGAGTCGATCGCCACCCGCGAGGGCTTGAACTGCGAGATCTCGGTCTTGATAATTTGCAGGTGATCCTCCAGGCCCGCCGACTCGGGGTAGGCGCAGATGATCTTCAGCAGTCCCTGCTCCTCCATCGCCTCGAAGTCTACCCCCCAGGAGTAGGCGTTGCGGGAGAGCTGGGCGCGGGACTCTTCGTAGGCAAACAAAATCGCCCGCTCGCCGTTTTTGCAGCCATCCACCAAAAACTTGCTGACCAGTAGAGTTTTGCCCGTGCCCGTGGCCCCGGTGGCGAGAATAATCGAGTCTTTGAAGAAGCCGCCGCCGCACATTTCGTCTAGCGTCGGCACCCCCGACGACACCCGCGCGTTGGAGGAGCGCTGGGTGAGCTGCATCGCTCCCAGGGGGAAGATATTGATGCCGCCGTTGGTGATGGTGAACGGGTACTCCCCCTTCATGTGGGTAGTGCCCCGCAGCTTGAGAATTTCGATGGTGCGGCGGCGACGCTCCCCCTCCAGGGCGTTGCGCACGATCACCACGTTGTCGGAGACAAACTCCTCGACGCCAAAGCGGGCCACCGGGCCGTACTCATCGAGGCGCTCGGTGGTCATCACCGTGGTCACGCCCATCAGCTTGAGGCGGGCCACCAGGCGAAAGATCTCGCGGCGTACCACTGAGGCAGCGTCGTACTGCTGAAACACCGCCGTCACCGAGTCGATGGAGACTCGCCGCGCCTTGTACTTGCGAATGGCGTACTGGATGCGCTCGATCAGGGCCGACAGGTCAAAGTTGCCCACCACATCTTGACCCTCGGGGTCGGGGGAGGCGTCGAGAATAAACAGCTTGCCGTCGTCCACCAGGCGCTGCAAGTCCCAGCCAAAGCTGTAGGCGTTCTGAATGATGTCTTCGGGGGATTCTTCAAAGGTGACAAACACCCCCGGCTCGTCAAACTCGGTGATGCCGTTGTAGATGAACTGCACCGCAAACAGGGTCTTACCGGTACCCGAGGTCCCGCTTACCAGGGTGGAGCGCCCCGCCGGCATGCCCCCGTGGCTGATGTCATCAAAGCCTTCGATCAGGGTGCGAATCTTGCGCACGCCGACCGGGGAGGACGAGGGCTGCAAATCAATTTGGTCAGAATCTGTCATGGGAAATTGATAATGTCATGGGCCAGCACGCCGCCCTTAATAAATTACAGGACATCTTGAGGATTAAGCATACCCCGAACCGGCTGCCCCAAAGGATTTAAGCAAGCTGTCCTCTCAAGGTTGGGGCTGCCCTGGTCAGATGCGGGGGGCCGCGGCTCACTGCGCCCAAGCGGCTTAGCCGTAGATGTCGTCTTCGCGCAGCTCGTCGTAGAGTAGGTCGAGGCCAATCAGCACACGCTCGCGGTCAGACAGATCGCCGATAATTTTGCGCACCGGGGGCGGCAAAATTTTGGCCAGGGTGGGGGTCGCCAGGATTTTGTCCTCCTCCGCCAGCTGCGGATTTTTCAGCACGTCGATCACCTTGAGGGCGTAGACCCCCTGAAATTCTTCTTCGAGAATGTTGTTGAGGGTCTTGAGGGCTCGAATGGAGTTGGGGGTGTTGCCCGCGACGTAAAGCTTCAGAATGTAGGTCTTTTTGATAGAGCTCATAGAACCCTCGGGGCTGAACAGGGACAAGCTTGATTGTATCGGTAACGTTTGGCTCGAGGAACGTTGCCCCTAGGCCTGGCGGGGAATCGATCGCCGGTACATTTCGCACAGGTGGGCAATGACGTCGATCAGAGTGAGACGGTAGTCGAGCAGGATCTCTTCGCTGCGCCCCTCCAGCTTGAGCTGTTTGGAGAAGTTATCCATCAGTTGCATGTGAATTTCGACGATCTGGGCGACGGAGATATCGGCCATAAACGCCTGATCGACAAAGTCATCGATCAGCTGATTGAGGTTGATTTTAGTGTCTTTAGCGAAGTAGCCCAAAACAATGATGCGGTAGTCGGCCTTGAGCTGATCGAGAAAAGCGGTGCGATCGTCGGGGCTCATGTTGCGCAAAAACGAGTTTGGGTTGCGTTTGTAATAGACTCCCAGGTATCCCAAGCGAGCTTTGAGCTTTTCGGTCAGGCGGTGTTGCTGAGCGCTGAGGCTCTCAGACAGCCGACCGGGCTGTTCGACGGCGGCGGCGGACGCGGCCCCGTCGCGATGGGGCAGCCGCAAAAATTCTTCAATGGCGTTCTGAATCACCCGCTCTAGCTGAGGCAGGGCATCCTCGGCCCGGTGTACCACGGCTCCAGGGTAGGCCTCGGTACTGTTGATGGGGACAGCGGGGGCAGCGGACTGGTCAGGGTCGGCGGGCTCCGGGTCGATGAGCACCACCACCGGCAGTATCAGGCTGAGCTGGAGCAGGGCTGGACGCAGGGCCTGGTGCCAAACCTGGTCGCTGACCACCAGGCAGTCGGGCAGGTCGGAGCGGCTCTGTAACCAATCTAGGGCGTCTCCTAGCACCGCCGTTTGGTGCACCACGTAACGGCTGGAATCCAGATTGAACTCAGGATCCTGCTTAACCTGATCACCGTGGGTCAGGACACAAATCTGAAGGGGAGCAACCAAGGGGCGACAGGGGTGAGCGGGACAAGACGATGCCTTGATACAGTTCAGGGCAAAACAGCCAGAACCCATCCGAGCCAGAACGCACTACACCGGCCTAGGAAATATCAGGATATTGTCAATTGTAAAGGGTGGTTGCCAGAATACGGTCGGCCCCTTAAACCTGAAAGCAAACCCCTTGGGAAGCCCATGGCGCTGCCGCCCCTCGATCACGTTTTAAGCCCAGTTCCGGCCTACGGTCTAGAGGTCTCTTTAGAAACCATCGCCCTCTTTCTGGGGCAAATGGGGCGGGGTCTGCCCAGCCACATTGTGGTGGTGGATGAGCAGCAGCGGCCTCTGGGGGCGATCGCCGTGGGGCGGCTGTGGGCTATCAGCCAGGGAGTGCTGCCCCTGGGGACAACGGCCCCCCTGCTGTTGGCCGACTGCCAGGCCTGGCTCGAGACCGTAGTACCCCTGGTGGTGCCCACCGGAACGCCCGAGGGGCCGGACGGGATGGTGGACGGGATGCCCATTGGCGCAGCCTCTCCCAAGGAGAATCGCCCCACCCTGGCCCAGATCGAGGCCCTGGCCCAGGGGCCAAACCCCCTGGTCGGCGTCAGCGCCGATGGCCGCTACCGGGGGCTGATTGACCCGGCAAAGCTGCTGGGCTGGCTGGCCCAGGGCAGGGCGCAGCCGTCGCACACCGTCGCCGGGGGGCAGCGGGCCTGGGTACTCGAGCTGAGCCATGCCCTCAAGACCCCCATGACCACCCTGCTGGGGCTATCGACGCTGCTGCTTGACAGTCGGGTGGGGTCGCTCAGCGATCGCCAGTTTCGCTACGTCAGCCTGATGCGGCAGGCAATCCGCAAGCTGACCGGCCTGATCAACCTGCTGCTCGACTGGATGCGGCTTGAGTCGGGCCAGCTCAGCCTGGGCTTAGAGCGGGTCTACCTCAAGCCCCTAGCCGAGGATCTGCTGCCGGGTTTTTTCCACGCCCAGGCCGAGGGCACACCGACGGCCTGGGCCAGCGATTTTGCGATCTGCGTGGCGATCGCAGACCGCTGGGTAAAGGCCGACCCCCTGCGCCTGCACCAGAGTCTTTACTACGGCCTCAGCTACCTGATGGCCCACGGGGCCACTCCAGCGGGCCTGGTAATTGAGCCCTGGGGCCCGTGGCTGGCCCTTACCCTCTGGAGCCCAATCGGCATTGTCAACCCCGGCCCGCCCCTGGGGGCAGCGGTGTCCCCAGGCCCCAAACTGCAGCTCGATCCACAGTCCTTAGAGGGGTTGGGGCTGGAGCTGGCCCGCCGCCTCAGCCAGCTCCAGGGGGGAGAACTCAGCGGTTTCAGCGTCCCCACCTGGGGCAGTCGCATCACGCTGCTGCTGCCCCAGGTGGCCCCGGCCCACCAGCCCGCCACCTGGCTGGTGCTGCTGGCCAGCACCAACCAGGTGGTCATTGACCAGGTGTACGGCAGCCTGCGGGGCAGTCCCTACCGCCTGGCCGTGGCCCCCTGCTGTCGCACCCTGGCGGCTATGCAGACGCGCCTAGCGCCCCCCTGCACGCTGCTTCACTGGGAGGGGCTGGCCGATGCCCCAGCGGGAGAGCTGGAGCAGCTGGCTCTGGTTGAGAGCCTGGCTATGGCTGGGCCAGTGGTGCTGAGCCCCTCAGATACCGCCACCGAGGGGATGGCCAAACTCCAAACCCTGGCTGTTGACGCCCTGGCCCAGCGGCTGCGCCCCACCCTGGATCACATTTGCCAGGCGGCCTCTGGGCCACCGTCTTTTCCCCACGGGGTCACCCTGCTGCTGCTGCGTCCGACGGCGGGGGGCTCCGGTGCGCTTCCCCCCGTGGTGCGCGCCTGGTTGCAGCGCCACCACTGCCGCCTGTTGCAGGTGGACGATCTACCGCAGGCCGACCTACTCAGCCGAGTCTGGCAGCCGGAGGCGGTCATTTTGGACGGGGAAGTGCCAGTCTCCGCCGCCTACCTCCAGGCCCTGGCCCGCCACCCAGACCTGGCCCGTCGGCCCCTGATCGCCCCGGTCCCCCCAACCGAGACGACGGCGGCAGCCCTGGGGCTCTCCCTGGTGCCCTGCCCGGAGGTGCTCACTCAGCCCCCCGCCCAGGCGGCGGTGAGTTTGATGCGGGCGATCGCCCTGCACCGCACCGCTCGCGAGGGTTAGATAGCGCCCTTCTTTTCATTTGAGGGCGGCAAACTTGACCCGTGCAGTATATTTGGGCATCACTCTTCGGGGTAACTTTGGGCATATTGAAACCACTGCCATGGGTACTGAACCGCCGTGCTATGCCGATGACCTATGCCCGACCCCGAGACCTATCGCGTTAACTCCGTGGTCGCTTCCCCCCTGGCCCGCTCCGATTCTGCCCGCACCACCGGCCTCTACTGGCTTACCCTGGCGCTGCTCAGCCACCCTGGAGAAAGCCGTCAGACCACTGCCCTAGAGCTGCTGCTGAGCGCTACCATCCCCCAGCGGCTGATCGATGTGCTGCCCGGTATTGTGTTTCAGGCCGATGGCGACGCCGACTGGTCGATGCGCTACCTGAGCGCTGGCTGCCAGCCCCTCACCGGCTATCGGCCTGAGGAACTGCTCAGCCCTGACTACCCGGTGTCGTACAACAGCATTACCCACCCCCAGGATCTGCCTCGGGTGCTGGCCAGCATTCAGCAGGCCGTCGATCTGCGCCAGTCCTACGAGGTGGAATATCGCCTTCAACCCCGCAGCGGGGCGCAAAAATGGGTGTGGGAAAAAGGCTCACCCATTTTGGACAGCCTGGGCCTGGTGGTCGGTATTGAGGGATTCATTACCGACATCACCCCGCTAAAGCGGTCAGAGGCTGCCCTGCGCCAGGTGGAGCAGACCCTCAAGGCCGGCGAGGATCTGCTGGAGCTGGTGCTGAACAGCATTCCCCAACCCCTATTTTGGAAAGATAGCCAGGGCCGCTACCTGGGCTGCAATCAGGCCTTTGCGACGGCCATGGGGTTGTCTGCCCCGGCGGATATTGTCGGCGGCACCGACAGCGATCTGCCCTACGTCAACAGCGAAGAGGCCGCCTACCGGGCCGCCCGCGATCGCCTGGTGATGGCCCAAAACAGCGCCGATCTCCAGGCCATTGAGCCCCAAACCTACCCCGATGGCCACCAGGGCTGGGTGGACTGTAGCCGCCTGCCCATGCACGACGCCGAGGGCACCGTGGTGGGGGTGCTCTGCACCTTCGAGGATGTGACGGCGCAGATCGCCTCCCAGCAAGCGCTCCAGCGGCGACAGCAGACCCTGGCCGCCCTGGCAGAGATTCAGCGGCGGCTGCTGGCCTGGCAGTGGGACTGGCAAGAGCCCGCCATGATGGCGATCTTTGCGGCCCTGGGCGAACTCTCTGGGGCCAGTCGGGTCTACTACTACGAGCTGCAAGGGGGCCAGGGCGAACCGCTTTCCCTGCGCCAGCGGGTGGAGTGGTCGGCTCCGGGTATTGTCCCCACGGTTGGCAATCCCCAGTTTCAGACCTTGCCCTTGGAGCCGCTGTTCACCGATTGGTATACCCAGCTGCGGCAGCAGCGGCCCATCAACCAGCTGGCCGCCGATTTTTCTGACCTCCAGCGGCAGGTGCTGTCGGCACCTCCCAGCAGCGTGAAGTCGATTCTGCTGCTGCCTTTGACCCTGCAAAACCGGCTCCAGGGGGTGATGGGGTTTAGCAACTGCATTGCCCCTCGCCCCTGGGCTGAGGCCGACATTGACCTGCTGCAGGTGGTGACCGCCGACATTGCCCTGGCCCTGGAGCGTCGCCAAACCGAGCTGTCCCTCAAGCAGGCGGAGCTTAAGTACCGCAGCATATTTGAGAATGCCGTTGAAGGTATGTTCCAGAGCACCCGCGAGGGGCAGTACCTGACGGTCAACCCCATGCTGGCCCGCCTCTACGGCTATGAGTCGCCCCAGGATTTGATGCAGACCCTGACCGACATTAACCAGCAGCTCTACGTCCAGCCGGGCCGCCGCCAGGAGTTTACCGACCTGATTCAGGCCGATGGAGCGGTGCTGGGGTTTGAGTCAGAGGTGTACCGCAAAGATGGGGCGATCATCTGGATTTCGGAGTCGGCACGGGCCATCTACGACGATCGCAACGCGCTCATCGGCTACGAGGGCACCGTCGAAGATATCACCGATCGCAAGCGGGGGGAGGCGGCGATTCTGCGGCGCGATCGCCTGCTGCAAGGGGTAGCCGAGGCCAGCCAGTGTCTGCTCACCAGCACCGATATGAACCAGGCCATTCCCCAGGTGCTGGCCCGCCTGGGGGAAGCGGCTACCGCCGATCGCGCCTACGTCTACACCCACCATCCCCAGTCGGTCACCGGGGAACCGGCCATGACCCTGCGCTACGAGTGGACCACCCCCACCACCGCCCCCGGCATTGACCAGCCCTACTGGCAGGATCAGAGCTACCGGGCCCTGGGGCTGGAGCGCTGGCTGACCCTATTGCAGCAGGGCCAGTCGATCTGCGCCCTGACCCGCCACATGCCCGCCGCCGAGCAGGCGGTACTGCTGCGGGACAACATTCTGTCGATTTTGATGGTGCCCATTTTTATCGATGCCGAACTGTGGGGCTACATCGGCTTCGACGCCTGCCAGCAGGAGTGGGAGTGGAGCGCCAGCGACGAGTCAATTTTGGTGGCGGTGGCGGCCAGCCTGGGGGGGGCCCTCAAGCGCCAGCAGACCGAGGCGCAGATGTGCTACCAGGTATATCACGACGCCCTCACCGGGCTGCCCAACCGGGCCTTTTTTGACCAGCACCTGCCCCAGGCGATCGCCCGCACCAGCCAGAGCGAACACATGCTGGCGGTAATTTTTCTAGACCTCGATCACTTCAAAACCATCAACGACACCCTCAGCCACGCCGTAGGCGATCTGCTGTTGCAGCAGGTGACCCAGCGCATCAGCGCCGCCCTGCGAGCCGAAGACATTGTCGCCCGCTGGGGGGGAGACGAATTCACCCTGATTTTGCCCAATCTGGCCACCGCCAGCGATGCCGCCAAGGTGGCCCGGCGCATCGCCGACCAGCTCACGCCAGCCTTCCTGCTGCAAAACCACGAGCTGCACGTCACCGCCAGCATTGGCATCGCCCTGTTTCCCCAGGATGGCCAGGACATGACCACCCTGCTGCAAAACGCCGATGCCGCCATGTACCGGGCCAAGCAGCAGGGCCGCAACAACTACCAGTTCTATACCCAGAGCCTGAGCACCGAGGCCGCCCAGCGCCTCAAGCTGGAGTCTTACCTGCACCACGCCCTGGGCCGCGACGAATTTGTGCTCTACTACCAACCCCAGGTCAATGTCGCCACCGGCAAAGTGGTGCAGATGGAGGCGCTGCTGCGCTGGCAGCACCCCACCCTGGGGCTGGTGGCACCCTGTCAGTTTATTCCCCTGGCCGAGGAAAACGGGCTGATCGTACCCATTGGCGAGTGGGTCATGCGCACCGCCTGCACCCAGGTGATGGCCTGGCACCGGCTGGGGCTGCCCCTGGTCAATCTGGCGGTCAACCTGTCGGCACGGCAGCTCCAGCACCCCAATTTAGTCAATGTCGTCGTCGCCGTACTCCAAGAGACCGGGCTGCCCCCCTCCTACCTGGAGCTTGAAATCACCGAAACCGCCGCCATGGCCGATATGGCGGCCTCCATTGAGCGGCTACAGGCGCTGCGTCAGCTCGGCGTCAAAATTTCGATGGACGACTTTGGCACCGGCTACTCCTGCCTCAGTCATCTAAAGCAGTTTCCCCTCGACGGCATCAAAATCGATCGCGCCTTTGTCAAAGACCTGCCCCACAGCCCCGTCGATCAGGCCATGGTCAACGCCATTATCGCTATGGCCCAGGGGCTATCGCTGCACCTGGTGGCCGAAGGGGTAGAGACCGCTGAGCAAATTCTGTGTCTCTACAAACTGGGCTGCACCGAAATGCAGGGCTACCTGTTTGGCTACCCCCAGCCAGCGGCGGCAGCGGCCCCCTACCTAAGCCCTGGACACGGTCGCAAGTGGCGGCTGGATTAAAACTACAGCCTTGCCAGTCCGGTTGAGACATTTTCTAGATGCAGGTTCAAACGCTGGAACGTTCAAACGTTTCTAGAAAAACTGTCCTAACCAGACTGGCTAGCTAAACAACCCCAGGGATGGCTGAGTGGATCAACAGTTTGACCATACTCGGCCTAGGGCTTAGTCAAAAAAATAATGACGGGAGGTGTGACTTAGGGTTCACGGTAAGCGGTTTAAGGCGAGCCGTTTACCGTTTACCGTGAACCGTTTACCGTCACAGTTAACTTGACTGACCACTAGGGCTGTGAATAGCTCAGGTTAGGCAAGAGCGGCTTTGAGGCTTTTGCAAAACTCGGCAATGGTGTGCAGGGCGGTCTCGGGAGGTTCAGCGGCCAGCCGTTTGACAAAGGCGCTGCCCACAATCACGCCGTCGGCCCCCCAGGCCTTAAGCTGCCGGGCCTGGTCGGGGTCAGCGACGCCAAAACCCACCCCCACGGGTTTGTCGGTGGACTGCTTTAGACTGGCAATTAGATCCTTGACACGGCTTTGCAGCTCGCTGCGAACCCCCGTCACCCCGGTGACGCTGACCAGGTACACAAACCCCTGGGCCTGGGCGGCGATCGCCGCAATGCGATCGGGTGGCGAGGTCGGAGCCACCAGCAGGGTGACATCGATATGGGCCGCCGCCGCCGCCGCCAGCAGGGCATCCACTTCTTCGAGGGGCAGGTCGGGCACCACCAGGCCCGCCACCCCCGCCGCCGCCAGGTCGGCCATAAACGGCTCGAGGCCCCGGTTGAGAATGGGGTTGTAGTAGGTAAACAAAATCAGCGGGGCGTGCAGCGGCGGCTGAAGCGCGTTGACCATACCCAGAACGGCGTCGAGGGTGACCCCCTGGCCCAGGGCACGGGTGGCCGCCGCCTGAATTACTGGCCCATCGGCCAGGGGGTCGGAGTAGGGCACCCCCAGCTCAATGAAGTCGGCTCCGTTGTCATCGAGCGCCCGCAGGGCGGCGGCGGTGGTCGCCAGGTTAGGATCGCCAGCGGTGATGAAGGGAATTAGGGCGCATTCGCCCCGCGCTTGCAGGTCACGGAAGCGATCGAAAACAAGGGCCATAGGGGTACCGAAGACGTAGGCTAGAGAAGTTGGGTGACCAGAGAGATGGGGCCACAGCAGGGGCCAAAGGGCTGGGGCAAACATTTCACCCAATAGAGCACTCTAGGGCAAGAGGGTCGCGGCGTCTATGGTGTAGCCCGGTTCTGGGTTTGGGGCTGCGTCTTCCCTAGGGGTGGGCACTGCCCATCCTGCGGTAGCTACAGTCGCCGCATAGAGCGGGATCTGCGCTGGCATATTTCTTGAGAGGTCGGGCTGGGGCGGGGCATCGGTTCTGAGCAGCTGGGGTGCCGATCGCGGCCTAGTCGCCGGTCTGCTCACCGAGTTTGTCTTCGAGGGCGGCCAGTTGCTCGGGGGTAAGCTCGTCGAGGCGGCGCTGTAGCACCGCCGATTCGTAGTCTTCCATCTGCTGGTTGAGGGTCATATTGCGGGTGACTACCCGCAGCAGGTAGCTGGCCAACCAGGCCACTACGCCCCCCACCATCACCGCCTGACTCCAAATGCCTGCGTCAATGCCGTCTAGGCCCAGCAGTCGAAAGGCCAGGAACAGACCGCCACCGGCCAAAAAGATGCCGATGCCAATGGCAATTACGTCGATGCGTCGCATGGCTCCCTAAGCCTTGAGATCGCGGGGGCGGGGTCGAAAATTGAGGAAGGGGCTAAACAGCAGCATGCCGGGGAAAAAGACAAACACGAGCCCGTACAGCAGGGTGCGCTCAACCGAGCCCGCTACGTACCAGCGGTGCTGCACGTAAAAGAGCAGTGCCAGGGGTACCACTAGCAGGTAGACCCCGGCGATGGCGGCGTAGGCCCCCGCTGCCAGTAAAAAATCCGTTGATAGCGCTGGCATTGTCATGGTGATTGTCCCCTAACCCGGCGGTGTGCAGGATGGCTCTAGATGAGGATGAGCCGGTACCCCATCTCTGCCAAAATCATAGTGCGTTTAGGCCCATTGTAAAGGGTTAAGGGCAAGGTTGACGGCGGCGAGGGGGCCGTGCGACCGGTTGTTTGCTCTCCCCACCGCCGCCTAGGGCGGCGTGATGACCAACGCTCGATCGCCCGTAGTCACTACCCCGTCTTGGAGCACCCGCGCGTACAGCCGACTGCTGCCAGGGTGGTGCTTTTGACTAATGCGGCTGAAGCGGCGATCGCTAAAGCAGCCCATGACCGTGCGGCAGGGGGCGGCGTAGTCGGTGATTTCAACCCGCACCTGGTCGCCCAGCTGAAGCTGGTGGCCCGGCCCCAGGCTGGGCCAGTCCAGTCCGGCCAGGGTGAGGTTTTCGCCCGCGCTGCCGGGGGCAATGGGGTGCCCCTGCCGCTGAAGCTCGGCAATCAGGTCGAAGGACCACAGGCAGAGGGCGCGATCGGGGCCGCCGTGAAATTTGAGATGGCGCTGGCGATCGCCCTCCAGCCCCGCCCCGGTGACCTGGGCGCTGACTACCGGCAGCTTGGGCACCCCACCGGGCGAAACGTTGATCTGAGCGACTTGACCGATGGAGGCCATGGGTTTAGAGCCTAGGGGTAGAGAGCAGAGGGGCGATCGCAGCCCTGGAAAGAACACCTACTGAAAGCACGCCCCCGGCAATTGCGATCAGCACAGCCATTGTCCCACGCAGTCGAAGGATGCTTGCCTGACGCCAGACCCGGCGGTTCGGCCCGCCGCAGGATCGGCAGCGTCGGGCTGATTCTTACCAGTTCCATATAACCTCTGTGGTAGGTTCTAGCTCGATTTACCCGGAGCCCAAGTTTTCTGCCCGAGCCCTGAGAGGCAAGTCTCTTGTCCGTGCCGCCCATCCGCATCCATTTAAAAATCTTTACAAGAAGTTTGTGGTATTCACGGATGGCCTTGGTATGATTTGCCGAGTTTGGCAGCGAAGCTAAGTCTTTCGACTGTTGACAGAGTTGGCCTCGGGTCTTCCTGGGTCTGTTAGGAGTGATCCAGAGTACAGCTCTGGCGCTGTTCAGGGTGATGCCAGTGGTGTGAAGAGTGGTCTCAGAGGGGTGGTGTGGGACGAATTGAGCGACGACTATACCGGGGGCTGCTGTTCCTGCTGGCCCTGGTCTTAAGCTATTGCCTGAGCCACGCCGGGCCGCCATCGACGGTGGCGCAGGCTCAAAACCAGATTTTCGTAAACCAGGCCTCGGCTCAGTTCGTCGGGCCAGCGGGGCCGGCGACCACCGTCTCCAACCAGACCCAGGTGGGCACCCCGGGGGGGCCACCACCGCCGCAGCTGCCGCTGCTACAGATCACAAAAACCGCCGATCGGGCTGCGGCTGAACCCGGCGACGTGGCGATCTACCGGCTGCTGGTGACGAACCTTTCCACTCAGCCCGCGACGCCGCTAACCATTACCGACCAGCTGCCGCGCGGCCTGCTCTACGTGCCTGATTCGGTACAGACCACCCCTCAGCAGCCGACCCAGGTGGTGACCACTGACAGCACCCTGACTCTGACCTTTGCCTCCCTAGGCCCCAACGAGTCGGTCTCGGTGGCCTACGGGGTGCTGATGACCCCCGATGCCGTGCGCGGCGACGGACGCAACATCGCCCAGGCTTCGGCTCCCGGCTTTACCCCGGTCAGTGCCGTCTACCAGATGACGATTCGCCCCGGCATTGTGGCCGACTGCGGCACCATTCTGGGCCGGGTGTTTGTGGATCGAAACTTTGACGGCCAGCAGCAGGCCGGAGAGCCCGGTGTGCCCAACGCGGTCATCTTTATGGACGATGGCAACCGGGTGCTGACCGACCCCGACGGGTTGTTCTCGCTGGCCAATGTGCTGCCGGGCTACCGGGTTGGCACGCTGGATCTCTACAGCCTGCCGGGCTATACTCTGGCCCCCAACCTCTACCGCATTGAAGAGAACAGCGTCTCTCGCTTTGTGCGGTTGTCGCCCGGTGGCCTGGGCCGAATGAACTTTGCCGTTACACCAACCTTTGGGGAGGAGCAGTCATGATGCCTCTGTCTTCTCGTTCGCTGGGGTTGGGCCTGTTAACGACCCTGGCCGGGGCTTTTGGGATAGTGCTGCCCGTCCAGGCTGCCCCCGACAGTTTAGGTACAGCGGCAGATCTGGAGATCCCAGAGGCCGCAGTGGAGTCGGTGACAGAATCCACCCCCACCGCAGTCAGCCCGGTGGAATCTACGGAATCCCTAGAACTGCACCTGTTCCAGCGGCAGCCGTTGGCCCCCGAGGTGGCGGTGCCAGCGACCGCTCAGCCCTGGGAGGACTCGACGACGGCGATCGCCGCCGCCACCGTCCTGCCCTCAGGCGATCTCCCTGCACCTGACACCAATGCTCTGCCCGGTCAGGGCGGGGTGCCCCTGGCCAACCGCAGCGAAAACGCTGAGCTGTTTGAGTTTAGGTTTGGCGGCGACCAGCTGCCCCTCGACCCGCCTCCCACCCAGCCCCTGCGGCCCGTGGTGCCCCAGCCTGAGGTGGCGGCCTACACCATCACCCTCGCGCCCGAGCGCGATGTGCAGATTCCGGCCAACGGGCGATCGGCGCTGACCCTGGTGGGGGCCATTACCACCGCCGAGGGCCAGCCTTTAGACGGCAATGTGGTGGTGACCTTGACCAGCACCGCCGGGGAGTTTATCGGGGCCGACTACGACGGCGATCGCAGTGGGTTTCAGGTGCTGGCCCGGCAGGGGCTGTTTGAGGCCCGGCTGCGATCGGCGATCGATGCCCAGACCGTCACCGTGCGGGCCGCCGTCGATCCCCGCGCCCTGCGCGAGGTTGATCCAGCGCTGCGCGAGGGTTACCCTGCCCTAGAGGCCACTACCCTGGTGAATTTCACCACCGATCTGCGCCCCACCATCATTTCTGGCGTGGTCGATTTTCGCATCGGTCGGGGCGGCACCAACCTGTTGGGCAGCTTCAGAGACTTTCTCAACCCCGACTCCCTCAACCAGGATGTGGAAGTCAGCTTTACCACCGGGCTGTTTGCTACGGGGGCCCTGGGCGACTGGCTCTTTACCGGAGCCTACAACAACACCCGCGGCCTCAACGATCGCTGCGACGGCAACAGCCTTTACCGCGACGTGCAGGCCTGCGACCAGACCTACCCGGTCTACGGCGACAGCTCCACCACCGACTTTCTCACCGAGTCCATCGACAGCCTGTACCTGCGCTTTCAGCGCGACTCCCTAGTGCCCGACGCCGACCCCGACTACTTTATGTGGGGCGACTACGGCACCCAGGAGTTTGCCGGGCCGTCGCAGCAGTTCACCGCCACCGTGCGCGAGCTGCACGGATTTAAGGGCAACTACACCTTTGGCAACGGCCTCCAGCTGACCGCCCTGTACGGCGACAACGTGCGGCCCTTTCAGCGCGACACCATTGCCCCCGACGGCACCAGCGGCTACTACTTTCTGTCGCGGCGACTGGTGCTGCGGGGCAGTGAGAATGTATTCATCGAGGCCGAGGAGTTTAACCGCCCCGGCACCGTGCTCGAGCGCACCCCGCTCTATCGCGGCGTCGATTACGACATCGACTACGATCGCGGCACCCTGCTGTTTCGCCAGCCGGTGCGCTCCGTAGACCTCAACCCCCTGGGCACCACCCTGGTGAAGCGCATCGTCGTCACCTACCAGGTGGACGACGCCTCGGTGCGGGGCAGCCTCTACGCCGGCCGCTTGCAGTACCGCCCCGACGGCGACAGCGGCGGCGTGGTGGGGGCCACCCTGCTGACCGAAAATCAGGGAGCCCAGGACTTCACCCTCTACGGGTTCGACTTCCTCTGGCCCCTGGGCGAGCTGGGCCGGGTAACCGGTGAATTTGCCCGCTCGTCCTTTAACGCCGGGGGCACCAACAACCAGGGCAACGCCTACCGCATCGAGCTCAGCGGCACCCCCTTTGAGGGGGTCACCGGCCAGGCCTACTACCGCTCCACCGACAGCGGCTTTAACAACACTGCCACCAGCAGCTTTAGCCCCGGCCAAACCCGCTGGGGTGCCCAGCTCCAGGCCCAGGTGGGGGCCCAAACCCAGCTGCGCGCCCTGGTGGATCAAGAGCGCAACGTGGGCAATGCCGTAGCCGTGCAGACCACCGCTGCCGGGCTGCTTCAGCCTGGCTTTAACCCGGTGCTGGGGGGCGTGGTTGACAACACCCTCACCGAGCTGCGGGCCGGGGTGGTGCAGCAGCTCGGCAGCGCCACCCTGGGGGTTGACTTCGTCAATCGCTCCCGCGAAGACCGGCTGACCAATTTTTCCACCGACGCCAACCAGCTGGTGTCGCGGCTCAACCTGCCCCTGACCGCCACCCTCAGCGCCCTGGCCCAGAGCGAGATCAACCTGGGGGATGCCGACCCCCTCTACCCGACCCGCAATACTGTGGGCATCGAGTGGGCGGTGCAGCCCGGTGTCAGCCTGCGGCTGGCCCAGCAGTTTTTGTCGGGGGTGCAGGGGCCCAGCTCCATCACCAGCCTCGACACCCTGGTCGATTACCAGCTCGACGACAACACCACCCTGACCAACCGCTACTCGCTGCTGGGGGGCTACAACGGCATTACGGGCCAGGGGGCGATCGGCCTCAACCACCGCCTGGTGCTGGCACCCGGATTGCGGGCCACCTTTGGCTTTGAGCGCATCTTTGGGGACGCCTTTAACCTCACCGGGTTAGGCCAGCAGTTTGCCCAGCCCTTTGCGGTGGGTCAGGGGGCCTCGGGCCTCGGACTCCAGGCCGCCACCGTGTACTCGGTGGGGCTGGAGTACACCGACAACCCCGACTGGCAGGCCAGCGGTCGCATTGAGTACCGCGACTCGCCAGGCTCAAACAACCTGGTGCTGGGAGCAGCGGCGGCGGGCAGAATTACCGACTCCCTCACCGGCCTGGCCCGCTTTGACCTGGGCAACTTTGCCAACCAGACCATTACCGACCAGCTGGGCAACTCCAGCACCCTGCGCCTGGGGCTGGCCTACCGCAACCCGGTGAGCGACCAGTTTAACGGCCTGCTGAGCTACGAGTTTCGCAATAACCCCAGCAGCACCCCCAACAGCATCTTGCAGGGGGTGAGTTCTGATGCCCAAGACCACACCCTGGCGCTGGAGGGCATCTACGCCCCCAACTACCAGTGGGAGTTTTACGGCAAGTACGGCCTGCGCTACAGCACCGCCAACCTGGCCCAGGACATTGGCTTCTCCAACAGCATTCACCTGGCCCAGCTGCGGGCCACCTATCGCTTTGCCTACCGCTGGGATGTGGGGGCTGAGGTGCGCTGGGTGGGCCAGCCAGTGGTGGGCTACAACGAAACCGGCTTCGCCCTGGAGGCGGGCTACTACCTGACCCCCGACGTGCGGCTGGGGCTGGGCTACAGCTTTGGCGGCGCTACCGACGGCTCCTTTGTGGGCGGCGGCAGCTACCGATCGGCCAGCGGCCCCTACTTTGGCATTACCGCCAAGGTCAACCAGCTGTTTAACCGCTTTGGGGTGCAGCCAGTGTCGCCCCCCCAGCAGCAAGACTCTTACGTGGATGAGGCGGCCCTGATCGACAGGCCCGAGGCCGATGCAACGGGCACTGCCCCAGGAGGTGAGGAATGAATCAGCGGTGGTGGATAGGATACGGTGCCGTCGCCCTGACCGTGCCGGGATTGGCTCTGGCGGTGGCTCCAGTGGCGGGGCAATCGACCCTGGCCACCTACAGCCTGCGAGTGACCAGTGCCGAGGATGGGCCGGTGCAGCCCGACGCAGGGCTGACCCTGCGGGAGGCGATCGAGCTGGCCAACGGCACCCTCACCCCCGAGCAGCTGAGCGAGGCCGAGCGGGCCTTTGTGCAGCCCCTACCGGCGGGACAGGGGTCGCGGATTGGCTTTGACCTACCGGCGGGGCAGACCACCATTGCCCTGGTCGATCTACTGCCTGAAATTGTCGCGCCAGAGCTAGTCATCGACGGCACTACCCAGGCGGGCTATGACGGGTCGGCCACCTACGACCCCAGGTTTCCGGCTGCGCCAGCGGTGAGTTTGACCGTGGCGGCGGGCAGCGAGGTGGCTCGCGGCCTCACCATTGCCGCCGACGGGGTGACGGTGCGGGGGCTGAGTTTGTATGGGTTTAGAACGAGCGATCGCGCCACCCAGACCACGCCGCCCTCCGATATTTTTGTCAGCGCCCTGGCTCCCCCGGTAGACTCTAGCCCCCTCAGTCCGGTGCTGGCGCTATTTCGCCTGGAGGATTCCGATGCCGCACCGCGCGGGGTGGTGATTGAGCAAAACTGGCTGGGGTTACCCCCCGACGGCGAGTTTCCGACGGTGCCCTCGGCCTTTGGGGTAACGGTGTTCAACGCCCTAGAGACGACCATTCGCAACAACCGCATTCAAAACCACGACGGCAGCGCCATCATCACGGGCTTTCGGGCCGACGGCTTGCAGGTGAGCGAGAACGCGATTATCGGCAACGGTCTGGCCGGCATGCCCGACGCCCTGCGCCTGGAGGGCACCATTGCCGCCAGCGCCATCACCGACAACCTGATCTGCGCCAACGACGGCAGCGGTATTTATCTGTACAAGCCGGAAGGGGCCACCCAGATCACAGGCAACGCCATTCAGTACAACGGACGGCGATTTGAGCGGGCGGCGGTGTACCTGATGGGCAGCGACCACCAGCTCACCGACAACTTTATCGGCTACCAGCCGGGGCCGGGGGTGGCGGTGACCGCCTACCCCGAGAGCCACCGCAACCAGATTCGCGGCAACCGCTACGCCGAGCTAGACGGTCTGGCCATTGACCTCAACACCCAGGGCAACACCGGGGTAGAAGACTTTCAGAAGGGGGATGGGCCGAACCCGCCGCGCAACTCCCACCACCGCCGCCGCGAAACCGGCAACGCCGCCATCAACGCTCCTCAGTTTGACGCCTATAGCTTTGCCAGCGGCGCGGCAGAGGTTACCCTCACGGGTACCGCCGACCCCGGCAGCGAGGTTGACCTGTACCGGGTGGCCGAGGACGGCTTTCCCTACAGTCCGCTGAGCGAGCCCCTGGGCACCGTATCCGTTAGCCCCGAGGGCACCTTTAGCGCTACTCTGGCCCTGCCGCCCGGTACAAGGGTGAGCGCGATCGCTACCGACCCCGAGTGGGGCACCTCGGAGCCTGCCGCCGTCGCCGCCGTGCTGGCCACCGATGGCACCCTGCCTGAGCTGCCCACCCCCCCAGCGGAGCTGCCCAACTGCGATCCGCCCGCGCCGCCGCCAGAACCCGTGGAGCCGCCGCCTCCCCTGGAGCCCCTGCGACTGGAGATTCCGCGCAACATTCACTTTGCCCTCGATCGCTCCAACATCAGCCCCGAGAGTGCCGGGGTGCTCGACCAGATCGCCGCCGCCCTGCTGGAGTACCCCTTCCTGACGGTGGAGCTGCACGGCCACACCGACCCCCGCGCCAGCGCCGCCTACAACCTGGCGCTGAGCGAGCGGCGCGCCCTGGCCGCCCGCGACTACCTGATTCGCCGTGGGGTGCCCCTGGAGCGCATGCGGATTGTGCCCTTTGGCCTCACCCAGCGCCGCAGCCAGGGCAATACCCGGCTAGATTACGCGCGCGATCGCCGCGTCGAGTTTATCTTTACCGACGTGCGCGGCCTCGACATCATTTTCCAAGATCAAGAGGTTGACCTCCAGCTCGAGTAGGCTGAGGCTACCCCAGCCCGCTCTCTACCCTTCCCTAACGCTCACTGAGTCAGTCTATCGATACCCGCCATGTGTTCGTACCCTATGCCCCTGCCTCCGCCACAACCTGCTGCGCCGCGCTGTGCCCCGACCTCCCGGTGGCTGAGCCTGGTGGGTGGCCTGGTAATTGTTGTGGTATCGCTGCTGGGGGGAACCTCCCCAGCCCTGGCCCAGCTTGCGCCCACGGTGCCAGTTGACAGTCTAATCACCGTCAACCAGCCGGCCCCGGCCACTAACTACAACCCAGCTCCCTACGCTAACCCCTGCGACGCCACCGTTCTCACCACCTGCCCCGCTGGCAGCACTAACCTAACCTTCGGGGGCGGATCCAACGCGGTGTTGCAGGCTATTCTCGCCGGAGGCATTCGGTTTGAGCCAGCCACCGACCTGCTGCCGCCGGTCGGACTAGCCGAGCAGGTCGTGTTTCGCCGCAACGGCCCTGGAGCCGGGCCGGGTCTGGAGCAGCGCCAGCTGTTGTTCTACCAATCGATTACCGCCAACGGCACGACCGTTACCCTGGCTCCCCAGGAGGCAGCCAGCATCGAAGAAGCAATGCTGAGTCGCATCATCAACCGGGGTATCGATAACGTCTTCAACAACGGCGAAGATGGCCCCGGCACCCAAAATACGCGCAACAACATTCAGCGCATCGACTACATTATTGCCAACCCAGGGGTGCAGATCAGTGCGGCTGAGGTGGGCGATGTGGGCTTTTTGATTTTAGAGCGGGGCGGCAACGACGCCTTTGGCATTGCCGCCATCACCTCGGTAGACGGAGCCGGTAACCCGCTAACCTACGGGCCGCTGGTCGAGGTGCCCGCTGCGGCCTGGGGCGGTAACGGCAACATTGGGGTGGGGTTTGAAAGCGCTGTCTTTCGCAAAGACGATCCAGCCTTTGTCAACCCCGCCTTTAGACCTACCCACGTGGTGGGAAACCAGAACGTGCGCGGCATTTTCTTTCCGATCAATTCGCTGCTCGATGCGCCGCAAAATACCCAGCCCTTCTTCGGGTTTTCGCTATTTGCCGCCGATATTGACGCCACCTTTGACCTGGCGCAGTTCACCACGTTCCCGACCGCAACCACCGGGGCCAGCGTGGGCGGCGACGGCGGCCTAGACCTGATTGCCGGGGGTTTTGGTCTGATTCGGCGGGCGGGGGGGTTTTCGCTGGTGAAGCGAGTCACTAACCTGATCGGGCCAGCAAATCTGCCCGATTTCACCCAGGTTTTAGGCTCGGGCAGCGCCGTCGATCTGCTGCGCAGCAACAACCTGGGTCAGGGCCTGATCACCATTGCCGATCCACCGGTACAGACCAGCAACGGCATTGAATACACCATCTACTTGACCAATACCGACACCGCCAATGTGACCGGTGTAGTGGTGTGCGATCAAATCCCTGCCGGAACTACCTTTAACCCCGACGCCTATGGGGCCGGATCGGGAATTCAGGCGATCGCCTCCTCCAGTCCCCCTGGGCCAGTGGTCAACTATACCAACGCCGCCGATGCCGATCCCGGCACGTTTTTCCCGCCGGGGACACCCCTTCCCCCCGTGTGTGGCGCTAACCAAAACAACGGGGCAGTGGTCGTCAACGTGGGGGCGGCTAACGCCAACCAGGTGGGGTTAATTCGCTTTCAAACCACCGTCAACTAGACGCTCCCCTCACCCTCGACAGAACGGCTGACCAACGGGGTCAGCCGTTTTAGTATGAGGGCCAGGTCGTGGGCAAAAATCGGGCGCGTTGCCGGGGTCAAAGGGGGAATGTGAACAAAGAGGGCCTGGGTCGGCCAGCGGTGACGGGCGATCGCGCCCAGCAGCCGGTAATACAGGTGGTTGCAGACGTAGGTGCCCGCGTCGTCGCTAATGCCGCTGAGGTGGGTATTGGCCAGCAGGTGATCCAGGGGCAGCGTCGTCTCCAGGGTCAGATCATCCCCTTTGCCGTAGCGCTCCAGGTGCAGCTGGCTGCGCCCCTCAGCCATGCCGCAGCACACCACCACTGGCGACTGGATCTCAACCAGCTTGGCCATCACCCGAATTGGAGCCAGCTCAAAGCTGACCGGAATGTGGCGCAGCACCGTGGTTCCAGGGGGAAGCTGCCGCTGCCGTTGCAGGTGAGCGATCAAATCGTCGGCGGCGTTGGAGCGTTGATGGGCGCGCCAGGGGGCGAAGGTGGTGAGGAGCATGGGTAGGTGAGTGGGCGGATAGGTGGGTGGATGGGTAGATGAGGGGGAAAGGTGAGGAGGGCGGGGAAGGTGAGGGGGTGAGGGGGTGAAGGGGTGAGGGGGTGAGGGGGTGAGGGGAGGAAGGGCTGGTGATGTCAACGTTAGCCAAAATCCAAAATCCAAAATCCAAAATTCTCCCAAGTCTGCCAGGTAGGATAGAGTCTGAACCAATCCGGATGCTAGAGGCTAGGAGCGCAGATGGCCAACATTGCCGTAATTGACTATGACATGGGCAATCTGCACTCGGCCTGCAAGGGGCTGGCCCTGGCGGGGGCGACGCCGACCATTACCGATGTGGTGGCTGACCTGGAGGCTGCCGATGCCCTGGTGCTGCCCGGCGATGGGGCCTTTGACCCGGCTATGCGGCACCTGCGCGAGAAGGGGCTGATCGAGCCGATTAAGCGAGAAATTGCGGCGGGTAAGCCCTTTTTGGGCATCTGTCTCGGCCTTCAGCTGTTGTTTGACGGCAGCGACGAGGGGGTTGAGCCAGGGCTGGGGCTGATTGAGGGCCGCATTCGCAAATTTAAAAAAGAGCCAGCTATTGCCATTCCCCACATGGGCTGGAACCAGCTGACACTGACCCAGCCCATGTGCCCGCTGTGGCAAGGCATCCAAGATGGCGACTGGGTTTACTTTGTGCACTCCTACTACGCCGAACCCGCCGATCCGGCGGTGAACGCGGCGACGACGACCCACGGCAGCCAGACGGTGACGGCGGCGATCGCCCGCGACAACATCATGGCCATGCAGTACCACCCCGAAAAGTCGGCCCCCGCTGGCCTCACCATGCTGGCCAACTTTGTCGCCCTGGTCAATGCCCACACCCCTGTGGCTGTGGCCTAGCCCATGCTGCGCATCTACGGCAACCGCGCCCTCAAAACCCTGCCCGGCACCGACACTCGCCCCACCTCGGCGCGGGTACGTGAGGCCCTGTTCAACATCTGGCAGGGGCGCGTTGCGGGCTCTCGCTGGCTCGACCTGTGTACGGGCAGCGGGGCGATGGGGGCGGAGGCGCTGTGTCGCGGCGCGGCAGAAGTCGTCGGCATTGAAAAGTCGCCTGAGGCCTACGCCATCACCCGCGAAAACTGGCAAAAGGTGGCCCAGAGCGACCAGACTTTTAGCCTGTTTAAGGGCGATGTGGTGAAGCAGCTCTCGCGGCTGCACGGCCAACCCTTCGACTGCATTTACTTCGACCCGCCCTACGCCAGCGAGCTTTACCTGCCGGTTCTAGAACGGGTGGTAAGCCTCAATTTGCTCCAGCCCACGGGCGAAATGGCCGTCGAATATCGCCCCGATGCCTGGGAGACAGCTAACGTTTCTGGGCTAGAGCTGGTGCGCCAAAAGCACTACGGCACCACCCATCTGGCCTTCTACACGCCAGCCCCGACCGTGCCCCAGGCCTAGAACAGTCGAAATATGGCCCTGTTAAGAGTGCGCTGCGGTAAAAGACGTTGCCTTGTTACAAGGCGTAAAGATTGGTAGGCTTTACTCGTCGCGTCAAGTCAAGAAACCCTGACTATTGACTGCTCCGATGTCAGCCCTCCACGCTTAGTTTTATGGCTAAACACAATTCAGGTGATTCGGACTTTCCCCACTGGGAAGAGGCCGACCCAGCGCTGCGGCTGCGGCAGCACGATCGCCTCTTTGCCCTGCTGGCGATCGCCGCTGGGCTGGTCTTTCTCCAGGGCTACATGATTGCCCCCCTGATTCCCAGGCTGGCGGAGGTCTTTGAGGTCTCGGCCCAGGAAATTGGCTTTATTGTGCCGGCCTACATGCTGGCCTACGCGGTGGCAGCCCTGTTCTACGGCATTCTCTCCGATCGCTTTGGCCGCTGGCCTGTGATTCGGGTATCGATGCTCATCTTTATTGCCTGCACGGCCCTCACTGCAACGGCCCAAACCGCTGGCCAGATGAGCTTCTGGCGATTGTTGACCGGTCTGGGGGCCAGCGGCGTCATTCCCCTGACCTTTGCGCTGATTGGCGATCTGTTCCCCTACCACCAGCGGGGGGCCAAGCTGGGCCTGGTGTTTGCGGCCATGGAAGGAGGCATGGCGGCGGGCTCTGCTGGGGGCGCGATTTTAGAACCCTTTGTGGGCTGGCGGGCCTTGTTCTGGGGCACAGCTACGGCGGCGGCCCTGGTGCTGTGGCGGCTGCGGCGCTACGGAGCGCTGTTTGACGAGCCTAAAATCGCCAGGCTGCCCTCGATTGCCGCCGTGTTTGCCGGGTACCGGGTCGTATTGGCCAATTTTCGCGGCGCACGCACCTACGCCTACGTGCTGTGGAACGGGGTATATCACTCCGGCGTTTACACCTGGCTGGGGTTCTATATGGTGCAGCGCTACGACATGGATGCCCTGAGCATTGGCCTGACCATTTTGGGCTACGGCATTCCGGGCCTGATTTTTAGCCCGCTAATTGGCAAGGCCGTCGATCGCTGGGGCCGTCGCTGGCTGATTCCCCCTGGGCTGGCGATGGCGGCCCTGGCCGGGCTGACCATGATTCCCTACATCCCCCCGCTGGGGACGACCGTTGCGATTCTGGTGCTCTCGCTGGGCTACGACCTGACCCAGCCGCTGTTTGTCGGCATTGTCACCGACCTGGGCGACGGCAGAAACTTGGGCCAGACCATGGGGCTGAAGGTGTTTGCGCTGTTTACGGGCTTTGGCCTGGGCAGCCTGCTGTTTGGCGAAGCCCTGCGCTGGGGGTTTACGACTGCCCTGGCGCTGTTCGCCGGATTGCAGCTGGTGGCGGCGATCGCCGCCGTTCCCCTATTCTGGCCCGAAAAACCCCAGCCCATAGCTCAGCCAGCCTCAGACTAAGGCTTGTTCTAAATGGCGATCGCAGCGGCTCTCCGATGCGGCTAAAGGGCGTACTTAGCTCGAATCCAGAGAACCTTAAGCCAAGAGCTTTAGCGGCCTGCCTGCCCCGCTCTTCCTCAATCAGCAGAGGCAACTGCTGCTGCCAAGCCAGTTGAATAGCCTGCCTTTCCCCGATGTCCAGTAGTTCATAGCCAGGGAAGATTTCTGCGGTGGCGACGTCAATGACAGAGACAAAAGTGCCAAAATTGTAATAGTCCCGGTAAGCTTCCCAGTCTGAGAACATCCCCTGATACAGTTCCTGGGAAACAGCTCCTGGAATCAGAATTTGGCCGTAGAGCTGCTGCATCCAGCCATAGCCATTTGATAGCTTTTCCAAGCTAATCAACGGCCCAGCATCACTAACGATGATACTCAAAGCCATCAAGCGCTTAGTTCAATATCAAGATTGTCGTTGCTGTCTATTAATGCCGAGAACCCATAGTGGGGCAGTATCTCGTCGAAAGACCGACGCGTCATGTTCAAAATTTGGCATGCCTGGTGAGCAGAAACTTTACCGCTTGAATACAGCACAGCCATCAAGGCTTCTTGGATGTACCTTTGGTCAACGTTCACCGAGTCCGGCAGTTCAAGCTGCATTTGCATAGAGAGTATCCCTACTTAAGCTATTCAGCCATTATGGCCGATCACCCCGCTCGACTTAGCCAGCGGCGACTAACGCCTGAATTGGTTCACCCGTCAGGCTAAAGGGGCGCACTTCGGTGATCTTGACCTGCACCAGCTCGCCCTTCAATTCGGCGAAATCGCCAGCAAAGAAGGCCAGCCGGTTGCCTCGGGTGCGGCCCATCACCTGGGTGGGGTCTTTGGGATTGATCGCTTCCACCAGCACTTCTTCGGTGCGGCCCGCGTAGCGCTGCGATCGCTCCGCCGCCTTCGTATTCACCAGGTGGTTGAGGCGCTGGAGGCGATCGCGTTTCACCGCCTCGCTCAGCTGGTTGTCCCACAGGGCCGCCGGGGTGCCGGGGCGGGGGGAGTAGGCCGCCGTGTTGAGCTGGTCGAAGGCAATGTCGTTGACCAGATCCAGGGTGTGCTGAAACTGCGCCTCGGTTTCGCCGGGGAAGCCGACGATCGCATCGGCGCTGATCGCCGCATCGGGCATGTAGCGGCGCACGGTGTCGATAATGCGGCGATATTTTTCGTGGGTATAGCCCCGCGCCATCGCCTTGAGCACGTCGTTGTCGCCCGACTGAAACGGAATGTGGAAGTGCTCGCACACCTTGGGCAGTTCGGCACAGGCCCGAATCAGCCGTTCGGTGAAGTAGCGGGGGTGGCTGGTGGCAAAGCGAATCCGCTCGATGCCGGGCACATCGTGGACGAAGTACAGCAGGTCGGTAAAGGTGTGCTGGTGCCTGCCGTCGGCGGTAGAGCCGGGCAGGTCGCGCCCGTAGGCGTCGATGTTTTGGCCCAGCAGCGTCACTTCTTTAAAGCCCTGGCGGCCCAGTTCTTCCATCTCGGTGCGAATGGCCTCGGGGGTGCGCGACTGCTCGACCCCGCGCACGCCGGGCACCACGCAGTAGGTGCAGCGCTCGTTGCAGCCGTAGATCACGTTCACCCAGGCGGTAATGGTGCTGTCGCGCCGGGGCTTGGTGATGTCTTCCATGATGTCCACCTCTTCGGTGGCGACGACCTGGTTGCCGTCGAGCACTTGCTCGAGCAGGTCTTGCAGGCGGTTGGCGTGCTGCGGCCCCATCACCAGGTCGAGTTCGGGCACCCGGCGCAGCAGGGCTTCGCCTTCCTGCTGGGCGACGCACCCAGCCACAATTAGCGTCAGGTCGGGCTTTTCGTGCTTGCGCTTGGCCTGGCGACCCAGGTACGAGTAGACTTTTTGCTCGGCGTTGTCGCGAATGGTGCAGGTGTTGTAAAGCACCACATCGGCCTCGTAGGGGTCGTCAGTCCAGCTCAGGCCCATGGTGTCGAGAATGCCCGCCATGCGCTCGGAGTCGGCCTTGTTCATCTGGCAGCCGAAGGTGGTGATGTGATATTGACGAGCAGAACCGGCCATAGGTCTAGGCTTTGGGGATAGCAACAACGCAGCTTCCTATTTTAGCGCTACGGCTCTGCATCACCGGAGTTAGCACCTAAATTCGTTCAGCTAGTTCATTAACCGTCAATGCGATCGCCAAAAAAGGCACAGGTTATTTACCCGTGCCCCTCTCGGTTTTTAAGGTTGACTGGCCCAGAGCGTTAGCCCTAAAGACTTATTAGCTCTGGAAAGTTGCCCACCAGCTGGGCTATCTGTGGCGACTTAAGACCTAGTACTTGACCAAGCTGATTTTGACAGGGGCCAGCCGTTCCGGGTGCAGGGTGCAAGGTATACGGTCTACGGCTCACCTTGAACCTGAAACCGTGAACCGTATACCCCACTAACCCGTCATCTTTAGCTTGGCAGTCTACTAGTTGCCAAAGGCATCTTTGACATTGTCGATGGCGTTTTCAATGGCATTTTTGGTATTGTCAACGGCATCTTGGGTGCGGCTGGCATCTTTGTCGGCCCGCTCTTGGATGCGAGCGGCGTCGCGCTTGGCTTTGTCTGCGATCGCACTGTCATTATCGGTGGCGCGATCGACTTTACGGGAATTGTCGGAGGCCGCTTGTTTAACGGTATCTCTGGCATCACGAACAAAGCCTTTGGTGCGTCCGGCATCTTTGCTGGCTTTGCCCTGGGCTTCGCTGCCCACATCTGCCGCGGCGATCAGCGTACTGTTAGCAGGGGCGGCCATGGCCGATAGGTGGGCGACGAATGCGCCCTGCCACAGCAGTGCCACTGCCATTACGCCCAGCAATGCTTTGGCCAGCCAGCGCCCTGCGATTCCGAAACGGGTCGCTAGCGACTCAGTCAAAGAGTTCAGCATCATAGAATACAATCTCCACAAAAAATTAGTACTCTATTTCTACTGGATCGGGTTGTCTGGCCGAATCACCCCAAAGGTGTGGGTCTCCTCTGTCGCAGGGTGTTAGTTAGTGAGCGACCCTGCCCCTAAAACTCGATGCTGTCGGGGGTGCGGGGGAAGGGGATGACATCGCGGATGTTGCCCATGCCGGTCATAAACTGCACCAGGCGCTCAAAGCCAAGGCCAAAGCCCGCGTGGGGCACAGTGCCAAAGCGGCGCAGGTCGAGGTACCACCAATAGTCTGCTACGGGCAAACCCGCCTCGACAATGCGGCGCTCCAGCACGTCCAGGCGCTCTTCCCGCTGGGAGCCGCCGATGATTTCGCCCACCTTGGGGGCCAGCACGTCCATCGCGGCCACCGTCTCGCCGCCGTCGTTAAGGCGCATGTAAAAGGCTTTGATGCCGGTGGGGTAGTCGGTGACGATGGTGGGCTTTTTGAACAGGTCTTCCGCCAGGTAGCGCTCGTGCTCCGATTGCAGGTCGATGCCCCACTCCACCGGGAACTCGAATGTTTTGTCGGCCTTCTCCAGCAGCTTCACCGCCTCGGTGTAGGTGATGCGCTCGAAGGTGTTGTGGATGATGTTGTTGGCGGTGGCCAGCACCGAGTCGTCAATGCGCTGGTTGAAAAATTCCATATCCTCGGGGCATTCGTTGAGCACCGAGCTGAAGATGTACTTGAGAAACTCCTCGGCCAGATCCATGTTGCCGGTCAGGTCGCAGAAGGCCATCTCCGGCTCCACCATCCAGAACTCCGCCAGGTGGCGGGAGGTGTTGGAGTTTTCGGCCCGAAAGGTGGGGCCAAAGGTGTACACGTTGCTGAAGGCCATGGCCATGATCTCGGCTTCGAGCTGGCCGCTGACGGTGAGGTAGGCGGGCTTGCCGAAGAAGTCCTGGCTGTAGTCCACGGCACCGTCTTTGGTTTTGGGCGGGTTGGCCAGATCCAGGCCGGTGACGGCGAACATCTCGCCTGCCCCCTCGCAGTCGCTGGCGGTGATGATCGGGGTGTGCATCCAGAGAAAGCCGCGATCGCGAAAGAACTGGTGAATCGCCTGGGCGCAGGCGTTGCGCACCCGAAAGACCGCCCCCAGGGTGTTGGTGCGCGACCTGAGGTGCCCCAGCGTCCGCAGGTACTCAAAGGAGTGGCGTTTTTTTTGCAGGGGATAGGTCTCGCCATCCGCTGTGCCGTAGACGGTGATGCTCTGCCCCTGCAACTCCACCCGCTGGCCCTTGCCGGGCGACTCCACCAGAGTGCCACCAATTTCGACCGACGAGCCAGTGGTGAGGTCTTTAACCACGGTGTCGTAGCCCGCCAGGTCGGCATTCAGCACCACCTGCAACCCCGCCATCGACGAGCCGTCGTTCACCTCCACAAAGGTGATGCCCTTGGCCTCGCGCTTGGTGCGTACCCAGCCCTGGATAGTGACGGCCTGGCCCGGTGCGCCAGCGTGCAGAATGTCTCGAATGCGCGGCATAGTCGTGGTGAGTCGTAGTGGGTGTTTGTGATTGTTATAGCCGTAGTCACATCAGTTAGGACGTCAAGTAACCTTGAAAACGTTCAAACGTTTGAACGTTCATAGGGAAGCTGTCTCAACCAACCTGGCCATAGCTATACCTATTCTGACCTACAGCGGTGGTGAAAGGAGCGCCTGATGCAATCAGCTCCAGCCGACTCGGGCGGCTGACAACGGCCTGGAGGGTGCGCCCCTCAACCTTGGGGGAATTTGAATTGCTCAGCGAAGGTATTCTCGGCTACAAAAGTGGCCCAACTTTGCCCTTAGTATCCATAGTGCAAATTTCTTTGGATTTGAGCTTGTTTTTGGCTGGGACTGAGGGCCGGTGGAACGGCTGGGTAAAGGCTGGTTGGAGCCAGCTAGGGATGCTTGATTCCACGGGCTGAGTGCATCGAGTTAGATAGTTTGGTTGGTCGTTTCGGCGCTGAGGGTTTGAGCAGTCAAAGCCTCGGGCAGGTTGGCTTAGGGTAGATAGACCTAGGTTGGCTACGGGGTCGTTAAGTCTGGGTCGTTGCGCTATCTACCTTAGGTCGTTTTGAGGTTTTAGGTTTGTCTGAGGGGTGCTTTTAGGCCACTGAGACGATCGGCGATGCGGTCAGAAATTTCCCGTTTCGGGGTTGCCGATTTCTGGTATCGCACTGCGGTTTTCCTAAGCGGTCTAGCCCGCAGACCCCTCAGGCTTTTCTCGTCGGCTAAACTACTGCGATCGCCGCCAACTTTCCAGGCCTGAATAGTTTTTTGACTTGGCTGAGCCGCGACTCGGCCTCTGTTACCGCAAGCGCCCGCTTAATTTTTTATCTAGGAGACTGCTATGAGTGGAAACGAGTTGCGCGCCCAGGCCATTGCCAGCATTGCCTGCCGCCCCAAGGTGCCGGTGAGCACCCCCGGACGGCTCGAAGACCTGTGGGCCAAGGATGTCTTTAGCCTGAGCAAGATGCAGGAGTGCCTGCCCAAGTCGGTGTTTAAGTCGCTGCAAAAAACCATCACCACGGGCGCACCCCTCGACATGTCGGTGGCCGACGTGGTAGCCGTGGCGATGAAGGACTGGGCGATTTCCAAGGGGGCGCTCTACTACTCCCACATGTTCTACCCGCTGACCAACGCCACCGCCGAAAAGCACGATGGCTTTATCTCGGTGCAGAGCGACGGCTCGGTGATTTCAGAATTTTCTGGCAAGGTGCTGGTGCAGGGCGAGCCCGACGGCTCTAGCTTTCCCAACGGCGGCATTCGCTCCACCTTTGAGGCGCGGGGCTACACCGCCTGGGATGTGACCAGCCCCGCCTTCGTGATGGAGACCGAAAACGGCGTTACCCTCTGCATTCCCACCGTGTTTGTGTCGTGGACGGGGGAAGCGCTGGATAAGAAAACCCCGCTGCTGCGCTCCAATGCCGCCATGAGCAAGGCCGCTACCCGCGTGCTCAAGCTGCTGGGCCACAGCGAAGTGGCCCCGGTCAACTCCAGCTGCGGCGCGGAACAGGAGTATTTCCTGGTCGATGCCAACTTCGCCACCGTGCGCCCGGATCTGCTGCTGGCGGGCCGCACCTTGTTTGGCAAATCGCCCGCCAAGGGTCAGCAGTTTGACGACCACTACTTTGGGGCAATTCCGGAGCGCGTCCAGATCTTCATGCAGGATGTGGAGGAAAAGCTCTACCGCCTGGGCATTCCGGCCAAGACCCGCCACAACGAGGTGGCCCCCGGCCAGTTTGAGATCGCCCCCTTCTTTGAGGCGGCCAACGTGGCCAGCGACCACCAGCAGCTGATCATGACCGTGCTGCGCAACACCGCCAAAAAGCACGGCTTTCTCTGTCTGCTGCACGAAAAGCCCTTTGCGGGTATCAACGGCTCGGGCAAGCACGTCAACTGGTCGGTGGGCAACCCCACCCAGGGCAACCTGCTGGATCCGGGCGATACGCCCCACGCCAACGCCCAGTTTCTGGTGTTCTGCGGCGCGGTGATTCGCGGCGTGCACAAGTACGGGCCGCTGCTGCGGGCGGTGATCGCCAGCGCCAGCAACGACCACCGGCTGGGGGCCAACGAGGCACCGCCTGCGATTATCTCCATTTACCTGGGCAGCCAGCTGCAAGATGTGTTTGACCAGATCGCCTCAGGCGAGGTGACCGGCTGCCAGGCCAAGGGCGAGATGGATTTGGGGGTAGACACCCTGCCGAAATTTACTAAGGATGCGGGCGATCGCAACCGCACCTCCCCCTTTGCCTTCACCGGCAACCGCTTCGAGTTTCGTGCCGTGGGCTCGGGCCAGTCGGTGGCCGGGCCGCTGGTGGCGATGAACACCATTCTGGCCGACTCCCTCGACTGGGTGGCCGACCAGATGGAAGCCAAGCTGGGAGAGGGGGTTGAGCTGAACGTGGCCATCCACGACATCCTGCGCGACATCATTCGCGACCACGGGGCGGTGGTGTTCAACGGCAACGGCTACTCCAGCGAGTGGCACGAAATGGCCGTCAACGAGCGGGGGTTAGCCAACCTGCGCACCACCGCCGACGCCCTGCCCGTGCTGCGGGAGCAGTACATCGAGGATCTCTTCGCCAAGGAGAAAGTGCTCACCCCGGTGGAGCTGGGCAGCCGCTTTGAAGCCTACTCGGAGCAGTACATCCAGCACATTGAGGTCGAGGCTAAGCTGGTAATCAGCATGGCCAAGACCATCATCTATCCCGCCGCCATGCGCTACCTGGGTGAGCTGACCAAAACCATTGCCAGCCTCGGCGGTATGGGCATTGAGTTTAGCAACGACAGCGTGGTCAAGATTGCTGACCTCACCAAGTCGATGATGGCCAAGGTGGGCGAGCTAGACGACATGATGACCAAGCACTTCATGTCGGTGGAAGAGCACATGCAGTTCTGTGCCCAGACCGTGCGCCCCCTGATGGATCAGGTGCGCGAGTACGCCGACGCCCTGGAGGGCGAGGTGGCCGACGACCTCTGGCCCCTGCCCACCTACCAGGAGATGCTGTTTATCAAGTAGGGCGGTAAGGCAGACTGCGGAAGGGGTTTAAGGTATCAGGTATCGGGTATCAGGCATACCCTTGTACCTGATACCCTGCACCCTGAACCCCTTTTACCGTTCTACTGTTATTCCGTGAGCAAACCCGTCAAGACTAACGCCGCCCGCCTGCTCGATCGCCTCCGGCTGCCCTACGAACTGCTCGAGTACGAGGTGGATCCCGATGACCTGGCGGCGGAGAGCACCGCCGAGAAACTGGGCCTGCCGCCGGAGCAGGTGTTTAAAACGCTGGTGGCCAGGGGCGATCGCAACGGTGTCTGTCTTGCCGTCATCCCCGGCAGCGCCCAGCTGGATTTGAAGGCTCTGGCGGTGCTGGCGGGCGATCGCAAGACCGATACCGTGCCCCTCAAAGAGGTGCAGCCCCTCACCGGCTACATTCGCGGCGGTGTCACCGCCCTGGGCACCAAAAAGGCCTATCCGGTCTACGTGGATGAGTCGATCCTCACCTTCGACACCGTGGCGGTGTCGGCGGGCAAGCGGGGGCTGATGCTGTGGCTGACCCCGCAAGATTATTTGACGGCGACCGGGGGGAGGGTGGGCGCGATCGCTCGATACACTCTCTAACGGCCTCTTAACCAATCTGCCAATGGCGTAGGGTGGTTCGTAGATTTGCGAAGTGGTGCATTGCGGCTCTGCGGGCCACGTTTTGGGGTGGGTGGTGAGGGGTGGATGGGCGTAGGCAGAGCCGTGCCCCTGGCGCTCTGCACCCTGCGCCCATCCACCCATCCACAAAAAAAGGCACCCCCGAGGGGATGCCTTTACTGCTCCAGCTACAGCACAAAGCTGAGAGGGTCGGTCGTCTAGACCAACTGATGCAATTCTTCTTCTAACTGCGTCAGAAGCCGATCGTTGCCCTGGGCACGAGCCACCTCTATGCGATGCTGAATAGACTGCTGAATATTGATACGGTGAGCCTCAGCGGCTTCTCTCAGCAGATGCCGACGGGCTTTCAAACCTGTATCTACAGCCACGCGCTCTGGCTGAAACACAGGCTGACGCTGAGGGGTCGCAGCCGAGGACTGTACCTGCCCGTGGCAGTTGGTGCTGTAGGCAACTCCACGGTAGGTATAGTTACCAATGGGCTGAGTCACCGGCAAATGGCTGACGTAGGAAAATTTGGTTGGACGACCCCGGTAGCGTCCGGTAATTTCACTCTCGCGCACTTCGAGAGAAGGCGGGTTGTAATCGTAATCTACGCCGCGATAGCAAAGCTTCATGTCACGCCTCCTGTTGACAAAGGATTTAACAGACTGCCTAGGCAGGGTGCGTTCCTTCAGGAGCCAATCTCCTTACTTCCGTCTAGGGCGTAGTGGAGAAATCTCCAGTTTGCCTCAGATGAACGTCAACGTACTTTCTGTATTCAATTTTACCGAATCCTCCCGATGTCAGCAAGCCGTGGGATTTATTTTGACCAGATATCTATCCGGGGGAATAGCCCGCCCCGCCTGGGCTTGGGGCAAAAACGTCGGCGATCGCACCGCCGCAAATCTTTACTTTCTCTGTCATCAAACCCACATCTCCGCTCGGCCCGCAGAGACCGGCAATGACAAACAATTTGAACTATGCTGTTTATGTAACGGTTACTTAACGTAAGGAGCGTTTAACGCAGCCTTTTAGCGTAGTAGTCGCCTCCCCACGGGTTTTTACTGTTATGAAATGCACTATCAATCGCCGGGCGCAGTTTTCGGCCAGCCACCGCTACTGGCTGCACGAACTCAGCGCTGCCGAAAACGTTCAGCGATTTGGCCCCTGCACCAACGCCCCTGGGCACGGCCATAACTATGTCCTCTACGTGGCCATGGAGGGCGACCTCGACGAGTACGGCATGGTGCTCAACCTGTCCGACGTCAAGCACGTAATCAAAAAAGAAGTCACCAGCCAGCTCGACTTCGCCTACCTCAACGACGTCTGGCCCGAATTTGAGCACACCCTGCCCACCACCGAATACCTGGCCAAGGTGATTTGGGACCGCCTCGCCCCCCACCTGCCCATCGTCAACATTCAGCTGTTTGAACACCCCGAACTCTGGTCCGACTACTCAGGTAACGCCATGGAAGCCTTTCTCACCGTCAGCACCCACTTCAGCGCCGCCCACCGGCTGGCCTCCCCCCGGCTCAGCTACGAAGAAAACTGCGAGATCTACGGCAAGTGCGCCCGCCCCCACGGCCACGGCCACAACTACCACCTGGAGGTCACCGTCAAGGGCCAGATCGACCCCCGCACCGGCATGCTGGTGGACCTGGCCGCTCTCCAGGCCGCCATTGACGAGCACGTGGTCGAGCCCTTCGACCACACCTTCCTCAACAAAGACATTCCCTACTTTGCCGAGGTGGTGCCCACCGCCGAAAACATCGCCGTCCACATTCGCGACCTGCTGCAAGGCCCGATCGCGGCCCTCGGGGCTAGCCTCCACAAGGTGAAGCTGATCGAAAGCCCGAACAATTCTGCCGAAGTCTACGCCGCCGTTCCCCTGGAAGAAGCAGAAACCGTGGCAACCCCCCAATTCGCCACGGTTTAGCCACCCCGTAGAGTGGGCACTGCCCACCATTCAATCCCAGGGCACTGCCATCAGTCTCGCCGATCGTGGTTATGCCCTGGGCCGACCCAGACCAATTATCTCGACATTGAGCGTTAGGCGAGAAACCCGATACCGCAAGCGGTGCAGTCGGGGGAAATAACCCCCAGGGTGAGGGGCCGCAGATGCACCCTACTCGGGGCTGTTATCAATTAGCTTTTGAAAGCTCTAAAATCAACGGGTACAGCCCCTAGCCTGATTTTTGGGGCGGGCGTGGTAAGGCTTGGAATACAAGGCTTTTGGCCAGAATTGATGGCACGCCCTAGAACGCCGGTACAGATCCCAGGGTTCTATCCTTGGATGGCCGAAAGTTCGTTGCCCATCAGCCCAAGAACCCTGGGATCTTGCCATACTGTACCGATGCTCTAGGGGAGCAGCTTACTGTTAACGTTCATCTCGACACCAGGTCGCGCTCCGGTGACACCACAGAGTGCTGACCTTGGCTGCGCTTGGCCGCAGCCATCTGGGTGCACTGGTAAATCAGAGCGGCCACCAGGCCCGTCCAGCCGGTCTGGTGGTTAGCCCCAATCCCCGCCCCGTTGTCGCCGTTGAAGTATTCGTAGAACAACAGCAGGTCGCGCCAGTGGGGGTCGTCCTGGAACTTGCGGTAGCCGCCGTGGACGGCCCGGTTGCCCGCCTCGTTGCGCAGGAAGATCGTGATCAGCCGCTGGGACAGTTCATCGGCCACCGTGTTGAGGTCGCACTGCTGACCAGAACCAGCGGGAAACTCCACGGTGAAGCCATCGCCCAAAAAGTCGTAGAAAATTCGCAGGGAGTCGATCAGCAGGTAGTTGACCGGAAACCACACCGGGCCGCGCCAGTTGCTGTTGCCGCCAAACATGCCGCTGGTGGATTCGGCAGCTTCGTAGCGCACCTCGTGGGTCTCGCCGTTGACGTGGAAGGTGTAGGGGTGATCGGCGTGGGCGCGGGAGAGCGATCGCACCCCGTAGTCGCTCAGAAATTCCCCCTCGTCCAGCATGCGCTGGAGGAGGGCCCGCAGGCGATCGGGGCCAACGATGGCCAGCAGCGTTGCCCCCTCCTTGCCCTTGGCGGTCAGGGAGCCGATGTTCTCCTGTAGCGCCGGGCGGTTTTTGGCAAACCAGTTGAACCGGCGGGTGAAGTCGGGGAAGCGCTCAAAGGTCTCGGCCTTGAGCACCGCCGTGGCAAACAGGGGAATCAGCCCCACCATCGAGCGCACGCGCATGTGGTGACGCTCGTCGTTGGGGGTGTGCAGCACATCGTAGAAGAACTGATCCCGGTCGTCCCACAGATGGGTATCGCCATCGCCCATGTGGTTCATGGCGTCGGCAATGTGGAGAAAGTGCTCAAAGAATTTGCTGGCGATGTCCTCGTAGGCGGGGTTGGTCTTCGCCAGTTCCAGGGCCATCTCCAGCATGTTGAGGCAGTACATCGCCATCCAGCTGGTGCCGTCGGACTGCTCCAGGTAGCCGCCCGTGGGCAACTCCGAGCTGCGGTCAAAGATACCGATGTTGTCGAGGCCCAGAAAGCCGCCCTGGAAAATGTTGTTGCCGTTGTTGTCGCGGCGGTTGACCCACCAGGTAAAGTTCAGCAGCAGCTTTTGGAACACCCGCTCCAGAAACAGGCGATCGCCTTCGCCGTGCACCGCCTTCTCAATCTGGTACACCTGCCAGGTGCCCCAGGCGTGCACGGGCGGGTTGACATCGCTGAAGTGCCACTCGTAGGCGGGCATCTGCCCGTTGGGGTGCAGGTACCACTCCCGGGTAAACACATCCATCTGGCGCTTGGCAAAGTCGGGGTCAATCATCGCCAGGGGCACCACATGAAAGGCCGAATCCCACACCGCGTACCAGGGAAACTCCCACTTGTCGGGCATGGAGATAATGTCGTCGTTAAACAGGTGCTTCCACTCCTCGTTGCGGGGGTGGGGCCGATGGGGCTTTGGCTGAGTGGGGTCGCCCTTCAGCCAGTCCTCGATCACGTAGTGGTAAAACTGCTTGGTCCACAGCAGCCCGGCAAAGGCCTGGCGCTGCACGTTGCGGGCGTCCTCCGAGCAGCGCCCCGGCAGCAGCTGGTCGTAGAACTCGTTGGCCTCCACGTAGCGCTGGTGCAGGGTGTCGTCAAAGCTGGCTCCAAAAGGCTGGGGGTTAGTCTGGGGTCCCTGGTCGCTCAGCCGCAGCCGCACCACCCACTGTTCCCCCGCCCCCAGACGGCGGTGGTAGTGGGGCGACACCTTGGTGCCCGCCTGGGCCGGGTTCACCGCCGACCGGCGACCGTGGACAATGTAGTCGTTGATGCCGTCTTTGACGTAGGGGCTGGGGTTCTCGACGCCAAACAGCCGCTGCTGGTTGGTCTCGTTTTCGGTAAACAGCAGCGTTTCGGCCCCCTGGCAGTAGAGCCAGCGCTGCCCCAGTTCCGGGTGGGAGGCCTCCACGGCGGCGGCTCCGGCCAGGTCATCAAGGCGCTTCAGGTGGGGCTTGGGGGCATCCTCAAACCAGCTCCAGGTGTTGCGAAACCACAGGGTGGGCAGCAGGTGCAGATCGGCCTCGTGGTCGGCCCGGTTCACCACCCGAATCTGGATCAAGATATCCTCGTCGGTGGCCTTGGCGTAGTCCACGAACACATCGAAGTATTCGTTCTGGTCAAAAATGCCGGTTTCGAGCAGCTCAAACTCGGGGTCGTGGTAGCCCAGGCGCTGGTTTTCCTGCCGCAGCTGGTCGTAGGGAAAGGCCCGCTGGGGGTACTTGTAGAGGTAGCGCATGTGGGCGTGGGAGGGGGTGTTGTCGAGGTAGAAATAGTACTCCTTGGGGTCCTCGCCGTGGTTGCCCTCGGGGCCGCTGAGGCCAAACACCCGCTCTTTCAAAATTGGGTCCTGGCCGTTCCACAGGGCGATCGCAAAGCACAGCCGCTGGTGGTTGTCAGAGATGCCGCCGAGGCCGTCTTCGCCCCAGCGGTAGGCCCGCGACCGGGCGTGGTCGTGGGGAAAATAGTCCCAGGCAGCGCCATCGGGGCTGTAGTCCTCGCGCACCGTGCCCCACTGGCGCTCACTCAGGTACGGCCCCCAGCGCCGCCAGTAGGATGTGCGATCGCGATCGGCCGCCAAACGTTGCGCTTCCGCCGTCATCCTGTTACCTCTGATAGTTCTACAGCCAGAGGGGGTGGCATCAGCCAGTTGTCTATTCCCCATCCCCCCGACGAGGTCATCCTATCGAAGCCCCTGGCGGGATATATCTGTCCAGAGGGGGGGTTAAACCGTCAGGGCTTGGCTGCGCGTCTGGGCTTGGCCTCATAGGTTTCGTAGGCAGCCACAATCCGCTGCACCAGCGGGTGGCGCACCACATCCGCCTGGTTGAGCTGGCAAAAGGCAATTCCATCCACCCCTTTCAAAATGGTCTGGGCGATCGCCAGGCCCGAGGTTTGGTCGCTGGGCAGGTCAGTCTGGGTAATGTCGCCGGTCACCACCATGCGCGACTTGAACCCCAGCCGGGTCAGCACCATCTTCATCTGCCCAGGGGTAGTGTTCTGGGCCTCATCCATGATCACAAAGGCGTTGTTGAGGGTGCGGCCCCGCATGTAGGCCAGCGGGGCCACTTCAATAATGCCGCGCTCCATCAGGTTGGCAATTTTTTCGGGGTCCACCAGCTCGTGGAGGGCGTCGTAGAGGGGGCGCAGGTAGGGGTTGACCTTCTGCTGCAAGTCGCCGGGCAAAAAGCCCAGCCGTTCCCCCGCCTCCACCGCCGGGCGGGTGAGGATCAGCCGCTCGAACTCGTTGTTGAGCAGGGCCTGCACCCCCACCAGGGTGGCCAGAAAGGTCTTGCCGGTACCCGCCGGCCCCACGCAAAAGACCATGTCGCTCTGGCGCAGCGCCTTGACATAGCGCTTCTGGCGAAAGGTTTTGGCCCGGATCACCTCGCCCCGGCGGGTGCGGGCGACCACGTCCTGGTGAATGGCCTGGAGTTCGTCGGTGCGATCGGTGTCGAGGGCGTGGCGGGCGGTCATAATGTCGGCGCTGGTCACCGGCTGCCCCTGACTCCACAGCGGTTCTAGCGCCATCACCAGCCGCTGGGCCAGGGCCGCCCCGCTGTCGGTCCCCGAAACAAACAACTCCTGGCCCCGCAGCACTAGAGATGCTCCAGTTTGGCTGGCCAGGAGTTTGATGTTTTCGTCTCGGTAGCCCGCTAGGGCCAAAGCGCCCTCGGGGGTGGGCAGTTCAATCCGCAGGGGAGAGTCCATCTAAAACATTTGCCAGAATAGTTCAGGCCAGAAAGGGGCTGGATTTAGCCTAAACTGTGGCCTAAGATTTGGGGCGCAGCTGGGGCTTAGGCTTGTTTGAGACGCGCCGGGGCGGGCCGCTGGGCGATCGCGAGTCGCCCCCGGCTTCCTGTTCTGAAGCTCCGTAGACGTCTACGTAGGCCGACCACCCCGACAGAGCCGCCGTAGCCCGCACAATGGTGCGAATGGCCTGAATATTGCGGCCCCCTCGACCAAACACCTTGCCCCGCTCGTCGCCCTTGAAGGCAATCCGAATCCAGACCTTTGACTGCACCGGGTTCTCTTCGCAGTCTATGCGCAGAGAGTCGGGCGAGTCTAAGAAAGGCTCTACCAAAAACCGCACCAGTCCTGGGAAATCAGGGCTATCCATGTCAGGGGTAGGGGGTCGGGGGCTAACGACAATGGGCGAACTAGGCCTCGGCCTTAGCTTCAGTCTTGAAGCTGATCTTACGCTTCTCGATTAAGTTGGCCTTTTCAAGAATGTGGCGCACGGTCTCGGTGGGCTGGGCACCCTGCTCCAGGCGGCGGGTAATGGCCTCTACATCGAGCCGAGTTTCGTCGGTGCGGGGGTTGTAGAAACCCACTTCTTCTAGGGGGCGGCCGTCGCGGCGGGCGTCGCTGTTGATGGCGACGATGCGGTAGCTGACTTCCCGCTTTTTGCCGAAGCGCTTGAGGCGAAGCTTAATCATAGGGTTAAAGCAACATTCATTAGAGGTTGAAAGGTTTGATCGTACGGATTGTGGCGAACAGCCATAAGAAATCCACAGGTTTCTAATCCTACCACTAGAAACCCTTAGAAATCAATGGCCCAAGCCAAAACTCTGAGTTCTGGGGCCCTGAGTTCTGGGGCGATGCCTGGCCCTGAGGCGCATCGCCCCGAGCCCTTTAATCTTCGTGGTCATCGAAGGGGTCAGCCAACTGCTTGGACGGGGGGCCGAAGGACATGTACACTGAGTAACCAGTTACGGCCATCACCACGGCGGCGACGGAAATGATAAGAACTGTTGCAGGTTCCATAGGGTTTATGAGAATGGGAAACCACTCCATCCTATAATATTACGAACTATAAAGTGTTGATTGTGGAAGGATCCATGGCACAACGGACTAGGTTAGGAGACGTTTTAAAGCCCCTCAACTCTGAGTACGGTAAGGTCGCTCCCGGCTGGGGCACCACCCCTCTGATGGCGGTTTTCATTGGTCTGTTCTTCGTGTTTCTGCTGATTATCTTGCAGCTCTATAATTCTTCCATCGTGCTGGAAAGCTTTGATGTGGACTGGCGCAGTGTAGGTCTCTAGGGATGTTTGGTGGTCTGGCCCTAGCGGTCGGGTTCTAAACTTTGCCAACGCACTTTGGACGTGAAATCCAAAATTTACTAATCTGAGGCTGGCGTAGACCCTTGACTACCCAGCCTCTTTTGCCGTTTGATGCACCCATGGCTACGCATAGTTGATGCACCCCAGTGGGTAGTTTGCACAGTGTTGTTATTCGGGCGTCGTTACTCGGGAGTTGGCCTATGAACGTATTTGGTGTGGGTTTGCCAGAGATGGCGCTGATTATGGTGCTGGCGCTGCTGGTGTTTGGCCCCAAAAAGCTGCCCGAAATTGGCCGCAGCATGGGAAAAGCCATCAAAGGCTTTCAGGAGGCCTCTCGGGAGTTTGAGGAAGAGTTTAAGAAGGAAGCCCAGCAGATTGAAAAGGCAGTGACTGAGCCCATGAAGGCCACCCTGGAGCCTGATGCCCCCAAGGTGCTGACGCCGCCCGAGCCGGTGGCTGGGGCCGGGGAGGTCGCTGCTCCGCTAGAGTTGGATCATGCCGACGACAGCAGCCCCGAGGCTGCTTCAGAGCCCGCTGAAACCGATTCCCCCGCCTAGGCCCGATGGCCTGTTGATCTATGGCTGATGTCATACCTCCCGCTCCGCCCTGCTTGATTGTGGGGTTGGGCAATCCGGGAGATAAGTACGCGGGCACCCGCCACAACATTGGATTTGAGGTAGTCGATCGCCTCTCTAAGACCTGGGCTGTGCCCCTCAAGGAGGAACGGCGATTTCAGGGGGAGTACGGGGCGGGGTGGGGGCCGACACGTCAAAAGGTGTACCTGCTCAAACCGCTGACCTACATGAACCGCTCGGGTCAGTCGATGCGGGCGGTGCTGGACTGGCTCAAGCTGGAGCCGGCCCAGGTGCTGGTGGTCTACGACGACATGGATCTGCCGGTGGGGCGGCTGCGGCTGCGGCTGGCAGGGTCGGCGGGGGGGCACAACGGCATGAAGTCGGCGATCGCCCACTTGGGTACCCAAGCGTTTCCCCGCCTGCGCATTGGTATTGGAGCCAGCGATCGCGGGGACGATGGGGCGGTTATTTCCCACGTGCTGGGCAATTTTTCCAGGGCCGAGCGCAGCACCATGGATGCCGTGGTCGATACCAGCCTGCGCGCCCTGGAGAAGGCTCTGCAAGACGGGGTTGAGAAGGCCATGAGCCTCTACAACGCCGTAGATCTTGCTGACAATTAGGGCTGACAACTAGGGCTGACGGCTAGGGGCTGAGTTCGTTTGTGGAGTCCTGGGGAGAGGCGGCGTATCGGGCCAGCCAGTCCTCGTAGGTGCGCCGCCGGGCCGGGTCGCTGAGAAACAGCTCCAGGCGAACCTGGTTGCACTGGTTGAGCAAAATTTTGTCCAACCGCGAAATTTTTTGGACGGCGGTTTGGGGATCTTCAAACTCGTAGAGGGTTCCCTTGAGCCCGTTGTCCCCGTCGAGGAGGATGGCCACTCTGACTTTTTCGCAGGCGTGGTTTGGCTGTTGGACAACGGCATTGAGAAAGTCTATGGCGTCTCGGATGGACTCAAAGCTGCCGCTGGCGCTGGCCGATTGGCCGCGATCGCCGGGCTCAAGAACAGCCCCAAAATCAGGGTCAATGCCGGTGCCCTCGATCTGGGTCTCTGCGAGCGGAATTTCGATTGGTTCGGCGGGGGAGGCACCGTCGCCGATCTTTTCGACCACAAGTTTCTCGCGGCGAACGGGAATCTGCACCATTTCGGTTTCGACAACCCGGCGCACGCTGACTTCACCCACCTTGACGCGCTGGCGATTGACGACCAATCGCTCCTCAACTAGCTGAATGCCTTGACTGGCTTGGGGAGCACATTGCTGCCGGTCGAGATCGACGCGAATGGTGCGGTTTTCGCCGTCGATGTCTCTAATGGCGGTTTGGTGGATAGTGACCTGGTTGTTCCCGCCGTCGCTCGCTGAGAGCTGCACGATCAGGGCAAAATCGTCGGCCGCCGCCTGGATACTGACAACATTGCCGATCAGATGGCCTGAGCGATCGAAAACAGCACTGTTGATCAGGTGTTGTTGAGACATGGGGTGCACAGATAGAACAAGGGCTAAGGGTATTTCAGCGGGGTTGGAGCAGCGCTGACATCGATAGCGAGAGGACGCAGCCGCAGCCACGCCCCCTCGACCGCGATCGGTTAGCCCAGGGGCAACCGGTCGCGAGCTCTCGGCGGAGCATTTACCGATTGAGTTTGGGGTCGCCGTCGGTGTTGACGTCTAGCTCTTCACGGCGCACCTTTTCGCGCGATCGCATCAGTTCGCGATCGGTTTCCTTGCGAACGTCCACCTCTTCGCGGACAAAGGCCTGTTTCTCGACATTGACCTGGTCTTCGTAGACCTCCATGCGGGCCACTTCCTGGTTCTCAAAGGCGTGGTCGGTTCCCACGGCGGGCTGGTTGGTCACGTCGTGACGCTCGATGACGACGCGCTCCCGCTCGATGGGCTCAGAGATTTCAGCGGTTTCGGTTTCAACCCGCTTGCCCACGGCCACTTCGCCCACTTTGGCGCGGTTGCGGTGAGCCACCAGGCGCTCTTCGTACAGCCGCAGGGGCCCCTGGTTGTCCTCGTCACTCAGACCGTAGAGACCGGGTTCGCGATCGTAGGGGTTGGTCACTCCCTGGGCGGCATTTCGACCGACCCGGTTGGGAGCAGCCCCCGAGCGCTGCCGCTCTTGTCCCAGGGGATTCATCCGGTCAGAATCGAGGGGATTCATACTGGTGGCATCGTTAGGTTCGGCGTAGGTGTTGCCTAAAAACTGGCGATTGGAACGCCCCTGACCGAGGGTTCTGTACTGTCCTCTGACCTGCTCTTCGTAGCGATCATCGACGACAGTGTCATCTTTGTACTCAGGCAAATTTTCGACCTGGTTTTTAGAGAGACCATTTACATAAATGCGACTCTGATTGTAGTCAAACCGGGCTACGCCGATCGGTAGCAACACATTCTTACCAAAGATCCACGGGCCAGTATCTACAACTACGTAGCGAAAACGACCAGAATCATCCACTAGCAGGTCTTTAACCGTACCAACGCGATCTTCGCCCTGGGCATAAACAGAGTAGGAATCAATATCTCCCATCTGCCCGTCGGCCAGGGTGTCACGATAGTTAGGGTAGTAATCTTTGAGGTGGTACAAAGGCATATTTGAGCCTCCTTTATTTCGTCTTGGCCTCATAGTAAAACCCGCCTTCCCCAGGCTTATCGGTCAATAGAAAGACGGTTACGCGTTCAATAGGCATAGCTTTTTGTAGTGGAGTTGCCCAGGAGGCGATACTGCACCTTCAGGATTGCCAGTTTGGTAGCCGTTTAAGTTAGTTCGTGCAGCAGAACGGCTGTCGATCGGCCCAGCAGCATTTTCGGGGTGCTGCCCTGGGCGATCGCGGCTTTCTCTAACGACCACCACCGTAGCGGCAGCCCCACAGCGCAGAGGCCAGGGCTTGCCATAGCCCTGGCCTCTGCGCTATCGATACGCCAGCTATTTAAAATTTAAAGAAGAAGCTAGGCGGCCACCAGCCCGCGGTGGCGCAGCAGCGCCTGGGTGCTGGGTTCGCGCCCCCGGAAGGCCTTGAACACCTCCATCGGGTGGCGGCTGCCCCCCAGGGCGAGTACAGTGTCGCGGAAGCGGCGACCGGTGGCGGCGATCGCCCCCTCGTCGTTCAGCCCGGCCTCCTCAAAGGCGGCAAAGGCATCGGCGCTCAGCACCTCGGCCCAGAAGTAGCTGTAGTAGCCCGCCGCATAGCCCCCGGCAAAGATGTGGGTAAAGGCGCAGAGAAAGGCATCCTCCGGCAGGGGCTTGAGAATGGAGGACTGCTCGGCGATGCGCTGGCTGACGTCCCGCACCGTTTCGCCGCTGCCGGGGTGGTAGCGGTGGTGCAGCTCAATGTCGGTCCAGCCAAAGCGCACCTGACGCAGAATGGCGCTGCCGGTCATAAAGGTGCGGGCGGCGACAATCTTTTGGTACAGGTCCTCGGGCAGGGGCGCGCCGGTATCCACGTGGCGGGCGAGGGTGAGCAGGGTGTCGCGGTGGTAGCACCAGTTCTCCATAAACTGGCTGGGCAGCTCCACGGCGTCCCACTCCACGTTGTTGATACCCGCCGCTCCGGTGTAGTCCACCTTGGTGAGCATATGCTGGAGGCCGTGGCCAAACTCGTGGAATAGCGTCTCCACATCGCGGAAGGTCATCAGGCTGGGTTTGCCGTCCACGGGCGGGGCCTGGTTGCACACCAGGTAGGCCACGGGCAGCCGCACCTGATTGTCGAGCTTGCCCCGGTTGATACAGTCATCCATCCAGGCCCCGCCGCGCTTTTCGGCGGGGCGGCTGTAGGGGTCGAGGTAGAAGTGGGCGATGGGGTCGCCGCCGCCGTTTAGCACCTGAAAGTAGCGCACATCGGGGTGCCACACCGGGGCCTCGCCGTCGGCGGGGGCAATGGTGACATCAAAGATGCGGTGGGCCAGGGCAAACAGGCCGTCGAGCACCTGGGGCAGCGGGAAGTAGGGGCGCAGTTCTTCGTCGTTGAGGCCGTACTTCTCTTCGCGGATGCGCTCGGCCCAAAAGGCGGTGTCCCAGTGGGTGAGGCTGTCGGCCTCGGCGGCCCCCTTCGATTGGGCAAAGGCTTTCAGCTCCTCCAGCTCCTTGACGGCGGTGTCGTAGCTGGTGACACGCAGCTCGTCCATCAGCTTCTCGATCGCCTCCACCGAAGGGGCCATCTTGCGGGCCAGGCTGAGCTCAGCGTAGGTGGCATAGCCCAGCAGGTTGGCCATTTCGTGGCGCAGCTCGAGAATTTTCTCAATGTTGGGGCTGTTGTCGAGATCGCCCTCAGAAGCGCGGGTGACGAAGGCGCGGTAGAGCTGCTCGCGCAGGTCGCGGCGGCGGCTGTGCTGCATAAACGGCCCAAAGCTGGGGTAATCCAGCGTAATTCGCCAGGGGCCAGCGGCGGCGGTGGCGCTGTTGTCGCCGGCGTCGCGGGCGGCCTGGGCAGCCTGGGCCAGCAGGCTGGGGGGCAGACCGTCGATGTCGCCCGGCGTTGTGAGGGTGAGGCTAAAGGCCTTGGTGGCGTCGAGCACGTTGTTGGAAAACTTGTTGGTCAGTTCGGCCAGGCCCTGCTGAATCTCGTTGAAGCGGTCTTTTTCAGCCCCCTCTAGGCCCACCCCCGACAGCTCGGCCTCGCGAATTGAGGACTCGACGATGCGCTGCTGGGCCGGGTCAAACTCGCTCCACTGGGCGCTGGCGCGCAGCTGCTTAAAAGCTTCGTAGAGGGGCTTGCTCTGGCCCAGACGGGTGGCAAACTGCACCAGACGCGGCTGCACCTCCTCGTAGGCGGCACGCAGTTCGGGGCTGTTTTTTACCCCCATCAGGTGGCCGACAATGCCCCAGCTCCAGCCCAGGCGCTCTTCGATGCGGGTAAGGGGCTCCACCAGGCCGTCCCAGGTGGGGGTGACCTGAGCTTCCAGGGTTTCTAGGGCGGTGGTGAGGTCGTCAAGCAGGGCGGTGATGCCCGGCACAATGTGGGCGGTGTCAATGCTGTCAAAGGGGGGTAAACCGGCACCAATCAGGAGAGGGTTGGGCAAGACGGTAGCTGTCATAGTCGCAGAATTAATTGAGGTAGGAGGGACAAAAACGATAGAACCGACCGGCCCGGGGCGATTTTCCGCCGAAAAGGCTTTCTCTAAAAAAGCTGCTTTGCGAACGCCAGCGCCCCAAAGGCCCTAGGGCCGCCGCTTAAGCGGCAAATAGATTAGTAGGTAGTGGATTTAGTCGAAGTCATTATGAGTTTGCTTTATAGTGTATCGCAATTTGCTATGTGCCGCACTCTTTGAGGGGCAGGCTGTCAATTACCATAGCCTTTATTTGAGAACTGATCCGTTTTCTGTGGAGGCCTGGGCCCTGTCTGAGGTGTAGATGCTAAACAGCTCGTTTCGGCGGATTGTTACAGGGATTACTTTTTTCTCACTGACGGTGGTGACGGCGGTAATGGGCTACATGGTGGCGGGCTGGAATTTCCTCGACGCCATCTATATGGTGGTGATTACAATTTTTGGGGTGGGCTACGGCGAAGTGCAGCCGCTCAGGTCGCCGCCCCTCAAGGTGTTTACGATTTTTGTCATTATTGCTGGGGCGCTTTCGGTGGCCTACACCGTCTCGGGCTTTGTACAGATGATTACCGAAGGGGAAATACATCGAGCCCTCAATACAAAACGTATGACCCAAGAAATTGACAGCCTGGAAGACCACGTGATTATCTGTGGCTTTGGCCGCATTGGCCAGCTGGTGGCCCGCAAGCTAAAGCGCGATCGCCAGCCGTTTATCATTGTCGATAGCGACCCGGAGCGGGTGGCCCTGGCCCAGGAACAGGGCTATCTGATGCACCAGGGCAACGCCACCGATGAAGCCGCCCTAGAGGCGGCGGGCATTCACCGGGCCAAGTCGCTGGCGACGGTGCTGCCCAACGACGCCGCCAATGTGTTCATCACCCTCACCGCGCGGGAGATGAACCCCAATTTAATGATTTTGGCTCGGGGCGAGATGCCCTCCACCGAGAAAAAGCTGCGGCTGGCCGGGGCCGACCACGTAGTGCTGCCCGCCAGCATCAGCGCCCTGCGCATGGCCCACCTGATCAGCCACCCCTCAGCGGTGGATTTTTTATCGCAGACCGACGGCCAGCACGGGCTGAACGAGTTTCTCGCCGAGCTGGATATTCAGCTGAACGAGTTGGCGATTGACGCCGCCTCCCCGCTGATTGGCGGCACCATTGGCGACATTGAGGTCAAGGGCCAGGGCACATTTATTACCGTGGCCCTGCGCCGCGCCGACGGCGAGGTGATTATTCACCCTGGTCGGGCGACCTATCTGGCCCAGGGCGACTCGATTATCTTGATGGGTCACCAGGGGGATATGCCCAGTTTTGCCCAGCAGAACGCGATGAAGAAGGCGATGCGGTATCGGGGGGCGAGGCTGAGGTAGAGGGATTTTGAATTTTAGATTGGGGATTTTGGATTTAGGGCAGCGTCCAAAATCTGTCCAAAATCTAAAATCGCTAATCCAAAATCGCTTTGTCAGGGATTAGGACGGTAACGGCGGCGATCGCCACATACATATCGTCATTCTTATCGTCTAGCTCAGGGATGGCGCGGCCCGCGACTACCATGCCGCCTTCCTTAAGCACCAGGGTCTTTTGGCCAAAGGGCAGCACCGTCAGCACCTCGTCTTGGCGCACCTGGTCGGGGAAGGGGACGGCGATCTGTACCTCCACCAGCATTTCGTTGGGGTGGCTAAGCCCGGCGACTTCCCAGACGCCGGGGAGGGCATTGTGGGCGATCGCATTGCGCACCGCCCGCGCCGCTGCCACCGTCGGGTCCTGGCCGTGCTGATCGACGCCCATTCCCATTTCAATAATCAGTCGCTTGTGGGCCACAGCGCCTCCTCGGGCGTGAATTGACACCCTTGATTTTAGGGGTAAGCGCCCGTTGATGCCTCTGGGAACCGACATCAGCGTCAATATTCGATTGCTCAAATTGACACAGAAGGGCCCCGTCAGTATCGAATGAAGTCAGCCCATTGTTCCTGGGGTCAAGGGGTCAGACACCCGAGTAAAGCTAGTCTCACTTTTGGCAAGCGGTACTAGCTGGGGTGGAAACTCCCCAAAACCAAATCAGATGGTTGTAGATCATCTATTTACTCCTATAACTTTCCTATAGGATTCTTCTACTCTTAGTTTCAAGTCATCTCACTTTACCTATGCTTGGAAGACGGGCGAATTCCAAGCATAGGGCGTTCCTTTTTGGAGAATACAAAGGGGCTAGCTATGCCCAGTCATTCAATTCTTCTAATTGAGAATGAAGCTGGCCTTCGAGACGTTTTAGGCGACTGTCTGAGCGAGCTTGGCGGTTGGGATGTCAGGCTCTCAGAGTCTATTCAAGAAGGCATTAAGCTGTGCAAAGAAAAACGCCCAGATGTTATCTTAATTGACGCGTCTACGTCTGAAAATGATGCAATACTTCTTGTCGAGCAGCTAAAGCAGTACTCTGTCAGTCAGTCGGTACCTATACTTCTGATTAGCTCTCTAGCCAACTGGTTTACTCTAAAAGAGTTTCGCCAGATGGGATTTTCTGGAGCAATCAGCAAACCCTTTAACCCATATACCCTATCGTCTCAGGTATATCGCTTGATGGCGTTGGGAAACCCCAAATCTTAATCTACCGAATCAAAATTTAGTCTATTTTGGTCGTAGATCCTAAAACCTAGAGCTGCTTTCAATGCTTCAGATTTCAAGCAAGTAAGTTCAGAAAGATTAGATTTTTCTGAGTTTTCTATTCCTTTTTTTAGTCGGCAACCAGTGCCAGGAGAAATGTATGTCTACATTGACGGTGTGGAAGTTTAAAACCCCTGAAGGGGCCGAGAAAGCTTTGGCAAAGCTGGGTGAGCTGCAAAAGCAAGAGATTGTTAAGGTGCTCGACGCTGCGGTGGTCACCTGGCCGACCGGGCGCAGCAAGCCCAAAACCTACCAGGCGGTGAGCACCGTGGGCATTGGGGCCCTGGGTGGGGCCTTTTGGGGCATGCTGTTTGGCCTGATCTTTTTGGTGCCGCTGTTTGGCCTGCTGGTGGGGGCAGCGGCAGGGGCGCTGTCGGGCAAGTTTACCGACTACGGCATCAACGACGACTTCATCAAAGATCTGCGCGACAAGGTGACCGAGGGCACTTCGGCTCTGTTTTTGCTTACCGGGCAGGTCACGGTAGACAAGGTCAGCGAGGCTTTTGCCCCCGATGAGGTGGGCGAACTGATTCAGTCAAACCTGAGCGCCGAGCAAGAGGCTAAGCTGCGCGAAGACTTTGGCGCTGAGCTGTAGATCGCCTCAGCCGCAGGGTGCGTCATACCAGGCGATGACGCACCGCATCCCTCGCCATCGCATCTTTCAGCGATGCAGCGTTTGCCCAGGGTGGGCAATGTCCACCCTACGGTGGCTACAGTCGCCGAAGTGAAGCCGATATTTTCTGGTTGGAAAATTCCGCAATGGTTAGGAAATCGCACTCACGCATTGGGTTGGGGGGAACAGTGTTGGCCCTCGCCTTTGCCCTCACAGCTCCCTTGGCCAGCCAGGCTCAGCTTCCCAATCGTCCAGCACCGGGCAGTGTTTTTCAGGTTTTTTGGGCCTCGAGCAGTTTTGAAAAGTTCTAAATTTTGAGTTTTGAGTTTTGAGTTTTGAATTAATCGCCAAACTCAGATTGTCTAATGCCAGCTGTAGGGTGGGCAGTGCCCACCATTTCCCTACCGTTTTTAAGCAATTCCCTGAACGTTAGCAGCACTCAACCCAGCAATTCACGGGAGACGAGTATGACTTCAGAACAGGATTTTGGCGCTGCTATAGACCCTAGCTATAGCGGAGAAACGGGGAAGCAAACGCTGTCGGTATGGGCGCTGACGGCGCTGGTGGTGGGCTCCATGGTGGGGGCCGGAATTTTTACCCTGCCCGCCGCCTTTGGTCGCGCGACTGGCGTGGTGGGCGGGCTGATTGCCTGGGCGATCGCAGGGGTTGGCATGCTGATGCTGGCCTTTGTGTTTCAAACCCTGGCCCAGCGCCAGCCCGACCTCGACTCTGGGGTCTTTATCTACGCCAAGGCGGGCTTTGGCAACTACATCGGCTTTTTGGCGGCCCTGGCCTTTTGGGCCAGCACCTGCGTTGGCAATGTGTCGTATTTTGTATTGATTAAATCGACCCTGGGCACGTTTTTTCCGGTGTTTGGCGACGGCAATACGGTGCAGGCGGTGGCGGCTTCGTCGGTGATTATCTGGCTGTTTCACGTCATGATTTTGCGCGGCGTGCAGCAGGCCACCGGGCTCAACACCATCGTCACCGTCGCCAAGATTGTGCCGATTCTGGTGTTTTTGTTTATTCTGCTGTTTGCCTTTAACCCTGAGGTGTTTACGGCCAACCTGCTGGGGGGCGAGGGCTACGCTGAGCCCCTCTGGCAGCAGGTGCGCAACACCATGCTGGTGACGGTGTTTGTGTTCATTGGCATTGAGGGGGCCAGCATTTACTCCCGCTATGCCGAGAAGCGATCGGATGTGGGGGTGGCCACGGTGCTGGGGTTTGTCGGGGTGCTGTGCCTGCTGGTGCTGGTGACGATGCTGCCCTTTGGCCTGCTGCCCCGTGCCGAACTGGCGGAGCTGCGCAACCCGTCGATGGCCGGAGCGCTGGAGGTCGTGGTGGGGCGCTGGGGCAACGTTTTTGTCAGCATTGGCCTAATAATCTCGGTGCTGGGGGCGTTTTTGGCCTGGACGCTGTTTGCGGCGGAGGTGCCCTTTATGGCCGCCAAAAACAACCTGATGCCCAGCTTTCTCAACCACGAAAATGCTGAGAAGGTGCCGTCCCGCTCCCTCTGGATGACCAACATCGTGGTGCAGGGCTTTTTGATCGTCACGCTGTTTGCCCAAAACGCCTTTACCCTCGCGTTGGAACTCACCAGCGCCATGTCTCTGATTCCCTACCTGCTGGTGGCCGCCTTTGCTCTCAAGCTGGCCCTCACCCGCGAAACCTACAACAACGACCCCAGCCGCAACCGCGAGCTAGTCATCAGCATTGTGGCCGTGCTGTATTCGATTTTGATGCTGGTGGCCGGGGGGCTAGAGAAACTGCTGCTGGCGGCGCTGATTTTGGTGCCCGGCACAGTGCTGTTCTTTTTGTCGCGGCGAGAACAGGGCCTGCGGGTGTTTGGCTTTTGGGAACTGGTGCTGTTTACGGTGACGGCGATCGCGGCACTGTCGGGGCTGTATGGCCTTTGGACGGGATTGATCGCAATTTAACCAACCAACCTTAGAACGTTTAAACGTTAGAACGTGCGCACGTTCTAACGTTCCCCACTCCTGTTAAGCCATTGTTACTTTCCCCATCGACGGAATCCCCTATGACCACCGAAACCCCCACCTACGGCGTCCACTCCGAAGTCGGCAAGCTGCGCAAAGTCATGGTCTGCTCGCCGGGGCTGGCCCACTCGCGCCTCACCCCCAGCAACAACGACGACCTGCTGTTTGACGATGTGCTGTGGGTGGAGATGGCCAGGCGCGACCACGCCGACTTTGTGCTGAAGATGCGATCGCGCGGCATTGACGTAATCGAGATGCACGAGATGCTGGCGGAAACCGTCGCCATCCCCGAAGCGAAAAGGTGGATTCTCGACCAGCAGATTGTGCCCAATGAGGTGGGCCTGGGCCTGGTGGAGGACGTGCGGGCCTTTCTCGATGAGCTGCCCCCGGCAAAGCTGGCGGAATACCTGATCGGCGGCCTGGCGGTCTACGACATGCCCCTCGACTTTGGCAGCGAGCTGCTGAAGCTGGCCCAGGAGAACGACGGCTACGCGGGCTACCTGCTGCCGCCCTTGCCCAACACCCTCTACACCCGCGACACCACCTGCTGGATCTACGGCGGCGTCACCCTCAACCCGCTGTACTGGCCCGCCCGCCACGAAGAAACCGTGCTGACCACGGCAATCTACAAGTTTCACCCCAGCTTTGCCACCGCCGATTTTTCTATCTGGTGGGGCGACCCCACCGAGTACCACGGCACCGCCACCTTTGAGGGCGGCGACGTCATGCCCATCGGCAAGGGCATTGTGCTGGTGGGCATGAGCGAGCGCACCTCCTACCAGGCGATTACCCAGGTGGCGGCCAACTTATTCGCTAAGGGCGGGGCCGAACGGGTGATCGTGGCGGGCATGCCGAAGCTGCGATCGGCCATGCATCTGGATACGGTGTTTACCTTCTGCGATCGCGACCTGGTCACCCTGTTCCCACCGATCATGAACCAGGTGGTGACGTTCTCCATCTACCCCAGCGACAGTCCTCGCGGCTACACCATCGTCAAAGAAGAGAAATCCTTTGTGGATGTGGTGGCGCAGGCCCTGGGGTTGCCCAAGCTGCGGGTGGTGGAGACCGGCGGCAACGCCTACCAGGAGCAGCGCCAGCAGTGGGACAGCGGCAACAACGCCGTGTGTCTGGAGCCGGGGGTGGTGGTGATGTATGACCGCAACACCGTCACCAACACCGCCCTGCGCAAAGAGGGCGTTGAGGTGGTCACCATAGTCGGCGCGGAGCTGGGCCGCGGGCGCGGCGGCGGCCACTGCATGACCTGCCCGATCATCCGCGACGCCGTGGATTTCTAGGTTTACAGCCACAGCTATGGTTGTTCGGGTATCGGTAACCCTGAGAACGTTCAAACGTTTGAACGTTCTCAGGGCATTGGCCCCCTCCCCCCAAGCTTCCTGGGCAGTGCCGGGTTGAATCGAGTCCATGTATCCTCCCCAAGCCTGCCCAGGCTTTCCTCCTGGGGAGCCATGCCCACCACCACCCGGCCTCCCCTCGTAGGGTGGGCAATGCCCACCTCAAGCGTGAGCTACCAACAGTTCAACCCAACTTGCCTCTGGGTAAGGCAGCGTTCACCAAAGCTCCTACACCGACCCTCAAGTCCATGGTGGGCAGTGCCCACCCTACCCAAGGAAATGCCATGTTCAACAAAGATCGACCCAGCCGTCGGGAGCAGCGCCGCGAGGAGCGCGAAGTATTTGGCCGCCGGGGCACCGCCACCCAGTACCGCCTGCGGGAGAGCCTCTTTTCCCTTGGCGACGACTTTTGGATTGAGGACGCCCAGGGGCAGCGGGTCTTCAAGGTGGACGGCAAGCTGCTGCGGGTGCGCAACACCCTGTTCTTTGAAGACATGCAGGGCAACCGGGTGTGCAAACTTCAGGAAAGGCTGCTCACCATCAAAGACACCATGACCATCGAAGGCCCTAACGACGAGCCTATGGCCACGGTAAAGAAAGCGCTGATCTCGCCCCTGCGCGATCGCTGGACAGTCCAGGTCGGCGACGGCCCGGATCTAGCCGTGCGGGGCAATGTGCTCGACTACGAGTACACCATCGGCGAAGTCGGGCGCAAAGTGGCCGAGGTTTCCAAGCGCTGGTTCCGCATTGCCAACACCTACGGCGTCCAGATCGAGCCATCGCAGAACGACATTCTCATTTTGGCCGTCACCGTCGCCCTCGATCGCATGGCCCATCCCTAGCGCCAACCGCACCCATCCCCGTAGGGTGGGCACTGCCCACCAGCCCCCCTTGCCAAACCCCGGCCCCAAAGGCAAGCTGACCCGTCGAGGCGATCGCCATCCCGCAGAGTCCAAGGTAGGCGGTGTCCACCCTACTCCGTATAACAAGACAGGGATCGCCCCAGGCTTTCCCCCAGACAATTTCATAGGAAACGCTAATGATTACCCGCCAAGACCTCAAAGAACTGCAAGCCCTCACCAAGGTGCCTGCCCTGTCGCTGCTGCTGCCCACCCACCGCACCTCCCCCGACAACAAGCAAGACCCCATTCGGGTCAAAAACCTGGTCAAAGAGGCCAGCGATCGCCTCGCCGAAGAATTTTCTGCCCGCGAGCTGGAGCCGTTGCTGAAGAACCTGGACGAGCTGGTCAACGACATCGACTACACCTACGCCCTCGACGGACTGGCCCTGTTCGCCAGTCACGACTTTGCCAAAAAGTTCTACCTGCCCTTCACCGTGCCCAAGCGGGTGATCATCGACCAGAGCTTCGCCACCCGCGACCTGGTCTACGGTCTGCACCGCGCCCAGCGCTACTGGGTGGTTTTGCTCAGCCAAAATGCCAGCCGCCTGCTGGCGGGTACCGGCGAAACCCTCGAAGAGATCAACAACAAAGACTTCCCTTTGCAAATGGAGGGGCCGGGGGCCACCACCGCCCTGCCCGACAGCGCTGATTCCGCCTACATGGACGATCGCCACCGCCGCTTTTTCCAATCGGTGGATCGCGCCTTTAGCGCCGTGGCTGAGGACGACACCCTGCCCATCGTCGTGGGCGGCGTGATCCGCCAGATCTCCTTCTTCCAGGAAGTTTCCCAGTACACCTCGCAGATTGCGGGCACCATCACCGGCAACTTCGACAGCGCCACCGAAGCCGAGCTGGTGCCCCAGGTGTGGCCTTTTGTGCAGGAGGTGCGCGCCCAGCAGCGCCAGGAGGCCCTGGCCGCCCTAGATGCGGCGATGGGGGAGAAAAAAGTCTCCACCGCCCTGGAGGAAATCTGGCAGCTGGCCAACGAAGGGCGCGGCCAGCTGCTGCTGGTGGAGGGCAACTACCACGTCCCAGGGGTGGTGGATGACCAGGGCGGTCTGCAAGTTGTCGAAGAAAAAGGCGGCACCGAGGTGATGGACGACGCCATCGACGAAATCATCGAAGCCGTGCTGGCCAAGGGTGGCGAGGTGATGCTGATGGAGGACGGTGCCCTGGCCGACCACCACGGCATTGCCCTGACGCTGCGCTACTAGATCAGGTTTGAGTTCTTAGGTTTGAGGTTTGAGTTGCGATTCCTAACTCAAACCTCAACCCTCAACCTTCAGCACTAAGAGCCCCCTTGCCACCCGGGGCAAACCCATACCCTCCTCTGCCCCTCAGACTCAGCCAATGGGTATAGCACAACTGACTCACCAATCTGGGATGCTGGAATTCTGTATTAACAGATACCCCAAACATTCTTTACAGACACCTTAAGGAGTCATCACCATGGGTACCGATCAACACCCCGGCGCGCTAGTTATTATTGGCGGCGCAGAAGATAAAGAAGGCGACTGCACCGTGCTGCGCGAGTTTGTCCGCGCTGCCGGAGGTGTCAAAGCCCGGATTGCCGTCATGACCGCCGCCACCAGCCTGCCCGGCGAAGTCGGCGACGAATATATTCGCGTGTTTGAGCGCATCGGGGCCGAGTCGGTCGAGATCGTCAACACCGATCGCCGCGAAGACTCTGAGCGCGAAGACGCCCTCCGCAAAGTCTCAGAGGCCACCGGCATTTTCTTCACCGGGGGCGACCAATCACGGATTGTTGACTTTATTAAGGACACCCCCCTAGACGAGCTGATTCACCAGCGCCACCGGGAAGGGGCCGTGATTGGCGGCACCAGCGCCGGGGCCGCCATGATGCCCGACGAGATGATCGTGGGCGGCTCGTCGGTGTCGAACCCCAGCGTCGATGCGGTGGAGATGGGGCCGGGTATGGCCTTTTTGCCGGGCATTGTGGTCGATCAGCACTTTGCCCAGCGGGGTCGCCTGGGGCGTCTGCTGGCCGCCCTGGTGCTGCAACCGGCGGTGCTGGGTCTGGGCATTGACGAAGACACGGGCATTGTTGTGGAGGGTGACGAGTTTACCGTGATCGGTCGGGGGGCGGTTACGGTGGTGGATGAAACCAGCGCCACCCACAATAACCTGGAGGGTCTGCTCCACGATGAGCCGATCGCCCTGTGTGGTGTTAAGCTGCACATTTTACCCCAGGGCTATCGGTTTAATCTAAAGACCCACCAGCCGCTGGTGTAGGCCTCCACCGCAACTCACTATGACCACCCTGATCAACCCGGCACCCATTTCTACTCCCGCCAAAACAATCTACACAGGCGATGTGGTGCAGGGGGTGCCGGTGATCAGTCATTTGGGGGTAGCCGACCTGCCTGGGGGCCAGACCCATCGGTTTTTCTTCCAGGGGGTGCAGATGGGCACCGGGCAGCACTGGTACGTGCCGGTGCTGGTGGCCAGGGGTGTGGCTACCGCCCCAAAGAAGCCTGGCTCTGGCCCCTGTGTTGCCCTGGTGGCGGGGGTGCACGGCGACGAGGTCAGCGGTATCGACGCCGTGCAGCGGGTGATGGCCCAGATCGACCCGACGGCGATGACCGGGACGGTGGTGGCGGTGCTGGGGGTATCGCGCCCGGCCCTGGAATATACCCGCTCCTTCTGGCCCAGCGCCCAGCAGGGCGGGGTGGGCATCGACATGAACCGGGTGTGGCCCGGCGATGAAACCGCCGACAACGCGGCCGCCCGCCACGCCGGGCTGCTGTGGCAGCGGCTGTTTGTGCCCAACGTAGAGGCGGTGCTCGACTACCACACGATCACCACGGGCAGCGCCTTTACGGTGTTTCTGTTTGCCGATCTGCGCCAGCCAGCGGTGCGCCAGATGGCGGAGCTGTTTCCGGTGGAGCACATCAAAGACGACCCCGGCCTGGGCGGCACCCTGGAGACAGCCCTGGTGGAGGCGGGCATTCCGGCGCTGACCATCGAAATTGGCGAGGGCCGTCGCTTTGAACCCGACAAAATTGCCCTGGCGGTGGAGGGCAGCCTCAACGTGCTCAAGCACTACGGCATGGTAGACGGCCCCCTGGGGCGCACCGCCGCCGACGCGGGCACGGTGTTTGGCGACAGCCTAGAGACCCTTCGAGCGACGGTGGGCGGGTTTTTAGAACTGCTGGTGGGGCTGCGCGATCGCGTCACCCCCGGCCAGCTGGTAGCAATCCAGCGCAACGCCTTTGGCGATGTGGTAGCCGAGTACCGCGCTACCGTTGCCGGAGAGGTGGCGGTGGTGGCCCGCGACGCCCTCTGCGAGCCCGGTGCCCGGGTGGTGCAAATTCTCTACAGCCAGCATAGAACTGAGGTCTAGGTGCCGATCGGGGTGGAGCCATTCTAGTACTTAATGGGCGTAGGCAGCCTAGGATTCCAGGTGGTGGGTGATACCGAAATTTATTGGCATACGCCCACTTGGTAGGGGCGCAGCATGCTGCGCCCCTACGGAGTTCCTGATTATAAATCGGGGCTTACTAATCGGATTTTGTATGACAGGTGCTCAACCCTCCGGCAAGGGTAGTTCCACGTTTGCCGGACGGTATTGGGTGGAGTCACAGCGATTTACATCTATTAATTTCACCAGCGGTCTCACCGCATACAATTTCTACAGTCGTTTCATTGCGCTACTGCTCACTTTCGCATCCCCCAATTCCAGAGGAAACGATTATGACAACGGATTTTTTGTCAGGCGAAGAGATTAAGAAATCAATCAACTGGGTCATCTTTTTGAGCATTGGGCTGATTGTGCTGGGCGTCTTGGCGATTATTTCCCCCGTGGTGGCCTCGGCTTTCTTTACCGCTATGATGGGGTGGATTTCTTTGATCAGCGGCCTTGTCATGGTGGTGCAAGCGTTTCGATCGCACCCAGTTCGAGGCTTTTGGCTCAGCCTGATCGTCGGTATTTTCTATGCCCTGGCCGGGTTGTATATCTTGCGCAACCTGGGCGCGGCGCTGCTGGCCCTCACCTTTGCCTTTGGTGTTTTGTTCATTGTTGAGGGAATTTTCACCATTGTGATGGCCTTTACCCAAAAGGCAGGGCACAGCATGTCGTGGCTGGTAGCTCTCAACGGTGTGGTCACTCTGATTTTGGGCATTATGGTGCTCAACCGCTGGCCGGTCAGCGCCCTGTGGTTAATTGGCCTGTACGTGGGCATTAGCCTGCTGCTGAGCGGTGTCAGTCTGCTGGCGGCGGCTCTGGCTGCCCGCAAGGCGGCGGGCAATACTCCTGTGGCAGATGTTTAGGGGCTGGTTTTAATGTTTAGTTGAAGATAGCCTCCGGGCTGCTGTTCACGTGCTCGTCAACCCGTCAACGTCCCTTTAATCTGCCGCCGCCACCGCCCCAGTCCTATAGCTGTAGCCAGTTTGGGTAGGACAATTTTCCTAGGAACGTTCAAACACTTGAACGTTCCTAGGGTCGCTGAATGTCCTAACCCAATCGACCATGGTTGTACTCTCCGCCCTGGCCGGTCGTCAATTCGTTGTCAAATAGAATCTGCCCACCGCCATGCGCCGACCCAAACGTCTAAATCGCCATCCCCTACAGCAGGTGATGGGTGCAGCGCGGCGACGGGCCTACGATCTGATTAAAATTCCCCAGGTGCAGCAATTTATCCGCTTTGGCCACGGAGCCAAGGGCATGCTCTACGGCTTAATCGGATTGTTTGCCATCCACGACTTGCGTTATGGCCAAAAGGTGTCTGGTAGCGAGGGGGTTTTGATTACGCTGGCCCGGCAACCCCTGGGTAGCCTGCTCCTAGGGCTGCTGGCCCTGGGGCTGCTGGGGTACGTGCTGTGGCGCTTTATCCAGGCTCTCTTCGACCCAGGGGGGGCAGAGGATCTCGGTATCCGCCAGCTGATCCAGCGGTGTGGCTACGGGGCCAGTGGCTTGGCCTACCTAGGGATTGCCCGAACCGCTGGCAATTTGGCCCTGGGCCTGGCCATCGACTTTGATGACACCTTTGAAGATTTGGCGTCAGTTCTATTTGAGCGCACCATCGGCCCCTGGATGCTGTTGGCGGTGGGCGGCTGCGTTGTCGGAGTCGGCCTGACCTATGCCTATGGAGCATTTACTGGCAGCTACATTAGCCAGTTTCGCACCGCGCTAGATAGTTCGGTCAAATGGTGGGCGATCTGGATTGGCAAGCTTGGCATTACAGCTCGAGGAGTCAGTTTTATCTTGGTCGGTGGCTACTTAATCAAAGCCGCTTATTTTGTCGATACTGACTCAGCAGGAGGGCTTAGCTATGTGTTTGATCAGCTAGACGATGATTACTGGGGGAAAATTTGGCTCGGTGCGATCGCCTTTGGGTTCATCGCCTACGCGATCTACATGGTGGTTGCGGCCTTTTACCGCAAATTTCCGGCCCTGCCCCGTCCGGCGTGAAGCTGCTTCAGGCCTAAAACTGACGGCGTGAGAAGATCAGGCTGGCCACCGCCAGCAGCAGGGCCGTGTACAGCAGGCCGTAGAGGGCGTGGCCCCACAGGTCTGGCGCGGTGGGCAGCAGCTCAAAACCGTAGGCGGCGGCGTTGCGCAGGTTGAGGCGCTCCAGGTCGGGCAGTATCAGGTAAAGACCGTTGGTGAAGCGCTGCACCGCTGGGGTTTGGCTGAGTTCGCCAAAGGCCACCAGATCTTGGCTGAGGTGGCCCATCAGATACACCGCAAAGGTCAGCAGGGTGGCCAGCAGCGAGCTGGTAAACACCCCAAACACCATGGCCACGGCCACCAGCAGCGCCGCCTCTAGGGTCATAAAGACCAGCGCCAGCCCTAGGCTACCCAGCGAAAAGGGCACGGCGCTGACCCCCAGCAGCACCACAAAGATGGTCCCCAGGGCGGCAATTAGCACCGCCAGCACTGCGGTCAGCCCCAGGTGCTTGCCAACAATAAACTCGGCCCGGCTGACCGGCTTGGCAATCAGCACCAGCACCGTGCGTTTTTCAATTTCTTTGTTGATCAGGCCGGTGCCCACAAACACGGCGACCACTACGCTCAGCAGATGAATGCCCGCCAGGCCCAGATCCACCAAAATCTTGTCTTCGGCCCCGGCGGAGATATTGGGCAGCAGCACCCGAGCCAGCACCAGCAGCAGGGCGAACAGGGCCACCAGGTAAAAAATGCGATCGCGAATTACCTCCAAAAATACCGTGCGGGCAATCACTGCCACCCGAGATAGAACCATTGATTTGACCACTCCCCATTGTCCTCGCGACTAGCCTTGCTGTGGTGTGCCCCTAGGATGCCCAGCCTGGCGAGGCGTTTGCAGGTCGCAGGTGAGGCTAGACCACTGGGTGGTGGTGTAGCCCGGTGCGGCACTGTCGGCGTCAACCAGGCCGCCCCGGTTGACCGGCATCAGCAGGCAGGTTTTTTCTAGGTAGTAGCCGCTCGGATTGGCGGCTGGCCCCGACCAGATGGCCCACAGCTTGAGGGTATAGCCATTGCCGTTGGACAGGGGTTGAAAATCCAGCCGCCAGAGCGAATCTTCTAGGGAAAAGTCGGGGTCTGCCTGCGATCGCACCCGCCGCTGCAGGGCCTGGCGCTGGCCTTCCAGGTTGAGCAACCATCGCTCCACCGAGGGCCAGGGCTTGTTGTCGATCTGCTCCCGCAGCATTTCTTCGGCGATGGTGAGGTGGGTAACCCCGGCGGGCAGGGCCACCCCCTGCCCCGGAAACCGGTAGACAAAGGCGCTGTTGTCTACGCTGTCGGCCACCAGGCTGGGGTAGTCGCGCACCCAGGTCTGAATGCGAAAGTAAAACTGAAACCAGCTGCTAAACAGCAGGCTGAGGCAAAACAGCAGCGCCAGCCGCTGACGCACCATGGGGGGCGGTGTCTTGAGGTCAAAGTCCCAGCTGACTAAGCTGGGCACCGCAATCACCGCAAAGGACACCAGGGGCCACGAAACCAGGGCGGGCTGGAGCCAGCGCCCGCCCCACGACCCAAACAGGAAGAGGCACAGAATGGCCCCCGACACCCAGGGCGCAATGGGAATGCCAAACAGTCGGGCTTTGTTGGCCTCTAGCGCCCAGCCCACCCCCAGAGCCAGGCAAATCCAGCTGATGGTGGCCAACAGCCCCACGGTAAACGCCGTGGCCGCCACCAGGCGAGCCAGCAGCGACACCAGCCACGAAAACAGGCTCATGTAAATGACGGTCTGCCAGGAGAAGTAGCGCGGCGGCACCACCGCCCGCCACAGTTCCACCAGGGTTTGCCGCAAAAACGCAAACAGCCCTACTACCATCCCAGCACCCCGCTCTGGTTGATTAACAGCAGCAGCACCAGAATGGCAGTAAAGCTGACGGCGTTGGCCTGGAGCATAGCCAGGGCGCGGGGCGACGTACCGCGCTGGCCTTCTAGCTGGGCGCGGCGCGCCCGTTCGTAGCGCTGCCTGCGGTTCTCTTCGATCGCCTCGGGGGTCGTTTCGACCGGCTTTTGGCCCAGCAGCTGCAGCAGCCAGAGCAGCCCCTGAAGTTTGATCCAGTAGGTGACAAAAAAGGCGGCGATCGCCACCACCACCACCACCACCGGCAGCACATCGTGCCAGGTATTGGTATAAAACCGATTAAACATGACGTAGCTAATCACCTGGCTGCGCAGGGACAGGGGCAGCACCGCCTCAATGGCCAAAAACGCCACCCAGCCCAAACTCGTGGCCAGCAGGTTGAGGGTGGCGGCGTACTGCATACTGGGACGGTAGCCCAGCTGTAGCTGCTGGCGCAGCACCATGGCTTCTAGCACAGTGGCTACCATGAGCAGCATGCTCTGCACGGCGATCGCCCGCAGCGGCAAAATGCCAAGTTCTGACAGCAAATCGTTGATGGGCATGGGCGCGGCGGATGGGTCGCAAATCTCGACCCCTGACAGGGGTTTCCGGTGCACTCTCAAGGGTATAACCTCGGCCCGGCTTTCGCTAAGATTTTAGATCGGGCCGCTTAAGAATAGGCAAATCTGCACACCTACCTACGCAATCCGCAACACCTATGGTTAGAACCGGTATCGGCATTCGCACCGCCCAGCAGGGCAACGAGCGGCTCACGGGGCAAATTCACGTCTACGACGGCGAGGGCAAGGGCAAGTCCCAGGTGGCCCTGGGGGTGGTGTTGCGCTCCATTGGTCTGGGCATTCAAAACTTTATGGAGAGCCGGGTGCTGCTGCTGCGGTTTCTCAAGGGGCCGGGCCGCACCTACGACGAAGATGCCGCCATTGAAGCGCTCCAGCGCGGCTTTCCCCACCTGATCGACCAGGTGCGCACCGGGCGAGCCGAGTTTTTTGGCCCCGAGGAGATTACCAAATTCGACAAGCAGGAGGCCCAGCGGGGCTGGGACGTGGCCAAGGGGGCGATCGCCTCGGGGCTCTACTCGGTGGTGGTGCTCGACGAAATCAACCCGGTACTCGACCTGGGCCTGCTCAGCATCGACGAGGTGGCCAAAACCCTGCGCAATAAACCCGACCATCTCGAAATTATCGCCACCGGGCGCGGTGCCCCCCAGCCCCTGCTCGACGTCGCCAACCTGCATTCCGAGATGAAGCCCCAGCCCAAACCCGAGGGCATCGAGGGCATCGAGGGCATCGAGATCTACACGGGGTCGGGCAAGGGCAAATCGACCAGCGCCCTGGGCAAGGCCCTCCAGGCCATCGGCCGCGGCATCAGCCAGGACTTCTCCCACCGGGTGCTGATTATCCAGTGGCTCAAGGGGGGCAACGGCTACACCGAAGATGCGGCGATCGCCGCCCTGCGAAAAATCTACCCCAACCTGGTAGACCACCAGCGCTGCGGCCGCGATGCGATCGTGTGGCGGGGTCAGCAGCAGGAAATCGACTACGTGGAGGCCGAGCGCGGCTGGGAAATTGCCCGGACGGCGATCGCCTCGGGCCTCTACAAAACCATCATCCTCGACGAACTCAACCCCACGGTCGATCTAGAACTGCTGCCCGAGGAGCCGATTCTTCAGGCGCTGCTGCGCAAGCCTCGCGGCACCGAGGTGATTATTACCGGGCGCTGCAAAAATCGCCCCGCCTATTTTGAACTGGCCAGCACCCATTCTGAGGTGTTTAACCACAAGCACTACGCCGAAAAAGGCATCGATCTAAAGCGCGGTGTCGATTTTTAGGCAAGTCATTTTCGCTCCCCCGCAGGCCACAGTGGCGCAGAAGATACCGACAAACGTGAAACGCACCCGGTCAGCACCGGATACCGAATTCCATTGGGTGCAGCGGGGAACCTGGGCGCTGCCGTGCAACGCCCCGACGCGATTCCTCACCGACGAAATATGGCTCACCTTCATTCAACCCAGTTGCGGTTGCGGTAAGCGGCTAAACGCTCTTCATAGGTGCGCAGTAGACCGTGGTTGTCCTCATCACTCAGGCCGTAGAAACCCGTTTCCTGGTCATAGACATTGGCATGGTCGGGTGCAGCCGCTGACTGCGCTGGGGCGGCGATCGGCCCCATGCGCCGCAGATCTCCGGCCACGGCATCGTCGCGGGTGGCCGTGGCGCTGGCCCGATTGCCCAGGGGCGGCATCTGCCGCAAATCGCCTGCCCGAGAGTCATTTTGTGCCCCGGCGGGACTGTAGTTGTGGCCAAAAAACTGACGGCTAGAGCGCCCCTGGGCAATGGGTTGATAGACCCCTCTCACGCGCGCTTCGTAGTGCTCATCCACCACCATATCGCTGTCGTACTCGGGCAGATGCTCGACCTGGGGTTTGGTTAGGCCATCGACGTAGACGCGGGTGTTATCGTAGTCAAATCGAGCTAAACCAATGGGGAGCAGTACAGTTTTGCCAAAGATCCACGGGCCGGTGTCGATTACCAGGTAGCGAAAATGTCCTGCATCATCTACTAGCAAATCCTTGGCCGACCCCACCTTATCGTCACCCTGGGCATAGACAGAATAGGAGGTTATTTTATCCATCTGACCGTCAGCCAGCGTCTCGCGGTAGTTGGGATAGTAATCTTTAAGTCGATGCAAAGGCATAGCAAAGCCTCCTTTAATTTGTCTTAACTTAAAACCTATCGAAAAGACGTAAGTTCTCCATCGCTCACCAGAGAGACTGCCCCGGCCCCAGGAGGCATATCCTAGGACTCGGCCAGGCGGCACACCTTAGAAAATGGCCATGATGCAGACTGAACCAACAATCTCAACCGATGTGGTGCTGGTGGGGGGGGGCCATACCCACGCCCTGGTGCTGCGGCGGTGGGGCATGGCCCCCCTGCCCGGAGTGCGGCTGACGTTGCTGAGCGATCTGGTCGATACACCCTACTCGGGCATGCTGCCCAGCTACGTGGCCGGGCGCTACAGCTTTGATGAAGCCCACATTGACCTCAGGCCGCTGGCCCGCTTTGCCCAATGCCGCCTGGTGGTCGATCGCGCCGTGGGGCTCGACCTGGCCCGGCAGCGGGTGCTGTGCGCCACCCACCCACCATTGGCCTACGATGTGCTGTCCATCGACACCGGCAGCACCCCGGCGACGCTGTCGGTGCCGGGGGCGGCGGAGTACGCCATTGCCGCCAAACCGGTGCCCGCCCTGCTGCGCCAGTGGCAACAGCTCATAGAGCAGGTTGAAGCGCATCCGCAGCGGCCTCTGACCCTGGCTGTCGTGGGCGGCGGCGTAGGCGGTGTGGAGCTAACAATTGCGGTACACGAACGGCTGGTGGAGCTGCTAAAGGCCCTGGGCCAACCGGCCACCAACCTGACGCTGCACCTGGTTCACCGGGGCGAGGAGCTGGCCCCCGAGCGCAACCGCTGGACACGCCGCCGATTGGCGCGGGTACTCAGGTCGCGCGGCATTCAAGTTCATCTCAACGAAGCTGTCAAGGAGATCTGCCTGGATGAATCCAGCGGTCAGCGCCGGGTCAGGGGAGCTGCGGGGCTGGTGGTGAGCTGCGATCGCCTCTTCTGGGTCACCAGCGCCGCTGCCCCGGCCTGGCTGCAAGACTCTGGCCTTTCCCTAGATGACCAAGGTTTTATTCAGGTGGGCGACACCCTGCAAACCCGCTCCCACCCCAACGTGTTTGCCGCCGGGGATGTGGCCACCATGGTTAGCCACCCCCGCCCTAAGGCCGGGGTGTTTGCCGTGCGCCAGGGGCCACCCCTGGCCGACAACCTGCGCCGCTATGTGCAGGGGCAGCCGCTTAAACCCTTTCGCCCCCAGCGCCAGTTCCTCAGCCTGATCGAAACTGGGGACGGTAGGGCGATCGCCGATCGCGGCCCCATCTCCGTCGAGTCGCCCCTGGCCCACCGCTGGAAAGACCGCATCGATCGCCAGTTCATGGCCCGCTTCCAGGATCTACCCATCGGCCCGATGTCCGCCCCGCCCCGCCGCCCCGCCCCGCCCCACTTCGAGCCGGGCCAAGCCCCCCTACCCCCTACCCCTCACCCCTCACCTCCCCCCTGCGCCGGCTGCGGCTCCAAAGTCGGCAGCGCCGCCCTAACCGCTGCCCTCCGCCGAGTGCGCCAAGACTTCCCCGAGGTCGCCAGCGATGCGGTACTGATCGGGCTAGACACCCCGGACGATGCCGCCGTAGTCACCGTGCCGCCGGGCATGGCCCTGGTGCAGACCGTGGACTACTTCACCGCCCTGGTCGATGACCCGTTTCTTTTTGCCCAGATCTGCCTCAAGCACTGCCTCGGGGATCTCTACGCCATGGGTGCCCAGCCCCACACGGTGCTGGCCCTGGTGCAGGTGCCCTACGCCACCCCGGCCAAGCAGACTGAAATGCTCTACCAAATCTTGGCCGGCACCACCAAAGGGCTGCTGGTTGCCAACGCGCCGCTGGTGGGGGGGCACACCACCGTCGGCCCCCAGCTGGCCCTGGGTTTTGCCTGCAACGGCATCGCCAGCCCCAACACCCTGCTGCGCAAAAGCGGCATGCAGCCCGGCGATGCGCTGATTCTCACCCAGCCCCTGGGCACGGGTACCCTATTTGCCGCCGATATGCAGGGCCGGGCCAAGGGGCGGTGGATTGAGGCGGCGATCGCCCATCTGCTCACCCCTAACCAGGCGGCCGCCGCCATCTTTTGCGCCCACGGGGCCACCGCCTGCACCGATGTCACTGGCTTTGGCCTGGCCGGGCACCTGCTCGAAATGCTGCGCGCCTCCGGAGCGGCGGCGACCTTGACCCTTGAGGCCCTGCCGGTGCTGCCGGGTGCGATCGATACCGTGAAGGCGGGCCTTTTTAGCAGCCTTTACCCCCAAAACCTCCAGGCAGCAGATTTTGTCGATCGACGCTGGGGCAACCATCCGATCTACCCCCTGCTGTTCGACCCCCAAACCGCTGGGGGGCTCCTGGCGGCCGTGCCCGCCGCCGCTGCCAACAGCTGCCTGGCCGAACTCCACCGCCAGGGCTACAAAACGGCGGCGGTGATCGGTCGGGTAACCCCCGCCGCCGCCCCCGCCATCGCCCTAACTGCCGACCAGGCGGCTAGCCATCGCCAAAACCGCGAGGCCATTCTGTAAGCTCCCGCCGCAACATTCGCCATCGCCCACGCTAGGCGATGCCTAGCCTGGAGCGATCGCCAAGCCGGTTAACCAAGCGTGCGGGTGATGGTTGCGCCATCGATCGCCCTAGAGAACAGGTAGCCCTGCCCGTACTCACAGCCCAGATCCAGTAAAATCTCTCGCTGTGCCGGGGTTTCAATGCCCTCGGCGGTCACCGCCATGCCCAGGGTGTGGCAGAGGTCAAGAATGGCGCGCACAATTTCCAGCTTCTCCGCGTCGGTTTCCATACCGTGGATAAAGGAGCGATCGATCTTGACGATATCGATGGGGAACTGGTGCAGATAGCTCAACGAGGAGTAGCCCGTGCCAAAGTCATCCAGACAGATCTGCACGTTCAGCTGCTTCAGCTCGGAAAGCATGCTGGCGGCCTCTTTGGCATTCTCAATAAAAACGCTCTCGGTAATCTCCAGCTTTAACAGGTGACCGTCCATGTTGGTCTCTTGCAGAATGTCGGCAAAGGTGTCAACCAGGTTTTTTTGGGTGAAGTGATACGTGGATAGGTTGACGTTGATGGCCATAGTCGGCGGGGGGCCGGTGTTACCGATTTGTCGGCTCAGCTGTCCATCGACCAGGCCCCAGGCCCCTACCCCCAACTGTCGCCAGGCCTGGAGCTGTTGGCAGGCCTGGCGCAGCACCCACTGATCCAGGGTGACGATCAGGCCCATCTCTTCGGCCAGGGCAATAAAGTGGTCTGGATAGATCAGCTCTGCGCCGGGCTTTTGCCAGCGCACCAGGGCTTCAAGGCTGGTGACCGCTTCGGTCGCCAGAGCAACGATGGGCTGGTAGTGCACCACGAGTTCGCTGTGGGCGATCGCCTGGCGTAGGGCGTGCTCTCGCTGCATCAGTTCTCTGGCCTGCCTGTGCATGGCCGTATCAAAAAGCTCATAGTCACCGTGCCCCCGCCTTTTGGCTCGGTACATGGCGATATCGGCGTGGCGCAACAGATCGGTGGCCTGCTCGTAGGGGATGGAATTCATGACGATGCCGATGCTGGCGGTCACCAACAGCTCATGGTTTTCAACCAAAAAGGGCTGCTTGATTTCATCCAGGATGCGCTCGGCGGTGCGACAGGCCACGGCGACATCGCTGATGTTTTCTAGAAGCACCGCAAACTCGTCGCCGCCAAAGCGGGCCACGGTGTCTACACTGCGCAGATGGGTCTGCAATCTAGGGGCAATGGCCACCAGCAGCTGATCGCCAATCAGGTGCCCGAGGGTGTCGTTAATGCTCTTAAAGCGATCGAGATCGAGCAGCATGAGGCCAAAACCAAACTCCGGCGATCGCCGCGCCCGATCGACCGCCTGCCGGAGGCGGTCGAGAAACAGAGCGCGGTTGGGCAGTCCGGTGAGCGTATCGTGCAGAGCATTGTGCTCAAGCTGGGTCTCCAGACGGCGCTGTTCGGTGCTGTCGCGCACCACCATGACCGCCCCCTCCAGCTGGCCCCGGTCGCTGTAGATCGGAGCCGCGCTATCTGCCACCGGAATTTCCTGGCCCTGTTTGGTCAGCAGCAGCGCATTTTCCGGCAGGTACACGGTGTGGGCTTCGTGCAGCGACCTCAGCAGGGGGTTGTCGATCAAGTTGCCGGTTACCTCGTCTACAAAATGAAAAATTTCTGTAGGCGATCGCCCCACGGCTTCAGCCTGCGACCAGCCAGTCAGCCCTTCGGCCACTGGGTTCATGAACTTGATCAAGCCGCGGGTGTCGCTGGCGGCGACCCCTTCGCTAATGCTGTTTAAGACCGCCAGCAGCCACTGACGGTGTTCTTTAATCGTTTTTTCAAGGCTGTGTTTATAGAAGGCAATATCGATGTTGGCGCGCAGTTCCCTGGCCTCAAAGGGTTTGAGAATGTAGCCAAAGGGCGTGGTGAGGCTGGCCCGCTGGAAGGTTTCTTCATCGGCGTAGGCGGTCAAATAAATGACCGGAATATCGAGCTCTTGGGTGATGGCGGCGGCGGCGGCAATGCCGTCTACGGCCCCACTGAGGTGAATGTCCATTAAGACTAGGTCGGGGCGCAGCTTCAGGGCTCGCTGAATAGCCACCTCGCCAGCGGTGATGATCTCGGGTACTTCATAGCCCAGATCAATTAGCGTCGCCTGCAAGTCCATGGCAATGACGACTTCATCCTCAACGACCAAAATGGTCTTGTTCTTCATAGTTTCTAAGCCGGAAATACAATTTGAAAGGCAGAACCGACGACCTGGGGCACGATCGCAACCTCTCCCCCAATTTGGTTGGTCAGATTTCGCACCAGGCTTAGGCCCAAGGACGATACGCGCTCTAGATTAAAATCCTTGGGCAAGCCAACCCCATTGTCCCCCACCCGCAGCGCAACCTGGTGGTTGGGACTGCGGGCTGCGGTAATGACAATTTCGCCGGGTTTACCTTCGGCAAAGGCGTACTTGAGCGCGTTGGACATCAGCTCAGTGAGAATCAGGCCGCAGGGTAGGGCCGTCTCAATGTCTAAACTGTAGGGCTCAATCTCAAGCCGCAGAGCGATGGGGCTGTTGCCCGAGCGATAGGTTTCTAGCAGGCTGTAGGCCAAACTGTGAATGTAGTCAGCCAGATCAATGCGGGTTAGATCGTCAGATTTGTAGAGCTTTTCGTGCACCAGCGCCATAGCCAGCACCCGGCTTTGGCTGTCTCTCAGCACCGCCAGGGCCACCGGGTCAGACAGCTTACGCGACTGTAGGCTGAGCAGGCTGTAGACCACTTGCAGGTTGTTTTTGACCCGGTGATAGATCTCTTTGAGCAGCAGTTCTTTTTCTCTGAGCGAGGCCTGAAGTTTGGCTTCCGATTCTTTGCGATCGCTGATATCTTGATGCACCGCCACCAGCACCGAGCCGTACTCCGGGTGCTCAAACACTGAGGTAGTGGCGCTACACCAAAAGGGCGTGCCGTCTTTTTTAACATTGTGCACTTCGTAGGTGGCTTCTAGATTCTCCAAAACGGCCTGGCGAATGGTCTGATTCACCGCTTCGGCTTCGGCCCGATCGGTAGCGTAGTTGACGATCGAGACATGCTGCCCGTTCAGCTCGCCGGGGTCGTAGCCAAACATCTGCTCAAACTTGCGGTTGGTGTAGCAGATCATGCCGTTGTCTGCCCTGACCACGCCAATCCCCTCGGCCATGTTGCGGGTAATCACCGCCTGAAATTCTTGAATTTGCTCGGCCCGTTTGCGATCGCTGATGTCGAGAATTACCCCCAGCATCCGCACCGGCTGCTGGTCTGCGTCATACAGCCCTCGGCCCCGGCCCACCAGCCACCGCATGGTGCCGTCGGGGTAAAACACCCGGTACTCGGTTTCGTAGTCGGTGTGCTGGTGCAGGGCGTCTTGCAGGGCCTGCTCCACCCGCTCTAAATCGTCGGGGTGAATGGCGTGACGCCAGCTCTGGTAGGGGTCGGCGGTGGTGTTGGGGTCGAGCCCCAGCAGCCTAAAGTGGTTGTCGTTCCAGACCACGGTGTTTTGCCGCACATCCCAGTCCCAGGTGCCGATGTGGGTAAATTCGAGGGTGTGCCGCAGCTGCTCTTCGCGGCGGGCCAGGGTCTCTTCGGCCTGCTTGCGCTCGGTGATGTCTTCGAGAATGTACGAAAATCGAGGGTGCCCGCTGGGGCCGCTGTCGACGGCACACACACTCCCCGACAGCCAGCGCCCCCGAGACGGCTCCTCTGCCTGGTAGGACTCAAACCGCACCGGGGCCTGGGTGCGCTCGGCCTCGCGGCAGTAGGCACTCCAGCGCTCAATGGTGGCGGCAGAGACCCCCAGATCGCTGGCAAACCGATTTTGCACCGCCTGGGGGGAAACGCCCAAAAATAAGGCGGTAGCTCCGTTGCCGGAAATGTACAAAATATCGCCGTCATAGAGTTCGACCACCCCCATGGGCATGGTGGCACTGTCAAACAGGCTGCGCAGAATTGATTTCCGCTGGCGCAGATCGGCATTGATTTCTGAGAGTGTGGCGGTGCGGTCAGCCACCCGCTGCTCGAGTTCATCCTTGGCCCGGCGCAGGTCGTCTAGGGCCTGCTGGCGTTCGGCCTCCATGCGTTTGCGCTCGGTCACCTCTTGACAGACAATGCTGATGCCAATGATGCGATCGCCGTCCTTCAGGGGCCAAAAGCTCTCCACCCAGGTGCGCTGCACGCCAGGCTGGGCCGGGGTCTCGCCGTTAACTTCCACATTCAGCAGCGGTTCCCCCGTCGCCAGAATTGGAGGCAGCACGGTCTCCGCCTGGTCGGCCAAATTGGGCAGCAGCTCGCGCACGGTGCGCCCCAAGTGAGCCTCGACGGACAGCCCGTTCATCTCCGCCAGCCGCTGGTTAACCCGCACAAAGCGCAGCTCGCGATCGAGCACGCCCAGACCAATGGGGGCCGACTGGTAGATGGTTTCGATTTCGGCGAGCTGCTGCACCTGCCGCTGGTGGGCAGGACTGACTGACCTCTCAGCCTGGGTCATAGGGGTCTCCCTGGCGATCGCCAAAAACTTCCCTCTTTAACGGCATTTGGCTGAGTTTAGGTTCAGCCAAACGGCTGTTCTGAGCTTTCCCGACTAATCCTGGCGATCGCTCTGATAAGCTCAGCCAGTCGTTAGGTCATAGTTCCCGATCAACCCCTGCGCTGTTTTTCTGAGGTGCCAAACTGGCACCAAATTAACAATAGTCCACAGAGTTTCAGGCCGAAAGCCTAGGTTTACAGTTGTTATAGCCATCGTCCCCCTGGCTAGGGCGAGCCCAGACACCGCTCTACCGACATCTCACCCCAGCCCGGCGCGCGACAGCCAAAAAAAACCAACCCGAGACCAGACGACCGTTGGGCATAGAGGCAATGGGGGTGGCCCCCGTCTGGCCCCAGAGTGAAAATGACTAGGGCGCTATACCGTCGCCGCCTTGTAGGCGGCCCAGCCGCCGTGGGCTGAGATATCGGGCCAGCCGTGCTCGTCAATTAGCGCTTTCGGGTAGAGAAAGGCGATCGCCCTACCCCCATCGGCCAGCTGCACCTCGTGGGGATACATGTGCGGCGGCTCATTGTCTTTTAGGTAGTCATACTGCTCTGGCGTCATCGCGTACAGCTCACCGGGAATCGAAATCCCCCCCGACTCGACCTCGTAGATACCGGGATGCCAACCATCTTTGACCGCGTGCAGTCGGTAGATGGGAGCCGTTGCCGCCGCTCCCATAAAGGCTGCATCCTGGAGGTTTTGGTTGTCGGGCTGGCCGCGCAGGGCCGAACCACAGATAAAGACCGTAATGCTTTCGGGATTGTCAGTCATGGCGAGCGTTCCAGTGCTGGAGATAGCGTGAACAGGGTTTCAAATAATCACCTTAGAGGATCACGCCACCGCCGACACAGTTTTCTGTATACAGCCCGCCCTCCAGCCCCTAGACCAGACGACCGTTGGGCTCCAGCAGCGCCAGGGTAAACGTGGGCGGCTCAACCACCAGCAGGGTCTGGTCGCCCCGGCGGGCCAGCTTAGCGGCCATATCCAGCACCTTAGCGGCATCGGTATCCTGCTTAAAGAAGCTGTAGTAGCGGCTGTTGTAGGTCAGCGCCATCAGCGGCTTGGTGACATCGGGTACCTGCAAGCGGCAGGTCTGGTAGGCGGTTTCGTCGCTCACCACCAGACAGTCCTGGGGGCCAAATACGGGCTGAATGCCGTAGCCTGGGCTGCTGGCCGGAGGCGCGTAACGAGCCTGGGGTTCGTAGGCCCACACCGCATAGCCCCGTCGCGTTTGGGTCAGGGCGGCGGTATGGTCTCGTTTGCTCAGGCGGGTCACCACATCGAGAGCCTTACGGGCCTCGGGTACCACCTTGAGAAAGCTGTAAAACTGATTGTCCACGTAGACCGCCGACAGTCGATGGTCAACGTCGGGCACCCGAATGTGGCAGGGGGTGTAGAGGTCGCGGTCAAACAGCAGTTTGCAGGCCATAGCCGGGGCGGGCACAGTCGCCAGAGAAACCGAAGCATCGAAGCGAGGGGAGACGCTCATAGGGCAGGAGAGGTTGCGGTGGATGGGGCTGCCACAGGGGAATACCCCCGTGAACACAGTGGGTTTACTCAACAGCATGGGGGATAGTCCGTATTTCCCCAATGTTGAAATAACGGAGTTTTTGGCGACCGAAATAATCATCGGCTGGGGAAAATACGGACGTTTTTTGCGGTTTGCAACACAGTGCAACATAAAACGGTGGCTGAGGCGGGCGATCGCTCGCCCCGCCGACCAGCATCCTTTGCCCCAACTAAGTCAGTCTGGGGCAGGGTTCGGCAATTCCTGATATGGTGAAAGACTGACCCTTGCTCCCTTTGCGTAACGTTGACCACGCCATGATGGCCACAGTAGATTCCCCAATTCCGGTTGTATTTCCCCTGGCGGCGGTGGTCGAACAGGGGGCGATCAAAATGGCGCTGCTGCTGGCGGCGGTAGACCCCAACCTGGGCGGGGTGGTGATCGCCGGGCGGCGCGGTACGGCAAAATCGGTGATGGCGCGGGCGCTGCACCAGCTGTTGCCTCCCATCGAGGTGGTTGAGGGCTCCTGCTGCAACGCCGACCCCGCCAACCCGCAACTGTGGGATGACCAAACTCGCGATCGCTTCGGTGACTCTAGCAATAGTGATTACCCCGATCTGCCCACCCGCGTGGTGCCCGCTCCCTTTGTGCAAATTCCCCTGGGGGTGACCGAAGACCGGCTGCTGGGCTCGGTGGATGTGGCCCGCTCGATTCAGGCGGGGGAGAGCGTGTTTCAGCCGGGGCTGCTGGCCGAGTCGAACCGGGGCGTGCTCTACGTCGATGATATTAATTTGCTGGATGACCAGGTGGCCAACCTGCTGCTGGCCGCCCTCACCGCCCGCCGCAACCAGATCGAGCGCGAGGGTCTGAGCTTTCAGCACCCCTGCGAGCCCCTGCTGATTGCCACCTACAACCCCGAGGCCGGGCCGCTGCGCCAGCATTTGTTAGACCGAATTGCGATCGCCCTATCCGCCGACAGCGCCCTGGCCCTCACCGACCGGGTCGCCGCCGTCGAGCAGTCCACCCAGTTTGCCAACGACCCCCAGGCGGTGCTGGCCGCCTACGCCGACGAGATCGACGCCCTGCGCACCCAAATTATTCTGGCCCGCGAGTGGCTCAAAGAGGTCACCATCAGCCGCGAGCAAATCCAGTACCTGGTGACCGAGGCCCTGCAGGGCGGCATTCAGGGCCACCGGGCCGAGCTGTTTGCGGTGCGGGTGGCCAAGGCCCACGCCGCCCTGGAGGGGCGGGCCGAGGTCAACGCCGACGACCTGCGGGTGGCGGTGGAGCTGGTGATCGTGCCCCGCTCCCTGCTGCCCCAGGAGATGCCCGAAGAGCCACCGCCGCCGCCACCGCCACCGCCCTCCGACCCAGATCAAGACGAGCCCCAGGACAACACAGAAGATCAAGATAAAGACGACGACGAGGACGATACCCCCGACGAGGACGACAGCCCCCCCAGCATTCCTGAAGAGTTTGTCTTTGACCCCGAGGGCGTGATCATCGACCCGTCGATGCTGCTGTTTGCCCAGACCATGGGCCGCCAGGGCAAGTCGGGCAATGCCAACCTGATTTTTTCTGAGGAACGGGGCCGCTACATCAAGCCCTTTTTGCCCCAGGGGCCGGTGCGCCGCATTGCGGTGGATGCCACCCTGCGGGCCGCCGCCCCCTACCAAAAGGCCCGCCGCGATCGCGAGCCCGGTCGCCGGGTGATTGTCGAACAGGGCGATATTCGCGCCAAGCGCCTGGCCCGCAAGGCCGGTTCGCTAATTATCTTTGTGGTCGATGCTTCGGGCTCCATGGCGCTGAACCGCATGCAGAGCGCCAAGGGGGCGGTGCTGGAGCTGCTCACCGAAGCCTATCAAAACCGCGACCAGGTGGCGCTGATTCCCTTTCGGGGCGAGCAGGCGGAGGTGCTGCTGCCGCCCACCCGCTCGATCGCCATGGCCCGGCGGCGGCTGGAGCGCATGCCCTGCGGCGGCGGTTCGCCGTTGGCCCACGGCCTCACCCAGGCGGTGCGGGTGGGCCTCAACGCCCAGCAGTCGGGGGATGTGGGCAGCGTGGTGATTGTGGCGATTACCGACGGTCGGGGCAACGTGCCCCTGGCGCGCTCCCTGGGCGATCTGCCCGACCCCGATGCCCCTAAGCCCGACATCAAGCAGGAGCTCTTGGAGATCGCCGGGCGCATTCGCGGGGTGGGCTATCAACTGCTAATTATTGACACCGAGCGCAAGTTTGTCTCGACTGGGTTTGGCAAGGAGCTGGCCAAGACCGCCGGAGGCCGCTACTACCAGCTGCCCAAGGCCACCGACCAGGCTATTGCCTCCATGGCTCGGGGCGCGATCGCCGATATGAAGACTGGGTGAACCGTTCGACTTCCGGCCTCCTTTTAGCGCATCCTGGGGTCTAGACGGGCAATATGTAGAGTAAGCGTCTCTTGGGGTCGGCCCCCGCCCCAGAGTCAGCCTATCCCTACTGAGCACCATCGCGAGTCACCATGGAACGTCGAGTGTCATCGCTATCCCAGGGGCAACGCCTGCTAGCCGCCATCATGATTACCGATGCGGTGGGCTTCAGCACCCGCATGTCAACCGATGAAGAGCGCACCCTGCGATTGATCGACCGCGACCTGACGCTGATTGGCGACATCTGCCGAGAGTTTGGCGGCACCGTGCTCAAGTCAACCGGCGACGGCCTGCTGATCTACTTTCTCAGCGCCGTGGAGGCGGTCTCCTGCGGGCTCGAAATGCAGCGGCGGCTGGTCGATCTCGCCGAGGGCCTGGAGCCTGACCAGTACCTCGACCACCGCATTGGCGTGCACCTGGGCGATATCTTAGTCAGCGAGCAGGATGTGATGGGCAACGGGGTGAACATCACCGCCCGTTTGCAAACCTACGCCAAACCTCGGGGTCTGTGCGTATCGCGCACCATCTACGACGTGGTCAAGGCCCGGCTCAACCTGCACGCCACCTTCCTCGGCCCCCTGCACCTCAAAAATATCGAAGAGCCGGTGCCCGCCTACCAGCTGGCGCTCCACGCCGAAGACACTGAGTCTGGGCCCCAGGGCTCTGAAGATCACACCTGCACCCTGCCCATGACCACGGAGGCGCTGCTGGCCAATGCCCTGCGCTACCTGAGTACCCACACCCACAGCCTGCGGATTAAAAAGCTGGTGTTCGCCACCTACCAGCAGGCCTGGGAAAACGACCCGGCGGTGCTAGAGCAGTTCGACCTCAGGTCGCTGCTGCTGTCGCTGCGCGATCGCTGCCCCACCCTGGCGGACTTCGAAGACCAGCTCCAGCGAGTGGTGGCCGGGCTCAATCGCCAAGACCTCTACAGCGAGGTGGCCGAAACCATCCTCAAGCAGCTTCAGCCCTGGTACGGGCGATCGCTGTTTCAAAACCCCGAAACCGCCCCTGAGGCGATGACCCAGCTCACCGTGCGATCCCAGGAGGAGCACTGTCAGGCCATTGCCAACCAGTTTGACCAGAGCCCCGAGGCCCTGCGGCTGCGCAAGCTGCTGTACTGCCTCTGCCACGGCAGCTGGGAAAACGACCCCAACCTCCTCACCCAAATGTATCTGCCGGGGCTCATTCAGCACACCCTCACCGTAGCGCCCAAACCCCAGGATCTGCGCTACCGCCTGGGCCGCATTGTGAAACACCTGAATCGACGGCAGCAGTACACCCGCCTGGCCAATCAGATCATGGTCGGGTTTCAGCCACTCTACCAAAACCAGACCGAGGCCCTGGAGCCGGCCACAGTTCTAGCCGAAGCCACGGCCCTGGCTGACCCCTCGGGCCCCTCCAGCCCCAGCGCCGAGGTCTATACGACTCTGGCCAGCGGCAGCGGCTATGACCAGCCAGCGGATCTAACCACCCTCCACGGTACCCTGTCCAACCCCCTGGGCGGGGGGGCTGAGCCGGGGGGAGCAAAGCGCGATCGCTCCTCCCTGTTTGATCTGCGGGGCGACATTATTCAGTACGCCAACCCGCTGCGGGCCAAAATTCTGCTGTACTCCTGTCTCTACGGGCCCTTTGGCTACACCACCCAGGACTGGTCTAGCCTCCGCCGCCGCACCCTCGACGACTTGCTCCAACAAACCTTCGAATACTGTCCCACCTACGCCGATTTAGACAGTAAGCTATCCATTATTGCCCACTGCCTGGGCCGGGTTGATGACGGGGGGCAGGTGGCTCGGGCTATCACCCAGGCCATGCGCGCCTACTATCCCCAAGATCCCAACAGTCTGCTAGATCCTTTGGATCCGATTGAGGCTCTGGGCTCAGACCCCCCGCTGCATCCCGAAGTTGTCCCCCCCTTGTCAGACTCTGGGTCTGACAAGGGGGCTGACCCTGGCGATCGTTCCGCAGTGGCGGTTCGCGCCTCCGCCCGCTTCTCCGCCTAAGCCCCCCTGGTTTCGCTATGAATGCCCGCGAACTGCTCGATGCCTATGCCCGTGGCGATATGGATTTTAAGGGTAAGACTCTGGTGGGCATCGACCTCGCTGGGGCCGACCTGATTGGGGCCAATATGGTGCAGGCGGATCTGGAAAATGCCAACCTCATGCTGGCATTTTTAACCCGAGTGCGGTTTCGTCAGGCCAATCTGTCGCGGGCTCAGATGGGGGGGGCCAACCTCAACCAGGCCGACCTGTCGGCGGCGGTGCTGCGCGATGCCGATCTGCACGGGGCCAGCCTCCAGGGAGCCGACCTGCGCAGTGCCAATATGACCCTGGCCGACCTGCTCGATGCCAACCTGACCGGGGCCGACCTGCGCAATGCCGACCTCAGCGGGGCCAACCTGACCGGGGCCTGCCTGCGCGGAGCCAACCTGCGCCAGGAGAACCGCAAGTATGCCACCAACCTGCGCGGAGCTAAACTGCACCTGGCCGATCTGCGGGGCACCAATCTCTCGGGGGCTGACTTGGCCTACGTCGATCTCAGCGGGGCTAACCTCAGCGAAGCGGTGCTGCGCGACGCCAACCTCAAGGGGGCCAATCTGCGTGGAGCGTTGCTGCGCAATGCCAACCTCAGCGATGTCGATCTCAGCCAAAGCTGCTTAGAAGCAGCCGATCTCACCCACTGCCGCTTCCCCCGCAGCAACCTGAGCCAGGCCAACCTCAACCGCGTCAGCGCCAAGGGGGCCGACTTTACCGAAACCACCATGGCGCTGGCCCAAATGGATGACTGCAACCTGGCCGATGCTCGCTTTAGCCGCGCCGACCTGGCCCGAGTGAGCCTGTGCCGTTCGATTTTGACTAAGGCACTGCTGGTGGAGACCTACCTGGGCCGGGCTGACCTCACCGATGCCGACCTGAGCGAGGCCATTCTCGATCGAGCCGAGATCAGCAGCAGCACCATGACCAATGTCACGCTGGCCGGAACTACCATGCCCGATGGTAGTATTCATGGGTAAAGGCAGCGGCCTAGACTCGCCTGCGGCAGGATCTGCCGGAGCAATTCCTGGCGCGGGGACTGGGCCGATCCGACCGGCTCACGTTTCTGGTGAGCCAGCTGGACACCATTGTTAGCGACCCGGATGAAGCCATTGAGCAGCCCTAGGGTATGTCATCAATTGTGGCCAGAAACCCTGATATCAAGCCTTGCCACGCCCGACCCAACAGACAGGCCAGGGGCTGCAACCCTTAATTTTTGTGGATTCAGCAGCTAATTGATGACAGCCCCTAGCGGGCCGACAGCAATCTAGTAGTCGAGTTCTTCTTCGTACTCGGTTACTTTCTTCCGCTGGGGAATGTTGAGGGGTTTTGCCTCGTAGGGTTCAGCTTCGTCTTCCTCATTCCAGACGTCTTCGGTGACGTCCTGAAACTCGGCATCGTAGGCTTTGTAGCTGCTCGGGTCGTCCAGGGTGGCGGCCTGGTAGCGCTCCGCAGGCTGCTGGGCCTGAAGGGGAGCCTCTACCCGTTCGGGTTCGCCCCAGTCATCGTCGCTCCAGCGCTCTTCGGCGGCGGCGGGACGGGCTTTGCTGAATTCGGCGGGCACCTGTACCCCAGAGGGCAGCTGGTTGGCCGTTGACACGGGCATGATGTACTCGCTGTCGTCGTTGCGATCCCAGGGGGCGCTGCCGATGCCCAGACGCTCCAGCAGCCCCACACTGAGCTGCACCATCTTTTCTTCAGCGCCCTCGAAAACGATCAGGCGATCGGGGCCGCTGCTGACCACTTCGTCAATGGAAAGCTCGTAGGTGCTGATCACCTGGTCAGGAATTTGGGGCAGCCCAAAGGAGGCGATCACAATGGTCTCGAGGCGTCCGGTGGTGACGTCAAATTTGAAGCCGCGCACCCGTCCCAGGGGTTCCCCGGTTTCGGTGATGACTTCACAGTTGACCAGGGTGCTGTAGGGGGCGACGCTCATTTCGTCGTCCATGGCCGCCTCATCATCCACCAAGATCACGTCGCCAATCTGGCGAATGCTGGTCAGAGCCATGACCTGCTGGGTGCTCGATACCAGCCCAGACATAATATTTTCCCGCAGGCCAATGGCCACGACCTCTCGCTGGTCTACATCTACCCAAACCTGGCTGACAATGCCAAGCCGCTGGCCAGAATTGCGAGTAATTACCTGGGTACCCAAGAAATCGGAGCGCAGACGATACTTGTCTAAGGTCATGTTTAATCCATCTCGTGAACCGAGACAACAGAGCGCTGGTAAAAGCCAGGCCGCCGGTAGACCGTATTACCAGGGTAACTAGGCACCTTAACCTGAATAGTTATCTTAACCAGAATCGTCTAATTCTACAGGAGGGAAGACCGAACCACTAGCCGCAGCCAGGGAGTCTGCTGGCCCAGGGATGGCTGGCGGTGAAGGACGGCAGAAAACGCGTTTGAGGAAGAATGGCGGCTGACATTTCTCCCTGACACCGCTCTGAGGCCCCCCCGGCCCCCCTAGAACCCCGCCAGGGGATGCGGTAGGATCGGCGGTGAACTTAAGCGGCAAGGAAGACTAGGCTCATGTTTCATCTATACTTTGGGGCGTTTGATATTGTGCTTTACCTGGCGGGTCTGTACGGGGCGATCGCCCTGTCTAAAGCCCTCTGCGACCAAATGGATGAGGCTGAAGCCGCGCAGACTGAGACTGTCGCCGCGCCGCAGGTTGCCCCCATGCAGACCATTGCCCCCCACCTGGTCGCCCCCGCCGCCAAGCGCGAAGCGGTGGGCGTCAGGGTGTCCGCAGACTGACGCCGGGCAGCGCCTGCACCGATACAGCAGCTTTTGCCAGCGGCTCCCCCAACGAGGTGCAGGCTGGCTCGGCTCTAAACTTCCCTACTTCTAGCTATCTAGCGTTCACGCTGCAACCCTACGCCAGCCCTACACCGCGCAAGTCGGCTAAACGCATCCACTGCGGCCCGCTCCTCGTACTACTCGTACTGGGAATGTGGCCCGATCGCGCTGTGTGAAGCCGCCCTGCAATAAACAGCGAAACTGCCACAGTGGCTTGTCTTTACCGGCAGGGGTTTGCCAGCATGGTTATAACCCTGGTGACCGGGGGCGATAGCCCCAGAATTTGGTCAATTTTTCCCTAGGGTGCTCTACTTTTTAGGTTTTGTGCCACTGTAGGTAGCTGGCACAGCACTCTAGCGAACAGACAGGGTCGGTAGAATGAGGAGACAACTGGCGCGGTTTGAGCATTGGCGACGCGCATGGTCACTGGCACACCACTGGATCAACAACGCGGCTATGCTCGATTTTTTTAAATATCGAGTGGGGCAGTCAGCGTGGACCAAGCTGATTGGCCGCACCCTGATGAAATGGCAGCAGGACGACTGTCTCGAAATGGGTGCCGCCCTTGCCTACTACGCCCTGTTTTCAATGTTTCCAATGATTTTGGTGTCGCTGAGTATTGTGGGCTTTCTAATTGGCCCCAGCACCGATGCCTACAATGCCGTACTGCACTTTGCCCAAGAGACCCTGCCCCCCGATGCCTTTCCTCTGGTGCAGGCGACCCTGACTGAGTTTCACAACGGTAGCACCAGTGCCAGCATTGTCGGTTTTGGCATTCTGCTATTTACTTCGAGCGGTTTTTTTGGGGCGCTCAGCCGCTCCTTTGACAAGATTTGGCACACTAAGCCCAGCCACCATCGCTTTGGCGGCGTAGGAGAAGTGGCGTTTATCTTTTTGTGGCGACGATTTCTGGCATTTTTGCTGGTGATTGGGGCCACCAGCCTGATCTTTATGTCGCTGCTATCTAACATCGCCATCGATACCATCACCAAGATTTTGGAGGGGGTTAACGAGTGGGTGACGGTGCTGGCCATCAACCAGGTGCAGCTGCTGTCGTGGCTGCGGCTGGGGGTCTCCTTTGTGACGCTGACCCTGGTGGTGATGGTGCTCTACAAAACCCTGCCCAGCACCCGGGTAGCCTGGCGAGATGTGTGGCTGGGGGCGTTGTTTACGTCCATTTTGTGGCTAATTTTGCAGCAGCTGATCAGCAACAGCGTGATTAGCCTGGGCAGCCAGTTTCGCTCCTACGGCGTGGTGGGCGGGGTGATGGTGCTGATGCTGTGGATCTACCTCACCAGCCAGATCTTCTTTTTGGGGGGCGAGTTTACCTACGTCTACGCCCACCAGTTTGGCAGCCGCAAGGGGCAGAAAAAGCTGACGACTAGGGTTGGCGCTCCCTAGGAGGGTGGGTCAGTAAGTGGTTTAATTTATAGAGCAGTTTACGGAATAGGCCAATGGCTACAGCGCAGCGCGGGGTTACGATCTGGTTTACGGGGTTGAGCGGGTCGGGCAAATCGACCATTGCTCGCGCTCTGGAGGCCGAACTGCGCCAGCGGGGTTGCCAGCTAGAGGTGCTCGACGGCGACATCGTGCGTACCAACCTCACCAAGGGTCTGGGCTTTAGCAAAGCCGACCGGGACGAAAACATTCGCCGCATTGGGTTTGTGTCGCACCTGCTGACCCGCAACGGCGTGGTGGTGCTGGTGTCGGCAATTTCGCCCTACCGCGAGGCGCGGGATGAGGTGCGCGATCGCATCGGCGATTTTGTTGAAGTCTTTGTCGATGCCCCCTTGAGCGTCTGCGAAGACCGCGACGTCAAAGGTCTCTACAAAAAAGCCCGCGCTGGCGAAATTAAGCAGTTCACCGGCATTGACGACCCCTACGAAGCCCCTCTCAACCCCGAGGTGCACTGCCACACCGACCAGCAGACCGTCGAAGAGAGCGTAGCCCAGGTAATCGATAAGCTCGAAGCCATGGGCTACCTGGCGGCGGCAGCGGTGGCCTAGGGGTTCCTCTGGAGGGGCGTTGCACTGCAATGCCTCTGGGGAATATCGGCAATATATTCGGGTTTGGGGCGGCGGATTTGGGGGTTAAATTTCCTCGGCTCCCGAGACGGGTTCCTTGGCGTCGATGCGGTTGACGGCCCAGAAAATACCGGCACTGCCGGGGGCTCTGAGCTTACAGGCCGGGCACTCGCAGGTTGCGCCGCCCTCCACCAGGCTGAGATACTTGATTTCCGCCTGAATGGAGACCTCGCTAATCGGCAGCCCCAGCAGCTTTTTAATGTGGGACTCCAGGGGGCGGCAGGCCCGTCGGGCATAGCCCTGACCGGCGCGCTCAGAATAAATTACGTAGTCCGAAAGCCAGGTATCGTTCATGGATTAGCTCTAGTCGGGCGGTTTTGCATCCTCCCTCAGACAGAAATTGAGTTCTGCCTTTAGGTGGATGTCATCAATGATGCCCTAAAACAGAGGGATTTTTTCACCCCCGCTGGGGCAGGCTCCATGGATTTTCGCTGGCCGCAGCCTGGCAGTCGGGCAGCCGGTGGTGCAGGCTATCGCCGTCCTCGACTGTGCCGCAGCTTAGTGAGCAGACGGGCGGGCGGCTCACGACGGGCGTAGCTCACCAGGTAGTCGTGCACCAGCTGGTAGCGATCGATGGGTATATCGGGCAGCAGAAAGACCAGGCCCGAGCCCACCAAAATATCCAGCACCAGATCGAGCTGATCTGGCTGATAGATGGCCCCGCGCAGGTTGAGCTCCTCTTCAATGTCGTCTCGGCTTTTTTGGGGACGGTACGGACGGCTCTCGCGATCGATATCGGTAAGCAGGTAGAGTACCAGACGGGCCAGATCGGCATTCTCAGCGCCGCAGTCGTCAACTACGGTGCCCAAGAAATTCTGCACCAGGGTTTCTTTGGGGTGGTCGCCCAGGTCGAGGTAGTCTTCTAGGGTGCTGATCTCCTGGCGCTGAAGCTGGGCCCCGACCACCTGAAGCTCAATCGGGCGCACCTCGCCGATGGGGGTAGACAGGTCGGCCACCAGCTGGTCGATGAGCGCAGTTTCGAGGTAAAAGTGGGCGTCGTCGGTGAGGCGGCGAATCAGAAACTTGGCGTCGGTGGCCTTAAAGTTGCCCAGGTAGTAGCGGTAGTCGCGGCTGAGGATGTCGTTGTTGAGAATGTCAAGGTCAAAGCCGCGCTCGATTTCGAGCAGGTGGTGGAGGTAGTCTTCGCGCAGGGACAGCACCACCTTGAGGTAGGGGGTGTTGAGGCAGTCGAGCAAAAAGGCGTAAAAGTCACGCCGCTGGGTGACTTCAGCGGCATCGACAAAAAATTCTTCGAACTGGTCGAAGATCAGCACGATCTGTCGGTAGCTCTGTTCGGTGAGGCGTTGGAGGCGATCGCTCAGGTCGGTCTGGTCGATGGGGGCGGCGGGGGGAATGCCGTCACCGTCGGCCTCGCTCTGCTGCTGCAGGGCGCGGGCCAGGGCCTGGTTGACTTCGTCGGGCCAGTCGCGGTAGCCCCTGACCAGGGCCGCCAGGGTCGATCGCCCCTCAGGAAACGACTTGGCCAGGGCGGGCACCAGCCCCGCGTAGAGAGTGGAGCTTTTGCCCACCCCCGACGGCCCGTGGATGATGATCAGCGGGTAGCGGGCCTGCTCGAGGCGATCGGTGAGGGCATCGACATCGGCCTGGCGGCCCGAGGCCTGAATCTCGGTAGCCAGCAGCGCCTGGGTAGAGCCCTCCGCCAGGCCCAGGGGCAATTCCTGGGGCTGAATTTCGCCCGCCCCGATGAAGGCCCGCAGTTTAAAGCGGGTATCGACCTGGCGCTGCTTGAGCTTGACCCCAAAGGCGGCGCGGTACTTCTTTTGCTGGTAGTACTGCTGCTGGAGAGTTTGCAGAATGCTGCGGTAGAGGGGCAGGTCAGTTTTGGGGTCGGTGTCGGTGTAGGCGGCTTCGAGCAGGGTTGTCGCCGCCTCGGGCTGGTTTTGGACGATATGCACCCGCCCCAGCAGGTAGAGGTACCAGCCCCGCTGGTACTGGTTGGCTACCCCCAGGGCCGGGGCGGCGGGAGTGGGCTCCTCGTTGGCGTTGGCGGTGACGGCTCCGGCGATCGCCAGAATAGTCAGCGCCCGCTCGGCGTTGGTTTGGGCAGTAGCGGCATCGCCCTGGGCCAGGGCCACCTCCGCCAGATATCCGTGGTTGCGGGCCAGGCGAACGGGATCCTGGCGGTGCAGGGTGAGCCCTTCCTGGGCGGTGCGCTCCAGGGCGGGCCAGACCCCCAGCTTTTGCTGCACCTCCGCCAGGGCGTGAATAAATTTGCCTACCAAATCGGGCTGTCCCAGGTCGCGGAAGATGCGCAGGCAGGCAGTGAAGTAGCTCTCGGCTTTGTGCAGCAGGCGATCGTATACCACCCGCTGGAGGATGGCCTGGCTGCGGCAGGTAGCCCCCAGGTAGAAGAGGAGGACGGCCTGTTTTTGGCGGGGAGTGGGGGGTGGAGGGGTGAGGGGGTAGGGGGTGAGGGGGTGGGAGGGGGAAGCCTCAGATTGCTCCGGGGAGTTTTGAATTTTGAATTTTGTAAGTCCTTCGGACTGGCTCTGCCTACGCGCAGCGTCTCCGGAGGAGAAATTTTGAATTGGGGAATGGGCAGGTTGCTCTGGGGAGTCTTCAATTTTCGATTTTCGATTTTCGCTTTGGGGGGGGCGGTGGGCTTTCTGCCAGTAGGTGAGGCTTTGCTCGAAGTGGTAGCGGGCGACATCGAGGTCGCTGCGGCTAAAGGCGTCGCGGCCCTTGAGAAAGTCGAGGCTGGCCTTGAGTTCGCCGTCGAGGGTGGTGTGGGTTTGGGCAATGTCGGCCAGGGCAAACTCTAGCTCGGTGCGCAGGGCTGACCCCGGCTGGTAGTCGGCGGCTTCGGTGGGGTGGGGGCTGCTGTCTCCCAGGGAGAGCATGGTGGCAAACAGGTCGTTGGCGTTGGCGTGGAGCGAGTCAATTAGCTCGCCGGGGGGATACTCAAAGGAGATGGGGGCGGCGGCAAAGCTCTTAAAGTCGGGGGCGTGGCGGTTGAGCAGGGCCAGGGCGCGATCGCTCACCCACAGCACCACCGGAAACGGCAGCGCCTGGGGAAAGGCGTTGCGCCCCAGGTTGGCGGCTTTAAACACCGCTGTGGCGTTCTGCACCTGCTCCAGGCCGGTCACCATCAGGGCGGCGGGCGGGCGGGCATCGGGGTCCAGGGCCAGGGCCTGGAGCAGGGTGGGAACGTGGGTAGGCAGCGATCGCTCCACCAGGGGCCGCTCTATCAGCGCAGCGGTCTGCAGATGATCCACCATCAGCCGCTGCAAGCGCGAGTAGTTGCACCGGGCCAGCACCAGCGAAAAGCGGTGGGGCCGGAGGGTAATCGCCCGCGTCAGCTCGGCCAGGGCCGCTCGGTTGTGGGCCACAATGTCGCTGGTTCCCAGACGCTGGCTGCTCATGGCCGGCTCTGCTGGGCCAGCCAGCTGCGGTAGCGATCGGTCTCGGCCAGCAGGGGGTTGAGGCCAAACCAGCGGCCCTGGGCGTCGCGGTACTCGTACAAAAACAGGCTGCGCACCAAAATGTTGTAGTCTTCGTCGCCCTGCACGGCCTGGCGGGAGACCGCCTGGAGCAGCAGATCCCACTCCCGTTCGCTGACTAGCCCCACGAGGCTGTCGCGCTCATTGCGAATCACCGCCTCCAGGGTGTCGCGCCAAAAGGGCGGATCCTGCTTGCGCAGACAGCCGTCCAGCAGGCGAATCAGGTTGCGCATGTGGCCGCCGCTCACCTGGCAGAGGCGATCGAGGGTGGCGATCTCATCAAACACGTAGCCCACCGCATCGAGGCGCTGGTTTACGTTGAGCTCTGGAAAGGCGCGAATCAGCACCATCTGCTGGAGCAGCGCCATGCCCGCCTCGTCGCGGTTGCCCTGGCGATCGCGCACGGGCACCATGGGCAGCACCATGGGGTTGGTGCCAAACCGGTTCGACAGCCGCACCAGGTCGTTAGAAAACATCAGCTCGAGGGGAATGGTGTAGACCAGGTGGCAGTCGAGCTGCTTGAGCTGCTCGCCGCGATCGACAAAAAGGTACTCCGACTGGAGCCGCCCCTGGGAGCGGGGGGCGCTGTCGATGCGATCGAGGTTGTCCATGATCACCACCAGGCGGTTTTTGCCCTGGCTTTGGAGGCGATCGTTAGCCGGGGTGAGCAGCTCGTCGTTGATGGCGGTAATAATGCTGCGGGTGCGGGGCTCTAGGTACTGCCGGAGCTGGCTGCGCATGTCGGGGCTCTGCTTAGCCGAGGCGGTAATGCTGGCAATACCCGCCGAAAAGCTCACGTCGGAGATTTCCATCGGGGTGCGCAGGGTATCGGCCAGGTTTTGAAACAGGTTTTGCAGGTAGGTGGGCCGGGTGGCAATGCCAATTTTGTCGAGGTGTTCGCTGATGTTGTGGGCAATGCTGAGCAAAATGTCGGAGATTTCCACGTCGGCCATCTCCAGGTCGCGGTCTGACTCAAAGTAGACCACCTCGTAGCTGCGCCGCGCCAGCGCAGCTTGCAGGCGAAATAGCTCCGTCGATTTGCCGCAGCCAATGTGGCCGGTAAACAGCTGGGTGGTGGGTCGATTGCGGGCCAGGCGGGCAATCTTGCGCTCTAGCTCCTGCACAATGTCGCCGCCGCGCACCGTGGAAAAATCAATATAGTATCGCTTGCCCCGCAGCGGCTGGGTGGGGTCGCAGGCATCGTAGAACTGCTGTAGATCCAGCATGGGCAGTGGCTGTAGGGTTGCCCCTAGGGTAGCGCAAGGGCGATACCGCCACGGCGAGAATTTGGTGCTTTTTTGCTTCTTATTGGGCGATTGATCGGCCCTGACCAATGGGCTTGGGGGGGCGCTAGGGTCGTCGGCATAATCCTAGTGACCTGTCGTGGGTGGTTGATTTTGGTTACCTACAAAAAGCGGGATTGCCCCGCGAAGGCAATCCCGCTTCTTGATGTTTTGCTAGCGATGTCGTCGGTCTACACGCTAGAACCGCTGGCAGGTTCGCTGCCCATGTCGTTGGCGGCGCTACGCAGAACGGTGATCTGCGACTCAAAGTCCATGGTTTCAATGGCCGCCAGCAGATCCTGTCCCGACTCAGCCATTTTATAGTCATCGGGCATGGAGATAATTTCACCGCTGTCCATACCCTGGGCCAGGAAGTACCAGAAGGCGAGCTTGCTGTTGGCGCTCAGCGACCCGTACTCGCGGCTGATCTGGCTGGAGGAATCGCTCTGGGCGATCGCCCGCATGATGTCGAGCTGCTGCTGCTGATCGACAGCTTTCACCTGATTGTAAAGGCCCATGGAGATTTCTGAAGAGGCAGAACCGGGAGCGGCGGTGGTAATTGACTCTCCCATCTGCTCATAGACAAACCACAGAAATGCCAGCTGGTCATCCACGCTCAGCTGCTTAAAAGCAGCCAGGGCCTGGTTGGGGTCGTTAACGGCGGTGTAACTCGTCATAAAAAATCCTTTGGTTGCAGTGGGATGGCCGGTAGGACGGGTGGGCTTTGGCTCGGCACAGCCCGCACCTACAGCCGATATCTGCAACTTACCTGAGTCTTGGCTCGCGCCCCTCTGGCTAGAGCGATAGCTCAGGCTATACCGCGAGACGGGAAAACCAGGACTTGTTACCCCTGCTTTGTCTCGGCATTGGGATTGGCGGCCAGGGATGCCGGGGTCGCGCTACCGCCGCCAAAGTTTTGCAGGGTATGGCTTAGATCGACCCCGGTGGCCTGCCTCATCTGCTCCATAAACGAGGCCAGCTTGGTGGCGCTGCCGCCGCCGCCCGCATCGATTACGGTGATGCTCTCCACCGCCACGTCGGGCACGGTGGCCACCAAATTCTCCAGCAGCCCCTCCAGCTTTTGAAACAAAAAGATCTCGCGGGCGTGGTCGCCAGCGGCCTGCCAGGTGGTGGCCAGCTCGCGAATGCCCTCGGCCCTGGCCCGACCGTCTTCGACGATGCTGGCGGCATCCCCCTTGGCGCGGGCCTGGGCCTGCTGGCAGGCGGCGATCGCAGGCGCAATCACATCCGCCTGGAGCTGCTGCTCGACCTGGTTGCGGCGTTCGCGCTGCACCGCCAGCTCGGCCTCGGTGCGGGCCACTTCGGCGGCGATCTCCGACTCCGCCTCCGAGATGGCCGCCTGGCGCTGGCTGAGGGCGTTTTGCAGGCGGCGATCGGCATCGGCGCGGGTGGTGGCAATTTTGGCCTCGATCTGGCGCAGGGAGGTGCGCTTCAGGTTTTCGGCGGCCTGGAGGGCCGACTGGGCCTTGGCCTCGGCCTCCGCAATCCGGGCGTCGCGCAGCAGGTCGGCCCGCTGTTTGCGCCCAATCGAGTTGAGGTAGCCCACATCGTCAGAGATGTTTTGAATTTGCAGGTTGTCAAGGATCAGACCCAGCTGGGCCAGGTCGTCGTCGGCCTCATCGAGCAGGTTGCGCACAAAGGCCATCTTGTCCTCGTTCACCTGTTCGGGGGTGAGGGTGGCGAGCACCCCACGCAGGTTGCCCTCCAGGGTTTCGCGGGCAATTTTTTCGATCTCCTCGCGGCTTTTGCCCAGCAGCCGCTCGATCGCATTGTGAATCGCCGGTTCTTCGCTCGCAATCTTGATATTCGCCACGCCATCGACATTGAGGGGGATGCCGCCCTTGGAGTAGGCGCTGGCCACCTTCAGCTCGATGATCATGTTGGTCAGCTCCATGCGGAAGGTTTTTTCCAGCAGGGGCTTGCGAATGCTGCTGCCGCCTTTGACCAGCCGGTAGCCCACCCGGCGACCGTCACTGACGGCGCGGCGATCGCCCGAAAAAATCAGCACCTCGCTGGGCTGGCAGATGTAGTAGAGGTTTTTGATGACCAGCAGCAGGCTGCCGGTGGCCCCGAACATGACGACCAGAAGGGTGAAGATGAGGCTCATGGGTGCTCCGGTGGGTGAGGGGTGAAGGGGTGGAGGGGTGGAGGGGTGGAGGGGTGGAGGGGTAGGGGCAGGCGGCGTCTGCCCTGCCTCAGGTGGGGGACACCTAGGGGTCTGTTTTGGGGAGATTGAGGGGGGTGGGGGGATGTTCGGCGGGAGTGGGGGTGGCGGCGAGGGGAATGCCGAGGATGGCTTCGGACTGGCGCAGGAACTGCTTCACCATTTCGGGGTAGGCGTTGAGCAGGGAGGCGATCGCCTTGCCGTCGCCGTTGTCGATCACGTTCACCTTATCCAGGTGCAGGCGGCTGGGGATACGGCCCGCCTCTTTGAGCACCATTTCGAGCTGCTGCACCAGAAACAGTTCGGAGGCGTTGACCCCGGTGTCTTGCCAGACTTTGACCAGCATTTGGCTGGCCTGGGCCGAGGCTTTGGCGTTCTCTTCCAGGGTGGCGGAGGCACCGCGGGCGTGGAACTCCTGGGCGCGCTGCTGGGCGCGGGCGGGCAGCACTTTTTCGACCTCCAGACGGGCCTGCTCCAGGTTGGCACGGATGGCTTGCAGCTCTCGCTGGGCGCGGGCGCGGGCCTCTTCGGCAGCGGCCTGGGTACGCTCTTCTTCGATGCGGGCCTGCTTTTCTACCTCGGCGGTGATCCGGCGCAGCTCGTTTTCTTTTTCTTGAATCACGGTGCGAGCCTGGGTTTGGGCCACCTCGGCCTGGCGGGTGCTGTCGGCTTCGATCTGCTCGGCCTCGGCCACCGCGTTGGACTCGGCAATCTCGGCGTCCTTGACCACCGTGGCGATCTGCCGCCGCCCGATGGAGTTGAGGTAGTCTACCCGGTCGGCCACACTCTGGATTTTGAGGGTGTCGAGCTGGAGGCCCAGCTTGACCAGGTCGTTGCGCACATCGCTGGCGATGCGCTCGGCGAACTCCAGCCGGTCTTCGTTCAGCTGCTCGGGGGTGAGGGTGGCCACCACGCCGCGCAGGTTGCCCTCCAGGGTTTCGCGGGCGACCCGCGAAATTTCGTCGCGGCCCCGGCCTAAAAAGCGCTCGATCGCATTGCCCACCAGGGTCTCATCGCGGGCGATTTTGACGTTGGCGATCGCCTGAATGTCCAGCGGCGTGCCGCCCTTGGAGTAGGCGTTGGTGACCTCAATGGGCACCGGCATGGTGGTCAAATCCATCGTTTTGACCGTCTCCAGAATCGGGATGCGAAACGTGCGCCCCCCATAGATCACCCGGTAGCCCATGATCTGCCCATCGGCCCGGCGGTACCTGCGCCCCGAGATAATCAAAATTTTGTTGGGGTCACAGATCTGCACCAGGGCGTTGACCCCCCAGATGGTAATCAAAACGGCAAAGATCAGCACGGCGATCGCCCCGCCGCCCAAGGCTCGCCCCCCGCTTTGCCCAATCACCGGAGCAGGCGGCATCACCTCCGCGATCGCCACCGTCTCCGCCCTGTGGATTCCATTCGTCATACGTAATCTCTTCCTTATTCGTAGTCGCTAGCGCCAGCCATATTGAAAACGTGAGGGGAAAGGCTGAAAGTTCTCAGTTTTGAATTTTGAGTTAAGGCGTTGAATTCAAAACTCAAAACTTAAAACTCAAAACTTCCCACCCCCCTCCCCCTCCACCCCCTCCGCTGCCGCCACCCACAGCTTGTCTCGCTCCATACCCACCACCAGCACCCGCTCCCCCTGGTGAAACTCGCGCTCCTCCTGGGTAATGGCAAAAAAGCTGACGGTGGAGCCGCCGAAGCTGAGGCTGACTTTGCCCCGGCTGTGGCCGTCAAAGGGAATTTCTACTGTGCCCACTTGCCCGGTCAGTTCCTCGGGGCGAATCAGGCTGCTGACCGACTGGCGGCTGAGCGATCGCAGCACCAGCGCCGCCCCTAGTCCACAGAAGAGCCCCATGAGCAGGGCAATGAGGGCCACCACCAGACCACTGAGATCTGGCTGAAACCTCGTCAGCAGCAACCCGGTGAGACCAAAAAAACAGAGGGCAAAGGTCCAAAACCGCAGGCTGAGCAAGGGCAGCCACCAGCGATCGCGCAGGGCCGTCAACGTCTGGTCAAGGTGGGTACCGAGGTCGATGTCGTCAATGTCGGCGGGCACTTCGACACTGACATCAAAATCGCCGTCTAAGTCTGCCCCATCAAAACCGCCGACGGCAGCTAGCAGCACAAAAATGCCCCCGACAATCAAGCAAACACTATAGATCAGCATCGCTAGGCGGCACCTCTTGGGGCATCTAAACATTAATCCCCGTTGCCAGGGTACTCGCGCTCGCCCGGCTGACGCCCGTGTTCTTTACTAATTGGAACGTGCAGCGGGACCTAAGCAGGTGCAGTTCGGTGGCGGTGCCGTTGACGGTGACATAATCGGTCACCGTGGGCTGGCCCTGGGTGATGGTGTCGGTTTTATCCAGCACCATGGTCTGAATTTTGTGGGTCAGTTCTAAACTGTCGGCCCCTTACTGTCGGCCCCTTTGATCAAAATGCCGTTTTCGGCCCCCTTGCCCGTGCCCACCATGATCGAGGTGGGCGTGGCCAAGCCCAGGGCGCAGGGGCAGGCCAAAATCAGCCCCCCCACGGTGGTAATCAGCGCCATGCTGAGGTTGCCCATGACGTTGAACCAGACCACAAAGGTGAGAATGGCCACGGCGATCACGGCGGGCACAAACCAGCCCGTCACCCGGTCGGCTAGCTGCTGAATCGGCGCTTTTGAGCCCTGGGCCTGCTGCACCAGCTTGACGATCTGGGCCAAAAAGGTGGGAAACAGGGAGTAGAGAAAGGCGGTGCCCGTGCCCACGGCCACCAGGGTATCCATGGTGGCGGAGCGGTGCCGGAAGGCTTTCCAGGCGTTGATGAAAAAGTGGCTACCGGCCCAGGCGATTACCGGCAGGGTCAGCACCAGCTGCACCCAGGGATGGTGCAACCAGGCGGGGATAAAGGGCATGGAGATGCCGGTCATCATCGGCAGGCCGCCGACCATCAGCACACCGCCAGTGACTAGGCTGAAGATGACTTTGCGGGTGAGTTGGCGGTGACGGGCGGCACAACTCATGCCCCGCAGCTTAAACATTTGGTGTTCCACAGCGGTTGTCCTAGGCAACCGTATAGCCAGCCCGAGTAATGGCGGTCTTGATAGCGTCTTCGGAGGCGCTGGTGCCAATGCTGACCCGTTTAGTTTTGGGGTCAGCACTCACCTGGGCAGCAGCATCAACGGCCTGTACAGCTTTAGTTACTGTATCTACACAGGCAGAACAGGCCAGGTCGGGAATATTCAATTCGAGAGTCATCGGTAAACCTTCAGAGTCTGGATCTGGATAGATCTATCTTGAAGCCTCTAGCTCACTGGAGAGTCAAGGGGTTGGAAGAACTAATTGTTGTGTAGCCCGTAACCGATGGAGGCGATGGGTGCAGAGGTGCGGCTGGCGGCAGCGGTGAAGCTGTTTGAGCTGGGGCGCTTGTCGTCAGGGGCGGCGGCGGGCTTGGCTGGCATTCCTCGAACGTTGTTTTTGGCGAAGCTGAGTGGCTATGGCGTCAACACCTCTGACCTGGACAAAGCGGCTTTAATGGGCGATCTCGCTAATGCCTGAGGTCATAGCCGAGACGTCGGTTATTCAATACCTGTACCAGTGTGATTGTTTCTTGGTCTTGCCTGCACTCTACGCATCAGTGGCTATTCCCTCAGGAGTTGCAGATGAGCTGGAGAAGGGGCGAGAGATCGGCGTGGTGCTGCTCAGGTTAGCGGATTATGGCTGGCTCCAGGTTTTGCAGGCTCAACCCCAAAGTCTGGTGCCGCAGATCGCAGGGCTAGGCCAGGGTGAACGGGAGGTGATCTCGGTGGCGATCAGCAGCCCAAAAGCTTTGGCATTGCTGGATGATGGATTGGCGCGGCAGTATGCCAAAAGCCTTGGGGTGAGCGTGACGGGTACGTTGGGGGTTTTCCTTAAAGCTAAGCGATCGCAACTCATCGACCAGGTTGCCCCCGTCATGGATCGCTTAACCCAGTTGGGCTTTCGAGCCAGCGATACCACCCAGTTGGCGGTGCTCAAGTTGGCAGGGGAAGTGGCTCAATAATGCTGTGTTGCCTCACTGCTCACCCACAAAGGCAACCCTAATGATTGGGGTTTGGTGCGTTGGCCGAGCGGGGATGGGAGGACATAGCTAGGTGGGACGGCGGGCGATAGTGCCCTAAAGCCCTATCTACCATCAAGGCAATGCGGTTTTGAAAGAGTTGAGGTGCCAGATCATCGAGAGCCGCTAGGAGATTTACCTCCTAGCCTTTCAATTTCGGCCTGCTGCTGCAATATAACTCTTGTCAGCTTGGCACTACCAAAAGCAAAGATTGAGGACAAGAAGAATAGAACTATCAAGGTCATATTTCTTACCCTTGTTAACCTAAGCCTTGCCCGACTTTCCTGTAGACTGGTGGCTATGTATTGCCTCTGAAGCTCAGTTGGAGCAGGGTCTTTGACCGTTTGTGAATCAACCAGCCACTTCTCTGCCCAGACAAGCTCATTACCTCTGAGAAGAAAACTTGAATCCCGATCCTTCTGCTGCCACTCAAGCGCTCTATCCAACAGTTTTGTATGTGCCTTTATATACTGAAGATTAGTCCTAAGGAGTGAAACTAGTGAATCGAGAGAATCTTCAAAACTTTCTTCCTCTAAAAAGCTAATCCAGTTAATAGATCGAATAATAGGATGTACAGAATCTCGGTACTCAGGAGAGCTTTTCAAGAGAATCGGTATGATGCGCTTTTGATTCTTAACTGCATTTTCAATTTCTAGGTTGCAATATTGAGAAGCGGCAGAGTCTGGACTGATAACAAAGATGAAATTATCAGAAGCTGCAATTGCATCAGTGACTTCTTTTCGCCAGTCGACTCCAGCTGGAATATTTTCGAAGTCTAACCACGTTTTTAGGTTGTGTTTTTTTAGCTCAGAGCGAAGCTTCCGAACAAAATGATTATCCTTTCTATGGTATGATACAAAAGCGTCAAAATGCCCTTGGGATTCGATTTCCTGCTCTATGGCGTACTTCACTCTGTTTTGAATTGCTCCGTATCTTAAGGCAATGCTCTCTTCTAAGAAGTGAATTGATTGTTCGAAGTCCGGATCATACCTCATTGCCCAAGCTCTACTGGGATCGTTGAGATTTTTCCAGTCCCATACGATAGCTAATTCTGGGTCTCGTAAAAGTTCAGCTTTGCCCTCTTTGTAGAGTCTTGCGGTCTCTGCTAGACGATAGTAAATTCTTGCAGACTGGGCTTCTTTGTTTGACCAGAGTTTTAATTGCTGCCAGTTGCGCATCAGGCTCTCGTGGGAAATGTCGATCACCGTGTCGCCCCGCAGGGGCACCCGCAGGGACGGCATCAAAAATGATCGCCGCGCCCCGCGAAACTCATCTGCTACCGCCATCACCTCCGCCTCACTGGCGGTGGCCACCGCGCACAGCTCGGCCAGGGTAGTGGGGCGGCGAATGTCGCGGTTGTCGGGGCCGCGATCGGTCAGGCGGCGAAACAGGGTTTCGGCAATCTGACGCGACTTGTCATCGGGCAATCCATCGTAAATCTGGTCAGCGTGGCGCGACAGCGCCTCGGCCATCCCGCCGATCGCCTCATAGTCCTCAATATCGATCGCCCGCTTTGGCTGCCCCTGGTCTTCCCAGTGGTCCCACGTTCGCATCAGGGCGTGCTGCAAAATCGGCAGCTGGTCGGGGTTATCGCCTGTGTCATTCAGCAGGCGGTTCACCAGGCGGGGGGTGATGGTCGCCCCGCCCACCGCCACCGGCCCCTCGATCGCCCGCCGCAACTGCTCCCGCGTCAGCCGAGGAATCAGGTACTGGCTATCGTTCAGGGTTTCCGGCAGGTCGCGAAACTGGGCACAGTCGCCCAGAAAGTCTGACCGCATGGTCAGCACCACAAAGATCGGCACATCCCGCTGATTCACTGCCCCCAGCAGCAGCTTCACAAAGGCAGCGGCCTCGTCCTCTGCCTCCGGCCCCTGGGCCTGGGCCTTGAAGCGAAACAGTTCTTCAAACTGATCCACCACCACCAGCAGGCTTTCGCGATCCGCCATGCGGGCCTGCTGGGCCACCTCCACCAGGCCCAGGGCACCGCGCCGCAGGGTGCTCTCCGTCAATGCCGTGCGAATCACCGCATCGTCGCTGGCGGGGTCTACCCCAAACACGTCCGGATCGTTGAGCGCCGCCGCCAGGTTGGCCACAGGGCCGCCCCCCGGCCGCAAGATCGCCACCCGCCAGCTCGAGCTGGCCTGGGGCATGAGGCCGCTGAGCAAACTGGGCAGCAACCCCGCCCGCACCAGGGACGACTTGCCGCTGCCCGAGGTGCCCACCACCGCCAAAAACCGGGTGCGCCGCAGCCGGGTGAGCAGCTCGTCGGCCTGGCCCTCGCGGCCAAAGAACAAGTGCTCTTCGCCCAGCTCAAAGGGGCGCAGACCGGGGAAGGGGTTGGTTCGGGGCGGGGATTGCACCATGGTTCAGGATGGCTCAGGCCAACTGTTCTAGAAACACGTTCAGCAAATCGGGATTAAAGCCGTTAATGCCTGTAATGACCTCAATAGGCCAACTGTCAATCTGTAAATTTTGTTTGGTCGGGTTAACAGGGCCAGCAACGTACACTGCTTTGGCTCGTAAAGGACGCTGGCGATTATAGTTAGCGTTTTTTTGCAGTGCCCTCAGGCGACGGTTGAGCCATGAGCTACCGGCATAACCATAGTAAATAAGCACTGCTTCACACTGTTTAATTAAGGCTTCAGACTGTGATAATCCGTTGTCTTCAAACTCAGGAAGAGTGACCACAAAGTGTTTTTCGAGCCACTCAGTCAGAGGGTCTAGCTCTCCTGAATCCACATCGCGCTTGTCACAGTCGAGATAAATTTGCGTAGTGCCGTCCTGAGGTAGGTCAAAGGTGGAGATGGCGGTCGGATTGAGGCGATCGCGAATGATATCCTTCAGCGACTCCAGGTTGGTGCTGACGAAGTCGGGCTCGTTTTGCAGCGCCAGCACCCAGTCCTCCAGGCTGGCAAGGGTGGCGTCGGGCGGCAGCCACAAAATGCGGCCAAAGTCGGGGCGGGTCTGGCCGCAGTGTTTGGCCAGCTCGATCTGGTCGCGGGTGCGGGCCATCCCCAACTGGCGGTAGATCTCCTGCTGGGTGAGGGGCTGGGCGGGATTGGCCACGGTGGCGTAGGGGCTAAGCAGGTGCACCGACAGGGCCGCCTGGGCCAGGTGGCCGCATACCACTGGATCAAAGTTCGGCGGGTTGGGCAGGGGCTGGTCGGGCAGCACCCGGTGGCCCGCCTGCTCCAGCTCGCGGCGGATGCGCTCGCGCTCGACGCTCAAGTCCGGGGTGGTCTCGGCCAGGTAGATTACCTTGCCGGGGGCGAAGGACGTTAGCTCAGGGACAGAACCCGCAGCCACCGCAGCACCGTCGGGGTCGGGCAGCGCATCTAGAACCTTCAGGGTTTGATGAATGTCGTAGGCCAGATCCTCCAGTTTGGCCCAGAACTTGCGCTCCGATTCAGGGCCATAGATTTTGTTGAACTCCCGAGGCCGTCCGGCGGCGTCCATCTCATAGAAAGCATAGCCCAACAGATCCCGCAGGCCTGAGGGGTGGCGATCGGTTTCCAGGTAGGTTTTCACCACCTTAAACAGGCGGGTGGTGCCGCAGACGTTGACGCCACCCCGCGCCTCGGCAGACTCCAGAAAGCAGGCCAGCTCACGGCTGCACCAGTCGGACTGCAGGTAGCGGGGCGACAGCACTGCCACCAGTAGGGCCAGGTTGGGAAACTGCTTGAAAATGCTCTCGTCCAGAGCGTCGTTGCCCTGCAGCTTGATGTCGCGCCAGATGTCTACGGATGTGCCCCGCAGCTGCTCCAGGCGGATTTCCAGCCCCCGGTGGAAGGTGGCAATCCAGCCGTCCTGGCCCTCGGCCAGGGGCTTGTTATCCACGTGGGTGTAGCTGATGAAGATGTCGCGATCGAAGTGCATGGGCGCGGGCCAAAGCTTGCCTATTCATACACCAGGTTTTGCGGCGATCGCGCAAAATGGCGAAAACCTTAAGCTGCCCCTAGCGGCGTAGGGAGGGCGTTTTGGGATTGGCCACCGGGGGCGGGGCCTGCCACAGACCCAGATCCGTCGCCCGCAGCCCCAGCCCCAGCAGGATTGCCCCGGCGATCAGCGGCACGGTGACGTACATCAAAAACCGCAGCAGAATGGCGCAGGCGATCGCCTGTTCCGCCGCCACCCCGTAGAGCCCCAGGGCGTAGCGCAGCCCCGCTTCAAAGGGGCCGATGTAGCCCGGCGACGAGGGCAGGGCAATGGCCAGCGCCGTGGCGCTCTGGGTGAAAAACGCCCCCGCCAGCCCCACCCCGTCGATGCCCAGCGCCCGCAGCACCGCCCAGTAGGTCAGACCGTTGAGCCCCCAGCCCAGCAGGGTTTGGCCCAGGGCCAGGGCGGTGCGCCGGGGCTGGCGCAGCACCGCCAGACCGCTGAGAAAGGCCATCGCCGCCCGCCCCAGCCGTTGCCCCAGCCGGGGCATCCCCAGCCGCCGCCCCAGGGCCGCGATCGCAGCGGCGATCGCCCTGGGAAACCGCCCCGCCAGCAGCAGCCCCAGCCAGCCGCCGACAATGGCCGCCGCCACCGCCCCCAGGGCCGAGCGGGCCAGGCTGCCAGCGGGCAGCCCCGCCGCCGCCAGCACCAGCAGGCCAAACACCACCCCCACATCCAGTAGCCGCTCCACCACAATGGTGCCCAGCGATGGCCCCAGCGGGACGCGATCGCGGCGGTGCAGCAGGGCCGATCGCACCAGTTCCCCGGCGTGGGCGGGCAGCACGCTGCTGGCCCCAAAGCCCACAAAGGTCGCCAGCAGCCGCGACCGAAACCGCCCCGGAGCTACGCTGGCTCCCAGCAGGGTGCCCCAGCGCCAGGCCCGCACCCAAAACACCGCCATGTAGGCCAGCCACGCCGCCAGCACCCAGCCCCCCTGGGCCTGGCGCAGACTGTCCCAGACCTGGGCCGGGCGGGCGTCGCGCAGCGCCCAGCCCAGCAGCCCCACGGTCAGGGCGGCGGCGATCGCCAGGGAGAGGCCCCGCCGCCAGGGGGCGGCCCGCTGGGCTGGGGGAGGCGAGTTCATAGGGCGTTGGCCAGGGGCAGATCCAGGGGCCGCTGGGGCAGTTGGCGGGCGGTGGCCACCAGGTCGGCGTGCTGGCCCACGGGCACCACGCTAAAGTGGCGGGTCAGCAGAGCCAGGCACCGCCGCAGGGTCTCCAGCTTGTGGGCACCGGGCAGCCCCATGGCCGGGAAAAAGCCCAGCTCCGGCAGGTCGTCACCCCCCAAAAAGTCCAGCGGGTGCAGCAGCAGCGAGGGCTGAGTGCGGGTCAGGCGGCACAGCAGCAGCGCCGTGCGGAAGTACAGCAGCGCCAGGGGCCGCGAAAATACACTTATATATAGTATGTAACTGAAGTGAATCGGCACCTTGAACAGGGGCATGGTGGTGACGGGCATCTCCAGCAGCGTGGTGTCCCCCATCTGCCACCAGTAGGGGTTGAGGGGCTGAAAGCCGTCGCTCACCTTGCCAAACAGAGCCTTGCGCTGCTGCCGCTGCTCGGCGGTCAGGCGGGCGGTCATAAAGTAGTAGGCCCGCGCCAGGGGGCCAAGAATGCTGGGAAACGTCGAGGCATCGTAGCGATAGCCCCGCCGGGCCAGCACGCTCAGCACCTGCGGAGAAAAGCTGTAGCCTGGCCCCCGAAAGCCCCGCAGTTTTTGCCCCACCAGGGGTTCAATGGCGGCCTCGGCGCTGGCGATCTCCCGCTCGATCTCGGCCTCGCTGTACAGGTGCAGCCACGACTCGTGGTGGAAGGAGTGGTTGCCGATCTCATGGCCCGCCGCCGCGATCGCCCGAATGGCGGCGTGGTTTTTCTCCAAAGCCGCATCCTGGCCCACGATGAAGAAGGTGATGGTCAGGCCAAACTCCTCCAGCAGCGCCAGCGCCTTGGGCACCACCGTCTCCAGGTAGGAGGGCAGCGCCTCCCAGCCGGGGTCGCCGTGGATTTTCATGTAGGACCACTGGTTGTCGAGATCCAGCGACAGGCTGGCAATGGGTTGGCGGGCGCTCATGGGCTTGGAGGGTTTAGGGTTCACGGTTGACGGCTCAGGGGGTGAGGCTTGAGGTTCACGGTTCAAGGGTTGGGGGGTAGGCCCCGGCGAGGGGACAGCGGGGAGGACGTTTGAAGTTTGGGGGGCACGCCTGCTGCGCCTCGCTCCCCCTGAGCCCTTCACCTCGCCCCGTTTACCTTTCGCTGCACCAGCAGCCAGAACAGGTCGTCGCCGGGGTAGGGCAGACTCAGCCCGTCGGGAATCAGCGGCAGCAGTCGCCGCAGCCCGCGCCCCAGCCCGCCCAGATCCCGCAATTTGTAGTCCAGCAGCGACTTGCCGTGGGCGGCGTTGATCCACTTTTGGGGTCGCCCCTGGGCCACCGGCACAAAGCCGTACTGCCGCACCAGGGCCGTGAGATCCTGGGGTGAAAACCAGTGCAGCACGCTGGGGGGGCTGTACTCGTGCCAGTGGGAACCGAGCAGGCGGGCGGTCCAGCTGCGGCGGTTCCAGGTTTCGATCAGCCAGTAGCCGCCCGGGGCGGTCAGGGCGGTGGCGCTGGTCAGGGCCCGGCGCAGGTCGTAGAAGTGGGGCACCACCTGAACCATGGTGATCAGGTCAAACTGCTGGTCGGGGTTCACATCCTCCAGCGCCCCGGTGGCAATGGGCAGCCCCAGGTGGCGACGCCCGTACTCGGCCATGGTGGGGTTGGGTTCTATCCCCTGGCCCTGCCAGCCGCCGTCTATCAGCCCCTGCAACACGAACCCGGCGGCGGCCCCCACGTCCAGCACCCGCCCCGGCGACGTGTAGCGCCGCAGCAGCCGGGCATAGCGGCGACCGTGCTGCCGCAGCAGCCCCGCCTCCGCCACATAGTCGCGGTAGCCCGCACCGCCCCCCTGAAAGTAGGCATCGCCGTAGACCTGGTGCAGGTGCTGGGTGCCCGGCTGGCCCAGGGAAGCGGGGTCCACAAACCGATGGCCGCAGCGATCGCAGCCCTGAATGGCATAGCCGTACTTGGCAAACCGCGATCGCGCCCGGCCGTCGCAGATGGGGCAGCGACACTGGGTCAGGGGCGGGGCCGCAGCGGTGGTCATGGGCGACCTCCCGCCGAGGGCGCAGGCTGGGTTTCCAGCAGGGTTTGGACGGCCCGATTGGCCAACTGCACCGTTTCGTTGACGTTGAGGGTGCCGTTGAGGATGTGGGCCGAGTTGACGATGGCCAGCCCCGGCACCGAGGTGGCCATGGGCGGCAGGTGGCGGGAGTAGTTCAGGGTGGCGATCGCCAGCACGTGGCGCACCCGCGACACCTGAAAGGCCAGCAGGTCGTCGCGGTGGAAGTGGGGGTACATCTGCTCTAGGGCGGTCACGAAGCGCTCCTGCAGCTGGTCGTCGGTGAGGTCAAAGGCGGGGTCATGGGGGTCTACGTACTTGGGCAAATAAACCAGAGTACGATCGCCCAGCTCCGCCGGATTCACCAATGTGGTCATTTCGATCACCCCGGTGAAGGGCAGACCCGCATCGGTAATGTTGGTGACGTAGTAGGGGGACAGGGGCCGCCGCAGCAGCAGCGAGGCGCAGAGAATGCCCTGGTACTGGATGCCGCAGTGGCGGGCCACCTCCGCCGGAGTGAGCTGGGGGCACAGCCCCACCGCCACCGGAGACGGCGCGGTGACCACCACCCGATCCAGGCGATCGCGGCCCCCCTCCCGGTTCACCACCAGATGGTCGCCGTCGCGCACCACCGACTGCACCGGGCAGCCCAGGCGCAGCTCCACCCCCGCCCCCCGCAGCATCTGCTCAAAGCGCCCCAGCAGGCGGGCGTAGCCCCCCGGCAGGTAGCCAAACATCTCCTGTTTCAGCCCGGTGCGGCGGGCGGCGTACAGCCGGGCAATGATCGCCCAGATGAAGGCCGCCGACGCCTTGCGGTAGTTCTCCCCCAGCTTCGATCGCAGCAGGGGCAGCCAGAACCGCCGCAGAGTGCGCCGCCCCGACCAGCGCTGCAGCCAGGTGGTCACCGGAATGCGCTCCAGCCGTTGCCAGTTGCGGATGCGGGCGGCCATAACGATGGTCAACCCCAACCGCAGCTTGTCGATCAGCCCCAGGGGGGGAAACCGCAAAAACTCCACCGCGTTGCTGACCGAGTACAGCTGCCCGTCGGCGTAGACCCCGGTTTTGGTCTCCACCCAGCGCATGGCCTGCTCCAGGCCCAGCTCCGTCAGCAGCGATCGCAGCGCCAGATCCGACAGCAGGGTGACGTGGTAGTGGCGATCCCACACCAGATCGTCCAGCCGCCAGGCGCTGGCCAGCCCGCCCAGCTCCGGAGCCGCCTCGTACAGCGTTACCCGCTGCCCCTGCTGGGCCAGCCGCAGGGCCAGGGTCAGCCCCAGCAGCCCGCCGCCGACAATGCCCCAGTGCTGGGTGGCCTCGGGGCGGGCCGCCCCCGCCGCCGTCGGCCCCGATATGCGTGCGTCAGTGACCATAGACCTCCTTCGTTCCCAAAAACCGCCCGCCGCCCCTAGGCGGGCGGCGTCAACTCCGTCACCACCCGATCGACTACCCGATAGACCAGCCCGCAGGCAGAGCAGGTCACCGTTTCCTCAAAGTGCTCCGCCTCGGGGAATCGCATCAGCGGCTGGCCGCAGCGGCAGACGCAGCCCACCGAGCGGGCCGGCACCCCGTAGGCCAGGTGAAAATCCGGCACCGATCGCGTCACCACCGAGCCCATGCCCACCAGGGCAAAGCGCCCGATGGTGAGGTCGTTGCCGATGGTGCAGTGGGCCCCGATAGTCGCCCCCTGGCGCACCAGGGTGGGGCGGGTGTGCTCGTCGGGGGCCGAGGGGTAGGGCTGGCGCAGATCCACCGTGGTGGCGCGGGGGAAGCGATCGTTGGTGAACACCGTCCCCGCACTCACCATCACCCCGTCCTCCAGGGTGACGCCGTTGCAGATGTAGACCATGGCGTTGATCTTCACCCGGTGGCCGATGCTCACCCCGTAGGCGATGTAGCTCTTGCCGCCGACAATGCACTGGTCCCCCAGCCGGGTGGAGTGGCGAATGTGGGCGCTGTCCCACACCGAGGTGCCCTCCCCCAGCTCGACCCCGTCTTCCACCTGGGCGGTGGGGTGAATGCGAACGCCCAGGGCAACTCCTGTAGACATACTCAGGCGGCGGCCAGTTCGGCCACGCCCACGGGGGCGATCGCCGTCCAGCGGCTCTGGTACAGCGCCCGATAGGCCGCCTCCACCGCCGCCACCGAGGCCACCCCGTCATCGGCGGTGATCAGCAGCGCCTCCTCGCCCCGGATAGCGCGGGAGAAGTTCTCGATCTGGCTGCCAAAGGCCTGCACCTTGCTGTAGCCCTGGCCAAACACAATCCACTCGGAGCTGGCCGCCTGGCGGTACTTCGACTCCTTCCATCCGACGGAGATGGTGCCCTGGGAGCCGTAGATGCGGATGTAGTAGTCCAGCTCCTTGTTGATGCTCCAGGACAGGTCGATATTGCCGATGATGCCGCTCTGGTTTTTGGCGAAGATCCGCACGGTATCTTCAACCATCAGCCCCTGAATGCGCTTGCCCTCCACCACCTGCACCTCGGCCAGGGGCCCCAGGAAGTAGCGCATGATGTCGAGGGAGTGGGTGCCGTTGTCGATCAGCACGCCGCCGCCGCTGATCGCCGGATCCGAATTCCAGCGCTGGGTCATGTCCACCCGGGCGGTAAAGGCGTTCTCAAACAGCACGATGTCGCCCAGCAGACCCGACTCGACAATGCTCTTGGCCTTGATCACGTCCTCCACGTAGCGAAACTTGGAGGCCATGGTCAAAATCACCCCCGCCTCCTCGGCCACGGCGCGCATGGCGCGGGCGTCTTCGCTGCTGATGCTGAGGGGCTTTTCGCACAGCACGTGCACCTGGCGCTCCAGAAAGTAGGTGCCGATCGCCCGGTGGGTGACCGGCGGCGTGCAGATGATCACGGCGTCTAGCTCCAGGGCCTCGGCCATCGCTTCGTGGTCGGTGAAGCTCTGGCAGCCCAGGCTTTCGGCCATAGCGGCAGCGGCCTCGGGGCGCAGGTCGGCGACGCCCACCAGCTGAGCGATCGCCGACTGGGCAAAGGCCTGGGCGTAGGCCTGGGCGATGCCGCCCGCCCCCACCAGTCCAAATTTCACGGGTTCAGTAGCCATGGATAAAAGACCTCAAAAGAACGGAAATTAAAACGGGTCGTCAACCAAAAATTCAGTAACCAAACATTCAGTCGCGGGCGGGCACCCCCGGCAGAGTTACGGTCTGGGGCCGGGGCACAGGGTTATGTAGCGCTGTGCCCTCAGCCGTTGCCCTGGCGATCGCCTAGCGGGTCAGGGCCGCCACCGCCGTGTGCACCGCCTCGGCGATGTAGTCGATGTGGGCGTCGGTGTAGGCCTCGTTCCAGGGCAGCACCAGCACTTTTTCCAGCCCCTCAAAGGTGCCGGGAAACTTCTCGGCGCTGTAGTCCAGGGCCTCGGGGCTGGCGTGGGTGAAGGGGAAGCGGGAGTTGCCGAAGGTGCGCTGCTTGGCAAACACCTCGCAGCGGAAGGCGGGCTTCTGGATGTAGCGGGGGGCAGAGAAGATGCCGCGCTCGGCCTTCAGCCACTGGGCCAGGCCCACCGCGCCGCCGTCGATCACGTCGCCGTCTACCCGCAGGCAGTACTTCCAGTAGACGTGGGTGTCGCCGGGGTGGTGGAAGGGGGGCTCGACCCCGGCCAGCCCCTGGAGCTTGGCGGTGAGCTGGTTGGCACCGGCCTGGCGCTGGGCCACCACGCCGTCCAGCTTGGGCAGCTGGGCGCAGGCCACCGCCCCCTGCAGCTCGGTCATGCGGTAGTTGGGGGCCAGGAAGTAGTGGTCGGGCTTTTTGTCACCGTAGCCCCAGGCTTTGTTGATAAATAGCCACATCTTGCGGGCCATTACCGAATTGTTAGTCACCACCAGGCCGCCCTCGCCCGTGGTGATGTGCTTGCCCTGCTGTAGGCTAAAGCAGCCAATGTCCCCCAGGGTGCCCACGGGCTGGCCGTTCTGGGTGGCCATGAAGGCCTGGGCCGCGTCCTCAATCACCGGAATGCCGTGGGCGCGGGCCAGGGCCATGATCGGCTCCATCTGGCAGGGGTTGCCAAACAGGTGGGTGACGATGATGGCTTTGGTGCGGGGGGTGATGCAGGGGGCAATGGTCTCGGCGGTGACGTTCCAGGTGCGGGGGTCCACATCGGCAAAGCGGGGCACCGCGCTCTGGTAGAGAATGCTGCTCAGCGCCCCCATATCGGTGATGGAGGTGGTGATGATCTCATCGCCGGGGCAGGGGTTGATGGCCGCCACCGCCGTGTGGATGGCCGCCGACCCGGAGGAGCAGGCGTAGGCGTAGCCCACCCCCAGCTTCTCGGCAAACTGGGTCTCCAGGGTTTTGACAAACTTGCCCTTGGTGCTGGTCAGGGTGCCGCTCTCGATCGCCTCGCTGAGCAGCAAAATCTCCTCGGCCCCCAGGGTGCGACCGCTGCTGTCCTGGTCGTTGGGCAGCGCCATGAAGGCGGGTTTGGGGGTCGCCGCAGCGGGCGCAGGCATCATGTTAACCATGGAAATATCTCCAAAAACGATTTGTTAAAAACCGGCGGGCAGGCAGAACCAGACCGCAGAGCGGAGCAAAATAATTTGAACCACTGCCGCTACAGCCTCAGCTGCGCGCCAAACCAACGAACTGCCGGAACTTAGCCGAACAGACCAATCACAGGGAAAATTCTAGGAATCGGGGCGCTCGCCGCCCTCCCCCGACCGCCGCTGATGCCGCTGGCGCGCCCGCATGCCGAGGTAGAACATCTCCTCGAAGTAGCGCTTGTTCTGCACCGCCAGCAGCCCCATGCCAAACAACTGCACCGCCAGCATCAGACACAGACCCATGGCCAGCAGGGTGTGGGGCAGACTGCCCAGGGTAGTGTTTAGGGCCGTCCCCAGGGGCATTCCCCCCAGCCAGTGCCCCAGCAAAACCGCCACGGCGTGCAGCCCCAGCCCCAGCCCCAGGCCAAAGCACAGCAGGCTGGGCAGCACAAAAAACATCACCGGGCGAAACAAAAAGCCGAAGAAAAACATCGACCAGGTGTGCCGCAAAATCTTCATACTGGAGCGGCGCTGGGGCTGCTGCACTGCCTTTTCCAGCCGCTGGGGGCTCCAGCACAGGTGGGCGGGCACCTCCTCGATGCGCTCGTGCAGCAGCATCGCCTTGTGCAAAATCTCCGGATTCACCTCCATACCCGGTGAAATCAGGTGTAGCGATCGCAAAAAGTCCCCATCGTAGGCCCGCACCATGCCCGTCAGCGTTGCCACCTGCCCCTTGGCCGTGACCGCCAAAAACCGGTTGGCCCACCGACTCAGCACCAGGCGCAGCCAGGGCACGTTGGACACCCGCCCGCCCGCCATGTACGGCGAGGCCACCACCACCTTGGCCTGGGTCTGCTCCAGGTGGGACAGCAGCGGCTCGATGTGCTCCGGCGCGTAGGACAGATCGAGATCCAGCACCACCACGTAGCGGCCCCGGCTGGCCCGCGCCCCGGTCTGGATCGCCTGCCCCAGGCCCCCGTTGACTCGGTGGTGTACCACCGTCACCTGGGGGCGATCGCGGCCAAACCGCTCCGCCGCCTCAGCGGTGCCATCGACGCTGCCGTCGTTGACCACCACCAGCTCCCAGCGGTACCGGGACTCCAGCGTGGCCATGTGGTCGCACAGTCGCGCCAGGTTCCGCGCCAGCAGCGTTGCCTCGTTGAAGGCGGGCACCAGCAGCGAAACCAGCGGCAGCGCCTGGGCGCAGACCGATACTGCGATCGCGGCTCTCCTCTGCGCGGCAGGGCCGTCCCCAGGAAAGCCCTGGGACTCAGCCTCCTCAACATCGCCGCCCAGGCCATCGGTTCCGGTGCCGTCACCGGCTGGAACCGTCCACTGCCCCTGGGGTGAGGGTGGAGCATTGCCAAATTTGGAAAGACCTACCATGGCGTCATAACCTTTTTGCAGGTGCCATCGGGGCCACGGCCCAAGCCGAGACCCAAAACGCAGTTGTCAAAAATCAAACCTCTAGAGCCAGCCTCCAAACGCCAAACCCGAGGTGGTCAGACCCGATCGCTACAGGCCAGACCCCTTCACCATTTGGACAGCTGCCCCATATCCGCCAGCACGGGCGAACCAAAATCCTCAGTCAATAGCTGGGCAAACAACCACCGGGGAACACACCGCTCCAAAGGTTCGCCGCCGGATCAGGCCGACGGGACGCTCGAAGCACGCTCTCTCACAGAGAGATGTCTATGGGTATCCCACCCGTCGCCCTGTGCTGTCAATGCACCATAAGAAAAAATTATGAGTAGCAATACGGATAACCCTTAAGAAAAAAATTACTTTATTTGGGGCAAAAATTACGGACAAATACGTAGGTTATTCCTAGGATTACAGACCCGCAACGCCAGACACCACAGGCATTAGACCGATTCCCTGCGGCGATCGCGGGCCTACCGGATCCTGAGGTTAAGGGGGGGTGATCACCTGGGGTCTTGCTCAGGATTCGCCGCGGTCGAGGGCCGACTGCCGATCGCCCTGGGTGAGCGGCAGTTTCTAGAGGGCGACGCCTCTGGGCAATAGCCCATATTTCAAAGCTTTGGGTCTAGCAGCGGTGGGCTAACCCTGCGGGTCGAACCCAGCCCACCGCTACCCCTGACGACTGGGAAGCCAAAATTTGAGATAGAAAAAATACCAACAGAAAAAAAGCCTGTCAATTTTTCTTAATATTTTGATCGCCACCAGGCCAATTTAGCTACGAAATCGTAACGTGCGCACTGTGTACAGCGATTCTTCAGCTTCGCTTATAGTTCGTTGTACTTTCTACAAAAACCTGATAAACCTCAGCATATCGGCGGTTGTTGCCGCTAAAGACCTCTGAGCAGTCGTTGTTTTGGCGGCTGCCTGGGGTGGGGCAATCGCCCAGTGTGTGTTCCGGTGTGCTGTAGCGTTGAGTCTTTGAGTTGAGCAACTAGGGCGATGGGAGTGAACCAACATTTATGCTCAAAAGTCACGGAGCCCTGGCGGGTTCGCGGGCGCTTTTGTACCATCGGTCAGTGTATTCGTCGGCCAAGCGTGGCTTAGACATTTTAGGAAGCCTGGCAGGGCTTGTAGTTTTGGCTATTGCAGTTGTGCCTGTGGCTATTGCAATTTACCTGGATAATCCGGGGCCAATTTTTTTCAGCCAGGTGCGGTGTGGCTTAGGCGGAAAGCGCTTTCGGCTTTACAAGTTTCGCTCTATGGTGGTGGGGGCTGAGGCTCTCAAGCATCTGGTGGAAAATGAAAGCTCGGGGCATATTTTCAAAAATGCCAACGATCCCAGAATTACCCGCGTAGGGCGTTTTTTGCGCTCTACCAGTCTGGACGAACTGCCTCAGTTCTGGAATGTGCTGCGCGGCGACATGAGCTTAGTGGGCACCCGCCCGCCTACTCCCGACGAGGTGCAGCATTACAGCGATCGCCACTGGCAGAGGCTGCACGTTAAGCCCGGCATGACTGGAGAATGGCAGGTTTCGGGGCGATCGAACGTCAGAGATTTTGAGGCAATCATCGACCTGGATCTGCGGTATCAGGTGGTCTGGACTGTCTGGTACGACGTGCTGATCCTGCTGCGGACGGTGCGGGTTTTGCTGCGACGTTCAGGGTCTTTTTAGGTGAGCATTCAATTGTTTTCTGGTTTTCTCTTATTTAGCTTTTTCGCCTGCGGCAATGCGGTTTTTTGCGATAGAAAAATTAGATTGTTAATTTCTTGGTAATTTCTCTGTCGCGTAGTTGACCACTGACCTATCTACGGAATGGTGCTGTCTACGTAGCGGCAACAAAAGTGCTTTTTTGCTGCTACGTAGACAGCGGATACCTGATTTGACGGCTGCACTTAAGTTGCTCTGTCGTCATTGTATGTCCAGACTTGAGTTGCGAAACGCGATCGAGCAAAGACATTGGCCGACCTGATTTATCAAATTCGTGTGAAAAATGTGCTGAGGCTGTAGGTTAATCAGTTTTTTGCCGACTGCCTCTGGCAGAGGACGCTTGGATAGCGCCCCGTTGTTGAGCATTTCAGGCTATAGGATTCCGCCCGATGTCATCCATTCACCACCCATGAAAAAGCCGGTTCTGACAATTTTTTACCAGTTCGATCCGTGGCAGTCTTCCATTGGGGGAATCCAGACGGTGGCGCGTAACTTCATCAAGTACGCCCCTGAGGACCTGGCGCTGCGGTTGGTAGGCATTGAAAGCAGCATCGACGGCCCGGTGGGGCGCTGGCAGCGGCGGGAGCTGGCCGGGCGAACGGTGGATTTTCTGCCCCTGTTTCGCCGGGTAGACGACGATCGCCGCCACTGGATTCCCACCTCGGTGCGCTACGCCCTGGGGCTGTGGCGCTCGTCCCTGGCCTCCGACTTTATGCATTTCCACCGGCTGGAGGCGGCGCTGCTGACCCGGCACTGGCCGGGTCACAAGACCCTGTTTGTGCACAACGACATCCACCAGCAGATGCGCTCGTCGGCGGTGCAGGGAATTTTGTGGCGCAGGTTTCCGGGGCTGTACTTTGCCCTGGAGGGTTGGCTGCTGCCCCAGTTTGCCCAGGTGCTCTCCTGCAACTCCGAGTCCACCGCCCTCTACCAGCGGCGCTACCCGCAGCTGGCCGACCGCATCGCCTTTGTGCGCAACAGCTTCGACGACGAAGTGTTTTTCCCTGTCCCGGCGGCGGAGCGCGATCGCCTGCGCCGCCAGCAGGCCCGCCGCCTGGGTCTGCCCGACGACACCCAGTTTTTGCTGTTTGCCGGACGGCTGCACCCCCAAAAAGACCCGCTGCTGCTGCTGCGATCGCTGGCGTTGACCGCCGACCCACGGGCGCACCTGCTGGTGGCCGGGGATGGGGAACTGGCCGCCGCCCTGACCGCCGAGCGCGATCGCCTGGGGCTGAGCCAGCGGGTCACCCTGCTGGGGTCGCTAGAGCAGGACGCCCTGGCCCACCTGCACCGGCTGGCCAGCGCCTTTGTGCTCACCAGCGCCTACGAAGGACTGCCCCTGGTGGTGCTGGAGGCCCTGGCCTGCGGTACCCCGGTGGTCACCACCGACGCCGGGGAGACGCCCCGCCTGCTGCGGCCCGATGCCGGGCTGGTGTGCGGCGATCGCGACCCCGCCACCATCGCCGCCGCCTGGGACACCGTGCTGCGCCATCCCGAGCGGTTTCCCAGCCATGCCTGCGTGGCCAATGCCCGCCCCTACAGCGCCCGTACGGTGATCGGAGCGATCTACGACGCCATGCTTTGTCCCTGGCGCAGGCCAGACCAGCTGCCCGCCGAACGGGCGTACACCTAGGAATTGCCATGAAAATTGCCGTCATTGGGTCCAAAGGACTGCCGCCTCGCCAGGGAGGCATCGAGCACCACTGTGCCGAGATCTACCCCCGCCTGGCCGCCCAGGGCCACCAGGTGGTGGTCTACGGGCGCGCCTCCTACCACCCCAGCGCCGAGCGACGCCCCTACCTGTACCGGGGGGTGCGGGTGGTCAACCTGCCCTCGGTGCCCGTGCGCGGGGCCGACGCCCTGGTGAACTCGGCTTTGGCCGCCCTGCTGGCCAGCCGTCAAAACTTTGACATCATCCACTTTCACGCCCTGGGGCCGTCTCTGTTCACCTGGATTCCCCGGCTGCTGGCCCCCAGAACCCAGGTGGTAGTCACCTGCCACGGCCTGGACTGGCAGCGGGCTAAATGGGGCAACTTCTCCAGCTGGCTGATTCGCCAGGGGGAGCGGGCCGCCGTGCGCTTTGCCCACGTGATTGGGGTAGTCTCCCGCGATCTCCAGCGCTACTTGAAGGTGACCTACGGACGCGACTCGGTGTATATCAGCAACGCCCCCGCCAGCTATGCGCTGGAGGAAAACGAGGGCGACAACTGTGCCACCTACGGCCTGACCTCCGGGCGCTACCTGGTGTTTCTGGGTCGGCTGGTGCCCGAGAAGTGCCCCGACCTGCTGATTCGCGCCTTTCAGCAGCTGCGCCCCCCGGGCTGGAAGCTAGCTCTAATCGGCGGCACCAGCGACACCAGCGACTACCTCAATCAGCTCAAGGGGATGGTGGGTAACGACCCCACCATCCGCTTTACCGGCGAGCTGTGGGGGGCGGGGCTGGCGGAGGTGATGCGCGGCGCGGGCCTGTTTGTGCTGCCTTCAGAGGTGGAGGGTCTGCCCCTGGCCCTGCTGGAGGCTATGCAGGAGGGGGTACCCGCCCTGGCCAGCGACATTCCGGTGCACCGGGAGCTGCTGGGCGACGACCGAGGACTGCTGTTTCAGATGGGGAACCTAGACCACTGCGTCGCCGCCCTCAACTGGGCGGTACAGAACCCCGACGCTCTGCGCGCCAGGGCTGCCAAGGCCCAGGACTACGTGCGACGGCACCACAACTGGGAACAGATCGTTGCCGACTGGCAGCAGGTCTACGCCGGACTGGCGACCCGGCCCGTCCTGACCCCCGCCGCCAAGTCCTAGGGGGACAGGAAGCCTGTCTGCTAGCCTAGCTACCCCCGTCCGTTGACCGTTTTACCCCAGGGAGCCCACGCCATGTCCACCCTTGACCTCTGCCAGCCCCAGATCCGCATTCATCTATGCGGGGCCGTGGCCAAGCACACCGCCGACCAGGTGGGTCGCCAGCTCCAGGGGGCCCTGGCCGAGGGTGAGCCCGTGCCCCTGTGGATTGACATGAGCCGGGTGGAGTTCATCGACAGCACCGGCCTGGCGGTGGTGCTGACCACCTGCGCCCTGGCCAAACAGCGCGGGCAGGCGGTGGTGCTCTACGAGGTGTCGGCTCCGGTGCGGCTGGTGCTGGAGCTGACGGGGCTAGATCGGCACCTCACCCTGATGACCGCTGCAGCCGCCGAGGCCAAGGCCAACTGAGGCGTTGGCCCAGGCCGATGCTCGCGGCGATCGCCCCAACCCGTTCTGAAACTCCCTGAAACCCTAAGGCTTAGCGCCAAGGAACGCCCATGTCCCCACTGTTTAAGGTCTGTATCGTGCTCGGCACTCGCCCGGAGGCCATCAAGCTGGCTCCGGTGATCCAGCGATTTCGCGAGGCTGCCGACTTCGACACCCAGGTGCTGCTGACCGGCCAGCACCGAGAGATGGTGGATCAGGTGATGGCGCTATTTGACCTGGAGGCCGACGGCGATCTGGCGATTATGCAGCCCCGCCAGAGCCTGACAGACATTACCTGCCGCAGTTTAGAGGGGCTGGAGGCGCTGTTTCGCCAGCGTCCCCCCGACCTGGTGCTGGTGCAGGGGGACACCACCACCGCCTTTGCCGCCGCCCTGGCGGCGTTCTACCAGCAGATTCCGGTGGGCCACGTGGAGGCGGGGCTGCGCACCGACGACCTCTACAACCCCTTCCCTGAGGAGGCCAATCGACGGCTGGTGTCCCAAATTGCCCAACTGCACTTTGCCCCTACGGCCCTATCCATGGAGCACCTGGAGCGCTCGGGGGTGACGGGCACCCGCCACCAGACCGGCAACACCGTAATCGACGCGCTGTTTGCCGTGGCCGCCCGGCAGCCCGACTGCCCGGTGCCGGGGCTGGACTGGGATCGCCACCGGGTAATTCTATCCACGGTGCATCGGCGGGAGAACTGGGGCGCTCCCCTGGAGGCGATCGCGGCGGGGCTGCACCGGGTGCTGGAGGCCCACTCCGACGTGGCCCTGCTGCTGCCCCTGCACCGCAACCCCACGGTGCGGGAGCCCCTGCGGGCCGCCCTGGGCCACCATCCCCGCGCCTTTTTGACCGAGCCCCTGGACTACACCGCCCTGGTGGGGGCGATGCAGCGCTGCCACCTGGTGATGACCGACTCCGGCGGCCTCCAGGAGGAGGCCCCCAGCCTGGGCAAGCCGGTGCTGGTGCTGCGGGACAACACCGAGCGCCCCGAGGCTGCCCTGGCGGGCACCGCTAAGTTGATCGGCACCGACCCCGATCGCATCGTGGCCGAGGCCAGCCACCTGCTGAGCGACGGGGCCGCCTACCGGGCCATGGCGGAGGCGATCAACCCCTTTGGCGACGGTCGGGCCGCCGAGCGCATTGTGGCGATCGCCCGCGCCTACCTGGGGCGGCAGCCGCTGCCCGAGACCCCCCAGCCCGTCGGGGCACCCTAGCCCCGGTGCGCGCCCTGGGGCGACAGCTGGGGCTGCTGATCGCAGGGCTGGCGATCGCCCTGGCCTGCGCCGCTCCCCCCCGGTTCCCGCTGCCCCCCCTGCCCACCGACAATCCGACCCCTGACTACTCAACGCCTGACAATCCAGCTCTGGCCATGCCAACGCCCACTACCCGCAATCCCCTGCTGCAACCCTTTGCCAGCGACTCGATCTGGAACCAGCCGATCGGGTCTGAGGCGCGCTACGTACCTGTGGACATCGCCCCGGCCAATTTCTTGCAGGCGGATGAAGACCACTTCTACGTGCTCTCCGACGGCGATCCGCTGCGGCCCCTGTTTTCCATTGGCAACTGGGAGGGGGGCCGCGCCACCGGCACGATCTTTCAGAACATTGCCCTGCCGTTGCCCGACGACTTTGTCATCCCCGACTCGCGGGCTGGAGACACCCCCAACAACGCCGCCGCCTTTCTGCTGCCCGACGGGCGCACCCTGGTGCAGGTCAACGCTCTCACCCGCCTGGCGGCAGGGACGGGCCAGGAGGAGATGGTCTACGGCTGGCGATCGCCCAACGAGGACATCCTGGGGCCGGGCATCGGCGGCGGCCACGCCGGGTCGGGCCTGTCCAGCATCGGCGGCACCCTGCGCCGGGGCGAACTCGTCGGCTCTGAACCGATTCGCCACGCCCTCAAGATCAACCTGTGGGCCAGGCAATACCTGAGCTACGAACTCGGTGCCGGGGGCGGCCCTGGGTACCGCTGGCCCGCCGATCGCGCCGACAGCTACGCCTCCCCCGAGACCTACGGCGGCACCACCCCAGAACTTCAGCTCGGCAGCCTGCTGGCGATTCCGCCCGACCTCTCCCCGGAGCAGCTGGGCCTGACCACCGAGCCCGCCCGCAAGCTGTTCGAGGCCCTGCGGGACTACGGGGCCTACGTGGTGGACGACACCGCCTTTGACGCCCACGCCTTTGCCCTGGAGATCGGGGCCAAGGAGGAGTTTGAGGCTCACTATGGCTTTGGCTTTGAGGGCACCAGCGGCCCCTTCTTCAACGATGTTATGACTCTGTTTGGGGCGCTGGCGGTGGTGGACAACAACGCCCCCGAGGCCATCGGCGGCGGCGGCACCCCCCGCGTCCCCCTGGCTCCGCCCATCGCCGAGGCCGACCTGCCCGCCGTCGGCCCCAGCCAGGTGCGCACCGCCAGCCCCGAGGAGCCCATTCTCTACGGCGGTCCCGCCGGGGACTTTCTCTACGGCGACGCGGGCGATAACCAGCTGTTTGGCGGCGGCGGCAACAACTACCTGGACGGCGGCGGCGGCAACAACCAGCTGTTTGGTGGCCCCGGCGACGACCTGCTGGTGGCCCGCCCAGGGCAGCATCACTACGACGGCGGGGGGGGCACCGACACCCTGCTGGTCGCCCTGCCCCCCCCGGCGGCCAACGGAGCGGTGGGCCTGAGCGACACCGCCCTGGGGCCACCGCCACCGGGTCAGCGTCCGGGGCTGGCGGCGGCCCTGGGCATTGGGCCCGCCACCGTCGGGGCTACCCCCTTTGCCCCCAGCACCCTGGCCAGCCTTGAAAAGGCCGTGGTGGTGGGCGGCGCGGGCAGCAACTGGCTGGACGCCTCGGGCTTTGGCGGTCGGGCGCAGCTGGACGGGGGCACGGGCAATGACTGGCTGATCGGCGGCAGCGGCCCCAACGACCTGCGGGGCGGCACCGGCAGCGACGGCCTGATCGGCGGCCCCGGCGACGATCTGCTCCAGGGCAGCAACCCCCTCCAGCGCAGCGGCATCGACTGGCTGGTGGGGGGCGGCGGGCGCGATCGCTTTATTTTGGGCCAGGCGGGCCTGCCCCACTACCGCGACGGCGAGGGCCCCAATTTTGCCATTCTGGCCGATTTTGACCCCGCCGAAGACGTGATTCAGCTGGGGGGCAATCCCTGGGCTTACCGCCTGGTGCCGGGGGTACCCGACCTGCTGGCCGATGCCTGGGGGGAGGAAACGGCCCTGAGCCTATATTGGGTGGGCCGAGGGACGCGATCGCCCGACCTGATAGCGGTGCTGCTCAACGCCGAGGCCACCCTCGATCTGACCCCCCAGAGCCCGGCCTTTATTTACGACAACGGCATCTACGACAACAATCCATCAGGGTAGGGGCTGGCCGCTGGGCCCGCCGCCGGTTTTTCTCTGCTCGTTCGCGCTTCGCTGTTCACCTTCACCTGACCCATGGGACAACCACCGCTCTTGACCATGCTTTTGGCCTCCCTACGCCGCTACTGGCCCGTGGGGGTGATCGCGTTAGCCTCCACCCTGGGAGCTTCGCTGCTGTACCTGCTGCTGGTACCCCCCAAGTACCTCTCCAGCGTGCGGATCATGGTGGACGAAAAGAACACCAGCATCTCGGCCCTGGGGCAGGCCCTGGCGGAGCTGAGCACCAACACCCCCATCGGTGTCAACCCCCTGGCCACCCAGGCGGAGCTGATCGCTTCGGAGGAGGTGCTCAACCAGGCCCTGACGGCGATCACCTACTCGCAAAACCTGTCGGCGTCAGAACTGCCCGCCCTAAAGCAGCTGCGCCGGGGGCTGAGCGTCAAAATCTTACCCGCTACCAATATTTTGGAGCTCACCTACACCCACACCGACCCGCAATTTGCGGTGCAGATGCTGGATGCGATCGCCCGCAGCACCGTGGACAAAAACACCGCCGCCATCCGCCTGGAGGCGACCACGGTGCGCCAGTTTCTGGAGGGCAAAATTCCCCAGGAGGAAGCCCGTCTGGCCCAGGCAGAGGAGGCGGAGCGGCAGTTTCGGCAGCAGAACGGCATCATTTCTTTAGAGACCCAGACCCAGACCATGCTGGATCGGCTGAGCGTGCTGGAGGCAGAGTCGGTATCGCTGCAGGCGGATCTGCGAGACACCCAGGAGCAGCAGCGCCTGCTGGACGACGTCACCGGGGCCAGCGGGCTGGAGCAGGCCTACGTCACCCTCCAGGCGGGGCAGAGCAGCACCCTCCAGGATTTGACCCAGCGGCTAGACGAGCTGGAGGCCCAGATCGCCGAGGCGCGATCGCGCCTCGGCGATCAGCACCCCGACCTGCTGGCCCTCTACGACCAGCGGGACGAGATGGCGGCGCGCTACACCGACACCCTGGCCCAGCTGGGGGGCAGCCCCGAGCGCACCGACGAAGCCAAGAGCACCGTCGGCCAAGACCTGCTGTCCCAGTACATCGCCGGGCAGATTCGGCAGGCGGCTCTGACGGAGCGGCTGGGGGTGGTGCAGCAGGAGCGGCAGCGTCTCAGCCAGATGGTGCTGGTGCTGCCGGAAAGACAACAGGCCCTGGCGGGGCTGGTGCGGCGGCGCTCTGAGGCGGAGCAGACCCTGCGCCTGCTCCAGGACAAGCTGGAGGAGGCCCGCCTGGCCGAGGCCCAGCTGGTGAGCAACATCCGCACCCTGGGGGTGCCCTCGCGGCCCGACCGCCCCGCCAGCCCCAACGCCAAGGTGGTGCTGGTGCTGGGCACGGTGATGGGGCTGGTGCTGGCCGGGGGGGCGATCGCCCTGCTGGATCTGCTGGACGACCGCATCCACCCCACCACCAACCTGGAGGATCTGCTCCAGCTGCCCGTGCTGGGCGACCTACCCGCCCTGCCGCCCCAGCTGCTGACCGCCGGACGCCTGCGGGATTTTCTGGCCGACGACGAGCGGGTCGAGCCCTACCGTCGCCTGGCCAACGTACTGGGGCATGCCTGCCGTCAGGGTCGTCTGGACGGAGCCCGCAGCGGCTATGCCGTAGTGTTTAGCAGCGTCGGCAGCGGCGACGGCAAGGCGGCGGTGGCCATCTACCTGGCGGTGACGGCGGCGCTGCTGTCGCGGCGATCGCTGCTGCTGGACGCCGATCTGCGGCGATCGGCCCCCACCCAGTTCTTTGGGGCAGCCCACCTGCCCGGCTTTGCCGAGGTGATTGGGGCCGAGGCGGTGGGGGCCGGGCTGGGCAGCCTGGGCGACCCCGCCGAGGCGGTGGTGCAGCCCACCGGGGTGACCCACTGCGACCTGCTGCCCAGCGGCCAGGTGCAGGGCAATCCCGCCGCCCTGGTGGAGTCGCCCGCTGTGGAGGGGCTGCTGGAGAGTCTGCGCCCCAGCTACGACTGGATTTTGATCGACGCCCCGACGGTGGTGGACAGCGCCGATGCCACCGCCCTGGCCCAGTACGCCGACAGCCTGGTGCTGGCGGTGCGCCCCGGCCACACCCGCCGCAGCGAGCTGCTGCAAGCGGTGGCCGACCTGCGCCGCAGCGGCACCCCCATCCTGGGCGTAGTGCTCAACCGCACCCCCCTGCCCGAGGAAATCTTCTCCGATCTGCTGCACCAGGCCCAGGATCCGTCCCTAGGGCTGGGGCCCCGGACGGTGGGCTATGCCCACGTCAGTTCCGCTCGATGACCCGAGGATGACTATGCGCTACTTGACCCAACGCTCGACCCCTGTTTCGGCCTCGCTGACGGTTTCGCTGGGGCTGCTGCCGCTGTTGACCGCCGCCCTAACTCTCCCGGGGAGCCTGCCCCGCGCCCTGGCCCAGACTCCGCCCCAGCCAAATTTTCCGGGCGATCGCGCCAGCGGCATGCTAAAAGCGGGCGATCGGGTGCGGGTCACTGTGGTGGGCTTTCCCGACCTGTCGGGGGAACTGCCCCTGGGGGCCGACGGCACCCTGCAACTGCCCCTGGTGGGCAGCCTGCCCCTGGCGGGCCTCACCCCCGCCGCCGCCACCGAGGCCCTGGACGCGGCCCTGCGCCCCTACGTGCGCCGCCCCCAGGTCAGCCTGGTGGTGGTGGACAGCCGCCCCCTGCGGGTCAGCGTCACGGGGGCGGTGGGCCAGCCCGGCCCCTACCGCATTCGTCCGGAGGAGCTAGGCGGCGACCCCTACCCCACCCTCAGCGGTGTGATCAGCCTGGCCGGCGGCATCACCCCCGACGCCGACCTCAGGCGAATTGTGATCCGGCGATCGCCCCTGGCAGCGGCTTCCACCGCCTCTGGCGGGTCGCTGCCCCTGGGCACCGGGGCCGGGGGCGAGCTGCGCATCGACCTGTGGGAGGCCATTCAGCAGGGCCGCCTGGCCGCCGACCCGGTGATTTTAGACGGCGACGAAATTGTGGTGGCCCGTGCCCAGGTGATCTCCCCCGAACAGCAGCAGCAGTTTTTGCGCTCCACCGTCGCCCCGGCGGAACTCTCCATCAGCGTGGCCGGGGAGGTGCGCCAGCCGGGCCGCACCGTGGTGGTGCCCGTCGGCGGGGTCAGCGCGGCGGTGGCGGCGGCGGGCGGCCCCACCAACGACGCCAACCTGAACGAGATCGTGCTGTTTCGTATGGCCCCCAACGGCCAGCTCACCCAGCAGACCTTCCGCTTTGGCGAAGACTCGGGGCCGCTGCACCAGGGGGACGTGATTTTGGTCAACCGCAACGCCACCGGCAATGTGGGCAGCGTGTTCAACTTCCTGGGCACCCTGCTCAACCCCTTCAGCGCCCTGTCCAACATCTTCAACAACGACTAGCGTTTAGCTCCTGTCTCGAGGGTGGTGCGTGGCGGCGCACCGGCCCTACCGCCACCCGCTGCTGTCGATTCTTCAGGTACAACCATGGCTGTTTCCCCCACCAACACTACCCCCGACTGGCGGCGATCGCTGCTGGCGGCGGTGCTGGCGGCGATCGCTGGACTGGCCATCGGCGGGGCGGCGGGGGCTTCGCCGCTGCTGATCGCCGTGGGGCTGGTGGCCCTGGGGCTGGGCCTCAGCCTGGTGATCCGGCTTGAGTACACGGTGCTGGCGCTGTTCATTGTGCGCAGCGGCCTGGATCTGTTTTCCAACTACCAGCTGCCGGTGGCCTTTGCCCTGGGTATCGACGCCCTGGCCATCGGCTTTGTGGCGCTGCTGCTGATGGGTCGCCGCCGCGTTCACCTGGACGGATTCTGGGTGTTTTTTGCCCTGTGGGTGGCGCTGCAGGGGCTGTGGGTAGTGCTGATGGGGCTGGGCACCCCCGGCATGGAGCGGGCGCTGCTGCCCTCGGCGGTGCGCGAGTGGGTGCGGCTGTTCTCCTGGCTGCTGGGCTACCTGCTGATTCTGCAATTCAAAGACCGCCTGCCGCCCCAGCGGGTGCTGGGGCTGCTGTTTTTGGCCCTGGTGATTCCACTGCTGACGGCGACGATGCAGATGGTGGTGCCACCCCACCTGCTGCCGGGGGTGCTGGTGTTCGATGGCGACGGGGCCTTTGAGGCCAACTCCCGCATCAGCGGCAGCCTGGGCCACTCCAACACCTTTGGCACCTACGTGCTGTTTTTCCTGGGCCTGACCTACTGGAAAATGCTCCATTCCCAGCGGCGGCTGGGCTGGCTGGCGCTGATGGGGGTGCTGGCGTTCTTTTTAGTCAGCACCAAGGCGCTGGGGGCCCTGGCCATGTTTGGCACCTTCATTCTGCTGGTGACCATTCCCAAGCTGTCTCTCGGACGGCTGCTGGGCAGCGGGGTGCTGGCGGGGGCGATCGCCGTGCTGTTTACCAGCACCGAGTTTGGCCGCGATCGCCTGGCCTCCCTGTACGACACCCCCCTGCTGAATCCAGAGATCAACTGGTCGCGATCGATTCTGCTGTCCTGGTTTGACGGCAACAGCTTCAACTGGCGCATTGCCCAGTGGACTTTTCTGACCGACGCCTGGCGCGAAGCACCGCTGCTGGGGCGGGGGCTAAACAGCAGTTCCTACCTCAGCGTATTTCAGAACTACGCCCACAACGACTATGTGCGGGCGCTGGCGGAGGGCGGCATTGTGGGTCTGGGGCTTTTCCTGCTATTTCTGGGTGCCCAGGCGTTCTGGCTGGCCCGCATCATCTGCCGCCATCCCCCTAACCATCCCCGGCGCAACCTGGCGCTGATTCTGCTGGCGTTCTTGGGGGCCTCCCTGGTGGGCATGAGCACCGAAAACATCTGGTCCCACACCACCCTTTATTACTACTGGTGGCTCATTTTTGCGGTGTTGAGCTGGGAGTGGTCCAGCGCTTGAGCGTGCTACCCCTGCCCCAGAGATTGCTGGTGCCCGACCGTCTCTCCCCTCTGGGTGCCGTCTTGACCTACTGTTCTCAGCCACGAGCTTTACGGATTGACCTTCTCCCTTGGAGCCCTCCCCAGCCATGACCAACGACCTCAATCTGGACAAGCTCAAGGCCAAAGTTGTCAGGGGCGGTATCTCCCTTACGGTGGGCAAGCTCGCGGCGGTGGTTCTGTCCCTGGTCAGCGTGCTGTTTATCGCGCGCCTGTTGGGGCCAGAACAGTACGGCATTGTCGCCATTACCCTCGGCACCTTTTACTTTTTTATCTGGATCAGCAAGTTTGGTCTCAACGTTTACCTGGTCAGAGAAACCTCCCTGGAGGGGGATTCTGTCCGGCAGATTCTGGCCTTCTTCGTCACAGCCGGGCTGGTATTCTGCGGTCTGCTGTACCTGTCAGCGCCGCTCTTTGGCTGGTGGACGGGGCGGGCTGAAATCGCGGCCACGATGCGATGGATTGCGCTGCCCGTGTGGCTGGAGATGCTGGCCAGTGTGCCCATCGCCATGCTGGAACGGGAGGTGCGCTTTGCCGAGGTGGGCCTGATTGAGATTGCCGCCCAGATCGCCAACTACCTGGTGGCGATTCCCCTGGTGCTGGTGACCCAGACCTACTGGGGGCCGGTGGTGGGCATTGGTGTGCAGTTTGCGGTGCTGCTGGGGCTGGCCCAGTGGCGACACCCGGTGCCCTGGGGCTGGCGCTGGCAGCCGACGGTGCTGACCCCCGCCCTGCGCTACGGGCTGGGCTACTCCGGGTCGGACTTTATTCTGTCGCTGCGGAGTTTGACGATTCCAATTGTGGTCAGCCGCCTAGCGGGGGTGGAGGTGGCGGGGCTGGTCAGTATCTCGGTGCGATTTGTGGAACAGCTGGCGATTCTGCGGATCGTGGTGCGGCGCATGTCCATCAGCGTGATGGCCAAGCTGCTGGATGCCCCCGAAAAGGTTCGCCAGACCATCAGCCGCGGGATGGCCTACCAGATGCTGCTGGTGGGGCCAGCCTGCGGGCTATTTGCCTGTGCGGCTATGGCGGTGGTGCCGCTGATGTTTGGCGATCGCTGGATCCCCAGCGCCCAGATCTTTCCCCTGGTGGCTGTGGCTATCATTGCGGCCACGCTGTTCGATCTGCACGTTGCGGCCCTGTACGCTATTGGTCGTAACGACAAAGTGGCGCAGTTCAATGCCGTCTACATCGGGCTGTTTTGGCTGGGCTGCCTGCTGCTGATTCCCGCCTACGGCATCTGGGGCTATGGGCTGGCGGAGGTGCTGGCCATTCCCGCCTACGGACTGATGCATCGGTTCTTGAGTCAGACCTTTGGGGCCCCGGACTATCGCCAGGGGGCAATGTTTATGCTGGCCACCCTGCCCCCGCTGTTTAGCAGCCTGTGGCTGCCCGTCGGCCCCAGCGGCCTGGTTTTTCTGCTTAGCTATGGCGGTCTGCTGGCGGTCAGTCGGGAGGCGCGTCAACTGGTGCGCGAACTGCTGCTGAGCTGGCGATCGCGCCGTCAGCCCGTCTAGCCCCTGCGCCGGGGGACCCGGCCCGGTCCAATCTCCACCGTCACTACCTTGAGCTATAAACATGCTAGATCACCCTAGTCCCCCTCAATCCCGACCACAAAATCAGCCGCGATCGCGCTACCGGGTGGTGCTGGTGCACCCCAGCGCCGGGGTCAACTGGAGCGGCGGCTCCGAGAGCTTCGCCATCGAGATGAGTCGGCACCTCAGCCCCTACTTTGACGTAGAACTGCTGGCGGGGGGATCAGGGGTGCCCAACTACTATCCGGCGGGGGGCATTCCGCGCACCCTGGGCCGCAGGCTGTTGCGCCACCCCCGCATCTACCCTCTGCTGAAGCGGTTTTCGACCCACCCCGACATTGTGCTGGAACACCTCACCAGCTTTCCGACCTGCGCCCTGCGGCTGCTGAGTCGGCCAGCGGATCTGATCTTTCCCTGCAACGACTACGGCGGGCTGGCCGTGGCGGCCTTGGTGCGCCGCTTTCGCCCCACGCCCGTGCTGTTCAAGGTTCACAACGGGCTGTTGGGAGACGGCAAACCCCTGCGGCGGGCGCTGCGGTTTCGGCCCGACCACCTGCTGGTGTTTTCCGCCGAGATGGAGGCCGTTGTCCACCGCAGCCATCCCCACCAGGCCACCTCCAGCCTGCCCAACGGCATCGACCTGGAGCGGTTTGCGCCGGGGCTTCCCCCCCTGGCCCTGGGGCTGCCGCGCCCTGTAATTCTGTGCGTCGCCTCCCTGGATCGCCGGGACCACAAGCGGGTGCATCTGGCGATCGAGGCGGTCCATCGCCTGGGGCAGGGCAGCCTGCTGATCGGCGGCAACGGCCCCGATCGCGCCTACTACCAGGCCATGGGCGAGCGGCTGCTGGGCCGCCATCGCGTTTCAATTCGCAGCTTTCCCTACGACCAGATGCCCTCGGTGTTCAACAGTGCCGACCTGTTCACCCTGCCCTCCGACCAGGAACCCTTTGGCAATGTCTACCTGGAGGCGATGGCCTGCGGGCTGCCCGTGGTGGCCACCGACGACCCCAGCCGCCGCGCCATCGTCGGCCAGGCCGGCGTGCTCTGCGACGTCACCCAGCCCGAGGCCTACGCCGCCGCGCTGCGCCAGGCCCTGGGGCGAGACTGGGGCACCCTGCCCCGGTCAACTGCCGACCGCTTTGGCTGGGAGACCATCGCCCTCCAGTATCGGGATTTGATTCTCTCCATGATTGAAGCCCGCCGCACGCAACCCCACAGCGCCAGGAATTATGCAGAATCCCTCTGAGTCCCTTTCCGCCGCCCGCTACGGCCCGCACCGCCGACCGCTCGACTGGGTTCTGGCCCACTGGCGACTGGGGCTGCTGCTGGGGCACCTGGCCATTGCCCTGCCCCTGGCCATCATCCTCAATGTCTGGGTCGATGAGGCCTACTCCCTCAACACTGTCCAGGACGGCCTCTGGCTGGCGGTGCAGCGGGCCATCACCGTGGAACAACAGCCGCCCCTCTACTTTGCCCTGCTGGCGCTGTGGCAGCAGGGGCACGGATCCATCGTGGGTGCCCGTCTGCTGTCGGTGCTCTGCTCCGGGATAGCGGTGTGGCTAGCGCCCGCCATCAGTCGCCGCTACGCACCCCGCCTGCATCCGGCCTGGATGCAGGCGGCGGTGGCCCTCCACCCCTACCTGATCTGGGCGGCGGTGGAAATTCGGCCCTACGCCCTGGGCATTGCGCTGACGGCGCTGATGCTGGTGGTTTTCTACGATGGATTTTTGCACCCCGACGGTGCCCGTCCCCGGGCCAGGGTGGCCTATGGGATCGTTGCAGTGGCCGCCGCCTACGTTAACTATCTGCTGGTGCTGGGTCTGGTGGCCAACGCGGTGGCCCTGCTGGTGGTCCAGCGGCGGGCGTTCTGGCCCCACGCTCGGGTGCTGACGCTGGCGGCGATCGCCTGGGTGCCCCTGGCCCTGCCCGCGTTTTTGCAGCTCTCCGCTAGCAGCGATTCCCTGGCCCACCTGTCCAGTTCGCTGCTGGACAGCGCCAAGCACACCCTGGGGCGCACCCTGATCCACACTGTTTCCACCTGCCCAGGGCACTGGCAGGGATGGCAGCGGGGGCTGTGCTACCGCCTGGTGGCGCTGGTGGTACCGGCCATGGTAGCGCTGGTGGGCTGGCGGCTGTGGCGAGGGCGGTGCCGCCCCGCTTTGGCCCAGGGGGTGCTGTGGGGGTCTACGGCGGTGACGCTGCTGCTGCTGCTGCTGCTGCTGTACGCCACCGATCGCGCCAGCCGGGCCGAGAGCTATACCTTTATTCTGTTTGTGCCGGTGATCGCCAGCCTGTTGGCGGCCTTCTCTGACCTGCGGCAGGGCGATCGCAGGCGGCTGCTGGGTTGGTGGATGGGAGCCGTGGTGTTGCCCGCCTATCTGCTCACCCTGGCAGTGAGCTACAGCCCCCTGGCCAAAATGGGGGACTGGCAGCGGGTGGCCCACACCATCCAGGCCCAGGAGGGGCCAAATCAGCCCATCCTGGTGTTCTACGCCGAGGCCGCCTTACCCTTTAACCACCACTACCGGGGCATCAATACCGTTGTGCCCATTCCCCAGGCGGTGGGGGTCGAAGGCTATAACTTTCAGGATGGGGCCCTACGGGATGTAGCCCAGGTAGAAGCAGCCCTGGCAGGATTGGCAGGCCGTTTTGACACCGCCTGGCTGATTACCATGCCCAACGAGCACCTGGATGACCCCAGTCTGGGAGAATGCCCGGTGCTGGGGCTGGCGATGAACTGCGGGATCCTGGAGGACTATGTGCGATCGCACTACACCGTCAGCGATCGCCAGGACTTCTACCATGCCACCCTGCGGCGTCTCCAGCCCCTGCCCACCCCAGCCGAGCTTGTCCGCTAAATGAGCTATAGCCTGGTTTTCCTGCTGCGCCCCGATCTGCAAAAGATTCCTGGCGGCCTGCTGTTTTCGCTGCGAAAAAAAGCTGCGGCCTAGGGGCCGTCGCGCCGACCCGTACCGGCAGGGAGCAAACCCACTCTACCGGTGGGTCACTTTACCGATGGGTCACCGATGACAGCTGGAGCGTCACTGTACAACATCTGTACAGTGACTCATTGCCTGTCATCGGGGCAAATTCCTGTCGTCAGCCTCAAAGTCCTTATTTCCAAGCGTTTTGAGCATCTTATCAGGTCTTTCAGGTCTCGTCAGGGCCTACGGAGATGGGACATATTAGCTGTCGTCTTCCAAAAAAGTGACACACTGCTTGTCGGTTTTCTTCAAAGCCAAAACCAAATAAGTGACAGAATGAGTGTCGTTTTTCAACTGGATGGCATACAATACATATGAACTGCTTGCCCTATTGGTGTAACGACTAAAGGCAGGTGAGGGTTAGTTGGCTTTTTGGATTAGAGGGCTAGCTTAATGGTATTAGACGTATCCCAGGAGAAGCCAGATCAGCCGCTAGAAGAGGTGTCGCCTGCGAAGAAAGACCCTAATCAATCAGAAGGAATCACGATTGTTGAGCAGCTAGACGAGGAAGCCCAGCGGAAGCTGGAGGTGCTTCAATCGCTGATAGAACCATGCGATCGCGCCACCTACGGCGAAAAGCTACGCGAGGCGGCTGACAAGCTGGGGTGTTCTGTCCGAACGGTGCAGCGTTTGGTGAAGCGGTGGGAAGTGGAAGGGGTTTCAGCCCTTGTGTCCTCCGGTAGGGCTGACCAGGGCAAGCACCGGATTTCTGAATTCTGGCAAAACTTTATCCTCAAGACCTACGAGGCAGGCAACAAGGGCAGTAAGCGCATGAAGCCCAAGCAGGTTGCTGTCAGAGTACAGGTCAAAGCGCGGGAAATAGGGGATAGCAACCCTCCTAGCTACAAGACGGTGCTGCGGGTGCTAAAGCCCATTATTGAGCGCAGGGAAAAAGCCAAGAGCATTCGTAGTCCAGGGTGGAGAGGTTCAACACTGTCGGTTAAGACTCGCGAGGGGCAAGACCTCTCGGTAGACTACAGCAACCATGTTTGGCAGTGTGACCACACCCGTGTCGATGTAATGCTGGTTGACCAGTATGGTGAGATTCTGGGACGGCCTTGGCTGACGACCGTTATTGATACCTACTCGCGCTGCATTATGGGCATCAATCTGGGATTTGATGCGCCTAGCTCTCAGGTGGTGGCCCTGGCTCTGCGCCATGCTATTTTGCCGAAAAAGTACGGGCCAGAATACAAGCTCAACTGTGAATGGGGCACGTTTGGCAAACCCGACCATTTCTATACCGATGGCGGTAAAGACTTTCGCTCTAATCACCTTCAACGCATTGGGGCAGATTTGGGGTTTGCCTGCCACTTGCGCGATCGCCCTTCAGAGGGTGGTGTCGTAGAGCGGCCCTTCCGCACCTTGAATGACCAGCTATTCTCGACCTTGCCGGGCTACACCGGGTCGAATGTTCAGCAGCGCCCCGAAGACACTGAGAAAGATGCCAGTCTCACCTTGCGAGATCTAGGGCATTTGATTGTGCGGTTTGTTTGTGACAAATATAATCAAACCCTTGATGCCCGCATGGGTGACCAGACCCGCTTTCAGCGCTGGGAAGCAGGGCTGCCAAAGGTGCCGGAGGTGATCGAAGAGAAGCACCTAGACGTGTGCCTGATGAAAGAAGGTCGTCGCACGGTACAGCGGGGCGGGCACCTGCAATTTGAGAATTTGATTTATCGGGGCGAAAACCTAGCCGGGTATGCCGGGGAAGTGGTGTCGATTCGATTCGACCCCAACGACATCACCATGGTGCGGGTCTACCGCAAGGAGGGGGCAGGGGAGGTTTTTCTGACCCGTGCCTATGCCCAGGGACTGGAGACTGAGCAGCTCTCCTACGAAGAGGCCAAAGCAAGTAGCAAACGCCTGCGGGCTAAGGGCAAGACGATCAGCAATGAGTCAATTTTGCAGGAAACGGTAGAACGGGATGCCCTGGTGGCGAAGAAAAGTCGGAAACAGCGCCAGAAGGAGGAGCAGGTGCTGGCAAAACCTGCAAGAGCTGCGGAGCCAGAGCCGATTGAAGCGGATATAGAACAGGAAGAGCCCATAGATGAGGTTGCCCTGAACTTTGATGCCTTTGAGCCAATTGATTTTGATGATATTCGTGGAGCTTGGTGAGCATGGTACAAGCAAAGGCGTGGGCTGAGGCCCTAGGTGAGTCTAAACCTGATGCGGATTCTCTTCAGGCGGAAATAGCCCGCTTGCGCAAGAAGACGGTTGTGCCGCTGGAGCATGTCAGCCAGCTCCATGACTGGTTGGATGGGAAGCGCAAGGCACGGCAGTCATGCCGCATTGTGGGGGAGTCTCGAACGGGCAAGTCGAGTGCCTGTGAGGCGTATTTTTACCGGAATAAGCCGACCCAAGAAACGGGCAAAAAGCCGATTGTCCCTGTCGTCTACATTCAGCCGCCACAGAAGTGCGGGTCTAGGGAGCTATTTAAGGAGATCGTTGAATTTCTTAAGTATCGGGTGGCTAAGGGGACCGTCTCTGATTTTCGGGGGCGAGCCTTTGAGGTACTGAAGGGCTGTGAGGTGGAGATGATTGCCATTGACGAAGCGGATCGCCTCAAGCCAGAAACCTTTGCTGATGTAAGGGATTTCTACGACAAGCTGGCGATTTCGGTGGTGCTGGTGGGTACTGACCGACTGGACACAGTAATTCGGCGCGATGAGCAGGTGTATAACCGCTTTCGGGCTTGCTACCGCTTTGGCAAGCTCTCTGGGGAAGATTTTGTCAAAACGGTCAAGATCTGGGAGCAGAAGGTTTTGGCGCTGCCTGTGGCCTCTAACCTGACCAGCAAGCCGATGCAGAAAATACTCTTGGAGGCGACCGAGGGGTACATTGGTCGGATGGATGAGGTGCTGCGGGAGTCGGCGATTCGTGCATTGAGTCAGGGGCTAAAGAAGATTGAGAAGTCAGTGCTACAAGAGGTAGCCAGGGAGTACAAGTAATGGTGGATGTAGGTATTCAACCCTGGCTGTTTGAGGTGGAACCCCATGAGGGGGAGAGCTTGAGCCACTATCTGGGGCGGTTTAGACGGCAAAACCATCTGACGGCAGGCGGCCTGGGGACGATGGCTGGCATTGGGGCGGTGGTGGTTCGCTGGGAGAAGTTTCATTTGACCCCCTACCCGACCCAAGCGCAGTTTGAGGCGTTGGGGAGGGTGGTGGGACTCTCTCCAGAGCGGTTGTGGGCAATGCTACCCCCGAAGGGGGAAGGGATGCAGTATGAGCCGATTCGGTTGTGTGGGGCCTGTTATGGGGAGAACCCCTGCCACCGGATTGAGTGGCAGTATAAGTCGGTGTGGCGATGCGAGGAGCACAATCTGAAGCTTCTATCGAAGTGTCCTATGTGTGAAGCTAGATTCAATCTCCCAGCCTTATGGGAAAAGGGCTCCTGCCCAAGGTGTAAAACTCATTTAGCTGCTCTAGCAAGCTTGCAGAGAAGTGCCCATTAGATTTCCTCTTCATTCATCTCATCAAAAATCTTCATTAACAGATAAGCTTGTATAAATAAACACCAACTACATCAATGATCTGTTTAGGAAAGATGAAGGTACGTTATTGAAATGTAAATTTATCAAACTTGTTAAAGAATAGTTCCTGTTTAGATGTTTATCCTTGCGTACTTTGAGGGAAGACTATTGGAACTACGTTAATACGAGCTACCTTCCTCCTTGTGGCTGAGGGTAGGTACCTTCTGCACAAAGGTTAGGCTCGAAATTTATGAGCTTTTGGCAAGATAACGATTTTCGAATTGATCCATGGGGTGAAGGATATGGCACTCCTGTCAGTTTTGAAAACGATGAAGAAGAGGACCTAGACGTAGAAGTTGATATTTCAGTTGAAGGACGAGGCTGGGCATCGATAACTCCTATAAGCGAATCAAGAAATCCAGATAGATTAGTCTTTATTGACGGCCGTCGACGTATAGATTGTCTTCTTGTAGGGCGAAATGAGAATGACGTTTTATATGGAGCTTTTGGGACAATTGGAGTTGGAGCGGTAGAAGTTTTTCCTAACTCTACTAATGCAGCAAACTACAACGCGATAGAAATACAAAGAGTCCTCTCATTCAGTGGGGATTTCAAGGGTGAGCCTTCTCAAAATGCCCTAATTCCTTGCCCTGTTGGTAGTAGTTCCAGTATTGAATATACGCTTCACAAAAGCTTGCTAAAGCGAGAAGCGGATCCTCAAGCTTCTAAAGCCCAGATACAGGCATTAATGAGACGAAGCGAAACTCGACTTGCACAGTCTCTAGCCAATGAGCTTAGTGATATCGATGAACTAATTATATTAGATGGCAACCTCTTTTCCCGATTAGAAAAGGTGCTTGGCTACGTTAAGACATTGCGTAAACAATATTTAACTGGGGAAAAGTCTTCACTACTCTGGAACCTTAAGCCGGGGGAAAGAACACCGATTTTCACTATAGGAAAAGAAGACAGAGATTTACTATGGAGTTGGTACATTCGCTCAGGTACAAATGATATCAACTATCAAAGGCTTGGTTTCCATGGATTACATGGAATTATTCGGCTGGAAATGAACGTTTCGGGGACACCTTTGGAGGAGGCTAAAAGGATAGCAGATATTTCTACAACGCTAATCCCACGTTTTGCCTCTCACCCAGCTCGAGATCCACGTGCTCCACAAAACCTTATACCAGTAGGTGCACTTGAAAAAGAACTCGGTCGTCGCATGGGTGATTCGAAACTCATTCAACGTTACATTAATAACTTTTTGCAGAGTGGGTGATTAACAAAAATGACAGATCTAAATGAAAATTCTTCAATAAATCCCGTAGGCGTCGTTTTAGGGACTCAAGAAGCTACCCCACTAGACTTTTGGGTTGCAGTTTTGCCCAGACAAGTCTTACGACTAGATGATGTTGTGACGGTAAGGATTCAGCGCCCTGATGGCCAAGGAATGATTGATTTCTACGGAGTTGTAGATCAAGTTAGAAGGTCTTATGAGGGCATCGATTTTGAGACTGACTCGTTTCTGGCCTCAAGAGGAGATATGCCTGTTACAGAGAGCTATGCAGCACATGTACAAGTAACTCGTATTCATCCCGAAGATTATCTACCTCCGGCTCCGGGTGCAAATGTTTTTCTGGCTCGAGAAAAAGAACTAGAAATCGGGTTGTTTTTTGATGAGATGGATCAGAAAACACCCGCAGGCAAGATGCAGAATGGCTCCCCTGCTTATCTAAACTTTGAATTCATTGATGGTAATAAGGGAGCTCATATCAATATTTCAGGGCTCTCAGGGGTTGCCACCAAAACTTCTTATGCACTATTTTTGCTGCATTCCATTTTTAACTCAGGAGTTTTAGGTTCTAGAGCGCCAAATACTAAAGCCTTAATCTTCAATGTCAAGGGAGAAGACTTATTCTTCCTAGATAAGTTTAATTCTAAACAAGATGAAACGAACAAAGCGGCTTATGAATTACTGAAGCTGCCTTTTGAGCCCTTTAAGGATTGTAATTTTCGCGCATCTCCTAAAAGGAATGGTGGTGTTCCTTTTTCGAACTTGAATCAGAGAGCGGATGAAAAAATACAGCCCTATATCTGGAGCCTCAAGGAAGTTTGCCGTAAGCGGCTTTTGAAATTTTTAATGTCTGGAAATGATATTCAAAAGTCAAATCTTCCTTTTTTACTTTCTAACATCGAAGAGTTGCTTTCAAATTTAGCAAATGATAAACACAACAAGGGAAATAGTGGCCATTTAATTACAGATAGATATGGCGAATCCGGAAAAACAAAAATATCCAATTTCTCAGAACTTGTAGAGTTTCTAGAAGATAAGTTGCTTGGAATAGGTCGACCAGGTGAAGACGATGAGGGAAATCCAGATGCTCGCTGGCTTGCTCGAAATGCTCCGGCAACGGCAATGGCCCTCGTTCGTCGCTTGAGAGCAGCCGGGGATGAGGTCAGTCATTTAATTCGTGGGGATCTAGAGGATGAACAGTTTGAGAGGTATAAACTGGCACCACTAGCTCCGGGTCATTGTCTAACAGTTGCTGATATCAACAAACTTGGTTCTATTGCCAAGATGTTTGTTGTCGGAGTAACCCTACAAGAGATATTTCAAGAAAAGGAGAAATCAGGTCAAGGAGCCCCTATTTTCATTGTTTTAGATGAACTAAACAAGTATGCTCCTAGAGAGGGATATAGTCCTATTAAGGATCTACTTGTTGACATTGCAGAACGCGGTCGCTCACTTGGCATTATTCTCATTGGTGCACAACAAACAGCCTCAGAAGTAGAAAGACGTGTTGTTGGTCAATCAGCAATTAGAGTTGTCGGAAGATTAGATGGAGCAGAGGCTCAACGACCAGAATATAACTTTTTAACTGGAACTTGTCGCCAAAGAGCGCAATTTATGAAGTCGGGCACAATGTTTATCCATCAACCCGAAGTTCCTACTCCCTTATTAATCAATTTTCCGTTCCCTGCTTATGCAACTCGCTCAAAAGAGGTTGCTGACGATCCGGCGGAAGAAGAGGAATTAGCAGCAGACTTAGATCGAGTATAGGAGGGAGAAGATGAAGTTGATACATACTGCCGATTGGCATTTAGGGCGTGTCTTGAAAAATCAAGACCGAACTCCTGAAATTGAGTTTGCACTTAAACAAATATTGCAGCATGCCAAGGACTTAGAGGTAGACGCTGTACTTGTAGCGGGCGATATTTTTGACAGAAATAATCCACCGGTAGAAGCTGAGCGTGTAGCATACAATTTTTTCAGTCAACTCTATGAAGCCCAAATTCCTGCGGTAGTAATTGCCGGCAATCATGACTCTTCTCAGCGCATCGATAGTCTAGCAAGTATTTTGTCAGCATTAGATATTCACGCTTTAGGAAAACCTAGACTGGCTAGTAATGGTGGAGTTGTTAAGATTGAAACTCGTAGCGGCCTACTTAATGTAGGTTGTATGCCTTTCATTTCTGAAAAGCGTTTATTGAAGTCAGAAGATTTGTTTGAAAAAGATCAGGGCCAAAACTTACAGCACTACAGAAGTCGTATAAAGGCTATCCTAGAAAATCTCTCTAAGGGGTTTAACGATAATTCAGTTAACCTAGTCATGGCCCATTTAGCACTTGATAGTGCTTTACTCTCAAAATCGGAAAGAGAATACGAATGCACTGGAAACTATGCCCTTTCTGAGCAAATGCTACCAGACGCCCAATATATTGCGCTAGGTCACTTTCATAATCCACAACAAATCTCGACCGCAAAGGTTCCAGCATTTTATAGTGGATCGTTGATTCAGGTAGATTTTGGGGAAGCAAACGATAAAAAAGGTTTTAACCTTATTGAGGTTGAACCGGGTCGTCCAGCACAAGTAGATTTTCGTGAACTAATCTTGCAGAAACCGTTGAAAGAGATTCAAGTTTCAAGAAAAGAGCTACTTGATAGACTATCAGAATACATTAATTTCGATGGCTGGTTAAAAGTTATCGTTGAAACAGATAGTCCTGAGCCTGACCTTGCCGAAAGCATTAAAAGTAGCTATTCACAGATCTTGCACTTTGAATTAAAACTTTCAGGGACAAATAAAAGCGATAAAGTAACTCATAAACGAATTCTCGGTTTAGATAAATTCAACCCTAATGAACTATTTGAAGATTATTGGAGAGATATCCATTCGAGCGAAATTCCTGAGAGTATTAGGAAGATCTTTAATGAGCTGTATCAAGAAGCAAGCGAGGAAAGATTATGAAACCCATAGAATTAACTCTTACGGGTTTTACAAGTTTTAGAGAAAAAACAAGGATTGACTTTTCAAAGTTAGATATATTTTCAATTACTGGCCCTACTGGAGCTGGAAAATCATCAATTTTAGATGCTATTACTTACGCTATTTATGGAAAAGTTTCCAGGCTACAGGGATTAAGAGAACAAAGTGCTAAACAATTGTGTAGTCAAGGGAGAAATTCCTTAACCGTCCAATTGCTCTTTCAAGCTAGAGGTGAAACATATAGAATTACACGATCTTGGAAAAAGAAAGGAAAGTCTGGAGCAGAGAATGTCTATCAAGCAGAGAGAAGAAATGGAGAGATATGGGAGCTTCTGTCTAAAGATAAAGAAGAAGCATCTTCATTAATTGGCATGACCTTTGAAACCTTTACAAGGGTAGTGCTTCTTCCACAAGGAAAGTTTTCAGATTTTTTGCATAGTTCTAGCGGAGATCGCCAAGAAATTATTAAATCTTTGATTCCTGACTTCGCTCTCTTGGAATTAATGCAGGCAAAAGCCCGAGATAAATCTAATGCTCTATATAGAGCATTAAGTCAGCTAGACGGCAGAGCTGATAGTTTGTACGTTCCTCCTAAAGAGGAGATAATACAAAGGCAAAATTTAGAGCAAGAGCTAAAATCTAAATTTGTGCAAATCCAAAGCGATTACAAAGAAATCCAAAATGACTACTTTTCAAAGCAAAAGCTTTTGCAAAATTTGGAAAGACTCGAGGTTCTTAGAACTGAATATAATGAATTATCTTCCAACCAAATCAAAATAGAACTAATCCGAGGGAAAATTAGAAATTTAGAAGCTGCAAAACGCATTCTAAATAGGTATTTAGCTCTCGAAGAAATTAGAATTTATAGGCGTGAGAAATTTATAGAACATGAAAGGAATGCTCAAAACATTCAAAAGTTGAGGCAAAGCCTTAATGAGCTTAAAATCACTCTTGGAGATGCCAAAGAAAGAGATATTAAGATTAAAAGAAATGAGGAAATCTTTAGAAGGACAGATGCTATTAAGATCACGCTAGATCAATGCCATGCTGAATTTCACAAAGCCACCGAAACTAAAAATAAGAGGGAGAGTGATTTCAATTCTGTTCGCCAAGAGCTTCTGAATAATCAAAGTTTGGTTGCCAAAATTGAAGACGAAAGCAATGGATTGAAGAAGAGAATTAAAAGTCTAGGCTTTGATTCAGAAAGGCTATCCATGTTTAAATATTCCATGTCATCTTTGAAACGGTTTAAGGAAGTTTCACAAAAAATTACAATGCTCGAATCTGAGCACACAAACTCTGAGCTAGAGATTGAAGAGACTTTAGCTAAAATTTCTTGCAAAAAGCAAGAACGAGAAAGAGTTCTTGCTTCTCGCAATGAAATTGATCGTAATATACACGACTTGCGACAGCGAGATAGTGTAGCTTATTTACGTTCGCAACTTTATCCTGGAGAGGTTTGTCCAGTATGTACAGGAATTTATTCAGGAGGTGAAAGTCTTGATCGGGTTACGGAAGAAGCAATTCATAGTCTTGAAATTGAGCTGAAGCGAGTTAATCAGGAAATAATTTCCTATGACGAAGTTCTTAGTGAGCTTAAAGCTAATTTAGCTAGCTTTAGAGAGCGGCAAGCTTATCAAGCTAAACAGATTGAAGAAAGACAATGTGAAAGGGTTGACTTGTCTAATACGATTTCCACGAACTTTGGCAATGGTTGGGATATTGCCAGTCTGCGAAAGGAGTATAAAGATCTTCAAGAAAAAGAAAACGATTACTCGAAGTATTCTTTAAATTTTGAGAAGGCATCAAAACGATTAAGCGAAATTGGAATAAAAATCGCAGTTTTAGAAAATAAAACTAACTCGACTGAACGGGAGTTTGAAGAAAGTAAGAAAGAATATCATAATCGTCAAGCCACTTTCGCTGAAGTTTTCAATGAATTCAAAACAGTATTAGAACCTTTGATGAAGCACTATGAACTCAGCGAGTATGAAGCTTTGGGAGAGAAGCTGAGTCAAGATCGAGATATTCTAGACAGTCAAATTCAAAAACTAAGTCGAGAATCTGAAGAAATCCAAGATGAGCTTTATAGGGCTGAATCTGATCATGAAAGCACTTTGAAAGATTTGTGTAGGATAGACTTAGATATCAAGAATAATGAAGAGAATTGGGAAGTAGCTCTAGCGAAAGAAGGTTTGAGCACCGATACTTTCCATGAATCCAGAGACGGAATTGATCAAATCGAAGACTGGAAAAAAGAGGTTGCCGACCATGAAAAAGAGCATATACGGCTACAAACACTAATTCATGATCTTGAACAACAGGTTGGCAATGAAAGCTTTACGGCTCATGACTTGAAGGTGATTGAAGAGAAGCTAAGTGAGAACAGCATTCAAGAAAAGGAGCTTCAAGAACGTCTTATAGAGATTCGTAATTGGTTCAGGCGTGTCGAGTTAGATATTTCTGAATACGAAAAAATATCTAATGAAAAGGAGAAAATTGGCAATGAAAATTTTAGCTATAGCTCTATAGCTAAAATGCTTGAAAAAGGTAAATTCAGTAAATATATTCTTAATTGCTTGGAATTGGAAATTGTAGAGAGAGCAACAGATCTGCTCCAGCAGCTTTCTGGGCGCTATTCTTTAGTTTCACAAAAAGACACTTTTTTTGTGCGAGACAATTGGAATGCTGATGAAACTCGTAACATTAGAACTCTTTCTGGAGGTGAAACTTTTTTGGCAGCACTGTCAATGGGGCTAGCTCTTTCTGAGAAATTAGCCGGAGAAGCCGAAGTCGGTAGCCTATGGATAGATGAAGGTTTCGGGGCTCTTGACGAAGAATCCTTAGTGGTTGTTCGAGAGGCTTTAGAGCGTTTGCCAAGCCAAAACCGTATTGTGGGCATCGTTACCCATCTTCAAGATCTGGCAGACCAATTACCAGCACAAATAAAAGTTCTTAAATCATCTACAGGCTCAAGTGTTGAAGTTGTTTATTAGACTTTAGAAAGAAAAAATGCTGGATTGGCTACAGCGAGTCTTAGGTTTCAATAACCAGGCGAAGCCGTCTGCTTCAGATTCTTCTAATACAAGAATTCTGGCAAACCCGAATATTGATGCTCAGGTAAAAAAGCCACAAGTATTTTGCTCGCAAAAATCTATTGCTGCGAGTAATGAGGCTGAGCCTGAATCTTTCGTTGTTCTGGATGATATCGAAGCCTCCTTGCTTCAAGCCAAGCAACCAATTAGTATTTCATCTATTAAAGTTAATTCAACAGTTCCACCACCGCCTTCTTCGAGTTCTATCTGGATATCGCCTGGGAAGAGTATCAAACTGTTGGGTTACGAGATTCCAGGAGGTATGGTCTATATAGGAACTCGTTTGCCGACCAGTGGTAGACATGCCCAAGTCGATCCTTGCTTGATTAATCCAGAGTTAGAGATAGATAAGGTTAAGCCAGACCATGAAGGGAGTCACATGGGTTATTGGCCTTCCTACAGCCAAATACCTCCTGCCTGTAGGGCCGCCTACCTGGAATGGCTAGCGAATGGACGGCGAAATCCAAATACTTGTATCGGCTATGTATTTCTCTTTTTTTATGGCCTGGAGCGGCGGGTTCTCAGGGATTATCAAACGCTGAAGATCGATATTTCCGAGGAATTCACCCAAATTTCGACTGAAGTAGAGCAATTGCTCGAAATTTATGGAAATAAAGGCTCTTTTGGCAGCTACGGATCCCGATTTTTAGAAGTCTGTCGGGTACTTCAGAATTCAAAGAATGTAGCGGAAGCTGAGCCTCCCCTTACCCGCACCGGCTGGGGAATTCCTCTAAATTTACGAGTGAGCCTTGGGCAAATGGTTGCAGAGGGGCAGCCGATTCCAGCAGACTGGATGTTCTCTTGGTACCTCCATTCCGAGCAAGCCCGGTTGAGAACCCCCGCAACTCGATGCGCCGACGAATTTCGCCAGCTCTTTAGGCTCAGGTACCGACAGCATTACGGCGAAGGCATGTTGGTCAAACCCAACAAGCGAAAGTTGAAAATCGAGTACCATCCAGCGAGTTCTGGTTTCTTTGGGGTAGATGTGTCAGAGTTGAATGTGAATGTCGGGGACTTACCTGATATCACCGCCCTATCAGCTCCCCTCAACAAGCTGCAAACTTTAATCGACGACTGTACCGATGCCCTCGACCCCTACAGCCGTTGGTTGGGACGCAATGGTGAAAGCCCTGATTCAAAAGCAGCTCTGGCCTTACTGCCACCAGAGCTTATCGAGGGCTTAGAAGATGACCATGTTTGCCAGCTCAAACAATGGTTGGTTCAAACCATTGGAGAGCAGGATCTGGTCGTGATGCCAGGGAAACAGCTATTAAGCCGGTGGGATACCACCTCTGCACCATTACAGTTAACCAAGAAGGAGTCCACAACCCTAGCTCAGGGGTTGGAGAAACTTGGATTTGGCATTGAACCCGATGTACGTTTTGGCGGCAAACCCTTTAAAGGGAATAGCCATATCGCTCTATTCAGGCTGCCAGACATCTTCCAGGCGACTCCATCGAAGGAATATACTGCTGCAACTCTACTGCTGCACTTGGCTGCCAGTATGGCTAGTTCAGATGCTGTCATCGATGCCACTGAACAACAGCATCTGGAGAGACATTTGGAATCGGCCCTACATCTATCATCTGCTGATCGTCTTCGGCTGAAGGCACACTTAGCTTGGTTACTAGAACAAGAGCTTAGCTTAAGAGGCTTGAAGACCAAGCTCAGCAAAATGACTTCCGACGAGAAAGCCGGTATTGCTGATTTTCTGATTGGTGTAGCGGGGGCAGATGGCTATATTAGCCCTCAGGAAATTTCGATATTAACAAAGATTTATCCTTTGCTTGGTTTTGAGACTGATGAGATTTACAGTCGCATTCATACTTTTAGTATTTCTAAATCTATGCAACCAGCTACAGATCCAGTGACTGTTAGATCTGCTTCACCAATATCTAACGGCTTTGCTATTCCAGCCCCACCTGAAACTCAAGATACTGAAGTAAAAAATGAAGGCTTATCTCAAAACCAATCAGGATTCGAGCTGGATCTAGCAGTGATTCAGCTCAAGCAGAAAGAGTCTGCAAAAGTAGCCGAAATTTTGGGTGATCTTTTTGAGGACGGCAATTCAGATACTACATTCTTAGAAACTAAGCCTTCTACCGGACCCAAGGCTTTGGCCATGGGATTAAATTTCCCAAATTCTCAGTTTTTGCTCGAATTGATTAAACAAACAGAATGGAGCCGATTGGAGCTGGAAAATAAGGCTGATGAAATGGGGATAATGCTAGACGGAGCTTTGGAAGTTATTAATGATGCTGTGATAAATCTATATGATGAGCCTTTAATAATAGAAGATGGTCTCATTGAGGTTAGTTCCGAAATAGCATCAAGGATTTTGTCTGAGATTCATTTTTAGATTTATTGAGCTACATCATTATTAAGAATTTAATCACACTAAAAAATAAAGCCGTTCAGCCATAAAAAGCAGTCAAAAGTCAAAGGATAACCACAAAAACGATAGAAAACTGCAATCAAAACCAATATAATTATGTTAAATAGGTCTAGACTACCTCTAAACAATATTTCTTTCTCTGGAATTGATTTGGCAGGAATGGATTTTGCTGGAGTCAGTTTATCGGACGTATGTTTTGACAGTGCTGAATTAGAAGACGTTTCATTTTCTGGCTCTACTTTGTCAAATGTTGTGTTTCTATACTCTAATCTGTCAGGAGTAAATTTTACTGGTTCTCAACTCTGGAACGTTCATTTTATTAACACTAATTTGAATAATTCGGATTTTTCGAATTCGCACCTATCTAGAGTTAATTTTTGCGGAAATAATTACCCAAGAACATCATATAAGTTGATTCCTATTTTTCGATCATCTTCTCCCATGAGAATGAGGTCTGCCATCTTGGAGCACACTCTTTTTGAAGATTGTCTATTCCAGAGAGCAAACTTATCAGGTGTAAAATTAGCTCAAAGTGAATTTTATAGAACAAGATTTGAAGAAACTAGCCTTCATAAAAGTGACCTAACATGGACTAAATTCTCTCGCTGCGATTTTGAAGACTCTAGCATTAATTCTAGTTGTTTGAATCAGTCAGTTTTTTCCATCAGCTTTTTCAACAGGACAAGGATACTAAAAGTTTATGGTTTATCTACTGCGAACTTCTCAGGCACATTGATTCATGATTGTCTCTTAACAGATCTCGTTTTATACAGGATTTTAGACAAAGGGGCCGATAAAAATTCAACTAAAATTTCCAACCATTCTCAGGTGCCTGTGGACGAAGGCAGGCAGAGCAAGGGAAAAAATGGCCTTATCATTCCTGTTTATAAGTCTGATGTCCTGTATGTAAGAAAGCAAAGTCATTCTAATCTTTCATTAGATCAGGAAAAAATACAAAGCAAAATCAAAGAATCTTTAGAGGTGGAGCAAATTCTTGGCGAAATTTTCTTGGAAGAGAAAATTCGGGAAGAAAGAACTAGTATTTTGCTTGAAGAGAGAGGTGCTAAGCTCAATGAGGGTCAACTAAGCTTCTTGTACTTTCTTGCAAGAAAAGAGATATGGGATAGAAATGAACTTAGGACTGTAGCTCAGGCAAAAGGTCTTATGCTTGATAGTACTCTGGAGAGTATCAATGATGCCGCAGTTGACATATGCGATGAAACTTTAACTTATGGAGAAGATCCGATTGAGATCGATGTCGATGTTTTGGAGCAACTTTTATAATGACTGCTGAAACTACAATCAAAGCTAAAGACCGAAATGCCATTATTCAATCTTTGAGGGCAGGGGTAGTTCCCAGGAGCGGTCAGCACCTAATTCAGGTGGGACGTGTGAGAGAATTAGAGGCTCTAATCAAAGATATTAATCATATTTGCGACGAGGGGGCTACTGTCCGCTTTGTAATTGGTAATTTCGGTTCTGGCAAAACATTCTTTCTGTCCTTGGTTAGAACCATTGCTCTGCAGAAGAAACTGGTGACTGTCCATGCAGACCTGAATCCAAACCGCCGTCTTCATTCTTCTAAGGGGCAGGCTCGCTCCCTTTATGCCGAGTTAATGCGAAATCTCTCAACCCGAGCTAAACCTGAGGGCGGAGCTCTATCAAGCGTGGTAGAAAAGTTCGTCAGTTCAGCTATGACTGAGGCGAGATCTCGGAATGTAAACCCTGAAGTAATAATTCGGGAACGGTTAGACCACCTTTCCGAAATGGTAGGAGGTTACGACTTTGCCGAAGTCATTGCGGCCTACTGGCGAGGCCACGATACTGGCGATGATGTGCTGAAGTCCAACGCGGTGCGCTGGCTGCGGGGAGAGTTCAGTACCAAAACTGATGCCAAAAAAGCATTAGGCGTCCGCACCATTGTGGATGATGCCAATTTCTATGACCAACTCAAGCTCTTTGCCCGGTTTGTACGGCTGGCGGGTTACGAAGGGTTTGTAGTCTGCCTGGACGAACTGGTCAACCTTTACAAGCTTGCCAATACCCAGGCCCGCAACAGCAACTACGAGCAAATCCTACGAATTCTCAACGACAGCCTTCAGGGCACCGCCGATGGCCTGGGCTTTGTATTGGGGGGTACTCCCGAATTCCTGATGGATACCCGCAAGGGACTTTACAGCTATGAAGCCCTCCAGACCCGCCTGGCGGAAAATACCTTTGCCGGTAACGGAATTGTGGATTTCAGTCATCCCGTTATTCGCCTGGCCAGTCTCAGCCAGGAAGACCTGTATGTGCTGCTGACCAAAATCCGTCACGTATTTGCTGAGGGGAATGCAGACGCCTATCTGATCTCAGATGCAGAGATTCAGGGCTTCATGCAGCACTGCTTCCAGCGGGTGGGAGAAGCCTACTTTAGGACTCCCCGCAACACCATCACGGCCTTTGTCAACCTGCTGGCCGTCCTGGATCAAAACCCCGAGGTATCGGTGGAAGACCTGGTTGGCAAGATCACCATCGAACCCGAACAAAACCCGGACCTGCTGCCCTTTGAAGACGACGGGCAAGAAGACACCCCGACTCAACCCTCACCAACCGAAACTGTTTCTGAAGACGTCGAAGCTGATGACGACCTCGCCTCCTTCAAACTCTAGCGGGCAGGCATCCTCAGAGTTTCTGCGGCTGCATCCGGGTGTCCAAAAATGGATTTGGCAGCAAAAATGGCCTGCTTTGCGCCCCATTCAAGAGCAGGCAATTCCACCAATCCTGGAGGGTGAGAAAGATGTCATCATCTCGGCAGCAACGGCAGGGGGCAAAACTGAGGCCGCCTTTTTGCCAATTTTCTCCCGCCTTATGGAAGAAAACGGAGCGGGCGTTGGCACCCTATGCGTCAGTCCCCTAAAAGCGCTGATTAACGACCAGTTTCGGCGGCTTTCGGAAATTGGGGAACAGTTGAATATGGCGGTAACTCCCTGGCACGGGGATATTGATGCCGGACGTAAAAAGCGGCTCTTGAAGCAGCCCAGGGGCATACTCATCATCACCCCCGAATCCCTGGAGGCCCTGTTTGTGTGCCACGGGCCGGATATAGCAACCGTTTTTTATGCCCTCAACTATCTGGTAGTCGACGAACTCCATGCCTTTATCGGTACAGAGCGGGGTAAACAGCTGCAATCGCTCATGCACCGGGTAGAACAGGTGATTCGCCGGAGGGTACCCCGCATTGGCCTCAGCGCCACCATCGGTGATATGAACCTGGCTGCAGAGTTTCTTCGACCAGGAAAAGCTGACCAAGTCAAACTGATTGCGTCAGAAGAAGAAGGGCAGGAGATTCAGCTGCAGGTGCGAGGGTACCGTAAGGCCAAGCCAGCCCTGGAAAAGCAACTTAATTTAGAGGCTGGGGATGATTCCGATGAAGCGGTTGACTCTCAGGACGAGATTGATATCGCCGCTCACCTGTTTCGAGTGCTGCGGGGAGACACCAACCTCATCTTCATCAATAGTCGCTCTGAGGTGGAGTCCTACACGGATCGACTGCGGCGACTCTCTGAGCAGCAGCGGGTACCCAATGAGTTTTTGCCCCACCATGGCAGCTTGTCCAAAGATATTCGTGAAGAAGCGGAGCAGGCACTGAAAAGTGACAAACCAGCCAATGTCATTTGCACGACAACCTTGGAAATGGGAATTGATATTGGGGCAGTGAAATCAATCGCTCAGGTAGGGGCTCCCTTTTCGGTCTCCAGCACCCGGCAGCGGTTGGGACGTTCTGGCCGTAAGGAAGGCGATCCGGCCATCATTCGCTTTTATATTACGGAACCTGAGGTAACGCCCACCACGACTCTACAAGATTCAATTCATCCAGCCCTGGTTCAAACCATTGCCATCGTCAATCTCATGGTGTTTGAGCGATGGTGTGAGCCGCCCATTGTGACCAAGCTGCATCTGTCAACGCTCATTCAGCAAGTGTTGTCGCTGATTGCTCAATATGGCGGAGTGAATGCCCTGCAACTCTATCAGGTGTTGTGCCAAACAGGGGCTTTTCGCCAGGTGCCGCAGGAGATGTTCATTAAACTGCTGCGGCAGCTAGGAGCTAAGGATCTGATCCAGCAGACCCATGATGGCGTGCTGATCCTGGGTCTGAAGGGGGAGCGGCTGGTGAACCACTACAGCTTTTACACAGCATTCCAAACACCTGAGGAATATCGCATCGTTACTCCAGGCAAGACATTAGGCACCTTACCCATTGACTTTCCACTATTTGAGGGAATGTACATCATTTTTGCTGGTCACCGCTGGAAAGTACTGGCAGTGGATGCCGAACGCAAAGTGGTAGATGTAGTTAGGGCTGCTGCAGGTCGTGTACCAATATTTAGTGGCGGAGGCGGTTTGATTCACGACAAGATTCGGCAGGAGATGTACCGAATCTATTGTTCTGAAGATATACCGGTATTTCTTGATAGGACTGCTGTTAATCTGCTGAATGAGGGGCGAGAAAATTTCTTTCGTCTGGGTTTGGACAATCGGAATGTAGTCAAAGATGGCAACCAGACGTTGCTATTTTGCTGGATGGGAAGCCAAGTAGTCAATACAATCTGCTTGCTACTTCGCGCCCAGGGACTAGAGGTAGGGATAGTTGGAGTAGCAAATGTGGTACAAGACGTTAGTACTGAAAGCCTGATGGAGCATTTAGAAACTGTAGTAAAGATGGGGCCAGTCGATGTCATTAAGCTAGCGGAGATTGTGGAAGATAAAGTCAGCGAAAAGCACGATCACTTCCTCAGCAATGAATTGCTGTGTTGGAACTATGCCTCGAGCTATTTAGCTCCTCAGAGAGCGTGGGAAACATTACGATTAATAGTCAAATCCAGTTAAGGATAAAGGATGAGTAAACCCATCAGCTAGACCGACTAAGAAGGTAGCGACTTCTAACTGATGGGATGTAATAAGCTCTTATTCTCTAGGTGAGGTATTTACCCGCTTAGTGAGAATTCGCATCACCTCACCAGGCATTGCCCCCGGCAGCAGCCTTGACCACTCTTCCGGACGGGCATAGCCCAGCCGAAACAGCGACATCACACAGTCATTCACCACATCCGGGTTGCCAATGGCCAGCAATCGGAGGTGGTCAGACGGAGTGCGATTGGGCAAACCAGCCATCGGCGGGTTCGAGGATTCCGAAGACATCCTTACTTCCTCCCCGCTTCAGTGCTGACCAGCGGTAGCGCCGGAGAGACGCCACCCTCGCCACCCTGCCCCAATTCCTCAGGATGCGGGTGTGACTCTGAGAGATTCCGAGCATGGCGGGTAAAGAAGGCGATCGTTTCAGCCAGCCTCGACTCTAGCCGTTCAGCATCAAAGCTGTCTGCCCAGTAAACCGAATACAGTGCCTCAATGGCCTCGCTAGCACAGGCTTTCGCCGTCTGGTAATGGGTATTGTCTGTCATGATGGTTTTTAGCTCCATACAAGGGGTCAGCCACCGCTCTTGCCGACCAAAGCTGATGCGGTGGCTTTCAACTCTATTATTCTCATTTTTTAGACATAGGCGCAAGGTGGGAATGCTGGCAATATGGTGTGATGGGAGCCAAAAACCTCATTAAAAGCCTGATTGACCAGAAAAAAATTACCCGGTATCGCTTTTGGCAAGACACCGGGCTCAGTCGAGCAACCGCCTATCGGCTATGTGATGACCCCAGCTACATCCCCACGGGTGATGTGATCGAAAAAATTTGCCGGACCTACGGCTGGCAACCAGGTGATTTCATCATCTACGAACCAGATGAACCCTAGCCCCCATTCCGGCACTCCTCGCCAAGCAGGCAGCCATAACAGAATTACTTCAATGCCCAAGCGGGCCTTGAAATACCGGGCAGCAAATGATACATTTGCACTATCCGTAGCCACAGTAGCTTATGGCTCAAAAAACTATTCAATGCCGCCTTGTCGCTTCGCCCACAACCCGGCAATACCTGTGGATGCTGGCCACAGAAAAGAACACCCCCCTCATCAACGCCCTCATTCAAGCAGTCGTCAACCACGAGGATTTTGAGACCTGGCGGATCAAGGGCAGACACCCCGCCGATGTTGTCACTAAGCTCTGCAAAGGCCTGAAGACCGAGGCCCCTTTCTCCGGTCAGCCTGCGCGGTTTTATGCCTCCGCCGAAAAAGCCGTCAACTACATCTTCAAGTCTTGGTTCACGCTTCAGAGTCGCCTTCAGCGCCAAATAACCGGCAAGCAGATGTGGCTAACTATCCTCAAAAGTGATGATGAACTGACCGAGATGTGCGGCCAGGGCTTAGAAACCATTCGGGAAAAAGCTGCTCAAGTTCTGGCTCAGATTGAAAAAGCCGTTGAGACCGATAAGACCGAGGGCAGCCCAGGCAAATCAACCACAGACTTGATTAGAGCACAACTGTTCAAAAAGCACGACCAGGCTAAACAACCCCTGATTCGCTGTGCCGCCGCGTACCTACTCAAAAATGGAGGCAAGGTTCCCGAGCAGTCCGAAGACCCCGAGAAGTTTACCCATCGCCGCCGCAAAGCTGAAATTCAGGTGCAACGCCTCCAGGATCAAATCGAAGCCCGCATTCCTAAAGGGCGCGACCTAACTGGGCAAGCCTGGCTCTCGACCCTGCTTACCGCCACTACCAACGTCCCCAAAGACAACCGCGAGCACAAGCAGTGGCAGGATAAGCTGCTGGCCCAACCCCGCACCATACCCTTCCCCATCCTGTTTGAAACTAATGAAGACCTAGTTTGGTCTCGGAACCAATCCGATCGTCTCTATGTGCGCTTCAATGGGCTCAGTGAGCACACTTTTCAGATTTACTGCGATCAGCGGCAGCTTCCCTGGTTTCAACGCTTCCTAGAAGATCAAGACACCAAGCGAGCCAGCAAAAACCAGCACTCCAGCGCTCTCTTCACCCTGCGCTCAGCCCGCATCTCCTGGCAAGAGAGCGATCGCAAGGGCCACCCTTGGGATACCCACTACATCACCCTCTTCTGCACCGTGGATCTCCGCCTGTGGAGCGTCGAGGGTACTGAGGAAGTCCGTCAGGAGAAAGCCGCAGAGACCGCCAAGGTACTTGCCCGCTTAGGCGAGAAGGACAGTCTATCGGATACCCAACAAAACTACGCCAAGCGGCTCACCTCTACCTTAGAGAGGCTTAACAGCCCCTTTGACCGTCCTAGCCAATCCCGCTACCAGGGCAAACCCAACATCATCGCTGGCATCAGCTTGGGCTGGGATAATCCCATAACTCTGGCTATCTGGAACGCCAGCACCCAGGAAGTACTGGTGTTCCGCAGTCTCAGGCAGCTACTCAGCAAGGACTATGACCTATTTCTACGGCAGCGGCGAGAACAAGGCAAACAATCCCACGATCGCCACAAAGCCCAGCGTCAGGGCAAGAACAATCGGTTTGGTACCTCTCATCTGGGGGAGCATGTTGATCGCCTGCTGGCGAAGGCAGTAGTGGTTACAGCTCAGCAGTACGGGGCGGGCAGCATTGCCGTTCCAACCTTAGACAACATCCGTGAGATTCTACAGGCCGAGATTCAGGCCAAGGCTGAGCAAAAGGCCCCAGGCTCCATAGAAGGCCAGAAACGCTACGCCAAGCAGTACAGAAGCAGTATCCACAAGTGGAGCTACGGCAGGCTGCTCGATCAAATTGGCAGCAAAGCTACCCAAACTGGGCTTGTAGTAGAAGCTGTGAAACAACCTTGGGCGGGTAACGCTAGGGAGATGGCTAAGGCTGTTGCGATCGCAGCTTATAAATCCAGACAAGCAGTAGTATCTTAGAACTAGAGCCTGCACTACAATAGGCAAAAAGCTTTGAACCTGGAAAACTGAATAGTTCAATAGCGCCGCGACTCATGCTCTGGCCTCTGAGTCGTGTGAAATAAGGGTTAGTTTGGCTGTCGGACGACAGCCGTGCTTTCTGGCCCTGGTAGCTACTCGCCCCGATGCTGTCGGACGAGAGGTTTAGGCTTCTCCGAAGAGATTAAGTCGTAGTTGACGTGCTAGTAACCTCAATTATGGCGTAGGTGCGCTCCCAGCAATAGGGGTGCGGATGTACTGCTGTAGCGGCTACCGAATCACCCCCAAGCAAGGGGGAACTCGCTCCAATACTGGGTTTGAGGGGCTTTCTCACGGTGCAATTAACCCTGAGCGATCCGCGCAAAGCCTGAAACGCCTATTAAATGGTCAATTCAGGTCTTTGTAAAGGTCAAAAGCCTCGCTATATTAACCAGTACAGTCAGGATGGATGAGTCAATCCGCGCAAATGACTTCTGAAAGCCTTAATTTAAGAGCCTTTGAGGAGCCTGCGGTCACAATCAACCACCCTGTTCAGGGGAGGTTGAAAGATGACCAATTCACCTGAAGCTTTTAGTAATCTAGAGTCACAATCAACCACCCTGTTCAGGGGAGGTTGAAAGCCTTCATTGCTTCGCCTCACCTCTCTCGCTGGCCGTCACAATCAACCACCCTGTTCAGGGGAGGTTGAAAGATATTGTGAGCGGGTTTATTGGACGTGAGGCCAACGCGTCACAATCAACCACCCTGTTCAGGGGAGGTTGAAAGAAAGAGCAGTGGAGGCAACGAACCCTCTACCGGAAGTCACAATCAACCACCCTGTTCAGGGGAGGTTGAAAGATTCGATGGGGCTTTGCTGCGCTTGCGCTGTTGCGTCACAATCAACCACCCTGTTCAGGGGAGGTTGAAAGGCTTGGCCGCTTCATTGCAACAAGCAAATGGCAAGTCACAATCAACCACCCTGTTCAGGGGAGGTTGAAAGGTCGGCGAGCCCGACTGAATGCCGCACCGCCAATAAGTCACAATCAACCACCCTGTTCAGGGGAGGTTGAAAGACCCTGACCTTGCAAGCGGCCATGCACGGCACCACCGTCACAATCAACCACCCTGTTCAGGGGAGGTTGAAAGGTGAATACGTCGCATTTCAATCCAGCTAGCTCAGCCGTCACAATCAACCACCCTGGTCAGGGGAGGTTGAAAGCGGGCCAGCTAGCCAGCGATCCGGTGTCCACGAACCGTCACAATCAACCACCCTGGCGGAGGGAGGTTGAAAGGGCTGCAACCTTCCTTCTTTAAGAGGATTCTAAGACTTCTGTCTTGAAAAGCGACCCCAACAAGGCTTTGAGCGAGTTGAAAGGTAAAACCTTAGCCTTCTAGATGCTTCCTAAACGACAAATAGTGTGTCACCAGCGGTTTGATGACACAATTGTGTCTCGATGACATTAATCTGACCTGAATGACACTAATGCGTCACCGATGACAAATAGAGTGTCACTGTACAACATCTAAGCGGGTGGGGGGAATCGAACCCCCATCATTAGCTTGGAAGGCTAAGGTTTTACCACTAAACTACACCCGCGAACTATCGGCTATTTTACCACATCGTCTGCGGTGGCTGAGCAGCCGGAGCGCCTGCTGGGTCTGCGGCCCGCTCAAGGAAGCCGTCTTTTGATGGATACGATACCAGATGCTCTGAACTAAATCTTTATAATGAAATGCCTGGCAACCTGCTCCGGGGCGGCCCAATTTAGCCCCCGCAGCGTGTCTAGGCCCCAGTGTTGAGCGGTGTGGTGGACGATGCTTCGCTGCTGTTATCTAGAGAGTTAGAGTTTGCCTGTGTCTGCATCGACAGCTTATCTATTGGTGTTCCACGGTAGCCGCGACCCCCGGCCAAGCCAGGGTATGGAGCGGTTGGCCCACTTTGTGCGATCGCAGGAGGCCGGGCTCTGGGGTCACCACCCTGGCTCTACAGCCCGCCCAGGCGGTCGCCTTGACCCCAGCAAACGGTCAGCCGGGGTACGGTTGGCCAGTGCTCAACCGTCTGCATTCCCGCGCCGCGCCGTGGCCCTAGACCAGCTGCGACCCAGCCTCTCCCTCCCCGCCGACGCCCAAGCCACCATCCTGCGCAGCAGAGTCGCTCCGCCCGAAACGGTCAGCGGCCCGCTGGTGGGCACCGCCTGCCTCGAAATCGGAGCCGTGCCCCTGCACCAGCAAATTATCGCCTTCAGCCGTCGCGCCTGCGCAGCTGGGGTGCAGCGGGTGCGCATAGTACCGCTGTTTTTGCTGGCTGGCGTTCATGTCCTAGATGACATTCCGGCGGAGGTTGCTCTGGCCCAGCAGGGGCTGCCCGACCTGAGCCTCGAGGTCTGTCAGCACCTGGGCAGCCATCCGGGCCTCAGGGGGCTGCTGCGCCACAAGCTGCGTGCCACCACCGCCGAAGCGCTCATTGTGCTGGCCCACGGCAGCCGTCGGTCGGGAGGCAACGCCGACATCTGTGCCCTGGCCCAGGGATTGGGCGGTACTGCTGCCTTTTGGGCCACGGCTCCCAGTCTAGATGCCCAGGTCATTCAGCATATGCAGAGCGGCGTGCAGCGCCTGGCAATTTTGCCCTATTTTCTGTTTGCGGGCAGCACTACCGACGCCATTACTCACCACACTGAGGAGCTGGCCGAGCGGTTTCCCCAGATGGGCTTTCACCTTTTGCCACCCCTGGGGCCTGCGCCAGAGCTGGCTCGTCTGATCGTCGATCTGGCCCTCGATCGCGTGCCCTCTAGAGCTTTGCAGCCCGCTGGGGCGATGCAGCGAGTGGCCTTTCGCCATGCCGTTCACCCACCGTCTATGGTCTCCTAGGCGGGAGCGCATCCGGGGCTGCGACGGTCTACCCTAGAGAATATCTAGCGGATGACAGCGACTCTGAGCCGTCTCTTTAGAATTTACAGTTTTGGATTTGATATCGGCCTATGGTGTTGGCAGCTTCTCAGCCTGGCGGGGTTCAACCCTGCGGCACGGTTTACCTGGTCGGTGCCGGCCCTGGCGATCCGGGGCTGTTTACCCTGCGCGGCAAGGGGCTGCTGGAGTGCGCCGACGTGGTCATCCACGACGCCCTGGTGAGCGCACCCATTTTGGCGATGATCAATCCCCAGGCCACAGTGATTGACGCGGGCAAGCGGCGGGGCCGCCATTCTTTGGGCCAGGAGGAGATCAACCAGCTGATTGTTGAGCAGGCCCAGGTGCACGCCGTGGTGGTGCGGCTCAAGGGGGGTGACCCCTTTGTGTTTGGCCGCGGCGGCGAAGAAATGGCGGCCCTGGTGGCGGCGGGCATTGCCGTCGAGGTGGTGCCGGGTATCACCGCCGGGGTGGCGGTACCGGCCTACGCGGGCATTCCCGTCACCCACCGCAGCCAGAGCTCGTCGGTCACCTTTGTCACCGGCCACGAATCTGCCGGTAAGTATCGTCCCAGGGTGAACTGGCGCGCCCTGGCCCAGGGGTCAGAAACCATAGTGGTGTACATGGGCATTCACAACCTGGGGACGATTACGGCAGAGCTGCTGGCCGCTGACCTCAGCCCCGCCACCCCCGTAGCGCTGATTCGCTGGGGCACCTATCCCCAGCAGGAAACTCTGATTGGCACCCTGGCCACCATCGTCGCCCAGGTGGCGGCAGCGGGCTTTGAAGCGCCAGCGATCGCGGTGATTGGCTCGGTGGTCAACTGGCATCAGGTGTTTAGCCACTGCCGCCCCACGGGCACCATCTGGCCCGATCGCTGAGGGGCAGCGGCTGCCCCCCGGCGGTGGTGAAGCCTTTGCTGGCGATCCGGCAGCTGTCTCACTGTGTCTTTAACTTCCGATCAGCTATGCACATCAGACCCGGCCAGGCGGAGGACAGCCCTGCGATCGCCGCCCTGCTCACCGAGCTGGGCTACCCCGTCACCGCCACCGCCGTCACCCCCCGCCTGGAGCGGCAGCTGGTGCATCCCGATGCCGTTCTGCTGGTTGCCGTAGACCAGGAGGCCGTTGTCGGTCTCATCTCGCTGCACTTTGTCCCTCAGCTGGCGCTGCCCGGCGACTTTTGCCGCATCAGCTATCTGTGCGTGGCCCCCGCGTCTCGGGGGCGGGGGGTGGGGGCCGCCCTCGAAGCCGCCGCCTGGAATCTGGCGCAGGAGCGGGGCTGCGATCGCCTGGAGGTGCACTGCCACAGCCGACGAACGCTGGCCCACCGGTTTTACCACCGGCAGGGTTATACCGAGTCGCCCAAGTACTTGGTCAAACCTGTTGAGCCCTCTGGTCTGGGAGACTTCAAGCCCACTCCTTCGTAGGGGAGTCTAGTGGTCTGTCAAGTTAAATGTGGCGGGTTAACGGGGTTGGCGGTCTACGGTAAACGGTACACGGCTCGCCTTAAACCGCTTACCGTGAACCGTGAACCCTAAATCACACCTGCCGTCATTATTTTTTTGACTGAACACTAGTAGACTGCCAAGCTAAAGATGACGGGTCGGTGGGGTATACGGTTCAAGGTTTTAGGTTCAAGGCGAGCCGTAGACCGTATACCTTGAACCCTGCACCCAGAACAGCTGGCTCCTGTCACCATCAGCTTGGTCAAGTACTAGTCCTTGCCTAAGCTGATGGTGACAAGCTTTAACAGCCTAGGATTGAGGATTTTAGGTATCCAGTTCAAGGTCGGTTATGAGTCATAGTAGGCCGTGCCATCTTTGTGAAAGAACCGCCACTGACCATCCACCAGCTGTGCCGCGATGTCGTCGTCGGGGTAGGTTGCTGTATCCCCTGGGGTTCTGTCGCCAATTTCGAGGTAGACCACCTCGGCCTCGGTTTCATTGACCAGCCGGTGGGCGTTGCCTGAGCCAGCCTTAAACCCGGCGCACATACCGGGCTGGAGTTGGGTAGGGCCGCTGTCGGTGTAGAGCGTCGGCTGGCCGGAAACCACAAAGATGAATTCGTCCTGGTGGCTGTGGCTGTGGCGCAGCGCCGACACCGCCCGGGGAGATAGGTGAGTCAGGTTGACGCCAAAGTTGGAGAGGCCAAACAGATCGCCGAGGGGGCGCTTGACTCGGCCCGCCATTTGGGAGGCAAAGGGCTCTGGATAGTGGGAGGGTCTGGTTCGGAGGGGGGCCTGGGAGGCCGCGATCGCAATGGGCGATGGGTTCAAGGTCATGGTGCAATCGTTCAGCTATGGGGATGCCAATAGCTCAACAATAAGCCCCGCAGCCCCCTGGTCGGAATAGCTGCGAGGCGGGTTGACGATCGAGTTGCCAGGCATCGCCAGCAGGCACGCCAAACTCGGTTGCCTGCCCAACCGGCTCAATCAGAGACAGTGGGCAATGTCCTTACTCGTAGAGCCAGCCCTGGGCAGCGGGTTCCCAGCTCACCAGTTCGCCGTCGCTGAACCACAGGGCGATCTCGGCCTGGGCGGTCTCGGGCGCGTCGGAACCGTGGATGATGTTGCGGCCCACGGTCACCCCCAGGTCGCCGCGAATGGTGCCCGGTTCAGCCTCCAGGGGCTTGGTCGCCCCGATGATCTTGCGGGCCGAGGCGATCACGCCTTCCCCTTCCCACACCATGGCCACCACCGGCCCAGAGGTGATGAAATCCACCAGCCCGGCGAAGAAGGGGCGCTCGCGGTGGACGTCGTAGTGCTTTTCGGCCAGCTCGCGGGAGACGGCCATAAACTTCAGGCCCACCAGCTTAAAGCCCTTGGTTTCAAACCGGCCAATGATGTTGCTGACGAGGCCGCGCTGCACGCCGTCGGGCTTGATCATCAAAAAAGTGCGTTCCATAGATACCTGTTCCTAGTGCGGGGTGAAAGGTTGGTTGTGAAAGGGTCTGTGGTGCAAGACCTTTACCATGCTCAGAAACGGTGGCCATTTTGTAAAGGATTTGGTCAAAGATTTATGGTCGGGGGGCCGGGTTGCGGGTCACAGGTCATGGGTCATGGGTCGCGGGTCGCGGGTCACGGGTCACGGGTCACGGGTCACGGGTCACGGGTCACGGGTCACAGGTTTCAGGTCATGGGTTATGAGTCACGGGTCATGGGTCACAGGTTTCAGGTCACGGGTTATGGGTCACGGGTCATGGGTCGCGGGTCACAGTTGAAGGCGCAACCTGTTCCTGAAACCTAAAACCCGAAACCTAACCTGTTCCTGAAACCTAAAACCCGAAACCTATGAAGGCGCAACCTGTTCCTGAAACCTAAAACCCGAAACCTAAAACCCGAAACCTAAAACCCAAAACCTAAAACCCAAAACCTAAAACCCAAAACCTAAAACCTAAAACCCGAAACCTAAAACCTGAGCCCCTTCCCCTCTACTCCTCCGACACCGGCCAGTAGCGATCGCCCGCCGCATCGTACCGCCAGCCGCAGCCGTCGGGGTCGCGATCGCGGCTCCACGCCAGCAGATTGAGGGCAACGGCGGGCTGGGTTAGCTCGGCGGTGGTGCAGCCCAGCCGCCGGGCCAGGTCGGCGGCGGTGAGGGAGATCACCTGGGGAATGGCGGTCTCGGCGGCCAGGGTGCCAGGGGAGCGAAAGGTGTAGAGCACATCCCCGGCGGCGGTGGGTTCAAAGTCGCCCCAGAAGTCCTGGGCGCGCTGGTCGAGAAAGCGGCGGGCCTCCCTGCCGGTGATCTGGGCGGCGATCGCAAAGTCGAGCACGCTGATGCGGCCCTGGTGAGCCGCCACCTGGGCATAGAACACCTGGTGCAGCACCCGATCGCGGGCACGCTGCCGCCGCCAGAACCACACCGCACCAGCCCCCAGGGCCGCCACCACCAGCCAGGGCAGCAGCAGCTGAATCAGCAGCACCGTGACCAGAGCGGCACTGGCCATAATCAGAGCCATCAGCAGGCGATATTCGAGCCCGGCACCGGGGCTGTGGAAGGGCCGCTGGGGCATAGCTCCTCGGGAATTTGGCGGAGCGGGGCCGCCTCTCGCCTTCTATTGAAGCAGGGGCAGAGCGCTTTGGGGGAGACAGGGGTCAGCTAAAATGCTGTCACGCGCCGATGCCGCTCCCTGAGAACGTTCAAACGTTTGAACGTTAGCTATAGCGACCAGAGTTACCTAGCCCGCTGCCCCTGCTGCCCCCACCATGCTCACCTTTGCCTCCCCCACCGATGAAGCCCAGGCCGCTCAGCTCATGCAGCCCTGCCTGATTCGCGTCGTCGATAACATTCGCAAACACACCGAAACCCTAGATTGGCGCACCGACTACCTGGAGCAGGTGCGCTGGCCCGGCGATGCCACCCCTGAGCAGCGCCAGCGGGTGCGCGATCTAGCCGCCCGGCTCGCGGCGGCCTCGCCCGAGGAAGAACAGGCTCTGCGCCAGCAGCTCAGCCAGCTTCCCGCCCCCGCCCCCGGCTACGAGCTGCGGCTCACCGAGGGCGCTGGCGGCGCTGATACCCCCGACTCCCGTAGGGCCACCCTCGACGTGTGGGAGCTGTGCTTTCGGGTGTGTTTTACCGACTATCGTCCGCAGCAGCCAGCAGCGGTGGATCCAACGTTGCTCGACGCCGATGGCGAGATTGACTGGCTGGCCCTCGACGAAAAGGCCAAAACCCTGGTAGAAGAGGCGATTGACCGCGCCATAGCGGCGGCCTAGGCGAGCCCATCGCCCCAGTCAATCGGGCAGACAAATACGGCACAATGGGAGAAATATAGTCCCGCCGAACCACCGCCCGCCCAGACATGCTCGACCTGCACAGCCACACTACATTCTCCGACGGCACTCTGTCTCCCGCCGCCCTCGTGGCGGCGGCGATCGCGGCGGGGCTCAAGGCGCTGGCGATTACCGACCACGACACCCTGGCCGGATGGGATGAGGCGATCGCCGCCGCTGGCGACGCCCTAGAGGTGGTGCCGGGGGTCGAGCTGAGCACCGTAGAAAACGGGCGATCGCTGCACATTCTAGGCTTTTACCCCGACCGAGACGCCCTCGAACCACCCCTGCTAGAGCGCATCGCAGGCCGCCGCCGCCGCGCCCGGCAGATGGTCGAAAAGCTGGCGCAGCTGGGCTACCCCATCGAGCTGCCCCCTATGGCGGGCAATATGGCCCCCGGTCGGCCCCACCTGGCGGCGGCCCTGGTCAAAGCGGGCTACGCCCAGTCAAAGCGAGAGGCCTTTGACCGCTGGCTGGGGGACAACGGCCCCGTCTTTGTGCAGTACGACAAATTTTCTGCCGCCGAGGGCATTGCGCTGCTGCGCGACTGCGGGGCAGTGCCGGTGTGGGCGCACCCCTGCCTGTTCAAGGGTTCCACCGTCACGGCGCTGCTGCCCCAGCTGGTGGAGGCCGGGCTGATGGGGGTTGAGGTCTACCACCCCCACCACAGCCCCAGCGACGTGCGGCGGCTGGAAGACTACTGCCGCGACCACGGCCTGGTGATGACCGGCGGCAGCGACTACCACGGCCCCCCGGAGCCCAAGCAGACCCAGGCGACCCCCAGCGCCAGGGCTACCGCTACCGTCGGGCTGAACCAGCCCCCCCTGCCGCTGGCGCTGCTGGGGCCGCTAAAGCAGGCGGCGGCAGCCCTGGGCGCTGGGGCCGCCGCTGCACCAGACCATTGCCCGCTGGGCCACAGCCATGACTGACCCCACCTTTGACAGCCTTTGGCAGCTGGTGGGAGGGCTGCTGAGCTTCAATGCCGAAGCCTTTTGGGTCTTTCACCGGGTGCCCGACAGCGTGGCCCTGGGGGTGGTGTTTGTGGCGGGCTTTTCCCAGGCGGTGGGCCAGGGGATTGTGCTGTTCATCAACCGGGTCAAGCCGCTGCGGTTTGTGCTCAGCCTGGTGCTGTCGGCGCTGCTGTTTGTGGCGGGCTACCTGTTTTGGGCGCTCAGCATTTGGGTGGCCAGCCGCTGGCTGCTCGAGCAGCCGATTGCCTGGCGGGCGGTGCGCGACAGCCTGGCCCTGAGCTATCTGCCCCTGATATTTAGCTTTTTGGGGGCGATGCCCTACCTGGGCGTGCCGCTGCTGCGGCTGCTGGCGCTGCTCAGCCTGCTGACGGTGGTGTTTGGTCTGGCGGTGCTGGGCCAGATCTCCCTGGGCCAGGCGGCGGGGCATGTCGCGCTGGGCTGGCTGGCGCTGCTGGTGGTGCAGCAGACGACCGTAGGGCAGCCCATTGTCAACCTGGGGCGCTGGCTGAGCAACTGGACGGCGGGGGTACAGCTGGTGGTCGATCGCGGCCAGCTAAAAACCCTGATTGCGGCCAACCCGCTGGGGCCAGGGCCAGCCACGGCGATCGCACCGCGGGGCCGGGTACCGTCTTCGCCAGCGGCGGCCCGGCCCATGCCGGGGGCCCTGCTCCAGCGGCGATGGCCCCTTGGGGCCGGTCTCCGACCATCGCGGCGGCTGACCCTGCTGTGGATCTACGGCGGCCTGGGGCTGCTGGCCCTGGTGGTGGCCCTCAGCCTAGAACCCCTGCGCGGGCTGATGACGACCTGGTACGGCCAGAGCCGCCCGGCCCGCTGGTTTGCCGACCTGGTGTGGGTGGGCGCGATCGCCCTGGTGGTGGGGGCCATGCTGGCCCCCCTGGAGGCCCTGGGCTGGTGGGCGGGCTGGTACGGCGACGGCATTCCGGCTCGGCCCTCGCCCCCCGCCGAGGCGTCAGGCCCCGCCGCCCCAGCTCCCCAGCGCTACATTGTCTACCTCGACGGCATCAACCAGGCCACCGCCGACTACCAGCCCACCGTGGCCCGCTACCTCAAAGAGCTGGGCCAGCAGCTACCCGCTGACATCACCCTGGTCAAGGGGCTGATTTCCTACTCGGTGCTCAACCGATCGCTGACCGAAAACCGCCCCCTGGCATTCTTTTGGCGCGGGGTCGAAACCCTGACCCGGCGGCTCGGCCCCTGGGTGGGGATGATCATCAACATTCGCAATATCTTGATCGTGGCGGTGTCGGCGGATCAGCGCTTTGGCCCGATCTACAACCAGGGGGTGGCCCAGCAGGTCTATGAAAGCCTGCTGCAAAATGGCTACCCCACCCAGGGGGGCATTCCCCTGACGCTGATTGGCTACAGCGGGGGCGGGCAGATTGCCGTGGGCATTTTGCCCTTTCTCAAGCGGGCGCTGGGCGCTCCCATTGAGGTGATTTCTTTGGCCGGGGTGATCGGCGGCAACGGGCGGGTGATGGAGGCCGAGCAGCTCTACCACCTGGTGGGCAGCCGCGACCCGGTGGAGCGCCTGGGGCCAATCATGTTTCCGCGCCGCTGGGCGATCGCCCCCCTGAGCTACTGGAACCGGGCCAAGGGCAAGGGCAAAATCAGCTTTATCCCCCTGGGGCCGGTGGGTCACCAGGTGCCCGGCGGCGTGCTCGACGACCAGGCGTTTTTGCCCGATGGCCGCAGCCACCTGCAGCAGACCCTCGACCTCACCCTCGACATTTTGGTTGGGGAGCTGCGCCAGCACCTCGACATTCAAAAGATTCAGGTCACCCAGCCCGGCAACTACTACCGGTTTCAGAGCGCCCCCTTTAACCACCCCAGCTACTACCCGGTGCGGCAAACCCTGGCCGCTCCCTGGTACCACCCCGCAGGCGACTGGCTGGGGCGGCTGATTTTGCCCACCCCCGCCGAGCGCTCCACCCTGCGGGGCGTCTGGTTTGAGCTGCTGCACACGCCCCCGGCCTACCGGCACTGCCTGGGCCAGCGGGTGGTGCTGCGCTGGCGGTACGATGCGGGACTCAAGAAGCGCTTTGGGGCCGTGACCCGCGACATTCACTTCAGCGCTGAGGCCGAGGCCTCCCACCGAGACGGGATGATTTTGCCCACTCGCCTCAACCACTGGCGATTGGTCACCCCCCTCGAATCTTTGGCCGGAGCCCGCCCGGTGGATGACCTGATTGTAAAGCTGCCCGACCCGGTGGTGATCGAAGCCCCAGGGGCTGCGGGGAGTAGGCCATTGGCGGCGATCGCCCTGATTGTCGCCCACGAGCCCCTTCAAATTGCGGGGCTCTACTACGCCCTGGTGCAGGTGCTCGGCCCGGTGGAGGCGGGCAGCGATCGCCACCGGGTAGTCCACTACAATCCCGCCACCCAGACCTTTGATGGCCCCGAAGAGACCGTGCGGCTGCCGGAAGTCGTGCCCGACGGAGACGGCATTGCGCCCTCCACCAGCCGGGAGCTGGCGCGATCGCCCCTCAACGCCACGGGCTGGTACATCTACGGAGCCCAGTCCCACGAGGGCGAGTTTGTCGTCCAGGCCCTGCGCCCCCGCCAGCTCGGTCAGCTGCGCCCCGATCGCACTATCACCAGCGCCCGCCAGGGACGGTATTACCTGCGCCGCGAGTCGTGGGCCAACCTGGTTGACAAGAAAGGCACCACCGAGTCGGTGCTGATCGACCCCAAAGCGACCTCCGAATCAGAGGCGATCGCCCGGTGGCGGCTGGGCGACCAGGCCCTGCTGGTGCATGTCTACGGCGGCATCGGCGGCGAAAACCGCGAGCCCGCCGCCCAGGGGCCAATTTACTTTGGCCACTTCGCCTACGGCATCGCCACGGTGGTGCGCGAACCCCTCACCCAGGAGCTTCAGTTCGACCTCCAGTACCACCAGGTCTATACCCACAACCGGCGCGGGCTGGTGGCGGGCACCCTCGACTGGGCCAAGTACATGGGCGATCGCCAGTGGGGATTCTTAGGCACCCGCCCCGTCTCCGATATTTTGATCAAGCTACCCGCCTACACCGAGCCCTTCGACTTCAACGGAGCCGCCTGGGCCGCCCTCGACGACCTGTGCATTGAGCTAGAGCTGATGACCGCCCGCTACCGCACGGGCGACGGCACGGGCGTCACCTACGTCGGCCCCGCCAACAACTGCGCCCAAGACTCCAACCAGGCCATGTACGCCAGCGCCGCCCATCTAGAGGCCGCCGTCAACGCCCACCGGGCCACCCTCAAAGCCTGGGAAGCCGACAACCCCGAGCAGGCCCGGCAGTTTCAGCAGCTGCTCGACCTGCGGCGCAACCTCCAGCAAAAACTCCTGCCCTTTGGTAGCGCCCGAGCCGACTGGGCCGACGAGCGCGAATCCCTCGGTAGCAACCTGTCCGACTTTCCGCTTCAGACCCTGGGGCGCGGGCTGCTGAGCTGGCGCACCATGCTGCCCCGCAAAGCCAGCGACACCATCACCCAGCTCTGCCTGCGCCACGGAGCCAGCCTGTGGGTTTTGCGCACCAACCAGGTGGGCGGCCATGACCCCACCATTGAGCCCCTGGCCCCGTTCACCCTGTAGCCTGTCCCAAACAGCGGGTGGGGTCGCCTGGAACCAACCCTAAACTTTTTCTCCAAGGATCAGGAATTAGGCCCAGGTCAGAGGTATATAAAGATGAAGTAAAATCTTGGCAGGGAACTTTATACCTTTCTTACGGATCTGTTATCACAGCACTAGTAGAAATACGTAGAGTTCCTGCTCGCCATCCCTGTCTCGCATCCCTCGAACAAATTGCCTCGGTCAAATCACCTAGATGGCGCTGTCTAGCTGTCACTGTCTAGCTCGAACTGCCCAGGGCAAATTGGTCGTCTCCTCCATGGTTGTGTCCTAGTGTTTGTCGATAGCTGCTCCCCGGCGCGTGATGCCCGGCCCCGAGCATTGAGACCCTAAGAAGCTGTTACTGCGGTTGTGCCATGCTGAACGTCAGCAAATTTTATCGATGGGGCCAACGAGATCTGGCCGTCAAGGCCACCGGGCTAGCCTCCCTGGTGGCGCTGGTGCTGGCGGGTCTGCCAGCCCAGGCCAGCGTAACCCTCACCCGCGCCGACGTGGAGGCCCTGCGAAACCGAGTTGAGATCGTGCCCCGGGGCCGCCAGGCTCGGGCCGCCAGAATGTCAGACTTCCTGGCCGTTGGCGACGCCCTGCGGACGGCGGCGGCCTCCCAGGCCGACCTGCGCTTCAACGACGGCTCCCTGGCTCGGGTGGGTGAACGGGCCACGTTTCGGTTTGTGCCCAACACCCGCAACTTTCGGCTGACCAACGGCACCGTGCTGCTGCTGATTCCACCCGGACAGGGCCGCACCAATATTCAGACGCCCAGTGCCATCACGGGCATTCAGGGGTCGGCGGTGGTGGTGCGCTACGTGCCAGAGACCGATCTCACCCTGGTGATGGCCCTCACCAACAACCCCGCCGGGCCCATGACCATCACCGCCAGCAGCTGCGGGGCGGGCGGTGCCGCCGACTGTGGCCCCACCGAATACGCCCTCTACGGCGGTCAGATGGCCCTGATTCAAAACAATCAGGTGCAGGTGGTTGAGTTTGATCTGCCGACGTTCTACCAAACTAGCCCCCTGGTAGAAGGGCTAGAGCTCGACAACCCCAACGCCGAATCTCCCCTGGGGCCCGCCCTGGAAGCCGTGCGCGAAGAAACCCTAGAGGCCCTAGAGGAGCAAAGCCCCTTTTCGGAGGGCATCACCCTCAACCCAGCCTTTATCGGCGTAGAGGGCACGGCCCAACTCGTCGGCGAACAGCCCTGGCTGCTGTCTCCCACCGAGGCTGGGGTATCGCCGTTGGCCAACCTCAGCAATGTGCTAACCCCCGGCAATTCCCTGGTGACCTCGATCACGCCGCCCCAGGTTGCGGGGCCGCAGCCGGTACAGCCGGGGGCGAGCGTCCCCCCTGGCGGCAGTGTCACTCTCCCCACCCTCCCGGCCCCCGGCCTAGGGGCCAATCCGGTGCCAACTCCCACCCCCGGCCCAACGCCGCCGATCAACTCTGGCCCTATTCCCACGCCTAACCCCATCCCCGCCGATCCAAACCCTGTTCCCACCGATCCCATTCCCACTCCCATCCCGTCCGATCCTGGCCCAGCCCCTGTCGATCCGGGCCCGATTACCACGCCGGGAGGGGACACCCCCGGCCCCGGTAACAATCCAGGGCCGGGAACCGGGCCGGGCAACGCCAATCCGCCCCCCTTCAACGGAGAGGTACCGGCCAATCCACCCGCTGAACCAGGCCCGTTTTTCCCCCCTGACAAATAGCTTGGGAACCGCGAGGGGCCTAACCTGGAGGAGCGCTGTTTAAGCAGGTTGGTGTGGTGCGATACATCAAGGCCGACCTGCTTTAGGCTAAACGTGGCCATTACCGACAGTGCTGATCCATGCTGAGCCAGATTAAAGCTATTGTTGAGGCGATTTCACCCCGCCTGATTGAGATTCGCCGCCACCTCCACAGCCACCCTGAGCTGAGCGGCCAGGAGTATAAAACCGCCGCCTACGTGGCGGGGGTGCTGTCGTCCTGCGGGCTGCGGGTGCAGGAACTGGTGGGTAAAACCGGGGTGGTGGCTGAGCTGCCGGGGGCCGACGACCCCAGAATTTTGGCGGTGCGGGCCGATATGGACGCGCTGCCCATTGCCGAACGGGTAGATTTGCCCTTTGCCTCAAATCAGTCGGGCATTATGCATGCCTGTGGCCACGATGTGCACACGACGGTGGGCCTGGGCACGGCCATGGTGCTGGCCCAGCTGGGCCTGCCGCTGCCGGGCACCACGCGGTTCTTATTTCAGCCCGCCGAAGAGACCGCCCAGGGCGCTCGCTGGATGATTGAGGATGGGGTAATGGCGGGGGTGGCGGCTATTTTGGGGCTGCACGCTTACCCTACGGTGCCCGCCCGGGCCATTGGTGTGCGCTACGGGGCGCTCACCGCCGCCGCCGACGACCTGGAAATTATTGTTGTGGGGGAGTCGGGCCACGGGGCACGGCCCCACGAGGCGATCGACGCCATCTGGATTGCTTCCCAGGTGATTACCACGCTGCAACAGGCGATCAGCCGCACCCAAAACCCGCTGCACCCGATTGTGCTGACCATTGGGCAAATTCAGGGCGGGCGCGCCCCCAACGTGATTGCCGATACGGTGAAGCTGCTGGGCACGGTGCGATCGCTCCATCCCGACACCCGCAACCACCTGCCCCAGTGGATTGAGTCGATTGTCGCCGGGGTGTGCCAGCCCTACGGAGCCAAGTACGAGATCAACTACCGTCGGGGGGTGCCCTCGGTGCTCAACGACCCCACCCTGACCGAGCTCACCGCCCGCTGCGCCAGCGAGGCCCTGGGCAACGAGTACCTGCAAATAATCCACGAGCCATCCCTGGGGGCTGAAGACTTTTCGCTGTATTTAGAGCATGCCCCAGGCACCATGTTTCGCCTGGGGGTGGGCTTTACCGATCGCGCCGTCAACTATCCGCTGCACCACCCCAAGTTTGAGGTAGACGAGTCGGCGATCGCCGCCGGGGTGCTCACTATGGCCTACGCCAGCTGCCGCTACTGGCAGCTACCGCCCCACCCCTCCGGGGATTAGCGATCCGGGGGCACTCACCGATCTATTCCCGCGATCCGCACCAGCGGAGCCTTACTGCCAAACCAAAACTCCGATAAACTGATTGGTTTGGGTGCCCCTGGAGGATACAACGTTGTCAACGCCGATTCCCATTTACCTAGTCGATCAAAGCGACCTGGCCAACGACCACGCCGACAGCCAAGCCTGGGCCCAGGCCACCGGGTTTAAGGCCGACCCCAGCAGCGTCTGCGTAGTGCCGGGGGCCGGGGGCACCCTGGCTAAGGTGCTGGTGGGCAAACCCGACCCGATCGACACCTGGACTCTGGGAAGCCTCGCCAAGACCCTGCCGCCCCACACCTACGCCCTCGCCGACGACTGGCCTGCGCCGCTGGCTACCCATCTCTGGCTGGGCTGGTGCCTGGGCAGCTACAGCTTTACCCCCTACAAGCGTCAGGCCGCCGCCCCGGTAGCAGAATTGGTCCCCCCGGCCGGAGCCGACGCCGCCTACGTTACTGCCGCCGTGGCGGCCACCACCCTGGTACGCGATCTAATCACCACCCCGGCGGGCGATATGGGGCCAGAGCAGCTCCAGGCGGCGGCGCAGAAACTCTGCGATCGCCACGCCGCCGACCTCACCACCCTGGTCGGTGATGAGCTGATCGCCCAAAACTATCCCCTGATTCACGCCGTAGGGCGCGCCTACACCCAGCCCCCTCGGCTGCTCGACATCTCCTGGGGCGATCCCGAGGCCCCCAAAGTCACCCTGGTGGGCAAAGGCGTCTGCTTCGATACCGGCGGCCTCGACATCAAGCCCGCCGCCGGCATGAAGCTAATGAAAAAAGACATGGGCGGGGCCGCCAACGCCCTCGGCCTGGCCGAGATGATCATGGGCCTCCAGCTGCCCGTGCGGCTGCGGGTGCTCATCCCGGCGGTCGAAAACAGCATTGCCGGCAACGCCCTCCACCCCCTAGATGTAGTACCCTCCCGCCGAGGGCTCACGGTAGAAGTAGGCAACACCGACGCCGAAGGCCGTCTCGTGCTGGCCGATGCCCTCTGGGAAGCCGTCTGCGAAGAACCTGAGCCCCAAATCGTCATCGACTTTGCCACCCTCACCGGGGCCGCCCGCATTGCCCTGGGCACCGAGCTACCCGCCTGTTTTAGCAACCGGCCCGAGCTGGCCAACCGTCTACTGGCCTGCGGCCTGGCGGTAGACGACCCCCTCTGGCAGCTGCCCCTGCACCAGCCCTACCGCACCATGCTCGACAGCGCTGTCGCTGACCTCTCCAACATTTCAAACAGTTCCTTTGGCGGCTCGATTACCGCCGCTCTGTTTTTGCAGGAGTTCACCCGGCCCGAGATTCCCTGGATACACCTGGATCTAATGGCCTGGAATGTGAGAAGCTTGCCCGGTCGGCCCGAGGGGGGCGAGGCCATGGGCATGCGAGCGGTGTTTGAGTTAATTCGGCAAACGGTGGTCAAAGACGCGCCTGAAGCGTTGCCATCTTCGTAAAACGCCGGTTTTACGAAGATGGCAACGCTGCAAGGCCACTGGCTGGCGCTGGGGCAGGGTCAGCGAATCGCGAAAGAGGCAGACGCTGTCTGCCTACTTTTCCCCATGGGGAATTGCGCAGCCGTCCCGCCATCGCCTCCTCAGCACCGTTAGAACCGTCTGTAGACGCCTGGGGCGATGGCAATGGCAGCCGTTGATTGGTCAGAACCCTTCACAGGTGAAATCCTCTGGCCGGGTGCATCTAGAGATTGAAGACTATCGGCCAAAGCCAGCGGTCTCCCTAAATTCCCCTTGAAGTGGGACTTTGCAGCGGACTCTGCGCCCCTTTATAGCCATAGTCACCTGGGTTAAGACGCCCAGCAGCCTTAGCATGTTTGAACGTTCAAACGTTGCTAGAAAAACTGTCCTGACCAGACTGGCTATAGCCATAAACGGGGCGCAGGGAGAATCCTCCAACCATTGCATACGCCCAAACTGTCCTAACCCAGCAGACAGTTTGCAATAGCGGCAGGGGCAGAGGTTCTGTAGATAGCCTGCATGAATTGTGAGAATCCGGAGGGCAGGCGTCTCATCTGCACGGGCAAGAGGCCCAACCCACCTTGGTGAATCAATTAGGACTGCTGTAGCTGTAGCCAGTCCGGTTGAGACATTTTCTAGATGAACGCTCAAACGTTTGAGCATTTTGGAGATTTTTAGTGTCCTAACCAGCGCTACTGCGGCTATATAAGCGCAATAGCTATCGCCATAAAACAACCTATAAGTTGTTTTTTTCTAATAGCTTAATGCCTTGTTCACCCCGGCTTAAATCTGTAGGAATTATAAAATCGCATTGCCTGCGACTAGTGGTCAGTCAAGTTGAATGGGACGGGTTGATGGTAAACGGTTGACGGTGAACGGCTCGCCTTAAACCGCTTACCGTCAACCGTGAACCCTTAAGCCACGTCTCCCGCCATTATTTTTTTTGACTAAGCACTAGGGGCGGAAATGTCGCGAAACAATCTATTCAGAGGCTTTTTAGTAGAGCTATACTTTTAGAGTAAGTCGGGCTGAAAAGGGTCATTCCAAAGAGAAAAACAGCCACAAAAGCAACAGTTTAGTTGTTAAAATCCAAGCATCTTTTTATCTCGGGCTATTGATAGAAAAGATCGTTTTGATACTTTTCTCTGAATTTTTTGGTTAGCCACGAACAATCGGTCTACTTCAGGCGTAGGTGGCTCTCCTATAGGCTATTTGCAAAGGCGCTGATTGATATTTCACCGGCCAAATCTCTATCCGGCGGTAAGCCACAACTACGAGGATTTACTATGATTGCCGATCGTTTATCTCCCCTCACCCAGTCTGAGCTGAATCACCCGTTGGGTACCCCCAACGACTTCCAGTCAGGCCCCTGGCAACAGACCATCGATCTGCGCGACTTCATTCAGCGCAACTACACCCCCTACGGTGGGGATGGCACCTTTCTTGCCGCTGCGACCCCTCGCACTGAAACCCTTTGGCGTCAGGTAAAAGAGCTAATGGCCCTAGAGCGAGAGAAGGGTGTACTCGACGCCGACACCAACCTGCCCTCGGGCATTACCAGCCACGCACCGGGCTATATCGACGTCAAGCTGGAGCAGATCGTCGGGCTGCAAACCGATCGCCCCCTGAAGCGCGCCATCATGCCCTTCGGCGGCATTCGCGTGGTCGAAGCCAGCCTCAAGGCCTACGGCTACGAGCTGGATCCAACCACCCGGGAGACCTTTACCCGCTACCGCAAAACCCACAACGACGGCGTGTTTGACGCCTACACCGCCGAGATGCGCCGCTGCCGCAAGTCGGGCATCATCACTGGCCTGCCCGACGCCTACGGGCGGGGCCGCATCATTGGCGACTACCGGCGGGTGGCGCTGTACGGGTGCGATCGCCTGATTGCCGACAAGCAGGCCCAAAAGACCAGCCTGGAGCTGGATACCCTCGACGAGACCACCATTCGCCTGCGCGAAGAGCTCTCCGAGCAGATCAAAGCCCTGAACGAACTGAAAGCCCTGGGCAGCGCCTACGGCTTTGACCTGGGTCGCCCCGCCGCCACCGCCCAGGAGGCCATCCAGTGGCTCTACTTTGGCTACCTGGGGTCGGTCAAGGAGCAAAACGGCGCGGCCATGTCCCTGGGGCGGGTGTCCACATTCTTAGATATCTATATTGAGCGAGATCTGACCGCCGGGCTAATCACCGAGGCCGAGGCCCAGGAGCTGATCGACCACTTTGTGATGAAGCTGCGGCTGGTGCGGTTCCTGCGCACCCCCGACTACAACGAGCTGTTCAGCGGCGACCCCACCTGGGTAACCGAGTGCATCGGCGGCATGGGCCTCGACGGTCGCCCCTTAGTCACCAAAACCAGCTTTAGACTGCTGCACACCCTGACCAACCTCGGCCCCGCGCCGGAGCCGAACCTGACGGTGCTGTGGTCCGAGCGGCTGCCGGACAACTTTAAGTGCTACTGCGCCGAAGTGTCGATCAAAACCAGCTCCATCCAGTACGAAAACGACGACCTGATGCGGCCCTACTGGGGCGACGACTACGGCATCGCCTGCTGCGTGTCGGCCATGCGCATCGGCAAGCAGATGCAGTTCTTTGGGGCCCGGGTGAACCTGGCCAAGTGCCTGCTCTACGCCATCAACGGCGGCAAGGACGAGCACTCCGGCGACCAGGTGGCCCCCGCCTACGCCCCCATCACCGCCGACGTGCTGGACTACGCCGAGGTGTGGCCCCGCTTTGTGCAGATGATGGCCTGGCTGGCAAAGACCTACGCCAACACCATGAACGTGATCCACTACATGCACGACAAGTACTGCTACGAGCGCCTGGAGATGGCCCTGCACGATCGCGACGTACTGCGCACTATGGCCTACGGCATGGCGGGTCTGTCGGTGGTGGCCGATAGCCTGTCGGCAATCCGGCACGCCCGAGTGCGGGTGGTGCGCGACGATCGCGGCCTGGCGGTGGACTACATCGTCGATGGCGACTTTCCCAAGTACGGCAACAACGACGACCGGGTGGATGCGATCGCCGTCCAGCTCGTTCAGACCTTCATGGCCGAACTGCGCCAGCACGCCACCTACCGCAACGCCGTGCCCACCCAGTCCATTCTCACCATCACCTCCAACGTAGTCTACGGCAAGAAGACCGGCAACACCCCCGACGGTCGCCGCGACGGCGAACCCTTTGCCCCCGGGGCCAACCCCATGCACGGGCGCGACACCTGCGGGGCGGTGGCCTCCCTGGCCTCGGTGGCCAAGCTGCCCTACGCCGACGCCCAGGACGGCATCTCGAACACGTTTTCGATTGTGCCGGGGGCGCTGGGGAGAACGGAGGGCGATCGCATCAGCAACCTGGCCGCCCTGCTGGATGGCTACGTCCGCGACGGCGGCTTCCACCTCAATGTCAATGTGTTCAACCGCGAGACACTGCTCGACGCCATGGACCACCCCGAGCTGTACCCGCAGCTCACCGTCCGGGTCTCGGGCTACGCGGTGAACTTCATCAAACTCACCCGCGAACAGCAGCTCGACGTCGTCAACCGCACCTTCCACGAACGCTGCTAACCCCAAAAGCCCCTCTCAGCCCCGGCCGAGAGGGGCTTTCTATCCTGTCTACTCTTGGGTGGGGCTGTGAGAATTTTGGATTTTGGATTTTTGGATGGGTGAGTGAGTCTCGTAGGGTGGGCACTGCCCACCATCCCCCTGGCTTCCACCCTCAACTCTCAGATGGCCCAATCTAATTTCCCCTACCCGTTGCTACAACTCACTCTCTTCTTCATCGACCAAAGCGTGGGTGATCGGTTTTAGCCATGATCAAAGGTGGGCATTGCCCACCCTACCCCATCACCCAATTCATTCCTTCACCCCTTACCCTTCACCCCATGCCCTCCCCCCTCCCCACCCGCACCCAAACGGGCCGCATCCACTCCATTGAAACCTGCGGCACCGTCGATGGGCCCGGCATTCGCTTTGTGGTGTTTACCCAGGGCTGCCCCCTGCGCTGCCTCTACTGCCACAACCCCGACTGCCAGGAAATCCACGGTGGCACCGTGATGACAGTGGACGAGATTATGGCGCAAATCGACCACACCAAAACCTACCTGCGCAACGGCGGCGTCACCGTCAGCGGCGGCGAACCGTTGATGCAGCCCGAATTCGTCGCCGAAATCTTTCGCCGTTGCCATCAGATGGGGCTCCACACTGCCCTGGATACCTCGGGCTATGTTCATATCGAAGCGGCGGAACCCGTATTAGATAATACCGATTTGGTTTTATTAGATATCAAATCTTACAATGCGGATTTGTTCCATAAAGTTACCAGCGTTTCGATTGAGCCGACGCTGAACTTTGCCCGTTATTTAGCAGAGATTAATAAGCCTACCTGGATACGGTTTGTGTTAGTTCCTGGTCTCACTGATCCTGAAGAAAATGTGGTGGGTTTAGCCAAATTTGTGGGCACCTTAGATAATGTGGAAAGGGTAGAAGTGCTGCCCTTTCACAAACTGGGAGAATATAAATGGAAACAATTGGGTCTACCCTATGTTTTAGGCGATACTCAACCGCCTACACCGGAACTGGTTGAGCATGTTCTACAAATATTCCGAGGCTGCGGATTAACCGCTGTTTGAAATTCCATCCTATGCTCCTATCGGGAGGTTTCTGTGGACGTTCAAATTACCTATCAAAACGGCGTAAAATTTCAGGCTAGCTGTCGGGGGCACACAATAGTTAGCGATCAACCCCTAGATAGCTTTGGTCAAGACAAAGGCATGACTCCGCCCGAATGGTTTCTGGCATCCCTGGGAGCCTGTGTAGGGTTCTACGCTGTGAAGTATCTCGAAGCTCGCCACCTAAATACCAGCGGATTAAATATTTCTGTCACTGCTGACAAGGTCACCGATCCCCTGCGGATCGACCAGATCCAGATTCAGGTCAAGACCTCGGCACCTATCGACCCACGCCACCAAAAGGGCCTAGAACGAGCGGTGGATGCCTGCATCATCCACAACACCCTCACCCACCCGCCAACCATGACAACGGAGATTGTTATGCCTGCGATCGCGGGGTGAGTTGTGATGTAAATAATTTTCTGTGATAGGAGTTCTCGCGATCGTGCATTGCGGCTTTAGCAAAAGCTTTGGGTGGTTCCCTACGATTTCAGCCGCATAGGCGAAGTGCGCTTTAGCGCTATGCACCCTACGTTGGACTCTGTTTGAATTTTGCCTTTTTTCTTTTGAATTTTCATCGACCGCCCATCCCAGGAGGACATTATGTCCGTAACCAATCTGACCGAACTCGAAACCCTGATTCAACAGGTAAAAACTGCCCAGGCGCAGTACGCCACCTTTACCCAAGAACAGGTCGATCGCATCTTTCGCGCCGCCGCTATGGCCGCCAACAACGAGCGCATTCCCCTGGCCAAACTGGCCGTGACCGAAACGGGCATGGGCGTGGTGGAAGACAAAGTGATCAAAAACCACTTTGCTTCGGAATACATCTACAACAAGTACAAGCAGGAAAAAACCTGCGGCACCCTAGAAAAAGATGAGGGCTTTGGCATTGAAAAAATTGCTGAACCCGTAGGCATTTTGGCGGGTGTAGTGCCCACCACCAACCCCACCTCCACCGCTATTTTCAAAGCGCTGATCGCCCTCAAAACCCGCAACGGGATCATCTTTTCCCCCCACCCCCGGGCCAAGCAGTGCAGCATCGCCGCCGCCAAGATCGTGCGCGACGCCGCCGAGGCCGCCGGGGCCCCCGCCGGGCTGATCGGCTGGATTGACGAACCCACCGTGGACCTCTCCCAGTCGTTGATGCAACACCCCGACATCAAGCTGATCTTGGCCACGGGCGGCCCCGGCATGGTGAAGGCGGCCTACTCCTCCGGCAACCCCTCCCTGGGGGTGGGGGCGGGCAACACCCCGGCGGTAATCGACGCCAGCGCCGACCTGCCCATGGCGGTAAGCTCCATTCTGCTCAGCAAGACCTTCGACAACGGCATGATCTGCGCCTCCGAGCAGTCGGTGGTGGTGGTGGATAGCATCTACGAGCAGGCCAAGGCCGAATTTTTGGCCCGGGGAGCCTACGTGATGAGCCCGGAGGAAACCGACGCGGTGCGGCAGATCATCCTCAAGGCCGGTCGGCTCAACGCGGCCATTGTCGGCCAGTCTGTCGAAACCATTGCCGCCATGGCGGGCTTTGCAGTACCCAAGGGGGCCAAGGTGCTGATGGGCGAGGTGAGCGAGGTGGGCGAGAGCGAGCCCTTTTCCTACGAAAAGCTGTGCCCCATCCTGGGCTTTTACCGGGCTAAAGATTTCCACGCGGCGGTGGCGACGGCGGCGGCGCTGGTGCAGTTTGGCGGCAAGGGCCACACCTCGGTGCTCTACACCGACCCCGCCAACCGCGACGACATTGCCTACTTTGAGAACGCCCTGCAAACCTCGCGGGTGCTGATCAACACGCCATCTTCCCAGGGGGCGATCGGCGACCTGTACAACTTCAAGCTCGACCCCTCGCTGACCCTGGGCTGCGGCACCTGGGGCGGCAACTCGGTCTCTGAGAACGTCGGCCCCCACCACCTGCTCAACATCAAGACCGTCACCCAGCGGCGGGAGAACATGCTGTGGTTCCGGGTGCCGCCCAAGATCTACTTTAAGGCGGGCTGTCTGCCGGTGGCCCTGCGGGAGCTGGCGGGGAAAAAGCGAGCCTTTCTGATCACCGACAGGCCGCTGTTTGAGCTGGGCATGCTGCAACCGATCACCCAGGTGCTCGACGAGATCGGGGTGGCCTGGGACGCGTTCCACGATGTGGAGCCCGACCCCACCCTGAGCAACGTGAACAAAGGGCTGGAGCAGCTGCGCCAGTTTGAGCCCGACGTGCTGATCGCCGTGGGCGGCGGCTCGCCCATGGATGCGGCCAAGGTGATGTGGCTGATGTACGAGCAGCCGCAGATCGAGTTTGAGGGGCTGGCGATGCGGTTCATGGACATCCGCAAGCGGGTGTACGAGCTGCCCGCCCTGGGGCAAAAAGCGCAGCTGATCTGCATTCCCACCACCTCGGGCACGGGCTCGGAGGTAACCCCCTTTGCGGTGGTGACCGACGATCGCGTCGGCATCAAGTACCCCCTGGCGGACTACGCCCTGACGCCCAATGTGGCGATCGTGGACCCGGCCCTGACCCTGCACATGCCCCGCAGCCTGACAGCCTTTGGCGGCATCGACGCGCTGACCCACGCCCTGGAATCCTACGTGTCGATCATGGCCAGCGACTTCACCGACGGGCTGGCGCTCCAGGCGATCGCGCTGCTGATGGCGTACCTGCCCAGGGCCTACAAAAATGGGGCCAGCGACCCCGAGGCCAGGGAAAAGGTGCACTACGCCGCTACCATCGCCGGGATGGCCTTTGCCAATGCTTTCCTGGGGGTGTGCCACTCGCTGGCCCACAAGCTGGGCTCCACCTTCCACGTGCCCCACGGTCTGGCCAACGCCCTGATGATCAGCCACGTGATCCGCTACAACGCCACCGATGCGCCCTTCAAGCAGGCGATCTTCCCGCAGTACCGCTACCCCAACGCCAAGCACCGCTACGCCCAGATTGCCGACCACCTGGGCCTAGGCGGCACCGACGACGACGACAAGGTGATGCGGCTGGTGGATGCGATCGAGGAGCTGAAGCGCCAGGTGGAGATTCCGCTCACCATTCGCGAAACCCTGAATGCCCCGGAGCAGGATTTCTACGACCACCTGGAGCTGATGTCGGAGCAGGCCTTCGACGACCAGTGCACCGGAGCCAACCCCCGCTACCCGCTGATCCGCGATATGAAGGAACTGTATACGCTGGCCTACGGCGGCTGCCGGGTGGATGCGACGCTCTACCACCAGCCGGATATGGCCCCTGAGTTGACGACAGTCTAAGGAGCCGTAGGGTGGGCACTGCCCACCCACCTAGGGCCACACCCCAGCCACTCTGCGGATTGTCCAACAGGCAATGCCAGGTTTAATGCTCGGAGAATGGTTGTAACTCCAGGGTGAAGGTGGGCAATGCCCACCCTACGCAGCTTGCTGTCCGACCGTCCGCACTGACCCCATGAGGACTTGACCATGCTGACCTACCCCGACCCGGTGACGGACGTTTGGAAAACCGGGAGCCATCCCCTCGATCCGATCTTTGCGCCTCGCTCCGTGGCGGTGGTGGGGGCCACGGAGCGCCCCGGCAGCGTGGGTCGCACGGTGCTGTGGAACCTGATCAGCCATCCCTTTGGCGGCACGGTCTACCCAATCAACCCCAAACGGCGCAACGTGCTGGGGGTGCAGGCGTTCGATCGCATCGCCTCCCTGCCCGAAGCTCCCGACCTCGCTGTCATCGCCATCCCGGCCCCTGGCGTGCCCGCCGTAGTGCAGGAGTGCGTGGATGTGGGGGTGAAGGGGGCAATCATTCTCTCGGCGGGCTTCAAGGAGATTGGGGCCGAGGGGATTGAGCTGGAGCGGCGGATCAATGCGATCGCCGAAGGCCACCTGCGGCTGATCGGCCCCAACTGCCTGGGGGTGCAGAACCCCCTCACCGGGCTCAACGCCACCTTTGCCAGCCAAATGGCGCGGCGGGGCAACGTGGGCTTTATCAGCCAGAGCGGGGCGCTGTGCACCTCGATTTTGGACTGGAGCCTGCGGGAAAACGTGGGCTTTAGCGCCTTTATCTCCCTCGGCTCGATGCTCGACGTGGGCTGGGGCGACCTGATCGACTACCTGGGCGACGACCCCCACACCCACAGCATTGTCATCTATATGGAGTCCATCGGCGATGCCCGGGCGTTTTTGTCGGCGGCGCGGGAGGTGGCTCTGAGCAAGCCGATCATTGTGATCAAGGCGGGGCGTACCGAGGCGGCGGCCCAGGCGGCGGCCTCCCACACCGGGTCGCTCACCGGCAGCGATGCGGTGCTCGATGCGGCCTTTCGCCGCTGCGGCGTGCTGCGGGTGGACCACATCGAAGACCTGTTCGACGCCGCCGAGGTGCTGGCTAAGCAGCCTCGCCCCCGGGGGCCGCGCCTCAGCATCATCACCAATGCGGGAGGGCCGGGGGTGCTGGCTACCGATGCGCTAATTCGCGCCGGGGGGGATCTGGCAGAGGTTTCCGCCGCCAGCCTGGAGGCCCTCAACGCCGCCCTGCCCACCCACTGGAGCCACGGCAACCCCATTGATATTCTGGGCGATGCCGAACCAGCCCGCTTTGCCGAGGCGCTGAACACTACGCTGGCCGACCCCGACAGCGATGGCTGTATGGTGGTGCTGTCTCCCCAGGCGATGACCGACCCCACCGAGACCGCCCGGGCGGTGGTCGAAGCCTGGCGCAGCAGCAGTTCACCGCGGCCCCTGCTGGCCTGCTGGATGGGCGGGGCTGAGGTGGATGAGGGCGAGGACATTCTCAACCAGGCGGGGATACCCACCTACCGCTACCCCGACCAGGCGGCGCGGCTGTTTGGCCTGCTGTGGCAGCACAGCTATGCCCTCAAGGGACTGTATGAAACCCCCACCCTATCCCTCAACCACGGCATCGATCGCGCCGCCGTGAGCCAGATTTTGCACAATGCCCAGGGGGCGGGGCAAACCCTGCTCACCGAAGCCGACTCCAAGGCGCTGCTGGCGGCCTACGGCATCCCGGTGGTGCCGACCCAGATTGCGGCCACGGTAGAGGAGGCGATCGCCGCCGCCGATACTATCGGCTACCCGGTGGTGCTGAAGCTCTACTCTCGCACCCTCACCCACAAGACCGACGTGGGCGGCGTGCAGCTCAACCTCGACAGCGACCACGCGGTGCGCCGCGCCTACGATCGCATTCTCACCAGCGTCACCGAAAAGGCCGGGGCCGAGCACTTCCAGGGCGTCACCGTGCAGCCGATGATTCGCACCGATGGCTACGAGCTGATTTTGGGCAGCAGCCAGGATCCGCAGTTTGGCCCGGTGCTGCTGTTTGGCACCGGGGGGCAGCTAGTGGAAGTGTTCAAAGACAGCGCGATCGCCCTGCCGCCCCTGACCAGCACCCTGGCCCGCCGCCTGATGGAGCAGACCCGGATTTACCACGCCCTTCAGGGGGTGCGGGGCCGGGCGGCGGTGGATCTCGACGCCCTGGAGCAAATTCTGGTGCGCTTTAGCCAGCTGGTGGCGGAGCAGCCCGATATCGCCGCCATCGACATCAACCCGCTGCTGGCCTCCCCCAATGGCCTGCTGGCCTTAGATGCGCGGGTGATTCTGCGCGACCCCGCCACCCCGTCGCCCCGCCTCGCCATCCGCCCCTACCCCGCCCAATATATTTGGCCAGGCCAGGGCGGCACTACTATCCGCCCCATCCGCCCCGAGGACGAGCCGCTGATCATCGCCTTCCACGATCTGGTGTCTGACCACAGCATTTACCTGCGCTACTTCCACACCATCAAGCACAGCGTCCGCATTGCCCACGATCGCCTCACTCGCATCTGCTTCAACGACTACGATCGCGAGATCGCCCTGGTGGCCGAGGCGAGTGACCCAAACCCCAAAATTATCGGCGTCTGTCGGCTTACCCAAAAGCACGGTCTGCCCGAGGCCGAATTTGCCATGCTGGTGGCTGACCCCTACCAGGGCCAGGGCTTTGGCACCGAGCTGCTGAGCCGCCTGATCGAGGTGGCCCGCACCGAAGGGCTGACCCGCCTGACAGGGGAAATTTTGGCTGAGAACGACGGCATGCAGCACCTGTGCAGGCGGGTTGGGTTTCAGCTCAAGCCCACGGCGGAACCCGGCATTTTATCCGCCACGCTAGACCTGGCTCTGGAACCGTAATCGGTTGGATTGGGGCTTCAACTGTAGCTATAGCGAGTCTGGTTGAGACATTGCCCAGATGAACGTGCAAACGTTTGAACATTTAGAGGCTTTTGGATGTCCTATAGCTAGAGTCACCTGGCTTAGGACAATCAGAAGCTTTAGAAACGGTTGCACGTGTAACCGTTTTTAGGGAAACTGTCCTAACCAGACTGGCTACAGCTATACCTATATTCAGCAGCGCCACAAATCTTTTACCCAGCTAATTAATTTGGGCCAGCGCTGGCTCTACCGGGCCAAAAATTCTATCGGTCAACCTCACATACCAGGCGGCGGCCTGCACCTGAATGATGTAGGCCATAGCGATGATCAGGGCGATTTCTGACCCCTGTTCGCCGCCAAAGGCGGTGATGGCGATCGCCAGCGCAATGGAGAGATTGCGCATGACGGTGCCGTAGACCAGGGCGATCGCATCTCCCCGATTAAACAGCAGCCTGCCCACCAGAGTACTGAGCACAAAGTTACCCGCGTACAAAATGGCCAGGGGCACCAGAAACGACGCCAAAATCATCGGATTGCCGACAATGGCCTCTGCCTTCAGCGCCATGGCCACAAACACCACCCCCAGCACCCCCAGGGTGGAAAAGGCGGGGAACTTTTGCTTCAGGGACTTGTTATATGTGTCGGCCCCCACCGTGCGAATCAGCAGCAGACGAGTGGCCACCCCCAGCAGCATAGGCAAAAACACAATCACAACGATCTGCCGAAAAATGTCGGCCAGGGGGATTTCAATGGCCGCACCCATCAGCCATTTGGCATAAAACGGGGTGGCAATAGAACCGAGGATCAAGCCGATTACGGTCATCTTCACGGCGGCGTTCAGGTTGCCCTTGGCAAAGCCCGTCCAGGAAATGGTCATGCCGCTGGTGGGCAGCAGGGAGGCCAGCAGCAGACCCAGGGCGATTAAGGGGCGATCGCCAAAGAAAAACTGCCCCATGCCAAAGGCAAAGAAGGGCACCACGGCAAAATTGATCAGCTGGGTGACGAGCTGAAGTTTGTAGTCTCGGCCAGAAAACACCTGCTGAATTTGCAGGTTGATCATCATGGGATAGACCATGAGAAAGGTGAGCGGAATGATCAATGCCTTCAGCGGTGCCGGGTTCATCACCGAGCCGATGGCAATGCCCAAAATCATTGAGGCTGGGATGGCCCAGACCAAGTTTTTTTGAATGTGCTCTAACAGTTTCCACATGGGCTAAATCCTTAAAAATTATTGCCAAAACTGAAATTGTCAAAACGACTTGGTGGAGAGTGATAGTGCTAAAGGTGCGGTTCTGCCCATGGAGCTCACCGGTCTTTGTCAATCCCCCTCAGGGCAAAACCTTGCTCGAATGTGCGGGATTCTCCCTGTGGTGCATTGCGGCTAGTGAGGGTGATCTGACCGTTTTCAGGTGAGCTAGGAGCCGCGAATGCACCCTACGATTCTGGTTTTGATAGCCGCAGTCGTAGGTTGGGTGACCGAAAGCAATGCCCACCCTAGGGTTAGGGTTCTAGCGCCGATTGAATGGCCTCTTTGACGTCGGGAATAAACACCGCATACATGCCGCGCAGGTCGCCCACCTGAAAGTCAAAGGCCAGGTCTTGGGGATAGTTGTCTTTGACAAACTGGGGTCGCTGGTTTTGCTGACCGTGGCAGGCCAGGCAGCTGGCTTCGACATTGATGCGGCGGTAGTAGCGCGTTCCCGCCTGGCCATCGATCGTGGCGGTTTCCCACAGACCCATTAGTTCCGGGGTTTGCTCAAATTTGGCCAGGGCTATACGGGCGTGGGGGGTGTCGGGGGCGTGGGCCGGGTTGCGGTACTTGGTGGCAATTTGTTTCACCTGCCAGCCGTTGTCCTGGCTCAGCTCCATGGCCCGCAGGCCCACGGGGCGGCACACCTGTTTCATGGTGTCTATGGTTGTCTCCTGAAGTTGGGGTTAAGCGCTGGCCGGGGACTGTTGGGGCGCATCTGCGATCGGCCTGACCAGATCGACGCCAAAGATCGCCCGCAGCCCCAGCCGTTCGTACCAGGGCACCGCCCTCCCCAGGCGCATTTTGGCCATGAAGTACTGCTCAAACAGGGTCTTGCCCCAGACCACCCACCTGCCTTGAATGGCGTAGGAGTAGCGGCGTTTGCCGGTGGCGGGGTCGGGCAGCACCGGGGCCGCCACGTAGAGAATGCCGGTGTCGCCAAACTCGGCAAAGCAGATCGCCTCCAGGGTGGGGGTTTGCAGCGGCTTTTGGATGGCCCCCAGCTGCACAGCAATGTTGTGGGAAACGGCCATGCCCATGGCCTCGGTCATTTGCCCGCTTTTGGGCAGGCCAATGGGTACGCGAAACTGTTCGGGCTGGGCGAGGTTGACCGCAACGCCCAGGGCGTAGACCGAGGGAAAGTCGGGGTGCTGGTAGGTGGGCAGCACTGGAATGAACCCCTTGGCATTGCCCAGGCCGGGGGTGTTTTGAATGAACGCTGCCCCCCGAAAGGCGGGGAGAATCATGGCGTAGCGCTGGGGCAGGGTGCGGCCATCGTCGAGGGTGATGCTGCCGGGGGAAACGGCGGCGATCGCCCCATTGGGGATCACCTCTACCCCCCGTTTGCGCAGCAGGGCTTCGGTCAGTTTCTGGGCATTGCTAACCTGGCTGACCCCCAGGTGCCCGGCGTAGGGTTCGGGGGTGATTAGGGTGAGGCTGGCGCGATCGCGCAGTCCCTGCTGGCGCAAAATCTGCTCCGCCATCAGCACAAACTCGTAGGCGGGCCCAAAGCAGCCCGCCCCCGGGGCCGCCCCCACCACCAGCGGGCCGGGGTTCTTTAGAAAGTCGAGCCAGGCGGTTCTGGCAGCCTGGGCATGGGCGGGGGAGCAGATGGAGTGGGTGTAGCCGCCGTGGGGGCCGAAGCCAGGAATGGCGTCGAAGGCGAAGCTGGGGCCGGTGGCGATCGCCACATAGTCGTAGTCCAGGGTTTGGCCACTGTCCAGGGTGAGGCGTCTCGCCTGGGGATTCAGCCCAGTAACTTTGGCGGCGATCAGCTCCACCCCGTGCCGCCGGGCCAATGGAGCCAGATCGAGCTGAAAGTGGTCGAGGGGGTCGATATCCAGCGCCACCCGCACCAGACCGGGAATAAAGGTGAACTTGGGCTGCTCAGAGATCAGGGTCACCCGGTGCTGAGCGGGCAGCAGCTGGCGCAGGTCGTAGGCGGTGGGCAGCCCGCCCAGTCCGGCACCGATAACAACAACGTGGGCCATAGAACCTCACAAAGGGTAGGTGGGGCCAAAAAGAAAGGTCAAGGCGAATTCGGCATTACCCAAGACCTGGCACTCTCCCTGGGGCCAGATGAGCAGAGAAATCCGGCCACGAAGAGAATTCCTATAATCACTTTATCATTTAATAACTAATTAGCTATATTATTAAGAGGAGTTGTAAAGTTACTCCTACATCCCTCGCTGGGGCTGTCCGCCGCCGAGGCCCAGCAACCCCATTCCCGTTGTTCACCCCTTGGAAACTCCGATGACCTACCACTTCAGCAAAGTTGTTGACGCCACCTTCGAGGCGGCGATCGCCCAGGTGACCGCCTCCCTCCAAGAGGACGGCTTTGGCATCTTGACCGAAATTGACGCCCAGGCCGCCTTTAAGAAAAAGCTCAATGCCGACTTTCGCCCCTACAAAATCCTGGGAGCCTGCCACCCGCAGATCGCCCACGCCATGCTGCACCTTGACGACAAAGCCGGGGTGCTATTTCCCTGCAATGTGGTGGTGCAAGAGCAGGCTGATGGCCGGGTCGAAGTCTCTGCCATCGACCCGCTGACCATGTTTTTGCCGGTAGATAACCCCAAAGCCAGGGACCTTGCGATCGCCGCCAGCGAGAAAATGCAGCGGGTGATCGATCGCCTCCCTGCCGCCGCCGCATCCTACGAGTACGCCATCTAAACCCCTGACGCACCGCCGGGTTTTACAGCGGCGGTGCGTCATTTTGCCAGAGACCCATACCCATGATTCGCAAAGTTTTTTCCTGGCTACTGGTGTTCGGGGCTGTCATCCTGGGCATCTGGCTCGGGTTTGGCCTCTTCAACCCGCCCAGCGCCGCCGCCGCCATCCGCCAGCTAGAAGAAGCCCCCGGGCAGGTGGTCTACCAGGCACGGCAAACGCTGACGGATCAGCAGGGGCATAGCTGGCAGGCGATCGCCTTCAAACGCATCCGCCCCAACGGCAGCACCAGCGTTGCCCTGCGCCTGGTGGGCTTCCCCGGCGTGGCTGCCATCGACCGCAGCCAACCCCTCACCCTGACCGACTCCCTGGGCCAAACCCTGACGGCGGCGGACGACTCCGGCCAGATTTTCACCGACGAGGCCAACCCTGAACCCCACGTGGGGCAGTACGACTTGCAGCCCCTGCTGCCAGAACTGCGGGCCGAAATTCCCCTACGGCTGACGCTGCCCACCGCTGAGGGAGAGTTCGTACACCTACCGATTTCCCCTGCTTTAATTCAGGAATGGCACGCTGTTGCTAGCAAGCCGTAACGGGGGCCAGAATGCTGAATTACGCTGATGCTTCCAGTTTTGTCGTTCTCTATGTCCCCTGACGCGCGCCCGTGGCAGGTACAAGACCGCTTTCTCGAACTCCACTCTCGCTGGATGACCCTACTTGGTGAACACTGGCAGGATGCCCAGGGCCAACGCCTGGAGTACTGGCGCATTGAGAAAGCCGATTCGGTGATCGTTCTTCCCCTGCAAGCAAATGCCCAGGGGCAGCCCCAGCTTTTGCTGCCCCCCGCCAGCTTTCGGCCTGGGGTGGGGCAGGTGACGCTCGATTTGCCGGGGGGGCGGTGTCCGGCGGGGCAAAGGCCAGAGCAGGCCGCGATCGCCATTTTGCACCGAGAGCTAGGACTAGACGCTGCTGCGATCGCCCGGCTCACGCCCCTCAACCCCGAGGGGTGGGCGGTCAACAGCTCTTTCTCAAACCAAAAGCTCTACGGTTTTGTCGCCCACCTGGAGGGGGGCACCCCACCGCCGCCAGCATCTACGGCGATCGCCTATCCGGCGACGGCAACGGGTGTCCGCCAATTGCTGAACCAGCTAACCTGCTTGCAGTGTCGCGCGGTTCTTCTAGAATGGCGCGCCTGCCTATAAGGTTCGGTATTAGGCACATCCCAGAAAACAATTTCTCTAATGGTGGGCATTGCCTACCCCACAGCGGCTTATACCTGACACCTAGAACCCAACACCCTCATGATATTTCTGCCAACCAACATCAGTTACCCACGTCGCCATCGCCCAGCCCCAGCTGCCCGTGGTAGCCGGTGACCAGGCGGCTGCCGTCTTTGAAAATGTGTACCTCGATCTGGTCGCTGGCCCAGTGGATGCGATCGCGCAGGGCTGGGTTAAACACCCGCACCCGCTGGTTGCGCGACGATACTGGCGAAGTCGGGTCGTGGGTCGCCAGCGATTCCACAAAGGGGCCATCGACTAAAATGTCGAGCTGGTCGAGCAACTGTTGAGCCCCAGGCGGTGCATCAGGCCCTTGTAATTCCCCTAGGGTAAATCCCGAAAACGACATGGTGTTTAGCCCCGCCGCCTTCACCCGATAGGCCACCGTCGCCAGGGCCGGGGCCTGCCAGAAGGGCTCGCCTCCCGAAAAGGTCACCCCTTCGTTTTCAGGATCGGCCAAAATCTGCTCCACCACCTCATCCACCGAGACGACCTGGTTGGGCTCAAAGGGCCAGGAGGCCGGGTTAAAACAGCCGGGACATTCCCGCAGGCAGCCCTGCACCCAGACCACCGCCCGCTTGCCGGGGCCGTTGACCTCTGAGCGGTTGACGTAGCCCATGAGGTTGAGTTGGTTGGCAGGGAGATCGTTGGGCATAGGGGTGGGGGGTAGGAGGTGGATGGGTACATGCGTCGGGGCAGACCCACGTGTCTGCCCTAATCTTGGGTGTAGAAGGTGTTTCCCCAGTAAGGGCGTGGATGGATGAATGCGTCGGGCAGACCCATAGGTTTGCCCTAAGCCATGGATCTACCCCAATCGTGTAGCTATACAGCGACCAGCTCCGCGATTACCTCGGCCACTGGCTGGATGCGGGTACTCATCCCAACGCTATTGCCCGCAAACACCAATCCATTCTCCACGTCGCCCCGGCAGGCGCGATCGAGGGCGCGCAGAATGCAGTAGGTCTCGCGGCGATCGCGGAATTTGCACACCTGTAAGCAGTTGGCAAAGCACTGATCCTTGGGGCCAGAGGGTTCACCGGCATTGACGCGATCGACAAAGGCGTTGCGCAGGGCGCGACCGGGCAGACCCACCGGGCTGGGCACCAGCACAATATCGGCGGGGTCGGCGTGGAGGTGAAATTCTTTGTAGCGCAGGTCGGCGTCGCACTCCTCGGTAGGGATAAAGCGGGTGCCGATCTGGACGCCGCTGGCCCCCAGGGAGAGGGCATGGAGCAGAGAGGGGCGATCGCACACGCCCCCCGCCGCGATCACCGGAATCGGCTGCTCAAAGGTTTCCTTCAAGTACTGCACCAGCGCAGGGATGACGGTCTCGGCGGCGATCGCCGGATCGCCCAGTTCCTCGGCCTTGGCCCCCAGGTGGCCCCCCGCCGACTGGGGATTTTCGACCACAAAGGCGTCGGGCAGGCGGTTATACTGCCGCTGCCACTTTTTGCAGATCACCTGGGCGGCGCGCAGGCTGGAGATAATCGGCACCAGGGCCACCTCGGGCCGGTGGGCGGTCAATTCTGGTAGGTTGAGGGGTAGCCCCGCCCCGGCAAAAATCAGGTTCACGCCGTTCTCGATAGCGGTCTGCACCAGGGATTCATAATCCCGCGCTGCCACCATGATGTTGACGCCGAGAATGCCCCTGGGGCTGAGGGCACGGGCCTGGCGCAGCTCATCGATCAACGCCAGGCGATTGGCCCGAAAGAACTGCGTCTGGCGGGTTTTCGGGTTTTTCTCCTCAATATCGAAGTAGGGAGAATTCATCCCCAGGCCGACGGCAGAGATGACGCCGATGCCGCCCGCGTTGGCCACCGCCGCCGCCAGGCCAGCGCCGGAAACGCGGATGCCCATGCCGCCCTGGACGATGGGGTAAGGGGCGGTGTAGGAGCCAATGGGAAGGGGGGAAAGGGTGTTCATGGGTCAGTACATAGGGTGATGTCAGGATGGAGACGTGTGGGTTGGGGGGCTTCACGGGGGGCTCTAGGGGGTGGCCGCGACGGCAGGAATCGGGGTGGGGTAGTCATCGCGAATTTGCTCGGCCAGGGCGGTCATGGAGCTGTGCCGGGGGCAGTGGGCCACCCCCAGCCCGTCGAGCAGGGCGGGGGTGTCGGTGAGCACCACCAGCCTGAGCGGCTGGCAGGGGTTTTGGGCCTGCACCCGCCCGATAAAGTCGGCGATCGCCATGTCGGGCAGCGGGGCCGTCACCACCACCACATCCACGCCGATCGAGTCGAGCAGCACCAGGCCGGTTTCGCCGTTGGTGGCTTCGCTGGCCACCTCCAGGCCGGGCTGCGATCGCAGCCCCTGGCGCAGGGCCAGACGACTGCCTTCGTCGCCATCGACAATCACCACCTGAAGGTCGGTTGCCGCCGCTTCCTCGGTAAAGGTGGGTAGCGTGCTGGGGCCGCCACAGGCGGCCACTTCGGTAAACTCCACATCCGCCAGCTTGGCGGCCTTGAGCTGGGCCATCGCCTCCGCTGAGAGAATGCGGGCGTCGTCAAAGCCGAAGTCGATCTCGGCGTGCATGCCCCGGCGCTTCACCCGGCTGAGATTGTAGAACCGCTTGTTCCAGGTGGTTTGCACAAAGGCCCAGAGGCAGCCCAGCAGGTAGCGGCGCTTAAAGGCGTCGCGCTCCCACCAGTACTCCCAAAACTTCCAGCCGTAGAAGCGGGCGTAGTTGCGCAGCACCCCTTGCAACACCTGCTCCCGCGTCATGGCATCGGGTTTAATAATCGGCGTCACAAAGTTGTAGTGGGAGTAGTCGCGAATCTCCACCTTGTCTTCGAGATCCTGAAACAGCTCGGCAAAGGGCCAGGGGGTGTACATGTTCCAGTTGGCCATGTCGGCTCCCCAGTCGCGGGCCATGCGGTAGGTCTCTTCGATGGTTTCGGGGGTTTCGTTGGGCAGCCCCATAATGAACTGCACCTCCGCCAAAATGCCGTTGTCGCGCAGCAGCTTGACGGCCCGCTTGTTGTCGGCAATGGTGGTCTCTTTGCGAAACACATTCAGGTTGAGCTGGGCCGCCGCCTCGGTGCCGAGGGAGACATGCACTAGGCCCGCTTTGCGGTAAAGCGGCAGCTCAGCCTCGTCGCGCAGAATGTCGGTGACGCGGGTGTTAATGCCCCAGTGGACGGGCAGGTTGCGCTCCACCAGTTCTTCGCACAGGGCCACAAACCGGGCCTTGCTGATGGTCGGTTCTTCGTCGGCCAAAATGAAAAAGCCGACGTTGTGCTCCCTCACCAGGCGCTCAATTTCATCGACAAACAGTTTGGGTTTGCGGGCCCGGTACTTGCGCCAAAACTTCCACTGACAGCAAAAACGGCAGCGAAAGGGGCAGCCCCGAGCGAAGTTGGGCACCGCCACCCGCACGTTTAGCGGCGTGTAGATGTAGGTGTTCCAGTCCAGCAGGGTCCAGTCGGGGCTGAGGGTGTTGAGGTCGCGAATGGGGGGGTGGGCCGGGGTTGCCACCACCTGGCCATTATCATCCCGGTAGGCCAGACCCAGGATGGACTCGCGATCGCGGCGGTCTCGACCCTCGGCGATCGCCCGCAGCAGGTTGACGCTGATCTCCTCGCCTTCGCCCCGAATGATGTAGTCCACCCAGGGCGCTTCCCCCAGCACCTCCCGGTACATAAAGGTGGGGTGCACGCCGCCCATGATCGTCACCGCCTCGGGGCAGACCGCCTTGGCAATCCGCAGGGTAGTCTGGGACTTGTAGATCATCGGGGTGATGGCGGTGGCCATGACCACATTCGGCTGGTACTCGGCGATCATCGCCGCCAGGGGCTCGTCGTCGATGTAGTGGGTCATGGCGTCGATAAAGCGAACCTCGCTAAAGCCCGCCGCTTTGAGGGCACCGCCCACGTAGGGCACCCAGCTGGGCGGCCAGTTGCCCGCAATTTCTGCACCGCCCGCGTGGTAGTTGGGCTGAATCATCAGGATGCGCATGGAAGTCTCCTAGAGGGAGAGAGGTGATGGGGTGGATGGGTAGGGGCAGACCCATGGGTCTGCCCTAGCCGTGTGGGCAAACGGTTGCTTGCCCACACGGGGTTGTCTATCCCTAAACCGATTGGGAAAACTGCCGGATGGTGCGATCGCGCAGGTAGGGGTCAAAGACGGCAGCAATGTTGCGGATCAGCAGCCGTCCGGCGGGCAGCACCTCGATGTGGTTGGGGGTCAGCCGCACCAGCCCGTCCGCTTCGAGTACTTTGAGATCCTGGCGTTCGCGGGCGAAGTAGTCGTCAAAGTTCTGGTCAAAGCTGAGGTGGTACTTTTCCTCAATGGCCGACTTCGACAGCTCAAACTGGCACATCAGCTCCATGATCACCGCTCGCCGCAGAATGTCGTCCTGGCTCAGCACCACCCCCCGCTCCAGGGGCAGTTCGCTGGCATCGACAGCCTTATAGAAGTCGCGCAGCCCTTTGTGGTTTTGGGCATAGACGTCGTGGAGCATGCTGATGGAGGTCATGCCAAAGCCCAGCAGGTCAGACTCGGGCAGGGTGGTGTAGCCCTGGAAGTTGCGGTGCAGCTGGCCTTGGGCCTGGGCGATCGCCAGCTCATCCCCGGCCTTGGCAAAGTGATCCATGCCAATGAACTGGTAGTCTGCCGCCGTCAGGCGATCGATGGTCATGTGAAAAATCTCCAGCTTTTCGGCGGGGCCGGGTAGAGTACCGGGGTCGATGTGCTTTTTCTGGACGGGCTTGAGCCAGGGCACGTAGGCAAAGTTGAACACGGCAATGCGATCGGGGTCGAGGCGCAGGGTTTTCTCGATGGTGTCGCGAAAGGTGGCCAGGGTTTGGTAGGGCAGCCCGTAGATCAGGTCTACATTCACGCTCTCAAACCCCGCCTCCCGCAGCCAGCCCATGGCATCAAACAGCATCGCCTCGGGCTGAATGCGATTCACCGCCGCCTGCACCTTGAGGTTAAAGTCTTGCAGGCCAAAGCTCACCCGCTTAAAGCCCAGATCCTTGAGAAACCGCACGTACTCGCGATCCAAGTCGCGGGGATTCACCTCGATGGAGATCTCGGCCCCCGGCTCAAACTCAAAATGCTGGTGCAGTACGTTCCACAGCCGCTCTACCTGGGCCATGGTCAGATAGCTGGGGGTGCCGCCGCCCCAGTGGAGCTGGTTGACCTGGCGGTGCTTGACCCGCTGGGCCACCTGGGCAATGTTGCGCTCCAGGTAGTCGAGGTACGGGTCAGCGACTTTCTTTTGGCGCGTGATCACCGTGTTGCAGCCGCAGAAATAGCAGGCCGATTCGCAAAAGGGAATGTGGCAGTAGAGCGACAGGGGTGTCTGCTTGTAGTTGCCGACGGCGATCGCCGCCTCAAAATCCCTGGAGCTAAAATCTTCGGTCATCTCCGTCGCCGGAGGGTAGCTGGTGTAGCGGGGTAGCGGCTGGTTGTACTTGTGCAGCAGCGCCGGGTCAAACACAACGGGGTTGGCAAGGGAGAGCATAGTAATTAGTGATGTGCAAAAGGTGGATAGATCGGTAGGGTGCATAGCGCCAAGGGCGCGGCTTTGCCTACGCGGCTGGTCAACCAAAGCCAATTGCCCCAAACTGGGCTAGCCGCAATGCACCGCTAGGATGCTGTGAGGATGGTGCATTGCGGCCAATGGAGCGATCGCAACATAGATCGCTAGGGTGCATAGCGCCAAAGGCGCAGCTTCGCTTACGCGGCTCTTCTTTCTAGCAAAGCACCCTAGGTTCAGGCTTTTGAGCCGCAATGCACCGCTCACTGAACGCTGTGGAAATGGTGCATTGCTGCGCGTTGGCGGAGCCTCGCCTTAGCGTTATGCACCCTACGGTGAACCTACTCCGTCGCCATCAGCGCCACCATGCCGTGGTGGGGGTGCGATTCCGTGCTGCCGGGACGATCTTGGCGGGTAATCAGGTCAAACACGTGGTCGCCTACCGCAGCCCGCACATCCGGCTCCAGCTCGTGAAACACGTTGCGGTTCAGGGCAAAGGCCAGGTTCGCCTCCTCCACCAGCTGTTGAATCTGAGCCTCATCCACCGGCAGAGCGTTCAGCGCCTCGCGGTACTTGAGCTTAAAGTCGCGCTTGGCCTCCACTGTGGGCAGAGCGTCGAACTCGTGCAGCCCGGTGCCCTTATCCGGCGGCAGGTTCAGGGCCGATCGCACAATGTGCCGCAGCCCCTGGCCGCCTGAGAGATCGCCCATGTAGCGTACGTAGGCGTGGGCCACCAGCAGCGCCGGGTTGGTGGCCGACACTTCCAGAATGCGGTTGACGTAGCGCTGGCCCGCCGGGGTAGCGGTGATGTCGTGCTGCCAGCGATCGCCGTAGTAGTAGGCCAAGTCGCTCTCTAGTGCCGGGGTGCGCAGCAGCTCGGCAAACACCATCGGCCCCACCACGGGATGGGCCTGGTGGCGGGCCATCTCAGCCTCTAGGGTGTTATAGAGAAAATAGAGGTCGGCGGTGAGCTTGCGAAAGGGCTCCAGCTCGACCACACCCTTCAAAAAACACTTCATAAACGCCGTATTTTCCGACAGGGTGTGGGAGGCCTGGGTACCTTCGCGCAGCCGTTGGGCTAAATCAGTCATAGGAATTTCCCTGGGTGAGTGGGCTAAAATCTTTTCATCACTATACAGCTATTAATTGACTGTTCAACTCTTTTGATTTAAGTTTTGTGTCTGGAAAGTGTTGCTTGCAGGGCTTGGAACCAGGTTTCACGCCTTTTTTTCTACGGATCGGCAGTATTCATCCGCAGAAAGAGCTGGCTCCAGACGCTACGGGCAAAGTGTGAAACAACGTCTTGACCATGCATAGCTATTTAGTGATAAAGTGCTTTTCAATCCTTTAGCCCAGAAAAACTCCTATGGTGACTGCCCTCCCTAAGCCTGCACCCCAGCCCGGTGACAATGCGGTAAAAGGCGCGATCGAAGAAAACCTGCTGTCGCCCCGGTTCTACACCACCGACTTTGACAGAGCCGCCACGATGGATTTGTCCTTAGAGGCAGAAGGGCTCCAGACCATGCTGGAGGAGATGCGCGCCGACTACAACCGCCACCACTTCAGCCGCGACGACTCCTTCAAGCAGGAGTGGGATCAGATTCAAGGGGAAGAGCGCCAGGCCTTTATCGATTACCTGGAGCGATCGTGCGTCTCAGAATTTTCGGGCTTTTTGCTGTTCAAAGAGCTGTCGCGGCGGATCAAAGACCGTAGCCCGGTGCTGGGCGAAATCTTTAGCCTCATGGCCCGTGACGAAGCTCGCCACGCCGGGTTTCTCAACAAGTGCATGCAGGACTTTCACATCTCCCTCGACCTGGCCAAGCTGACCAAAACCCGCGAGTACACCTTCTTCCCGGTGGAGTGGATTGTCTACGCCGTCTACCTGTCGGAAAAAATCGGCTACTGGCGCTACATCCTCATCTACCGCCACCTGGAGCAGCACCCCGAGCACAGCTTTTACCCGCTGTTCAACTACTTCGAGAGCTGGTGCCAGGACGAAAACCGCCACGGCGATATTTTTAAGGCACTGGTCAGGTCGCAGCCCAGCATGTGGCAAACCTGGCAGGGTCGCCTCTGGAGCCGCTTCTTTTTGCTGTCGGTCTTTGCCACCCACAGCCTGACGGTGCACGAGCGGGCCAAATTCTACGAAATGCTGGGCCTGAATGCCACCGAGTTTGACAAAGAAGTCGTCCGCAAAACCAACGACACCGCCGCCCGCGCCTTCCCCGTCTGTCTCAACGTCGATCACCCCGAGTTTTTTCCCCGGTTGGAGCGATCGGCGGCCCGCAACCTGAAGATTAAGCACATCACGGAAAGCGCCGCCCCCGACTGGATGAAGCAGATCCGCAAGCTGCCCCTGGTGCTGGGCATCGTCGGCGATCTGCTGCGCCTGTACCTGATTGAGCCCCTAAACGCAGAATCCCTGCGCGGCACGATTCGATAATGTGAACTCCGCACAGAGGTACTACTCGTCAGGGGTGGTTCTCCGATTTTCTAAAACCCTGGCGGGTACCCCTACAGCTACTGAGTAGGGCGGAATAGTCTTCGTTACCACAGCCCCCGCGCCAATGGCACTGCCATAACCAATCGTCACCCCATCCAAGATTTTGGCCCCAGTTCCAATCCAACACTTGTCTTCAATCGTAATGCCCTCTGTTCTAGAGCCTACGTGATGATGTTGTTTGGCATAGATACCAGCCATAGAGGCGATCATACAGTGCCGACCAATAGTAATGTTGCCAGGCCCAGACACGCAGGTAAAGGGGCCAATATAGGTTCCTTCACCAATTTCGACGGTGCAGTTTTCTCCCAATCGAATGCTGACATTTCGATCCAGTGAAACATCTTTACCCAACTTCAGCAGGCTATTCTCAAAATCGCAGTTCAAAATCGAGTATCTAAGAATACGAATGTTGTCGCCAGCAATAATATTGTTGACCCCAAGCACTTCAACCCATGCCTGGACATAGGAACCCTTTCCCCAATTTTTAGATAGAATAGGATAAAGAAATTTTCTTGCGACTGTTCCCAAAGGGCGCGGAATCGGTTCAACTAAAGAGAATAATAACTTCTTGAGTGTTGGATCTTTTGGCCTTTCAGAGCCAGCGACTTGCACAGTTTGAGCCGCAAATTTTTCGGTGCTGAACTCGTTGTGAGTTTCAACTTTCATCCCAGGAACTCCCTTCGTTAAATTTAGAAAATTTTTCGATTCAACATCTAATACTGCTCCCCTGAAAAAAATAAAAGCCTCACAACGCCTGGCGACTAATTGTCTCAAGCAGTGAGTTTTTATTGTCTGTCTAAACTGGCGGAGAGTAGTTCTTTACGACTTTTAATCACCCTGGCGGGCACCCCCACCGCCACCGAATACGGAGGAATATCACGGCTGACAACGGCCCCAGCGCCAATCACACTTCCTGTACCAATGGTGACTCCGTCGAGCACTCTAACTCCTGTACCTAGCCAGCAGTTATCTTCAATCGTTATGCCCACCGTAGTTAAGGGCTGAGCGTGCATGGGTATGGTTAGATCCTCGAACCCGTGATTGTTTGCATACATAGAACAGTGCGATGCAATCATGCAGTTGCGGCCAATAGTAATTGCTCCAGGGCCAGCCAAGCAGCAGTAAGGCCCTAGCCCCGAGTTTTCTCCAATCACAATGCCGCTTGACTGCCCCTGATGGCCACAATCTCTGATGCTCACTCCGAGATCGATCGATGCATTGGCCCGAATGTGAATGGGATTGCCCATACTATGAATCTCAGCATATTGGTTGATCCAGGCACCTTTTTCAATAGAAATGCGACTTGTGCCGCTGAATCTAACCCTTGATCCAATTGTTGCAGAGCTGTCTAATTGCTTAAATAAAGGCCGAAAGCCTATTACTCTAATCACTTTCCCAGCCTTTGTGGGAATGGCACTCAGGGTTCCTGTTATGACTGACTCAAGTCCCCGTCTGAGATAATTCATAAGTCTAAACTTCCTGTTTTTAGTCGTTGCAATTGACTTATCGCGATCGCAGCTGCACCCTTTAACCTGCTCACTTGAGCCCGCGCACGGTTCAGCTCAACGGGAACTGCACCACATCAAATCAGCTGCACGGTAGGCCTGTTAACTTTTGCCTGTCAGTTTTTTAAAGACAAACGCCAGCGGGTTCTTCGCCCAGCATGCCAGGCCCTCAACCGCATCATTTTGACCGGTTAAAAATGAGTTTGAGCAAGGAATTCAAATCCTAGGTTAGGCTCAATAGCTAAACGTTTGTGCCCAGCTCGAAAACCGCTGCTCCGGTACCGCCAGTTCTCCAAACAGAAAACTTCTGGCCGCTACAGATCAGCTGGACTGGCAAAAACTATAGACAGCTACCGCGTTGAAAATCCCGGCCACCAGCCGCAATCACCACCGGCAGAGAGGAGCGCAAAACTGGCGCTGCCTGATCTGGCTAACATCAGATCGCTCCATAAAAGCTGGTTCAGGACGTTCTGATATCCCAAAAGTACGGCTCTTAATTAGTCAGCGCCGCTGTGCTTCCTTAGAAAAAATTTTGTTTAGGGGGGAGTCAAGCCGCCTGGAATTCTCACTGCCATAACCGGCAGGCCAACTCGGCTCAGGCGGGCCAAGCGCAACCCCTTCAGCAAAGGCTGATAGATCTCGGTGTAGAAGTATGACTGGTTAGAAATTAGCATGAACATACACCAACTTCATACCCATTCTGCGCTAGCTGCCAAGCCTTTAAACAAACGCAGAACAGATGGGTTTGGCTTTAGTTTACTACCAAACTCTCTAAGCGACAACCAACGTTTGCTCAGCTCTGCAATAGCCCACTGGGGAGCGTTGCGCCGGTCAGATCAGCCTCGGCCAGGGTAGCCCCAGTCAGGTCGGCCCCGGTGAGATTAGCCCCGCACAAAATCGCGCCCCGGAGGTCAGCATAGCTGAGGTCAGCCCCTTGCAGATTGGCTCCGCTCAGGTCGGTCTTGGGCGACTCGGGGCGAAAGCCCTGGCCCAACTGGGCGCGGCAGAGCTTGGCCCCGCTCAAGTTAGTCTGGGCGAGTTGGGCACCGCTGAGGTGGGCATAGCTCAGATTGGCCCCTTCTAGGTTGGCTGACCTGAGGTTGGTTTGCTGATCGGAGGTGGGGCGCAGATCGGCGTCGATCAGCAGGGCGTGGGCCAAGTTGGCGGTTTGAAAGTTGACGCCGCAGAGAATGGCTTTGATCAGGTTAGCGCGGCTCAGATCGGCACCTACAAACACCGCGCCGCTGAGGTCGGCGTCGCGTAGCTGGGCCTGGGCGCACCGGGCGGCGGTGAAGTCGGCTCCCCACAGCAGGGCTTCGCTGAGGTCGGCCTGGGTGAAACTGCTGTGGGCAAAGTGGGTGCGGCCCAGGCGAGCCTGGCGCAGGTCGCTGTGGCTAAAGTCGGCACCGCTGAGGTGAGCTTGCAGTAGCTCAATATCGACCAGCCTGAGACCCGAGAAGGTGCGATCGCCCCGGCCATAGCGCCTTAAAATTTCACCCGCATCCATGGATCACTCGCCGCTCAAGTATTTCAGCAGTTTACTGGACACTGTCTACCTCAGAACAGAGATTCAGGGGCAACGGCAAATACTGGGATGGGGTAAAGCAGTGGTCAGTTCTGCTTTGCCGTCTGGGGCCGCGATCGCCCATTCGTAGCACTCCACGCTGTTCAGATCGCAGCAGGTGCAGTCAGTGCACTGGGTTGGCCTAGGCAAGCTGCGAATGCGCCCCTTGCGCATCAGCTTAGCCAGCATGGGCCGCAACGCCTGACTACTGGTGTGAAAATGCAGCGATAGGTCGGCCATAGACACGGTTCCGTGGGCGGCAATGTAGGTTTGGAGGGCGGTGAGCATAGGGCTATCCCTCCACCAGTAGCGATCGCCTGCGCCGGGCCAGTCGAGAGTAGCGCATCAGGAGAATGGTGGCGATCGCTGCCCCCGTGAGCCCTGCAATCCAGGCGGCGGCGCTGGCGGGGTGGCGCGCGAAGGTCATCACCTGGTAGTACATGACGGCGCTCCAGTAGGCCAGGGCCGTAGTCCATACCCCGACAAAGGTCGTCCAACCGGCGTTGGTTTCGCGGTAAACGGCCCCCATGGCGGCAGCGCAGGGGAAGTACATCAGCACAAACAGCAGGTAGGCAAAGGCTCCCACCCTGCCATCGAAACGCAGCGCCATCTGGCCAAAGGTGGTGTGGGTAACGGCCTGTTCTGCGGCGGCGGCATCCAGGTCGCTGACATTGCCAATGGCAAGACCGAGGGGGTCGAGCAGGGTGCCGGGGAGGGCAGCCAGGTTGGCGGGGATAGTCGCAAAGGCTTCCCCAATGCTGCCAAAAAAGTCGAAGTCGTCGCCGCCCAGGTCTACCCCGGCGGCGGCGGCTTCATCCCGAGCCAGCTGACTGTAAAGCGAATCAAGGGTGCCGACGACGGCCTCCTTAGCAAACACTCCCGTAAAAATGCCGACGGTGGCGGGCCAGTTGTCCTGGGTCAGCCCCATGGGGGCAAAGACGGGGGTGACCCGCTGGCTCAGGGCGCTGAGGATGGAGTTTTCGCTGTCTTCATTGCCGATGGAGCCGTCAAGGCCAATGGAGTTGAGCAAACTCAGCACCATCACCATGGCGACGATCACCCGACCGGCTCGAATCACAAAGCTTTTGAGTCGTTCCCAGGTGCGCATCAGCACGCCCTTCAGAGTGGGCAGATGGTAGGTAGGAAGTTCCATCACAAAGGGGGCGGCCTCGCCCTTGAGCAATGTGTATTTCATAATTAGCCCGGTGACGATCGCCGTCCCCATGCCGATCAGGTACAGCAAAAACACTATGTTCTGCCCGGCCCTGGGGAAGAAGGCGGCAGCAAACAGGGTGTAGACCGGCAGCCGAGCCCCGCAGGACATGAAGGGGTTCATCAGAATGGTGAGAATGCGATCGCGGCGGCTCTCCAGGGTGCGGGTGGCCATAATTGCGGGCACGTTGCAGCCAAAGCCCACCAGCATGGGCACAAAGGATTTGCCGGGCAGACCGACAAACCGCATAAAGCGATCCATCACAAAGGCGGCCCGGGCCATATAGCCGCTGTCTTCTAAAAAGGCCATAAACAAAAAGAGGCAGGCAATCACCGGAATAAACGTGGCCACGGTCTGAATGCCGCCGCCCATGCCATTGGCCAGCGCCACCGTGACTAAATCCGGCAGGCCAATGGCTGCCAGTAGGCGACCCAGGCCATCGACAAAAATAGTGCCAAACAAAATGTCAAAGAAGTCGATGAAGGCGCTGCCCACGTTGATGGCAAACATAAACAGCACATACATCACCCCCAAAAAGATGGGAATGCCTAGCCAGCGGTTCAGCACGATCTGGTCGATCTGATCGGATTTGGTGACGCTGACCTGCCGAGGTCGGGAGGCCACGTCGTTGACCAGGCGATGGGCATAACCATAGCGGCTGTCGGCTACGGCAATGTCGATGTCTTCGCCCAGCACTTGGTGAATGCGGTGGCGCTGCTCCGCCACCTGGTGCACCAGATCAGGGGAGAGGTTAGGCCCGTCGCTGTCGTCGTACTCCAGCAGTTTGAGCGCCATCCAGCGATCGCGGGGGGTGGGGCGGCTGGCCCCGGCGATCGCCGGTATCAGCACCGACAACGCCTCTTCAATCACCGTTGGGTAGACCACCTGGGCCTGGGGCCGATAGGGAGCCCGCAAAAAATCGTGCAGGCAGTGCCTGAGATCTTCAATGCCCTGCCCCTTGGCTGCCACCATTGCCACAACCGGACAGCCCAGCCGTTCTGACAACAGTTTGGCGCTGACTCGGGTACCGTGCTCCTGGGCCACATCGGTCATATTCAGCGCTACCACCAGGGGAAGGCCCATCTCCAGTATTTGAGTGGTGAGGTAGAGGTTGCGCTCCAGGTTTGACGCATCGACAATGTCCACCACCACCTGGGCAGTACCGGAGAGCAAATAGTTGCGGGCGATCGCTTCGTCGATACTGCCCTCTGAGTCCGAATCAATGGCGTAGATACCGGGCAAATCGACTACCGTAACCGCCTGTTCGCCGTAGCGATAGCGGCCTTCCTTGCGATCGACGGTGACACCGGGCCAGTTGCCCACCTGCTGATTCGCTCCGGTGAGAGCGTTGAATAGGGTGGTTTTGCCGCAGTTGGGGTTGCCCAGGAGGGCGATGGTGGGGGGAGTCATAGGGGTAGGGAGGGTGGGGAGTGGGGGGGGGGAGGGTTATGGTGCAGGGTCTACGGTGCAAGGTTTAAAGTGCTGCCGCCAACTGAGGCTGCTCCCCCGTAAACCGTGAACCGTAAACCGCCTACCCCTAGACCCCCTCAACTTTCAGCGCTGCGGCCTCACCCTTTCTCAGGCTGAGTTTGTAGCCGCGCACTTCAATTTCAATGGGATCGCCCATGGGGGCCTGGCGGGTGACGGTGAAATAGGTGCCGGGGGTGAGCCCCATCGGCAGCAGCTTCTCGCGGTAGGCGCGATGGGCGTTTTCGTAGCCCACAATGCGGCCAGATTGGCCCACCGCCAGGGCACCCAGGTGGAGGGATGCTGGGATCACGCCGTCTGCGGTGACGGGCTGGGCTGGGGCTGGCTGTGTCATGGCTTGTGCTTCCGTGAGTTGGCTTGTGGCGACCTGCACGGCTGTCATCTGGGCGGTTGTCACCAAAACTCGATGGGCCATGCCCGACCCCAGGCCAATGCGGCACCCCTGAAGCCCGACAATGACGGAGCCACTTTCGGTACGGCTGACTACGGCAATCTCGCAGCCCTGCACGATTCCCACATCCATTAGACGGCGCACCAGGCGACGGCCGCCTTGGATACTCACAACCCAGACGCGATCGCCTATGGCGGCCATAGTTAGGGGCAAGGATGCCGAGACGGCCGCCCCAGGCGCGACACCATCGGTCGCCCCCCAGTCGCCGCCTGAGGCGGGGGCGTCACCCAAATCAGCGGTACCACCCACAAAGGTGATATCTAAGACCTCGGCCTCCAGGGCGGCGGATGGGGCAGTACTGAGAAAATTGTGCTCCATAGGGACTCCAGCGTCACAACCAGGCAAAACAGACGATCGCAGTCGTTGATGTCAGCGGCACAGGTTGACAGGTGAACCCCTCTGGCGGGGGCATTGCGGCCCTCAGGCCCAACCCGTTCCAACCGAATAGCTACCGGCAGTATCAGGAATCTCTCTCATCTACCGACACTAATAATATCACTAGATCACTAAAAAGAGATATTATGGTTAAACGATTTAGAGGAGCCAAGCGGCGGCAAAAGCTGGGGCGGTAAAATCTGTAGCTTTTCTAACCAGGGGGTTCTGGTGCTACAGGCCCGGCTGAGCCAACCCTAAGCTTTGCAGGTGGACGGGAAGCAGCGTTTTAAAGAATGGTGGAAAACCCAGACCAGGCCAGCGTCAGCCGCGAACAGCTAATGCAAAAGAGAGTTATTAAGGCCGTATATCCTTATTACTGCAAAAATCCGCTCGCCAGCGGGTTCTTAATTCCAGCTTAAGGGTTGCCCCTGGCCAGGGCATCGCCGTCAACCCATCTCACAATGCAAAAGAGCCCGCTGTCAGCGGGCTCTAGAGAACAGGTGTTGAAACCAGGGAGAGTTGGCGCGATCGCATCTGGTTCCGATGGGTCAGCAGAGCGGTGGAACAACCTTTGCCGGGGCGTCGGGTAGCAGATACCTGGCACCTGCTACCCGGAGTGATGGGCCAGCTTACGCCACTGATTGCTAGGGCAGAGCCAGAGGGACAAACTGAGCGCAGGCCATCACTGGCGACTCTAGTTTGCCGTTGAGAGTACAGTCGGCCTTGCCGCAGAGGTAGCAGTTGGCCTGGCGATAGCTGGTGCATCTCTGCACCGGGTAGTCGATCGCCCCCGCCATCGAGCAGTTGCGAGTGAGACAGTCGGTGCAGTTGACGGTTCGCGAAATTGTCGTCAGGGATGGCAGCGATTGAACGGTTGCTTGAGCCATGGGATTCTCCTTGTAGTGATGACGATGGGTGAAGGGACTTTTGTCATCCACTACACAATACTGCTGGGGCCTGAGGAGGACTAGCCCAGGGAAATCGCCTCCAAGCAGCAATGGCTTGCAACTAGTTTCACCTGGCTCAGCCAAATTTCATCGATAGGTAGCGATTGAGCAATTAAAGCGGGGACGAGGTTGAGCGGTGTTGTTGCCAATGGGTTCTAGCTATTTATCACAAATCTTTTCACCTCTGTTTTTTAGCAATGACTTTTTGAGCAATGGCGACTGATACCAAATCCGAATTACATACCCCCGATGCCCAAAAGGCCAACCTGTAGGGGCGAACCCACGTGTTCGCCCTGGGGAATCGGGGGTAGCCAAGCAGGATTTAGTATGAAGTAAGGCAAACTCTAGGAAAGATTTTCCCTCAATGGAGGATGGGCAAAGGGTTTTACCCGTACCCATCAAGGTTGTCGAGCGATGGGCAGGCAAGCTTTGCCCATCCTTGTATCTTTTAAGGGTTCATCAGCCGCCAGCGTCTGGGGCGTTGGTCGGGGGGTACCAAGTTGCCTTCATGCAGCGCGATCGCCACCTGGGTCAGCAGAGATTCTGCGGTAAAGGGCTTGTTGAGAAAGTAGGTGGCCCCTACGCCCAAGGCCGGGTCGCCGTGGCGGGGAAGGCCGCTGAGGGCAATGATTGGGATCTCGGGGTTGAGGGTTCTCAGGCTTTCGATCAGAGTCAAACCGTCGAGGAGCGGCATCATAATATCGGTCACCACCAGCTGAATATCGCCCCGGTGCTGGCGGTACAGATCGAGGGCGGCGGCCCCGTTTTCGGCCAGCAGAGGGCGGTAGTGGTGGCTTTCCAGCAGCGATCGCAGCATCTGGCGCACCGCTGCTTCGTCTTCCACCACCAAAACCAGTGCCCCCCGGCTGTCGGAAGTCGGCGGAGATGCGATCGCTGGCGGTTTTTGCTCTGCCGCCTGGCCCGCCATCAGAGGGAAATAGACCTTAAACTGGGTGCCCTGGCCGACCTCGCTCACCACCTGCAAAAACCCCTGATTGGCTTTCACCAGGCCGCGCACCGTGGCCAACCCCAGGCCGGTGCCCTGGCCCGGCGCTTTGGTGGTAAAAAACGGGTCAAACATCCGCTCCTGCACCTCGGGGGCAATGCCCGTGCCGGTATCGGCCACGGTGATGGCGGCATAGGGGCCCACCTGGGCATCGAGGTTTTGGGCCGCCATCGCCTCGTCCACCAGCACCGTCTCAGCCGAGAGGGTCAAGGTGCCGCCATTGGCCATGGCGTCGCGGGCATTGATGCACAGGTTCAAGACGATCTGGTGCAGGTAGGTGGGGTCGGCCAAAATCGTCCCCAGCGCGGGCTCAGAGGCCTCGGCAGCGGGCAAATTGACCCGAAGGGCGATCGCCTTGGGCAAACTCTGCCGCATAATTTCAACCTCTTCGCGCAGCAGTGCCGCCAGATCCACGGCGGTAGGCTCTCCCTGGCTGGCGCGGGTGACGCTCAAAATTTGCTTGACCAGATTGGCCCCGCGTTTGGCGCTGGTCTCCAGCAGTTTTAGCTGCTCTAGGCCTTTGGCACCCAGCCCTTTTTGGGTGAGTTGCAAAACCTGCGCCACGGTCAAAATCGGCGTGAGCACATTGTTGAGATCGTGGGCAATGCCCCCCGCCAGCGTACCCAGGCTCTCCAGCCGTTGGGCCTGGTAAAACTGGGCCTCCAGCCGCTTCTTTTCGGTAATGTCGGTGGAAATGCCGCAGATGGCGTAGGGGGTGCCGGTGGCATCGACCAGGGGAAATTTGACGGTGATGTAGCTGTGGATGCCGTCGGCCAGCGGAGCGGTGTCTTCGAGTTGCAGGAGCTGCCCCGTCGCAAAGATGGTTTGGTTTCGGGCGGCAAAACTGTCGGCGGTCTCCTCGGGCCACACCTCGTGGAGGGTTTTGCCCACCAGGTGGTCGGGGGTGGTGGCGAGCTGGTCGGCATAGCTGCGATTGACTAGCAGATGCCGGTTTTGAGCATCGATTAAATAGATGATCGCCGGGGAATGATCCAGAATGGCCTGGAGCCGCTGCTCGCTGTCTCGCAGGGCCTGCTCGGCCTGTTTGCGCTCGGTAATATCTTCGTAGGTGCTGACGTAGCCCGCAATCTCAGCGGTGGCGGATGCGATCGCCGCCGCTCGGGCTGAAATCCAGCGAGTTTCCTGCTGGGGGGTCAGCAGCCGAAACTCGGCCTGGCCCTCCCGCTGCTGCTCTAGATAGGCTTCCCAGGCCCGAAAGACCCAGGCGCGATCGTCGGGATGAATGGCTTGCAGCCACCCGTTGCCCAGAGAATTTTCTAGACTCAGGCCCGACATCTGCTGCCAGGCCCCGTTGGCGTACAGGCAGATGCCGTCGGCATTGGTCTGCAAAATCCCCACCGGGGCGGCGGCACTGAGGCTGCGAAACCGCTCTTCGCTCTCCTGCAGCACGGCTTGCATGCGGGCTCGCTGGGTCAATTCCTGGCGGATTTGTTCGTAGAGTTCGGCCTGCTGAATGGCGATGCCCACCTGGGTACTCAGGCGTTTGAGGATGGTGATTTCGGCGGCCTGCCACGGACGGGGCGCGGCGCAGTGGTGCACGATCAGCAAGCCCCACAGGCCATGACCCTGCAAAATCGGCACCGCCACACTGGCCTGCACCTGAAACTGCGCCAATAGCTGGACGTAGCAGGGCTCTAGACCGGGCTGGTGAATGTCGTTTAAGACCGATACGTGCCCCTGGTGGAAGGGTTCGATAAAGCGGTCTTCGAAGCAGGGGTCAACGATGGTGGTGTCTAAAATGGCGGGCCACCCGTCGCCCACAGATTCCATAATCACGTCGCCCTGCCAGTCGGGATGGAAGCGAAAGATGATGACGCGATCGCACTCCAGCCACGCCCTCACCCGCTCCACGGTGCTGTGGAGCACCTGATTTAGATCGAGGGACTGGCGAATCTCCTGGGCAATGTCGGCCAGCAGCTGCTCCTGATGAACCTGCTGCTGGAGGGCGAGTTCGGCCTGCTTGCGATCGCTGATGTCAGAGTTGACGACGGTTACCAGCCAGCAGTCGTCGTCTATGCGCCTGGAGGTATGGCTGCTGCTAATCCAGCGCAGGGAGCCATCCCGGTGGCGAAACCGAAACTCAGCCGCTACGTCCCGTTCGGCCAGCAGCTCATCGACCAGCGGCATCAGCACCGTTTCGCGGTCGCTCGGCCAAACCCGCGACCACCAGAGCTGTGGATTGTCCATCAACTCCTGGGCGGTATAGCCAAAAACCGCTGCGCACCCGGCGGAAAAGTAGTCGTAGCTCCAGTCACGGTTGCTAAAAAGTCGGAAGCTGGCGATCGCGGCGATGGCGCTGTTGATAATCTGGCTCAGCTTGGCCTCCGAGGCTTGCAGCGAAAGCTCTAGCTGTTTGCGATCGCTGATGTCGATCGCCATCGCCGTCACCTGCCAGCAGGCGGCCGCTGCATCCCACCGCGAAACCAGGGTTTCAGCAATCCAGCGAATGGTGTCGGTTTTGTCGCGAAACCGATACTCAATGGCAAAGTTCGCTTCGGCAAAAATCTGCTCATAGCTCGGCAGAATGACTGTTTCTACATCCTCCGGCAGCACCCGCGATAGCCATAGAGAGCTATCCCCGGTCATTTCGGCTTGGGAGTAGCCGTAGACCGCCTCGCAGCCAGCGGAGTAAACCCCATGCACATAGGTGCGGTCGGCATAGGCCGAAAACTCGCCGATGGCCGCCCCCACATTGTCAAAAATGCGGCTGAGCTGGGCTTCAGAAGCGCGCAGCGCCTCCTCTAGCTGCTGGCGATCGTGAATGTCGGTCGATACCCCGAACCACTGCACATCGCGATCGCCGTCGGTAGGCATGGCCCGAGCCAGATGCCAGCGATACTCTCCGTCGGCGCGGCGCAGGCGGTATTCGGCCTCGTAGGGAACCCCCGTCTGCATTGATTCCTGCCAGCGGCGACCAATGCGATCGACATCGTCGGGATGCATGACCATTGGCCAGCCAAACTCTAGCAGCTGCTCGGGCGACAGACCCGTGTACTCGCTCAGCTGCGGGCTGATGTAGGTGTGCCCCTGGGCATCGGCGTGCCACACCAGCTGGGGGGTGAGTTCTACCAGCTGGCGGTAGCGGTCTTCGCTCTGGCGCAGGGCCAGTTCGGTAGATTTGCGATCGCTGATGTCGTTAAACAAAATGGCAACCTGACGCAGTTCTGGCGCGCCAATGCGAAAGGCATACACGTCATACCAGCGGTTCCAGCCTGCGGCCTGCTGCTCAAAGCGAATCGGTTCCCCCGTCAGGGCAACGTTGCCATAGAGCTGATACCAGTGTTCCTCCAGTTCGGGGGCAATCTCGCGAATGGTGCGGCCACTGAGGGCGACCTCTAGCGGTAGGGCCGTCAATTCCTCAAACCGGGGGTTGGCTTCTAGAATGCGGTAGTTGACGGGTTTGCCGCTGTTGTTGAGCAAGATTTCAGCAATGCAGTAGCCCTCGTCGATCTCGCTAAACAGCGTTCGGTACTTGGCTTCCGATGCGGTGAGAGTCGCTTCAGCCCGTTTGCGATCGCTAATGTCCAAAACGGTGCCCACCAGCCGATCAATTTTGCCGGTGGCGTCGCGCAACGGCGATAGGGTGGTGAGGGTCCAGACAGAACGTCCTTGAAAAACGAAATGGTTATCGGAGACAACGCTGCGATTGGCCCGCACACACCGCGCATAGTTCTGGCGAAACTGAGCACCAATTTCCAGTCCAAACAGTTCCTCGGGGGTTTTATCGCGCACATCCCGCAGAGCAATGCCCGTAACCTCTTCGGCAGCACGGTTGTGACTCAAGTAGCGAAAATCGCCCCTTTCGGTCACCGCCACCACAAAGATCGGCTGATTTACCCCCTCGTAAATGCTGCTCAAAAAGGCTTCCCGCTCGCTCAGTGCCGTCGTCCGTTCTGCCACCCGCGCTTCGAGTTCCTCCCGCGCCGCCTGGAGTTCTTGATTGCTCTGCTGTAGCTCGGCCTGAGTCGTCCGGAGTTGCTCCAGGGTGAGTCGCAATTCCTCGTTGACGGCCTTCAATTCTGCCAATTGCAGGGTGCTGGTGGTCTCCTCGTGACCAGCAAACGCCGCTTCGCCATAGAGCGGGTTCAGCCGATAGCCCTGCCGATGCACGGTTTTGATAAAGTCTTCGGGGGCACCGGCCGCCTTCAGCTTTTTGCGCACCTCCTTCACATGGGTGCGAATGGCCTCATCGCTAGGGTTCTCCAGGGCGTTCCAGCCCTGCTCCAGAATGGCAAAGGCACTCAGGATATTGGGAGCATGGCGGAGCAGCACCTCCAGCAGGGTGTATTCCTTCGGCGTCAGGTTTAGCAAAGCGTTGCCGTAGCTCACCTGCAACCGGCTGGGGTCTAGGGATAACGCCCCCCACTGCAAAACCGGCAGCGCTTTCAAATCGCCCCGGCGCAGCAGCGTTTGCAGCCGAGCCAGCAGCTCTTCTGCGTCAAAGGGTTTGGTCACGTAGTCGTCGGCCCCGGCATTCAGGGCAACCGCCTTGGCGTGGGCTTCCACATCCTGACCGGTCAGCAGCAAAACTGGCGTTTGCATCCCCCGGCTGCGCAGCCGCTGGCAGAGGCTCATCCCATCTATCCCTGGCAACCCAATATCCAGCAGCATCAGGTCGTAGCTGTAGGCCTCGGCCATTTCCAGCCCCTCCAGACCGTCGGTCGCAATGTCTACCGCATAGCGATGACTGACCAATAGAGCCTCTATGGCCTGGGCAACGGTGGCCTCGTCTTCAACAACCAAAACTTTCATAATGCACACCTTGGGCGGTGGAAAGGCATTCCAGAAGCCAGGGGTTACGACAGTTTTAAGACACTTTTAAGGCACAGCAAAAAATCAGACTTTTACAGAAGTCAATACGCTAACCCAGGCTCATTTACTAATCCTTGGCTCGCCATAGCTCTAAATTTCAATCATCATTATCGTCCTTCACAACTTCCCCATGAATTCCCTGACATAATTCTAGAAAAACAAGAAAACTGTTGTTTTGCTCTTGGGCTCTAGGAAAACTAAGCAGAACTGTACGATCTGCTCATTTTGCTGCCATAGGTCAGCCCATGATTCCTGACCCCTGGAACCTGACACCCAAACCAAGGTGGTTCCATACCTACCGACCCGTCCCAGCAGCAGAGATTGCCAAATCAGTAGCGCTTAATTTTCAGTAGGAGGTCGATCTATGAAGCTTGTTTCACTGGCGATCGCAGCCCTGGCCGGGGCCGGTGTTGCCACTCTGATCTCCACCACTACGTCCCTTCAGGCTCAGCCCCAGGGGTGGCCGGGACGGCCCATGATGGGTGACGGCGGGCCAGTCGGGCCAGGGCCAAGGGGCATGCCCTGTGTCAGCGGCGGCCTGTTCGATGTTAAAGATTTAGTTACAGTGCAGGGCACGGCCATTCAGCTCGATCGCTATGGCCGCCACCAGGGACTATTTCTGGCTGTGCAAACGGCCCAGGAAACCCTGGAGGTGCACCTGGGGCCAGCCTGGTACTGGCAAGACCAGGGATTTGAGATCGCCCTCAACAGCCCCATTGAGGTCAAAGGGTTTCGCAGCGATGGGCGAGGTCAGCCGGTGCTAATGGCGGCTGAGATCTCCCAGGGCGATCGCACTGTGCAGCTGCGCGACGCCGACGGCTATCCCCTCTGGATGGGGCAAAGAGCGCTTTCCCCCTAGGCGATGGCACAAAGAGTGATGGGCGATTCTTAACTTTAAGAGGGTTCTTGAAAAGTCAAATCACGTCTTACGGTAGAGTTGCCAGTGCCCAAGGCCCATCTGTTTTACGGCAGCCTGAACGCAAATTACACCTGGAGCAACCCTGTTTAAACACCCGCTAAACAGGGTTCGCCGTAGAGGAAACCATTACTCGCCTGCGCCAGTTCGGCTATGAAGTGCTATCTTGTCCAGCAATTTAGTAGGGCAAGGGCAGGGCATTGCCGAGGTGGCCACTACTGGGATGCGCAAATGATTTGAGATTCTGAACGTGTGGCAAACAAGCAGGTAAAATCTAGCGTTGGGCCAAGCACACGACACCAGAGCGATTGCACCCAGGACATTGGGGCCAGAAACCCAATTCCTGCCTGGCTGCTGGTTGAAAATCAGCCCAGGAGGAAATCGGTGAAACTAAATTATGACAGTTGCAGGAGTACCTTTTTCCTGACACTGCTTTAGTATCAATGGATCAAGGAAATATACTACGATAGACGCTTCAAAACAATTAGTAATTAAATCATGATTTTCAGGCAGTATATTATATCCCTCAGGCAAAACCTCTTTTAACTGCAAAGTCGAGAGAACCTTAGATGCTTTTTCAATATCTCCATCCTCAACCGCCCCAATGATGTTCTCATAAAAACCTTTTACAAAAGTTTCGGCCCATCTCCAGTTGCGGTTATTAAAATCATCAGAATTATTATCAAATCCTTTAAAGGGAAAAAGAGCTTCGGAAATCCTTCTTGCTTTTTCGGCAATTAGTTTTCCTCCTTTTTCGTGATTCAATGAATCAATTTTGCCCTCGGTCAAATAATTGTGCTCTATATAGTCTTTTATTTCTCCAAAATATTCACTGGGTACTTTTATGTTAGGATTCGCAACGCCTAAAAGAAATTGATAAATTTGCTGACAGGCTCTGGTGTAGTCTTCAAAGGTATCGCCATACCCATCTCCACGATCCTTACTCAGATAAAAAGCTTTAAGTTTTTTAACTTCCTTAATCCATACACTTTCAAGCCAGCCATAGCATTCGGAAGAAATTTGACAAGCAAAATCTATATTCCTATCCAAAATTTCGCAGGCGAGAAAGGTGTTGGCAGTGTAGTAATCATTTAGCTCTTCATCTTTGCTACTTAGTATTTTTCCAAGCACAGCATCGAAATATCCTATTTTTTGTACGGCTTCATTAAAAAAAGCCAGCCTTCTTTCCTTGCTTAATACAGAAGCTTTTATTGAGATCCACTCTTTTAACTGTGTCTCAAAAAGTAGAGGATACCTTATATTTTCCTCTAATGGAGGCGGATCAAACTTCTTGGGTTGAGTGACATTGATCCTCTTTTGAATGCGAAAAACTTTCGAAAAAATGGATTGCCAACTAAGTGCGGCCTCGTTCAGCCAAATATAGTCCTCCATTTGGATGTGGTCAATCTGGCTTGGATAGTTTTCTATGTCTTTGGCAAGGCTCTCTGCACGCTCGATCACCTGATTTAAATCTTCAGGTGGATTTTCCAGACTTGCGTAATCTTTCAACTCTAAAACTCTCTCGCTAATTTCCTCCAGAAGAGAATCATTTTCATTCTTAATGCCTCGAATTGTGCGTAATACCATCACAAAATACCTCAATCAATTGTCTTAATTAAATTGGACTCAATAGCTTTAATATGCTGCAATATGCAGTAATTAAATGTCGACAATCTTTCGACAACCCCAAGCAATTCACTAATTTTGTCATCATCCAAAGGATCATTCTTCAATATATCTTTAAACTTCAAGTGATCTTTCACTAAACGAGAAAAGTCAAGCTCTATATTCGATTTTAATAAATCAATCGAGTTCTTGATTACTTCAATTCTGCCAATTTCGCTCATATTCTCAAGCTTTGAAAGAAAAAACTCAAGGGATTCATTAACCTCTTCGAAAACTTCAGATTTTAAGTAATTCTCTATTCCACCTGTATTTATAATATATTGGTGATATTTTTCATAGAATTCACTCAGGCACCTTTGATAGATAGTCCTTTTATCCTTTGATCGGGATGATTCATAGGCGCGTGCCAGAGAATCCTTCATTCGAGGTAGCAAAGGAGAAATTGAATGCAGCATTTCTTGGATGTTTCTGGTGAAACTAAGTATACTTCCAAAGTTTTCCCAAAAGCCAGGCTCGAGGCAAATTCTGTGTGTTCCACAAGCTATCCTAATTCCTTCAAATTTAGGATCTGTTAAGAAAGGAGGACTTAATCTTTCGCATATTTTGTTTATTTTTTCAGAAATTTTGTTCGACAATTTATTCAGATTGTCGAACTTAAGATCTTCTGGTAAGTATTCTATGATATCAGCCAGCGGCATTCCACCAGGAAGATGTTTTAGGAGTTCTTCTCTTTTACTAGTAACAACCATCAAGGGCTTGCCAAGAGCACATGCGAGACCTATTTCAAAATTAATATTTAAGTCTAAATTGGTATAGTCTTTAATATCTGGAGCTGCTATAACTATTTGAGCAGACTTCATATTTGCAATTAGATCTTGAAAGGGTGGCACCTCATGCACGTTTTCGGGTATCTTCTGAAGTCCAGATTTTTTGACTGCTTGACAAATAGCATCAAGCAGAGGACTATCACGTGGTGCTTCTATTGCCAAAAAACAGGTTGAGCCAAAGCAGCGTGTTGATTCAATAGGCACAAAAATTCCATATATATCCTTTCTGGTCTCAGGTGAATGAGAGCCTTTGATGCCAAATTTTATGCCTCTGACCAGTTTTTGAAGAGCATCTAAATCGTTTATGTGATTAAAAGCAACCGCATGCAATTGGTTTAGAAAAGAAAACTCATCTGGAATCTTTAAGGCTCCTGGTAATAGAACAGGGATCAAAGGAACACCTTCTTCTACACACCTCTGCATAGCAGCTCTTGACTCTAACATCTGCCAGCGGCCCATCTCATGAGGACCAAGAAATATGGCAATGGAGCGAGCTTTTCGAATTATCCCTTGGATGACATCCTGGAACCAATTCCCTGGCAAAATTCCTTCCTCATCTAACCAAGGCTTTAATCCTTCCTGTCTCAAATGACTGCAAATGAGCCTCACTTGATCTTTATCTTTGCTGTTGTGAGCTAAAAAGACATCAAAAATTTCTTGAGTTTGCATGTTTTCCTCTCTTAGACTTAACAAGCTGAGTGTAAGGTTTTTTAGATTTAACTCGACCTAGGCCCGATTAAGTAGTGTCAGGTAGCGTCCGGTTCTATTTATAGATGCCGGGGTTGATGCGATCGAATAGCTGCTGAAATTAGCAGATAGTATTTGCTTTTCATCATAATTTTCTCCCGTTGACCGCAACAGGCAGGTGTAGCCAAAGAAGAATTGACCTCCGAGTTTTACCATTGCATAACCCCGCTTTAAAGCAGTTGGCTTGCGTAGGAGGAAATGGTGTTTGATCAGCCCAATTAGGGGTAACCAAGACGGATTCAATGTCAGCCTCCAGTCGGGTGCCCCTGGGCCAGCAGCGAGTGGAATCGTCCCTCCCGCAGCCATTGAAACGACACAATGTTTAGCACAAGGCCAACGAGAAACAAAAAGCTCATCAGCGCAATCTGGTACCAGGCGATCGGCTGCACCAGCAGATCGGCCACCAGGTGGGCAAGGTTGAGGATGGAGAACAGAACCGTCACCCAAAAATGGAGCTTGCGAAGCGGGTAGGTGCGGTTAAAGGTCACCGCCAGCATGGCTATCAGCGGCACCATAAAAAACATCAGCATCAGCCACAAAATCCAGCCGATGGGCTCTGTGCCCTCGGCCCCTTCCAGGGCAATGCTCTGGTTGTGAAACAGAGGCATCAGGCCCAGCTGGGTGTGAAACAGGGTGCCTAACAGAAACACGGTCCAAAGAGAGAGAAGCTTGTCTTGGTAGCTTGTTTTCATAGCATGCCCTACGGTGATCAGATGGCTTTAAGGCCACCTGTTTAGGGGCGCATCCCGGTTGCGTCACCCTCACCCTAAACCCCTCTTCCTGAGGGAGAGAGACTTTGAAATCTAGCCCTCCTTCTCCCTTGGGGAGAGGGAGCGGGGAGATCAGGGGGCCGACGTTGCAAACGTGGGATTCACCCACCCTGCTCTAGGGTAAAAAAGATCTCTGTGGAAGTTGTGAGGATAAAAAAGTTAATCGATTGTCTGGGCCGCTGGTTTGGGCTATGGGGCCTCGTGTTGCCCCGGGCATTAAACAGTTGGGGCAGCCATCGGCATAGGAGAAGAGGGCATTTTGGCCAGAACTCCGGTGGCCCTGGGGCTAACGTTTGAGAACGCTACGAGGCCATACCGTTGTTGCATTCCTACAACGCGTTGTCCCTCGGCCCCATTGTCCTGGCCTGCCTGCGGGCTCAACTTAACTGCTCAGACCCATGACGATTCTCGATGCCCACACCGTTGCCCCCCAGGCCCAGATCGAGGCCGATGTCTGCATTGTGGGGGCCGGGGCGGCGGGCCTGGCGGTGGCCCGTGAATTGATCGGCAGCCGCTACCGGGTGGTGGTGCTGGAGAGCGGCGGGCTACAGGGCGACGCCGCCACCCAGGCCCTTTACGATGTCGATACCGTGGGCCACCCCCTGCGCGTCGAGCAGGGCTATGTGTCGCTCAATCGCTACTTTGGCGGCTCAACCAACACCTGGGGCGGGCGCTGCATTCCCCTCAACGCGATTGACTTTGCCGCCCGCGATTGGGTAAACGACAGCGGCTGGCCCTTTGAGCGGCAGGTGCTAGAGCCGTTTTACCAGCAGGCGGCCCAGGTGTTGCAGCTGCCCGACTACGGCTACTTTAGCCCCGATCGCTGGCGATCGCGGCTGCTGGGGCCGCTGGTGCAGGCCCTCTACAGCGACGAGGGCATAGTGCCGGAGCTGGCCCTGCTGGGGCGATCGCCCATCAAAATGGGCCGGGCCTATCGGCGGCAGCTGGCGGCGGCCCCCAACCTGAGCATCTACCTCAAGGCCAATGTCACTGAGCTGGAGCCCAACCCCACGGGCACCGCCGTCGAGGGGCTCCAGGTCGCGACGCTGGGGGGCCACCGCTTTCGGGTGCAGGCCAGGGTGTACGTTCTGGCCTGCGGCGGCTGGGAAAATGCGCGACTGCTGCTCGACTCCTCGCGCCACTGCGCCCAGGGACTGGGCAACCCCTACGACGTGGTGGGGCGCTACTACATGGAGCATCCCAAAATTTTGCTGGGGCGAATTTATCCCCGCGCTGACCTGCTGCGATCGCCCGCCGTGCTCGACTACAGCCCCATTGCCGGGGGCTACGGGCAGATGGGGCTGCGCCTGAGCAATACCCAGCAGCGCCAGGCGCGGGTGCTCAACCACTACCTCCAGCTGATGCCCGGCTTTCCGGCGGGGCTGCCCGAGGCGCGGCAGACCTGGCAGTGGGTGTGCAGCCGGGCCAAGCGCCTGCGCTTCGACCAGATTCGCCGGGCCGACCTGGGCCAGGTAGCTCCCCACCTGGGCCAGATTGGCGAGTACTGGCTCTGCCGCCGCCTGAACCGGCCCGTTCCCTACCCCTACATCGATGTGTTTAACCACATGGAGCACGCCCCCAACCGCGACAGCCGGGTGAGCCTGAGCCGCGATCGCGATGCCCTGGGGGGCCACCGCCTCCAGGTAGACCTGCGGGTTACCACTCAAGAAAAAGAGAGCCTGCTGGAGCTGCACCGCCTGGTGGGCCGCCAGCTGCAACGGCTGGGGTTGGGCGAACTTGTCACCCCTGAGCTTGACCCCACCGCCGACTGGCCCCACCTCACCGACGCCTCTCACCACATGGGCACCACCCGCATGGGGCTGCACCCCCGGCGATCGGTCGTTGACCCCGACGGTCTGGTTCACGGCCTGGGCAACCTCTACATCACGGGCAGCTCGGTGTTCCCCACCGGGGGGCACGCCAACCCCACCCTCACCCTGGTGGCCCTGGCCCTGCGGCTGGCCCACCACCTGCAAACAGCTGTGCTGCCCAAGGCGGCCCGCACGGAGCTAGCTTCGGCCATGGCTGAGCAGCCGATCCTTTCCCCCACCCGTTCTACTCCGCCGCCCCCGTTCCCCTGAGCCCATGCACCCCCTCCAGCGCACCCTGATCAGCACCCATCGCCGCACCCGGCAGATCGTCCGGGTCGCCCGCGCCGTCTGGCGGGGAGAGGTTTCTCGCTATCCCGCCTTTGTCGAAGCCTTTGAGCGGCGCTACGCCGAGACGGTGGGGCGCGCCTACGGGCTGTCGCTGTGCAATGGCACCTCAGCCCTGGAGGCGGCTCTGTTTGCCGCCGGGGTGGGGCCTGGCGACGAGGTCATTGTGCCATCCTGCACCTTCCACGCCTCGATCGATCCAATCGTCAATGCCGGGGCTGTGCCGGTGTTTGCCGACGTCGAGGAAAAGTCCTGGACTCTCAGCCCCGTGGAGGTGCAGGCCAAAATTACCCCCCGCACCAGGGCGGTGATCGCGGTGCACCTGTGGGGCATTCCGGCGGCGATGGGGCCACTGCTGGCGGTGCTCAAGGATCGCAACATCACTCTGATCGAAGATGTCTCCCACGCCCACGGGGCCCGGTGGGGCGATCGCGCCTGCGGGGCCTTTGGGCGGTTTGGGGTGTTTAGCCTCCAGGGCAGCAAGCCGGTGGCGGCGGGGGAGGGGGCCATGGTGGTCACCGACCACTGGGCCGATTTTGTGCGGCTGTCGATGTGGGGACATTTTGACCGCCATAGCGCGCACTTTGGCGACATCGACGCCGAGGAATTTTGCCATACCGGAGTGGGCTACAAACGCCGCATGGCTCCTTTGGGGGCGCTGCTGGCCGATGTTGACCTCGACTACCTGAGCTACTACAACCGCCTCAAGCGCAGGAATGTGGGCCGACTGGACGCCGAACTGGGCGATGTACCCGGCATTGCGATCGCCCGGCCCAGTCGAGAGGCCGTGCGGGGCGGCTTTTACCAGGGCTACCCAATTCTGCTGCTGGGCGATCGGGTCTCGCGGGCCACGGTGCAGCGCACCCTCAAGGCTGAGGGCATTGACGCCATTGCCTACCCGTTTCCGCTGCACCATCGGCTGCGGGTGTACACCGATCTGGCCTACCGCCACCACCAGCTGACCGGGCGACAGGTGGCCCCTGCCCCTCCTGCGGCGTACTCGCTACCGGTGACGGAGCAACTGGCCGATCATTTGATTCTTTTAGCACCCCGCCATCTGTTAACCCTCAGTCAAACGACTCTAAACACCCTCAGAAGAATCTTGAGCGCCCTCTGATACAAAATCTAATTTGCTAAACCCCAATTCATGCTCAGGCACCCCGTAGGGGCGTAACATGCTACGCCCCTGAAAAGCGGGTGTGCTCAGATAGGATTCGGCAAGTATAGCCATGGTCAATTGAGTTAAGACATCAGCAGCCCTAGGAACGTTCAAACGTTTGAACATTCCTAGGAAAATTGTCCTAGCCAGACTGGCCACAGCTATATCAAACCCGCCTTGGGAACCCCCAATTCAAAGCAGAGAGCCCGTAGGGGCATTGCAGTGCCCTACAAACCGGGGGTGTATAGCTAGGGTTCGATACAGGTGAAAGAAACTACTGATGTACCTCTTTTCAGTAAACCTCGTCATAGGTCATTGCTATACATAAAATGGCCAGACGTGGGTTGCGGTTGAGGCACGGAGGCGAAGCCTCGCCGAAGGCAATAAACCAATATCCGTCTGGGTTACGCTTCGCTAACCCAGCCTACAAACACCCGTGGCAATTTGCCTATAGGGCGTGCTGGATCCATCAAGTTTAGCGCGATTGGGTGCCAGGGTGTGAGCACAGTCATCTGGGGCCTGAAATCGTAAAGAAACATCTCAGCGATCGCGTTTTACCTACCCTGTCTGGGTACCCCCTCTACAATTGTCTGAGTCAGGCAATTTGGCCATCAAAGTAATTTCAGCAAGGAGACTGCCGCAGATTCAGGTATAAATTAGTGCACTCTTTAAGCCAGATCAGCGGCTTCAATTTGGAGGGCTGTACCAGAGACTACTCTCCAATTGATCGCTGTTTAACCAAAATACTTTTCATGTGCTTTTTAACAGTGTTTGGGGTAATAGCTAACGCCTCAGCAATCTGTTTATAGGTATAGTTAGCTCGATGCAATACCCAAACCTCCTGTTCTCTTAGGGTTAGGCCCAATCGCCTGGCTTCCTCCAGGGCAAGATTCTGGGAAAATTGGTTTTGATCTTCCATTTTTAGTAGCAGGTAGTTTTGCCCGGCGATGGTGTCTTGAATCCAGCGAGCGTGAACGTGAAATACGGTCAGGCAGTCTACAAAGATGGTAGATTGGTTCAGCCAGCCCTGATGAGGGAACTTCTCCTTGGCTTCTATCATAAATTGCTTAATGTAGTCAATTTCCGCAGGCATATCCTCCGCAGGATGGGAGTTCTGATCAATTTTTTTGAGGATTTTAATAGCCTTGGAGTTGACGTAAATTAAACGGCTTTGTTCATTAAATAAAATGACCCCATCTAGAACACTGGGGAGAATTTGCTGTAAAGCCAGGCGTAGGGCAGATTCCTCAGCGTTGTCAGGATGGATATTCAGAGCGTTTTCAAGGACTAGATCCAGATTTAAGGAGCAATTTTTGTTGAGCATGATTAATCTGTACATGAGCTTAAGAATGATCGATTACAGCTACAGGCAATGGTCATTTCCCTAAGCCTCTTACTCTCTCTACCGATGCACTGCCCTAAGTGCCAACTCATATCATTCAGTGCGGCCCAGCAAGCCAAAAACCGAGGTTCCCTTCGTAGAATTTTCGTTCTACCCGTAACGAAACCCGGCCAGATCAGGCAGCAGCTTTAGCTGATCTGAAGAAAGTTGTTAGTACTCAGCGGCGGCCTTCTGCTGTATCCGTGTAATTACTGGAGTGCTGGTAGCCAGCGGTGCCACGACGAGATCGGTGCCGCCTCTCAAGCCGTGGGTTATTTTAAGCAAGGCTCTAGCTGCCTGCACGTATAGCGTTTGCCAGTGATGAGATCGCTTTTGCTCCTAAAACTTTGACCCAGGCTAGCTTTGCCCGGGTTTGCAGCAGGGTACCTACAGGGGGGAATTTTCAAACCCAGGCCACTTTGCAACTATCTAAGGTACAAGCAATCGCTGAACCGACGCTTCGGTTTGGAGCTTAGACTCCCGCTTGCTTGGCGGATGACCTTACATCGAAACAAAGAGGATACCTCTATGCCTACGACCTCACCTGCGATCGAGCAAAAGTCGGAAGTGGTTTCGCCCGTCGAAATTGCTGAACCGCCCACTGATATGGCCCTAAGGCTGCCAGCTCAAGGGGGGCTCTACACCGACACTGAAACCTACAGTCGAGAAATTTTGGGTCAAAGCCAGTTTGAACTCTACCACCTCAAGGCTACGGGAATGCGGGGGCAGCTCCCCCCCTGGGGCCCTCATCCCGAACAGTCTAAGCACATCATCGACCTGGACGAAGACATGCAGGTGGGTGTGGTGATTAAGTTTGACCAGAGCCCCTTGACTCGTCTACTGCTCTGCCTGGGGGTGACCATCAAGGCCTACTTCCACTTTGAAGGGCAGGGTGCCGCCTCCGTAGAAACCGATCTGGCGGTGGTGGCTAGCTCCCAGGAAAATGTCTTTAAGTACTGGATCGGCACCATCATCAAACCTCAAGATCTGGGTTTGACCAAGGGCTACTACCTGGTGTCAGCCACGGTTGAGGTCGGCCCTCTGACCCACCGCTGCGGCCAGTTTATCTTTGGCTACGGCTACATTGGCGAGCGCCGGGTGCAAATTGCCGACCAGCCCTTTTCCTAAACGCTTCTAAAGGCGGGGTCTAAACCCCTGCCCTTGATTAGCACAGCCGTCTGCGGTACCCAGACGCATTCCTCACCCTTGCAGGTTACTAGTGCCTGCTAGTTTTCTTCAACCTTTGCCATGTCGGCCTGGCGTTGGCCCGACCCTAGTGGAGAACGAGCAATGACAACTCCCCCTGGCGGTTTACCCCCCGCAGATGAGTATTCTTTAAACCAGATCAAGGGCATTGGCCCTACTCGGCAGCAGCAGCTGCAGACGCTGCTGGCCATTGCCACTGTGCTCGACTTAGCCGCAGCTGAAGCAGCCGCCATTGAATCCGCCTTTCGAGAGGCGGGGTACCCCATTAACCGGGCCAATGCGGCGGCCTGGATCGCCCAAGCCCGTCAGTTGATTGAGGCGGAAACCCAAGCCCAGCAGGCAGGTAAAACGAGGAATCTAGCTGCCGAGCAGATCCCTCCAGAAGAGACCGTTGCTGAGGCGAAGGATGCGTCTTCCCCTGCGATCGCCGAGGGTTGGCAAACTCAGGCCACGGTGCTGCTAGAGTTTCAAACCCACGGGGAGGAAGCGATGCACCGCTGGCGATTGCTCAATCCAGCCTCCCAGGCGGCCGTGGTGCTGACCGACCAAGCGAGCGATTCCCTGCGGGCCTGGTTGCAGCACGCTGGCCATGTCTTCTTCCATCTCCCTGAGGACGAGCACGTCAGCCATGCTCTGCGGGCCTGGTTTCAGCAGCAGATCCCCATACCTCCCCTAAAAAAATCCCCGGATCGGGTGGAGTCGCTGCGGCAAGAGATCATTGATGGCCAACAGCAAGCGTTGGCGGTGCAGGTGCGAGCGGTACTGCTGCTACAGCCGCCAAATACAACTATGCCCATCGGGGCGATCGCAGGGAATATCGGCTTTTCCGGGTCGTTGCAGGCAAATCAGCCCTTTCAAGTCGAGGTTTGCCTTGAGTTCCCCGAGGTAGGGCAGGGGGCACTGCTGCCGGACGTCAGCTACAGCGTTGAGGGCTTTGCCAAAGCCCTGACCTATCCCCACCGCACAATACCCCTCGGCCAAAGCCAACCCCGCATGCTGACCAGTAGTCAGACCCAGTACAAGAGTGCGATCGCAGCGGCGGGTTTGCCATCGGGTCTCTATCAGCTACAGATTACAATTGCCTGCCAAGGCGTTGACATTCCCCTGGCTATTCATGAAATATCGCGCCTCCAAGTCATCTAAATTGCTCAATTTCCTGGCCAAAAGTAGCATGAGTGCTGGCTATGAGTAGCTTCGACTGGCAAGGATTTCTCAAAAACTGGAGCCAAGACTACCTAAACTACACCCAGGACTTAGATCGCCTCGACCCAGAAGTTGTGGAGTCTGAATGGCTTGGCTTTCCTGGTGCTTCTGAAGTCCAAATAGCAGCCGTAGAGGCTCGCCTGTCCATAGGGCTGCCTCCCTCCTATCGAGAATTCTTAAAGGTCAGCAATGGCTGGCGTCAAACCACCCCTTTCATCTATCGTATTCTGGCCATAGAAGAGGTTGAGTGGTTTGCCCTCAGGCACGCTGAGTGGATTGCATCCTTCAAACAAAAATTTAGTTCCTGCCAATCTTTAACACCGTTAGATAACTTGTCTAACGGAGCCTCAAGTGGTCATTCCATTGCCGATAACGAGTATTTTATCTATGGTCAAGACCAGGATTGCAGCAAAATCAGGCTCGAGTACTTAAATGATTGTCTAGGCATCAGTGAAAAGGGAGAGTCCTCCATTTATCTTCTGAATCCAAGGGTGCTTGACCGTCAACAGGAGTGGGAAGCCTGGTTTTTTGGCGATTGGTTACCCGGAGCCGATCGCTATTCATCCTTTCAAACCATGATGGAAGCAGAGTACAGAAATTTCTTGGAAATGCGAGAGATTTTGTAGGCATTAGCAGGCTTTATCCTAGCCCCAGGACAATGGAAGCAACTACTCTCAACCAAAATATCAGGGTCTTAGTCAATGAATCCTTTAAACAGAGAATCTTCTCAAACACCGATTATGGAGGGCTCAGCAACCATCAGTCTGGCAAAAATCTGGTAGAAGAATTAATCGGAGGAATTCTGGTTTTCAACGATCAGCAAAAGCTAATTTACGCTAGCGAATCGGCCTACCGAGTTTTGAGCCAATTGAAGCAATCGGAGGATCCTCAAAACTCTATTCCCCACGAAATTCGACATATTTGCAAATCACTGGTACAGAGTAGACACCTGTTTCCCAATCAAAACTGGTTAATTGAATTTGATATTTTCACTAACGCTGCCACGACCCTTCATATTTGTTCTCGCTGGCTAAACCTGGATGTTATCGACCATCCCTATCTATTGCTCACTATTGAAGATCGCCAGCAGGCTATTCTCAATCTCATCATTGAAGAAGCAGAACGCTACGGATTGACTCCCCGGGAAAAGGAGGTGTGGCTTTTGCAGCAGAACAACTGCACCTACAAACAGATCGCCGCTGAACTGGGCATCACCCCCAATACGGTGAAAAAGCACATGCGCAGCATCTATGCCAAGAAGAAAGCGCAGCAGAAAGAGGCCTAAATCCAGCTCTGGCGACGGGCACTATTTGCTTTGCCCGGCCGGCGCAGTGTTTTTAACTGTAGCGATGGCCATAGCGAGGACATTGACTCCTGCCCCGCTCAAGCGCTCCGTGTAGCGATTGCTTCAAGCGTACGGGTCAAGTCCTAAACGTTCTGGCGGTGGCTATAATTGCGCCATCCTTGGTAAAACTTTGGTGCACCAAGCTAGTACTGCCTGGCAGAAATATGGCCACCGTTGCTGAGGTTGTCAGGTCTCGGGTGTCAGGGGTCAGGAATGGTTAGTTGACTTATGCCTGAGGGTACTAGCCTTTGCAAACTTCCTGTTACACGCATCAGAAATACTCACGACTTCCTCACGGAAGGGGATTGAGAATGTCTACAGTGATTTTGCCGTTGCAATCTGGGGCTTGCTCTGGATCAGCCGTTCTTTTTACCTCAAGTATTGCCTAAGCCAATGATAAAACAACTTTTTCTCAATCTTGCCCAGCTGGGCAAGGGTGACTGGTGGATAGAAATAATTACCAGCAAGCCCCAGTGTATTTACTATTTTGGCCCCTTTGCCACCCTTCAAGAGGCCGAGGCTATGGAGCCTGGCTTTGTAGAGGACCTGCTTGAAGAAGGTGTTTACACGCTACAAGCAATTGTCAAACAGTGTCACCCAACCCAGCTCACCATTTTTGAAGCAGCGGAAACCGCTGACGCTGTGCCGATGGTCTAGGGATTAGAACTGGCTCATCCACTTGAAATTATTGAGCAGAGGCAGGGTTTGGTAGCCCTGAGGCATTCCTTGATCAAATAAATTCATACTTTTTTTGCTTTGGAGAGTTTTCATGTCGCGATACACCACTGTTTCCCCAGCCAGTTTGACCGCCACCAGTCGAGCCATGAGTGCTGAGCAGTTTGACCAGGTGGTAAAGGCAATTGTAGAGGGCAAATATTCCTGGGCCTGCGTTTTGATCTTGCGCTGTGCGGGCTACAATCCTGCCCACTACCTGCCCTACCGCACCTACAAGCGACTGATCAAGGAAAACCGCCTTCAGCCTGCCGAGACCCAAAACACCCAGCCCAGTGAAACCGCAGCTCGGCCTGGGCAGTCGTTGTGTATGGCGGCTCAGCCCATGCCTAGTCGGGGTTGAGGCTGGCCCCGGTTTTGCCCGTGGCTAGCCAAACCAGCGATCGCAGGCAGTCGCGCAGGGTACGCAGGGGCAACTCAGGGGCGCGATCGGGGGCCGCCAGCGCCACGGGCGTTACCACAATGCCCCGGCTGCCAAACACAATGGCGGCAATGGCGAGCGATCGCCCCATATGGTAGTCCGAGGTGATCAGGTAGATATGGCGAATGCGGCGGGTCTCAAAGTCGGCTACGGTGCAGGTAAAGTTGGTGACGGTGTCGGTGGCGCAGCCATCGTAGTGCACGAGGGCCGCCGGTACCGCCGCCTGGCGAAAGATCGCTGCGTTCACGGCCTGCCCCTGGGGGTTGCCCGAGACCCAGAGGGGCAAATTGGGGTGCTGCCCCGAAAACTGGGCCGCAAAGCGGACGCGGCTGGTTTGGCCTTCTAGCACCAAAATGGCCTGGGGCATAGGGGCCTGGCGCTGGGCCAGGGTCAGCTGCACAGCCAGCCAACCCGCCAGCACCAGCAGCCCCACGACTGCCCCCAGCGCACCGTAAGCCACCCATAGATATCGGCGGGGCACCATAGCAAGCTTCGACCCAACGACTACTGGGTGCTCAACACCCGCGACAACCCAGCGACACTACTCACTCGGGTCACTCGGAGGGGTGAAAGACGCCAGATAGTCATTGATTTTACCCTCCATCCAGGTTCCATACAGCTGATGAAGAATGGTGCTTTGCAGCGCCGGGGTTAGGTCTGGATAGACTAAATCGTCTATCCAAAACAGCTCATAAAATTGATTGGCCGCTTTGATCGGCCCTACCAGTTCACCGACTCGGGCCGTGGATAGAATTTCAGCCAGATCGGGCGATAGATCACGCCGCAGAATGGTGCCCTCATAGCCGCAGTGGAGACGGCGGTTTTCATCGATGTCGTAGACGTGGGCCGCCTCAAAGAAGCTGATCTCTTCTTCTTCAATTTGGTAAAAAATTTCCTGGGCCAGATGCTCGTAGGGCACCACAATTTTGTAGAGCACCAGCCGATCAAAGCTATGCTGGTGCTGAGAAAATACAGCATCGACCTGATCGACAAACAGGCTATTCATGACCTTTTCGGTGAGCAGATTAGCGCGCAACATTTGCTTGAGATCGTTCAGAGTAGCTCCGCGATCGGTAAGCCAGTCGGTAAATCCGGCGGGGTGATCAAACGTCTTCTCGTAGCGGATGGTTTCGACAGCCACGTCTATTTCTTGGAGAGTGACGGTTATGCCCTGCTCTAGGGCGACCTGATGAATGATTCTTTGCTCGACAATCGCCTGGTGAATCTCTGGCAAACGAAAATTTTGGCGAAGAAAGTTAATGATTTCTTGAGCGTCTAGAGATAGATCGGCTAAATTTGCCATAAATCTCGTATTCCACAAGCAACCTACTGCTCATCTGCATTGAGGGTTTTGCTGAAGCAGCCATAGACCTGAAGAATTGCCTGACGTTCACCTGAAACTGGATGCTGCTGAGCAGTATAGTGATAAGCCTCTCAATTATACTGCCATCTTGCCAGCAGTAAAATTTTCTCCGAAAGCTTGGCTGCGAGTTATCTTCATCTTTGCCTTACAGTAAGAACATTATTTTATCTTGTTTTTTAAGCTACTCTGCTAGCTGAAGCTTTAATGATTGCTAGGCTTGGGGAAGCAGAAAAATTTTCTAAGGCACGAGGCCACTGTCATGAATGCGCATCTATCATGCCAGCCTAGACGAGTATTGCTCACCCCACGATGCAAGTTTGATCACCCTGCCAAAGGCGCGCAAACGGCATCCCAAGACCGTGTTTCAATACCACTGATTGAGACCCTGCTGGCTGAGATTGAGTCGGCCCAAATCGATAGCTTTGAGCTAGGCGATGAAATTGTGACCTATAGGCCCAGAAGCAGCCCCCTGAGTGAGCGAGATCACCTCTTCTTAATTGTGTCTGGAACGGTGCGTCTGCTGGCCCGCAATGAAGGCCTGCAAAAAACCGTTTCGGTGGCCTGCCTGGGGCTGGGGGAAGCCTTTGGCTGCGATCGCATCTTCTACGGGCAGCCCCTCCCCTACCGGGCCAGGGCTGCCACGCCCTGCCAGCTGCTGCGGTTGTCGGCCCAGGCCCTAGGGCAAGGGTTGAGCCGATGGCCCCTGCTGCTGGGCTGTCTCCAGGGGCAAATGCGGCGGCGATCGCAGCTGGCCTTTTTCAAGCAGTGCACCCCCCTGGGCGCGGTGCCCAGCACCACCCTCAGCCAGGGTCTGCTGCCCCGTCTGATCGAGCAGCCCCTACCGGCGGGCCGCCCCCTGGCCGAGGCTGCTTTGACCCCTGGCGACTACCTCTGGCTGCGCCGAGGGCACCTGCTCAACCCGTCCACCCCAGATTGGTCGCCCCAGGTGGGCGATGGCTGGCGTTACGCTCTGCCCCAGGGGCACTGGGTCGCCCAGACCGACGGACTACTCTATCGGCTGGTCGGCCATAGCCCAATTGGGGACAATATCAAACGGCTGTTGTCGGTCTAGGCGACTTCTAAAAAATAGTTTCCCTAATGGTGCCTACAACGGCTGAAACCATAGAGTCCCGGCTGGCGGGCAGTGCCCATCCACAGAATGTCACCCGCCTAAAACAGGAAAAAGAACGGGAAAATTTTGCCAATGGTTTCCAGCACCCCGTCAAAGGAGTCTGAGAACTGGGCGGTGCCCGATCGCCCCACAATGATCACATCGTTGGCGTAGAGAATCGGGTTGGTGTCTTCGTTGATGCCCTGGGTAAAATCGACGGCTACCTCCCGCTGGGAGACGCTGCCGTCGGGGTTGAGCCGCACGAGCTGAACGGAGCCGGTCTGGGCGCGGCTGTTGTCAAACCCGCCCACCGCCAGCAGGGCCTGGTTGAGGGGCGTGTTGGGGGGCACTTCTACGGTGCCGGGGCGGGGCACCTCGCCCACCACGTTGACCTGAATCATCGCCGGGGAAAAGCTGGCCGAGGCCAGACTGCGGGCTTCGGCGGGGGCAATGGCGGTGGTGGTGGGCACCACAATGCTGTCGCCATCGCGCAGGGCAATGTCCTGGCTGAGATCGCCGCTTTGCAGCAGGGCCCACAGGTCGAGGTTGAGGGTGGTGGCGGTGTCAGGGGACTGCTGCCGCTCGACTTGAACCTGGCGCACATTGGCAAACTGGGTAATGCCGCCTGCCTGTTGCAGGGCCTGGGTCACCGTGGGCCAGCGAGCGTCGGGGGCGCTGCCGGGGGCTTCGGTAAACGACACCACGTAGGAGCCGGGCCGGTTGACCGCCCCGGCCACGCTGACCCGCAGGGGGCGCGGGCTGGTCAGGGTCACCGTCACCAGCGGGTCGTAGAGGTAGCGGTCGTAGGCGGCGGCGATCGCCGCCGCCGCCTGGGTCAGGGTCAGGCCCTTCACCGCCACGCCGCCCACCCAGTTGAGGTTGACCGAGCCGTCGATCAGCACCTGCCGCTCGCCGCTGTGCTCGGGCACGTTGAAAATGTCAATCAGGACGCGATCGCCCGGCCCCAGCAGATAGGTTTCGGTGTCAACGGCAACGGTAGGCATCGGTGCCACCGCCTGATGTTCTGGTGCTGGGGCCGGCGGTAGCGGGGTGAGGGGTGAGGCCAGCCCCGCTGGGCTGCTTGCCAACAGACCTAGCGCGAGGGAGGCCGCGCCGATGGGCCAGCGGCGAAGATGGCCAGTTGACAGCGGATTCATGGACAGCGATCTCCTGGGTAAATGGGATGGATAGGATGCGGATTTGCTTTGGAAATAGCCCTGACAGGGTGCGTTGCTGCGCGAGTGCACCCTACGGTTTTTATCGCTGGGGGTGCGGCGTCAACGCCATAAACGATAGGTATAGCTGTAGCCAATCTGGTTGAGACACCGCATCCATGAACGTTCAAACGTTTGAACGTTCGCGGAGTCTTTTGATGTCCTAACCGAGGTGACCATGGCTGTATTAAGGAGGTTTCCAGCAAAGCAAATACCCTACAAGCGAGTCGTTCTACCGTAGGGGCAAACGGTTGTTTGCCCAGGGCAGGGACGTTCTTTTTGAAAAATGGTCTAAGCAGTTTTGTCGTAGCTGCCCGCCAGCACCGACACCGGACGCGGCTCCACGGTGGGCCGGGGCAAAGGCTTGGGCTTGGGCTCGACCGCAGGCTTGAGCGGCGCAGGATCGGGCGCGGTTACCGAAGGTTGGTATTGAGGTCTAAAGCCGGGCACCAGCTGCTCTAGCAAAAAGGTGATCTCCGTCGGGTCGTGGCGCAGGGCAGCGCGGCCCAGGGCGCGCACCAGGCGGTCGAGCTGGGCGGGCACAATGCCGCTGGCGTTGGTGACCACAAACAGCTTGGGGTGGCGGGTGGCGGTGTACTGCTCACCGCCGACAAACAGCTCTTCGTAGAGCTTTTCGCCGGGGCGCAGGCCGGTAAAGACAATGTGCATGGTCTTGCCCAGCTCGTAGCCCGACAGGCGGATCAGCTCCTTGGCCAGGTCCACAATTTTCACCGGCTGGCCCATGTCGAGCATGAACACCTCGCCCCCCTGGCCCATGGTGGCGGCCTGGAGCACCAGCTGCACCGCCTCGGGAATAGTCATAAAGTAGCGGCAAATGTCGGGGTGGGTGACGGTAATCGGGCCACCCTCGGCAATCTGGCGCTTGAAGGTGGGCACCACGCTGCCCCGGCTGCCCAGCACATTGCCAAAGCGCACCACCTCGTAGCGTTGGCCGCTCTGGCGGGCCGCTTGCAGCACCAGCATTTCGGCCACCCGCTTGCTGGCCCCCATGATGTTGGTGGGGTTGACCGCCTTGTCGGTGGAGATCATGACAAAGTGCTCGACCTGGTAGCGCTGGGCCAGGGTGACCAGGTTTTGGGTGCCGAGAATGTTGTTGGTGACGGCCTCGGCGGCGTTGGACTCCATCATCGGCACGTGCTTGTGGGCGGCGGCGTGGAACACCATCTGGGGCTGAAACTGCCGGAAGCCGTGCTCCAGGCGATGGCGAAAGCGAATATCGGCAATGAAGGGAGAAATCTTGGGGCGATCGCCCATCCCCTGCACCACCTTTTTCAGCTCCTGCTGAATGTTAAAGATGGAGTTTTCGCCGTGGCCCACCAGGATCAGTTCTGCGGGGTGGCACTGGAGCAGCTGGCGGCACAGCTCGCTGCCAATGGAGCCCCCGGCCCCGGTGACCAGCACCCGCTTGCCCCGCACCAGGTTGGCCACCTGCTCGCCCTCCATCTGCACCGGGTCGCGGCGCAGCAGGTCTTCGATCTGCACGTCCCGCACCCGCCCGAGGGAAACGCGACCGTTGAGAATTTCGTGGATGCCGGGCAGGGTGCTGGTCTGCACCCCCGCCCGCTGGCAGATCTCGACGGTTTCGCGAATCACACTGCCCGAAACGGTGGGCATGGCGATGATCACCTTGCGAATGTGCAGCGATCGCACCAGCTCCGGGATCTGGCTGCGGTTGCCCGCCACCGGCAGTTTGCGAATGCGCAGGTGCAGCTTGGCCGGGTCGTCATCCACAAAGGCGACGGGGCGCAGGCCCAAGGACGGGTTGCGCTGCATTTCCTGCACCAGCGACACCCCGGCGCTGCCCGCCCCGACGACGAGAACGCGATCGCGGCGAAAGAAGGTGCGGCGCGACTGCCCCAGCCGCTCCAGGGTGCGCACCCTAAACCGCAGCGCCCCCACCAGCAAAAAGGCCACAATGGCGTCGAGCAGGGGCAGCGATCGCGGCAGGCCAGCCAGCCAGGTGGGGGAAAGTGCCGCAAAGGCCAGGGTTTGCAGCGCGATCGCCGCCAGCATCATCAGAGTGATCTGCTGAAGCTCGTCCACGCTGGCGTAGCGCCAGCAGCGTCGGTAGCCGCCAAACGCCCCGAGCACGCCCAGCTTAATCAGCAAAAACGCCAGGGTAAACCACACAATCTGAGGGTAGTAGGCCTGAACATTAATCGCTCCATCCAGCCGCAGGCCCAGGGCGAGCAGCGGCGACACCAGAAAAATAGCTATATCGGCCAGCAAAACATAGCGATTTCTGAGCTGGGGTAATCGGTTATTGTGCTTAAACAACATTTTAAAGAATTCTCCTGAGATGCGCTCCAAACAGCAGTTGACTATTGATTGAATGGACAGTAAAACTGTTTTGATCTCGATCCAAAATTTTGAGTCTTGAGGCCTAGCCCCAAACTCAATAAATGCAGAACGACTGTCTTTGCCTCCAGCAGATTGAATCGAAGAGAAATGGCAGAATTCCCGCCAAATTTCTCCTTGAATCATCTCTAAAAAACTTAAATGGTCAGCAGCATAGTCAAAATCAGAACGTTATAGAGATCGTTTACCTGGCGACAACTATTGGGAGCATCCCGATTTTGCAGGTGTCTGCGTCATTTCCACGAAAGTCGGCATCCATCTGGGAGTAGCCGTCCAACGTAAATTCCTGTCTACACAGGAATGACAGGCCAGCTAGCCGTCAAAATGGCAAATTCACATAGGTGGGATGCACCCCAACTATCGGTTGATTGGCTCGTTGTTCTAACGATCTGTCTACTAAAGCCAAACAGCAATGTGCATCGATCTAACTGTTGGATTGTCCAAGCAGCATAGGCGATGCCGCCATCGGATCTATGCCAGAATGCCACAGACTCAGGCTGACCAGTTAACTCTATTGAGCTGCATTTCAATGGCATTCATGAAGTTTTTGTGAAGTCAAATTCATCGACTGGCAACAAAAATGGCGGGCTGTTGATTGGGCAATTTGGCCCTCACCGAAGTCTTCTTTAAGGGTAAAAAAACTGAAATAGCACTCTACGTATCTATACCCGCTATGACAATTTTAGTGACCGGAGCGGCCGGCTTTATTGGCTATCATTTAGCCCATCGACTGCTGGCTGAGGGGCACCGGGTCTACGGCATCGACAACCTCAACGACTACTACGATGTGCGGCTTAAGCAAGCCCGCCTGGGTCAGCTGATGGCCTTTGAAAAATTCGAGTTTGATCAACTCGACATCAGCGATGGCCCCAGACTCAATACTCTTTTTTGCCAGCAGCCCTTTGAGCAGGTGGTGCACCTGGCAGCCCAGGCGGGGGTGCGCTACTCGCTGCGCAACCCCCAGGCCTACGTAGCCAGCAACCTGGTGGGGTTTGCCAATGTGCTGGAGGGCTGCCGCGATCGCGTCTCCCACCTGATCTACGCCTCCTCCAGTTCGGTCTACGGGGCCAACAAAAAGGTGCCCTTTGCGGTGGGCGATCGCGTAGACTACCCCATTTCGTTCTACGCCGCCACCAAAAAATCCAACGAGCTGATGGCCTACGCCTACAGCCACCTCTACGGCCTGTCGGTGACGGGACTGCGATTTTTTACGGTGTACGGCCCCTGGGGCCGCCCCGACATGGCCTACTTCAAGTTTGTGCAGGCCATTGACCAGGGCCAGCCCATCGATATCTACAACCACGGCCACATGGAGCGCGACTTTACCTACATTGACGATGTGGTAGAAGGGCTGGTACGTCTGCTCGACCGCCCGCCCCAGCGCCAGGCCGACCAGCCCCCCTACCGGCTCTACAACCTGGGCAACCACCGCCCCATGCCCCTGCTCAAATTTATTGAAATCATCGAGCAGGAGATGGGCAAAATTGCCCAGAAAAACTGGTTGCCCATGCAGCCCGGCGACGTGCCTATCACCTACGCCGACATTGACGATTTGGCTAAGGCGATCGACTTTCGCCCCACCACGACCCCAGAGGTGGGCCTGCGGCAGTTTGTGCAGTGGTACCAGGACTACTACGGCAAGGCAACTGCACCGGCCCAGCAACCGGCTGTAGCTCAGTCAAGCTAGGCAATCTGGCAGGTCTTTGGCGATCGCCTTTGCTACGGTGAGTTAACTATCTCGCTGGTGAATCAGCAATTGAATTGGGGGAGGAAAAACAGCTCCGGCAGAGAAGCATTCTTTAACAAATTTATGCCGCTCGTGCAGTGGCTGTTTATGGGGACACCCGAGGAAAATACTGCACTCTTAAAACATTTTTCAAAGCTGTCGATAGCAGGTTTTACCTGGGTGAAATACATCGCGATGATCCATCCTGTTCCCCTGTTAAGGGGGTGAAGCGTGAAACTTAAGCAGGCAGAGATTCGAAGGAATTTAGAACCCAGTTGTTGCGCACCTGATCAAATCGAGAACCGCTATATAACCCTCTGAATTTTAAGTTTTAGTTCACCCTACCTCCCCAGTAGTCAGTCAAGTTAAATGTGACAGGTTAACCGGTTGACGGCCTACGAAAAACGGTAAGCGGTTCGCCTTAAATCGCTTACCGTGAACCGTTTTCCCTAAGTCCCATTCCCCGGCATTATTTTTTTGACTGAGCCCTAGTGAAGCAAGGGGTGTCATCGTCCTGTAAAGTCCGCTCCCCCACGTTCGCTCCCTCGCTATTGCCATGAATACAAGTCAGTATTGGATGATGCTCAAACGTCGCTGGCTGCCCGCCACGGTGGTGTTTACCAGCGTAGTGGCCGGTACGGCGGCTACCCTGGCGCTCCAGCCTGAGATTTACCAGGCAGAGGGCAAAATTCGCTTTACCGGAGCCGACAAGGCGGCGGCGCTGACCGGAGTCGGGGCTGGAGTCGGCGGGTTTGACCCCACCGTCGAGTCCAACAACCCCATCACCACCGAGATGGAGGCGATTCGCTCGGCCCCGATTCTCGATGCCACCCTGGAGCAAGTGAACGCTCTGCTGCCCGCCGACCAGGCCCCCCTGACCCGCGGTGACCTCAAGCGCAATCTCAAGCTCACCAGCCCGCGCGGCACCGACATTCTGCTGATGGCCTACCGCAGCAAGACCCCCGATCTGGCTCAGGCCATCGTCGATACGGTGATGGCGGTCTACCTCGACCAGCACATTCAAGACAACCGCGCCGAGGCCGTGGCCGCCCGCGAGTTTCTAGAGCGAGAGCTGCCCGGTGCCGAGGCGCGGGTGCAGGCGGCGGAGACCGAGCTGCGCCGCTTTCAGGAGGCCCACCAGGTGGCCTCGCTGGAGGAAGAAAAAGGCGCGATGGTAATCGCCCGCGAGGAGCTGCGCCGCCACATTGCCGAGGCCAACTCTGAACTGGCTGACGCCAGCGCCCAGGTAGATACATTCAGCCAGCAGCTGGCGATGACCCCGCAGCAGGCGATCGCCCTCACCTCCCTGAGCCAGTCGGCGGGGGTGCAGGATATTCTCACCCAGTTTCAGGCGGTGGAGGCGCAGCTGGCGGTGGAGCGGGTGCGCTACCGCGACGCCAGCCCGGTGGTCTCAACCCTGCTCTCTCGCCGCGAACACCTCGCTGCCCTGCTGGATGAGCGGGTGAGCGAGGCGCTCAATGGCCTGCCCGCCCCGCCCAAGGGCCAGCTGCAAGGGGGCGAACTCAAGGCGGCCCTGGCCGGAGATCTGGCCCGCACCGAGGCCAAACGCCAGGGCCTGGCCCAGCAGGTGAATGCCCTGACCACCGCGCAAAACGCCTATGCCCAGCGGGCCGCTCAGCTGCCCTTTCTAGAGCAAGAACAGCGGGAGCTGATGCGACGGCTGGAGGCGGCCCAGTCAACCTACTCGCTGCTGCTGGGGCGGCTGCACGAGACCCGCGTCAGCGAAAACCAGAACGTGGGCAATGCCCGCATTCTGCAACCGGCGGTGGTGCTGGAGCGCCCGGTAGCCCCGCGCCAGGGGTCGTTTTTGGCCACCGGGACGCTGCTGGCGCTGGGCCTGGCGGGGCTGACGGCCCTGGGGCTGGAGTCGCGCGATCGCAAGGTCAAAACCGCCGCCGAGGCCAAAGACCTGTTTGGCCTCACCCTGCTGGGCATGATTCCTGACCACCGCTGGGGCAACCTGCCCGGTGGCCACACCGAAGTTGTGGTCGAGCAGGCCCCCAGCAGCGCGATCGCCGAAGCCTACCGGATGCTGCAAGCCAACCTCAAATTTCTCAGTTCTGACCGCGTCATCAAGACCGTCGTGATCACCAGCTCGGTGATTGGCGAGGGCAAGTCCATTGTGTCGGCCAATCTGGCTATGGCCCGCGCCCAGACCGGCCAGCGGGTGCTGCTAATCGACGCCGACATGCGCTGCCCCCGCCAGCACCAGATCTGGCAGGTGGTCAACGACCAGGGCCTGAGCAACCTGCTGGTGGAACCCCAGACCACCCAGGGCATTCTCAAGACCCCGGTGGAGCACCTGGATGTGCTCACCGCCGGAGTGCTGCCCCCCAACCCGGCGGTGCTGCTCGACTCCCAGCGCATGGTGGCGGTGCTAGAGCAGCTGGGCCAGACCTACGACTTTATTGTGATCGACACCCCCGCCCTCAACATCGGCGTCGATGCCCTGGCCCTGGGCCAGATGGCCGACGGGGTGGTGCTGGTGACCCGCCCCGGCACGGTGGATATCGACAGCGCCGCCGTGGCCAAGGAGCGGCTGTCCCAGTCGCGGCAGCCGGTGCTGGGCCAGGTGATCAACGGCATTTTGCCCCAGCACGAACCCCACAGCTATTTCTACTACGGCACCTATGGGCAGGCCGTCGGGTCGCCCCTGGGGGCAACGGTGGGCCGCGATCGCAGGCTGGCCTAACCCATGCTAGAGCGTGTCTCCAAACTCTACGGCGGCTTTGACGGCGAACTGCGCCAGGTGCTGAGCAATACCAGCTGGCTGTTTGTGGGCCGCAGCACCCGCCTGCTGGTCAGCCTGCTGGTGAGCACCTGGGTAGCCCGCTACCTCAAGCCTGAGGGGTTTGGCAGCTTGCAGTACGCCCTGGCCTTTGTCAGTTTTTTTTCGCCCCTCTCGACCGTGCAGATGGGGCCCATCGTCACCCGCGACCTGGTGCGCCAGCCCGACCAGCAGGGGGAAATTTTGGGCACCGCCGTGGGGGTGCAGGTGGTCGGGGGGCTGGGGGCGATCGCCCTCAGCATTCTGGGCATGGTGGTGCTGGCCCCCGATCAACCTCTGGCGCAGCTGCTGGTGGCGATCGTCGCCCTCAAGTACCTGTTCAACTCGCTCCAGCCGATCGAGAACTGGTTTGAAGCCCAGATTGCCTCAAAATATGCCGTACTGGCCGAGCAGGGGGCGTTTTTGCTGGTGGTAATCCTCAAGATTGCCCTGGTGCTCAACCACGCCCCCGTCGCCACCTTCGCCGCAATCATTGCCCTCGAAGCGCTGTTCTACGCCCTGGGGCTGCTGCTGTTTTACAATCGCCAGGGGCAGCGGGTGAGTACCTGGCGCACCAGCCTCAAACGGGCGGGCTATCTGCTCAAAGAGTCGTACCCGCTGGTGCTGTCCTCAACGGCTTGCGTGCTGTACATCAGCATCGACCAGGTGATGCTGGGGCAGATGCTCAACAGTGCCGCCGTCGGCATCTACGCCAGTGCCGCCACCCTTTCCGAGGCGACCTCGTTTTTGCCGATCATTCTCTGCTCGTCGCTGTTTCCCGGCATTGTCAAAGCCCAGGGCCAGGGGGGCGGCTACCGTCGCCGGTTGCAGCGGCTCTACGACCTCAACACCCTGACCGCCTACGGCCTGGTTGCGGTGCTGATTCCCCTGTCGGGGGTGCTGATTTTGGGCCTCTACGGCCCCGCCTACCGGGCCGCCCTGCCCATTTTTGCCGTCCACATCTGGAGCACCCTGTTTGCCTTTCTCGGCATTGCCCAGAGCAAGTGGATTGTGGCCGAAGGGCTGCAAATCTACAATCTCTACTCCCGCCTGGCCGGGCTGGCCAGCAATATTCTGCTCAACCTGTGGCTGATCCCGACCTGGGGCGGCCTGGGCGCGGCGGTGGCCACGCTGATTTCCTACGCGGTAGGTGGCTACCTGTTTTTCTGGTGCCTGCCCCAAACTCGCCCCAACGCCCGCCTGATGACAAAGGCCCTGGCCCTACCGCTGCGCCTGCCCCAGCTGGTCTACCGCTGGTGGCTAAGCAATTCGCCGTCCAGATAAGCCCATGGTGCATCTAATACTAAATCCTGCTTGGCTACCCCCGATTCCCCAGGGCGAACACGTGGGTTCGCCCCTACAAGTTGGCCTTTTGGGAATCGGGGGTATGTGATTCGGATTTGGTATAAGCCACCCCTTCACCCCTTCACCCCTCCACCCCTCCACCCCTTCACCCCTCCACCCCTCCACCCCTCCACCCCTTCACCCCTCCACCCCTCCACCCCTCCACCCCATGCTCCCCATCCTCTTTGTCATCTTCCAAACCGGCAGCAATGCCAACGGCGGTGTTGAAAGCATCACCCAGATCATTGAGCACAGCCCGCAGCTGCGGCCCACCATCGTGACCCAAATCGCCACCCCGGTGAATGATCGCTGGGCTGAGGCGGGAGCCGAGGTGCAGGTGTGGCCCCTGCCCTACGCCATCGGCAGCGCCTTCAGTGGTGGATCCATCTGGCAACGCTGGCGGCGGCTGTGGTCGCTGGTGGCGACTAACCTGCGCATGTTTGGGCTGGTGCGCCGCAGCGGCTGCCGGGTGGTGCACCACAACGACCCCAGCGCGTTTTGGCACACGGCCCTGGGGGCCAAGCTGGCGGGGGCCAGGGTGGTGTTCAACATTCGCGATACCAAGCCTGCCGACGATCGCTACGGGCTGAAGTGGCAGCTGGCGGGGCGGCTGGGCGATCGCATTCTGGTGCTCTCTCAGGCCATGGGCCAGTCGATTTTGGCGCGGCTGGCGGCGGTGCAGTCCTCGCCTGAGAAGGTGCAGGCCATCTACAGCATTGTGGACCCGGCGCGGTTTTATCCGCTGGAAGCAGGGGCGCGATCGCAGCGGCGGCAGCAGTTGGGCATCGCCCCAGACACCCTGGCCCTGGGCTATGTGGCCACCTTTAACCCCAAAAAAGCCCAGCTGGCGTTGATTGAGCAGGCCGCGCCTGCCTTACAGCAGGCAATTCCCAACCTGCGGATCTACTTTATTGGCGACTGCGACGGGGCGCAAAACCCCTACGCACAGCATTGCCTGGAGGCTGCCCAGCGGCTGGGGTTGACGAACCTGGACTTTGTCGGCTACACCCCGGCGGTGGCGGACTGGTACCCGGCCCTCGATCTGGTTGCCCTGGCCTCGCGCCAGGAGGGGCTGGCCCGCTGCATGATCGAAAGCCTGGCCTGCGGCACGCCCGTGGTTTCCTTTGACGTGTGCTCGGCGGCAGAAATTCTCACGGGCTACGACTGTGGCCGGGTGGTGGCCCAGGGCGACTACGGGGGGCTGGTGGCGGCGATCGCCGCTTTGGCCTGCGATCGCGATCTGCGCCGCCGCCTGGGCCAGAACGGGGTACAGATGGCGCGGGCGTTGTTTCAGCCCGAGGCGATCGCCGCCCAGTACGCAGCGGTCTATCGAGAATTAGCCCAGCCCAGCCTGCCCCGCGCAATTGTCGATGGGTGCGGTTCTCCCTCAGGTTTATCCAGGTTTTTGCCATGACCTCTGCCCCTGCCCTGACGCGATCGCTTACCTCCACCGCTGTCCCCTCTCCCTTTGTGCCCATGACCGGGCTGCACCGGGCGCTGACGGGAATCTTGCTGCTAGGGACGCTGGTGGCCATTGGTGTTTGCCAAATACTCAACCCCTCGGGGAATGCCGAGCTGTGGGGAGCCTTTGCGGCGCTGATCGCCAATTTTGCCCTGCTGCTCGCGCCAGTGGTGTTCTACCAGCCCACCTTTGGCTGGTTTCACCCCTTTGTCTTTGGGCTGTTTTTCACCTACCTCGACCACCTGCGCCGCATCGATGTGTACCTCAACGGGTTGCAGTGGCACGCCGCCCTGCCCGGCTGGAGTGCCGAGAGCCTCACCGCCCTGCTGAGCCAGGAGCTGTGGCTACAGGGGCTGGGGCTGCTGGCCTGGTACGGGGGCTATGCCCTTTCCCCGGCGCTGCCCGCCCCGGCGGTGCAGTTCCATCGGCCTCGCCACCTGGCGGTGAAGGTGAGCGGGGCGGTGCTGTTTTCGGCGGCGCTGTTCACCGTCTACATGCAGAGCCGGGGGGGCATTCTCAGCCACATGTTGTCCTGGGGGGCAGGGCGCAACGAGGCGCTGGCCGGGGCCTTTTACTGGCAGTTTTTTACCCAACTGGGGCTGATCGGCTGCCTCAGCTGGCTGGTGATTGATCCGCGATCGCCCGTACGACCGCTATTTTGGGGCTGCACCGCCACCAGCCTGTTTATGGTCTACCTGACCGGCGGTTCCCGCTCCAGCGTGATCTATTTCATGATTATGGGGGTGCTGGCCTGGCTGCTGCGAGAGCGCAAAATGGCGGTGATGCAGCTGGTGGCGATCGCCCTGGTGGGGCTGTTTCTCATGGGCATCTTGGGCAACCTGCGGGCCAGCACCTACGGCGGCACCATCGACTGGAATGTGCTGCGGGGCGGGGTGCCCGCCGAGTCCACCACGGGCGAGTCGGCCCTGGCCAGCGGCCTGAGCGAGGTGTCGCAGCGCACCAGCGTCTATGCCGGGGTATTCCCCATTTTGGGGCTGGTGCCTGAGCAGGTCGATTTTCTCCGGGGCAGCTCTTACCTGGCGGTGCTGACCCTGCCCGTGCCCCGCTCCCTCTGGCCAGAAAAGCCGGGCCTGGTGGCGGGAAGGGTCGGCGAAACCTTTTTTGACATGCCCGTGGGGATGCCGCCGGGGGCGGTGGGGGAAGCCTACTGGAACTTTGGCCTGCCGGGGGTGGCGATCGCCTTCTTTTTGTTTGGTATCTTCACTCGCTGGCTGGCCGACAGCTTTCGCACCTATGCCGACCAGCCCGCCGCCATTGTGCTATACGTGATCACGCTGTTTTTGTTTGCAGAACCCTCGGGCCTGAGCATCATTGCCTGGCTGATGATGCTGGTGCCTGCGGTGGCCTTTTTAATGGCGATCGGGGCCATGAGTTTGGGAAAGTCTGCGGCGGCTGAAGGGCGATCGTGAGCCGTCAAAGAACATGTTTGAAATCTGCTGTTTACTTCTGTTTCGCTTCACGGCAGGCTCACAAAACCGATCTACGATCAAGATAAGAGAGAGGTGCATTTGAGCAACTTCAAAGCTTTAAGCAATTGGCTCCAAAGCACTGCCTCCCAAACCCAAAAGAGCCAGTGTTTTTATTCCTAGAAAATAATAAATCCACTGGACTCATCTTCCTGAGCAAATGGAGGAAACGTTATGGCGATTATGCAACGCGATTCCCTGGACAAACTTACCCATTGGGAACCTTTTAGAGGCATTGAACAGCTACATCAAGAGATGAATCACCTGTTTGATCGGCTCCTGCAAGAGGGCAATGGCGGTGAGCGATCGCTCACTTTTATCCCCTCCGCCGAGCTAGAAGAAACTGAGCAGGAAATTCATCTCAAGCTCGAAGTGCCGGGCATGGAAGCGAAGGATCTAAACGTGGAAGTGACTGAGTCAACGGTGTCGATCAAAGGCGAACGCAAGTCCGAGTCTAAAACCGAAGAGAAGGGAGTTGTGCGTTCAGAATTTCGCTACGGCAGCTTTGAGCGGGTAATTCCGCTGCCGGCCCCGATTCAAACCGCCCATGTGCAAGCCAACTACAAAAACGGCCTGCTGACCCTGACGTTGCCTAAGGTTCAATCAGCGCCTCAGTCTACGGTGAAGGTCAATATCAGTTAGGCCCTCAGACATCTAAATTCCGCCTGCCCCCATAAACCGGGGGCAGGCCCCTGGAGGTGACTATGCTTACAGTGGTGCGACACAGCCAGATCCACGGGTTGACGGCCATTGATGGCGCTACCGTTGCAAGTTTGGGCGAAATTGAGGCGGTGTGGCTTGACGACACCGGACGGGTGGCCTATCTGTCGGGCCGCGAGGGCTTTTTGCCCCTCGATCAGGTGGCCGATATCAGCCAGCAGGCGCTATCTACCTGCGGTCGGGTGTTGGTGGCAGCCCCAGACCACGTGCAGTCGCTGCACGAGCTGCGGGTGCAGTCCTTTTGGGGCGATTTGCTGGGCTGGGTGGACGATTTTCTCTTTGACTGGCGGACGGGCGAAATTGCCGCCTACGTGCTGGCCGGGCGCAGTGTAGAACCCCTGGGTGAGCACGCGGTGTTTTACCCCGATGACGTGGAAGAACTGACTCCCGACTACCTGCGGCTGAAGGAAAATGCCTACGCCGACCTGAAGCCTGAGTCGGAGGGGTTGCAGGCGTTTTTAAGCGAACAGCCCGAGTCGGTGCAGCAGATGGTGGCCATCATGCGCCACCGCCTGTATCCGCTGCTGCTGCCCCAGGATGGCCCCGACGCCGTGAAGGTCAAGGTCAACGGTGCCGGGGATGAACTGGCGGCCTCGGGGGAGCACGACCGCAGCGCGTTGCAGGCCGCCACCGCCCTGCTGCACGAGCAATGGGAGAACCTGCGGCACAGCCTGGGCCGCTCGGGTCAGCGGGCCAGGGCGGCGCTGGCCTCAGCCCGCCAGCACCTGTGGGGCCGACCTCCGGCCTAGCAAGTTTTAAGCTATGGGTTGGACGGCAAACTGGCACACGCCCAGTCGGGGTTCAAGCAACAATTTACCCAGATTGTTACTCCCCGATTACGGCATGAAAAGTATTGACAGTTCATTGCCTAGAGTTCATACAAAAGCCAAGCACTTATCTGTTGATAATCAGTCTTTTTGTAAGCAGCAAAATAGGGTATTAAAGCTTTTATTTTTCACCGCTTCCCTGGGCAATGGGGGGGCAGAAATGCACCTTTTACGGTTGATCAACGCCCTCGATCGCAGTCAGTTTCGGCCCTTGGTGGCCGTGGCCCAGCGGGGGGGCAGCTACGAGGCAGCCCTGGCGGACGATGTGCCCATCTATGGCCTCAACCCGGCGGGGGTATCCTCCAGCAGTCTACGGATGGTGCGGGCGATCGCACCCCTGCGCGACCTGATTCAGGCCCAGCGGCCCGATGTGGTCTGCGCCGCCCTCGACCACGCCAACCTGGCGGCGATCGCCGCCTGCCGAGGGCTCTCTTACCGCCCCAAGCTGCTGGTGTGCGCCCAAAATTCGCCCCTCAGTCAGTACCACCGCCCCTGGCACCCCCTCGATCGCGCCATGCGGAGCCTCCTGGCCCACCAGCTCGCCGGGGCCGATGGGCTGATCGCCCTCTCCCAGGGTGTAGCGGCAGAGTTTGCGTCGCTGATGCAGCCGCCCCAGCCCCCCATCCATGTGATCTACAACATTGGCCTTGATGAGCGGGTGACGGCCGGGGCGATCGCTCCCCTGGCGACCAGCGACCTGCCCCTGCCCCGCCCGCTGATTGTGGCCTGCGGACGCCTGTGCGACCAAAAGGGCTTTACTTACCTGCTCGACGCCCTGGCCAGGGTGCGACGAACCGTGCCCGCCCACCTGTGGATTGTGGGGGAGGGGCCGCTGCGCCCGGCACTGGAGCGCCAAATTCGGCGGCTGGGCCTGGAGGGTGCCGTGCGGCTGCTGGGCTTTCGGCCCAACCCCTACCAGCTGATGGCGGCGGCGGATGTGTTTGCGCTGTCGTCGGTGTACGAGGGCTTTGGCAATGTGGTGGCTGAGGCTCTGGCCTGCGGTACCCCCGTGGTGGCCACCGACTGCCCCCACGGCCCGGCAGAAATTTTAGAGAACGGCGAGGCCGGACTGCTGGTGCCCCCCCGCGACGGGGCGGCTCTGGCGGTGGGCATTTTGCGCCTGCTCCACGAGCCGAATCTGCGGGAGCGGCTGGTGGCAAGGGGTCGGGTGCGATCGCAGCAGTTCCGTGCCGATGCGATCGCGGCCCAATACGCCGCTCTCTTCAGGCAAGTGCTGACTTGAAGCCTATCGCCCCAGTCGGTCAGCCTTTTGATCGGCTGCGCCCTGACGCCCCATGCCCGTCTATCAAAACTCTTTATCGAACGACCTATGTGCGGAATCTGTGGCACTGTGGGCAATCCCAACGCCTCTCAAAACCTGGCGATCGCCCTGGAGCGCATGGCCCATCGCGGCCCCGATCAGCAGGGCCAGATCGTCCAAAATCAGGTCATATTGGGCCACCGACGGCTGGCCATTCTCGATCTGTCAGACCAGGGCCGCCAGCCGATGACCAACGAAGACGGCACCCTCTGGCTCGTCTTTAATGGCGAGATCTATAACTTTGCCGACCTGCGCACTCGTCTGGAGCCCTATCACCAGTTCCATTCCCACACCGACTCGGAGGTGCTGATCCACGGCTACGAGCAGTGGGGTATCGATGGCCTGCTCCAGCGAGTGCGGGGCATGTTTGCCTTTGCCCTGTGGGATGAAGCCCAGGGCACGCTCCATATCGGGCGCGACCACGTGGGCAAAAAGCCCCTTTACTACAGCGGCCTGGGGGGCGGGCTGACCTTTGCCTCGACCCTGCCCGCCCTGGTCGATCTGCTGGGCACAACGCCGGAGGTTTCTGCCCCCGCCGTGCTCGACTACCTCACCTACCTCTGCGTGCCCGCCCCCCAGGCCATCTTTGCGGGGGTGGCCAAACTGCCCCCGGCCCATCGGCTGGAATACCGACTGGGGCAACCCGTCAAGCTGGTGCGCTACTGGCAGCCCGACTATGGCCACCCCGAACAGCGCACCGAAGCCGAGTGGCTCGACCACATTGAAACCACGCTGAAGCAGGCCGTGGGCGATCGCATGGTAGCCGATGTGCCCGTGGGGGCCTTTTTGAGCGGCGGCGTAGACTCCAGCCTGATTGTGGCGCTGATGGCCAGCCAGTCCTCTAGACCGATCAAAACGATCTCCGTCGGGTTTTCCCAGGCCTCGTTTAACGAGTTGCCCTACGCCCGCCTAGTGGCCGAGCGCTACGGCTGCGACCACAGCGAACATATTGTGCAGCCCCAGGCTGCCGCCGTGCTGCCCGCGCTAGTGGCCCACTTTGGCGAACCCTTTGCCGACCATTCGGCCCTGCCGATGTACTACCTGGCCCAGGCGGCTCGCACCCAGGTGACGGTGGTGCTCACTGGCGACGGCGGCGACGAGACCTTTGCAGGATACAAACATCTGCCTGCGGTCAGGCTGGCCCAGGGCCTGTATCGGCTGCCCCATGCCCTCAAGGTGGCCCTGGCCGCCCGGCTGCGAGAACTGGACGATCGCGGCGTACGCGGCGTGCGGAAGTTTCGCTGGATTGCCGAAATTGCCCAGGGAGCCGGAGGCACCTACGTTTTTGATGTCGTCAGCGGACGCACCTGTCGCGACTACCGCGCCCAGATGCTGGGGCCACGGCTGCAACCCTGGACAGACCACTCCAGCGATGCCCTCTACACCGACCTCTGGCAAAGCTCTGACCTCACCAATTGGGTTGATCGCGCGCTGTGCATCGATTTGCTGACGCTGCTGCCCGACGACCTGTTGACTAAGGTGGATATCACCACTATGGCCCACGGGTTAGAGGCGCGATCGCCCTTCTTAGACCTGCGTTTGGTCGAACTCTCAGCCAAAATTCCGGCCCGGCTCAAGCTCAAGCGCTTGCAGACCAAACGCCTACTCAAACAGCTGGCGATCAAGTACCTGCCCAAAGAAGTCTTGTATCGCCCCAAGCAGGGCTTTTCGCCGCCCACCTCCCACTGGCTGCGCGACGACCTCGGCCCCGAAGTTAAGACAGTTCTGCTGTCTAAGGCGGCGCGACAACGGGGTTACATTGCCCCGGAAGTCACCACACTGCTATTGGACGAACACCAGCGCGGCAAGGCCGACCATGGGCAACGACTGTGGTCGCTGCTCATGTTGGAGCTGTGGTTTCAACGATTTGTGGATAAATCTCTGTCAGCCAGCGACGGGCTGGGAATGCCGCTCTCTGCCCCGGATCCTTTTGAAAAAGTACTGGTATAGCTATGCAAACGTTTGACTCCATCGCGGTGGGTGTGCCTCAGCCCCTAGCTTCGCAGGCTTCCTCCCTGCGAGTGCTCTACTACATTGCCTACTATCAGCGCATGGCTGGGGCCAACCGCAGCCTGTTTGAGCTGGTGACTCACCTGCCCCCCTGGGTGACGCCCCTGGTGGTGCTGGCTGGAGAAGGGCGGGCGGCCCAGGCCTACCGCGATGCGGGAATCGAGGTAGAAGTGCTGCCCCCCGGCAAGGCCCTCAACCAGTTTGGCAAAGCCATGCTGAGCTGGTCTCCCTGGAAACGTGCCCAGGTGGCGGTAACCGAACTGCTGCCCTACACCCTGCAATGCCTGGCCCTAATGCGGGACTGGCAGCCCGATCTGGTGCATGTCAACGGCGGCAGGGGGGCGTTGATGATTGGGGCCGCCGCTCGACTGGGGGGCTATCCGGTGGTGGGGCACATGCGCGGTCAGCAGCCCTTCAGCGGCATTGCCGACACCTATTTTGAATGGGTTACCCATCGCATTGTCACCGTCTGTGATGCCATTCAAACGGATCTCAGCCCCGCCGCCCGCGCCAAGGCCACCACCGTCTATAACGGCATTCGCCAAGTGGCCGCCACCGCCCCCCCTAGTCCCTGGCTCAAAGCCCTAAAGGCTGAGGGCAAGCTGATCGTCGGCTGCTTTGCCTCGGTGGTGCCGTTTAAGGGCCACCGCCATCTGCTGGAGGCCGTCGCCGAATTGAACCGTCGCGGCTGGGCCGACCAGGTCGTGTGTGTCTGCGTGGGCGATATTGAGGCCGAGTACCAGGGTCACGCCACCTGGCTAATGCAGCGCCTGCAAGATCTGAAAATCCACAACCTGACCTTTACCGGCTGGCAGTCCGACCCATTCCCGTTTTACGAACTGGCGGATATTGAAGTGCTGCCCTCGGTCAGCCGCGAAACCATCGACTACGGCGATCGCACCATCACCATCGAAGGCAACGAAGGCTTTCCCCGCACTCACCTGGAGGCGATGTACTTTGGGCTGCCCATTGTCGGCACCGACATCGCGGGGGTGCGGGAGCAAGTTGAACACGGGGTGAACGGGTTTGTGGTGCCCCCCGGCGACCCCATCGCCCTGGCCGACGCCCTCGAAACCCTGCTCAAGGATAAGGATTTGCGATCGCAGCTAGGCCAAGCCGGGCGCGATCGCGTCCAGCGCGACTTTTCTACTGAGGCCCACGTCGCCGCCATGGTCAACCTCTACCAAGACCTCCTGCCCCGCAGATAAACCCTCTACGGCCTCACGCCTCCTCACCCATGACCCGCCTACCCAGCTCACTCCTCCTCGGCCTTGCCGCTGTCACTACTGCGGGCCTGGTGTGGCTCGCCCACAGCCGTGCCCCCTCCGCTAGCCTGCCCCCCCTGGCCACAGCCACTCGCCCCGACGGCCAGAGCGAAGCCTACTACGCCGCTGGGGATGCCGCCCTGACCACCGGCCTGGCGTTGCTCAACGACTACTGGACGACTTTGCTCAACGAGAATCCCGCTCTGGCACGGGGCCACGTGGACCACTACCTGCCGCCCACGCTCAAGGCCCTGGGCTATCGCCCCGCCGATGCCCTGATGGCTGAGCTGGCCGAAACCTTCTTTGCCGCCCGCGATCCGCAGACGGGGCTGATTCCCTACGCCTACGAGGCCGAGCTGCCCAGGGACCCCAAGGCCCCAGATGCCATCTTCACCACCGCCAACAAGCAGCCCGTGGGGCTGATCGATCGGGCCGCTGAGCTGTGCCAGTGGTCGCCGGGCGATCGCGCCCTGCAAAGCCAGTGTGTAGATCTGGCCCAGAGCACCATTGACCACTTTGATGTGCCCCAGCCCACGACTGAACCCACCGGACTCTGGGGCTGGGTCGATGTCACCAGCGGCGCGGCCCCCCGCCACGCTCTTACCCTGACCCAGGACTACGGCCAGGTGGCCCTGGGCATGGTGAAGCTAGCCGCCGCCAAACCCGAGTTGCGGCCCTGGGCCGACGAAAAACTGGCCTTTGTCTGGCAGCACCCCCAAAGCTCCACCCTGCCCCTGCTCTACGAGCAGTTTGTGCTTACCCAGGGGCTAGAGCGCCCCGAGGAGCCCTCCAGCGATACCGACACCCTGTACTTTGTGCGCCAGCTGTTTGAGCTGTGCGAACTGACCGGTACCCCCCAGTACTGCGACTGGGCTATGGCCACCACCGATGTCTGGGTCGAGCGGGCCTGGGTGCCCCAGTGGGGCCACTTCATTCGCAAGCTCAACCCCGACGGCAGCCGGGCGGTCGATAGTCTCTACGGCGACGGCAAATACAACACGCTTTATATATTGGTGCAGGCTTACCGGGTGACGGGCGATCGCGCCTACCTCGACCGCCTTCAGCTCGCCTGGAACACCCTCAGGCACCTGGGCCAAGACGGCCTCGCCCCCGAAATGGTGGAGCGGGGAGAAATGGTTGTTGACCAGGGCCTCGACCCCCAACAGACTATTTTTCTCGACATTTTGCTGGAGGCCTACGCCGCCAGCGATGACCCAGCGTTTCTGCGGGCGGCGGATGATCTGGGCGATCGCATTCTAGAGGAAGGGGAATCGGTCATGCGGCTAGAGAGTGGCCAGGCAGGGGGGGCTCTACTCAGGCTGGCCCAGGCTCGCCAGGGGATCGGGCGGCTGGAGCTGGAGCTGCCCGCCACAGAGACCCAGCTGACCCTGCGCCACCGAGGGCGCACCCTGCTGCAAACCCAGGTGCCAGGGAAAATTGCGATCGTCTACTTACCCCAGGGCCACTACACCGTCGTCGCCCAGCGCGAGGGCACGACCCACACCTTGCCAATCAAACTCAGTGAATCAATCCAAATCACAGTCCCCTAACTGATTGATTGTGTAGCTTAATTTGCAGGTTGGCGTGAGGATGTGCAGGTGGGTGTTGAGGCTCGGCGAAACCCAGCAGATCCTCGGCAGGGCTAGGTTTTCACTTCGTCAAACTCAACCTAAAGAGCTGCACCATAAAATATCCAAAGCTGGCAAAATGGCACGACTTAATTTTTGGTCTTGGCTACATTAAACGTAGAATTTATCCTAGCAAGAACCGCAGAAACTGCGATCAATAATTGCATTTATCGAGGCGATATCGCCTTGCCCATCTACTCTTTTTGACAATGAAGATTTTACATATTTGTGCGGTGGGGGCGACCACCTTAAAACTGCTGCGCCCCCAGATAGACCATCTGCTTAACTGCGGCCTTGAAGTGGAAGTAGCCTGCTCTCCCGATGCCGATACTGAGTCTTTTCGTCAGTTTGGCTATGTGGTGCACACAGTGCACATCGATCGCGAAATTTCGCCTATTAAAAATCTCAAAAGCCTCATCAAGCTTGTTAAGTTGATGCAGCAGCAGCGATACGATTTGGTGCATGTGCACACCCCCATTGCCGCTGTCCTGGGGCGGATAGCGGCCAAAACTGCCGGAGTGAAACGCATTGTTTACACCGCCCACGGTTTTCCCTTTCACGATTTGCTGTCGCCTGGGCAATACGCTGTTTACTTTGCCATTGAGAAGTTTTGTGCTCAGTTTACCGACCTGATTTTGACGCAGAGCTACGAAGATCTGGTTACCGCCCAGCAAAAAAATCTTTGCCCAGCCCACAAAATTCGCCACCTCAACAACGGGGTTGACAGCCACACATTTTCTCAACAGCGGCTCAGCCCGGCGGCTCAAGCTAGACTGCGCGAGCTGCTGGGCATTCCTGATGGTGCCCTGGTGGTGGGCACCATTGGGCGGCTGACGCGGCAAAAGGGGTTTGCCTATTTGGTCGATGCGATCGCCCAGCTGCGCCCCCAGTTCCCCAAGCTGCGCCTGCTGATTATTGGTGGCGAACTGAGCACTGACCCCGAACCGTTTCAAGCGGAACTGATGGCCCAAGTGCAGGGGCTGGGGCTGCAAGACTGCGTCACCTTTACCGGCTTTCGCGACGACACCCCTGAGCTGCTGGGTTTGCTGGATGTGTTTTGCCTGCCCACCTACTTTGGCGAGGGGCTGCCCCGCTCCATTCTCGAAGCGATGGCGATGGGGCTGCCGATTGTCACCACCGATATTCGCGGCTGTCGGGAGGCGGTGATCCCCCAGGAAAACGGGCTGATTGTGCCACCGAAGGATAGCGGGGCGCTGGCTGAAGCCCTGGGGGAACTGCTGGGCGATCGCGCCCTGCGCCAGCGGTTTGGCGAGGCCAGCCGTCAGCGGGTTGAGGCGCTCTACAACGAGCGCTATGTGTTTGAGCGCCTGGCCACCTGGTATCGAGAGTTGGGGATAGAAATGGCCGTTCCAGCAGCTGATCATGTCGCCACCAGAGAGCTTTTGGGGACCGAAGCCCCGCGGTAATTGATTTTTTTTGGTTTTCTACGCGCCCAAGCGCCGTGCCTATTTGTACTCATACACCAGAGGTGTTGCCCATGCAGACCGATGCTAAAACCCACACCGTCCGCTCTCTGGAGCAGTGGAAAGTAATTGAGCGGGCTCGCCTCGGCCAGCGCCAAGGGATCAAATTGCAGCTAGTTCTAAAGCGGCTGATCGATGTGGTGCTGGCGGCGGTGGGAGTGGTAATGATTGCGCCGCTGCTGGTGGCAATCGCGATCGCCGTGCGCCTCAGTTCCCCCGGCCCGGTGTTTTTTATTCAAGAGCGCATGAGCCAGTTTGGCCAGCCCTTTTATATCTATAAATTTCGCACCATGGTCGATGGGGCCATCCACATCGGGGCTGGTATTAACACCTTTGAGGGCGATCCTCGCATTACCCCGGTGGGCAAATTTTTGCGGGACTATCACCTGGATGAACTGCCCCAGCTCTTTAACGTGCTGCGGGGGGAAATGAGCCTGGTGGGGCCGCGCCCGCTGCTGATGTCGGCCCTCGAAACCTATACTCTTCGGCAGCAAAAGCGCCTACTGATGCCGCCAGGGATGACCGCCTGGGAAGCGGTGAAGGGCGGCTTGAATAACAGCTTGAGCGATCGCCTCAATTTAGATATTTGGTATGTCGAAAACTGGTGGCTGGGCCTCGACTTATGGATTTTGCTGCTCACCATTCCAGTCGTTCTGCGCCGCGAAGGCGTCTACGAATGCCAGGACATAGAACCCTCCTAAATCCACCGTAGGGTGGGCACTGCCCACCACTATCTCTGCAATGACTGATAATCCAACTCAGAACTAATTTTGTTGGGTATCGCTGGCGCTCCACCCAACCTACACAACGCTCTAATTTTTTGGGTATTGCTAACGCGCACCCAACCTACACAACTCCTACACAACACAGTTTTTGACAGATAGATCCGTTACTCAAACAGGCTTTCCAATCATTTTTTTCGATCGCCCGAGTTGTTTCACTCCCTACCTAATCATGACTGTTGCCGCTATTCACCAGCCCCAGTACCTACCCTACCTCGGCTTTTTTCACAAATTGGCCCAGGCCGATCTGTTCATCGTGATGGACAATGTTGAGTTTTTGCGGCGGGGTTTACAGCACCGCAATAAGGTCAAAACCAGCCAGGGCGATCAGTGGCTGACGGTGCCGGTTTTGCACCAGCAAAATCAGCGCATTCTCGATGTCAAAATCAACCCCGACACCGCCTGGAACCGCAAGCACTGGGGCACGCTGACCACCAACTATTCGCCCGCGCCCTACTTTGATCGCTACGCCACCGATCTGCAATACCTCTTGCAGCAGGACTGGCACAATCTCTGTGCGCTGAATATGGCGCTGATCAAGTGGGTGATGCGGCAGCTTGAGATTCATACGCCCATGGTTCGGCTGTCGGAACTGCCCGTTCAGGGGCACAAGAGCGAACTGCTGATTTCGACCTGCAAAGCCGTGGGGGCAGACACCTACCTTTCGGGGCCTGGGGGGCGCGGCTATATGGATCTGGCGCTGTTTGACGCGGCGGGGGTAGAGGTGCTTTGGCAGGAGTTTACGCCACCTCGCTATGCACAGGTGTTCCCTGAGGTGGGGTTTGTGCCCAACCTGTCGATTTTGGATGTGCTGTTTTGCTGTGGCCCCGATACCCGATGGTTTTTAGAGGCTCCGGCGGGGCGATCGCGCCCCCTGACCCTGGGCGTGGCTTAGTCGGCTCTAGTGGTATGTCATTAAGTTTACAAGTCCTAGTAGGTTGGGTGCAGCGCAGCGTAACCCAACACCTCAGTTCGGGATAGCGCCTTCCCCTCCTTTGGAGGGGTGCCCGAAGGGCGGGGTGGGTCAAAACAGCTACAGCAAATAATCAGCTGCATACGGTGATGTTCCGCCGCTAGCCCTAACTGACCCACCCCTACCCCTCCCAGGAGGGGACGGCAGGCCTGCTTTTGAAGAGAATTTTCTTATCCCGAACTCAGGTTAACCCAACCGCAGTCAACCCTGTTGGGTTCTGCTAGCGCGCCACCCACCTACAACGTTGAACGCAGCCCGAAGGGCTGCGTAGCCAGACAAAGCTTCTTTTTTCGTTCTTCTATCTTCTCTTTTGCCCTATGAGCCAGTCTGTTCTAGTAATTGCTCCCCATCCCGACGATGAGGTCTTGGGCTGCGGCGGCACCATCGCCCGCCACGCCGACCTGGGCGACGCGGTGCACGTGCTAATCATGACTCGAGGCGACCCCGACCTCTACCCCGACGACGACCAGGCCGCCCTGGATCGAGACATTCGCGCCGCCCACTCCGCCCTGGGGGTAACCAGCACCACCCATCTGGATTTTCCGGCTCCCCGGCTGGACAGTTTGCCGGGCTACCAGTTGGCCAATGCTATTGGCGAGGCGATCGCGCGGCTGCGGCCCACTATTCTCTATCTGCCGCACCGGGGCGACATTCACACCGATCACCAGCGGGTGTACCTGGCGGGGCTGGTGGCGGCCCGGCCCATCAACCACTGCCCGGTGCGCCAGGTGCTCTGCTACGAAACTCTCTCAGAGACCGAGTGGGCTGCGCCGGAGGGTGACCAGGTGTTTCGGCCCACGGTGTTCGCCGACATTACCCCCTACCTGGAGACCAAGCTCAAGGCGATGGCCTGCTACCGCGACGAGGTGAAGCCGTTTCCGCACCCGCGATCGCTGCCCGCCCTACAAGCCCTGGCCCAGCTGCGGGGGGCAACGGTGGGGGTAGCCGCCGCCGAGGCCTTTGCCCTGGTGCGCCAAATTGTCTAAGGCTGTTTCTGCTTTTAATTCCTATTTGTTAAGGATGCTCTGAGTTATGACGACTACCCTCCAACCCCCGCCATCGCCCCCTACCCTGGCCGAGCCCAGGGGCTACCCGGTGATTGGCCACGCCCTCGACTATCGGTTGAACCCGCTGAGTTTTTATAGCCACTGTGCTGAGTACGGCGACTTTGTGCGGCTGCGGTTTGGCCCCCACCCGGTGTATTTTCTCAACCACCCCGACTTGATCAAAGAGGTGTTTGTCACCAAGGGGTCGAGCTTTTTGGCCCGGGCCGAAGGGCGCGAGTCGCGCTTTTTTGACCCGCTGTTTGGCCACGGGCTGGCGGTGAGCGAGGGCACTTTTTGGCGACGACAGCGGCGGCTGATGCAGCCCATTTTTCAGCGCTCCCACCTGGCGGACTACGGCGGTTGGGCGGTGGCCCAGATGCGCGCCCAGCTCGATACCTGGCCCGTGGGCGACGTGACCGACATTCGCCCGGTCATGGCCCGCTGCGCCCGCCGAATCATTACCAAAATTGTCTTTGGGGAGGCGGGGCTGGCCCACCTCGACAGCCTTGAGGCGGTGCTAAATGCGGCGCTGAAGGAGTACGACAACCGCGATCGCAACTGGCTGCTGTACCTGATGCCCGAGCACTTCCCGACCCCCAGCAATCGCCGCTACCACGAGGCCGTTGAGGCGATGAACCAGTGGATCTACGCGGCGATCGCCGCCGGGCGAGAGCACAACCCCGACCGTGGCGACATGCTCTGCCAGCTGCTCAAGGTGCAGGATGACACCGGGGTGGGCATGGGCGATCGCGAGCTGCGCGACGAGTTGGTCAACGTCATCGTCGGCCACGACACCCTTCCCGATGTGTTTTGCTGGGCCTGGTGGCAGATCGCCCACTACCCCGACTGGGAAGACCGCCTGGTAGAGGAATGGCAGACGGTGCTGGGGGGGCGATCGCCCAGCATGGAAGACATCCCGCGCCTGCCGTTGACCGAGTGGACAGTCAAAGAAACCCTGCGCCTCTACCCCCTGGCCTGGGTGACGGGGCGGGTGGCCACCCAGGACTGCGCGATCGCCGGGCAGCCCATTCACGCGGGCGAAAACGTGGTGATGTGCCAGTGGGTTACCCACCGCGACAGCCGCTGGTTTGATCACCCCAATAGCTTTAACCCCCAGCGCTGGGCACCCGATGCGGCCCAGCGCATTCCCACCCACGCCTACTACCCCTTTGGCGGCGGCCCCCGCGCCTGCATTGGCCAGGGGCTAACCATGCTGGAGGCGGTGCTGCTGCTGGCCGACATTGGCCAGCGGTTTAAGCTGCGGCCCCTGCCCGGCCAGACCATGGTGCCCCATCCGGGGCCGTCGTTCTCGCTGCGGCCTCCCCATGGTCTACAGGTGCAGATTTTGGCTCGATAGCCGTGACTCGCTTGCACCCAACGCCCCCCGAAAGCTTGCCAAGCTCGGGTTTGGGGGATCCCCGTAGGGTGCATCCGCGCAGCGATGCACCGGAACCAGGCCAGGAGCAAGTATCCCAACGCTGGCTCCTACCTACCCAGGAACCGATGAAGCATAAGGAAACCGTACCCATGCAGCTCGATGTTTTGACCCCCGACAGCCGCCGCTGGCGATCGCTGCTCGACCACACCCCCCACGACATCTACCAGCTGCCCGGCTACCTGCTGGTGGAGGCCGCCCGCACCCACGCCCTGCCCGAGGCCATAGTGATAGAGGAGGGGAACCGGGTGCTGCTGGCCCCCTACCTGCTGCGCCGCTGCGGCGATGCTGGCGGGGATATCGATGCGCTCGATGCGGTGTCGCCCTACGGCTATCCGGGGCTGCTGCTGAACGAGGCGGCGCGGGGGGATGGGGCGTTTATTAACCGGGCGATCGCCCTGCTCTGCTGGGGACTCCAAGAAAAGGGCGTCTGCTCGGCCTTTTTTCGGCTGCACCCCTGGCTAAATGCCGACTTTCAAACCGCTGTGCCCGGCTGCACGGTGGTTGACCACGGCGAAACGGTGGCGATCGATCTGACCCTGAGCGAGGCGCAGCTGTGGAACCAGACCAAATCGGGCCACCGCAACAAAATCAACCGCTGTCGCCGCCAGGGTTGGCAGGCCAGGCTGGTGCCCTGCGCCACCCACCTGCCGCTGTTCGTCGAGATCTACACCGAAACCATGGCGCGGGTGGGGGCCACTGGCACCTACTTCGAGTTTGACCGGGGCTACTTTGAGGGGCTGCACCAGGCCCTGGGCGATCGCCTGCACCTGTGCGTGGTCGAGGCCGAGGGCGATGCCGCCGCCGCCGGGCTGTATTCCGAATCGCACGGCATCGTGCAGGCATTGTTTGGTGGCACCCGCACCGCCCTTCTCAAGCAGTCGCCCACCACCCTGGAAACCGACTGCGTGCGCCAGTGGGCCAAAGCTCGGGGGAATCGGGTGCTGCACCTGGGCGGTGGCGTGGGGGCGGCCAAAGACCCCTTGTTTGAATTTAAAGCCGGGTTTTCGCCAGGGCGGTGGCGGTTTCAAAGCCTGCGGCTGGTGAGCGACCCCGCCCGGTACCAAACCCTGGTGGAGCAGCGGGCCAAGGCCCTGGGCGTCGCCCCTGCCGCCCTAACCCAGGGCCAGTTTTTCCCCGCCTATCGCGCCACCGTTGAGGAGTGAGCTATGTCGCCCAAGCCGATTTTGCTGTCGCCGCCCCACCTGGGCGAGGCCGAGCTGGAGTACGTCAAACAGGCCTTTGCCACCAACTGGATTGCCCCGGTTGGCCCCCATATCGATGCCTTTGAGGCCGAATTTTGCCAGGCGGTGGGCTCGCCCCACGCCGTGGCCGTGAGCTCGGGCACGGCGGCCCTGCATCTGGCCCTGCGGCTGCTGGGGGTGGGGCCGGGGGATGAGGTGCTGTGCTCGACCCTGACCTTTGTGGCCACGGCCAACCCGATTCTCTACCAGGGAGCCACGCCGGTCTTCATCGACAGCGATCGCACCTCCTGGAATATGGATCCCAACCTGCTGGAGGCGGCCCTGGCCCAGCGGGCTCGGCGGGGTACCTTGCCCAAGGCCGTGATTGTGGTTCACCTCTACGGCCAGAGTGCCGACCTGGATGCCATTGGCGACCTGTGCGATCGCTACGGCGTGCCCCTGATCGAAGACGCCGCCGAGTCGCTGGGGGCCACCTACCGGGGGCGGGCCACCGGCACCGTGGGCCGGATCGGCATTTTTTCTTTTAACGGCAACAAAATTATTACCACCTCCGGCGGCGGCATGCTGGTCACCGCCGACCCGGCCCTGGCCCGCCAGGCCCAGTTTTTGGCCACCCAGGCCCGCGACCCCGCCCCCCACTACCAGCACTCGCAGCTGGGCTACAACTACCGCCTCAGCAACGTGCTGGCGGGCATTGGCCGGGGGCAGCTGGCGGTGCTGAAAGAACGGGTGGCCGCCCGCCGCCGCAACTTTGCCGCCTACCACCAGGCCCTCGGAACCTTGCCAGGAATTAGCTTTATGCCCGAGGCCGCCTACGGCACCGCCACCCGCTGGCTCACCTGCTTGACGGTGGACGAGACTGCGTTTGGCTGCGATCGCGACACCCTGCGCCTGGCCCTGGAGGCCGCCCAGATCGAGTCGCGCCCGGTGTGGAAACCGCTGCACCTGCAACCCCTGTTTGCGGGCTGCGAGGTGGTGGGCGGAGCCGTGGCCGCCGACCTGTTTCGGCGGGGGCTGTGCTTGCCCTCCGGTTCTGGTCTGCTCCCCGACGAGCTGGAGCGCGTCATCTCCCTGGTGGCCCGCCAGTACCACCTGGCCCGCGCCGCCACCGTCCTCTGCTGATCAATAATTCTTTGCGAAAAATCGTCCTTTTTAAGTCGATGATAAGCACGGGCAGGAGCTATTTGAGGTGGCGCTGTCGGCGTTGGCAGAGCGCGATCGCAGGCCTGTCGCGTTAACTGTCTATCCACCTTTGTTATGGACCCAACCCATCGCCCCCTTTGGACGCTGCTCCAAGCAGAGGTCTACACTGCCCTCGACACCGAGGCCAGCGGGCTGACCGACCTTGAAGCCCAGCGCCGCCTCGATCGCTATGGCCCCAACGAGCTGCCGGAGCCCGCCCACCGCCCCCTGTGGCTGCGCTTTAGCGACCAGCTCACCCACTTTATGGCGCTGCTACTGTGGGTGGCGGGGGCGCTGGCCTTTGTCGCCCACACCCCGGCCCTGGGCTGGGCCATCTGGGCGGTGATCTGGGTAAATGCGGCCTTCAGCTTTTGGCAGGAGTTTCGGGCTGAGCAGGCCCTGGCGGCTTTAAAGAACGTGCTGCCCAGTCAGGTGCGGGTGCTGCGCGGCGGCGAGCTGGTGCCAATGGCCGCGCGGCAGCTGGTGCGGGGCGATGTGGTGCAGCTAGAAGAGGGCGATCGCATCCCTGCCGATGCCCGCCTGGTCAGCGCCGAGGGTCTCTACCTGGATGTGGCGGTGCTGACTGGCGAGTCGCTGCCGGTGGCCCGCAACCCCCACCCCGTACGCCAGCGCGAGACGTTGCCCCTGCGCGGCGGCCAGCCCCTCGAACGCCGGGGCGAGCAACCCCAGCACGAGCGCACCAACCCCGCTGAAATCAGTAACCTGGTGCTGGCGGGGGCCACGGTGGTGGCGGGCCGGGGCACCGCCGTGGTCTACGCCACCGGCACCCACACCGAATTTGGCCAGGTGGCCCACCTGACCACGGGCATCGTGCGCGAACCCAGCACCCTGGAGGTGCAGGTCAGCCACATTGTGCGGGTGATTACGGCGATCGCCGTCGCCATGGGCCTGCTGGTGTTTGCCCTCACCGCCCTGCTGGTGGGTATGGACCTCACCGAGAGCTTTGTCTTTGCCATCGGCATCATCGTCGCCCTGGTGCCCGAGGGGCTGCTGCCCACCGTCACCCTGTCCCTGGCCATTGGGGTGCAGCGCATGGTGCGGCGCAACGCCCTGGTGCGCAGGCTTTCGGTGGTGGAAACCCTCAGCGCCGTCAACGTCATCTGCACCGACAAAACCGGCACCCTGACCAAAAACGAAATGACCGTGCGCCACCTGTGGCTGCCCGCCGACCCCGCCGTGATGGGTTTCCAACCGGAGGCTTCCCAACCGGAGACCCCCTCCCCGGACGATGGCGAGACGGGCCTGCTGCCGGGGCAAATTCGCGTCACCGGGGCAGGCTACGACCCCACCGTAGGCCAGGTGCACCTGCCCCCAGACTCGCCCCTGACCGGGAAACTGCACCTGCTGCTCACCGGGGCCGCCCTCTGCTCCAACGCCCGCCTGCGCCACCTGACGGCCCCCAGCCGCTGGCAGGAGATCGGCGACCCCACCGAGGCGGCCCTGGTGGTGGTCGCCGCCAAGGCGGGCCTCAACGTTGAAGACCTCCAGCAGCGCTACCCCCGCCAGCGGGAAATTCCCTTCGACTCGCGCCGCCGCATGATGACCGTGGTGCTCGATGGGGGAACCGACCTCTGGCCCAGCACCTTTCCCCAGGGCCACTCCCAGGTGGCTTTTACCAAGGGAGCCCCGCTGGAGGTGGTGCGCCACTGCCAGCACATTTTGCGAGATGGGGCCGTGGAGGATCTGGGCCACGGCGACTGGGAGCAGGTAGTTGCCGCCAACGACAGCTTTGCCCGCCAGGGTTTTCGGGTGCTGGGTTTGGCCGCTCGCCCCGGCGATCGCCTCCAAAATATGAAGGCCCAGGATCTAGAACAGGGCCTCACCTTCATTGGCCTGGTGGCGATGTTTGACCCGCCCCGGCCCGAGGTGCCCGAGGCGATCGCCCAGTGCCACCGGGCGGGCATTCGCGTCACCATGGTGACGGGCGACTACGGGCTGACTGCTGAGGCGATCGCCCAGCAGGTCGGCCTGGTCGATGCCCCGGCCACCAGCCACGAGCCCATCCGGGTGATCACGGGCGAAACCCTGGGCCACCTCTCCGACGCCCAGCTTCAGCAGCTCGTGAAATACCGATCGCGGCTGGTGTTTGCCCGCATGTCGCCCGAGCACAAGCTGCGCCTGGTGGAGGCCTACAAGGCCACCAGGGCCGTGGTGGCGGTGACTGGCGACGGCGTCAACGACGCTCCGGCTCTGCGATCGGCCCACATCGGCATTGCCATGGGCCTCAACGGCACCGATGTGGCCCGCGAAGCCGCCGACATGGTGCTCACCGACGACAACTTCGCCACCATCGTCAGTGCGATCGAGGAGGGCCGCACCATCTACCAAAACATCCGCAAGTTCATCACCTACATCCTGGCCTCCAACGTGCCCGAGCTGCTGCCCTTTTTGGCCATGGTGGCCCTAAAAATTCCGCCAGCCCTGGTAATTATGCAGATCCTGGCCATCGACCTGGGCACCGACATGGTGCCCGCCCTAGCCCTGGGGGCCGAGGCCGCTGAAACTGGCACCATGGCCCTGCCCCCCCGCGCCAAAGACCAGCCCCTGATGGATCGCGGCCTGCTGCTGCGGGCCTACGGCTGGCTCGGCATTATTGAGGGAGGGTTGGGCATGGCTGCCTTTGGCTGGGTGTGGCACAGCCATGGGTTCGACCTGCCCGCTCTCCAGGCCGTTACCCCCGCCCTCCAGGCCGATAGCGCCACCGCCCCAGTGGTGGCCATCTACCTCCAGGCCACGACCCTCACCCTGGCGGCGATCGTCGCCTGCCAGAGCGGCAACGTCTTCGCCTGCCGTTCCGAAACGGTGCCGGTGGGGCGGCTGGGCTGGTGGTCTAACCCCATGATCTGGCTGGGCCTGGGGGTGGAGTGGGCCTTGATCGCCGCGATTATCACCCTGCCGCCGCTCCAGCGCATTTTTTCAACAGCACCCCTCACCCCTGGGCAGTGGGCGCTACTGCTGCTGTGTCCGCCCCTGGTTCTCGGCCTGGAGGAGCTGCGCAAACGCCATGGGCGGGGGTGGCATCTGCCCTGAGGCCAGTTGACTGGCAATTGCTGAGCAGGTCGCCATAAATATAGCTCCAGCCAGTCTGGTTGAGATATTGCCCAGATGAACGCACAACGTTCGAATGCTTTAGAAGATTTTGGCTGTCCTAACCAACGTGACTACAGCTATTAAACAACTAGATGGCTGCCCTAGTTTTGGCTTAGGAGGGCAGCAGCATCAGGGCGATCGCCAGCAGATACCCCGCCAGCGTCGGCAACATAGTCAGGGTCATGCCAAAGGCCCGCCCCTTTGCCCCTCGCTGGTCGCGGCGATAGCCTCTCAAAAAGAGTAGCCGCCCCACCCCAAACAGCACCACCGCCGTTGCAATTAGCGACAGCCACGGGCCGCTGAGCAGGGTGGCCAGGGCCAGGTAGGCCCCCACCGCTAGCACCGCCTGCTCCAGGGTATTTTGCAGAAACGCCACCGCTAGGGCAATGTTGTCGCTCGGGGGGCCAGAGGCCGCTCCCCCCACGTCTTCAAGGGATCTGCGCCGTCCAATGGACACCATCATCACCCCGACCAGCACCCACAGGAGCACAAACACACTGGCCTGGAGGGCAAAGGCCAGCCGGTTCACCAGCAGGGTGGGAAACTCAAACACCAAGGGCAGCGTGACGTACCCCAGGCCAAAACAGAGGGCGCAGAGCAGCAGCGACCGGGTTCCGGCCCGACGAATGGCCTGTTCCTCTTGATGCAGGTTCACAGGGGCGGGGGAGGGCTGGCTCATGGGTTTCTCCTCAGTCAGTCTTCAAGTTCTGCCCTAGATCGGCAAAGGGCTCTCAGCCTCAACCTTGCAGGCGCTTGGGCTGCTTCTTTTTCTTCCACTTTTTGAAGGCGACTTCGTAGTCGTCGTGGTCAATCCACTTGAAGGTGGCCGCCGCATCGAGCACCACGGCTATGCCCCAACCCAGCAGCGGGTAGAGACTCCAGGGGTGGGTATCAGGGGTAACGATATTGAGCCCGACCAGACCGGCGTTGACAATCAGGTAGGTGATCAGATGGCTTTTAAATTCCTGCTGCTGCTTTTGGTCAAAGGAGCGGCGCAGCTCGGCCTCCCGGTACTCGGCAGACCAGTCGAGCTTGGCCTGATCCAGGGTGGCGGGGTCAATGCCCAACTCCTCAGCCATCTCGATCAGTTGGGTCTCGGAAAACTCGCTGCGGTGCTGCCGGGCCAGGGCTCGCCCCAGGATGGCCTGAACGTCGCTGGCGGTGTAGGGATAGTCCATGGGAAACCTCCCAGGTATAGCTACGGTGCTGCTGACTCCATAGTAGCGGCAGGGCGAAAGGTCGTAGAGGCGGCCCGGCGGCTTCAGCTAGCTGTTCAGTAAACTGCCAGTAGCGGTGCTAGAAAAAGCCTATGCCTTACCTCAAGCGTCTCGCTGTTCTCGGTTTACTCCTGGCTGGTCTGGTCTGGGCCAGCGGTGGGGCACCGGGGTTGGCCCAGACCGCCCCCACCCTGCAACAGCAGGTGAATGACTACGCCGCCCAGAGCCGTGGCTCCCAGGCGGTGGCGGCGCTGCGGATCACCCCCGAGGGCACCGAGACCGCCCTGGCGGGTCAGACGGGAAACCCGACCCACCCCCTGCCCACCGCCGACACGCTGTTTGAAATCGGCTCCATTACCAAAGTGTTCACAGCCCTGCTGCTGGCGGCCCAGGTGCACCAGGGAGCCCTCACCCTCGACACCCCAGCCGACACCCTCCTCTCCACCTCCCTTACCCTCCAATCCCTCGCCTCCCACACCGCCGGTCTCCCCCGCCTGCCCCTCTCCCGATTCTTCTGGAGCTTGCTCTACCCCGCCAATCCCTATCGCGGGAGCCAGCCCAGGGAACTCCATCGGGCGATCGCCACCGCTGACCCCGACCCCACCACCTGCCAGTACTCGAACCTGGGGCCTGCCCTGCTGGGCCAACGGCTGGCGACGGCGGCGGGGCAGCCCTACGAAACCCTGGTGCAAACCCAGGTGCTAACTCCCCTGGGGCTGACGGATACCCATTTTGATCTGGATGCTGAAACCGAGGCGCGGCTGGCCCAGGGGCATCGAGAAAACACCCTGGCCACAGCCAACTGGCAGTTCGATGCCTACGCTCCCGCCGGGGGGCTCAAATCTACCCTGACGGATATGGGCCAGTTTTTGGCGGCGGCAATGGCGGCGGACTGGCCTCCCCTGGCCCTGAGCTTGCAGCCCCAGAGCGAAGACTGTGAACCCAACTTTGGCCTGGGCTGGATTTTTACCGAGCTGGAAGGTGCGCCCCTGATCATGCACAACGGGCGCACGGGGGGCTACTACGCTTTTGTGGGCTGGCTGCCAGACGCCGAGCGGGGGTTGGTGCTGCTGACCAATACCAGCGACCCCCAGGGGGATGGGGTCGCCACCGCTCTGTTGACGGGAGAGCCCCTGCCCGATCGCACCGTTGACCCTGGCAGCGGGATTGTTGCGCTGGTGCTGGTAGGGCTGTTGGGCTATCAGAGCTGGTCTCTGGGGCGATCGCCGCCCCCCCGTACCTGGCTCAAAGCGGCAGAGGAACTGGGGGAAACCCTGCTGTACCTGGTTTTGGCCTACCAGTTGGGGCCGTGGCAGTGGCTGCCCGTGGCCCTGTGGTGGGGAGGGCTGGCGCTGTTGGTGGGCTTAAGTCTGCGTCGGCTTTGGCGGCTTAGAGCCTCGCCGCCAGCGGCGTCCCCCGGCTCTGGCTGGCGCAGCCTGGGGCTGGTTCCGACCCTGCTGCTGCTGGGCTGGGCCATCGTTGGTTTGCGGTAAAACTAGTGGTCAGTCAAGTTGAATGTGACGGGTTGACGGTAAACGGTAAACGGTAAACGGTAAACGGCTCGCCTTGAGCCGCTTACCGTGAACCCTTAAGCCACATCTCCCGTCATTTTTTTGACTAAGCACTAACGGGTTTTCATTTGCCCCATGACCTGCTGCCGTTGGCGATTTGTTCTAAAACTGAATGCCCGATCAGCATGGCCCTTGGGACTACGGAACTACTGGGCGATCGCCCTCAACGGCGATCGGGCTGGCTGCTTTCCCACTACCCCGCCGCGCCCTGGGTGGTGCAGCCTGAGTCCGAGGTTGTATTATACTGTAGTACGAATGCAGACCCGTTTGTGTTAGCGGCTGGTCGATGGGCTAGCCACTGTCCAGTAACCGGGTTCCTGCCCACCTCTAGATTTCCGTTCCGAGGCCCCTGCCATGAAGTTCGTTCTAAGCTACGACCCTTTCCTGCAACCCAACCTTCAGGTCATTAGGCTTAGACATCTGCATGGCAAAACTACTCCTTTCGGCCCAGGGGCTCAGCTACGGGGTTGACCCCGCCGTTCCCCTGTTCGAGTCGGTTCACCTCAGTCTTCAAGCGGGCGATCGCACTGCCCTAGTAGGCCGCAACGGCAGCGGCAAATCCACCTTAATGAAACTCCTGGCCGGGCAGCTCCAGCCCACCCTAGGGTCTGTTTCCCGGTATGGCTCGGTGGCCTACGTGCCCCAGGTCAGCACCCTGCCCCAGACCCAACCCGGGGAGACCGTGCTGGAACGCCTCAGCGCAGCAGCGGAGGACTGGTGGGGCATCGACGAGTACCTGCGGGCTCAGTTCGGCACCCGGCTGGATCTGGCGCTGCCCCTCCGCCAGCTGAGCGGCGGCGAACTGACCCAGCTGCTGCTGGCGATCGCCCTGGCCCCGGCCCCCGACATCCTCCTGCTGGACGAACCCACCAACCACCTGGACCTGCTGGCCCTGGAACAGCTGCGGCTCGGTCTGGAGCCGTTTGCGGGGGCGCTGGTGCTCGTCTCCCACAAGCCCCACTTCCTCGACCAGGTGGTTTCGACGGTCTGGGAACTGACCCCCCAGGGGCTGAGGGAATACGGCGGCAACTACAGCCTGTACCGCCAGCAAAAACAGGCCCACCGCCTGGCGGCAGAGCGCTCCCACGAAGTAGCCCAAAAAGCGCTGCACCGGGCCAAGGCCATGGCCCAGGCGGAGCAAAAGCGGGCTGCCCGCTCCCAGCGCAGCGGCAGGCAAAACGCCGAGAGCAGCGGCATGGGCAAGATGGCCCAGCACTACTTTGCCAACCGGGCCACGGGCACGGCGGGCACGGCGGCCAAACGCACCCAGGCGGCGATCGCCCAGGCGGCCCAGCGGGTGGCCGAAACCAAGCTCAAAACCCCCAAGGCCAGCATCATTCAGCTGGAGGAAACCAGCCCCAAGCACCGCACCCTGGTAGATATCCGCGATGGCCAGCTCCGGGTGGGAGGCACCGTTCTGGTGCGGGACATTCAGCTTCAGGTGGTGGTTGGGGATCGGGTGGCGATCGCCGGGGCCAACGGTACGGGCAAGTCCAGCCTGGTGAGGGCGATCGCCACAGCAGCCGACGGGGTGTCGCTCGATGCCGCCGACCTGCGCCTGGCCGACCCCCTGGCCGTGGTCTACCTGGATCAGACCTACGGGTTGATCGATCGCAGCCGTACCGTGCTGGACAACATGCAGACCGCCAACCCGGCGCTGCCCTACCAACAGCTGCGCCAGCAGCTCGGCCATTTCCTCTTTTTTGATCAGGCGGTGGAGAAGCCCGCCTCGGCCCTGAGCGGGGGCGAACTGGCCCGGCTGGCCCTGGCCATGATCAGCATTGCCAACCTTGACCTGCTGATTTTAGACGAGCCCTCCAACAACCTGGACATCGACACAGTAGAAGTCATGATCAATGCCATCAACCACTACCGGGGTGCCCTCTGGGTGATTTCCCACGATCTGGATTTTCTCAGCCGCATCGGCATCGATCGCGCCTTTCAAATCAAAGACTCCACCCTTCGGCCCATGACCGCCCTGCCCGAGGCAATTGCAGCCTACTCCCAGGAATTGCTGGCCGACCCCGGCGCTAGCTGAACGAGCCGGGCACAGCCATAGTCATGCTGAACGGGACATCAGGGCTTTTAGCCCACGCAAACCACTGCTACCCGCCAACTCTTTCCGTGTTTTTGAATACGAAGAGAACTGCATTTGGCAAAAAACTTGGGCAAGCCCTTGGGCTCTCCAATTCGCTTCAGCACGTTGCTGAGAGGTTCCCCATGTACGTTGGCAAACTGCGTGTTAATCACACCAAGATCAATCTGACTGCTCGACTGCCCAGAAGACAGACTCCACAGCAGCTTAACTAGAGCCTGTTCCAGGGACTGAGCATCGGTAATTTTTTGGGCAGTTGCACCCTTGGCAGCCTGCGCATTGCCAGAAGCGGCAGAACTCTGCTCTGGGGCAGCGGGTTTTAACCTGACTTCCGTCTGTGAACCATCGGGCAAAGGCAATAGCTCAAAACCTGAGTGAGCCATAAGAAACTGGGTCAGAGTTTTATAGTCAGAGTTGGCTTTGAGCACTTGATTGGCTGAAATTTGGTTGCGATCGCGAAAAAGCTTGCCCAGGCGACTAATGGTGATGGGTTGGTCAGGATTCGCCTGCTGTTCCTGCAAAACTATGATTTTTAGCCATCTGCTCATTTCTGCCAGCGTAGGTGTCTTCGCGGCCTCAGGCTTGGCAGCAACCTCCCCTTGATGATTGCTAGCCTCTGCAATAGAGGAATCTGACGTTAGGGGTTTATTGGGAGTTTTTGATGTTTCCTGGGACAGATGAACTACCTGAGTTTTCTGCTGGGCAACATCAAAAATAGAGAAACTGTTGTTGTGCTGGCTAACTCGATAGGGCAGAATTCCCAGGTTTAGAAGCGTGTGGCTTAAGTGTTGCAAGTCGGTGTCTGTAGAGCAGATAAAGACTTCGCGAATAGAGGGGTTCCACAGAGAAATGACAGAGGCATCTAGGGACATTTTGATATCCGCACTGTTTTTGCCGGAGGGAACATGTACCATCTGATACCCGCGCCGATGCAACTCTTTATCGCGCCCACCCAGCCTGCACCAATTGCCAAAGGCTAGTCGATGGCGGATCGGATATTGACCTACAGTTTGCAAATACTTTTCCAAATCTTCCGTTAGATTAATGTTTTCAGCATCCACTAGCAAAAGCCCTGAAGGTTCAGATTTAATAAAATTTCTGCTGTCTCCTCCACTAGAACCGGCATTATCACTCTGGTGGGTCTGCGCTGCAACTATCTTTTGCAGCCGTTGTAAAAATTGGCCGTGGGCCTTAGACTGCTGAAAATTAGGAGTAAAGAATTTTTCTAAACTGTGGTCAACAGCCTTGAGCAGGCGTGGAACATCCGATTTTTGCTGAAGCAGCGCGTTAATTTTGGCTCGCTGCATCTCCGGGGAGACGGTCTCTAACCAGCGTCGGCAGGGTTCTGTCAGGAGTTTCGGGTTTTGCCGTTGTGCTGTAGTCAGCAGAGCGCACAACAGATCGCTAATCTCGTCACACAAATCCAAGCTTGATGACTCATGGGAGAAGGACATGCTTACGAACTTAGAAAAATCGATACTGGGTAATACCCGACGGAGGATAGGCTTTCCCGACGGCCTGCGGTACGGCTTACTCTCCCTAGTCTGCCCAGCGATCCGCCCTTCCTGCCTACTCCTCGATCAACAATCCGGTGAATGAGGGCAGGGGTAAGACAGCGCTGGCGGGCTTAGCTGCTAGAATCGGTCAGCCTAACGGTCTGCTGATCGCTCTATTACGCTCCATTAGGAGAGTTGGAGTTAGGGCTGGCACTGCCCCACCACACAGATTCTTTGCCAGAAATGCCGTCAGCCTTCCCATGCTTCTCCACAAAACCGCGCAGAGCTGAGGCCAAGGCAGCTGTTACCGCAAGTGTTTAAGTTGATGCACCCTAGGGGCTAGGCCAGGCCCAAAACATCTTGCAGCAGGGTGCGATCGCTCTCCCCCACACTAAATCGCCCGTTCTCCACGTCGCGAATCCAGCTTTGGCTTTTGCCGAGGCGCTGCGCCAATGCCCGCTGGCTGAGGTTGAGCCGCTGGCGGGCCGCCTTAATGGTGTCGCTGGAGAGGGCATAGGTGGCAGGCTGGGCTGTCGGCTTGGGCGATCGGCGGCGCTGGGGACGGGGTTTGCGCACGCTCTGCTGCCAGTCTTCGGGCAGCTCAAACCCCAGCAGGCGAGCGTTGAGCAGGCGCTGCCACTTGTCGCGGGGGGCACGATCGGTGAGGCTGCGATCGCGGTTGGCGTCGTCGGTCCAAAAGGCGAGGGCGGCTTCGGCGTCGTCAGGGATGTCGGCCACCCTGGCCCACAGCGGCTGAATGTCGGGGCCGTAGGTCTCTGGGTCAAACTGAGGCCGGAGCCCGTAGTCGCTAATGGCTTCTAGATCGTGCTCAAAGATCCTGAGCAGGCGCTTGTGGGCACCGCGCACGGTGGTGGCTTCCGTGAGACGAGCATCACCGTAGGCCAGGCGCAGCAGGGTGCGCACGGTCATGCGGTGGTCACTGCCCAGACGCAGCTTAAACACCAGCCACAGCAGCAGCCGCATGGCTCCTTCGTGCTGCTGCCAGCTGCCCATTACCTCCATCAATAAAGACTGGGGCAGGGTGCCGTACTGGTAAAAGGCGGTTTGCTTGCGGTAGTCTTGCCGGTTGAGAAAATGCTGCGCCCAGCGGCCTGCCCTGACCGTAAAGCTCAGCCCAATCAGGTGGCGAGCCCCTTCGGCGTCTGCCTCAAAATAGTACTGGGTGTCGAGCAGGTGCCAGACCGGATGCTCGCTCAGGGAGAACCTCTGCACTTTGCCCTGGCGGGGCCAGTCGAGGGCCACCAAAATTTGGCAGGCTTGGTGAATTAGCTCTTTGATCAGGGTGAGTTTTTCGAGTTTGGTCAGGTCTTTGCGGCGGTTGAGGCCCAGATACTGCTCAACGTGCTGGTCGTTGAGCACAAAGGGCTCTTCCCAGGGGCGATCGTGGTTGGTGGCGCAGGCGGCAAAAATCAGATGCAGACAGGCGGCGCGCAGGTCAAAGCGGGCCAGGGCAGCAACGCCCAGCTCGTAGGGCATTGGGGTAGGGTCAACCGCCTCTGGGTTGGTGGCCAGTCGAAACCGCATGGTGCCCTGCCCCCGGTGAATAGAGCGCTCGTAGAAGAGCCGACGCTCACCATCGGCCCGCCAGGGCAGCGACTGGCGCTGGGCCAAAATGTTGCAGGCCTCCCACACTACCATGGAGGAGGCAAAGGGAGTGGTCTTGCCGTTTAAGAAAATAGTGGGAATAGCGGCGGGCAGCAGAGTGCTTTTGTTGCGCCCTTTCTTGGGCTGAAGGGGAGCCAGGGAACCGACTGGGCAGGCAATGACGCAGCGGGGGGCCTCGACATCATCACAGCGATCGCACAGGGTAGGGTCAATCCAGTAGCCATCGGCAGCGGTCTTGATAGCGTCATTGGGGCACTCCGGGCGACAGCTATCGCAGGCAATGCAGCCATCTTTAACGGTGTAAGCCATAACCAACCCCCTTTGGCAACTCACCCTACCAGAAATAACAACCGAATCCCTCAAATTTTATGCCAGTGGATACGGTTTAACTATTTCTTTTTTATCGCCCAGAATGGGTTCAGGCTGGACTTTTCTGCCAAGCAATAGGTGGTTAAAACTACGGTCTTGACTCGCTCATCTTGAAGGTTTCCTGACCTTATTTCAAGGCCGTATTGATTGTTTGCCAAAATTTATGATCTCGACATTGAAGAATAGATTGGCGGGCAAAAATTAGATTGATTTGAAGGGCTATAGAGGGTTGGGCTTGGTGGGGGCAAAGTGGCGATCGAGGATGGCAGGCAGCCGCGAGGGCTGCACCCGGCTGTAGCGATGGTGCCCAGGATCGACGGTAAAGGTGGGGGCTTCGGAGCAGTGTTTCTGGCAGCCGGTGTACTGAATTTCAACCTGGGTATGCAAATTGCGATCGCGCAACGCCTGCCCCAGTGCCTCGGCGAGGTGTTTGCCGCCCCGCTTTTGGCAGCCCGACTTGCGGCACATGCGGATTTTTAGGCTGGGGGCTGGCTGGGGGGTACTCTGCTGCACTGGGCGGGTGGGCAGAGCGCAGGTTTTGGGCAGCGGCGGCAGCAGGCTAAACACCTGGTTGGCCTTGAGCTTGATGGTGTCGCCATCGAAGTCGCTGCGGCCAATGCAGCGCAGGTAGTCGCCGGGTTGCAGCCGCGATCGCAGCAAAGCCCGCACTTCCTTGCGGAGTTTAATCGTCAGTATTTCACCGTCCACCTCCAGACGGATCGTTTTGACCTTGGCGAAGTCGGTTTCTACAAACCCCATAAAGGTGCCATCGAGGGTAAACATCCAGGGGGGCAGTGAGGTGATGTCTGTCATGGGGTAACTCCTTGGGGTGGATGGGTGGATGAGGGGATGGGTAGAGGGGATGGTGAGGTGGTGGGGCGGTGGGGGCGGTGGGGGCGGTGGGAGGGGGAAGAACCCAGGGTTCTTTTGTGGGTTACAGGTCGGTCTGGATGTGGAACCAAAGAACCCAGGGTTCTGGTTGCAGGGTTAGTTCAATTTGCGGGCCTCGACGGTTTGGGGCGTTTTGATCGGGTCGCTGAGACCCGCAATAGAGAGTTCCCAGCCGTTGGACAGGGTGAAGATCTGGGCGTCGTCGGCCTGGGTGTGGGAGACCACTTCTTCTTCGAGGTCTTTTTTGGCCACGTAAACCAGGAGCTTACCGGCGGCGTTGGTGCGGAGCATGACTTTCATTGGGGTTCGGGGGGAGTGGGGTGGGATGAGTGGATGAGTGGGAGGGTGGATGAGTGGATGAGTGGGAGAGTGGGAGGGTGGATGCGACCCATCTACCCATCTACCCATCCACCCATCTACCCCTGCGAGGCAACGACGCTGAGTAGCTCATCGACGGTGAGGCTGCGCTTGAGGGCGACGGCGCGATCGCGCACGTCGTTCAGGACGGCCTGGCTGCGATCGCGGTCGAGGTGAATGCCCTGGCTGGAGAGCACCTGGTGGATCAGGTGGCGACCAGAGTGTTTGCCCACCACCAGACTGCGCTGGCGACCGACTTCGCTGGGGTCGAAGGGCTCGTAGGTGGCCGGGTTTTTCAGCACCCCGTGGGCATGGATTCCCGACTCGTGAGCAAAGGTGTTGTCGCCGACGATCGCCTTCCAGGGAGGGACGGCGCAGTTGACGGTTTTGGCCACAAAGCGCGACAGCTCTAAAAAGTGCTGGGTTTTGAGGCCAGTTTTGAGGCCGTAGAGGTGCTTCAGGGCCATCACCACTTCTTCGAGGGCGGCGTTGCCCGCCCGTTCTCCCAGACCGTTGACGGTGGTGTTGACAGAGGTGGCCCCGGCTCGCACCCCGGCCAGGGCGTTGGCGGTGGCCAGGCCCAGGTCGTTGTGGGTGTGCATTTCCACTGGAATTTCCAGAGCTGCGACCAGGGCTTTCACCCGGTCGTAGGTGGTGAAGGGGTCGAGAATGCCCACGGTATCGCAAAATCGAAACCGAAACGCTCCCCACTCCTGGGCGTACTGGGCGGCGTCGAGCAAAAAGCTGTCGTCGGCGCGGGAGCTGTCTTCACCGCCCACGCTCACCTCCAGCCCGTGGTCACGGGCAAAGGAGATAGCATTGCGCAGGTGCTCTAGCATGACCAGCCAGCGCCCCTGAAATTTCACCTGTATCTGGATTTCAGAGACCGGAATTGAGATGTGTATTCGCTTCAGGCCGCAGTGGATAGACGCTTGAATATCGGAGAGCACGGCCCGGTTCCAGCCCAGCAGGTGGGCATTGAGGCCCAGGTCTGCGATCGCCCGAATCGCCCTGGCCTCGTCTTGCCCCATGGCGGGAATGCCCACTTCTAGCTCCTGAACGCCAACGGCATCGAGAAACTTGGCAATGGCAACTTTTTCCTCTAAACCAAAGGCAACGCCAGCGGTCTGTTCGCCGTCGCGGAGGGTGGTGTCATTGATGTGGATCATGTCTTCACCCCTTCACAAATGCCAGCGTCAAACTGTCGTGGGTTAGAAAGTGATCGACGTGGAAGGCGCGATCTTCGGTTTTGAGCAGAATTTCGTCGTAAAGGTAGCGGGTGGCGCGATCGCCCAAACTCTCAGCCTGGGCCGAAAGGCGGCGCAACAGGGCAATCACCGCCTGCTCGGCGGCCAGGTCGTTTTCAAGCATGGTGCGGCAGGTGTAGGCCCCGTCGGGTTCGGGGGTAAAGCAGCACAACTCGGCCAGGGTGCCAAAGCTGCCAGCAGGAATGCCGCCCAACCCGTTCAGCCGTTCCGCCAGATCGTGGGCATGGCCCTGGGTGGCGGCGTAGCTCTCCTGAAAAAACTCATGAATGGAGTAGAACTCGGCCCCTTCGACCACAAAGTGGTGCTTTTGGTACTGAAAATAGAGGGCCTGAAAACTGGCGTAGGCCAGGTTGAGCCCTTCGCAGATGGCCGTAGTGGTATCTAGCTCAAAGCCAACGGGGTTGGGGCCAACTTCGCCAAAGGCGCGGACAATGGTGTCGGTGTCAGTCTGGGGAATGGACATGGGGGACTCCGGTAGGGGGATGGATGGGGGATGGGGGATGGGTATCAGGTGTCGGGTATCGGGTGTCGGGTATCGGGCGTCTAGAACCTGAAACCTAAAACCTGAAACCTAAAACCTGAAACCTAAAACCCAAAACCCAAATCATGAGTTCGCGGCACAGGTCACCTGGGTTTGCCAACACCGCTCTAGCCAATCGATGCCTTCCTGGCGCGAGATGGAAAACTGGCGAACGGCACTGCACACAAGCAGCAGGGCCAGGGCGTGGTTGACTTCGACGCGCAGAGTGCCGTCGGCGGGGCAGGCGCAGGGGATATTCAGCTCTTGCAGGCGGCGGTGGATCGACCAGCGATCGCACCGCTTCACCGATACCGTTTGTCCCCAGTTGGGGACGGTGGGGGGCAGGTTCATGGCACTAGTTCCAGGGATGAGTGGGGCAGGGAGTTCTGTTTAAACTCGGCCAGCTGGGCTTCGAGGGCCTCAATGCGATCGAGCAGCGATCGCACGGCAGCGGCTTCTGTATCGGGCAGCTGGCTGTGATCGAGCGGCGCGGCCTTGGTGTTGCAGCGGCAGACGTTGCGGCTGGGAATGCCCACGGCGGTGCAGTGGGCGGGCACGGGCCGCAGCACCACCGAGCCTGCCCCAATGCGGGTGTAGTCGCCGAGGGTGATGTTGCCCAGCACCTTGGCCCCCGAGCCAATTACCACGTGGCTGCCCACGGTGGGGTGGCGTTTGCCGGTCTCTTTGCCGGTTCCCCCCAGGGTGACCCCCTGGTAGATCAGGCAGTAGTCGCCGATGATCGCCGTTTCGCCAATCACCACGCCCATGCCGTGGTCTATAAAGACACCCCGGCCAATCTGCGCGCCGGGGTGAATGTCGATGCCGGTAAAGAAGCGGCTCAGGTGGGCAATCAAGCGCGGTAGAAAGAGTACCCCCCGCCGATGCAAGTGGTGGGCCAGACGGTGAGCTACCAGAGCGTGCAGCCCCGGATAGCAGCACAGCACCTCCAGCCAATGGCCCGCCGCCGGGTCGCGCTCAAAAATAATCGTGAAATCATCGATCAGGGGCAGCCGCCCTTGGGGTGTGGCAGAGGCTAGCGACCGGGGAGATAGTCGGGGCAGGGGGAGAAACATGGCTCTGATCGCGTTTGAGGCGGGCGTTTGTTTCTCTGCTTATAGCAATGGCTAAAATGCGGCCTGCCTCAGGCTGACCCATCCAAACTTACTAAAACTATTAGGTTATGCACTCAGCCGCAAAACCCCTCAATTGAGCAGGTTTAAAAGTTTGTTGAGGGCTGGGGGACGAGTATTTTTGAGCTATGGCATAGGTATTTTTACGACCGGGCTCAAGTATTCTGCACTCAGCAGAAAAGCCTTATCTAGTCGGGCCTAGACCCACTTTTGGCCGTCGCACAACAATTCGGGACTTTGCACTCAAAGTAAAGCTATTCTAAGGCCTAGCCCATGCTTCCATTCTAAAAACTGTAGCAGATTTTGCAAAATCATCTCTATATGATTCAGCAATCCTTAACAATAGAATTGTGGGGCAATCGTCTCGGCTGTTCAGACAGAATGTGTGAATGCTGACGCCAGGATGGAAACCCGTCTGCTGAACTTGAAGGCTAATTCTGCCGTTAGAGCAGCTCAAATCATAGGCCCCTTTCCACTCGAAACATTCCTTAACGCTTAAGCGTTACGTAAATTACTTTTGCGGATTGGGAACAGATAAACTCGATACAGTTTAATATTTGAGCAATTGCAAACGGCTCTTCAATTTGTATCTAGCTTTGCTAAATCAGTGTTTTTGAGTACTCAAAAACAGGTTCCCTTTGTGGAGCTGTTTTTGATGCTAAGGCCAGGCCAGATAAGCACTTGGGCTGAGTACAAGAATACCGAGTAACTCAGGCAAAATGGCAGGCCGGGGACTGAGAAATACCAGTTCCCCACCACCCCAAAAAATTTTTCTTCTAGCACTGCTCAGGGATTCAGCCCTTGAGTACAGCGCTAATCATTCAATAAATCCTATCGGGCAGCGTCTCTTGGTGGGCGGTTACCCCATTGCTATAACTCTCTCAACGCCGAGCACCCGCGCTACTCGCTCGCTAAATCGAGAGTTCCCGCCCAGATAGCAACGTCAACCCCGGCTTGGTTAAAGCCATTAACTGTGACGCTCTGCCCTCTGCGAAACCTTGAACCTGCGATCGAACGCCCCAGCGAGTTCACCCACACCACCCACCCAGGGAAATCGCCGGGCTGAGACAACGAGGTGCAACTGACCGATGGGTTCCGCTCCCCTGATTTGGGGGCCACCCATCGGCCAGCGGCGGAAATTCCGGTTCCAGGCCCAGATTAGCCGGTGGGCAATGCCCACCCTACACCCTACACCCGGAACCCGACACCCCCTACCCGCCCACCCATCCCCCCGCCTACCCACCCCTACCTCCCCAAACCCATGACGCCACCGCCATCCTCTGCCCTGACTTCCGCGCCCCCCGCGACGCCCGATCTGGACATTACCCTGACCAAGACTAAAACCGTGGTCAAATCGGCGGGCGGCGGCTGTAGCACGACCGCCTCTGGCTGCTCCACCAAAACCGACACCGCCCTCAGCGAGAGCATGCAGGCTCGCATCGACAAGCACCCCTGCTACAGCGAAGAGGCCCACCACCACTACGCCCGCATGCACGTGGCGGTGGCCCCCGCCTGCAACATTCAGTGCAACTACTGCAACCGTAAGTACGACTGCGCCAACGAAAGCCGGCCCGGTGTGGTCAGTGAACTGCTGACGCCGGAAGAAGCGGCCCACAAGGTCTTAGTGGTGGCGGGCAAAATTCCTCAGATGACGGTGCTGGGCATTGCTGGCCCAGGCGACCCCCTGGCCAACCCCGAAAAAACCTTTCGCACCTTTGAGCTGATTGCCGAGCAGGCCCCCGACATTAAACTCTGCCTCTCCACCAACGGCCTGATGCTGCCGGACTATGTGGACCGCATCAAAGCCCTGAATGTGGACCACGTCACCATCACTATTAATATGGTCGATCCGGCGATCGGCGAGAAGATTTACCCCTGGGTGCACTACCGCCGCAAGCGCTATCGCGGCATCGAAGGCGTCCGCATTCTCCACGAACGGCAAATGGAAGGGCTGCAAGCCCTCAAGGAAGCCGACATTCTCTGCAAGGTCAACTCGGTGCTGATTCCCGGCATCAACGACGAACACATGCCCGAGGTCAATGCCGCCATCCGGGAGCGGGGCGCGTTTCTGCACAACATCATGCCGCTGATTTCGGCCCCGGAGCACGGCACCTACTTTGGCCTGAATGGCCAGCGCGGCCCCAACCCCAAAGAACTCAAGCAGGTGCAGGACAACTGCGCTGGCAACCTGAAGCTGATGCGCCACTGCCGCCAGTGCCGGGCCGACGCCGTGGGCCTGCTGGGCGAAGACCGCAGCCAGGAGTTCACCAAGCAGAAGTTTATGGAAATGCCCGTGGACTACAGCCTGGAAACCCGCCAGGCCGTCCACATCGGCATTGAGCAGGCCAAGGCCGCCGTGGCCGCTAAGAAGCAGTCCGCCGCCCGCATTCCCGGTGCCCTGTCGGAGGATTCGCCCAAGGTTCTAGTTGCCGTGGCCACCAAGGGCGGCGGCATCGTCAATCAGCACTTCGGCCACGCCAAAGAATTCATGATCTACGAAGTGGATGCCGCCGAGGCCAAGTTCATCAGCCACCGCAAAGTCGCCGACTACTGCCAGGGCGGCTACGGCGAAGAGGCCATGCTCACCGGCATCATCGACACCATTTCTGACTGCAAAGCCGTGCTAGCCGCCAAGGTCGGCCCCTGCCCCAGCAAGCAGCTGCGGGAAGCGGGCCTGGTGGTCGTCGAAGCCTACGACGTGATTGAGACCGTGGCCCGGCGCTTCTACGACGAGCACGTGTTGAAGCGGTAGGCCAATTTTAGATTTTGGATTTTGGATTTCGGATTGACCAATCCCCTCCAAAATCCAAAATCGCCAATCCAAAATCCCCACAGTCCCACCCCCTCACCCCCGGAGGATCCCATGAGCTACTCCATCACCCAAAGCTGTATCGGTTGCCAGCGCTGCCTCTCCGCCTGCCCCACTGGGGCGATTCAGACCGATGGGGTGGCCTTCTGGATTGCGATCGATCGCTGCAACCAGTGCCAGGGTACCCACGGGGTGCCCCAGTGCTGGGCCACCTGCCCCACCAACGAGGGCTGCGTACCCCTGACCAGCGGGGTGGCGGCGGTTTCCCTCACCTCCACCACAGAGGCGATGGGGGACTACTGGGAGGCCTGGTTTGCCACCTACACCCGCATGGTGAACAGGCTCAAAGGCATGCAGGAAACCGGGTATTGGCACGACTGGTTTGACGGCTATGCCCGGGCCGTGCAGCGATTGCAAACAACGACGGTGCCTGCCATCCCCTCCTAGGAGGGGTAGGGGTGGGTCTCCCCCAACCCTGCGACCCACCCCGCCCTCCGGGCACCCCTCCAGGGAGGGGACGGCACCTACCCATTCTTCTGTTCCACGTTCATCCACATCCACCCAAACGCCATGGTCACCTATCTCGACAACAACGCCACCACCCGCACCGACCCCGAGGTTCTGGCGGCGATGCTGCCCTACCTGAGCGAGCTGTACGGCAACCCATCGTCGATGCACAGCTTTGGCGGCCAGGCGGGGGCGGCGATTGAAGCGGCCCGGGAGCAGGTGGCAAGCCTGCTGGGGGCCGAGCCGACGGAGATTATCTTCAACAGCTGCGGCAGTGAGGGCAATAACACCGCCATCCACGCCGCCCTGGCGGCCCAGCCGGAGAAGCGCCACATCGTCACTACGGCAGTTGAGCACCCGGCCATTCTGGCGGTGTGCAAGCACCTGGAGAAGCGGGGCTACACCGTCACCTACCTTTCCGTCGATGGGCGCGGCGAGCTGGACCTGCTGGAGCTGGAGGCGGCGATGACCGGCGGCACGGCCCTGGTGACGACCATGTATGCCAACAACGAAACCGGGGTGATCTTTCCGGTGGAGCAGGTGGGGGAAATTGCCAAAGCCTACGGCGCGACCTGCCACGTCGATGCCGTCCAGGCGGTGGGCAAGGTGCCGATTAACCTGGCCACTAGCACCATCGACCTGCTCACCCTCTCCGGTCACAAGCTCCACGCCCCTAAGGGCATCGGTGCCCTGTATGTGCGCAAGGGCTTCCGCTTTCGGCCCTTTTTGTTGGGCGGTCACCAGGAGCGGGGACGCCGGGCTGGCACCCACAATGTCCCCGGCATCGTCGCCCTGGGCAAAGCCGCTGAACTGGCCCAGGCCCACCTGGCCCACGTCAAACGCGAGGCCGAGCTGCGGGACCTGCTGGAGTACGGCATTCTCGCCACCATCCCCGACACGGTGGTGAATGGCGGCGGTGCCCCCCGGCTGCCCAACACCACCAACATAGGCTTCAAGTACATCGAAGGGGAAGCCATCCTGTTCATGCTCAACCGTGAGGGCATCTGCGCCTCCTCCGGCTCCGCCTGTACCTCCGGCAGCCTCGACCCCTCCCATGTGCTGACGGCCATGGGCCTGCCCTACACCATCCTCCACGGCTCGATTCGCTTTAGCCTCTCCCGCTACACCACCGAAGCCGAAATCCGCCAGGTGCTCACCGTTATGCCCGACATTGTGGAGCGCCTGCGGGCGATGTCGCCCTTTAACAACGACCAGGCGGAGTGGTTGCAGGAGCGAGATTTGGCTGTTGCGACCTGAGGTGATTTTGGATTTTAGGTTTTGGATTTTGGATTGCTTTCCTCATCCAAAATCGCCATTCCAAAATCCCCGCCGACCCACCCCGCCCTCCGGGCACCCCTCCAAGGAGGGGACAGCCCCACCAAAATCGCCATTCCAAAATCCAAAATTCCTTCATTCCCCCGAAACTGCCATGTGGGACTATTCCGAAAAGGTACTCGAACTCTTCTACAACCCCATTAACCAGGGCACCATCGATGACCCGGCGGAGCCGGATGTGGCGGTGGTGTTTGGGGAAGTGGGCAGCATTGCCTGCGGTGATGCCCTGCGGCTGCACCTGAAGATTCAGCCCTCCACCGACAGCATTCTGGATGCGCGGTTTCAGACCTTTGGATGTACGAGTGCGATCGCATCCTCCTCGGCCCTGACCGAGATCATCAAGGGCCGCACCCTCGACGAGGCCTTGCACATCACCAACCAGGACATTGCCGACTTTCTGGGTGGCCTACCCGAGGCCAAAATGCACTGCTCGGTGATGGGCCAGGAAGCTCTAGAGGCGGCGATCTATAAGTATCGCGGCATTGAAGTCGAGCACCACGACGACGACGAAGGCACCCTGGTCTGCGCCTGCTACGGCATCACCGAGAAGAAGATTCGGCGGGCGATCGCCGAAAACGACCTGACCACCGTGGAGCAGGTGACCAACTACGTCAAGGCCGGGGGCGGCTGCGGCTCCTGCCTGGCCAACATCGAAGACCTGATTGTAGACGCCCAGGAGTCCGCCGAAACCGTGCGGGCCGCCGCCGAGCTGGCCGTAGCTCGGGAACAGCGCAGCCAGGAGGCCGCCGCCCCCACCCCCCTGACCAATCTGCAAAAGATCACACTCATCCAGCAGGTGATCGACAAGGAGGTGCGGCCCATTCTGATCGCCGATGGCGGCGATGTGAGTTTGCACGATGTGGAGGGCGATCGCGTCCTGGTCAAGCTCCAGGGGGCCTGCGGCTCCTGCGCCAGCAGTACGGAGACGCTCAAGTATGCGATCGAGGCGAAGTTGAAGGATCTGGTATTGCCCTCCCTTGTTGTCGAAGCGATCTAATTCCAGCTTCTCCAGTGGTGCATTGCTGCGCTAATGCACCCTACGGTTCTTGCCCATCCACCCATCCACTCATCCACCCCCACCATGCACCCCTCCCTTCCCCACGCCGGACGCGACCCCCCGGCCTTCCCCCAGGCCCTCGCCTGATCCAAGACAACGAACGGTTCATTTCACCCAGATCACCCTTCCCAACCTTAGGAGACATTTCCCATGAGACAGATTGCATTTTACGGAAAAGGCGGCATCGGCAAATCCACCACCTCGCAAAACACCCTGGCTGCCATGGCCGAAAAAGGCGAGCGCATCATGATCGTTGGCTGTGACCCCAAAGCCGACTCCACCCGGCTGATGCTGCACAGCAAAGCCCAAACCACCATTCTTCACCTGGCTGCCGAGCGCGGCGCGGTGGAAGATCTAGAACTCGAAGAAGTGCTGCTCACCGGCTATCGCGGCGTCAAGTGCGTTGAGTCGGGCGGTCCCGAGCCAGGTGTGGGCTGTGCTGGTCGGGGCATCATCACCGCCATCAACTTCCTCGAAGAAGAGGGCGCCTACGAAGATCTCGATTTCGTCTCCTACGACGTTCTGGGCGACGTGGTTTGCGGCGGTTTTGCCATGCCCATTCGAGAGGGCAAAGCCCAGGAAATCTACATCGTGGTTTCCGGCGAAATGATGGCTATGTATGCCGCCAACAACATCGCCCGAGGCGTGCTCAAGTACGCCCACTCCGGTGGCGTGCGTCTGGGCGGCCTGATCTGCAACAGCCGCAACACCGACCGGGAAGTGGAGCTAATCGAGGCCCTGGCCGCCAAGCTCAACACCCAAATGCTGCACTTTGTACCCCGCGACAACGTGGTGCAGCACGCCGAACTGCGCCGCATGACCGTCAACGAGTACGCCCCCAACAGCAATCAGGCGCAGGAATACGCCCAGCTAGCCGACAAAATCATCAACAACAAAAACCTCACCATCCCCACGCCCATCACCATGGACGAACTGGAGGAGCTGCTGATCGAATTCGGCATTCTCGATGGCGACGAAGAGTATCAAAAAGCGCTTGAGGCCGACAAAGCCCTCGCGGCAGTTTAGGTTCCGGAGGCAGATCCCAGGGTTCTTGGCCAGTGGTCAAATCTGCCGGTTTAGCCCAGAAGAACCCTGGGATCTCTTCCCCCTCACCCATCCACCCCCTACCCATCCATCCACTCTCCATCCGCCGACCCATTCATCCCTAACCAAGAGGGCACCATGACTACCGTAGAAGACAGAAAGGCACTGATCGACGAGGTGCTTGAGGCCTACCCCGACAAAGCCAAGAAGCTGCGGGCCAAGCACATCAGCGTCCAGGAGGCCGAAAAGGCCGACTGTGGCGTGAAATCCAACAAAAAGTCCGTCCCCGGTGTAATGACCACCCGTGGCTGCGCCTACGCAGGTGCTAAAGGGGTGGTCTGGGGTCCGGTCAAAGACATGATCCACATCAGCCACGGCCCGGTGGGCTGCGGTTACTACTCCTGGTCGGGCCGCCGCAACTACTACATCGGCACTACCGGGGTCGATACCTTTGGCACCATGCAGTTCACCTCCGACTTTCAGGAGCGCGACATTGTCTTTGGCGGCGACAAAAAGCTGGCCAAACTGATCGACGAACTGGAGGACCTCTTCCCCCTCAACCAGGGCACCACCATTGAATCGGAATGCCCGGTGGGCCTGATTGGCGACGACATTGAAGCGGTTGCCCGCGCCAAAGCTAAGGAAACCGGCAAGCCCGTGATTCCCGTGCGCTGCGAAGGGTTCCGAGGCGTGTCGCAATCCCTGGGCCACCACATTGCCAACGACACCGTGCGCGACTGGGTGCTGCCCAAGGCCGACGACTACCGCAAACTGCCCGAGGGCTTTGAGCCCGGCCCCTACGATGTCAACATCATCGGCGACTACAACATTGGCGGAGATGCCTGGCCCAGCCGCCTGCTGCTAGAGGAGATTGGCCTGCGGGTAATCAGCCAGTTCTCGGGCGATGGCACCTTTAACGAAGTGGTGATGACGCCGCTGGCCAAGCTCAACTTGATCCACTGCTATCGGTCGATGAACTACATCTGCCGGTTCATGGAAGAGAAGTACGGCATTGGCTGGCTGGAGTACAATTTCTTTGGCCCAACTCAAATTGCCAAGTCGCTGCGCAAGATTGCCGCCCAGTTTGACGAAACCATTCAGGCCAAGGCGGAAGAGGTGATTGCCAAGTACCAGCCCCGCATGGATGCGATCGCAGCCAAGTATCGCGCTCGCCTAGAAGGCAAGAAGGTGATGATGATGGTCGGCGGCCTGCGCCCCCGCCACGTTGTACCTGCCTTTACCGACCTGGGCATGGACGTGATTGGCACCGGCTATGAGTTTGGCCACGGCGACGACTACAAACGCACCGCTGAGTACGTCAACGAAGGCACCGTCATCTACGACGACATCAGCGGCTACGAGTTTGAAGAGTTTGCCAAAGAACTCAAGCCCGACCTAATCGCCGCTGGCATCAAAGAGAAGTACGTCTTCCAGAAGATGGCCCTGCCCTTCCGCCAGATGCACTCCTGGGATTACTCCGGGCCCTACCACGGCTACGACGGCTTTGAAGTCTTCGCCCGCGATATGGATTTGGCCATTAACAATCCCACCTGGGGGCTGATTCAGGCCCCTTGGGAGCAGTGAGGCAGTGACGGGAAAGTTTTGGGTTTTGAAGGCTGAGTTTTGAATTGCGGCTCGTTAACAAGACCTCAAAATTCAAAACTAAACCCTTAAAACTTTCCCGCCTACTCGCCCACTCATCCACTCATCCACCCTCCCCCATCCATCCTTTCCCCTCCCCCAAGGAGAGCACCATGACTGACAATCTTGACAACGCTATCCCTACCCCGGCCTGCGGGGGCGAAGACCCAGGACAGATCAAAGACCACTTCGACCTGTTTCACACCGATACCTACCAGGACCTGTTTGAGTACAAGCGCCAGTTTGAGGGCGCTCACAGTCGCGAAACCGTCGAGGAAATCGCCGAGTGGACCAAAGGCTGGGAATATCGGGAAAAGAATTTTTCGCGGGAAGCCCTGACCATTAACCCCGCCAAAGCCTGTCAGCCTCTGGGGGCGCTGTTTGTTGCCGCTGGCTTCGAAGATACGCTGCCCTACAGCCACGGTTCCCAGGGCTGTGTGGCCTACTTCCGCACCCACCTGACCCGCAACTATAAGGAGCCCTTCCAGGCGGTGTCATCGTCGATGACGGAGGATGCGGCGGTGTTTGGCGGTCTCAGCAACCTCAAGGCGGGGTTAGAAAACTCCTATACCCTCTATAAGCCCAAGATGATTGCTCTCTGCACCACCTGCATGGCGGAGGTAATTGGGGATGACCTGGGGGCCTTTATTACCACCTCTAAGAACGAGGGCCACATACCCGAAGACTTGCCTGTGCCTTATGCCCACACACCTAGCTTTGTGGGCTCCCACATCACTGGCTACGACAACATGCTGCGGGGCATTCTCAAGACCTTGACCAAGGATGAAAAGGCCGAGACCACCAACGGCAAGTTCAACTTCAACCTGGGCTTTGACCCCTACATTGGCAATATTCGCGAACTGAAGCGAATTTTGAGTCTGTTTGGCGTCGACTACACCATTCTGTCGGACAACTCGGACACCTTTGACTCTCCCAACACGGGGGAATTTAAGATGTACAACGGCCTCACTACCCTGGCCGACACTGCCGACAGCATCAACGCCGAGGGGACGGTGTTCTTCCAGAAGTACACGACGCCCAAGACCCAGGAGTATGTCGCTAAGGATTGGGGTCAGAAGACCTACAACTTCCGGCCCTTTGGCATTAAGGGGACCGACGAGTTCTTGATGGCGCTGTCGGCGATTACCGGCAAGCCCATTCCCCTGGAACTTCAGCAGGAGCGGGGTCGGGCGGTGGATGCCCTGACCGACTCCCAGGCCTGGATTCACGGCAAGAAGGTGGCAATGTATGGCGACCCCGACCACGTGCTAGGGCTGATTCAGTTTTTGCTGGAGATGGGGGCGGAGCCCACCCACATTGTGGTGACCAACACCAATGAGGACTTTGAAGCTGAAGCCCGCGAGCTGCTGACCAGCAGCCCCTACGGCCAGGGCGGCACAGTGTGGGGCGGGAAGGATCTGTGGCATCTGCGATCGCTGATGTTTACCGAGCCCGTGGATCTGCTGATTGGCAACAGCTATGGCAAGTACCTGTGGCGCGACACCGGCACCCCCCTGGTGCGCATTGGCTATCCGATCTTCGATCGCCACCACATGCACCGCTACGCCACCTTCGGCTACCAGGGCGCGATCAACCAGTTCAACTGGATTGTTAACACCATTCTGGATGAACTCGATCGCAAGACCATTGTGCCCGCGAAGACGGACATCTCCTTTGACTTGATCCGCTAGTCCATGGTGGCTGGATGCGCTCAGCGCATCCAGCCACCATTACCGGAAATTCCCATGCGTGTCTCCGAAGAAATCGAACTTGACTCTCCACCGGTTTTTGACCTGGGCGATCGCGTCCGAGTCCGCAAGCTCATCCGCAACGATGGCACCTTTCCCGGCAAAGAGGTGGGCTTTCATCTGGCTAAGAAAGGCGACATCGGCTACATCGTCGGCATTGGCACCTACCTGCAACGCGCCTACATCTACTCGGTGCATTTCTTAGAAACCAACTACGTCGTCGGCTGCCTCAGCCGCGAGCTTGAACTCACCGCAGACCGCCCGCCCCTCATTCCCCAAGACGACGACGACACCTGGTAATTGTCCTGGCCCTCAGCCCCTCAGCTCTCTCCCCAACCCCTCTCTCTAGGGGCGAGGGGAGCCGGAATTAGTCTCGCCCTCACCCACCGAGCCCCTGCTATGGCCACCCTCTTCCCTAACCCTTCCCTCTCCCCGCCCCACCCACCCGGCGTTGGCCCCCTCGCCCCGCTGCGCCGCTGGATCGATCGCATTGAGGTCAACAACCGCCGCTTTGCCCATCTGACCTGCCGTCTGATTCCCTGCTGCTGCCCCTTTGAGCGCGATTTGACGGTCTTGGGCCGCACGGTTCACGTTCCGGCTCTGTGCAAGCTCAACCCGGTGTACGCCGAGCTGATGCGGCTGCGCTTTCGGGCGCTGGCGTACCTAGCCGATGGCTGCGGCGAAGATGTGACCCGGTATGTGTGTTGATAAAAAGTTTTGAATTTTGAATTTTGAATTCGTGTCGTTTAGCAAACACTCAAAACTCAAAACTAAACACTTAAAACTGAGCTCCACCACCCCTTCACCCCCACCCTGCCATGTCTTCCACCAAAGTCACCATGACAGAGCTCCTGACCCAGCCGGGTTGCGAGCACAACCACACCAAAAATGGCAAAGGTCACAACAAGGTGTGCCAGCAGCAGGCCAAGCCCGGTGCTGCCCAGGGGGGTTGCGCCTTTGATGGGGCCAGCATTGCCCTGGTGCCGATTACCGATGTCGCCCACCTGGTGCACGGGCCGATCGCCTGTGCGGGCAACTCCTGGGGCGGGCGGGGCAGCCTGTCGTCGGGCGAAACGCTCTACAAAATGGGGTTTACCACCGACCTGAGCGAAAACGACATCATTTTTGGCGGCGAGAAGAAACTCTACAAGGCCATCCAGGATGTGCAGGAGCGCTACCACCCGGCGGCAGTGTTTGTCTATTCCACCTGCGTGACGGCGCTGATTGGCGACGACCTAAACGCGGTGTGCAAAACGGCGACCGAAAAGCTGGGGCTGCCCGTGGTGCCAATTCAATCCCCTGGCTTTGTGGGCAGCAAGAACCTGGGCAACCGCCTGGCCGGGGAAGCCCTGCTAGAGCATGTGATCGGCACGGCGGAACCGGAGTTCACCACCCCCTACGACATCAACCTGATCGGCGAGTACAACATCGCTGGGGAACTGTGGGGCGTGCTGCCCCTGTTTGAGAAAGTGGGGATTCGGGTGCTCTCCAAAATTACCGGCGATGCTCGCTACCAGGAGGTGGCCTACGCCCACCGGGCCAGACTCAACGTGATGATCTGCTCGAAGGCGCTGATCAACCTGGCCCACAAGATGGAAGAGCGCTACGGCATTCCTTATATCGAGGAGTCGTTCTACGGGGTGGCGGATATGAACCACTGCCTGCGGGCGATCGCCGCCAAACTCGGCGACGCTGCCATGCAGGCCCGCGTAGAAGCCGTGATTGCTGAGGAAACCGCCAGGCTAAACCAGCAGCTGGCACCCTACCGCGATCGCCTCTTAGGCAAGCGCGTCGTGCTCTACACCGGCGGGGTGAAATCCTGGTCGATCATCTCGGCCGCCCAGGACCTGGGCATTACCGTGGTCGCCACCAGCAGCAAAAAGAGCACCGAAGCCGACAAAGCCCGCATTAAAGAATTGCTCGGTCAGGAGGGCATCATGCTCGAAAAGGGCGGGGCCGCCGAACTGCTGAAGGTGATTGAGCAAACCAGCGCCGACATGCTGATCGCCGGAGGCCGCAACCAGTACACCGCCCTAAAGGCCCGCATTCCCTTTTTGCACATCAACCAGGAGCGCCACAACCCCTACTCTGGCTACGGCGGCCTGCTGGAGATGGCAAAGGAGCTAGATGAGACCCTGCACAGCCCGGTGTGGGCAGAGGTGCGACGGGAAGCGCCCTGGGAGGGTTCCGGGTTTCAGGTGCAAGGTTTCAGGCCAGCGGCTGAAGACGGGCCAGCAGCAGAGGTGCCACCTGTTGCAGCCTCCAATACCCAAGAAGCACCGTATACCCAAAACCCAAAACCCAAAACCCCTTCTACCAAGATCATCGCCCGCCGCAAGGCCGTGGCCGTCAACCCGCTGAAGCAGAGCCAGCCCCTCGGGGCCGCCCTGGCGTTCCTCGGCATTCAGGGGGCCATGCCCTTGTTCCACGGTTCCCAGGGCTGTACGGCCTTTGCCAAGGTGATGCTGGTCAACCACTTTCAGGAGGCGATTCCCCTGGCGACCACGGCGATGAGCGAGGTGAGCACGATCTTGGGGGGCGACGACAATGTCCACGGTGGTCTGATGACGGTGATTAAAAACTCTCAACCGGAGCTGGTGGGCCTGTTTACCACCGGCCTGACCGAAACCCGGGGCGACGATATGCAGGGCATTCTGCGCGACTTCCACGCGGCGAATCCGGATGTCACGGTGCCGATTGTGTTTGCCTCGACCCCCGACTACCGGGGCAGCCTGGAAGATGGCTTTGCCGCTGCGGTAGAAAGCCTGGTGCAGACTATGCCTGAACCGGGGGAGGTCAACCCCAGGCAGGTAACGCTGCTGGCCAGCGCTGCCTTTGGCCCTGGGGATGTGGCGGAGCTGAAGGAGATGGTGGAAGCCTTTGGTCTTAGCCCCATTGCAGTCCCCGATCTCTCCACTTCCCTGGATGGCCACCTGGATGATGCCGACCACTACACCACGGCAACCGGCGGTACCACCGTCGCAGAACTCAAGGCCGTGGGGCGATCGGCCCTCACCCTGGCCCTGGGCGGCAGCATGACTAAAGCCGCAAAAATCCTCACCGATCGCTTCGGCACCCCCGCCCAAACCTTCACCCAGCTGACGGGACTGGGCGCGGTGGACGACTTCCTGCACACCCTCTCCCAAATTAGCAGCCAGCCCGTGCCCGCCAAATACCTGCGCCAGCGCCGCCAGGTGCAGGATGCCATGCTCGATGCCCACTTCTTCTTTGGCCGCAAAAAGGTGGCGATCGCCCTGGAGCCCGACCTGCTGCACAACATCGCCTGGTGGCTCCACACCACCGGAGCCGAAATCCAGGCCGCCGTCACCACCTCCCCCTCGCCCGGGCTGAAGGATTTGCCCATCGAGCAGGTCTACATCGGCGACTTTGAGGATCTCGAAGCCATGGCCGCCACCGCCGACCTCTGGATCACCAACTCCAAAGCCCGCCCCATCGCCCGCCGCCTCGGCATTCCCCTCTACCGGCACGGCTTCCCCCTGCTGGAGTACCTGGGCAACGGCCACCGCTGCACCGTCGGCTATCGCGGCACCCTGGATCTGCTGTTTGCGATCGGCAACCTACTGCTCGAAGCCGACGAAGAGCGCACCCATGAGCTGGTGCATCGGTGGCGGGAGGGAGGGGGGTAGAGGAGAGGGTGGCGGGTTCACGGTTAGCGGTTCACGGTTCACGGTTCACGGTTCACGGTTCACGGTTCACGGAGCAGCTTAAAACCTGAAACCCAAAACCTCAAACCCGAAACCTGAAACCTGAAACCTGAAACCCAAAACCTCAAACCCGAAACCCCCTCACCGTCAACCGTTGACCGCCCACCGTAAACCCTCAAAGGAGCCTTCCCATGAAAATAGCCTTCGCCACTAAAGACAACGTCCACATCAACGCCCACTTTGGCTGGGCCAGCCAGATCGATGTCTACGATCTCACCCTCGACGGCTACACCTTTCTCGAAACCCTCACCTTTGGCGGTGAGCTAAAGGAAGACGGCAACGAAGACAAGCTCGAACCCAAGCTCAAGGCACTGGCGGGCTGCACCATCGTCTACGTGGCCGACATTGGTGGCAGTGCGGCAGCGCGGCTGATTAACCACCGAATTACCCCAATGAAATCCAATTCTGAAGAGGACGAAATTGAGGCGATGCTGATTCAGCTCATGCAGACCCTCCAGGGCAGCCCGCCGCCCTGGCTGCGCAAGGCCCTGGGCCAAAAGACCACCCCCAACTTTGCCGACGCCTACCTTGAAACCGAAGAGGAAGTGACCCTATGACCACCGCCGAAACCCCCGTTGCCCTCAGCTCTGCCCTCGTCGTGGATAGCTCGCCCTTTCTCAAGGCCATGGTGCAGCAGATTCGCGCCAACGACCCCTACGGCACCTTTCGCCACTGGGCCGATGAGCTGCTGCTCAAGCCCTACGTGCTCAGCAAAGCCCAAAAGCGCGACATCTCGGTAGAGGGTGAAGTTGACCCGATGACGCAAAGCCGGATTATGGCGTTTTACCGGGCGATCGCCTACCGCATTGAGGCCGAAACCGGCCAGCTTTCCCAGGTGGTGGTGGACCTCAGCCACGAGGGCTTTGGCTGGGCGCTGATCTTTTCGGGGCGGCTGATTTTGGTCAGCAAAACCCTGCGCGATGCCCAGCGCTTTGGCTTTGATTCCCTAGAAAAGCTCAGCGCCGAAGGCGAAAAACTCGTCGCCAAAGGCATCGACCTGGCCTGCCAATACCCCGCCGTCTGCGACCTGTAATCTCACCGTCCCCTCTCACGAGCGGACACCCACTCTGAACACCTTGCACCGCAAACCGTAAACCGTAAACCGTTTCCCATGCCCCCAACCACCGCCCCCATCACCATCGACACCCTCAAAAGCCAGATCAAAAAGCTCAACAGCAAAGCTGGCCAGCTCAAAATGGATCTCCACGACATTGCCGAAGGCCTGCCCGCCGACCTGGATTTGCTACCCGATGTAGCGGCCCGCACCTACGAGATTTACTGCCAACTCCGCGACCTCAGAGCACAGTTAACCACCCTGGAGCAAGCCCCATGAAATCCACCCTCATCACCTTTGATCAGATCACCCAGGCCGAAGACTACTTTGCCTTTTTTGGTCTGCCCTACGATCCCCAATTTCTCAATGTTAACCGCCTGCATATTCTGCAAAAGTTCTCACGGTTGATGAAGGAAAAAGGCACCGCCAACCCCGACATGGAGGACACCACCACCTTTAACCAATACCGGGAACTTTTGCAGGAGGCCTACAGCCTGTTTCAGACTTCGTCACCCCAGGCCCAAAAGCTGTTCAAGGTGTTTAACCAGAAGCCCAGCAATGTGGTGCTGATGTCTGAAATCGAGGTGGAGTAACCTCTGACTCCCCTCCTAGGAGGGGTAGGGGTGGGTTCCCTAAACTGCGCCCCGCTTCTCTGGAGGGAACCCGGGGCATTCACAAGTCCTCGCAGACCCACCCCTAGCCCCTCCCTAGAGGGGAATCGGAAAAATCCACCCATCTACCCATCCACCCATCCATTCCCCATGCCCCTCTCCCCCACCGAACGCGATCGCTACCGCCGCCAAATGCAGCTGCCTGGCTTTGGTCAGGAGTCGCAGGAACGGCTAAAGGCCACCACCGCCCTGGTGACTGGGGTGGGCGGTCTGGGGGGCACTGCCGCGCTGTACCTGGCGGCGGCGGGGGTGGGGCGGCTGATTCTGGTGCGGGGGGGCGACCTGCTGCGGGAGGACATGAACCGGCAAATTTTGATGACCGACAACTGGGTGGGCCAGCCCCGGGTCTTCAAGGCCCAGCAGACTCTGGCGGCATTTAACCCAGACATTCAGATCGATGCGGTGTGCGACTACGTCACCGCTGAGAATGTGGACGGTCTGGTGCAGCAGGCCGATATTGCCCTCGACTGCGCCTTTGACTTCAAAGAGCGCGATTTGCTCAACGCCGCCTGCGTGCGCTGGGGCAAATCCATGGTCGAAGCCGCTATGAATGCCATGGAGGCCTACCTGATCACGGTGATTCCGGGCGAAACGCCCTGCCTATCGTGCCTGTTTCCCGAAAAGCCCGAGTGGGACCGCTGGGGCTTTGGAGTGCTGGGGGCGGTGTCGGGCACGCTGGCCTGCCTGGCGGCCCTGGAGGCGATCAAGGTGATTACCGGGCTGGGCGACCCGCTGCTAGGGCAGCTGTTGACCATGGATTTGGCCCGGGCGGAGTTTGCCAAGCGGCGCGCCTACCACGACCCCGACTGCCCGGTGTGCGGTGGGGTGAAGGCAGAGAACCGGGGCGATCGCGCCCTGCCCCTAGCCCTGGCGAGGAGGTAATCCATGTCCTTTCCCCGCGATCCACCTTAAATCTGCGTAGCCCTTGGTGGGCAGTGCCACCCTACGCAGTCCTACCAAAATCCAAAATCGCCAATCCCAAATTCATTCCCCATCACCCCTATGACCATCACCATTACCGAACTTGCCGAACTGCGCCTGCGGACCTTCCTGCGCGGCACCCCCGACTACACCCCCAGCCGGGGCGTGCGCCTGGCGGTGAAAGACGGCGGCTGCAACGGCTACGAGTACGACATTAAAATTGCCAACGCCCCCCAGCCCGACGATGAAATTGTGGAATCGGGCAGTCTCAAAGTTTTCATTGACCCTAAGAGTGCCCCCCTGCTCGACGGCATTGTGGTCGACTACATCGACAGCCTGCTCGAAAGCGGCTTTAAGTTCACCAATCCCAACGCCACCGACACCTGCGGCTGCGGCAAGTCGTTTCAAACGGCGGGCGATTGTAGTCCCGCAGGCGTGCCCTGTTCGTAAGTGTTGGGTGTCAGGTTTTAGGTATCAGTTTTTATGTAACCAATACCCGACACCCCTGCGAATTTCCTCATCAGATGACTCAACGAGCCGAAGCCCCGATACCCAATACCCGACACCCAATACCCGACACCCGATACCCTTTCCACCAAGGAGCCCCACCATGACCACCTATCAAGTTCGCCTGATTAACAAAAAGCGCAATATCGACATCACTATTCCGGTAGATGAGGATACCTATATCATTGATGCGGCAGAGGAAAGCGACATTGATTTGCCCTTCTCCTGTCGTTCGGGGGCTTGCTCTAGCTGCGTGGGCAAGCTGGTGGAAGGCGAGATCAATCAGGACGATCAATCCTTTTTAGACGATGAGCAAATTGCGAAGGGATTCATCGTGCTGTGCTCGTCTTACCCGCGATCGGACTGCACAATTAAGACCCACATGGAAGCCTACTTAATTTGACGGTTGATGCGGTGCATCGCTGCGCGGATACACCCTACGGTTGGATAGATTTACCCCTTGGAGTTGCGTCATGTTCGATCGGTTTACAGTTTCGGGAGCGGCTTTACAGGTTCTAAACGTGGGCGATCGCGGCACCATTTCCCGGTTCACCCGCAGCGATCCATCAACGCTTTTCCACCTGCAATCCCTGGGCTTAGACCGGGGGAAGGCGATCGCCGTCACCCAGCGCCACCCCAACTTTATAGTCAGCACTGAGGACGGCCATCTGACCCTGCCACCATCGCTGGTCAGCGCGATCTATGTGCGATTGGCAGGCCCCAATCTGGTTTGACAGAAGGAACTGAGCCGTCAAAGTAATCATTGGTAAACAGTTTTTCCAATGGTGGGCAGTTCCCACCCGACACCTGACACCTGACACCCCTTTCCCAGGAGTAAACCCATGGCAAGCATTGGACTTTTCTACGGCAGTACCTCCGGCGTTACCGAAGAAATCGCTGAAAAAATTCGGGATGCGATCGGTGAGGACAACTGCGACCTCTACAGCATGGAGGCTGACTATGACGACGTTGACGACCTGCTCAAGTACGACTACCTGATTTTGGGCTGCTCCACCTGGGGCGCGGGTGAGCTGCAAAACGACTGGCGCGAGCCCATGTTTGACATGGAGATGGATAAGCCCGACTTTTCCGGCAAGACCATTGCCCTGTTTGGCCCCGGCGATTGCGAGGGGCACAGCAAGCATTTTGTCGGTGCTTTAGGCATTATGTACGACCAGTTTAAAGCGCTGGGGGCCACCATCGTCGGTGCTGTTTCTGCGGACGACTATTCCTTTGAAAAATCCAGCGCTATTCGCGACGGCAAATTTGTCGGCCTGCCCCTGGATGAGGTGAACGAAAGCGAGAAAACTGACGATCGCATCGCCAACTGGCTGGAAATTTTGAAGGCCGACTTTCCGGCGATCGCCTAACCCACCCATCCACCCACCCTTTCAGGAGGTGATGCCCTTGAACTAGCTAATTTCTGCCCACCCAAAAGACCATTAGGAGGGTCTTGCTACTCAACTTTAGGATCGTTTTAGGAGACCGTGACTATGGCTACCGCTCAAGACATCATGACTGATGACGTTGCCACAATCAAAGGATCGGCAACCGTAGCTGAAGCTGTACAACTGATGAAATTCAAGAAGCTCCATTCGTTAATAGTGGAGCGTCGTAGCCCCGAAGATGCCTATGGCATTGTCACCGATACCGACGTTGTCAACCAGGTGGTGGCCTACGGCAAAGACCCCAAAACGGTAAAGGTCTACGAAATTATGACCAAGCCCTGCCTGGTGGTGAACCCCAACCTGGGTGTTGAGTACGTAGCACGCCTGTTTGCCCACTTCGGGGTCGATCGCGCCCCCGTCATTCAGAACGAGCTACTCGGCATTATTTCTAACACCGACATTTTGCTCAAGAGCGACTTCGTCGAAAATCCTCGCGTGCCCCTGCTGCAAAAAGCGCTTCAGGCCGAAGTGGCCCACGCCCGGGGCATCTCTGCGGCAAAAGGCCCCTACTCCGCCGCTGGTAAAGCTGCCTGGGAAGCTGTTGCTGAGCTAGAAGCCGAACTGGCCTTCTGCCAGGGACAAGTTCCAGACCAAAGCGCTGTTGAGCCAGTGCCCCAATCTGCCCTGGTGTAGTCCGCTTCGCCTGCCCCTCTCCTCTCTGGGAGAGGGGCTCTGCCCTGGGTTTCCTTCGCCTGACATCCCAGATTTTGGGTGACCACCATGATCGATATGCTTCACCAAGACTGGTTTGTCGATGCCGAGGGCCAGTGCCAGCCTCGACCCACGCCCCGACCGTGGAATTTGCTGCAAGAACACTACTACCTGCACCAGTTTTTGAGCGATGTGCTGCACAGTCTTGCCCACGCCCCCCACGAGTTTGACCAGTGGGACTATCTGCCGCAAATTCGCCGCCGGGTGCGACAACTCATCCTCAACTCCTACTGGTTGAGTACCCAGCGCCCCGACCCTGACCCAAAAACCGGCACTGCCCTTCTCACCCTTTACGACGAGATTGGCTACCCCCTCACCGTGCAAACCGTCACCGCCTGCGCTGGCGTAATCACCCCCATCCACAACCACGGGACTTGGGGAGTCGTTGCCCTGCTGGAGGGCCAGGAGCGCCACACCCTCTGGCGCAGAATGATCCACCCCGATCGCCTCGAAAAGACCGGGCAGCAAACCCTGCAAGCTGGCGAAATCATCAGTTTTCAGCCCGAGGCCATTCACCAGGTTGAAAACCTGGGGCCAACGCCGAGTTTTACCTTTCAACTCTATGGCGATACCCAACCCAAATCGCGATTTCTGTTTGAGTGCGCCCCGTTTGCTGTCAAACCCTTTTAGGAGACTGCCCTATGGCCACCGTGGACTTTTACGAAAAAACAGGATGCATCAACAACACCCGCCAAAAAGCGCTGCTGCAAGCCTCTGGGCACCAGGTGATTGCCCACAACCTACTAATTGAGCCCTGGACTCCCGAGCGACTCTACTTGTTTTTTGGAGGACTGCCGGTGGCGCAGTGGTTTAACACCACTGCCCGCGCCATTACCACTGGCTTGGTGGTGCCCGAACAGCTCGATACCGAAATCGCCCTAGACCTGATGGTGCTTGACCCTGGGCTAATTCGACGGCCGCTGCTGCAAGTGGGTGACCAGCGCCAGGTTGGCTTTGACCCCAAGATTATTGACCGATGGATTGGGCTCAGCGCTACAGTGCTCGGCGAGACGGGAATCTCCCCCACCCATCTAACCCTTTGCCCCCAGGCCGCCGCTCGATCGCTTGTCACTGGAGGGGCTAGCCTAGCCTAAACACAATGTGCGATTTTTTAAGCCGCTGGCCTATTCTCAATAGCGCAGCCGTTGCGGGAGAACGAATGAAATTTGATGCGAAATGGATGCAGTACTACCAGGCGGTGGAAGGGCGGCCCCCTCGGACGACCCTAATCAAGGCACTGGAATACTACGACCAGGTCCCCAACACTCTGCCAAAATGTGCCGTTGACCTGGGCTGCGGCGATGGCCGCGACACCGTCGAGCTGCTCAACCGGGGCTGGCGGGTGCTGGCAATCGATGGAGAACCGGAGGCGATCGCCCGCCTGCGACAGCGCTCCGACTGGGTTGGCAAATCCTGGCCCAAAACCAACCGTACCTACCTCGAAACCCGAGTGCAGCGGTTTGAAGACCTCACCCTACCCCCCGATATCAGCCTGGTGAACGCCAGTTTTTGCCTGCCCTTTTGCCCCCCAGAGCGGTTTCCCGACCTGTGGGAGGAAATCGTCTCTACCCTGGCAACCGGGGGGCGCTTCAGTGGTCAGTTGTTTGGCGACCAAGACTCCTGGGCCGTCTACGACGACATGAACCACCACAGCCGAGACCAGGTCAACCAGCTGCTAACTCCCTTTGAGGTGGAATGGCTAGAAGAAGAGAATCACCCCGGCAAAACTGCCCTGGGTGAAGAGAAACATTGGCATATTTTCAACATCGTCGCCCGCAAGCGTTAGCCAAACCTAGCCCACAGCAATCATCACATCGGAGGCTTTGACAACCGCGTAGGCTTCATCACCAACCGCAAGTTCCAAATTCTCAGCCGATGACTTCGTAATCACTGACGCCACTTCCAAACCCGGCGCAATCTCGATCACAACTTCGGTCGTCACCAGGCCGGGCATTACCGACTTTACAGTACCTTTTAGAGCATTTCGAGCACTAATTTTCATAAAGATACAGTCTAACCCTTGTAACTGGATAGCAGAACTCTATCACAAATAATCCACCTTTGCTATTCCCAAGACAGAAACAAAAACAAGCCCCAACAGCAGTTTCTTGCCACCGCCTGAAAGCGTATAGTTTGCAACAAATTTTCCGCAAAGAGCGTTGCTAAATATACTTTTTAGTCATAAGATATTGAGCTTTAAGACATTCGCAACAGCTATCAAAAACAAACGTTTTAATGGCTGTTGCGTATGTATCCTACTTTTGCTAGCTTATTATTTTGGCGGCATACAGCCATAGTCACCTGAGTTAGAACAATCAAAAACTTTAGAAACGTTTGAACGTTCAAATGCTTTTAGGGAAACTGTCATAACCAAACTGGCTACAGCTATATCTAATTTGTCATTCTCGTGTAGACGGGAGTCTACAATAGACGGCCTATTCCAGGATGGATTATCACTTTCCCAGGAACAATGTAGATATTTGTACACTCAATGCCTGACGCATTTTATAGCTAAACTTGCGAGTATTAGAAAAGGAACTTCAGGTAGTTAATTGAGAAACCCGACCATCCACTCAAAAAGCTTGGCTGTCACAGAGGCACAAAGCTTTTTTAAGTAGGTTGTCATAGACACAATGAAAGATATACTAAACAGTTTCCAATGCGGGCACTTTAGCCGGAATAGGATAAAAGCAGTTACCGTTAATTAGCTGCATTAGATAAGCACCATACTCACTTTTTGCTAACGGCTTCGCTAGGCAATAGAGTTGCTCCCCAGAAATATATCCTTTTTGGTAAGCAATTTCCTCCACACAAGCAATTTTAAGACCCTGCCGCTCTTCCAAGGTTTGAATAAAGCTAGAAGCCTGATGCAAAGATTCATGAGTACCGGTATCTAACCATGCGTAACCTCGACCTAGCAGCTCAACGCGAAGATCACCCTGCTCAAGATAACAGCGGTTAAGGTCGGTAATTTCTAGCTCGCCTCGGGCAGAAGGAGTTAGCGTAGCTGCTAAATCGCAAACTCGGGAATCGTAAAAATAAACGCCCGGCACAGCATAAGAAGACTTGGGAAATTGAGGTTTCTCCTCAAAGTTGAGTACTCGCCCATTATGATCGAATTCAATCACACCATACTGCTGTGGATTGGCAACTTGGTACCCAAAGACTAAAGCGCCCCGCTGTAGCTGAGCTGCCTGTTGCAGAAGCCCTCCCAACCCATCGCCGTAGAGGATATTGTCGCCCAGTACCAAACAAGCTGGTTCACCAGCTAAAAACGAACGCGCAAGAATAAACGCTTCGGCGACTCCTCCAGGATAAGCCTGCACTGCGTAGCTAAACTGCAAACCCCACTGACTTCCATCTTCAAACAGCTGTTGAAAGAGAGGCAGTGAGCTGGGCGTAGAAATTACCAAGATCTCTTGAATACCGGCCAGCATTAGCACCGACAGCGGGTAATAAATCATTGGTTTGTTATACACAGGCATAAGCTGCTTGTTAACGGTAAGAGTAAGGGGATAGAGACGCGTCCCAGTTCCACCAGCTAAAATGATGCCTTTCATAACGGGATACTCCTAAGGGGTTTTTTAAAGTCAGTGTCGATCAGAATTTTTCTTTAGCTTTTCACGAGCCGATTTGCGTAATTCTTATGCATCCAATCCTGATAATCATTTGACTGCGTCCGCTTGACCCATTCAGAGTTTTCTAAATACCATTTGACCGTTTTTAGCAGGCCTGTCTCAAAGCTTTCCTTAGGCCTCCAGCCCAATTGAGCACAAATTTTTTCGCAATCAATAGCATAACGTCTATCATGACCTGGACGGTCTTTGACGAAAGCAATCAGTGATGCATGCTTAAAATTAGCTTTCGGAGCTAGCTCATCTAGAAGATTACAAATGGATTCAACGACGGATAGATTAGTTTTTTCGTTAAGACCACCAACATTGTAGGTTTCGCCCAATTTTCCTTGTTGAAGAACTTGATAAATTGCATCACAGTGATCTTCAACATAAAGCCAGTCTCTAATATTTTGACCGTCTCCATAAATTGGCAATTGTTTTCCTCTTAAAGCGCTGATAATAGTGAGAGGAATTAACTTTTCTGGAAATTGGTAAGGGCCGTAGTTATTTGAGCAGTTAGTGGTAAGAGTCGGTATCTCATAGGTATGATGATAGGATCGAACTAAATGATCCGATGCAGCCTTACTGGCAGAGTAAGGGCTGTTAGGTGCGTAGGGAGTACTCTCATGAAAAGGTTCATCCGTTGGCCCCAAGGAGCCATATACTTCGTCTGTGGAAACGTGCAAAAAACGAAATCTAGCTCGCTCGTCTGGCAACAATTTACTCAAATAGTTTCGGGTAGCTTCTAATAGCTGAAAAGTACCGACAATATTTGTCTGAATAAACGTTTCAGGGCTAGCAATAGAGCGATCGACATGACTCTCAGCAGCAAAGTTTAAGATCGCATCGGGACGATACCGAAGCAAAATGCTGCTAACCAATTCAAAATCACCGATATCTCCCTGTATCAATTGATAGCCTGGATCATCGTTTAGCGATGATAAGTTTTCAGAATTGCTGGCATAGGTTAGCCGATCTAGATTAATAACGTTAGCCCATTTTTCCTGGCGAGCTTTGAGCACAAAATTAGATCCAATAAAGCCAGCTCCACCCGTAATCAAGAAAGTTTTCATAAGTTACTCATTATGGTCAAATAGATCAGATTGGAAAAGCAAAACTACAGTTCAGTGGCTTACTCTAGATTAGGTCAGCACTACTGTGGTCAGCTGTCCTGTCCAGCTATAGCAACCTAAAAAGGTTTATGCAGGTAGGAAGGCTATCCTGTCCGCACAGGTATTTTACCTGTGCTGTATATGCCTTTGGTTGTTAGGAGATATAGCTTAGGCTGGAATTAGTAGTTTTTTAGAACTAACCAAACTATGGCAGGCTAGCCACTGCTGATCATCTTCAGTCTGACTAATCCATCGATGAGCTAAATCAGCCCATTTCACAGGTAAGCGTAGCTGGCACCAAGTGGGGTGAGAACTTCTAGAGATACTTTCGTAAAGCTCTGCGTTAGTCAGAACCCTTTCAACACAGGTGGATAATGCCAGACTATTGCCCTCAGGAAAAATCATGGCATTGACACCATGCCGTAAGTATCCCTCAAACATTGGATGATCAGACGCAACAATAGGGGTACAAGCCCTAAGAGCATGATGAATTACCAAAGGAAACCCTTCCGGATACCTATGTCGACTGGGAACAACAACTAAGTCCGCTTGGTTCATCAAGGGCTCCACAGCGTGATTGGGAACAAATCCTACTGGCTTCACACAATCTTCTATACCCAACTGAGAGATCATTTTCTTGGCAAAGCCTGAATCATCTGAACCTACCAAATCAAGATGAATTGGTAGAGCCTTATCTTTTAATACTTTGATGGCTTTGAGTAAATCACCCACTCCTTTGTCCTCACTTACAGAACCTACATAACACAACTTCCAGTTTTTTCGGGGTAAAGGAGAGGATTTAGGCAAAAAACCACCGGGGCTATGATCGACCAAAAAATCCCAGGGAATAATTTTCTTTGGCTTTACCCCTAGCTGCTGAAGTCTTCGCGAGGAGTTAATGCCGTAGCTGCCAATCCATTGAAAATTTGGCCTATTCAAAATTGCAACAATTTCCTGGTTTTTAAGCCTCCGAACAACATTGTGAAGAATGCTTATGTTTCGAACTGGAATGGCACCAAGAAATGTAGTAATTGTTGGAATTTCACGGTCAGCAGCCCACTTTAAAACATCTTTATCCATTGAGGAGATAATTAGATGAGTTGGGTTATATGCTTCAACCAGGTTAATTATTTTCTGAAAATCTATATCTTGATAATGATGAAATCCGCACCCAATAGCTCGGATGCCATTGGGTAAGGTCTCGTCATAAGACTCCTGGGTTAGATAGACTAGATTTGCCACCTCGTTTGCAAATGTTCTAAGTCTGGCATAAGCATCAATAGAGTATTTTTGAGCGTAGTAAGTTTCATCTCCCCCAGAAGCAAGGCGGTAAAAGTCTTTTCGAATATCGCCAGCAAAGTTAACAATCAAGAGTCGCATCAATACCTACACCTCAAGACGATTTCCAAAAATTAGCTCAATATTTTGATTTCTTTGTCTTGCTAAAGCAAAGAATTATAGACCAAAGAAATAATGAAATCGGCTTCTTCAAATGTCATGTTGGCAAATAGTGGCAGGCGAATGATTCGATCGCAAATGTCTTCTGTGACTACCAGTTCCCCTGATTGACGACCATATCTTCGACCGGCTGGTGCGCTATGCAGGGGAACATAGTGAAAAGTTGCCTGTACGCCATTTTGCTTTAAGACAGAGAGAACTTGAGAACGGGTTTTCAAGTTATCCACTAGGAGGTAGTAGATATGGCCATTGTGTTGACAGATTTTGGGAACGACAGGACGTTGCACTATCTGATTTCTTTCAAGCTCTTCAAAGGCTTGGTGGTATCGATTCCAAATACTCAAGCGCCGCTGAGTAATATTGTCAGCTTGTTGAAGCTGTGACCATAAAAATGCAGCAAGGATATCACTAGGTAAATATGAAGAGCCAACGTCAACCCAGGTATATTTATCAACATCTCCACGAAAGAACTGGCTGCGATTAGTACCTTTTTCCCAAATTATCTCTGCTCGATCTACTAGTGAAGGATCATTAATAGCCAGAGCACCGCCTTCTCCTGAAACTATATTTTTGGTTCCATGGAAGCTAAACGCAGCAAGGTTTCCAAAACTACCAACTGGCTGATCGTCGTATTTGGAACAGATGCCTTGAGCGGCATCTTCAACTACACGCAGGTCGTACTGGTGTGCTATTTTTGAAATTTCGCTCATCTCACACCCAAGCCCTGCGTAGTGAACTGGCGCAATTGCTTTCGTCTTGGACGTGATTGCAGATCGAATCTTAGTCTCGTCTAAGTTTAGAGTGTCTGGACGAATATCAACAAAAATAGGTATGCCTCCCCTAAGAACCACGGAATTTGCAGTCGAAACAAATGTATAGGAAGGCATAATCACTTCATCACCTGGTTGAATGTCAGCCAGAATGAAAGCCATCTCTAGTGCAGCGGTGCATGAATGAGTCAGCAGCACTTTTTCAACGCCAAGGTACTCTTTCAGCCAGGATTGACATAATTTTGTGTAGTAGCCATCACCGATAATGTGGCCACTAAGAATGGCTTTCTCAATGTAAAAAAACTCATCCCCACTTGTGCTCAAACTACTAAAGGGAATGTTTCTTACCGCTTGATCTGGAGGCAGAGAAATTGCTTTATGAGTAAGATTCACAAATATTTCCTATGGGTGCTAGACGTTTTCAGGGAGTGAGTGTTTTGGAGGTGGCTGAAGGAGCACATCATCAATGAAGTCTCGACCGAACAGTCCTTGGGAATGGAAAACAGACAAAAATTGGCACTATTTCCCATTCCTAAGGACTGAACTAATGTTCCTTGAGATACAGTATTCACCGACAGCTGAGCCGGACATAGTGCCGACTGGCTAAAAAGTCAGGTTTTTTATATTTTTGGTTTAGGGATAAAGCCTTTGTAAGGTAATACTGGATTTCAAGCGAGTATTAATTATTCTAATCGAACCATATAGGTAAATTTTCTGTTGTCATCACATGAAAATTCGATCAATCGGAGGCTTCTATTTCTTGTCAGCATGAGCTTTCCACCTATAGGCTAGGAATCTGGGACAAGGCACCAGGGCTACCTGTGAACTCATTCGCTACAGGTTTTGCGGTGGTTTAGGGGAGCAGCTTTGCCTTAAGTTTGGTTGAGCTCTAAGCCCCGTTGGCAGAAGTACAATTTGATGAACCATCTACCTTGGCAGCTGTCTGGACTCTAAGATCACGCTCAGCAGTCGCCAAAGGTAAGTGAAATTACTAGAAATACTGCCTCTCTTTAGCCAGAGCATGGAGTAAATCAAGGGCGCAGCCCTAAACTTGAGCCAACGATCGTCGGGGGGCCAGGGCAAACGGTTTACACTAAGCATCAAAACTGCTCCCTACGGAGAATTAAGGGGCAGAGCGTGGGGAGGCTCCTATGACTGTGTCAATGCCGTTGGTTAACCCGATTGGCCTGCGTCACTGGCGGGGAGATCTTTTTGGTGGGGTGACGGCGGCCATTGTGGCGCTGCCCCTGGCGCTGGCCTTTGGGGTAGCCTCGGGGGCAGGGGCGATCGCGGGTCTCTACGGGGCCATCTTTACCGGCTTTTTTGCGGCACTGTTTGGCGGGACTCCCACCCAGGTGTCTGGCCCCACTGGCCCCATGACTGTGGTAATTACGACCGTGATTGCCGCACTGGTAGCCCGCTACCCCGACACTGGTCTGGCTATGGCCTTTACGGTGGTGATGCTCGGCGGCGTGCTACAAATTTTGTTTGGCCTCATGCGTCTGGGGCAGTACATCACCCTGCTGCCCTACACAGTGATTTCGGGCTTTATGTCGGGCATTGGGGTAATCATAGTGCTGCTGCAGCTGCCGCCGCTGCTGGGCCATGCGGCCACGGGCGGGGTAATTGACACTCTGCAAGATCTGCCCGGCTTTGTGAGTCAGCCCAACTGGGTGGCCCTGGGATTGGGGCTATTGACCCTGGCGATTGTGTTTGCCATCCCGCGCCGTTTGAACCGCATTCTGCCCGCCCCCCTGGTGGCTCTAGTGGGGGCTACGGTGGTGTCGGTGGTGGTGTTTGGCCAGGCCGATCTGCCGCGGATTGGGGAAATTCCGTCGGGGCTGCCCACCCTGCGGCTGCCCACCTTCAGCCTGCGCGAGCTAGACGACATGCTGCGCTACGGCATTATGCTAGCGGTGCTGGGGGCGATCGACTCGCTGCTGACCTCGCTGGTGGCCGACAGCATCTCTCAAACCCAGCACGACTCTGACAAGGAGCTGATTGGCCAGGGTATTGCCAATGTGATCTCGGGGCTGTTTGGCGGGCTGCCGGGGGCCGGGGCCACCATGCGCACGGTGGTGAACGTGCAGGCCGGGGGCCGGACGCCGCTGTCGGGTCTTGTGCACGCTCTGGTGCTGCTGCTGGTGCTGCTGGGGGCGGGGCCGCTGACGGCGCAGATTCCGAACGCGGTGCTGGCAGGGCTTTTGCTCAAGGTAGGGATTGACATTCTGGACTGGGGCTTTATCAAACGCGCCCCCAAGATTTCGATCAAGGGCACCGGCATTATGTATCTGGTGCTGTTTTTGACGGTGTTTATCGACTTGATTACGGCGGTGCTGGTGGGGGCCTTTGTGGCCAACATGCTGACGATCAAGCGGCTGAGCGATGTGCAGAGTTCGCGAATTAAAACCATCACCGAAGACACTGAGGACAGTAACCTGACCGCCGCCGAGCAGGCCATTCTCACCCGCTCCCAGGGCGATATTCTGCTGTTTCAGCTGGGCGGGCCGATGAGCTTTGGGGCGGCCAAGAGCATTTCGCGCCGACTGTCGTTTGTCAGGGATTACAAGGCCCTGGTGCTGGACCTGGGCGAGGTGCCGACCATCGGCGTGACGGCGGCGCTGGCGATCGAGTCGATTGTGCAGGACTCGATTCAGCGCGATCGCACGGTGTGGATCGTGGTCAAGCCGGGCCAGGTCAAGAGCCGCCTCCAAACCCTCGATCTACAGCGCTTTGTCAAGCAGCGCAAACGCACCGAAGGCACCACTCCCCCAGCGATTCACCTGGTCGAAAATCGCTACCAGGCGTTAGAAGCAGCCCTGACGCTGATTCAACCTGAGGTGGTGGTTTAGCGACTCAGCTACCCTCGCAGACTCTGAATGACCTCTTGTAGCAAACTTTTTTTGATGTAGAGAGAAGATTGCCCTGGCAGCTGCTCAAAGATGGCCAAGATCTCCCTACGACCATCCCCTTCTAGACCCCACTCCATATCCTGACGGATAAAATCTTCCATCAGTTCATCTCGATGGGAATCTAAGAACCGCCGCAGTGCATCCAATAGAATGTCATCCATGCGGCCAAACCAACCAGCATCAATTAGCCTTTGGGCTTGGGTCACAAGGCTGGTGGGCACCTCGGCTTGCATAAACGTTGTCGGTGGTGGATTCGTAGCCTAATTGTTCGGATTTGCAAACACCATAGTCGTTAGCCTCCGGTATATGGCCAATACGGCTTTTATACTCCCAGCCGGGCGGCGATCGTGGCCAGTACCGACTGGCTGAGGGCGTCGTAGTCGTAGCCGCCTTCGAGGCCAAACAAAATGTTGTCGGTGACGGTGAGGCACTGCCGGGTGAAGGTGCCGTAGTCCTGGGGGGAGAGGTTGATCTGGGCCAGGGGATCGGCGGCGGTGGCGTCGTACCCGGCACTGACGATGAGTAAATCGGGGGAAAACGCTTTGAGAAAGGGCATCACCCGCTGCTCGAACTGCCCCTGGTAGTCGGCGCTGGCGCTGCCGGGGGGCATCGGTAGGTTCAGCACGTTACCGTGCAAGCCGGTTTCGCTGGCCTGGCCGGTGCCGGGGTAGGCAGGCAGCTGGTGCAGGGAGCAGTAGGCGATCGCAGCATTATCCTCCACTAAAGCCTGGGTGCCGTTGCCGTGGTGCACATCCCAGTCGAGAATGGCGACGCGGTCAATGCTGGATTTTGCCAGGGCGTAGTGGGCGGCGATCGCCGCATTCGAAAATAAACAAAAGCCCATGCCGCGATCGCGCACCGCGTGGTGCCCCGGCGGCCGGGCCAGCACAAAGGCCGAATGTCCGGTTTCTAGAACGTAGTCAACGCCATCCAGCCAGGCGCTGACCGCCAGCCGCGCCACGGCGTAGCTGGCCTCAGACACCACCGTGTCGCCGTCGATATGGCCGCCGCCCGTGTGGGCGATCTCCCGCAGGGCCGTGACGTAGCGGGGGTTGTGGATCTGGGTAATCAGGGTATCCAAATCGGGTCGCTGCTTGACCGGGGTGGGTTCGCGCCAGTCCAGGTGAGTGGCCCAGGGGGCCTGCTCTAGGGCCGTCACAATCGCCGTCAGCCGCCCCGCATTTTCGGGGTGAAAATGGCCCGTATCGTGGGTCAAAAACGCGGGGGAATAGATGACGGCAAAATCGGTCAGGGTGAGAGCGTGGTGCACAGCAAACTCAGGGGGAATGAACTACTACAAATTAAGGATTTAGCTGGGGCGGTGAAACGTCGCTAAATCAAGCTTCTTGCGCCCTTAGATCTACCATAGCGCCCGCCGATTTGAACCGGGGAATTCGTGCTAAAATATAACTCACATGAGTCCGCAAAAAACATACTGATCAAGCGCTATTCAGCACCGCTCGGTGCGAGGGTCTGACTAGCGCTTTGTTGTTCGCAAATTCGGAGTTTTTGAGCCTATGGCGACCCCAGAAGAGCGCATCGTCCCAACCGATCTGCGCGCCGAAATGCAAAGCTCCTACCTGGAATACGCCATGAGCGTGATTGTGGGTCGAGCGCTGCCAGACGCCAGGGACGGGCTCAAGCCAGTGCATCGCCGCATTCTCTACGCTATGCACGAGCTGGGGTTAGCCGCCGATCGCCCCTTCCGCAAATGCGCCCGCGTGGTGGGGGAGGTGCTGGGTAAGTATCACCCCCACGGCGACACGGCGGTGTACGACGCCCTGGTGCGCATGGCCCAGGACTTCTCGATGCGATCGCCTTTGATCAACGGCCACGGCAACTTCGGCTCCATCGACAACGACCCCCCAGCGGCGATGCGATACACCGAGTGTCGCCTGCAATCGCTGACCAGCGACTCGCTGCTGCAAGACATCGAGTCTGAAACGGTCGATTTTGCCGACAACTTCGACGGCTCCCAGCAGGAGCCCGTGGTGATGCCCTCCCGGCTGCCCCAGCTGCTGCTCAACGGCTCCTCAGGCATTGCCGTGGGTATGGCCACCAACATTCCCCCCCACAACCCCGGTGAGCTGATCGACGGCGTGATCGCGCTGATCAACAATCCCGACATCACCACCGCCGAGCTGATGGAGATCATCCCCGGCCCCGACTTCCCTACCGGGGGGCAAATTTTGGGCCGCAACGGCATTCGCGATGCCTACCTGACCGGGCGCGGCTCCGTCACCATGCGCGGCGTCGCCACCATGGAAACCATCGAGCACCGGGGTCGGCCCGATCGCGAGGCCATCATCATCACCGAGCTGCCCTACCAGACCAACAAGGCGGGCATGATCGAGCGGATCGCCGAGATGGTCAACGAGCGCCGCCTGGAGGGCATCTCGGATATTCGCGATGAGAGCGATCGCGACGGCATGCGCATCGTCATCGAGCTGAAGCGCGACGCCTACCCCCGCGTGGTGCTCAACAACCTCTACAAGCAGACGCCCCTGCAAAACAACTTCGGCGTCAACATGCTGGCCCTGGTCAACGGCGAACCCCAGCTGCTCGGCCTCAAGCGCATGCTGGAGGTGTTTCTAGAATTCCGCGAAGAGACCATTGTTCGCCGCACCCGCTACGAGCTGCGTAAAGCCGAGGAGCGTGACCACCTGCTCCAGGGCTACCTGATCGCCCTGGACAATTTGGATGCCATTATTGCCCTGATTCGCGGCGCGGCAGACACCCCGACCGCCAAGCAGGAGCTGATGGATACCTATAGCCTCTCCGAGCTACAGGCCGACGCCATTCTGCAAATGCAGCTGCGCCGCCTCACCGCCCTGGAGGCCGACAAGATCCAGCAGGAGCACGAGGAACTGGTCGCCAAGATCACCGACCTGCAAGATATTCTGGCCCGCCGCGAGCGCATTCTCGACATCATCACCACCGAGCTGGGCGAACTCAAGGCCAAGCACGACGACCCCCGCCGCACCGTGATCGAAATGGACGATGCGGAACTCACCGACATTTCGCTGATCGCCAACGAGCAGGTGGTCATTCTGGTCACCGACCAGGGCTACATCAAGCGCATGCCCGTGGCCACCTTTGAGGCCCAGAGCCGCGCCACCCGAGGTAAGGCCGGGGCCAAAATGAAGGAAGACGACGGCGTGCAGCACTTCATCACCTGCTACACCCACGACTACCTGCTGTTCTTTAGCGATCGCGGCGTCACCTACGCCCTGCGGGCCTACCAGATCGCCGAGGGCTCGCGCGCCTCGCGGGGCATGCCCCTCGTGCAAATGCTGCCCATCCCCAAGGAAGAAGCCATTACTTCAGTGCTGGCGGTGCGCGAGTTCACCGACGAAGACTACCTGGTGATGCTGACCCAGGGCGGCTTTGTGAAGAAGACGGCCCTGTCGGCCTTCAGCAACATTCGCACTAACGGTCTGATCGCCATCTCCCTCGAAGAGGGCGACCACCTCAAGTGGGTGCGCCTGGCCCGCACCACCGACAGCATTTTGATCGGCTCGCGGCGGGGCATGACCATTCACTTTAAGGCCGATGACGACCAGCTGCGGCCCCTGGGGCGGCCCACTCGCGGCGTGCGGGCTATGGCCCTGCGCGATGGCGACGAGCTGATCAGCATGGACATTTTACCCAGCCAGGTGGTGGAGGCGGTACAGGCTGCCGCCAGCGACGATGACGACGAAACCACTGGCAACGAGGGCGGCCCCTGGGTGCTGGTGATTACCGCATCGGGCCTGGGCAAGCGGGTGCCGGTGGCCAAATTCCGCCTGCAAAATCGGGCTGGGATGGGGCTGATGGCGATCAAGTTCCGCAAGCGCGACGATGCCCTGGCCGCCCTGCTGGTGGTGGGCGACGGCGACGAGCTGATGCTGGTGACCAATCGGGGCATCATCATTCGCCAGCGGGTAAACGATATCTCGATTCAGTCACGGCCTGCTACGGGAGTGCGCTTGCAGCGGCTGGATGGGGAGGATGCGATCGCAGCTGTGGCCGTCGTACCCCCAGCCCTCCAGGTCGAAGGGCTGGACGACGCCCCCGACGACAGAACCGTGGTGGATGTGATTGCGGTTGACCCCGAACTGGCAACCGACGGATCGGCAGAGGAAGAGTAAACTTGCAGGTTTCTTGTCAGCCGCCTCTCCTGATGTCCTGTGGAGGCGGCTGACGTCACCTGATCAAAGCCGTCTATAGATGTACCTTTTCTCAGGCTGCAAGAACGGCAGGCGAGGGCAAGGTTGTCATCTTAGCTAGTGCCACCCTTTGCTAAAGGGCTGGTTGACTGACAAAATTTGCTTAAAAGGTGCTGAACAGCTTGTGGCGTGGGTGATTCTGGATCAAGTTACAGTTGTCCAGCCCATTATCCGGTGCCTGTTGGCTCTAGCCTATCAGCCGTTTTGGCTAGTGACGACCCTTAAATCCCTTTCTGTTCGTATCCGTTGACCTCTGTGCTGGCAGGAACACCACCTTACGGCTGGCAGCTACCTGCGTTTAAGCCCGCTTTTCGGATTGTAGGCGTCAGACTTCCCGAAGGGTGGACCAGTCGCTACCGAAGGGCTTATGCTGTCACTTCACCACCTGAAGGGAGGGAATTGCACCCTCACCGTCCTTGAGTTGCCAGGCCTACCGAGGCAAGCCTACCTCTCATCCCTGGATGCTAGATCCATTTCGAGAGAACGAATCGCACGCTAACCCCGCAAATCTACCAGTCAGATTGCGAGGCTACGGTAGATCGTACCCTAGCCCCCCAGTTTGCACCCCAGACTGCGGGCGGCTGGGGTTTTCGCGTTCTGTTTCTTGCAACCCTACGCAAAGGAAACAGAACCGATGTTTGACTATCTCGAACCCGATGCCAGCGACGAGCAAGGGAACTCAGGGGCCGGGGGCAACACCAGGGGAACTCGATCCCTAAAGCCCCCAACCCCCGAGAAAGTGCGACACCTGCTCTACGGCAGTCTGGCGGGTCTAGAGCGCACCATCAAAATCCTCCACGTCTACGGCTACGCCGACCCCAACGATTGGAGCGACCCCATCCCCGTGCCGCAACCCAGCCGCTTCTACCCCGCTCAGCGACCGGAGCCGAGCTGTGGATGGCCATTCTCACCAAAACCGTGCTGATTGAGTAGGTGTCTCTGTCACAGGTACGGAATTTTTGGGCCTGTAGCCTGGCACCAGGACTCTGGTACCTTGCCGCCCTATGGATCATCTGCGCCCTGCGATGGTTAGATGCTATCGCTGGGCGACATGAGGGGGCTTGGACGCTAGCAGGCGTGGGGCAATCGCCTTGGGTCGTCCTCAGCACGTCCTATTCTGAAAATCGCACTGGTAGATAAAGGGCTCCTGCCAGTGCAGCGGAATTTCGAGCAGATCGCGCACGCCGGTAATTCCCTGGCTGATGAACAGCAGCACCGCCACGGTGTTGAGGGCAGCGTGGACCAGCCGCCAGCGCTTAGACTTGTAGATTTCGGGTAGGGTGGCGAGGGCAAAGATCATCAGCATGGCCGCCGCCATACCCAGATAAAAGTGCGACACCTGCCACTCATAGCCGCGCCGAAACACCCCCGGCTGCATACCCAGCAGCCAGAGGCCCATGCCGGTCAGGGTTGCAAAGGTACCCCGCCAGAGGCGGCTGCTCGATCGATACAGCAGCACCAGAGACGCCAGGGTAAAGGCGTACATGGCCACCACAAACACCCCTCGAAAGGGGTCTTCGACCCAGGCATTTTCGCGGGCAAGGGTTTTAAAGATGGGGTGCGCCAGGCCCACCAGCACCAAGCCGACCACGGCCCCCGCCAGCCATTGCCCCACCCGCACATGCTCTTTACCCACAACCGGGGCGATGGTGGATTTGGTTTGGTTGGCAACCGCCAGTCGGCGCTGGCGGGTCTGCACCGCAAAATAGACGGCAACGCCAATCAGCGGCATCACTACCGTAACGGCCAAAAACGGGTGCAGCAGTCTGAGCAGATCGGGGGCATCTAGCATGGGGCTTCTGGGATGGGCGTGGTTGGGGGCTAAGCTTTCTTACTTTAGAGCACAGTCAGCGATCGCTACCGTGATGCGCCTCACAATCTCAGGTATCGCGGGGCGACAGCCAAAGACTGCTCCTGCTGTCGCCCTAACCCCTCACGGTGATGGCTGCCATCCTACCCAGGTCCCTAAGCCCAAAGATTAAAGCGAGATAAGTGTTGCTCTAAAGCCTTGGGCAGCTGCTTGGCAATGTCGGTTTTGCTCTTAAAGGTGAGTCGGTGTTGGGCGGGTAGGTCAAAGGGGTACTGCCCGACGATGTCGGGGCGCTCCATCTGGGCCAGCAAAATTTGCTCTGGCGGTTTGGCCTGGAGGGCGTAGCCCATCTCGACGCACACGTGGGGGCTGGGCATCAGCAGCGTGGTGTTGCCCTCGACGGCTGTGATCGGGGTGCCGTCGGCCACAAACAGCAGGCATTTGCGAATTTTGCGGGTGAGGGCGCTGTTGAGCCGGGCGGGGCCATCGCTGAGCCGGTGAGACACCTCTAGGGTGAGGGCGACGCGAGATTTTTTGTTGAAGCTTTCGATCGCATCGGTGAGCGCTTGGTGCAGCGCTTCCGCCGACTCGCCGTACTCCTGCTGGTAGCAGAAGTAGACAATGGGCTCCAGACGGGCCATGACATCGAGCTTGGTAAAGTAGATCTCGTGGCTGATTAGGTCGATGTTGGCGATGCCGTAGCCGCCGCTGCCCTCGATATAAAACTCCACGGTTTCGCCATCGAGGTAGCGCTGAAACCAGGCCGACTGCTTGACGTCGGCGCTGTCGTCTAAAAAGTCGGCCCGCAGCGCCGACTTCAGCAGGCTGTTTTTGCTCAGCCGCAGGTCGTGGGGGCGCTTTTCTAAATCTCGCACCGGCTCGTAGGCTTCGAGATACCAGGCTTTGAGGGCAATAATGGCCATAGCGAGTCATCCTCTGGGGCGGTGGGGCCGGGCTAATCGGGGGCGAGTCCGAAATTATCGCTTGATTTTAAGGCCAGATGGAAATTCAGATGGGAACAAAATCGAAAGAAATGTTGCGTTCTGTGCAATCCCAAGCTCCTCAACGTGTTGCAGTCTAGGATTTTGAACCAATAACACCGCATTCTCTCTAAGCTGCTGCTTTACGCACCATCCCGACTGCACCCCTTGATTTATAGTTCAATTGTACTAAATTTCCGCAATAGCGGTGGACTTGGTTTAGGCTATTTTGGTCTGCCGTGCTTTGCCCCCAAGGATGCCCGCCATGATCGACCTCTACTACTGGACGACCCCCAACGGCCACAAGATCACCATTTTTCTCGAAGAAGCCGACGTAGACTACACCCTCAGGCCGATCAACATCGGCAAAGGCGATCAGTTTCATCCCGACTTTCTGGCGATCGCCCCCAATAACCGCATCCCGGCCATCGTTGACCACGAGCCCGCCGACGGCGGTGCCCCCCTGAGCCTGTTTGAGTCGGGGGCAATTTTGCAGTACCTGGCCGAGAAGACCGGGCAGTTTTTGCCGTCGGGGGTGCGCGATCGCGCCACCGTCATGCAGTGGCTGTTTTGGCAGATGGGCGGGCTGGGGCCAATGCTGGGCCAAAACCACCACTTCAGCAACTACGCCCCCGAAAAAATTCCCTACGCCATCAACCGCTACGTCAAAGAGACCGAGCGCCTCTACGGCGTGCTGGATATGCAGCTCAAGGACCGCGAGTTTGTCGCCGGCGACTACTCCATCGCCGATATGGCCTGCTACCCCTGGATTGTGCCCTACGAAGCGCAGCAGCAAAACCTGGAGGACTTCCCCAATCTGAAGCGCTGGTTTGAGGCGATCAAAGCGCGGCCAGCGGTGGAGCGGGCCTATGCGATCGCCGAGTCGATGCGGGCCGAGTCAACCATGGACGATGAGGCCAAGGCAATTTTGTTTGGGCAGGGGAGACGGTAGGGGATTTTGGATTTTAGATTTTGGATTTTGGATTTTGGGTAGGGGATTGTCAATCTAAAATCCAAAATCGCCAATCCAAAATCCCCTAGGCCAGCACCCCATTCAAGAAAATATCCGTCAAACACTCCGCCAGGTCTTTCATTGACTGGGGCGAGGTGGCTTCGTCGCCCAGGGTATCCTGGCTGAAGCCAGCGACGGTGAACATGCCCAAAAAGACCCGTGCTACCATGCGGGCATTCATAGGGCGGTAGACGCCGCGATCCATCGCGGTTTGAAAAAAGGCCTCGGCCACGTCGATCATTTTGCCGATCACCTCGGTTTGAATCTGCTCCCGCAGCTCGGGGTGAAACTGGGCTTCCATGAAGCACACCCGCATCAGCGCCGAGTTTTTTTGCAGATTCAGCATGCGCCGCTGCATCACCTGGCCGATCGCCTTGTAGCTGGCCATTTCGCTCAGCTCGGTCAGCAGGTCGGTGAGAATTTCGACCCACCCCTGACTGGCCACCGCGACCAGAATCGCTTTTTTATTCTCAAAGTGGCGAAACAAAGTGCCCTCGGCCACTCCGGCCACCTGGGCTAGCTCGCGGGTGGTCGTGCCCCCGTACCCGTGCTTGGCAAATAGCTTTAGGGCTGCTTTAAGAATTTTGGTCTCCGTATCGGTTTCCGCAGGGGCGGTTTTAAAGAAAGGCACCATTACAAAAACCCTCAAGAGTAAGCACAGATCGGCTTCTGTGGCCCATTGTGACCCCATTCCCCCAAAGCCTGGGGGCGGGTTCACATAACCTCATAAAACCTGAGATAACTACTCTTAAGGGTTGAATTAGCCCGGCGAACCAGGGTCAGGAGGCAGGCTTAACCTGGGCCAGGGTTTGCTTCACGATCGCATCGCTAATCTGCCGCTGTAGGGCGGTATCGTCAGCGGAGCGCGCAAGAATGCTGTTGAAGCGATCGAGCCCCAGTTCGGCGGCCTCAATGGCTTTTTCCATATCCCCTTCGGCGCTTTGGCGAATGGCAATAATGCGCTCGACGACGGCTTGAAACTGCTTATTTTCTTTCGGAGAAATTTTGGCTTTTTCGGCAATTTTAGCGATATCGTCGGGATTTTCGGCTCCACCGTCGAGCTGAACGGCGGCGATCGCATTGAACCGATCGATGGTCAGCCCTTCGTCTTCTACCGCCTTAGCCATCTCTCGCTCCGCCTGAAGGCGCAGGGTTTGCACCTGCTGGTAAACCTTGGCAAAGGTGTCAATGTCGGTGTCGCTGATGGGCGCACTGGTGTCAACGTCAGCCACTTCGACCACAGTAGCCTGGGCCAACAGCGGGGATGATGGGCCAGCCCAGGCTGCCCCCGGAGTCAGCCATGCCAGCATTATGAGTAGAGCAGCAACACAAAATCTCACCATAGCGGAATCTCCTGATAACTCGAGTCGGCCTGGACAGTCTTCCCTAGCCTAGCCTTTTGTCAACACATCGGCATGGTGGCGCAGGTGGTCAGCCATAAAGGAGGCGATAAAGAAGTAGCCGTGATCGTAGCCGGGCTGCATCCGCAACACCAGGGGTTGCCCTGCCGCTTTGCAGGCCGCTGCAAACACGTCGGGCAGCAGCTGGTGCTGCGCCAAAAAACTATCGGCGGTGCCCTGGTCAATCAAGATAGTGCGATTGGGCTGGGCCTGCTCTTTCACCAACTCCGTCGCGTCGTAGGCCTGCCAACGGTTGGCATCGGCTCCCAAATAGCCCGAAAATGCCTTCTGACCCCAGGGACACTGCGAGGGAGCCGCGATCGGCGCAAAGGCCGAGATCGATTTGAATAGATCGGGATTGCGCAGACCGCACACCAGCGCCCCGTGACCGCCCATGGAGTGACCGAAAATGCCCATGCGGTCTGCTCGCACAGCAAATTCCTGAGCAATCAGCGTCGGCAACTCCTCAACTACGTAGCTATACATGTTGTAGTGCGTGCTCCAGGGCGACTCTGTCGCATCTACATAAAACCCGGCCCCCATGCCAAAATCCCAGGCATCGGTCTCATCGGGAACCTCTGCACCGCGAGGGCTGGTGTCAGCGGCCACCAGCATCAGTCCGTGCTCGGCAGCGTAGCGCTGCGCCCCGGCCTTGCTGGTGAAATTGTCCTCGGTGCAGGTCAGCCCCGACAGGTAAAACAGCACCGGCACCGGGCCAGCCTGGGCCTGGGGCGGCACATACACCGCGAAGCGCATCTCGCAGTTACAGGCGTCCGACCGGTGGCTGTAGTAGCCCACCGTGCCGCCAAAGCAGGCGTGTTGGTTGTGGAGAGTGAGGGACATGGGGGTGGAGGGGTGAAGGGGTGGATGGGTGGAGGGGTGAATGGGTATCGGGTATCGGGTATTAGGTGTCGGGTATGGGTTCACGGCGTACGGCGCACAGCCTACCGCTAACCGTGCACCCGAAACCCGATGCCTGACACCTGATACCTAACACCCAACACCCCTAAAATGTCACCACGCTGCGGATGCTTTCGCCCCGGTGCATGAGATCGAAAGCGGTGTTGATCTCGTCGAGGGGCATGACGTGGGTGATCAGGTCGTCGATGTTGATCTTGCCGTTCATGTACCAATCGACAATCTTGGGTACATCGGTGCGACCCCTGGCCCCGCCAAAGGCGGTACCCTTCCACACTCGCCCGGTCACCAGCTGAAAGGGGCGGGTGCTAATCTCTTCGCCTGCCGCCGCTACGCCGACAATTACGCTCACGCCCCAGCCCTTGTGGCAGCACTCCAGCGCCTGGCGCATTAGGGTCACACTGCCGACGCACTCAAAGCTGTAGTCGGCCCCGCCGCCGGTTAACTCCACCAGGTAGGGCACCAGGTCGCCTTCGACTTCCTTGGGGTTGACGAAGTGGGTCATGCCGAATTTTTCGGCCAGGGCTTTTTTGCCGGGGTTGATATCGACGCCGATGATTTTGTTGGCCCCCACCATGCGGCAGCCCTGGATCACATTCAGGCCGATGCCGCCGAGGCCAAACACCACCACGTTGGCACCGGGCTCCACCTTAGCGGTGTTGATCACCGCGCCAATGCCGGTGGTAACGCCGCAGCCGATGTAGCAGACCTTCTCAAAGGGGGCGTCGGGGCGAATTTTGGCCAGGGCAATCTCGGGCACCACGGTATAGTTCGAAAAGGTGGAGGTGCCCATGTAGTGGAACAGCGGCTCACCGCCCAGGGAAAAGCGGCTGGTGCCGTCGGGCATGAGGCCCCGCCCCTGGGTGAGACGAATGGCCTGGCAGAGGTTGGTTTTGAAGCTGAGGCAGTACTCGCACTGGCGACACTCGGGCACGTACAGCGGAATCACGTGGTCGCCGGGCTTGAGGCTGGTGACGCCGGGGCCAACTTCGGCCACCACCCCTGCCCCCTCGTGGCCCAGCACCGCCGGAAACAGCCCTTCGGGGTCTTTGCCCGACAGGGTGTAGGCATCGGTATGGCAAATGCCGGTGGCTTTGATTTCGACCAGCACTTCGCCCTGGCGGGGGCCTTCAAGCTGAACGGTTTCAATCGTTAAGGGCTGGCCTGGGCCATGGGCAACGGCGGCTCTAACATCCACGGGCGAAGTCTCCTTGGGTCAGTAGAATGAGGGGAGTGATGCGGGGGAACCAGGCTTGGGCCTGGCGCTCGACACCGAGCACAAAGGGGAGTGCGAATTGGCCTGTTGGCCAGCTGAACAACGGCTCAAGATCGCTTCGAATGGGCTATTGCAATACCTTAGACAGCTTACCGACTTTGCGACCCTTAAGCACGTGTCAGCATTTCCTAATATCGTTCGGCACAATGGCCGATGTGGCATCCAGGGAATAACTGTGCCAAAAGGCCGATGGGCACCTTGAGCGCACCAGGTTTTCTGCATCTACAACTATGACTCAACTCGTGTGGCGGTTGCTCAGGCCGTCCTCTGCCCAGACCCGTGGGGCTGGGTTTACGCTGCTGGAAGGATTGATTGTGGTGGTAATTGTGGGGCTAATGGCGGCGATCGCCGCCCCCTCTCTCTTTGAATTTTGGCAGCAGCGTAAAATCAACGCTACTCAAGATATGGTGTACCAGGCCCTGCGATCGGCCCAGGCCGATGCCATGCAGCAGCGCCACGATCGCCGCTTCAGCATTCGCGAACGCAACGGACGGATCGAGTGGGCCAGCCATCCCGAATCGCTGCCCGCCCTTCAGGTCACAACCTGGCAACCCTTGATAGACGGAGTAGGGTTGGCTGATATCGACAACACCTTAACGAAGGCCGGAGGCATTCACTACACCAGATTTGACATGCACGGCAACCTGAAGTCGAAAGCGATTGGCGAACAGGGAACTATCACTGTGGCTATGTCTGGGGAACGGCATACCCACCGCTGTGTGGTGGTTTCTACCGTACTTGGAGCTATGCGCAAAGGAAAGGGAAAAAGCCGCGCCAACGGCGACGGACGCTTCTGCTACTGAACGCTATCCACCAACCTGGGGCAAAACCGAGTTTAATAGGTTAGCACCGTGTGGTTGAGGAGCGTGGCGATGCCAGAGAGAAACGAAGGATGGTATGTGGTTCAGGGCGAAGCCGGGAACTGTGAGGTGCTATCTGCTGAAAATGTGAGTCGCGAGCAGCTTCAGGATCGGCGACCCATGTGGGGCCCCTATGCTACTCAAGATGAAGCGATCGCCCGTCGGGTAGGGCTAATTCGCAGCGGCAAATGTAACCCAGTTTAAGGAGCCTCTGACACCAAACTCTATCTGTGTACATCAGTTTGCGGGGGTATTGCACTGCAATGCCCCCGCAAATCGGTTAGTGACTTGGTTTTGAAAACTCAAATTCGAGATGACTCAGAATCCAAGTTCAGCCGGGTGGGGGCGATCGCAGGAGCTGCGGTTACACCAAAAATCTGACTAGGCGGCTTCGCGGCCCCGCAGCGAGTCGTAGCTCTGCAAGAACCAGGCGTAGGTCTGCTCAATGCCGGTTTTAAGGTCGGTTTTGGCCTGCCAGCCCGCCGCGTTGAGCCGCGACACATCCAGCAGCTTGCGGGGGGTGCCGTCGGGCTTGGTGGTGTCAAACACCAGATCGCCCTCGTAGCCCACCACGGCCTTCATGGTCAGCGCCAGTTCTTTGATCGACACCTCCTGCCCGGTGCCGACGTTGACAAAGTCAACCTCGCTGTAGGTGTTCATCAAAAACACCAGGGCATCGGCCAGGTCATCGACATACAAAAATTCCCGCAGGGGGGTGCCGGTGCCCCACACGGTAACGGTGGGGTCGCCGTTGACCTTGGCCTCGTGGAACTTGCGCATCAGGGCGGGCAGCACGTGGGAGTTGGCCAGATCAAAGTTGTCGTTGATGCCGTAGAGGTTGGTGGGCATGGCCGAGATGAAACTCACACCGTACTGGCGGCAGTAGTTTTCGCAGAGTTTGAGACCGGCAATTTTGGCGATCGCGTAGGGTTCGTTGGTGGGCTCTAAAAACCCGGTCAGCAGGTAGTCCTCTTTCATAGGCTGGGGGCACAGCTTGGGATAAATGCAGGAAGATCCCAAAAACAGAAGTTTTTGCGCCCCGTGGCGGTAGGCGCTGTGGATGATGTTGGCCTCGATCATCAAATTGTCGTAGAGAAATTCGGCCCGGTAGGTATTGTTGGCCTGAATGCCGCCGACTTTGGCCGCTGCCAGAAAGACATAGTCTGGCTTCTCAGTGGCAAAAAACGTATCCACCGCCGCCTGATTGCGCAGGTCTAGCTCCTGGCTGGAGCGCAGCAGCAAATTCTCATAGCCCTGGGCGCGGAGGGTTCTAACCAGGGCGCTGCCCACCAGACCACGGGAACCCGCTACATAGATCTTAGATTGAGTATCCATAGGGTTTTGCGCAGATAAAAATTACAAGAGAACGTATGTAGATGGCTTAACCCCCATTGCCACGAGTCTGACACTGAGGCCCCGCCAACGGCAACTACCCGTTCGCCGAGTTTAGCGGTAGTTCACAATGAAGGCTTATGCCCATCTAAAGTTTCCCATTCCTTTGTGCCATGCCCCTACCGCCCCTGCCCTGCCGCTGGCAATTTTGGATCGATCGCGGTGGCACCTTTACCGATATTGTGGCCCGCCGCCCCGATGGGCAGATTGTGCTGCACAAGCTGCTGTCGGAGAATCCCGATCGCTACAGCGATGCGCCCCTCCAGGGCATCCGCGACCTGCTGGGGCTGGGGAAAGATGAGGCGATTCCCGCCGAAGCGATTGAAGCGGTGAAGATGGGGACGACGGTGGCCACCAACGCGCTGCTGGAGCGCCGGGGCGATCGCGTCCTTTTATTGACCACCCAAGGATTCCGCGATGCCCTCCGCATCGGCTACCAGAACCGGCCCAACATTTTCGCCCGCCACATCGAGCTGCCGGAGATGCTCTACGAACGGGCGATCGAGGTGAACGAACGGCTCAGTGCCCAGGGAGAGGTGCTGGTGCCCCTGACGGCGGAGGAAGAGGATCGCCTCAGGCAAGAACTTCAGCGGGCCTTTGACTCGGGAATTCGGGCCTGTGCGATCGCCCTGATGCACGGCTACCGATACCCTGCCCACGAGCTGCGCCTGGGAGAACTGGCCCGCCAGGTCGGCTTTACCCAAGTCTCCCTGTCCCACCAGGTGAGTCCGCTAATCAAACTTGTCAGCCGGGGCGATACCACGGTGGTGGATGCGTATTTGTCACCGATTTTACGGCGGTATGTGGATCGGGTGGCCGCACAGTTGCAGACCTCCCCCTCTCCCTTCCGGTCGGGGATCCACCCCTACCCCTCCCAGGAGGGGACAGCGTACCCTCAGCCTCAAAGTTCACCTCACCACCCCACCACCCCACCACCCCACCAATCCCCGCCCCGCCTTATGTTCATGCAGTCCAACGGGGGGCTGACGGATGCGGCGCTGTTCCAGGGTAAAGACAGCATCCTCTCTGGCCCCGCCGGAGGCGTAGTCGGCGCGGTGCAGACCAGCCGCCAGGCCGGGTACGATCGCATGATTGGCTTTGATATGGGCGGCACCTCCACCGATGTGTCGCACTACCGGGGCGAGTACGAGCGCACCTTTGAAACCGAGGTGGCGGGGGTACGGCTGCGGGCTCCGATGATGGCGATCCACACCGTGGCGGCGGGGGGCGGCTCGATTGTGAGCTTTGACGGCAGCCGCTACCGGGTGGGGCCAGCCTCGGCGGGGGCCTATCCGGGGCCGGCCTGTTACCGCCACGGGGGGCCGCTGGCGGTGACCGACTGCAATGTGATGGTGGGCAAGCTCCAGCCGGAGTTTTTTCCCCAGGTGTTTGGGCCGGGGGGCGATCTGCCGCTGGATGGGGCAGTGGTGCGCGAAAAGTTTGCGGCCCTGGCCCAGGAGATCCAGGCGGCCACTGGGAATGCCCGCTGCCCGGAGCAGGTCGCGGCGGGGTTTCTCGCCATTGCGGTTGAGAAAATGGCCAACGCGATCAAGAAGATTTCCGTACAGCGGGGCTACGACGTGTCGGAGTATGTGCTGTGCAGCTTTGGCGGGGCCGGGGGCCAGCACGCCTGCCTGATTGCCGATGCCCTGGGCATGACCGAGGTGTTTCTGCACCCTTACGCGGGGGTGCTGTCGGCCTACGGCATGGGTCTGGCGGATGTGCGATCGCTGAATGAGCGATCGGTCGAACTGCCCCTGGAGGAAGGTACGCTGCCTGAGATCCAGCGGGTGGTGGAAGATTTGGCCGAAAAGGGATTGGAGGAGCTGAGGCGGCAGGGGTTTGAGGTAGACCCACCCCTGCCCCTCCCAAGAGGGGATGAGCCAAAATCCAAAATCCAAAATCCAAAATCGCCCCAGGTGTTGCCCCGGCTGCTGCTGAAGTACGAAGGGACAGATTCGACGCTGGCGGTGGATTTTGCTGGGGTGGAGGCGATGCGATCGCAGTTCACTACCTTGCACCGCCAGCGCTACGGCTTTGCCCAGGCGGGTAAGCGGCTGATCGTCGATACGGCGGCGGTGGAGGTGATCGGCCACACCCACAGCCCCGAGGAGCCAGAGATCGATAGGGTTCGCACCACTCCGCTGGTGCCCAAAGCCACCGTCCCGGTCTACACCGCCGAGGCCTGGCACGAGACGCCGGTATACCACCGCGATGATCTGTGTCCGGGGGATGCGATCGCAGGCCCCGCCCTGATCATCGAACCCACCGGCACCAATGTCGTGGAGCCGGGGTGGAATGCCACCTTCACCGCCAAAGGGCATTTGATCCTAAAGAAAGATGCTTCACGGACAAGTTCCGTGGGTTTCGCCAGCGGGGAGGTTCCTGACAGTGGCTCTGTGGAATTTAGCTCAACCCACGCTACATCCCCACACCCCACGCCCCACACCCCACACCCCACACCCGACCCCGTCCTGCTCGAAATCTTCAACAACCTCTTCCGCGCCGTAGCCGAGGAAATGGGGATCGCGCTGCAAAACACTAGCTACTCGGTGAATATCAAAGAGCGGCTGGACTTCTCCTGTGCGGTGTTTGATCAGCAGGGGCAGCTGGTGGCCAATGCGCCCCACATTCCGGTGCATCTGGGCTCGATGGGCGAGAGCGTCAAAAGTCTGATTGAAGCCAAAGGTGACAGCCTCAAACCCAGCGACGTGTACCTGCAAAACAACCCCTACAACGGCGGCACCCATCTGCCTGACATCACGGTTATCACGCCAGTATTCCTAGACGACGCTCAAAATCCAAAATCCAAAATCCAAAATCCAAAATTCTACGTTGCGTCTCGCGGCCATCACGCCGATATCGGCGGTATTACCCCCGGTTCCATGCCCTCCAACAGCACCAGTATCGAAGAAGAAGGAATTTTATTAGACAACATTCAACTGGTAGAACGGGGTCGATTTTTAGAAGCTGAACTGCTAGAAGTGTTGACGTCTTCAACCTACCCGGCGCGAAACCCAGACCAGAACCTAGCCGACCTGCGGGCGCAAATTGCCGCCAATGAAAAGGGGGCGCAGGAGCTGCAAAAGCTGGTGGATCACTACGGCCTTGCTACCGTGCAGACCTACATGCAGCACGTGCAGGACAACGCCGAGGAATGCGTGCGGCGGGTGATCGATCGCCTCCAGGACGGCCAGTTTACCTACGCTATGGACGACGACAGCCAGATCGCGGTCAGCGTCACGGTGAACCGCGAGGCCCGCAGCACCAAAATTGACTTTTCTGGAACATCCCCCCAGCGGCCCAGCAACTTTAATGCGCCGACGGCAGTGTGCAAAGCGGCGGTGCTCTACGTGTTTCGCACCCTGGTGGATGACGACATTCCCCTCAATGCAGGCTGCCTCAAACCGCTGGAGATTGTGATTCCCGAGGGCTCGATGCTGAACCCGCGCTACCCGGCAGCGGTGGTGGCGGGCAATGTGGAGGTGTCCCAGGCGGTGACCGATGCGCTGTACGGGGCTTTGGGGGCGATCGCGGCCTCCCAGGGCACCATGAACAACCTCACCTTCGGCAACGCGCGCCACCAGTACTACGAAACCATCTGCGGCGGCTCTGGGGCTGGCCCCGGCTTCTGTGGCACCGACGCGGTGCACACCCACATGACCAACTCGCGACTGACCGACCCCGAGGTACTGGAATGGCGGTTTCCGGTGCTGCTGCGAGAATTTGCCATTCGCCAGGGCAGCGGCGGGGCGGGAGAATACCCTGGCGGCAACGGCATTGTCCGCCGGATAGAATTTCGCGAACCAATGACGGCGGCGATTCTCTCCAACCACCGCCGGGTGCCGCCCTTTGGCCTGGCGGGGGGCCAGCCGGGGCAGGTGGGCGAAAACCGGGTAATTCGCGCTGATGGCCGGGTGGAAGTACTGCCGGGGCAGGCGACCGTGGCGGTGGAGCCGGGGGACTGCATTGCGATCGCCACCCCTGGCGGCGGTGGTTACGGCCAGGGGCCAGGGTAAGGCGCAACCAGAAACCGGGTTTCTCTTTGGGCTTTGTCAATGGCCTGTGTGTAGCGCACAAGAAACCCGGTTTCTCCCCCTACAGGCTAATCTGCGCCTGCTCTAAAAATGTCCTGCGCTGTCAACCTCAACCTTTCAAAGGTCGGTGAAACCAATCGGTCATTGCCAGTGAAGCGCTCTAGCTGATAGCCGTCGGACCCCAGGGTGCAGAGGGTGATCGTGGGCTGCTTGGGCTGGCCGATCACCCGCGCTGCCCCCAGGGCGCGAAAATCGACAATCCAGTATTCGGCGATGCCCAGGGCCTCGTAGTCGGCCAGCTTGAGGCCGTAGTCATCGCGCCAGTTGGTGCTGACCACCTCCACCACCAGCTTGATCGTAGCGCCATTGCAGACCGTAGACGCCTTCTCCCACAGCGGTTCGTGCGGAAGTTGGGTGCGATCGAGCACCGCTACATCGGGAATGTAGCCCGCATTGGGCCGGGGTGGCTTCACCACGCAGGTACGCGGAATCGTCAGCGGCAGGGCTCCCTGGTCGATCAGCACGCCCAGCTTTAGGGCGATGAAGCCACCGATGTCTTCGTGGGCACCTGTAGGCCGCACCTCCACCACCTCGCCTTCGATCAACTCGTAGCGACCGCCATCGCTGGGGTACTGCTCCAGGAATGCTTCAAAGCTCAGGGGTTGCTCTGTCGCCTGCACCATCTCACCACCCGTCCATTGGAAGCGATGTAACTAGCCTACTGCATGGTACTGCTGGTCTTGGTAGGCGCAGAACTGCGATCGCCCCAGCCCGACCCAATGTAGTCTGCACAACTTGACACATCAACCTTTTTTGAAAAGATCGTCTAAAGCTGAGTAATCCGTGCCCATGGCCAGGTGGAAGTGCTACGCGGGCAGGCCACAGTTGCGGTGGAACCAGGGATTGCATTCAAATGGCCATAGGGGAAGGGGCGGCTATGGAGGCTGAGCAACCTGTACCGCTAAGGTGCCGACGACTGGCGGCCTGGTGCCATCTTTTGCCGCTGGGTGCGATCGCCCTCACCCGCTACCTGTTCGCTGGCAGCACCCAGGCCAACTTTTCCCTCGACAGCTTTTGGACAATAGGCACCGACGTTGCTAAAGCTGCCTGGGTCAGTCCCTATCTAGAACTGGTGGTAGGGCTAGCATGCTGGCTGCTACTCGGTCGAGGGCATAGCTTTGTGCGGTACCACCTGAGGCAGGTCCTAAGGTTTCAGGTCACCTCTGCGATCCTCTCCACCGTGGTGATTGGCTCCATTCTGGGAGGATTCTACTGGATTGACAGGGCTTTTCTGAACACAGACAATATGGCTGCATGGCTCTTTATGGGGCTGATTATTCTGTTGTCACAGCCAGCATTGATTTTTAGGACGCTGGTTATTTTGGTGGTAGGGGTCGAAGCCTACCGAGGAGTTTACAGCCATTACCCCTTCTACTGGCCCTGGCGGTAGGCGGCCCCAGCAGCCCAACCCAATGTAGTCTGCATCACTTGACACATCAACTTTTTTTGAAACAATAAAAGCATCAACTTTTTTTGAAATGAGGCTGGTTGCGCCGTAGCCAGCTTCACTTTGCCTGTGCTAGAAAGGATGCTGCCATGGTCAGAGTTGCCGTCAACGGGTTTGGTCGCATTGGGCGGCTGGTGCTGCGGGCCGGGTGGGCCTTCCCCGAGCTAGAGTTTGTCCACATCAACGAGATCAAGGGCGGAGCCGAAACCGCCGCCCATCTGCTCACCTTCGACTCGGTACATGGCCGCTGGGATCGCGCTGTGGAGGCGATCGGCAGCGAGAAAATTACCATCGAGGGCACCCCCCTTAGCTTTAGCAGCCACGCCTCCCCCGGCGAGGTGCCCTGGGCCGACTACGGCGTAGACCTGGTGCTGGAGTGCTCCGGCAAGTTTCGCACCCCCGAAACCCTGGCCCCCTACTACGATCGCGGCGTCAAGAAAGTGATCGTCGCCGCCCCGGTGAAACAGGGCGCGCTGAATGTGGTCTACGGCATCAACGACCATCTCTACAACCCCGCCGAGCACCACCTGCTGACGGCAGCCTCCTGCACCACCAACTGCCTGGCCCCGGTGGTCAAAGTGATCCACGAAGGGCTGGGCATTCGCCACGGGGTGATCACCACCATCCACAACCACACCAACACCCAAACCATCGTCGATGCCCCCCACAAGGATCTGCGCCGCGCCCGAGCCACAGGGATGTCGCTGATTCCCACGACAACGGGGTCGGCGACCGCGATCGCCCTGATCTACCCCGAACTGGCGGGCAAACTCAACGGCCTGGCGGTGCGGGTGCCCCTGCTGAATGCCTCCCTGACCGACTGCGTGTTTGAGGTGGAGCGATCGACCTCAGTAGAGGAAGTGAACCAACTGCTCAAAGCCGCCGCCGATGGCCCGCTCCACGGCATTCTCGGCTACGAAACCCGGCCCCTGGTGTCGGTGGACTACCTCAACGATCCGCGATCCTCTATCGTCGACGCCCCCTCGACCATGGTGGTGGACGAAACCCAGGTAAAAATTCTCGCCTGGTACGACAACGAGTGGGGCTACTCCTGCCGTATGGCGGAGCTGGCCCGCAAGGTGGCCCAGAGCCTTTGAACTCTCCGCCCTGGGGAATTTTTTGGACAGCATTTCACCGGGGAATTTTTTGGACAGCACTCACCAATGGTGGGCAGTGCCCACCCTACAGCTACAGCACCGCCACCCTCTACCCCCCACCCCATGACCTCCTCCACCTTCAAACCCGAAAGCCTGCGCAACTACGCGATCATCACCGCCGCCTACTGGGGCTTTACCCTCACCGACGGCGCGCTGCGGATGCTGGTGCTGCTGCACTTTCACGTGCTGGGCTACACCCCGTTCGAGATCGCCATGCTGTTTCTCTTCTACGAAGTGTTTGGCGTGGTGACGAACTTTCTGGGCGGCTGGATTGGTTCGCAGATTGGCATTCGGCAGACCCTGTACGGCGGCATTGCCCTGCAAATTTTTGCCCTGGGGATGCTGAGTTTTTTGAGCACCGACTGGCTGGTGCCGGTGCAGGTGGGCTACGTGATGGTGGCCCAGGCGTTTTCGGGCATTGCCAAAGACCTGACCAAAATGAGTTCCAAGAGCGCCATTCGCCTGGTGGTGCCCAAGGAAGCCGAGTCGCGGCTGTTTAAGTGGGTGGCAGTGCTGACCGGGTCGAAGAATGCGCTCAAGGGGGTGGGCTTTTTTGTCGGGGCGGCGCTGCTGGAGGGGGTGGGCTTTCGTCCGGCGCTGCTGATTCAGGCAGGGGTGCTGGGGGTAATTTTGCTGTCGGGGGCGCTGCTGCCGGCGGGCATGGGCAAGATTGGCAAGAAGGTGCAGTTCCGGGAACTGTTCTCCAAAAGCAGGGAGATCAACATTCTCTCGGCGGCGCGGTTCTTTTTGTTTGGTTCGCGGGACGTGTGGTTTGTGGTGGCGCTGCCGGTGTTTTTGTACGAGGTGCTGGACTGGAGCTTTATGCAGGTGGGCAGCTACATGGCCGTCTGGGTGATTGGCTACGGCATGGTGCAGTTTTTGGCCCCGCAGCTGCTGCGGAAAAACAGCGCCGGGAAGGTGGTGCCCAGGGCTAAGACCATCCTGTTCTGGACGTCCCTGCTCACCGCGATTCCGGCCCTGATTGCCATAGCCCTGATGTCGGGGCTGCGGGGCGACATTGCGGTGACGGGGGGGCTGGTGGTGTTTGGCGTGGTGTTTGCCTTTAACTCGGCGGTGCACTCGTACCTAGTGCTGGCCTACACCGAAGATAAGGATGTGAGCCTGAATGTGGGCTTTTACTACATGGCCAACTCGGGCGGGCGGCTGCTGGGCACGATTACCTCGGGGCTGTTTTACCAGTGGTTTGGGCTGGTGGGCTGCCTGTGGGTGTCGAGCCTGTTTGTGCTGGCGGCGGCGCTGATTACGACCAAGCTGCCGGATCCTAAGGTGTCAAGCCCAGCAACCAGTTAGAAAAATCAATAGTGGTAGCGGCAGGCCAAGATGCGAACCTGGTCTTCGCGAACTTCGTAGACCAAACGATGCTCTTGCGTAACGCGCCTCGACCAGCATCCCTGCAATTCATGCTTTAGGGGTTCTGGCTTGCCTGTACCTGTGAAGGGCGATCGCTGAATTTCTCTGATCAACTAGACAATCCGCAGCGCAGTTTTGCGATCGTTCTGGATCCGCCAGGCCAAGTCTTCAAAGGCATTTGGGTCAAACTCGACCGGCTTCATTCCAGCCCTAGTTGAGTAAGGGCGGCTTTAAAGGCGATGCCCTCGCTACGTTGCTTAGCTTCTAGTAAGCGCTGGCGCATGGCGTCACTTTTGAGCAAGTGCTGGGTCTCAAGCTCACCCAAAATGCTCTGCCACAGCTGAACAGGCAGAATAACGCCTGTGACTTCTCCTTTGTCGTTTGAGATGTATTGAACCTGTGGGTCAAGCATAGCCAGATCACGAGACTGCGTGTTTGTAGTCTAGCAACCTAAGTTGTGGAGGGGCAGCCAATCCAGCCCGGACAAACGCTCATCCCAAAGAATTGTAAGGGGAGGAAGTTTCGGGAATCCAGTTCACTAAACTGTAGTTATAGCTACAGTTTTTTCGAGGAAATTGGTATGGAGAACAAGTCTGCCAGTGAGCGTCGTCAGGTGATCGGTGAACTGCGCCATCAGCTGCGGTTTGCGCAGCCCCAGGAGCGCGATCGCATTCGCCAGGAGCTAAACTTCTGGGAAATGCGGGGTCGCTAACTCGCTGGCAGCAGGGGCAGCAGCAGGGTGACGAAGAAGTACACCAGCGCGCCCGTAAACACATAGCTGTCGGTGCGGTCTAAGATACCGCCATGGCCGGGGATCAGGGCTCCAGAGTCTTTGACCCCGGCATCGCGTTTCATCAGCGATTCGGTCAGGTCGCCCAGCAGGCTGGAGGTGCCGACCATCAGGCCCAGGGCCGCGCCAGTGGCAGGCCAGAGGGGCCACTGGAGCCAGTAGCTGCCGACCAGGGCCACCACCGTGCTGCCCAACATGCCAAAGGCCGCCCCCTCGACGGTTTTCTTGGGGCTGATGTTGGACAGGGGCGTGCGGCCAATCATTTTTCCGGCGGTGTAAGCGCCAATATCGGAGGCCCAAATGCAGGCAAAGGCCAGCAGGGTGACGACGAGACCGTAGGGTAGAGCACTGAGGGCAGGGGGCCAGGTTTCGGGCCAGTAGCCGCCCAGGGGCAGGGAAGGTGTGACGTCACCCAGATCGCGCAGGCGCACCCAAAAGCTGGGCAGGTAACCGCCGTAGAAGAGACCCAAAATAGACGCCGCCACGTCGGCAATGGTGGCCACCTGGGGCTGAAACAGCAGGTAAAAGCAGATAAAGGTGCCGCTCAACGGCAGCAGGGCATCGGCCAGCGGAGGGGAGACGTGGGCCATAATCAGCAGCAGCTGACTCACCACCAGGGTGGTTTTGGTGGCGGGTAAAATGCCCTTGGCTTTGACCAGGGCAAAAATTTCAAGCTGGCCCAAAACGATCAGAATGCCAAAACCTAGGGTAAAGTACCATCCCCCCAGCCCAATCATGGCCAGGGCCACCGCGATCGCAACGAGTCCGCTAATGATTCGAGGCCAGGGCATAGGCGAGGGCGAAGAGGGGTGACGGGGCTGAGCTGGGGCGCTACCCCCGAGCTGTGGGCAACAGCAGGCTTGCTACTACTATCACTGTGCCACATTACCCCACCAGCACCGCAGAAACCTAATGCCGATTGAAGGGTGCTGGTTCTGCCCGTGGGGAATTGGGAAGATAGGACTCGGATTGGGTAGGGTTCGTGGTGGCCAACTCCGGGTAGCCCGCCTCGATCAGGGCGCGATCGCGAATCCGGCAGGAGTCGCACCGTCCGCAGGGCTCTGCGCCGCCCTGGTAGCACGACCAGGTTTGCTCAATCGGCACCCCCAGCGCCACAGCGCGACGCACAATATCCACCTTAGAGTCCATCACCAGGGGCGCGACCAGCTTGGGGGCGTGGCCCTCTAGCCCCGCCTTAGACGACAGCTGCGCCAGCTGCTGAAACGCCGCCAGATACTCGGGCCGACAGTCGGGATAGCCCGAATAATCGACCGCGTTGATGCCCAAATACACTGCGATCGCCCCTTTGGCCTCGGCCAGGGCCAGCGCCAGGGCAATGAACACCGTATTGCGCCCCGGCACGTAGGTGGAGGGAATGCCGCTCTCTGAGTAATCTTGAAGGTTGTCCTGGGGCAGCGGCAGAGCCAGGTCGGTCAGCGACGACGCGCCCCACTGGGCCAGGTTGACATCGATAAAGTGGTGGTCGGCGATCGCAAAATGCGCCGCCACCGCCTGCGCCGCCGCCAGTTCTCGCTGGTGCCGCTGCCCGTAGTTAAACGACAGAGCGATGATGCTGTAGCCGTCGGCGATCGCCTGGGCCGCAGCGGTAGCCGAGTCGAGGCCGCCGGACAGTAAGACGATTGCGGTGGGGTGGGGCATGGGTTTGAATTTGGGTGTTGGGTGTTGGGTGTTGGGTGTTGGGTGTTGGGTGTTGGGTGTCGGGTGTTGGGTGTTGGGTGTTGGGTGTTGGGTGTTGGGTGTTGGGGGTTGGGTGCGCGGCTATCACCTGAAACCTAAAACCTAAAACCTGAAACCTAAAACCCAACACCTAAAGCCCCAGTATCGCCCTGGCCACATTGAGATAGATCAGCACCCCCAGCACATCCACCGCTGTGGTAATGAAGGGGGCCGACATCAGCGCGGGGTCAAACTTGAGCGCCTTGAACAAAAAGGGCAGGGCCGACCCGGCGAAGGAGGCCAGCACCGAGATGCCCACCAGGCTGATGCCCACCGACAGCGCCACGCCCAGGTTGCGATCGGGCAGGTAGGCCCAGATCGTCACCAGCACGCCCATCATCAGCCCCAGCAGCAGCCCCGCCAGGGCCTCCCGCCAGACAATTCTGACCATTTGGGAAGAGCGCACCTCGTCGGTGTTTAAGCCGCGAATCACGACCGTGGAGGACTGGGCACCGACGTTGCCGCCGGTATCGATCAGCAGCGGGATGAAGGCGGCCAGCACAATTACCTGCTCCAGCAGGGCCTCCTGGCCCTGAATCACCGCAATGGTGCCGGTGTTGGTGAGCAGCAGCACGAAGAGCCACACCACGCGCTTGCGCGCCACGGTGAACAGGTTGGTCTGAAAGTAGTTTTCGCCCATGCTCTGCACACCGCCAGCGGTGTAGATGTCTTCGGTGTCTTCGGCCTCGAGCACATCAATCAGGTCGTCGATGGTGACGATGCCCACCAGGCGCTGTTCGCGATCGACCACCGGCAGGGCGAGAAAGTCGTAGCGCTGAATCATTCTGGCCGCTTCTTCCTGGTCGGTGTCGGTGTGCACGTAGACTATCTCTCGCCGCATCAGGTCTTGCAGGGTGCGCTCGGGCTGGGCCACCACCAGGTCACGCAGGGAGAGCGCGCCGATCAGATGGCGGGCGTTGTCGAGCACGTAGAGGGTGTAGATGGTCTCCGAGGTTTCGGCCAGGTGGCGAATGCGATCGAGGGCCTGCTCAACGGTGAGAGTTTCGCGCAGGGCGACAAACTCAGAGGTCATGATTCGCCCGGCGCTGTCGGGGGGATAGCCCAGCAGCAGGGCGGTGGCCTCGCGCTCGGCGGGGCTGAGCTGCTGAGTGAGCCGTTTGACTACCTTGGCGGGCAGCTCGTCAAACAGTCGGGCGCGGTCGTCGGGGGACATGCGATCGATAATCTCCAGCACCTCAGGATTTTTGAAATCCTCCAGGAGGGACTGCTGGACTCGCGGGGACAGGTACTCGTAGACCTCGATCGCCTCATCCTTGGGCAGCAGGCGAAAGGCAACTGCCTGGAGGGTTTCGGGCAGTGCGTCGATGGCGTCGGCGACATCTGCCGACTGCATGGGAATCAGCTGCGATCGCACATCGTCAAACCGACCAGCTTCTAACAGCTGCTGCAATTCTTCTTGGGTAGCCTCGGTTACCACGAATTTTAATTTCCCCCGCCCTGGCCTACCTTTGCACGGTTGTAGGATAGCTCAATTTAGTCAACCTACGCCCGGGCCCCGGCGTACAGCCAAGACCGATAGTGCCCGCCCTAGGTTAACTCTGGTGTAGAAAGTGACCGATGCAACAATTCGCCTTTTACCCTAAAACTAGTACTTGTACTTGACCAGGCCGGTGGCGACGGAGGCCAGGGCCCTGGGGACAAGGGGGCGGGATGGGGTTCAAGGTAGCCTGTGAACCTGAAGCCGCCAACCCTACCGACCGGTGCTCTGGGGCCCGGCGGACTGCTGGGGCCGCAGCGGGGGCAGACCTTCAGAACTGCGGTAAATTCGTCAGGTTCTGGGCTTGTCGCCCTGACTCACCGCCTCCCAGTCTATTTCCCCAGACAGAGGAATTTTCCTGGGCCAGGGGCCTAGGGTAGAAGCCCCTCCCTTGCCCCCGACAGATGGCCTCCGACAGATTGGCCCCCGACAGATTGGCCCCCGACAGATCTGAACTCATCTGAACTCAGTGGCACCGAAACCAGCGGTCTGCCCCCCTTGCCCTTGAAGGCAACTTTTGAAGTCCATCGCAGCCCCATCGCAGGAGACTACAGCTGTGACTCAACAGCTTTCGGCAGCTCAGCCCCAGGGCTCTCAGCCCCAGCCCTGGCACCAAACCCAAGGGAGTCACATCACTCAACAGCTGGGGGTTGACCCCGAGGTGGGGCTCTCCCTTCGGGAGGCCAAGGCGCGGCTGGAGCGCTACGGCCCCAACGAGCTAAAAGGCAAAAAGGGCAAGCACCCCATTCTGCTGTTTCTGCTCCAGTTCAACCAGCCGCTGCTCTACATCTTGCTCGTTGCGGGTCTGATCAAGGCCCTGCTGGGCTCCTGGGTGAATGCCGGGGTGATCTGGGGAGTGACGGTGATCAACGCCATTATTGGCTTTGTGCAGGAGTCTAAGGCCGAAAGCGCGATCGCCGCCCTGGCCTCCTCCGTCACCACCGATGCCATGGTGCGCCGCGACGGCCAGCAGATGCAGGTGTCATCGCGGGATCTGGTGCCCGGCGACATTGTGCTGCTCACCTCTGGCGACAAAGTGCCCGCCGACCTGCGCCTGCTGCGGGGGCGCACCCTGCAAATCAACGAGTCGGGCCTGACTGGAGAATCCGTCGCCGTCGAGAAACAGCCCCACCTGGAGAGCCTGCCGGAGGACACCCCCCTGGCGGAGCGCCACAATATGGCCTACGCGGGCAGCTTTGTCACCTTTGGCCAGGGGGAGGGCATTGTCGTCGAAACCGGGCTCAACACCGAAACCGGGCGGATCTCTAAGCTAATGCAGGAGAGCACCACCCTGGTCACCCCCCTGACCCGCAAGTTTGACCGCTTCAGCAAAACCCTGCTCTACGTCATTTTGGGGGTGGCGGCCCTGACCTTTGCGGTGGGCATGGCCTGGGGCAACTCGCCCCTCGAAATGTTTGAAGCCGCCGTGGCCCTGGCGGTGAGCGCCATCCCTGAGGGGTTGCCCGCGGTGGTCACCATTACCCTGGCGATTGGGGTGTCGCGCATGGCCCGCCGCAACGCCATTGTGCGCAAGCTGCCCGCCGTCGAAACCCTGGGCAGCGCCACGGTGATCTGCTCAGATAAAACCGGCACCCTGACCGAAAACCAGATGACGGTGCAGAGCATCTACGCGGGCGATCGCCACTATGCTTTCACCGGGGAGGGCTACAATCCCCACGGCGAACTGCGCGACGGCGAAGACAATCCGCTGCCCCCCGAGGCCATGCCCGCGCCCCTGCGCCAGTGCCTGATCGTAGGCATGCTCTGCAACGACTCGGAGCTGGAGCATAAAGACCACCAGTGGAGCGTGGTGGGCGACCCCACCGAGGGAGCGCTGCTGGTGGCCGCCCGCAAAGCTGGCTTTGATCGCACCGAACTCAACCACAGCTACCCGCGCATCGACAGCATTCCGTTTGAGTCTGAGTTTCAGTACATGGCCACGCTGCACCAGCAGGATACCGAGGGCCAGTGGCTGCTGGCCAAAGGCTCCGTCGAGGCGCTGGTGGCCCGCTGCGATCGCGTCCTGCGCTCTGACGGCACCGCCGTTGCCCTCGACGGTGAAGGGCGCGACCACATTCTGCTGATGGCCGAGCGCATGGCCTCGCGGGGGCTGCGGGTGCTGTGCTTTGTGAGCAAGGCCTTCCACGGTCACCATATTGACCATGAAGACTTAAAGGAGGGCATGGTCTTTTTGGGTCTCCAGGGCATGATTGACCCGCCCCGGGCCGAGGCCATTCGCGCCGTGGATGCCTGCAAGACCGCAGGCATTGAGGTGAAGATGATCACGGGCGACCACAAGGTGACGGCGGCGGCGATCGCCGAGCGCATGAACCTGAGCATGACCGACGAGGTGATCGCCTACACCGGTCGAGACCTGGCCCAGCTAGAGCAATCGGAGCTGACCAACGCCGTGCAGAATGGTTCGGTGTTTGCCCGCGTCGCCCCCGAGCAAAAGCTGCGCCTGGTAGAAGCCCTGCAATCGAAGGGCCACATCGTCGCTATGACTGGCGACGGCGTCAACGATGCCCCCGCCCTCAAGCAGGCCGACATCGGCATCGCCATGGGCAAGGCCGGTACCGAGGTGGCCAAGGAAGCCGCCGACATGATCCTCACCGACGACAACTTTGCCTCGATCGAGGCGGCGGTGGAGGAGGGGCGCAACGTGTTCAGAAATTTGATGAAGGCGATCGCCTTCATTCTGCCGGTCAACGGCGGCGAGTCGATGACCATCCTGCTCAGCGTGCTGATCGGGCGCGGCGATGTGCTGCCCATTCTCTCGCTGCAAGTGCTGTGGCTCAACATGGTCAACTCCATTGCCATGACCGTGCCTCTGGCCTTTGAGCCCAAATCCCACACCCTGATGAGCCGCCCGCCCCGCAACCCCAACGAGCCGCTGCTCTCCAGGGATCTGCTCAAGCGCATCGCTCTGATCTCGGTATTCAACTGGATCTTGATCTTTGGCATGTTCGAGTGGATTCGCCGCACCACGGGGGATATTCCCCTGGCGCGCACCATGGCGATTCAGGCGCTGGTGGCGGGGCGCATTATCTACCTGCTCAGCATCAGCCAGTTTTGGGCCTCGGTGGTCGCCAAAATGCGCGGTCTCAAGGTGCCCCTGGGGGATGCGTCGGCGATTGGCTACGGCATTTTGGTCGCCGTTGTGTTTCAAATCCTGTTTAGCCAGGTGGGGCTGATGAACTTTTTGTTTTCCACCGCCCCCCTGAGCCTCAACCAGTGGCTGGTCTGCCTGGGCGTGTCGCTGCCGATGGTTTTGGTCGCCCTGCTGGCCAATCGCCTCGACCCTCAGAACTAGACGGCAGGGTGTTCTAGGTATTTATTCCTTTAGGTATAGTCCCCCGGCTGGGGCCAGCTCTATAATCCGTTCACCAGAACCTATTTACCCGACCTGTCGGGGCGATCGCGGGTTCGAGCTGGGTTGCTCAGCATCAACTCGTCGGTGCTGGGCAGTGCCGGGCAAAGTGACCATCTAAACAATGACCATCTAAACAATAAATGCTGGTCATGACACCCCCTGAGTGGACAGTTCTATTTGTCAGCGACAGTTTGGGGCGGGCCGATGTCTACAGAGATATGCTGGAGCAGGCGGCCGCCCGCTATCAATTGATTGAGGCTCCTGCGGCTGGCCCGGGGGCCGACCGACCTGCCGATGTGATTCTGCTCGAAATTCCGCTGGGTGAGCGGGCGGGCCAGGGCCTCGATCGCCTGGAGCAGCTAAAACAGCAGTGGGGGCCAGGCTGCCCGCCCATAGTTGTGGTGGGGGGGGATGAGGCTAAAACGGCGGTGGCGGCCCTGCGGGCTGGAGCCGTTGACTACTGGGTGGGGGCACAGCTCACGCCTGAGGGGCTGTGCCTGGCGCTGCGCGGTGCAATGCCTGAACAGGTTGCGTCGCCGATCGCTCCTACCCCCCTGCCACCGCTGAATACCGCTGCCGCCGATCGGGCTGCACCGCCTGCTAAGAAGACGGCGACGGAGCCCCAGCCGCCTGACCATCAGGCGCTGGTGGCAGCCCTGCCCCAGATTCTCTGGGTCGCTGACAGCACCGGGGCGGTGACCTACTGGAACCAGCCCTGGTACGACTACACGGGGCTGAGCGCCACCGAGTCGATGGGGCTGGCGGGGGCAGCCTGCATCCATCCCCACGAGTATGCCCTCACCCTAGCCAAGTGGACCCAGGCGATCGCGGTGGGGCAAGAGTTTGAGATTAAACACCGCCTGCGCCGCCGCGATGGCCTCTACCGCTGGTTTATGAACCGAGGGGTGCCGATTCGCGATTCGCAAAGCGTTCGGGAACCGACTCGGAGCGAGTATCCGTCCCAGAATCGCACCGGGCAGATTATTGGCTGGGTGGGCACCCTCACCGACATTGACGAGCAAAAGCGCCTCGAAGAGCGCTTTCGGCTGGTGATTCAGGCGGTGAACGGGCTGGTGTTTGATGTCACCGAAGTCAGCCTCAGCGGCGACGACTGCGTGTACCGCTCGGAGCAATTGTTTGACCTGCTCGGGGTGCCCGCCGCCGAGGCCCCGCCGACCTCCCGCTGGTGGGAAGACCGCATTCACCCCGACGACCGGCCCCGTTTGCGCCACCGCATGCAGGAATTATGGGCCAGTTCTGCCGAGCTCTACGAGTCGCAGTACCGCATTCGCCACGCCGAGGGCCACTGGGTCGATGTGTGGGAGCGAGCCCGGCTGGTGCGCGACGACCAGGGTCAGGTGGTGCGGGTGGTGGGCTCGACGGTGGATATCAGCCAGCAGCAGCAGGCGCTGCGCGATCGCAACGAGGCCGAACGTCGGCTCAAAGAGGCCCACATTCAGCTGGAGGCCGCCCTGGCCGCCGGGTCGGTGTACACCTGGCGCTGGAGCATTCCCGACAATCGGGTGGTGGCCAACCGCAGCTTTGCCCAGCTGTTTGGCCTCGACCCCGAGCGGGTTGCCGCCGGGGTGCGCCTGGAGAAATTTATCGGCATCATTCACCGCGACGACCGGGAGCGGGTGACGGCGGCGATCAACCAGGCGATCGCCACCGGGGAGGGCTGCGCCAGCGAGTTTCGCATCGTCACCGCCGAGGGCGAAACCCGCTGGGTAATTGCCCGAGGCCGGGTTGAGTACGACAGCTCGGGCAGGGCGGTGGCCTTTCCGGGGGCGCTGGCTGACATCAGCGATCGTAAACGCACCGAGGCCGCCCTCCAGCAAAAGATTCAGGAGGTCGAGGCCGGCCAGCAAACCCTGCAAGCCCTGATGGACTACATTCCCGAAGGCGTTACCATTGCCTCTGCCCCCGATGTCACCATTCACCAGATCAGCCGCTATGGGCAACAGCTCGTGGGGCGTTCCCTGGAGGAACTGAACAGCGTTCCCTATTCTGAGCATCCTAAAGCCTGGCAGATTTTTGGCCCCGATGGCACCCTGGCCCCCTCTGACGCTCTGCCCCTCACCCGGGCGGTGCAGCAGGGCGAGGTGGTGACCAACGAAGAGTGGCTGCTAGAAACAGCCGAGGGCAAATCCCTGACAATTCTGTGCAATGCTGGCCCCATTTATAATCAGGCGGGTGAGATTACTGGCGGCATCATTGCCTGGCGCGATATCACCGAACTCAAGCAGACCGAAACCATTTTGCAGCGTAACCAGGAGCACCTCAATCTGGCTATGGCCGCCGCCAAAATGGGCAGCTGGGACTGGGATATTCAAACTGGTACAGTGCGTTTTTCTGACTCGGTCTGTCGCCTGTTTGGCCTTGAACCCGCCCAGTTTGATGGCAGTTATGAAACTGTGATGAGTCTTGTGCACCCCGACGATCGTCTGCGGGTGCAGCAGGCCCTGCACCGCGCCGTCTACGAGCAGGCGGAGTACAACATCGAGCTGCGGGTGGTGCGGCCCGACGGCATCCTGTGCTGGGTTTCAAGCCTGGGGCGGGTTTTCTACAGCCCTACGGGCGAACCGCTCCACATGACGGGCATTGACATTGACATTACCGAACGCGTGCGGGTCGAAGACGAACGCAAGCAGTCGGCGCTGATGCTGCAACAGACCACCGAACGGCTCAACCTGGCTCTGAAAAGTTCGCCCATCAGCCTGTTCAACCAAGACCTCGACCTGCGCTACACCTGGATCTACAACCCCACTCAAGATTTGGCGGTTGAGCAGGTGCTGGGCCAGCGGGACGAAGACCTGGGGTCGCCAGAGACAGCGGCCCGCCTCACCCACCTCAAGCGCCGGGTGCTGGCCACCGGCCAGGGGCTGCGGGAGGAGGTCAAGGTCGTAGCCAATGGGCAGACGGCTTACTACGACCTCACCATTGATCCCATCTATGACGGTGGTGGGCCGGGCGGCGCTCCGGAGATTGTGGGGGTCACCTGTGCGGCGGTCGATATCAGCGAGCGGGTGCAGATTGAGGTCGAGCGCCAGCGGGCGACCACGGCCCTGCGAGAAAGTGAAGACCGCCTGCGGATGGCGATCGAGTCGGCCCAGATGGGCACCTGGGACTGGAACCTGGTGACCGATGTGCTTATGTGGGATGCGGGGTGTAAGGCTATTTTTGGCCTGCCACCTGGGGCCGACAGCAGCATTGAGCGATTTTACGAGGGGCTGCATCCGGAGGATCGCGATCGCCTGCACCGGGTGGTCGAAGCCTCACTAACCCTGGCCAGCGGCGGCAAGCTCGATGTAGAGTACCGCGTCATTGGCCTGCAAGATGGGGTAGAACGGTGGGTGCGGGCCAGGGGGCAAGCTTACTTTGACAGCGATGGCAGCCCCGTGCGCTTTATCGGCACCGCCCTGGATATCACCCAGCAAAAGCAGGCCGAAGCCGCCCGCGAACGCCTGCTCCAGCGAGAACAGGCCGCCCGCGAGGCCGCCGAGCGGGCCAACCGCATCAAAGATGAATTTTTGGCGGTGCTCTCCCACGAGCTCAGGTCGCCGTTGAACCCCATTTTGGGCTGGGCCAAGCTGCTGCAAACCAAGCGGCTCGACGCCGACAAGACCGCCCGCGCCCTGGCGACCATTGAGCGCAACGCCAAGTTACAAACCCAGCTGATCGACGACCTGCTGGACATTGCCAAGATTTTGCGCGGCAAGCTGCGCATCGAACCCGCTCCGGTTGACCCGGTGTTTGTGGTCGAATCGGCGATCGAGACCGTGCAGGCCGCCGTCGAGGCCAAGGCGATTCGGCTGCGGGCCGACCTGCCCGACATTGGGCTGATTCAGGGGGACGGGGGGCGCATTCAGCAAATTGTCTGGAACCTGATGACCAATGCCGTCAAATTTACCCCCGAAAATGGCCAGATCGATGTGCAGCTGAGGCAGGTAGACCACTGGGCGCAGATCACGGTGACCGACAGTGGCCGGGGCATTCGGCCTGAGTTTTTGCCCCACATTTTTGATTCCTTTCGCCAGGAAGATACCTCTATCACTCGGCAGTTTGGCGGCCTCGGCCTGGGGCTGGCGATCGTGCGCTATCTGGTCGAGGCCCACGGCGGCACCATTGCCGTCGCCAGCCCTGGCGAGGGGTTGGGCACCACCTTTACGGTGCAGCTGCCGCTGCTGAGCAATCAGCCAAACCGCCATCCCCAGCCTGCCCTCCGCCCGGAGGCCATTGATCTCACCGGGGTGCGGGTAATTGCCCTCGACGACAGTGCCGACGCCCTGACCCTGCTCACCCTGCTGCTGGAGCAGTACGGGGCCGAGGTGCGGGGGCTGGATGATGCGGCGGCGGTGCTGCCCACTCTGGCGACATTTAAACCCCACGTGCTGGTCAGCGACATCGGTATGCCCGACCTGGATGGCTACGAACTGATGACACAGATCCGGGCGCTGCCCCCCGAACTGGGGGGGCAGGTCAGGGCGATCGCCCTGACCGCCTATGTGCGCGACGAAGATGCCCAAAAAGCGATCGACAGCGGCTTTCAGCGCCACCTGCCCAAGCCCATCGAGCCAGAGGCCATTGCCCTGGCGGTGGCCGAGCTGGCCAAGGGTAAATTTCCCGATCAATCCCCAGGGCCGCTACCCTCAGGGGAGCACGGGTAGCCCAATTATCCGAAATCCGAATTCCATACCCCCGATACCCAAGGGGGCAATCTGTAGGGCATTGGCGTAGCCTGGCCGGAGGCCTGACGATTGTTTGCCCTCAACCAGTCGGGGTTAGCCAAGGCGGATTCGGTATCAGTATTAGAAGTGCCAAAAAAGCCGGTGGCTGAGCAAAGTATAGACCACTGGCTTTTTGTACTTAGGCCATGGGATAGGGGAGATGAGCCTCTGGCCTGTCGCCCTACCGGGGCTGGCTGAGGAACCTCAACAATCAGGTTAGGCCCTGGCCGCCTGGTAGCGCCGCTCGATCTCAGGCCAGTTGACCACGTTCCACCAGTTCTCCAGGTACTCGGCGCGCTGGTTTTGGTAGCGCAGGTAGTAGGCGTGCTCCCATACGTCGTTGCCCATGATCGGGTACTGGCCTTCCATGATCGGGCTGTCCTGGTTGGCGGTATCGATGATTTCGAGGTCGCCGTCGCCATTGGTCACCAGCCAGACCCAGCCGCTGCCAAAGCGATCGCTGCCCGCCTCGTTAAACGCGGTTTGGAACTCCTCAAAGCCGCCAAAGGTCTGCTCGATTGCCTGGGCAATTTCTCCGGTGGGTTCACCGCCGCCCTCGGGGCTCATGATCTGCCAGAAAATGGTGTGGTTGAGGTGGCCGCCGCCGTTGTTGCGCACGGCGGTGCGAATCTCTTCGGGGATGGCGTCGAGGTCGCTGAGCAGGGCCTCAACGCTCTGGCCCTGCAGATCGGGGTAGTCAACCAGCGCCTCGTTGAGGTTGTCCACGTAGGTGGCGTGGTGGCGATCGTGGTGGATCTCCATGGTTTCGGCGTCGATGGCCGCCTCCAGAGCCCCATAGTCGTAGGGCAGGGGCGGTAGCTCTGCCGGGGTCGCCAGAGTGCGATCGGGGTAGGCCACGGGCACCACCTCAGCGGGGGTCGCCTCCGGTGTTGTCTGGGCCTGGGGCACCCCCTGACAGGCCAGCAGCAGCAGACAGGCCGCGACGCCAGACAGGAGATATTTCGTGAAACGGTTCAGACGTGTCATTTAGTTGACCTCGAGGTGGGATGAGTGGGGGAGTGGAGGGTGGGGATGGGAGATGGGTTATCGTAGGCGGGGGCGATCGCCGGGGGGGGCGGTTTTGCGAAACAGCCCCAGGGGCGGGGCCAGGGCCAGCCCGACCACAAAGCCCCCGGCGTGGGCCCAGTAGGCCACTCCCCCTGTGTCTACGCTGGTGGTGGCTTGCAGGCTGGCAAAGCCATAGAGGGTCTGCTGAAAGAACCAGAACCCCAGAAAAAACACGGCGGGAATGCGAAAGGTGGTGATGAAAATGCCCAGGGGAATCAGGGTCAAAATGCGGGCCTTGGGAAAGCGCAAAATGTAGGCCCCCAGCACCCCGGCGATCGCCCCGCTGGCCCCCACCATGGGAATGTCAGACTGCATCGAAAGCGCCCACTGGGCCAGCCCCGCCAGGGCACCGCAGGCCAGGTAAAAAAACAAGAACGAGGCCCGACCCAGTTTTTCTTCGATGTTGTTGCCAAACACCCAGAGAAACAGCATGTTGCCGCCCAAATGCAGAAACCCCCCGTGGAGAAACTGGGACGTAATCAGGGTCAACAGCTGCGTTCCCATCACCCAGGCACTGCCGCTCTGAAAGCTGGCGGTGAGCTGGCTTGGAACGATCGCAAAGGTCTGAAAAAAGCCCTGAAGCTGGCTTGGCGGCAGCGTCAACGCATAGACAAACACCAAAACGTTAATGGCAATTAATCCATAGTTGACCCATGGAGTGATTTTGGTTGGATTGTTGTCATGGAGTGGAACCACGGCTGTTTATCTAAAGTTAGGGTGCGTAGAAGCGAACCATCGATGGGTCGACTGACGGGGTTAATTGACGGGGTCGATTGACGGCGGCACTGTCGGTCAGAGCTACAGCTGTAGCCAGGCTGCTTAGGACAGCCTCCCTAAAGACGTTTGAACGTTCAAACGTTTTTAGAACGTCTGGGCTATACCTGAAGCAGGTTTTAGGCAGCGGTTTTTAGGGAAGTAACCCCCAGCTGAGGTCTAGATCAGGCTTCAGTCCGTAATTAATCGCCTGGTTAAAACGGCCCCCGGCGGCGCGGGTTGAAGCCAAGCGAAACTCTCTCCAAAGCCATAGGCGATCGATACGACAGTGCAGCATTTTTAGCCAGGTGGCCAGTTCATGGTTGCTATTGTGAAGCAGAGAATAGGTTTGACCATCTTGCGCCAGAGTGAGATTGGTGGCGGGGTTATAGACATACTCCCCAGCGCCCCGCCCCTCGATGCGCTCCCGAAGAACAGCTGTAAGCCGATTGGTTTGGGCCGCCGACACGTCAAAACTCAAAAAGTGCCCCCCGTGCTGCTCTAGCACCGTTCGAAACTGCCTCAGAGAGGCTATGTCTCCCCAGCCGAGAGCCCCTGGGGTGGGCAGTATGAGGGCCTTCGCGGCATGGTAAAAATCCTGCCGGTTGAGGGCGTAGTAGTCCCAGTCGCCAAAGCCGTACTGCACCCAGCGATCGCCCAGGGGCAGCACCAGACGGGCGTGCAGCCCGGTTTCGACCACGTGCACCGTCACCCGGTCGAAGGGAGCGACGGGGGGAATGATCGTCGCGGGTACCTTGAACCAGGTCAGCGCCAGGGCCACCGTCAGCCCCAGGGCTAAGTAGACGAGCTGACGGCACAGGGGCAACTTCATGGGCTACACCTGGCGTTACCCAGCTCCCTGGCTAACTTGCAGCCAGCGGTAGTCGTACCCCGCCAGGTGCATTGGGTGGGAGGGCTGTTCGATCGCCTCTACCCGTTTACCGGTAAACAGATCGACCAGGCAGCGGCCCGCATCCTCGGCAAGCACTAGCGTCGCCTTACAGTCAGCCCGGCTGAGGTTGTGAACGGCAATTACCACCCGGCCTTGCCACTCACAGCGATGGGCAAAAACGCTGGGGTGGTCGGTCTGCAACGTTTGCCACTGGCCCCAGCCAAACGCCGGGTACTCTTTCCGCAGGCGAACGGCCCGCTCCATCCAGTTCAGCAGCGAGTGAGGATCGCACTGCTGGGCCGTGACGTTCACCTGCTTGTAGCTGTAGTCACCCTCTGAGATTACCGGCAGCACCAGCTGATCGGCGGGCGCGGTCGAAAACCCGCCGTTGGGGGCCGCAGACCACTGCATGGGGGTGCGGGCGGGCTGGCGTTCGTCGAGGGTCAAATCGTCGCCCATGCCCAGCTCCTCACCGTAGTTGATGACCGGCGTGCCCGGCAGCGTCAGCAGCAGGCTGTAGGTGAGCTTTAGCCGCTGTAGATCGCCGTCTAGCATGGGGGCAAACCGGCGACGAATGCCGCGATCAAAAATCCACATGGTCTCGCGATCGGGCGCAAAAGCGGCGGCAATTTCGTTTTGCTGATCGTCAGAAAGTTTGTCGAGGGTCAGCTCGTCGTGGTTGCGCACAAAGTTGGCCCACTGTCCAATGGTTGAGACCGGCGGCAACTCGTCAAAGGCCTGTTTGAGAGGGGTGGCGTCTTCTCGCGCCAGGGCCAGCAGGAGATGCTGGTTGCCCCAGAAGTTGAACAGCATCTGCATGCGATCGCCGTCATCAAAGTACTGCGGCAGTTCCTCTGGGGTCTCGTTGACCTCGGCGAGTAAAATGGCATCTCCCCGCCGCCAGGAGAGAAAATCCCGCAGCTCGTCTATGTACAAAAATGGATCGTCCGCCGGTTCAAATAAATTGTCGGCCTGGCGCAGCTCAATTAGGTGAGGGGCCGCATCAATGCGGAAGCCAGACACCCCCAGCTCCAGCCAAAACCCCATAATTTTTTGAATTTCTTCCCTCACCTGGGGGTTGGTGATGTTTAAGTCGGCCTGGTGATCGTAGAACCGATGGGCGTAGTAGGCATCCACCTCAGGCTGGTAGGTCCAGGTGGAGTCCTGCCGCCCCGGAAAAATGATCCCCTCTTCCACATCTTCGGGCTCTTGCTTTGACCACAAATAGTAGTTCCAGTATTTAGACTCAGGGTCTTTAAGGGCCGTTTGAAACCAGGGGTGCTGGTCAGAGGTGTGGTTGACCACCAAATCGACCAAAATGCGAATGCCGTGCTCCGCCGCCTGGCGGGCAAATTCAACAAAATCGCCCAGGCTGCCCAAACGCGGATCGACGCTGTAATAGTCCATCACGTCGTAGCCATTGTCTTTGTTAGGCGATGGGTAAAAAGGCATCAGCCAAATGCAGGTAATTCCCAGGCCCGATAGGTAGTCCAGGCGCTGATTCAACCCCAAAAAATCGCCGACCCCATCGCCGTTGCCGTCCATGTAGGTCTCTACGTCAACACAATAAATAACGGCGTTTTTATACCAGAGATCTAGCATAGCAATTCCTTAGGTAACAAAATAAGTCGGCTGTAATACGTACTTGGCTCAGATTATGCTCGGGCGGCGGCACGGCGGCCTTAGCACGCTGACATCAATCGGGGATCGGATTCACTTTAAATGGAAATAGCCTCGTTTTTAATCATTTGCACGCGGGCAATACCTGCTGGCCAAACGCCTCAATAAAGGGCTGCTGATCGCAGTTGACGTTGTGCAAAGAAATAGATTCAAACCCCAGATCGATGTCTTTTTGCAGCCACTCAATGTGCTGCTGTAGGTCGGCAGAAACGCGCACGTGCTGGTACATGTCCTCCGGCTTTACAAAGGCGGCGGCGGCGTCAAACTGACGGGGATGCCTCAGCTCCGCCAGCATGGTGCTTTCAAAGATATTGGTGCGCCACTGGTCGTAGGCCCCCTGAAGCGCGGCCTCCTCAGTTTTGGCGTAGGACAACTGCACCTTGAGATACATCGGTTTGTGCTCGCCCCCGCCCCGCCGAAAGGCCTCTACCACCTGCCGCAGCTTCTCGTGGGGATGGGAAATGGTGATCAACCCATCGGCCCAGCCCCCTACCCACTCGGCGGTCTTAGGGGTAATGGCCGCTCCTATAATGCGGGGCGGGCTGGCGGGGCGAGTGTAGAGTTTGGCTGCGTCTACCTGCACCAGACCGTGGTGGGTAACGGTTTCACCGGCCCACAGGGCGCGCATTATGTCCACGCATTCTTTGAGCCGCTGGTTGCGCTGGGCTTTGTCGGGCCACAGGGTACCGGTAATGGCCTCGTTCATGGCCTGCCCGCTGCCCAGGGCCACCCAAAAGCGATCGCGAAACATTTCTGCCAGGGTCGCCGCCGCCTGGGCAATGATGGCGGGATGGTAGCGCTGGCCGGGGGCACAGACTACCCCAAAGGGCAGCGCGGTGGCCTGCATGGCTGCGCCCAGCCACGACCAGGCAAAGCCGCTCTCCCCCTGGCGATCGCTCCAGGGATGAAAATGATCGGAGCAGGTAATGCCCGTGAACCCCGCCTGCTCCGCCTGCTGAACCCGCGCCAGCAGTTCGCTGGGAGGAAACTGCTCGTGGGAGGCGTGATAGTTTAGCTGCACCATAATCTACCTGGGACTTTCTCTAACGTTCGACAAACGTTCGATGCGCAGACACGGCAGCCGCTCAAGCTCAAAAAAGAGATTTTTCCATCTTCGGCTGCGTCGGTTGAGGAGCGATCGTTCCTTTGAAAACAGGTCAAAGGGATAGTCGCAGCGGCGCTGTTTAAACAAAAACTCAAGTCTGCCCCGGCAGCTCATTGAGCAATATTTCGCTCGATAGAGCAGGTTTCTAGAAAGCAGATAGACATTCTGCAGGAACCCCAACTCCAGACCCACCGCCCCGCCCAATGCCGCAGAAACCGCCGCAGAAATTTTGCAGGAATAGGGTCAAATTGCCGCCTTGCCGCCGCTCTATTGGCCGGAGCCTCAGCCCAATAGCCACCTCAGTTTTGCAAGGCTTCCGCCGTTCAGCATCTATCAAATGCAGTACTTGGGTCTAAAAACTCAGGAGCCGGTATGCCTTTAGACGAGATTTCAACTACCTTCAGCGGCTGCCAATTCCGTCGGCATTCACGAACCAAATGCTTACTCGCCCCATCCCTTGGTCGTCGAGATCTCTTCCTTTTTATTCCCCTCGATCCATCCAATGAGCGATAGGAAAATTGCTTCGAGTTGTTAAACCATTAGTTAGGCAGCGGTTGCCGAGTTGGCAGCGGTTGCTGGCTTCGCAAGTTAAGGAGGAAGCATCTATGGCTTCACAGCACAGACGAGCAGTTGGTATCTTTCCCAATCGTCCCACAACGGCTTCTGCACTGCAGGCGCTCAGCGACTCAGGCTTTGCTATGGGTAATGTGTCGGTGATTGCTAGAGATGCCGACCGAGAAAGCGCGATCGCCGGGATTGACGTCAAGGCAGAAGCGAGCAACCAGGCCAGCACAGTAGGTACCGCTGGGGCCGTGACCGGTGGAGTACTGGGCGGGGCTGCGGGCCTGCTGGTAGGCTTGGGCACCCTGGTTATTCCCGGCGTTGGCCCAGCGGTGCTGGCGGGCGAAGCGGCTGTGGCGCTGTCGGCGGTGCTGGGCGGGGCGGCAGGGGCCGCAGCGGGTGGACTCCTGGGGGCATTGATCGGTCTGGGTATTCCTGAACACCGGGCTAAGCGCTACCGCGATCGCGTAGAGCGGGGCGACTACCTGGTCATGCTCAGGGGTACCGAACCCGAAATTGCCCGCGCCGAGCGCACCTTGCAGGCCGCCGGTATTCAAGACTGGGGCGTTTATCAGGCTCCAGCCGACCTGTCCGCCGCCAGGGCTGGCTCCCCCAACGCCACCTTCGACGGCAGCGGCGGCGCTGCTGCCGGGGGCGATCGCCCCTACAACCAGGTCGATCACCCAATGGATCAGGAGTATCCCCCTGGGCAACCGCTGCGGCAGGGCGATCGCCCCTCGGTCACCGGTCTACCCTACGCCTCTGGGCCCCAGAGACCCCCTAGCTCCCTGGGCTAGCGCCTGGGGTTCCCCATGGGCCTAACCCAAAGACCTGCCCGCAGCCTTATCCATGGCTGAACTTGATGATATCCGTTGAGGAAAAAACCCGTGAATATTTTGAAATCGATTCGACTGGGGGTCGTTGCCCTCTGTCTGGGAGTCATTTTGTTGACCACCAGCGCCTGCGGCACCGCTACTCAAACCAGCACCGCTCCCCGCATTGCCCCGGCCTACAGCCAGCTCGAGCGCGGCGATACCGCCAGCGGTGAGAGCTATGGCCGATGGGTGATGGAGACTGCTCGAGGCCTGATCAGCGATGCCTTTGTGCGCGACAACGACAAGCTTGGCGTTGTGATCTCCCCTGAGGTGCAGCCTCGGGAAGTGAAGGTTCTGGCCCAGTCGCTGGTGCAGGGGTTCCACAAAAAGTTCCCCAACCGCGATCTGAGCGTGCTGGTCTACGCGCCCGACAAAGAGCTGATTTTGACCGCCAACTACGACGACACCACCCGGCAAATTGAATACCGATAGGCTACTTCGATCGACCGCCAACGGGCGGTGGCCCTGGGCCCAGGCCCATGCTTTAGCTTGCTCTAAAGAACCCGCCCCCAGGAACTCGCTCTAGAGAACAGAGATAGGCCAACGACCCGAGCGTTTTCCGCAGGGTGGAGGATGGATTGTCCTCCCCTGGGGCCAACTCGGCCGAAAACTCCCATCCAAAAACTTCAGGAGACCCCTATGACTAGCAGCAAAGACTACAAACGCCAAATTATGAATGATCTGGCCGGTGGCAACGTCGATAGCATTGACGACAGCGCCACCCAGCCCGAGCGCGAGTACGCCAACTTTGACGACTTTGCCAACCGCTCCTCCCGCGACGAGCGGCGGCAGTTGATGGGCCGTGGTTTCCACCCCGATCGCATTCCCACTACCCAGATGGAACCTGAGCTCCGCAAGGCGATCGCCCAGATCAAGCCCCAGGAGCGCGACGATGTGGCCCGCGACTTTTTTAAGCACCTCAAGGGCCGCGGCCTGAGCGATCGCGACCTAGAGAAGCAGCTGGGGCTATCGACCCACCACGCCAGCCGCATGAATGAAGACGACGTGACCAAACTGGCGGCCTTCGCCTACCACAACCACCCCGACGTCTTCCAGGATGTGCTGGCCGACCAGCCCACGATTCTCAAGTTCTTCAGCAACCCTCTGGTCGGGGCGGCGGTGGGGGCGATCGCGGCCAAGTGGCTGGGTAAGCGGTAGCAGCAGACTGGCGAACCCCACCCCCTAGGACTAATTCCTCAGAGATTGCCCGCCTGGCTTAACCTGGGCGGGCAATTTATGGGTCAGATTTTTCCCCGGCAAAGGGCACCGATTTAACCGGCTGAGGCGATCAAATCTCTACAAATAAAAATATGAAAACTATAGGATGCAGCCGCCATAAACTCATCCAAAACAGCCGGAAAAACATTAACAATTATGACTTTACGCCCTCGGTGTTGATCTTTTCCGGGGGATATTGCAATCATTGTGGAGCCTGTGATGCTCTCAAGTAAAGCGCTGGCCAGAGGGTTCTGAGCCAAATAGCCAAATAGCCAAATTGATTAATCAAAACCTAGGGCTGAGAGCGGATTGAGGTGGCCCATTCTGGCCCGGCCGACGATCACATTTTGTCTCTGGGCGCAGCTGGGCGGCTGGCGATCGCCTACGAATTTACTGCAATCTGGTGATGTTATGGTTTTATCTCGCTCCGCTGCGGTGCTGGCGGCAGTCTCCACGGTACTTGTAGGGGCCACGGCCTGTGTCACTCCCTCCACCGGCCCTGGGGTGCCGCCGCTGACGGGCTCCGTCTGGGAACTCCAGCAGATTCAAATGAACGACGATACGCTGCTGACGGCCAATCCGCCGCAAAACTACACGGCGGAATTTGCTAAGGACGGGCAGGTGTTTGTCAGGGCTGACTGCAACCGGGCGATCGGCCAGTTTACAGAATTTCCTGACGGGCGCATTGCCATTACTCTGGGGCCAACCACCCTGGCCGCCTGCCCTGAGGGCAGCATCAGCTCACAGTTTTTGCAGGCGATGAACGATGCCAATATCTACTTTTTTCAAAATAACGATCTGTTCATCGATTTAAAACTTGGCAGCGGGACAATGCAGTTTTCGGGCACCCCGATCCCAGCTCTAGTCGGTACCCTGTGGAAGCTCCAGCAGATTCAGTTCAACGATGACACCCTGCTTGTGCCCGACCAATCCGACCACTACACCGCCGAATTCCTAGAGGATGGCACTCTGCTGGTGCGCGCCGACTGCAATCGAGGCCGGGGTCAGTTTACGGCTGGCGACGATCGCAGCCTTGAGGTCTCCCCCATTGCCACCACCCTGGCCGCCTGCCCCGAAGGTTCCATCGGCAATGAGTTTGTCCAGGCCCTGGGCAACGCTGGCACCTACTTTTTCCAGGACGGCAATCTCTTTATAGAACTGGCCTTCGATAGCGGCACCATGCAATTTTTTGCCGGGCCGACCCAGCTCTGACCCCTGACTCTACTCGGCGGCCACCGCGGGCAGTTCCAGGCAATAGCCCGCGCCGTAGACCGTCTTGATAAACTTGGGGTGCCTGGGGTCAGGCTCTAGCTTGGTGCGCAGGTGCCGCACGTGAACCCGAATGGTCTCGATGTCGTCGTTGGGTTCGTAGCCCCACACCTCTTGCAGGATCTGGCTGGGGGATACGGTCTGCCCGTGGCGCTGCAGCAGGCAGTGCAGCAGCTCAAACTCCAGGTGGGTCAGCTTGACGGTGCCGTCAAACCAAATGGCTTCGTAGCGCTCAGGAATCAGGGTGAGGGGGCCGTAGTTGAGAATTTCGCTGTGCTTGGCGGCCTGGGGAATGCGATCGGTGCGGCGCAGCAGCGCCCGCACCCGCGCCAGCATCTCATCGAGCTCAAAGGGCTTGGTCAGGTAGTCATCGGCTCCGGCGTTAAAGCCATCGACCTTGTCCTGGGTTTGCCCCAGCGCCGTCAGCATCAGGACAGGAATGTCGGCGGTGCGACGATCGCGGCGCAGACGCTGACACACGGTTAGCCCATCAACCTTCGGCAGCATCAGGTCGAGCATGATTAGATCTGGCAGCAGCTGCACGGCCAGGGCTTGACCCTTGATGCCATCCCCCGCCTGATTCACGTCGTAGCCTGCCATTTCCAAATTGACAGAAACAAGCTCCGCGATCGCGGCATCATCATCAATGACGAGAATACGAGGCATTATTAACTAAACTCGACAACCCGAAAACGAAACCAGCTCGGCTCAAACCGGCACAAAGCTCTGAGTAGCCTAACACCCTAAGGTAAAGAGCCATGTCGGAATAATACAATTCCTCGATAAATTATAAGCAGAACCCTTAATTTTTCCTAAGTAAATGGGGCGACAGCTTCTCCAAGCTTAAGGTTTCCTCCAGATTTGGCTGACCCAGAGTTGCCTTCAGCACCGCCAGCCCAGGCGTCAGAGCAATGGCGCTCTTCGAGCGTTAAGCCCTGCCGCTGAACCCTACCCTCAAGCTCTGTTCTGTCAAAACTCCCCAGGTAGGATTCGAACCTACGACCAATCGGTTAACAGCCGACCGCTCTACCACTGAGCTACTGAGGATTACTCGCGAAGCTTATCTTAGCTAGAAGTGTGCAATCTTGACAACCCTTCAGCAAAAAAAGATGGAAAATTCTGTCGCTCCCCGCCCGCCCGGTCGGCGGGCGTCACCGGGCGGGCGGCGGGCCTCGACGCCTGTCTGGATTTTGCTGCTGCCATTGTGGGCCACTCGTGATATAGTCAAAGACTGTGTCGAAATTGTGGTAACCATGCCCAAGCTCAAGTCTCGCAAAGCTGCCGCTAAGCGCTTTCGTCGCAGTGGCAGCGGCAAAATTATGCGTCGCAAGGCGTTTAAAAATCACATGCTGCAGCACAAAAATGCAGAGCGGCGCTCCCGGCTTTCTAAGATTGCCCTGGTCTCTGAAGAAGACGCTCCCAACGTGGAGCTGATGCTGCCCTACCTCTAGGGACATTCCTAAGCCTTAGATTGCAGTCTGCTACTGATCACTTAAACCGTTAATAGTTCCAAGGGTTAAACAGTCATGGCACGTGTCAAGCGCGGCAACGTAGCACGCAAGCGCCGCAACAAAGTTCTCAAGCTAGCCAAAGGGTTTAGAGGGTCGCACTCTAAGCTATTTCGCACAGCCAACCAGCAGGTGATGAAGGCTCTGCGGTACGCCTATCGCGATCGCCGCAATCGGAAACGCGATTTTCGCCGCCTGTGGATTACCCGCATCAATGCGGCCTCGCGCCTACACGGCCTGAGCTACAGCCAGCTGATTGGCCAGCTCAAAAAGTCCAATATTGATATCAACCGCAAGATGCTCGCCCAGATGGCCGTGCTCGACCCCGACGGCTTTGCCAAAGTGGTTGAAGTCGCCAGCCAGGCCTAGGGAATTTTGGCTAAACGCCTGTTGGGATTTGCGCCGGGCCTATGGGGCCGGGCCTGTGTTCGCAGCAGGGGCTTTAGATGAAACATTCCTGGGGTTGGCAGGGGCAGTCGTAGTGTAGACACAGCGACGCCATGACGTGGAACTGGCTTGGGTTTGGTTTGGTGCTGGGGGCGCAGCTAGCTGTGCTCCCAGTTTTTGCTGCCGATCTCGACACGATTCGCCAGCGGGGTCGGGTGGTGGTGGCCGTGCGCGACGGTTGGCAGCCCCTCAGCTTTCGCAACGGTGACGACGATCTGGTGGGGCTTGAGGTCGATCTGGCGCGGGGGCTGGCCTCGGCAATTTTTGCCGACCCGGCGGCGGTGGAGCTGATGGTGGTGGCCAGCGGCGATCGCATTCCTGCGGTGCTAGACGGTCGGGCCGACCTGGCGATCGCGGGGCTGACCCTGACTGCGGGCCGCCAGCGGCTGGTGAGCTTTAGCCCTCCCTACTACCTCGACGGCGGCGCGGTGCTGGTGCGCGATCCCCAGGTGCAGAGCCTGGCCGATCTCCAGCGGCGACGGCTGGGAGTGCTCCAGGGGGCCAGTACTGTAGCGGTGGTGCGCCATCTGCTGCCGCTGGCGGCCCTCACCCCTCTGGCCAGCTACCAGGAGGCCTTTAACCGACTCAGCACCGGCCAGATTGACGGCTTTGCCGGCGATGTTACGGTGCTGGTGGGGTGGCAGCAAAACCACAGCGGCTACTACCTGGTGCCCCGCCTGCTGTCGGCAGAGCCCCTGGCGATCGCCCTGCCCAAGGGCACCCAGTACACCGAGCTGCGCGCCCTGGTGAATCAAACCGTCATCGGCTGGCACCACAGCGGCTGGTTAGAAGAGCGGGCTACCTTCTGGGGGTTGCCCTAGCCGTGGCAAGATAGGTTAGTTCTCAAGTGCAGACAAAGATCGCATGGAAAACAGCAACCTGCTTCTCATCTACTTAGGTATTCTGCTGGCGTTGCTGAGCGTTGCCGCCTTTTTTGTGGTGCGCCAGGTAATCAAGACCCGCCGCATTGAGAGCACTCTGGGGCGGCTTCAGTCGCGCCTCACCAAAGAAAAGGGCACGGCCCAGGAGTACTACGAACTGGGCAGCCTCCTGCTCGACAAAAAGCTCTACACCCAGGCCGCCCTCTACCTTCAGCAGGCCATTAAGCAGCTGGGTGACGACGAGGCCGAAAATGCCGCCGTGGTCTACAACGCCCTGGGCTATGCCTACTTTGCCCAGGACCAGTACGACCTGGCCATTCGCAACTACAAAGAAGCGCTAAAAATTTCGCCTGATTACGTCACTGCCCTCAACAACCTGGGGCACAGCTATGAGCGTAAGCAGCTCACCTCCCAGGCCCTAGAAATGTACCAGACGGCGCTGGCCGTAGAGCCCAAAAACTCTACGGCTCGCCGCCGCGCCGACTCGCTCAAAAAACGCGTTGCCCCCGCCGAAAAATCCTAGACCACCGTTGCCAGGGCACGACCGGTCAGCCGTGTTCAAATAAGCGCGGCAAAATGCGATACGAAAACGCGATTTGTAGGGTATACAAAGAGTAAGGGATTCTGCCCAGGCAGAATGTTTAACCGCTGATCTACTTCTTTATTCCCCATCGTTGCTTTTCAGGGAGTGGTTTATGCGCCTCGATTCTGGTACTCCGATAACTCGGTTTTTCTCAGCGCTGACGACGATTTTGGTGCTGCTGGCCGCTGGCTTTGTGGCGTGGAAGGCCTTTGACGTCTGGCGGTCTGACCCGGCGGTCGAAGGCATTCAGCAGATTTTGAAGCCCTAGGACAGTCGCCGCAGCAGGGCTGAGAACGGCTCTTTGCCCGGCTATAGCCTGGTAGGATGTGGAAGTTCTTTGCCCGCTGGTTCTATGCCGGAAATGCCCCACGGCGCAGGGCTACCGTCCCTGCCCGGTTGCGCCGACGCCGCCGTCTACCGCATTCTCGATGCCAACCTCGACCGGGCGCGGGAGGGGTTGCGCATCGTCGAAGAGTGGTGCCGTTTTGGCCTCAACAACCCCGCTCAGACCGAGCAGATTAAACACCTGCGCCAAACCCTGGCCCAGTGGCACGCCCCAGAGCTGCGCCTGTGCCGCGACACCCCTGGCGATCCTGGGGTGGCCCTCACCCATCCCCAGGAGGCGGAGCGCACCAGCATTACAGCGGTGCTACAGGCCAACCTGTGCCGGGTACAGGAGGCGTTGCGGGTGCTGGAGGAATACGGCAAGCTCTACCGCAGTGACCTGGCATCTGGGGCCAAGGCGATGCGCTACCGGGTCTATACCCTGGAGAGCGAGCTGCTTGGCGGCCACCGGTTGCAGAGGCTGCACCAGGGGTTGACCTATCTGGTGACGTCGCCCTGCGATCGCCTGCTGCCCATTGTCGAAGCCGCCCTGCAAGGGGGTATGGCCCTGGTGCAGTACCGCGACAAACACGCCGACGATCACCTCCGGCTGGAGCTGGCCCACCAGCTCAAGGCGCTGTGCCACCGCTACGGGGCGCTGTTTCTGATCAACGATCGCGTCGATCTGGCCCTGGCGGTGGAGGCCGACGGTGTACACCTGGGCCAAAGCGACCTGCCCATTGCCGTCGCTCGCCAGCTTTTGGGCGGCCAGCGCATTGTTGGCCGTTCGACCACCAACCCCGACGAAATGCAGCGGGCGATCGCCGAGGGGGCCGACTACATTGGTGTTGGCCCGGTGTTTGCCACCCCGACCAAACCCGGCAAAGCCGCCGCTGGCCTCGACTACGTGCGCTACGCCGCCGAGCACGCCACGGTGCCCTGGTATGCGATCGGCGGTATCAATACCGACAACCTGAGCGAGGTGCTCCAGGCCGGAGCCGAGCGAGTCGCCGTCGTCCGCGCCATTGTCGAGGCTGAAAACCCCACCCTCATCGCCCAGTACTTCGCTGCCCAGACCAATCACCGCCGCGCCTTCCCCGCCGCTGCCGCCCCGGCTAGCCAGGTGAATTGAGTTGCTTCTGCCGTTGCTTCCCTAGCTCTCCTTAACCCCTATGGTTGACCCCACCGCCGACAGCTTCACCCTCCTCGTCAACGGCGAACCTCAGCCTTGCGCCCCTGGCACGGTGCTGCCCACCTTTTTAGAATCCCTGGGGCTCAACCCCAGACTAGTGGCGGTGGAGTACAACGGCGAAATTCTCCACCGCCAGCGGTGGGAGACCACCCACCTGCGCCCCCACGACCGTCTGGAAATTGTCACCATTGTCGGCGGCGGTTAGGGCTGTAGGTACGGCTTTCCGCCGTTAATTTGGCCTGGTTTTGCCGGGCATCGCCAGCACTTCGCGTTACATTAAAAACATAAAGCACTCCACGTTAGCACTCCGGTTTTACCCGATGGTCAAACAACTTTTTCAACGCCTTAAGCCGTTTCTCAAGCCGCTAATGGCTGTGGTTTTAGCCCTGGTGCTGGTGTTTGGCACCGCCGATGGGGCCTGGGCCGCAGCGGGCGGGCGCATGGGGGGCGGCAGCTTTCGGGCTCCTGCGCCGCGCATGAGCCCTACCCCTCGCACCTACGCCCCCGGCGGCGGTGGCTACTACCCTGGGGGCGGCTTTGGTATGCCGTTTCTGTTTCCCTTTATTGGCATTGGGGGCGGCTTTGGCGGGTTGTTTACCCTGCTGATTTTCATTGCGATCGCCAATGTAGTGGTGCGCGGCCTGCGCGGTGCCACCGCTGACGATGGCTACGCTACCTCGGTGGGCAGCAGCAATCCGCCAGTGGCCCTAGCCAAGCTTCAGGTGGGTCTGCTGGCCGAGGCCCGGGCGCTGCAAGATGACCTCAACCGCCTGGCCACCACCGCCGACACCGGCACCTCCCAGGGGTTGGCCAAGCTGCTGCAAGAGACCACCCTGGCTCTGCTGCGCCACCCCGACTACTGGGCCTACGCCGCCAGTGAAGACAAGCAGACCCGCCTGCTCAGTGCCGAGCAGGAGTTTAACCGCTACACCCTTTCGGCCCGCAGCCGGTTTAGCGCCGAAACCCTCTCGAACGTCAACAATCAGCTCACCCAGGCCGAGCCCCAGGCCCTGCTGACCGGCAGCAATAGCGAGGCTCCCGGCGAGTACATTCTGGCGACGGTGGTCGTTGCCACCCAGGGCAAACTCGACCTGCCCGACATCTACTCTTCCGCCGACCTGCGCCAGGCCCTGGGCCAAATTGGGGCGATCTCGAGCGAAAACCTGCTGGCGGTTGAGGTGCTGTGGACACCCCAGCAGTCGGGAGAGACGCTGAGCGCCGATGAACTGGTAGCCCAGTACCCCGAGCTGAAGCTGATCTAGTCGGTCTGTTTAAGACTAAGCGCTATTGAGAAAGGCTCTCTGGTTACCAGAGGGCCTTTGTTACTTTTGGTCGGTGGGGCCGGGGTCGGTGGCAGCAGCAACCCTGGGCCGAAGACTTGTGTTAAAAAGTAGTTATGTTTGCGGGGTAGCAGCTCACGGTGGTGCTCCTCGGTCTGGAGCCAAAAAGCGAGGCTGCAATTTTCCTGTTGATGTTGCTCTGCCCTGCTGCTGCTTGATTTGTGGCTTAGATGGCAGGTGTCGCAGGCCCGATCGCTGCCCTTGGGCCGAGAAGCAATTCTTAAAATTCAGGCGATCGGATAGTTGCCTGTAGTAGCCTATAAACCTAAGGAAAGAGGGTTAATGGGCTCAAATCTACCGTTGAGCACCTGGAGCATTTTGCCTGATAGTTTGAGCCCTCTGGCGCGGTTCGAGGCCAGCTAAGGCACGGTTTTAGCGTTCGAATTGGCCCGCCAGGCCTGTGTAGTAAAGCATGACGTTATTGGGTGGACTGACCTTCTTGAGAGACGGTGGCGAGACAGGTGCTCTAATTCGAGCGTTTAACTGGTCAGAGACTTCCCTGGGGCCGATGGAAACCTGGCCCTATAGTCTCAAAGTAACCCTGCAAATTTTGCTGTCATCCCGGTTCCCCATGCAGATTTTGTGGGGGCCTGACTATCTTCAGTTCTACAACGACGCCTATATTCCGATCGCGGGCAACAAGCACCCTGCCGGTATCGGTCAGCGGGCCGAAGACTGCTGGCAGGAGGTGTGGGATTTCTCGGGGGCGCTGCTGGAGCAGGTGCGAACCACGGGTGAGGCTACCTGGTCTGAGGATCAGCCCCTAGTCCTAAATCGCAACGGGCAGGCTGAGGAGGGATATTTCACGTTTTCCTACACGCCGATTTGGGATGAGCAGGGCCAGGTAGGGGGCATTTTTATTGCGGTCAACGAAACGACTCAAAAAATCCTGGGGGAGCGGCGCGAACGGACGTTGCGGGCCGCAGCCCAGGCGGTTTCTGAGAACTTAGAAAACGTGTTGACCAGCATCAGTGATGAGTTCATGATGTTTGACTCCAACTGGTGCTTTACCTACGTCAACGATCGCGCCGTCGCCGCGCTGCAGCGATCGCGCTCAGAGCTTTTGGGTCAGCCCATTTGGGCCGTATTGCCCAAGGCGATCGCCGCCTCTTTTTACGCCCAACTGCACCGGGCGGTTGAGGCGCAAACCGCCACCAGCTTTGAGCTATTCTCGGCGGGGGAAGGGCGCTGGCTGGAAAATCGGGTGTATCCCTTCGCCAGCGGGGTGTCGCTACTGCGGGTTGACATCACCGATCGCAAGCATCTGGAGCAGGCCCTCCAGAGTTCCCAGGAGCAGCTCAACAGTCTGCTCAATACGGCCCCGGCCTCGATTGCTCGCTGCCGCTTTTTTGCCAACCGCACCTACGTTTTGGACTATCGCTCGGTGGGCTGCGAGGCCCTGACCGGCTATACCCTGGCAGAACTTACCCCCGAACTGTGGGCGGCGCGCACCTTTGCGGCGGACTGGGCGGCGAATGCTGACGCCATGTTTGATGCGGTGTTTGAGCAGCGACCGATCACGGTGGAGTACCGCTTTCGCCACAAAGACGGGTCGGTTCGGTGGATCTCAGACAGCCTGACCGCCCGCCGAGATGAGGCCCAGGACTGCTGGATGGTGACGATGGTGGGCATTGATATCACCGCGCGCAAGCAGGCAGAAGAGGCCCTGCGCTCCAGCGAAGCCCACCTGGCCATGGCCCAGCGGGTGGCTCAGTTTGGCAGCTGGGAATTTTACCCCGACAGTCAGCAGAGTGTTTGGTCAAGGGCTATGTTTGACCAGTTTGGCTATGACCCCACCCAGGCTGAACCCAGCTATGACGAACTCATGGAGCGCATCTACCCCGAGGATCGCCCCACGGTTGAGCAGTTTGTCAAGCGGGCGATCGTCGAACGGCAGCCCTTTGCCTTTGATTTAAGAGTGATTTTGCCCGACGGTGCCCTGCGCTATATGCACTCGCGCTGTGAGCCCGTAGTCGAGGGCCAGGGGGTGATCAGGCTGATGGGCACCTGTCTAGACATCACCGAGCGCAAGCAGATCGAGATGGTGTTACAGGAGAGCCAGGCCCGGCTACAGCTGGCGCTCCAGGGAGCCAACTGCGGCACCTGGGACTACGACTTGATCAGCCAAGACCTGGTGTGGTCCGATCGCTGCAAAGCCATGTACGGTCTTGCCCCCGACACCGCCATGGGCTTCGACGTGTTCGCCCAGGCCATCCACCCCGACGATCGCGATCGCGTGCAGCAGGCGGTGGCCGATGCGATCGCCCACCGCCTGGACTACGACGTTCAAATGCGTACCCTGTGGCCCGACGGCACCATCCGGTGGGTGCGCTCCATTGGCCGGGTCTACGACAACGACCAGGGGCAACCCCACCGCATGGCGGGGGTCGCCCTCGATATTTCGGCCCTCAAGCAGGCTGAAATCGCCCTGCGGGAAAGCGAAGAACGCTACCGGGTGCTGGCTGAGGCCATGCCCCAAATGGTCTGGATGGCCGACCGCAGCGGGGTGCAATACTGGAACCAGCGCTGGTACGACTACACCGGCATCTCCCAGGATGCCGCCGCCGGTACCGGCGGCACTCAGCTGGTGCACCCCGACGAGCAGGAGCGCACCATGGAGCTGTGGCAGCGGGCTTTGGAGGAGGGGGTTGGGTTTGACATTGAGCAGCGGATTCGCCGCCACGATGGGGTTTACCGCTGGTTTCTCAATCGTGGCCTGCCGGTGCAGGACGGCAGCGGCGAAGTCACCCGCTGGGTCGGCACCATCACCGATGTGGACGATCAAAAGCAGCTTGAAACCCAGCGTCTGCGCCTGCTAGAGCAGGAGCGTCTGGCTCGAGCCGCCGCCGAGAACGCCAACCGTACTAAAGACGAGTTTTTGGCGGTGCTCTCCCATGAACTGAGGTCGCCTCTCAACCCAATTTTGGGCTGGGCCGGGCTGCTGCGCACCGGCAAGCTGAATCCATCTAAAACTGACTACGCCCTTGAGACCATCGAGCGCAACGCCAAACTTCAGGCTCAGCTGATTGACGACCTGCTGGATGTATCGCGCATTCTGCGCGGCAAGCTGGTGCTCAACAGTATGCCCGTCGCTTTGACGGCGGTGATTCAAGATGCCCTCGAAACCGTACGCGCCATCGGCGAAACCAAGGGTATACAGTTTGACATTCATCTCGATGGGGCACCGCACCAGGTGCTGGGCGACCCCAACCGCCTCAAGCAGGTGGTGTGGAACCTGTTGTCAAACGCGGTGAAGTTTACGCCCCAGGATGGTCGGGTTTCTGTGCACCTGGGCTACGTCAACGGCTGGGCAGAAATTCGGGTGAGCGACACCGGCAAAGGCATTGCCGCTGAGTTTTTGCCCCACGTGTTCGATCGCTTTAGACAGGCCGACAGCACCACGACCCGAGACTTTGGCGGTCTGGGTCTGGGTCTGGCGATCGCCTACCAAATTGTCGAAATGCACAGCGGCACCATTCAGGCGGCTAGCCCCGGCGACGGTCGGGGGGCCACCTTTACGGTGCGGTTTCCAACTGTGGTGGATGCGATCGAAAGCCCAGGGTTGGCCCACCCGCCGGTAACCCCAGGCAATTTGCAAAATATTCACGTGTTAATTGTCGAAGATGACCCCGACAGCCGCGATTTAATTACTACTACGCTCCAGCAGTTTGGAGCCAAGGTAACGGCTTTAGCCAGCGCCGCCGCCGCCATTGAGGCCCTTTCCCAGATGCAGCCCGATGTCTTAGTCAGCGATATTGGTATGCCCGGCATGGATGGCTATATGCTGATGCAGCAAGTTCGAGCGGTGACCCACACCCAGCAAATCCCGGCCATTGCCCTGACCTCCTACACCAGCGAGATCGACCAGCAGAAGGTGTTGGCCGCCGGGTTTCAAAAGCATTTGCCTAAACCTATGGAGCCAGCCCAGCTGGTGGAGACGATCGCAGCGCTGGTGCAATACCGCTCTCCCTAGCTGACAGTGTCTCCACGGTTGAGTCCCTGCACCCTGCACGGCTGTCTGATGCGGCGGGCAGGACATTTTTTGGATTTTCGGCTGCGCGATCCGCCTACTGGCCCCCTCTAGCGGCCTGGCTAGTCAGCCCCAGGCACAGGGCTGAGCAAAATCATCGATCGCTAGACCTTGCAGAATCCGTAATCCTGTGTTGTAGTATGTATACTACAAAATATTCCATCGCAGGACGGTTTCCGTCATGGCTTCCTTTCAACACGTGCTTCGCTACTACAGTCGCTACCGCCGGGCCGCGATCTGGAGCATTGCCGCCAGCAGCCTGTTTCAGGTGGTGGATCTGGCGGTGCCCTACAGCATTGGTCAGATTCTCAACGTGCTCTCCCAGCAGCCCATCGACCCCCTTAGCCAGGGTATGGTCGATGGGGTGGCGGCTGCGGTGGGCTACCCGGCGGGGCCGGGTTTAGCCCTGGCCCTGTTTTTGGCCATGATTTTTTTCGCCACCGTAGTCCGCGCTCCGATCCAGCCCTGGCTGGCCGACTGGTTTCACTGGGATATTGCCCTGCGCACCCGGCGCGACCACAGCTACTCGGTGATTCGCAAACTGCTGACTCTGCCCTTGGGGTACTACGACCTGCACAACCCTGGCCGCATCTCCGGTCGGGTGGCGCGGGGGCTGTCTAACCACACCTGGACCTACCCCGAAATTGCCGGGCAGCTCATCCCTAAGCTAATCCGCATTACCGGCATTTTTGTAATCATCTGGTGGATTGACTGGCGCATTGCCCTGGTCTTTTTGGTGTCGTTTATCGGCATTCTCAGCTTTAGCCTCAAGGATCTGATTCGCCTGAACAAAAAGGAGCAGGCCCTCGACACCTACATGGAGAACACCGAAAGCCGCACCTCGGAGATCATCACCAACATCAAAACCGTGAAGGCGTTTGCGGCGGAGGGTGACGAGCTGCGGCGGCAGAGCCAGCGGCTGCGGCGGGAGTTCGCGGTGGTGATTCGCGTCATTCACAAGGGCTACGTCATTCTCGGCACCTGGCAGGATTTCATCATCCAGAGCTGCGTGTTTGGTCTGCTGGTGATGACTCTGCTGGCCACCCTGGGGGGCCACATCTCCCTGGGGCATTTCATCACCACCCTGACGGTGTCGAGCATGGCCTATTCGGAGCTAGAGCCGATCAGCAACCTGGGCGAGGTCTTTGCCCGCCGCTACGCCTCGATGCTGCGCTTCCACGAGTTTATGGAAGAGCCCCTGGGCACCGACGCGGTGAACCTGGTGGACGATCCGGCCAGCCTGCCCAGCTACCAGTTCACCGGCAAGGTGCACTTTGACCAGGTAAGCTTTGGCTACGACGACGAAAAGCCCGTACTACAAAATATCGATCTGCTGATCGAGCCCTACCAAACGGTGGCCCTGGTGGGCCGCTCTGGCTCGGGTAAGTCAACCCTGGTGAAACTGCTGTTTCGCTACTTTGACCCCCACAGCGGCCGCATTTTGATCGATGGCGAAGACATTCGCCAGCTGGATGTAACGGGCTACCGGAAGCGGCTGGCGATCGTGCACCAGGAGGTGGATGTGTTTAACGGCACCCTGCTTGACAACCTCAAGTACGGCAACCCCACGGCCACCATGGAGCAGGTGAACGAAGCCTGCCGCATCGCCCGGGTGGATGAGTTCATTCACCGGCTGCCCAAGGGGTACTACACCGTGGTGGGCGAGCGGGGGGTGCGGCTCTCGGGCGGGCAGCGGCAGCGACTGGGCATTGCCCGCGCCCTGCTGGTCAACCCCGACGTGCTGGTGTTTGACGAGGCCACCTCTAGCCTCGACTACGAGTCGGAGCGCTCGATCCAATTAGCGATGCGCTCTATCTTGGGCACCCGCACCACGATCATCATTGCCCACCGCCTGAGTACCGTGCGCGAGGCCGACAAGATCGTGGTGCTGGAGGAGGGCCGCATTGCTGAGGTGGGCAACCACGAGGAGTTGTTGGCCCACGGCGGCATCTACCACCGCCTGCACGTGCTGCAAGAAACCGGCGAACTGGTGAGTTAAGACAACTTCTAGAAAACGTTCTCCCTAGTGGTGGGCAGTGCCCACTCTACAGTGGCGAAGGTCACTGGATAACGCTAGGATTTTCTTTTCTAGAAATCTTCAGAAATCCGCTGAAGCAATTGCTCCAGCGGATTTCTGTCGGCGTTGACGGGTACTGAGGCAATTTCTGGAGAACGTCCTTCCTAGTGGTGGGCAGTGCCCACCCTACAGTAGCTACAGTCGCTAGATAAAGCGAGGATCTCCTTTCATAGAACTATCCTAGGTTAGCGATCGGCGGGTAACTCCCACCGCAGATAAAGCCGATTATACGTTTCGCGCTGCTGCTGGAGGTCGATTTGCGGTAGGCAATGCTCAACAAGATCGAACGTTTCCTCTACAAGTTTTCGCAACTCATAGGTTGCAGTCGCGGCATCAGATTGAAAGACCCGTTCCAACCGAGCAAAAAAATCTGGCGGCTTGATGGGCATTTCTCCAACAAAGTAACGCGTCCACTTGAAGCCAGGATGATAAATTCGATTTATCCCAAACAGAATGTTGAGCAGCCATCGCGTAATAGCGCAGTTGTTTTCGTACAGCATGGGAATCTCAAGTCGTTCGGTCAGAATGTGTTGACCATCGAACGGGCGGAATTTAAGCTGCTTTTGAACCATCGCAATAGCGAGTTCTTCAGGATAAGGAGAAAGCTGAGCTTGCCATTGGTTGATCAGGTCTTCACCGTAAAGAACTACGGCACGTTGGAGATGCGATGCGATCGCTTGTTTCTCAAACAAAAGCCCGGTTTTCGAGACATCGTACCGCTCAACAACATCAATCACGATGTTGTCTATCGTCTCGCGTGCCCAATGACCCGCCTCAACTTTCATGCCGTACATGTAAAACTGCTCTAGCCATGCCTGTTGCGCTACTCCATACGGCTCAATCTCCCATTTTGTAGCCCCAACCCGTTGCGCTGCGGCTTGTAATGCTTCGGCAGACGGCAACTGCGACCATATAAAAGCCAGTTCAAGATCAGAGTACTGATCTGAAACCCCTAACGCTGCCGAGCCGAAGACAAAACACGCTTCAATTTTGGGATTTGTCGTGAAAGCAGGGGCAATCTTGTTAGCTAAGGAAATCCGCCATGCGCTGTGCTCAGTCATGTTATTGTATGCCCCCAGATCTGCTAGCTGGGTAGAACAAAGTGAAGCCCAGTAGCGGTGAGCCTTTTTTAGGTTCTGCTGGCGCTCTACCCAATCTATAAATTAAAACTTGACAAAGCACTAGGGGTCAGTCAAGTTAAATGTGACGGGTTGACGGTCTACGGTAAACGGTACACGGCTCGCCTTAAACCGCTTACCGTGAACCGTGAACCCTAAGTCACACCTCCCGTCATTATTTTTTGACTGAACACTAGGGTAGCGGGCCGATGCGCGATAGGAGCGATCGCCGGTCGCGAACGGCGCTAACTATGGCATCGCCACCCAAGCCACCGACGATAACCGCTGCTACCGCCGATCCCAATTTGCGTTGACTGTCGGCGGTTAACAGAATGGCGATCGCCAGCGCGACAAACACCAGGCCAAACCCGGCGGTGACCCAGCGGTAGGAGCGCGATCGCGTGCCCCCAGGCAGTTCAGGCTTTTTCATAGCGAAGCGGTGCACGCAGTAGTTCACTTAATATGCCCATCGGTTGCCAGGGAGTGGGCTAGAGGCTTCAAGCCAGGGCTAGCGGGGGCGCACCTTTTGCCTGAACCGCTCAATATCCACGATCTTGGGCGCGTTGGCCGCGGGCGAGGGCTCGGCAAAACTCAGATCCGACGCATCCAAGGGAGCCAGCACATACTGCCCCATGAAACTGCACCCGTGGCCGACCAGATGAATCACCTGGGGCGAGGCGGCATCGGATCGCACCCAGCTGACCCCCTGGTGATTGATCACCAGGTGTTTGTCGCGCAGGGTGCGGCCCAGACCGTGGTCGTCAAAATACTGTAGAATTTTGCGGATGGTCTGAAACGACAGGTGCTGGCGCAGGCGGCTAATGGCCCGAATCTCCAGAATTTGCTCCCAGGAGTAGAGCACCTCCAACCGGGGCGACTGGCCCGTGCGCTGGGGTATGATAATGCCAGTTTTTTCTAAGTAGGCGAGGCGGCCTGGGCTGCTGCGGGCTAAGACAACGGCATGGCGGCGAGGGAACCAGTCCATAGCGGGCACTCCAACACAAACGCTAGATGTGGGGCCAATACAATCAACTCTACGCTATGGGTGTGGAAATGTCCGGAGGGGGAGGAACCTTTTGAGGACTTCTGCAATCCTTTAAAGACAAAAAAAATGGGGATCGCCTGTCCTGCGCGGGATGCGGCAACTCTAACGTTTTTTGAAGTATTTTGTGCAAAACTGGAAACTTGAGCTAGGTCGCTTGTACTAGTGTCCAGTCAAAAATTAATGGCGGGCAATGGGACTTGGGGAAAACGGTTCACGGTAAGCGGTTTAAGGCAATCCGTGAACCGTTTTCTCGTCCCATTTAACTTGACTGACTACTAGCCCTAGCCGCCGCTTACCGGGGGAATCAATACCACCTCGTCGCCGTGGTGCAGCGGGGTATCGTCGGTAACAAACTGGAGGTTGAGGCCCAGGCGGGTGCGATCGCGCCAGGGTTCTAGTTTTGGGTGCTCGGTGAGGGCGCGATCGCGCACCTCACCTACCGTTGCCCCTTCAGGAAACTGCCACTGCGCCTCGGGTACCCCGTAGGCCTCCTGGTAGATGGCAAACAGTTTGACGGTGATGGTCATCGGGTCTGGCACGGGGGCGATCGCTCCTCTGATTCTTTGGCGGTGCTGCTGGGCGACCTACTGGACGGCATCCACCCCGGCCAGCCGCGAAACCACCGTCTGAATTGCCGGGGCAAACGCCTGGAGTACCGGCGACAAAATTACCACACTTCCCGCCGTAATGATGATTGTGCGCGCCGTGGTCAAATTATCTCGCTGAAACTGAAAGAAACGCTCGTCCCATCGCTGCACTTCGGACTTTAAATCCTGACGACTACTCTCTAGCTCCCGCTGTAGATCGCTAAGCTGCTGCGCAATGTCCGCCAGGGTGGGTTCTCGATCGGGGGTTGTGGTCATAAGCACTCCTATGGTTCAAATTTTAGGTCAAAGCTTTCCTGTTGGGCAGAGAACGCCATAGCTTAACCTGCCCAACTTGGTTTCAGTATTGGTAACGTTCCCCTGAGCGCCGCTGGGTTCGGGCCATAGTAAAGCCATCCGAGTTTGGCTGAGGTAAGCCCATGACCCGCTCTGCATTTCCTGTGCTGCGTGCTAATCGTATGGCCCTGGTGGCGATCGCCCTGGGGGCCGCCCTGATCGGCGGCTGTGCCGAGGTCCCCGAAATTGTGCTCCGGCAAGAGGCCATGTCTACCGAAGCTGATATGGCGATGGGTGGGGCTGAGATGGCCGAGAACCAGGCCGCGGCCCCGGCGGCAGATCCGGGGACTGCGGAGATGGCAAAACGGAGCGGCATCATTGAGCCGCCTGTCAATGACATTGGCCAGCCCACGCCCCAGTTGGTCAAGCGGGCCAGCCTGGTGCTGGTGCTGACCGACATCGATGGGGCGATCGCCCAGGTGCAGACCCTGGTGCAACAGTCCCAGGGGGATCTGCTCAGTCTTCAAGATCGGCGATCGCCCGAGGGCTATGCCCAGCAGGTATCGCTGACCCTGCGGGTGCCCCAGGCCGAGCTAGACAATGTTGTGAAGTCCCTGCGGTCTCTGGGCACGGTGCAGCAGCAGGCGCTCACCGCCGAGGACGTGTCGAGCCAGCTGGTGGATCTCGACGCCCGCCTGAAGAACCTGCGCCAGTCGGAAACGGCGCTGCTGCAAATTATGGAGCGATCGGGGGAAATCTCCCACGTGCTAGAAGTGTCGCGGGAGCTCAGCACCGTGCGCGAGTCGATTGAGCGCATGGCGGCTCAGCAGCAAAACCTCAAACGTCAAGTAGCTTTTTCCCAGATCTACCTCACCCTCCAAAGTCCGGTAACGCAGGTAACCCCACTGCGACCCGTCGGTGAAACCCTGGGCAACACCTGGGAGGCCGCCACTCAGTCGGTCAAGGCATTCACCGTCAGCGGGCTAAAGCTGGGGCTGTGGCTGCTGGCCTTTAGCCCCTACTGGGTGCTGCTGGCGGCGCTGGGCTACGGCGGCTATCGGCTGTGGCAGCATCACACTGTGCAACCCGAACCTGCTGAGGCAGACAATGGCTAACGGCATACTCTAGCTAGGCCAAGCCCCACGTTCCCTGGGTGCTGTTACAGGGAGCGTGGGGCAAGGGCATGTCGCTGCTGAAATCAGCTGCGCAGCGTGACGCCAAACTGCTTTTCCAGGGTGGCGCGCACCTTTTGATGGACAGGATCGACAGTCTCGTCGGTGAGGGTGTGCTCAGGAGACCGGTAGACCAGACGAAAGGCGAGGCTGCGCTGTCCCTGGGGCACGCTTGCGCCCCGGTACTCGTCGAACAGGGCCACCGACTCCAGCAGTTTGCCGCCGGCTTTGGTCATGGCGGTCGCCAGGTCGGCGACGGTGACCTCCAGCGGAGCGTAGAAGGCCAGATCGCGATCGCTGGCCGGGAAGGTCGAGTAGGCCGCAAACTTGACCGACTTTTGCAGCACCGGCACCAGGCAGGTCTCCAGGGCCGACCAGTTGAGCTGAAACAGGTACACCTCGGCGGGTAGCTGCCGCTGCTGGCGCAGCTGGGGATGCAGCTGACCAAAGCGACCCAGCTCTAAACGACCCCGCACCCACAGCGACGCGGTGCGACCGGGGTGAAAACGGGGGTCGGTGCTGTCGGCGCGGTAGTCAACCGCCAGGCCGAGGCGATTGAACACACCGTCGAGAATGCCCTTGGCCTCGTACCAGGTGAGGGGCTGATCTTGGCCGCTGGTGACCCACTGGCTAGATCGCCCGTCGCCGCCGACAATGCCGCCCACCGCCTCAGCCTCGTGGATACCGCCCTCGTCTTGCCAAAAAATGTGGCCGATCTCAAAGCCGTTGAGGGGGCCGTTGCCCTGGTTGAGGTTAAAGGCGTAGGCGTCGATCAGCCCATTCACCAGATCCTGGCGCAGGGCCGAATATTCGGGAAAAAGCGGGTTGGCCAGGGTGACCTGGCGATCGCTGACTGGCTTGGTCAGGGAGTAGTGCAGCAGCTCCGTCAGCCCGGCGGCCCGAAATGCCTCCCGCAGCCTGCGACGCAGGGCCGCCTCCACCGACAGGTAGCCCCCCATCGCTCTGTGGGGTAGGGTATCGGCAAAGTGGTTATAGCCGTAGAGGCGGGCCACTTCTTCAATTAAATCCACCTCCCGCTCCAGGTCGCGGTAGCGGTAGGGCGGCACGGTCACCGCCCACACCCCGCCATCGTCGGTGGGGGCAACCCGACAGCCAAGGGTTTCCAGCAGCGTTTGAATGGTTTCCGGCGGTAGGTTCTGGGGCCGATCGCCCAGGTTGGTGACCTGACCCAGCAGCTGGGTCACCCGGCTGAGCCGCAGGGGAATCGTCCGCTCGGGGAGGGCGGCCCCGAGGGGGGTGGTGCCGGTGGTTTGGGCGACGACGGTGGCTCCTGCTAACTCTTGCAGCAGCTGGAGGGCGCGATCGCAGGCCAGCCCCAGCTCCGCTGGATTGACGCCGCGCTCGTAGCGGGCCGAGGCCTCGGTGCGCAACCCCTGACTGCGGGCCGACTTGCGAATCGCCGCCGCGTCAAAAAAGGCCGCCTCTAGCATCACCGCCACGGTGCCGTCGTGCACCTCGGTGGCTTCGCCACCCATCACTCCGGCCAGGGCCACGGGCTGGTCATTGGCGGTAATTAAGAGAGTCTCGGGCTGAAGCTGGCGCTTTTGGCTGTCCAGGGTGACCAGGGTTTCGCCTGCTTGGGCAAAACGAACGCCGAGGTTGAGGGCGGCTCCGGTGGTCAGCAGGCGATCGCGGTCGAAGGCGTGCAGAGGCTGGCCCCACTCCAGCAGCACGTAGTTGGTCACATCCACCACGTTGTTGATGGGCCGGGTGCCCGCCGCCACCAAGCGCTGCTGCAACCACTGGGGCGATGGGCCGAGGGCAATGTTCTCCAGCACCGTGCCGATGTAGATGGGGCAGGCCTTCTCGTCGGGGAGATCAATTGCCGGAGCCGTGGCGCTTTTCGGTATGGCAGGTGCCTGGGTGACCGGCAGGCGCAGCGTCGCCCCCGTAATGGCCGCCACCTCGCGGGCAATGCCCACCATACTGAGGGCGTCGGCGCGGTTGGCGGTGGAGGTGACATCGAGAATCACATCGTCGAGGCCGAGCAGGGGGCGCACGTCTTGCCCCACCTCCAGGCCCTCAGCCGCAAAAATATGAATGCCCTCAGAGTCTTTAGCCAAACCCAGCTCCGCCAGGGAGCAGATCATGCCCGCCGAGGGCACCCCCCGCAGTTTGCGAGGTTTGATAGTCAGATCCACCACCGGCAGATAGGTGTCTACGGTGGCCACCGCCACGTAAATGTCGGCCCGCACATTGGCGGCCCCGCACACTATAGTTGAGGTATCGGCCTGGCCAATATCGACCACACATACGCTGAGCTTGTCGGCATCGGGGTGCGGGGTGCGCTCTACCACTCGCCCTACCACCACCCCATCGGCCCAGGTGCGTCTATCTTCAATATCTTCGACTTCGAACCCGGCCATAGTCAGGGCATCGGCCAGCTCTTGGGCAGAAAGCTGGACATTGACATATTCGTTGAGCCAGTTCAGAGATATGCGCATGGTGGGGCTGTCTTGAGCGTAAAAAAGCTGTAGCAGTGTGGTTTATTGCCCAAACATTCTACCCCCTGGGCATTGCATCTACCCAAGGGCAATCCTCAACCCCAGCAACTGGCTCACGATGGGGAATGGGGATCAAGGGTTCATCGACTTTTTACATTTCCCTTAGATTTCGGTCGGAAGTATATATCCCTTTGGGTGAATGCTATAACCCCTCTCTGAAACAGGGAATAATTGGGGTAATGTGGCAATACCGAAAGGGGGTGGCCCTCCCAACGGCTGCGATCGCGGCCTGTTGCTCCCCTGACTTTTGCCCCACCGCTGGTTGTACTAACCGCCTGCCGCGGCCTTCGGGCCCGTCTAGATACCCACCATCCTGGGCCGCATGAGCTACTGCATCAACCCTGATTGTTCAAAGCCTAAGAACCCCCCCACGGTTAATCAGTGTCAAACCTGTGGGGCGGATCTCCTGCTGCGGGGCCGCTACCGGATGATTCGCGCCCTGGGTCGGGGCGGTTTCGGGGCCACCTTTCTGGCCCGCGACGAGCTGCTGCCGGGCAAGCCCCCCTGCGTCATCAAACAGCTGCGCCCCTCCGCCGAAGCGCCCCACGTGCTGGATATGGCGCGCGACCTATTTAAACGAGAAGCCAAAATTTTGGGGATGATCGGCAACCATCCCCAACTGCCTCGCCTGCTGGACTACTTTGAGAGCGGCCAGGAGTTCTTCCTAGTGCAGGAGTACATCAATGGTCTCACCCTCCAGCAGGAGGTCAAGCGCGGCGGCCCCTTCACCGAAGCTGGGGTAAAGCAATTTTTGAGCGAAATTCTGTCGATGGTGCAGTACGTCCACGACAACCACGTCATTCACCGCGACATTAAACCCGCCAACATCATTCGCCGCGACCAGGACAAAAAACTGGTGCTGATTGACTTTGGGGCCGTCAAGGACAAGGTTAACCCCACCCAGGCCGCCAACTCCGACCAGACCGCCCTCACCGCCTACGCCATCGGCACCCCTGGCTATGCGCCCCCCGAGCAGATGGCCATGCGCCCTGTCTACGCCAGCGATATCTACGCCCTGGGGGTGACTTGCATCTACCTGCTGTCGGCCAAGGCCCCCAAAGACCTCAACTATGATCCCAACACCGGGGAGCTGCTGTGGCGTGAGCATGTGCACATCAGCGATCACTTTGCTGGCGTGCTGCAAAAGATGTTGGAGATCTCCGTCAAGCATCGCTACCAAACCGTTGAGTCTATCCACCGCGATCTAGATCTCGAGCCCTACATGGAAAGCCTGGCCCGTAACATGGCGTTTCCGACGGCGTCGGGTCAGGCCAGCGGTGGCTACAGCAACGGCCACGGGCCGGTGAGTGGCCCTCCCTCCAACGCGGGAATTAGCCACTCGGGAGGGTCGCCATCGTCCCGCATGGCGGCGGCGATTCGGGCTCGCCGCGAGCGATCGCACTCGGAATCTAAAAGCCCATCCCTGGTGCCCGGGCGCAACGGGTCGCCCACTCCCCGGCCCAAGGCAGCTCCGGCGGCGGCCGTGCTCTCCTCCGACGATGTGAAGCAGAAGTACACCAAGGGCCGACGCGATTTTTCGCTGCAAACTTTCAAAAATCTCGACCTCCAGCGCACCCTGCTGATCGAGATCAACTTCAACCAGTCGAAGCTGCCCAGCGCCAACTTCCAGGGCGCAGATCTCACCAACGCCAACTTTGGTCGCGCCAATTTGAGCCGGGCTAACCTGCGCAACAGCAAGCTGGTCAAAGCCTACTTCCACTACGCCAATCTGGAGGGGGCCGACCTGCGGGGGGCCAACTTGGCCCACGCCTGTCTCTCCAATGCCAACCTGCGGGGGGCCAACCTCTGCGGAGCCGACCTCACCGGGGCGCTGATCTCCGATGATCAGCTGACCTCTGCCCGCACCAACTGGTCTACGGTCATGCCCAACGGACGGCGGGGCGTTCTGTAGCGATATTACCCCTGAGCGCTACTGTCCCTGATCGCTACTTACTGGGAAAGGGCGGCGGCCTTGGGCTGGGCCGGGGCGGCCTCTGCCTCGGTTCTGGCCTCCCCCTGGCGGGCGTGGCGCAGCGCCATGAGGGCTTCTTTGATAATTACTGCGGCGGGGACGGCTACGATGACTCCCAGCAGGCCTCCCACTCGCGCCCCCGATAAAATAGCCATGAAGACCCAAAAGGGGTTCAGCCCGGTGACGCTGCCTAAGACCCGAGGGGCAATGCCGTTCTCCACGAGCTGCTGCACAATTACGGCCGCAACCAGCATGGGAATGGCAATTTTAATATCCCGCAGGGCCACCAGCAGCGTGACGATAATCACCCCGACGGTGCCGCCAAAGGGCACCAGAGCTAGCAGCCCCACGGTGAGGCCAAACAGCGAGCCAAAGGGCACGTTGAGCAGCCCAAAAATAATGGTGAGGGCGGTACCAAAGCAGCTGGCAACGATGAACTGCCCCAGAAAATAGTTGCGAAAGCTCTGCCTGAGCGTCTCAGAAAAGGGCTGCTGTAGCCGGGTGGGCAGCAGCCCTACCACGCCTCCCCACACCTCTTCGCCGTGCTGGAGCAGGTAAAAGGTGAGCACCACGGTGAGCACGACATCGAGCAGCTTGTTGGCGGTGAAGACCGCCACGTTGATGGTGAGGTTGAGGGCTTCCCCAGCGATCGATTGAATCTCGCGCTTGAGGCGATCGCTGGTCTGCGTGATCAGCACGTCGAGGTTGATGGGCCAGCCCCATTCGGCCAGCTTGCTGTCTAGCACCATGAGCTGGGTTTTGCCGGAGTCAAACCAGTCGGGCAGGCGCACTACCAGCTGCTGACCCTGGTCAATCACAAAGGGCAGCACAATAATCGCCAGCCCCGAGAACCCCACCAGGGCCAGCACCAGCACCAGGGTGGCGGCCAGACCGCGCTTGAGGCCCAGGGTTTCGAGGCGACCCATGGGGTAGCTGAGCAGAAATGCCAGCAGGCCAGCGATCAGCACGGTGACCAGTATTGAGCGAAAGTAGCCAAAAATAACCGACACGGCCCACACGTTGAGCACGATCAGCGGTGTGGCCAGCAGCACCAGGACTGACTGAGCCATGGGGCTCAGCTTTTCCCACCAGCGGGCAAGCCAGCTTTGGGCGATGGGCTGGTTGCCCTGGGCTACACCGTACTCCATAGGTCTGTTCAAGGTTGGCAAGGGGCGATCGGGTCATGGCTGTAGCAGCCATTTACAGCCTACGGCAAAGCAGTAGATTCAGGTTTGGTGATCGCGCTTTTTTTGAGGTTGGGATAAAAGTTCCTGCCGGGTGGTTGGCACCCAAGACGGTAATATGTAAACAATTTAAACTAAATTGCCCAATTGCCCATTTCAATCTGTTTAGCTCACCCCTTAAGTTATTTACCCTATGCTTGCGTCTCGCCCCGGCCCTACCTCAGGAATCCGTATTAAACAGACCCACCCCCAAAAGGTGCTGGTGCTGGGCGACAGCCTGGTGTACGGCTTTGGCGATCCAGAAGGGGGTGGGTGGGTCGAGCGTCTGCGCCGTCTGACTATGGCCCCAGGCCGTGAGGGGGCCGTGTTTTACAACCTGGGGGTGCGGGGCGACGGGGTGAGCCACGTGCAGCAGCGCCTCAACCACGAGTTTCGCTACCGGGGGGAGCTACGCAACCGGTTGCCCGATCTAATTGTGCTGTCGGTGGGCATGAACGACTCGGCGCGGGTGGGCAACCCCCTGGGCCGCAACCGCACCGACTTTGACGAGTTTCAACGGCAGATAGACAACCTGGTCTCTGAGGCGCGGCGGCTGTGCCCGGTGCTGTTTGTGGGCATGACGCCCGTGAACGAACAGGCTATGCCCTTTTCGGAGGTGCTGTACTACACCCACAGCGACCAGTGGCGCTACCGTGAAGCTACTCGGCTAGCCTGCACCAGCCACAACATTCCCTATTTAGATGTGCTAAATCTGTGGCTGGGGCGCGGTGAATCCTGGTGGCAGCCGCTGATTTCTGCCGATGGTCTACACCCCAACGTGGCGGGTTACCGGGCGCTGCTGAAGGATATTTTGACCTGGGACGCCTTTCAAACTGCTGTGGATCTGCCTGCCGCTTCCGCCTAAACCCCTGCCTGGCTAGGGCTGGCGTGGCGATGTCAGGCGCTGTCGGGGCTAGTGCAGCGATGAGATGGCTGACCTAGGCTGCCAGATGCTAGTAGACTGCCAAGCTAAAGATGACGGGTCAGTGGGGTATACGGTTCAAGGTTTCAGGTTCAAGGCGAGCCGTAGACCGTATACCTTGCACCCTGCACCCAGAACGGCTGGCCCCTGTCAAAATCAGCTTGCTCAAGTGCTAGGTAAGGTGAAGTCTTGCGTGGGGTGAGGGGGGCAATCACTCCACAGTGCTACGGTACAGACTTAGCCCCTTCTATTTTTTTCAACCATGTCCCTAGCCAATGCCCCGACCACCGCCCCCAACGTGGATGGGGCATTGTCAGGTTATCGGTCGGTGAGCGATCGCCTGGCGGCGGGCAAGGCTTTGCGAAAGCAGGTTAAGCGCTCTGAGTTGGGGGTCTACGAACCGCCCCAAAACCGCCGTGACCTGGTCGATGTGCTCAAGGCCCAGGCCCAAGACCGCGTGCCCGAGCTGGTGCCCATTCGCCACGGGCGGATGCTGGCCTCGCCCTTTGCCTATCTGCGGGGCTCAGCGGCGGTGATGATGGCCGACATTGCCGCCGCCCCCACCACAGGGCTCCATGTGCAAACCTGCGGCGACATGCATGTGTCCAATTTTGGGGTGTTTGCCTCGGCGGAGCGCAACCTGGTGTTTGCCATCAACGACTTTGACGATACCTACCCCGGCCCCTGGGAGTGGGACTTAAAACGCCTGACGGCCAGCGCTGTGGTGGCTGGCCGCCACCTGGGGGGCGATGACTCCCTCTGCGAAGCGGCGGTGCGGGCGACGGTTGTCTCCTACGCCGAACACCTGCGCACCTACGCCGACATGAGGTACCTCGATCTGTGGTACGACACCATCACCGAAGACGAACTGCTGCAAAAGCTGCCTGACAACGCCGAAAAATATACCCAGCGCATGCTGGCCAAGGCCCGCGATCGCGACCACCTGCAAGTCCTAGACCAGATGACCGATCTGGTGGATGACCGCCACCACATTGTCGAAGACCCGCCGCTGGTCGTGCGGGCCGAAACCCTGAAGGAATCGACCATGGCGGCCTCGCTAGAGCTGCTGCTGCAAGACTATTTTGCCTCTCTGGGGGGCGATCGCCGCTTCTTGCTGTCGCGCTACCGGGTGATCGATGTGGCGCGCCGGGTGGTCGGAGTGGGCAGCGTCGGCACCCGCTGCTGGGTGATCTACTTAGAGGGCAAAGATGCCAGCGACCCGCTGTTTTTGCAGGTTAAAGAGGCGCAGTCGTCGGTGGTGGCCCCCTACTCAGAGGCGCTGTGCGACTACCGCCTGCCCGACGACCACGAGGGCAGGCGGGTGGTGATCGGCCAAAAACTGATCCAGGGTTCCCCAGATATTTTCCTGGGCTGGGGCGAGCTGGAGGGCATTCACTACTACATTCGGCAGCTGCGCGACATGAAGGGCGGCTTTAAGCTAGAACCCGGCAAATTTCAGGCGGTCAACCTGCCCGACTACTGCGCCCTCTGCGGCTGGGCCCTGGCGCTGGCCCACGCCAAGTCGGGCGATGCCGCCATGCTCTCGGGCTACGTGGGCAAGGGCAACGCTCTGGCCAGGGCCATGGTGAGCTTTGCCACCGCCTACGCTAACCAGAACGAGCGCGACTACGACTACGTAGTGAAGGCGGCAGCGGAGGGGCGCATTTCCGTCGCCTACGAGGATTGAGGCGGGCGGGCGAACGCCGGCCTAGTCTAGACAGCCCTCGTCCAGGTCAGTGCCCGTCACCGGGGGAAAGGCGGCGGGCTCAACGGGGCGGCCCAGGATCCTGGTTTGAGGCGGTGGTGCTGGCGGCTGCTGTGGTGCTTCGCACAGGGCTTCGACCTCAACCTCGACCAGCATATCGGGGTGCATCAGGGCCGGAACCGCAACGGTGGTGTTGACCGGCAAATGGTCGGCAAACAGCTTGCGGTGGGCGCGGGCAATGTCTTCCCAGCAGGCCATATCGGTGACGTAGATGCGGGTGCGAACCACATCGCGGAGGTCGGCCCCCAGCTCTTTGAGGGCCTGCTGAATAATTTCAAAGCAGCGCTGGGTTTGGGCGTAGGCGTCGCCGGGGGCAACGGTGCCGCCCTGGCCGTCGCTGGGGCAGGTGCCTGAAACAAACACCTGCTGACCCACTCGCAGCGCCCGGCAGTAGCCAAGGTTTGCTTCCCAGGGGGTGCCCGAAAATGCTCGCTGCCGCACCATGGCGTTGTCCACCGTAAAAACAGCCCTAGCATACCCTCTATTCTGAGCTGCTGTTCGGTGTTCAACCGCAGGCTAGTGGTCAGTCAAGTTAAATGTGACGGGTTGACGGTAAACGGTTCACGGTAAACGGCTCGCCTTAAACCGCTTACCGTAAACCCTAGTCACACCTCCCGTCATTATTTTTTTGACTAAGCACTAGTGGTCAGTCAAGTTAAATGTGACGGGTTGACGGTCTACGGTAAACGGTACACGGCTCGCCTTAAACCGCTTACCGTGAACCGTGAACCCTAAGTCACACCTCCCGTCATTATTTTTTTGACTAAACACTAGCGTCCTGTCAAGCCTAAATGTGTCGGTTGGTGGCGCACTAGCAGAACCCAACCAGGCTAACTGCTGCTGGGTTTTCTCCTCTAAAGCCGCTTTGTAAACGCTCCGCTCCACCCACCCTAGGGAAACTTTGACGCTGCGCTATTGCACTGGATGGGATAGTTAGGACAATTTCTCTAAAAACGTTTGAACGTTTAAACGTTTCTGAGGGTTCTGAGTGTCCTAACCCCGATGGCTAAGGCTATAGCCTGCCAAAATGCTTAGAAGATTCGAGCGCTTTTGGTAGGAGCGATCGCCCTGGCAGTACCCTTGAGGACATCTTTAGGGCTCTGTGCAATCCCCATGGCTACTTTTCTAGATGCCAGCGACCGCGATCGCATTACCGCCGTTGCCACACTGCTGCACCGGGCGGCCAGGCCAGTCAAAATTCTCAGGGCGATCGCCTGGCCCGACCAGGTCAAGGCCGACTTCTTTGCCCAGGGGGCCAGCGCGCTGCCCCAGGTCGAGTACCCCGCCTTTGACCCGCAGCCGGTGCTGGATTTAGTTCACGCCGCCCGACGCGATATTTTTGGGGGCACGGCGATCGACACCTGGCTAGAGCGCCAGGCCAGCGCCCTAGAGACTGGGGCCAGAATGCTGGCCGGCATCGGCACTGCGGTATTTTTTGAGCACTCCCGCCGGGCCTACGGCGAACCCACCACCCCCATGCGATTCGACACCGAAACCCCCCTCGACCTGGCCCGCCAGATTCAGACGGTAATTCAGCAGCTCGACCACATCAACCTCGATATTGCGCCGCCAGAATTCCACGCCGCTGAGGTTGTCGCCCGGCAGATTGAGACCGCCGTCGGTCAGCACTTTGGTGACTCAGCCCCCGAAATCCAGGTGGTGGAGACCCTCTCAGCCAACGCCCTGGCCTCCGCCAGCCGCATTCGCCTGCGCCAGGCCGCCCGCTTCACCGATCGCGACGCCGCCCAGCTCATTCACCACGAGGCCTATATTCACGTAGGCACCGCCCTCAATGGTCAGGCCCAAACTGCCCTACCGATTTTGGCGGCAGGACACCCCGGCACCACCCGTACCCAGGAGGGGCTGGCGGTGTTTGCTGAGATCATTAGCGGCACCATCGAACTCAACCGCTTTCAGCGCCTGGCCGATCGCGTTTTTGCCATTCAGATGGCGGTGGAAGGGGCCGACTTTTTGCAGGTCTACCAATATTTTTTAGAGCGCACCGACCAGCCCGATCAGGCGTTTGAAAGCGCTCGGCGGGTGTTTCGCGGTGGAGTGATGACCGGCGGCGCACCCTTTACCAAAGATGTGGTGTACCTCTACGGGCTGTTGCAGGTGAGCACCGCAATTCGCGCCATGTTTAGCGCCGGACGGGCCGACTGTCTGCTGCTGCTGTTCTGCGGCAAACTCGACATCTACGACCTGCCCGCCCTGGCCGAGCTGACGGCGGCGGGGCTGTGTGAGTTGCCCCGGTTTGTGCCGCCCTGGGTGAGCGACCCGCGCTACCTGCTGGCCCTGCTCACCTACTCGACCTTTATGAACCAAATTGAGTCAGAGCGAGCGCTGGCTACCGTCAAAAAGCTGCTGGAACATACTCCAATCGTTGAGCTACCAGCCCGCTCAAACGGCAATCCGTGGGCGGTATCGCCCCCTAGTCAAGGGTAAGGCGGCGGTGCTTCGGTCGATGGTATCCACCGGGAATGTGAAAAAGATTGCCGACGATGCGATCGCCCCCAGTTGGGGCAGAGTCTGCCTTCGCCTCGTTGAGATTGCGCAACCCGTGGAGATCTAAAAAGCTAAAGCCCACCTTTGAGAAAAAGGGCAGAACACAAAATAGCAGCGTATCTAGATCCTGGTTAATTAACCCCAGCCCCGATGGGCCAACAATCCAAACAAGGGGATAGCCAATCCACAAGACAGTGAAATAAATTAGGAGTTTATTGAAAAAGCTAGATAGGTCTGCTCCCTGCTCCAGAGTTTTCTTTCTCATCGGGCCCCAAAGGCCCCACATAACTACCAGAAAAGCGCTAACACCGCAGAGATACCAGAGATAGCGAATTTCAGGAATTGCAGAGATATCTGCAATTAAGCCCGTGGCAACAACCACGACCTGAGTCGCCATCAGCGATGCGATCATGACCCAATCCTTAGGCATCCGATGCATGGCGGTCAGGCCCAGGGCTAGCAGCAGCAAAGGCGTAGTCACTATCCAATCGGCGTAGCGAGCGTAGTGGGCGATTTGTGCCGCCACCTCCACCTTACCCTGGTTAATTGCCATAGCCATATAGGCTAGCCCAGACCAAATTGGAATAAATGTGGCTATACCGTACTCATAGCGCGGTACCCCCTGGGGGTTGCGGCTAAGGCTCAAGAAATAGATTGCCCCCAGAGCCATACCGGCTACGTAGACCCAGTGAACGAAGTCTTGAAAATTCATGAAATATCCTCAAAATATGCAATAAAAAGCGCCAATTTACACCGACTTTGCCCGCAAAAATTTGATCGAAATCTCACGGTTGGTAGAGAAATTGAACCGTGCCGTGCGCTGTAAAGTTGTGTGCTGTAACGCTGCAATGACTCCACCAGCGGGATGCGGAGAGCGGGGGCTGAGGCTAAAACTGCGCGCCTTCCGCAGAGTGGAACACAAACTTGCACAACGGGCTTGCATGTAGGTACATAACCCAGGCAAACCCTAAACAGGAGATCGAGAAGATCAAAATCTAGTAGTCAAAGTAGCGCTGCATGCCGCTAAGGGTATCTTGCTAAGGGTATAGATGCGACCCGCTGTTTGACCCTCTGGCGTGCATTTGTTTTGGGAGAATATCAAATCCGGTTAGAGGCTCGGGATTGACGCTCAGAAACAACGCTTGAACGTTCAAACGTTTTCCAGACGACAGACTGGAAGATTAGAAAAGGATATCCACCGCGTTTAGGTAGGGCAAAAAGGAGGCTCTTTCGTCGGGGGTAAAGCGCTTGGGACGATTGGTTTTAGTATCTACAAATAAGCCTTTCTGCATACCCTCAGCGACCAGCACCCGATCGCCGTTGTAAAAGCGAAACTCCATGACGGCAGAGGCATTGCGTAGCTCCGACAGCCAGATCTGGGCCTGGACGCGATCGCCTAAATACAGCGGCAGTTTGTAGACAATGTTAGTTTCTACTAAAACTGGCGCAATTCCCTGCTTGAGAGCGGTGTGAATTGGCATGCCAACAGCCTCTAGCAGCTTGATGCGGCCAATTTCCATCCAGTGGATATAGACAGAGTTGTTTACATGCCCAGCAAAGTCAATTTGGTAGGTGTAAATGTCGAGATCGTAGATTAGTTTTTGCATAGTCTGCCCATTGCCGGAAATGAATCGCTCTACGCAATGCTACTCCTCATAGATCATCTTGCGGCCCATGCCGCCGTCGATCACAATGGTTTGCCCTGTGATAAAACCGGCCCTGGCCGACAGCAAAAAGACCGTCATTTCGGCAATGTCCTGGGGCTGGCCCACCCGGCCTACGGGGTGCTGGGCATGGTCAATTGGGCTCAGCTTGGCCTCCTGAGGGGGATGCTTCAGGGCGCTGACATCAATCCAGCCGGGGCTAATGCAGTTGACCCGGACGGCTGGGCCAAGACTGATAGCCAGGGCGTGGGTTAGCGCCACCACGCCCCCCTTTGAGGCGGCGTAGGCCTCAGAGTCGGGTTCAGACTGAAGGGCGCGCACCGAGGCAATGTTGACGATCGCCCCCTGGGCAGCGCGCAGATGGGGAACGGCATGCTTGACCATCAGAAAGTATCCCGTCAGGTTGGTGCCAATCCAGCGGTTCCAGTCGGCCAGAGCCAGGTCTTCGACCGGGCCGCTGTAGGGATTGGCAATGCCAGCGTTGTTGACGAGCCCGTTGAGCTGGCCAAAGCGATCGAGAGCGGCGGCGACACAGCGCTCGACCTCGATCTCCTGGGCGACATCGCAGGGCACAAAGCTAAAGGATTCGCCAAACTGAGCCAGGGTGGTGTGGAGGGCGGCCCCAGCGGCTTCGTTCACGTCGGCGATCGCCACCCGCCAACCCTCAGACAGCAGCTGTTGGGCCACGCCCAGGCCGATGCCCTGGGCTCCCCCCGTGACGAGGGCAACAGGTTTCTCAACCGGCTGGTTCATTGGCGCACCTCAGATCGCTTAGGGTGGAGCCTTGGGCAATCTAGGGTTGATCCGCCTTTGCCCAGGCAACGCCTCCCAATCTAACAAACCCTATGCGCCGGAAAACCGCTCTAATGGTTCTTTTTATTGCGACAGTTTTGTTGGTTGTCGGCGCGATCGCCGGGTTTTTGCCGGCCCTGATGACCCCGATGATGTTTGATGCCCCCGGAGCCCTCGAAAATCCCGCCACGGTGACCTTGGCCCTCAGTATTGCCACCTTCCCCATCGTTTGCGTGGTGGCGCTGCTGCTGAGCTGGCTGGTGTTTCTGCTGCCGGTGTTTGCCAACCTGCCCTACCACTACAGCCTGGCCTGCGGCCTCACCGCCCTACCGCTGATCAACCTGGCCGTTGCGACAGCCGCTCTGGCCTGGATCTCCTATTTCAATGGCGGCTCCTTTTCCTAGTAGCAGTACTAGTCAGCCCCCAGTTGCAGACTGTAGAGGTTGGCGTAAATGCCCTCGCGAGCCATCAGCTCGGCGTGGGTGCCCTGCTCGACAATCGCCCCCTGCTGAATCACCAGCACCTGGTCGGCCTGGGTGACGGTGCTGAGGCGGTGGGCGATCACAAAGCTGGTGCGGTTTTGCAACAGGGTGGCGATCGCATCCTGCACCAGCTTTTCGGTGCGGGTGTCAATGCTGCTAGTGGCCTCGTCGAGCAGCAAAATGCGCGGATCGATCAGCACGGCGCGGGCGATGCTCACCAGCTGCCGCTGGCCCTGGCTCAGGGGTGCGCCGCGCTCGCCCAGGCGGGTGCTGTAGCCCTGGGGCAGCGAGGTGATGAACTCGTGGGCGTTGGCCGCCTGGGCTGCCACTTCGATGTCGGCCTGGCTGGCGTGGGGCGCACCAAAGGCGATGTTTTCGGCCACGGTGCCCGTGAACAGCAGGTTATCTTGCAGCACAATGCCAATCTGGCGGCGCAGGCTGGCCTGGGTAACGGCCCGCACATCCACCCCGTCGATTTTGACCGCCCCCTCCGACACGTCATAGAACCGCATGATCAGGTTGATGATGGTGCTCTTGCCCGCCCCGGTTGGCCCCACCAGGGCCACCATCTGCCCCGGCTGGGCACAGAGGTTGACATTCTTGAGCACCCGCTGGTTGGGAGTATAGCCAAAGCCCACCGAGTCAAAGCGCACTTCGCCTTGGATGGGCGGCATCTCGGTGGCGTTGAGCGCATCTTGCAGGGTGGCGGGCTCGTCGAGCAGCAGAAAGATGCGATCGAGCCCGGCCAGGGCCGACTGCGCCTGGGTGTAAAACTGACTGAGAATCTGAATGGGGCGAAAGAACTGCTGCACGTAGAGCACAAAGGCCGTCACCGTGCCCACCGTCATTACCCCCGTCACCGCCAGATAGCCGCCGTAGGCCGTCACTCCCGCCGTGGCCAGGGTGTTGAGCAGGTCAATGGAGGGCAAAAACGCCGCCGTCACCGCCACCGCCTGCACATTGGCCCTGCGGTTGGCCGCATTGAGGCTGTCAAATTCCTCAATGTTGAGCTGGGTACGGTTAAAGGCCTGGGCCTCTTTGACACTGCCGATGTCTTCTTCGAGCTTGGCCGACAGGTCGCCAATGGTCTGCCGCGTCACCCGAAACCGACTCCTCGCCCAGCGGGAGAAAAACCCGGTGGTAAAAATCATCAGCGGCACCACCAGGTTGCTCAGCAGCCCCAGCTGCAAATTGATCGACAGCATGGCGATGATGATGCCCACCAGGCTAAAGGTCTGACCCAGCACCTGGGGAATGGTGAGGCCAAAGGCCTGATTCACCGTGTTGACATCGTTGAGCAGACGGCTCATCAGGTCGCCCGCCTCGCTGCGATCGAAAAAACTCACCGGCAGACTTTGAATTTTGTCAAAAATATCCTGCCGCAGCTGCCCCAGCAGCCGCTGTACGATCGCCCCCATCCGCCAGATCTGCCCCCGAATCGCCCACACCCCAACCAGATAAATCACCGTCAGAGCCGCCAGCATCCACAGCAGCCCCGGCAGGTTGCCCTGCAAGATCAGGTTGTCGATCGCCCAGCCAATCAGCAGCGGCCCGATCGCCTGGGTCGTCGCCCCAATGGCGACCAGCAGCAGCGCCACAGGCAGCTCCTGACGATAGGGCGCAAAGTAGCGCAGAAACCGCCCAATGGTCGAGAGCTTGGGCTTAGAGTCTGCTGGTTGCTGAGCCGCTGTAGCGAGGGTCATCGGTAGCCGTTCCTTAGGGCTTTAGCCATCAAAAGCTGATCGGACTTCCATTCCGTTTCGGGGATGTCAGCACTGGCCATAATGCCGCGTAACGTATGCTGCGTAACGTTCCAGATGGAAGCGTCTTGTCCTTGTGGAAGGGAACTACAACCTGAAGCGTTCTCTCCAAATTACGCCATTTTCGGTGGCTGCCCTTCTGCGACACCAGCTCAAAACCGTACTGCTTGAGAATCTTCTCGGCCTGCTGGGCAGTCAGTTGCCGCAACCGCCCCATCAGAGAAGGATCTCGCGCAACACTGAACCGGGCTCTAGATCAAGGGGTTCAACTTCAAGATAAAGCTCAATCGCCTCTCGAATGTTATCTAAAGCTTCTTGCTCGGTGTCACCCGCAGAAACGCAGCCCGGCAATTCAGGGCACCAGATTGCCCAATCGCCGGTTTCTGTGTCAGGCTCAAGCACTACACGCCATTTCATCGCGTTACCTTGCCCATAGTCACAAGCTGGCATCATGCTAGCACTCAACTTTCGACAGCTGAATGCAAGGCTGGTGGGCATCGGCACAGCCTAAAGTCTCGGGTTACGATTAGCTCAAATAATTCTCCCCTGCGGCTCGATGTCTTCTCAACGGCGGCTGACGCTATTTCAAACCCTGAGTGCGCTACCGGCTCCACAATTTGAGGAGTTGAAGTTTGTGCTCAACCCACCACCGGGGATTGTGCCCGAGGGAATGGCGGCCCAGGGAAATCGGGTGGCGGCGCTGCTGAGCTGGGTGGAGGGGGCGACGGGCTGCGGGCTAGGGCAGCTGGTTGAGGCGGTGGAGCAGCTTTGGCCGGGGTGTTTTGGGGATGGGGAAGGTTGGGGAGATGGGGGAGATGGGGAAGTTGGGGGAGAGCTGCCGTGGATGGTGCCCTATGGGCGGAACCCTTACTTTACCGGGCGGGATGAGGTGCTGGCGACGCTGTACCGGCAGCTACGCGATCGCCAGACAGCAGCGATCGCCCAAACTCAAGCAATTAGCGGGCTGGGGGGCATTGGCAAGACCCAGACGGCGGTAGAGTATGCCTACCGCTACCGCGATGACTACCGCTATGTGTTTTGGGTGGGGGCCGATACGGAGCTGGAGTTGACCAGTGGCTATGTGGCGATCGCCCAGCACCTCAACCTGCCGCTGAAAAATGCCGAAAACCAGGATGAAACGGTGCAGTCGGTGCGGGTGTGGCTGGGGCGAGAAGAGGGCTGGCTGCTAATTTTCGACAACGCTGACCAGCCTGAACTAGTGCAGCCCTTTCTGCCGCGCGAGATTAAGGGCCACATTCTGGTGACATCCCGCGCCCAGGATTTTCAAGACCTGGGCATTGTGCGGGCGATCGCGATGGAGACGCTGACCCCAGAAGATGCCGTAGCATTCCTCCTAACCCGCACCGGACGCATAAACCCTGTAGGGGCGAATGGCATTCGCCCAATGCAGGGAATAAAACCTATCACGGACCTACCCAGCGGGCGAAATCCAATCGTTACGGGTTCAGGGCAATCACATGGGATTGCCCCTACGGAATACACCGCCGCCACCGACCTCGCTGCCGAACTGGGCTACCTGCCCCTCGCCCTCGAACAGGCTGCCGCCTACATCGTCACCAACCGGGTGTCGTTTGCCGACTACCTCAACAGCTATCGCAAACAGCGGCTCAAGCGGCTCGAAAAAGCTAAGCCCAAGCTGGGCCACTATCCCGACTCTGTGGCCACCACCTGGGCCTTAAACCTGAAGGAGGTGCAAAAGGACGCCCCCGCCGCTGCGGCTCTGCTGAACTACTGCGCGTTTCTCCATCCCGATGCGATTCCCTTTAACCTCTTCACCCAGGGGGCGGCAGAACTGGGAGAGCCCCTAGCCACAGCCCTAGCCGATGCAGCCGACGAGCCGCTAGATCTCTACGATTTGTTGAACCCACTGGGCCGCTATTCACTAATTCGAGTGGAGCCAGAGAACCAGAGCTTTAGCCTGCATCGTCTCGTGCAAGAGGTGATACGGGCTGAGTTGGGGGATGACGGGTGTAAAAACTGGGTAGAGCCGCTGTTTAGGGCAATGGGGCAGCTGATGCCGTCTAAAGACAAAGACTCCACTTACCAGGACTGGCCTACCATAGCCCCGCTCGTCAACCATGTGCGAGACCTAGCGCACTACTGTCAACAGAAGAAGGCAGCTTCTATTGCTGCTGCCAACATATTCCATGTGGCAGGAACATATCTGCTAGAAAGAGGACGGTATGTTCTGGCTAAGCCCCTCCTACAGCAAGCGTTAGAGCTACGAAAGAGCTTGCTTGGTAGGGAGAGTAAAGATGTTGCAACCAGCTTAAATGGATTGGCTAGAACCCACGAACTGCAAGGGCGCTACAGTGAGGCCGCCCCCCTGTTCCAGGAGGCTTTGGCGATGCGGAAACGCCTCTTAGGCGAGAAGCATCCCGATGTGGCTATTAGCCTCAACAATTTGGCTGCGCTCTACGTCAGTCAAGGACGCTACAGTGAGGCCGATCCTCTTTACCAAGAGGCGTTGGCAATGTGGAAACGGCTTTTAGGCGACGAGCACGCCAATATAGCAACTAGCCTCAACAATTTGGCCCATCTCTACAACAGTCAAGGACGTACCAGCGAGGCCGAGATCCTTTATGAAAAGGCGTTGACAATGAGAAAACGGCTCTTAGGGAACGAGCATCCCGATGTGGCCCAAAGCCTCAACAATTTGGCTTTTCTCTACACCAGTCAAAGGCGCTACCGCGAGGCCGAACCCTTCTACCAAGAGGCGTTGTCGATGCGAAAACTTCTTTTAGGCGACAAGCATCCCGATGTGGCCCAAAGCCTCAGCAATCTGGCGGCACTTTACTGCAATCAAGGGCGCTATAGCACTGCAGAGCCCTACCTAAAGAAAGCCCTCCGGCTTCTGCATCAACTGCTGGGTAACGAGCACCCAAACGTGGGCCGAGTGACTGATAATTTTGGCCTTCTCTATGCCGCCCAGGGCCGTACCGAAGAAGCGCGATCGCTCTACCAGCAAGCCCTCGCCATCCTCGAACCCAAGCTAGGGGCCGAGCACCCCTGGACCGTGCGCTGCCGCGAAAATTTGGCCAAGGTAGAGAAGAGTAAGTAGGTTTTTGAATAGATACTTGGAGGTGAATGGCGATGAAAGCATATGAATTTGCGGGGGGAAGCAATGGCCGATGGGCAGCTCAAATTGCCAGAGTCGGCCCTGGCGCAGTTGGCAGGGCATCACGCCGTCAGAGTCATTGTGTTAGTGCAAGACTCGCCAGAAGGAGAGGAAGAAGCCGAGTGGAATGCTATGGCAACTGAGCAATTTTTGGTGGGCTACAGCGAAGCCGATGCCATCTACGACACGCTGTAGCCATGACCATCTATGAGCCAGGGGATGTGGTTTTGCTGGCGTTACCTTTCACCGACGGCATTCGTCAAAAATAGCGCCCAGATTTGGTTTTGCCGCGCAGTTTGGCGGTGCTAAACTTGCCCCCGCTGACGCTTGACCACCGCAGAATAGGCAAAAAATGCAATCAAAATCAGCGACGCCGAAAAGATTGTCGTCAGCGTGCCCAGGGCGTAGAGGGCCGGAGAGGTGACGTTGGTGGTCATGCCAAAGATCTCCAGCGGCAGGGTGTTGCGCTGGCCCGACACCAGCGACGTGCGGGTGAACTCGTCGTAGGAGAGGGTAAAGGTGAGCAGGCCCACCCCCAGCAGGCTGGGGGCAATCAGCGGCATGACGATTTCCCAGAAGGTTTTGGAGTCGGTGGCCCCCAGGTCGCGGGCGGCCTCCTCGTAGGAGGGGTTAAAGCGGTTGAAGATACCCAGCATGATCAAAAACGCGATCGGCAGCGTCCAGGTGAGGTGTGCCCCCAGCCCCGAGGTAAACCAGTTGGTGGGCCAGCCCATCACCTGAAACACCACGCCAATGCCCAGAGAGACCAGAATGCTGGGCACGATCAGGCTGGCGATGGTCATGTAGAAGATCACCGTGGAGCCCTTGAAGCGCTGGCGAAAACCCATGCTGGCCAGCACCGAGGCGGCAATGGTGATGGCCATGACGGCGATGCCGAGCAGGAGCGATCGCAAAAACGGCTCAATAAAATTGCCCACCCGCTGCTCTTGAAACACCTGCCCCAGCCAGTAAAAGCTAAAACCCCGCATGGGGAAGGTTAGCCCGCCGTCGGGTCCCTGGAGTGACAGCATGAAAATGGTGATCATCGGGCCGTAGAGAAACAGCACGAAGAGGCAAAAGAAAGCGAGGAGAAGGTAGAAGGAAAGCGATCGCTTTTGCATGGGTGAAATTACCAACGTTCTTGAGCTTGCCATCTCCTCCTGGGAGGGGTGCCCAACAGGGCGGGGTGGGTCTGCAAGGTTCTGGACTGACCCACCCCTACCCCTCCCAGGAGGGGATTTTAGGAACCCGTTTCTACAGTTCTTTGCGGATATCCAGCACCCGCAGAATTGAGATGATAATCAGCATGGTTACCGTCAACAGCACCATAGCGTTGGCCGCCGCCAGTGGGTACTGCAAGCTGCCAATCTGAGTTTGAATTAGCTTGCCCACCGAGGCCGATTGACCGCCCCCCATCAGGCGCACGGTGACAAATTCGCCCATAATCAGCGTGACAATAAAAATTGAGCCGATCGCAATGCCCGGAGCCGACAGGGGCAAAATCACTTCTTTGAAGATCTGAAAGCCCGAGGCCCCCAGATCTTCGGCGGCGGTGACGAGCGATCGCTCAATTCGCATCAGGCTGTTAAAAATTGGCGCAATCATAAAGATGATGTAGAGGTGCACCATGCCCAGCACCACGGCAAAGTCTGAGAACAGCAAAAACTGGAGCGGATCCTGAATCAAACCCAGGCCCATCAGCGTCTGGTTGACCAAGCCCTCTCGCCCCAGCAGCGGTACCCAGGAGATCATGCGAATGATATTCGACGTCCAAAAGGGAATGGTGCACACCAGAAACAGCAGAATTTGCCACTCCAGCTTCGGCACATGGAACGCTAGAAAATAGGCTACCGGGTAGCCAATCAGCAGCGTTCCCAGCCAGGTCAACGCCAAAAATTTGAAGGTGTTTAGATAGGTCTTGAGGGTGACGCTGGTCAAAATGCCTCGATAGTTGTCGAGGGTAAAGGCCGGAGTCATAGAGTAGCCGTTAAACTCCCAGAAGCTCACCACCCCAATCATTACGATGGGGAACACCAAAAACATGAGAAAAACCAATGTCTGCGGTGTAATGAGCGCGTAGGGCTTGAGGGTTTTCCAGGTTTCAGACATAGGGAGAGGGGAGTGATGGGGTGGGGAGTGGGGAGTGAGGGATGGGGTGGGGAGGATGGGGGAGATAGGGAAGCTCAACGCTTCCCTATCTCCCCTACCTTCCCTATCCCCTCATCTGTCTCCCTAGGAGGCGATAAACTCGTTCCACTTCTGCACCAGGTAGGTGTTTTCTTCCATCGTCGAGTTCCAGCAGACGATGTTGCCGAAGCGCTCGTCAAAGGAGCCGCCGTCGCGGGTAACGCCGGACTTGGCCAGGGTCTTACCGAAGGGGTCAACCATATCTTCGGCGGCGGGCTTGCCTTCGTACCAGAAGTCCCACTCAGCGGCAGACATAAACTTGCGGGCGGTTTCGGGGGCGGCGCTGTAGTAGCCCTGGCGACCGAGGAAGGCCCCCACCCAGCCGTCGAGCATCCAGTTGATGTACTCGTAGGCGGCGTCGAGTTTGACCCCCTCCAAATTTTTCGAGAGGCCGATGCCGCCGCCCCAGCCCCGGTAGCCCTCCTTGAGGGGGGCGTAGATACACTCGGTGCCCTGGGACTGGACGGCGGTGACGGCGGGGGACCACATCGATTGCAGCACCACTTCCCCAGAGTTCATCAGGTTGACTGACTCGTCGAAGGTTTTCCAGAAGGCGCGGAACTGTCCACTGCGCTTCTGCTCCTTCAAAATTTCGATGATTTGGTCGATTTCGGCGCGGGTCATGTTGCCCTTGTCGCCAAAGGTCATCAGCCCCAGGGATTCGGCCACCATGGCGGCATCCATGATGCCAATTTGGGGAATGTCGAGGATGGAGGTCTTGCCTCTGAACTCGGGGTTGAACAGCTCGCCCCAGCTCTCGATGGTGCGGCCTACCAGGTCGGGGCGGTAGCCCAGAGTATCGGCGTTGTACTGGAAGGGAATCAGGGTGGCGTAGTCGGTAGGGGTAGTCGAAAACTCCTTCGAGTCGGGGCCGGTGAGGTACTGCACGCGGTAGGGAGCGGTGCCCTGGGAGTCTTCGACCGGCATGCCCTTAAACTCGCCGGTTCTAAAGAAGGAGACAATCTGGTCGTAATTGGTGACGCGCTTGATGTCGATGGGCTGGAGGTTGCCGGAGGGCACCACCAGGGGCAGGCTGAAGTATTCGCCGTCGAAGATGTCGTACTGGCCGGGCTGGGTGATGGCGATCTGGTTGTTCTCTTCGGTGCTCAGCGCCCGCATGTCGAACTTAAAGCCCAGGTCTTCCTGGGCCTTGTCGCGAATGTCGTTGATCTGCGAGACGCCGGTACCAATCAGCCGCAGGGTGACGTCCTTGGTTTGGTTGGTGTTGACCTGGGGTCCGGGGGCGGGGTTGTTGGGGGTGCCCGAGGGCGCGGCGCAGCGGGTAGCGGTGAGAAATGCCCCAGCGGCGAGGCCGGTGCGGATGACGTGGCGACGAGAAAACTTAGCCATAGTTAGCAGTTCAATGAACGACGAAGGATTGTGTAGGTTGTGGAGGAGAACGCTAGATTGACCGGATCGGCCTAGTGGGGCAGAAAAACGCAGTCGGCGGCGGCCCAGTCGAGCACCACCGTTTGCCCCTCTGCGAAGGACGTAGTGAGCCAGTCGGGGGTGCGGGCTTTGTAGAGCACCTCCATACCGCTGCGCTCGAGCACCAGGGAGACGCGGGTGACGTAGCCGGTAAATTCGACGGCGGTAATGCGGGCGGTGACCCGGTTGGTGGCGGGGCCGCAGCCCGAGGTTTCGGCTTCGGCCAGCGACTTGATCGCCATCAGGTCGGCGCGAATGCAGCAGGCGGCTTCGGTGCCCACCTGGGCATAGTCGCCGAGGCACAGCAGGGTGCCCAGGGAAGGCACCTCCATTTGAATCAGCTGGCCATTGGTGTCTTGCACGGCGCTGGTGACGGTGCCCGCAAAGATGTTGTTGTCGCCGGTAAAGCGGGCGACAAATTTAGACAGGGGCCGGGTGAAAATTTCGCTGGGGGTGCCCACCTGATCGACCCGACCGTGATCCATCACCACAATTTGGTCGGAGAGGGAGTAGGCTTCGTCCTGGTTGTGGGTGACCTGGATGAAGGTCATGCCGAACTGGCGCTGGAGCTTGCGCAGTTCGCCGCGAGTTTTGACCCTGAGCGATTCGTCGAGGGCGCTGAGGGGCTCGTCGAGCATGAGCACCTGGGGGCGGGTGACCAGGGCGCGGGCCAGGGCGACCCGCTGCTGCTGGCCACCGCTGAGCTGGGCGGGCTTGCGATCGCTAAATCCACTCAACCCCACCACTTCCAGAATTTCCCCGACGCGGTGGTGCCGGTCTTCTTTGGCCATGCCGCGCATTTTGAGGCCAAAATCGACGTTGTTCCACACGGTTTTGTGGGGAAACAGAGCGTAGTTTTGGAACATCATCGCCGTGTTGCGCTGGGTGGCAGGAATGCCGTTGATGCGCGTCTCACCGATGTAAATATCGCCTTCCGAAATATCTTCGTGGCCCGCAATCATGCGCATGGTAGTGGTTTTGCCGCAGCCGCTGGGGCCGAGCAAACAGGTGTATGACCCGGCTGGAATGTCGAGGGTAATGTTTTGCACCGCTGCAAACGAGCCGTATCTCTTGGTCACATCCCGCAGGGAAACGCCTTTGGCATCGGCCTGAAGTTCCTCAGGCACCGCCTCAACGGTAAGCACAGGTTCGATCTGAATGTCTTGCATAGTAGGGCCGCGATCTAGAGCCGGGTTGAGCGTAAAAACAGCCAGCAGGAGCCAACTTCACCGCGTTGATGAATCAACGCCCTCAGTCAGCCTAGTTATAGGGTTCTCTCTAGCTGTGCACTGTATGCAGGGATACAGTTTTGCCGCCGGCAGCAGCCAGAAAAGAGGTTCTGCCGATTGTTTGTCTAGCTCCTTAGGGCAGGTTTGTGGCCAAAAGTATACGACCAGTCAGCGGATTTTTGTAAACCCTGGTTAATAGCTTGTAATCGATACAAAACTTTAAGCAATGTCTAAGGAAATATGACAAAGCTCTGCCAGGTTGCCTTTGGTCTTGAACAATTAAGGCATTGGTAAAGTACCCCACGGTTCGTTGATCCCTAGCCCGGAAGGTAGAAGTTCTGGGCGGGTTTTGTGTGTCTTGACTGGCTTGAAATGACTCCTGGAATTTCCCAGCCTTGGTGGGCCGTGCTCACTCGGTGGCGGCCATAGTTGCTAGATGAAACGGAGATTTCAAAGCTTTCTAAACATCTCCTAGCTGTTTCCCTATTGATTACCCCAGAGAGATATTTGTAATGATTAACCTAACGCCGCAGGATGTTCGGCTGAAGGCCACCGCCGCCAGCAAAGACGAGGCCATTCGCCAGGTGGGCGAGCTGCTGGTGGCCAACGGACGTATTCAGCCGGGCTACGTGGAGAGTATGCTGGCCCGCGAGACCCAGGCCAACACCTACCTGGGCAACGGCATTGCCATTCCCCACGGCCAGCCCGCCCAGCGCGATCTAATCACCACCACGGGGATTGCGGTACTACAAATTCCGGCGGGGGTGGAGTGGAACCCCGGCGAGGTGGTGCGCCTGGTGGTGGGCATTGCGGCCAAGTCGGACGAGCACCTGCAAATTCTCACCAACCTCACCCACGTGCTGGATGACCCGGCGGCTGTTCAAGCCTTGGTAGACACAGAGGATGCCCAGGTGATCTGCGATCGCCTCACCGGCAAGTCCACCGCTGGCCCAACCCTGGACACCGAGGGCTTTGACCAGTTTGTCGATCTCACCATCGATGCGCCCACGGGGCTGCACGCCCGTCCGGCCACGGTGTTTGCCGACCTGGCTAAGTCCTTTAGCGCCGAGGTGCGGGTGCGCTACGGCGACCAGGTGGCCAACGGCAAGAGCCTGATGTCGCTGCTGAAGCTCGGCGTTGAACGAGACGGCGTGGTGCGGGTGCTGGCGAAGGGCAGCGATGCCTCCCAGGCGCTGAGCGCCCTGCGGCAGGCGGTAGAGGACGGGCTGGAGGAAGAAGAGGAAGCCGCTGCGGTGGTTCTGGAACTCCCGGCGCTGAAGTTGGAAAGTTCTGCTCTGGCTGGGGTGGCGGCCTCCCCAGGGCTGGCGATCGCCCCCCTGCACCGCTTCCGCCACACCCGGCTGGAATTTGCCGACACCGCTGAGGATGCCGCCGCCGAGCAGGATCGGCTGCGGGATGCGATCGCCCTGGCCGACCTGGATCTAACCGAGCTGTACACCACCATTAAAGAGCGCTCCGGCAAGGCCAAGGCCGCGATCTTTCAGGCCCACCGGGAATTTCTCGCCGACCCGGAGCTACAGCAGGAGGCGCTGAACCGGATTCCGCCCAACCACAGCGCCCCCTGGGCCTGGCAGCAGGTGATCGAGGCCAAGGCGAAGGAACTGGAGGCGATGGCCGACCCGGTGCTCTCGGGCCGGGCGGCGGACGTGCGCGACGTGGGCCAGCGGGTGCTGGCGCGGCTGGTGGGCGGCGGCGACGCGGGGGCGGGCCTGCCCGACCATCCGGTGATTTTGATTGCCGACGACCTGGCCCCCTCGGATACGGCGGGGCTGGATCCGGAGCGAATCCACGGGTTCTGCACGGCGGCGGGGGGGGCGACTAGCCACACGGCGATCATCGCGCGATCGCTCAACATTCCTGCCGTGGCAGGGGCGGGTAATGGGGTGATGGAGTTGCGGGAGGGGGCGATCGCGGTGCTGGACGGCGACGGTGGTCAGCTCTACCCCAACCCCACGGAGGCGGATTTAGCCAGGGCGCGGCAGGCGATGGGCGAGCGTGCCCAACTGCGCGACGTGGAGCAGCAGACCCGCTTCCAGCCCGCCATCACCACCGACGGCCACCGCATTGAGGTGGTGGCCAACATCGGTGGCCCCGCCGAAGCCGCCCCCGCCATGAATGCCGGGGCCGAAGGGGTAGGGCTGCTGCGCACCGAGTTCCTGTTCCTCAACCGCAGTGCGCCCCCCAGCGAAGAGGAGCAGTACGAGGCCCTCGCCACCATGACCCAGGCCCTCAACGGCCTGCCGCTGATCGTGCGCACCCTGGATATCGGGGGCGACAAGCACGTGCCCTACCTCAACCAGCCTGCGGAGGAAAATCCCTTTCTCGGCATTCGCGGAATTCGCCTCTGCCTGGAGCGCACTGACCTGTTTGAAACCCAGCTCCGCGCCATTGTGCGGGCGGCCCAGACCGGCTACATCCGCGTCATGTTTCCCATGATTGCCACGCTGGAAGACATTCGCGCTGCCAAGACCGTGCTGGAGTCGGTGCGGGCCGCGACGGATGGCCCCCCGGTGGAGGTCGGCATGATGGTGGAGGTGCCCAGCGCGGTGCTGATGGCGGCGGAGTTTGCCCAGGAGGTGGATTTCTTTTCGGTGGGCACCAACGACCTGACCCAGTACCTGCTGGCGATGGATCGGGGCCACCCCACCCTGGCGAAGCAGGCCGATGCCCTGCACCCGGCTGTCTTGCGGGCTATCGCCCAGACCGTGCAGGGGGCCAATTCGGCGGGCAAGTGGGTCGGCGTCTGCGGCGGGCTGGCGGGCGACGCCCAGGGCGCGGCCATTCTCGCCGGGCTGGGGGTGAAAGAGCTGAGCATGGATATTCCCAGCATTCCCAAGGTGAAGGCGCGGCTGCGGGGAGCCTCGATGAAGCAGATGCGGCGGCTGGCGCAGAAGGCTTTGGCCTGCCGCACCGCCGAGGAGGTGAGGGCGCTATGACCCGTCGCATTGTTACGGTGACGCTGAATCCGGCGATCGACCAGACCGTCTCAATTCCCAACTTTGCGGCCAATGCCGTCAACCGGGTGGCCTGGAAGCAGGACGACGCCGGGGGCAAGGGGGTGAACGTGGCTTCCTTTCTGGCCGAGGCGGGCCATCGGGTCAGCGTCAGCGGCTTTTTGGGCCGCGAGAATGACGCCCTCTTCAAAACCCTGTTTCACCAGAAGCAGATCGAGGATCACTTCGTTTACTTACCGGGGGAAACCCGCATCAACATCAAGATTGTGGACGACGCCCAGGGCCAGGTCACCGACATCAACTACCCCGGTCAGGCCCCCACCCACCCGGATGTGGATGGCCTGCGGAAGGTCGTCCACGCCCTGGCCGGGAGCTGCGACTGGTTTGTGTTTTCCGGCAGTGTGCCCGCCAATGTCTCCACCACCATCTACGACGAGCTGATTGGCCCGCTGAAGGCCCAGGGCAAAACCGTGGTGCTCGACACCAGCGGCGACGCCCTGCGCTTTGGCCTGCCCGCCAAGCCCGACCTGATCAAGCCCAACCAGGCCGAACTGGAGGAGGTGCTGAATACCCGCCTGGAGAGCCACGGGGCGATCGTCGCCGCCGCCCGCGAGCTAATCGACTCGGGCCTGACCTATGTGGTGGTGTCCATGGGGGCCGAGGGGGCGCTGTTTATCGATCGCGCCCAGGCCTTCCACGCCCAGCCGCCCCCGGTGGTGCTTAAGAGCACCGTCGGCGCTGGCGATGCCATGGTGGCGGGCACCGTGGCGGGACTGGTCAGCGGCGCATCGCTGCGCGAGTGTGCCACCCTGGGCACCGCCTTCTCCATGGGGGCGCTGGGGGAGATCGGGCCGCGCCTGCCAACCATGGAAAAAATCCAGGCGATGCGAAAACTCGTCACCGTGCGAGAGGTGGTGTGATCCCCGTAGGGTGGCCTCCGCCCACCATCCCTTTCGGAGGCAGAAACCGCCGCGATCGCACCCGCTGTAGCCCCAAAGTGGTGTGATCCCCGCAGGCCTCCGCCCACCATCCCTTTCGGAGGCAGAAACCGCCGCGATCGCACCCGCTGTAGCCCCAAAGGTTAACGGTGGGCAGAGCCCACCCTACGTTTCTAAAACCCAAAATCTAAAATCCAAAATCCAAAACCGACTATGACCAAAATTGTTGCCGTAACCGCCAGTCCCGCTGGCGAGGCCCATACCCAGATGGCGGCGGAAGCCCTCAGGCGCACCGCCCAGGCGATGGGCCACGAGATTGTGACTGAGGCCCAGGGGGGTGCGGTGGTCACCGCCCTCAGCCCTGAGGCGATCGAGCAGGCCGACGTGGTGATTGTGGGGGCCGATGGGGCGGTGGAGCGCGATCGCTTCTCCGGCAAACCCGTCTACGCCGTCTCCACCAGCGAGGCCATCCGCAACACCGAGATGGTGATCCAGAGCGCCGTGGCCTTGGTGGGGTACCGCCCCGCCCTGGGGGCGATCAAGACCACACCCCACCCCAACGACCCGCTGCCGGAGGATGTCGTTGCCCCAGCAACGCCGAGGAATGCCGTGGCCCCAGAGACCGCTGTTGCCCACAAATTCTTTGTGGGCATCACCTCCTGCCCCACGGGCATTGCCCACACCTTCATGGCCGCCGAGGCGCTGAAGCAGGGGGCAACCAAGCTGGGCCACGACATCAAAGTCGAAACCCAGGGGTCGGTGGGGTCGCAGAATACCCTCACCGATGACGACATTGCCCGCGCCGACGCGGTGATCATTGCCGCCGATACCCACGTGGATCTGTCGCGCTTTGGCGGCAAGCGGCTCTACCAGACCTCTACCAAGGCCGCTATCCACAGCGGGGTCGATGTGGTGACGGCGGCGATGGATGCCCCGGTGGCGGGCGGCGGTGCCCCCGGCGGCTCCGGCAGCTACGTGGACGAGGTGAACCGGGCTAAGGTGGCCCGCGCAGAAAGTCGCTCTGGCCCCTACAAGCACCTGCTCACCGGGGTCAGCTACATGCTGCCCGTGATTGTGGCGGGGGGGTTGATCATTGCCCTGTCCTTTGTGTTTGGCATCAACCCCGAGCCGGGCACCTTTGGCGACGCGCTGATGCAGATCGGCGGCGGCGCGGCCTTTGCGCTGATTGTGCCGGTGCTGTCGGGCTTTATTGCCTTTTCTATCGCCGATCGCCCCGGTCTGGCCCCCGGTCTGGTGGGCGGTATGCTGGCGGCCAACCTGGGCATGGGCTTTCTCGGCGGGATTTTGTCGGGCTTTCTGGCGGGCTACGTGGCCCGGTTTGTGCGCGATAAGGTCAACCTGCCCACCAACTTTGAGGGACTCAAACCCGTGCTGGTGATTCCGCTGCTGGCGACGCTGATTGTCGGCCTGCTGCTGGTCTACGTGTTTGGCGGCCCGGTGCGGTTCATTATGGAGGGCATGACTACTTACCTGGAGGGGCTGAGCGGCACCAACGCCGTGCTGCTGGGGTTGATTTTGGGGGCAATGATGGCGGTGGACATGGGCGGCCCGGTGAACAAGGCGGCCTACACCTTTGCCGTGGGGCTGCTGGCCACCAACCTCTACGCGCCGATGGCAGCGGTGATGGCGGCGGGCATGACCCCACCCCTGGGGCTGGCCCTGGCCACCTTTATTTCGAAAAAGCACTTCAACCAGGCCGAGCAGGATGCCGGCAAGGTGGCCTCGGTGCTGGGCATCTCCTTTATTACTGAAGGGGCGATTCCCTTTGCCGCCAATGACCCGCTGCGGGTGATCCCCGCCTGCATCGCCGGGTCTGCCGTGGCCGGGGCGCTGTCAATGGCCTTTGGCAACACCCTGCGCGCCCCCCACGGTGGGGTGTTTGTGCTGGCGATCCCCAACGCGGTGGAGAATGTGGGGCTGTATATTGTGGCGATCGCTGTGGGCACCCTGGTCACCGCCCTGGCTGTTGTGCAGCTCAAGCACTGGTTCCCGCGCAAAAAGGCAGTAGCCGATGTTTAGGGTGATTTTCAGAGTAGGTAGTACCTTCTAATATTGCCCTGACCTCCCTAGGACTGTGATGCCTACGACTTCGCTCAGGATACAAGCTTCCTAAGCGAAGTCGTAGGCAGTAGGAGACTATTTACCAGAAAACACCTAAAGCAACCTAACGTTCCAAATGAGCGGCTGTGAGCCATGATTCGCTAGGATAATAGGTCTTGAAAGTCCGCTCTATTTGGGTTGTTAGGCCGTAGCAATTACAGTGTCCTGATTGGGAAATCTTCCAGACATCACAAAGGCGTTGCATCTCTGCTGCTCATCTACTAGCCCCATAGTCTTTGTCACATCCATAAATTCCGAGGCAATCTCTTCCGATCTAACTACCTGTGTGGAAGTAGGTGACTTGGAGAAGCCATCATCCTGATAGTACAAATGATGGTCAAAATCTGCTACCTCATGAACCTGCCCATCATGAATATGAATCGTGGGGAAAAAGAGTTTATCAGGGAATCGGGTGACAAATTCAAATGCCATCGGATGTGGTCTCTTCATACGAGAAGACGGTAATCTTGACCAGCGATCTGCATAAGGATTGTCCTCAGTCGCTGAAATATATCGCTCCTTGCCATGATCAGGTGCTCGTAGCTTGAATACAGCAAAACCATAACTTTGATATTTAGGTAAGCGTTCCCAGACCTGCCTAGATAATTTGAACTGAGGATCTAAGCGATCGAAATCATTGAGAGTAGGGATGAAACTCGCATTGTACTCCCCTACTTCATAAACTTTCAGTATTTCCGGAGCAGAACGTCCGAGAGATTTTGAAGGTGCTCTTGACATCTCAGGCATTAACTCAGGAAAACCAGCTAACATATCATCGAAGAAATCCGGATAACTATCCAAGGCAATGAAACGAATGGCAGTATTTTCATCGTGAGAAGCAACAGGCAACGGCAGAATCATCGCTACATCATGGTTTGCTTTATACGCCATGCTATAAACCAGAAACTGCTTGGATTTCTCAGAGTGTCTCGCAAAGATGTTTGTTCCTTTTACCAATGAAACCGGAGGAGAAAAGATACACATAATCTCAAAAGCCAGATACTTATAAATACTTCCCAATAGATAACTCAGCGGTCTAACGTTGAAGTTGTGCGGCGGCAGATAACCTTGGACTCTGACCGATAATCTCTGTTCCGTCCGCACCAACGCAGTGTTAGATCGCTTTAACTCGTGATTCTAACCACTTTGTCAATTCTTCTCGGTCAAGTGAACCTGCTGCTAGTGATAGAATCACTAATTCTTGCTCGTCAACTGAAGCAAAGATTTCCAAATCATTCATAACTAGAAAAGTTTCCATTGCCGCATGTCCAGTTCTTTTATTGCCATCAATAAAAGGATGATTCATTACCAAAGAAAATCCTAGAGCGGCAGCTTTATCAACAAGCGTTGGATAAAGATCTTCTCCTCCAAACGTCATCATGGGTTGGGCTATAGCAGATTCCAGAGAACCTAAATCTCGAACTCCCGCTGCTCCTCCCGATTGCTTGAGTATCTGACGATGTAAACTCATTACTTCATCTAGCGTAAGATAGCGGATCATGCCAAACGTCGGTATAGTTCAGCGTTTTTTTCTAGTACATAACTTGCCGCCTCATTAAAGCCATGTTTAGACTGGTTCTGCTGAAACTCAGTTTTGGAGGAAAGCAATACTTCAGGAGAAATGCCATTTTCTGTAGCTATATCTCTTAACCTCTGAACCTGCTCGGTTGGACTGCTAATGGTAGTAGCAGCTATCACTTCTTCGACAATGCGTCTTAGCTTTAAAGCTGGATCTAAAGTATCAATATCTAGATTAGTGACTACCTCTTCTTTGCCCAAATCACAATCATAAACAACATACGTCCATATTCCTGGCTTACCAGCCTCCGCACTCTCTCCTTCGTAAAAAGTGGTAGTGCCATCTTCCTCAGAGTCGTAGTAAGCAGAGTAAATGTCCTCCCACTCGCAATCTGAGCTTTTCAAAGTCTCTCGAATGTTGGACAGCACACCAGCAATATGGTGGGGTTGGGTTTCTACTTGTACTAAACGGACACCTTCCCAAGTGAAGTTATGCAATTCGATGGGCATAGTGGCTCCTGCAATGTTTTGAGCTAGCGCTATACCTATAAGTCTATCAATCTTAAGCGAATCCTAGCCGAGTTGCTCCAGCGGTCTAACAACTAAATAGACTGCTCTAATCTGCCTATATTGCCACCAGAGGGTAGATAGGCAGATTAAATGCTGCATAACTCCCCTGAGAGGGTAGATAGGCGGCGAATAATCTGCATATTAGCCCTCTCGCAGGTAGGTAGGCAGCGAAGATCTGTATATCTTCCATTTCTGCAGTGTCGGTGCAAGCGCATTATTTGAGCGGGACAACCATCTTCTAGAAATTGCCCCAAGACTGTATCCCCAGGGGCAGGGAGTGCGGCAGCGGCAGCGATCATCGGCTCACCACAAAGATTGTCAGTTCAAGCGCTTTGAACGAGGCTCGATCTCGATCACCCCAGGGGGCAGAAGAGAATGATCGCCCTGGAGGCATCGTAGTAGTACTGGTCCACAGAACCCACCTTCTTGAAGCCCACGCTTTTGTAGAACCGCAGGGCGGCGGTGTTGTCGTCGTCGAGATCCACCATCAGCCCCCGGGCCTGGGCGGCCCGGGCCTGGGCGCGCAGCTCCGCCATCAGCGCCGTGGCCACCCCCAGCCGTCGGTAGGTGGGGTGTACCGACAGCGCCTCCACCCACACCCGCCCCTCCTCCTCCAGGCCGCCCATGATCACCCCCAGGGGCAGGTCGATCAGTCTGGGCTGGCCGTAGGCCAAAAAGGCGATGTAGATGCCCCGGTCGAGGAAAAAGGCCAGCTTGTCGGCAGAAATCCACTGTTCTACGTCGGCCAGGCCGGGGCGGGCGGCGGCGAGAATGGCGGGGGCGCTGTGGCAGCGCTCGATGGTGAATTGGGTCGTCATTAGTAATCGTAGATGGAGCGATCGCCGCCGCCGAAGTCATCTCGCGCCCGCAGGGGCACCTGGGTTTGAATGGTGCGGCGAATGCGAAACAGCACCGACCCGTAGCTGGCCTCCGCCAGGCCGATGTCGCCCTCCCGGTAGTTCACCGCCATGTATTTACCGGTGTAGAAGCCGCTGGCCCCGCTTTTCGTGTTGCGCAAAATCACGTAGCGCCAGCGCTCCCGGTCCTCCTCCAGCACCGCCACCTGGAGCTGTTGCAGCAGGTGGCGGGCGCGGTAGCGCTGGGCGCGGCGGTGCTCAAAGTTGATCAGACCGGTGCCGCCCACCCGCAGCAGCGACAGCCCCCGGTTGAGAAACAAAAAGAATGACTCCAGGGTGAAGTCGGAGTCGGTGACAAACAGGTCGAAGCGGCGGCTGGGGTCGTCCAGTTCCGGGGGCAGGGCGCGGCGCAGGTCGTGCTGCCAGAGGGCAATGGGCAGGTTTTCCTGCTGGGCGATGCCCTGGATCAGGGCGCAGGTGTAGGGGTCCACCTCCAGTACGGTGGCCTGGATGCCTCGCCGGGCCAGTGCCACCGACACCAGGTCGTCGTCGCCCACCAGCAGCACCTCCCGGGGGCGATCGCGCAGAATGCTCTCCACCTTTTTGAGGTGGGACTGGGGGGAGAGGGGGGCCTGGCCCAGGGTGTAGTCGAGCACCCGCCGCCGGGCCAGCAGCTGAATGGTGTCCTGGTAGGATGGGTCGGCGGGGGCGGAGCCGCGATGGGCGCTGTACACCTCGACCCCGTGGGCGTCGGGCTGGGCAAAGCCGCGCGATCGCACCGCATAGCTGGCCAGATTCAGGCCGCCCTCGCCCAGGGCTGCGGCCTCGACCACCTGCCCCGGCGTCACCCCCAGGGCCAGCCGATAGAGCAGTCGCAGGTTGTCGAGCTGGGTGGGCAAAATCTGGGTGGGCAGGTAGTCGTCGGCGTGGGTATCGACGATGCCCAGCCGATTGTTGAGGTCGTTGATAATATAGACCCCCGATCGCAGCTCCAGATAGTCACCGCTGGCCAGTTCCCCCAGGGCATCGGGGTCGAGCAGGTCGGTGTAGCGCAGCGCCATCGGGTTCCAGGCGGAGAGGGCGCGACGGGCCGCCGCCTCGGCCACCAGGCCACTGCCGCCCGGTGCCAGGGCTTGCAGCAGGGTGTCCACCTGCCGCCGCCAGCGCCAGCTTTGGAAGGGGAGGTAGCTGATCAGCAGGGCGATCGCCCCGCCCCCCAGCCCCACCGGGGCCACCAGCCCGGCGGCGGTGGCCCCCAGGTTCACCGATAGCGGAAACGAGCTGTCCTGCAGCACAATCTCCTCTGCCCAGTCGAACTGGCCGACGCTGGTGCGGCCCGTCGCCCGCCAGTCGGCCCGCACCAGGTAGCCGGTGGCGGGGTCGTAGTCGTAGGTTTCATCGCCCACGTCGAGCTGCCACTGGCCGGTGGGGTCGTACTCGGTGTTGGCCACGGTGCGAGAATAGGGCTGCTCCAGGGCCAGGTGCAGGCTCTCCACCGCTCGCAGCGGCCCCAGCCGCGCTGTCCTCGGCCCCTGCACCACAAAGGTGTTGCCCAAGATCTGGTGGCGGGTTTCGATGCCTGCGGCGGTGGGGTCGATGCGAAACCAGATGTAGTCGAAGGTGTAGTAGTCGCGGCCAATCTCGGGGCTGTCGTAGGTGCCGTTCAGGTAGGCGCGGGTGGTGGCGTCGGTCTGCACGTCGAAGACATAGCGCTCCGCCATCCCCCCGCCGTCGCTGTCGGAGTAGCGAAAGTCGGAGGTCACCCGCCACGAGACCACGTTGCCCGCGACGTTGGTGATGGTGTAGGTGCGGCGATCGCGCTCCTCCTCGCGATAGCCCCGGTACTCGCCAGTGCGGCCCCGCAGCCGGGTGGTGGCCTCCAGGGTAAAGGTCTCGCCCACCCGGTAGGTGGGGTCGGGGCTGAGCTGGGCGATCGCGGCCCCGTGCGCCACTGTTACGATTAGACCCAACAGCAGCCCCAGCAGCCCCACCCCCACGGGGAGACGCCTGATCGAGCGCTCAACCATAGCCAGATTCGGTCAACTACCGTGCCCTTATAGCACTCCAAACAGTCGGGCGGGCGATCGCCGCAGCAAACCGCAAGACTTCTTTCCCGTTGTCATCCGCCTGCTGTGGGGCTTAGCGAGCACCGAGGGAGACTAACGTCTCCTTGTCAGTCTCATCAGAAAAAACAATTGTCAACTCAGTCCAATTTTTCAGACAGAAGTGATAAAGTTTGCCTATAGAGTTTTTTCCATGCCAAATCGTTTTTCATTTACCTGAATCAATTTAGGAGTTGAGGTGCTGGCGATGGGCATCACAAATCGCATTAACTTCCGCAATGTGCGCGGAGACCTGTTTGGGGGCGTTACCGCCGCGGTAATTGCTTTGCCCATGGCCCTGGCCTTTGGGGTGGCCTCGGGGGCCGGGGCCGCCTCAGGTCTCTACGGGGCCGTGATTGTTGGCTTCTTTGCGGCGCTGTTTGGGGGCACGCCGACGCTAATTTCAGAACCCACTGGCCCGATGACGGTGGTGTTTACCGCCGTCATTGCCCAGCTGATCGCGTCAGACCCCGAAAACGGCATGGCCATGGCCTTTACGGTTGCCATGCTGGCCGGTCTATTTCAGATTATCTTTGGCGTTCTCAAGCTAGGGCGCTACGTCACCCTGATGCCCTACCCGGTGATTTCGGGCTTTATGTCGGGCATCGGCATCATCCTGATCATCCTGCAGCTGGGGCCATTCTTGGGCCACGCCACCCCCAGGGGCGGTGTGGTGGGCACCCTCACCAGTTTGCCGGGGATGGTGAGCACTCTCGACCCGGCGGAGGTGGCCCTGGGGGTCTTTGCCCTGGCAGTGCTGTTTCTCATGCCCAAGCGGTTTGGTCGCTGGGTGCCACCGCAGCTGCTGGTGCTGGTGGTCGGTACCCTGCTGGCCCTGACGGTGTTTGCCGGGGCCGATCTGCGGCTGATTGGCGAAATTCCCACCGGGTTACCGTCCCTGCAGCTGCCCGTGTTCGGTGCCGATCAGCTGCGGGTCATGCTGGTGGATGGTCTGGTGCTGGGGATGCTGGGCTGCATCGACGCCCTGCTGACGGCGATGATTGCCGACAGTATCACCCGCACCCAACACGACTCCAACAAAGAGCTGATTGGCCAGGGGATTGGCAACCTGATGTCGGGTCTGTTTGGCGGTATGCCCGGGGCCGGGGCCACCATGGGTACGGTGGTCAACATTCAGGCCGGGGGCCGCACGGCGCTATCGGGTCTGGTGCGGGCCGGTATTCTGCTGGTGGTGGTGCTGTGGGCCGCCCCGCTGACCCGAGAGATTCCCCTGGCGGTGCTGGCGGGGATCGCGGTCAAGGTCGGTTTCGACATCCTCGACTGGAGCTTTTTGAAGCGGGCCCACCAGGTGTCGTGGAAGGGCACCGCCATCATGTACGGCGTCATGTTCCTGACGGTGTTTGTGGACCTGATTGTGGCGGTGGGTGTGGGCGTGTTTATCGCCAACGTGCTCACCATTGAGCGGCTCACCAAGCTCCAGTCTGACCAGGTGAAAGCCATCACCGACTTTGATGAAGATGTGCCCATGACCGCCGAAGACAAGGCGCTGATCGACCAGGCCAATGGCCGGGTGCTGATGTTTCACCTCAGCGGCCCGATGATCTTTGGGGTGGCGCGGGCGATCTCTCAAGAGCACACCGCCATGGATGCCCACGATGTGCTGATCGTGGATCTTCAGGATGTGCCCCACCTGGGGGTGACCGCCGCCCTGGCCCTGGAAAACGCCATCCAGGACGCCAGCGATGCCGGTCGGCCCGTGTTTTTGGCCGGGGCGCGGGGCAAAACCCTGAGCCGTCTCGAAAAGCTGGGCGCACTCCGGTTTGTGCCCCCTGAGCACCTGCTGGAAAACCGCACCGAAGCGCTCAAAGCGGCGCTGCGGCTGCTGGCGGCGAAGGATGGCGTGGAGCCCCCCGGCCTTGCCGTGGAGCCTGGTACAGCAACGCTGTAGGGATGAACTCTGCGGGGATACAGAGGTGAGTGGTGGGCATTGCCCACCCTTGGGCGGCTACCAAGCTTACCTCTTAAAGATCAACTGTAGGTTGGGTGGAACGCGAGTGAAACCCAATCCCTGTAGAACTTGGCTAGCTCTAGATCGCTGGACTGAATTAGGAGGTATTGATGCTGATGTCTGACGTTGTCTCTGCTTTTGGCGGGCTGCCCTGGCCAGGCCTGGGGCCGCTGCTGGTTGCCGCCCCCGAGACCGGGGCCGACACCGGGCCGATGGTGCTGGCCGGGGTGCTGCTGAGCCTGGTCGTCATCTATGTGGCCAGCAAGCTGGGTGGCGAGCTGTCTAAGCTGCTGGATCTGCCGCCCGTACTGGGAGAGCTGGTGGCCGGGGTGGTGGTGGGGGTTTCGGCCCTGCATTTAATTATGTTTCCCGAGAGTGGGGCCACCGCCGCCGATTCTCAGCTGATGGGGCTGTTGCAGTGGCTGGGCGGGCTCACCCCCGAAACCCTGGCCGAGGTCTTCCGCAGCCAGAGCGAGGTGATCTCGGTGCTGGCGGAGCTGGGGGTGATCATTCTGCTGTTTGAGATTGGTCTGGAGTCGGACCTGCGGGAGTTGCAGAAGGTGGGCTACCAGGCGGCGATCGTGGCCGTGGTCGGGGTGGCGGCCCCCTTTGCCCTGGGTACGGCGGGGCTGATGCTGCTGTTCCACGTGCCGACGATTCCGGCGATTTTTGCCGGGGCGGCGCTGACGGCGACCAGTATTGGCATTACCTCGAAGGTGCTGTCGGAGATTGGCCAGCTGAAGTCGGCGGAGGGGCAGATTATCGTCGGTGCGGCGGTGATTGACGACGTGCTGGGCATCATTGTGCTGGCGGTGGTGGCCAGTCTGGCCAAGACCGGCGAAGTGGATGTGCTCAACGTGGTGTATCTAATTGTCAGCGCCACGGGGTTTTTGCTGGGGGCGATTTTCCTGGGCAAGTTTTTTAATACGTCCTTTGTGGCGATCGCCGACAAGCTGCAAACCCGCGGCAATCTCGTCATCCCAGCGATTACCTTTGCCTTTTTGATGGCCTTTCTGGCCAACGTGATTCACCTGGAGGCGATTTTGGGGGCCTTTGCGGCGGGTCTGGTGCTGGATGAAACCGACAAGCGCAAGGAGCTCGATCGCCAGATCATGCCCATTGCTGACATTCTGGTTCCCATCTTCTTTGTTACGGTGGGGGCTAAGGCCGACCTGGGGGTGCTCAACCCCACTGTGGCCGCCAACCGTGAGGGGCTGGTGATTGCGGTGTTTTTGCTGGCGGTGGCGATCGTGGGCAAGGTGGTTACGGGCTGGACGGCCTTTGGCCAGCCGCTGAACCGTCTGGCGATCGGTATTGGTATGGTGCCTCGGGGCGAGGTGGGGCTGGTGTTTGCGGGCATTGGTTCGGCCAGCGGGGTGCTGACCAAGCCGTTGGAGGCGGCGATTATCATCATGGTGATTGCCACCACATTTCTGGCTCCGCCGTTTTTGCGGATTGCCTTTAAGGGCAGTGAAACGGAGGCGATCGCCCCAGAGGCGGCCCCGGAACCCGCCGACGTGGCGTCCTAACGGTCTCTGTCTAGAAATAGGGATTTCGTAGGGTGCATTAGCGCAGCAATGCACCGTCTAGAGACCAAGCGACAAGCAATCCATCCGTAGGGTGGGCACTGCCCACCACCGGGGAGAATGATTTCCCGAAATCACCTTAGGCCTTGGTCGAGTTGATGGTGGAGTGGGTTTCGCGGCGCACAGTTAGGGGTTTAAAGCCAGATCTGCTGCTGGGGCCATTTCGCTGGCCCCAGACCCCCGTCGAGAAGGACGTTCCGCCGTCCTTCACCTCACGGAAAGGACTGATCGATCATCGGTTTAAACCCCTCTCCTGCAAACCGGCCTTTCAGACTCTGCGATCCACCGCCCCTGCCCCATCACCCCCACCCTCCCCATCACCCCCACCCAAAACTCAAAACTTAGAACTCAAAACTTAGAACTCAAAACTTCCCCCCACCCCCTACCCACCATGCTCCACGCCTGCGTCTACGCCACAATCCTGCTGGGTTTCTTCGGCATCATCTTCAAAGAAAACCTGGTGATGAAAATTATCGCCATGGATGTCATGAGCACTGGGGCGATCGCGCTGTTTGTGCTGGTGGCGGCCAGAACCGGGGTGCGCACCCCGATTGTGGGCATCTTGCCGGAGGAAGGCTATGCCGACCCGGTGCCCCAGGCGGTGATTTTGACGGCGATCGTGATTGGGTTCTCGATTCAGGCGCTGATGCTGGTGGGGGTAATGAAGCTGGCCCGCGACAACCCCACTCTGGAGACCCGCGCCATTGAGGAGGAGTACCGGTCATGACGGACACGACAATTTTCTGGGTAGCGCTGCCCTTCTTTGTTGGGTTTACGGTGTATTTGCTGCCGCAGACGGCGCGGCTGCTCACCCTGGCGGTCGCTCTGGCCTCGCTGGTCTACGCTGGGGCGCTGTTCGTGCAGCCCGAGCCGTTAGATCTACGGCTGCTCGACAGCTTTGGCGTTACCCTGCTGGCCGATCAGCTCAGCGCCTACTTTATTCTCACCAATGCCCTGGTGACGGCGGCGGTAATTCTCTACTGCTGGGATACGGGCAAGACCGCCTTTTTTTATGCCCAGACGGTCATTCTCCACGGCAGCATCAACGCCACCTTTGTCTGCGCCGATTTTATTAGCCTCTACGTGGCGCTGGAGGTAATTGGCATAGCGGCGTTCCTGCTGATTGCCTACCCCCGCCAAGACCGCACCCTGTGGGTAGCCCTGCGCTATCTATTTATCAGCAATACGGCGATGCTGTTTTACCTGGTGGGGGCAGTGCTGGTGTACCAAACCCACCAGTCCTTTGCCTTTACGGGGCTGCGCGGTGCCCCCACCGAGGCAGTGGTGCTGATCGTGCTGGGGCTGCTGGTGAAGGGGGGCGTATTTGTCTCGGGGCTGTGGCTGCCCCTCACCCACGCCGAGGCCGAAAGCCCGGTGTCGGCGCTGATGTCGGGGGTGTTGGTGAAGGCGGGGGTGTTTCCCCTGGTGCGCTTTGCCCTGCTGGTGGAGGAGCTTGACCCGCTGCTGCGGCTGTTTGGCGTGGCCACGGCGGTGCTGGGGGTAGTCTATGCCCTGGTCGAAACCGATGCCAAGCGGGTGCTGGCCCTGAGCACGGTGTCTCAAGTGGGCTGGGTGATGGCCGCCCCCCCGGTGGCGGGGGTCTATGCCCTGGCCCACGGGCTGGTGAAAGGGGCGCTGTTTTTGACCGTGGGCAACCTGCCCAGCCGCAACCTGGCGGTGCTGCAGCAGCGGCCCATGGCCACCAGTCTGTGGCTGCCGCTGACGGTGGGCAGTCTGGCGATCGCAGGCTGCCCGCTATTTCTGGGTTTTGGGGCCAAGGCCCTCACCCTGGAGTACGTTCTCCCCTGGCAGGGCAGCATTCTGGGGCTGGCGGCCCTGGGTACGGCGGTGATCTACGCCAAATTTATGGTGCTGCCCCACCAGCACGACGAGAAATTCGTCGCCAGTCCGGGACTGTGGACGGCGCTGGCGGTGCTGCTGGGTTCTCTCATTCTCGCCAATGTGGTGTACCTGGAAGCCTACACGGGGCCAAAGCTGCTGACGGCGCTGGCCACCATCGGCGGTGGTTTAGCTATTCATCAGCTGTTGGTGAAGCGGGTTAAGTTTGTCCTGCCTCGGGCGCTAGAAGACTTTGAGCACCTGATTGGCGGCATGAGTTTGACCCTGGTGGTGTTGTTCTGGATGGTGTGGTCATGGCTGGCTATTTAAACCTGCTGCTGCGGTTGACAATCTGGTTTTTGCTCACCGCCGATCTGAGCTGGGCCAACATTTTGATCGGGGTGACGGTGTCGGTGCTGCTGCCCCGTGGAGCAACCAACCCTGGCATGCTGAAGGACTGGCTGCGTACCCTGGGGGAAGTGGTGGTGGCCATCCCCCAGGCCTACGCCGAGGCCGTTGAAATTATGGTGCGGCCCCACCGCCACGAGGTGGTCACCGTCGATCGCGCCAAGCCCCGCCGCACCCCGAGCCTGCTGTTTCTCGACATTTTTTTAATCACCTTTACGCCTAAAACCATCGTGCAGCGCTACCGCCAGCAGGGCTGGTACGAGGTGCACCGCCTGAGTCGGAGGCCCAACCCATGACCCTGGTTCTGATTGCCATGATCGGCGCGCTGCTGATTCCAATGATTGAGGCGCTGCAAGACGAAGACATCTGGCAGCGGATGCTGGCCTTTGCCAGCATTGCCACCAAAACTTCGGTGATGATTTTGGTGATTGCCGTGCTGCAAGACGACTGGATGATCGGCGTGGTGGGGGTAATTATTCTCAGCGTGGGCAACGCGGCGCTGATGCTGCTGGCCCAAATTATCAAACGGGTCAACGACGTAATGGATCGGTGAGGGACAGGGATGGAGTTGTTTTATCGCGTGAAGTGCAGCTGGAGATGGGATCGACCCCCCTACTCTCTACGGGAATACATGCCTCTCTCACCTTCCTTAACAAGGGGGGCCTTAACAAGGGGGGCCTTAACAAGGGGGGCCTTAACAAGGGGGGCAGGGGGGAGCTTCAGAGGGCATTTCGTGAGTTTAGAAACCGCTTTGCACCGGCAGTTTTAGGGGGAAATCTAGCATGATCAATCTTCTCAGCTATACCTGCATTGTGATAGGCCTGGTGTTTTGGTACTGGGGCACCTGGCCACTGCTGGGGCGGCGGTCGGTGCTCTACAAGCTCCACGGGCTCTCGGTGGCCGACACCCTGGGGTCGATGGCGATCGTCGTGGGGCTGCTGCTGCGCATTCCCCAGGAGTGGCCGCTGCTGGTGCTGGCGCTGATCTCCCTGGCAATCTGGAATACGGTACTGGGCTACGTGCTGGCCTACTGCTCAACGGAGGACAGCAGCTATGACGGGTAACTACGTCTACGCGATTATATTGCTGCTGCCCCTGGCGGCGGCGATGGTAATTGTGCAGCAAAACCCCTACCAGGCGCTGGTGATGCGGGGTATTTTGGGGGCGGTGGCGGCCCTGGTCTACGCCATGCTGGGCGGGGCCGATGTGGCGCTGACCGAGGCCCTGGTGGGCACCATGCTGGCTATCACCCTCTACGCGGTGGCGGTGCGATCGTCCCTGGTGATGCGCCTGGGGGTGCTGGAGGGCGAGGGGGTAAAGGACAGCCTGCAATGGCAGCCGCTGCTCGACTACCTGCGAGCCATGCTGAAGCGCTACCAGCTGCGGCTGGAGCTGGTGCCCTACGCCGATAAAGCGGCTTTGCAGCAAGCCCTGGCCGAGAAGGCCATCCACAGTAGCTGCCTGAACGTTGGGGCGCTGGACTGGGGCCAGGGGGACGGGCCACTCTACCCGATCACCTCCCTCGATCGGCCCCCTTACCAGATCTGCACTCGAGTGCCGCGCCTATACGAAATATTTTCCCTGGAGCTGCCGCCGGTTATGGCAGACATCACGATGTTTAAATGCGATCGCCCTTCTCCGGGCAAATCTCCGGTGCTGGAGGAGCAGCTATGAAATGGGTCTATTTGGCGGCGGGTCTGCTGCTGTTTGTCAAAATGCTGCTGTTGCCCGACCCCGTAGCCGAGGGCTTGGGGACAGAAATCGCCGAGGCGATCGCCGTCGAGAGCAATGTGCCCAACGCTGTCTCGGGGATTATCTTTCGCAACCGTCTCTACGACACCATCTTTGAGGTGGTGGTGTTCACCATCGCCACCATGGGGGCCAAGTACCTGCTGGCCGACGAACCGCCCTCGGCCTCGTTCTACAGCTTTGACGACGAGCCCTCCATTGTGCTGGCCCGGCTGGGGGCCACCATCGCCGCCCTGGTGGGGATTGAGCTGTCGATTCGCGGCCACCTCAGCCCCGGCGGGGGCTTTGCGGCGGGGGTGGCCGGGGGGACGGCGATCGGTCTGATCGCCATCACCGCCGCCTCCCCCGAGTGGATGCAGGCGATCTACGAACGCTGGTACGCCGCCACCTGGGAAAAGGTGTCGGTGCTGATTTTCATTGCCCTGGCGGTGGTGACGCTGGTGGGCATAGAGCTACCCCCCGGCCAGTTTGGCACGCTGCTGAGCGGCGGCATTATTCCGGTGATGAATATTTTGGTGGCCCTCAAGGTGGCCCTGGGTTCGTGGGCGATCACCCTGCTGTTCATTCGCTATCGGGGGCTGCTGTAGGGCGCTGAGCGGGTTCAAGACTAAACGTGCGAATGTGCAAATGTTAAAACGGGTAAGTAAGGCTCTACTAAAGGCGTTTGCATGGGTGCACTGGCCCCAAAAAGTAGCCACGGCCACCAAATCTCTCTCCTTTGGGTCGCTGCACCCCTATCTCCGGAGGGAGCAGTTTTGGGACTCAGGCTAACTACCATAGCGAACATAACTTCATCTGGGAGAACGCCACCATGGCTAACACCGAAAGCGAACAAAAGCAGCAGTCCACCGAATCTAGCGACGGGTACAACACCCCCATCGACGAGAGCCAGCGCCACACCGGCATGTACGAAGCTGGCGATGGCAAGCAAGAAGCTCAGCCCGAAGGCGGCAGCAGCAATGCCGGCCCTGAGGGTGCTCCCAACCAGGGCACCGAAAAGCGCTAGAGCTGGACTGATCCAGATTTGCACCCGATTTGAGAAGGTAGCGATCGCCCCGGCTGCGATCGCTACCTTTTGCCGTGGGCGTTGCTGAGAAATGGCGATCCCTCCCCCTTGCCACGACTGTCGGCTAGAGCTGCGATCGCGCTGGTCTCAGACCTGGCGGCGTCTGGCTCTGCCCGAGCCGCCCCTGTGGGATGATCTGTGCGATCGCTACACCGAACCCCATCGGGCTTACCATACCCTGCACCACCTCAGCGAATGCTTTAGCTGGTTTGACCGCGCCCACAATCTAGCCCAAAGCCCTGGGGCTGTGGAGCTGGCCCTCTGGTTTCACGATGTCGTATACGACCCCCGCCGCGCCGACAACGAAGCCCAGAGTGCCGCCTGGGCCTCGCGGGTAATCGACGGGGTCGGCGGCGGGCCGGTGCTTCAGCAGACGGTGCACGCCATGATTTTGGCCACCCAGCACCACAGCACCTTGGGTACCGGCGATGGGCTGCTGGTGATAGACAGCGATCTGGCTATTTTGGGGGCGGCACCGGGCCGCTTTGCCCAGTACGAAGCGCAAATTCGCCAGGAGTACGCCTGGGTGCCCGAGGCGGTATTCTGCCAAAAGCGGGCCGAGGTCATCGCCGCTTTTTTGGCACGGCCCTCAATTTTCACCCTGGGGCTTTTTCGGGCGCGGCTAGAGGAGCAGGCCCGGCAAAACCTGGCTCGCTCCCTGGCAAGGTTGAGACCGGAGCCCGGGGCAGACCCAACGCCGCCAGGATAAAATGCAGCCAATCCATTCGGTGAGGCATTCAGCCCATTCAGCTATGGACGTTTTGATCAATATAGACGTCAGCGATCTCGCCGCTGCGGAGAAGTTTTACACCCAAACCTTTGACCTCAGACCAGGTCGCCGCCTGGGCGACACGATCGTTGAACTGACGGGTGGCCCAGCGAGCATCTTTTTGCTGCAAAAGGCAGCGGGTTCCCAGGCGTCGCCCCAGAGTGCTGAGCTGCGCCGGTTTGAGCGCCACTGGACTCCCATCCATCTAGATTTTGTGGTGGAGAACATCGAAGCGGCAGCACGCCGCGCCCTTGAGGGCGGTGCGGTGCAGGAGTTGCCCATTCAGCAGGCTGCCTGGGGAAAAATTGCCCCCATGGCCGATCCCTTTGGCAATGGTTTTTGCCTGATCCAGTTTGAGGGCGCGGGGTACGATGCGATGGCCGACTGCTGCCCCGACTAAATCTCAATATTGATTAACCCTGGGAAATTATTGGTATATTTGAACTATTATACTGCTTTGCTACCGCAGAACTCTAAGGTTTTCCTATGGCGTACGATAACCCGAGCATTCTGTCCCATATTTCCCTTGGCACCAATGACTTTGAGAGGGCGGTGGCCTTCTACGATCGCGTCTTGCCCACCCTGGGCTGCAAGCGCATTGCAGAGCACCCCGGAGTGATAGCCTACGGCAAAGTCTACCCAGAATTTTGGATTGGGCTGCCCCACGACGACCAGCCCGCCACGGTGGGCAACGGCACCCACATCGGGTTTGTGGCCCCCACTAAAGCGGCGGTGCACGCTTTCTACGAGGCGGCGATCGCCGCCGGAGCCAAAGATGACGGCCCCCCCGGCCCCCGACCCGACTACGGCGAACCCTACTACGGCTGCTTTGTGCGCGACCTCGACGGCCACAAAATTGAAGCCTCCTACTGGGATCTGGCGCTGATCGAAGAACTCTACGGCGTGCCCGCTCCGGCCTAGGGTCGGGGGGAAGGGTCGAGGGGGGAAGGGCTACCGATCGGTATAGCTAGCGGGGGGGGCAGCGTCCCAAGCCTTTTCGCTCAGCAGCGCGTCTATGTCAGTACTGCCAGGCCAGCAATCGGGAAACACCGTTTGAGGGTAGTCTTCTCGCGCATCGGCAAGGGCATTTTCCCATAGTTCTGGAAACGTGTTTAGCCAGTGCGGTTGCAGGCTGGGAGATTGTTTCAGCAGCTTTTGCAGCTGTCGCCGCTGTTCTCGAATGGTCAGTTCCCAGCCCCGATAATCGGCGGGAGAGGCTACATACAGCCGCTTAAGCAAGTGGTTGAGCAGTACCTCAACGCGGCTTTCCAACTCCCTGCGGTCGCGTCCTGCCAAGCCTTCAATTTCCTCAATCAGGGCGGCAATATCCAGGGCGGCAAAGTTGCCCGCCTTGAGCTTGGCCACGGTGTCGTCGTACCAGGCCACTAGGTCTTGCTGGTAAAGGGTGGGGGGAGCAGTAGCTTTGACCATCGGCGGCGATCGCGGGAATGGGTGAGATTTAGGGCGTTCTCATTTTATCAATAGAGCTAATCCATTGCCCTGGATTGACATTCTTGCATCCTCCATAGCCCAACGTTTTTCAGGCAATGAACTGATTGCGGAGCTAAGAAGGATCCCGACTGCGATTAGGGCTGGTTGGCGATCGCGACAACTTCTTGGCTGAGGCGATCGCCGATCTCGTCTTCGGCAACATCCAGGTCGTAGTCCATCTGCAAGCCGAGCCAAAACCGGGGCGACATATCAAAATAGCGGGCCAGACGCAGGGCTGTATCGGCGGTAATGCGCCGCTTGCCGTGAACGATTTCGTTGATGCGTCGGGCTGGCACCCTCAGGGCCAGGGCAATTTGGTTTTGGCTGAGGTTCATGGGCTTGAGAAATTCTTCTAGTAAGATTTCGCCCGGATGCACTGGCTTTAGCTTGTCCTGGCTCATTGGTTTGCTTCAGTGGTCGGCTGATGGTTGATTGACCGTAATGTATGGCTTACCCATTGGGAGGCAACATACAATAGAGCTATCTTAGAAAACCATACAGCGACCATGACTCCTCAGCCAATGGTGCGACCCTCATCTCTGATGGCGTCTGGGGTACAGATGCGAGAGTTTGGTGGGGTCTATTTGTTTAGATTTTCGGATGAGCTGCAAAGCCGCTTTGAGACACTGCTCGACCGATATAAAACGGCTACCCTTACGGCTGAAGAAATGGCTGAATATGCTGGCATTACTGAGCTTCAGCGTATTTTACCCTGGTCAATGCCCGGCTAGTTGCTAGAGGAGAAGTGCCCAAATGTTGAATATCTCTTTGCCAGATAATTTAGAGACGGTTATTACTCAACAGGCTGAACAGGCTGGATTTGACACGGCAACCGATTACCTGGTGCATTTAGTCTTGAGGGAGCAAGAGCGCCTTTCTCAACAGGCAAAGATCGAGGCACTTTTGCTAGAGGGTTTAGAGAGCGGCGAACCTGTTGAAGCGACTGACGAGTGGTGGGAACAGAAGCACTCGGCTTTAATTGCTCAACTACCCATGGATTAGCATGGGTAAGCAAATTACGGTTCGCCCACGGGCAAGCCAAGACCTTGATGACCACTTCACCTACATTGCCCAAAGCAACTCTGAAGCAGCTTTGAGATTTTTCGATGCGGTTAGGTCAACTATCGCGCAAATCGCTAGAATGCCTGGCATTGGCGTTGTTTACCCAGTTCAGAGTGCTGCGTTGCAGGGTTTGAGGAAATGGCCTGTGAAGGGACTTAAACAATACATAATTTTTTATCTTGACTTACCTGAAGCGGTTGAAGTCGTCCGCATCTTATATGGGTCGCAGGATATCGATAGCATTCTTGAGCGTCAGCAGTGAGCATTAGAAAGCATGCAATAGAATTATTCTGCCAGTAAATCATGTGGTGGCCATGACTCCTCGGCGAATAGCGATTTCCTCATCTATTAGGAGGATGCCTGGCATGCTATGCAGTATTTTTCAGGAGATGCCTGCGTAGAGTCGTGAACGATCTAAAAGGCTGTCTTTAGTCAAAAAACGCTAAATTGACATGAGAATTCACTTTGAGGAATGGGTTTTGTCTCTTGGAATTAGTGAAACCGCAAAGGAGATTTTTCGGGAATCTATAACCTGTTATAGATCACGAGCATATAGAGCATCACTACTCTTTTCCTATATAGGCTTTCAGACGGTTTTAAAAGAAAGACTGCTTAATTCCCGCATTTCAAACGGAATCAGTGAAAGTTACTGGAATAAAATAGCCAAGAATCTAGTGGACGATGAAAAATGGGATCATCAAGTTTATGAATGCTTAAGGATGAAGACTCCTTCCGAAATATTTCTGGTCAGCGATGATATTAGACATCAAGTCGAGTACTGGAAGAATAGAAGGAACGACTGTGCACATATTAGAAAAAATCAGATAAGTCATTCTCACGTCGAATCCTTTTGGCTTTTTGTCGAGTCAAACCTGAGCAAGCTTGTGGTTGGGGGTAGCAGAGAAGGTCTTGTGGAGGAGGTCAAGAATCATTTTGACAAGAGAAAGACCCCTGAAGGAAAAGATTTTTCTCATTTGATTTCATCTATATCAAAATCTGTCAATCATGAAGAATTGAAGATGTTTTTTGCCGAGATTGATCGTGTCCTGTCTAGCCAAGATAGAGAGACCGATCCAACTGGCATGGAAACTTCCAGAGTGTCATTTTTTAGCCAAATTCTCGAATCTGGAAGCCAAGAGATTGGGAAAAGTTTAATCGAATATATGTCACAAAGTGATGATGGTTTTATTCTTCCAGGCAATACTATTTTGGTTAGAGTTTTGCGTGAAATTCCTGAGAGAGTAAGCTTTCTTTCAGAGAGGCCAGATTTGATTAGAATGCTATGGTTTTCCAATCTTTTCCCTTTGAGAAATGATGTTTCTAGCTCTTTCTTTAATGACTTTTATGTCTATTGCGCTTTACTAAGACAACACTTGATTCCATCTGATCAGATGCAAGAAGCGCATAAGAGAATTCTTGAGAGATCAGGCGCATTTTCTCCCCAAGAGGAAGATATGGAAATTCTTGTGTTAAGCGGGTTTTTTGAGGTTCTTAAAATCGAAATGTTCGAGAATAGAAGAATAAACCAATATAAATGGTCAAACAATTATGGCCCATTGCTTGTTTCATTTTTGAAATACATCAATCTCGACAAAGAGGTGATGAATGGTCTTGTTTATGGGTTGTCTGGGACGAACTATCCATACAGGCTTTGCAACTTTCTCAACAAGGCTATAGTAGAAGATGAAAGCCTTAAGACTAAGATGGAGAAACTTTTCCAAGAATATAACATTGAGTTGCCCGAACATCTGACAGCAATGCACAATTCTGGGTTAAAGATCTTTTCAGGCAATAAACACATAGTCCTGAACGATGCTTTCCCGTCTGACGAAAAAAGCTTTTATGAGGATATTCCTTTCTAAGGGGAGTATTAAATGTATTTTGCTTGATGAACTTGAAAAATTATATCTCTTGCCTTTATGGTCCAAAATTATCAGGTATATCCTTTAAAGACCAATCAAGCACCTCGCAAAGCTTTTTGAATTCGCGTGGTGTCATTTTTGGTTCGTAAATTCCAGTTTCCCAGTTGCTGATCGTCTGATCAGTCTTGCCCAGAGCTAGACCAATATCTCGCTGAGTCAGACCAAGTTCTTCCCTACGTCGCTTCAAGGGAGACTCTTTGGGCGGTGGAGCATCGTCAGCCATCAATTACAAGTGAGCTTATACATACATGCTTGACATGCTCGTTACAAGCATGCTTGGATTGTTATTGTGGATTACAAGCTGGCTTGGATAGATGCTCTGTCGAGACAACATGCTCGGTAGCCCTAAGCTTTCGCCTGTTTCCCTTTGTCATGTCACAGTTTCCCATTTTGCGGAGGGTTTCGCACCCTATGTAGGGATTCTTGCGGCAAAAGACCTCCGAGTTTTTACAAAACTCGGAGGTCTGGATCCATTTGTCACCCTTATTGACCTACCACCATGTCAGACTTTATCCCCAACGGCGAATTCTACAGCCAGCCGCCCTCCGGCAACCCGCCCGACACAGCCCCCGCCGACCCCCGCGAGCCCGTGCGCGTCATGCTGATCGGCACCGCCAGCGGCATGGAACTCGTCATCGCCCACCTGCACAGCATCGGCTTTGCCGAACCCCGCGCCTGGAGCAAACCCCAGCTCGACCCCGTCACCGGCCAGCCCATGCGCATTCTCACCAAATGGATACGCCGCTGAGTCGCCTCGCAGGGCCGGTTTTGCAGGCCAGTTAAATAGGTGGCTCGCCGGGTATAGTCAGTGTATTCACCGCGCATTATTGTAGGCCCATGAGTACAGACCTACCGCCTATCCCCGACAGTCGCAGCGAGCTGGTGCAGTTTATTTTGCTGGCGCGCGATCGCGGCACCTCCGACGAGTTTATTAGCAAGCTGCTGCGCGACTACGGCTGGCCCTCCCGTGAAGTGGAGCGCGCCTTCTTTGAGGTTTACGAGGGGCTGTTGGGTCGCCCGCTGCCCACGCCGCGCGGCACCTCGGGCGAGCTGGCCCGCGATGCGTTCTTTTATTTGCTGGCCTTTGTCACCCTGGGCATCTGGATTCAGGCGCTGGGGGAGATGGCCTTTATCTTCATCAACCACCTGATCCCCGACAACCTCAACAACTACTACGGCGACCCCTCCTGGCAGGTGGCCTTTGCCCTGGCCCGGCTGATTGTCGCCTACCCGGTGTACCTGGGGCTGATGCGGCAGATCAACCGCGACCTGGCGACCCACCGCGAAAAGCATTTTTCGGGGGTGCGCAAGTGGCTGACGTATCTAACCCTGCTGGTGGCAGCGCTGATTGCCATTGGCGCAGTGATCGCCTTTTTGACCTCGTTTTTGCGGGGTGAGCTGACGCCGCGCTTTTTGCTCAAGGTGCTGGTGGTGCTGGTGCTGGATGGCGGGGTGCTGTGGTACTACTTCGACTGGATTCGGCGAAAGCCGGGAGCTAAGGTTCTAAATTTGGCCCATGAATAGGGGTAGGGGTTGGCAGGTTAGAACGTTTTAGAACGTTGGCCAGTTGGGATAGGACGACACAGCTATGAATTTTGCCCTTCTCGAACTCAAGTTTCTAATTTTGGGTCTATGACTAAGACGTTTGATCATCGAGCTTTTGATCGGGCCTTTGCCGGGGCGGCGACGGTGGCGGTGGGGTTGGCGATCGCAGCGGGCTTTTGGGTACTGGGTACGCCGGGGCGGCAGCGCGAGATTGCCGCCGACCGCCAGCGGTTGCAGGATGTGGCGACGATCGCCCAGCTGCTCCACGACCAATACCTGAATGCAGGGGACGGTTTTGAGCTGCCCGCCACCCTGGAGGCAAGTGAGCTGCGCAACGACCCCCTGACCAATCAGCCCTACGAATACGCTCGGCTGGGCGATCGCACCTTTGAGCTGTGCGCTACCTTTGATACCGACAGCAGCAGCCACCGCCTGACCCGCAACAACAACCCCGAAGCTGAGCGCTGGCAGCACCCCGAGGGGCGTCAGTGCTTTGAGTTTGACGTGGCGGTATATCCGACAGTGATGTATTAAATGACGCTTTTTTGGGGCTCAGCAAGGGGCGGCCAGGGCTTTGCATGACTAAGAATTGTTGCTAAAGCCTTAACGAAAGTCAGTAAAATCAGTCTAATGTAGTGGAGCAAGCCGGAGCAGGAAGGCGATCGGTTTACCGTTGCCTTTGTCGAAAAAAACGCCACCGAGCCGTACTTTACCGTTAATCTTTCCTCTTTTTTAGAAAGCCGCAGAACTACCCCTTCTGTGTTTTTCAGCGCAGCTAGTGGTTTAGACCGCTGGCTAAGTTTGGGTTAGCACTAATTAGCTCTAATAGTTTGAGGAAAAAATAATGAAAGCATTATTGCTATATCCGCTTTTTCCTAAAACCTTTTGGTCCTTTGATCGGTTTATGGAAATGGCCAGCCTCAAGGCCTTTATTCCCCCGCTGGGCATTATTACCGTCGCGTCGCTGCTGCCCAGAGATTGGGAAATTCGCTTCTGCGATCGCAACGTCAGCCCCGAGAGCGAGGCCGATTGGCAGTGGTGCGACCTGGTCATTCTCTCGGCCATGGCGGTGCAGAAAGCCGACTTTCACCACCTGATTCGCAAGGCGGTGCAGCTGGGCAAAAAAGTGGCGGTGGGCGGCCCCTACCCCACGGCCCTGCCCGAGCACGCCCTGGCCTCGGGGGCCCACTACCTGGTGCTAGACGAGGGTGAAATCACCGTTGCCCCCTTCCTGCAAGCGCTGGCGGAGGGGCAGGAGAGCGGTGTTTTTCGAGCCGACGAAAAGCCCGATGTCACCCTCAGCCCGATGCCGCGCTTTGACCTGCTCAAGCGCGATGACTACATGATGATGGCGATTCAATTTTCGCGCGGCTGCCCCTTCAACTGCGAGTTTTGCGACATCATCACCCTCTATGGTCGCAAGCCCCGCACCAAGGGCGTTGAGCAGACCTTAGCCGAGCTGCAAGCGCTCTACGACCTGGGCTGGCGCGGCACTATTTTTATCGTTGACGACAATTTTATTGGCAACCAGCGCAACGTCAAACTGCTGCTGCGATCGCTGATTCCCTGGATGCAGGCGCATAACTATCCCTTCACCTTTTTCACCGAGGCTTCGGTGAATTTGGCGGAAGATCCGGAGCTGCTGGACTTGATGTCGCGATCGGGTTTCTACGGCGTATTTCTAGGCATAGAAACCCCCGACCAGGACAGCCTAAAAGTCACTCGCAAGCAGCAAAATACCCGCAATCCCCTGACCGAGGCCTGCCGCAAAATCAACGATGCCGGGCTGATGATCTACGCCGGATTTATCATTGGGTTCGATGGCGAGCGATCGGGGGCGGGCCAGCGCATTCAAGACTTTGTGGAGGAAACCGCGCTGCCCCAGCCGATGCTGGGGGTGCTGCAAGCGCCGCCCCACACCGCCCTGTGGCATCGGCTTCAGCGGGAGGGCCGCCTGCTGGAAGATCGCGGCTGCATCGAGTATGGCGACCAAAACACCCTGATGAATTTTGTGCCGACGCGGCCCCTGGCGGAGATCGCCCACGAGTATGTGGAGGCGCTGTGGACGATGTATGAACCGGCGGCCTACCTGCGACGATGTCTGCGCCACTGCCAAAACATCAAGACCAATAACTATTTTCAGCAGCAGATCTCGTTTCCCCTGTGGAAGGGGGCCAAGCTGGTGGCCCGGCTGATCTGGCAGCAGGGTATTGCCATGGGCGAGATTCGCGGCCAGTTTTGGCGGCAGCTGTGGACGATGGCGACCACCAAACCCCGGCTGCTGGGGCTGTACCTGGGGCTCTGTGCCGCCGGGGGCCACTTCTGGGAATACCGGGAGCTGGCGCGGGAGCGCATCGGCGGTCAGCTGGGCTACGACCCGCTGCTGCCGCCGCCAGAAGATGCTCCGGTGGCGGCGCAGGCGGCGCTGGTGGCCAGTCGCTAGGTTTTGTTTAGGAGATTTCTGGAAAAGGAGATCGCCGCTCTATGCGGCGACTGCAACCACCGTAGGGTGGGCACTGCCCACCATTAGGGAGAAAGCTTTCCAGAAGTCGCCCTAGGCCCTAGAGCGTGACCCCAAGGGCCTAACTTCAGTTTAGGAGCATGAATAGTCCAGGCTGGGCTGGGCGATCGCCGGTAGCTCCAACTCCTGCATGACGGCCCTGGGGTCGGGCAGGGTGTCGGGATCGCCCACGTAGATGCCCAGCGACCGGGCCACTTTGACCATGGTGCTGTCGGTTTCGACCGGGCTGGGGCAGATGCCGCGCAGGTGGCACTCGCGCACGGTGGCGATCACGTCGCTGAGGTCTTTGGAGCGCACCCGGCCCGCCTCCCACACCACCAGGCGGTTGTAGCGGCCCTCGGCGATCAGATCGACGGCTTTGCGGCCAAAGGCGGAGGCCAGCAGGCGATCGCTGGCGGTGGGAATGCCGCTGCGCTGGATGTGGCCCAGCACCATGGCGCGGGTTTCGACCCGATCCATATCGCAGTAGGCGGTGTCGCCGGTCTGGCACAGGGTGCGGCTGCGATCGGCGATCGCCGTGGCCAGCGCTTCGCCAATCAGATGCTGGGGTTTGCCGTCTTCGCCGTGGACGCCCTCGGCCACCACCACCAGGGCAAACTTGCGGCCCCGCTGGCGCAGGTCGGCAATGTGCTGGCAGATCTGGGTGATTACCAGGGGGCTGAGGTTGGGCACCAGCTCGGGAATCAGGATGACGTCGGCCCCGCCCGCAATGCCGCCGTGGAGGGCCAGATGCCCGGCGTCGCGACCCATGACCTCGACCACCATGACGCGATCGTGGCTGGCGGCGGTAAAGGTGAGGTCGTAGAGGGCGCTGTTTACCGTCTGCACCGCCGTATTAAAGCCAATCGACTTTTCGGTGAAGGGGACGTCGTTGTCGATGGTTTTGGGAATGCCGATCAGGTTCCAGCCGCCGCGCTGGGCCAGGTCGTAGATGATGTCGAGGCTGCCGTCGCCGCCGATGGCAATCAGGGCGTCGAGGTTGAGTTTTTCGTAGCCCGCCAAAATTTTGGCCATCTGGTCAGGGCCGTCGAAACGGCTTTTGCTGAGCGAGCCTAGAATGGTGCCGCTGAGAAATTGCAGCACGTCGAGCCCCTGCAAAATGCCGGGAATGTCGTAGCCGTGGTCGGTGAGCAGCAGGTGGTCGGGGTCGTACTGACCGTCGGCCACCTGCATAAAGCCGTCGGTGCTGTAGGGTATGCCAATCACGTCCCACCCGCGCCGGTTGGCGCATTTAACCACCGCTCGAATGACGGCGTTGAGGCCGGGGCAGTCGCCGCCGCTGGTGAGAATGCCAATGCGCTGAGGGGTGGTCATAGAACGGTATCCGAAAGGCTGATCTCCTCAATCCTCAAGCCAATGGAGTCTGAGAAATTGCCTTCTTCAACAGTCTTAATGGAGAATAATTTTCGTTTAAATACTCGTTTCAGTGGGTGCGCCGTTGACCCAGCTATCGGTGAGGTCGGGTGGGAGGGCCGTTTCGGTGGGGTCCAGAATCAAGGGTCGCAGCCCCTGGCCTGTCTGTTGGGTCGGGCGTGGCAAGGCTTAAAATACAGGGCTTTTGGCCAGAATTGATGACACACCCTAGAATTGTGCAGACACCGCGATAGATCTTCTCAAAGAGTAAACACAGATTATGTAGGGCTAGTAAATGCCATGAGTGCTCAGTCTTCACCCCTCAACATAAGATGGCTACGGGCATTTGCTCTGGCTGGCCTTTGCACCGCTTTGGTCGGCGGGGCGGCCTGTACGTTTGACAGCGCTTCCAACGGATCTACCCCTGCGGCCCAGGCAGAGCCAGCTAGCTTTGATCAGCTGACTGGGCGGGTGCTTGAGCTTTACTATGGCGATGACCCAGACGGGGCGACTCTGCTGGCAGAGCAGGCTTTGAACCTGGCTGAAACCGACCAGGGGCCAGACCACCCGGCTACAGCTATAGCCCTCAACAACCTGGCTTTTTTGTACGATACGGCGGGTCGCCACGGGGAAGCCGAGCCCCTGTACCAGCGGGCAATGGCCATTGATGCAGAGACCCTGGCCGCCGACGATCTCGATCTGGCTCTGACCCTCAACAACTTAGCCGTTTCATACGCTTTAACGGGGCGCTACGACGAGGCAGAACCCCTGGCTCAGCAGGCATTGGCCATTCGCCAGGCCAGACTCGGCCCCGATCATATCGATACCTACAACAGTCTGATTAACCTGGGGTTTACCTACCAGCTTCTGGGCCGCTACAGCGAGGCCGAGCCCCTGTACCAGGAGGCCCTGGCCATCGCAGAGGCAAAACTAGGCCCAAACCACAGCGCGACCGCTGACAGGCTGCAAAACCTGGGCGAGTTGTATCAAGCCATGGGCCGCGATGACGCAGCGGCACCGCTGCTAGAGCGGGCCGCTGCGATTCAATCGGCTCCCTCCGCTGAGGGGCCAGACCCAGCGTGCGATCGCCCCCCGGTGGTCGGGGCAGGGCGGCTGGGTTACAGTGCTGCCCAGGCCGCGATCGACTGCCCCTAAAAAAGACAGCTTCCTAAGTACATAGGTCAGTGGACCACTCTTCGGAGCCCCGACCCGGCTGGCAGCGCACCTGCTGACCGGCCCAGTCGAGCCGCCACTGGTCGCCCTCGGGCACAAACTCCAGACGGTAGCGCGTACCGTTGACGGAGTCGTCGGCCAGACCGGTTTGGGTCAAGAGCACCAGCGCCTGATCGTCGGTTTCATCGATCAGCTCCACCTCTTCTTCAAAGTTGCCTTCCCCAGGCTCGGTGCTGCCAAAGACCGCTAAGGCAATATCGGTAGGATCTTCCCCTACCGCCGTGTCATCGTCGGGAACGGCCACTTCGTTGTAGTCGGCGCGATCGCCCACCGCATCGTCGGCCCCGTCGGTCTCAGGCTGGACGGGGGCTTCGGTGGTGGGAGCCCCGGCGTCGGGGGGGGTGGCGGCGGGTTCGCAGGCGGCCAGGGTAAACAGCAGGGCACCAGCCGTCAGGGCCGGGAACAGGAATTTGCTAACCATAGGGTTTCCTTCCGTAACGTTTATTAATGTATTCCAGACAACAAAGCGGGAATTGTTCGCAGAATACAGGACGACCTCTCCCCTGCGCCATAGCTGGGTTCATCTTTCTAAAAAATATGGAAAAAATCTCGGCTTCCCTGTCGATCGGGTGGAGGGCCAAACGACTAGTTTTCAAAGACGACATTGCAGCGGTTGATTTAGCTGGGACACGTTGATCGGCAGAAGCCTCTGGTAGGGGCATTGCAGTGCCCCTACGGCAGCGCTGCTCCCACCTCATGGACTGCTGCAATATGTTGGGGCACCCGCCAGCCCCGCCGCCGGGGCCCTAGGGAGTTTGGAAACTAGACCTACGTTTGGAGGCAACCATGAAATTTATCTGCCTAGGCTACTTTGACGAAACCCAGTGGGACAGACTGTCTGAAGCCGAACAGGCGGCGCTGATGGCCGACTGTTTTGCCTACGACGACGAACTGCGGCGGGGCGGCCACTTTGTTGGCGGCGAAGCGCTGCAAAGCGTCAGGCAGGCGGCGACGCTGCGGTACCAGCACGGTCGCGTGATCGTCACCGACGGCCCCTTCACCGAAACTAAGGAGCAGATCGGCGGCATTTTAACCCTGGAGGCCCGCGATCTAAACCACGCCATTCAGCTGATGTCCCACCATCCCGGCGTGCGCAGCGGCCCCTTTGAAATTCGCCCGGTGGATGAGGCGATCAACGCCCAGGTGAACCAGGGCATCGCCCTCGAAAGCAGCCAGTACTGAGGGTTTGAGGCCCAGGAGATCAGCCGCCTGTGGGATGGGCCTCTGGCTCGGGCCCGCTCTATGAATAAACCAGGCTAGTGTTCAGTCAAAAAAATAATGACGGCGGTGTGACTTAGGGTTCACGGTTCACGGTAAGCGGTTTAAGGCGAGCCGTGTACCGTTTACCGTAGACCGTCAACCCGTCACATTTAACTTGACTGACCACTAGTACTTGACCAAGCTGATTTTGACAGGGCCAGCCGTTCTGGGTGCAGGGTGCAGGGTATACGGTCTACGGCTCGCCTTGAACCTGAAACCTTGAACCCGTATACCCCACTGACCCGTCATCTTTAGCTTGGCAGTCTACTAGGGGCTGCAACCCTTGATTCTTAGGCATTCAACAGCTAACTGATGACGGCCCCCAGACAAAATCCGCCTTGAGAAACCCCAATTCAAAACCCGGAGACCTTCCCATGACTACAACCACCCTTGCCCATCCGCCCATTGTGGCGGCAGACGCCTGGCTTGCCGAGCGGCAAGCGCTGCTGGCGGAGGAAAAAGCCCTGACCCAGCAGCGCGATCGCGTCAATGCCCAGCGCCGCCGCCTGCCCATGGTCAAGCTGGAGAAAACCTACCGGTTTGACGGCCCCCAGGGCGAGACCAGCCTGCTCGACCTGTTTGAGGGCCGCCGCCAGCTGCTGGTCTACCACTTTATGTTTGCCCCCGAGTGGGAGAACGGCTGCACCGGCTGCACCGGCTTAGTCAACGCCCTGGGCGACCTCAGCCTGCTGTACGAACGCGACACCACCCTGGCGCTGGTGTCCCGCGCGCCGCTGGCCAAGCTGAGCGCCTACCGGGCGCGCCACCGCTGGACGCTGCCCTGGGTGTCGTCGTTTAACAGCGACTTTAACTACGATTTTCACGTCACCCTAGATGACGCGGTGGCTCCGGTAGAGTATAACTACCGCCGCCGGGAGGAACTGGCGAGTCCGCAGGGGTCGCCTGGGCAGGGCGAACACCACGGCATGAGCGTGTTCTTTCGCCTCGACGACGCCGTCTTTCACACCTACTCAGCCTACGCCCGCGGCGTAGAAGGGCTGACCGACGCCTACAGCCTGCTCGATATCACCCCCTACGGTCGCCAGGAAGACTTTGAGGATTCCCCGGCGGGCTGGCCCCAGCGACCAACCTACGGATAGTGCTAAGGAGTTAACCCATGAAGTATATGCTGCTGATCTACAGCGACGAAAACGCCTGGAGCGCGGCTGAGCAGGAGCGCTGCTACCAGGAGTCGGTACAGCTCACCCAGGATCTCCACGCCAGCGGTCAGTATCTGGGGGCGTCGCCGCTGCACCCGGTGGCCACTGCGACCAGCGTGCGGGTGCGCGACGGCAAGCGCCTGGTGACCGACGGCCCCTTTGCCGAAACCCGCGAGCAGCTGGGGGGCTATTTTTTGATCGAGGCTGAGGATTTGGACGCGGCGATCGCGATCGCCGGTCGTATTCCCGCCGTGGCCAAGGGCACGGTCGAAATTCGCCCCCTCCAGACGCTAACCGGCCTGCCCTCGGCCTGACAACTCGCCCTGGGTTCCTGGGCCGCAGGGTGTGGCCCAGGGGCTGCCTGTCTACAGGTGGTGGCGAAAAAACTGCATCAGTCTTTCCCAGCTGTCGGCGGCGGCGGCGGCATTGTAGCTGGCCCGCTCGTGGCAAAAAAAGCCGTGGTCGGCCTCGGGGTAAACCGTCAGGCTGTAGGCTTTGCCCAGGGCCGCAAAGCGGGCTTCGATCTGCTGAATGCGATCGCGCCCAATAAACGGGTCTTGACCGCCAAAGAACAGCGCCACCGGCACGGTAATGTCGCTCACCGCCTCGATCCACTCGTCTAGAACCATGCCGTAGAACGGGGCGGCGGCGGCGATCGCCGCCGAAAACCGGCAGGCCGCCAAAAAGCTCAGCCCGCCCCCCAGGCAAAAGCCGGTGACGCCAAGGCGGTCGGGCGCGATTCCCGGCGCTGCCTTGAGGAAGGCGATCGCCGCCTCTAGATCACGTTCTACGGGTTGGCCAAAATCTAGCCGCCCCATGGTTGCCATGGCGGTGGCTACCTGGTCATAACCAAAGGTGTGGGTACCGGGTTCACGGTAGTAGAGGTCTGGGGCCAGCACCCCATAGCCCTGCTGGGCAATGCGCCGGGCCACCTCGCGAATGTGGGAGGTGAGGCCGAAGGCTTCCATCAGCAGCAGTACCCCAGGCCGGGGCGCGGCTGGCGGCGGCGGACACCAGTAGGCGGGCATCAGACCGTCGGCGGTGGGGATGGTCACGGTGATGGGGGCAATGGCCATGGCTATTTTCCTCGCAAATGCTGTTGCCAGCCTAGAAATTGGGCTGGCCCAGGGGCTAGAAAAAACCTGCCCGCCTTTAGAAAAATCCTGCGGTTGGGCCAGCTACTGCCATTGACGAAACTGGGCGGGGGTGACGTTGGTGAAGCGTTTGAAGCACCGGGTCAGATGGCTTTGATCGCAAAAGCCGACCCTCTGGGCAATGGCGGCCAGGCTCAGGGGGCTGTGGCGCAGCAGCACCTCGGCCTGCTCTACCCGCTGTTTGAGGATGTACTGGCGGGGAGAAAGGCCCTCGCTCGCCTTAAAGAGGCGGGCAAAGTAGGCGGGGCTCACCTGGGCGATCGCCGCCAGCTCCACCAGCCTCAGATCGTGGCTCAGGTGGGCGGCAATGTAGTCTTTAACCTGCCCCAGCCGGGCCGCAGACAGGCCCCCCGCGCAGCTCGACCGTGGGGGCTGGGTGGTGCAGTAGTGGCGCAGCAGGTGAACGGCCAAGGCCGTGGTCAGACTATCGACCAGCAGCTGTCCGCCCCAGCCGCCCGCCTCGACTTCGGCCGTTAAGGTAGACACAATGGTCTGCACCAGGGGGTCAGGCCCGGTCATAAAGCGAGGCACTAGCTCAATGCGATCGGGGTCTACCCAGTCTTGACCCACCTGCTGGAGCACCTCGGGCTCCAGGGCCAGCACCGCAAAGCGAGCCTCCCGGTTCCAGCTACAGCGGTGGGCCACCCCGGCGGGAATCATAGCCAGATCGCCCGCCTGGCGCTGTTCGCTCTGCCGTTTGCCGTCTAGCCAGCGATCGCCCGCCGCGCAGCGACCCGCCCCATCGGGCAGACCCAGGGCAATGGCGTGGAGCCGATGCCGATGCTCCGCCGTCGCAAAGGGAGGCTGCTGGTACAGCTCCAGATGGGTGTTGCGCCAGCCCGCACTGGAGCAGACCGCTGGCCTGGGCAGCAGCAGTCGAGCCGCATCGGCCTCGCGATGGTCGAGCACAAGACTAGAGGCTGACCCTGTCATACCCTACCGGCAGAAACAGTTCGTTTCTGGGACGAACATCTGGGATCGCAGGACGATCTAGCCGTCCCCGTTCGCCCATTATAGGGGCCGCTCCCTGGAGAGGTCGCCCACTACAGGGGGCGATCTGGGCCTGGTAGGGTCGCAGGAAATGAAGGCTATCCAGCAAAATTCGGTACAGGTTTGAGTTGGCCGCAGCGGCGTGGTAGACAACGCTGGCCACCACCCCGGCCTGCTCCGGCAGGGGCTCAGGCAGCTGATCGACAAAGACCTGCTGCGCGTCAAGGAAGTCTGAATCTAGCAGGCGCAGCACCAGGCTGGCGGGAATATCTTCCCCAACCAGGCTGGCTACCGCTGTAACAAACTTGAACTCAAAAATTTAAACAAAAAAATCGGCGATACACCGCCGATTGAAGAGGTCATCTACCCATTGATCGCTAAATTAGCGCTTGAGCCCTAGGTCGTAGGACACTTCATGTACCCCAGGAATCGCCTTAACATCGTTGACGATGGCCTGGGCAGTGGAGCGGTCGTCTACTTTACCCGATAGACGCACTGAGCCGTTAGACACGCTCACCTTAAGCTCTTTGGGAACGGTGCCTTTGACGCGATCGGTAATGTCTTGATCGCCCAGGGGGGTGCCTTTGACATCGGCGTACTCGATGCCCTGGTACTGGTTTTCGTTGGGTGTAGTCTGGAGCCTTTCGTTGAGCTGTTGCTGGTCTTTAGTCAATACGTCGCCATTGACCGCACCGGCCAGGGCGGGCTGAGAGAGTCCACCGAGCCCGATCGCCAGACAGGTGAGCGCAACCAGGCTGGCCTGGCCCACTTTGGGCAGGCGCACTACCAGCAGGGCGGCCCCTAGACCGGCAACTACTATTCCAACTTCTAAAGCAGTCAACATGAGCTTACTCCAATAACAAATAGGCAGGCGGGGCTGCAATGCGCGCCTCACCAGCAGTGATCAGTAGTGTAGACAACCAAATTGGTCGGGGTATCTGCCAGCAGCTATAGACCGACTGCGCCCGTAGACATAATTTGCTGCCCTGCCCTGTTGCTGCTGTCCCCAAGGGCTTGGCGGATTCAGACCTACTCGGTGCCCAATCGCCAGTAGCTGATGGATAGGTCAGTATTTTTTTGGCTGAACACTAGCTTGAGGGCCGATCGACCAATTTACCCCGAACAATGCTGTCACCGTGGAAACGTTAGTTTACACTTGCGGGCCTGTCTTATCTACCCAACAGTAGACACAGATTGTTGAATTCATTTTTACGGTGAAAACAGGTTGAGCAGAGTCAAATCCTCACCCGGTCTGACTTAGCTTTTTTGAGGGCGTTCGCTACTTTAGTTTGCCCCCCAACCGACTCTGTAATTTTTTCTTTTCTGCAATTTTTTCTTTGAGGAGATGACTATGTGGAGTATTTTATTGTCTGGATTGGCTACGGCACTCAGCCTGCTGGTCGTTGATCTAGTCGTGCCGGGCGTCACCATCACGACTCTGACGGCGGCGGCGGTGGCGGCGGTGGCGGTGGGGCTCGTCAACGCGTTTGTTAAGCCGGTTCTGCAAACCCTGACGCTGCCCATCAACGCCCTCAGCCTAGGGGCCTTTTCCTTTGTTTTGAATGGCCTTTGCCTCTGGCTAGCCTCCCTGGCGGTACCGGGCTTCTACGTCACGGGCATTATTGGCTTTTTGCTGGGGCCGGTGGTGCTCTCCACCGTTAACACGTTTATCGGCAACTACTTCGACAAAAAGGCTCCGGCCTTTCTCAAGGACGGTTCCCAGGTGGGCTCTGACCTCAGCACCGACCGCTCGTCGTCGCTCTAGGGGTCGGCGCTAGGCCGGTCCCCTGGATGGCCCAGCTGCGATTGAGCCAGTCGCCGTTGAGCTTGCGACTTCAAACAGCCCGCCTGAGCCCTGCGAATTTTAACCGGGCGGGCTGTCTCTCCCCTTGGCCCACGATTTTGTCTAACGGAATTGATCAGGTACAGCCATGGAAAACTCCATCAGCACCCAGTCCTCCCAGGAAAACTCAGCTGCCTCAGCAAACAACCTAGAGCAGTGGGCGTCGATTATTGGCGGTAGCGCACTTGTGCTCAGCGGTCTCAAGCAGCGATCGCTGCGGGGCGTCTTGATGGCCGCCACGGGCGGCGGGCTGGTGTATCAGGGTGCCCGCAAGAAAAGCACCCTCAAGCAGGTCGGCGATGCCGTGGGGCTGGATCGCGCCATTCGGGTCGAAAAGACGGTGACGATCAACCGCCCGGCGGCAGAGCTGTACGGCATTTGGCGTCAGTTCGACAATCTGCCCCGCTTCATGCACCACCTCAAGTCGGTCGAGGTAAAGGACGATCGCTACTCCCACTGGGTGCTCAATGCGCCCCTGGGGCAGCACATCGAGTGGGATGCGGCCATTGTCAACGACCAGCCCAACCACCTGATCGCCTGGACATCGGTGGAGGAGGCCGAGATCGATCACTCGGGATTTGTGAGGTTTAAGGCCGCTGGCGATCGCGGCACCGAGGTCAAAGTGGTGATGGAGTACGAGCCGCCGGGGGGCACCATGGCGGCTGCGATCGCCAAGCTGTTTGGCGAAGAACCCGAGCAGCAGATTGGCTCCGATCTGACCCGCTTTAAGCAGCTGATGGAAACCGGCGAAATTGCCACCACCGACGGTCAGCCCAAGGGCGCTTGAAGCCTTGACGACGACCACTGGGCCAGAGCGTTGGAAAGACTTCCCGGAAAGCAAACCCAGCATTATCCATCGGCTGTAGCTGCCGTAGGGTGGGCCCTGCCCACCGGGGGCAACTGCTGCTCAAAAGTCGTCCTCGCCGAGGCTCGCCACCGTCTCCAGACAGTAAACATTCTTTGTGACAGCCCTATGAACTATCTTTTTTCTGCTCTGCGTACATCCCTGAGCGTCGTCAAAGCCGTAGCCACTGGTCTAGGCCAACTGCTTGTGCTGGGTGCTTTGGCGGGGGTTCTCTGGGGCAGTACCCTCGGGGTCTCCCCAGCTTACGCCGCCAACCCCGGCGCTAAGCCCAATGAGGCAGGCCCGGTTCGCCAGAGCTACAACCCCATCAGCCAAGAAAACTTTAGCGGCGGAGTCGATCGCGCCGCCGCTGAGCGCAACCTGGGGCACAGCCCCAGCGCCCCCGAACCCGAAACCGGCCTGGTTGACGCCCTCAAAAATCTGCTGCCCGGTTCTGAGTCGGGGGCGGCTCCGGCCTCGCCCCGCAGCGACATTCAGCCCGAAAAAAATCCCACCCTAGAGCGCTACGGCAATAGCAATCAAAACTAAGTCCCTAGTAAATTGCCAAGCTAAAGATGACGGGTCAGTGGGGTATACGGTTCAAGGTTTCAGGTTCAAGGCGAGCCGTAGACCGTATACCTTGCACCCTGCACCCAGAACGGCTGGCCCCTGTCAAAATCAGCTTGGTCAAGTACTAGTGCTAAGTCCCTAATGCAACTTCACGCTCAACTTAAAGCCCTACCTCAGGAGAACTGTGATGAAAGCTGTTTGCTGGCATGGCACCCACGATGTCCGCGTCGATACCGTGCCTGACCCCAAACTTTTAAACCCCCGCGACGCCATTGTCAGGGTGACTTCGACCGCCATCTGCGGTTCCGATCTGCACCTCTACGACGGCTTCATTCCCACCATGCAGTCGGGGGATATTTTGGGCCACGAGTTCATGGGGGAAGTGGTCGAAACCGGGCCGGGGGTGAGTAACCTCAAGCCGGGCGATCGCGTGGTGGTGCCCTTCACCATCTCCTGCGGCGGCTGCTTTTTCTGCGAGCGTGACCTGTGGTCGCTGTGCGACAACTCCAACCCCAACGCCTGGATGGCGGAGAAATTCTACGGCCACTCGCCCTCGGGTCTGTTTGGCTACTCCCACCTGATGGGGGGCTACGCCGGGGGCCAGGCCGAGTACGTGCGGGTGCCCTTTGCCGACGTCGGCCCCCTCAAGGTACCCGAGGGCCTCAGCGATGAGCAGGTGCTGTTTCTCACCGACATCTTTCCCACCGGCTATATGGCGGCAGAAAACTGCGACATTCAGCCCGGTGAAATAGTGGCGGTGTGGGGCTGCGGCCCGGTGGGGCAGTTCGCCATTCGCAGCGCCCTGATGCTGGGGGCCGAGCGGGTAATTGCCATCGATCGCATCCCCGAGCGGCTGGCGCTGGCCCAGGCGGGCGGGGCCGAAATTCTCAACTACGAGGAGCTTGACCCCGGCGAAGCGCTCAAAGAGATGACCGGGGGACGCGGCCCCGACTGCTGCATCGACGCCGTGGGCATGGAGGCCCACGGCACCGGCCCCATGGCCCTCTACGACACCGTCAAGCAGGCGGTGCGGATGGAGACCGGGCGGCCCCAGGTGCTGCGGCAGGCGATCGCGGCCTGTCGCAAGGGGGGCAAGGTCTCGGTGCCCGGCGTCTACGGCGGGTTTATCGACAAGATGCCCATGGGGGCCTTTGTCAACAAAGGGCTGACCATGCGATCGGGCCAAACCCACGTCCACAAGTACCTCAAACCGCTGCTGGAGCGGGTTCAGCGGGGCGATATTGACCCCTCCTTTTTAATTACCCACAAACTGCCCCTCGACGAAGCGCCCCGCGCCTACAAGATCTTCCGCGACAAAGAAGATAACTGCATCAAAGTGGTGCTCAAACCCTTTGCCGCCGCCGCGTAGCGGGGCACGGGCCTCTTTTCCCTTTCCCAAGCCCCCAAGGAGACAGTTCTATGGCCACCGATCAGTCCCGTGAAGCCGCCCGTGAAGCCGATCGCCCAGCGGAGGAGGTTGCCGACAACCCCGGCGCTCGCACGGTAGCACTCCACCAAAACCCAGAAATCTCTAAGGAAGAAGCGCGCAACGCCAGCGAGGGCAAAGGCCCCAACGCCGCTGGCGGCGGTTTCCCCTCCACGGTAGAAGACCACGTACCCAGCAGTTCTGACCCGGAGGCAACGGATTTACCCACCGCCAATTCGCCCCACACAGATTAGGGGGTTGCCTGGGCGCAGATGGCTGGGGTTGGAGGAAAGGTAAAAGGTGAAAGATGGGTGGATTGGGGTGGTGGTGGAACTGTGTACTCAGGAGATTTTTGGGAAACAAGATCCCGGCTCTAGTCCGGCGACTGTAACCACCGTAGGGTGGGCGCTGCCTACCATCAGGGAGAAAGCTTTTCAGAAGTCGCCTTAAAGCCTGGAGTGCAGTTTGTATTTAAACCCCTAGCTTCGGCCATCACCCCCCTTTGAGAGATAAGAAAACCGCCCCCGGTTGGCACATTGAAGTATAGAGTTCAACGGTGATTTTCCATGGCTACAAAATCTAAATCTCAGTCCGTGGTCAGCGATCTTGAGTACGATTGGCTGACGGTTATGCAAAACAAAGCTGAAGCGCTGCAAGCCTACGACAAATACATTGAAGACGCTCGCAAGGCCAACTCTGAGGAATGCGTTGAGCTGTTCAATCGGCTCAAGCAGACCGAGAGCGAACAAGTTCAAGAAATTCGTCAGCATCTGACCAAAACCATGGCTGCTAGCTAGGCAGTGCGATCGGCTGCGTAACGTCAGTCAATCCTGTATTGACCCCCTTTTACCCGTGGGTAGGAGGGGGTTTAGGTTAAGGTTTACGGGTCGGCCTTGACCGCAAACCTTAGACCAATTTGATCAGTAGATCGCTACCTGTGTTTGTAGGATGGGTTAGCAAAGCGTAACCCATGCGGATGTGGGTTTACTGCCTTTGGCAAGGCTTCGCCAACGTTTCTCAACCGCAACCTACATCGGGTGCATCCCACTTGTGTGAATTTGCCACTTTGACGGCAAGCGAACCCGTCATTCCCGTGTAGACGAGAATCTACGTTGGACGGCTACTCCCAGATAGATTCCCCCCTTCGTGGGAATGACGTAGACCCTTGCAAAGGTAGAATACACTCCCTATATCTGGTCATTTTACCTATGGCAATCTACTTAACTAATCTACGTTTTAGAGATTTGTCCGGTTGTGTCGCTCAACCATAGTTAAGCCAATCTATTTCTAAAGATAGGTCGGTTTTTGGGGTGGATTACTTACTATCAATTCATCATCACAACGGATCAACATTCTGCTGGCATTCTATGCAAACTTTTGATGTCATAATTATCGGCGCAGGGCACAACGGCCTGGTTTGCGCTGGATATTTGCTGAAGGCGGGTTACAGCGTCCTGCTGCTAGAAAAACGGTCAATTCCCGGCGGAGCTGCCACGACTGAAGAGGCCCTGCCCGAGGAAGCCCCCGGCTTTCGGTTCAATCTCTGCGCCATTGACCACGAGTTTATTCACCTGGGGCCGGTGGTCGATGAGCTAGAGCTAGAGCGCTACGGTCTAGAGTATCTCTTCTGCGACCCGGTGACCTTTTGCCCCCAGGCCAGCGGCGACGCCTTTTTGGCCCACCGCTCGGTGGATAAAACCTGTGCCGAAATCGCCCGCTACAGCCCCCGCGATGCGGTCAAATATAAAGAGTACATGGCCTTTTGGGAGACCGTCACCCAGGCCATTACCCCCATTTTCAACGCGCCGCCCAAGTCCATCGTCGATATTTTGGGCAACTACGGTCTGCACAATATCAAAGACCTGCTGTCGCTGATTGGCGGTGTCGATAAGGCGCTGGATCTGGTGCGCACCATGCTGAACAGCCCCGAGAACACCCTCAACGAGTGGTTTGACAGCGAGGTGGTCAAAGCGCCTTTGGCCCGGCTGGCCTCAGAACTGGGTGGCCCCCCCTCGGAGAAGACCCTGGCGGTGGGCTCGATGATGATGGGGCTGCGCCACAACCCTGGAGTGGCCCGGCCCCGAGGCGGTACTGGGGCGCTGGTCGAGGCCCTAGTGCGCATGGTTGGCGACCACGGCGGCACAATATTGTGCGATCGCGGCGTGGAGCGGCTGTTAATCAACGCCCAGGGGCGCGTCGAAGGCGTGCGGGTCGAGGGCGGGCAGGAGTACCGGGCTACCAAAGGGGTGATCTCAAACATCGACGCCCAGCGCGTCTTTCAGGATCTGGTGCCGGTGTCCGACGCTCAGACCTTTGCCCCCGGCCTGGGCGATCGCCTGGATCGGCGCATCGTCAACAACAACGAAGGCATCTTAAAGATTGACTGCGCCCTCGCCGAAATTCCCCGCTTTGAGCACCACAACCACCAGGATGACTACCTGATTGGCTCGGTGCTGATCGCCGATTCCGTAGACCAGGTACAGACGGCCCACACCATGCCCATGCAGGGGTTAATTCCCGACCACGACCCCTCTCTCTACGTGGTGGTGCCTACGGTGCTCGACCCGTCGATGGCACCGCCGGGGCAGCACACCCTGTGGATTGAGTTTTTTGCCCCCTACCAGGTCAAAGGGGCCGAGGGCACCGGGCTGCTGGGCACCGGCTGGACCGATGAGCTAAAGAACAAAGTCGCCGATCGCGTGATGGATAAACTGGCCGACTACGCCCCCAACCTCAAACAGTCGGTGATAGCTCGGCGGGTCGAAAGCCCCGCCGAGTTGACCCAGCGCATTGGGGTACGCAAGGGCAACCACTACCACATCGACATGACCCTCGACCAGATGGTGTTCTTTCGCCCGCTGCCGGAGTTGGCCAACTACCAAACCCCCATCGAAGGGCTGTACTTGACGGGGGCGGGCACCCACCCCGGCGGTTCGATTTCCGGTATGCCGGGGCGCAACTGTGCGCGGGTCTTTTTGAGTGTGCAAGAGCCCCTGGCCTACAACCTCAAAGAAGCCAGAAACTGGCTCAAAGATCGCTTTGCATCGGTGGCTGGCATCGGCGGCTAGGGCGGTGGTCGCTGCCGCCTGACTGTGGCCTGTGCATTGCCCATTTGACTGACAACTGTTTTTGGAGACTGCTTATGGACGCTCACGATCGCCAAACCCAACCCAACTCAGTGCCCTACCCCAACCTGCCGCCCCTGATCGACAGCCGGGTGACAGAGTACCGGGGGCCGGGGGTCACCAGTTCGGTGGCCATTCTGGGCCATCCCATCCACCCGATCATCGTGATTTTTCCGATCGCATTTTTGAGCGGTGCCGCCGGTACAGACCTGGGCTACCTGCTCACCCAGGATTTCTTCTGGGCCAGGGCCGGGGTGTGGCTACTGGGGCTGGGGGTCTTGGCCGGCATTGCCGCTGGCGTGACGGGCATGTTCGACTTTATCAAAATTCCTCGGGTGCGCCAGCGGCGGGCGGGCTGGGCCCACATGAGCCTAAACATCGGTGCCCTGGTGCTGAGCATAGTCAACCTGGGCCTGCGCCTGGGCAATCCGGCGGGGGCGATCGTGCCCCTGGGCCTGGTGCTGTCCTGCACGGTGGCGGTGCTGCTGCTGGTCAGCGGCTGGTTTGGCGGTGAGCTGACCTTTCGCCACAAGGTGGGCATTGTCGGGCCGGGGGAAGTGCGGGATCTCTAGGGACCGCCCGCAGCGGGTGAGATCCCTAGGCAGATGGGAGACCAGAAGCACGGGAGATTGGACATGACTTGGCAGGACAAAATCGATTTTGACCGGTGCGATCAGTTCGATCTGGGCGCTCTGGCCTCCGCCTCAGAGTCTCGACCCAGCCGCATGACGCCGGGGTTGACCAACACCTACGACAACGAACTGCGCGAAAAAGCCGGTATGCACAGTCCGCCGCCGCCCCCCGAACGCATGGGCCTCGAAGGGGAGTACGACGACTACGGCCTGGTACGCCGCGTCGCCCACGCCCTGGAGCAAGATCCACAGCTGGCGGCAGTCGATACCGTAACCCTGGCCCAGTACGGCAGTACCGTGGCGCTGGCGGGTCGGGTGGGCGATCGCGTTCTCCTGGAGCGCATCGTCACCATCGCCCGCGCCGTCGATGGCACCCGCGCCGTCGACAGCGACCAGGTCGCGGTGGCCAACGGCGCTGAGTGAGCGCCAGGCCATTGACCAGCAGCCCACTCACCCGAGTCACTATGGGTCAGGTTAAGCCGCAGCGCAGGGAGATTGCCAAATCTCCCTGCGCTGTCAGCAGACGGTAAACGGTTTGACGGTAAACGGCTTGACGGTTCACGGCAAACGGCTCGCCTTACACCGCTTACCGTGAACCGTGAACCCTTAAGCCACATCTCCCGTCATTATTTTTTGACTAAGCACTAGCGGCCCCGGCCCTGGCCCACCAGCCGGGGCTGCTCTACGGGCAGACTGGCCGACTGCCAGGCCTGCCACGAACCGGGAACGTTGACCACCGAGGCAAAGCCGTACTTTTGCAGCAGGCTGGCGGCGATGGAGGCCCGGTAGCCCGTGCCGCAGTAGGTGGCCACGGTTTTGGTGTGATCCAGGTGCGAGAGGTTTTCTTCCAGGTGGGGCAGGTAGATGTGCTGGGCGTTGGGCACCGCTCCGCCGAGAAACTCCCGCTCGCTGCGCACGTCGAGCACCAGCAGGTCGTCGCGGTCGAGCTGGTCGTGGAGTTCGGCGACCGGCACCTGGGGAATGCGCTGGCTGGGCAGCCCGTGGTTTTGCCAGGTCAGCATACCGCCGTGCAGATACCCGGCCACCCGATCGTAACCCAGCCGAAACAGGTGCTCGCTGGCCTGCTGGAGGTCATCTGGGCCGGCGGTTACCAGCAAAATTGAGCGGCTGGGGTCGATCAGCCAGCCCACCCAGGCCGGAAAGGCATTGCCCAAACCAATGTTGATCGCCCCTGGAAGGTGGCCGCCGCCAAAGGCCAGCATGGAGCGGGTGTCGATAATCGCGGTGTTGGCCTGCGCCATCTGCTGCTGAAAAGCCTCGATCGTCAAGGCCTGGGGAGTCTGAAGACAGCCTTGCAGGGGCGGGCCAGCGGCGTTGATCTTTTTGAGGCGAGGGTAGTAGCGGGGTGGCTCCGGCATGTCTTGCAGCAGCCATTCCACAAAGTCATCGGCGCTGCGCTCTTGCAGGGCGGGGTTGAACAGCCGCTCGTTGCCGATGGTGCTCTGGGTGCGATCGCCAATTGACTTACCGCAGGCCGACCCGGCCCCGTGGCAGGGATAGATCTCCAGGCGATCGCCCAGGGGGATCAGCTGCTCAAACAGCGACTGGTAGAGCTGCCGGGCCAGGGGGCGGGCCGTTTCTTCCCCCAGCAGGTCGGGGCGGCCCACATCGAGGTTGAACAGCAAATCTCCGGTAAAGATGGCAAAGGGTTGCTCGCCCTGGTGGGCATCGGCCAGCAGCAGACTGACGTGCTCTGGGGTGTGGCCTGGGGTGTGCAGCACGGTTAGGGTAATGCTGCCCAGCGCCAGGGTCTCTCCGGGGGCCAGGGGGTGATAGTCAAACCCGTAGGCTTCGCTGCCTCCGGCCCAAATGGGAATGCCCAGCCGCGCCTGTAGCTCTCGCGTTCCGGAAACGAAGTCGGCGTGAATGTGGGTCTCGATGGCGTGGGTAAGGCGCAGGCCCAGCTGGCGCGATCGCTCCAGGTAGACCTCCACGTCCCGCCGAGGATCGATAACAGCGGCGACCCCAGCGGTATCATCGCCCACAATATATGACAGCTGGGCTAAACCTGGCGTTTTGATTTGTTCTAGGACGAGGCTCATGGGTGTAGTGCTTTCTGTAGGCCGTTGCCTTTACGCTAAAAGGTAGAGCTAGAGGGCGGTATCGCTCTCCTGAGTGATGTTTGATGGGCCGTGTTTTGGGCGGGGCTTAAGGACTGTTTAGCCCAGGCCGTAAAAGTAATTAAGCGTAGCTAAAAGCTCGCTCTAAAGGCGTAGATGCCCCTTTTGCCCTGGAGATTGATTCAGCTCCAATGACAGATATGGCTGGCGTTCTAAAGCTCTTAGACTGTGAGCGCATTCCAATGGAGCCCTGTGTTATATGCCTGCTACATTGACCGACCAAAAACGGACGGCGATCGCCGAAAAGCTGGCCGATATCAAGGCCATTCAAAGCCTAATTATCGACAATGAGCAGCAGTTCCTCAGCCAGTGCAGCGATGCCCACCTGCGCAATCGCCTGGAGGATATGCTCGAAGATGACCACAAAAACCTGGACATTGTTGAGACCGCCATCACCCAGTACGGGGTTCAGGCCGACCCCAAACCCACCGTTCAAGAACTGGTGAGCAAAGCCAAAGATACCCTCTCCAGCAGCGAGCTGAGCCTCTACGAAAAGATGGCCCAGCACGAACTGCTGAAGCACGGTCAGGTGGTGTCGGGGCTGGTGGTGCACAAAGCCGCCCAGGTGGTGGGCAAAGACGTAGAGGCCGCCCTGGCCCCGCTCAACACCGTCAACTTTGAGAACCGCGCCCACCAGGAGCAGCTCAAGGGCATGCTGGAGTACCTCGGCACCCTGGAGCTCACCGGGCAAGAGCCGCAGCAGGGGCTGTGGAGCCGGGTGCAGGATGCGATCGCCGCCGCCACCGGCATCGTCGGCAGCGCCACCACCCAGGCCTCCGACGACAGCTCCGCCGACGTGATGGATCTGATCTTTATGGATCACCAGAAGGCGAAGACGTTGATGAGCGAAATCAGAAGCGCCGACAGCGCCGACCAGATCAAAGTGCTGTTTGGGCAGCTGTACAAAGATCTGCTGGTGCACGCCAAGGCCGAAGAAGCGGTGGTCTACCCCGCCGTGCAGTCGTTCTACGGCAACGACGACACCCAGGAGCTCTACGCCGAGCAGGCGGAGATGGAAACCCTGCTCAACGAGATGAAAGCCATGCCTTCGACCGGCGACCAGTTTATGGCCAAGCTCAAGCAGCTGAAGTCGATGGTGGGCGATCACACCCGTCAGGAAGAGAGCACCATGTTTACCGCCATGCGCAAAAACCTCTCTAGCGAAGAGCGCCAGCGCCTGGGGGCGCAGTTTAAGCAGAGCAAGCAAGAGCTGCAAAGCCAAATGTAGGGGTTGCTCTGAAATCGTCGCTCAATTGTTCAATCTCAGTTCTTTTAGTCCTTTAGAGGAGCATGATCATGCCGACCTTAAAACGAATTTTCAACCCTACCGCCTGGCGTCAGTGGCTGGTGGTCTTTCTCGCGGGCCTAGTCGTGTTGACAACTACCGCCTGTGGCACAACCCAGGCCGCCGTGCCCCCCAGCAACGGCTCCGGCACCATCAACCCCGGCCAGAGCGAGAACATGTATCCCCACAAAGACACCGACATGGATACCCGCGCGGCCGATGCCAAAGCCGATCGCATGATCCGCGAAGCCGACCAGCGGATTGAGAAAAATATCGACAAACCCCTGGGGCAGCGCGCCGAAGAGATCGGTAAATCGGCCAAGCAGGCGGCGGAAAATATTGGTCAATCGACCCAGCGGGCAGCCGACAACGCGGCTGACAACGCTCGGGGTTTAGTCAACGGTGCCGCCAACCGAATCGACTAAACCGCTGCTGAGCGCGGCCAGGGCCAGCTGATACCCCATGCTATCCAGACAGAAACCGCCGATTTCTGTTTGGATAGCATTTGACTGAGTAGATTAGTAGGCTGTCGTAGATACCATGGCCAGAGGCAGGCTGACAGTCGAGGAACGTCGGCAGGGCTTTGCCAGCGGGTGCGCCATGGCCCGGCGTGACGCCCCCATTCCTGATACCTGACACCCGAGACCTGACGCCCTCAGCAACGGTGGCCATATTTCTGCCAGGCAGTACTAGCTACAGTATTTAGCCCCCATGATTTGCGAATTTGCCTCCTCCCATCACCCCCTGGTTCACACGCTGGCGATCGGCAGTCTGTCGTACCTGGCCCTGATTGTCCTGCTGCGGCTGTCGGGCAAGCGCACGCTGTCGAAGTGGAACGCCTTTGACTTTGTGGTGACGGTGGCGCTGGGTTCGATTTTGGCCACGGTGCTGCTCTCGACCGACGTGCCCCTGGCCCAGGGAGTTGTAGGGCTGGGGTTACTGATCGGCTGGCAGTTTGTGTTGACCTGGCTGTCGGTGCGATCGCGCCCGTTTCAGCAGTGGATTAAAGGGCACCCCACCCTGCTGCTGTGGCAGGGAGAATTGCGAAAAGACGCCCTGCGCCGGGAGCGCATTACCGAAGGCGAAGTCCGCGCCGCCGTTCGCTCGAAGGGAGGTGCCGACCTAGAACAGGTGGCCGCCATTGTGTTGGAAACCGACGGCACCTTCAGCGTGATTATGCAGACGAGTAGCGGTCGTTCCGCCTCAGCTTTGGCCGATGTCCAGGGCCTCTGACAGCAATAGTCTGTCGCCAGCTGATTTTGTTTACCCTTCACCTTTGATTAGCATTTGAGAGTTCTGCAAAATCTATGATCGTCAATCTTCAGTCCGATGGTTGGGAAATTATTTACCATCGTGCCCACGCGCTTTTAGCCGCCCAAATTGCTGGCCACTGGGACTTCAACAAGCAGGTCTACCGCCTCTACGAAACGATCGCCGCCATTGCCCACCACGACCACCTCGAAAAAGAGTGGGAAGAAGACCAGCTCACCGACGCGGGGGCACCGCTGGATTTCACCCTGGAAAAAGAGTCCCCCCTGGAGAAACTGCGCCAGCACGCCGATGAGGCGCTTTACCAGGGGCGCTGGGTGGCGATGCTGATCTCGATGCACCTCTGCTTTTTAAACCAGGCCAAAGCCGAAGAAGACCCAGAGATGGCCGACTTTCTGAAAGACCAGCGCCAGCGCCAGGCCCAGTGGCAGGCCGAGCTAGAGGTTGACCCCGCCGAGGCCGAAGCGGCCTATACCTTTATGCGCTGGTGCGATCGCCTGTCCCTGATTTTGTCGCAGCGCCAGGTGCCCGTGGGGGGGCGCAAACTGGAGATCACCAACGGCCCCAACGGTCAAACCTACAGCATTTACCAGCTCGACTCCGGCGATTTAGCCGTTACCCCCTGGCCGTTTTCCTGCGACAAGTTTACGGTCAAGGTGGATGCCTGCTACCTGTCGCAGCTGCAATTTGACTCCAATGACGAGCTGCGCCAAGCCCTGGGGGAGGCTCCTCGCAAGACAATTTCTTGGGTTTTAAGCCAGCCCGACGACGAGAAATCCTAAGCTTCTGGCGGCGTAACTGTTCCTGGGACGTTCAAACGTTTGACCGTTCCCAGGAAAATTGTTTTAACCAGACTGGCTACAGCCACGGTTCTAAATATTCCCCAGGGTAGAGGGGCCGGTTTGAGGCCTCTGCCATGCTTAGGCTTACCCCCTGGCCTGGCCGCCGCCACCGGGCGCACCTGCTTTGCCGCTTCACCCACCGCTTTTGGGGAGGTAGTCCTATTACCGCTGAACTTTTAATTACGTCCCTTGCGCCCCAGCTTTCTACTGCTGCCCTGCTTCAGTCTGCGGTGCGGTTCGCCGATACCTTTGCCGCTCAGGCGGCGGCAATCGACCAGGCGGGGGCATTTCCGGCAGAGGAGTTTGGGCAGCTAGCTAAAGCGGGCTTTTTGGCGGCTCCCCTGCGTCCCAGTCTGGGGGGCTGCGGCCTGGGCATTGATGCGGCGACGACCCATTCTCTGCTGCGGCTGCTAAAGCACATTGGCCGGGGCAATCTGGCCGTCGGGCGGGTGTACGAGGGCCATGTCAACGCCCTCCAGCTGGTGCAGACCTTTGGCACGGCGGAGCAGGTTGAGCGCTACGGGCGCGAGGCCCGCGAGCAGCACAAGCTGTTTGGGGTTTGGAATGCCGAAGACGCCGACGGCCTGAAAATTTTGCCCCTGGGCTCGGGCCGCTACCGCCTGGAGGGAGCCAAAACCTTTTGCTCGGGCGGGGGCTATGTGGAGCGTCCCTTTGTCAATGGCCAGCTGCCCGACGGCACCTGGCAGATGTGCATTGTGCCCATGGAGGAGGTGCAGACCCAGTGCGATCGCAGCTGGTGGCAGCCCATGGGTATGCGGGCCACCGCCAGCTACAAAATCGACTTTAGCGGCGTAGAGCTGGGGGCCGAGGCGCTGATAGGTCAGCCCGGCGACTACCTGCGGCAGCCCTGGCTGACCGCCGGGGTAGTGCGCTTTGCCTCGGTGCAGCTGGGCGGGGCCGAGGCGCTGTTTGACCTCACCCGCCAGTACCTGCAAGGGGAGCAGCGCACCGAGCACCCCTACCAGCAGGAGCGTCTGGGGCAGATGGCGATCGCCATGGAAACCGGCAACCTCTGGCTGCAAGGGGCGGCGGCAAGTTTGGCCGCCTACGATCCGCAGTTTGCTGGTGAGCCGGGGGCCGAGTCGCCCCACCCCGAACGGCTGCTGGCCTACGCCAATATGATGCGCACGGCGATCGAGCAGATCTGCATGGAGGTGATGCAGCTGTGCCAGCGCTCCGTGGGGACGCGGGGGCTGCTGCCGCCCCACGCCCTGGAGCGGGTGCTGCGCGATCTGACCCTGTATCTGCGGCAGCCCGTCTACGATGCCGCCATCGCCGGGGTCGGAGCCCACGTCCTGTCCCAGACTTCCCCGGCAGACAGCCTATGGCACCCGTAAGGCAGCTGCCTGGCGAAACTTCTCCCCTGGCGGCGGCGGCAAGGCTGCCGCTGCGCGCCCTAGACGACCTGCCCCTGGCCCCGGTGCTGGTGGTAGCCCCCCACCCCGACGACGAGACCCTGGGCTGCGGGGGTGCCATTGCCCAGCTGCGCGCCCAGGGCTACCCGGTGCAGGTGTTAGTCATCAGTGACGGTGCGCGATCGCACCCGCGATCGCAGCGGTACCCCGCCCCCCGGCTGCAAGAGCTGCGCGCCTCAGAAACCCTGGCGGCCCTGACCCTGCTTCAGGTCGAGGCCGATTGCGTCACCTTTTTGGGCCTGCCCGATGGGGCCGTTCCCGCTCCAGACCCGGCGTGGTTCCAGGCTCCAGCCCAGGCGTCACCGGTAGCCCAGGCCGCTGTCGAGCAGTGCCGCGCCTACCTCAGACGGGTGCTGCCCCAAACCATTTTTTTGCCCTACCAGCACGACCCCCACCGCGACCACCGGGCCAGCTGGGGGCTGATGCAGGCGGCTTTGGCCGAGCTGCCGGTGCCCCCCCGCCAGATTGAATACCCCATCTGGGACTGGGATCCGCACCAGCGCCAGCCGCTGGGGGCGGGCTACCGGGCCTGGCGGCTCAACATTGCCCCCCAGGTGGCCCTCAAGCGCCAGGCGATCCACTGCTACCGCTCCCAAACCACCGATCTGATTGACGATGACCCCACTGGCTTTCGGCTCTCACCGGAGCTGATCGCCAACTTTCTCAACCCCTGGGAAATTTATTTTGAGTACCGCCCATGACCGACCCTGTCCGCGATCAGTCCCTCGCCGCCGACTTTTTTGACACCCTGTACCGGGCCGACCCCGACCCCTGGCGGTTTGAAACCAGCGACTACGAAGCCGCCAAGTATGCCGCCACCCTGGCTGCCCTGCCCCACAAACGCTACCGCTCAGCCTTTGAGATTGGCGGCTCCATAGGCGTACTCACCGAGCGGCTGGCCCACCGCTGCGACGCGCTGCTGTCGGTGGATATTTCGGCGATCGCCCAGGCCCGAGCCCGCGAGCGCTGCCGGGGCCTGCCCCAGGTGCGCTTTGAAATTATGAACGTGCCCCAGGAGTACCCCGACGACCAGTTCGATCTGGTGCTGCTGTCGGAGGTGGGCTACTACTGGTGCCTGGCCGACTTGCACCGGGCGCAGCGGCAGATTTACCGGTCGCTGCAACCCGGCGGGCACCTGCTGCTGGTGCACTGGCTGCACGATGCTCCCAGCTACCCCCTGCGGGGCGACGATGTGCACAACGCCTTTGAAGATTTTGCGGCCTCGCGGCTGACCCAGGTGGCGGGCGATCGCACCCCAGACTATCGCCTGGATCTCTACGAGCGCCTGCCCTCGCCATAGCTGTCGCCCGCCAGCCAAAATGTTGCCGACCAGTAGACAACCAGACAGCTATCCCACACAATTCTCCCAGCGCCCAATTCTCCCAGCGCCCCGCCCTGGGCCGTCGCCGGCCGGCCCAAATAGTTTGGCAGACCTTTTCCATGCCCCTCTCCCCCCTCGACCTCAGCCTCACCACCCTGCGCGATCTAACCGGCAACTGGGTGCGATCGGGCCTCACTGCCCTGGGCATTTTCATGGGGGTTGCCGCCGTCAACGCCACCCTCAACATCGACACCATTGCCCACCGGGTGCTGCAAGCGCAGCTGGCGGCGAGGGACAACCCCAGCGTTACGGCAGTGGTGTCGGGGGGACGAGGCCGACCGGCCGTGGAGTTTGATGCCGCCCAAATGGCTGAACTGGAACAGTCTGTACCCGGCGTTGCCAGCCTGAGCCGCGTGGCCTACCTCTGGCGGGTGAGCGAAGTGCGCGGGGCGGGCACGGTGACCAGCAATTTTCAGGCAATGAGTATCTCTGCAACCTACCAGCGCACCACCGGGCGGCAGGTGCTCGAGGGGCGCTTCTTCGATGCCGAAGACTTCGATGCCTTTCGACCCGTGGCTATCATCGATACTGTCCTGGCCCAACAGCTGTTTGAAACGGCTTCACCCCTGGGAGAAGGGATCTTCATCGACAGCACCCGCTTCACCGTGGTCGGCCTGATCGAAACCAAAAACATTGAGGGCAATGAAGACGGCGAGCCCTCCGGCACGCTGTGGGTGCCAGAGCCCTACGGCAACATTTTGACCGGCAGCTCGCGCACCTGGCGACACCTGGAAGTCGGTTTACGCGACCTCAACGACTACGACACCGTACCCGATCAGGTGGTCGCCCAGCTGGAGCAGATGTTTCCGGGGTACGACGTCTACACCTGGGGCAATGTCCAAGACCTCTACGAAGAAGATCAGCGCCAGCAGGCTTCCCTGCGCGTGCTCAAGGCGGTTGGTCTGCTGTCGCTGGTGATTGGCGGGGTCGGCATCGCCAACATCACCATCGCCGCCATTATGGAGCGCACCCGCGAGATCGGCCTGCGCCGCGCCATTGGGGCCACCGATCTCGAAATCATGGCCCAGTTCATTGCCGAGGCCGCCCTGCTCAGCCTGATCGGCGGCACTGCGGCGGTGGCCACCGTCCACGGGCTGACTAAAGTAGCGACCACCACCGTGTTTGAGGCCCCCTACGAGTTCAACTGGCGCGACGCGGCCCTGTCCATGGGGGCAGCCTTTGGGGTGGGGGTGGGGGCCAGCTTTTTGCCCGCCCTGCGGGTGACGCAGATCGACGTGGTGCAGGCGCTAAGAGGAGAGTGAGAAAGGGGGGCTGACTTGAAGCATAACTATGGGTAGAGACAAACGGCCGTTGGCCCCTGCGACGTTCAAACCTTTCTGAGGGCTCTGATTGGCCTAAGCCAGGTGACTATGGCTGTAAGCTCGCTACGAACTGCTGATGTTCGGCGGATTGGATACCTGCCTGTAGCCCGGCCAGAACCAGCCCCATATTGCCCTGCAACAGCGCCGTCACCGTTAACCACAGCCCCGGAAAGATGGTGCTGCGCATCAGACCATCGGCATCCGTCGGCAAAGGTTGGTAGTCGCCATCGACTAAATAGAACCAGTCCAGTCGGTTTTCGTACACTTGCCAAACGAGGTATTCGGGCACGCCATTGCGGCGGTAAGCCTGTTTTTTGTCGCCCAGATCAATGGCAGCGCTGCTGGCGGCAATCTCAATCACCAGTTCAGGAGTGCCTTCGAGATAGCCATCGGGGCTGAGGCGGGCCTGGCCGCCAGCGGCTGCATCGATCAGCAGCACAATGTCGGGCTGAGGCTCGTTGTCGAGGTCAAGGCGGACTGTGGGTTCAATGCCCGATCGAGTGCCGGGGGTTAGAGCCGCGTAGGTGCCTATCCAAGTGTTTAGGCGACTGTGGGGTTCGGCGTGCTGCTGAAACCTGAGGGGTGAGGCCACATACACAACTCCTTCGATGAGTTCAGCTTTTTTAACGGTGGAGTTTTTGTAGCGCCGCTCGAATTCGGGGCGAGTCAGGCGATCGCCGCTCTCCAGCGGAGCTGTTGTGACACCAGTGGTTGGAGCTGAACCAGCGTGATAGGTTGTCATAGCAATGGGGTGAGGCGTTGGTTCTATCCTACTGGGTGGGTCGAGCGGTGGTTAGGGAGGCAATGAAAACGATGGGAACTGTGATGACGACCGTCAGCCAGCGACTGGGTCTAGTGGGGATAGCTCTGGGGTTGGGCGTTAGCGCGATCGCCCCCTCTGCCCTGGCGAACCCGCTTCCCCTGGTCGATCCTTCCCCGGAGGTTCAGTCGCCGCTTGAATCTGTCCCTGCGGAAGTGGAGGAAACTGCCGAAGTGGTTCTCCTGACCCTCACCGACCTGCTCAACCTGACCCTGGAGGGCAACCGCGAGCTGCGCAACCAGGCCCTGGGGCGGATTGTGCAGCGGCAGCAGCTCGCCGCCGCCGAGCAGACCTTTAACCCCCGCCTGACGCCCACCCTGCGGGTCGATGCCGCCCGCAGCCGTCTTGGCAACGGCGGGGTGGAGGAGTCTACCCCTGGCCCGCTGCTGCTGGGGGGCAGCGACACCGACCTCGACCAGCAGGTGCGCCTCGACAGCACCCTCACCACTCGCCTGGGCACCAGCTTTGAGCTGGGGCTAACGCCCTTTGAGGGGGGGCAGTCGGTACAGTTTAGAGTTAGCCAGCCCCTGCTGCGGGGCTTTGGCACCGCCGTCAACGAAGCGCCGCTGAACCAGGCCCGTCTGGGCGAAACCCGCAACCAGCTGGCCCTGCGCAGCACCGTGATCGATACGTTGACCACCGCCATTCTCAGCTACAACGAGCTGATCAACGCCCAGGCCCAGGTCGAGATTCAGGCCCAGGCTCTGGAGCGGCGGCAGCAGCAGCTCGACATTTTACAGGCATTGGTAAACGCGGGGCGGCGGGCACCCATTGAGCTGTTTGACCCCGAGCGATCCCTCGCCGATGCCCAGCGCAGCCTGGTGAATGCCCAAAACCAGCTCGACCAGGCCAACAGCGCCCTGCTCAACCTGATTGGCACCGATCGCAGCCTGCGCTTTGTCGCCTCGGTGGAAACCATCGCCGAGCTGTTTGCCGCCGCTGCGGCCCAGATCGCCACCTACCAACCCGAGGAGCTGGTGGCCCTGGCCCTGGCCCAGCGCACCGACTACCGGCAGGCCCAGCTCCAGCGGCAGCAGCAGGAACTCGACCTGGTGGTGGCCCAGGACAATCTGCGCTGGCAGCTCAACGCCGTGGCCGACGGTACCCTGGGCGATGGCTCCCGCAGCGCTGTGGGGCTGGTGGCCAGCCGCACCTTCGGCGACCCCAATCCCGAAACCAGCCGCCTGGCCAGCGAGATTACTCTGCAACAGCAGGACAACACCCTGGCCCAGCTGCAAGACCAGATTCGCAACGATGCGATCGCCGGGCTCAACGCCGCCCAGGCCAGCCTGCTCCAGGTGGAGGCCGCCGAGCGGGCCACCCTCAACGCCCGTCGCCAGCTCGCCGCCGACCAGGAGCAGTTTCGCCTGGGCCGAGGCAACACCACCCTATTTCAGCTGATCAACCAGGAAGAAGCCCTGGTGACAGCCGAAAGCAACGAGCTGGCGGCCCGCATTGCCTTTCTCGACAGCGTGGCCCAGCTCGAGCAGACGGTGGGCATTACCCTCGATCGCTGGATGACGGTGCTGGAAATTGATCCTGAGTTGCGGGAGTAGTTGAGTGAGGGGGTGAGGGGGTGAAGGGGTGAGGGGGTGAAGGGGTAAGGGGGTGAAGGGGTGAGGGGGTGAAGGGGTGAGGGGGTACATGAGCTTTTTTCTCCTGCCTGCCTGTCTATCTACCTGCCTATTCCCGCAAAACCTTTCCCAGGATAGGCGGCCCACCGGGAAACATCGGTAAACATACGTAGATAACGAGTTCCCCCCAACCGCCATGCTAGATGTCATTAGTTCTACAGTTCGGCCCCTGCTGCTGGATGAGCAAGTCCTGGAGGTGGCTTACCGACTTTACATGACGGCCCCTGGCAGTGGCTCCCCCGCCATCAGTCTCAAGCGCCTGTCGGATCTGACCGGCAAATCTCCCCTCAAATGCCGCAATGCCATCGTCGAGGCCAACGGGCTGGGTCGCTTCCCCGACTGTGAGCTGCATCCTTAGCATTCCGTTACAGGCTACACTCTGGGATAGTTGAAGCCCGCCCCTGTCCAATACTGGGTGTGGTTGACCTTGCCCCTGTAATCATGCTGCCCCTGTGATGTTGCTAAAGCGCCTGGAACCCTTGCTGAGCCGCAAACGGGTAGCCATTGTCGAGGCGTGCGTGATTGGGCTGGTGTCAGGGCTGGCGGCGGTGCTGCTCAAGCAGGGGGTTGAGCTGCTGACTCTGTGGCGCACCTCGAGTACGCTGCCGCTGTGGCTGGTGCTGCCCACCCTTGGCCTGGTCGGGGGCTGGCTGTCGGGGGTGCTGGTCGAGCGCCTGGCCCCTGAGGCCTCGGGCAGCGGTATTCCCCAGGTTAAGGCGGCGCTGGGCTTCGCCAAGATTCCCCTAAATTTGAGGGTGGCTTTGGTCAAGTTGGGCAGTACCCTGCTGGCCCTGGGGTCGGGGCTTTCGTTGGGGCGGCAGGGGCCAACGGTGCAGATTGGGGCGGCCCTGGCGGCGCAGCTCAGCCGCTGGGTGCCCACCTCGCCCGACTACCGACGGCAGCTGATTTCCGCCGGGGCGGCGGCCGGTCTGGCGGCGGGGTTCAACGCCCCGATCGCCGGAGTGCTGTTTGTGGTCGAAGAACTGCTGCAAGATTTCTCTGACCTCACCCTGGGCAGCGCCATTCTGGCCTCGTTTATTGGGGCGGTGGTGTCGCGGCTGCTGGGGGGCCAGGGGCTCAACTTGACCATCAGCGCCCGACCCATCAGTCTATCGGTGCACGACCTGCCCTTTTTGATCATTTTGGGTCTGCTGGCGGGGCTGCTGGGGGCGCTGTTTCGCAAGGGTATTTTTGGCAGTCTGGCGTTTTTTCGCCAGTTTAAGGGGCTGGGGCTGCCGGGGCGGATTGGCCTGGCGGGGTTAATTACCGGCCTGGTGGGGGTGTTTGTGCCGGTGGCGGCGATCGACAACACCGGCCTGCAAGAGTTTTTGGTGACCGGGTCGGCGGGCTGGCAGCTGATTGCGATCGCCTTCGTGGCCAAGTTTCTGCTCACCCTGCTGGCCTACGGTTCGGGGGCCGCTGGCGGAATTTTTGCCCCCTCCCTGGTGCTGGGGGCGGCCCTGGGCTGCTTGGTGAGCTTTTTGGCCCAGGGGGTCTACACCGGCTTTGGGGCCTGGCCGCTGCCCACCGAACTGGCCAGCACCACCACCTACGCGCTGACCGGCATGGGCGCGTTTTTTAGCGCGGTGACGGGGGTACCCATTACGGCGATCGTGATCGTGTTTGAGATGACCGCCAACTTTAACCTGGTGCTGCCCCTGATGATCGGCTCGGGCATTGCCTACCTGATCGCCGATCGCGCTAACGATGGCTCGATCTACAACCGGCTGCTGGCCCTCCAGGGCATTCATCTGGAGCCGGTGGCCCAGGCCAACAACCCCTGGGCCCACCTCAGGGCCGCCGATCTGATGCAGCGCCGGGTCGAAACCCTCTCCAGCCAGATGAGTCTGCCGGAGGTGGTGCAGGCGTTTTCGCGATCGCACCACCGGGGCTTTCCGGTGCTCGAAGCCGGTCGCCTGGTGGGCATTGTCACCCAGAGCGACCTGAGCGAGTCTACCAGCTCGGGCACCCAGGGGCTAGACCACCTCACCCTGGCCGACATCATGACTCCGCACCCGGTTACCGTCGCCCCCGACGCCACCCTGCCCCGGGTGCTGCACCTGCTGAATCGGCTCAAGCTCAGCCGTCTGCCCGTCACCGAGGGCAACAAGCTGGTGGGCATCATCACCCGCGCCGACATTATTCGAGCCGAGTCTGACCAGGTGAGCGGCGAACTGGCCGAGCTGGGGCCCCAGGCGGAGCCCTCCTACGTGGTGTTTCAGCAGCAGGCCCCCGCCACCGGCCAGGGGCGGCTGCTGGTGCCCCTGGCCGACCCCCGCACCGCGCCCGATTTGATTAAGATAGCGGCGGCGATCGCCCACGGCCTGCACTACGAGCTGGAATGCGTCCACGTGGTGTCGGTTTCCCGCAGTGTTGCCCCCGCCGAGGCCAAGGTCGATTTGCAAAAGGTCGAGCCCCTGCGCCAGCTGGCCCTCTCCTACGCCGAGAACAGTGGGCTGTCGGTGCACTTTCAGGTGCGGGCCGCCCACGAAATTGGCCGCACCCTGCTGGAGGTGATCAAAGAGCGCCACATCGACCTGGTGCTGATGGGCTGGCACCACCCCAACCTCACCCCCGGTCGCGTGATCAGCGGCGTGGTCGATACCCTGATTCGCCAGGCCCCCTGCCAGGTAGTGGTGGTGCGCCCGGGCCGCAACCTCACCTTCGATCGCTGGCTCATCCCCACCGCAGGCGGCCCCAATGCCCAGAGCGCTCAAGCCCTCCTGCCGGGGCTGCTCACCCTGGGCCACGCCCCCGAAATTCAGCTCTGCACCATCTGTCACCCCGAAAAGGGCGAGTGCCTCACCCTCCAGCACATCTCTGAGATGGCCGACGGCCTAGAGGCCACCCTGCGGCGACCCGTCTATACCCAGGTGTTAACCCATCCTTCGGTTGCCGACGCGATTGTAGATATGGCCCGGCTGTGCCACACCGACGCGATCTTGCTGGGGGCTTCGAGGGAAAATTTGTTGAGCCAGGTAATCAAAGGCAATGTGCCCCTAGAAATTGCCCAGGACACTGATATCACCGTGATTTTACTGCGCCAGGTGGACAGTTCTTTGTGAGTATAGCCATAGTCACCTGGGTTAAGACACTCAGCAGTCTTTCTAGAAACGTTGGAACGTTCCAACGTTTCTAGAAAGACTGTCCTAACCAGACTGGCTACAGCTATAAAAAAGCCGCCCCTCACGGACGGCTTCTGTCGAGATGCGCTTAAGGAAATTTCTGAAAAAGAAGATTCCCGCTCTATCCGGCGACTGCAACCACCGTAGGGTGGGCACTGCCCACCATTGGGGGAGAACGTTTTCCAGAAGTCGCCTCAGGACACTTTGACAGGCAGAAGCCTCTGGTCGGGGCCCTGCACCGCAACGCCCCGACCAAACAGGGTACAGGCAGGATTAATGTCAGACGTCCCTGGGAGACGGCACAACCCTGAGTTTAGATTAGACCTAAGCGCTCTCTTCGCTAGAGGCTTCGTCTTTACGGCGCAGGGCCGCTACGCCTAGGCCAATGAGACCGGGCAGCAGGGCAGGGGTCGGTATAGCTGCGGGCTGTACGTCTATCTCCTGTGTTGCAATCACATTGGCCAGCAGGGGCGAAAATTGTGCCAGCGCCAAACTGGTTTTGAGATCGGCCTGACCATCATTGGTAAGGCCGTTGAGCACCCTAAACTGGAGCCACCCGAGGGGGACATTGGTTGCGGTGAGATTGGATGCGGTGAATATAAAGGTGTTGGGACTGGGGAAGGCGACCGCAGTGTTAGGCGAGGAATCTCCCGCCTCGAGCACCAGCTCGCTGGTGTCCCAGGTCACCACTAAATCCAGGGCTGTGGGCAGTGATACGGGGTTTAGCAAGCTCAGATCAAGACCAAAGTTGAAGGTCTGCAACTCACCGGGGGCAGCAACAATGTCGGCAATGGCATCGCTGTCCAGATTGCTGCCGCTAGGGGTAAAGTAACCAAAGGCATGGGCAGGCGCAGAACTAGCTGCGATCGCCGCAGCTGCAATTACAGCACCAACGCCAAAAGAACTGGGTTTCGGAAACATAAAAAACTACCTTTTCAAGGTCAAAACGTCAACTTGGTACCGAATATCCGCGTGAGCTCTACAGTTAGAGTAATGGTGGTAGAATTTGCCAGCTTAGACAGGGTTAACCCCTCTCCTTACCAGCCTCAGAGACAATTCAGTAGATGACCAGTTGATGACAGCTAAAACCCGCAAAAGGTATTCACACTCCATCTCTCGACAATTGCGTTTTGAGACCCTGATTCAGCAATCGCAGCGCGATCGCTAGTAAAGAGATTATAAAATATCCGCAAATTTGACAATACCTTGCCAGCTACTTCATACTAATTTCATGATTTATCCGGAGGCATAGGCCTTTACAGCGTTGCCGGGGTGCATCCCACCTTTTGCGCAGGTGGTTTTAGCGTTCTCCTTTTCAAAGAAAGTACCGGCTAGTTGGCCAATTCTGTGTTGAACCTACAACTTCGAGATGTCCTCAGTCGCCGTGTCAGCTGGAGTAGTTTATCCCTAGCTAAGCTCAGATATTCACAGTGCATCGATGCACTGTCTGACAGACAGCAACACCGGCTTTAAAAAAGAAAAAACCGCCCCAAGGGACGATTTTTCAAAGCAACGACCAGCGAAAATCCAGTGCTGTAATCAACCCTCTAGAAGCTTGATTACAGCACTGGCTGTAAAACTAGGCGTTCTCTTCGGTCGGCTCGCCGTCTTTACGACGCAGAGCTGCGATACCCAAGCCGAGCAGGCCAGGTAGTAGCGCTGGGGTTGGCACAGCCGTAACTGTAGCTGACCAAGAGCGAACCGGCTCGCCGTCAAGCTGGGTGGTTAGAGTCCCAACTCCAGGGGTACCGTCGGCAAAGATTCCCCTTAGAGCAATTGATAGACTATTGCCCGAGATCGTAGGAGTGATGGCAGACAGGCTGAAATTATAGTTCACGCCATCGCCAAAGTAGATGAAATTATCGATGGGCACAAACGCAGAAAAGGACGGAATATCCTTGATTGTGGCAAACTGCAAGCCGGTGGGAATATCGCCTTTACCGGTGACAAATGTGAATCCCGGCTCAGGGCCACTGTTTAAAAAGAAGGTGGCAAAGTCAAAGTTATTGGTGGAGGCATCGCCAAACCAGATGGCATCAATTTGGCTGCCAATGCTCAGGGCGTGGGCGGGTACCGAGGCGAGGCTGAGACTGCCTAGCGTTAAACCCGTGACTGCAATACCAGTGAGAAGTGGTTTGAAGGTCATGTTTTTCTACCTTTTGCAAAAGTTAGGAAATTGGTTAAGAGCTCAACCTACAAGCAGTTACTTTATGCACCTGATGCCAATTTGCTAAATCGATGTCTGCTTGTCGATTGGGTAGAGCACTCTAGGTAGATCAGGCACACCCCTGTAGCTTCAATGAGTAGACTGTCGAAGCGTGAATTGAGAAGTATAGCTATAGCCAGTATGGTTAGGACAGTTTCCCTAAAAACGTTTGAACGTTCAAACGTTTCTGAGGGTGCTGATTGTCCTAACCCAGGTGACTATGGCTATAAATGGTCGGTAGTGCAATCCTAAAAGCCAGGATGTCCCCTAATTCTTTAGGCAGAGATTCTATCCGTCTCTCTTCTCTAAAATAAACTGCTCAAAGTGAGATAGCAAGCGATGCTGACTGTCAAGTGCTTTTCTTTAAGAATTATCGTCGTATGTAAGATTTGTGTGGTATTGAGGGGGTTTCGGAATCTATTTTCTGGTGTTGCAAGTAACCCTAAATCCCAAAACCCCGACGCTAAAAAGGCCAAACCATTGTATTCAGGTTGCCTCCCAGTTATGGCAGAACAGCGTCAGCTCTACCCAATGGGTAAGAGGGCTCCCTTTGAGACGTATTCTTTGGCAATCAGCCCCACCAGCGGAATCTTAGAAATCCAGAGTTTTTCTAAAGCTTGCTCAAGCTGGGCTGATTTTACGGTACCCAGATGAGACACCAGCGCCAGGCCACTGGCCTCTGCGGCGATCAGCGAGGCGTCGGCGTACTCGGTAAAGGGTGGAGCGTCGTAGATCACCAGGTCAAAGTAGCCTTCGGTTTTGGCGATAAACTGCTGAATTTTGCTCGAAGACAACAGCCGTACTGGGTCGCTAGTAGCACTGCCAGCGGTGAGCACAAACAGGTTGGGCTCCTTGGGCGATCGCTTAATCACCTGCTTGAGCTCCATCTCCCCGGCCAAAATATTGCTCAGCCCTTTTTCGTTGGGCAGGTCTAAAAAGTTGTGCAGGTGCGGCAGGCGAAAGTCAGCGTCTACCAGCAGCACCCGCTGGCCCATTTCGGCTACGGCCCAGGCCAGGTAGGCGGCGGTGGTAGAGTCGGCCACCTGATCATCGGCGGAGCTAATCACCAGGGATTTGATCGGCTTTTCGGCATTCACCCGCTGTAGGTTGGCGGCCAGCGATCGGAAGGCTTCTCTGAAGCTGTGCATGCCGTCGGGTGGGGTAGAGCCATTGCTGTAGAGGGAGGGCGATCGCCGTTCGGCAGGGGCGATCGCCAGCTGGTACAGCGACAGCAGATAGGCCTCGTCGTAGCCCTTCTCCACCACCACGCTGTGGGGAATAATGCCCAGAATGGGCACCGGCGTAATCCGCTTTAGATCGCTGGGGCTGTAAAGCACATCCTTTTGGGCATCGAGCAAGAGGGCAACGCCAATGCCCAGGAACAGCCCTAGGATCAGGCCCAAAGCCCCATTGCGCATCAGGCTCTCGTTGCTGATGGTCAGCGTCGGCGGGGTAATTAACTCCCAGGGCAGCTCGCGCTGGGCCGCCTCAATCTGGAGGGTTTCGCGCCGGGCCAGCAGCTGAGTGAGATTTTCGGTGGCAATCAGCAGCTCGCGATCGAGATCGGTAAACTGGCGGGCCACGGAAGCCAGCGAATCGACCTCGACACTGAGGGAGTTCAGGGTCTGCCGCAGGGCGGCTTCGCGGGTTTCTAGCCCCTCGAGCTGGAGGGCCAGCTCTTGCTGGGCGTTGCTGCCCTCGCGGGCCAGCAGCTGCAGCAGGTTTTGCCGCTGCTCCTTGAGGGCTTGCAGGTCGGGACTGCTGTCGAGAAACAGGGTCGAGGCCTCGGCAATGGCGTTGTCTAGCCGCAGCAGTTCTTGGATCAGGGCCTGGTAGCGGGCATTGTCGCTCAGCACTGGCGACACCGCCTGATCCTGGGGCCGACCGGCCAGCTGCCGCTGCAGGCTCTCGTACAGGTTGAGGGTGCCCTCCAGCTCAACCAGCACGTTTAGATACTCGCTTTCGTAGGTGTTGATTTGGCTGGTGAGCTGATTGCCCCTAGACTCTGGGGTGATTAAATTGTTGTTTTGGCGGAGGGCCTCCAGATCCCGCTGAAGACTGTCTACCTGGTCTCTGACCTCCGGCAGTTTGTCGTCTAAAAAGGCAATGCCCTGCTGAATATCGCGCTGCCGGGTCTCTAACCCGTACTCCAAAAACCTTTGGGAAATTAAATCGGCAATTCGCTGCACCTCGGCGGGGGTGCCGCCTACCACCTGCGATCGAAAGATGCGGCTGGCGGGGGCGTTGTTGTTTCTGCCAGCCTCGGTCAGCTGAATGTTGAGCTGTTGGCGAATCCGGCGGTAGCAGGCCTCGTTGGGATTTAGGCCCAGGTCAGAACCACCGGCACTGTCGGCGGCGGGGGCCGCAAAGATGCTGCTACAGATGGGTAGGTTTTCGGCTTTGACCTGTTCAACTACCGAGTCCAGTACTCCGGGGCTGGTCAAAATTCTCACCTGATCGTCGAGGGCCAGCAGGGTGTCGTTGGACTGTACCGGCTGACCGGTAATTGAGGAGGCCACCTGCGCTTCGCCCGTGGGCGGCTGAATCAGAATCTCAAACACCGCCGAGTAGGTGGGGGGGCTGAGCTTAGCCCGCAGTCCGGCCAGGACACCCGTGGCCAGGGTAATGGCTAAAATGAGCAGGGCTTTGCGGCGCAGGGCCGAAAACACCCGCCCCAGATCGAGGGTCTCCTCACTGCTGGAAACGCTGGGGGGCTCGGTAGATGGGTAGGGCAGCAGGTTTGTGGTGTCAGATTTCATCCCTGATCCTGGTAAGTAACAGCGCGGTATCAAAACAAATTCAGGAACCGGAAGGGAGCGGTCAAGATATTCAAAATGCCGCTGACGGGGTTGGCTACCAGCCCCACGTTGTCGGAGAACTGGGCCAGCCCCGACTTGCCCACGATGATGATGTCGTCGTTTTGCAGGGTGGGGTTGTTTTCGTCGTCAATGCCCAGGGTAAAGTCCACCGATATTTCGCGCTGGGTCACAGTGCCGTCGGGGTTGAGGCGTACCAGCCCCACCACGTCTTGCTGAGCCCGGGGGTTAAAGCCGCCAGCGGCCAAAATACCCTGGTTGAGGCTGGTGTTGGGGGCTACCTCCACCTGGCCGCTGCGCTGCACCTCACCCACCACATTGATGCGAATGCGATCGGGAGAGAAGCTGGCCCCGGCCACCTGGGTGGCTTCGGCTGGGGAAATGGCGGCGGTAGCCGTGGGGATAAACACCGTGTCGCCGTCCTGCAGAATGGCGTTTTGGCGGGTTTCGCCGGTCTGCAGCAGGCTCCAGAGGTCCACATTGAACACCTGCTCGCCGCCGCTGCGGGTCACCCGGCGAATTTGCACCTGGCGAATGTTGGCCCGAGGCTTGATGCCGCCGGCAATTTGCAGGGCATCGCTGACCTTGACCGGGCTAAAGACAACATTGCTGCCGCTCACGCCCACCTGGGCACCGGGCAGGCCCGCTTCCCCCGTGCGGGTGGCCCCGCCCCGCAGCGAGTAGGGGCCGGGCCGAAACACTTCGCCCACTACCGCTATGTTGATGGGCACGCTGCTGTCGGGGGAAAACCGGGCCGCCGCCAAAATTGGGGCTTCATCCAGGGGCACCAGGGTTGAGGGAATAAAAATACTGTCGCCATCGCGCAGCACAATATCTTGGTTGAGGTTGCCGGTATTGACCAAATCCCATAGGTTGGCGGTAAAAACCTGGGTGCGGCCGTTGACCTGCCGCTGGATCTGCACCTCCCGCAGGTTGGCGCTCTGGGTGATCCCCCCCGCCACCTCAAACAGCTGAGTAAGTTTGGGAAACGACGTGCCCTCAATGGCGAGGGGATAGGCTCCTGGCCGGTTAATTTCGCCGGCAATACCCACGACTAGCGGGCGACGCCCCAGCAGGTTGAGGGTGACGACGGGCCGCCGCAAGTACTGGCTGTAGCGCTGGGAGATGGCCGCTGATGCCTGTTCGAGGGTGAGGTCGCGCACGCTGACGTTGCCCACCAGGGGCAGGCTGAGGCTGCCATCGACCTGCACTTCGAATTCGCCGCTGTAGTCGGGCAGCCGAAACAGCACCATTTGCAGGCGATCGCCTGCTCCCAGAGTGTAGGGCCCTTCCGGCTGCTGGGAGGGCAGGGGTGAGGCTGGAACAGCAGCGGGGCGGGCGGGCGCGGCGGCGGGGCCACTCAGCGGTAGGGTTGGCATCGTGTCGGCCATGCTCTGGGCCGGGGCCAGGGCCGGGATCAGGCCATCGGCCATCACCGCCAGGCCGACCAGGGCGACCAGCCTGGCCAGAGAAGCTTTGTACAGCAGGTTAGACATAACTACACTCCACAGGGGCACTCCACAGGGGCGATCGCGGCCTTGCCTTCATCCAATATCCGTAGGGCTGACGGCGAATCCGTAAGGTTTGGCCGAGAGTCCGTGTTTTTGCCGGGTTCTTCACAGAGGGTTTGTAAATAGACGCTGTAGGGCAAGAGATTCTGAAGAGGTAGCCGTATTTTTACTGACGGCGTAAAAGTGTGTAACATTATCGGGCATGCGTGATAGGGTGAGACGGTGCTTTACCCAGCGAGGTCGGAAACTCGGTTCCTCCAGCATTGGTGACCGGGCTCGTTGTTTTTCCAAAACCAGGGTTACTCTACAACTGCCGTGTTAAAAGTCAGAGTTTAGGGAGAGAATGTTCCCGCCCTTACTCTTTAGAAAATTATTTTTGTCAAGGTTCAGCCCCTCCCCTTGGTGGGAGAGGCGCAATCGTTAATTTAACCGTTTTATTTTTCTCCGTGAACTTTTTGCTCACAGGCTACGTCTCTACCTCAGTCGATGGCGCAATCCGTGTCAGACCGAGCTTAGTTCACCTACGCACACGCAACGTATTTTTCAGTAAGTCATAGCTGACAAATCCTATGGGGGCGTCTACCACAGATTGTCCTTTCAGCTCCTTAGGATCATGTCATTTCCTCAAAAACCCGTTAGTGAGTCAGTGCTTGGGTTCTCTATTGCGACCAACTCTTTTACCGAGCAAATTGATCTGATTATGCATTGGGCCCACAGACGGCTGAGTCGCGTCGTCTGTGTGGCTAATGTCCACATGTTGATGGAGGCTCGCTGGAATGAATCGTTTGCCAAAGTGCTAAAGCATGCCGATCTGCTCACCCCGGATGGGATGCCCCTGGTGTGGACGCTTAACTTGCTGCGCAAGAGTGCCCACGATCGCGTGGCAGGCATGTACATTTTGCTAGAAGTCTGTAGGCGGGCATCGGCCTGTAACTTGCCGGTCTACTTTTTGGGAACCGATGAGTTGACCCTGGGTCGAATGCGACAGCAGCTGGCCATAGACTTTCCAGCCCTGACGATCGCAGGTATGGAACCGCTGCCCTTTCGTCCCCTTTCTCCAGAGGAGGACGCTCAGGTGGTGCGAACCATCAACGAGAGCAAAGCCGGGGTCGTCTTTGTGGCGCTGGGCTGTCCCAAACAGGAGGCTTGGATGTACAGCCACCGCAACCAAATCCATGCCGCCATGGTCGGTGTTGGCGGCGTATTCCCCATCTACGCCGGCATCAAAAAGCATGCCCCTACCTGGGTACAGGAGTCGGGCCTGGAGTGGTTGTACCGTCTCATTCAAGAGCCGGGCCGCCTGTGGCAGCGCTATTTCAAGACTATTCCTCCGTTCATTTATCTCTCGATGAAACAGGTGGTCACGACCCGGCTGCAGCGGCGCATTCACCGCATGCTGCGCATGAGCTAGAGCGAAGTTCTAGCTTTTGGGGACTATAAAGTTTAGCGCCACAGGCCCGTTGTGTGTCCGATTAACTCAAGGGCAACTCAAGGGCTGGAAGGGGAACATGCTGCCGATTAAGCTGTCTATAATGACCAGGTTTGCAGCCCCAGATTTAGATTTTTCCTGATTATTCTGTCACCGCTAGAAACTATATAGTGTGGCCGTATCTACCCCTTTAGCTAATTATGAATCAGCCCCGATCGCGCAACCGAAATCGATCTAAACGGCGCAGCATTGTTTGCCCTGATCACGGCTGCTACCTTGACAGCGTGAGCCAGAAGTACCCGCTGTTTGCCACTAAATCTGAGCAGTTGCAGCAGAGCGGGCTCAGCCGCCGAACGGCGCTGACGCTGATTGCCAGCCTGGGTACTGTTCCCCTCCAGGGGCAGTGGCTGGAAGCGTTTTGGTGCTGCGACTGCCAGCGCAGCCAGTGGTACCACGTGCACAAAACTGACGGCAATCACTATGCCGTCTACACCGTGCCCGACGCCCTCTGGCTCCAGGCAGCGGGGGTAATTTTGCCCACGGGCAACCCTACGGTGGGCGAGTTTACCCGTCGCCAGGCCCGACAAACTCGGTTTGCCGGCATCAAAGACTTTGGCCGCATTGGCTGATACACCATTGGCTGATACACCATTGGCTGATACAACACGGTCTCACCGTTTTTAGGCAATTGCTTTCCAGCAATTGCTCCAGTGGTGGGCAGAGCCCACCCTACAGCGGCTGTTGGTTTACACCACGGGCCTACCGTTTTTAAGCTTCCTGACAAGCGTCACTATTGTCGTTTATTTCCTATTTAATTCCTATGACTAACCGCAAGAAGGCGCTGATCACCGGCATTACCGGGCAGGATGGCTCTTACCTGAGCGAGCTGCTGCTGGAAAAAGGCTATGAGGTGCACGGCATCGTGCGCCGCACCTCGACCATCAACACCGATCGCATCGATCACCTCTACGAAGACCCCCACAGCAGCACCGCCCGGCTGTTTTTGCACTACGGCGACCTCACCGATGGCACCACCCTGCGCCGCATTTTAGAAGAGGTGCAGCCGGTGGAGATCTACAACCTGGGGGCGCAGTCCCACGTGCGGGTGAGTTTTGACTCGCCAGAGTACACGGTGGATGCGGTGGGCATGGGCACCCTGCGCCTGCTGGAGGCGATCCGCGACTATCGTCAGCGCACGGGCATCGATGTGCGCTACTACCAGGCGGGGTCGTCGGAAATGTACGGCAAGGTGCAGGACGTGCCCCAGCGGGAAACCACCCCCTTCTACCCCCGCAGCCCCTACGCCTGTGCCAAGGTCTACGCCCACTGGCAAACCCTCAATCACCGCGAATCCTACGGCATGTTTGCCTGCAACGGCATTTTGTTTAACCACGAGTCGCCCCGGCGCGGCGAAACCTTTGTCACCCGCAAAATTACCCGCGCCGTGGCCCGGATTGTGGCGGGGCAGCAGAGCAAACTCTACATGGGCAACCTGGACGCCAAGCGCGACTGGGGCTACGCCAAGGACTACGTCAAAGCCATGTGGCTAATGCTGCAACAGGACGAGCCCGACGACTACGTGGTGGCCACGGGGGAAACCCACGAGGTGCGCGAATTTTTGGAGTTGGCTTTTGGCCATGTCAACCTCAACTGGCAGGATTATGTGGCCTTTGACGAACGCTATCTGCGTCCCGCCGAGGTAGATCTGCTGATTGGCGACCCGGCCAAGGCCAAGGCCAGGCTGGGCTGGGAGCCGACGGTAACCTTTGAAGAGCTGGTTCACCTGATGGTGGAAGCCGACTTGCAGGCCCTGGGGCTGGTGACGCTCAACGGCCATGCTGCGACCAGCGTGCTCGATCGCGCTACGCTGCGCGCGGGCAGCGGTGAAAGTTTGGTGGTGGGCTAGGGGCTGCCCTGCATTGGCCACTGACCACCCACGAGTCAGTCTAGGAGTCGGTGGCCCTATTAGAGACACGCACACGCTTAGGTGCATCGATTACGTGTCGTTAAAGCCTCTAAAAGACCATGCTGAAGTTTTGGCTATTGTTAAACAACCAACTGGCTCAGCCGCTGGAGCTGTGGCCAGGGACACCGGACAGTCTGCGGGTAGCACCGCCCCATCCCTCGGTGTCCTCCTGTCTCAAGCGGGGTCTCGATATTGTGGGCAGTCTGGTGGGGCTGTCGATCACGCTGCTGCTGCTGCTGCCCATTGCGATCGCGATTCAGCTCGACAACCCTGGCCCAGTCTTCTACAGCCAGGTGCGCTGCGGCTACCGGGGGCGGCCCTTTCGCCTGTGGAAGTTTCGCTCCATGGTGGCCAATGCGGACGCGCTCAAACACCAGGTGGAAAATCAGGCCCAGGGCTTAATTTTCAAAAATGCAAACGATCCTCGCATCACTCGGGTGGGCAAATTTCTGCGGCGCACCAGCTTAGATGAGTTCCCGCAGTTTTGGAATGTGCTGCGGGGCGATATGAGCCTGGTGGGCACGCGCCCCCCCACCCTGGATGAGGTCAGTCAGTACTCGCCCCACCACTGGCAGCGGCTGAATGTCAAGCCGGGGCTGACCGGGCGGTGGCAGGCCCGGGGGCGATCGCAGGTTAACGACTTTGAGGCGATCGTGAGGATGGATCTGGACTACCAGGCCCAGTGGTCACTCTGGCACGATATGGGGCTGATTATGCAGACCCTGGGGGCGGTGGTGCTGAGTCGGGGAGCCTACTGAACTCATTGACGCTGCGGCTGATCCGGAAACTTTTGCCAATTCCAACGGCTCTTCACAGAAGGCTAAACCATAGGAAAAGTACGCAGGACAGTGCAAAGCAGTCCGGAGTCAGCAATTTAGTCTTGTAAAGGAAGATAACAACTCAAGTTTGCTAATTGATTGCAGAGGGGCTTTGACGGTCGTTTAGATCTCAGTCTCTCTGCCCTGTACCGAAACGCCACCGTGCGATCGGGCAGCAGATAGGACAGGTGTGCCTGGCGCTAGAGAACTTTCGCGCAGGGCAACGTTAGAAGGGTTGAGCAGGTTGATCGTAGCTGAAGGCATTCAACGGGTAGATTTTGCCACTGGGTTGTAGGGCCTATGCCATGGCTCACTAATCATAAGCATTGCTTTTCTGAATTCCTGAATAATATTTTCGAAATTCTTAAAGCTTGTTTGCCGTGGCCCACATAAGCTATAGAGATTTTATCCGTTTTGCAAAACCATGACAACTTCTGGCAACTATAGAGATGTCACAGCAATTATTGTGGCAATGACTGATAGAGAAAAACCGTTTCTCATGGAGTCAATAACATCGGTTTTTCGTCAATCTGATGTCACTCAAGTGATCCTATGCGTTGACAAAGAAAACAGCTGGGTACATTCAACAGTAGGTAGCCTCCTAGAAGACATACGTTTAGAACTTTTGAAGCTGCCGCTCATGCCTCCAGGCGCGATCCGTAACGAAGCCACAAAGTACGTTAAAAATCCTTGGCTAGCATACTGCGATGGCGATGATGTCTGGTGCGAAGAAAAAATATGTAGTCAAAGAGAAGTGGCCCATGACAGGGATTGCGATTTTGTCGGTACAGACCACTATCTGACAAATGAAAAAGGTGCTGTAAAAGCATTTGCCTTAGCGCAAAACTTACCCATGACTTCATCATGGTTGGTTCGAACAAAAATCATGCAGCAGTTCCCGTTCAACGAATCTCTATATACCGGAGAGGACGGCGAATGGTGGATTCGGACAGAAAATGTAATTCAAAAAGTAAGGCTTCCGAAGATGCTTATTCGCTATCGTGTTTCAAGTGGAAGCCTTAGCTCAGCGACATCTTCCAAAAAGAAAAAAGCCTTAATTGTTCTTTTTTCCTCTGTTCCCGTTTTTGGATTAAGCATCACTGGGCTAACATTTTTTGCATGGCTGTTTACGCGAAGATCATACTATCTATGGCAACCCAGGTGGGGAAACCAGCCAAACGCCTAAATGATCGGGCTTTTGATCTGCAAGAGAATAGTATCTAGAGAAATTTGTATATCCTAAAACCTATGGAATACTCAAAATGGTAAAACTATTCTGGTGGAAAAACACTCCCTCTATAAGTAATCCTAGATCGATCGGCAAAGCATTTAAGAGGACTTTTCATTATAAACTACCTTTCGTTTTCCGAAATTTTGGTGATGAACTCTCCCCAGTAATTATTGCTAAGCTGACTGACCAAAAGGTCTGTTTTTCTGACAAGCCAGAAAAATTAGTCTCCCTTGGCAGCATTTTGCATCTTGCAGACTCAAAAGATTCTGTGTGGGGCACAGGGCTATTGAGAGAAAATATGATACCAAGAGTCAAGGACATTAGTATTTTTTCTGTTAGAGGGCCTTTAACAAAAAGTGCTTTAGTAAAAAACGGGTACAACTGTCCCAGTGTATATGGCGATCCAGGTCTTCTAGTGCCATATCTTTGGAAAAACGAAAGTAGTCCCAAATATAAAATAGGTGTAATCCCGCATTGGTCTCAAATACGCCACCTAAAAAAGGATAGCTTTGACACAAAATCCATTAATCTAATTGATGTTTCAAACCCATGGAATAAGGTTATAGATGACATTCAGAGCTGCGAGATAATTCTTTCAACTAGCTTGCACGGCCTAATTCTGGCTGATGCATACAATATTCCAAGGGCAATGTTCTATATTGACACCCCTCCTGATTCTTCATGGTTCAAGTACGAAGACTACAGCGCATCTATAGATGCAACCCTTGTACCATACGATTCAGGGGGATGCATGCAAGATATAGTAAGTCTTTCCGAAAAAGCTGCACTCAATCCAGTTAAAAATGGAATAGTAGAAAAATTGCTTGAAGCAGCTCCGTTCAAACTCAGCAGATATTCGTTGAATTAAGATGAACGAGTTCGCAAAATTCCTGGCAAAACGGTAATTTAGCATAGGGTCTTTTAGGGCAATTATCGTCGCAAATATCTTCCGCTAGCAATAGTTAAGGCTGTCATGATCCAATACTTCAAAAAAATTTGGTACATCTTAGGAGATTCTAAGAAGCAGCTACCACTATTGATGCTGCTTTTCCTTGTCTCTTCTATGGCTGAAACGTTTGGCATAGGTCTTCTAGGGCCATTCTTTGGAATTGTGTCTGACCCAACTTTAATTCAAAGAACGCCAGCTTTACAACACGCATCCCAAATTTTAGGAACCAACTCAAATGAATCATTCATTGTTTTTTTGTGCGGCCTAATTGTCTTTGTTTTTTTGATTAAATCAGCCCTCTATTTCTTTTCAAAATACTATATCTTGCATTTCAGTCATTCCCACAGAGGCAAAATGATTGAAATTTTAAACAAGGCATATTTAAACAGCGACTACAACTACTTCATTGGCAAAAACTCTGCAAACTTGCTCAAAAACATTACGGTAGAAACCCAAGATTTTTGCTACAAAATACTTCTTTCATTGCTTTATGGAGTATCAAACTTACTAATTTTGTTTTTCCTGTTGCTGCTAATGATGACGACTGATATGTTGCTTTTGTTAGTGACATTAGCCGCCTTAGCGCCAATATTTTTAATCATTTACGCTATGAGAAATCATCTCAGGCGATGGGGCAAAACGGTTTCAGAAGCAATGCAAGACATTATCAAAACTCTCAATCACGGTCTGGGGGGATTCAAAGAAACTCGTGTAATTGGTTGTGCACCCTACTTTGAAGCTCAGATGGCAGAATATACGCAGCGATATGCCCATACAGCATCGTTGTCAGCAAGCTTTAATATGCTGCCTAGGATCTTAATTGAAACAGCCCTAGTTGTTTTTATTGTCTTGTTTATTGCGGTTTCGCAGCTGTTTCTAACTCGAAGCACTGACGAGCTAATTGCAAGTTTGAGCGTGTTTGCAGTAGCCTCTATTCGGCTCCTGCCTGCCGCAAGTCAAGTTATGGGAACCCTGGGAGGAATTCAATCTACTCGGCATGTAGCTGATATATTGTATGCCGACCTAAAAGAGGCAGAAAACCAAATTGCCCAATATAACTACACTCAAAAGAGCCCAGGCTATGGTTTAAATGGCGATTCTTCCAATGCCATGAAGTTTGCCAAGCAAATTAGTTTACGTAATATTTTATACCGATACTCAGAAAAACTAGAGCCAGCTATTAATAACATTTCATTGGAAATTAAAAAGGGTGAGAGCATCGCTTTCATAGGAAAATCTGGAGCCGGTAAGACTACCTTAGTAGATATTATCTTGGGAGTTTTAATGCCCCAAGAAGGCGATATTACTGTGGACGGTGCTTCTATTTATGAAAACCTACGGGCTTGGCAAAATCTTGTCGGCTATATTCCCCAATCAATTTTTCTGCTTGACGATACAGTAGAACGAAACATTGCCTTTGGCGTTCCAGACCGTCTTATTGATTACGAACGCTTAGAGAAAGCCATTGCCTCCGCTCAGCTAGAGGAACTGGTACAGCAGCTTCCCAAGGGCATTCATACCCGTGTGGGAGAAAGAGGTGTCATGCTATCGGGTGGACAACGCCAGCGGATTGGCATTGCGAGAGCTCTGTATCATGAACGGGAAATTTTAGTGCTCGATGAGGCAACATCCGCTTTAGATAACGAAACGGAGCAAAAAGTAAGTGAGGCTATTCAGACGTTATCGGGAGAAAAGACCGTAATTATTATTGCACATCGCCTGTCCACAGTGAAGCATTGCAACAGAGTATATTCACTTGAAAAAGGAGTAATTGCTCGAGCCGGAACTTATCAAGAAGTCGTGCTAAATCAATAGCACCATATGGTTGATTGTTAGATTGATGTTAGAAAGTGCCTTTTCATTAAAGATATAGATAAAAAATGCGCGAAAAAAATTACAAAAATCACAGTGTTCAGATCCTATACGATGCGAGAACCCAATTTGAGAATTTAGGCGATCTTGTAATTAACAAAATATTACTTGATGAGTTGAGGTTGTATGCGAAGTTAGTTATTAATATTCAAGGCGTTCCAACTTGGTATCAAGAGGCTTTATCAGTATTACCTGAAGAAAGGGTTGATGAGAAAAACATAAAATTTCGACATCGGGTTTTGCTGAATGGATTAAGGGCTTGTTTCGCAGGCGATAAAAATGTTTTTTTGGTCACTAATCCAGGTCATCATTATGGAAGCATGAAGGCGGTCGGAGGGCAGCCTCTTAAATTGTTATTCTATTTAATTCTTTTGAGGCTTTCAGGCATTAAAGTCTGTAGATTTGGAGTTTCTATCGGCCCTTTTACTGGCTTAAGAGTACTTATTGAAAAAGTGCGCTCAAAATTTACATATTTTGATTCCGTAAGGGATAGTCTGTCAATCAACTATGCAAAAAGCATCGGCCTAAAAGAACCATTGTTCTTTCCCGATCTGGCTTGGCTAATAAAGACTGATTTCTTAGACAATACAATACAAGAGGAAGATCGTGATTTCGTAGTATTTAGTTTTCGAGATTTAAGTTCTTCTGCTGTCAAACCTTTAACCAGTCAAACCAATTTGTTTGACAAGCTAGACATTATTGCTGAGTTTTGTGTTGAAAAGTTATCAAAAAAGATCTTAATCACCTATCAGGTTGAGCATGATTATGAATTTTCAAAAGAAATTTTTGATCGATATTCTGCAAAATATGGAAACGTAAGCAAAGTCGAGTTCATTGAATCAAGATTAGATACCGTCTCAATGCAAATGATATACAGCCAGTCCTACATAACCTTCAGCAATCGATTGCATGTGCTTATGTTTTCAATGGCTCATGGTTCTTTACCAATAGGCATAGTTGATTCAAACAAGAATGCTAAAATAGTAGGCATCTTTTTAGACTCAGGCATGGCTGATTTGCTGCTTGATATTTCCTCTTGTGATCGAGCTTTTATCGAAGAAAAACTAAAGAAAATCGCAGATGAACTCTGTTCAATGAGAGGGGAAATTAAGAAAAAGTTTGAAAGCAATAGAACGCTTGGCAAAACTATGATGAAAGATATGTTTTGCCAGGTGAAATAATTCTGCTAAACATACTTTTTGTTTCTAAATTCTTTGCTTTCTAAAGGAGTTGGTGTAAAATGCTGCAATTTTAATGCCGAAAGCTTAGGTTCAAAGTGCTAGCACTTTGAAGTTACAGAAAATAGTAGACTACACCAAATTTTGTTTGCTAATTTTTCAATGTCGATATCGCGCCTAATTTTGAAATAGTCAGAAAATTTCTCGCTTGCCCAATATATAAAAGTTTATGGAAGCATCTATAGCTATTTTTATTTTTAATAGACCTCAAGAGAGTAGAAAGGTTTTTGAAGCAGTTCGCCTAATAAAGCCTTCAAGACTTTTTCTGGTTGCCGATGGACCTCGTCCATTGCGTACTGGCGAGACAGAAAAATGTGAGCTAACCCGAAAGATTTTTGAGGAAATTGACTGGACCTGTGACGTAAGGAAAAATTACTCCGAAATAAACTTAGGCTGTGCTAGAAGGGTTTCTAGTGGATTGAACTGGGTTTTTAGTCTTGTAGAAGAGGCTATCATCCTTGAAGATGACTGTGTTCCTCATCCAACTTTTTTTCGCTATTGCATTGAACTACTGGAGCGGTATAGGGACGATGAACGAGTCATGTCTATATGTGGATTAAGCGTACCTCCCTCATCTAGACGAGACAGCTTCAGCTACTGCTTCTCGCAATATCAGCGCTGTTGGGGGTGGGCCAGCTGGCGGCGAGCCTGGCAACACTATGATCACGATATGCAGCTGTGGCCGCAAGCCGCTGAAACTAATTTGCTAGAGGATCTTCTGCCCGATAGGCAGTCTGTAGATTTCTGGCACAACAAGTTTCAAGCTGTGTACGACGGCAAAATTGATAGCTGGGCTTACCGCTGGATGCTAGCCTGCTGGCTTCATAGGGGGCTGAGCATCATACCCAGCACTAACCTAATTGCAAATGTCGGCGTTACTTCAGATGCAACCCACACGGTAAATGACAGTTTTGCCGCTCAGCTTACCGCCAGCGAAATTTCGTTTCCTCTACAGCATCCTCCCTATATGGTTCAAGATCGTCAAGCCGATCTCTACATTCAAAGAACACGCCATAGCGCAGGCTTAGCCTACAGAGTTGAGCGGAAGCTTAAAAAGCTTCTAAAGGTGTAGCGCTGGAATCTAGCGAGATACTATTGTTTTTAGTACAGGAATCACTATATGAAAGCAGCTGTTTGGGGATCTTATAACTACGGGAACTACGGCGATGACATTATGGCCCTTCAGTTTGCTCAAACCCTAAATTCTAACGGGCTTCAGCCCTGGGTTTATCGCTTAAATCGCGACGTGGCTAGTCGCTTTCAAATTCATTCAACCGATTCAATTGACGAACTTCTAGAGCAGGCTGAGTTTTGCTTAATTGGCGGTGGAGCAATGCTAGAGAGCGGCCCATCAGAAATGGATCTAGATTTCGAAGACCTCACGCGGGCGAGCGCTAGGTATCACTGTCCGGTTTTTCCCGTATCGGTGGGGGGTGATGGTCAGGGAATTCTTAGCCGTTTATCTCCTCAAAAAAAGGCATTTTGGACAAGCGACTATTGTCAGAACCCTACCGTTCGCCTAACTAGCGATGTTGCCCTCGCGCAGTTGCTCGATAAGCAGGCCACTTACTACCCCGATGTATTGTGGACAGTCAAAGATGCTTGGGGCATTGAGCCGAAGCAAAATGCCGATGGCAAAATGCATGTTGGTATCAACATTCCTAACTCGGCTGCGGCCAGGCTAATGGTGCAGCAGCTCAGCACCATTGCAGCAGTACGGCGAGATATCGTCTTTCACTTCATCCGCACCTATTTGCCGACATCTCCGGTCAATTTAGAGCTGATGCCTAAATCTCAATCGCCGTTTATTCGACAACACGTCTATACTGACCCAAAAGAGACGCTTGAGTTTCTCTCTAGCCTCAACTTAGTGATCTCGCACAAGCTACATTTGGGGCTTACAGCGCTAGCGCTGGGTGTACCTTTCCTGAGCCTGGGTGGCAAAGGCAAAACGAAGACATTTCTAAGGGAGATCGGAGCCGACTTTGCCATTTTCTCTTCGCGCAAAAAGAATACAGAACTGGTAGCCCTACTCTCTAGTCGCAAAAAGCTCAATCAGTTTGGGCAAATGTTCGACTGGTCTCTGATTCAGCAGCTGCAGCAGATTAGCTCTGGACATCTCAATCACGTTAAAGCCATAGCGACTGACTTAGGGGCTGAGGCTACAGGCCGCAAGTCTAAATCTGAGCTGCTAACACCATGAAAATTCTGCATTTGAGCACCTCTGACCTGGATGGCGGAGCAGCTAAAGCAGCCTATCGCATCCACCGAGGCCTAATCAGCAATGGGTTAGGTTCAACCATGTTGGTCAGGCACAAACTCAGCAGCGATCCTACCGTGATTGCCAACAAAACTATTCTGGCTCAGGTGGGTTCAAAGGTAGACGGGCGACCTCTGAAGCGCTATGCCCAACGGGAGCGCACTATGTTTTCGCCGCAGTGGTTTCCTGACTCAGTGGTTGGTCGCGTGCAAGCGCTAAACCCCGATGTTGTACACCTGCACTGGACCTGCAATGGTTTTTTGCAGATTGAATCTCTGGCCAAGTTCAAAAAGCCAATTGTCTGGACCCTGCACGATATGTGGGCGTTTACCGGCGGTTGCCACTATGCGAAGGATTGCGATGGCTACACCAAAGGCTGCGGCAGCTGCCCTCAACTTGGCAGCAACTCAGCTAAAGACTTATCTCACAACGTCTGGCTGCGAAAAGCAAAAGCTTGGCGCAACTTGCAGCTAACAGTAGTGACCCCTAGCCAGTGGATGGCTCAGTGCGCCAATGCCAGTTCCCTGTTTAGCCAGAGCCGGGTTAAGGTGATAGCCAACGGAATTGACGGTGAACGGTACCGACCTATCAGAAAGGCTGTTGCCCGTGAGGCACTGAACTTGCCCAAAGATAAACGCTTAGTACTATTTGGAGCAGGCAGCACAACGGGCGATCAGCGAAAAGGCTTTCATCACTTGCTAGCGGCCCTTCAACGCCTACAATTTGATGAATGGCGCGATCGCTTAGAGCTAGTAATTTTCGGCGAATCTGCCGGCAATAGCGCCTTGCCCATACCCTACAAGACTCACTATCTAGGCAGACTCAATGACGACGCTTCCATTGCTTTAGCCTATGCGTCTGCTGATGTGTTTTTAGCGCCCTCATTACAAGATAACTTGCCTAACACGATCGTCGAATCGCTTATGTGTGGAACGCCTTGTGTGGCTTTTAAAGTTGGAGGTATGGTAGACATGATTGACCACCAGCGCACCGGATACTTAGTGGAGCCTTTTGATGTAGAAAATTTAGCTCAAGGAATTGCCTGGACATTAGGTGATGACCTTAGACGATCGGAGCTATCTCAACAGGCACGAGTGCAGGCGCTGAGAAAATTTGACCTCTTCAAACAAGCTGAGATGTATCGTCTAGTCTACGAAAGTTCCCTAAACTAAATTAGTAGAACTACTGGACTCTGTACTTTTTACCTAAAAGGAAATACTCATTTATTTGCAAAAGTGCAGGTTTTCTAAGCCTTACTCTGTAGAGGGTGCATGAATAGGCAAGCCGATAACCAACAAAATCTGTACAGCATTACTATACATAAACTAGATGGCGCGACAGCAGAACCCAACACAATTAGCGCTGGCGCTGTTTGTATTAAGATTTTAACTAAATCAACTTCACTTTTTGCTCAGCAATCAGCTAAGCAATCTTAAAGTCAAAAACAACTAATTCAACAAAATGCGCAAGGCAATTGGGTCTTTACTTAATAAATTACTTGAGCTTTTGCTGCCGTATTGGATCATCGGCTACTACCTAGGCACCAACATTCCGTCTAGACAGGTTTATGTTTTATGGTTTGGGACGTTGTATTTACTGGCCTTCTTTGCCATAGCATTTAAATTCAAAAAGCTTTTAACCCTGCTTCTGCAAGAGCCTCTTGCCCTTTTGCTAATTGGTTTATCTGGTCTCTCCTGGTTCTGGTCGGTTGCGCCTGAAATTACCTTTGCCTCTTTTAGATCACTGATTGTTCAATACGTTTTAGCAGGACTGCTTGTTATTTCTTACAAACCTGCTCAGCTCATTGGAATTATTGCTAAAGCTCTCTCAGCCTGCGGCTTGATAAGTGCTTTTTATATTGTCTTTATTCCTCATATAGGCATTAGAGGTAGTAGCCTTTTTAGCTCTTCTTGGAGAGGTGTATTTTCTCACCAAAGTGTTTTAGCTGGTGTCATGGGAATGGCAATCATAAGTCTTGTCTACTTTGGTTTATACCAAAAAATAGATAGCACCAAAGGCCCCTTGCATAATTGGTTTTTGCTGCCTCTTGCCATCTGCTCTGTAGTACTAATTTTCTGTGGTGCCAAAACAGCTCTTGTTAGCCTTATTGCATCATTTGTAGTATTGCCTATGTTTTTTCTAAAAAAGATACGTAAAATAAAGGAACGCACAGTAATTTTCTTCACTCTGCTGTATATTCTGCTATTTGGTACAGCAACTGTCTATGCAGTACGGGAGTTTATTGTTGTTGAACTTTTAGGCAAAAGCTTAGATCTGACAGGCCGCTCAGATACATGGGAATTCTTAATTTCAAAACTGTCAGAACGCCCTATTTTAGGCTTCGGCCTAGATGCCTTCTGGCATAACAAGCAAATATCCAATGAGTTTGCAGGTATTGTTGGACGCCAAATTCCAAGTATTTATAACAGCCACAACGGACATCTAGATATTGCGGTAGGGTTGGGTTACGTGGGCGCGTTCTTTCTGGGAATTTTTGTCCTTAGAGTCGTATCTCGCAGCATAGTCTTTGCCTTAAACAGCTATAACATAGCTGGCTTTTGGAGTTTACAGATTTCAGTTTTTATACTAATTGCTGGCTATTCTGATACATTCATTGGTCTTCTAAAGGCTAGAGGTCTTGCTTGGCTGATATTTAGCACAGCTTATTTGCTAGTTATTTATCAAATGAAAGGGCTTGGTCAAGAGAGAGTATACATTTCTGACAATCCCTACTTGCGGAAGACAAGTCGATTTGCTCGAGTGTACGGAAAGACAGTGTAAGAGCGAACTTTGGGATGGCAATATAGCTTAGCTATAGATGAATCGAAGTAATCTTTTGATTCGTCTAGGAAGATCTTATCTAACATCGCATCCTCAAACTTTTTTACTATTTTTACTCGGCCATGAAAATTTCTGTAAACGAAAAGAAGCTGCCCACTGATTTTTTAAGGTTTTTTGCGATCGCACTTATTGTCAACTCCCATTTAGAGGGTTTTTATCCTATACCACAACTGGCCGCAGATGGTTTTCTAGGAAACTCTCTATTCTTTGCTTTGTCAGGGGTAGGTTTAGCCCTCAGCAAAAAGAACTTACAACTTAGCTTTACATCCTGGTATGCCCGCCGGGTATCGAGAATCTATCCAGCGTTGATTTTAGTCACGTTGATTTTCACGATCACCTTAGAACTGAGGTGGAAGATTTCAGTAATCCAATTTTTCAGGCTTATCGTCTGGCCAACTCCATTTCTATTCATCGCACAATTGATGATTTTTTATCTTTTCTATTACTTTATCGTCAAACTCAACAAAAAATACTTACTTGCCATATTGCTTCTACTAAGTTTGGTATTCTTTTCGCTATACTTTTATCCGGCCCAATCCACAGTTTTCAACGATTTAGCTTCATACTTACACCCCAATAATTTTCTGAGCTGGGTATTTTATTTCCAAATGATGATCCTAGGCGGATGGATCGCTAAAGATCAGGTTTCATCAAGGTCTTGGGTTAACAGTTTAAGCAATAATTTATTCCTTACAATTTTCTTGGTAATTTTCACTTTTACCGCTTATGCCCTAGTTAAAGCGCTGATGGCCTTTGGTTTTCTCTCGAATGGTTATTTTCTACTAAATCTTCTGACTGCTGGCTTTCTCATTTCAGTATTTGCATTTACTGCAAATAGCCAATTTGTAGGTTTTTTGTCTAGCAGAGTAAACATTGCTAAAATCGTCATTTTTATTGCATCACTCACCCTGGAGATTTATTTAGTCCATGTTTCTTTTTGGAAGTTCAAACTTTTCCAAGATTTTTACTTCCCACTCAATATTGCATTGTTTGTGTTGTTATCGATTTTTGCTGCCTTTGTCTTAAATCAAACTGTAGCAACCGTTCCGAATTATATCGCCTCTTTGGCGAATAGGAAGGAGGATTGCTAAGGTGCTATGCAATTACCTTAGTAGTATTCTTCCAGTTTGAGCATCTGCCCTGGTTGACTGACAAACCCTCAAAACCTTTATTCTGTCGTAGATTGCGTTATGGGCGAGGCAAAAGTTGTTCTTTTTGATCTTAAGCATACGGGTCACCACGCAAGCTATATTAAGCATTTGATAAAACATTGGCAAACATTCAGACCCCAAGGAAAGCTATGCATTGTAGTATCTCCTAAATTTATAGAGCAGCATCAATCTGTCGTAGATCTAGCTACAGAAGATGATGCTTCTGGTGTTGAGTTTATTCCTATTTCTAGTTCAGAATATGAGGAAATTAAAAACAGCAAAAACCTACCCTCCAGAATAAAATGTAACTTGCGCGAGTGGGAATTACTGTGCTGTTATACTACCCAACTGAAAGCCACTCATTGCTTAATAATGTATCTGGATACCTGTGAGATCCCCTTACTTTTTCGGCTAAAGCCTCCTTGCCCTATTTCAGGTATATACTTTCGGCCTACGTTTCACTACAAACAATTTGCTAATTATCAACCTTCTAAAGGAGAGTGGATACAGCAATTACGACAAAGGTTGTTTCTACATCAAACGCTTCATAACCCCCAGCTACACACTTTGTTTTGTTTAGATCCTTTGGTAGATGAAACCATTACAAAAATGTATCCTTCTGCTAGAGCTATACCCCTGGCAGATCCAGTAGAAATATCTGGTGATGGCCCGCTAGACCAGAAGGCCTTGCTAGAAAAAAATAATATTTCTGAACATCGAAAGATTTTTCTATTATTTGGTTCTATCGATGGAAGAAAAGGGATCTACAGACTTTTAGAAGCCCTAGAGAATTTGCCACCAGAGATTTGCCAAAAAGTTTGTCTTTTAATTGTTGGGCATGCAAATGTAACTGAGCAAAATACTATCCGCACGAAAGTTTTTGCTCTTTGCCAACATTCTTCTGTACAGGTGATCACGCACTTTGATTTTCTTACTGACCTAGAAGTTCAAGCTTATTTTCAGCTGGCAGACGTGGTTTTAGCTCTCTACCAGCGCCATGTGGGAATGAGTGGAATACTACTACTGGCTGCTGCTTCACAAAAACCAGTGATTAGCTCTAACTACGGGCTGATGGGGGAATTGGTAAGACGCTATGAACTCGGCCTGGCAATAGATTCTACTGATCCAGAAAACATCGCCGAAGGATTAACTAAAGTATTTGAACCCGATGGTATTTCTTGTAATTACGATAAGATGAAATCGTTTGCTCACATGAACTCTACGACTAAGTTTGCAGAAACCATATTTAATAGCATTTTGTAATCATAGTTGATCGGTATTTAAAGTCATGATGGTTGAATCTAAAACAAATTGCCTAAAAGTTGCTTGGCTTGTTCCGTCTGTCGAAGCAGGTGCTTATTTCGGGCCTATTATACGCGAATGTAGCCAAATATTTGAGGGTACTGCTTTTTACACAGGACAAGTTTGGCCTAATTTTAGCTTAGATGATCCTGGTGCTTCGTATGTTCAAGTAGTTGGAGAAACAAAGTTTTTAGAGTCCACCAAGGTGAATGACGGATATGGTCAAGGCTTTATCTTGGCTTCTCCTAAGATAGTTACTTATTTAAATCAATATAGACCAGACATTATTGTGGCCAGTGCTTTCTCGCTATGGACGTTGATAGCGCTACTCTTAAAACCTCTCTACGGTTGGAAAATAATTGTTGTTTACGATGGATTTTCACCTAACACAAGCTTTAAATCTGCCGGGGTACGCACGTTTATTAGAATTTTGATGTGCCGGGCAGTTGACGCTTTTATCGCAAATAACCATGGGGCTAATCTCTATCTCTCCCAAATCCTAAAGGTTCCTAAAGATAAGGTTCATAACTATCCCTATTTGACGCCAGACATCAACTCATTGCTGCGTCAATCTGATCAGATAGTAATGGATAAACAACTCGCAAAGCCTGTTTTTTTGTTTGTAGGGCAAATTATTAACCGCAAAGGCATTCAAGCTTTGCTTGATGCGTGTTGTTTACTTAAGGATAAATCAGTTAATAACTACACTCTCTTAATTGTTGGGGAAGGTGCTCAACGCCAAGAGCTTCAAAATTTTGTAAAAGAAAAAGGTTTGGCTGAGCAAATTGTCTGGACTGGATGGGTTGAATATCAGAAACTAGGTGGATACTTTCAGCTTGCCGATGTTTTCGTATTTCCATCCTATGAAGATGTTTGGGGAATGGTTGTCTTAGAGGCGATGGCATTTGGTAAACCGGTTCTATGCTCAAAATGGGCTGGAGCTGTAGAGATGATTGAGGCAGGCGAAACCGGCTATGCATTTGATCCCTACGATGTCGATACTATAGCAGAACTAATGCGTCGCTTTATCGACCAGCCAGAACTAGTCGGCGTAATGGGTAAAAAATCAGCACAAGCAGTAGCTCAATATTCACCAGCTACCACTGCAGAATTAATTTCGAACCTTTCTAAAGCTTTGACACTATGAAAATTTTAATATCTGCCTATGCTTGTGAACCAGGTCAAGGCTCCGAACCAGGCGTAGGCTGGAACTTTGTCCATGAAATGTCACGCCATCATGAACTTTGGATCTTAACTCAGTCTGATGGTCGATTGGAGATCGAGCGGGAGCTGCAAAATAACCCAAACTCAAACCTACATTTTTTTTACTTTGAGCCCTTTGGTTGGCAACTCGATCTATGGAAAGCTAAAGCAGAGATTCAGCTTCACTACTACCTCTGGCAGGTACAGGCTTATTTTCTAGGGCGTAGGCTGCATCAGCAGATAAATTTTGATTTAGTTCACCACGTTACCTTTGTAAAATATTGGAGTCCCAGTTTTTTATCAATGCTGCCCATTCCCTTTCTGTGGGGGCCAGTGGGCGGTGGAGAAGCTGCACCAAAGCCATTTTGGAAAGACTTTAGCCTCCGGGGCAAGACCTATGAATTAATCAGAACATTAGCCCAGCGACTTGGTGAAATTGATCCTTTTACTCAAATTACTGCCAGACGGAGCACGCTAGCTCAAGCTACTACAGAAGATACTGCCAAGCGGCTACGTCATCTAGGCGCTCCTAAGATTCATGTGTTTTCAGAGGCAGGGCTATCTTACCAAGACCTAGCCATGCTGAAGCAGTGTCCATTCCCACAAGATAATCAAATTAGGTTTATTAGTATTGGTCGTCTACTTCACTGGAAGGGGTTTCATCTCAGTCTAAAAGCCTTTATTGAGGCTGATTTACCCGACGCTGAGTATTGGTTGTTAGGGGATGGGCCAGAGCGAGAGCATTTGAGGCAAATTGCCAACGCTTCAAAGGCAGTAGATCGCATTAAATTTTTGGGTAAGAGGCCTCGGAAAGAGGTGTTGGATAGCTTGGCTGCCTGCCATGTCATGGTTCATCCCAGTTTGCACGACTCTGGCGGATGGGCTTGCTTAGAAGCAATGGCGACGGGACGGCCCGTTATCTGTCTTGATTTAGGTGGGCCTGCCCTACAAGTTACCGACGAAACTGGCATAAAGGTTCCGGCTCAAAAGCCTGAACAGGCCGTCAAGGATATAGCTACGGCCATGCTCAGTCTGGCTAAAGACCGGGATCGTCTTGCTGAGCTAGGCCAAAACGCACGGGAACGGGTTGAGACTCATTTTTCTTGGTCGAGTAAGATAGTGACAACATCTACCCTGTATGAAAAGCTGGTTTCTTCTGATCGCTAGTTTGCTATGAAAAACTATTTTTTTGAGCAAGGCAGACGGCTACGCAACCGTATCTTTTTGAAGTTTGCCATTAGGAAAAATGTTGTTTTTGGTTGCAATCTTCATGTTGGACCTGGCAGCGTGATTGAGGCACCTCACCATTTAAGCATTGGGGACAATGTTTATGTTGGCAAAAACTGTACGATCGAGTGCGACGGTTCAATTGGCGATCACGTTTTGATTGCTAACATGGTGGGTTTAATTGGGCGCTACGACCACGACTATAGTGTGGTTGGCGTGCCTGTTAGGCAGTCTCCTTGGATAGGCGACCTCAAGTATGATGGGCCAGGAAAAGGGCTAGAAATTGTTGTTGAAGACGATGTTTGGATAGGCTATGGAGCCATTCTTTTGTCTGGAGTCAAAGTCGGCAGGGGAGCGATTGTAGCGGCTGGCTCTGTTGTGACTCGCGATGTGCCACCCTACGCCATTGTGGCAGGGACACCGGCAAAAGTACTCAGCTATCGCTTCAGCCCTCAGCAAATTGCTGAGCACGAGATGCGGCTCTATAGCGCAACGAATATAAAAACTCTTAACCACCTACCCACTAACTGCACCTCTTCGTGATGGGATCTCTACTGCCTACTGGGGCTGAGGAACATGTCTAAATTGCCAAAAATGACTCAATTCTCAGTTTTGCCCCGCATTCAAGATTGTTTGAGGAGTTTTCACGGTAGTTTAGTTTTGCTGGGGCTTTTTGTAGGCCTTTGCTATCTACCGATTTGGTTAGCAGGCTTGCTCGATCGCGTCCCTCAGAGCTCTGATGGCTTTACTCTAGCTACCGCTTTTGTGGGGTTGAGTCTCTATATGCTGTGGAAGCAGCACCGTCAGCTAGCCCAGCTAGAAGCTTCCGAAGCAGATCGGCTGCTTGGGCACATGCTCATTATCGCCGCAATTGGGCTGTTTCCGTTTTGTCGATTTGCTATTTGGCCGCAAGCAATTTTGTGGGCCTTGATTTTGAGCGGTATTGCCTGTTCTACCTGGGGACTACGGTTTTTTGCTCAGCACCAGCTCTTAGTTGCAGCCGCCCTGGCAACGGTATATCCTCGGCCAACTGTACCCGTTCGCTTGCTCTGGGAAGCAATAACCCCCTACAAGTTTCTAGAGCGGTGGATGGCCCAGGCGGGGGCAGGGGCGCTACAACTTTTGGGGTGGCCAGCTACGGCGGTTCAGTCGTTGGTCACCTTTCCTGAGGGTGCTGTAGATGTAAACTGGGGCTGCAACGGCTTTGACATGGCGCTGATTATGGCTGTGACTGGGCTGGTTATGGGAGTTTTTTTAAAGCAGAGCTGGAAAAAGACTTTGGGCTTTGTCGGTATAGGCATTGTGGCGGCCCTGGCGTTTAATGTGCCGCGAATAATGCTGCTGGCGGTAGCTTCGGTCTATTGGGGCCAGAGCTGGTTTGACTTCTGGCATGGCCCCTGGGGGGGACAACTTTTTACTGGTCTGTTGTTCACCGTTTACTACTACACGGTGATGGCGATGGTCAAACGCCGTTCAGGTAAGGCGGCTTAATTGCCATTAAGGCTTGAAATGTAGGTTTGGACACCACACCCAGGCCTCTAGTTAAAAAACTCCGGGCTTGTCGGTCAAATCTTGTATTCAGTAGAGTGTGCCCCGTTCTATGGTTGGCTGCTAAGCGTTGTGGCGATCGCAGAAAAACCATTTCTCCGGTGATGATCGGTGCCAATCTATAGCGGCTTTTGGGCTGATTTAGGTTCAGTAGATTAGGTTCAATAGATGTTGTCACAACTTGTTTTGCCGTGGCTACTTTCGGCGCTAATCTGGCTTGGGCCTATTCCCCTCGCTGTGTGGTTAGTCGGTCGGTATCAGTCAACTTCTGAAAAGAGCGCGATCGCCAAATCCCTGCTATCTACCCTCACCCTCTGGTGCCTGATCCAAATTGGCCTGGGTCTGGCCTTGGGCAGCCTGCACCAGTTTGCGCTGCGACCGGTGTTAGCCGCCGAAACCACCCTGGCGATCGCTGGGGTACTGCTGCTGAGCTCATCTCCCAAGGCTAGAGCCAGCGAAGGGCATTGGCGCATGCCCCTCGCCCGGCCCCAGCTTCAGCCTGGCGAGATGTTTATCCTCGCTGCCCTGGGCTTTACCGCTCTGGTGTTGCTCCACCGCATCGCCACCCAACCCTTTACTAACTACGACACCCTCTGGTTTCACGGCCCCATCGTGGCCCGCTGGTATCAAACCGCCTCCCTCTCCCAGCTTGACCCCCTGGGCAACTGGATAATTCAACACCCCGACGCCCAGGGGTACCCCTACAACTGGCACGTGCTGTCGGTGTTTTGTCTCCTGCCCTGGGGACAAGACCTGTTTATGGCCCTACCGATGTTGCTGGCCTGGGCCATGCTGGGGCTCTCGATCTATTTGCTCAGCCGCGAGGGTGGTGCCGATCGCATCTATGCCCTGGCCGCCGCCGTCCTGGTGCTGGTCATGCCCTTCTTGCTCAACCACGTCACCACCCTGCATATCGACCTGCCCCTGGCCGCCATCTATACCGTTAGCCTTTACTACTGCGTGGCCTACCACCACACCCGCCAGGGGTGGCAGGCGTTTTTGTGCCTGGCCTCAGCCGGGCTACTCGCGGGCATCAAAACCCCTGGTTTGGTCTACGCCGCCCTGGTGATCGGACTGCTGGGGCTCAGCCTGGGGCTGGCCTGGCTGAGGGGTGGAGCCAGTCGGCAAAGGTCTTACCTCACCCGTGGCACCAGCGTGGGTAAAGCCGACGCCCCAGCCGTGGCTAAACCGCGCTCTGGCACAGCCCTAATCTGGCTAGGTCTGGTGGCGGGGCTTGGGTTAGGTGGGTTTTGGTACTTGAGCAATGGCCTGAGCGTAGGCAGCCTGAGCGCCAGCAACCTGGTGGCTCAGGCCCCAGGGCTACCGCCCCAGGCTGAGACTGTCTCTCAACTCCAGCGCCTGTGGCAGCCAGCATCAGACTTGCAGAGCACGACCCTAACCGCCCAGTTTCACTGGCACAACCCATCCCACTGGGGGATTTTGGGCAGTCAGGCCCTAGTCAGGCTGCAACTGCCGCTGCTAGCTTTGGCGGGGCCGGTGTTGCTGGTGCCCTACGCCTGGCTAAAAAGCCCAACGCCCCAAAGCCGCCAGAGGTTAATCGGTCTCTTTGGCCTGTTTGTGATCACCGCCTTCCTCTACTGGAACACCCCCTACAGTGCCGGAGGCGATCTCAGCCCGCTGGCGGGGTTCAACCTGCGCTACGGCTTTCCGGCCCTGGGTCTGTTGGCAGCTGTAGCAGCCCTGTGCGCCAGCCGACTGCGGCTACCGCAGCGGTGGGTAACGGCCACTGTGCTCGTCAGCAGCATTTTGGGCATTGTCAGCAGCACCATTTTTGACCAGATTCGCACCCAGTCGATCGTTGGACTCCAGGCGTTTTGGCCCAGCCAGCTGGTTGACCAGCTGCGCCGAGAACCGGGAGAGGCGATCGCCACCCTGTGGCCCCTAATCACTGGCCTGGGTCTAACCGCCAGTCTGACCTACCTGACGTTGTTTCTCGGGCTGTGCGGTCTCTGTCTGATCGGCGTTCGGCGGCCCCCCCGACCCGCGCCGCTGTTGCGCCCCTGGCCCAGGGCCCTGGCCCTGCTGTTGAGCGCAGTGGTGCTGGTCACCGTAACCGGGCAATGGCAGCAGGCCCGCGCTGCCAACCGCCAACTGGTCTACCGGGGCATTGATGATGCGATCGCGCAGCTCCAGCCGGGCCAGCGCATCGCCTACTTCTCCAGCGCGCAAAGCTATCTCCTCTACGGCAAACAGTTAGACCAGGCGGTGCTGCATCTGCCCCCCGATACCGATGCGGCCGATTGGGTAGAGTCTCTCAGGCAGGCCAACGTAGCGCTAGTGGCCACCGGGCCAAACCCGCCCTCGGCCTCCAGAGCCGCTGTTTTTTCGTCGGTGACGGTGCCCCAGGGCCCCCTCGTCCCGCTCTCGGGCGACAGCTCAGATCGCCGTCTGCGGCTCTATCAGCTCATCCAGCCGTAGCCCCAAAGGCCACTACGGCAGTCGGCCCGGCTGCTGAATTAGCTTGACAAGATTTGATTCGAGGGAATTACGGCTCCAAGCTTCCCCTGCTCTCATTTACCGGGGCTGCGGAGACCTAGACAGCGAGAAACTGCGGCTCTCCTCCTCATTGCAACTTCTAACAGGTGTAGTTCCGGTAAATCTGAGCCAAATCTTGCGGAGCACGGCGATCGCCTGAGAATACCTGATGCATAGACCCCTCTATTATCGCCCCCTGAGGATCGTCCATGGCTTCTCCAACTCAGCCCCACATTTCCATCGTCATTCCAGTTTATAACGGTGGCCCAGCGTTTAAGACTTGCCTACAGAGTTTAGAGCTGTTTTTACCGGCCCCCGACGACATCCGCACCGAAGTCATCGTCGTCGCCGACGGCTGTACCGACGGCTCTGACCACCTGGCCGAAAAATTTGGTGCCACCCTGCTCAAAACATCCGCCCCCGGTGGCCCCGCCCGAGCCAGAAACCTCGGCGCTAGACAGGCCAGGGGCGAGATTCTCTTCTTCATCGACGCCGACGTCACTATCCAGTCCGACACCCTCAGACAGGTTGCCAGCCTGTTTGCCCAGGAGCCCCAACTGGCTGCTGCCATTGGTTCCTACGACGATGCCCCCGGGGCGGCCAACTTTCTCTCGCAGTACAAAAACCTGTTTCACCACTACACCCACCAGACCAGCCGCACCGATGCCTCCACCTTTTGGGGAGCCTGTGGGGCCATTCGCCGCGACATCTTTTGGGCCGTGGGCGGGTTTGATGAGCAGTACCATCGGCCGTCGATCGAAGATATCGAGTTGGGCTACCGCCTGAAACAGCACGGCTACACCATTCGTCTGTGCAAAACTCTGCACGTCAAGCATCTCAAGCGCTGGGAACCCCTCTCTCTGCTGCGTGCCGAATTCTTCTACCGGGCCTTACCCTGGAGCGATCTGCTGCTCAAGCAGGGCAAGATGACCAACGATCTCAACCTGAAGCGATCGACTCGGCTGAGTGTGGTGCTGGTGTTTGCCATCCTTGTGCTGCTGCCCGCAGGGTACTGGTGGTCAGCGGGGGTGGGCCTGGCGGGGCTGCTGGCCCTGGTGCTAATTGCCCTCAACTTCTCGGTTTACCGATTCTTTTACCAAAAGCGGGGGCTCTGGTTCACGCTGCGAATGCTGCCCTGGCACTGGCTCTACTTTGCCTATAGCGGCCTGGCCTATGGCATCGGCTTTTGTCGGTTTTACCTTCTGCCTCAGCGGTTTTCGACCCTAATTCCATAGGGAAAAAAACATAAAAGGGAATGTCAGAAATTATCGGAGCTTTTGCCTGAGCCAATAGCTGAGTTGCTTTCGGCTCAGCGGCCCAGACAATAGCTAAAAACTATCTGAATCGATGCATTAGCGGCAATTAGCCTTTAAACTCTATGAATCACCATTCCACCGTCATTATCGGGGCAGGGCCTGCGGGCTTAACCGCTGCCTACGAGCTCCAAAAACACAATGTTCAATCCGTGGTACTAGAGCAGGCCGATCGCGTGGGCGGCATTTCTCGCACCGAAACCTACAAAGACTACCGTTTTGATATTGGCGGCCACCGCTTTTTTACCAAGGTTGAAGAAGTTAACACCCTCTGGCAAGAAATTTTAGGGGATGAGTTTATCCGAGTGCCCCGGCTGTCGCGAATCTACTACGACGGCAAGTTTTATGACTATCCTCTGACGTTGATCACAACCATTACCAATCTTGGTCTGAGCCGCAGTGGATTAATTCTTTTCAGTTATCTAATTGCCAAGCTGAAAAAGTATTTGAACCTGACCTCAGAGGCAGAAACCTTTGAAGAGTGGGTGACCGATTGCTTTGGCAAGCGCCTGTACCAGACCTTCTTTAAGACCTATACCGAAAAAGTCTGGGGCATCCCCTGCAATCAAATTCGAGCGGACTGGGCGGCGCAGCGCATTAAAGACATGTCGCTCAAGAGGGCCGTAGTCAACGCCCTCTTTGGTAGCCAAAATGCCAAGAGCCTGATCAAAGAGTTTGACTACCCCCGCCTAGGCCCCGGCATGATGTGGGAGCGCTGCCAGGAAATAGTCGAAGCCCAGGGTTCCCCCGTCTACCTCAACACCAAGGTGGTGCGGGTCGAGCGCGAGGGACGCCGTATTACCAGGGTGATTGCTGAGCAGGGCAACGAAACCCTGGAGTTGACCGGCGACCATTTCATTAACTCGATGCCGATCGCCGCCCTGGTGCACAAACTCAATCCGCTTCCTCCCGAGGAGGTCTTGGCCGCAGCCCGAGGGCTAAAGTATCGCGACTTTTTGATTGTCTCGCTGATTGTCAACCGCGATCGCCTTTTCCCCGACAACTGGCTCTACATCCACAGCCCCGACTTCCGGGTCGGGCGCATTCAGAACTTTAAGAACTGGAGCCCGGCCATGGTGCCCGACCCCAGCAAAACCTGCCTGGGGATGGAATATTTTTGCAGCGAAGGCGATGACCTCTGGGAAATGTCAGAGGCGGAACTGGTCGAGTTGGCCACCCAAGAGATCATCGGCCTTGACCTGGGGGTGAAGCCTGGAGATGTGGAAGACGGTTGCGTGATTCGCCAGCGCAAGGCATACCCGGTGTATGACGGCGAGTATCGGCAGCATTTGCAGGTGCTGCAAGACTACATGATGACCTTTGACAACCTGCAAACGGTAGGCCGCAACGGCATGCACCGCTACAACAACCAAGACCACTCAATGCTGACGGCTCTGCTAGCGGCCAAAAATATCCTGGGCGAAGACCACGATCTGTGGAACGTAAACGTGGAGCGATCGTACCAGGAGAACTTTACCGATGAAGAGTGGAACCGACGGCAGCGGCCTCAGCAATCTAAGCCAGCGCCAACTCAATCGGTACCACCGTCGGCTCCATCAACAGAAATGTCCTCTTAGCTTTAGAGCAGAAAACATTCCCGATGGCTACTCAATTACTGAGCACTACATTTTCTATCGATCAGCCACTGGTTTCTGTAATCATCCCTGCCTACAATGCAGAACGCTTTATTACTGATACTCTAGACTCAGTGTTAGCCCAGACCTACCAAAATATGGAGATTTTGGTAGTAGATGATGGGTCTAACGATGGAACAGCTCGAATTGTCAAGGAGTATATGGAGAAAACCTCTAAAATACGCCTGTTACAGCAGGAAAACCTGGGGGTTGCCGCCGCCCGAAATTTAGGGATTCGGGCGGCAAAAGGTGAATTTATTGCTCCTTTAGACGCAGACGACATTTGGTATGAGCAAAACATAGAGCGGCAAGTGAATTGCATCCTAGCCGCGAAAAAAGCAGTTGGGCTTGTTTACTCGTGGTCGATAGATATAAATGAGTTGGGCCAGCCAACAGGTTGTGTACGAGCCTCACGCATCACAGGACGCGTCTATAACACTCTTCTACTCCATGATTTTATTGCTAACGCAAGTTCTGTTCTAATTCGCAAAGCTTGCTTTGAACAGGTCGGTGGGTATGACCCTATTCTTAAACAACAGTTGAGCCAAGGCGGAGAAGACTGGGACATCTATTTACGCATAGCTGAGCACTATGACTTTGAGGTTGTCCCTGAATTTTTGGTGGGGTATCGAAAGCTGCCCAACAGCATGTCTACAGATAGTTTTCAGATGGCGCGATCGCGCCATCTGATCTGGCAAAAGATCCGCCATCGATATCCCCACGTTCCTAAGTTTATTGAGCGCTTATCTAACAGCAGCTTCTATCTATATTTAGCTTCTCAGAACTATCAATACGCTAAATATCAAGCGGCGCTTAGTTGGACGATGGCGGCTTTAAAGATTGATCCAATCACTCCGCTTTTGCGACCAGGAGTGTATAAAATAATTATACTGGCACTATTAGACAGAATTGATAAGTCGAATTTTTCAACAAAAAATCTAAAAGACTCTTACCAAACAAAAACATTAGATTTAGTCAGTATAAAGCCCACCGTTTCATCGCCCGCAAATCAAAAATTCTGGCCGCTCAAAAAACCAAAAGTGTTGGGTGAAATCATGGTTCATTGGATAGCATCTTCTTTGTTTGGTAAAATTGAAGAATGGACTTAGAGAAATTGTTTTGTTTTGACAAAAAACACAAAAAATATGATTAAAGAATGAAAAAACTTGTAATTAGAGCCGGGCAATCAAACAAACAATATTGGCAAGATTTATGGCACTATCGCGAATTGCTTTATTTTTTAGCTTGGCGCGATATCTTAGTCCGATACAAGCAAACTGCTGTAGGTGTTGCCTGGGCTTTGCTGCGTCCATTTATTTCTATGATAGTGTTTACTATCATTTTCAGTGGTATTGCCCAATTGCCGTCGGAGGGAGCACCTTATCCTATCCTTGTGTTTTCTGCTATGCTTCCCTGGCAATTTTTTTCTAGTGCTCTGACTGACTGTAGCAATAGCCTAATTAACGACTCCAATTTAATTTCTAAGGTTTATTTCCCTCGGTTACTTATTCCCATCGGTTCCGTCGTAGTAAATTTTGTTGATCTATTGATATCAGGGATCATCCTTTTAGGGCTAATGATTTGGTATAGTTTTATACCTGATTGGCGTATACTTGCTTTGCCTTTTTTCATTCTATTGGCTTTTGCCATCAGTATTGGTGGTGGTCTATGGTTTGCTGCACTTAATGTAAAATACCGTGACTTTCGCTACGTGGTACCGTTCATTGTGCAGCTAGGATTCTTTGTAGCACCGGTTGGTTTTAGCAGCAGTGTTGTGCCAGAAAAATGGCGATTGCTCTACTCTCTTAACCCTTTGGTTGGCATAATAGATGGCTTTCGCTGGGCTATTTTAGGTGGAACAGCTCAACTCCATTGGCCTGGATTTCTGATCTCATTGAGCATAATCTTAGCCGTTTTGTGGAGTGGAATTCATTATTTCCGTTCCACCGAGCGGAAGTTTGCGGATGTCATTTAGAGAGTGTAGCTATGACAGATACCGTAATTCGAGTTGAAAATCTAAGCAAGAAATACATAGTTGGCCATCAAAAGAATGGCAGCTATTCTACCTTGCGAGAGAAAATTGCAGATGGGACTAAGGCTATAGGTCGCATGCTTACCCATGGCGAGAAGGTGGAAAACTCTTCCCATGAGGAATTTTGGGCGCTGAAGGATGTCTCCTTTGAGGTCAAGCAGGGCGATCGCCTCGGCATCATTGGCCGCAATGGAGCCGGAAAATCAACCTTACTCAAGATTCTGAGTCGTATTACAGAACCTACCTCAGGAGAAATTACTATTCACGGCCGAGTGGCTAGTCTTTTAGAAGTAGGTACAGGCTTCCACCCGGAGCTGACTGGACGAGAAAATATTTTTTTGAATGGTGCCATTCTGGGAATGAGCAAGGTTGAGATTAGTAAAAAATTTGATGAAATTGTCGCTTTTGCTGAAATAGAGAAATTCCTAGATACCCCTGTTAAGCGCTACTCTTCCGGTATGTATGTGCGTTTAGCCTTTGCTGTAGCAGCGCATCTAGAGCCAGAAATTTTGATCATAGACGAAGTTCTGGCCGTTGGGGATGTTGGCTTTCAAAAAAAATGCTTAGGCAAAATGGAAGATGTTGCTAAACAAGGGCGTACAGTCATTTTGGTTAGCCATAATATGCTAACTGTTCAAGACCTTTGTCAGAAATCCATGTGGCTGCATCATGGGGATTTGCTTCAATATGGTAATTCACAAGGAGTTATTTCAAACTATCTCCAATCTTCTTTTGACACTTCCACTCAGCGAATTTGGGAAGATTCAAAGACAGCTCCTGGCAATGAAATAGTTCGATTAAAGTATGCTTGTGTACGCCCTAAACAGGGAACTCCTAACAGTCATATCACTGTTTGTGACCCAATCGTTATAGAGTTTCAATTTCAAAACTTCAAAGCTGGTGCTTATTTGAATGTGAGCATTCAAGTTTATAATGAGTATGGAATTCTGGTTTTTGAATCTGCTCCAGTCTACGACACAGGATGGTTAGATTCACCATTTCCAGAGGGAATATTTAGATATTTGTGCCATATTCCAGGTGATTTACTAAATAATGGTTGTTATAAACTTATTTTTTATATAACTGAAAATCAAAATATCTCATTAGTCAAAGTGAATGACATTTTGACTTTTGAGGTATTAGATTCAATGCAGAAACGCGCTGGATGGTATGGGTCGTGGGACGGTGCTATACGCCCCATCTTGAGATGGGAAACAAATTTGCTTAAGGACGGTAGCACACCTATTTCAGCCCAAGTTTTATGAGATTTATTGAAATCATAAAATCATTTTTCTAAAAATTAAAAGCCGTTTTATTGCAAAGCTTTATGAACCACAATCCTGATTCAAATAATTCTTACTCAAAAGAAAGATTGAATTCTCTTCGAGCCTCTCTTGTGTGCCCGATATGTAAGAACAAACCAGAATTTTATGTAAAATCAATCGAGTGTGGCAGCTGTGGTGCAAAGTTTCCCCAAGTTTCTAGCCAATGGATTAGCTTATTCCCTACCACTCTTTTAGGTGAAGAAAAACAATGGTTTTCAAGGCAGCAAGAAATGGAGAGCTGGTACAAGGACTTAATTGCTTCCCCTAGTAATGCAAGTGCTTGTCTGCTTAGTGACTATACCCCATTCACAACTTTTCTGAATTCACTATCCGGAAAAATTTTAGATGTTGGAGGGGGAGTAGGCTTAGTACGCCACTACCTTTCCCATAATACTGAGTACACCGTGCTTGATCCTAGCCTTGATTGGCTCGGTAAAGAATGGGAAAACCTGTCTGAAATTTTTCCCTGTTTGGCTGCGCCACCTCTTTTTGTGCAAGGAGTAGGTGAATACATCCCGTTCCCCGACGCTCAGTTTGACGCGGTAGTTTCTTTTTGGAGTGCCAACCATTGCAGCGAACCCCAGAAATTTTTTGAAGAAGTAGAAAGGGTTTTGCGTCCAGGAGGTACATTTTTCATCGTTCTAGAAGATATGGTGCCTCTTTGGCAAGATTTATTGAATCCTTCTTTCCCAGCTGAGGAAGTTTTCCAAAGTTTCTTCAGTACGTCACAAACTTCCTCTAGATTCCTTCGACTGAGGATGCTACTGAATCTTTTGGTAAAACAAGACTTTCCCCTACAAGATGATCACATTCGTATTAGTGAGTATGACATTCACGAATGGGTTAAGAATAAATTTAGTGTAGTTCAGCGAACTTGGTTTAACCAATTTTTGAGCTTCGAATTTAAAAAACATGGCCATGCTTTGACAGAGAGAACGCTACAAAGGTATCAAGCTTCGAAGCCTAAAAACTTTCCTATCCAAGGCACTTTTTCTTTAGATTTGAATCTTGTGTCAGTTATCATTCCTTGCTACAGGCAAGCCCACTATCTGGGTGATGCTATTGAGAGTATTTTGGCTCAGAGTTACTCCAATTATGAAATTATCGTTGTTGATGATGGTTCTCCAGACAATACAGCAGAAGTAGCGGCTCAATATCCCGTGCGCTATATTCGCCAAGAAAATCAAGGACTCTCCGGTGCACGAAATACAGGGATACGAGAAAGTAAAGGAAAATGTTTAGTCTTCCTAGATGCAGACGATCGCCTCACACCCAATGCACTTCAGGCAGGATTAAATTGTTTACATGCTCATCCAGAATGTGCGTTTATTTCAGGGCACCATCGTTATATCAAAGGTGATGGCTCTTTGCTCAATGAATATTCCCCAGAACCAATCGATGAAGATCATTACCTGGCACTATTAAAGCGCAATTATGTTGGCATGCATGCAACAGTAATGTACCAGCGCTGGGTTTTTGATGTTGTAGGAGGATTTGACACGTCGCTCAAGTCTTGTGAAGACTACGACCTGTACTTGAGGATTGCGAAAAGTTTTCCGGTGTATCGCCATGACTACATTACGGCAGAGTACCGCAGGCATGAGTCCAATATGACCTACAACTCTAGTCGAATGCTGAATGCTGCGTTAACAGCACTGCGATCGCAATGGCCCTATGTTCGAGATCACTCATCCTATAGGCGGGCTTACTGTGCAGGCTTGCGGTTCTGGCGAGGCTATTTTGGGAAACAGTCACTGGAGCGGTTGATTGGAACGTTACGAACAGGAAACGTGATTGGTGCGATCGCAAATTTTATGGCGCTTTTGAAATACGCCTCTCCATGGCTGTCAGCCCTAATATTGGAACTAAGGATTCTTGTCAGTTTACTACTCCCTAAGCGCAGGCTACCAACGGCTAATCGACCGTCTAAACTCGTCGCTGGGGTAAAAATAGAATAGTTTTATGAGGGCTCTCGATTGTCAAATCTTCTACGGCTTGAAATTCCCATGAAAGTTAGCGTACTGGTGATGACGTATAACCATGTCAATTTTATTGCTCAAGCCCTAGACAGTATCTTGATGCAACAGGTCAATTTCGACTACGAGATTCTTATCAGCGAAGACTGCTCAACGGATGGTACGCGAGAAATTGTTTTGGACTACTACCAGCAATTCCCTGACCGAATTCGTTTGCTTCTATCTGAGAAGAATGTTCGCAGCAATCAAGTCGTGGCCAGAGGAATTCATGCAGCCCAGGGGCAATATATTGCTCTGTTGGATGGCGATGATTTTTGGCTATCACCTCATAAGCTGCAAAAACAAGTTGAGTTCTTAGACAGTCATTTGGACTGTGCACTATGCTTCCACAACGCGCAGGTTGTGCGTGAGGATGGTACTCAGGAGTGCCAGAACTGGACACCTGATGACCAGAAACAGTTCTCAACGCTTGAGGACATGTGGCTAGGAAACTTTATCGCGACCTGCTCAACCATGTTTCGTCGAGGGTTATTTGGCGAAGTCCCTGAGTGGTACGACGATTTTTTCCCGATTACCGACTGGCCCTTGCATCTACTCAATGCGGAGCATGGCCTGATTGGCTATATCGATGAAGTGATGGGAGCCTACAGACACCACAGCGGTGGCCTATATTCTCCTTTTAGTCAACTTCAGAAGTTAAACAAAACTTTAGAGTTTTACCAAAAAATAAATGCTTGCCTTGAGTTTAAATATGATCAAACTATTAAATCGGCTATTTCAAACTACTTTTTGGATTGGGCTATTGAGTATGAGCAGCAGAGAGAGCTAGAACAGGCCAAATATTGTTTTAGAGTTTGCCTATTGGGAAAACCAGTAAATAAATTTATTTCGCTCAAAAAGTTGATCAAGGTTTGGGCGAAGCTATACATCTTGCCTGTATTCGACTCGAGGCGCTGGGCGCATCAGTAATTAAGCGAAGAATTAGATTGAGTTATCTAAAAAATATCTGTTGCTGTCTCTGCTGTGTGGTTTAACCTCTTTCATTGATTAAGATTATGATAGGGCATCCCTCGTCTGCCATACCCTTTATTTCTCCTGTCGAATCAACTGCTCGTCCGCTATGGTCAGTGATGATTCCAACCTACAACTGTGCCAGTTATTTGAGAGAGACGCTTTCTAGTGTTCTGTCTCAGGATCCAGGGGAAGGGATAATGCAAATTGAGGTTGTCGACGATTGCTCTACAGCCGATGATCCAGAGGCTGTAGTTCAAGAATTAGGTAGAGGACGGGTAGGTTTTTATAGACAACCTCACAACATCGGCGTACCCCGCAATTTTGAGACGTGCCTACAGCGATCGCGAGGTCATCTAGTACACCTTTTACATGGTGATGACTGTGTAAGGCCAGGATTCTACACCAAAATGCAGCAGGCTTTTGAACGCAGTGAGGTCATCGGAGCTGCTTTCTGCCGTCACATTTTTATGGATGAAGATGGTCACTTGCAGGATGTTTCTCCTCTAGAACAATCCCAGAGCGGTGTTTTAGACAACTGGTTGGAACGCTTAGCCGTTGAACAACGCATCATGACCCCTGCTATGGTGGTGCGGCGGCGGGTGTACGAAAAACTGGGAGGCTTTGATCGGCGTCTACTTTGTGCAGAAGATTGGGAAATGTGGGTTCGTATTGCAGCACATTTCCCTGTTTGGTACGAGAGTGAGCCACTGGCTGCCTATCGCATGCATAGTAACTCCAACACGGGTCGCCACATTCGATCGGCGGAAGACATGCGGTACACACGGGTTGCCATTGAACTATTCCAGTCTTACTTACCTAAACAAATTGCAGCACGGGTTACCCGTAAAGCCAGGGAGACCTATGCTCTCTCAGCTTTAGATATGGCCTATCAAACTTTCCTTCAGAGAGATTTAGTTGCCATGGGCAATCAAATTCGAGAGGCGCTGCAACTCAGCGGTTCGTTCTTAGTTATGCAGAAGCTGCTGCGGATTTTGCTCAAGGGAGGATTGTACTCGCTGCAAAGGTTCAATCAGGAGGTGCTGCCGTAATGCAGAATTCACCGGTTCGAATTGGGCTAGTTGGTTGCGGGGCTGTATCACAGCTATACTACAGCCCGGCTTTGAAGGAATTGGAGAATCTTGGTCTAGTTCAGGTCAATCGATTGTTTGACCCGAGTGAAGCAAGTCTTGCTAGTTTAAAGTCAACGTTCCCTCGGGCAATTTCTGTCTCCTGTATCTCTAACTTTTCAAGGGATGTTGTTGACCTAATAATTCTAGCTTCACCACCCCAGTATCATGCCCAGCAAGCCATTCAGCTGCTTGAGGCGGGACTGTCTGTGTTGTGCGAAAAACCAATGGCAAATACGGTTGCCGAAGCTGAAGCTATAATAGCGGCGGCAGCTCAGGCTGAGGGAGTGCTAGCTGTTGGCTTATTTCGCAGGTTTTTCCCGGCAACGCAGGCTATCCAAAGAATTATTTCATCGGGAATGCTGGGGGAATTGCAATCGTTTGAATGTTATGAGGGGGGGCAATTTCACTGGCCAGTACAATCTCCAAACTATTTCAAGCGATCGCACGTTCAGGGCGGCGTCTTACTGGATATCGGAGTTCATTTGCTGGACTTATTGATCTGGTGGTTTGGGGAACCGAAGCAGATTCAGTATGAAGATGATGCCATGGGTGGTATTGATGTAAATTGCCGCTTAGCGTGTCAGTTCGCTGAGGTGGCAGGAACAGTGCGGCTGAGTCGAGATTGTGATTTACCTGGCCGCTACATCATCAAGGGCCGCAACGCCTGGCTCAGTTGGACCGTGAATGAAGCTGACAACGTGCAACTTGGGCTGGCCGATTCAGGGTTGGGTTTTGACACCAAAATTCATCACTTAGGGATGGAGGCAACCCTACCTGTACTGTCAACTCCAGCCTTCAACTTTGAGCAGAGTTTTACCAGTCAGATTTGTAATGTGATTGCAGCTATGAAGGGGCAAGCTCCGCTAATGGTGCCTGCCTCAGAAGGTATTCGCAGCCTGCGATGGATTGAGCACTGCTACCACCATCGCACCCTAATGGCAATGCCTTGGCTCAGCCCAGCCGAGCTAAGCCGTGCTCAACAACTCAGCCTTATTGGGGAGTAAGCCAGTGTTAACCGTTGCCATCCTTGGAGCGAATGGGTTTATTGGTAGCCGTGCTGTAGAGCTGTGGCATCTGGGCGGTGTGGCTGAGGTTCGACCCATTGTCCGAACTTTGCCCTCCTTGGCCCGACTCTCCCGTTTTGATCTAGACAGTCGGGTTGCCAGTGGATTTGATGAGGCTGCCCTCTGTCAGGCCTTTCAAGGCTGTGATGTGGTTGTGCATGCGATCGCAGGGGATCGTCGCACCATTTTAGGCACCCTAGAACCGGTATACGCAGCGGCTCAAAAGGCGGGAGTCAGGCGACTGGTTTACCTGAGTAGTGCCTCGGTACACGGTCAGGCTCCCGCACCTGGCACCGATGAAACATCGCCCCTCAGCAATCGTCAACCGCTCGATTACAACACCAGTAAAGTTCAAGCGGAGCGTCTATTGCAGCAGCTTCGCGATCGCGGTTCAGTCGAACTGGTAATTCTACGTCCAGGTATTGTGTTCGGGCCGCGTTCTTTTTGGGTGACAAGCTTTGCCGATGCCCTGCTCAATAACAGTGCCTATTTAGTAAATGGAGGTCAGGGAATTTGCAACAGCATTTATGTAGACAACCTGATACATGCTGTTGAGCGAGCAATGGCGGTGCCTACTGCCGATAGAGAGGTTTTCATAGTTGGAGATGCTGAGCAGGTCACCTGGGCTGACTTGTATGCCCCAATTGCAGCAGCTATGGGCTTTAATTTAGAGCAAATTCCCAATGCTCAGGGGGCTGCTCCCAAGCAAGACTGGACCCAGCTCGACTGGGAAGACCGCATCGAGGCAGTGCTGGGTTCTCAAGCTTCTCTAACTTTTCTATCGCTATTTCCCAACCAGTGGCGGCGGGCGGCGAGGGCTGCTCTCTCAACCCTGTTTGAGGCAAAGCTTGCTTCCCCTTGGCAACTACCCACTCCAGAACCAGCTCCATCTATTCCTACAGCCACCCTGGAAATGGCCCTATTGCAACAATGCCAGTACAAGCTGCCTAACACCAAAGCAGTGCATGGGCTAGGTTATCAACCACCAGTCGCATTTGAAGCAGCCTGCCAAAAATCGATTGGCTGGCTTAAATTTGTCGGCTATCCCATTCAAGACGTTGAGTCACCGTCTGTTTCTTTGCCGTTGCCCGCCGCTTTTTCCAGCCAGTCTATATGAGCAACACTCCTCTAGTTTCTATTATTATAATTTTTCTCAATGGCGAATCTTTCTTAGCTGAGGCAATTGATAGTGTTTTTGCGCAGACCTATACTAACTGGGAGTTACTACTTGTCGATGATGGCTCTACCGATAAAAGTACTACAATCGCACAGGGCTATGCCCAGCAGTATCCAGACAAGGTACGGTACTTAGACCATGAAGGTCACCAAAACCTGGGCATGAGCGCCGCTCGTAATTTAGGTATTCGACATATCAAAGGAAGTTTTATTGGTTTCTTAGATGCTGATGACATTTGGCTACCTCAGAAACTAGAGCAGCAGCTCGATATTTTTAGCCGTCATCCTGAAGCAGCCCTAGTGTATGGACGAGCCCAGATATGGTATAGCTGGTCTGAACAAGCTGAGGATCAACCCAAAGATTTTTTCTACGAATTGGGAGTCTCACCCAATTGCCTAATTAAACCACCAGCCTTGCTGAAGCAGTTATTGAAAAATAAGTATCAAACGCCAATTCCTAGCAACGTCCTCATTCGCAGGGAAATATTTGATGAAGTAGGCCAATTTGAAAACTCCTTTCGGAGCATGTACGAAGATCAGGTCTTTTTTTCAAAGGTAATGCTGTATCTCCCCGTCTATGTGGCAGATGCCTGGTGGATAAAATATCGGCAGCACTCTCAAAGTTGTAGTGCCCAAAGCGATCAATACTCCTACTACACTACCCGTCTTCCCTTTTTAACCTGGGTAGAGCAGTATCTCAAAACTCAGCCAGTTCAGGACACTGAGCTGTTTCAACTGGTTGAGCGAGAATTGTGGCAGTGTCGCCATCCTCGTGCTGCCCAATTTCTCAACTTGCTGCACCATTACTCAGAGCGGTTGCAACACCTAGTTAAGCTTTTCTAGTTATCCTCAACCCAACCATTGTGCTGAGCTGAATGGAACAATTCCCTCTGGTTTCTATTATTACTCCCTTTTTGAACGCAGCTCTGTATTTTGAAGAGGCGATCGAAAGTGTACTTGCCCAGTCCTACGAAAATTGGGAACTGTTGCTGGTGGATGATGGTTCTACTGACCGTAGCACTGCCATTGCCCAGCGCTACGCCGAACGCTATCCCGAAAAAATTCGCTACCTAGAACACAAAGCACACCAGAACTGTGGCAAGAGTACGTCGCGTAACCTGGGTATTACAAAAGCTCACGGAGAATACATTGCTCTCTTAGATGCCGATGATGTGTATCTGCCCCAAAAATTAGAGAAGCAGGTGGCCATCTTGCAAGCCCATCCTGAGGCTGGCATGGTTTACGGGCCAACTCTGTACTGGTATGGATGGACGGGCCAAGTCGGCGATCAGCGGCGCGATCGCCAGGCTAGCCTGGGTGTCAAACCCAATTCCTGTATTCAACCGCCTGAGTTGATGACTCTTTATCTACGCAATAGTGGGGTTGTGCCCTGCACCTGTGGTTTGTTGGTGCGGCGAAACTTAGTCCTAGAGCTGGGCGGTTTTGATGAATCCATTCAGCACATGTATGAAGATCAGGTGTTTATCGCCAAAATTTGCCTGAGCGTTCCGGTTTTTGTAGAAAACGGTTGTTGGGATAGATATCGTCAGCATCAGGAGTCAAGTTCGTTTATGGCCATTCGGACTGGTGACTATCATCCAACCAGACTCAATCCTGTACGCCTAACATTTCTGCAGTGGTTAGAAAACTATATGATCTCCCAAAATATACAGAGTGATTCGCTCTGGCGTGCCCTGCGGAGAGTTCTATGGCACTACAACCATCCTCAACTAGCTCCTCTATTGCTACCTATGGATAGTCTACTAAACCGTTACTGGTGGCGCTTAGAGACAATTTTAAACTCTGCTTTATCAACTTAATACTTGACCCAGGAGCTTTCTAAAAATGCAAAATGACTTAGGTGAGTTTCGGTTAGATCCCTCAGCTTCTCCCCTTCCTCGCTGGAAGCGGTGGATCTTGCCCAGTTTGCAGAGAAGTCCCCAAGCTGGGCGCATAAAAATGGGAGATTTACGTCGGCTAAGCCCTATCAGTCGTCATTTTGGCTATGATCGCGGCTTGCCAGTCGATCGTTACTATATTGAAAATTTTCTCAAGCGCTACTCACAGGATATCCAGGGGCGAGTTTTAGAAATTGGCGATGACTCCTACACTCGCAAGTTTGGAGAAAATCGGGTTACTACTCGAGATGTCTTACATGTCAAAGAGGGTAACTCAATCGCTACTTTTGTGGGGGATTTAACCAATGCCGATCATTTGCCTAGCGACGCATTTGACTGTTTTATTCTGACCCAAACCCTGCACCTAGTTTACGATTTTCGCACCGCCTTAGAGACGATTTACCGAATTCTCAAACCGGGTGGTGTTGTGCTTACAACGGTACCAGGTATCAGCCACAAAAGCATCGACGAATGGGAAGAATATTGGTGTTGGGCGTTTACCACAGCATCTTGCAGAAAGCTGTTTGCCGAATTTTTTCCCCCCGATCATGTGGAAGTTGAAGCCTTTGGTAACGTGCTCACTGCGATCGCGTTTTTGGAAGGGCTATCGTTCCACGAACTGACTAAGCAAGAACTCGACCACCGCGATCGCAGCTATGAGGTGCTAATCACCATTCGGGCTGTCAAGCCGAGCAGCCAACCATGAGCCGATTGCTAGACACCTACCATCGGCTAACCGACCGCGTCAGAATGCGCAGTACAGCAAAGGCCGCCATTTTGATGTACCACCGAATAGCAGACTCTGACCTAGATCCATGGCGGCTGAGCGTGTCACCCCAACACTTTGCTGAACATTTAGAGGTTGTCTGCCAGTGGGCTCAACCCCTGAGTTTGCAGCAGCTAGCGGCAGCGCAGCGGGCCGGTAATGTTCCCCCTCGGGCCGTGGCCATCACCTTTGATGATGGTTACGCCAACAACTTGCATAACGCCAAGCCTTTGCTGGAGCAGTACAGTGTACCCGCTACGGTATTTGTCACCAGTGGCACCCTCGATGCCGAGCGCGAACCCTGGTGGGACGAACTGGAGCAGGTTTTGTTGCAGCCGGGGCCTTTGCCCGACACCCTCAGTTTGACCATAGGCGGATCCCCCCGCCACTGGCAACTGGGGAAAGCCGCCTACTACTCTGAGGCAGATCGAAAAAGTGATCATCACCTCCAAGCATGGCATGGCCGACCTAACTCACGATTAGAGTTTTACTATTCGGTGTGGAGTGCCCTGAAAGTACTGCCTGCCCAGCAGCGACAGGAACTTCAGGATGAGATTTTGGCGTGGGCCAATGCCTGCCCCTACGCCCGTGAGACCTGCCGCACTCTAACGCGCTCTGAACTGCTGAACCTAGAGCAGGGCGGCCTGGTAGAAATTGGCGCTCATACGGTCACCCACCCGTCATTGCCCGCTCACTCCCTAACCGCTCAGCGACAAGAAATTGGTCGTAGCAAACAAGACCTGGAAGCGTGCTTAAAACACCCTGTTACGAGTTTTGCTTACCCCTTTGGAGATTTTGATCGCAACTCGCTCAAAGCTGTCCAAGAGAACGGGTTTAGTCAAGCCTGTTCCACAGTACAACAACCTGTTTGGCAGGGCTGCGATCGCTTTCAGCTACCTCGGTTTGAAGTGCAGAACTGGCCCCGAGAAACTTTTCAGCAAAAGCTAAATACCTGGCTCAAGTAATACTCTGCCTCTGGCGCAATCAAATCCATGATCTCACAAGCTAAATTTGCACAATGCAGGGGCGGACTTGGAATGATTGTAATAGCGAAAAGCGGTCGATGAATATATTTGAAATCTTTTACTAAATTTGATCTGGCTGATGAATAGTCAAAACCCATTGTCTATAATTTTTACCCACTAATTTAATCTGTGAACAATCAGCCGTTGGTCTCTGCAATTATTATTTTCCTCAATGGTGAAGCTTATTTAGAGGAAGCCATTGAAAGTATCCTTGCTCAAACCTATAAAGTTTGGGAGTTGCTGCTAGTCGATGATGGCTCTACCGATTGCAGTACAGATATTGCCAAGGGCTATGCTCGCAGCTATTCCGGCAAGATTCGCTATCTAGAACACCAGAATCACCAAAATCGGGGGATGAGCGCTACTCGCAATTTGGGTGTTACTCAGGCAAAGGGAGACTACATCGCCTTTTTGGATGCAGATGATGTTTGGCTACCCAACAAGCTAGAAAAGCAAGTTGCTTTGTTAGAACGTTATCCGCAGGTAGGAATGGTGGCTGGTCCTACCCAATACTGGTATAGCTGGACAGGCAACCCACTACACCAGCATCGAGACTGTCTGCGGGAAATTGGAGTTCAACCGAATCGAGTGTATGAACCCCCAGTATTACTATCCTGCCTATTACGTAATGAAGCAAATGCTCCTGCAACCTGTGGGGTATTGATTCGGCGCGATTTGTTTAAAACCATAGGGTTTTTTGAAGAATCCTTTAGAGGATTATTTGAAGATCGGGCATTTTTCTCTAAAGTCTATTTAAAGTCTCCTATTTTTATAATGGATGAATGCCTGGATAGGTATCGTCAGCATCCTAATTCAACCTGTCATGTAGAACAAAAAATGGGCCGATATAAACCCTACAGACGGAGTAAGGCTCATCTTGATTTCTTGCAATGGTTGGAGAGTTATCTCACGCAGGAAAACGTTAAGCATGAGGAGGTATGGCAAGCCTTAGAAGAAAGTTTATTGCCCTATCGAAATCTTCCGTTGCATTACTTTTATCAAATTACTAAGCGAGTTAACGCTCTAAAGTAACGACTATGGTTGATGTGCTGCCCCAAAAAATAATTCACATTGCGCTGGAGTCTGATGTTCCCAAGTTATATCCAGACAAAACTTATCCAGTGTTCTACGTGGTTTTTTGGTGGTATGGCATTCCCCTTGGTCATGTCAAGATTAGCCGATCTCAGTTGCCGTTGTCAGTGAATGAGTTAAAACAACTGGCTGTATGTACTATTGCCCCGGTAATTGCTGCCTATTTACAGGAGTCTAATCTTTTCTTACTAAAAAGACCTAACTTGACTGTTCAAGACCATTTTGATGCAGACAAGGTGCTGCGTCAGTGGGAGAAGCCCTTTTTAATCTGGAGGGAAGAGCATTCAGCCCCAGCAGCAGCTTCTGTTTCGGTTGTTATTTGTACACGCGATCGTCCCGAGTATATCCAACAGTGCTTGCGGTCACTTCAAACCCTATCAGAGCCACCCGATGAGATTGTAGTGGTGGATAATGCTCCTAGCTCTGATGCGACTCGGCGCATCGTGGCACAAATACCGAAAGTCAAGTATGTGTTAGAACCACAGCCTGGCTTAGATTTTGCCCGCAATGCCGGCATTCGTCACAGTAGTAGCGAAGTGATTGCCTATACAGATGACGATGTGAAGGTTCATTCAGACTGGGTATTACAGCTTCGAAGAGCATTTCAGAACCCTGAAGTAATGGCAGTAACTGGATTAGTTCTGGCGGCAGAGCTAGAGACAAAATCCCAATATATCTTTGAAAGCCATTGGAGTTTTAACCGGGGATATCAACCATTAACCTACGACAAATCGTATTTTCAAAAATACGCATCTGTCGGCGTTCCGGCATGGCGAATTGGAGCGGGTGCAAATATGGCGTTTCGGCGATCGCTATTTGAGACAGCTGGGATATTTGATGAGCGTTTAGATGTTGGTGCCGCTGGCTGTAGCGGAGACTCCGAAATGTGGTACAGAGTTTTGGCAGAAGGGCTAAAGTGTCGCTACGAACCAACTGCTGTAGTCTATCATTTCCACCGCCGAGATATGGAGGGTTTACACAGACAAATTTTTTACTATATGCGAGGGCATGTAGCCGAACTCTTGATTCGATTTGAGCGCTATAGACATTGGGGAAATTTAGTTCGCCTAGCTCTGTTGCCTATCTACTTTTCCTACCTTCTCTTGCTCGGATGGTCTAAAGCCCCGTATCGGTACAGTACGATTTTTTCAGAGATTAAAGGCTGCCTGTCGGGATTCAAGTTTTATTTTTCACATTCGAATTAGCAGCTCAGATTGAGATGGTCAAAATATTTGAATATAGTTTTTACTGTGAAGATAGATAAAAATGCACTATTTAATTACAGGCGGGTCAGGCTTCATCGGCTCACACCTGGTCGAAGAGCTTTTGTCCTGCGGACATAAGATTACGGTTGTTGATGACTTCTCCACTGGTAATCGGCATAATTTGGCCGATTGTGATGACATAATTTTCTTAAAAAAGAATATTTTGGAATGCAAAGCTGAGGATTTGATGACTGGCTGTGCCGGGCTGATCCATCTCGCTGCAACTCCATCCGTCACTCAATCTTGGCATGCACCGCTAGCTTCTCATAACAATAATATATCAGCTACGGTAGCTATCCTCGAACTCTGCCAAAAACTAGCTATTCCTCGCCTAGTGTTTGCCAGTTCCGCCGCTGTATATGGCAACCCTAATCAGGTTCCCATCTCAGAAGATACCCCGACCCAACCCATCTCTCCCTACGGCTTACAAAAGCTTGCCAGCGAGCAGTACATTGCTCTGTTTGCCAAACATCTTGGCATTTCAGCCGTCAATCTGCGCCTCTTCAATGTTTTCGGCCCTCGTCAAGATCCCAGCTCTCCCTACTCAGGAGTGATCTCTATCTTTGCCAAAGCCATGAGCCAGGGCTTGCCTATTTCCATCAACGGCGATGGCAGTCAGACTAGAGACTTTGTTTACGTCAAGGATGTGGCCGCTGCATTTTCTAATGCTTTAACTACCCCCCTGGCCTCTGGAACCACTTTGACTTGTAATATTGGTACCGGCAAAGCCGTTTCTCTCATGCAGCTCAAAGAGACCTTGCAGTCCTGTTTTCCAGAGTGGCAGTCGCCCACTACCTTAGCGCCCCCCCGCCCCGGAGATATTCAAGACTCGCAGGCAGATATAACCAAAGCTGAAATTCATTTAGGGTTTGCTCCCCAGTTTTCCCTTCAGGCAGGGTTGCTTGCCCTCAAGCAGAGCCTTGGCTAGTCGAAGATTGCATCGGTAGGCCAGCGGCTCGGCCTGGGGCAGTCTCAGGGATGCGCTATGGTGGTAGCAGAACAGGTGTAACAGTTGCCATAGCCCAAATGCGAGAAGATTGGTTGCTCTATGACAGCGCTAAAACTTCGCTCCTCAGCCCCGCCTCTCCCCATCACCTGGGAAAAGCTGCCAGCGGATTTCCCTCTGCCCGATGACCCCGTGGACAACACCCTACAACCTCTCCTGGCCGCCGCCCTGCGAGAATGCCTGGAGCTTGCTGGGCTGATTTTAGAATCGGCGTTAGTCGCGTCTAATTTTGGCCTCTGTGCCACAGTGGGCGATAAAACCATCGTCAAAGCCCCCGACTGGGTTTATGTGCGATCGGTCTCCCCCGTTCCAGAAGGGAGTATTCGACGCAGCTACACCCCCCACGTGGAGGGTGAGGTGCCCACCCTGGTGATTGAGTTTATTTCAGAAACTGAAGGGGGTGAGTATTCGATTAATCCTCACTTTCCCTACGGCAAGTGGTATTTCTATGAGCGCATCCTTCAGATACCGCTCTATGGCATCTTTCACCCTAAGACGGGTGAGTTAGATCTGTACCGCCTGGTCAACGGGCAGTACGAGCAGCAGGTTGCCAATGACAATCGGCGCTACTGGATTGAAGAACTGGGCCTGTTTTTAGGGGTATGGTGGGGTCAAAAGGCTGACACGACCGCTTTCTGGCTGCGCTGGTGGGATCAGGCCGAGACTCTACTGCTGTGGGGCAGGGAACAGATTGAGCAGGAGCGCCAGCGGGCCGAACAAGAGCGCCAACGGGCCGAACAAGAGCGCCAGCGGGCCGAACAAGAGCGCCAGCGGGCCGAGCAGGCAGAAGGGCAATTGGTGCAGGTGGCGCGATCGCTTTTAGCCCAGGGCATGCCGCCCCAGTCGGTGGCGGAGCTGGCCGGTCTATCGGTGGCTCAGGTTGAGGAGTTAGCTGCTGGGGCCTGAGGTGCAAGCCTGTTCTGCTGCGCCTGGGCGTGCCGTACCTGGTCAAATGTGAAGCTCTTCTAAATCTTTGCAAAACCCTGCGGAGTGTTTTCCTCTGCCTAGAAAACCTTAGGAGTTGCGCTGCCGAAGCTCTAGGGACGGCCAGCAGCTTAAACCAGTGAAAAGGTATTTCTATGGCCCACACATCTAACTACTCGCCCTCAGGCCTGGGGGGCCAAGCGATCGCCCGCATTGTCGGCTTCACCTGCCTCTTTGGCTTTCTCGCCGACATGGTCGCCCTGGCGCTACCCCTGGGTGCCGGGGCCGCCTGGCGAGCCAGCCTCTTGCAGCAAATGGGCGATCGCAGCATCGTCCTGCTGATCGGTCTCGCTCTGCTGATCTACGGCTTCTGGGAAAACTCTCGCCTGCGCAAACCATTCTCCTACGCGGCTTTGGCTGTGGGCGTAGCCTTTTTGCTCTCTAGCATTCTCGTCATTCGCGACGGGCTAGTGCTGCAATCCCAAGCTATTGAGACCATTGGTCAGCAGGCTACCGAACTGCAAACCCAGGTAGAGCAAGGGCGAGCCAACCCCGAGATCACCGCCAACGCCACCCCCGAAGACTTTGCCCAGGCCCTACAGGCCATCGACACCCAGGCCGAGACTCTAAAGCAAAATGCCAAGACCAACCTGACCAAAGCCAGCATTGCCAGCATCAGCAACCTGGTCGTGATGGGTATTGGCCTGCTGGGGCTGGGTCGAGTCGGCATTGGGGGGGCCGGTGGCTCAGCCTTAGGCAGCAGCAAGTCTCGCAAACAGCGCCGCGCTAGTGCCTAAAGACTGGCCCTGGTGGACTATACCTTAACGGAGATGCTTTGCGATGGTCAAAGACCGGCCTTAAAAGGCCATTGCTCTATTGTCGGCATCATGGAGATCAAATCCTCAATGTTTTGCTGCATGGTGCGGCAGATCGTATCGAGGGGCAGGTCGTTGGGGTCGTGGCCAAAGGGGTTTTCGATTTCAATGCCGATTTCTTCAATGCCAAACACCGCAAAGCTGATCAGCCCCACCAGCAGGGGCGTACCCCAGCCCACCGAGTCCACCATTTGAAACGGCAGCGCCAGGCAGTAGAGCATCAGCAGCTGCTTCAGGTGAATGCTGTAGGCCACGGGCATGGGCGTTTTGAGAATGCGCTCGCAGCCGCCCAGGGCATCGACCAGGTCGTCGAGAGTCTCCAGACAGTAGGTGAGCTGGTAGGGGTTGAGGGTGCCCTGGGCCTGCTGGGTTTGCAGGTAGTCGGCCAGCCAAAAGGCGATCTCCAGAGGCGGATTGTTCATTTGCCGCAGCTTGGCGAACTGGTCGGCGGTGAGCAGACTGGCCAGTTCGCCGTCGGGCGGCTCGCCCCGCAGGTGCAGCTTCATGGCGACGGCAAAGGCGGGCAGCAGGCGCACGGCGGCGATTTTGGCCTCGGAGTCTTCTGGCTGGGGGGTGGCGATCGCCACCCACATCTGCCGGGCCAGGTTGCGGGTGAGATTCACCACGCTGCCCCACAGCTTGCGCCCCTCCCAAAACCGCTCGTAGGAGGTGTTGGTGCGAAACACCAGCAGCAGCCCCAGCACCAGGCTGGGCACCAGCGAGCCCAAAATCGGCGACGATAGCGGCCAGCCCCGGCTGTAGAGCAGCAGCACCCCCCAGGAAAAGACCGCGCACAGCAGCACCCGGGGCATCACCGCCGGGATCACCGACCCCCGCACGCGAAACAGCAGCCTGAACCAGTCCTGCTCGTAGCGGCGAATGCTGCGCTTGATAGTTTGATCGGGCACCGGCTAATTTCCCTGGGAGATGGCAATTGACCTGACAATGCATTCCCGGCATTGTAGCCGCTCTAACGGGCTGGGTCTGTTTCTTGGCCCGCTTCAACGATTTGATCGACACTCAGCGCCAGCTCTGGAAAGCTCAGGGAGGTGAGCTGCTGACCAGGGAGGAAAGCTTGGCCTGCCTCATACTCTTCCGTTAGCTGACGATATATCCACACGGTCGGCACCTTCGGTGAGCCAATAAATCGTACGCCTCCCAGGGCGCGGTAGTCTACAATCCAATATTCTGGAATACCCAGCTTTTCGTATTCGGCCAGTTTCGTCAGGTAGTCGTCTTGCCAGTTCGTGCTAACGACTTCTACCACTAGCCGCACGGCATCGCCGGTTGAAATACTGGAGTGTTTCCTCCAGTAGGGATCGATTTTGACCTTCGCCTGATCGAGAACAATAATGTCTGGCAGATAGCCTTCCCCCTCTCGCAGCGGCTTGACCAGACAGGACTGAGGAATGAAGTAGGGCAGGCCCAAGCGCTCAATTTCGAAGTCGAGCTTTCTCCGCACTAAGCTAATCACTTCCTCATGAGCACCTATGGGACGCATTTCTAAGATGACTCCATGGCGCAGTTCATAACGGCCACCATCCTCAGGGTACCGCGCTAGAAATTGCTCAAATGTGAGGGGTTGAGAGGCAGCCTGAACCATAGTGGCCTCACCAATTGGTGGTTTTCTCTACGCTATACCGTGACGGCATAATCGACCAGTTGCAGCAATCGCTGCCGCAGCGTCTCTAGCCCCAGCCGCTCGGTGGCCGAGATAAACAGGGCCTGGGGATACTCCTCCTGGGCGATCGCCAGCTCCTCGCTGCTCACCCGGTCGGCCTTGTTAAACACCAGCAGCATTGGCCCCGGCACAATGGGCATCTCCTTGAGAATCTGCATCACCCAGTGGATCTGATCCTGCCAGGCGGGGTGCGACACATCTACGACGTGGAGCAGGGCATCGGCCTCGGTGACCTCTTCGAGGGTGGCGCGAAAGGCATCCATCAGCGAGGCGGGCAGCTCCTCGATAAAGCCGACGGTGTCGGTGACCACCAGCTGGGTGGTCTCGTGGGTCTCGGGGTCGGTAATCGCCAGGCGGCGGGTGGTGGGGTCGAGGGTGGCAAACAGCTGGTCGGCGGCGTAGACCTCGGCGTTGGTCAGGGTGTTGACCAGGGTAGACTTGCCCGCGTTGGTGTAGCCCACCACGGCGATCGAGGGCAGGTTGTCGTCCTGGCGGCGGTGGCGCAGGCGGGCGCGATGGGCCTGGAGCTGGTTGACCTCCTGCTGAAGCTTGGTGATGCGCCGCTGGATCGCCCGGCGCTCGGTTTCCAGCTTGGTTTCGCCGGGGCCTCGGGTGCCAATGCCGCCCCCCTGACGCGACAGAGCCTGGCCTCGCCCCCGCAGCCGGGGCATTTGATACTCGAGCTGGGCCAGCTCTACCTGGAGCTTGCCCGCGCCGCTCTTGGCCCGCTGGGCAAAGATATCGAGAATCAGCTCGGTGCGATCGACCACGCGAATGCCCACCAGATTTTCCAGGTTGCGCACCTGCATGGGGGAGAGGTCGCGATCGAAGACAATCAAATTGGCCCCAACGGTCTGGGCCGCCAGCGCTACCTCCTGCACCTTACCGGCCCCCAGCACCGTTTGGGGGTGAGGGCGAGGCCGCTTTTGGGACATGGTTTTGAGCACTTCCCCACCGGCACTGTCGACCAGGCGCTCCAGCTCTTCGAGGCGGTGCTCAAAATGATCAAGGGTTTGGCTGTTGGTAAACAGGCCCACCACCAGGACGCGATCGCGCTCATCCTCCACCTGTAGAGCCGTAAAGGCGCGGCTAAACTCGGCTTCCAGCCCCTCGGCCAGGGCGAGAAAATCCTGCTGGGCCAGCTCGTCGAGGTCGATGGGGGGCGACACCAGCCAGCGCTGTTCGGGGTGGGGCACCAGGTGGGCCAGATAGGCACTCTGAATATAACCTGTGGCCCCACCGCCGCGACGGGTAAAGCCCATACCCGTCAGCGCCAGCACCGCCAGCACATCCAGCCGCTGGAGGGCCATCGTAGTCAGAATGGCATCGCTGGGCGGCTCCGGTTCAAACTGGGTGGCAATGCAGCGAATACCGCTGAGACGCTCAGCCCCGTAGCGGGGCAGCTCCGACGGGGGAATCTGGGTCTGCCGCAGGGTGCCCACCCCGACGCGAATCACCTGGCCCCGCCGGTTGACGTAGGCGCACAGGGGGCTGTCAACGTCGGTGCTGACCGCCGCCAGCCGCTGGGCAAACTCGGGAGTCACCACACAGTCACCCGGCAGTCGCTGGTGGTAGAGGCGCTGCAACTGCTTGAGCTGACTGGGCTTAAGGCCCTTTAAATTGCCATAGATGGTTTCGATAAGGCCAACCTGCTCCTAAACCAAAGGTGTCCTTAGCCCTGCCGAGGGGATGCAGTACTCTCTCTAAGAGACCTAACCGCCCTCAGTGCAGGCTGAGGTATAGATTATATAGCTTTTAAATTTAGCGCTTGGCTTAGCGTTTGGCTCGGGGGCAAAGGGAAAGGTTCTAAATTTTTTATTGTTTGACGGATTAAGCATCCACTTAAAGCTCATCTAGGCCCCCAGGCAACGCGTCCCGTGCAAGTTCCGTCAGCGGTTCAACTATTAAGCTCTTTGCCCGTCAGACACCCCTGAAGCAGAAAAGAGAACGCTGGTAGACCGTTCCCTTTTTTGCTCTGCCTTTCAGGGGACAATGTAGGCTAGAACCGCTCTGTTTAGATCTGTTTAGAACAGACCCAGCCAGTGGAAAAACCCTTGGCCAGTAGTCAATTCAACTAGCAGAGCGCCAAGAAAGCCAATCATAGCGAGACGACCGTTCCAGAGTTCAGCGCTGGGGTTAGAGCCAAATTCGAACTTAGTGCCGTACTCGCCGTACTTGCGACTAAGTTGACCGTCGTAGGTAACTTTGTCTTGGGGATTAGCCATGGGAAAATGCCTCTTAATATATACAGCTCAGCAATTGCCACACCTGAACCCAACGGAGTTTAAGTCCGTCGATCAGCCCATAAACGCACAGGTTAAAGCGGTCAAGGGCTTACGGTGTGTTGTTACTCAACTTAATGCTGCCGACCAAAGCAGGCTATCTGTAGCTGGGTAGAAGACTTAGTAAATTGTTATTTTATCGACAGCCGTACTCAGGCATTTGCCGACTTAAGCTGACCGACCAATATCGAATATCAAGGCTCAGGAGCAAGGTCTAGAAGGGCTACAGCCCAACCCTCGGCACGCTCCTGTAAATCTGACTGGCTACTCTCCCTAGCTCTGCCTTCCCAAACCAAAAAATTGAATTGCGTAGATCCCTCACTCTATGGGATATATAGGGCTCGCTATAGTACAGTACTAAGGCTGATTTTGAGGGCATCCATGGCCAGACGATATCGGGCAGACCGTGAGGATGGACAAAGTTTTATTCGGTGGCCTGCGGCGTCAAAGTCTTCAAATTCTCGTTCCAGGCTGTCGTCCGATCGCGATCTTGTCGTCGATCGACGGCGGCTTTACAACTATTTAGATTCCTTAGAAAGCTTGTCTGGAGAGTGATGCCATAGTCGCTGGGGCTTCTAGTTGGGCAGTTTGGGCAATTCCGCCCTAGGGAGCATGATAATTGGCGAGATTCGGTTTATAACTCTTCTAAGATTCAGAGCAAGTTCGGCGAATTGGTGTATTCTTATCTCGTAATTCTTGACTTCTACCGCTAACCAAGCCCCTGGGATCATAGCCATGAGCACAGATTTTCAGTCAGACACCGCTTACACAGAGTTTACTGCACCGGAAGACCCCACGGTTATCGTTGATAACTCAGAGTCCAGCGCCTCTGCTTTGGGTGACGAAGCCTCTCGGCAGATCAAGCAGGTGTGGGATCGGGTCTCTGTACTGTTGGGCAACCTCCCTGACTACGTAACTGAGTTCATCCAGCGATATCGGCGGCCCATCGTCACCGTTGGTCTGATTGTTGCGGCGTTTATTGCCGTCAAGCTGGTGCTGGCTCTGCTGGGAGCCGTGAATGACGTTCCCCTGCTGGCCCCTACCTTTGAGCTGATTGGGCTCATCTACAGCGGCTGGTTTCTCTACCGCTACCTGCTCAAGGCCTCTAACCGGCAGGAACTGCTGAGCGACATTGCCGCTATTCGCGACCAGGTCTTGGGCAAAGGCTAACGGAAAATTTTAGATTTGCGATTTTGGATTTTGGCGGTTAGCCTCAACCGTGCTTCGGTTAGATTTAGCCCGCTGCCCTTTGATCGACAATCTAACGTCGGCAATCCAAAATCGCCAATTGCCGGTACGGTAACCGCCCCTGTGATTTGCGATCGCCCTTTCTATACTGGTTGTAGATGCAACTGGTCGTTGCGCGGTCGTTAGAACCCAGGGGTTCATTTGTCTATGGCGCAGGTAGCAGCTCACACAAAGACAATTACCCAGGCGGTGGAGCGTCTGGGCTACCGAGTGACGGTGGGGGATGTGGCGGCTGAGGCCGGGCTGCCCCTCCTGGAGGCCCAGCAGGGAGTATTGGCCCTGGCCTCTGAGGTGCAGGCCCACCTCCAGGTCGCCGAATCGGGCGAGGTGGCCTACGTTTTTCCCAAAAATATTCAGGCGGTGCTGTGGAGCAAATCCTGGCGGCTGCGGTGGCAGGCGGCCTGGGCCAGGGTGTGGCAGGCGCTCTTCTACGTGATCCGCATCTCCTTTGGCGTGGTGCTGATTGTGTCGCTGCTGCTGATTTTGGTGGCGATCCTGGCGCTGGCGATCGCCGCTAGCAGCGCCAACCAGCAGGGCGACAACCGCCGTCGCAGCGGCGGCGGCGGCATGATTTTCATGCCCAGGGTGTGGATCGGCCCTCGCCCGTTTCGCATGTTCCAGCCGCCGGGCCGCCGTCGCCCCTTGCCCCAACACGCTCCGGCAGACATGAACTTTCTAGAGGCGGTGTTCTCTTTCCTGTTTGGCGACGGTGACCCCAACGCCGATCTAGACGATCGCCGCTGGCAGGGCATTGCCAAAGTAATTCAGGCCAACGGTGGTGCGGTGATAGCCGAGCAGGTCACCCCCTTCTTAAATGACCTGGGCCGAGGAGACTTTGAAGACTTTATGGTGCCCGTGCTGAGCCGCTTCAACGGGCTGCCCCAGGTCAGCCCCCAGGGGGGCATTGTGTACCAATTTCCAGAGCTACAGGTGACGGCCAGGGAGCGCCGCACCCTCAGCCCGCCGCCGTTTCTGCGGGAGCTGCCCCGCAAGTTTAGCCAGGCAACCTCTGGGCAAATTGCGGGAGCCTGTGCTTTGGGCAGCGCCAACCTAATTGGAGCCCTGGTGCTGGGCCGCATGCTGCAAGACCAGAGCCTGGTCGCTGAGTTGGGCGGCATTGTCGCCCTGGTCAACTCGATCTACTGGCTGCTGTTGGGCTACGGGACAGCCTTTTTGGGCCTGCCCCTGGTGCGCTACTTCTGGGTGCAGCGGCAAAACAGCCGCATTGCCGCCCGCAATGCCCAGCGCGAGCAGCGGGCCACCGCCCTCAGCCAGCCCACCGACGACCAGCGCGAAAAGCTGGCCTTTGCCCAGACCCTCACTACCCAAACGGTGCTGGGTACCGACAACCTGGCCTACACCACCGAGAGCGATCTGAGCGAGCAGGAAGCGGCGCAGAAAGACAAGATCGACGCCGAGTGGCAGCGCCTGCTAGAGGAGCGAGGGCGGAAGTAGGGGAGTGGGGGAGAGTTTTGAGTGTTTAGTTTTGAGTTTTGAATTCATGACCCTAGTTCAAAACTCAAAATTCAAAACTTAAAACTTACTCACCGCTACCTCGGATCGACGATCGCGCCAACAAACAGCAGCGTGCCGGTGCTGCGATCGCGAATGGCGGCCAGAAAGGGTCGATTCACCACCATCTCAAAGGGCGGATCGGGCGGCAGGGCGATGGAGGTGGGCATGATGCCAATAGCGGTGCTGGCCGCGGCTTCGGTGCCCTCCTCGTTGACCTCAAGGAAAGTTTTGTGGCGCACCTGGTTGATAAAGGCATCCAGCTCGCTCAGACCCGAGAAGTCGGCCCGGCCTGCGTCAAAGGCGACGCCCATGCCCAAGGCTGCCAGGGCCGGTATCAGGTCGGCTTCGTACTCAAACTGAACCTTGGGCAGCTGGATCTCGCCGGGGCGCGATCGCAGCTGGCCCATCCAGCTTTCCCAGGTTTCAAAGTTGAGCTGGGCGGCCAGGTCGTCTAGCTCAGTGCCTGGGGTGGGCAAAATCACCTCAAAGCTGAGGGAGCCGCTGCCATAGGGCAGGCTCACCGCCTGAAACTGAGCGGTTTCTAGGTATAAATAGTCGTCTCGCTGGGCCATCAGGGGGTGCTGAATGGTCTCGCCGCTGGCCAGGGTAAAGGGGCGATCGGCGGTGCGGGCGGGGTCGAAGGCTGTGCTCCAGGCTCCCTTAAAGTAGATGGCGTTGACCAGCACCAGCAGCTGGTCGGCGGGCAGTTCGTCCACAATGGTGGGGATGCGATCGCGGGTTCTTTCGTTCACCCAGGCGTTGATGCGATCGGCGGCGGCGGGTTGGCCAAAGTCGAGGGCCGCCACCTCGGCGGTGTAGGCGGCCTGCACGCGCTCGATGTAGTCGGCCCGCACCGGCAGCTGGTCATTCACCCAGAGGGAATTGGCGATTTCGAGGGCCACCTCGGGGTCGAGCTGAGTTAGATACTGGGTCAGAGCCCGACTGCCCGCGTTGAGCTGGTTGAGGTCTAGACCGTGGAGCCGGAGGGTGTGGGCGATCGCCGCCTGGGTCTCTCCGCCTGCGCCGTTGTAGGCCATGGCCAGGGCTAGGGCCACGCTGGTGGGCGACACCAGCACATTCTCATCCGGTGTTGCCTGCCGCAGCTGGTCAAACAGGGTAAAGCCAAACTCTAAATGGGCCTGGGTCAGGTCTGGGTTCATGGTGGGGGCCACGGTGGGGGCCTGGGCTAACGGGGCGGCAGAATCTCCCCAATTGCTGTAGGGAGCGGGTTCGGGGGCCAGGGGCTGGGCCTGGAGCCGGGCACAGCCCAGCGAGAGGGCCGCGAAGCCGCCCGCCAGGGCGGCCCAGCCAATCCATTGGTGTTCCATAGGGGGTATTGGTTAACGCTGACCCTACCTTGCCACGGGGAGTGGGGCGGGGCGGGCTGGTTTCAGGAATGGAAACTGGTGGATGGATGGATCCACAAGGCAGACCCCGTATCTGCCCAAGGGCGACGAAATTGCTACAGCTGTAGCCCGTCCGGTTGAGACATTTTGTATATGAACGTTCAACCGTTTGAACGCGATCGCATCCCCTGACTTGACTAGGCAGACTACTCTGCCCGCATCGATCGGGCGATCGCCACGCAATCCTCAAAGGCTGCACTGGTCTTTACCCCCTGCCAGTCCACCGACGGAATCGCCGCCCTATACCCCTGGGCATGCAGTGCCGCGATCAGCCGATCGCGGTTTGGAATATCGATCTGCCCGCGCCGACCGATTTCCCCTAGCGGGTAGTAGTAGGGCGGCAGGTCAATCTCTTGGGCCATGATGGCCAAACGCTTTGCCTGCGATCGCCAGTTCCAGCGGTCGGCTAAGCTCTGCATCTCCGCCAGCGTGGCCCTGTCATGGAGCGGCCCGAGCCACAGTGGCCCGCTGACCACAGGCAGGGCGTCCGTGTCACAGCGACAGCTGACCCGACCCAGGTGCCGCCAGTCTGCGGTTTGAAAGTGGCCGCAGCGGTGGCAGTAGCCGAGGAAGCCGTAGGTCTCATCCGTCAGGGTGGGTTTGCCGACTAGCCGCACCATTACCCGGTGCACCTGGCCGGTAAACAGCGAAAACACCGGCTCTACGCCCAGCCCCCGCGCCGCTGCGGTCTGGGCGGCGTGGCCGAGCATCAGCCGCAGGCCCTGCTCGTGGACGGCGGGATGCGATCGCCCGTAGGCCCCGTAGGTTTTCAAACACCGATCGGGAGCGTGGCCGCCGGTGGCCCGACCATCGGTGCTGGTCAGGTACAGCAGGCCCCCCAGGCGCGTAGCCCAGAGGCCCGTGTCCACGTAGGGAGACGGGCCGCCAAAGTTGTCAATATCCACCAGGTCGTAAAAGTCGCGCTGCTGGTAGCAGGTGAAAAACACCTGGTTGGCATCCTGGTGGGTAATGCGGCAGGCGGTGGGGGGCAGCCCCCCCAGATTGTGTAGCAGGGTTGCCGCCAGGTCAGGGTTGCCCTCGTTGGCCCACACCCAGTCGGCCTCCGCCTCTAGGCGGTAGCGCAGGGGACGCACGCCGCAGCCGGTCATGGCGTCGAGCACCCGCAGCTGGCCGTGGCGCTGGCGGTAGACGGCGGCAACCAGCACGGCCAGGTCGCGGGCGATCGCGCTTTGGGGTCGGTAGAATGCCTGCCCCAGGGTAAAGATGGCCTTCCCTTCCTGCACTGGAGCCGGGGATGTCCCCAGAGTCACCGGGCCGCCTCAACCGCTTGGGCGATCGCGCACTCCAGGGTGAGTTTATCTAGCTCGGTGAGCACAAACACCTCTTGTACTGTCTTACCCTTGCGGGCAATCAGCTTAAACCCGCCGCGAATGGGCACCGACACCTTCACCCGCAGCTCGGGGGAGTGGGCTCTGACGTTGGCAATCACCCCCGGCGTCACGGTACCAATGCCGGGCTGTTCTAAAAGCCGTTCGAGGATGGGAATCAGCCCGGGCAAGTGGGTGGAATGGTTCCAGACTAGACGACCGTCCGAGGCTTGTGTCATTGGGGTGTTTTTAAGAAAAATTTAAGAAAAACTATCTGATTATGCTTTCTCAAGGGGGGCCATCGTCAAGCCTGCGCGGGTGAGTTGAGTGTGGTACAGCTCCGCCTGCTCAAGGGGGCCTACCCACACAACGGCCTGGCCGTCGTGGTGCACCTGGTTGGTCAGCTCCCAGGCGCGATCGCTGCTCATGCCCGGAATATACTTCAGCAGGCACTCCGCCACGTGCTGAAACGTGTTGAAGTCGTCGTTGAGCACGATGATTTTGTAGTTGGGGTACGACTGGCGCGTGGTTTGGCGCGTCTTCTCGGGAGCAATGGCGGGGGCTGAAGACATTGCTTGGGGCAAAACCGGAGTCATGGGGGGTGAACCTAGCTGAACCTAACGGATTGTCCTTCCTGCGATAGCAAGACCTGAGATCGATTCTGAACTCGGCAGTTCTGAACTCGGCAATCAGCACTGAGGGGCAGTACTGTTCTGAGAGCCAGCGTTGGGCTGAAGAAGGCGCTGAAGGAAATTGAGCCAGAGCAGGCCAAAGCAATGTAGAATGCCGCCTCGACCGGCTAGGGTCAGGCCAGGGGCTCGGCCTGCAAAGCCTGAATTTCAGTCAATACCCATTCCTAAACCCAGTTTTCTCCCTCCAGTGTATCGAATTCTGGCCATTGGCGGCAGTTCCGGTCGCCCTGGCCAGGGCGCTGCGGCTCTGGCCAGGGCGTGTCATCAATTGTGGCCAAAAGCCCTGAATATCGAGTCTTGCCATACCCGACCCAACCGACAGGCTAGGGGCTGCAACTCTTGATTTTTGCGAATTCAGCAGCTAATTGGTGACAGTTCCTAGAGCGACAGCATGCGCTCCAGCTTGGGAATGGTCAACGGCAGATCGATATAGGCATCGGCGAGGGGGGAGCAGTCTGTCGCCGCCGCCGGGCGCAAAATCACCACCTTGATCGGCTGGGGCACCAGGGGGGGGCGGAGCTGTTGCAGATGGTTGTCGAGGGCCGGGTTGCAGGCTTCGCGATCGCCCACGATCAGCAGGTGGGGCGAGTGGGTCTTGAGATGCTGGTGTACCTCGGCCCAGCTGCGGCAGCCGTTCACCTGCCAGCCGCAGGCCCTGACGTAGGCCACCAGCGCCCGATGGTGATCGAGATCGCTGTCCACCACTACCAGCCGATGCCCCCCTCCCCCCATCGGCACCGCCCCCACCGTCTGGAGGTCAGCCGATGAGCCCTCGGGGCCGTGGGCCGGCAGGCACAGTACGAAACAACTGCCCTGGCCCACCGCCGAGGTCACCCGCAGGTGGCCGCCGTGGATCTGAGCCAGCTGCCGGGTTAGCGCTAACCCCAGGCCAGCGCCCTCATACTGCCGATCGAGACCGCGATCGATCTGGGTAAAGGGCTGAAAAATTTGCTCCAGCTGATCCGCCGGAATGCCAATGCCCGTATCCTCCACCTTGAATTCCACCAGGGCGGCGCGGCTTTGCACCGTCAGAGTAACCTGCCCCTGGGCCGTAAACTTAACCGCATTCGACAACAGGTTCAGCAGCATCTGTCGCAGGCGGCGCTCATCGGCAATGCAGGTGGTGGGGCTGGGGGCCTTCGCGCGGTAAACCAGCTCCAGGCCCTTCTCCGCCGCCCGGGGCTGCATCATCGCCAGGCAGGCCTGACACAGCTCCGCCAGGGAAACCGGCGACAGCCGCAGGTGCTCCTGCCCTGCCTCCACCTTAGACAGATCGAGAATGTCGCTGATGATGGCCAGCAGGTGCTCACCGCTGCCGTGGATGTAGTCAAGGTATTCCACCTGCTTGGAGTTGAGGGGGCCGACTACCTGGCGAGACAGCAGAGCCGACAGTCCCAAAATGGAGTTCAGCGGCGTCCGCAGCTCGTGGCTAATCATCGCCAGAAACCGACTTTTGGCCTGGCTAGCGGCCTCTGCGGCCCGGCGCTGGGCTTCGAGAGCCTGGGTGCGCTGGGTCTGGCGGGCCATATCGATCCAGCACTGTTCGCGGCTGGTCTCCCGCTGCTGCAACACCTGCTTGAGCTGCTCAAAGGCAGCGTCGTCTCGGCACAGGGGGCGCAGGTCTTCTGAATCATTGGCGGTCATAGGTAAAACAGGCGGCATGCAGCCAGACAATGCCAGATCCGGCCTGGGGCCAGACGCTTTCCCATTAAAGCTCACCTGGCCGGGGCGGCCACATTCCTGACACTGTTATTTATGGCCGTAGTCCCGCTGGTCGAGACACCAAAAACCTCCAAAACGTTCAAACGTTGTCGAGGCGCACCCGCCTAGGAAAAGTGCTGAAACCCGCGATTAAAGTCGAGCACCGCTGGCGCTGTCGGGTGCTCGGCCCATAGCTCGACCGCTGGTGCTGCCGTAGTCTCACCGACGATCGCGCAGCCATTCCCCAGCGCTGCCCGCAGTGCCTCGGCCTGGGGCCAGGGCAGACAGAGCACCAGCTCAAAATCTTCGCCGCCGTAGAGGCACCAGTCGAGGGCTTGGGAGCGCCCCACCCAATCGACCAGGGCCCCCTCAAGGGGCAGGTCGCTCTCCCGCAAAACGGCTCCGACCCCGCTGGCCCGGCACAGGTGCAGTACAGCATTGGCCAGGCCGTCGCTGGAGTCCATGGCGGCGCTGGCGCTGGCATCGGCGTCGGCCCCCAACACCTGCCAGAGGGCGGCAACGGCATCGAGGCGGGGTTGGGGACGCTGGTGGGCGGCCAGCCAGCGATCGCCATCGGCCTGGGCCACCTCCGCCCTGCGCTCGGGGTGCAGCAGTAGCTCTAGCCCCGCCCGCGACCGGCCATGGTAGCCGGTCACCACAATGGCCTGCCCCGGCTGGGCCCGGCTGCGGTAGAGCGCCCGCTGGGGGGCGACGCTGCCCAGGGCGGTAATGGCCACGCTGACGGCGTCGGCCCTGCAGAGGTCGCCCCCCAGCACCGCGCCGCCCCAGCGGCGCAGGCAGGCGGCCATGCCCTGGTACAGGCCCTCTACCCAGTCCAGGGGAGTGTGCCCCGGCAGGCTCAGGCCCACGGTAATGCCCTCGGGGGTCGCCCCCATAGCGGCTAAATCTGACAGGTTGGCGGCCACGGCTCGCCAGCCCACATCGGCGGGGGCGGTGGTGCGATCGCTAAAATGCACCCCCTCCACCAGCACATCGGTAGTGACCACCAGGTGCCGACCGGGGGGTAGGGCCACCACAGCCCCGTCGTCGCCAATCAGGTCGCCGGGGCAGTAGCGAAACAGCCGCTCCAGTAGCCCCAGCTCTCCCAATTCAGCAATGGTCTGCGGATGTTCCATGGTGAGCCCAATCTATCGCCCCAGGGACTAAAGCCAAGCTACCGGGTGTCAGGTGTAGAACCGCATCCTGCCCCTGACACCCGGTACCCAATACCCGACACCTTGACCCTGCCCCCTAGGTTGGCTGCACCAGGTTTTCGCCCCCGGACACTACCCGAATCGACTCAATGCGATCGCCCTGGGTCATCTGGTCAAGCACCTCTTTGTTGTCCACCACGTAGCCAAATACCGAGTAGCGTCCGTCCAGCAGGTTGAGGCCCGCCGGGGTCATTTCCGGCTCAAACAAAAAGAAGAAAAACTGTGACGAGCCGCCGTTGGGCTCGCTGTTGGGTCGGGCCATCCCCAGGGTGCCAAAGGCCGAAAAGGGCAGGGCGGGGGCATCTAAAAAGCGGCCCAGTTCTTCCAGGGTGTTGCCGTAGACTGGCGCGTCGTCGCCCTTGACTAAAATCTCCAGGGGAATTGCCCGATAGGTCTTGGTTTTGGGGTCAACAAAGCCGTCCTCGGGGCCGGCGGGGTCGCCGGTTTGCAGCACGTAGTTGTCCTCGGCGCGGGTGAACTCCATGCCGTCGTAAAAGCCCCGCTGCACCAGATCGATGAAGTTGCCGCCGGTCACCGGGGCGCTGTAGCCGTCGATCACCGCCTGCATGGTGCCTTTGTTAGTGGCAATTTCGACCGTGGCGCGCCCCTTGAGCTGGGGCAGGTGGCTGTACTCCTCCGGCACCTCGAAGGGAAAGGCCTTCACCATCAGCTCTTCGATGCGGCTGACATCGTCGAGCATAGCGGTGCGCTTGGCCTGCACGGTAATGCGATCGCGCAGTTCCACCGCCTCCTTGAGGGGCACCAGCTGGGCCTGAAGGTCGTCGAGGTAGGAAATTGCCGCCGCCCGCTTGCCGTCGGGCACCGCCGCCAGTATGGCTTCGCGGCCCCGCAGCAGCACTCGCTCCAGCTTGGTTAGATCCTTGGCCATGGGGCCCCAACGCTTGCTGCGCAGCCAGTCTGACAGACCTTCCAGAGTGGCCTGCACCGTGCGAATGTCAGCGTTGTCGATGGGTAGCGAGTAGCGCAGCAGGGCACGACCGTCGGTAATCGCATTGCCGGGAGGCAGGTAGGCCACCACTGGCCCCCCCAGCGTAGCCGCAGGCATTGCCAGAGCCGGAGCCAGCGAACCCAGCCACACCCCCACCACCACGGCCAACCCCCACCCCAGCTGCACCAGGGTGGCCCAGCCCAAACTCTGCCGTTGATTCATCCCACGCATATCCTTGGCCATAACTCCTTGCTCCGCCGCGGTCGGCCGTTCACCACGGGCGCAGTGCGCCCCTAACAATCTTGTCATACTCTGGCGGCTCCTAGGCCGGAACTCGCGCCCCGGCCCGCAGTCTAGACGCGCTGACGCACCCCTGACCCTTTTGCTGGTTAAGGCTAAATCCTGTGGGAAATGGCCACAGGGGGGTAAAATGAATTGCCAAACTTAACGACTGTCCCCGCAGCCAGCGCCATGATTTCCAGCAACGATTTTCGCACCGGTACCTCTATTGAGCTAGACGGCTCCGTCTGGCGCGTGGTCGAATTTCTCCACGTCAAACCCGGCAAGGGGTCGGCCTTTGTGCGCACCAAGCTCAAGAACGTCAAAACTGGCAACACCGTCGAAAAAACCTTTCGAGCTGGTGAGACGGTGCCCCAGGCCGTGATCGAAAAGAAAGACATGCAGCACACCTACCGGGACGGCGAAGACCTGGTGTTTATGGATATGGAGACCTACGAGGAAGTGCGCCTCACCACCGACGAAATTGGTTCCCAGGTGAAGTACCTCAAGGAAGAGATGAGCGTCAGCGTCGTCAGCTGGAACGGTCAGATTCTTGAGGTTGAGCTGCCCAACTCCATCGTGCTGGAGGTCACTCAAACCGACCCCGGCGTCAAGGGCGACACCGCCACCGGGGGCACCAAGCCCGCCATTCTCGAAACCGGTGCCCAGGTGATGGTGCCGCTGTTTATCTCCATCGGCGAGCGCATCAAAGTAGACACCCGCACCGATGCCTACCTGGGCCGCGAGTAGGCGAGTGCCCAGCGCCCTGACGCTTGCGGCCTGATGCCGCTGCCTAAGCTTTGGCCCATTGCCCCTGTCAGACCGTACGAGATTTACGCCGTGGAATTAAGCGTCACCGATTTACGAGAGTTAGTTACCGCCCTGAACCAGAGCGACATTGTTGAGCTCACCCTCAAGGGCGCAGACTTTGAACTCACCCTACGCAAGCCAGGGGCGATGGTGTCGGCGAGTGCACCGGCCCCGATCGCGCCCCGAGCCATAGAGGGGGCCGCCCCCAGCCCGCCGCCACCGGTTGAGCCGGTGATCCCGGCGGCCCCGGCGACTCCGGCGACCCCACCGGGCAAGGGCAGCGATCTGCTGTCGATCACGTCTCCCATGGTGGGCACCTTCTACCGATCGCCCGCCCCGGAGGAACCGGCGTTTGTGGGGGTGGGCGATCGCATCAGCAGCGGCCAAACGGTGTGCATCATCGAGGCCATGAAGCTGATGAACGAGCTAGAGGCCGAGATCAGCGGCGAAATCGTCGAAATTTTGGTCGAAAATGCCCAGCCCGTAGAGTTCGGCCAAACTCTCATGCTGGTACGCCCCCTCTGAATGTTGCCCCCGTAGCCCCGTCCCCAGCCTATGACCGTTGATCAGCGCATTGCTCAGCGCATCATTGTGCCCCTGGATTTGCCTTCGGCCCCGGCGGCCCTGGCCCTGGTCGATGCCCTGCCCCAGGTGAGCTTTTGGAAGGTGGGGCTGGAGCTGTTTGTCAGCAGCGGGCCGGGCCTGATTCAGGAGCTGAAGGCGCGGCGGAAGCGTGTTTTTCTAGACCTCAAGCTGCACGACATTCCCAACACTATGGCCGGGGCCTGCGGGGCGGCGGGCCGCTACGGGGTCGATCTGGTGACTATTCACGCGGCGGCGGGCAAAGCGGCCATGGAAGCTGCCCAGCGGGCGGCGATCGCCGCCGCCGAGGCCGTGGGTCTAGAGCCTCCCCTGGTGCTGGCCGTTACCCTGCTGACCAGCATTGCTCCCCGCACCCTGGCCTTTGAGCTAAAAATTCCCATCGAGCCTACCGACTACGTTTTACAAATGGCGCTGCTGGCCCAGGAGAGCGGTCTCGGCGGCGTGGTCTGCTCGCCCCAGGAGGCCAGCCAGCTGCGGCGGTTTTTGCCCGCCGATTTTGTTTTAGTGTGCCCGGGGGTGCGCCCCACCTGGGCCGACAGCCAAGACCAGCGCCGCACCATGAGCCCAGTTCAGGCTCTCAATGCCGGGGCCACCTGTCTGGTGATTGGTCGCCCCATCACCACCGCCCCCGACCCCGCCGCCGCCTTTGCGCGCATCTGCGAAGAATGCTCCACCGCGATCGCCCCCTAGCCCATCGAGCGGCCCTGGTGGGGAGTACCGCACTGCTGTTGGCCCTGGGCGGCGGGCTCCAGGCCCAGGAGCCCGCGCCGGGTGGGTATCTGCGACCTACCAACCCCTGCCCGAACGACCCTCAGGTACTCGCCACCCAGCTGTTGGCTGACCTGCCCAGCTATGCCAATCGGGTATCGAGCCGAAATCTAGACCTGTCCACCGCTGCCCCTCGCCCTGGCACCACCGTGCTGGTGGCCAGCGCCCCCGACCTCACCCCCCTGGATCTGAGCCAGCTGTCGCCTGGCGGCAGTGCGGCCGGTTTTGGCCTGGAGCCTGGAGCCGAGCTACAGCAGGTGTTTTTTACCACCCTGGAGCGGCAGTACTGGCAAGGCCAGTCGGTGTCCCTACAGCACCACCACTGGCTGTTTCTGGCCCCCACCCAGGAGGGTTGGTACATGGCGCTGCTGTTTTCCAGCCTGAGTTCCTATCGAGACGGTGGCCCCTTGCCCGCTGGTCGCCCCCCCACGCCGCCCCAGGAGAGCAGCGACGGCATCGTCGGTCAGGCGATCAGGCTCTGGCTGCGCGACTGCCGGGCCGGGGCGGTGTTTCCGGTGGATGCCGGGGCGGAGGGCACTGCCCCAGGCCCATCGACAAATCCGTAGAGGGTGTCGCGCTGGCGGGCCGGGCGGTGCAGACTGGCGATCGCCCCCCGCAGCTCCGCCACCGTCATACAGGTGCCCCCCTGGGCTCCCGCCATGGTGGTGATGTGCTCTTCCATCAGGGTGCCGCCGATGTCGTTACAGCCCCAGGTCAGCGCCTCGGTTGCGCCGCTCAGCCCCAGCTTCACCCAGCTGGGCTGATGGTTGACAATCCAGTTGCCCAGGTAGATGCGGGCCACCGCCATCAGCAGCAGGGCATCGGCCAGCACCGGCTGGTCGCGCCCCACCCGGCGGCGCAGGGGCTTGGGGGCCTCCTGCCCCACAAAGGGCAGCACAATAAATTCGGTGATCGCCGCCGGGTAGCCCGCCCCTAGAGACTGGCGCTGGCGCTGGCGCAGCTTTTCCAGGTGGGTAATTTGCTGGGCGGGGGTTTCAATGTGGCCCGAGAGCAGGGTGCTGGTGGTGGGCAACCCCACCTCATGGGCCAGGCCGATGATCTCCAGCCAGGTGGCGCTGTCAATTTTCTCAGGGCACAGCACGCGCCGCACCTCGTCGTCGAGCACCTCCGCCGCCGTCCCCGGCAGCGACCCCACCCCGGCATCCTTGAGGGCCAGCAGCACGTCGCGGTAGCTCAGCCCGTCCTGGCGGGCGATGAACTGCACCTCCTGGGGCGAGAAGGCGTGCAGGTGCAGGGCGGGGAACGCACCCTTGAGGGTGTCTACCAGCCTCAGGTAGTAGTTTAGGGAGAGCCCGTCGATTTTGGCGTCGGGATTCAGCCCGCCCTGCATGCAAATTTCGGTGGCTCCCACGGCGACGGCCTCGGCGGCTTTTTTGACCATAGGGGCAGTGTCGAGCCAGTAGGCTCCTTCATCCTCGGCATCGCGGCGAAAGGCGCAGAAGCTACAGTGCTGTTCGCAGATATTGGTGAAATTGATGTTGCGGTTGATCACGTAGGTGACGGTCTCCCCCACCTGCCGCTGGCGCAGGGTGTCTGCGGTGCGGCGAATGGCCTCGCGGGCGGCTGGATCTCGCTGCTTTAGGAGCGCTACGCCCTCAGGGGGGGAAATATCGCCCCCGGTCAGGGCCTTGGCGAGAATCTGCTCAATGTCCATAGCTGCCAGCCACCGTTACAACATCACTCTATTGTGGCGATGAACCGGGCTTTCTCGCAGGTAAATTTAATTCGCCATCCAAAAGCCCGTGCCTCCAGCCTTGGAAACACGGGCTTTGTTGTCTAAACGTATCTCAACTAAAAAACATCCCTTTCAAGGACGCGAACTCGGCCCGTTGGGTCGGTCGCGGTGAGATCTCGGACAAGTATTTAGTTGGAGCACTCTAAGGCAACTTTTGAAAAACTTCCTCTTTAATGGTGGGCAGTGCCCACCCTACGGTAGCTACAGTCGCCGGATAGAGCGGGGATCTTCTTTTCTAGAAATCTCCTACGCTAGCCCTGGGCGACAGGCTCCAGGGTGGGGGTAGTAGGAGCTTTGGCCAGGATGTCGCCCAACAGGTTCTGGTCGCTGACGCTGCGATCGAGGGCGGCCTCGAGGGTGTAGCGGGGAGTCCAGTTGAGCGTTTCCTTGGCCTTGGCGTTGGTGTAACGAAAGGGCTTCAGCCGCGCATCGAGGCTGGCGGGAATCAGCAGCCCCGGCAGGCGCGCCTGGCCCTTGAGCAGCTGCTGATTCACAAACCAGGCCAGGCTGGAGACGCCGCGCATCATCCCCCAGGGCATGGGGATGACCTGGGGCGGGTTTTTAGTGCGCTTTACCAGGGCCTTGGTGAACTGGCGGCGGGTGGGCAGGTTGTCGTCCACCACGTTGATCACTTGGCCAGCGGCGGCGGCGCTGCCCACCGACAGCACAATGGCCTCGGCGCAGTTTTCGACGTAGGTGACCGGGATCAGGGCATTGGGGCCAATCAGCAGCCATTTGGAGCCAAAGTCGGCCCCGTGGCAGGCATTCCACAGCGCCTCGCGGCCGTAGATCATGCCGGGGCGAATCAGGGTGACGGTAGCGCCGTTGGCACTGCCCCAGTCGCGCATCAGGTCCTCTTGAATTAGCTTGGTCTGGGCGTAGGCGTCGCGGTACTTGGGCTCAGACTCGATGGGAAAGGCTTCGTCAATCACCTGGTTGGCGGGCGGATTGAAGTAGTCGTACACCGAGAAGGTGCTGGTGGCCACCAGCTTTTTGATACCGGCGGTGGCCATGGCCCCCAGCAGGTTTTCGGTGGTGAGCACGGTACCGGCAAAGCGATCGTAGAAATCGCCGCCCTTCACCGCCGCTAAGTGAATGACGCAGTCGACGTCGCTGAGGGCTTCGGCAATGCCCCGGCCCTGGCGCAGATCGAGGCGCACCAGCTCAACGGCGGGGTGGCTGGCCCAGGCCAGCTTTGAGGCGTCGGTGGCGGGGCGCACCACGGCCTTGACGGCGTAGCCCTGCCGCACTGCCTCGGCCACCACGTACTTGCCTAAAAACCCCGACGCTCCAGTGACAAACAGCTTCATACTCGGTTCTCCTCTGCCAGTAGGGTCTCAATCAGCCGGTTGGTTTTGTCCATGTCTTCGAAGCTCACCGGCATGGGCTGATGGTGAAGAATGGCGGTGTAGGTTTGGTCGAGCAGGCGGTGCAGGCCTTCGTAGGCGGTGCGCTGCATAACCTTGTTGCGGAAGTTTTTGACGCTGGAACTCATGAGATCCCAGCCGTTGACGAAGTGGTTGACTAGCGGCGACAGCTGCTCACCCCCGGATCGAGGAATGACGGTGCGCAGGTAGGGCTGAAACAGGTCGGTTTCGGCATAGCCCCGGCTGCCCCGGACAAACAGGGTAAAGCACTCGGGCTTGGTGTAGCAGCTAAACCGCAGCCGGGCGTGCTGCTGACCGTTGAGCAAAAGGGCGTCGAGGTCGTCGTACTTAAATAGATCGCCACCGCCGTGGTTGCTCCAGGCGGCCGCGACCCGCTCGACCTCGGGCATAAATCGCAGCAGCAGGTAGGCCATATGGGTGATGACGTCGTGCACGACCCCGGCGGGCAGGTTGTGCACGGGGTTGGGCAGGTTGCGATCGGCAAAGCGCCCGCCCGGCTCGCGGTAGCCCAGGGCAACGCGCACCTCAACCTCTTGCACCTCCCCCAGGGTGCCGTCTTTGACCATTTCTTCAATGTTGAGAATGGCTTCGTTAAAGCGGTAGTTGTGGTTTTCGATCAGGTGCAGGTTTTTCGCCTGGGCCAGGTGCCAGAGATTTTTGAAATCCTCGTAGGTGGGCGTAATCGGCTTTTCGCAGATCACGTGGGCCTGGGCATTGAGGCAGTCGGTAACCAGCTTTTGGTGGGTGTTGGGCGGAGTCAGAATGTGCACCACGTCGGGCTTGGTCTCGGCCAGCATGGCCTGGTAGTCGGTGAAGGCCTGGCCAGCGTGAAAGGTCTCAGCGGCGTACTTGGCGGCGGCGGCAGACAAGTCGCACACCCCCACCAGCTCGCTGTGGTCAGAACTGTCTAGAAAGCTCAAGTGTTGTTTAGAAATAACGCCGGTGCCAATCACCGCAGCTTTTAAAGATTTACCCATTGAAGATACCTGTAGCAAACCAGCCAAAATTAACCATAGGGATGTATCTAAGCCAAAAAATTAGCTATGCAGGGCTAAGTGTACCCATTCCTAACTGCTGTACAGACTATACGGCTGCGCTCAGCTGGGGTGAGACGAGCCGGATATATTGCTGAAAAATTCCAAATCCCTGGCTGCACCGTGAAGCTTCTACAAATAAAACTAATACTTGAGCTGTGTCGCTATACCCCTGGGGGGATATTGCTGCGATCGCCACCCCACCGCAGGCCGCAGTCAGACCGTGCTCAAAGCGACAGGCCTACTCTTCGCGCCCCTGGCCCTGACCCACCGACGGAAAAATGGGGCAATATTGGGTATTCGCCCCTGGCGATCGCGTCCCCTCGGTTTAAAGCTATGGTCTTTTGTGGTTCAGCCCGTTGCTGGGGCGCTGGAGCGCTGGGGTGCTGGGGCGGCCTGGCGGGCCTCTGGCTGGCGATGGCGATCGCCCCAGCCCTGGCCCAAACCCCGCCCGCAGACTCCCCCCCCGGCAGCCCGGCCCCCAGCCTGAGGCTAGACTCCGTTATTCCCAACCCCGGCCTTTCTGAGCCCGGCCTTTCTGACCCCGGCTTTGACGACTACCGGCTAGGGCCCGGAGACGGCATTTTCGTCGGAGTACAGCGGTTCCCCGACCTGAGCTTCCCCGCCACCCTAGACATTCAGGGCAACGTGGTCATGCCCCTGGCGGGTACCCTCAACCTCACCGGGCTCACTCTGGAGGAAACCCGCGAAACAATTTTTAACCTCTACAACCAGTATGTAGTCAATCCCGACGTGTCGGTGATTCTCACCACCCAGCGCCCGGTGGAGGTGACGGTGGTGGGCGAGGTACCTCGCCCAGGGCTCTACCCCCTCCAGGCTCCGCAGCTGTCGGTGGCGCTGTTGACCGCCGGGGGCTCTACCACCCTGGCCGATCTGCGCCTGGTGCAGGTCGATCGTCCCCTGGAGAGCGGCGCAGTCATGTCGCGGACCATCGATCTATTTACGCCGCTGCTCCAGGGGCAGCCTATTCCTCAAGTAAGGCTGCAGGACGGCGATGTCGTCACCGTGCCCCGCCTGACCCCAGCGGCGGTGGAGGGCTACGATCGCGCCCTGGTGGCTACCTCAACCCTGGCTCGACCCGAAATCACCATTCGGATACTCAACCGGGCGGCGGGGGCGCGGGGCGGCGAAGCCCGCTTTGGGGCCATCAACCTGCGCAACGGCAGCCGCTTTTTAGACGCCCTGGCGGTGGCGGGGGTGAACCCCGATGTAGCCGCCTACAACCGCATTGCGGTGCTGCGGTTTAACCCCGAAACTGGATCTGCCGATACGATTATGGTCAACGCGGCGGCGGCGGTAAACGGCGACCTCACCCAGAATATTCCCCTCCAGGAGAACGACATTTTAGTGGTCGATCGCAATCTGCTGGCGCGGGTCAGCTACGCGCTCAACACGTTTACGCAGCCCTTCCGCGATGTGCTGGGCTTTTTGCTCTTTTTTGACTCCTTGACGAACGCGGCCGACTCGTTATTTAGGCCCTAGCCCCCTAGCCCCCCCAATCAGCGATGGTTTCTCCATTTATTAAGCGCTATCTGTTGGCCCTAGACCGCTACAAGTGGCCCAGTCTGGCCACCCTGCTGGGCATTTTGGGCATTTCGGCGGTGGTGGCCGTGCAGCCGCCGCCGCCGCCGCTGTACCGGGCCGAGGGAGTTCTAGTGCAGAATGCGCCCGTGGTAGCCCTGACCGCCACCGGTACTGAGGTGCAGCAGCGGGGCCAGGGCATTATTTCGGAGGATTTTTTGCTGGCCGACGTGCTGCTCCAGCAGGTCTCCCAGGAGCTGGAGCGGCGGGGGGGTTCAATGGATCCTGAAACTCTGCGCTACCGCACCACGGTCAGGCTGGAGGGGGAAGAAAATGTGGTGCAGCGGGTCACCGTCACCTTTCGCGGGGCCGACGAAGAGCAGGCTCAGCTGGCCCTCAGTTTGATGTTTGAGGCCATGGTAGAACTCAGCCGCGTCACCAACCGGGCGCGGACTCGAGCCATTGTGACCGCCTTAGACGAACGCCTGCCCGCCGTGGAGGCCGATCTCCGCGCTGCCGAACAGGCCCTTGAGGCCTACGATCGCACCGAAGGCCCGGCTATTCAGGCCGCCCTTGACGGCAGTCTGCTGGGGGCAATTTCGGGCGGGCAGCAGCAGCAGCGCCAGAACCAGATCGCCCTGGCGGGGCTCGACTCTCAAATCCAGAGCCTGCAACAGCAGCTGGGGCTGACGCCGGGGCAGGCGTTCACGGCCTCGGCCCTGAGCGCCGACCCAATTATTGCCCAGCTGCGATCGCAGATCTTAGAGAGCGAAACCCAGCTCAAGCTGCTGTCGGCCAGCCTGCGGGAGTCGCATCCCACCATTCAAGACCTGCGCCAAAATCTGGCCGCCTACAATGCCCTGCTGGCCGAGCGCGCCCAGGAGGTGATCGGGGGCCAAGACCTGGCCGCCCTGCCCAGTGTCAGCGAAGTGCGCCAAAATAGCGCCCTCGACCCGGCCCGCGCCGCCCTAGCCAATCAGCTGGTGGCCCTCAGTGCTCAGCGGGCCGCCCTGGCCAGCCAGCAGCAGGTGCTCAGCCAGAGCGACGGCCAGCTGCGGCAGCAGTACTCCAGCCTGCCCAACAAGCAGCTAGAGCGCAACCGTCTGGCCCAGCAGGTGGCCCTCAACCAGGCCCTCTACGATCAAATTCAGGCCAAACGCATCGACGCTGAAGCCGCCGAGGCCGAAACCGCCAGCAGTCTCACCGTGGCCCAGCCGCCCACCACGACGATCCAGGTCGATCCGCCCACCAGCCCCATCGCCGTGATGGCCGTGGGCGGTCTGCTGGGCATTGTTGCCGCCGGGGCCGTGGCCTTTTTGCTCGATCTGCTCGACAGCACGGCCCGCACCCCCGAAGATCTTCAGGGCATTCTCACCGATCAGGAGGTACCGGTGCTGGGGGTAGTTCCGGCGCTAGCCGCCACCTCTGCCCAGGGCTGGCCGATTCTCTACCAGCCCCAGACCCCCGACCTCGAGATCTACGAGCGCCTGCGCAGCGGCCTGCGGCGGGTGGGCAGCCTGTCTGAGGCTGGGGTACCCCCTCGGGTGGTGCTTGTGGTCAGCAGCCGGTCGGGGGAAGGCAAAACCACCAGCGCTTTTAACCTAGGCATTGCCGCCGCCCGCGCCGGACGCCGCACCCTGATTGTCGAAGCCGATCTGCGCCAGCCCTCCTGCGGCCACTGGCTGGGGGTCAAGCCCGACCCAGCGGCGCTGGCTGAACCGCTGCACTACTACGCCGGACGGCAGCGATCGCCCATTCAGCTTGCCCCCTGGGTCGAGAATCTGTACCTGGCCTCCAGCCCCGGCCCCCAGCCTCACCCGGCGGCAATTTTGGAGTCGAGCGAGATGGGGCAGTTTTTAACCGATGCCCGCGCTCGCTTTGACCTAGTGCTGATCGACGCGCCGCCCCTGGGCTACAGCAACGACGCCCTGCTCCTCGGGGCCGCCAGCGACGGGCTGCTGCTGGTGACCCGCCCCGGCTACACCGACAAAGCGGTGCTCGAGGCCCTGTTAGAGCAGCTCTTAGAAAACGAAGATCTGCCGCTGCTAGGGGCGATCGTCAACGCCAGCGATCGCACCGCACCGCCGCCGACTGCCGTCCCCGCCGCCGCCGCCGTCGCCGCCGCCAATCCTCAGCCTCTGATTCGCTCCATAGACTTTTAGCGAGGAGGCCCATAGGGTAGGATCGTAGGCTGTAGCCTCTAGGAACGCCGAGGAGCGATCGCTTGCCTACCCTGGGAGTCAACATCGACCACATTGCCACGATTCGCCAGGCTCGCCGCACCGTTGAGCCCGACCCCGTGGCCGCCGCCGTGCTGGCTGAATTAGCTGGGGCCGACGGCATCACCGTGCACCTGCGCGAAGACCGCCGCCACATGCAGGACCGCGACGTGCGCCTGCTGCGGCAGACCGTACGCACCCACCTGAACCTGGAGATGGCCGCCACCGACGAAATGGTGGCGATCGCCCTCGAGGTCAAACCCGACTACGTCACCCTGGTGCCCGAGCGGCGCGAAGAAGTGACCACCGAAGGCGGGCTCGATGTGGCCGGTCAGCTCGAGCGGATGAAATCCGTCGTTCATACCCTCCAGAGCGCAGGCATTCCCGTCAGCCTGTTCATCGACGCCGCCCCCGACCAGATTGAGGCCTCAGCCCAGGTCGGTGCCCAGTTCATCGAGCTGCACACCGGCCCCTACGCCGAGGCCAAGGCCGAGGCCGACCTGCACCGCGAACTCGACATTCTCGCTCAGGGTACCGCCCAGGCTCTAGCCCTCGGCCTGCGGGTCAACGCCGGCCACGGCCTCACCTACTGGAACACCACCCCCGTCGCCCGCATCCCCGGCATGGAAGAGCTGAACATTGGCCACAGCATTGTCAGCCGCGCGGTGCTTGTCGGCCTAGAGCGCGCCGTCCGCGAGATGAAAGCGCTGATTTGAGGGATGAGGGGTATAGGGTTTAAGGTCTAAGGTTTAGGGTCTAAGGCCAAACCCAAAACCCTGCACCTAAAACCTGAAACCCTGCACCCTGCACCTAAAACCCTACACCCCAAAGGAGATTCCCCATGACCAACTACTACTACGCCGTTGCCAGCCAAAAGTTTCTGCTCGAAGAAGAGCCCCTCGACGAATGCCTCAAGGAGCGTCGCCGCTACTACCAGGAGCAGGAGCAGGAGGTGAATTTTTGGCTGGTCAAGTCTCCGGCTTTTCTCGAGGCTCCAGAACTGGCCAGCGTCAAGGCCAGCTGCCCTCAGCCTGCGGTGGCGCTGGTATCCACCAGCAAGCAGTTTATTACCTGGGTCAAACTGCGGTTTGAGTACGTGGGCACGGGCGAGTTTGAAGCGCCTTCGGCCTCGATTCCCGATCCCCTCGCCTCCCTAGAGCCCGTAGCGTCCTAGGATAAGACCGGGCGCAATTGGGATCAAAACCTGGAATCTCTGCCCCGCGATCGCCGCTTTAGGCTAGAATCGCTGGCAGATTATGGCGGTAGTAAAGAGCAATGGTAAAGGGTTTGAAACGGAGCAGCAGGGCACAAGGATCGCTGAGTTGGATGACGCTGCCCCGCGCGGGCAGCTTTGCCCTGGGGTTACTGCTTGCGCCGCTGGCTGGGGTTTGGACTGCTGCCCAGGCCCAGTTTCCCCCCTGTCCACCCCCGGCGGCTAACGAGTACCTGCTGCTGGTGCGCAGCAGCACCGAGGCCGAGCGCACCCGGGTACAAAACCTGCTGCCCTCTAACAGCACGGTTCTGGTCTGCGATTACCTCAACGACACCGTTGTGCGGGCGGGCGGCTTTACCAACCTAGAGAACGCCAACGCCTGGGCCCAGTACATGACTGAGGTAGAGGGCTTTCAGGCTTTTGTGGCCCGTCCGGCGGCCACCGCCACCCAGCCTACACCGCCCACCGGAGGTACGACTCCGCCCGCCAACGGTGCGACCCCCGCCAACGGTGCGACCCCCGCCAATGGGGCAACCCCGCCCGCCACTGGAACCCCAGCGACAACCCAGTCAGCGCCCACGGCCTACGCCCCCCAGCCCTTGGGCACCGGGTTTGCGGTGCTGGTCGATTACCAGTACCAGCCAGAGTCGGCGATCGCCATTCAGCGCCAGGTTGGCCAGGCCGTGGGCTTAGCGGTGCACCGCCAGCGCTCCTACCTACTCATCGCCCACAGCCCCAACGTAGACGGGGCTGCCTCCACCCTGGCGGTGCTCACCAGCCTCAACATCCCTGGCTTCATTGTCGATAGTCAGGAAGTGGTGATGCTGACCCCAGCGGTAGCCCTCACCGCTCCCTAGGGGTTGCCCCTAGAAGCGTAGCTAGCGCCAGTAGTCAGGGGTTGCGTGGCTGTGTTTGCAAAGCATCCCCAGTGAAGGACGGCGGCCACGGCTTAATCCATGCAGGGATTTTTTCAGTCTTCGTTATTCTGTTTTCGTTTTTTTGCTACGTAGCTCAATAGGCTGGAGCCGCCAGGCAGGAGATCATCGCGCCGAGAATCGATCCGGCAATCACCTGAAACGGAGTGTGGCCCAGCAGCTCTTTGAGGCGGTCTTCTCGAATTTCGGGTTTTTCCTGAAATAGCTCGTCAATGATTTGGTTGAGCACCTTGGCCTGCTTGCCCGCCGCCTGCCGCACCCCCGCTGCGTCGTACATGACGATCACCGAGAATACAGCGGTGGCGGCAAAGATGGGGCTTGACCAGCCCAGGGTTTGACCAATGCCACCGGTCAGGGCCGTCACCAGGGCGGAGTGGGCACTGGGCATGCCGCCGGTTTCTACCATCACCCGCAGGTTGAGCTTGCGGTGGCGCACCAGCTCGATAATAGCCTTGAGGCCCTGGGCCGTGAAGCAGGCAATCAGAGCTACCACAAGCACATGGTTGTTGAAGATGTCGCTGAAACTATCCATCGGCGCAGGCAAACCCCAATAGGTACGGGTGACTAGTAGGTACGGGCAACAATGTAGTCGGCGATCGCCAGCAGGGGCTGGTTTAGATCGCCAAACTCCGCCAGGCTTTCCTTGGCTGCCTCAATCAGCTGGTCGGCTTGGCGGCGCGATTCTTCCAGCCCCCACAGGCTGGGGTAGGTCACCTTTTGGGCGGTGATATCTTTGCCCACCGACTTGCCCAGGGTTTCGGGGGTCGAGGTGATGTCGAGAATGTCGTCCACAATTTGGAAGGCCAGGCCAATGCGTTGGGCGTACTGGCGCAGGCTTTCAATGGCCTCGTCGCTAGCACCCGCCAGCAGCGCGCCGGAGGTGACCGAAATTTCTAGCAGTGCCGCCGTCTTGTGGTTGTGGATGTAGTTGAGGGTCTCCAGGGTCACATCGGGATTGCCCTCGCTGGCCAGATCCACAATCTGGCCCCCCACCAAGCCTTCGCCCCCCACGGCCTTGCCCAGCCCGGCAATCACCCGCAGCACCCGCTCGGGGGCTGCCCCCTGGGTTTGGGTGGCCACGTATTCAAAGGCGTAGGTGAGCAGGGCGTCGCCCGCCAAAATCGCCACGTCGTCGCCGTAGACCTTGTGGTTGGTCAGGCGGCCCCGGCGGTAGTCGTCGTTGTCCATCGACGGCAGATCGTCGTGGATCAGCGACATGGTGTGGATCATCTCCAGGGCGCAGGCGGTGGGCATGGCCACCGCTGCACTACCACCCACCAGTTCACAGCTGGCCAGACAGAGAATTGGACGCAGGCGCTTGCCCCCGGCCAGCAGCGAGTAGCGCATGGACTCGTAGAGAGTTTCGGGGTAGCGCAGGGGCAGGGCCAGATCGAGGGCAGCTTCCACCTGGGGACGACGCTCTGCCAGGTAGGATTCTAGGTCAAAGGATCCGGCAGCAGCGGGTCTGGAGTCGAGGGAGTTGGTTGGCACCATGGCGGCAGGCAAATTGAAACGCGACAGAATGGGTTTAGAGGGGACAGCCCCTGCGTTTAAAGGCGGTTGCGGTAGCTGGTAACGGTGTTCTCCAGCAGCATGGCTACGGTCATGGGGCCAACACCCCCCGGCACCGGGGTAATCGCTCCGGCCACCGGCTCCACCGAGGCAAAATCGACATCCCCCACCAGCCGGGCTGAGCCGTCGGGCTGCTCGACCCGGTTGATGCCCACATCGATGACTGTACCGCCCGGCTTCACGTCCGCAGCAGTAATCATACCGGGACGGCCCACCGCCGCCACTAGAATATCAGCTTGCCGCATCACCGCGGCCAAATCGGGGGTGCGCGAGTGGGCTATGGTGACGGTGGCGTTGGCCTCCAGCAGCATCAGGGCCATGGGCTTGCCCACCAGAATGCTGCGCCCCACCACCACCGCTGTGGCTCCGGCGGGGTCAATCTTGGCGGCCTCTAGCAGCCGCATGACACCGTAGGGGGTGCAGCTGCGCAGGCCCGGTTCGCCCCGCACCAGCCGACCCAGATTGATCGGGTGCAGGCCGTCGGCATCTTTGTCGGGGTCGATGGCGAGCAGCAGGGCTACGGCGTCGAGGTGAGCGGGCAGGGGCAGCTGCACCAAAATGCCGTCTACGCTGGGGTCAGCGTTGAGCTGCTGAATCAGGTCGGCCACCTCCCGCTGGGAGACGGTGGCGGGCAGATGCTTGCCGTAGGAGGCAATGCCCACCCGGCTACAGGCCCGCTCTTTGTTGCGCACGTAGGCGGCGCTGGCGGGGTTGTCGCCCACCATAATCACCGCCAGCCCCGGCGGACGGTGTCCCTGGGTGGTGTAGGCCTGAACAGCGGCGGCCAGATCGGTTTGAATTTGGGCGGCCAGGGCTTTGCCGTCGAGCAGTTGAGTCATGGCTGGGTGCGCTAACCTGGATCTCGGACACAATCGCGGTTGAACCCAGGGCCAGCGTGGTGCGGCTAGGGGCTCAACGTCTTTTCAGTGTCTCAGATTTTGCTCCTCTGGCAGCCTGCGATCGCCCCTTTGCGCCCTAAAAAGCTCCTATGAACGATTTAAAGCGTCGGTTTACCCACTGCGGAGTAGTTGGTCTAGCCCTGGTGGCGGTCACCAGCTGCGGAGCCAGCGTCGATGCTACGGTGGGCTATTCGCTGCGCGATCGCCTCAGCACCTGGCCCGGCCTCGCCTGGCTCGACCCCGTCACACCCATCGGAGAGGCGGGCCAAAGCCGCCGGGATACGGTCTATCTGGCGGGCACCGTAGGTCGCCATCTGCCCCTGGTGGGTCAGGGCCTGTACGAACTCAGCGACGACTCGGGCTCAATCTGGGTGCTCAGCGCCGCTGCGCCCCCGCCAACGGGTGCTCCGCTCACCCTGCGGGCCGTCATTCAGTACGAGCAAATTTTGCTGAGCGGCCAGGACATTGGCGAGTACTACGCTGAAGAATTAGAGCGCCTGCCCCAGGAATCTCCATGACGGTTTACCGTAACGGCCCGCCAGCGTTCTTTCTCCGTTGTAGGGGCCTGGAAAATGGTAGTCTCTTAGAAATGCTGTGTATAGTCATTCACACTGGTAGGAGAGGATTAGGGTAAATGAAACAACTGGTTGGCCTACTCGTTGCGCTGGCAGTGCTATTTGGCTGGGTAAGCAGCCCCGCTGTGGCGCAGCCCATCTCTGGGCCCATCTTTGGGGCAGACCTTTTGAGCGCCCCCCTTGAGGCCACGGCCTGGCTGGCAGAGGCACCGCAGAATGCGGTAGATGCCAAGCTCAAGACAGAATACGGGGCTAAATTAGACCTCAACAACGCCAACGTACAGGGCTTTAGAAAGTTTCCTGGGCTGTACCCCACCCTGGCGCGCAAGATTCTGATCAATGCTCCCTACGAGAGCGTTGACGATGTGCTCGACCTGCCGGGTTTGAGCGAGCAGCAGCTGGATATTCTGCGCAAGAACCTGGATAACTTTACGGTTACCGTGCCCGACTCGGCCTTTGTGGAAGGCGGCGATCGCTTTAATAACGGCGTCTATAAGTAGACAGCGGGCCATCCCCTGTTCGGCTGCGCTGTCCCATGTAGAACCCTGGTTGGTCAGGTTGGCTAGACGCCAACATTGGTTGACCAGGGTTTTTTAGCACCCTACTGTTGGTATTACTCTCGGGAGTCGTCTTTGACCCAGTCTGATCTATCCTCCCTTGCGTCACCCCAGGGCAACTCCTTTGACGTGCTGGTAATTGGGGGCGGCGCAGCCGGGCTCTACGCGGCGCTGTCGATTCCGCCCCGGTGGCGCATTGGCCTGGTGACCAAAGACACCCTGTCAATTTCCGCCAGCGACTGGGCCCAGGGGGGCATCGCCGCCGCCATCGGCGTTGACGATGCGGTTTCGCTCCATGTAGCCGATACCCTGGTGGCCGGAGCCGGGCTGTGCGATGCCCCGGCGGTGGAGCACCTGGCCAGCAAGGCCGCCCCCTGCATCCAGCGCCTGGTGGAGCTGGGGGTGGCCTTCGATCGCACCGAGGGCCAGCTGGCCATGACCCTGGAGGCGGCCCACTCCCGCCGCCGCGTGCTCCACGCTGCCGACACTACCGGAAGGGCGATCGTGTCGATTTTGGCCGAGGCGGTGCTCCAGCGGCCCAATATAACAGTGCTTGAAAGTGCCTTTGCCCTCGACCTGTGGATGGCAGAAGGCCGCTGCCGGGGGGCGCTGGTGGCCCACAGGCAGCGGCTTCAGTGGCTCTCGGCCCAGGCCACGGTGCTGGCCACGGGCGGCGGCGGTCAGGTCTACGCCCAGACCACCAACCCCGCCGCCAGCACGGGCGATGGCGTGGCCATGGCCTGGCGGGCTGGGGCCCAGCTGCGGGATTTAGAATTTGTCCAGTTTCACCCCACCTCCCTGGCGGAGCCGGGGGCACCGCCCTTCTTAATCAGCGAGGCGGTGCGGGGGGAAGGCGCACACCTGGTCGATCGCCAGGGCTACCGCTTTGCCTTCGACTACCACCCCGACGGCGAGCTGGCCCCGCGCGACGTGGTCAGCCGCGCCATCTTTCACCACCTGCAAAAGACCGGCGACAGCCGCGTGTGGCTCGACATGCGGCCTATACCGCCCGATCGCTTGCAGTACCGGTTCCCCAATATTTTGCGGGTGTGCCGCACCTGGGGCATTGACCCGCTCACCGACCCCGTGCCGGTTTCCCCCGCCGCCCACTACTGGATGGGCGGCATCACGACGGATCTGAGCAGCCAAACCACAATTCCGGGCCTCTACGCCGTGGGCGAAAACGCCAGTACCGGCGTCCATGGGGCCAACCGTTTGGCCAGCAATTCCCTACTGGAATGTCTGGTCTACGGCGCTGAGCTGGCCAAACTGCCCTTAAAATCCGGGAAAAGTGGGGATCAACAGACTTTGACGGGGGAGGCTTCAGCCCTGGATGAGGCGACCCTACCCTGGCCGCAGAACACCGCCGTAGACGCACTGGCAACGATTCATCAACAGCGCGAGCAGCTGACCCAGCTGATGTGGGACGCGGCTGCTATCAGCCGTGAGCAGGGGCGGCTGGAGGGGGCGATCGCCGATCTCAGCCAGTGGCGCACCGATTGGCAACAGCATCCGTGGCAGTCCCTCCACCAGCTGTCGCCCGGTCAGACCTACGCCCTGCCCGACACCCTTGACTGGCCGCTGGTACGGGCCTGGGGCGAACTGGGCAATCTCTACGACATCGCCTGGCTGATTCTCACCAGCGCCGCCTTTCGCACCGAGAGCCGGGGCGGCCACTTTCGCCAAGACTACCCCCAGCCCAGCCCCCGATGGCAGGTGCATACGGTGGTGGAGGGCGATCGCTGGGAGCAGTCGCCGCCCGTAGAGGAATAGACGGGGGCCGTCAGTTTTGAGTGCTTAGTTTTGTTCGCGAAGCGTCTCCGAAGGAGAAATTTTGAATTCCTGGAGTACAAAAGGCATTCAAAACTCAAAATTCAAAACTTATAGCTATGGCCAGTCTGCTTGAGACAGCTTCCCTTTGAACGTTCAAACGTTTTCAAGGTTATAGCTATGGCCAGGTTGTTTGAGACAGCTTCCCTATGAACGTTCAAACGTTTGAACGTTTTCAAGGTTACTCGACGTCCTAACCGCTGTGACTACGGCTATAAAACTCAAAGCTAGCGGAGCCTCCTGTCTCTAACTACGGCTCAATTACCGCCGCCGCTTTTTCGGCCGCCGTCCCTTGCCCTTAGAGGCCGAGGATAGCCAGTCGGTAACGTAGTGGCTGAGGGCACCGAGTTCGAGGCCAGCCACCAGGGCCAGCCACCAGGGCCAGTAGGTGAGCAGCGCCCAGCCTAGTCCATCCACCAGTTCTCCCCAGGTGAGGGCGGTGCGCTGGGTGCTGTTGAGCAGATCGACGACGACTATACCCCCCAGGCCCAGCCAGAGCGATACGTACAGAACTCTGACTGCGGTGCCCACAATTGGCCCGTGGGACCAGGGCGATCGGTGGCGCATGCTGCCCCGGTAGGGCAGCCAGATCCACCTGAGCCAGCCCCAGCGCTTGTACTGCACCGAGTGAATGTCGAGGTCGGGGCCGAGCATCCAGCCGCCCAGCAAAAAACCCAGGCAGACCACCGTGGTCAACCAGCCGCTGAGGGTGAGGCGAAAGGCGACCAGCACCACCAGGGGTAGGGCCCAGAGGGTAATGCGATCGTGGGTGCGGCCTGAGGACATGGCACAGGTGTACCAGGATTTTGCCCGTCTGGCAAGGGGCGGAGGCGCGGGGCGATCGCCCTCGGCCAGAGCATTGGCGTTAGGCGGTAGTCCCGGTGACCCGGAGAACCGTCTGCAGGAGCACCTCTGGCTCCACCGGCTTGGGCAGGTGCTGCTGAAACCCGTTGGCCAGGGCCTCGGTCTGGTCAGACAGGCGGGCGTGGGCGGTGATGGCGATCGCCGGAATCTGCGCCTGAGGCGCAGGCAGCTCTGCTCTAATTTTTTGAATCAGGGTGTAGCCATCCATGTCGGGCATGCTGATATCGCACAGCAGCAGGGCGGGCTGGGTCGCGCCGAGCAGCTCTAACCCCTCCTCGGCGGTGGCCGCCGTGGTTACGATCGCCCCCTGGGACTGGAGCAGAAAAGCCAGATATTCGCGGGTGTCGGTGTCATCTTCGACAATCAAAATGCTCATATCCGCCAGGGCGCGCGGGGCGACACCGACGGGGTTATCCCTCAGGGAGGAGGAGGGAGCGGCGGCGGCGGTTACGGGTACCAGGGGCAGCGCCACGGTAAAGGTGGTGCCCTGGTTGGGGCCGGGGCTGTCGGCCCAAACGTAGCCCTGGTGCTGTTCGACTAGGTGATAGACGATCGCCAGACCCAGACCCAGGCCCCCCTGGGCACGGGTGGTGCTGCTGTCGGCCTGACGAAAGCGATCGAAAATGTGGGGCAAAAAGTCGGCGGCGATGCCCATGCCCGTGTCGCGAATTTGCAGCTGGGCATAGCCGGGGGCGTAGGGGGGCGGGGGCGACACGGGCGCGTGGGCCAAATCGGCCACCACCGTAAGGTGCAGGTCTACTCGCCCCTGCTGGGGGGTAAATTTAATCGCGTTGGTGAGCAGGTTCCACACCACCTGCTGGAGACGCAGGGCGTCGCCTACGATCTCGAGGCGGGCGGTGTCCTGGAGGTTATCGACCAGGGCGATCGCCTTGGCCTCCGCCGAGGGCCGCACGGTTTCGAGGGCGGTTTGGGCGATCGCCGCCAGATCTAACGGCTGACAGTGCAGCTGGAGCTTGCCCCGCACAATTTGCGACACGTCGAGAATGTCCTCGATCAGCTGTTTTTGGGTGATGGCGTTGCGCTCAATGGTGCTGATGGCGTAGTCGATTTTTTGCGGGTCTAAATTGCGCGATCGCAGCAGGTGCGACCAGCCCAGAATCGAATTTAGCGGCGTGCGCAGCTCGTGGGAGAGCACCGCGATAAATTCGTCCTTCATGCGGTTGGCGGTCTCGGCCTCCTGGCGGGCCGCCTGCTCGCGAATCACCTGGGCGCTGGCGGCCTCGGCCAGCTTGCGCTCGGTGATGTCTTCGACGGTGCCCACGTAGCCGAGAAACTGTTTCTGCTCCGACACCAGCCGCGCCGAGCGAATGGAGACCCAGCGATGGGCTGTTTCCTCCGACTGAAACCGAAATTCCTGGGAATAGTCCTGCCCGTCTTCGAGGTAGGCGGCCCAGGTGGAGTGGGCGACGGCCAGGTCATCGGGGTGTACCGAAACCAGCCAGCTCTGCTGGGGCTGGGTCTCGGCGGAGCCACAGCAAATACTCTGAAACCGGGGGTTGGTATAGACGCAGTAGCCCTCGGTATCGGTGACAAAGACCCCCAGGGGAGAACAGGCACTCAGCAGCCGAAAGCGCTCTTCACTCGTCTGCAGTTCGGTGTTGATGGCCTCTAGCTGAGCGGCCTGCTGCTGCAGGGCCTGGGTCTGCTGCTGCAACATTTCGGTCTTTTGGCGCAGCGCCTCGCTCTTCTTAAACAGCTCAATAAAAATAGCCACCTTTGACAGCAAAATGTTGGGGGCGATGGGCTTGATTAAATAATCGACGGCCCCCAGGGCATAGCCCTTAAACATAAACTGTTCGTTGCTGCTAAAAGCGGTGAGAAAAATGATCGGCGTGTCCCGCGATCGCTGGCGATGGCGAATCAGCGTGGCCACCTCAAAGCCATCCATTTGAGGCATTTGCACATCCAGCAAAATTACCGCAAAATCGTCTTGAAGCAGGCAGCGCAGAGCCTCTTCCCCCGACGTTGACTTCACCAGGTTGGCTCCTAAATCTCCCAGAATGGCCTCCAGGGCTACCAGGTTTTCGGGCTGGTCGTCCACCAGCAAAATATTTACCGGAGATTCGCTCTGCATGGTTAACCTCCCGTCGCGGCGCAGAGGTGAATTAATCGCGGCGCAATATCCCCCAGGGGCAGCACCCAGTCGGCGGCGGCGGCGGCGATCGCCGCCTTGGGCAGTACCGGGCTTTCCGCCGTAGCCGGATCTTGCACAATGGCGACTCCCCCCCGCCTCTGGAGAGTCGTTAACCCCTGCACGCCGTCCTGGTTAGCTCCAGTCAAAATGACGCCAATCACGCGATCGCTGTAAACATCGGCGGCGGATTCTAACAGCACATCAATGGAGGGGCGAGCATAGGAAACAGGTTCATCAACAGACAGCGAAAAATACCCGTATTCTACCAGTAAATGATAGTCGGCGGGGGCAAGATAAACATGCCCTGGCTGAATGCGTTCTTTGTCCTCGACTTCGTGCACGGGTAGAACCGTAAACTGTTGCAAAAAGGTGCCCAAACTTGGGTCAGACTCCCGATGGCGATGCTGGACGACGGCGATCGCCGCCGGAAATTCTTTGGGCAGAGCGCCAAGCAAAATTTTTAAGGCCGACAATCCGCCCAGGGAAGTGCCCATAACAATTAATTCATAGGCCACTAATTGCGTCTCCTATAAATCTTTTCGGGTCTGACTAAATCATCGTAGGCGCTCTCATATTTTGTAAAGCGGATGGTTTCTTGCTTGCCCAGGGCGAGAATGCCAAACTTACACAGGCTGTTATAAAACAGCTCATGCACCTGATTTTGCAGCGCTTGGTTAAAGTAGATCAGCACGTTGCGACAGAGAATTACGTTGAATTCATTAAACGAGCCGTCGGTCACCAGGTTGTGCTCGCCAAACACAATCCGTTCCCGCAGGGCGGGCCGCAAAATAGCGTGGTTGTAGTTGGCCGTGTAGTATTCCGAAAAGGTGCGCTGTCCGCCGGCCTTTAGATACAGCTGGGTGTAGTCCTGCATTTGCTTGTAGGGATAAATTCCCTGACGGGCGATTTGCAGCACCCGGTCGTTGGCGTCGGTGGCATAGATGCGACAGCGGGGGTAGAGCCCTTCCTCTTGCAGCAGAATGGCCATGGAGTAGACCTCCTGCCCGGTGGAGCAGCCCGCATGCCAGATGCGAAAGAAGGGATAAGTGCGCAGCAGGGGCACCACCTGCTGGCGGAAGGCCATGTAGAAGGTGGGATCTCGGAACATGGCGGTGGTGTTGACCGTGAGCCCCAGCAGCAGGCGCTCGGCGCAGGCGCGATCGCGCAACACCAGTGCTTGCAGCTGAGCTACCGAGGCCACCCTTTCAGTTCTCAAAAAGCTTTGAATGCGCCGCTTGAGGGAGGCCGGGGCATAGTTGCGAAAATCGTAGCCATACCGACGATATAGCCCTTCAACTAGCAAATGAATATCGACATCGTCTGGTTTCAAGAGCTCCGCCAGCCCCTGGCCGCCTGTGCAAACAACTGGTTCAAAGAGTCCTCCGAGGTACAGCACTGGCCAGGTAGCTAGGCATAGGGGCCGCTAGCAAGCCAAGATTGAGGGGCGATCTGGCCCACCGTCGCCATCTCTCAGGAGGGTTGGTCTTGAGACTGGCCTGGGGGGGATAACTGGCGATAGGTCAATTTTAGCCTGGGTACCCCTCAGCTGGAGCGCGATCGCCGTCTACGCCCAGGCCATCTTTGCCCCATTTTGGCCCAATCCCACCGGTCAGGAGTATTCCCTGGGAAAGATCTTGGCCCAGGGCTACTGATACAGCCACAGGCGCAGCAGGGTGAGCAGCTGCTCGGTATCGACGGGTTTGGTGATGTAGTCGGAGGCCCCGGCTTCGATGCACTTTTCGCGATCGCCCTGCATGGCCTTGGCGGTCAGGGCGATGATGGGCAGCGATCGAAACTGCTCTCGTCTGCGGATCAGGCGCGTGGTCTCGTAGCCGTCAAGCTCGGGCATCATCACATCCATCAGCACGATGCCGACATCGGGGTTGGCCCGCAGGGTCTCAATGCCTTCGCGGCCGTTTTCGGCAAACACCACCGCCATGTCGTACTGCTCCAGCAGGCTGGTGAGGGCAAAGATATTGCGCACGTCATCGTCAATGATCAGCACTTTTTTGCCCGCCAGGGCCGGGTCGCTGTGCTGCAAGCGCTCTAGCATTTGCTGCTGGCTCGGCGGTAGGTCTGCCTGCACCCGGTGCAAAAACAGGGCGGTTTCATCCAGCAGCCGCTCGGGCGATCGCACATCTTTGATGATGATGGTCTCGGCCAGACGGCGCAGCTGGGTTTCTTCGGCCTCGGTCAGGTCTTGGCCGGTGTAGACGATGATCGGCAGCCGCACCAGGGCCGGATCCTGCTTGATCTGCTCCAGCAGCTCAAAGCCATTCATGTCGGGCAGACCCAGATCGAGCACGATGCAGTCGCAGGGCTGGGAGCGGAGGGTCTCCAGGGCCGCCGCCCCCGTATGAACCGCAGTGCTGGTGACATCGCCGCCGCCGATCAGCTCGATGATACTCTGGGCCTGCACCGGGTCATCTTCGATCACCAGCAGGTAGCGCACCCGGCGCTCTATGAACTGTTTGATGTCGATCAGGGTCTGGGTCAAGATTTCGGGGGCGACGGGTTTTTGAATGTGGGCGATCGCCCCCATCTGAAACTCCTGCTGCTGCTGGTCATTTACCGTCAAAATATGCACCGGAATGTGGCGGGTAGCGGGATCGTGCTTGAGCTGTTCGAGCACCGCCAGGCCGTCCATATCGGGCAGATGCAGATCTAGGGTGATGGCGTTGGGCACAAACTGCTGGGCCAGGGCCAGGCCGGTCTGTCCCTGGAGCGCGATCAACACCTTAAACCCCTGCCCTCGGGCCATTTCAATCAAAATGCGGGCAAAGTTGGGGTCATCCTCAACGATTAGCAGCACCGGCTCGGCACTGCTCTGCCCGGCGGCCCCGAGGGCGGCCCGATCGTCCTCCAGGGTGTCGGGCAGCGGCGGCAGCGCCTCCGGGGAAGAGATGGCGGGCGGGGCCGGGGCCGCCAGGGCCAGGTCGGGGGCCGGGTTGGCAAAGGGGCGATCGCCCCGCTGGGCCCGCACCTGAAGCACCTCGCCATCGGTCAAAGGGGCCGCGTAGCGCTCCGGCAGGTACAGGGTAAAGGTGCTGCCCTGGTCGGGGGCGCTTTGCAGCTCCAGGGTGCCCCCCAGCAGCTGGGCCAGCTGGAGGCTGATCGACAGCCCCAGCCCGGTGCCACCGTACTTGCGGCTGGTGGTGCCGTCGGCCTGCTGAAACGCGCCAAAAATACTGTGCTGTTTTTCTGGCGGAATGCCGATGCCGGTGTCGGTGACGGCAAAGGCCACCCGACCGTCGGCCACCGGCAAGATCTCCACCGTCACCCCGCCCCGCTCCGTGAACTTGATGGCATTGGAGATCAGGTTTTTGAGAATCTGCTGCAGGCGTCTGGGATCGGTGGCCAGAGTTGAAGGCAGGCCCTCGTCCAGCTGTACCTCAAACCGCAGCCCCTTGTTGGTGGCGGTGGGCTGGAAGGTGCGCTCTAGCTCAAACTGAATGGCGCTAAAGGCCAGCGACTCTACCGCCACCACCATGGTTCCCGACTCAATTTTGGCCATGTCGAGAATGTCGTTGATCAGCGAGAGCAGGTCTGCCCCGGCGGAGTAGATGGTGCGGCTGTAGTCCACCTGCTTGGTGGTCAGGTTGCCCTCGCTGTTGTCGCTGAGCATCTTGGCCAAAATCAGCAGGCTGTTGAGGGGCGTCCGCAGCTCGTGGGACATGTTGGCCAAAAACTCTGACTTGTACTGGGACGACTGGGCCAGCTGGCGGGCCTGATCCTCTAGCTCCTGGCGGGCCACCTCGATTTCGTGATTTTTGCGCTCCACCTGCTGCTTTTGGGTTTCCAGCAGCTCGGCCTTTTCCTCCAGCTCTTCGTTGAGCTGCTGGAGCTCTTCGTTGGACTGCTGCAATTCTTCCTGCTGCTGCTGGAGCTCGATCTCTGACTCTTGCAGCGACTGGGTGCGCTCTTCGAGCAGCTGGTTGCTGTGCAGCAGCTCTTCCTGCTGCTGACGCAGCTCCTCGGTCAGCACCTGCGATCGCTCCAGCAGTCTCTGGGTCTGCCTGTAGGCGGCGATCGCATTGATCATCACCCCCGTCAGAGCGCTGGCCTCCTCCAAAAAGGCCAGCTGAAGATCGTCAAAGCGATCGAAAGACGCCAGCTCAAGCACCCCCTGCACCGCTTTTTCAAACATCAGAGGCAGCACCACAATGGTGAGGGGCGGGGCCGATCCCAGACCCGAGCGAATCTGAATGTAGTCCTCCGGCACCTGGGTGAGCACAATACGCCGCTTTTCCAGGGCGCACTGCCCCACCAGCCCCTCCCCCAGGGCAAACTCGTTCGACAGGTGCTTGCGCTCCTGGTAGGCATAGCTGCTCAACAGCTTGAGCCGAGGCGGTTCGCTGGTGGAGTCCAGCAGGTACAGCACCCCCTGCTGGGCCTCCACCAGGGGAGCCACGTAGGTCAGCATCAGCTCCGCCAGGGTTTCGAGGCTGCGCTGCCCCTGGAGCTGCTGGGACAGGTCCGCTAGGTTAGACTTCAGCCAGCGCTGCTCTTCGTTAGCGCGAATGGTCTCCCGCAGGTTGCTCACCATCTGGCTGAAGGTGCGCGTCAGAATGCCGGTTTCATCCTGGGAGGTGCTGTCGGGCAGGGTGACGGATAAATCGCCGTCGGCCAGCTGCTCTGCGGTCTTAGACAGTTTGCGCAGGGGATCAGAAATGTTGCGCGACAGTCCCCAGCCCACCAGCGACAGCACAACAAACGAGATTGGAATGCCAAAGGCGATGGTGTAGAGCGTCTGCCGGGAAGAGAGCTGAGCCTGGGCAGCGCGCTCCTCAAGCAGAATCTCCTCCTGCTGAACCATCTCATCGATCCGCTCCCGCACCTGATCCATCAGGCGACGCCCATTGTCGGTCAAGATAAAGTCCTGGGCCGCCGTAAATCCCCCGGTATCTCGGAGGCGAATGCCCTCCGCCAGGCGATCAAGCCGGGCCTCGACCAGTGGTTCAAGGTTGGCCAAACGGCTCTGAATGACCGGGTTATCTACAGTGAGCTGGCGCAGGGCCCCATAGCGGGTGTCAATTTCCGCCAGGGCGGTGTCGTAGGGTTCCAGATAGCGTCGCTGCCCCGTAATCAGGTAGCCCCGCTGGCCGGTTTCGGCGTTGATCAACTCAGTTTCTAACTCGTTGAGGTGGGCCAAAATCTGGTAAGACTGCTTTTCCCGCTCGGCATTGCGGATCAGGCTGGTGGTGGTGCGGTAGGCAACGGCTCCCAGCACGGCCAGGAGGGTCAGCCCCAGGGCAAATCCAGCCCCGATGCGTGTGCCAATTTTGAAGCGGTTGACCATGGCCTATCACCATCGAACTAACGCATTATCCCAGGGAACCGCCCGAGGGCGCTCTGTTTCTTTGCCCAAACCAAGCGCCTAGGTGCGACTTACCATGCCCGCAGTCCATGGACTCGCGGCCCATGGACTGGCTGGGGCTAGGCTGCCCTCTTAGACAGCCAAAGCCCCAGGGCTACTAGAGCACCCTGGGGCTTTCAGCTAGACGATCTCAGCTATTTCAGCGGGAGCTCTAGAACCTCTAGCCCAGCAGCGCTTTGGCACGGCTAACGACGTTCTCGACGGTGAAGCCAAACTTCTCCATCACCAGGCCGCCGGGGGCGGAGGCCCCAAAGCGATCGACGCCAACCACATCGCCCTCAGCACCCACGTAGCGGCACCAGCCCATGGTGATGCCCGCTTCCACCGCCAGGCGCTTGGTGACGGCCTTGGGCAGCACCGATTCCTGGTAGGCGGCGTCCTGGGCATCGAACAGCTCCCAGGAGGGCATGGAGACTACCCGCACCTTAGTACCGCTTGCCCGCAGCTCCTGGGCGGCATCGACACAGAGGCTGACCTCGCTGCCGGTGCCAATTAAGATCAGGTCGGGGGTGCCGTCGCAGTCGTCCACGGTATAGGCCCCCTTGGCCACACCCTCTATCGAAGAACCGGGCAAGTTGGGCAGGTTTTGGCGGCTAAAGGCCATCAGCGTGGGGGTCTTGCGGTGCTCCACGGCGATCTTGTAGGCTCCCGAGGTCTCGGTGCCGTCGGCGGGGCGAATCACGATCAGGTTGGGGATGGCCCGCAGGGAGGCGATGGTCTCCACCGGCTGGTGGGTGGGGCCGTCTTCGCCCAGACCGATGGAGTCGTGGGTCATGACGTAGATCACCCCCGCCTGGGAGAGGGCCGACAGGCGAATTGCCGCCCGCATGTAGTCGGCAAACACCAGGAAGGTGGCGCAGTAGGGAATCAGGCCCGAGTTGTGCAGGGCAATGCCGTTGCAGATCGCCCCCATGCCGTGCTCGCGGACGCCGAAGCGCAGGTTGCGGTTTTCGTAGGCCCCCTTCTGGAAGCTGCCGGAGATCTTCAGCTCGGTCAGGTTGGAGTGGGTCAGGTCGGCGGAGCCGCCGATCAGCTCAGGGAGAGCCGGAGCCAGGGCGTTGAGGGTGATCTCGGAGTTCTTTCGGGTGGCCAGGGCCTTGTCTTCGGGGGTGTAGGTGGGCAATGCGTCGGCCCAGCCCTCGGGTAGTTTGCCCGCCAGCATGCGCTCAAACTCGGCGGCCTCGGCGGCGTACTTGGTGCGGTAGGTGGCGAGGGTTTCTTCCCACTCGGCCTGGAGACTGGCACCGCGCTCGACGGCTTTGCGCATGTGGCTGAGGGCATCTTCGGGCACTTCAAAGTCGCCGTAGCTCCAGCCCAGGTTTTCGCGGGTGAGCTTAATTTCGTCGCCGCCCAGGGCTGCGCCGTGGACGCCAGCGGTATTTTGCTTGTTGGGGGAACCGTAGCCGATGGTAGTGGTGACCTTGATCAGCGAGGGGCGATCGCTGACCGATTTAGCTTCTTCGATCGCCTTGGCAATCCCATCCAAATCAGTATTGCCGTCCTCCACGTGCTGCACGTGCCAACCGTAGGCCTCAAACCGCTTACCCACATCCTCGGTGAAGGAGATATCGGTGGAGCCGTCGATGGAGATGTGGTTGTCGTCGTAGAGGGCAATCAGCTTGCCCAGGCCCAGGTGACCCGCCAGGGAGCAGGCTTCGCCCGAAACCCCTTCCATGTTGCAGCCGTCGCCCAAAATCACGTAGGTGTAGTGGTCTACCAGGGTGGCGTCGGGCTTATTGAACTTGGCCGCCAGGTGAGCCTCGGCCATGGCCAGACCGACGGCGTTGGCAATGCCCTGACCCAGGGGGCCGGTGGTGACTTCGACACCGGGGGTTTCAAAGTTTTCGGGGTGGCCGGGGGTGCGAGCGCCCCACTGGCGGAACTGCTTGATGTCGTCCAGCGTCACGCTGTCAAAACCGCTCAGGTAGAGCAGGGCGTACTGCAGCATGCAGCCGTGGCCGGCCGACAGCACAAAGCGATCGCGGTTAAACCACTGGGGGTTTTTGGGGTTAACCCGCATAAACTTATCCCACAGTACGTAGGCCATGGGCGCAGCCCCCATGGGCAGACCGGGGTGACCAGACTTGGCCTTTTCCACCGCATCGATCGCGAGGAAGCGAATGGAATTAATACAGAGTTCTTCCAGGGATTGGGTTGCAACAGCCATAGGTTCAACAGCTTAACGACGGTTTTTCGGAGCAGCACGCAGCACTAGGATTAGCCCAGGGGCTAACAAGGTTATCGGCCTAAATCGATTGAGACCCCACACACAGCCTTGCCTTTCAGCAGACCCCGCAACCAGACGATTGTCAATACCCTCTGGCTAGACAAGGCACAAACCTCAAGCGCCGGACGGCACGTTTTAGGTCATTATACCTAGCAATCGTTTCAATCCGTAGCCCTAGCTACGGTATTTTCTAAACACTAGGGTAACGTTGTGGCCGCCAAAGCCAAAGGAGTTAGAAATTGCCACCTCAATGGGCATAGAGCGGCTCTGGTTGGGAATATAGTCGAGGTCGCAGTCGGGGTCAGGGTCGTGGAGGTTGATGGTGGGGGGGGCGATGTCGTTGGCGATCGCCAGGCAGGTGGCCACTGCCTCAATGCCGCCGGAGCCCCCCAGCAGGTGCCCGGTCATCGACTTGGTGGAACTCACCGCCACCCTGTGGGCCGCCTCCCCCAGGGCAGTTTTGATCGCCTGGGTCTCGGTAGGATCGTTTGCCCCGGTGCTGGTGCCGTGGGCGTTGATATAGCTAATCTCGTCGGGTGAGATGCCCGCGTCCTTGAGGGCCAGCTGAATGCAGCGGGCCGCCCCGGCCCCACCGGGCACCGGAGCTGTCATGTGGTAGGCGTCGCAGGTCATGCCATAGCCGACAATTTCGCCATAGATGGTGGCCCCTCGGCTCAGGGCATGCTCCAGCTCTTCGAGGATCAAAATGCCGCAGCCTTCGCCGATCACAAAGCCGTCGCGGTTTTTATCAAAGGGGCGGCTGGCGGTGGCGGGGTCGTCGTTGCGGGTGGAGAGGGCGCGGGCCGAGGCAAAGCCCGCCACCGACAGGGGCGTCACCGCCGCCTCGGTGCCGCCGCAGATCATCGCCTGGGCGTAGCCCTGCTGAATCAGGCGAAAGGCATCACCGATGGCGTTGGAGCCAGCGGCGCAGGCGGTCACAGCACAGGTGCTTGGCCCCTTGGCCCCGGTATGGATGGCGGTTAGCCCCGCCGCCATGTTGGCGATCATCATCGGAATCATGAAGGGGCTACAGCGGCTGGGACCCCGGTTGAGATAGATCTCCTGCTGGTCTTCGAGCACCTTGAGACCGCCGATGCCCGAGCCAATACAGGTGCCAATCTGCTCAGCGTTGAGATCGGTGATGGTCAGCCCCGAGTGTTGCAGGGCGCGCTGGCCCGCAATCACCGCAAACTGAGCAAAGCGATCCATACGTTTGACCTCTTTGCGGTCAAGAAAGTTGCCGGGGTCAAAGCCTTTGACTTCCGCAGCAATCTGCGACGCGTGCTGGGAGGGGTCAAAATGGGTGATGCGAGCCGTGCCGCTGCGACCGGCCACCAGCCCAGCCCAGTATTCCTCCAGGCTATTGCCAATGGGAGTAATGGCATCCATGCCGGTTACCACAACGCGCTTTGAGTCAGAGTTTGCCATAGCCAAATTTCAGGTGAACCAAAATTGAGGTTAAGGGGCAGGCCGGGCGGGCCAGCTAAAAAACTGACGGCTTGCGGGGCACCCCTCAGCGCCCCGCAAGCCCACTAGTATAAGCGTATCTCAAGCCTAGAATGGGGGATGGTCTAGGCGGCCTTGTCTTCGATAAAGTTAACGGCATCCTGTACGGTGGCAATGCCTTCGGCTGCTTCGTCAGGAATTTCAATGCCAAACTCCTCTTCTAGAGCCATCACTAGCTCTACGGTATCGAGAGAATCGGCGCCTAGGTCGTTGGCGAAACTAGCTTCGGGCTTAACGTCAGCCTCTTCAACCCCTAGCTGCTCGCTGACAATCTTTTTGACCTTTTCAAAAGTCTCTGCGCTCATGGTTCTCCAACGCCTCTTTGTACGGATTAATCGACAACAAAAAACCTTATCACTCTGCGACCCCATCGAGACGAATATCTGACGTCAAGCCCCAGCATAAGGCCGCTCAATTTTGGCCACCTTCCCCTGAGCCGAGTCGGAGGGGAGATGTTACGGAACGACTGGCTCCGACGGCGCTGAGCCAGCTACAGTTACCAATTTTGAGCATTGCTCCATAGTATCGGAAAAGGAACCCTACCAGAACTCTGTCGCTCGGTAGCCAAGTTCCTCAAGCATAGAGCGCAGCAGCGGTAGACTCAGCCCAATGACGTTGCTGTGGCAGCCCTCGATTCTCTCGATCATCAGCGCCCCTTTGCCGTCGCTAGAAAAAGCCCCGGCGCAGTTTAGGGGTTCGCCCGTGTTGACGTAGGCGGCAATGGTCGCGTCGTCAATGTTGGCAAAGTAGACCTGGGTAACGGCGCTACGCACCAGGGTGCGCCCGCCGGGGGCAATCAGGGCATGGCCCGTGTGAATTTCGCCCATCTGCCCCCGCATGGCCTGCCAACGGGCGATCGCATCGCTCTTATCCGCCGGTTTGCCGTAGATCTGGCCGCCAAAGGCCATCACCGAGTCGCAGCCCATCACCAGGGCGCTGGGAAACTGGGGGGCAACCGTCTCCGCTTTGCAGCGGGCCAGCGTCGCCACATAGGTGGGCGGATCGGTGATGCTCACCCGGTCTTCATCAAAGTTGCTGGGGTACACGAAGGGGTGAATGCCTGCCCCCACTAGCAAAACGCGGCGGGCCTTGGAGGCCGACGCGAGCACAAACTGGGGTCGAGGAGAAGTAGACATAGCTGAGGTTGACGGCGAGGGTCTAGACCTAGGACACCTTAAACGAGGCCACCGACTGTTTCATCAGGTCCCGGACTTTCTCCCAGCGGCCTTCGTCGGTGGAGGCATTAAACGTGTAGAGCTTGCCCCGCCGCACGATGGCGCTGGCGAGGTTGTGGCGCGGCCCAGCGGGCAGATCGGCCAGGTATTCGAGAATGTAGTAAGTTTTATCGTCAACGGTGTTGATGCGCTGGGCGCTGAGCAGATCGACGCTGCTGTCATCCCCCGACAGGGCGCTGAAGCTCTTGGAGAGCTTGTAGCCTACTTCAGTGGGGGTGCCCAGGGCGTCGAGGTCTTTGCCCTCAGGAACGTCGCTGATCACCACGCTGATGTTCTCGGTCTCGTGGATAATGTCGTGAAAGACTACGTCGGCGGCACCGGGCACGTTGACCTCAACCCAGCCGGTGGGATACATAAACTCGTAGCCCGAATATTGGTCGGCGTAGGCCTGAAGACCACCGCCGCCACCCACGCAGCCCTGGAGGGTGACAGCAAAAACAATCAAAAGCACTGTGGTCAGCCGCTTCAGCATGGGTCAATATCCTTGGATTTCTAAGTCTCAATCATCGTCAATTGTCTCACACGGGCTGCTCAGCCGACTTTTGAAAAAACAGCAGGTGCTGCTCGGGCAGGCGATCGTCGGTCTTAACCCAATCTAGGCCCACGGCGGCCATTTCGCGGCGCACCTGAGCCACGCTCATTTTGTGCAGCCGCTTGATCATGACCAGGGGGTTCTCGGCTCTGTACTCGGCTAGCACCACCCGCCCGCCGGGCTTGAGGGCCACCACCACCCCCTCCATCACCTCGCGGGGATAGGCAAATTCGTGGTAGGCATCGACCAGCAGCGCCAGGTCAACGGAGCCCGGCGGCAGATTGGGACTGTCGGGCTCACCCAGCACCGGCTCCACGTTCTCAATGCCCCTGGCCGCTAGCTCGGTCTGGAGCAGGGCCAGCATTTCAGGCTGAATATCTACGGCTAGCACCCTACCCTGGGGCACCAGGGGGGCGATGCGGCGGGCAAAATAGCCGGTACCCGCTCCGATATCGGCGACCACATCGGTGGGAGCCAGTCCCAAGGCCTCGATCGCCGCCTGGGGCCGCTCTTGTAGCGCCCGACTGGGGCGATCGAGCCAGCCCGCCCCCTCGTGGCCCATGGTCTGGGCAATTTCTCGCCCCAGGTAAACCCGGCCAATGCCGTCGGGGCTGGGGGAGACCGTCTGATAATCGGTACTGGCCTGGAGCGCCGCCGGGCCGCAGGCGGTCAGGCTCCACAGCACAACGACCCAGGTGAGGCGGCGCAGGAGCGAGGCGATTGCGGGACGGAGACTCGTTCCGAGTCGGAGCCCGAACGCTGCGCGAATTGCGATCCAGCAGTTGTCTGGCTCCCGATCGCGGGGGTGGGCCCCAGTCATCACAACCTCAGCTCCCAAGTCAATTCCACCCATTTACTCCCTCACCCAATCGCTTAACCACCTACTTATCGGCCCATTCCCCCTTAGGCCTCAACTGGGGCAGCCGCAGGCTCCAGCAGGGTGACCAACGCCAGATTCACCCGGTCTTCAGCGGGCTGGCTGAGTTCGGCCCGCACGCTGGGGCCAAAAAAAGATTCGATTTTGGCCTTTTTCTCTACCCAGGTAGAAAAGGGCACCGTGGCCGAGTCGAACTCTAGCACCAGTGCGTAGCTGCCGTCGATCTCGGTTTCGTACAGGCCGCTCAGCTCAGGGCACTCTTGCCCCGAAGGACTCAGCCCCAGCTTTTGCAGGGCCACGTCGAGATGGGCCTCTTGGCCGTAGCGGTAGCGGGTGATGTCTTGGCGCACCTGGTTTTGGGTGGGGGTAGCCTGCTCTTCGCGCAGCTTGAGCACCGCTGGGGAGGTCGGCTGGGTGTAGGGGGCAGGCTCTAGCTCTGCGGCCCGCAGCGCCAACCCGCCCAGCAGCACCGGAATACCGTAGAAGAACCCGACCAGGTTGAGGGTGGAGTTGTCTTGGAAGTAGGCAATAAACCCAACAATGGTGAGCACCCCGCCCACCGCCAGCAGCACCAGACTCAGGTTGATTCGCCCCATGGGATCTCCAGCGTGACTACGATCTGTCACTATCATGCCGCGTTGTGGATGAGAAAGGTAGATGAGGAGTGCGTCAGATGCCTGACTTTCCCATCTACCCCTGCCCGGTGCACGCCGCCACAAAGTTGTTTATGCTGTCGATGAAGAGTTTGAGGCGGGCCATGGAACTGCAAATGATTCGCGATCGCATCGCTACCATTCGCGCTAAGCGCGAGGCGCTGATTCAGCTGCTGGAGCAGCCCGACTTGGGTACCCTGCGCATTGATGTCAACCAGGCGATCGAAGAAATGGACGATCTGCTGGAAGAATTTGACCGCACCTTTCCGGTGGTGTGACCGGTAGGATGATAGGTTGGGATCTGGACTAAACCGAGTCCTTCATACAATCCCTGCAACAATCCGAGGTGACTCTGTGGCGGTAGGCCGGTTTCTGGCCCACGGGCTAGTGGGCCTGGCCTACCGGGCGGCACGCTGTTGGATTGCTCAAAGCCCGCAGGACTGTTGTCTATTTATCTAACCTTCTGTCAACCGCTATGGCCACCAGCTACTCCGTCGAAATTCACCATCAGGGCACGACTCAGACCATTACCGTTCCCGACGATCAGACTATTCTGGCGGCGGCCCATGCGGTGGGTCTAGATCTACCCACCTCCTGCGGGGCGGGGGTGTGCACCACCTGTGCTGCCCTGGTGCTAGAGGGGGAGGTGGAGCAGAGCGACGGCATGGGGGTGAGCCCTGAGCTTCAGTCTGAGGGGTACGCGCTGCTGTGCGTGGCCTACCCGCGCTCAGACATCAAGCTCGAAACTGAAAAGGAAGACATCGTCTACCAAAAACAGTTCGGCCAGGGCTAGACCGTAGGGTGGGCATTGCCCACCCTACACCGAACAGAAATAGTTTTTGTGGGTAGACAATGGCGCTGGCCACACACTTCATTACATTGGATATTAATTTGGCAGAGGCTCAGGAGAACCTGGTGGGGGCGATCGAAGCGGCCCTGGCCGAGCGCGGCGAACCCCTGCGCTGGGCAATTACCCAGGTGAACGCTGCCACCCAAATCGCTACGGTCGAAGCGGTGGTGACGACGCACTTCAATTCTGAACTGCCATGAATGCCAATCTGAGTAGTCGCCCCTACACGGCGGTGCTGGTGGTACCTACCGGTATTGGGGCGGCGGTGGGGGGCTACGCCGGGGACGCGCTGCCGGTGGCGCGGGCGATCGCCTCGGTGGTCGATACGCTCATTACCCACCCCAACGTGATGAATGGGGCACAGCTCTACTGGCCGCTGCCCAACGCCTGCTACGTCGAGGGCTACGGGCTAGACCAGTTTGCCGCCGGGCGCTGGGGCCTGCGACCGGTACACCGCAACCGCATTGGCCTGGTGCTGGATGGGGCGATCGAAAACGACCTGCGCTGGCGGCACCTGCAAGCGGCGGATGCCGCTCGGGCCACCCTGGGCTTAGATTTGACCGACTACGTGGTGACGGATGCCCCCCTGGGGGTGGAGCTGCGCAGGGCGGACTCGGGGGCGACCTGGGGCACGATTGGGCAGCCCGACAGTTTGCTGCGGGCGGCGGAGCAAGCGATCGCCGCTGGGGCCACGGCGATCGCCGTGGTGGCCCGCTTTCCCGACGATATCGAGGCTGAGGCCCTGCAAGACTATCGCCAGGGCCAGGGGGTCGATCCGCTGGCGGGGGCCGAGGCGGTGATCAGTCACCTGGTGGTGCGTACCCTACGGGTGCCCTGCGCCCACGCCCCGGCTCTGGGCCCGCTGCCCCTAGACCCGTCGATTTCACCCAAGTCTGCCGCCGAAGAACTGGGCCACACCTTTTTGCCCTGCGTGCTGGCGGGGTTGAGTCGGGCACCGGGTTTTGTCGTCGATCCAGGGCTGAGGCCAGGGCTGAGACAAGCTAACCCTGTCCTCTGGGCCGACCAGGTAGATGCCATTGTGGTACCGGCCAGCGCCTGCGGCGGCAGCGCGCTGCTGAGTCTGGGGGGGCGATCGCTGGCGATCGCCGTGGAGGCCAACACCACCGCTCTGGCGGTCAGCCCCGAGGCCCTGGGGGTACCGGCTGTGCGGGTGGCCTCTTACCTAGAGGCGGTGGGGCTGCTGGCCGCCCATCGAGCGGGGGTTGCCCCCCAGGCGCTGACGGCCCAGGTGCGGCAGATCAAGGCGCTGACGCCCTCAGGGGTTCTTCCTTTGGGCGGATAGAAAACCGCCGTGGGGTCTTTACAATTGCACCTGGAGGAGGCCGATGGGAGATGCCTGCTGTCTACAGCCCCACGACAGCCCCCGCCGCGCTAGGGTGAGTTGGGGTGAGAGCGTCGCTGACTCGCGACCGCATCAATCTTCTTGGTTTGGCGGCCCTAGGGACTTTTTGGGGGACGCTCTGGGGGGTGGACCGCTGTCGCCGTCAACGCTTGCCGCCTGCCTGCGGCATTTGCCCTCGGGTGAGGCTGGTACCACGCGGCCGCCGCTGTTGTCACAGGAGCATAGTATGGAAAAGCGGACTGTCAACGTTCTACTGGTCGAGGACGACGAGGTAGATGTCATGAACGTTCAGCGGGCCTTTAAGCGCAACCGCATCGACAATCCCCTGTACATCGCCAACAACGGCCTGGATGCCCTCAGCATGCTGCGCGGCGAGGACGATGCGCCGTCGTCAATGCCAGAGCATCGGCGACTGGTGCTGCTTGACATCAACATGCCCAAGATGAATGGCCTAGAATTTCTCCAGGAGCTGCGCCAGGATGAATCGCTGAAATCGACGCCAGTGGTCGTATTAACTACCTCCGACGCCGACCAGGATCGCCTCGAAGCCTACCGGTTGAATGTGGCAGGCTATATTCTAAAGCCAGTTACCTTTGCTACCTTCACTCGGGTAATGGAGGCCCTCAATCAGTACTGGGCGCTGTGTGAAATTCCTTAATCAAGCCCACTGGAATCCGCCGTGGGTAGCAGAAGCGGAGGCCGAGCGGATGGGTGAAGCGCTGGAGATTCTGTTGGTAGATGACGATGCCGTAGACCGGATGGCCATCTGCCGCGCTCTCGATCGCGCCGATCTAGCCGTGCAGGTGACGGAGGTGACCAGTGCGGAGCAGGCGATCGCCAGCCTCAACAGCCAGACCTACGACTGCGTTTTCTTAGACTACCGGCTCCCCGAGCAGGACGGCCTGTCGCTGATTCGCCAGTGGCGCGCCGAGGGGGTGACGATTCCCCTGGTGGTGCTGACCGGTCAGGGCGACGAGCAGATCGCCGTTGACCTGATGAAGGCGGGGGCGAGCGACTATTTGATCAAAACCCGCGTCTCCCCCGACCGCCTGGCGCTGCTGCTGCGCAACGCCCTGCGGATGTACGAAGCGGAGCAGCGCGAGGCCAGGGCCCTGGCCCAGCTTCAGCAGACCAACAAGCTGCTCACCCAGCAGAACGAAGAGCTGGAGCGCCAGCGACGCTACATCGAAGATCAAAATCTGAAGCTGCTGGAGGCCTACCGGGTCAAGTCTGAGTTTTTGGCTACCATGTCCCACGAGCTGCGCACGCCGCTCAACGCTATTTTGGGTTTTTCTCAAATTCTCGACAGCCAGTCGAAGGGGCCGTTGACCTCCCACCAGGCAGAAATGATCAAGCGCATTTTCACCAACGGCAAGAATCTGCTCAACCTGGTGAACGATATTCTCGACCTGTCGAAGCTGGAGGCGCAGCGGCTGACGCTGATGCTGACCCAGGTCAATCTCCACCGCCTGGTGCAGGCGACGCTGTCCGATCTGCGATCGCTGGCCGACGGCAAAGCGCTGACCCTCGAAAGCACGCTTCAGCTCGATGACCCCATAGTGGTCAACGACGAGCACCGTCTGCGTCAGGTGCTCACCAACCTCGTCTCTAACGCCATCAAGTTTACCGATCGCGGTCAGGTGCAGGTCACCCTTGCCGAGGCTGCCCCCGATCACATTTGTCTCACGGTGGCCGACACCGGCATTGGTATTACCGAAGCGCAGCTGCCCCACATTTTTGAAGCCTTTCACCAGGTTGACCAGACCATTCGCCGCCAGCGCCCCGGCACTGGGCTGGGGTTGGCCATTGTGCACTCGCTGGTATCCATCATGGACGGCACCATTGCCGTCAGCAGCGAACCGGGCCGGGGCACCACGTTTGTTGTCACCCTGCCGCGACAAATTCCGCCGTCGCCGCTGCCAGAGACCTCAGGCACCCCAGGCCCCGAAAGTCTGCCAAGCCAGGGGTGAGCGGGAGCAGGGGTTTGGGGTGCAGGGGTATGACCGACCTTGAACCGCACGCCTGAAACCCTAAACCCGCCTTTTGTTCTGTGGGTATAGCCCCCGCTATTTCTAGAAACCCGCAACCTCTTCTGCCCAGGGGTTTAGCTCTCTAGCCCTGGCCTGGGCAAAGCCGTCACCCATTTGCGGTGGCAACATGGGAAAATATAGCTGTAGCCAGTTTGGTTGGGACAATTTCCCCAAGAACGTTCAAACATTTGAACGTTCCTAGGGTTGCTGAATGTCTTAACCCAATTGATCATGGCTATAGGATTCGCATTTTTGGGAAATTGCCTGTGAAAGCTCTTGTGGTCGGCGGTGGTGGCCGTGAACATACCCTGGCCTGGTCGCTGCTGCGATCGCCCAAAATTACTGAGGTGGTCTGCGTGCCGGGCAACGGCGGCACCGCCACTCTGCCCCACTGCCGCAACCTGGCCATGGCCCCCACCGATTTCGAGGGCATTGCTCGCTTTGCCCTGGTCAACAACCTGGAGCTGGTGGTGGTCGGCCCGGAGCAACCCCTGGCCGAGGGTATTACCGACTACCTGCAAGGGCAGGGGCTCAAGGTATTTGGCCCCGGCCAGGCCGGGGCCCAGATCGAAGCCAGCAAGGCCTGGGCTAAGGCGCTGATGGTAGAGGCGGGCATTCCCACGGCCAAAGCCGCTGTATTTGAGGAACCAGAGGCCGCCCTGGCCTACCTGGAGCAGCAGGGTGCCCCCATCGTAGTCAAGGCCGACGGGCTGGCGGCGGGCAAGGGCGTCACCGTGGCTCGCACCTTAGAGGAGGCCGTGCAGGCCGTTAAAGATGCCTTTAGCGGCAAGTTTGGGGCCGCAGGCAACCAGGTGGTGATCGAAGAGTTCATGATTGGCCAGGAGGCATCGGTGCTGGCCATTACCGACGGGCAAACCATTCGCCCCCTGGTGCCCGCCCAGGACCACAAGGCCATTGGCGAGGGCGACACTGGCCCCAATACCGGCGGCATGGGAGCCTATGCCCCCACCCCCGTTGTCACTCCCGAAATTATGGCGCGAGTGCAGGCCGAGGTGCTGGAACCTGCGATCGCCACCCTGCGCCGCCGGGGCATCGACTATCGCGGCATTCTCTACGCCGGGCTGATGATTACCCCCGAGGGCGAACCCAAGGTAGTGGAGTTTAACTGCCGCCTGGGCGACCCCGAGACCCAGGCCGTGCTGCCCCTGCTCGAAACCCCACTGGAAGAGGTAATGCTGGCCTGCATTGAAGGTCGGCTTGACACCCTGGAGCTGCAATGGAAGCAGGCCGCCGCCGCCTGCGTGGTGGTAGCCGCCGAGGGCTACCCCGACAAATATCCCAAGGGGATGGAGATCGTTGGCTTTGAGGAAGCCGCCGCCACCGGGGCGCTGGTGTTTCATGCGGGCACTCGCCGCCGGGGCAACAGCATTGTGGCCGACGGCGGGCGGGTGCTGGGGGTGACGGGGCTAGGGGATACTTTTGAGGCGGCGATCGCCAATGCCTACGAGGCGATCGACAAAATCTGCTTTGAAAATATGTACTACCGCCGCGATATCGGCTACCGGGTCAAGGCCAATTAGAGGTTTCGGGCTCGAGGTTTCGGGTTTATGGCTGTAGTCAGTCCGGTTGAGACATTTTTAGATGAACGCTCAAACGTTGACGGTCCCGAGGACTGGGCATCAATCACGGGCCTTTAACCGGATTTGATATAGACCTTGCTCAACTGCTGGTTTTTTGCTCTGTCACCAGGGTTAGACTCACCCAGGTGCCCCGGTCGTCGTAGGTGCGCATTAGCCGCTGCCGCAGGGTCGGCGTAATCAACCAGCCCGCCTCCAAAAACAGCGGCTGCCCCGAGCGAATCTCGGTGGGAAAGGTGGCCGATGCCCCATCGGGCAGCAGCAGCACGGTGACCGGCTGGCCACCGTGCTCAAACCGCAGAGCAGAGCCCGTCAGCCGCCCCTGGGATTGAATCACAGGAATGGTGCCAAAGGTCATAGTCTGCTCCACCCCCCCGGCCCCGACCGGCTGAATCTCTAGCCGCGTAGTCAGCGTCTGCGGACGCTGTAGATCGGGAAACACCGTCTCTGCCTCCCCTACCCAGGTGCCGAGCAGCTGCTCCACCGTCAGGGCCGGACGGGCGGTGGCGATCGCTCCGGCTAAGCGCTCGCGGATGAGGGTGAGGCTGCCCAGGGTGGGCTGTCGGGGAAAAATCTGGGCAATCCGCAACCGCTCGCCGCCGTGGATCAACCCCAGCTCAGCCCCAAATTCGCTTACCGGGCTGCGCTGAATTGACCCCTGAGAAAAGGCCCCGGTCTCGCAAAACAGCACGCCCCGCCCCAGGGAGCTGTACTCCAGCACTGTCACGCTGGGGGGCTGACCGGGAGGATACTTGCGAATCTCCTGGCGCATGGTGTTGCCCTCGTTGAGCGGGATCAGCGCCACCTCCGAGGGCGTGTCTTGCAGAATCTCTCCCGCTGGCGACAGCTGGGTAAAGGAGCCCACCCAGGTGCCCTGGTTTTTGAGCAGACGCGCCCACTGAGTCGAAGTAGCCGAGGTCATAGTGCGGTGAAGATAGGGCAGTGTGAAGGGTTTGCGGAAAGGTTGAACCGTTGGCCGGTTAAAAGGTTTGACCGCGCCAACTGGCGAACCTTCTAACCGGCTCACCCATCCAAAAGCGGGGGAGACAAACTCAGCCCTGTAGTAGGCTAACCAGGTGGGGCAGCTCCGGCAAAATCAGCGCTTCCATGGCCAGGGTGACCGCTTTGCTCGACCCCGGCAGCGAGAAAAGTAGAGTCGATTGGTAGACTCCGGCCACGGCGCGCGAGGCCACGGCGCGGGAGCCGATCTGCTGAAAGCTGAGCTGGCGAAAGATTTCGCCAAACCCCGGCAGGGTTTTTTCCAGCAGGGCGGCGATCGCATCGTAGGTGGTGTCGCGGGGGGCAATGCCCGTGCCCCCGCTGAGAATAATGGCGTCTGCCTGGGCGGCCAGGCTCTGGCACAGCGGGCGAATCTCCCCCGGCTCGTCGGGCACAATGCGGTAGTCGCTCACCCGGTGACCCGCTTCGCCCAGCAGGGTCTGAATGATCTGCCCGCTCAGGTCGCTCTCGACGGTGCGGGTGTCGCTCACGGTGATCACCGCGCAGCGCACCGGTCTGCCTAATGCCGGGGGATGGGCCATAGCCAGAGGAGTGCCTAGCTCTTGGTAAAGCCCAGACCGTTCTGCTCGGCGTAGCGGTTCATAAACCGCATGAAGCGATCCCACTCGGCTTCGCTTTTCATGATGTAGGTGGCCTCAATGCCCGCCGGTTCGCCGTTGACAAATTTGCCGTTGACCTCGCGGCTCACCATCTCACCCTCTTCATCCACCAGGTACATGCCGGTGATTTCAACGCCCTCCTGCTGGGAGAGCGCCTGGGGATGATCGAAGTAGAAAGTAGCCGTACCGTCGGAGCCGTCCTTAGCGCGGGTGAGCCGCACGTCGGGGATAACGGGTTCTGCAACGCCACGGGCAAATTGAATCTCGGCCATGCCAAACGTCCTAAATCTAAGATTGCCATTTATAAAAATTCATTCTCGCACGATACCGGGTTCCTAAAAAACGGGAGTGGGGCCAGACGCCCCGACGGCGGTCAACGGCTTAAAATTCAGCCGCCACGGTTTGCGTTCGCTAAAACCCAGGCAAAGCGCCTGAGTTTGGGTTCACAACCTGACGGCGAGGCGCAACGAACCGCTGGCCCGTTGCCGTGGTGCATAAATCGGGCTAGCGCTCCGGATAGGCGGTCAGCACGGTGACGTAGTAGCGGTAGGGGCTACCGGGCACACAGGCGAACCCAACGCCGACCTCGGTGTGCCGCTGAAAAAAATCGTCCATCGCCAGCAGGTGAATGCGGTGGCCGGGCGGGTTGATGCCAGCATCGACAATCAGATCGTCGATCGCCTGTTGACCCGTGGCCCGACCGGCAATCAGAGACTCAACAAAGTTGCTGCTGCGATCGCGCAGAAAGCTGCTGGGCAACGGGTAACCCGCCTGGGACACCTTGAGGTTGGGGCCGATGCCTTCGGGGTCAACGTGGCTAAAGTACCCCCGCGCCCCCATATCCTCTGAGCGTGACCGGGCCACCTGAGTGAGCACAGGGTTTACCCTCAGGGCAGGCTGAGCCCGCACGTTGCTCAGGTTTAAGCCCAGCTGCCGTCCGGCGGCGGCGGGGTTTTGCCTGAGCCAGTTCAGCCGCTCAACGGCGGCGCGCTCTTGGTCTAGGGCTCTGCAATCTGACGGCGCTGTGCTGCCGGCGGCGGTGCCAGGCACCGTGACGATTGCCGGGAGAGCGGTGCTCGGCTGCCTCTGGGCTGTGGCCACCGCAGAACGGGAGGAGGCTGTAGAGCTAGACGCCGTTGTGGATGAGGTGACTGAAGCACTTTGACCAGGACACCCCGACTGCCGAGCAACGTCTCGCCAGAAGGCCATGGCATCGCGATTGGATGCAAAGCTGTAGGTGCAGGTTGGTGCGCTGGGGCTGCGGCTGCCGTTGCGCCAAATTTTGAGCTGGAAGCTTCGGCCTTGATCCATGCGCCACAGCTCGTAGGCCGAGCCGTTGCCCACATTGCCGTTGCCGATGCGTACAGCAGAGGCCTGGGCGGGGGCAGCGGCGATCGCCACCGTTGACAGCACGGCAAGGGCAAGGCCAGTGGCTCCAATTTTCATTGCAGTTTCCCAAATCGACGGCAATCAGCCTGTGCTTCTTAGCCTGCCCCCCCACAGCCAGGGACTCACTAAGCGATTTGGCCCAAAATTGCGCCAGGGGCTAGCCATTGCCCTAGGGAGAACTTTCTAGAGGGTCACCCATGGGTTCGTCCGTCAGCACCGTAAAAGACTCAGCCAGGGCCACGGCCTCCTCGGGGCTGACATCTTCGCAGCCCTGGAGGGTTTCAAACAGGTCGCCAATGTAGGTGGCCCCAATCAGTCGGTAAGCGCCGGAGGGGCCAACCATCCAGTCGGTGAACAGGTTGGATTGGGGGAATTCGGCCCGCAGGTCGGCCTCGGCAAAGGGGCCGTAGTTGAGGCCGTAGCCCTGATCGCCAAACAGCGGCGGCTGAATGGGAATGCGGCTCTCAGTGGCGGGGGGATCGCCGATGCCCTCGGCGGCAAACTCCACCGCAAAGCACTGGCTGCTCTGGTTTTGGTAGACCACCAGGTAGCCGGGGCCGGGGTCGCCTGAGTCAACCCGCATTTCTACGATCGCAAAGGAGGGCGGCACCTGCCCCGGCACCACCACCTCGACCCCCAGACTGTTGAGCTGGCCCGTTTGGGAAGGCGACATTTGGCCCAAAAATGCCCCCTCGGGCGGCGGCGGCGGGCCTTCGGCCAGGGGGGCATTGCCCGGGACATTGAGGGGGGCGGAGGTGGAGTCGGTGGGGCCTTGGCCCCGACAGGCCGTCAGCCCCATCGCCAGCAGCAGCGCCGTGGCTCGCCTTGCCGTCTTGGTCGTCATGGTGGCTGTTGCTCGCTAGTTCAAACCCTACCGCCACTATTTTATCGCGTTGTTCGAGCGCCCCCGCCCCCCAAAAACCACCATCGCCACTAAACCTGTGGCATGATAAGGCCCTGTTGCCCTGGAGCCTTGGTTCGTTGGCTAAGCTACCGCCTCTGCCCCTTTCGGTCAAAGTGTTCTACGGCGTGGGTGAGCTAGCGGCAGCGGTGCCGGCCAGCCTGTCGGCGTTTTTTGTGCTGTATTTTTTTACCACCGTAGCGGGGCTGAGCCCGGCTCTGGCAGGGGCGGTGCTGCTGTTTGGCCGCCTGTGGGACGCCATCAACGACCCGCTGATCGGCTGGCTGAGCGATCGCACCCGGTCGTCCCTGGGGCGGCGCTACCCCTGGATGCTGGGGGGAGTGGTTCCCCTGGCGATCTCCTCGGTGCTGCTGTGGACGGTGCCGCCGTTTCCCACCCAGGGAGGCGTATTTGCCTACTATATTGTGCTGTCGCTCTTTGCCTTTGCCGCCTTTACGGCGGTGCAGCTGCCCTACACCGCCCTGGCCGCTGAGCTGGCCGACGACTACGACGAACGCACTGACCTGATCGGCATGAAGTCGGCCTTTAGCATTGGGGGCAGCATTGCCGCTCTGCTGATGGCCCAGGCGGTGTTTGCTCGGGTGGCCGCCCCGGCCCGGCAGTTTTTTATTTTGGGATCGCTGTCGGCCAGTTTGGCGGTGGTGATTATTGGTCTGTGCGTGGTGGGCACGTACCGACGCTACTGGCAGGTGCAGCGAGCCCGACCCCAGCTGGCCACTGCCGCCCCATCGCTGGCCCTGCTGCCTCAGCTGCGCAGCGTGTTTAGCAACGGTGCCTTTCGGCAGATTTTGGGCCTCTATCTGTGCGGCTGGATGAGTGTGCAGGTGACTGCGGCCATGCTGCCCTACTTTGTCGGAGCCTGGATGGGCCTGCCCGCCACCCATTTTGCCCAGATGGCGCTGGCGGTGCAGGGGACGGCGATCGCCATGCTCTGGGGCTGGGACAGGATTGCCAAGCGCACCGGCAAGCGCACCGTGTTTTTGATGGGCGCACCGCTGGCGGCGATCGCCCTGGGGGGCTTGGCCACGGTGCAGCCCGGTCAGGTGGCGTGGATGTACACCCTGGGGATAATCGCCGGGGTTGGGGTAGCCACCCTCTACGTGATTCCCTTTGCTATGCTGCCCGATGTGGTTGACCTCGACGAACTCAGCACCGGTCTGCGGCGGGAGGGGTTGTATTTTAGCGCCCTGGTGTTTTTGCAAAAGCTGGGGCTGGCCCTGGCGCTGTTTATCTCGGGTCAGGTGTTGAGCTGGACGGGGTATCTGGCCAGCGCCGAGGTTCAGCCCGGAGCGGCCCTCACCGCCATTCGCCTGCTGATCGGCCCCCTGCCTGCCCTGCTGCTGGCGGGGGGGCTGTGGTTTTGCTATCGCTACCCGATTACCCGCGATCGCCACCAGCAGATTTTGCTGGCCCTGCAAGCCCAGCGGCAGCTGCGCTTAGACAGCCCAACCGCAACCGTCTCAGAGCCCCCCGACCCAGAGGGTTAACGACCCGCCGCCCCTCACCACCGTCCTTTGACCTCGTTCTTTAGCCTGGCTCGAACCCTCTGGAACAGATAGCTGTCGATTGGCGGCAACATTGGTTTCTACCCTGGGGTAGAGGACTGGGTCACGGGCGATCGTTAAGGTACGTTAAGCGATATAACGGTTTCGCCTGTCCAAGGCGTGCTTTTTTTGCCCCCGATTTCGCACGTTTGTGCATGCAGTTTCGAGTGTAAGGATTGGTTTTATGACTACTATTCGTTCCTCTAAAGCAAAGCGCTGGATGGTTGGTTTCGCCAGCGTGGGCGCAGCGGCGCTACTAGCCGCCTGCGGTGCTGACACCCCTGATACCGCCGTAGAGACGGCCCCTGGGCAAGCCCCCACGGCTACCGAAGAACCCGCCACCGGAACCGCTCCTATGGCTGAGGGTGACACTGTAGTCGATGTGGCCGCCAGCGAAGAAGACTTCAGCATTCTGGTGGAAGCTATTGAGGCCGCAGACCTGACCGAGGCCCTCAGCGCCTCTGGGCCTGTGACCGTGTTTGCCCCCACCAACGCGGCCTTTGAGTCTTTGCCCGAAGGCACCCTGGACGAGCTGCTGCTGCCCGAAAATCAGGACTTGCTGCGCCAGGTGCTGACCTACCACGTGCTGCAAGAGGAAGTAGCCGCCGCTGATGTCACCACGGGCGAAGTGCCCACCGCCGCCGGTACCCCCGTCTCCATTCAGGTGGACGATGCCACTGGCGATGTCATGGTCAATGAAGCTATGGTGGTCACCCCCGACATTCAGGCCAGCAACGGTGTAATCCACGCCATTGACCAGGTGATTTTGCCCCCCGGTCTGACTCTCTAGGTCAGCTTCAATGGCGGGAAAGGGAGCGCTCTTCCCCGCCAGTTGCCAAGGTTTCCTGACTCCCTTAGCTATCCCCAAAGCCATGGCTTTGGGGATTTTTTGCGCGATTCTCTGGTGAGGCGACGAGTAATATCGCTGTAGCCAGTCCGGTTGAGACATTTTTTATATGAGCGTTCAAATGTTTGAACGTTAAAACCAGGCTAGCTGCCCTGGTTGGTTTGCTGCCCCAGGCGGGGTTCGGTGCCGGCCAGCAGGCGATCGATGTTGCTGCGGTGTCGCAGAATGACGTAGAGCGCCCCCAGCACCCCCAGCACGCAGTAGGGCAGCGGCTGGCCGGTGAGTACCATGAGAATGCTCGCCGCGATCGCCGCCACCATTGAGCTCAAAGACACAATGCGGCTCAGGGCCAGGGTCAGACCAAAGGCGATCGCCGCCCCCAGGGCCACCGGCCAGGCCAGGCCAATCAGCACCCCCAGCCCCGAGGCCACCGATTTGCCGCCGGTAAAGTTAATCCACACCGATTTGCTGTGGCCCACCAGGGCCATCAGCCCGGCCACCATGGCCACCCACGGCTGCCACAGCGCAGGCATTGTCGCCAGGGCCGATACCTGGGGCCAGACTGCCGCCACCAGCAGCACCGCCAGCAGCCCCTTGAGCAGATCGATGATCAGCACGGCGATCGCCGCGCCCTTTCCCACCGTTCGCAGCACGTTGGTGGCCCCAGTGCCCCCCGAGCCGTACTGACGAATGTCAATGCCCTTCACCCCCTTGGCCACCAGGTAGCCCGTGGGCAGAGAACCCAATAGATACGCCGCCACCAACAGCAGCACAATTGCTAGAACCGCCAACGCCCTATGTCCTTAAAACGTGGTGTGGAAAAACAATGGGTGGAGTCCAACGCGGTGCCACCGAAGCGGTGCCCCTTTGCCCCCAGCCCCTGGGGAGGGGAAAGACTGCGCTGCGCTATGAATCCTTTATTAGTCTAGAAGGATCGGGAGCCGAGCTTGGGGAACGGCAAGAAAAGTCTAATTAGCCCGCCGCCGCACACAGGCGCTCGATCACCTGTTCAGCGGTAATCAATCGCTTGAGTACCACCTGGCCAATTGGCTCACGGGCGGTGCCCTCGGGCTTGACCTCCACCATCAGCACCGTTTCTTCGACCTGGTAGAGCCAGAGGGTTTCCCCCTGTTCTTGAATAGACAGATTGAGGCGTCGTATGTGGGGCTTGCGCTGCCAGCCCAGTTCGTTCCACAGGCCGCCAAACTCCCACACGCGACCTGTCACCCAACCATCGGAAAGAAAAAAGTATTTCACCGCTCACTCTGCCACACCATGTATCAATGGCATTATGCACCGTGACGACCCACAGACCGCAGCCCTTGGCTAGATTAAACGCCAAGGATAGTTAAATCGGCTGTTTTATGATTCAGATTGCCGCGCTCGATCATCTGGTGCTCACCGTGGCCGACATTGCCCGCACCCGCGAATTTTATCGATCGGTGTTGGGTATGGAGACGGTGACCTTTGGCGACGGTCGCCAGGCCCTGCGCTACGGGCAGCAAAAAATTAATCTCCACCAGGCTGGCCTGTCCTTTGCCCCCCACGCCCGGTTCCCTACGCCCGGCTCGGCAGACCTGTGTTTTCTGCTTGTCGGATCCATAGATGCTACTGTGAGTCATCTGCAAGCCAGCGGAGTGCCGATTGTGGCTGGGCCAGTGCGGCGCACCGGGGCCACTGGGACGCTAAGGTCAATCTACATTCGCGATCCCGACGGCAATTTGCTAGAGCTGAGTGTCCCGGCAGGGCCGTCGAACGAGGGGGGCTGATGGCCCTGGGGCTACGCCCAATCTTTGGACAACTGTCCGGATGGGGGCCACTCTCTTTGTATTAGAGAAAGGTAGATGCACCCTGATTGTTAGCCCTGGGATACCTGGAGGGATCCTAGGGCTTTTTTTTGTCTGCCGTCAGGGGTGGGTTAACTGGCCTCGCTGCTGTGATACCCTTATCCGCAATTGGCGCGCTGGTAGGACATTTCCATGGCAACAATAACGGTAGGGCTGGTGTTTGGCGGCTGCTCAGGGGAGCACGAGGTGTCGATTCGCTCGGCGGTGGCGATCGCCCGCGCCCTGGCCAGCGGCGGCAACGCCCAAAAATACACCGTGCTGCCGGTCTACATTGGCAAAGACGGTGTTTGGCTGGCTGGTTCTGCCGCTGAGGCCATTCTCACCGCTGGCGTTCCCCCCCAGGAGGTGTCTGAGGCTCCGGTAGCCACCGCCCGCGATCGCCTGCCCCAGTTCGATCAGATGGCCGATGTTGACATTTGGTTCCCGGTGCTGCACGGCCCCAATGGCGAAGACGGCACGGTGCAGGGCCTCTTTACCCTGATGCAGCGGCCCTACGTGGGCTCTGGGGTGCTGGGTTCGGCGGTGGGGATGGATAAGATTGCCATGAAAGCGGCCTTCGCCCAGGCCGGTCTGCCCCAGGTGAAGTACCTGGCGGTCAACCGATCTGAGGTGTGGTCAAACCCCTGCGTGTTTCCGAAGCTGTGCGATCGCATCGAAACTGAGTTGGGCTACCCCTGCTTTGTCAAACCGGCCAACCTGGGCTCGTCGGTGGGCATTGCCAAGGCCACCAGCCGCAAAGAGCTAGAGGCCGCCCTCGACAGCGCCGCCAGCTACGATCGCCGCATCATCGTCGAAACCGGCGTGGTCGCCCGCGAGGTGGAGTGCGCCGTACTGGGCAACGATCACCCCAGGGCCTCCCTGCTGGGCGAAATTACTTTTCAGAGCGACTTTTACGACTACGAAACCAAATACACCAGCGGCCAGTCGCAGCACACCATTCCCGCAGCGGTGCCCCAGGAGGTCGCCCGCCGTATTCAGGAAATGGCGATCGCGGCGTTTCAGACCATCGATGCCGCCGGGCTGTCGCGGGTAGACTTCTTCTACATAGAGGCCACCGGGGAGGTGTTGATCAATGAGATCAACACGTTCCCAGGGTTTACCGCCACCAGCATGTACCCGATGATGTGGGAGGCCAGCGGCGTACCCTTTGAGGAGTTGGTAGACACTCTGATTCAGCTGGGTTTTGAGCGCACCGGCAGCGGCGGGACCCAGGGTTAGCGCCCAGACTCTAGATCGACTGCTCTGCCCTTGGGCGTTCCGCCCTTGGGGCCACGGTGGGCTGAGAATCGCGAGCTTTTGTGCCCTAAACAACAATAGAGGAGAAAATCCTGGGGCAGCATACCCCTGGGTGCGGCTGTGATGGGGCTCCCAGGACAGACCCTATGCGTATTTTGCTGGTAGAAGACGACAGCCGCCTGGCCGACTCCCTGGCCGAAGTTTTGGTGGCCCAGCGCCACGCCGTCGATCTGGCCCGCGATGGTGAGACCGGGTGGCAGCAGCTGGCCAGCGCCTCCTACGACCTGATTTTGATGGATGTCACCCTGCCAAAGCTCGACGGCATTGGTCTCTGTCGGCGGGTGCGCGATCGCGGCCTCACCACCCCGGTGCTCATGCTCACCGCCCGCGACACCAGCTCCGACAAGGTACTGGGCCTCGACGCCGGGGCCGACGCCTATATGGTCAAACCTTTTCACCTGGAAGAATTGCTGGCTCAGGTGCGAGCCCTGCTGCGCCGGGGCCAGGCCAGCTTTACCCCGGTACTGAGCTGGGGACCGCTCACCCTCGACCCCACCAGCTACGAAGTCACCTACCACCGCACCCCCCTGCGCCTGACGCCGAAGGAATTTGCCCTGCTGGAGGCGCTGCTGCGCTACGGACGCCGGGTGCTCAGCCGCACCGCCATCATCGACCAGATCTGGCACTGGCAGGAAGCCCCCGAAGACAACACCATCAAGAGCTACATCAAAACCCTGCGAGCCAAGCTCAAAGCAGCCGGAGCCCCCAAAGACTTTATTGAAACCGTCCACGGCCTGGGCTACCGGCTCAAGGCGATGGATTAGAAAGCGCCACCCCAAGGGGTACCATTTTTTTTGATGTTAGAAAATCGCAACAATCTCCACGATTCCTCCACTTTTCTATCCCCAAAATCTCTACCCCTGCGCCCTAATCTAAGTCCCTAAGTTGTCCAGGCAAAAAAGTGGAAGCGGGCTAAATTTTCAGCATTTCTGTATCGAATGATGCAATCTTAGCCTAGCTTTTGAAAGTTATCAATACAAAACCCAAACTGCCTGGTTCACCACAACCCCACCTTTGCTGAGATGAGGTAGAACCAACCATGAGTGACGACCAACTGCGACTAGAGACCGCCGGGGCAGCGGCCCAGGTGCTCGAAGAACCACCCCGTTCATCCCTGTTTCCGCCCGTGGATATGATCTACGGGCTCAACGACCAACCACCCCTGGGGCAGGCCGTTTCGGCGGCCCTCCAGCACGTGATGGCGGCCTTTGTGAATATTATTGCCCCGGCCCTGGTGGTGGGGAACGCCATCGGTCTAGAGGCCAGCGACATCAGTTTTTTAATTAGCCTGTCGCTGCTGATGTCGGGGGTGTGCACCTTTATTCAAATTCACAAAGTTGGTCCGGTGGGCTCGGGGCTGCTGAGCATTCAGGGCACCAGTTTTGCCTTTGTGGGCACCCTGGTAACGGTGGGCACCAACGCCGTAGAGGGGGGCAGAACGCCGCTGCAAACCCTGGCCTACCTGCTGACCATTTGTATGCTGGCCTCGTTCATTGAAATTGGCCTCAGCTTCTTTATTGAGCCACTGAAAAAAGTGATGACGCCGTTGGTCAGCGGCATTGTGGTGCTGATGATCGGCCTCAGTTTAATTCAGGTGGCGATGGTGGCCATGGCCGGTGGCCCCGCCGCCCGCGCCGACGGCAGCTTTGCCAGCCTGCAAAACCTGGGGGTCTCGATGCTGGTGCTGACGGTGATCATGGTGCTGAACTTCACCGGCAATTCGTTTTTGCGGATGTCAGCCATTCTCATTGGCCTGGTGGTGGGCTATCTGGTGGCCGCGCCCCTGGGCATGCTCAATTTCAGCGGGCTGTCGCAGCTGTCCCTGGTGACGCTGCCCATCCCCTTCCGCTACGGGTTTGGGTTTGGTCTGGCGGGCTTTATTCCCCTGGCATTTTTGTTTGTGATTACCACCATCGAGTCGATTGGCGATTTGACGGCGACCTCGATGCTGGTGGGCGAGCCGATTGAGGGGCCGCTGTACCTGAAGCGGGTGAAGGGCGGCATTTTGGGCGACGGGGTGAATTCTCTCATTGCCGCCATCTTCAACACCTTTCCCAACACCACCTTTAGCCAGAACAACGGCGTGATTCAGCTGACCGGGGTGGGCAGCCGCTACGTGGGCTATTTCATTGCGGGCATGCTGGCGCTGCTGGGCCTGTTTCCAATTATCGGCGGGCTGTTTCAGGCAATGCCCCAGCCGGTGCTGGGGGGCGCTACCCTGCTGATGTTTGCCTCGGTGGTGGCCTCGGGGATCAAAATTCTCAGCGGCGTGAACCTCAACCGCCGCAGCACGCTGATCTTGGTGGCCTCTCTGGGGCTGGGCATGGGGGTGTCGTTTGTGCCCGACGCCCTGGCCAACACTCCCTACCTGATTCGCGGCGTGTTTTCGTCGGGCATTGCCACCGGGGGCACCGTGGCGCTGCTGCTGAATATGATTGTCCCTGGGCCACGCGAGTAGGCGACTTGGGAACACTAGATTCAGCCATTGAAACAGTCCTTCAACCCAAAAGCAGGGGTCAAACGACCCCTGCTTTTCTTTGGTAACAGTTTGTGCCAGTAGGCGACAGGCTACGACGGCGACAGGAATAGGGTGAGGGCGCGGTGGTCGAAGGATTGCACCTTGCCGGCGTCGTTTAGGTCTTCTACAACTCGATTCAAAAGGTCAGTGGCGCGATCGCGGTGCTGGTGCTCTCGGCCCCGCAGCCGCACTAAAAACTTGACCGAATCCCCTTTACTCAACCACTCAGTGGCTCGGTTGATGCGTAGGGTGTAGTCAGACTCGCCAATGTTGGGGCGGAACTTGACCTCTTTAACAGAGGGGCGAGAGGTCTGCTTCTGGCGCTTGTTCTGCTGGTACTGGAGCTTGCCGTAGTCCATAATCTTGGCCACGGAGGGGCCGTCTTCACTGGGGGAGACGACTACCAGGTCGAGTTTGCTCTCTTTGGCCATTCTGAGGGCGTCTCTGGTGTCGGTAACGCCCAGATTTTCGCCAGTCTGAGTGATCAGCAGCACCTCAGCGTCTCTAATGTCGCGGTTGACAATGGCTTTTTGTTTCTTAGCGATAAGACAAATCTCCGAATTCTACAAAGCATAAGGCGGGTTCCCCTGGGTTGAGCGCATTGCGTCAATCCCTTAGTTCCTATTTAAGGAAAACAGGTAGAACTGCAACAGCCCAGAGCCGAGAAGACCTCAGGACTTAACCTGTAGGTACCTTAGCAAATTGAGGGCCGCTTTATTTTCACCCTAAAGGGTACTCTGGGCCGATTACAGCCACATCTCCCCGCAGGCAGGTTCTCTTCTTCAGAATGAAAATTTGTAACGCAGAGGCCGAACTGAGATTAGCGGCACCCTAAGTGGACAGAGCAATCCCCTGCTGAAACTGTCGGATGGCTGCCCCGGTGTCGGTTTCGGCCAGCAAAATACAGCGTCTAAGCAGGTCTAGATCCAGATCCTGTAATCCGGCTAGCTGGCTGCGATCGCACTGCTCATACCCCTGCGTTGGCGTAGCCTCTCCTTCGGAGACTCGCAGCCCATAGACCATCAGCACCCCATCCTGCCAGAGCCACACCTCGGGGACGCCCAAAGCCCGGTATCGGGCCAGCTTATCCACCCCGCCACTGGTGAATATCACTTCGATGGAGAGGTCGGGAATAGGCTTAACGGAGCCAACGCAGAATGACTGATCGGCCTGGGCGGAGACTTCGCGCTCTTTCTCCTGGGTCATGGATCCGGTGGGCTGAAAGAAGACACCCCTTTGGGCTAAAAACAACCCAACCAAATGGCCAATTACCCAGCTAAATAGCTCATGCTCGCGCCCCGGCATCAGCACCTCAACCGTTCCGTCGTAGTAAAACAGCCGCACGCCGGGGGCCTGGTCAAACCCTGTTTGAATCGATTTAAACTGCTCCCACGATCGCCCGTAGTGAACGACCCGCTGATCGCTGGGCGGGGCTGTAGATTGAGGAATTGGTGGATATAGGGATTGAGCCAAGGGAATTCCCAGGGATTGCATTTTCCTCATTATTATGAATGGCAGAATTATGAATGGCAGAGATTGCCCTGATCTCAAATTTAGATCACTCCAGCGGCAGCGCCACGGTGACGGTGGTGCCCTGGCCCTCGGTGCTGTCGATGTGCCAATGGCCCCGGTGCAGGGTGACGACGGTGTGGACGATCGCCAGCCCCAGCCCGCTGCCGGGCCTGTCGCCCACGTTGCTGCCCCGCTGAAAGGCCTCGCGAATGTGCACCAGGTCGGCGGCGGGAATGCCCCGCCCCCCGTCCTGCACGGTGAGGGTGGCCTGGCTGCCATCGCTGCTGAGGCGCAGGTGAATGGGGCGATCGCCGGGGGAGTAGTTGGCGGCGTTGAGCAACAGGTTGGTGAGCAGCGATCGCACCAGCCGTCGATCCCAAAAAGCGGTGACCGGCGACCCCGGAGCGCCCAGGGCGATCGGCTGGCTCACCTGGGGCTGCACCTCCTCTATCACCTCCTGGCAAAACGTCACCGCGTCCACCAGGGTGGGGTGAAACTCCAGCTTGCCCGCCTCGGCCCGGGTGAGGGTGAGCAGATCGGCGATCTGCTGGCCCATGTGCTGGGCGGTGGTCAAAATTCGATCCACCTTGGGCTGGGCTACCTCCAGGGAGGTCACGTCCCCCCGCAGCGACTCCGCCGACAGCAAAATGGTGCTCAGGGGGGTGCGCAGCTCGTGGGAGGCCATGGAGAAAAACTTCAGCTTCATGTTCCCCAGGGCGCGGGTGCGGGCCAGTTCGGCCTGCAAGCTGTGCAGCAACAGGGCCAGGGTGCCCGTCAGCAGCAGCCCGGTGAGCAGGGTCAGGGGCGCACCGTAGCTCCGGCCCAGACCGTAGGTGGCCGCGGGGGCAAAGGCCACCCGCCACTGGCGCTGGCCCAGGGTGAGCAGGCGGGTGCAGTCCTGAGGGCGGAGGCACACTGCCTCCGGAGGGGGGATCGAGTCCTCGGTCGCCACTACGGTCTGGCTGGCCGCCTCGTACTGGCCCAAAAACTGCCGCTCGGCCTCGGCATCCTGGTCGTAGAGAGCAAAGTTGATGTCGGCGCTGAGGTCTTGCAGAGCCTCTTCAACTACATCGGCCACCCGAAACACCCCCAGCAAAATGCCCTCAAATTCGGCCTCGCGCGTGGGCTGATCGGGGGGAATGTCGCCGTTGGGGTAGAGCGGCAGCACCACCAAAAAGCCAAACTGGTCGCGCTGCTCCTGCACCAGGCGAATGCGCTCGGTGGCCATGATGCGGCCCGTGGCGCGGGCCGGGGCAATGGCGGCAGCGCGGGTGGGGTCGGAGGCCAGGTCGTAGCCCAGGGCGGCTTCGTTGGTGAGAAAGGGCGCGACGTAGGTGACGGGCACATACTCGGCCCGCGCCCCGGCCCGCCGCAGCTGGCCCGTGGGCGACAGCTCGGTAATGGCAAAGGCGGGGTAGCCCTCGGCCTGCACCCCGGCCTCAAAGGCGGCGCGATCGCCCCCTCGCACCAGCGGTGCCCACTCCAACGCCTGAATGCCGGGGTAGGTAGCCAGCGATCGCGCCACCAGTCCAGAGAACTCCTGTCGTGACACCGGTTGCTGCGCCACCCGGTAGTAGTCATGCAGAAACGTCAGCACGTCGGTGTAGCGGTTGAGGCTGCGCTGCAGGGCCGTGGCCAGGTTTTCGATCTGCTGCTGAAACTGGGTCTGCCGCCGGGCCGCCTCCCACTGGCCCACAGACCATGCCGCCCCTAGGGATAAGCTTAGGCCCAGACCCAGAGTCAGCCCCAAAATAGCGGGATATCGCAGGCTCGCCTTAGGGTTCATCGTGCGCAGGCGGCGTAAAAAACTGCCCCAGCTGCGACTTGCGCTGCCGCTCGACAGTCTTTTCGGTAATTAGCTGTGACTGCTCAACCCCTGAGACCAAAATGATGCCCCCTTAGAATCTTTGAATTAAAAACTAATGAACTGACTAGTCCACAGCGCTACAGCGACCATAGCACTGACGCTTAACCCTAGCCACAGCAAAACGGCCCGGCGGGTGAGGGCCAGGGCGGCGAGAATGCGATCGCCTGTAATCTCTTCTATCGCATCCCCCAACAGTGGTTTCTCTTTCACCTGGCCCCGGTATACGTTTTGCCCGCCCAGCTGCACCCCCAGGGCGGCGGCGTAGGCGCACTCGCTCCAGCCCGCGTTGGGGCTGGGGTCGGCGGGGGCGTCGCGGCGGCACAGGCGCACCACCCGCCCAGGTCGCCCCGACAGCAGGGCAATGGTCGCCACCGTCAGGCGGCAGGGCAGCCAGGTCAGGGCGTCCTCCAGACGGGCGCTAAACCAGCCCAGGTGGGTGTAGGGCGCTTCTCGGTAGCCCACCATGGAGTCGAGGGTGCTGGCGGCTTTGTAGGCCAGGGCCACCGGCACGCTGCCCACGGGCAGCAACGCCCCCACCAGGGCATAGAACAGCGGGGCCAGCACGCCGTCGGTGGCGTTCTCGCTGACGGTTTCGAGCACCGCCCGCAATATTTCAGGCTCGTCCAGGTTCTCGGTGTCGCGGCCCACGTAGAGGGCCAGCCGCTGCCGCGCTGTGGGAATATCGCCCGACTCCAGCGGGGCCAGCACATCCTCAGCGGCCCGCCGCAGACTGCGCCCGGCAAAACAGCTGGCCAGCAGCACCCCCTCGCAGCCCAGCCCGACTGCGGGATGCACCATGGCGGCCAGGTGCACTAGGCCCCACCCCACCGCTCCACTGCCAAAAACGACGCCCAGCCCGAGGAGAACGCCCAGCGATCGCTCTCCCCCAGGCGGCAGTTTGAGGCGTTGAATTCCGCTCGACCCCCAGCCAATGGCCTGGCCGATGGCCTGCACCGGGTGGGGCCAGCCCCAGGGGTCGCCCACGATGCGATCGAGCACGGCGGCCAGCACCACCACCACCGCTTGACCTACCCCGCTACACCATAAAGCTGACATCATCCCCCTGGGCCGCCTGCCAACTGCGGGCATCAAAATACAGGTCTTCCAGGGAAATACTATAGAGGGCTTCTTTTAACTTTTGCGAGAGGCGGTTCCACACCGCAAAGGTGACCCAGTCTTCGGCCTGGTCGGCCTGGGGGCTGTGGCGGGGCAGAGGGTCAACCTGCTCACCCACCGCCTCTAAAATCTGTCCCAAAAAAATTTGGTTGGCGGGCTTGGCCAGTCGGTACCCCCCCTGGGGGCCGCGCACCGACACCACAATGCCCGCCCGCCGCAGGTCAATTAAGAGTTTTTCTAGGTAGGGTGGCGGCAGCCCCTGGCGAGCGGCAATGGTGTGCACCGAAACAGGCCGACGGGAGGGATGCAACGTCAGGTCGAGCAGGGCTTTAACACTGTAATGGCCCCGAGTTGTTAGTTTCATCTGGTTAAATCATCGCGCCGGTTGCCACTATTCTACGGCGTTCGTGGAGGACGAAAAGGCGATTTTCTGGGGCCTGAGGTGGCACAGTTAGGGGAACAAAAAAAGAGAGTGCAAAAAACTATTTCGCTGTAGTATCATTTTGCGTGTTGTCATTAAAGTAGAGCTAGGTAGAACAGGTCTGCTGTTCCTGCTCAACGTGTCTGGAGCAAACCGTTGTGAACGAGAATAGAGTTAATGGCTAACGCAACACAGGTAAAACCACTGGTCGGTCAAGAGCTACTGCAAAAGGTTAAAAATCTCGACAATCTCAGTAAAGAAGAGAAGGCAAAAGCCTGTGGCTATTACACGTTGACTAAGGCGGGTAACCCGCGAGTCAATATGATGAAATTTCTCAACGCCCTGATTGAGGCGGAGGGCATTCAGCTCGACAGTGCTCAAAACGGCAGCGGGCGCGGCGGACGGAGCGCCAGTTTTCGCATCACGGTACAGTCTAACGGCAACCTGCTGATCGGCTCGACCTACACCAAGCAGATGGGTCTAAAGGCTGGCGACGAGTTTGAAATCACCCTGGGGCGTAAGCACATTCGCCTCAAACAACTGGGAGAAAACGGTGCCCTGATGGACGAAGATGATTAGTAAATCTGATGGGTGGGTACTCCCTTTTAGGTTTTAGACGTGAGTGATCCGTTTTTAGGTCGCTTGAGTACAATGGGCGAGCCAAGTCTACAAGGGTTTGGTTCGTCTTTTTTTAGTACTCCTTAGCTGCTGGCCGGGCTCGCCTCCTACTCTTTGCCATGGCGTTTAAGAGGGCTGAGCGGCTCTTTTCGCTGCTGATATGCCGGAGCTATTGCCATCGGCCAGCAGCCAACCAGCGGGGTTTGAAAATACAGAGTTGTACGATTGGCCCATGAACTTTCCTATAGTTTTAGACATTGCCCTGGGGCTGGTCTTTATCTTTTTTGTGCTAAGCCTGCTGGCGAGTGAGGCCCAGGAGATTATTGGCACCCTATTGCAGTGGCGAGCCGAGCACCTCAAACAGTCCATTGAGGTGCTGCTGGCGGGCAACGATCGCGATCGCGAAGCCTCGGCCCAGGCCCTGGCGGACGCCCTCTACGAAAGCCCCTGGATTCGAGGGCTAAACCAGGAGGCCAAGGGATCGATCGCGCGATCGTTTCGGCGCATTTCCCACTTCATTGGCCGCGTCTACCGCACCCTCACGGGCCAGCGCAATGTGTTTGGGGTAGGTAAAACCAGCGGGCCGTCCTACATTCCGCCCGAAGCTTTTGCCAACAGCCTGCTGGAGCGTATGCAGCTGGGCAACCTGTGGCAGGTGCTGGCCCGCGATCGCATCCACGGCTTTGCCCGCGATCGCGTGCTCGGCCCCGTGACCAATATTCTCAGCGACCTCAAGGCCAGCACCGGCAACGAGTTTTTGCTCAACGCCGAGCTCCAGCAGCTCGAGCAGGGCGTTCGCACCATCATTGACGACTTTCAGGCGGGCATTGTCTCGCTGCCCGAAAGCCTCGATCGCGTCATCAACCGCCTGGAGGAGTTTGGGCTGATGGCCGAAGATGTGCTGCCCGATGGCCACCCCCTCACCGAGACCTTTTTGCGCCGCCTGGAGTACATCAAGCGCGGCCTGGCCAGTAACCCCACCGAGCGGGCGGCGATGCTCAGCAAACTGCGCCCCAATGTGGCCCAGCTGCTCGACATATTTGACGAAAACAGCCCCGCCTACAGCGAACTGAGCCGTCTGGCCCAGAATGGGAACCTCGATGCCCAGGCCCTGATCGATCGTCTGGCCCAGGCCCCCATCACCCCGGCCTTGCGGAGCAGTCTGGCGGCGATCGCCCGCAAGGTCGAAGTCGCCGCCGACACCACCCGCGACGACGTGAAGCTATTTGGCCTCGAGCTGGAAAAATGGTTCGATCGCGGCATGGAGCGGGCCACCGGAGTCTACAAACGCAACGCCAAGGCCGTTGCACTACTAATTGGCATTGCCACGGCGGTTTCCATCAATGCCGACTCGTTTCACATTGCCACTCGCCTGGCCGTAGACCCGATTCTGCGCAACTCCATTACCCAGACCGCCGACCAGCTCGTCGCTGAATCGACCGGCGACTTTAGCCAAGACATTGAGCAGGTGCAGACCGCCGTCAACCAGGCCCTTGACGAGATTCCCTTCCCCCTGGGCTACAACGAAGTGGTGGTGCAGCAGCAGCTCGCCGCCGAGCAGTCGTGGCCAGTACCCTTTGTGCCACGCCGCCTGCTGGGCTGGCTGGTGAGCGGGTTTGCCATTTCTATGGGGTCAACCTTTTGGTTTAACGTGCTGAAGAAAGTGGTGAATGTGCGGAATACGGGAGGGAAGGGAGAGTAGGTGTAGGGGGTGAGGAGGATGGGGGAGATAGGTAAGGTAAGGAAGATGGAGGAGTGATCGGGTGGTGGAGTGATCGGGAAAATGGCAGCGTTTTTTGGGCAGGAATATGTTTGTGGGCGAGGACTGAACCTCTATAAAACAGCCGAATTGGGGGGGTTGGTGACCCAGGCAGCGGCGGGGCGGCACTTGCGGGTGGCGGCTGAGCAACAGACCTCGGATGCCTGGGCCGTGGTCCTCTGCGAAGACGACTATCCCGGCTGGATCAGGGCTGCCGATGGGGAGGCGCTTCAGCCTGCCGAGCAGCTCTATCGGCCTGTCTCCCTCGATCGCAGCGCCATTGAGCCGCGCCTGCCGGAGGTGATTGCTTTTGCGGAGCGGGCGATGGCCACACCCAACACCTACCTGTGGGGCGGCACGGTTGGCCCCAACTACGACTGCTCGGGGCTGATGCAGGCCGCCTTTGCTTCCGTGGGCATTCGGCTGCCCCGCGACTCGTACCAGCAGGAGGCATTTACCCAGCCGATTGCCTGGGATGAGCTGACACCGGGAGATCTAATCTTTTTTGGCACGCCCGAACGCACCAAGCATGTGGCCCTCTACCTGGGTCAGGGCAACTACATTCACAGTTCTGGGGTTGACCAGGGCCGCAACGGCATTGGCGTTGACTCATTGAGCGATCTGTCGCACTCGGTCAGTGCTGCCTACCACCGGCAGCTACGCCGGGCCGGGCGAGTGATGACCAGCTATTGCCCCGGCGACACGCTATAGTCCAAGCAGCGTTTGCCTATTGAGGGGTCGCCCTTGTCATTTTTGCCTGCTGTCTGGCTCAAGCACCTGAAGCCCCTGGTTCGCTGGACTGTGATGGGCGCTGCGATCGCCTTTCTACTCCACACCCTGGTGCGCCACTGGGCCGACATCAGCGCCCTGCGGCTTGCCCCCCAGGGCTGGAGCCTGCTGCTGCTGGCCCTGGGCATAACCCTACTGGCCCACATCTGGGCCGGCTGGGTCTGGAGCTGGACACTGCAAGCCCTGCAACAACCCATCTCTGGCAGATGGAGCGCCCCCGTCTATCTGCGGATCAACCTGCTGAAGTACCTGCCCGGCAACGTCTGGCACTTCTTTGGTCGCGTGCGCGCCCTGCAAAGTGTTGGGGTCGATAACGGCTCGGCCATCGTCGGCGTCGCCCTAGAACCCCTGCTCATGGCCGCCGCCGCCCTAGTCGTAGGCATCGCTACCCCCACCCCCTACTGGCCCTGGCAACTCCTGGGCCTGGGCATCGTCCTTGCCATCCTTTCCCCCCGCTGGCTCAACCCCCTAGTCAATCGCCTCAGCCACTCCAAAACCGCCCACCAGCCTCCCAAAGATACCTCCCCACCTCCCTCACCCCCCCCATCTCCCTCCCCTTCCCCACCCCCCGGCCTCCGCCGCTACCCCCTCAAACCCCTCCTCGGCCAGCTCGGCTACGTGGGCCTGCGCGGCATTGGCTTCTGCCTGGTGCTGAGCGCCGTAACGCCCCTGGCGGCGATCGCTTGGCCCAGCACCGTCAGCGCCTTTAGCCTGGCCTGGCTGGGGGGACTGGTGGTGCCGGGCGCGCCGGGCGGCCTGGGCGTGTTTGAGGCGATCGCCCTCAGCCTGCTCCAGGGCCAATTCTCTGCCGCCGTGGTGCTCAGCGCGGTGGTGCTGTACCGGGTGGTCAACACCCTGGCCGAGGCCCTGGGGGCGGCGTTGGCCACCCTCGATGGGGGCCTTTCCAGTACACTCAAATAAATTGTTCTATGCCCAGGCGGCATAGACTACGGTCTCTGCTGGTCTTTCCCATTGTGCTGAAGCTGCCATGACATCTACCCATTCCCCCCCGGTTTCGGCACTGCCTGCGATCGCAGCCCCCATCGACATTTCGGTGGTGGTGCCGGTGTACAACGAGTACGACAGCCTGCCCGCCCTGGTTGAGGCCATCAGTGACGCCCTCGACGGGTTGGGCTACACCTACGAAATTTTAGGGGTAGACGACGGCTCCACCGACGGATCGAGCGATCGCCTGCGCCAGCTGGCCCAGCAGTATCCTCCCCTGCGGGCCGTGATTTTACGCCGCAACTACGGCCAAACCGCCGCCATGGCCGCTGGGTTTGACCACGCCCGAGGCCGCATCGTCATCACAATGGACGGCGATCTGCAAAACGACCCCGCCGACATTCCCCGCCTGCTCGATCGCCTCAACGAGGGCTACGACCTGGTCAGCGGCTGGCGCAAACACCGCCAGGACAACACCCTGACTCGGCTGATTCCCTCCAAAATTGCCAACTGGCTGATTGGCGGCGTCACGGGGGTTGAGCTGCACGACTACGGCTGCTCCCTCAAGGCCTACCGGGCGGAGGTGATTCGCGACCTCAACCTCTACGGCGAGCTGCACCGCTTTTTGCCCGCCCTGGCCTTTATCGAAGGAGCGCGCATTACCGAAATGCCCGTCACCCACCACCCCCGCCGCTTTGGCACCAGCAAGTATGGCCTGGGCCGCACCCTGCGGGTGGTGATGGATATGCTCACCGTCTACTTTATGAAGAAGTTTCTCACCCGGCCCATGCATGTCTTTGGCAGCCTGGGCCTGGTGTCGATGGCGGCGGGCCTGGCCCTGGGGGTCTACCTCACCCTGGTGAAGATTTTGGCCGATCAGGATATCGGCGATCGCCCCCTGCTGGTGCTGGCCGTTGTACTTCTCCTGGCAGGTATACAGCTGTTTAGCTTTGGTCTGCTGGCCGAGCTGCTGATGCGTACCTACCACGAATCGCAGCAGCGCCCCATCTACCGGGTGCGCGAGGTCGTAGGCAATGAGCTATCTCCAGAGTAGCCTGGGGCGACTTCTGAAAAGTAGTTTCCCAACGGTGGCCATTGCCCGCCCTAGGATGGCTTCAATCGCTGGATTGAAGCTGGTATCTTCTTTTTCAAAAACCTCCTGTTCACCTGAACCTGCGATCGCCTAAGCGTGCGGAACCACCTCAACCGGAGTTTTGAGATAGGCTAAATCTGGCCCCGAGGGAATAATGCCGCCGGGGTTGAGCGGAAACAGGTTGCCGTAGTAGTCGTGCTTGACCGCCTCAATATCGCAGGTTTCGGCCACTCCCGGCAGTTGGTACAGGCGTCGCAGGTAAGGGCCGAGGTGAACATAGTCTTGAATGCGGCGGCGGTTGCACTTAAACAGGCTGTAGTAGACCACATCAAAGCGAAACAGCGTGGTAAACAGCCGCACATCCGCCAAAGTCACCCCGTCGCCGCAGAGATAGGGGCGATTCCCCAGCGCTTCATCGATCGCATCCAGCGCATCAAACAGTTCGGCGACGGCGCGATCGTAGGCGGCCTGGGTCTGGGCAAAGCCGCAGCGGTAGACGCCATTGTTAACGGCGTGGTAGGTGCGATCGTTCCACTGGTCAATCTCGGCTTTGAGCGTGTCAGGATAGAGGTCAACCTCGGGCCGAGTTGCCCACTCGTTGAATGCCTCATTCAAAATCACAATGATGTCGGCGCTCTCGTTGTTGACAATGCTGGCGGTCTGCGTATCCCACAGCACCGGCACGGTGGCGCGCCCCTTATACCCCGGCTGGGCCTGGCGGTAGAGTTCTGGCAGGGTGCGGCAGCCGCGAAAGGATTTTTCAAACACCCAGCAGCCCTCGTCGGGGGAGGGCACTACGGGAAGAATCGAAATGGTTGCTTCTAAGCCCTTCAGCGATCGCGTCACCAGCGTCCGGTGCGCCCAGGGGCAGCCCATGCCCACAATCAATTGATAGCGTTCTGCGGCGGGTGGATAAGGTCCATCGGGTGTAACCCGCTGGCGAAACTCGCTCTCGGGCCGCTGGTAATCGCCGCCCTTGCTGCTCGGGGCCATCTGCCCCATCATGGTCTGCCACAGCGTTGTCCAAATCTGCTTAGCGGTGCGAATCAGCAAACCCGGCGGAAGACCAGCCATAACATTTTTGCCGTAAAGGATGCCTTCACTATACCGAGGCCGCAGGACTCCCACATATGCCCCTTCTAGGGTGCATCGCTGCGCGGATGCACCCTACAGGTTTGACTGCTTCAGCCCATCGGATTTATAGCTGTAGCCAATCTGGTTGAGACACCGCCTCCATGAACGTTCAAACGTTTGAACGTTCGCGGAGTCTTTTGATGTCCTAACCGAGGTGACCATGGCTATACCAACCGATCAATTGGCAAAATAGAGGTTTAAACCGATGGCAGGCCAGTCCTTTCCGTGAGGTCAAGGACGGCGAAACGTCCTTGTTGAAGGGGTCTGGGGGCTGCGAAATGCCCCCAGCGGCAGATCTGGCTTTTAGCCCAGATTGTGCGCCGCGATCAGCAAACCACGCTACCCGGCAAATTCCCTGCGAGGCCTATTTCAGGAGATATATTTTGTGTAGAAGTACCGTAATCTACGGTGGGCACTGCCCACCCTACGGTGATTTAGACCAGGAATATTACACCGGGCGAACAACCATTCGTCCCTACGGTTAAGAAAATGCCGCCGATCCCAGCGGGATCGACGGCAAAAGCATGTAGTGAGGTCTCTAAGTCTAGAAAACGCCCTACACCCGCGCTGGAGCCTTCGTCCACTCGGTGTGGAAGGTGCCCTCCTTATCGACCCGCAGGTAGGTGTGCGCTCCAAAGTAGTCGCGCTGGGCCTGGGTCAGGTTTTGCGGCAGGCGATCGCGCCGGTAGCTGTCAAAGTAGTCGAGCGAGGCACTAAACGCCGGCACCGGAATACCAAAGGTTGCCGCCATAGCGATTACCTCTCGCCAGGCCGTCTGGCGATCGAGAATCGTCTGCTTAAACTCAGGGGCCAGCAGCAGGTTGGGCAGGCTGGGGTTCTCATCGTAGGCATGCTTAATCTTGTTCAAAAATCCGGCGCGAATAATGCAGCCCCCCTTCCAAATTCGGGCCGTCTCGCCCAGATTCACGTCGTACTCGTAGGCCTTAGAGGCCGCGCCAATCAGCGCCATGCCCTGGGCGTAGGAGCAAATCTTTGAGCAGTACAGCGCGTCGCGAATTTTGTTCACCATGGCTTTGACATCGCCGTCAAAGCTGGCCGTGGGGCCGCTCAGCTCCTTCGAGGCCGCCACCCGCTCTTCTTTAATCGACGACATAATCCGCGCGTTGACCGCCGCCGTAATGGTGGGAATCCCCACGCCCAGCTCCAGGGCGCTCATCACCGTCCAGCGGCCCGTGCCCTTTTGCCCCGCCGCATCCAAAATCAGTTCCACCAGGGGCTCACCGGTTTCAGCATCGATATTGGTAAAAATGTCGGCGGTAATTTCAATCAAGAAGGAATTCAGCTCGTCGGTGAGATTCCACTCGGCAAATACATCAAACAGCTGGTTGTGGTTCAGGCCCAGCACGCTCTTCATCAGGTCGTAGGCTTCAGCAATCAGCTGCATGTCGCCGTACTCAATGCCGTTGTGCACCATTTTGACGTAGTGGCCCGCGCCGCGCGGGCCAATGTAGGTGACGCAGGGGCCGTCGTCCACCTGGGCGGCAATTTTTTTGACAATGGGCTCAATCGAGTCGTAGGCGGCGCGGGTGCCGCCGGGCATCAGGCTGGGGCCGAGCAGTGCCCCCTCTTCACCGCCGCTGACCCCCATGCCGATAAACCGCAGGCCGGTGGATTCTAAATCCTTGGTGCGGCGCTCGGTGTCTTCGTAGAGGGAGTTGCCGCCGTCCATGATCATGTCGCCGTCATCCAGCAGGGGGCGCAGCTGGTCGATCACCGCATCCACGGGGGCACCGGCTTTCACCATGACCAAAATGCGCCGGGGCCGCTCTAACGACTGCACAAACTCTTCAAGGCTGTAGGTGGCCTTGACGTTTTTGCCCTGGGCGCGCTTTTCCATAAAGCGTTCGGTCACGGCGGCGGTGCGGTTGTACACCGCCACCGGAAAGCCCTTGCTCTCAACGTTGAGCGCCAGGTTCTCGCCCATGACGGCGAGGCCAATTACACCAAAACTCTGTGCCATATCTATACTCTCGGTAACAGTTCGGTCGAAGGTCTAAAAACGGGGTTCTACAAAAAACTCTGGGGCGGGCGGGTCAGTAGGACGGGATGAGGAATGCCACAAAGCATGCTATTGGCATCAAAACTGTCAACAGCCTAAACAACTTTTTCAAGATGGCCATGCTCCCAAAGGTTTTCTTTAGGTGTGTGGCCCAAAAGCCAGGAAGTTCTGACCTCCAGAGGCCGGTAATCCACCCTGGGGCAGGGATTTTGCCTGCTTACCCCCGCTTTATGATTGGTCTGTAGACTGCGTAGTCTCAGTTACTTAACGAATTTGACCCCTCGTGCAGGAGAAATGGTGATGAATCAGGTCAAAACCCTGGCGCTGCTATCGTTGCTGTCGGGGCTACTGGTGGGCCTCGGCTACTGGATTGTGGGTGGGCCTCTAGGCATTCTGATCGGTCTGGCGATGGCAGCAGTGGGCAACCTCAGCTCGTGGTATTTCTCTGATCAAATTGCGCTGCGGGCCTACAACGCTCAGCCCATCACCCGCGGCCAGGCCCCGGCTATCTACGAAATTGTTGAACGGCTCAGCCTCAGCGCCGAAATTCCCATGCCGGGGGTTTACCTGATCCCCAGCCCGGCGGCCAATGCCTTTGCCACCGGGCGCGATCCCAGCCACGCGGCGGTAGCCGTCACCGAAGGCATTGTCTCAATGCTGACTGCGGAGGAACTGGAGGGGGTGCTTGCCCACGAGCTCTCTCACATTCTCAACCGCGACACCCTGACCCAGGCGGTAGCAGCCACGGTGGGTGGGGCCATCGCTTCGCTGGCCTATATGGCCCAGTGGGCCAGCTACGGCATGGCCAGCAGCCAGGATGAAAACCGTGGCCCTAACCCGTTGGGTCTGCTGCTGGCCATTTTTGTTGCTCCCCTGGCGGCAACGCTGATTCAAATGACGATCTCTCGAACCCGCGAGTTCGAGGCCGATGCCGGTGCCGGGCGACTGACCAAAAACCCCGGTGCCCTGGCCAACGCCCTGCAAAAGCTAGAGGCCAGCGCTCGCAAAATCCCCATGGAGGGTAACCCAGCCTTTGAACCGCTGCTAATTGTCAATGCTTTTTCCCGCGAGGGCATAGCGGGGTTGTTTGCCACCCATCCCTCCACCGAGGCCCGCATTGAGAAGCTGCGCCAGCTGGAGCAGGAGCTGGCGCTGGCACGGGCAGCGATGAGTTAGAGCGTGGCGAGTAGGCAGTAGGGAGTTTTAAGTTGAAGACTGAACTCAAAACTCAAAACTTAAAACTCAAAACTCATCTGCTGCCTGCCTGCCAAAATTTTTCTCTAATTCTGTAGCGTCTGAAGCTGTGGGATTGGGCGAGGGCCGCAACAATGGCGTTACGTTGTGGTGTTCTCTCTCCATCTGACCTATGAAACCTCTGTCTCGTTCTGCTCTGGTGGCGGCTGTGGTGGCGGCGAGCCTTCTCGCTACGGTTGACCCTGGAAGGGCGTATTCTGGCTGTGCTCTGTCTAAGCTGGGTGGTTCTGGAATTTCGGCATCGGACGGTGGGCCCAGCGGCTTTTGGATGGCTTCGCCTGACACCAGTGCTCTGGGGGTGGCCCTGGGCGGCCTGGGGGCGGTGGCCGCGCTGCTGACCGGCGGCACGCTGCTGGTGCGTCAGCGCTGGCTGGCCCAGGCGACGGCCCTGGAGGCTGAGGTTGACCTGGGTCTGACCACCGAGGCTGAGACGGTTTTGGTGGCCGAGCCCGCCGAGATTGAGAGCGAGGTGGCGTTGGCCTACCGGCGCTAGATCGACTCGACTGTGGTTGAAAATCTCCTTGAGTAGCTGAATGAGGGCTGGCCGCTGGTCAGTCCTTTTTTATCGAGTTTAATCTCGAGAATTTTAGGGTGGGGAGGGCTGTACCTGGGCCTGAAGCCAGCTCAAGTAGGCGGGCAGACCGGCCACAATGGGCAGGGCGATCACCTCGGGCACCGCGTAGCTGTGGTGCTGGGTAATGGCCTGGGCGATCGCCTCAAACTGACTCAGATCGGTTTTGACAATCAGCTGCCACTCGGGCTCGGCGTGGATCTGGCCCTGCCAGCGATAGACAGAACGGATAGGCACCAAACTGACGCAGGCGGCCAGGCGGGCTTCTACCAGATGGTGGGCCAGGCGCTCGGCCTCGGCCTCAGAGCCGGCGGTGACCAGAACAACGCCTAGGGATGGGGAGGACATCACTGCTGGGGAATGCGATCGACAAACTGCGATTGGTTTAGAGTTTCCCTCGCCGGGCGGTGAGTCCAGCGGGTTTCCCCCTGAACAGAGTCGTAGAGGTAGGCCCGAGCCTCGACGGGCAGCACCGACTCGGTGAACTCAGTGCCCACCACCACCGCTGCCTTGAGCGATGCCTCCCCCAGGTGGGCACGGGTGAGGTCAGCCCGCGATAGGTCTACGCCGTCGAGAATACCGTTCCACAGCACGGCCCCGGTGAGGTCAGAGCCACTGAGGTTAGCCCCCACCAGGCTCACCCCGCGCATGGTGGTGTGGGTGAGGTTGGCCGAGCTAAGGTTGGCGTGGTCAAGGTTGGCCCCGTTGAGCTTGGCCTCTTTGAGGTTGGCTCCGGCCAGGTTCATGCCGTGGAGATCTACGCCGTTGAGCCAGGCCCCTTCTAAGTTGACGGCATCCATACGGGTGCGTTCGAGGTCAGCACCGCTGAGCCGAGCCCCGGTCAGGTGTGCCCAGGAGAGGTTGGCCCCGCCCAGGTTAGCGCCGCGCAGGTTGGCCCCGGTCAGGTTAGCCCCGCAGAGGTTAGCCCCGCGCAGATCGGCATTGCGCAGGTTGGCATGGCACAGATCACAGCCGCTGAGCTTGGCCCTGCGCAGGTCGGCCCGCACCAAAAACGACCCGCGCAGATTGGCCTTGGTGAGATCGGCCTGGTTTAGGCGAGTTTCGCTCATTTTGGCAAAGCTCAGGTTGGCCCAGTTGAGGGCGGCATAGTCGAGGTTGGCCTGGGTGAGAAACGAGCGGCTGAGGTCAGCCCCTTTGAGATTGGCCCGGCTGAGATCGACATCGACTAGAATGTGGCGGCTAAAGTCGGCACCGGCCAAGCTGATGCCGGTGAAGTCGCGGTAGCCAGCTTCGTAAAGCTCTAGAAAATACTTAATGTGCATAACGCTACGGTAGTGAGCTGGGGAAGCGCCAGACTCACGGGGGGCAACTAATGGCACGACAAATTCCCAAATGGGGGCGTACAGGCAGTAAAAGAGTATGAAAAGCGACCTTTGTAGCAGGATTTATGAGTAAGGTTAACGCTTCTTTAACTAAGGCTCGAGAACATAAATTTACAGTTCAGAATGTGTTTAATTATTTTTTAACAATTGCCCTTCTTGGGGGCTGTGTGGCTTGGATACAGCTTATTTGCTTTTCCCTAGGTTGACAGACTTCGTTGCTTTTGTTTGATAATTTGGTGAGAAACTTAGCACTTGAGCGGGCATGAATCGACTAATTTTTTGGGGCGTTTGGCTGGGGTTTGTTCTGTATGCCTTTATACTGGCACCGCCCAATCGCCCGGATACCGCCGCATTGATTCTTCGCCTCTCTACCGGTGACTGGCAGGGTCTCAACCCGATTGTTGTAGCGCTATTTAACGCCATGGGAATCTGGCCGCTGGTCTACGCCGCCCTGGCTCTGGTCGATGGTGCTGGGCAAAAGCTGCGCGCCTGGCCCTTTGTCGGGGCGTCGTTTGCGGTGGGGGCCTTTGCGCTGCTGCCCTACCTGGCGCTGCGGCAGCCCAATTCCAGCTCTATCGACTCTAAAAGCTTGCTGCTGCGGCTGCTGGAGTCGCGCTGGCTGGGGGCACTGCTGGGGGCCGGGGCGATCGCCCTGGCCGCCTTTGCTCTATTTAAAGGAGACTGGCCCGATTTTTGGCAGCAGTGGCAGACCAGCCGCTTCATCCACGTCATGTCGCTGGATTTTTGTGCCCTGTGGCTGCTGTTTCCGGTGCTGCTGAGGGATGACCTGGCCCGGCGGGGGATAGCTCAGGGCTGGATTGCGGCGGCGGTGCTGGCGCTGCCCCTGGTCGGGGCTTGTCTGTATCTGGCGCTGAGACCGGGGGTGGAGGAAGGAGTGGGGGGTGAGGGGGTGACGGAGTGATGGGGGAGAGGGGGAAGAGTTTTAAGTTTTGAGTTTTAAGGTTTAAGTTTTGAGTGCTTCTTGTACAACCTAAACTCAAAACTTAAAATTAATCACTTAAAACTCACCTTCCCTACCTTCCCCATCCCCCTCATCTCCTCTACTCCCTACGCTGTCATGCTCTGCAACCGACTCAGGGTGCGCTGTACCGAGGTCAACCCCTGGCGATCGCCCTGGGCTTCGAGGTAGGCGCTGGCCCGCTCCAGGTCGGCGATCGCTCGGGCCTGGTCGCCCTGGCTCTGGTAGGCGGCGCTGCGGTAGCAGTAGGGCAGCGCAATGGGGTCGCCGCAGGCGATGGCGTCGCTGTAGTCGCGCACGGCCCCTTTGAGGTCGCCCAGCTTGTGCAGGGCGCTGCCCCGGTACACGTAGGCCATGGGCAGGTGGGGTTGGAGGGCAATGGCTTGAGTAAAGTCGGCGATCGCGGCGGCGTAGCGGCGCTGCTCCAGACGCAGCCAGCCCCGGTTGCAGTGGGGGGCAAACAGCTTGCCGTTTTGCAGGATGGCCTCGCCGAGATCGGCCTCGGCGGCCTCGAGCTGGTTAAGTTCGAGCTGGGCCACCCCCCGGTTGTTGAGGGCGATGGCGTGGTCGGGCTGGAGGGCAATCACCTGGCTGTAGTCGTTAATTGCGCCGGGCTGGTCGCGCAGGTCGTGGCGGGTGGTGCCCCGGTTGAAGAAGGCGATCGCATCGCCGGGAGGAATCACCGGATCGTGGAAGCGCTGCATGAGGGCCTGGACGACGGCGGGTTCGGCGGTGCGCAGCTTGGCGTCCAGGTTGGGGATGGCAGTGCTCTGGGTGGGCAGCGCCTTGAGGCTGACAATGGCGTAGGTGTGCTCTGCGGTATTTTCACCCGGAGCGCCGCTGCCGCTGTCGCAGACCAGATAGCTCTCGGCGGTGCCCATAATTCTAAACTTGAAGCGATCGGGGTAGTTTTCCCGCAGGGGCAGGAGCTGGCTGAGGGCGGTCTTGAGCAATTGCAGCTGGCTTGACTCAGTGCCCCAGCGCTGGCTGATGCGCCAGGCCAGACGGCCATCGTGCTGGTCGCCCCGGTGGCACCAGCCAATTTCGAGCTGGCCGCCCCGCTCGAGCAGCTGGCGAAACTGCGCTAGCAGACCGTCGTCAATGGTGACATAGCTGGCCCAGGGCCACACCAGCAGCACCCGCCGCGTCGCCGTCTGGAGAGCGGTCTCGAGGGCCTGGCGACTGGCCATAGCCTGGGGCTCTGCGCCATGCTCCGTAGGATGGGCCAGGGGAAGGTCAATAATCCAGCCGGGCTGGGCGGCGGGCGGCGCGGGGGGATGGTCGCGGGAGGTCTTGAGGTCGGTTTCGGTCTGCTGCACCCGGCGGGCCAGCTGAATTAGGGCCTTGCGGCTGGCGGTGTCGGCGGGGGCGGTGACCAGGTGGCTGGTGAGCTGCTGCTGCCGTTCGGAGAGCGATCGCGTCACCCCCTCGAGCTGAGCCACCTGGGCCTTGACCTGCCCCAAATACTGGGACACCACCTGCTGCACCTGCTCCTGGGTGTGGCCAGCGGTCTCTTGGCGGCTGACCTGGTGCTGCAAGTGCTGCACCGCCGCCGTCAGCCGCTCCAGGTCGGCGAGGCCGGAGGGCGCTGCCGGGGCGGGCAGGCCATTCACCGTACCCACCGGGATTTTGGTGAGGGCCTGCTCCAGCCTTGTCTGCTGGCGGGTGAGGTCTTTGACGTGGTCAACCAGGCGGCTGAACTCCGACTGGGGCACCAGGGAGGCCATGGCTTTGATCATTTCTCCCATCTCGGCCCGGTGATGGCCGGGGGTGCTGCTCTGGGGATAGTCGTGCCAGCGGCGATCGAGCTGGGCCAAGGCGTCTTGCAGATTGGAGACCAGGGTGCGGGTTTCTGAGCGCAGGTTCTCCAGGCTTACCCGGGTCTGCATGAGGTCGGTTTTGACCTGGGAAAGTTTGTTTTCTGCCGCCTCGACCCGAGGGGTGGTGGCCAGCCGCTGCATGTAGGTATTGAGGTTTTCAAAGCTCACCTGGGCTACCGCCGCCTGCTCTTGCAGCTGGGCAATTTGCTGGTCAATGTTGGTTAAATCGGGGGTAGGCAGGGCCTCAAGCCGCTGATCGACGTGGGCTTTAAGCCCCTGCATTTCCTTAGAAAAGCGAATAAACGAGTGGTTGTTGCGATCCATCACCGCCCGCTGAAAATTGGTCAGCGCCTCGGGGGAGGGCATGGCGCTCACCTGCTTGCCCAGGTTGGTAAGGCGATGCCCGGTTTGGCGGTGCTGGCGGGCTAGCTTTTCCTGAGCTTCTTCGAGCTGCTGCTCGACCCGGTTGCGGTTGAGCAGCCCAACGGCGGCCAGCACCGTCAGCGGTGCCGAGGCCAGAGCAATATTTTGAGCGGCGATCGATGCGACGGCACCGACGCCAGATCCGACGACCAAAGCGCGTTCGGCTCGGGTTAACCAGTGATTATCGGCCACGTTATTTCCCCTGATGATGGCAATCGCTGAGGCGCGGCGGTGTCTGAGGGGGCGTCAGGGGGCTGCACCGCTGCTGATCTACTCTTCGGGGCGCGATCGCCCCATCAGGACAATTCTGATCCGAGGGAAACAAAATCCCTCCGATCATTTGCTGGTCATTTGCTGGGTTTTTTAGCATCAGCAGGGGTGGCCAGGACGCAGGTCTTTGAGGCGATCGCCTAGGGCCGCAACACTAGCTATATCCCTATCCTTTCGTCGGTCTGCCTCAGGTGACAGCCGTTGTCCTACCCTAGCCATAGGGAAGAACCTCTCCTTAGCCTGAGGTTAACCTTCAAACCCTGTGCTCTACTGAGAAACATAGGCTGACATCTATAAAAACCGACCAATCTGAGTTGTGAATTGGCCAGTCGGCTCTTCACGGCGGGGGAAGCCTGTAGCATCTGGCGTCAAGGGTGTGTCCTGTGGGGCGCAGCCTCTGGTTTTTAGAGCGGGCCTAGCGTGAACGGGCCAGGGAAGTGACCTAAGGTCTATCTCAAGACAGTTCAATCTGCTCTAAAGCTCTCCTGGGTACCCGAATAAACCTGGTTGCCGCTGCCTCGATCGATGGAGCAATGGCTGCGCTCTGGCGGCTAGCTGCTGCGATCGCATCGAGAGATTGGCAAGACCGGCATTTCGAAAACTGCACCAATTGATTTGAGGACTACCGAATGAAAACCCTACCCAAGCGCCGCTCCACCCTGGGCCTTAGAGGGGGCGCTATGGCCCTGGCCTTGACGGCTCTGACTATCACAGCCTGTCAGACCCCCCAAGACACCACTACCACCGACCCCAACCAGACCACCACTGAGCAGACCACCCAAGATCAGCAGGCCACCGAGCCTGACGATGTGCAGGTGGGCGATCTGGCTGGCAACCTGGAAGACTACCTGGGCCAAACCGTTTCGGTTCGCGCTGAAGTAGTAGAAGTCCTTAACGACAACGCCTTTGTCATTCGGGGCGACGGCCTCTTTGGAGGCGACGATGTCTTAGTTTTTGGCCCCACTGACAGCCCGCTGGTGCTGCCCGGCGAAGATGTCACCGAGCGAGTGCAGGTTACGGGTCAGGTGCAAGAGGTCGTTATCGGTCAGCAGAGTCAGCAGGGCATGACCCTAGACGAAGAAACCTACGGTCAGTACGAGGGCAACCCCGCGATTATGGCTGAGTCTGTCGCTCTGGCCCCCGAACCTAGCGAGATCAGCGACAACCCCGAGGCGTTCTACGACCAGGTGATCGCCGTTGACGCTGGCATTGGCGAGCAGTACGACAACAACACCTTCAGTATTAGCGGAGCCGAGTTCTTTGGCGGTTCTAACATACTCGTTGTTGGCGAGTCGGCGGATGTTGCCAGCACCATTGGCGACGACGGCGACGTGGTGATCTTGGGCACCCTGCGCCCCTTTAATGCCGAAGAGCTAGAGCGCGAGTACAACTTGACCTGGGATGAGAACCTGCGTCAAACCATCCAGTCAGACTACGGCGAAGACCCCGTATTAGTGGCTCGGGAAGTTTACCCAGTCAACCGCTAAGCCCCTGGGGAATCTGAATTTGGCACCTAGCTTAGGAACCTAGGTGGGGGTTCTAAGGCCGAGCCCAGCGGGAGTGAGATTTTTCTCACTCCCGCTGGGCTTTTTGGGGAATTAATTTTCCTCGGGCAGTCAGGGCGGTGGCCTGCGGAGTTGGGGCAGGCGTCATAGTCTAGACTTAGCCAGGGTGACTATAACTTTTCCTCCAAAACCCTCCGAGCCCTAGAAACCAGTTTTACAATGGGCTGCTCCACTACCGACTTTACTATGATCCCACCCTGGGCAAAACCAGCGGCCCTGGCTCAAAACCTATCGCTGTTTGGGCTGCTGCTGACTGCGGGCTGTTCAAGTCTACCCGGCATCGGCCAAGTCTCAACCCCGGCAACCCAGCCCGCCGCTGTCGATGACGCCCCCAGCCAGCCAGCGCATCCACCCGCAGCGACCCTGGCCGATGACCCGTGGCAACAACACTACAGTCAGGCTCTAGATCAGGGAATGGCGGCGGCGACAGCGACCCAAACCGCCCAGTCGGCCAGGGAATGGCGGCAGGTGCAGGGGCAGTGGGAAGGGGCTATCTCCAACCTCGTCGCCATCCCCACCGGCAGCGAACTCTATGCCACCGCCCAGCAAAAACGCCAGGAGTACGAGGCAAACCGGGCCTACGCCGCCCAGGCTGCCGCCGCCAAAACTCTGCCCACCGCCACGGTCGTTTCGGTGGGCGATGGCGACACCCTGCGGGTGCAGGGGCAAGATGGCCCGCTCACCATTCGCCTGGCCTGTGTGGATGCGCCCGAAAGCGGTCAGTCCTTTGGACCGGAGGCGACGCTGCGGCTGCGGCAGCTGCTCTCGACCGGGCAGCCGGTGGAGGTGCGGGCGATTGAGCGCGATCGCTACGATCGCACCGTGGCCGAAATCTACAGCGGCGGCCAGTCGGTGGGCCTACAGCTGGTGCGCGAGGGCTACGCCGTGGTCTATGAGCAGTACATCTCCGGCTGCGCCGCCACCGCTGACGACTACCGCCAGGCCGAATCTGCCGCCCGCAACGCCCGCCGCAACTTCTGGAGTCAGGCCAACCCCACCCTACCCTGGGATTTTCGCCGGGGCGGAGGACCTTCAACCCCCACCGCTTCCCCCCCGGCGGCTATGCCAGCGCCCGTTACCTCCCCGCCGTCGGCGGCCCCGGCTCGCCTGCCCGCCTGCGTCTCTAGCGACTGCGACTGCGGCGACTTCACCACCTGGGAGCAGGCCCAGGCCGTGCTCAATGCCTTCCCCGGCGACCCCCACCGCCTCGACGGCGACAGCGACGGCATCGCCTGCGAAAGCCTGCGCTAAACTCACCCCTCTTCTCTCTACTATCTTCCCCGCTCCTATCCTCCCCACCTGCTCTCTACCGCCGCCGCGATCGCCGCCAGTTAAACCAGTTTTCGGCCCAGTCGCGTCGCCAGGTGCCCTGCTGCCAGCGCTGCCGCTGCCACTCGCCCACCAGCAGCGGCAGGATCTCTGCCAGGCTGTAGGGCAGCGTGGGTACCTGCTGGAGCCGCTGAAGCGGAATTTTTTGGTAGATCGCCAGCGCTACGGTGTGGATGAGTTCGCTGGCTCCGGGGCCGCAGATCTGGGCTCCGAGCAGCCGCCCGTCGGCCCCCACGACCCAGCGGCAAAAGCCGGTGATGTCGCTGCCGCAGTGGGCTTTGAGCAGTGCACCAAAGGGCACCTGCACCACCGTCGCTGCGCTGCCGTACCAGCGGCGGGCCAGGTGGGCGGTGAGCCCAATGCGCCCATACTCTGGGGTGGTGGAGAGCAGGGCAGGGCGGTTGAGGTGCGAGAACCTGCGCCAGGGCAGATAGAGGGCGTTGCCCAGGGCGATCGCCACATCGCTGTGATCGGTAGCGTCGGCCCAGTAGCCGCCCAGGGCCGGGCCGCAGGCAAACACTCGAGAATGGGCGGTGGCGAGGCGATCGTCCACCGGCAGAGCGGTGGCAACGCCGTGAACGGTTTGGGGATGAACGCCGATGCTGCTGAGATTGAGCGGCCCCAGGGCCGGGTGGGCGGCGGTCGCCAGTACGAGGGTTGGAGCCTTGAGCAAGTCGCCATTGGCCAGCAAGACCTCAAAGCTGTCTTTGTGGTAGATCGCCTCGAGTCGGGTGCTGAGCTTGAGGGTGACCCCTGCCGCCTCGAGCAGCGCTTCTACAAAGGCCGACATATCCGGGTCTTCGGTGGGGAGCAGCTGGTCGCCTCGGGTGACTAGGGTGGTAGAGCAACCGAGCCGGGCCAGGGCTTGGGCCAGGGCGATCGCCGCCGCGCTCCGCCCCAGCACGATCGCCGCCTCGGGCAGCGCCTTTAAATCCAGCAGGGTATCGAGGGTCAGGTACGGCGTCTCGACCAGGCCGGGAATATCTGGAAGAGTGACCTCACTCCCGGGGGCGAGCAGGTAGCCGCGCGCGCTCAGCCGCCGCGTCGCCGTCGTCACCGCCAGGTTTGGCCTCGGGCTCAGCTGCCCCGACTCCAGCACCACATCCACCCCGCTGGTGGCCAGGCCGTCGAGACTCAGGTGCGGGTAGGCCACGCTCTCTAGGGCCTTGACCTGACCCTGCAATGCAGCCCACCCCTGGGAATGGCACGCCGCCAGCGCCACCAGCCCAATCTGTCGTCGAACCCGGCCCTCCACCTCCCCTGACGACTCCACCAGCGCCACCCGTGCCCCCTGCCGCACCGCCAGGGCCGCCGCCTCTCGCCCCTGCACCGTGCCGCCGAGAATCACTGCGTCATAGTCAACGGTCATGGCTGCTCCGTGCTTCTACAAAGGCGAGTGTTCCCCTGAGTGTAGCGCCAGGGCTGGGGTGGGGTAGGGACTGGGGAGAAAGGAAAGTTTTGTTCGCATAGCGTCTCCGGAGGAGAAATGTTTACTTTTAAGTTTTGAGTCTGGATCACCCCCAAAGCACTCAAAACTTAAAACTCAAAACTCAAAACTCAAAACTCAAAACTCAAAACTTAAAACTTAAAACCCTTACCCCCCACTCCTCTCTCCATTTAATCTGAGTAAAGATTTTCCCCCGTCCCGATGGGTTGCAGCAAGGCAGGTAAGATCTGAAGCAAATGCAGTGTAGGCGCACTATGACAGGGACTACCTCGATGCGCGAGTCGAGCACCGTAGCGACCGATTTTTCAACCTTTGCTCCGTCAGAAATTACCGGCGATCGCATTCTGGCCGCCATCGATGTGGGCACCAACTCGATCCACATGGTGGTGGTCAAAATTCAGCCCGACCTGCCCGCCTTCACCATTGTCGATCGCGAAAAAGAGACGGTGCGCCTGGGCGACTTCAATGAAGCCACGGGCGGGCTGTCAGAGGCCGCCATGGAGCGGGCGATCAAGGCGCTGAAACGCTGCTGTGCGATCGCCTCCAGCCTCCAGGCCGAAGACATTGTGGCGGTGGCCACCAGCGCTGTGCGGGAGGCCAGCAACGGCCAGGCCTTTATTGAGCGGGTCTACAACGAAGTTGGCCTGGCCATCAACTTGATTTCGGGCACCGAAGAGGCGCGGCGCATCTATTTGGGCGTGCTCTCGGGGATGGAGTTCAACGGCCAGCCCCACGCCATCATCGACATCGGCGGTGGCTCTACCGAACTGATTTTGGGTACCGGCGAACCCCACCGCTTTCTCAGCAGCACCAAGGTAGGGGCGGTGCGCCTCACCGGCCAGTTCGTTTCCACCGACCCCATCTCAGAGCTGGAGTTTAGCACCCTGCAGGCCTACGTGCGGGGCATGCTAGAACCCAACACCACCGAGCTTGTGCACCATCTCAAGCCCGAGGAGCCAGTGCAGCTGATGGGGACGTCGGGCACCATCGAGTGCCTGGCCGCCCTGGTCGCCGTTGAGCGGCTGGGCCTGGTGCCCGACCCCCTCAACGGCTTTCAGATGAGCTATGACGAGCTGTCGCGGCTCGTCGAAACCCTGCGCCAGGCCACCTACGAGGAGCGGCTGGCCATGCCCGAGATGTCTCCCCGGCGGGCTGAAATCATTGTGCCGGGGGCGGTGATTCTCCAGGAGACCATGGGGCTGCTCCAGGCCGAGAGCATTACCATCTGCGAGCGCGCCCTGCGGGAGGGGGTGGTGGTGGACTGGATGCTCACCCACGGTCTGATCGAAGACCGCATGCAGTTTCAGAAGTCGGTGCGGCAGCGCAACATTCTCAAAACCGCTAAGAAATACAAGGTGCATCTCGATCGCTCTGAGCGAGTGGCCCAGTTCGCTATGGATCTATTCGATCAAACCCGAGGCAGCCTGCACACCTGGGGCAACCTGGAGAAAGAGCTGCTCTGGGCCGCCGCCATCCTGCACAACTGCGGCCACTTTGTCAGCCACTCGTCCCACCACAAGCATTCCTACTACTTAATTCGCCACGGTGAGCTGCTGGGCTATACCGAAACCGAGCTGGAGGTGATCGCCAACATTGCCCGCTACCACCGCAAGAGCGCTCCCAAGAAGAAGCACGACAACTACCGCAACCTGCCCACCCGCTACCACCGCCAGATGGTTACCCACCTCAGCGCTCTGCTGCGCCTGGCGGTGGCCCTCGATCGCCGCGGCATTGGCGCAGTCCAGAGCATTTACTGCAGCGTTGACCCCGATGCCCACATGTTGACCATGGCGGTCAAGGCAGCTCACCCCGGCGATGACTGCGCTTCGGAACTGTGGAATTTAGACTACAAGAAAGACTACTTTGAGCAGGTGTTTGAGGTGAAGCTACAGGCCCAGTTGGCCTGAGGCCAACGCAACCGGCGGGCAGCCCTGGATGTTTGCGGGGTGACGCGGTGCTAGTCTCGCTCGGTGGCAGAGCGGTGGCGAAGCTCCTGGGGCGATCGCCGGGGGGACAGTGCGGGGGGTTCGGCAGGGCGAATCGTATTCAGGCCGTTAACCGGGTCGCTGTCGGGGATAGCGTGCAGGGTGGTTTCCGCGAGGTGGGGGCGAGGGGCACTGCGATCGACTGAAATCCGGTGCTCCTCGGCTTCCAGCAGGGGGGTGGGGTCGGGGGGGGAATCCCCAGGGGATGTGCCAGGGGGGGCACTAGCTGGCGGTACCTTGGTAGCGCCAGCCGCTCGCTTGGTCGGGGGCTGGGGTGGGGAACCGTCTGTCCAGGTGCGCCAGGCGGCGCGGGCTCCGGCAAAGAAACTTTTGGTGCCTGTATTCAGGCGTTTGGCCCCGGTCTGGGCGGTGGCAATGCTCTGGGTGACCTGCTGGGCCACCTGCCCGGCGCTCTGCACGCCCTCGGTAACGTCGTCGGTAAGCTCGACAATTTCTAGGCCGGTGAGACGAATGGCCTCCAGGGTGGGGGGCAGCTCGCGGCCCAGGGTATCAAAGAATTTTTCGGCGCTGCGGGCAGCGCGACCCAGCTCGCGCAGGGCGGGAATGGCGACCATGAGCACCGCCGTCAGGCTGATGACGACGAGTAAAAAGGATAGGGCTAGCCAAAACAGTGGGTCGGCCACAACGGGTGCTCCTACTCCTGGGTAGACCCGTTGCTGACCGCCGGGGCGGACTGGCGCAGCTGCTCATACTCCTGGCGGCTGGCCTCCTGTCCGGCGGCGATCGCCTCCCGCAGCCGGGTCAGGGTGTGATCCCAGTTGACCAGGGCGGTTTCCGACAGGCGATCGGCCTGGAGATTGACGCTGGTGGCCAAATCTTCAACCAGCTCGGGCAGCGCATCGGCCGATTTTCTAAGAATACGGCGGGTTTCACGCCCCGTGCGGGGGGCCATCAGCAGCCCGGCTACGGCTCCCATGGCTGCTCCCAGCAGCACCCCGCCAACGAACCCGCCAGATTGTCTTTCGCCCATGGTGTTGTGTCCTGTAGGTACCCCAATATTCAACCCGCTGCCTGCGCTCTCCAGACCGCCAGAAAGGCCTGAGACTATCCTATCGTCGCTTCGTCAAAGCCAGTCTAGCCCTGGGGCTGAGCCGTCGCTGACCGATCCCTAACCAGCGGCTGGCCATGGGCAGTAGGCCCACCACCGCCATCAGCTGTTCCAGGCGCTGAACCTGAAGCTGAAGCAGGCTGTAGCGCTGCCGCAGCGAGGCCGTGCCCGACTGGCCCAGCAAAATCGCCGGGGGCACAACGGTGGGGTCAAGAATAGAGTTGGCGCTGCGATCCCAGTTCGCCAGAGCATCGGCTACGGCCCCCAGGGTTTTGCTCAACCGCCAGAGCCGCCAGGCCACATAAAAGCAAAACAGCGCAATCACTAGATTTAGGCTTACGGCAACCGCAATCACAACTTTCGCCCTATCCTTTTAACTGGCTAAATCATAACGACATTCTGGGGCGATCGCCGTATTTCCTGCTGCCGTTAGGACATCTCTCCCTTGGACACTATTGCTAAGACCCTTGATGTGGATCCTACCCGTGGGGTTGACGAGCCTTCGGGCCGCCCCCACCTGCCCTACAAAACCCTGACGGTTGCCCTGGGGGCGGCCCAGGGCAACACGCTGATCAAGCTTGCCCCCGGCACCTACAGCACCGCTACGGGCGAACGCTTCCCCATCACCCTGCCCGATGGGGTGATGATTGCGGGGCAAGAATCGACCCAGGGTCAGGGAATTGCGATCGCCGGGGGCGGCCCAGGAACCGGGGCCGCCACGGTGGCACTGGTCATCCAGGGCCAGAGCCAGCTGCGGGGAGTGACGGTGCAAAACCCCCAGGGCATTGGCATCTTAATTGACTCGGGCGCGCCGCTGGTGCGGGCCTGCCGCCTCAGCCAGTGTCGGGTGGGGCTCCAGGTGAGCGGGGTCGCCCTGCCGCTGGTGGCCAAAACCGTGGTCAATGACTGCGGCGATCGCGGCCTCAGCTTTGCCGATGGGGCTCGGGGGGAGGTGCAGGACTGCACCGTAGAGCGCTGCGGCACCGGCATTTATCTGGGGCAAAACGCCGCTCCCCTACTGCACCGCTGTCAGTGCTCCAACAACCAGGTGGGGGTACAGGTAGCCGACACCGCCAGCCCGGTGCTGCGGCAAAATCGGCTGGTGCAAAACCAAACCCTTGGCCTGCTGGTGCAGGACACGGGCCGCCCCGACCTGGGCCAGCCCGACGACCCGGCGGGCAACATATTGCGCTACAACCGCCAGAGCGATTTGCGCAACGACACCCGCCAGAGCCTAACGCTGGTGGGCAATGATGTCATCCCCATGGGGCTGGTGGGCGGGGTAAACCTGGTGGCCAGCCAGTGGCCCGACCCCGCCGCCGTGCCGCCAGTGCTGCTCGATCGCCCCACGGTGGCCCCCGCCCCCGCGCCCCTGCCCGCCGAAGAGGCCGAAACCCCGCCCCCCGCGCCCCCGGTGCCCCCCGTGCCCAGCCGTTTTACTGACCTGGGCAACCACTGGGCGACCGCCTACATTGAGGCCCTGGCCGATCGCGGCCTGGTGAAGGGCTATGGCAACGGCACCTATCGCCCCCAGGAGACCATCAATCGGGGGCAGTTTGCCGCCCTGGTGGCCGCCAGCTACAGCGACCTCGACCCGGTGCGCGGCGCGGTCACCTTCGCAGATGTGCCGCCGACCCACTGGGCCAGCCGCGCCGTCGACCAGGCCCAGCGCCAGGGCTTTTTGGGCGGCTACCCCGACCAGACCTTTCGCCCCGACCAGGGCATGGTGCGGGTGCAGGCGATGGTGGCGGTGGCCACAGGGCTAAAGCTGCCTCCGGCCCCGGCCAGTGTCCTGGGGGTGTACCGCGATCGCGCCCAAATTCCCAGCTATGCGATCGATGCCCTGGCCAGCGCCACCCAGGCCGGACTCGTGGTCAACCACCCCGACCCAGAGCTGCTGCGCCCCCTAGAAACCATGACCCGCGCCGAGGTCGCCGTACTGATCTACCAGGGCCTAGTCGCCCGAGAACAAGCCCCCCGGTTAGAGACCGTTGCCCCTTCACCCCCCACCGCCATGACCCGAGGATCGTTTCCCGATATTCAAACCCACTGGGCGCTGGATTTCATTCAGGGCCTGCTGAACCTGGGCCTGGTGCAGGGGGATGACGCCGGCCGCTTCAACCCCGCCCAGCCCATGACCCGCGCCCAGTTTGCCGCCCTGGTCAGCCGCGCCTTTACTCCGGCTCCCCGCCGTCCGGCCCAGTTGTTTCGCGATGTGCCCGCAGGCTACTGGGCCGACAGCGCCATTCAAATCGCCTATCGGGGCGGCTTTCTGTCAGGGTTTCCCGACCAGACCTTTGGGCCAGAAAACCCCCTGCTGCGGGCTCAGGTGTGGGTGGCGCTGGTGTCGGGGCTGGCGCTATTGCCCAACCAGCCCGGCAACCTGCGACTGCTGGAGCGCTACCGCGATCGCACCACCATTCCCGACTACGCGGTGAATGCGATCGCCAAGGCCACCCAGCTCAACCTGGTGGTGAACGTGCCCGACATCGCCCAGCTTCACCCCAACCGGGTGGCCAGCCGCGCCGATGTGTGCGCCGCCGTGTACCAGGCGCTGGTGCTACAGCTGCGGGCGGCGAGGATTGACAATCCGTTTATTGTGAGGCCGTAGGGGAGATGAGGGGTAGTTTTAAGTTTTGAGTGTTTAGTTTTGAGTTCTGAAGGGGGTTTAATTCAAAACTCAAAACTCAACATTTTCTAGACAGTGGCTTTTGCTAGGACGACTTTTCTAGGACGACGAGGAGGCGGGTGGCGAAGAGCTGGGGGAGGTGGTTGCAGAGGCGATCGATCGCCGTCATCAGCGGCAGCCAGGCGTTGGGGTAGAGCTGGGGTTTGGAGTAGCCGCCGGAGGCGACGTAGGAGATGGCGGCGTAGCGCTGGGTGGTGACGACTCGAAATCTGGTTAAGTCGTGGGGGCTGGTGGCTTTGAGAAACAGGCGGCTGGCGTTGCCCTGGGCGGCGTAGTAGTCAAGCTGGGCCGGATCCCACCCTGGGGGTGCATGCCACTGAATGGGCTGGTTGAGGGCCAGGGGTTCGGGGTGGAGGGCACCGTAGACCAGCAGGCCCAGCAGGCTGACGCAGGGCTCGAACAAAATTACCCGACCGCCGGGGGCCAGCACGCGATCGAACTCCTGGAGGGCGGTGCCGGGGTAGCGCAGGTGGTGAAACACGTCAAAGAGCACCAGGTTTGCCAGGCTGCCAGAGTCAAACGAGAGGGCGTAGGCATTCTCAACGCGATCGATCCAGGGGTTGGGGAAGATATCGGTGCGAAGGCAGCCGGGGATCACCCGCCGAATATCGGCCACCCCGGAACCCAGCTCGACGGTGGGCTGAGGCAGCGGAGCCAGATGGCGGGCAATGGCCTGGTGAAAGGTTTTGTAGATTGCCCGCAGCGCCGACTTCTGGTGCCAGGCGTCGGCATTTTTAAGAATTTCCTGATTGTGTCGGTCGATACTTTCCAGCGTCATGCCTGCGTCTGCCTCTCCCTTGAGCTTTGGCCTAGGCCCCATCATAGGCGGTCATTTCTGCTGGCCAGAGCAGTTGACCACAGGCCGTGGCTCTCCCCAGACCTCCGTCTATAGTAGGGTGGGCATTGCCCCCCCGCTACCTCTGGCCCTCCACTCCCAGGCATTCTCTCTCTATTAGTAAGGCATCAGATTCTCCATGCCACTGTCCTCCAGCCCCATCACCCAGCGACTTAGCCCTGGTAAATCTGCCCTCGCGCCCTACCTGGGGCTGAGCCTGTGGGTAGGCGTTGTGCTGCTGTTGCGTAGCCCCTTGCAAAGCCTGATGCCCCACGACGAGGGCTGGTACGCCCAGCAGGCCCGCTGGATTGTGGAAACCGGTGACTGGGTGACCCAGCAGTGGTGGGGGGCACCGGTGCACGATCGCATGATGGGCATCCAGTGGCTAATTGCCGCCTCCTACAAGCTGTTTGGGGTGAGTGAGTGGGCCGCCCGGCTGCCGGGGGCGATCGCCTGCTGGGGCGCGGTCATGCTCACCTATGCCATCGGGCGGCGGTGTCTGACGCCGCAGATTGCCCTGTGGGGCGCAGCCATTTTGGCGGCCACCCCCATCTGGATGCAGGCTTCGCGGCTGGCTATTCAGGATGTACCCCTGACGGCGCTGGAGCTGCTGGGCATCTGGGCGCTGCTGCAAGCGGAAACCAAACCTCAGCGGCGGGGCTGGGGATTTTTGGCGGGTAGCACCGTGGGCCTGGGCTTTATGCTCAAGAGCATTATGGTGATTCCGGTGGTGATCGCCCTGGGGCCATACCTGGTGCTGGAGCACCGCCGCCACCGCCACTTGCTCAACCCAGGAATATATCTGGGCCTGGTGGTGGGAATGGTGCCCGCGATCGCCTGGCTGGCCCTCAGCGTGCAGCGCTACGGCACCCTGCCCCTCGAGCGCACCTTTGGCCTGCTGGTCAACCTGGCCCAGGAAGACTTTCACAACGCTGGTTCCCTCTACTATTTTTGGAATATTCCCCTCAATGCCTTTCCCTGGCCGCTGCTGGCGGTACCGGGGGTGTGGCTGGGCTGGCAGTCGCCCTACCCGCGCAAGGCGCTGTGGCTGGGGTATCCACTGGTGCTGCTGACTCTGCTCACCCTGTTTAAAACCCGCACCTGGTACTACCCGCTGCAACTGCTGCCCTTTGGGGCCTTGCTGGCGGCGCTAACCCTGACCACCCTGGGAGCATTCTACAAGTCGCACCAGCACCGTCGGCTAGTCGCGGGTTTGACCTACCTGCTAGCCGGAATTGGGGCGGTGCTGGTGGTGGCGGGGGCGGTAGCGCTACTGCGACCCCAGGGGATGTTGTCCTGGGGAATTGTGGTAGAGGGGCTGTGGCGTTATGCCCTGCTGGCGATCGCGGCGGGGCTCGGCTGGCTAGTGCCTTTGGTCGCTTACCGGCGGCGAGCCCCCCGATCGCAAAGCGTCAAAAATACGGCTCTGTGGCAGGCGGGCTGGCTGCTGGGGCCATGGGGGGCGATCGCGCTGCTCTACACCACGGGCCTCTGGGGCAACTACAACCCCGATGTCAAGCTGGCTCTGACCACGCCCCCCATGCAGGAGATCGTGGCCCACAACCCGGTTCACGCCATTTTCAACAGCATCGGCCCCGGCGACGAAGATACGGTGCTGATCACCTTCTACACGCCGCAGCCCGGTAGCGCCACCGACAACTGGCAGACCCTGGCACCGGGCAGCTACGCCTGGGTTGCCGCCCCAGACCTGGGAACGCTGCCCACCGATACAATGCCCCTGGGCCAGGTGCGCGACTGGGTGCTGGTGCAGCTGCCTTAAGCGCTGTCTTAATCATTGGGTAAAGCCTCCGTAGAGTTGGCGGGAATCGGTGTTGTATTGGCTACCGCCAAGGGCAGTCTAGGAATAAGGTCAATGGCTGGCTACGGGCCGGTTGTTGGCCATGATTCTTTATTGCCCTAAGAGGTAAACTATGACTAAATTTGGGGTGAAGATGACAGCAACGGTGGCCCTGGGGGCGATCGCCCTGGCCAGTACCGCTGCTATGGCCCAGGCTCAGTCGCGCTCAGACTGGCTGAGCACTGGCGAAACCATTACCTACGAAGGTTATCTGCTGGCCGATGAGGCGGTGTTTGCCAGCTGCGACGACGACTGTAGCGATCTCGACCTATTTCTCTACGATGCCGAATCGGGGGAACTGGTGGCCTCTGACACGCTGATCGACGCGGTGCCTGGGGTAGTTGCCCCCTACGAGGGTAACTTCTTGATCGAGGTGGTAATGGCTAGCTGTAGCGTCGAACCCTGCGCCACCTGGACGGATTCGGACGCTGGGTTTTAGGGGAGAGCGCAATCTGCTTCAACGTTCTGAATAGTGCAAAAAGGCAGGGGCGATCGCCCCTGCCTTTTTTAGTGGCTCACGCTACCAAAGGAGCCCTATTCCCCGCATCCGTTAAATTTTCAGCGCTTTCTGTCGCTCGTTCTAAGAAAATACGCCATAGTTTGGGCAGTTAGCTTGTAGCGGCGGGGCAGCGGCAAACCTATGGAATTCGACGCAGGGCGGTTTTTTCGGGCCTGTAACCCCAGCAAAACCCTTAACCTCACCTCCCCCGCCGACAAGCAGTACTACATCGACTTTTCGGAGGTGCGGGGCAGCGATCTGGTGCAAGAGCTGAAGCGCACCATTACCCTGTCGGGGCAAGAGCCCACCTGCCAGTTGTTTACGGGCCACATTGGCTGCGGCAAATCGACCGAGCTTTCTCGACTTCTGCGCGATCTAGAGGCGGCGGGCTACCAGGTGGTCTATTTTGAGTCTACGGACGACCTGGATATGGGGGATGTGGACATTAGCGACATTCTCCTCGCCATTGCCAAGCAGGTGAGCAAAAGTTTGGAAGACGCTAAGCTGCGCCTGGCCCCCAGCCGCTTTCAGCAGCTGATCAAAAGCACCGCCGATCTGCTCAACTCTGAGGTGACGGGGCTCAAGATCAAAACTCCCGAAGTCGGCGGTCTCAAAGTTGGTGGCGACCTGGGTATCAGCGCTGAGGATGGCACCTATTCGCTGTCTTTGGGCATTGGCGAAATCACCACTAAGGCCAAAGACAGCAAGGACGTACGCGCCCTGCTGCGCCAGCACCTGGAGCCGCGCATCAAAACCATTCTCGACATTATCAATGGCGAGCTGATCGACACCGCCAACCGGCAGCTACTTGACCAGGGCAAAGCCGGGCTGGTGGTGATTGTCGATAACCTCGATCGCATCGACAACAAGCCCCGCGTGCAGGATCGCCGCCAGCCCGAGTACCTGTTTGTGGATCGGGGCGACCAGCTCAAGCAGTTGCGCTGCCATGTGATTTACACCATCCCTCTGGTGCTGTCGTTTTCTAACGAAAAAGAGAACCTGACCAATCGGTTTGGGGCTAGCCCCCAGGTGCTGCCCATGGTGCGTACTCAAAACCGCGATGGCAGCGCCTGCGAAGCGGGGCTAGAGGCGCTGCGCCAAATGATTTTGGCCCGCGCCTTTCCGGAGGTGTCTGCTGACCAGCGCCTGGATCAGCTGGGGCAAGTTTTTGACTCTACGGAAACCCTCGATCGCCTATGTTTGGCTAGCGGTGGCCACGTGCGAAATTTGCTGGTGCTGGTCAACGATTGCCTCAAGAAGGCTGACCCGCCCCTCACCCAGACCCTGCTCACCCAGGTGGTTAGCCTACGGCTGAGCGATCTGACTAAGGCGATCGAGGCCGAAGAGTGGGGCCTGCTGCGGGAGGTGCATCGCACCAAGGCGGTGCGGGGCGAAGGCGAGTATCAGGCGCTGCTGCGCAGTTTGTTTGTGTTTGAATATCGGGATGCGGGGCAAACCTGGTTTGACCTCAACCCTGTGCTACTGGCCGCTAAGGAACTCACGCCCGATGCCTGACGTTTCGCCCTCTGAGATCGATCGCCACAACCAGCAGGCGCTGGAAGAACTCTGCCGCCTGCTGCGGTTTTCGCAGGGCGAGTTTGAGCTGATTTTGGCGGTGTGCAACTCGACCCAGCAGCGGCAGGGGTTGGTGCAGCAGCTGCGGCAGCAGTGCAGCGTTTCCTTTGCCGAAATTACCCTTGAGCCCAGCACCACCACCCTCTTCACCACCATTCGCAGCGCCATCGGTAGCCCGCCCCCCGAGGCCCTGATGGTCTACGGGCTGGATGGGGTGCACGATCTGCAACAGCTGCTCACCGCCACCAACCAAATTCGCGAAGAGTTTCGCCAGTTTCCGTTTCCGCTGGTGCTGTGGCTTACCGACGACGGCCTCAAGCAGCTGATTCGCACGGCCCCAGACTTTTACACCTGGGCCAACGCCGTTACCTTTGCCACGCCGCCCGAGTTTTTTCTCGCCTTTTTAGATGAGCTGATTGCCGATGTTTGGCGGCAAGTGGTGGAATCGCGGGAAAACCGCTTTCTCAGCAACCAGGAGCTGGGCCTTACCCCCGGCTCGGCCCGCTGCCGAGAGTTGGAAATCAGCCTAGCAATCTTAGCTGATCAAAACATTGAGCTAAGCCCACCTCAATCGGCAGCATTGGAATTTGTGCAGGGCCGCATTACCGACAACAATACTGTAGAAGCTCGTGAACACTATGAACTTAGCCTGGCTCAGTGGCAGGCTTTGCTAGCTAATAACGGTCAGGAACCAAATCCTACTTGGCAAGAGAATGTGGGGTATACCCAATTTTATTTGGGTCTTTGGTGGGGCAACTATGCTGTTCGTCATCAAAGAGAGTTTCAGTGGGCCTGTAATCGAGCGCGGGAACATTGCGAGGCTGCTGTTGAAATCTTTGAGGCTGCCAATCGGCAAGATTTAGCCGCAAAATACATCAACTATTGGGCCTTGGCGCTGCACCGCCTAGAGCGTTGGGATGAGCTAGCTAATGTTGCCGCAAAGGCTCTCTCGTTGCATCAAGCCCAGCAAGATTGCTTCAGGATGGCTCGGGCCAAAGGCTTTTTGGCGGAAGTTGCCCTCAATAAACAGGATTGGCTAACGGCTCAAAGCCAGGCAGAAGAAGCCCTAACGTTAATTCATTTAATTGATTGTTCTCTCCTATCGCCCATTAAGTCTGTCAGTGAAACCACCCTAGACCTTACTTCCCCAACTGATGAGGCTTTTTACGCCTGGGTCAATAGTTTCCATCGCAGTTGGTATTTATTCTCGTTGGGCAAGGCACAACTGGGTCAGGGGCAGGTTGATGCTGCTATTCAGACATTAAAGCAGGCTAAAACCGTTACCCAGCCAGAGTATGACCCCAAGCTCTTTAGCGGTGTGCTGGAGTACTTGCGGCAGGGATATTTTCGTCAGGGTAATTATCTGCAAGCCTTTGATACTAGGCGAGAAAAAGAAGCGCTCGAAAGCCGATTTAATTACAGAGCCTTTGTCGGTGCGGGGCGACTTCAGCCCAAGCAGCAGGTTACCAACCCGGCCCTGCCGACGGGCACCCACGGCCCCGATCTGATCATGGCCTCGGGGCGTAAGCACGATGTTCGGCGGCTGATTACCAGGCTAGAGCGGGATGAGTATGTGCTTACCGTTGTCTATGGGCCTTCGGGGGTGGGCAAAAGCTCGTTGATTGAGGCGGGGCTGGTGCCGACTCTAGAGCAGCAGCGATTTGGGGGGCGGCGGGTGGTGCCCGTGCGGCTGTGGAGCTACAGCAACTGGGCAGAGGATTTGCTGGCTGCTCTCCCCTCCTGGGAGGAGCCGGGGGTGAGTCAAACCCTTGATGCCGAAAACATTATTGATACCGAAGACTTACCCATCCCACCCTCTGAAGCTCCATTCCCCCCTTTCTCAAGGGGGGCTATGGGGGATCTCGATCGAGAAGCTTCTACGGAGGAAATGCTTACTGATACCGAAGTCTCACCCACCCCGTCCTCCAGGCACTCCTCCGAGGAGGGGAGGATTTTAGCGGTGCTGCGGCAGCAGGCCCAGCGGAACCGGGCAATGGTGCTGATCTTTGATCAGTTTGAGGAGTTCTTTTTTGCCTGCGAACAACCGGCGGATCGCCTACGGTTTTATACCTTTTTGTGCGATTGCCTGAGCACGCCGTATGTCAAAGTCATTTTATCGCTGCGGGAAGACTACACCCACTACTTGCTAGAGTGCAACCGCCTAACTGACCTGGCGATTATTGACAACAACATTCTCGATAAAAAGTGGCTCTACTACCTGGGCAACTTTAGCCCCACCGATGCCACGGGGGTGATTAATGACCTGACCCAGCCCACCCCCTACGCCCCGGACCCGGACCTAGTGGAGCGGGTGGTGGCGGATCTGGCGGCGGAGGCGGGAGAAGTGCGCCCGATTGAGCTGCAAATTGTGGGCTCTCAGCTTCAGGCGGAGGGGATTGCGACGCTGGCTGAGTACCAGGGCTGGCCCCATACCGAAACCAGCATTAAAGCGGCCCTGGTGCAGCAGTACCTGAATGATGTGGTGCAAGACTGTGGCCCAGTGGCCCACCAGCAGTTGGCGAATCTGGTGCTATATCTGCTGACGGATGACAAGGGCACGCGCCCTCGCAAAACCAGGTCTGAGCTGGCTAATGAGTTGCAGGTGTTGACGGCTCAGGCGGCGGTGGATGTGGCCCCCTTTGGGCTGGTGCTGCAAGTGCTGACGGAGTCGGGGTTGGTGATGCATTTGCCCGAGGCACCAGCAGATCGCTATCAACTGGTGCACGACTATTTGGCAGCGTTTTTGCGCTCGTCGCAACAGCCGTTGATGGCCCAATTGGCCCAAGAGCGGCAGATGCGGGTGGCGGCAGAGCAGCAACGGTTTGAAGAACAGCGTAAGCGGATTGAGGCAGAGCGGCAAAAGCTTAGGCAAACTCGCTTAGCGGCGATAGGGTTAGGGGCACTGGCAGCTGTGTCAACGGGGGTTGGTGCCTTTGCCTGGGTACAGCAGCAGCAAGCGCTAACGGGCAAAATTAATGCTCAAACGTTAGCCGACAGCTTAGCTATGGAGACCTATCTAGAAGCAGGTTTGGAAGAAGCTGCCGTAACCCAGGCCATGCTCACAGGGCAGGCCTTGCAAAGTAGTAATGCAACCCGTCTGGAGCCTCATACCCGATTTCGAGCTATATCGTCAATACGAGAAGTAATGTACGGGGTTAAAGAGCGCGAACGCTTAATTGGCCACAGCGATTGGGTCACGAATGTGGCCTTTAGCCCCGACAGCGAGACTTTGGCTACTGCCAGTTATGACCACACAGTGAAGCTGTGGAGTCGGCAAGGGGAGGAGTTGCAAACCCTTCCTTCGGAACGCTTTGCGAGCAATGGTCACAGCGATATTGTTTGGGATGTGGCCTTTAGTCCTGACGGAAAGACTATAGCCACCGCTAGCGCTGACCAGAGTGTCAAGCTATGGAACCGGCAGGGGGAGGAGTTGCAAACCCTAAAAGGTCACAGTTCTGTTGTCGGTAGGGTGATCTTTAGCCCCGACGGAAAGACTATAGCCACCGCTAGTGATGACCAGAGTGTCAAGCTATGGAACCGGCAGGGGGAGGAGTTGCAAACCCTAAAGGGCCACAATGCTGGTGTTTGGGGTGTGGCGTTTAGCCCTGATGGTGCGACCATTGCCACCGCCAGTGCTGACCAAAGTGTCAAGCTATGGAACCGGCAGGGGGAGGAGTTGCAAACCATCAAAGGCCACAGTGCTGGTGTCAGTAGTGTGGCCTTTAGCCCCGACGGTGCGACTATTGCCACCGCTAGTCATGACCAGAGCGTGAAGCTGTGGAACCAGCAGGGGGAGGAATTGCAAACCATCAAAGGCCACAGCGATTGGGTCAATAGCGTAGCCTTTAGCCCCGACGGCGCGACTATTGCCACCACCAGTTATGACCAAAGCGTGAAGCTGTGGAACCGCAAGGGAGATGAACTACAAACCCTAAAAGGCCATACAGCTGGAGTTACTGAAGTAGCTTTTAGTCCAGATGGCGAAACGATTGCCACCGCCAGTACAGACCTGACTGCCAAGTTATGGAAGTGGAAAGGGGAGGAGTTGCAAACCCTCAAAGGCCATAGCGATTGGGTCAATAGCGTAGCCTTTAGTCCTGACGGCAAGACTATTGCCACCACCAGTGATGACCAAAGCGTCAAGTTATGGAACCGGCAGGGGGAGGAGTTGCAAACCCTCAAAGGCCATAGCGATTGGGTCAATAGCGTAGCTTTTAGTCCTGACGGCAAGACTATTGCCACCACCAGTGATGACCAAAGCGTCAAGCTGTGGAGTAGAGACGGAGAGGAATTGCAGACTCTCAGAGGTCATTTCAAGGAAGTCAACTTTGTGGCCTTTAGCCCTGACAGTAAGACTATTGCTACTGCCGGCGGAGACAATACAGTGAAGTTGTGGAGTAGAGACGGAGAGGAATTGCAAACTCTTCGAGGCCATAGTGCCGCAGTCTTCGGAGTAGCCTTAAGCCCAGATGGCGAGACTATCGCTACTGCCAGCGGGGACAACACCGTGAAGCTATGGAGCAGAGATGGCAAGGAGTTACAAACTCTTCAAGGTCACGCTGATTATGTCAACAGCTTAGCTTTTAGCCCAGATGGCGAGACTATCGCTACTGCCAGCGGGGACAACACAGTAAAGCTATGGAGTAAAGACGGCAGGGAATTAAAAACTTTTCGAGGTCACATCGCTCCAATTTTATACCTTGCTTTTAGCCCAGATGGCGAGACTATCGCTACTGCCAGCGGGGACAACACCGTGAAGCTATGGAGCAGAGATGGCAAGGAGTTACAAACTCTTCAAGGTCACGCTGATTATGTCAACAGCTTAGCTTTTAGCCCAGATGGCGAGACTATCGCTACTGCCAGCGGGGACAACACAGTAAAGCTATGGAGTAAAGACGGCAGGGAATTAAAAACTTTTCGAGGTCACATCGCTCCAATTTTATACCTTGCTTTTAGCCCAGATGGCGAGACTATCGCTACTGCCAGCGGGGACAACACCGTGAAGCTATGGAGCCACCAAGGGGAGGAGCTTCAAACCCTTCAGGGCCACAGTAATGCAGTCAGGGGTGTAGCTTTTAGCCCAGATGGCAAGACTATCGCTACTGCTAGTGCGGACAATACCGTGAAGCTGTGGGATTTTCAGCTAGATAATTTAATAGCTAAAGGTTGTAACTGGCTGAGTACGTACTTTATTAAGCAATCCCCAGAGTCATTAATAGAATTACCAACATGCCAAGAACGTGACCCCTCGTTACGGGTGGCGGCAGCATCCATGCTAGTGACTCAGGGCGAAAAACTAGCCCGCTATGGCAACCTTAAGCGAGCCAAAGAACTATTTCAACAAGCGATCGCTTGGGATAGCAGTCTTGCCATTGACCCAAAGACCAAAGCTCAAAACCTTGCTCAGGCTCAGACCTTAGTTGACAAGGCAGAAGAACTCGCCCAGGCAGGAAAAATTTCTGAAGCAACTGCTAAGTTAGCCGCTGCTAAGCCGCTAGATTCCGCTCTAGACTTTGAACCCGAAACCCGAGCCAAAGAACTAGCGGTGCAGGAATATTTGGCTAAGGGCAATCAACTCGTTAACGATGGCAAAGTGGCAGCAGCCGTAGCAGCCTACCGCCAAGCTGAGACCCTGAACCTGAAAAGTAGTATCTCAGCCTTTGACTGGAAAGAGCTTTGCTGGGTTGGCAACACCTATAACCAAGCAGAAGCCGTCATGTTCGCCTGCGAAAAGGCTGTGGCTCTAGATTCAGAGAATGGCGACATCATCGCCAGTCGCGGCTTAGCCCGTGCCCTAACCGGCGATACCCAGGGGTCCATCGCTGACTTCCGAGCCTCCATCGAATGGACATTTGATGAAGAAGCTAAAGCTCAGCGCCAGAGGTGGATCAATGCCTTAGAAAAAGGCGAAACCCCTTTTACCCCCCAAGTGCTTGAATCCCTCCGGTAGAGGCATACTGCCAAAGGCAAGCCAACGCCTCGACGCTAGTGCGTCGAGGCATATCCCACAAAACAAACAGCATGCTCTCAAACCTCTAGCTGTTCCTCTGCAACGGCCTCTGGTTCCTTTGCACCAGCTTGACCTTACTCTGTAACGGCCCCCTGTTTCTTTGTACCGGCCTGCCGTTACTCTGTAACAGCCTCCCGATACTCCATACCGGCCTCGTGTTTCTTTGTACCGGCCTGTCATTACTCTGCAACGGCCCTTTGTTTCTTTGCGCCAGCGTTTCGTTTTTTTGCACTGGCCTCTCGTTACTCTGTACCGACCTGCCGTTATCTCTGCACCACTATGCCCAAAGCCTCCTCTCAAGCGGCAGCGATCGCCCTCAGGGGTAACACCCTCCGTACTGCCACCGACCCATCAAAATGCCCTTGCCGCCAGCCTTTGCGTCTGCCCCATCGACGAAAAGTCACTCCCTTTACGTAGGGCTTGCTGAATAAGTCAGGATCCTTAATACATGGTCATTTCAGGCGATAAACTCCAAGATAAGTGCAAGGTCATTTAACGAGTTTTCGACGTTTCAGCCGATTTAACCTTGCACTTACCTATCGACAAAACCTGAAAATTCAACGTGTCTCCGTTGGTTCAGCCCTAGAATTGCGTGATTTGATTTTTTCAGCAAGTCCTACATAACCCCGCTCAACTGGGGCCAAAACAACACAGACTATCCAACCCCAATCCGCGAAAACCCAGGTCTCGCTCGATTACAGCGATCGCTACGCTCAAAGAGCAGTTTCAGTAGGGTCATCTAACCTCATGCCTCGCCAAAAACGCACCTCCAAATACCTCACCCTGGCCGAAAGACGGAACGCGGGTACCCAGTCCATTGCCAAAGACCTCGACCTGGGCAACGGCATCACCACCACCGCCTATACCCAAGCGATCGAAGACCTGCGCCAGAAGCTCCACGACTACAACGAATCCCTCTCCCTAGTCGATCAGGCCGCCAACGCCGTTCAAGACGCCGAGCAGGTTGTCCGCGACTTTTCGGAGCGTATTTTACTGGGGGCGCCACCCGCTACGGCAAAGACAGCGACGAATACGAAATGGCCGGGGGTGTGTGAAAGAGCGATCGCAAGCGCCCCGCCCGCAAACCCAAGCTGGCGGCGTAACGCCAAAACGGCAGCTTTCTCCCTTTGGGAGACGCAAAACGAACGACTCCGCTCAGCCACCATCCCCTAAAATTTAGTGCAGCAGCAGAGGTGAGAGAAGTCGAACTTCCCTCGCCCCTGCTCGTTTTGAGGCTTATTGGAAAAAAGCGTTACAACAGGATCAGCGATACATCTATGCCCACAGTTTTATACTTGCGGGGGTGGCGCTTTCACTTTTACTCAAATGAAGGAAGTGAGCCCATTCACATTCATGCCCAAAAAGGGGAACGAGACTGTAAGTATTGGCTGGATGTAGATGCCTACGAAATTCGTGAGGCGTACACCTACAATCTGTCAGCACGCGATACTAGAGAAGTCCGTAAAATTATCTTGCAGCATTTTGATGACATCGTAGAGGCTTGGGACTCTGCTTTTGGAGGTAATCATGACTAAGCAGCATGAGATCGAGAGCTTAGCGTTTGATGGTGATTGGATGACCTTAGGCGTAGATCAGCGAGTTTATCGACTGCCGCTAGCTCAGGTTTCAAAACGGCTATTACAGGCATCCGCAGCAGATCGCAACATCTACCGCATTGCTCCATCGGGCTATGGCATTCACTGGCCCACCTTGGACGAGGATTTGTCGATTAACGGGTTACTCAAGCTAGCCAAGGCTCAGTCACAGGCCTTAGAAACGCACTGACCATCTGGTGTAAATTAGCCAGCAGAGATGGTTTGGTTTGCAGGCGGATGCTGCTCTAGCACCTTGGCCAGGTACTTGCCGGTGTAGGAGCCCTGCACCTGGGCCACCGTCTCGGGGGTGCCCACGGCGATCAGCTCGCCGCCGCGATCGCCCCCTTCCGGCCCCAGGTCAATGATCCAGTCGGCGCAGCGAATCACGTCCAGGTTGTGCTCGATCATCAGCACCGAGTTGCCCTTGTCCACCAGGCGCTGCACCACGTCCAGCAGCTTGTGCACGTCGTAGAACGACAGGCCGGTGGTGGGCTCGTCAATTAAATAAAGGGTTTTGCCGGTGGAGCGGCGGGCCAGCTCCGAGGCCAGCTTCATGCGCTGGGCCTCGCCGCCGGAGAGGGTGGGGGCGGTCTGGCCCAGGCGAATGTAGCCCAGCCCCACATCGACCATGGTTTGCAGCCGGGCCTGGGCCTGGGGAATATTCTCGAAAAAGACCAGGGCCTCCTCGGCGGTCATGTTCAGCACGTCGGAGATGGTTTTGCCCTTGTAGGTGACCTGCAGGGTGTCGCGGTTGTAGCGCGCCCCTTTGCACACCTCGCACTGCACGTACACGTCGGGCAGAAAGTTCATCTCGATCACGTTGACGCCCTGGCCGCCGCAGGCCTCGCAGCGCCCGCCCTTGACGTTGAAGGAAAACTGGCCCGCCTTGTAGCCCCGCGCCTTGGCCTCGATGGTCTCGGTGAACAGGTTGCGGATCACGTCGAAGACGCCCGTATAGGTGGCGGGGTTGGAGCGGGGGGTGCGGCCAATCGGCGACTGGTCGATCACGATCACCTTGTCCAGGGCCTTCAGTCCCTCCAGCTTGTCGAGGTGCTTGGGAAAGGGCACCTTGCTGCCAAAGTGGTGCTGCAGGGCGGGGTAGAGCAGCTCGTTGATCAGGGTGGATTTGCCCGAGCCGGAGACGCCGGTGATGCAGACCAGCTCGCCCAGGGGAATCTCCACATCCAGGTGCTTGAGGTTGTTGCGGTGGGCGTTTTTGAGGGTCAGCGATCGCCCGTTGCCCGGTCGCCGCTGGGCCGGGGTGGGGATGGCCTGCCGCCCGGACAGGTAGGCTCCGGTGAGGGAGTTTTGGGCATTCATCAGGGCGTTGAGGTCGCCCTCGGCCACAATGGCACCGCCGTGGATGCCCGCCCCCGGCCCGATATCCACCAGGTGGTCGGCGGCGCGGATCGTGTCTTCGTCGTGCTCCACCACGATCAGGGTGTTGCCCAGGTCGCGCAGGCGGTGCAGGGTGTTGAGCAGGCGATCGTTGTCGCGCTGGTGCAGGCCAATGCTGGGCTCATCCAGCACGTAGAGCACCCCGGTGAGGCCAGAGCCAATCTGGGTGGCCAGGCGAATGCGCTGGGCCTCGCCCCCCGAGAGCGTCATGGCGGTGCGGTGCAGGGTGAGGTAGTCGAGGCCGACATCCATCATGAACTGGAGCCGGGCGCGAATCTCTCGCAGCACCAGCGCCCCGATCTGGAGCTGCCGGGCCGAGAGCTTGGGGGCGGTGCTGGCCTCGCCCGACTCCTCTTCGCCCACCAGCTGGCGAATGCGCTTCAGGCACTCGCGAATGGAGACATTGGTGAGGTCGCTGATCGAGTGGGGGCCAATGCGCACGGCGTTGGACTCGGGCTTGAGCCGGGTGCCGTGGCAGACTTCGCAGGTCTGGTCGATCAGGTACTTTTCCAGTTTTTGCTTGTGCAGCTCGGAGGTGCTGTCTTTGTACTGGCGCTCGAGGATGGGCAGCACCCCCTCGTACTGGCGGTGGTAGCCCTTGCGATCGCGGTAGCGCGAGTCCGACTCGATGTAGATCTTCTCCTCGCTGCCGTGGAGCACAATGTGCTGCTGCTCGGGGGTGAGCTGGTCCCAGCGGCTCTGGATCTCAAAGCCAAAGGCCTGGCCGACGCTGTAGAGCAGGGAGAAATAGTAGGTGTTGTCTTTTTCAGACCAGGGGGCGATCGCGGCGTACACCGGCAGGGTGGGGTCGGGCACCACCAGGTCGGCGGAAAACGTGCGCAGGCTGCCCAGCCCGTGGCAGTGGGGGCAGGCCCCGTAGGGCGAGTTGAAGGAAAACAGCCGGGGCGAGAGTTCCTCCATCACCGCGCCGTGCTCCGGGCAGGCGAAGTTTTCGGAGAACACCAGCTCCCGGGGCAGACCGTAGCTGGCCTCGGGTTCCGCCGCCCGCAGCTCGGCCTGGGGCAGGCGATCGCTGAGGGACACCACATTGTCAGCCGGGGTCTCGGCGGTCTGGGGCCGGTCGGCCAGAATCTCAATCACCGCGATGCCTTCGGAGCGCTTCAGACAGGTCCGCAGCGAGTCAGCCAGGCGATCCTCCAGGCCTGCTTTTTTGACCAGGCGATCGACCACCACCTCAATGCTGTGGCTGTAGTTTTTGTCCAGCTCGATGTTGTCGGTCAGCTCCCGAATTTCGCCGTTGACCCGCACCCGCACAAACCCCTCCGAGGCCAGGCTGGAGAGCAGCTTTTTGTGGGTGCCCTTTTTGCCCCGCACCACCGGGGCGAGAATCTGGAAGCGGGTGCGATCGGGCAGCTCCATGATCCGATCGATCATCTGGTCGATGGATTGCGGGGAAATGCTGCGATCGCAGTGGGGGCAGTGGGGATCGCCCGCCCGCCCGTAGAGCAGCCGCAGGTAGTCGTAGATTTCCGTCACCGTGCCCACCGTAGAGCGGGGGTTGTGGGAGGTGGATTTTTGGTCAATGGAGATGGCCGGGCTGAGTCCCTCGATCGCATCCACATCGGGCTTGTCCACCTGGCCGAGGAACTGGCGGGCGTAGGCGCTGAGCGACTCGACGTAGCGGCGCTGCCCCTCGGCAAAGATGGTGTCAAAGGCTAAGGAGGACTTGCCCGACCCCGACACCCCGGTGAACACGATCAGCTGGTTGCGGGGAATCTCCAGGTCCAGGTTTTTCAGGTTGTGCTGGCGGGCCCCCCGAATGCGGATGACGTTATCGTCGAGGGCAGCGTGGTGGTGGGCGAGGCCGGTGTGCTGATTGCCGTTGGTGGACGCTCGGCCCTGGCTAGAGGCAGCGGTTTTCTTAGCGGAAGCGTCCGATTTGGGCATGTCTGGGGGCTTAGTGACAACGCATGTACCAATTTAACGTTATTCTATTGTTTCTATCTAGCCGAACGGGTACGGTTGGCCCCTATGGGGTTGGCTGTAGGGCGATCAGGATGAACGCCAGCGACCCGAACAAAAGTAGCACCAAGCCCACTATCACCAAAAATTCTGTCCAATAGAATTTGTTCATAGCAGTGCGATCGCCCTTTGAGCCCGCCGTGGGTTCGCTTCGATGTAGCCGACCAAAACCTTTAAATCCTGATGCCCAGTGATCGACTGCAAGGTCTTCAGGTCTACCCCCTTCTCAGAGAGCCGAGTGATCAGCGTACGCCTAAAACTGTGCGTGCTGTAGCCCTTGTGATCGAGCCCAGCCCGCTCCAGCGCTCGGCGTAGAAAGTTGTCGCATGCTTGAAACGACATCGGCCCCAGTTCGCCTGGGAAGAGCGGCCCATCGATCGGCGGCGCGTAGGCCGCCAGCAGTTCCCCAAGCGTTGGATGGGTTGGGCATTCTCTAGTTCTGCGTACGCCCCCCGGCGCGGCCTTCCGCGTGCGAGCCCTGAAGGTGATGAATGCCCTAGGTCGGCCATGTAGGTCGTAAACGTCTGCTACGTCCAGCTGCCGAACCGCCCCCATGCGCTCCCCTGTCCATCGGGCAATATCGAACATCAGGCGATGCTTAGGGTTTTCAATTTGTTTACGCAGCTTAACCAAATCGGCGTCGGTGAAGATCGACGCTTTGCCGTGGCGGTGATTTTTTGCCAATTTTCAGATTCAATTCCTTTGATGGTTTACCCCGCTATCAGGAAAAGCATCAAAGTATTGCCTCGTAAACTACCTGTGATTATGCCCACAACCCTTTAAGAATGGCTATTACAGGATTTTTAATTATTAATGACTTTTACCCAAAAGCTCATCTTGCCGCCGTGCGCGTGCGTGGCCTAGAACTGGGCTAGTTTCTCAATAGCAAAAATCATGACGGCTTACAACCCCCGTAACGACTCTCCCACCGGAATCATCACCCTGGAACAGTCGATCCTGCACCAGGGCATGTTGGCTCAGACATTGCACGGCAATGACACCTACAACGAGCTGGGCGGCGGGTTGTTAGAGCGCTTTGCCCAAGTCTCGATCATCCAGTCGGCTAACCAGGACATTCGCGCGATCGTAAGATGTGCCGTCATTCTTAGCCCTGAGTACGTCACTGGGGCTCAAAAGCTCTGGATGTATGCTCAGCCCTGGGCCTCTGCCACTGTGCCGCCAACCTTCAAGGTTGACTAATTAATGGCTGAGTACATTCCCCCTCGCTACAGCGACCCCAACTATCTGGGCTACGACGATTTTGAAAAGCAGCTGCTCAAACGGGGCATCATTGAGAGCTACTACGAGAAAGCCTACACAGAAGCCGCTGGCGAAGCGTATATCAAAGCAGCCAATCAGCAGGCATTCAAATATTCTGAGGCCCGTAGAGCCGTTGCTGAGGCACTGGGCAGTCAGCACACTATTCCCGCCGCCGATGTTGTTGTCCCCCAGGCGGCCCCCGGCGTTGTTTCCAGCACTGGGGCCAAGGCGATCGCCAGCGCGGCCCGCTCAACTGGTGCACAGTCGGCCCGCGTGCTCAAAACAGCGGCTGAACAAACGGCCATGGAACTGGCCACCAATCCTAAGACTGTCGCGGCGGCCCTGCCAATGGTTGGGGCTGTGGCTGCTGGTGTCTTTGAGGCGGCGGGGAGTCGGGCAGCGGGGCGATCGTGGGGGGATTCTGTCTCTCGGGGCATAGGTGGTGCAGTTGGCGGCACGTTTGGGGCAAATGCGGGAGCCGCCGCCGCCGCCGCTGGGGGGTTCAACCCCGTGCCTTCTGCGGCAGCGGTTGTTGGTGGGGCACTCGTCGGGGAGCGGGCGGGTGCTGCTGCTGGCTCGGTGGTGTGGAGCGGCATTACTGGCCGAGTTCCAGGCACTATTCCCTGGGCTTTTAGAAAAGTGCTGGATCGCCTCCCCAACCCCTTTGGCCGTGAAGATAGAGGCGATGATTTACCAGCTGAAAACCCTACATTCAAACAGCAGGGAGAGGATGTTTTATCAGCCCCCCCCTTCACGGGCGGGCAAAGCTCTGGGGTCGGCTATTACGTCACCTATCAATGGAACAGCGTAGGGGTGGGTGGACAAACCCTAGAGCCCCCCATCATCCAGACAGCAATTGCTGGCGGCAGCGGTTTTCCTGGGCCGATCAGAGGGGTCGAAATTAGAGGCGTGCAAGGTGCTCTCAGTTTCATACTTCGCTATGGTCAGGGGCAAGAGGCCGAGCTTAGAAATAGTTCAGCAAGCCAAGGTGATTACAGAAACGCCAAAATCGTTTCTGTGTCGAGGGCTGACGGCCTCCCCGACACAGGCGGCAATCCCTCAGGCGAAACTGCGCCTCGACCTGAAACCGCGCCTCGACCCAGATCGCCTATCTATACTCCCCAACCCGCCCGGCCCAGCAATACTCCACCGGCATCAAACCCAGCCACACCCAACCCCCCAGCGTCGCCCGGCGATCTAGAGGAAACGCCGCGCCCATTTGCTCCTACTCGCACTCCGGGAGGCAGTCCGGCCCCCTCTCCTGTGGAGCCAGCCGAGCCCAAACCTGTTTCGCCCCTGGGCAGCTCCAGCACAGTTCCTAATCCATCTAGCAGCACCAATCCGGCTCGCAGTGATAGTGCTAGTAGTGCCCCGGCTACTCCGGCCCGCGATACCGATAAAGACACCGGCACAATCAAAATTGGCAACCCAGAAAACAGCGGGCAAATCTTCAAAATTCCTGGCTACCCCGACCTAAACCCAGGTGAAACACTTGAGCTAGAAGATACCGAAAGCAATCGGGCGATCGTTCGCGCCATCTACGCCGCCTTGGCCGGAACAATTGTTGGGGGCGGCATTATTGCGGCGAGGAAAGTTGCTGAGGTCAATAAAACCTCGACTACTCCAATACAACCACCCAAAGCACCGCCGCCCCAGAATCCGCCCGACACTGGCTGTCGGTGTAATAATCCGGTTCTCTCTAAACTGGATGAATTTGAGAAAAAGTTAGGCTTAAACAATATTGTTAGCGGTGCTGGCGATGCTTCTGTAATGGCCTACCTGCAAAAGATGCAGGCGTTTGCCGAAAAAGCCTGGCGGGCAACTCAAATGCAAAAAGTGTTGGACGTGCTGACATTTATCGGCGTCATGCACAACGTTTCAATGCTGAGTCGTGATGTGGGCGAGACTTTTATGGAGTTGGTAGGTCAGGGTATTCAAGCTGCTGGCATTCGAGATGAAGAAGGCGATGTAATTGACGTGCCCGAGGTAATTGGAGATGCTACCGAGAGCTTTTTAAGACGAGTTTTGGGCAGCGATCGCTACGACGGTATCAACGAAGCGTGGAACAAGGCCAATCGAATTGTTAGCAGCGCTAGCGCAATAATTTGGACTGTTCGCAGCATCAGCGACGCATCTCTAGACCTGATGGAATGGATCGGCGAGAACACGGGCCGCATCGGCAATGCTCTAAAACGATGGGGAGTAGTGGGAGAGCGAGACTACCCCTGGATGAGCGAATCGGCCAAGGCTCAGCACCGCCTGAGGAACCGTTTTTCTCGACTTACAGACACTTTAGACAATGTAGAAGACCGGATCTCTAACCTAACTGTAGCCACCTCCGCAGCAATTGAAATTCAAGAGGAATTTAATGAGTTAGGAGAAAACTGGGGTCGGTTCAAAGAATCTGTCGAAGAAGGTGTGCCCGACCCCTGGTTAGACAACCTCCCCCTAAAAGCGGCTTATGACGAAGCCAAAGAGGCTTCTAGCGATATTCCCGATGTTCCGCCCTCTGCTTCTCAAAAAGGTTAAATCATGCCCAACCCCGACTACCCCAGCGTTCCTCAGTCTATGCCGGAAGAGGATTTACAAACGGTCATTCGCCGCTGGCAAAATCGTGAACTACGCGAATATTTCTCAGATTTTGGCGTTGATAACAATTGGGATCCTGACCTGACCACGCCCCGAGGAAAGCTAGCTAACGTGCTGCGCCACGCTGACGAAGACACCTACATGATCACAATGCTGAAATGCTGGTTTTTTGAGCACATCAAAAGTCAAACTTACCGCGTGCCCTACTACGGCATTCCGGTCAGCAGCTTTCAGGAGAGCCGCAAATTTCAGCCTCAAATCAAGCTTTACTTCCAAGAGGATCTGGAAGACGTCGAACCAGGGTACCCACCAGTGGCAGGCGAAATTGGCTTTCGGCTGATGAACTACACCACCACCAGCCTGACGCCGAGCGCTGCCGAGATTCTAGCCAACCGGGTGCGGATCGCCTTTGGTGACGGCGGGCGGGGCTACCTGTGGCGCAAAGGCAAAGACATGGCTACCTACACCGACTGGGGCAAAGGCTATCAGTTGCAGCTACTCATCCGATCGAAAGCGGAAGCACGCGAGGTCATCAATAAAGTCCTCGACATCCAAAACGATGCTCCTGACTGGAAGAAGATGAATTACAGCGAGAATGAAGAACCAATGGAGGCTTACCCCACTATTCCTGACCGCGAGATGATTTACGGCGAGCTTCGCCGCGAGGCCCGCCGTCGCCCTGTGGCTAGCTGCCGGTTCCAATACGCCCTGCTGCACCTGCACGGCGTGGCTGCTCCCATCGTGCTTTACGACCGCTCCTACACCTACAGCACGGCTCTGGTGACGGCAAACTAGGCTCGTAATTGTAGGAAAGGTTAAACCTTTCCGGGAATTGAAACTGATCAATTTTGATGGCTAAAACTGGTGCAGACGTTTTATAGGGGGCCGTATGGGCAGCCGACCAAGGAATTTTTGGGTATTGCGCGGTGCGCGCGGTGTTGAGGCCCGCGATCGCCTGATCGACTATTACAAGGGGACATTGACTCGAGAGAGCAAAATTGGCCAAGGCGACCCCCGTCCCGACTTTGTAAATCTCTACTTGGATCCGTTTTCTCTGCCGCTGGCCACCGATCACACCATGCGCGACACGGCCTTGGCCCCGGCCTGGAATACCCTGCGGGCGATCGCCCCTACTCAGCAGCACGTAACCGCCACCCTGGGGACTGACACTCCTGTGCGCGTTAAGTCCTACAAGGCTCCGCGCATCACCCGCATCCAGCTGGATCGTACGGGCACCCTGAAGCGCTCAGAGATCACCAACCTGCAATACCTGAAGTATGACCATACTTCGATGTCCATCCCTTTCGGCAAAAACCTGACCAACGACACCGTTGCGGGTGTGGCCGCTGAGCTGATCGCTGCCTACACCACGGCCCCCGGCTTCTCCGCTCGACTGATTCCTGAGCGGGCCTAAGGGAGTAGCATGGCTGACTTTTTAGAGCCACTGCTGCCCATCGTTAACTCTGACCCGGACATGAGCCGGGCGGAGTTGACCCAGGCCTGCGAGGATGCCTTGCTGCGGGCCAAGGTGTTAGAGGACTACCTCCGAGGCGATCGCCCCGAGGATGACTTCAACGACCTGCTGAGAGAGGAGCGCTGGGACGTAGACGCCTACTGGCGAAATGCAGAATGCGCCGTAGACAGCTTTATTCAAGCCGGAATTGTGCCGGAAGCGTTGGAGTTTTTAGACAGTGGGCTGGTCATCCCTCGGTACGGTAACGCCTAGCTTCGACTGGCGATTTTACCCTCAGCCCTGCATTGGGACGGCAGCTATCCGCATCACCCAAACCTACACTCCTGGTGAAGTGACATGGCGTAACCGCCTATATTTGGCCGAGTTCTACGGCACCCCAGACGGAGAAACCCGCTTTTTACGAACCATCCGCGCCGGTACCACTCCTGAAGTGCACGAGCTGCGAGTGCCGGAGGCGTTGGAAGCGGCAGGCTATATCCTCAGGCATTTTGCCATTCGCCACAATTGGAACGGAGTCTCAGAGGTGGCTAACTGGCGAGTTACCCTGTCTGAATTTCTGGGTGAGACGGATGCAGATGTGACCTTTGACGGTGGGGAGTATTGATGAGCCGATACAGGATTCGCAGAACTCCCAACAGCGGGCCGCCCGAGGGCCTTTTATTTGGCGAGCTGGCTTACAGCGACGGCGACCAGCAGCTCTATGTCGGCAGGCCCTCACCGGCTCCCCCGGCCACCTTTGGCGGCAACCCCACCGACTACGGCCCGGCGATCGCCACCCTCACCACCAGCGACGCGGCCCAGGCCGCCGCCCTCGCCACCCTCCAGGCGCAGACCGTGACCTACGGCTTTACCTACGACCAACAGGATGAGCCCTCATCCCCAGCGGTTGGGAGCACATGGCGTGAGCGTTCCTCCGGCGGGCTGATTGTGGCTGAATGGGAATGGAGCGGGAGTCTGTGGCTGAGCATCAGAACATTTAGTAGGCCATTTACGGTGCTGGCAAGCGGCAATACGTTTACGGCTGTTGCTGTCACGGCTGAACTGCTAGATCCGGCAGGGGCATATCTGTACATGGGCTTTAGAGGCACCGCCTGGGCAAACGCGCTCACTAACAGTAGTAATTACTGGCAGCTGAGAGCACAGGCAAACCGTCGCAGCCCAAGCTCTGACTCAGTTACGGACGGCAATGCCTATGTAACGCTGGCCAACGCCACTCCCGCTACGGTGAATGTCGAGGGGCAGTCTGTTGTAAATCTGCAAGCCAGTGAGGTGTTCCAGTACCCCAGTGGACTTGTTGGGTTCAGACTGTGGGCTCAGATGGTGGGAGCACCAGGATCACTGCGACTGATTCTCTCAATTCTGTACAGGAGGGTTCGCGGATGATTACCATCACCACCGCTGACGCCATCATCCACACCCTGGAGTCCCCCGAGGCGATCGCCGACATCCCCAGTCCCAACACCCGCGCCGCCCTCCAAGCCGCCTACGATGCCGGGCACTGGGAGCTCTACGAGCCACCCCAGGCCGAGCCCGAGCCACTGCCCCCCGACTGGCCCGCCTTCCGCCTGGCACTGCTGCAATCGGCCAGCTTCCGCCTCTGGAGCGAGGCTTTACCGGCGACCTGGAGGGAAGATCTAAAGCTGGCCGCGATCGCCGCCAACGCCGAGGCCCTCCAGAGCATCTATACCCACTGCACAACGCTCCATTCCCCCGGCCACACCGCCGCCACCGAGTGGCAGCAGGTCGCCGACCACCACCGCATCCCCATCACCTTCTAACCATGCCTGAACTACTCATCCCCATCGCCGCCATCGCCCTGGTGACCATTCTCGCCGCTGGTGGCCTGGCGGTCGCAGGCGATCGCTCCAAGTTTCCGGGCCGCCGCCAGGGCGGTGGCAGCCAGAGCAGCGCCGCCGACATCGAGCAGGTAGACGATGCCGATTGAAGTCTGGCTGCCGCTATTTCTAACGGTGGTGTCAGCGGCGGTCTACTCGGCCCGCTCGGTGGCCACCCAGGGCGCGCGCGCCGTCGAGCTGCTCACCCAACTCAAAGAAAAGGTTTCGATCTGCCAGGTGGGCATTGAGGCGCTGCGGATGGTCGATACCGACACCAGCAACCGCATGGGTGACCTGGAGCAGAAGGTAGAAGACCTGGAGCGCTATTTGGAGCTGGCCAGCGCTGGCCAGTACCCCCACCCCTACACCCCTCGGGGGAAGGGGAAACGCCCCCCTAAGCCCTAGCGCCGCCGGGGCTTCCGCCAGCCGTCGATCATCGCCAGCACCTCAGCGTGCGATCGCCCCTCGACGTGCACCGCCTGGTGAACCCGGTAGGCACGGTTGGCCACCACCAACCGGGTGAGGGCACCGCCGGGAATGTGACGCACGCCTTCCAACTTCCACCCCCGGCCCCAGCGGTATCGGTAGTAGGTTTTGCCCTTGCTGGCGTAGGGGCCGCACTCTGACCAGAAATCGCTAGAACGTCGAGAATTGGCTATGTCGGAAATAATTCCGTCGAGCGCCACCGGATTCCGACAAAAGACCTGATCCTCTATGTCGGAAAGGTCGGCAAAATCGCTGAAACCCTCTGAAATCGCTATGTCGGAAACACTATCGGAATTTCCGACAGCAGAGGGCGCGATCGCACTACTCCCTATGTCGGAATCGCTGAAACCCTCTGAAATCAGTATGTCGGACGGATTCTCGCGGGGGCCTTCGAGCGCCGCCGCGATAGGTGGCCATGGGTAGACGTTCGCCACCGTGCCCCCCGGCTCCATCAGCCAGAGGTGATCGTCGGTAGTACCTCGGTGGTACACCACCATGGCGCGGCCCTGGTAAGCGATCGTCTCCCCGGCGGCGGGCTTGGGGGGCACCGCCTGGGCCTGGGCCAAAAACCAGTCGTTGATCACCAGGGTATCGACCACCTCTTTGAGTTCGCCGTCCACAACTATGGACGTGCGGGTGCTGGCCAGGTCGGTGGACACCACCGTGAAGCGGTGCCAGCCGATGATGCCGTAGTAGGTCATGGGCAGCCACACCACGGCCCCCACCTCCAGGGCCGGGCCGTCGCCATCGATGGCCGAAAATGCAGTCAGAATGGGCAAATCATCGTGTGACAGTTGGCCGCTGCTCGCGTGCCGCGCCTGGTGCGCCAGCTGCCCAGCGCCGGACGCTGCAACCATTGGCAAATCGTCATTCTTTGCTGTCGGAGACGAATCGGCCCCCTTGTGACAGTTGCCGCCACAGTCGGCGGTGCAGTACCACCCGGCGGGGTCATCGAGGGAGGGCACCGCGTGGGGGCAATCAGGTGCGATCGTCATCTTTCAGCACCGCTTCGGTGAGTAGGACTAGAAACAGCTCTCGATAGCGCTGGGGGATGTGCTGCATCTGCACCAGGGTATGCTGCACCATGAGCGCAATCACCTGGTGGCGCTGCTGCTCCTGGCTCATCCCCAGCTCGGTCATTTTGTCGATGATCTCATCGACCAGGCGGTCGGCCTGGCCCTCGGTGAAGAGGTCGGTCTGGTGGTAGTGCTTAACCATGGTCGTCTTCCAGTAGGGGCAGCTGGCCAAAATACTCCCGCTTGCGCCGCCGGTTGCCCTGGCGGTGAGGCGTGTCGTGGCGCAGGTGGCAGGGCGAACAGAGCGCCGCCAGGTTGGTCGGGTCATCGTTGCCGGGCAGCTGATCGAGGTGAGCTACCGTCAGCGTGAACCGCCCCCGCTTGTGCAGCTCCAGGCCCCACCCCAAGGCAAAGACGCGATCGCCCAGCTCTGACCAACTCTCCCCAGGCCGACGGCAGGGGCGATCGCACTGCTGGCACTGCCAACCGGCGGCATCTTTCAGCGCCCTGGCCCGCTGCGGCCAGTCGTCAGAGTAGCGATCTCGAATAATGGGCATGTTTAACGTACAGAGCGCAAGTTGATGAAATGGACTGGTATTTAATAGCGGGTTACACGATCGTTGGTGTTTTCACCACCTGGTGGCAGCTGCACGATAAGGCATACAGAGAGGGCAAAGTAGCTCATCCGTTTTTCAGCTGGGGCAGCAAACCAAAACCAAAACTGAAGGCCACACCAAGCCCCAAGCACGTTAGAGCGCCCGTCTTTAGAACAGAGCTACCGACTGGGGTAACTGTCATCGGTGGCAAGGCTGCTTACCGGAGCGATCGCCCGGCTGCGCCCCTGGCCCCAGATGCTGTGAGCTGGAAAACTTTGCCAACGCCCCCGGCGGAGCCATCGACAACAATAGAGTTCAAAGCATCGCCTGAACCTGAAGCCCCCTCACCGGCTGCGCCCCAGCCAAACCCCAATCAGCCGCCGCCACCGTCGATCATGCCGTTGCCGAAGGCCTACGCCAGGCCGAAGCCGTTAGAGCCGCCACGCAGGGCTCTGGAGGTGCCCACGGCCCTGCTGACGAAGCTCGATCGCTACACCTACGACCGGGAAACCTCGAACCGCCTGGTGATGAAGGTTGCCCACGACAACCCCGGCAAAGATGGCCGCTGGTGTGCCGAAAAGGCGCTGTGGGACATCGAGCGCGATCGCTACTGAGCAACCCTGCATACATGATTGCAGCGACATCCTTTTGTCCGCTGAGCCGTCATTCTCTAGAGACAAGTAAAACTTTTTGGGAGGTTTACCGTTCAAAAGAAAGCCCCAGGGGTGCGATCGCACCCCTGGGGCTTTCTTTTGCCTATGAGGGTGAGCGGGCAGAGGCTAAAAATTCCTCAATTTGCTTCTGGCTAAGCTTGTGATGTTCCAAGCCCTCTTCAGCCAACAGAAGTCTTGCCCTTTCAGTCGCCAAGCTGGTAGTGACGCTCAATAGGTCATCAGGAGGCTGCCGGTCACCAGCCAGAATAAACAACACCCTGCGAACGCGATTGTCAAAATCACGAAGCAGGCCTTCTAAAAGGTCAATGTAGCGGCGTAGTAATTCGACATTGGCATTCTGAATTACAGCCTTTGGTGCACGGGCAGATGGGGGGCGATCGCCCAGGGGCACCTCTCCATTACTGGTATTGAGCAGGGGGGCAAACTGTCTAATTAGCGCAGACTCTAGCTGACCGCAGAAGCCCTGAGGAGTCAGTAGGTAGTAAAGCCTGACCCCCTCAAATCCAACTAAGCGATCAAGCTGATTGTGCGATCGCCAGCGTTGCCGCATGTCTCCTGATTGACCCACGTAGAGAATTTGGGTTGCCGTTGCCGCAATATAGACCCCCGATACAGCAGGTAAATACCCCCGCTCATTCAAGGGTACAGAAGGAAGGTCGCTCAAAATTTTCATTCATCGTCCTCGATTAACTCCAGGTCACCAGGGCTAATCTCTTTGCGAAGGATTTGGCGTCGCAGTTCATCAGGCTCAATGCCCATGCGCTCAGCGGTATACCTCAGCATTTCCTCGATAGCGGCTTTTCGCTCACGAATACGGAAGCTAATCAGCCCCGCAGCTTGAGCGCTTTTTGAGCGGTTATTCAGAAAAGCCCAAATTGTGAGCCAGTCATCATCATGAACCCCCAAAGGGCCGACCCAGAAACGCTTAGGCATGACCTCGGAACTACCAGGAACTGACATGCCGATCCTCTCACGGTTACAGATTAGAACCATCCTAGTACCAATATTGTATCTCATGATATGGTACTAGGATGGTACATATAAGTACCAAGCTGTGATGCGTCAGCGTCGCTGGAGAACATCGCCGGGGGTTAACTCTCCCCCCGGCTTCCCTGGCCAGCCGAGCGGGGCACCGATCGAAGGTGCTGGTGGGTGTAGCTCCCACCCTGGCCACCCGACTAAAAGCGAGTCACGCGATCGCCGGACGTTCCCAACGGCGAATCGCTTCCCTGGCCAGCCTGGGAAAGGCCCCCCGCTGCGGCGGTGTGGGAAGTAAGCCGTTCAACTCGGCCGCTGGCCACCCCTGTCAATCAGAAGTTCGCCGGGGGCGATCGCCCCCGTTTCCCCCATGGCCCAACAAAAAAGCTCCGCCGTAGCGGAGCCGCAAGGAGCGCAAATTGATTCCCAAAGAGTACCCCGATTCCCCTGGATAGTAGTTCACCGCGACCCCCGCACCCGTGCGCTTTCCATCGTGGCCACCTTTGCCTACAAATCCCACGCCGCCGCCCTCATTCGCCAGTTGGCCGTCACCAACCCCGACGCGCCAGATCGGTTTGAAGTGAGACCCAACGACTACTAACCCCCACCGGCACGGGCCACGGACATGGGGCCAGGGCAATACCCCCACCGCATAGGTCGAAGACATCGGGCCAATGCTCCGGCGAATGCAGCCGCCGCAACGCCCCGCCTATAGGCCGAGCCAGGGGAGCATGGGATACCAGCCTACACGACTCCCCCCGCCCTGCTCGCAGAACCAGTAGAACCAAAGGAACCACTGAACCACGGCCCCCTCCGGGGGGCCAACCCCAACCTAACCCAAAAGCAAACCCTCTATCTATGACTAGACCCTACTTTCTGGCCCCGTGGAGCGCCGACGCAATGCGAGAGTTGGTCGATACCCTCAACTGCATTAACAACGGCCTTTACGAGAGCCCCAAAGACCTCTCTGACTGCCTGCACGCCACCGCTGAGTCTATCCGCCTGGTGCTCAACCCCGACGAGTTTACCAGCGACGTGCCGCAGCTGCTGGATGCGATCGCCGTTCTCTATATCGCCCTCCAGCTCGCCGCCAACGAAGCGGCTCTGTTCCATCCCTACCCCCAAGACCACGCCGCCACCTTCGACCGGTGGGCTCAGAGTGCGATCGACACCGTAACCACCACTCCCGGCGACCAGCTCCGCGACCTCATCACCGGCACCGTGGCCCGCCTGGCCCAGCTCCGGGCCCAGCTGCATCACCCGGTGCCCCATGTCGTTTATTTCCCAACCGTGCCAGAGAGGAACAACGCTCACGCCGCCGGCGGCCCCCCCGAGGGTAGCCAAGTCAGCCCCGAGGCGTGGGAGCTGGGCAAACAAGCACTGCGGAATTTCTTTGAGAACCCCAGCGATCGCCCCCCTGCTCCCTGGCCCGCCTGGCTCACCCCCGACGACACCCCCACCGCGGCTGACCCCGACCACGAGGAACCCAGCGATGTCTACTAACCGGCTCCCTCCCGAGGCCCTGGAATGCATTGCGGCCCACCTGCTGGCCCTAGAGTGGCTGGCTGGGGAGGTGCAACACCCCAGCCGCTGGGCTGCGTTGAGCAGCGACCCTGAGATGCTCGTTTTTGAAGCCCAAAGCCAGGGCGTAAGGCGTTACCGCCAGATGAGTCCTGACCAACTGCGCGAAGCCTGCGATCGCGCCCTGGGCAACTATCGAGTTATCTCTACTCCCCTTAACCCGCCTGACGAGTCCTGAAGGACGAAACGGCCCTGGTGGCCGTCGCGGGGTAGCTTGCATGGGTAGAGGGGCTGCAATCCCTCTATTCTCTAACCCGCCTTTGGGCCGGAGTTTTAAAAATGTTGCTGTTTTCGGCTTCGGAACGTTGCTACACGGCCCTTAGCCCCACGCTCATTTAACGTTGCTACACGGCCCCCTGTAAGGGATAGCGAATCTAAGAATGACGTGCTAAACAGCGCCGTAACCCGGCCTGGAGCTTTTGGAACAACGATTGAGCTAATTTCCCATGCCCCAAATAGTTGGAATCGAAGTCGGCAAGACTTCTATCGTTTGCTGCTGTCTAAAAACCGAGGAGATCCCCCCAAACTACGGTCAATTTGCCCGCTCCTACAGTCCACAAACCCTGCTGTCGAATATCAGCGGTGCGCAGACTCTCCTAGAGCTGGGTGATGTGTTCATCATTGAGCCCACCGGCGACTACTCAAAAATCTGGATCGACCTGCTGAAGGCCAACGAGCGCTGTGTTCTCAGGGTCAACCCCAAGCGGGTTCGCGCCATGAAGGAGTATCACGGCATCATGTCGAAGACAGATCGCTATGACAGTGCCTTCCTAGCGCTCTATGGTGCCGAAAATTTCGAGAACCCCGACGCCTTTCTCAGTGACTACGCCGAAGACCTTAGAGAGGTGCTGCTACAGCACGTCTTCATCAGTCGGATGGCAGGTAACCACCAGCGCCGCCTGTGGCAGCTCCTCTCCAGGGAGTGGCCGGAAGCCTGCCGCAGCCGCAGCGGGAGCAAGCCACAGCAGAACAGGGAGTTTTTAGAAGCTACTCCCCCGGGCCTGTGGCGCTTTATTGCCGGAGAAGAGTACAGCCAGGCCGCGCGCCGACAGCGCTCTTTAGACGAAACAATCGGCAGTGGCCTATCGGAGCTATCGCGTACTCTGGCCGCCCAGGTCTGCGAGCTGGAGCGCAAACAGTATGCCATGGAGGAGCGCATTAGTACCTTGAGCGCCGCGCCTGAATTCGCTCCCTACCACACTGTTTTCGATCTGTTCGGGTTTGGCCCCCTCACTCGGGCGTCTATTCTCAGCCGTGTCTATCCCTTTCAGCAATTCATGGGACCAGACGGTAAACCCATCAGGTTACGAGTTCCCTCCGCCAAGGGAGATCGCCTGCACCGCCGCAATAAGTCTCTAGGGGCCTTTCGCCTCAGTTTGGGCAATGGCACCAAAACCTATCAGTCTGGCCAGCTCCAGACCGAAAAGGCCGCCGGGCCAAAGTACGCCCGCGTCTCCCTCTATCTGCACGTTCGCTCTCAGGTGGTCCTTAGGGGCAATTCATCAGGGGCAGCCCCCAAGTACCTCCGTAAGCACCGCGAGTTTTATCAGGCCCTGCCCCCCATGCCCCACACCAAAGCGGTGTCTAAGGTCATGTCCCTGGTGGTCAAAGACCTCTACAGAGAGCTGCTGGCCAGCCTGTAACTCCCCAGTAGACAACGCTAAGCCCCCCTGGTAGCCTCAGGGGGGCTTTTTGGTGCGCCGGTTAAAAATGCTCCTTCACTCGGTCGCCCCACAGGCAGATCGCTATACTCACCAGCGATCGCAGTGGGGCGACCGAGTGAAGGAGCATTTTTAAATACTCGTCCAGAGCTGCCATCGAGAATAGGAGTCCACCCCCCCAGCGCCAAAGGCGGTCAGCCGTCCACCACCGATCCGCCCGCGCCCGCGGTGCCCCCCTGGTCAACCTGGGCACCCTCAGGGATGCGCCAGGCTTTTAAGCTCAACAGTTGGCAAATTATGGCTAAAACTACAGACTGCTTTATTGAAGCTTTAAAGCACCAGCTTTCGACAACTGTAAAATAGAAGCGCTAGCTTTCATAGTTGGCGCAGATTTTGTGCACTCAGGCCAAACCCGTCTTCAACTACTACAGAAAAGAGAGAGATCGACTATGGGGTTGTCATTCGTTGAAGTTTTGCCTGAGATCAAAATTCCCGCTTCAATGATCTTTTCTTACCCCACGGCGCTGGGAGATACCCTGCGTCCCGCGATCGAAAGAATATTTCTGCCTGAGGAATATCTCCATCCCTTACAGGTCAAAATAGACGTTAGCTCTCGCCAGACAGGCCCCAGAGAACCAGTTTCTAAGCGCGCAAGACTTCACAAAGCGCTCCGCAACGCTGTCAAAGGGGTTCAGGTACTAGACTATCCGGAAAGGTTTTTATTTGATGGCCGAAAAGAGCTAGATACCAACATAGGCCATGTCATTGAAAACTTGGCAGCTCCGGCTTTGCTGGCCAAGCAAATGCTGAGTAAACGCCTGGGTCAAGACATCGACGTTCACGTAATTTTAAGAGAACGAGCCCCAGGCCTGGCTCGGGAGGTCTTCGAGACTCTCAAAATCCCGGTGATTTACACCGACGATAGCGTCTACGGCGAAGTAATTTCGATCTCAGTCGCTCGGCCCAGTGCAGCAACCAGTCCAGAGGCACTTCAGTTCTTGCCAATCATAAATGAAAAACCAGTTGCCGAGCTAGATTCAAAGCTCTATAACCTCCACGCAGCTCTATTCAATGAATCTGAATTTTCAAACCCTGAGCCCTTAACCGCAGAGAAAATTTTTATCCCTCGCAGAGGAAATCGCTGCTTAATCAACAACGATGAAGTGATTCAGTTTCTTGAAGGCAAAGGCTTTAAAACCTACTATTTTGAAGATTTAACCTGTGCTCAGAAGTGGGCAATTACCCGCGATGTCAAGGTCGTAGTTGCCGTTCACGGTGCTGCCCTCAGCCATATGGCCTTCAATCGTTTGGGGCTTCAGAACTCCGCTCAGCCCGGCAGCGGAGTCAAGGTGGTTGAACTCTACTCCCCGGGTTGGGCCAGCCGCTGGGCCCATCGACGCCACATCAGTGGCCTGAACGGACAGTGGTGCGGGGTTCGCGGTCAGGTCACCCCAGAGTTCTTGAAAACCATAGACTTCTCTGATTTGCCCTCTGGAATTGTCATACCGTCTCAAAATTCCTTTAAGGTTGACTGTGAGTCTATTCAGATGGCGCTTGACTATCTGGAGGTTGTTTAGTCAACCGTTTGATGGCTAGCGGGCGGCGACAAACCGCTCCCGGGCTACCGCCCGCAGCCGCTGAATGTCTTCTCGGCGGGTGACCGAAAGGGGCACCGTGCGCTTGATCTCCTCTAGCACCAGGGCAGTGTCGGCAGGGCGATTTTCGTAGAGGGCGCGATAGTGGGCGGTAATGACCGCCTGCTCAATTTCGGCTCCGCTAAAGCCCTCGGTAGCCACCACCAGTTCGTCGAGGTCAAAGTTTTCCAGTCCCTGCTGACGACGACTCAGGTGAATGCCCAGAACGTCGCGTCGTTCATCGGCCTCGGGCAGATCGACAAAGAAAATTTCGTCAAAGCGGCCTTTGCGCAGCAGCTCCGGTGGAATGGCCGAGAGGTCGTTGGCGGTGGCTACCACAAAGATCTCCTCGGATTTTTCCTGTAGCCAGGTGAGAAAGTAGCCAAACAGGCGGCGGCTGAGCCCGCCATCGGCCTCGCTGCTGGTTTGGCCCATGCTCTTTTCAATTTCGTCGATCCACAGGATGCAGGGGGCCATAGTCTCGGCCATAGTGACGGCGCGGCGAAAGTTTTTGTCAGACTCCCCCACGTACTTGTCGTAGAGGCGACCGGCATCGAGCTTGAGCAGGGGCAGATGCCACTGGCGGGCGATGGTTTTGGCCGCCAGCGACTTGCCGCAGCCCTGAATGCCGACGATCAAAATGCCTTTTGGGGCGGGCAGATTGTACTGGCGGGCCTGGGGCGTAAAGCCTACCCTGGCGTAGCCCAGCCAGCGTTTGAGGCCCTCAAACCCGCCCAGTTCCGACAGGTTTGTCTCGGAGGGGAAGTAGTCGAGCAGCCCCTCTTCATGAATGACGCGGGCCTTGCGCTCCAGCACGCGCTTGACGTCGTCGGCATCGAGGCGGCCGTCGTGCAGGGCGGCGTAGGAGACCACTTTGCGGGTCTGGCTCAGGGTCATACCCCGTAGGGCGCTTACCAGGGCGCGAATATCTTCGGGGGTGAGGTCAACTTTGACGCGCCCCTTCAGCGCCCGCACGACGTCAGAGACGGCATTGTAAAGTTCTTCGGGCTCGGGCAGCTTGATGTCGAAATACACGGCGTCGTGGGCAATTTCGGGGGGCAGGTCATTGCCGCTGCCGGTGATCACCAGGGTGGAGCGGTGGTGGGAAAACTGTTCGGCCACCTCCCGCAGCTGCCGGGCGACCACGGGATCTTTGAGGTGGGGGGCAAAGTCCTTGAGCCAGAAGATGGCTTTAAAGCTCATCTCCTGAATGTGGCGCAGCATGTCGAGGGGCTCGCTGGTCTTGGGCAGAGCCTGGCCGCGCCTGGTGCCGGGGGGGGCGTATTCGTTTTGCCAGCGGTGGTCGGGGCTGTCGGGCGATCGCATCAACCCCTGGGCAATGCTCCACTCAAACACCGCCATCTGCATGTCGGTGCAGGCGGCGCTGATCAATCCCTGCACCCGCTCCTCCTCTACGGTATCGATCACCACCACCGGATGAAAAGAAGTCACCAGGGTTTGAAAGTGCTGCACGCTGGCTTTAAAAGACATGGTTGAAGCAGGTAACGTTAGGGCTAATGTGCCCGCTTCCTCCTACATTGGCTGCACAAAAAATTCCGGAGGGCGATAATCTGGCAGATCCCAGGGCTCAATCCAGCACGTCAATGCCTTGGCGGGCATAGCGAATCCGCAGCTTGAGCCCCAGGGTGATCTGCTTCATCAACCAGTAGAAGCTCGCCAAAATGACGAAGGTGACAAAAATAACGGCCACCGGGCGGCGGGAGGTGAGAATATCGAGGGTATCGGCCAGAACACCCGTGGGGTCAACCACTAAATCCCAGCTGTTGAAGCGCAGGAAACGCCCCAGATAAATGCCCAGGGCACAGAGGGCATGAATTAACAGCTCCATGGGCAAAATCAGCGCCTTGGCACCGTACTGCTTGAGGTAGCTGACCAGGTTGAGAATTGAGATGACGTAGGCCTCAAACCCCAGCACAATGGCAGCGGTATGAATGGGAATAAACACCAGAGCGATTACCCAGACCGGGATTTGCCCCGAGCTGGTGCCTCGAATCAGGTGAATGATGTCGGTGAGCACGTAGGGAGCGTTGGGCAAAAAGGCAAAAAACATCACCAGCCCCACCCACCAAAGCCAGCCCTTGGCAGTCTGTTGCCGCTTGAAAATTCTGACGCTGAGAACAGCCGCTAGCACAACCACCCCTACCAGCCACAGCAGCCGCAGCTGGGTGGCTACCCCCCCCTCTCCGGCGATGTTGGCCCAGCCCTGGAGCACCCGTGAAATGCGGGGCAGCAGACCCGCAACCCCGATCAGGCCCACCACCAGCCAGGAGGCCAAAAACCACCCTTTGGGCAGGGCCTGGCGGCGAAAGAGGCTAAAGCTGAGTACCAGAGGAATAAAGGCTAGAAACAGATTCCACAGAATCCAGCCGCTGTAAACGTTGTTAAAGGCGCTGGCAATGTCAAGCAGGAGCCATCTCATCGTCGGGCTACTCCATGGGCAGATTTGGCTTAACCCAATCTAAGTCTTTCAAGGGACATCTGTCCCCCCAGCCCAGGAGGCTGGCAACCCGTCTGAAGCCCACCGACCGCGCTATAACAATGGGAGTTTCCCACCCCGCATCTCTATGCCAGACCATCCCCCGCGCCAGGGCAGCACCACCGAGCACATGCTGGGCAGCCAGCCCTACACCGCCTCGGCCCAGTGGCAAACCCTCTACGAGCACGACAGGCCCGTAGCCGAGTTGTTCCACGTGGCCTACACCATCGCCGACCAGAACCCGGCCCAGCGACCGATCACCTTTGTGTTTAACGGCGGGCCGGGAGCGGCGTCGGCCTACCTACATGTGGGCGCTCTGGGGCCGCGCCGGGTGGTATTTAACCCCGACGGCAGCCTGCCGCGCCCGCCGGTAGAGGTGGCCGACAACGGTGAGAGCTGGCTGAGCTTCACCGATCTGGTGTTCATTGACCCGGTGGGTACGGGTTTTAGCCGCGTTTTGCCCAGGGATGACGACAAAGCTGATAAATCCGACAAGCCCGAGGAAAAGCCCGCCGACAAAGGCGAGGACAAACCCGACGAAAAGGCCAAAAAATTCTGGACGGTCGATCGCGACCTCAACGCCCTGGGAGAGTTTATTCAGGGCTACCTGTCGGCCCACCACCGCTGGCTGTCGCCGGTATTTATCGCCGGGGAGAGCTACGGCGGCTTTCGGGTGGCCAAGCTCTGCCGCCGGCTCCAGCAGGACTACGGCGTCGGCCTGTGCGGCGCAGTGCTGATTTCGCCCGTCATGGAGTTTATGCTGCTGGAGGGCAACGACTACAGCCTCAGCGGCTGGGCCACGGTGATTCCCTCTATGGCGGCTACGGCGGTGTACCACGGCCGGGTCAACACCACCGACAGCCCCGCCGCCCACGGGGCCAAGGCGGCTGATTTTGCCCGCAAGTCCCTGATTCCCTTTTTGGCCCTGGGCGGTACCGCCACCGCCGAAGACCAACAGCGAGTGTTTGACCGACTGGCCTACCTGATTGGGCTACCCCTGGAGGTGGTGCAGCGCCACCGGGGTCGCATTGATATTGTGGTGTTTGCCCGCGAGCTGCTGCGCCACCAGCAGCGGATTTTGGGCCTCTACGACGGCTCGGTCACCGCCATTGACCCGTTCCCCGATCGCCTCATGCACGAGGGCACCGACCCCACCCTGGAGGGTATCGATCGCCTGTTTACCGGGGCGATCAACAGCCACCTGCGCTCAACCCTGGGGGTGAGCACCACCCTGACCTACAACCTGCTCAGCTTTGAGGTGTTTAAAGCCTGGGAATTTTTGCCCGAGAGCGACTACCGCCAGGGCTTTGTGGGCTCGGTGGATGACCTGCGGGTGGGCATGGCCCTCAACCCCTACCTCCAGGTCTACATTACCCACGGCATCTATGACCTGGTGACGCCCTACTTCTCCTCAGAGCACCTGAGGGATCTGATGAACCTCAACCCTGAGCTGGGCCCCAATCTCACCCTGCGCCACTTTCAGGGGGGCCACATGTTCTACACCTGGGATGAGTCGCGGCGGCAATGGTTTGAGGATATGCAGGGGTTCTACCGGCGGGCCTCGGGGAAGTAGGGCCGGCAAAAAAAACCGACAAGCCCGCGAGGGACTGTCGGTTGGTTGTGTGTTCCCTGTAGATGACTCGGCTAAAGTTGAGTCAAGATTTAGTATCCCTGGAAGGTTCCTGAAAACCTAGCGAATTTGTCACTGCCGACGGTGAGTTTGATCACAGGGTTCCGTAATTTGGCGGATGTCGCGGGGAGCTCCCAGGCAGTAGGGCTGTGGACAATTGGGCTAAAACATTCAGCAACCCCAGGAACGTTCAAACGTTCGAACGTTCCTGGGGAAATTGTCCTAACCCAACTAGCTACAGCTATGGCTGTAAAGACTCCTCACAACTGGATTGCGCCGCGTCGGCTTTGGGGCAAAAATGGGGGAACATCGGGCTCTGCGCCCAGAATACCGAGAAGCCAGAATACCGAGAAGCCAGAATACCGAGAAGATCGCTATGACCGAGTCATCCATGGGCATCGCCGAGGCTCTGGCCAGCATTGCGCTAGTGGCGATCGCCGCCGACGGCTACCTGGCCGACCAGGAGGGGCAGGATATGACCATGCTGCTGTCGCGTATGGCCCTGTTTAGCAGCTACTCTAGCGAGGCTATGCACCGCCTGTTTGACAAGCTGCTCGTGCGCCTGAAGACCGACGGGCCAGGGGTGATGGTGGATCAGGCGAAGGCCAGTCTCCCCCAGGATCTGCGGGAGACGGCCTTTGCGATCGCCACCGACCTGGTGCTGTCTGACCGCACGGTCACCCCCCAGGAGCAGGCGTTTTTAGAAGACCTCTACCGCATTCTAGAGATTCCCAGCGCCCTGGCCCAGCAGATTGTGCAGGTGATGACGATTAAAAATCGGGGCTAGTGCCGCTGTGCGGAGTTCAAAATGCTCAGGGTGTCAGCGCCTCAAGCTTCCTGAGCGGCAGGTTTACTTCTGCCCTGCTGTACTGGGCAAGACGGGCAAGCGCTTTAACGGCCCGCCAGAGGTTTTAATTTTGAATTTTGAATTATTACAGCTTTCCTCCGGCTACCCGTCACGGGTGAGTTTCACGAGCTGCCTCTGTAAGTCAGGTATAGTGGGGCTTTAGGGCTGCCAGGAGGTGGGGGGATGAATGCAAGCAGCAGCGTGGTCGAAATTTTGTCGGCGGAGGAAATGCGCCGCACCCTGAACCGACTGGCGTCGGAGGTGGTGGAGCGGGGCGGCGACCTGAATCGCCTGGTGCTGCTGGGTATCTACACCCGAGGGGTGCCTCTGGCCCACCTGCTGGCCCAGCAGATTCAGCGGTTGGAGGGGGTAGAGCTGCCGGTGGGGGCGATCGACATCACCCTGTACCGCGACGACCTGGACAAAATCAGCACCCGCACCCCGGCCCGCACCGACATTCCCTTCGACATCAGCGATCGCGTGGTGGTGCTGGTGGACGATGTAATCTTTAGCGGGCGCACCATTCGCGCCGCCCTCAACGCAGTGATCGACTACGGTCGGCCCAGCGCCATTCGCCTGGCGGTGCTGATCGACCGGGGCCATCGGGAACTGCCGGTGCGCCCTGACTTTGTGGGCAAGACCCTGCCGACGGCGAAGGACGAGTCGGTGAAAGTATTTTTGCAGGCTACCGACGGGCGAGATGGGGTCGAGCTGCTAAAGCCGGAGTAGGGGTGTTACGTCTGGTGTGCGATCGCCGCCACGCTGGCCCATTCTTTTCTACGATAGGGGCGTTGATGTTGCCAAAACCTCTGTGACTGTACTGCCCGCCGTTTCTGAGACCCCCGCCCACGAAACCCAGACCCGTAAGGCCGACCACCTGCGAATCTGTCTAGAGGGGCCGGTGCAGTGCGCCCAAATTACCACCGGGCTGGAGCACTATCGGTTTTCCCACTGCTGCCTGCCGGAGCTCGACTACCAGGATATTGAGTTAAACACGACCTTTTTGGGGCACCGCCTGGGGGCACCGCTGCTGGTCTCCTCAATGACCGGCGGCACCGACGCCGCCCACCAGATCAATCGACGGCTGGCGGCGGTGGCCCAGCGCTACGGGCTGGCTATGGGGGTAGGCTCCCAGCGGGTGGCGGTAGAAAACCCCGACCTGATGGCCACCTTTGCGGTCAGAGCCCAGGCCCCAGACATTCTGCTGCTGGCGAACCTGGGGGCGGTGCAGCTCAACTACGGCTACGGCCTCGACCAGTGCCGCCAGGTGGTCGAAAGGCTGGAGGCCAGCGGGCTGATTTTGCACCTCAACCCGCTGCAAGAGGCGGTACAGACCGGGGGCGACACCAACTTCAAAGGCCTGCTCCAGAAGATTGAGCAGCTCTGTGCCGTGCTGCCGGTACCGGTGATTGTCAAGGAGGTTGGCAACGGTATTGCCGCCCCCCTGGTGGAACGGCTGGTAGAGGCCGGGGTGGCGGCGGTGGATGTGGCCGGGGCCGGGGGCACCTCCTGGGCGCGGGTCGAGAGCGAGCGGGCCGGGGATGCCCACCAGCGACGGCTAGGCCAGACCTTTGGCGAGTGGGGCCTGCCCACAGCGGACTGCATTGTGCAGGCGCGGCAGGTGACATCAACCCTGCCCCTAATTGCCTCCGGCGGGCTGCGCCACGGGCTGGATGTGGCGAAAACCCTGGCCCTGGGGGCCGACCTGGCAGGGTTGGCGATGCCGTTTTTGCGGGCGGCCAGTGAGTCGGAGGAGGCCGTGGCCGACCTGGCGGAAGTGCTGATGGCGGAAATCAGAACAGTACTCTTTTGCACCGGGCAGAAAAACGTGGCCGGGCTCCGGCAGGCCGGGGTGCTGAACAGAACCGCCTAAACAGGACTGTTTGATACAAAAGCCGCTCTGGTAGACCCCGATTCATAACCAGACCCCTAGGGAATAGCCTGCTGCGCTCCAACAAAGCGGGTATGTTCGACTAGGATCAGTGAGGATTCGGCATGAATCAAATTGGTTTCGCTGCCCCGAGCAACCTGAGTTCAGGGTTTGATGACGTTGGCGGCCCATAGGTTGCTGGGTGTAGGAGTCTCTACCGCACGGTCGATACGTCAGCTTTTGTGAAGTTGGTAGGTTACTAATGTACGCCCACTCTGCTAAAGACTTCCTTTGGCCCAAAACTATGAGACTTAATTTACTGAGCTATGCCGGTGGTTTGGGTCTGGTGGCTGGCGCACTCCTGTGGCCCAGCGCTAGTCAAGCCCAAGGTTTTTGCTACATGGTTGACGCTGCTGGCCGGGTAATCAACCTCGACAGCCTCTGCGCAAGCGGCGGTGCCGCTGAAACACCACAGCTCCAGGCCCAGCCCCAGGGGCAAGTTCCGGGTGCAGAGGGGGCTCTAATCGAGCCGCAGCAGCTCTCGGTTCCTGAGGTGAGGAGTTTTACCCTGACTGGGCCGCCTGCGGTGCCTGGGTCTAGTCAAGCCCCTGCGGGAACCGCTCCAGCAACCACAGGGACGACTCCCACCCCTGCGGGAACTACTCCAGCGACCACGGGGACAACGCCCAGCGCTGCAGAGACCCCGGCATCCCCCGCAGGGACGGCAGCACCGGGCAGACAGACCGTTGTACCCGGCATTGAGGTGCCACAGATTGAGGTGCCTCAGCCGCCAGTGATTCAGCCACCGGTTATTCAGACGCCAGGAACGGTCAACAACACAACGACTGCTCCGAATCAGTGAGTGGGGCAGGGCTGACCAGAAGTCTGTCCGGGAGGAGTCTAGCTTCTCGGTGGCTAGGGGACAGCCGAGACGGCTACCCCAGATGACTGCCCCTAGCGCCCTCCACGGCTAAGGCGATTTCTGGAAAACTGTCTCCCTAGTGGTGGACAGTGCCCACCCTGCGGTGGTTGCAGTCGCCGGATAGACGGGGATCTTCTGCGCCAGAAATCGCCTAAGGCGCGATCTTGGCCCTGAGTTCGGCTTTGATGCGGTTCAAAATTGAGGCTTCATCGAGACCGTCGAGGATAGTACCGATCACCGCCTTTGGCCCGTCTGGCCCCCAGGTGGCCCCGTTGGTGAGGTAGGTTTTGGTGATCTGACCGATGCCGTAGGTGGCCAGGCCAGCGACGCCACCCTGGGCGAGGGCCACGGGAATGTAGGGGGCGATCGCCAGCCCGCCTGTGGCGATCGCCGAGACCCCCAGCATGCCCTTCAGCGAGCTGAGCCCCAGGGTGATCACCAGCTCGCTGACGGTGATGCCCCCCAGCCCCAGGGCGATCTGCCGGAGCAGCTTGAGGGCTGCGGGGCGGGTCATGGGCAGGCCGTAGAGGCGTGACAGGTTGAGAATCAGCAGGACATCGACGACGGTACCGCCGACTAGATCGGCCACGGTGATCGGGTTGAGGGCGACGGCGACGGCTTTGATCATGGTGGCGTTCCAGATGGTGTCGTCGGCGATGCGATCGCAGATCTGCCGCTTGCGCTCCAAAATTTCGGCGCTGATGCCCTCGGCATACATCAGGGTGTTGAGGGCCACCAGGGCCTTGCCCTCGCGGTGCAGAATATCGAGAATCTTAAGCTTTAAATCATCGACCTGGGGCCGGGTGCGCACGGTTTTGTAGGTGGTTTCACCGTTGGGCTGGGCCACGGCCTGCACCGCCAGGGGAGACGCCGCCGCCATGACAATTTCGTCGGGGGAGATCAGGTCTTGGAGGCGGCGATCGCGCAGGGTTGCGTAGAGGGTCTGGCGATCGGCCTCAGGGAACTGGTCAACCTTGTTGAACACCAGCAGCATGGGCTTACTGGCCTGGCGCAGGGTTTGCAGCGCCTCATACTCAACTCGGGTAATGTCGCCCGCAATCACAAACAAAATTAGATCGACCTGCTCGGCGATGCGGCGAGCCAGAGCGGCGCGGTCTTCGCCCGCCACCTCATCGAGGCCGGGGGTGTCGATCAGCTCAATGCGAGACTGGCCAACGCTCTTGAGTGAAACCCGCAGCAGCTCAGGAGTGTCGGCGGCAAGGGATTCTCGGCTGACGGCCCAGGGGCTGCCTTCCACCTCCTGGGTGACGCCGTGGGTGGGGCCGGTGACAAATACCTCCTGGCCCATCAGGGCGTTGAGCAGCGACGATTTGCCGCGCCCCACCAGGCCAAAGGCGGCAATGTGCACCACCGTATTCTCCAGCTTGTCCTTGAGGCCCCTGAGGTTTTGCAGGGCTTCTTCGACCCCGGCCTGCTCGCGGGGAGTGAGGTTGAGGCGCTGGACAAGGCCCCCCAAAGCCTCCTGGGCGCGGCGATAGTTGAGGTCGTCTTGCAGGTCTTGAAAGTCGAGCACCAAGTCGCCCAACTCCTGCTCCACGGCATCCCAGGTGGCGGGGTCGGCGGCGGGCAGCGCTAGGGGAGCACCCTGCACCGTGGCGACGAGTTCCCCCAGTTCAGCCTCGACCTCTTCCCAGGTGGTGTCTGGGTTTGGGGGAGTGGGCAAGGGGTCGTTAGCGGGCATGGGGAGTGAGGGGGTAGGGAGGATGGGAAGTGGGGGGTAGGGGAAGGTGGGGAGGATGGAAATATCCTTTAAAGATAGCGAAGGGATAGGTGGGTTAGGGGTCGGTTTACCGGGGGAGAGACCAGAGGCCGCTGAGGCCAGACTGCAAGAACAGCAGGCCAAACACCAGGGAAACGCCGATGACGATGGGACGGTTGTAGGCGGTTAGCCAGGCGGAGGCGCGATCCAAAATCGCTTTAGATTGCTGGGGCATGACCAGGCGCAGAGCCAGGGGCAGCAGCAGCAGCGACTGGGCCAGGAGGATGAAGAGCAGGTAGGCGATCGCCCCATTTTGCAGCCCCAGCTGGGCGGTGGCGATGGTGGCCAGGGCGCTGAGGGTAAACACCCACAGCTTGACGGCGATCAGGGGCAGCGTCAGGCCAATACCCAGGGCCTGCCAGGGGGTGGCGCTGTCGATGGCGGTCAGCCACTTGGGGGGTGGCTCGTCGGGGTCGGGCTGTTTGCGCCACTTTTTGTAGGCCGTTACCAGCAGCAAAATACCGAGCACCAGCAGCAGGGTGGCGACCACCGGCCCCTTGCTGCCTTCCCCCGCCGAGGCGGCGACGGATTCGCCCAGAAATAGCCCAAAGGCCGCTCCTTGCAAGATTCGGGTGAGGGTCATGCCGCCCACGTAGGCGATGCCTTTGAGCAGCCCTTGGTTCGGGCTTTGCAGCAGCAGCAGGCCGATGATGATTTGCAGCGGCACCAGGGCGCTGCCGAGGATGTAGGGCAGCAGCGCAACAATTATGCTTCCCATAAATTCAGCAAACTCCGACTGGGGAAACTGGAGAAAGGCAGCCTGGGCTTAATGTTGAGACACATAATCCTAGGCCGGGGCGCTAAGGGGGTACAAGATCTGTGTAGAGGATGTATCAATTGGGAGTTCTCGACTATGACCACGCTGCCCCCCAGTCAGGATATTGAGCGGTTGCGGGTGCTGGCACTGCTGCACTATGTGGTGGCGGGGCTGGTGCTGGCCTTTGCGCTACTGCCGCTGGTGTTTGTGGCGATCGGGGGAGTGGTGCTGCTGGCCCCAGAGGCTGCGGTCAGCGGCGACAGTGAGCTGCCGCCCTTGGCGGCGGGGCTGATTTTTTTGGCGATCGGGCTGGCGCTGTTTCTCTACGGGCTGGTGCTGGCGATCGCGCTGATTGTCTCGGGCGGCTGCCTGCGGCGGCACAAACACTACTGGTTTAGCTTTGTAGTGGCCTGCGGGGCGCTGCTGTTTACGCCCCTGGGCACGCTGCTGGGGCTGGCGACGCTGGTGGTGCTGCTGCAAGAGTCGGTGCGTGAGCTGTATGGGGTGTCTTTCTAGAGGTCGAAGGACTGAGCTATAGCCCTAGTCATATCAGTTAGACAGCGAGAAGCCTACAAAACGTTCAAACGTTTGAACGTTTAAAGGTCTATTTGAGGGCCTGAATCACCGCGTCGTGGATCGCGCCGTTGCTGGCGACGACACCGGGGTTGTTGGGAAAGCGGGCGGCGCTGGCGAAATCGAGCGGCTTACCGTGCATGTCGGTGACGCGGCCCCCGGCCTCTTCGACCACCAGCACCCCGGCGGCGTGATCCCAGATTTTTTCGCGGTAGTCGGGGGTTTTGGGGGAGGGCAGGCGCAGGTAGAGGGCGGCCTGCCCGGCGGCGACGGCGGCATACTTGGCCTGGCTATCCATCCGCAGGGAGGGGGCGGTGATGCCCACGGCCTGGGCCACCTGGGCCTGCTGGCTGAGGTCGCCGTGACCCGACTCGACGCTTTCGACCAGGCGCAGGTAGTCGGTGTCATCGGCGGCGGTCACCCGCAGCGGTTGAGCTGCGCCGCCCGCCAGGGGCATCATCGCCGCCCCCTCGCCGCGCACGGCGACAAAGAGTAGCCCGGTTTCGCCGCCGTCAAAGCTGAGGAAGGGGCAGCCGAGCACCCCCACTTTGATGTCGCCATCGACCACCAGGGCCAGGGCGATCGCATACTGGTCGCCGCGCAAAAAGCCCTTGGTGCCGTCGATCGGGTCGAGGGTCCAGTAGCGGGGGGCAACGTTGCCGTTGCCGTGGTCGATCCAGCTCAGCACATCGCTGTCGGTGGCGCTGGGGATGGCCTGCTGCACCTGTTTGGTGACGGCGGCGAGCATAGCGGCGGCCTCGGGCTGGCGCAGGTCGGTGGTGTCTTCTTCCCCCACCACCGGGTCGTTGGGGAAGGCCTCGGCCAAAGCTTTGCAGATCAAGGCCTGGGCTCCGTAGTCGGCGATGGTGACGGGGCTCTTGTCGTTTTTCTCAAGGGCGGCGGGAACGAGGCCCTGGCGTACGGCTTCGCAGAGCTGGGCGGCCTGGAGGACGGCGGCGATCGCGGTTTGTTTTTCCTGGGCGTAGGACATGGGTGGGGGGTAGGGGAGTGGGGGAGTGGGCGGGTGGGGGGGGATTACAAGAGAGCACTATAGCTGGTGGGGGGCATTCTCGATCCAGGTGCGGGGGCCGAAGTGGCGGCAGCTGTGGGCGGCGACGGCGGCGGCGTGGATGAGGGCGGTGGGGAAGGGGGCACTCAAGCGGTGGTGGCAAAAGGCTCCGTGGAGGATGTCTCCGGCTCCGAGGGTGTCTTGGACGGTGATCTGGGGGACGGGTAGGCTGCCTGCCGTGCCGCGATCGCAGAACTGGATGGGGTGGGGGCCGTGGGTGGTGGCGACTTCGGCAATGCCCAGGGTACTGAGGGCTGAGAGGGTATTGGTCTGGCCCGGCAGCCGAAATTTGGCGGCGGCGATGACGCTGGTGGCGAGGGGCAGAACTTTCTCAAAGCCGGGCTTCCAGCTGCCGGCGTCGATGACGATGGGGATGGCCTGGGCCTGGGCGGCGATCGCAATGGCGTGACTGGTGGCCATCTGGTGGCCGTCGATGAGCACAATATCGACAGCGGTGAGCAGGGGCTTGGGGATGGCGGCGGGGTCGGCCTGGCGACCCACGGCGTTGCGGGAGATGACGGCGCGATCGCCCGTGGCGGCGGTGACGAGAATGGTGGAGAGGGGCGGCGGGGATTTTAGCTCGGGCGTGAGATCGACTACCTCGATGTCGTAGGTAGCCAGGTCGGCGCGAATCAGGTCGGCCAGGGGATGCAGGCCCAGGGCACCCAGCAGAATTGCCCGATTGCCGAGGGCGGCAAAGGCAACGGCGGCATTGGTGGCGGGGCCACCGGCAACGAGCAGGCTACCACTAGCCACAATCTTTTCGTCGCTGCTGGGCACGCGATCGACGCGGTAGATGCAGTCGAGGGTAATCAGCCCCACAAACAGTCCGGTGGCCATAGATAATTCTCTCGGCGGATTCAAATCGGTGGCGGTGGGCGGTACGCTCAACAGCATAGGTTCTAGCCCTGGGTGTAAGGTGGGGAATGCGATCGCCCGGCGATCGCTCTTTTTGCCCAGTGTTCGCTAAATTGCACCCCAATGGCTGAAACGCTGCCCCTCATCTACCTGCCGATCTTCTTCCACTGCATTATGGGACTAATTGCCGCTCAAGTGGCCCAGCGTAAGGGCTACGACCTGAGCCTGTGGCTCGTTTGGGGCACCCTGGGCGGCACCGTGGCCCTGGTCGATGCCCTGCGGCGACCCCGGCAGCCCCAATGATGGCACTCCTCAGGCGCTGGCTGAAGGGATGGCTGCCCGACCTCGATTCCCGCGTGGGGATCCTGGCGGGGGGGCGGCTGCTGTCCCAGGTGGGCATTGGCTTTACACTGTTCTACGCGCCGATTTTCTTTACTGAGCAGGTGGGGTTGACGGCCACCCAGGTGGGCCTGGGCATCGGCCTGGGGTCGGTGGCGGGCATGGCGGGGCGGTTTTTGGGTGGCTCGCTGGCCGACTCGCCCACGGTGGGGCGGCGGCCAACGCTGCTGGGCTCTGCCCTGGTGTCGGCGGTGGCCGATGGTGTGCTGCTGCTGGCCAACGATTTTTGGATATTTTTGGCGGGCAACCTGCTGATGGGGTTTGGGGTAGGGCTGTACTGGCCAGCGGCGGAGTCGATGGCGGCAGACATTACCACCCCAGAGCAGCGCAACGAAGCCTACGCCCTGGTGCGCCTGGCCGATACCCTGGGGCTGGGGGTAGGGGTGATCGCTGGCGGGGCGCTGATCTCGCTCACCGGGGCCTACCGGGCGCTGTTTGCCATCGACGGCGTGACCTTTCTGCTGTTTTTTACCATCATTTACGTCGCCATTGCCGAGACTCGTCCGGCGGGCAACCCGGCGCGATCGCTCCTTCAGGGCTGGGGCCAGGCCCTCACAGACACCACCCTGATGGTCTACGCCCTGGTCAACGTGCTGTTTACCGGCTATCTGGCGCAAATTCAGAGCACGCTGCCCCTCTACCTCAACCGGTTTGCCGGGGGCGAGCAGGGGGTCAGCGAGGGGGCGCTGAGCCTGCTGTTTACCGGCCACGTGGTGCTGGCGGCGATCGCCCAGCTGCCCATGGCCCGCTGGCTGACTCGCTACCGATCTGCCCAGGGGCTGATGGTGTCGGCGCTGCTGTGGGGGGTGGGGTTTGGCCTGGTGTGGCAGTCGGGGACAGGGAATTTTCCCCTGGTGTGGGGCGGGCTGGCCCTGGGGGTAATGGCCCTGGCGATGGTGGCCTACACGCCGATTGGCTCGGCGCTGGTGGCGGCGATCGCCCCTGAACCCCTGCGCGGCGTCTACCTGTCGGTCAACTCCATGTGCTGGGCCGTGGGCTACCTGATCGGCCCACCCCTGGGCGGCTGGGCGCTCGACCAGGGAAATGCAGCTGCCCACGGGTTTTGGCTGGGACTGATGGGGACGGTGGTACCGGCGCTGGCGGTGTTGGTGTGGCTCGATCGCCGTCTGCGCCGCCGGGCTAGTTAGGCGATCGCAACCGCAAAAGGAACGGCTGATATTTCTTGCGCTAGCTAGGATTGAACTATTTACCAATAATTTAGGTTTAGGGTTGCCACCACTTGATCAACTACCGAAGGCGGCAGACAGTCTTTGGTACTTCGCCACCAGCGTTGACTTAGATCTAACGTACGCACCTGTTCCGCGGCTACAGCAGCTCTTGCCCTTGGGCAAGACCATCGGCAAAATCGTGAACATCATCGGGGTATCTAAAATCAGCAGGAATACTGGCTAACAATTCATTCAGGGTCATCGCCACGGCCTTTTTGCGAATCACCAGGGCCCTGTCTACTGCCAAAATCTCTACTGTGGAGTTTTCATCCCACCCAAAGCTCTCTGCCAGGCGATCGGGAATTTGCAAACTGAGACTATTACCCCACTTCTTCAGTTGAATATCCATCTCGCTGATCCAGAATCGTTCTCTGCATAACAGTCTAGCGTCTCTCCCAAGACGCAATTTCTGTGATTAGAAACAACCAGAAGCTAAGGATTCACTGCTTTGACCTGCCAGGTGCCGTCGGGTTGGCGGTCGTAGAGGGTGCGGTTTTGCGGTTCGCCGCGCAGCTCCAGGTGGTCAACCCGGTCGGGCTCTAGCAGCACCAGACAAAACTCAGCGGGAGGGGTCGGCTGAATGGCCTGGGGCGAAAAGTCGGCCTCGGCGGTGCGGGGCTGGGCGGGGTGGGGCCAGTAGAACTGCTGGCGGGCACTGTCGGAGAGGGCTGCCCAAGAATTTTGCCGGGCCTGCAAAAGGGTGGCCTCGGCCTCAACGGTCACTACCTGAATAGCGCCCGCCAGGCGAAACTGCTCGCGGCTGTCGGTAAAGTACCAGCAGGCTTCGGCCCAGGGGTGGGCGGCGATGTCGGCGACCTTAGCGCTGCGCCGATCGGTGACCAGGGTGAGGGTGTTGCTGTCGGGCTGCCAGCCGCGAAACACCACGGTGCGGTTGGCCGGGCGACCTGCTGCCGTCACCGTGGCGAGCTGAAAATAGCGGCTGTAGGGGCGGCTGCGGTTGCGGTGCAGGGCTCGGGCCAGGGCACTGCGCCAGGGGGCTAGGGCAGCGGCTGAGCGCAGAGATGGATCAGAATCAGACATACTAGAGGTTGGCCTTATTGCCGGATTGATTAGGCGAAACGTTCCTAGCCTAGGCATGGGGCGTTCTCGCAGAACGTTTACTGAGTGAGCTTGCACCCATGACTGTTGCCATCCTATTGCTAATTGCTGGGGGAGGGCTGTTGCTGGTGGGGGCCGAAGCCCTGGTGCGGGGCGCTTCTAAGCTGGCGGCGCTGCTGGGAGTTTCGCCTTTAATTATTGGCCTCACCATTGTGGCCTACGGCACCAGCGCCCCTGAGATGGCGGTGAGCGTGCAGTCGAGCCTGGCGGGTCAGGGCGATATTGCCCTGGGCAACGTGATTGGCAGCAACATTTTTAATGTGCTGGTGATTTTGGGGTTGTCGTCGCTGGTGGCACCACTGCCGGTGGCCCAGCAGCTGATCAAGCTAGACGTGCCGATTATGGTGGGCATTTCGGCACTGCTGCTGTTGTTTTCCGTCGATCGCCTGCTGCAACCCAGTGACGGCGTAATTTTGATCGTTGGCGGTGTGATCTACACCCTGTTTTTGATCTACCAAAGCCGCCGTGAAACCAACGCCGAGGTGCAGTCGGAGTACGACCGGGAGTATGGCCCCACACCGCTGGGAAAGTGGACTTGGATCATCAATCTGGCCTGTATGGCCGGGGGGCTGGTGGCGCTGGTGGCGGGCTCGCGGCTGTTTGTCACCGGGGCGGTGAGCATTGCTCAGGCGCTGGGAGTGAGCCAGCTGGTGATTGGTTTAACCATTGTGGCGGCGGGGACGTCACTGCCGGAGCTGGCCACTTCGGCGGTGGCGACGTTTCGGGGTGAGCGCGACATTGCGGTGGGCAACGTGGTGGGCAGCAATATTTTTAACATTCTTACGGTGCTGGGCGTCACGGCGGTGTCGTCGGGGTCGGGCATTGTGATTCCCAGTGCGGTGCTCAATTTTGACCTGCCGGTGATGGTGGCGGTGGCGGTGGCCTGCCTGCCTATCTTTCTCACCGGCAACGTGATTTCGCGCTGGGAGGGGGTGCTGTTTAGCGGCTACTACGTGGCCTACGTCACCTACCTGATTTTGCGGGCGGCGGATCACGCCCAGCTGGGGCTGTTTAGCCAGATGATGCTGCTGTTTGTGATACCGCTGACGGTGGTGACGCTGGCGCTGGTGGTGATTAAGTCGAGGCCGGGCGATCGCCGGTCGGCGGAAGAACAGGCCCGGCTTCCTAGCGATACCCACTCTCGGTAGGATGGGTAGCATCCCTGTTTGTCTGCACCTATGGCCTTAGCGGTTGATTTTGGCACCAGTAATACAGTTGTCGCCCGCTGGAACCCGGTGGCTGAATGTCCAGAAACCCTTGCCCTGCCGGGGTTGAGTTGGCAGCTGGGAAAGCTGCCGCCGCTGGTGCCCAGCCTGGTCTACGTCGAGAAACCCCAGGCCGACGGAGTGGTGGTGGGGCAGGCGGTGCGCGATCGCGGCCTCGACATGCCCACCGATCCCCGCTTTTTTGCCAACGTCAAGCGCGGCATTGGGGCCCCGCTCCAGGGATTTTTGCCGGATATCGACGGGGAATCCCTCTCTTTTGAGCACCTGGGGGAGTGGTTTCTGCGATCGCTGCTGACCCAGGTGCGCGATGTAGCTGGGGACGACGAGAGCCTGGTGCTGACGGTGCCGGTGGACAGCTTTGAAACCTACCGCCTGTGGCTGGGAGATGTGGCTACCGCGCTCGACTTTAAAGAAGTGCGGCTGATCGACGAGCCGACGGCGGCGGCCCTGGGCTACGGGCTGACCGGGGAGCAAACCCTGCTGGTGCTCGACTTTGGCGGCGGCACGCTGGACTGGTCGCTGGTGCGGCTGGTGGCTCCGGCGCAAAAGCAGCCGGTGGGCTTTTTGCTCAAGTGGCGGGGCCAGGGGGCCGAGCAGACCAGCGCCCAAAAGCCTGAGGTGGCGCGGGTGCTGGCGAAAGCGGGCGAAAACCTGGGCGGAGCCGACATCGACCAGTGGCTGGTGGAGCATTTTGCGGGGCAGGGCATTGCCGGGGGGGCGGTGGTGCAGCGGCTGGCGGAGCGGCTGAAGATCGCGCTGTCGGAGCAAACCGAGGCGACGGAAGCCTACTTTGACGACGAAACCTTTGACACCTACGACCTGGCGCTCACCCGCGACCAGTTCGAGGCAATTCTCGCCCAGAACCAGTTCTTTGAGCGGCTGGAGAAGGGGCTGGCTCAGGTGCTCCAGCAGGGGCAGCGCCAGGGAGTTGACGCCGATGCCATCGACGCGGTGCTGCTGGTGGGGGGCACGGCGCAGATTCCGGCGGTGCAGCGGTGGGTGACAGAACGATTTGGGGTCGAAAAGGTGAGGTGCGATCGCCCCTTTGAAGCCGTGGCCCAGGGGGCGCTGCAAATTGCTCAAGGGCTGGCGATCGAAGACTTTCTTTACCACAGCTATGGCATTCGCTACTGGGACAGGCGCAACAACCGCCACGGCTGGCACCCAATTTTGCCCCAGGGGCAGCCCTACCCAATGTCTCAGCCAGTGGAAATTACCCTGGGGGCTTCGGTGGAAAAGCAGCCCAGCATTGAACTGATCGTTGGCGAACTGGGGGCGGCCAGCACCCAAACCGAGGTGTACTTCGAGAACGGTCGCCTGGTGACGCGCCAGCTCGGCGGCGACGCGCTCTCGGTGCAGCCGCTCAACGATCGCGAGGGAGCCCGCACGATCGCGCAGCTCGACCCGCCGGGGTTTCCGGGCAGCGATCGGGTGCGGGTGCTGTTTCGGGTGGAGCGCGATCGGCTGCTGCGCATTACGGTGGAGGACATTCTCACGGGCAATACGCTGCTGGACAACGAAGCCGTGGTGCGGCTGAGCTAGGTCTAATTTTAGGATGACAACGATGGAAACGCTGACCCTGACTCGACCGGACGACTGGCACCTGCACCTGCGCGACGGCGAGGCGCTAAAGGCGGTGCTGCCCCACACGGTGCGGCAGTTTGCGCGGGCGATCGTGATGCCCAATCTGAAGCCCCCCGTGCGTACGGTGGCTGAGGCGGCGGCCTACCGCGATCGCATTCTGGCGGCAATTCCAGCAGGCCAGCAGTTTGAGCCGCTGATGACCCTCTACCTCACCGACAACACTCGCGCCGAGGAGATTTTGGCGGCCAGGGAAGCTCAGTTTGTCAAAGCAGTGAAGTACTACCCCGCCGGGGCCACGACGAACTCTGACGCTGGTGTGACTGACATTGGTAAGTGCGATCGCGTCTTTGAGGCGATGGAGCAGGTCGGCATGCCGCTGCTACTGCACGGCGAAGTCACCGACTCAAGGGTGGATATGTTCGATCGCGAGAAGGTGTTTATTGAGAAATACCTGATTCCGCTGAGAGAGCGATTTCCTCAGCTGCGGGTGGTGTTGGAGCACGTTACAACTTCAGAGGCGGTGGAGTTTGTGCTGGCGACGGACAATATGGCGGCGACGATTACGCCCCAACATCTGTTGTTCAATCGCAATAGTCTGTTTCAGGGGGGCCTGCGGCCTCACTACTACTGCCTGCCCATTCTGAAGCGCGAAACCCATCGAGAGGCACTGTTGGGTGCGGCCACCTCGGGTAATCCAAAGTTTTTTTTGGGTACCGATAGCGCCCCGCACTCTCGTAACGCTAAAGAAAGTGCCTGCGGTTGTGCGGGGTGTTTTTCGGCGCTGCACGCGATGGAGCTGTACGCCGAGGCGTTTGAGAGCGTGAATGCCCTGGATAAACTGGAGGCGTTTGCGAGCTTCTATGGGCCAGATTTTTACGGGCTGCCAAGGAATAGCGATCGCATTACCCTGAGCAAAACCACCTGGCACATTCCCGATGCGCTGCCCTTTGGCGATGGCGAACTGGTGCCGCTGCGGGCTGGGGAGGCGATCGGCTGGAAAATGGTTTAACGGGGGAGAGATCCCCCAACCCCCCTTAAAAAGGGGGGCAAGAGTGCGGGGTCTTGAGAGCCCTCTTTTTAAGGGGGCAGCGCAGCGGGGGATCTACAGCCTGTAGTTTTGGTTACGTCTCGGGGGGCGAGATGCGGCGGGTCATGACGCTGATGTATTCGCCGCTGCGCCCGGTGGGGATGGGGTCGATCCAGGCGACTCTGTCGCAGTAGCGCAAGACTTCCATGCGGTTGATGGCTTCAACCAGGGCGTTGTAGTCGCCGAGTAGGATGTGGCAGAGCTTGTCGGGCTGGTAGGTGGGCAGCCGAAAGCTGGTGGGGAGGTTGGGTTCCCCGGTGGATGAATTGAACATGACGGGTATCTCCGTTTTCGGTAAAGAAAACGGGGAATGGTCTAGCTTTGTCCCAAAATGAAGGTAAAAAAGACGCTAGATCCTAGAATGAATCCAGGTTATCGCCAGCTTACCCGGTCTAAGTTGGGATGACTTAGGGGAGCAAAGGAGTTCGTACCTCCTCTGTTCCCCGCCCAGAGTCATTCCCCGTGGCAAAGCATAGTACAGTAAGCCCGATAGGAGTGCAACCGTATTGGCTAAAGGTTTTGTGGGTGACTGAGGATTTTGCTGGCGCTTGGGCAAGTGGAATTGGGGCGATCGCGAATAAAATATAACTAACCTACAGTCGGCAAACAAGCTACGACTCAACTTCCTCAACGGGCTATTGCAGAGGTTCTAAACTGTTGGATGAGGAACAGGATGCGATCGCAACTCGGCTTTTAGCTGAATTAGAGGATGAACAGGCTTGGCAGAGCCGGTTTGATGCGACAACGGATGATCAGTGGGATAATCTAGCCGCACTAGTTCGGCAAAAAAAGTGTAAGGAAATTTCAGCAGCATCAAAAATACTTCAGCAGGTATAATGAACCCTAATTAGTATTCCTCCTCTGTTAACTATTCTTGAATTTTTTTTAGAATATAAAATTCCATGAAAAAGAGATATGTCGACCCGTTTACTCCGGATTTACCAATAGATTCTCCTAGCAGATTCTCAGGGAGAGTTAAGGAAATTGACAGTGTCGTCGATTCTCTTTTCCAGCTTGCAAATAGTAAACCCAAGCACACAATAATTACTGGTGACAGGGGAATTGGAAAAAGTTCAGTACTAGTTCAGGTCAAGAATATAGCGGAGGGAAATCTAGACTTAGTGACAAGGCTAGGAATCGACCCTGGCGAAAATTCTTACGATTTTCTCTGTGCTTGGCATGATTGTGCAACTGATCAGACTCCTGCAGATCTTGCAACTGGCATCTTAAAGCAATTAAAAACCTCTTTAGAAAATGTCCTGGGAAAAATTAAGTTTGAAATAAATTTTGCAGGATTTTTAACGGTAAGCCAAAAAGAAGATTCAACAATATCCTCATTGTCCGAAGTCGTTGATTTATTTTGCTCTGAAATAATGAAAGCGGAAAAGGAGGCAAAAGACAAAAATAAGTCAGGGATACTACTCTTTTTTGACGAACTCGATCGAGTAAAATCTGGCTCAGGAGTTGCTACATTCTTTAAGCTATCAGCCGAAAAACTTTCAAGAGATGGGGCCAAACATGTTTCTTTTTTTGCTGCTGGAATAACTGGAGCAATTCAAAACCTTGAAGAAGAACATGGATCAATATATCGTACATTTAAAGATGTTCCTCTTCCAAGGCTGAAATTTTCAGAAGTTGAGCAAATCTTGGAAGATGGTTTTCAATTGGCTTCTTGTACTTATGAAAATGAAGTGATTGAGAAAATTTTCAAGTTGTGCGCTGGCTATCCAGAACCTGTTCACTTGCTAGGAAGTCAAATTCTTAAGTCTGATTTAGACAATCATTTATCTATTGATGATTTCGAACTTGCCAAGGTAGAAGTTGTTGAAACTCTTCGGCGTAATAAGCTCATTTCTATGTTAAAGAAGGCAGGTTCTGGGAAATATCAAAAGATATTAGAGGCAATGGCATCACACGATAATCCAAACGTCCCATCAGCTTATATATCCGAAAAAATAGGCTATAAACCTAATGAATATAGTACTAATATGGGAAGTCTTATTCAAAGAAACATCATATCTTCAGTTGACAGAGGTGTTTACTGCTTTGTCGATCCACTCTTAAAGGAATATATATCCCGTTTCGGAGTTATAAGCGCAAAAGATGAAAATAGTTCTGAAATTGAAGCTTGATCTGAAATTTTCTTTTAATGTTTATTAATACTGAATATGGACGTTTTTGTTTTTCAATAAAATATTAAAACATAGGTGAGCGGGCTTCAAAACTGCAACCTAATCGGCCTGATTCATGAGGCAGAAATACGTAGCCAATTTCATTTTTCTCATCACAAGCCAATGGGTATCTGCCATAGATACATTCGATGTAATTTCCTTGTGTATCCACAACTACAGAGTGGTGAAATAGTTTAATTATAATTTGATTGTGTGTTTGATCGATCTCCATTACAGAAGCACCTTTGCGTTTCCGAATGGCTTCAGGAATATTTTTCATGTCTATTAATTTATCGATCAGCTCAATCGAGTCTTTATTTTCTACCAAGTACGGCCATGATGGATGATATGGAAAATTTATTGGGACACTGCCAGTAATAAGATAGCCATGGGAGATTTTTAGGGTAGACTTACCATTATGCAATTCCCATGCAACATTGTGACAATTTGTGCCAACTTTGGCGGTAATTTCAATTATAGTATTCTTCAATTTTTCACAGGGAAAGATTCTGTTAACGAAGCATCCAGTATTCATTTGGTGAAATATACTATCAAAGTCAATGTCTTGAAAGTCCTTATTTTGCGAAGAAGATGTTGGTGAAAGCTCAGTAAACATGATTTGGTAGTAGCTCTTTATATCTCTAAAACATTTTAATCTTAATCACGCTTCGAGAACAGTTGTCAACCTACAAAATATTGGCGATTGTAATCTTTCCCCTTGGTCGCAATGAACCGTTGAGCCTTATTCAATTCCTTTTATCATCTGCATAAAATAGAAATCTCACTCTTGAAGTTGAATCTTCGCCATGAGTAACCTGATATCCACCAGCTTCACCATCGAAACCGAGCAGGAAAATGACGGTCGCTGGATTGCTGAAATTTTGGAGGTCCCTGGTGCCCTGGTCTATGGCGACAACCAGCAGCAGGCCGTCGCCCAAGTCAAAGCCCTAGCCCTGCGCGTGATTGCCGACAAACAAGACCATGTTGAAATAGACCTTGCTAGCAGCTAATTATTTAAACTTTATCGAAAATTAGGAGGGTAATAAATGACGCTAGAATCTTCCATTTTGAAAAATATTCACAAGCTGCCTGAATCCATTCAACAGTCTGTGTTGCTTTACACAGAATTTTTGGTTAGCCGCTATGCCAAAGACTCTGCTGGGACTACAGAAGATGAGGCCCCTCAGAACTTGCGCCTGGCAGGCTCTATGAAAGGAACTTTTGTATCGCCACTACCTGACAACTTTGACGAGCCCTTGGAAGAGCTTGAAGAGTATATGTAATGAGAAAGAATCCATGGTAAGTCCCACAGGGGTACAGAGGCTAATTGATGAAGATTCCAAGCGATGCCATCATTCCAGATGAAAAGCTTACTCGCTATTTGCTGGTACCCAAAGCTAGAAACGACAAGTCTAAGTTTTTAGCCCAAGCTGGCTTTACCTCCGACATTCCGCAGGTTGACAGGAACTAATTTAGGAGGTAGTACCGGCAAGCCGG